>Ga0222426_100007_pt1 | contig 882223 bp, 746 predicted proteins | sample 2B50Ametagenome_FD_180087 | JGI IMG/M metagenome (GOLD analysis project Ga0222426, IMG submission 180087) | Enriched microbial communities from leaf-cutter ant dump, University of Wisconsin, Madison, United States - 2B50A (version 2) | ecosystem: Environmental > Terrestrial > Nest > Insects...
TTAATGGTTAAAACCCTTTAAAATCAACCAAGTGGTCACTTTTAAACGAAATCAGGTGGCTACTTTTGAGCGTAATATGTGGCCACTTTGAAGAAAAAGAAGGTGGCCACTTTTGGTATATTCCCCACCTATTCTACATCCTCTTTTTTTGGAGAGAGAAAAGCAACTTAAGGGATAATTCAAATATAGTTGTGTTTTTTTGAAAATAAATTTTTATATATTGTATATAATATATTATATTTGAAAAATTAAACCAAATATGTATGAACAGTTAAGGTTAAGTTCGGTTATTGTAAAAATAATTGAACCACGTATTATGGTTATAATATTGTATATTATATATAATTTTTATTTGAACCTTAAAACCAAATTAAACCATGAAAAAAACTTTACTTTTATTATCGAGCATGTTGCTAATATTTAGTTTACATGCACAAGTTGTTATAACAGGCGTTATGGCCGATCCAAGGTGGTACGATGCCAGGGGAGATGGTGCCACTTCACAAAGTGTTCCACATATTGGGGGATTTGAATATATACAGTTAAGGGCAACAGAGGATATAGACTTTTCTGCGACTCCTTTTGCTCTTATTGTAGCCCGAAACGATGCTGCTAATCCCGTTACTGCTAACGGTTGGGCAGAGGGTGGTGATATAACATTTAAGTTTAGCTTAACATCGGGTACTGTTAGCAAAGGAAACTTTTTTTATGTAGGAGGGTTAGAGAAACGTATTGCGGGCTACAAAAATGGTAGAAAAAGTACCGATATTAGTGAAACAGCCCCAATTGAAGCTAACCGGGCTAATTGGATAAGGTCTATAAATGTTTCTTTAGGAGGTGATGATGGGGTAGGTTCGGCTCCCCCAATGGCAACAGGGTTGATGTATACCATAAATCCTTACGCTATTGCAGTATTTGATACAAATACTGTGTTAAGTACCACAAAACCGATTGACGCAGTCTTTTTTAGCCCTAGTTTAGCTGCTATTGACTATATTAAATACGACTCTGACGGAAATAAAGGATATCTAGTTCCTGATAATGATTTGTACAACAGTAGCGAGTCAGCTTATTTCTGTCAAAATGATAAAAACACTAGTTATTTTGAAACCGAACAAGTTGCAGCTCCAAAAAATCCAGTTTCTAAGGCACAGCTTAATAATGGTGAAACTTGGGATAGTGCAAATACGGGTACTTTATCAAATAACGATGAGGGATATGGGTGGTTCTGTAAACTGGGTGGGGTTTACGACCTAGGCGCAGAAACATGGGTTACTCCTAGATCGCCTGTTTATGACAGGTTAATGTTAGTGGGTACAGAGAATTCTCATCAAACCTTGCTGTTAAGTAGGCTTGAAACAGGTACTAATATTACTACATTACCCGTAAAACTTACCTCATTTGCCGCTCAAAGTAATAACTATGGTATTCTATTAAAATGGACTACGTTAACAGAAACAGAAAACTCCCATTTTGATGTCTTAAGAGCTTCTGATGAGAATATGGAATTTGAAACTATTGCATCTGTAAAAGGGAAGGGTACTAGCTCCATTGAAACGCATTATAATTATAGAGATCAGGCACCCCTTAACGGTACTAATTATTACAAATTGCGGCAGGTAGACAATAATGGCGAAACAGCCTATTCTGATGTAGTTTTTGCTAGTACAGATATAAACAAGCCTAAATTAAAAGTATTTAGCAACAAAGAAACAATAGAATTTTCAATCTACTCTTTGCGTGGGGGCAATTCAGAAATCAGATTTTTGAACATTAATGGAAACACTCTAAAAAAGGAGAACTTATATCTTAACAAAGGTTTTAACAAACTCAGCTGGTCTAATAATTTTTCAAATGGAGTTTATATAGTTAAGGTCTCCTCCTCTTCGGAACTATTAAAAGAAAAGCTTATAATTAAATAAATTATAGATGAATTAATAAGATATTGTAGCTCTGTTTTAATAATAACCAATATTGAAGCAAGTTGTGATTATACAATAAATATGAAATTTTTAGTAATGAAAAGATTAATCCTTTTTGCAATGTCCATGCTCACGCTTTCAACCATCGGTTGTAAAAAAACTGTAGTGGGCGATAGTATAAAAGTTGATAGGCTTAACCTAAAGTTTCTGCCCGAAAGTGGAAAATCATGGAATAATAATGAAGAAATAGGCATATTCAGTTATTGTATGCGTGGTACTGAGCAAAGCGTGAAGATGAGCGTTAATGAAGTAGCTAAGTATATTTCAAATATTAACAGTGATCAGACAGTTTCTTTAAATAAAGCATCGGAAAACGATAATGTTGTAGCAACTCCTGCTGATAGCGATTTTAGATTTTACGGTTATACACCTTATTCCAATGCAAACACAGATGTTACGGCTATTAAGGCAGAGGTACCTGTACAACAAACTTATTCTGGCCCCTCTGGAAATGCTATATTATATGCGGCAAGTAAAATGGAAGCGGTTATTGTACCAACGATAAACCTTGAATTTAAGCCTGTGTTTAGTGTTATTGACTTTTTTTTACCCAAAAATCTTGTTGACGATAACGGGAATTCTGTTGTGCGTTCGATAGCGCTACGCCCAAGAACTAAAAATAATTTTACAGGTACATTGGTAGATGGAGGAACCTATAACCTTGAAACAGGTGTGTTTACCAGCGATGAAAAAACACAGGCAGATTCGGTACTGATGGATTTTGGTGCCACAGGGATTACGCTTACAGATGACTTTACAAAAGTTTCGGTTGCTGTAGCTCCATTTACGGTGCCTATTGATGGTATGGAGGTAATAGTGACCGATTTATCTGGAAACAGATCAACTATAGTGGCGCTTAAGACCGAGGAAGGTAATGCCATAAAAGCTGGAGAGGTATGGACGCAATATTTAGACAAAGATAATGATGGTATCATGCCGGTTACTTTTCCCGTGGTCTTCCCGCTTGGCAAGATTAACGGGGTGAACAGTGTTACCGCCACAAACCAGCCTAACTGGGTAAGCCAAGGGATATGGATCTGCACCCCCCAGCCACAGGCCTATGCACAGTGGGTAAAGGATGCGCCCGACCCTTTGTCCAGTAGAAACTTTACCAATTCAGACCCCATAAGTAGTCCTGGTATAAATGGTATCTGGACAGGCGATTATCTAGAGTTTGTGCTTCCTGTAAGACAATTTGCGGCCGGAACCAAGGTGAAGATGAAGTTTCCTCTCTATACCCGTCAAGGCCCAATATATTGGGTTATAGAATACCTCGACGGTACAGAATGGAAATCCAATGTACAAAGTATAGCTAGTTATGCCTCAGGCTATACGCGAGATGCAACGTTTGCGATGAACTATGGCGGGAATGTCATAGAGGATAGCATGACGTTTGCCAACGCTATCGAGAGCGGACTGCTCAGGATTAGGCTCAGGTGTGTTGATGGTTCACTTCAGGCTTCGGCAGCTACTACGGTAACGCAGCGAACCACCCCTAATCTTGTCAGTGGTGCTTATAGTACCGTATTCTACTTTTATATGGCCGGCTCTGATGTGACAAGTGTTAGTTTTTCTGTTGAATAGAATAATCTTTTTACTGAATCCAAAAACGATTACAATGAAAAATGCTAAGTTGTTTTCAATTGCGATTGTGTTTGCTTTACTAACTGGCTGTAAAAATAAAGTAGACGCATCTCCCATGCCTAGAGTTCCAGCTCGTGGTGGGGTTATTGAATTAGATAATCCAAATATTCATGTCAATGGAGCCGGATACGTTTCCAGTACATCTGCAAAACTGTCTTTCAAGCGATTTTCAGACGAGTCGCTTAACGCTCCTGCCAATATCCGCAGGTTTGATGCCAATGTGGCCTTATCAACAAGTGGAATTTCTATAGAATTTAAGGCTAAAAGCACGTCTATTAATTTAGCATTTTCACAAGAAACAGGATTAAATGAAAAAGGTGCTTTCAAGATATTAAGGGACGGAGCTGATTTACAAACTATTCCGTTTGAAGGTTCTCTTAGCCAACCCATAGAGATTAATCTTAAATCGCTGCCAGTAGATAAAGAATATCTATATGAAATCATTTTGCCAAGCTATGCTAACGTATCGCTTACCAAACTAGAGCTAGATAAGGGAAGTGAACTAATCCCCTACAAACCTGAACAAAAGAAAATATATCTAAGCTTTGGAGATAGCATTACGCATGGCAGAGGACAAGATGGATGTTCTTTCCTTACTTATCCTTTTTTATTGGCACAAAAATTAAACATGAGATTGTTTAATCTGGGTATAGGTGGGGCGAGAATTTCCATGCCTATTGCTGAAATGTCTAAAGATTTGCCTAAGGCAGATCTTATTACCATCCTGATAGGCTTTAATGATTTTGAAGGAGCTAAGCGCACTGCAGCGCAATTTGAAGCCGATTACAGAGACTATTTGACAGCAATAAGAAAAAATCAGCCTTCGGCCGAAATATATTGTATCACATTACTGCATACTACGGTAACGACCAATAAAACGACTGGCTTAACTCCTAATCATTTTCGGGATATTATTAAAAAAATTGTCGCAGCGTATCAGGCCACAGATAATAAATTGCATATTATAGAAGGAGATAAGATGATCACTTCTTCGGTATATTTGGCCGATCGTGTGCATCTGAATATAGCGGGTGCATCTAAGCTGGCAGATGGGCTTTATAACAAAATAATGAATTTGGATGATGATGGTATAACGCCGGTTACTTTTCCCGTGGTTTTCCCCCTTGGTAAGGTTAACGGGGTAAACAGTGTTACCGCCACAAACCAGCCTAAATGGGTAAGTAACGGTACATGGATCTGCACCCCTCAGCCCCAAGCCTATGCACAGTGGGTCAAGAATGCACCCGACCCTTTAGCCGGTAACAACTTTACCAATTCAGGCCCCATAAGTAGCCCTGGTGTGAAAGGTATCTGGACAGGCGATTATCTAGAATTCGTACTTCCGGTAAAACAGTTTGCGGCCAACACCAAGGTAAAAATGAAATTCCCTGTCTATACCCGGCAAGGTCCAATATATTGGATCATAGAATACCTCGACGGTGCAGAATGGAAATCCAATGTAAAAAGTATAGTTAGTTATGCCTCTGGCTATACACGAAATGCAACGTTTGCGATGAACTATGGCGGAAATGTTATAGAGGATAGCATGACACTCACTAACGCTATCGAGAGCGGACTGCTCAGGGTAAGGCTTAGATGTGTTGATGGTTCACTTCAGGCTTCTGCCTCTACCAGGGTAACGGAACGGGCTACTCCCAACCTAGTTAATGGCGATTACAGTACCGTATTCTACTTTTATATGGCCGGCTCTGATGTGACAAGTGTTAGTTTTTCTATTGAGTAGAAATTTGCTGTTCATCAATAAAAAACAAAAAATTGGTAAATACTATCACTCGGTAGTGTTTTGCTGAAAGCTTTAATAAAAAATTACGGCCAGATACTATAAGCTTTGAAAGATAAATCTCTGATGTATTTAATGGGAATAAAAAAAGATTCAGTTGTATAAAAAACGTTTTAATACTAAAGAATACAAGTTCTGACATCACCTCTATAACCATAAAGACCAATATAAAATTAAAATCAGTATGAAAAAAACGATTAATAATTTAGCATTATTTGCATTTTGTTGGCTTGTTATTTCTTGTAACAAATCGGAGGAATTGACAGAGAATAAAGCTAATGAAGGTCAATCGCAATACGTAGGTGAGGTTGGACAGGCCAAAACATTGGAGTTAACTTCAATTGAAGACCTGAATCAGGAAGAGGTGGTAATTAATTCTCATGCCGAATCAATTTCACGTTCATCGTTAATGATGGATTATAGAAGTTATATAGAAATAGGCTCCGGCCAAGCAAAAGTTGCCGCTCCAGTATATCCCCGTATAAAGAAAATGGCAAATGGTAAGTATATCCTTTTTTATCAAAACAATCAGATTGGGGCAGATACTTATTATCTGACGAGCTCAGATTTGAAAACATGGATTGGGGGAGACCGTTTGTTTGCAAGATATTCTGTCGTTGATTTATTAGGGGCCAATAATGAGCGACGCTTTTCTACCTGCAATGCTTTGGTTCTTTCTAATGGAGATCTTATTGCAGTAGTATCCTATCGTGTCAATAATAATTATCAGATTTTACCTAAAAACAATGGTTTGCTTTTAAGGCGAAGTAAAGATAATGGTTTGACTTGGGGCGATCCAGTTGAAATTTATCAGGGTACAAATTGGGAACCATTTTTATTGCAGCTACCATCAGGAGAAATTCAATGCTATTTCACCGATTCGCATACGGATGTTGATGAACACAATTCGGGAACTGCAATGATTAGCTCTAGCGACAACGGCTATACTTGGACACCCTCTTTTGGGAATACACCTTATCGTGTAATTAGGCAGAAATATGGCGAAAAAAATGGGGTAAGCCTTTTTACAGATCAGATGCCAGGGGTAACTAAATTAAACAACAGTAATCAGCTTGCGGCTGCTCTAGAATCATATAATAATACATCTAAGTATTATCTTTCACTTGCTTATACCGGTGAAGATGGTCAATGGGCCCATCTTGGAGAAAATGAAATTGGGCCTGCTGATCGTAGTAATTACATATTCGCTGGAGCTGCACCAAGCCTTGTTCAATTTCCTTCAGGCGAAACGTTGTTGTCATATAATACTGCATCAGCCTTTACGCTTAGACTAGGGGATGTTAAAGCCCGTAAATTTGGTGATATGTATGTTCCGTTTAGTAAGACTGGTTTTTGGGGTACACTGGAAATGGTTAATCCTCATGTAGTTATAGGTTCAATGCATACGGATGGAGCTATAATGCTTTCCCGTTTTGTATTAAACCATAATATTAATGCAACAAATAGAAGCGTGCGGATAGATGGAGATAATTCGGATTGGTCTCAGAAAGACGAAGCACTTTTTGTGGGGCAAAAATCGCAGGCGCAAGCTACACTACGTTGCTCTTTTGATGATAAAAACATTTACTTCTTGATAGAAGTGCAGGACAAAGAAATAGCAAAAGAAGATTATGTCAGTCTTTTTCTATCCTCTCCGGGCATTAATGGAGAATTAAAATCTGATGCAAGCAGGTTTAAGGTATGGTATTATGGTTTAAAGAGTACGGACAGATACAATGGGAGTACTTGGAATACTGCTGATATGAAAGCATTGATTAGTACTTCCGTTGACGGTAAAGTATCCAACAGTAACGGTACAGATAATGGATATTTAGTAGAGTTGGCAATTCCTAAGTCGCAATTAAATCTGTCCTCTGGCAGTTTGTTGGTTAATTTGTCGCTATTTGATAAACAGGGAGGGGAAGATGCCATTGCAGATACAGCAGATAGGAATACAAATAATTGGGTAGCTATTTCTTTTTAATAAAAAATAATATATGATGAAGATTAATTGCATTAAGGCTTTTCTACTACTTTTTGTAGGATTTGCACTATTACCTTTCAACTCATCTTGCTCAAAGGAAAAGCAGGAACAACTGAAACAGAGCGTTGTTCTGGACAAGAATAAGGTTACACTGAAAGTAGGGGAACAATTGGTTTTACAGGCAAATTTTAGGGGAGATGTGGTTCCGCAGCGTAAATACCAATGGTTATCGAGCAACCAGAACGTGGCAACGGCCGAGAAACAGGAAAGTTTACAGCGGGCAACCATAACGGCAAAAAGCAAAGGCAAAGCAATTGTCAGTATCCGTTCCGACGATGGACAAGTAGAAGCATCTTGTGAGATAGAAGTAACCATAGGCCAAACAGAAACCCCTGATCCCAATAAGGTTATCAAAATATTGGCCATAGGCAATAGTTTCTCAGATGATGCTGTTGTGCACTATCTTTACGGGCTGGCTAAGGCAGGTGGTATTCCTGTCATTATCGGCAACATGTACATTGGCGGAGCAACACTTGAAACGCATGTGCAGCAAATTCAGCAAGGAAAGTCGTCTTATGAATACCATAAGATTGTAAACGGAGTTAAAACCGTAAAGGAGAATACCTCGCTTGCCACAGCCTTGGCCGATGAGAGTTGGGACTATGTTAGCTTTCAGCATGGTAGCCCCTATGCGGGAAAATACGACACGTATGTTACTCCTTTGCCAATCCTGTACAACTATGTCAGAAATCAACTGAATAGATCAGATGTGAAGTACATCCTTCACCAAACTTGGGCATATGCACAAAATTCTACGCATTCTGGTTTTGCAAACTACAATAACAACCAGATGACCATGTACAACGCTATTGTTAATGCGTACAATCAGGTCAAAAATAATGGTTTGATTGATGCCTATATGATTGTGCCTTCGGGTACAGCTATACAAAACGGAAGGACTAGTGTAATAGGAGACAATTTCTGTCGCGATGGTTATCATCTGGATTTGAATATCGGTCGCTATACTGCTTCCTGCGCATGGTACGAGGCTCTATTTGGGAAGAGCGTAATAGGTAATACTTACAAACCGGTTACACTATCCGACTATGAAGTAGAAATTGCCCAGCATGCCGCTCATTTGGCCGTGCAGAACCCTAATGGGGTTACGCCAATGACAGATTACCAGACCTGGCCAAATTCCGGTGGCGATTTTTCCGATATTTTTATTGACTTTGGTCCCACTTCGCCTTCCGAGGATTGGAATGTTTTTACATCGGCCATTTCGGGGTATGCGCTTCCCAATCTCAGGGACAAGAATGGTAAATATACCGGGATAAAGGTTTCTTTGATAGAGAAGTTTAATGGTGGCCGAACTTCTACCGGCCCCAAAGCAACGTCCACGCCGTTCAACATGCCGGCGGCCGTATCTTCCACCGCATTTTATGGCAACTCAAATGATGGTCAGTTGGTAAACCAGCAGAGCGTGCTAAAGTTCAGCGGATTGCAAAATAATAAACAATATAGCTTCTGTTTTTTTGGCTCACGGGTAATATCAGCTTCGGCTAACCGAGAAACTGCGTATAAGGTAGTGGGACAGCATGAAAAAACGGTTTATCTCAATGCATTGAACAATACTTCCAAAATAGTCTGTGCAGATAAAATATCTCCCACTGCTGCCGGAGAAATTATGGTTACTATTACAGCAGGGCCCAATAATACCATGCAGGCTAAAGGGTATTATATAAACGCTATGAAAGTTTCGGTTGAGCATTGAGACATCTGGTTCTAAATTAGGTTCCACTATCTTTTTAATAGAGTAGTATATTAAATTAATATGCAATGAAGAATAATTATATTAAGGTATTTCTACTGGTTTTTGTAGGATTTACATCCTTATTTTTCAATCCATCCTGCTCAAAGCAAAAGCAAGACCAGCTAGAGCAGAGCGTTGTCCTAGATAAAAATAGCATTACGCTGAAAGTAGGGGAACAAATAGTTTTACAGGCGGATTTCGGGACAGGTGTAGCCCCCCTGCGTAAATATCAATGGATTTCCAGCAACTCGAACGTGGCAACCGCCGAGCAACAGGAAAGTTTACGGCGAGCAACAGTAACGGCAAAAAGCGAAGGTACAACCATTGTCAGCATACGTTCGGATGATGGGCAGGTAACAGCATCCTGTAAAATAGAAGTAACCATAGGACAAACAGAAAATCCCGATCCCAATAAGGTTATCAAGGTATTGGCCATAGGCAATAGTTTTTCGGAAGATGCTGTGGAGCATTACCTGTATGGGCTGGCTGAAGCAAGTGGTATTCCTGTCATTATCGGCAACATGTACATTGGCGGATCTACGCTTGATACGCATGTGCAGCAAATTCAAGAAGGAAAATCGTCTTATGAATACCGTAAGATTGTAAACGGGGTTAAAACCACAAGAGAGAATACCTCGCTTGCCACAGCCTTGGCCGATGAAACATGGGATTATATCAGCTTTCAGCATGGTAGTCCCTATGCAGGACTGTACAATACTTATGTTACTCCTTTACCAATCCTGTACAACTATGTCAGAAATCAACTGAATAGATCAGATGTGAAGTACATCCTTCACCAAACTTGGGCATATGCACAAAATTCTACGCATTCTGGTTTTGCTAATTACAATAACGACCAGATGACGATGTACACGGCGGTTGTTAATGCGTACAATCAGGTCAAAAACAATGGTTTGATTGATGCCTATATGATTGTGCCTGCGGGTACAGCCATCCAAAACGGAAGGACTAGTGTAATAGGAGACAATTTCTGTCGCGATGGTTATCATCTGGATTTGAATATCGGTCGCTATACTGCTTCCTGCGCATGGTATGAGGCTTTATTTGGGAAGAACGTAATAGGTAATACTTACAAACCGGTTGCGCTTTCCGACTATGAAGTAGAAATTGCACAGCATGCCGCTCATTTGGCCGTGCAGAATCCTAATGGAGTTACGCCAATGACAGATTACCAGACCTGGCCAAATTCCGGTGGCGATTTTTCCGATATTTTTATTGATTTTGGCTCTAGTTCCCCTTCCGAGGGTTGGAATGCTTTCACGTCGGCCGTTTCGGGGTATTCATTACCCAATCTCAGGGACAAGAATGGTAAATTTACATACATAAAGGTAGATCTATTGGAAAGGTTTAATGGTCGAAATGCCGGTGGCCCCACTACTACTTCTACATCTTTCGATATGCCGGCGGCCGTATCTTCCACCTCTTATTATGGTAATTCCAAAGCTGTTTTAAATGGTCGGTTGGTAGAGCAGAGCGTGCTCAAGTTTAGTAGGCTACAAAATAATAAGCAATATAGCTTCTGTTTTTTTGGTTCAAGGATAGATCCTTCGGCAACTGATAATCGGGAAACAGCATATAAGGTAACTGGGCAAAATGAAAAAACAGTTTTGCTAAATACCTTGCTCAATACATCGAAAACAGTTTGTGTAGACAATATATCTCCCAATGCTGCCGGAGAAATTACAATTACCATTACAGCAGGTCCCAATAATACGCATGAATATGGGGGATATTATATAAACGCTATGAAAATTTCGGTTGAGCATTAAGTTATCCGTAATTATAAAAATAATAACTTGTTATCGTAAGAGATGAAAAATATTGTTTGTAAAGGTTTAGTAATTCGGTAATAGAATTAGCTTTGTCTTAGCTAATAATTGATTTATGCGGATAAATACACAGAACAATTCCTTGAAGCAAATGAGCAGCTGTATAAATACAATAATAGTAACTCAAAAAACCTATCTAAAAAAACAAAAACGTCAGGAAGCAATATTGTTTAAAATAAATGTCAATAGTTTCATATGGCCTATAACAACAGACCTGTCAACAGTTTCCACGGGAAGATGTATAATTCTGTCTGTAAGCCCCAATTCCTGTAATGCTATTAAATAGCTTTGGCTTAGGTTAGAATGACCACAAAGAAATAAGTCGCAATCCGAATCTTTTAAACTGCCCAATTCGTACCCGATTAATAAGCCGCTTAAAAAGCTATAATTTGCACTTTTATCCATCCTTTTTAGGATATCATTCGTACGCACAGAAAATAGGGAGCCAAGCAAGTTACATGCTGCACTATATTTTACGCCAGCTTTGAAATGAGTTTCGTTGATCAGATCAGATTTATTTATGCTGTTTTTTAAAATGCTATGTGTGGTTAAAAGATGAAAAAGCTCACCTGTCATATATGTTTTAAAAGCGATTGCCTGTCTGTCTTTTACCCAGATATGCTTAGAGTGGGTTCCTGGAAATATATATAGGTTATTACGGTTTGAATTTGTATCTGAATAACACCCTATAAGCTGAATTTCTTCCCCTCTCATTACATCGTTTTCGCAGCATACTCCAGATACGAGGATAATAGTGTGCGGAAAGCACGATATATTCTTAATTAGGTCGTAATTTAAGTGGGTTCCATCCATAGCAAATGGAAGCGGAGAATAGCTAAGTTCTTTTATGCCTATGGAAGAACTTGCCATGCCAGAAATAACAACCGGTATTTTTTCAAAATCACCACTTTGTACTGATTTTATCTCATTAATCTTTTGAGCTAAAAAGTTGATGTAGAATTCGATGCGATTGCTGCTCTCCGTTTTTTGTGTTTCCCATAAAGCATATATGATTGCAATACCCATACTATCAGTTACTTCGTGTAAAATTTTTACATTCTTCTGTTCAGTCTTAACTAATCTGAGTCTAAAAGAAGAAGTTCCCCAATCTACACTAAAAAAATGTTTCATCGTTATTACTTTGGCTGTTTGAAAAATCAAAAATAGTATATTATATATAATTATATGATAGAAAATAATATATTGTATATGATTAATTAATATTTTAAGTTTGTGGCTTACTATGGTTAATGCCTTAATTGTGATCGTAAGTGTAAGTGCTTTTGCGGTTTAATCGAGTAGATTGACTTTCAATGCACGTGGATTGGTTCGCTTTTAAAAATTTGGACTATATTTATGAAGTGTTAATTTAATAAAATGAATTATTTAGGCTATAAAGAAGACTTCTCAGGGTTGTCTAATACTACGTATTCAAAGGTTAGGGAACGTTTAAGAAAAGATATACTAACCAATTATTTTGAGCCTGGAGCCCGCTTAAAAATAGCGGAATTGATAAAGCTATATAATGTGAGTCAAATGCCAATCAGAGAAGCGCTTCAGCAATTACAGGGTGAGGGACTAATTATTATAGAACCGCACAAAGGTGCTTATGTGCGTAAAGTCGATCAGCGGTTTGTTAATAATATTTATGATATAAGACGAATTATTGAGGTGTTTTTAACATTGGAAAGCCTTCGTTTCATTTCGGATGATGATATTAAAAAACTTTCAAAAATTCAGAGTAATTATGAAAAGGCCGCCCTAAAAAATGACCTGGAAAATTCGTTAAAGTTTAATACGCAATTTCACACCTTAATTTATCAGCTGGCAGATAATGAGGAAGCGCTTCGCATAGTTGAGGGGCATTGGCAGTTGATTAATAGTTTAAGGCTTTCTTATGGTACTGGCAGTAATAGAGTAAGCGAGGTAATTGAAGAACATAGGGCAATCCTCAATGCCTTGTCGCTTAGAGACGTAAAGTTATTAGAGCAAGCGGCCAGCACGCACTGCTTGAATGCAAAAAAAGATTTAATAACGGTAATGAATTCTATCTAAATATTAGATAATTAAAAAATATGTACTTGTTATTCATTTTGTTACGATAAAAAATTATATAATATTTTATATATTGTATATAATTTGTTTACTTTGTTTATACCAAATGTAAACTAGATGACTGATATGTCTAAAAAATTTAATTGGGAAACCATTCTTCTGTTGTGGCTAGCTTTTTTCTTTAACCAGGCAGATAGGCAGATTTTTAACGTAGCGCTTCCCTTGGTTAAATTGGACCTCGGTTTAACCGATATGCAATTGGGACTAATTTCGGCTGTCTTTATTTTAGCAATTGGTTTATTTGTTCCTGTTGCCGGTTATATCGGAGATCGTTTTAGTAAGAAAAGAGTCATTATATTAAGCGTTCTGATTTGGAGCGTAGCTACATTTTGTACAGGTTTTTCTGGAGGGTTCATCATTTTAATTATCTTACGTTCAACAGTGGGGGGAAGTGAAGCTTTCTATGCGCCAGCGGCAAACGCATTGATTGGTGAAAAATTTAAAGCTAATCTGGGCGTAGCAATGGCATTGCATCAAACTGCTTTATATGCAGGTATTATTGGAAGTGGCCTTTTGGGAGGATATATAGCCGAACAGTATGGTTGGCGTACGGCCTTTTTTGTATTTGGTGGAATTGGTATTGTGCTTTTCGTTTTAATGTTGTTTAGATTAGAGGAGGGAAAGAGAGATAGAGATACAGGTTATTCCTTGTCTTTTTTTGACGGGTTAAAAATGCTTTTGCAAAAGAAAACCGCTGTTCTGTTAACTGGAGCATTTACCTGTATGGTTTTCGTAAATGTGGGTTATCTAACCTGGATGCCAACTTTTTTGCATGAGAAATTTTCGATGTCTATAACCGAGGCCGGATTTTCATCAATGTTTTACCACCATGTATCTGCCTTTATTGGCGTAATGATTGCCGGTAAATTTTCTGATAAGCTTGCTGTAAAAAATAAGGTCTCTCGTTTGCGAATTCAGGCATGGGCTTTGCTGCTAGGGGTGCCATTTATTATCTTAATGGGTATGGCAACCACGTTACCAATGGTGTATGTAGGCTTGTCGGTGTTTGGTTTTTTTAGGGGGATGTATGATTCCAATATCTATGCATCACTTTATTCTGTTATAGAGGAGCGCATAAGAGCTTCTGTTTCGGCCTCTATGATTATGTTTGCTTATGTGGTCGGATCATTTGCTCCGGCAATTTTAGGGTATATTAAGCCAATTATAGGCTTAACAATGGGGCTTTCCTCACTTTCCCTTTTTTACTTTTTAGGCAGCGTGCTACTATTTTGTGCTTGTATTTTTACCTTTAAAAGAGATGAAGTAAATTAATAGGCCTTATAATTTGATAAAAATAGACGAAGATATAATGGATGATTTAAGAGGTAAAGTAGCTTTGGTAACTGGTTCGGCAAAGGGCCTTGGGAAAGGAATTGCATTAATCCTAGCCCAGAAAGGCGCTGATATCATTTTAAATGATTTGACATTTTCTGCAGAAGTGGAGGAACAGGTAGAAAATATCCAAAAAATTGGCCGTAGTTGTTATTTCATAAAGGCAAACGTAACTATAGAATCTGAAGTAAGGGAGATGTTTGAACTGATTTATGAAAAGAGTGGTCGATTGGATATTCTTGTTAATAACGCAGGCACAGACCGCCCTCAGGATATCTTTTCTACCTCATTAGAAGATTGGAATTTTATTATGCAGACCAACGTTACAAGTTGTTTTTTGTGTGCTAAGTATGCGATGGAATTAATGAAGAAAAATGAAGATAGTAGGATAGTAAATGTGAGTTCGGTATCTGCTCATCAAGGAGCCTTAAAAGGACATGTTCATTATGCATCGTCTAAAAGTGCCATGTTGGGGCTTACCAAAACACTAGCTAGAACAGGAGCCGAATTTGGAATTCGTGTAAATGCCATAGCACCCGGCGTTATTGAAACAGAACTGTCTAAAGCAACCCACGGAGAGGCCGGGATGAAAAAATTAAGTGCTTCTATTCCATTAGGTTTAGGCACTGTTACAGATGTTGGGTTGGCTGTTGCCTTTTTGTGTGGGGCAGGTAGCAGATACATCACAGGCATTACATTGGATGTAAATGGAGGAATATACTTTAGGTAGTATTCTTGTTAAAATTTTAAATTAATAAATTATATATAATATATTATCTATTTCGATGAAGGTAACTAAAATAGAAACATACATATGTGATGTTTACCGTACCAATTGGGTTTTTGTGAAAGTATTGACAGATTCTGGTATATATGGGGTAGGTGAGGCTACTTTAGAACATCAGGAGTTAACAGTAGAAGCGGCGGTACAGGAATTGAACAGGCATTTGGTTGGAAAGAACCCTCATAATATTGAAGCTTTTTTTCATGATACATTGAGAAATTCATATTGGCGTGGTGGGCCAGTGTTAATGAGCGCCATGGCTGGTGTTGAAATGGCCTTGTGGGATATTAAGGGAAAAGCCTTGGGCGTGCCGGTTTATGAACTGTTTGGCGGTAAAGTGAGAGATAAAGTACCATGCTATGCTAATGGTTGGTTTGCACCAGCAAAAACTCCAGAAGAATTTGCAGCTAAAGCAAAAGAAGCAATTAAAAAAGGATTTAAGGGCTTAAAATGGGATCCATTCGGTTCGGCTTATCTAACCCTTTCTAAACAAGAATTTAATAACGCATTGGCCTGTATAGCAGCGGTTGTTGAAGCAGTGGGCAACGAAGTAGAAATTTTAATTGAAGGACATGGACGTTTTAACTTGCCAACTGCAGTAAGGCTGGCACATGCTATGGAAGATTTTGGTGTATTATGGTTTGAGGAACCACTACCGCCAGAAAATTTAGAAGGCTTAGCTCAGCTTAAAAAAAGAAGTAGGGTATCTATCGCTGCAGGAGAACGGTTATACGGAAGAATGGACTATAGAAATTTCTTAAATATAGGTTGTGCCGATTACATTCAGCCCGATGTTAGCCATTCCGGTGGAATTTCTGAAATCAGAAAAATTGCAGCTATGGCAGAAAGTTATCATTTGCCAATTTGTCCGCACAACCCAATTGGTCCAATTGCAAATGCAGCAACATTACAGCTTGCAGCTTGTACGCCAAATTTTTTCTTATTAGAAACCATGAGTGTGGATATACCTTACAGAAGGGAACTTACAACTGAGAATGTAGTTTTTTCTGATGGATTTATGACGATTGGCGATGCACCTGGATTGGGGATAGATCTTAAAATTGAGAATTTTTCAAAGTATCCGTATCAACCACATGATTTACGTCATTATAATGGAAAGCTTACGGAAATTAGACCGGAAAATGCTGGAGGTTATTTTTCATAAAAAGGATAATAAATACTACAATGGAAAATAATAGAATAGCGTTTGGTTGGCCTTTTTTTCAAAAAGTTCCTGTAATAGGAATCCTAAGAGGGATTGCTTTATCTGATGTGATGCAAATTTTACCACTTTGCATCACATCAGGTTTGAAAACAATAGAAATTACAATGAATTCCTCGGGCGCTGAAGATATTATTAAACAAGCCGTAAAAAAATTTGGGGAAAGTATCAATATTGGGGCTGGTACAGTTTGTAATTTACAAGATTTAGATCTGGCATTAAAAGCCGGAGCGAGTTTTATTGTAAGCCCCAACCTGGATGAACAAGTGATAACCAAATGTGTGAGCAATGATATACCTGTATTTCCAGGTGCATTTACACCAACTGAAATTTACAAGGCTTGGGATTTAGGTGCTACAATGGTTAAGGTTTTTCCGGCAGATACTTTAGGGCCAAAGTTCATCAGTAATCTAAAGGCGCCCTATTCAAATATTAAGTTGTTGCCCACAGGTGGTATTGATGCGACAAATGTAAGGGAGTTCTTTAAAGCAGGTGCTTCAGGTGTTGGGGTTTCAGGTGGACTGTTTGATCAAAAATTGATTGCTCATAAGCAATGGGATTTACTTAGCCAGCACCTTCAGGAATTTTCAGCGCAGTTAGAGACTAAAAATTAAATGTGGGTTAATAAAGAAAGGTGCACGAAACAAAAATTTACCAACAGAAAAAATAAAAATATTAACCAAATATAAATTCTCATAGCTTACAAAAGTTAGAGACAGTTTTTATTCCTGTACGAAAACAAGTATAGAGAACAAAAAAATGTACTTATGAAAGGCGTTTCAAATACTATGCTATTGCAGACAATATTATCTTGGAATATGATTCCAATGAAGCCATATTGGGAACCAAAAAATCAAAATAAAGTATATGTTTTTGTTAAAGAAATAAGATAATATGAGAAGAGATTTTGTTTTGATGAGCTGGTTGTTTTCGCTTTTGTTTTTCTGTTCTTGTACGGAAAACGAATCAAATAAGGTGCTATTTGATCCAATGGATAAGACCATATTAGAAAAAATAGATATAAAGGGAAACTATAAAATAGAGAATGGAGCATTAAGCTTTGCGCAAGGAAGTTCTGGTAGCGCTATGCTAAGCGTTGTTGGGAATTGGAATTTAGATGGGTATAATGCGCTCCAGATCCAGTTCGTCAATCCAGAGCTGGCATCCAATTTTATAGTTGAGCTAACACTTCAAGATGCTGATGGTAAGCAGGGAATATTATCTGCACAATTTCGTTTGCCAGCAGATTCTTTGTTCACTAAAACAATCTCTTTACCAGCTATTCCGCCCCATTTGGATGTGTCAAAAAAATTAGAGGGCATGCGCAATACGCCCTATACAGTTGAAGGCGTAAATGCAAATCTTAACTATCAGCATATTAGTGGTTTGTCTATTATGGTCACTAAAGTTGGAAATCCTGCGCAACTAGCCATTAAAAGGGTTGAGGCAAGAGCGGGGGAAAAAAAAGATTTACCAAACTGGATGACATTATCAGCTGATAAATTCTTTCCTTTTATTGATCGCTTCGGTCAATTTAAACATAAAGAATGGCTGGGAAAAACCCATAATGAAGAAGATTTAAAAGTAGATCTTAAAAATGAATTAGATGGGTTTGCGCAAAATATGGGCTCGAAAGATAGAGATCAGTATGGTGGATATAAATTTGGGCCAAAACAAATTGCCAACGGAAGATTTTATGTAAAAAAGATAGATGGAAAATGGTGGATGGTTGATCCTAAAGGTAATCTGTTTTGGAGTAATGGAGTAGTTCGTGTAACGCCTTCTTCTGCAATTACCCCATTAGAAGGAAGAACTTTTTATTTCACAGAACTGCCCGACCATAATTCACCTTTAGATACCTTTTATCGCACACGCGATGATTTTTTTATTCCTTATTTAAAAGCGAAGAATATTCAAAAAACATTTGATTTTTCTGGGGCAAATATCAAACGCAAATATGGAGAAAATTGGAAGCAAGCCTATACACAAATGATAGGGAAAAGATTTCAGAACTGGGGTTTAAATACCCTATCAACAGGTTCTGATCAATACATATCTTCCACGCTACGTATCCCATATTGTGATCGTATAGAAAATACATCAGCTAAAATTTTAGGTGCTCCAGAAGGAGTAGTAACCATAAGAGATCCATTTTCTGATGGATTTGAACAGCGCCTTAGTGCACAATTGCTTGCCCGTAAAGCAGAGCTGAATGATCCTTGGTGCTATGGTTATTATGTAGATAATAAAATAAATTGGGGCAGTCCCTCCGATTTGGCTAAATGGGTGTTAAAATCACCAGCTAACCAAAGTGCAAAAGTTCAATTTCTGAAATGGTTGAGCAATAAATATGGAAATATTTCTAAACTAAATCAGGTTTGGAACAGCACATACAAAACTTGGGACAACTTGTTAAATGAACAGCTTGAACCAGCTAAAGGTGCTGAAGCAGATTGTATAGCCTTTACAGCTTTAATTATAGAGCAGTACTATAAAAGCATTAGAAATGTATTTGATAAAAACGCTCCGGGAAAACTCTTTATGGGCTGCCGATTTATTGAAATTAACAAACATGTTTTACCTATTGCGGCAAAATATTCAGACGTGCTGACATTTGATTTATTTGTGGACTCGTTGAGCCAGTTTAAACTTCCTGATGGGATAGACAAACCTATAATTATTGGAGAGTTTCATTTTGGTGCACTTGACAGGGGATTATTTCATCCGGGTTTAAATGAGAAAAACAACCAAAAAGAAAGAGGGGAGGCCTATGCCAAATATGTTCGTTCTGCTCTTCAAAACCCGCAGATTATCGGGGTAAGCTGGCATCAATTTTCAGATCAGGCCACTACTGGTAGGTTTGATGGCGAAAATTTTCAGGATGGTTTAACAGATGTTTGTGATAAACCTTACCCAGAAACAGTAAGTAAATTAAAAGAAATAGGCCAAAAGCTATATCAAATTAGAACCAATAACAAATTATAATCAGTGCATTATGGACATTAAATCCCTTAAAAAAAGATTAAAATTATCAACGAAGGCCAAAGTAGCATTGTCTGTGCCCTTGTTTGCTCTGCTGGCCGGTGCACTTAGCTCAAAAGCCCAAGACGCTAATATTAAAATGCCCGCAAGTGCTAGTGGCAACGTACGTATCTCATGGGATTATAATACTTATAAAGAGATGACCTCTGTGAATGTCTCTAATAAAAACTTTACGGAGAAAAATCTTTATTACCCCCGTATTAAAAAATTATCGGATGGTACTTTACTAATGTCCTTTTCTAATGACCATTTTGGTTGGAACATCTATGTAAGAAGAAGTACAGATAATGGAAAGACCTGGAGCGATGCGCAACTTTTGCGTGAACGCTTTAAATCGAGTTCTACTATGGGAGAAGATGAAACCGTATTTGTAAATCCTGATTTTATTGAATTGAAAGACGGAAGGATTTTACTTGCTTACCAATGGCGCTATAAAAAGGGTTATTACGATGTCCCTAATACAAATATAAATTGTGGTATCGAAATCATGTTCAGTAGCGATAAAGGAAAAAACTTTACCGAACCTCGGGAAGTATACAAAGGGCGTTGCTGGGAACCGTCAATGTTAGAATTACCTTCGGGAGAGATTCAAATGTATATTACATCAAGCCAAGAGGTGGTAAATAAAGTATCCAACCCTCGTACGGTAATTATACGCTCAAACGATGGAGGCAAAACCTGGCAAGGGAAAAAAATAGCTACCCATTTAGATAACGAAATGATTTCACATACTGTTGATGAACGCTTTGGATACGATGGAATGGCTACGGCAGTCAGTCTTGATGATAATAACGGAATTGCCGTTCCGCTTGAAGTTTGGAGCGGTAAGTTAGTGGTTGATCAGACTCCGGTTATAGTTAAAACAACTGTTGAAAAAAATTGGCGTGGTGAGGACCAGAAAAAAATGTTAGAAAAAGGCGGCCCGGATTATCCAAATAAAAAACAGATTAATAAAGACTTAGTGGGCTATGGCCCTTATTCAACTAAACTGGGTACCGGAGAAATGGTAGTGTTGAGCAATGGAACCTATAAAGGAGAAGAGGGGATTTGGACTTTAATTGGAGATAAAAAAGCAGATAATTTCCGTTTTGCAACTTCGCCTTTTGATGGGTATTGGGGTTCTATTGATTATACTGGAAATAATACAGTGATTGCTACAGGAACGGTGAAATATAAAGATAAGGGAGGAGATACCAGAGGAAAGGTTGTAGTAATGCATGGTAGATTGAATTATGCCAAAACTATTACTAAAGGTGATTTAGTAATGCCTACATTAAAAAAATTCGACAGAGAAAATAACGATTACTGGTTTTTGGGCAAGAAGACTCCGGGAGCTGTGTTTAGTAATTTTGCCTACACCGATCAAGAGTTTATTCTTGGCACTTATCTTTTAGATAAGAATCTTGTCGCCTTTACACCCGAAAATTCAGATGCTTCAATATTGCTTTTAAGCAGAAAGAGTAGCGATGGACAACGTGTAAATTATAAAATTGTGGTAAATGCCGAAGGAAATTTTCTGATCTATCGTGAGGAAAACTATTCATGGCATCTCATTAAACAGGGTAAAACCAAAGACATTCAAGTAGTAGGTACAGTTAATCAAGAAGAAGATGAAGATTTGGGCTATGCTGTTAAGTTGAAAATTGATTGGAACATACTAGGTGGTACTCCGAGTTCTACGGACACCTTTAATGCACAATTAAGACATCATTATAAAAAAAATGCAGTAGAAAAGCCACGAGCAGAGATAGAATACATGGAAGGTGAAAACAGTGACTATCCGGAAGAATGGCTGAGCCTAACATTGAAATAATAAATTTATTCAGATCCCAATGAATAGGTATCTCGAATATTAAGGCAATGGAAATTTTATAAATATTAAAGTAGTAAATACAAGTGCCTTAGAGATTAATCAAATATAACCTAAATAAACCTAAACCAAATAAAATAATGAATGTGAACAATGCTAAACTACAGGACGTGGGGCATCCGAAATTATTAGTGATGATGAAATCGCTCATAATGGTACTTATTGCATTTTCAATGCCTATTGTTTCAATGGCTAAAGAAGGGCAATCAGTAATAGCCACAAAAAGGGCTGTTCTTCAAGATTATATCTTGGGGAAAGTTTTGGATGAAAAAGGACAACCAATAGAAGGTGTTAATGTTAAAGTAAAAGGAAAAAATGCAAGTGCTCAAACTAATGCTGATGGAGAATTTAAAATTCGGGCTGCGGTAAAAGATATATTGATTTTTACTTACATAGGTTATGATACAAAAGCATTGATAATTGGAACAAAGAATCTCGGAAACATAGTACTTAAGACATTGCCTAGCGATTTGAATGAAGTGGTGGTAGTTGGTTATGGTACGGTTAAAAAAAGTGATTTAACAGGCTCCGTTGGTCGGTTTACGGCCAAAAATACAGAGGAGACACCGGTGGTTTCCATCGACCAAGCCCTGCAAGGTAGAGTTTCGGGTGTTCAGATTACTGAAAGTTCTGGTAGCCCCGGAGCCGGTTTGAGCTTTCTTATTAGGGGTGGTAATTCTTTGGGTTCGAATGCACCATTGGTTATTTTAGATGGATATCCAATTGACTTGGGAGATGGAAATTTATCACAAGGGGCCGATGGTGAAGTTTCTGCACAGCCAGGAATAAACCCATTAGCAAGCTTAAACCCTAATGATGTAGAATCTATTGAAATCCTGAAAGATGCGTCTTCAACCGCAATATATGGATCAAGGGGAGCAAACGGAGTGGTAATTGTTACCACAAAAAGAGGGAAGCTAAAACAAGATGACATCACCTTTAACTACCGTACAGATGCTGCTGCACTTAGTAAAAAAATTGCGGTATTAAATACCCGCGATTTTATTACTTACGCCAATGAGGGTCGAATGAATGTAGGTTTAGATTCCCTCTACGATAGCGTTCGAATTAAGTCCTTGATAGGTATTGATAACAATTGGCAAGATATGGTTTATCATACTGGCATAACAAATAGCTACCAGTTCTCTATGTCTGGTGGCGAAGATAAAGGACGTTATTATTTTGGAGGGGATTATCTTGATATGGGAGGGATTATACGCAATTCAGGGTTTGAACGTGGTGGCTTTCGTTTCAATTATGATAGAAAAGTATCTAAAGCATTGAATGTTAAATTAAACGTTACAGCCTCAAAATCTACATCTGACCTAGGGGTAAATTCAAGTAGAACTGGTGTCACTAGTGCTAACGTTGTAGCCTCAGCCTTATATTTTAGAACCACTATTCAACCTTATGATGAGTATGGTGAAATAGATGATGAGGTCTATAACCCAATTACGATGGTAGAATTGTATAAGGATAAAAGGAGAAGCAACCTTTTATCGGCTAATTTTACCGCCGATTTGAAGCTGACCAATGATTTAACTTTTAGGACCAATGTAGGTGCCTACAATACCAGTGGTTCAAGATTTGTATATAGCCCGAGAGGAACTTATGTAGGAGATAAATATTCTGGATATGCATATAGGGCAGAAACATCAAGATTCAACTATCTGGCAGAATTTACTTTAAATTACAAAAAGAAAATCAAACGACATGAGTTTGATGCCGTGGCAGGTTACACTTGGCAACAATGGGACCAAAAAGGATTAGGCACCTCAGCAGGAGGGTTTGCAAATGACAATTTGACCTATGAAAGCCTACAAAGTGGAAATTTGCAAGGTACCACAAATACCAGCCATACACAGTGGGCTTTAGCCTCTTACCTAGGCCGGTTGAATTATACGTTTAATAATAAATACCTGTTAACTTTTACGGGTAGGGCAGATGGTTCTTCTAAATTAGCACAAGGTAATAAATGGCAATTTTTTCCATCAGCAGCAATTGCTTGGAAGGTTAACGAAGAAAATTTCTTTAAAGATATAAAAGCAATAAGCACTTTTAAACTTAGGGCTAGTTATGGTTTGTCCGGCAATCAGAACATAGCAGTTGGCGGTACACAAGCTACCTTGGGTACAGATAATTATGTAATTAATGGAGTTATTGTAAAAGGAAGTACTCAAAGCAATATAGCCAATCCGGTATTGGGCTGGGAAACAACCAAACAACTTAATATAGGTGCAGATCTGGCTTTTTTAAAAGATAGAATCCAATTAACCGTTGAACTCTATAGAAAAATAACCAATGATATGTTGGTAAGCTTGCCAGTTCCTGCCAGTACAGGTTTTTCTACCTATCTTTCTAATGCGGGCAGTATAGAAAATAAAGGTTTAGAAATAGAACTTTCGGCCAATGTACTTAGAAAACAGCTTAAATGGAATGTATCCGGTAACATTTCATTCAATAGAAACAAAATGGTTGATATGGGGACATTAGGAGATAATGGTGCTATTTTTGGACCAAGCTACCTTACCGCAAGTTCTCTTTTAAGTCAGCCTATACATATTGCTGTACTTAATAGCCCTGTGGGTTCTTTTTATGGTTACCGTATTAATGGTATTTACCAAAATGCATTTGAAGTAGCAGCGGGACCAGAATCAGCAACGGCAAAACCTGGTGATTTCAAATTTGTTGATCTTAATCACGATGGTGTAATCAGTTCTGATGATCGTGAGATACTAGGCAATCCTTACCCGGATTTTACATTTGGTTTAACAAACAGCTTTTCTTATAAACGTTTTACACTCTCCTTTCTGATTCTGGGTTCTGTTGGAAATGATATCGTTAACTTAAATAGATACAGGCTTGATGCTTTATCTACCAATTCCTACAACGTAAGTCAAAAGGCGTTTGATAATAGGTGGACTGGAGAAGGTACCAGTAATTACTACCCAAGGGCTACAAATATTGGAACCTATTTCAGTACCAGATTTTCAGATTTCATTATTGAAGATGGTAGTTATGTAAGATTAAAAAATGTTAATATAGGTTATACCTTTCCTGTAAAAAAACTTAAATGGATCAAATCAGCAAAAGTGTTTGCCACTGGAACCAATTTGCTGACCATCACAAATTATACAGGATATGATCCTGAAGTAAATGCAGATTATGATTCAGGACTTACCCAAGGGGTAGACAATGGAACGTATCCTAAATCGAGAACATTATCTGTTGGTGTTAATTTAAAATTTTAGCTATATGAAATTATTAAAATATTTTGGCTTTTTACTGGTATTACAGCTATTTGCCATATCGTGTAAATTAGACGAAACGATATATGACGATGCAACTCCCGATAATACGATTAAAACCGAATCTGATCTTGACTATGCAATGATTGGGGCTTATTCGCATTTAAATTCTATCAATCTTTTTGGGAGAAACTATCCATGGGCCATTCACCCATATGCTGATGATATTTCTTCCGTTGTGACTAATGAGCCAGGTATATTTGCTAGAAAAACAGCTGTCACTACCGGAACTTCTATTATAAATTCGGTATACACTAGGTTTTATGCGATTATAAAAGATGCACATGCGGTTATAGGCTATGCCGATAAGGTTAATTTAACGGAGGCCAAAAGAGCGAAAATAAAAAGCGAAGCTTGTTTTTTGAGGGCTTTCGCCTATTTTAATTTAGTTCAGTTATTTGGAGGAGTACCGTTGGTTACCTCTTCAACCACTGCTACTTCAGATTTCTATACAGCAAGAGCTTCTGTTGATCAGGTTTATGGGCAAATTTTTAAAGATTTAGAAGAAGGCACAATAAATTTGCCGCTTTATAGTGCGCAGCCTGCTGCAGAGTTTTATAGAGCTACAAGAGGTGCGGCCCAGGGCTATTTGGCCAAAGCGTATTTAACTTATGCCAACTATTTAGACCTGCATGAAAGAACTGGAGAATCGGCAACCTATTATCAGAAAGCAAAAGAAAATGCTGATGCTGTGATTAGCTCTAATCAATATTCACTAGTTTCAGATTATGGGGCACTTTGGGATGTGACTAAAGAAAAATCCAATTATTCGGAAGTTATTTTTGCAGTTCCTCATACAAGAGATGCAACAAATATTACCTCTACCGGCGAAGGTTCTTACTTTCCTGCTTATTTCTTAGTAACTTCTTATCCTAACTCAACCGGAACCTCTACACATGCAGGTTTAGGTATTTTTAGGATGCAACCTTGGTTTGTAGAGCATTATACAAAGGGAGACTATGTAAATGACTACCGTTTTGAAAAGAGTTTTTTAACGACTTGGATTGGTCCAAATGGGGCAAGAAGAATTGCTTATCCACTCCCATACGTATCTTCCGATGTGAAAAATGTACAGCCTTATTTAGGTAAATATGTTGATCCAGATGGGCTGTCCGATTTTGGTCATGAAAATGATCATTACCTGCTAAGATACTCAGAGATACTTTTAATTAAAGCAGAAGCCGAAAATGAATTAAACGGGCCAACGACTGAAGCTTTAGATGCTTTTAATCAAGTAAGAGAACGTGCTAGGAAGGCCAATGGAGTAGTACGCACTACTCCGGCCGATGTAGCCTCTGGAATTTCAAAACTAAATTTTAGAATGAAGATTTTTGATGAGCGAGGTTTAGAATTTGTTGGCGAGTTTCATCGTTTTTTTGATCTGATCAGAATGAGATATACGGACAATGTGCGTACCATGTACCAGTATCAGTTTGGAGTTTATTTGCCTACGCTTAAATCTGGCCTGCCAGTAGCGAGTGGGGGCGGATGGGCAGGTGGCGTAACACAGCCGTTAAACTTACCAGCTTACAACAGTAAATTTTTATTATGGCCAATTCCTGCCAATCAAATAGCTGTAAATCCAAAATTAACACAAAATCCAGGGTGGTAATAATTAATTAAAGATGTGGGAAGTTGTAACTGAATATAAATGTTTATGCGCCGAAGGGCCTGTATGGGATTCTAAAAACAGTTGTATTTATTGGATTGATATTCTTTCGGGTGATATTCATCGCTACTCGGTTGTTAGTGCTACGCTTGTAACCTACAATACAGGAGAAAAAATAGGCGCTATTTCATTGCGCAATAATACCGGTCTTATTGCTGCATTAAAGACTGGTATTTATGAAATTGATTTTGAGAAAAAACAGAAAAGACTAATTGCAGATCCAGAGGAAGAAATACCGGGAAACCGTTTTAATGATGGTAAATGTGATGCAAGGGGGCGATTTTGGGCCGGTACAATGGACGACGGAAATGGAATTGCCAAAGCAGGAACGTTATATGTCTTGGATGAAAATAAAAAGATATCACCCGTTATTGCTGATTTAACTATTTCTAATGGCTTGGCTTGGAGTATTGACAACAAGAATTTCTATCACATAGATACGCCCACTAGAAAAGTAACCGCTTTTGATTTTGATTTGGATACCGGAACTATCGGTAATAAAGTTGATGTAATTAATATACCCGATTCTTCTGGGGCTCCAGATGGAATGACCATTGATGCAGAAGGTATGCTGTGGATTGCCCACTGGGACGGTTGGAAGATTTCCCGTTGGAATCCACAAAACGGAAAGTTGTTATGTGAAATCAAATTGCCCGTATCCAGAGTTACCTCTTGCACTTTTGGAGGCCATTCATGGACCGATATATACATAACTTCTGCAAAGGCTGGGCTAAGTATTGAGGCATTGGAAGAACAGCCATTAGCGGGTTCGTTATTCGTTATCAGAGACTCTGGATTTAAAGGTATTGAGACCTCTAGGTTTCGAGGTTAATTTTTAGGTTTTAAATATCATTTATATATGAACGTAGGTCTTTTTGTACCCTGTTATATAGATCAGTTTTATCCAAATGCTGCCATAGCTACGTTAAACTTATTAAGCAAACTGGGCATAACAGCAAAATACCCGATAAATCAAACTTGTTGCGGGCAACCTATGGCCAACTCTGGCTTTGAACATTTAACCCAAGGCTGCAATGATTTGTTTATCGATAATTTTGCAGCGTTCGATTATATTGTTTCTCCTTCGGGAAGTTGCGTATTGCATATAAAAGACCATTTGCATTCGTCAATAGCACAAGATAAAGCCTTAAGTATTAGAAAAAAAATATATGAGCTAACCGAGTTTTTAACAGATGTTTTAAAAGTTGAAAAACTATCGGCACGTTTCCCCTATAAAGTGGGCATGCACCAAAGTTGTCATGGTCAAAGAGGGTTAAAGCTGTCTCAAATGACCGAGCTTGTAGAAGCACCTTTTTCTAAACCGTTGAAGCTCCTAAGAATGGTTGAAGGACTGGAATTGGTGGACTTGGCCCGCCCTGATGAATGTTGTGGCTTTGGGGGAACCTTTTGTATAGCGGAAGAGGCGGTATCGGTAAAAATGGGGAAAGACCGTGTAGACGATCATATAAATAATGGTGCAGCATACATCACCGCAGCAGATATGTCTTGTTTAATGCATATGGAAGGCATTCTGCGCAGACAAAATAGTGAGGTAAAAGTGCTGCATATTGCAGAAATATTAAATGCCGAATAACCCTAAATGGAAAGCTAAGCAAAATAAAAACACATGAGTTCAGCAACAAAAGATCATGCAGACTTATCCACTATCTTTAATAAAGATGAGGAAAGGGTAAATTGGCACGATGAAACTTTATGGTTTGTACGCAGCAAACGTGATAAAGCAGCACATAATATACCAGAATGGGAATCATTACGTGAAGCAGCCTCACTAATCAAAAACAATGTGCTGTCCAACCTGCACAATTATCTTGTTCAATTTGAAAAGCATGCCCTCCAAAATGGAATAAAGGTACACTGGGCAGCCAATGCCGAAGAACATAACCAGATTGTGCATGGGATATTAAAATCGCATGGCATAAATAGGCTCATTAAAAGCAAATCAATGCTTACCGAAGAATGCCATTTAAACGAGTATCTGAAGAAAAACGAAATAGAGGTAATTGATACTGATTTGGGTGAACGTATTGTACAGTTGGCACAAGAACAGCCCAGTCATATTGTATTACCCTGTATCCATAAAAAGAAAGAAGAAATTGGAACCCTATTTCATGAGCATTTGGATACGCCAGAAGGCATGGCCGATCCCGTATTCTTAACTGCGGCCGCAAGGGAGCATCTACGCGAAACTTTTTTAACCCGCAAAGCGGCCATTACGGGCGTAAACTTTGCAGTTGCGGAAACAGGTGAATTTGTGGTTTGCACCAATGAAGGAAATGCAGATATGGGCGCACATTTGGCCGACGTGCATATTGCCTGTATGGGAATTGAAAAGATAATCCCTAAACGTAAGAATTTGGGCGTGTTTTTGAGGTTACTTACCAGAAGTGCTACCGGACAGCCAATAACCACTTATTCTAGTCATTTTAAAAAGCCAAGACCAGGACAGGAAATGCATATTGTGCTGGTTGACAATGGCAGAACTACGCAACTGGGCCGTTCCGATTTTAGAAATTCATTAAAGTGTATCCGTTGTGCGGCCTGTATGAATACTTGCCCAGTTTACCGAAGAAGTGGTGGGCATAGTTACCATACCGCAATTTCGGGCCCAATTGGTTCTATTCTTGCCCCAAATCTTGACATGAAAGAATATGCAGACCTTCCTTTTGCCTCTACACTTTGTGGATCTTGCAGCAATGTTTGTCCAGTTAAAATTGATATTCATGAGCAACTCTATAAATGGCGACAGGTAATCGTTAAAGAAGGCTATGTCGCCCCGAAAAAGAAGGTAGCCATGAAGGCAATGGAGTTCACCTTGTCTCATCCATTTGTTTACCAAAATGCAGGTAAAGCTGGTCGTTGGTTAATGAAGCATGCGCCTTTTACTGTAAACAATAAACTGAACCTTTGGTATCAGCAACGAGAAATGCCTCAGGTGCCTCAACAATCTTTTGGAGAATGGTATAAACAACATAAAAAGTATGAGTAGCAGAGCGGATATATTAACGAAAGTGTTGCAGCACCAACCCGAATGGCAATCATTGCCTGATGATTTAACCACACAATTCCCGGTGGGAGATCCAATCGGGGCTTTTAAAAATGTATTAACTAATATTGGAGGTGCATTTATTGAAGTAACAGATTATGCTTCGGTGCAGAATTATATTATACAACATTATTCCTCACAACGTATTATAACTACTATACCAGAACTAAAAGCTATTGCAGAATACGGTTGGGAAAATCAGGACCCACATACCTACTCAGATGTTGAACTTGCTGTGATTAAAGCACATTTTGGTGTTGCCGAAAATGCGGCACTATGGATTACTGAAGAGCTGATGCACCAAAGAGCCGTGCCGTTTATATGCCAGCAACTGGCTGTAGTAGTAAGAAAAAAAAATATAGTACAGACCATGCACGATGCCTACCTAAAAATAGGTGAGGACGATTATGGATTTGGTAGCTTTATAGCAGGCCCCTCTAAAACGGCTGATATTGAACAATCTTTGGTACTTGGTGCACATGGGCCGAAAGGAATGACTGTTTTTGTTTTAACGGATGATTATTAGGAGATATTTCCATATGATATATCTAGTAAAGATTAGGTCTGTCTAATTATATTATCTATTTGCCAACTTCTTCAAATCCTGCAAAAAATATTTCGAAAATTGTTCTGTGAGGGCGACTAGACAGGACAAATCAGACTTAGTGTTTTGCTTGTCCTTTTTTGTTTTCTTTCAATTTTCTGTATAACGCATTTAGCAGATAGCTACTTTGTTAATTATCCAAAAAATAGTAGCTTGCTATCCCTAAGCAATAATAATGAAAACAAATCCATACCTTATCCATTTAGTGCTTTTACTAATATTAATAGGCTGTAACAATGCACCAAAAACAGGTGATACCGAAACCAACAAGGCCCAACCTGCACATAAAGTACAGTTAAAAGATGGTATGGTATGGATACCAGAAGGAGAATTTGTAATGGGCTCGCAGGATGCCAGTTTTATAGATGCCCAACCTTTGCACACGGTAAAAGTTAATGGCTTTTGGATGGACGAACACGAAGTTACCAACGCCCAGTTTGCCGCTTTTGTAAAAGCCACAGGCTATAAAACCATTGCCGAAAGACCATTAGACCCAAAGGATTTCCCAGGAGTTGCGGCAGATAAATTAGTGCCCGGTTCTGCTGTATTTATGCCCCCAACTGCCGAAAGCGGCAATAAAGAAGGTCTTTGGTGGTGGAAATATGTACCAGGAGCTTGTTGGAAATATCCCTTTGGCCCGGGCGGTACATCAAAAGATAACGAGCCGGTAGTGCATATTAGCTATCTTGACGCAGAGGCTTATGCTAAATGGGCAAAAAAACGCTTGCCCACCGAAGCTGAATGGGAATTTGCGGCACGAGCCGGCAATGAGCAACAGCCTTACTACTGGGGCGAAGAACTGAAACCCTCTGGAAAATGGCAGGCGAATATATTTCAGGGGCATTTTCCGGATGGAGACACCAAAGAAGATGGTTATTTGGGCATAGCTCCCGTAAAATCATTTGCACCTAATAACTTTGGTCTCTACGATATGGAAGGCAACGTATGGGAATGGTGTAGCGATTATTATCGGCCAGATTATTACCAACATAGTGCTAAAGATAACCCGAAAGGCCCAAAAGATAGTTACGATCCACAAGAACCAGGCTTGGTAAAACGGGTACAGCGTGGCGGTTCATTCTTATGTAGCGATGAATATTGCAACAGATATAAAGCAGGAAGTCGTGGCAAGGGCGAAATAAGTAGTGGTTCTAACAACCTCGGCTTTAGGTGCGTTAAATAAGTCTTATAACTGTTATATATCTTATTGTCTAAAAATTATATAATGTTAGCTTATTTTAAGTCGAAATTGTTTTTGCATAAAGAAAACTCTAAGTTCGGATAACAAAAACCAATTATATAAACGGCTGTTTTAGTGTAATGGAAAGCATTTTAGAAATTTAATGATAAAATTTTCATTTTTGGATTAATCCTTTATTAGACTTCCGTTGTCTTATACAAGAACTAAAAAATAAACTGAGATATGAAATATAGTATTCGCAATTTTTATTGGTGTACAATTTTATTTTGTTGCGCCATAGTATTCTCCTCATTTGTTCGGATGATGGGAGTGGCCGATAAGATTTCCATGCCCTATAAAAAAGCTGGATTAACCAATGAGCAGGCGGCAGCACACCTGTTAAGTCGTTTTACTTATGGACCACAGCCCGGTCAAGTGGAAGAAGTGGTAAAAATGGGGCTTGAAAAATGGCTTAAAAAACAATTGGATGGAAATATCGATGAGCATAACCTAAACCAGATGCTCTCTAAATATGATGCCATTGATTTTACCAATGGCCAAGTTGAAGATATTTTTCCGCAGGGCCCCAGAGTTAGAAGTTGGGCAATTAAAGATGGTTATCTTAACAAAGATTCGGTAAGTGCCGGAAACAACAATAAATATCAAAAAGAGATTATCCAAATTTACATGAAAGATAAGGGATATCGCCCTCTTCAAGAATTGTATCGTCAGTTTTTCAGCCAAAAAATATTAAGGGCAGCTTATGGAGAGAACCAATTTAGGGAAATTATGACCGACTTTTGGTTTAACCATTTTAATGTGGCACTCAATAAAAATCAATGTGCCAGTTTTGTGCCGGCTTACGAACGTGATGTTATCAGGCCAAATGTATTCGGCAGTTTTGAAGACTTATTGTTAAAAACGGCAAAATCGCCGGCCATGCTCCAATATTTGGATAATGCTACAAGCTCGGGCGTAAATGTACCTATGGCCGACCAAGATATGATGTCGATGGACGATATGGGAATGACTGCCCAACAGAAAGCAAAAAATAACGCGAAAATCAAAAAAATTAAACAGCAAATCCAAGAGAAGAAGAAAAAGAATGGCTTGAATGAGAATTATGCCCGCGAAGTAATGGAACTGCACACTCTAGGGGTTGATGGTGGTTATACCCAAAATGATGTAACCCAAGCCGCAAGGGTTTTAACAGGATGGACTATTGCCCCAATTGGCCAAAAAGGATATGGAGCCGGAAATAGGGGATTAATAGAACGTTTGGGAGAAAACGGACTAAGAGAAAAAGGTTTCGTTTTGGATGGCGATTTCTTCTTTAATGCAAACAGACATGATAATGGCGAAAAAGTAGTTTTAGGTAGGAAATTCGCTGCAGGTGGTGGTTACGAAGAAGGAGTAGAACTATTAAAAATGCTGGCACATCATCAATCTGCGGCAAGATTTATCTCTAAAAAAATAGCGGCACGCTTTGTAAACGATGTGCCCCCTACATCTTTGATAGATAAAATGGCCAAAACATTTACATCATCAAAAGGAGATATTAAAAGCGTGATAATTACAATGGTAAATGCACCAGAATTTTGGTCGGAACAAGCACTAAGAGAAAAAACAAAATCGCCGTTTGAACTGGCCATAAGTGCAGTACGAAGTTTAAATGCCGAAATTGACCAACCTTACCAATTATATAGCTGGATTAATAAAATGGGCCAGCAAATGTATTATTACCAAGCACCAACAGGTTTTCCAGATAATGGACAATATTGGATAAACACAGGATCGTTGTTAAATAGGATGAATTTCGGATTGGCATTTGCATCGCAACGCATACCGGGTGTAAAGCTCAATTTGGCAGCATTAAACAACCATAAAGAGCCAGAGAGCGTAGAAGCTGCATTGGTAACTTATAGTAAACTCATTATGCCTGAGAGAGAGCTTGGACAAACCATAGCAAGGTTAAAACCAATGCTGAACGACCCTAACCTACAGCAAAAGGTAGCTAAAGCGGCAGAGCAAAATACCGCTAAACAAGATAGCAACAATACAGGTATGGATATGCAAAGCATGGATATGAAGCCTAAGAAAGAAGAAAAAATTAAAATGGGGAGTGGCAAAAAAGCCAATGAAAATCCGGTAATAAAACAACAGGCTGGCAACAATAACATGTTGGCACAAGTTGTAGGTGTGATAATTGGTTCTCCAGAATTTCAACGTAAATAATTAAAGTTATGGTTTCTAGAAGAGGATTTTTAAAATCAGGAGGCTTGGCCTTATTTGGAATAGGATTGGGCGGCATCCCCGGATTTTTGGCAGATGCAGTTGCCGGTACGGTAAATCCACCTTTGTTTAAGAAAAGAAAAATATTGGTTTGCATTTTCCAACGTGGTGCTATGGATGGTTTAATGGCAGTAACTCCATTTACCGATAAGTTTTTAAAAGCCGCACGTCCTTCGTTGTTTATGACGGCAGCAAAAGGAAACGGTAACGAAAAGCCATTAATAGACCTAGATGGAAGATTTGGCCTACATCCCACAATGGCAGCTTTCGAACCTATATTTAGGGAAAAAAGATTGGGTATTGTACATGGTATCGGGTCGCCGAATAGCACACGTTCGCACTTTGATGCGCAAGACTTTATGGAGTCGGGTACACCATTTAAAAAAGGCACTACAAGCGGCTGGTTAAACAGGGCAGTAGGTTTATTGGGGCACGATGCAGCTACACCATTTCAAGGGGTAAGTTTAACCTCATCGTTGCCTAGGTCATTTTACGGAGAAAACCCAGCAGTGGCCATTAGAAATTTGGCTGATTTCAATATCCAGTTGAGAGGTAATACTGCAGGTGCAAAAATGGCATCTAAAAGTTTTGAAGATTTATATGACCAAACCTCATCCGATTTGTTGAAAAACACAGGTAAAGAAAGTTTTGATGCCATTAAATTGCTTCAAAAAACCGATGTGAAAAATTATAAGCCAGAAAATAATGTGGTTTATCCAACAACTGGTTTGGGTAATTCGTTAAAACAGATTGCGCAATTGATTAAAATGGATGTAGGTTTAGAGGTTGCTTTTGCAGAATCTGGTGGCTGGGATACCCATTTTAACCAAGGTAAAGATACAGGTGTGTTTGCCCGTAATGTTAACGATTTGAGTAATTGTATCATAGCATTTTGGAACGATTTGGCCCGCTACCAAGATGATGTAACGGTAATGACCATGACCGAATTTGGGCGTACGGTTGCTCAAAATGGTACTGGCGGTACTGATCATGGTCGTGCTTCGTGTAACTTTATTTTGGGTAACGGTGTAAACGGAGGGTTGGTACATGGCATGATAAATCCGTTAGCTAAAGAGAATTTAGAAGATGGGAGAGATTTAGCGGTAACAACCGATTTTAGAAGTGTGTTCAGTGAAGTTGCAGATGTTCATTTGGGCATTGCAAACGATAAGGTCTTATTCCCAGATTTTGATGGTAAGAAAATTGGTGTAATGCGGGGATAGTTTTAGAAGTACAGTTTTTTAAATTAAACCAAGATGGCAATTGCTGTCTTGGTTTTTTTGTGTTGGGGTTATAGATTATTAGACCTCTTTCATAATTTCATATTCTCTGCGCTCGTCACCCTGAATTTATTTCAGGGTCTGTTTTTCTGATAAAAAGACATGAAAGATGCTGAAATAAATTCAGCATGACGAGTCATAAAAAAGGCCTATCGAACAAAAAGATATTTGCGCATCTGTAGCTAAAAAATTATTTTTGGATGTTTTGAAAAATATAGGTGCATTTTTTCTGTTATTCATTGTGCTTATTTCGTTGTTGCCATGTAGCGACGAAGTTGCATGTAACGATGAACCTGTAACTACCAATATTCAAATCTCACACAATGATAATACGGAAGAAAATTGTACCTCAATTTGTATTTGCGCCTGTTGCGGCCAGCGTATTGTAGTAGTTGAGCAAGTTCAGTTTGCAATTCAAATACCTATTCAATTTCCAAAGCATACCATCAAAAAATACCAGTTTCATTTGGAACAATTGGCTCGTAACATTTGGCAGCCGCCAAAGGTTAATGCTTAATTCATTATTGGCTAATGTACTATCGATGCAGATATAATGCTATGCGTTAACATCTGTGTTGTTTTCCTGTACATTAATTTCTCTTTGTGCCATCTGTACAAGAGTTTAAATCTATTCGTATTAATCATTAAATAAATGAATTGTGTTAGACAGTATCATAAAATTTAGTATTAAAAACAAGATAATCATTGGTATAATGACCTTGTTGCTCATCATTTGGGGAAGTTGGAGCGTTACCAAGCTGCCCATTGATGCCGTGCCTGATATTACCAATAACCAGGTACAAATTATTACTGTTTGCCCCACCTTGGCGGGACAAGAAGTAGAACAGTTGGTTACATTTCCCATCGAGCAAAGCATTGCCAACATTCCAAATCTGGAAGAAACAAGAAGTATCTCACGCTTTGGACTTTCGGTAATTACGGTAGTTTTCAAAGAAGATGTTGATGTTTATTTTGCCCGACAACTCATCAACGAAAAACTGAAAGAGGCTGAAAACGATATCCCAAAAGGCATCGGTACGCCTGAATTAGCACCTGTAAGCACAGGATTAGGCGAAGTGTACCAATATATCCTGCATCCCAAAAAAGGTAGCGAGACAAAATACAACCCCAAAGACCTGCGGACAATGCAAGATTGGATTGTGTCAAGACAACTTTACGGAACAGAAGGCATTGCCGAAATCAATAGCTTTGGTGGCGAACTGAAACAGTATGAAGTAGCTGTAAATCCAAACCGATTAAAGGCAATGGGCGTAAGCATTACCGATATTTTCAACGCTCTTGAAAAGAACAATCAAAATACAGGCGGTGCATACATCGACAAAAAACCAAATGCTTATTTCATTCGAGGTATTGGTTTGGTTACCTCGCTAGAAGATATAGCCAACATAGCCGTAAAAAATACAAACGGCAGCATTCCCATTTTTATTAAAGATATTGCTGATGTGCGGTTCGGATATGCTACCCGTTACGGAGCAATGACCTATAATGGCGAAGTGGATGCTGTTGGAGGTGTGGTAATGATGCTCAAGGGAGCGAACAGTAACGAAGTAGTGAAACGCATCAAAGAAAAAATTCCGACCATTCAAAAATCATTGCCCGATGATGTTGTAATTGAACCGTTTTTAGACCGTACAGATTTGGTGAGTAGGGCTATAGGTACCGTAGAAAAGAATTTAATTGAGGGAGCATTGATTGTCATTTTTGTATTGGTGCTGTTTTTGGGAAATCTAAGGGCAGGATTGATTGTCGCATCTGCTATCCCATTATCATTATTGTTCGCATTGGGACTGATGAATGTTTTCGGAGTGAGTGCCAATCTGATGAGTTTGGGGGCGATAGATTTTGGTTTAATTGTGGATGGTGCGGTAATTATTGTAGAAGCTACACTCCATCATTTGGGCTTAAGAAAATCAATCAATAAACTAACGCAACAGGAAATGGACGATGAAGTTTTTTTATCAGCTTCTAAAATCCGTAACAGTGCAGCATTTGGCGAAATCATTATCCTGATTGTTTACATTCCCATTCTTACATTGGTGGGTGTTGAGGGCAAAATGTTTACGCCAATGGCTAAAACAGTGGGTTTTGCCATTTTCGGGGCATTAATTTTATCATTGACTTATATACCAATGATGTGTGCCCTGTTCCTGTCAAAAAAAGTTTCGCATAAAGAAACGTTTTCAGACAAGATGATGAAAAAACTGCAAAGTATTTATCAACCGCTTTTGCAGAAAGCCATTAAAGCCAAATATTTAATTGTAAGTAGTACAGTGGTCTTGTTTGCAATTTGTTTGTTCACTTTCAAAAATCTGGGTGGCGAGTTTATTCCGCAGTTACAAGAGGGCGATTACGCTTTTCACTGCATATTGCCACAAGGAAGTTCGTTGAGCCAAAGTATCGAAACCTCAATGCAGGCATCAAGAATTGTGAAACAGTTTGACGAAGTAAAAATGGTAGTTGGCAAAACAGGTGCGGCAGAGGTGCCCACTGACCCAATGCCACCAGAAGCCACCGATTTAATTATTGTATTGAAACCGCAGAATGAATGGAAAGAAAGCAAATCCTATCAGGAGTTGGCCGAAGAAATAGAAGGAAAACTGAAAGCCATTCCGGGTGTATTCTTTGAAGCCAACCAGCCTATTCAAATGCGTTTCAATGAATTGATGACAGGCATAAGGCAAGATGTAGCGGTTAAGATTTTCGGAGAAAATTTAGACAGTCTTGCCGTGTATGCCGATAAAGTTGGAAAAGTGATACAAAGTATAGACGGAGCAACCTCGCCACAGATAGAACGGGTATCTGGTTTACCGCAAATTAATGTAGTGTACGACAGAACACGTCTTGCCAATTACGGCATTAATGTAGAAGATATAAACAATTTAGTAAGTACGGCATTTGCAGGAAAAACAGCGGGGCAGGTTTTTGAAAACGAAAGACGTTTTGATTTGGTTGTTCGTTTAGACAGCACATACAGAACCAATATAGAGGATGTAAATAATCTGATGATACCGACCAACACAGGCAACCAAATTCCTTTGTCGCAGGTTGCAACAGTCGGTTATAAATTGGGCGCCGCACAAATCAGTCGTGAAGCGAGCAAACGCAGAATTGTAATAGGCTTTAATGTATCTGGTAGAGATGTACAGAGTGTTGTTACCGACATACAAGATAAACTAAGCAAGCAGATAAAATTGCCAACAGGTTATTACTTTACTTATGGCGGACAGTTTGAAAATTTACAAAAAGCAAGTCAGCGTTTGTTGATTGCCGTTCCTGTTTCGTTGTTACTCATTTTTTCACTTTTGTATTTTACGTTTCATTCTTTCAAACAGGCAGGTTTAATTTTTACTGCAATTCCTATGAGTGCCATAGGTGGTGTATTTGCCTTATTGCTTCGGGGTATGCCATTCAGTATTTCCGCAGGTATCGGTTTCATTGCTTTGTTTGGTGTAGCGGTGCTGAACGGAATTGTGCTAATTGGAACGTTTAACCAATTAGAAAAAGATGGTATTACCGATACTCTAAAACGGGTATTTGACGGCACGAAAGAACGCTTGCGGCCTGTTTTAATGACGGCAGCCGTAGCCAGTTTGGGCTTTTTGCCAATGGCAATCAGCACAGGGGCAGGTGCGGAAGTTCAGAAACCATTGGCAACCGTTGTAATTGGCGGATTGATAACCGCTACTTTCCTTACACTGTTTGTGTTGCCTTTGCTTTACATTATTTTCAATACAAAAATCAATCTCAAAAAAGCAAAGATGAAACAGACTACAATCTTAATGTTATTATTGTTTTCGGGGATAGGTTTCAATGCCAATGCACAAACTAAAAAAATTATAGGCGTAGATGAAGCCATCAATATTGCCCTGCAAAACAATGGTAATATCAAGGCGAAAGACTTTGAAATAAAATCAGTCCAAAGTTTAAAGAAAACAGCAGGCGAATTACCAAAATTAGACTTAAATGCTCAATTAGGTAATTACAACAGCAATCAGTTCGACAATGCTTTTCAAATTTCGCAAACTATTCCTTTTCCTACACTTTTTGGAGCGAGAAGTGGATTAATAAAAGCAGAAATAAAGGCAAAAGAATTGCAAAGCGAATTGATGGTTCTTGAACTGAAAAATCAGGTGCGGACTTACTATTATCAAAGTCAGTATTTACAGCATAATCAGCAGCAATTACTGCACTTGGACAGCCTTTACAATGATTTTATAAAAGTGGCCGAACTGCGTTACAAAACAGGCGACACCAAAAAAGTGGAAATCAGCACGGCACAAGCCAAGAAAGAAGAAATCAATTTGTTGCTGAAGCAAAACGAAGTGTATCTGCAAAATGCCCATCAGACTTTACAGGCATTGCTGAATGCCGATGAACCGTTTGAAGTAAGCATAGATGCAGCATTTAAGCCTTTGCAGATAAGCACTTTGTTGGACAGTACTGCTGTTGCAAACCACCCCGTCATTAAAGCCTTATATCAAGATGTTTTGATTGCTGAACAAACTAAAAAAGTAGAAAAAGCACAGACCTTGCCCGATTTTACATTAGGTTACACCAATCAATCGCTGATAGGTTTTCAAACCGTAAACGGACAGGAAAGGTATTTTAATGCCGGCAACCGCTTTAGCTATGTAAATATTGGTATTGCCATTCCTTTAACATTTGGGGCAACTAGAGCAAAGGCAAAATCTTTGGACTATCATAAACAGGCGGCACAATCCAATGCACAGCAACAGCAGATTTTGTTACAGACACAGTTACAGAATGCTATAAAACAATACCAAAAGGATTTGCAAGAATTCAATTATTATCAGCAGCAAGCAATGTCTAATGCCAATGAGATTGTTTCAGCAGCACAGTTGGGCTATCGCACAGGCGACATCAGCTATGTAGAGTACCTATACGCCTTGCAGACATCCACAGACATACAATTGAGCTATCTGAAAAGTATTCAGCGGGTAAACCAGTCGGTAATCAACATTTATTCATTCATCAATCAATAAAAAAATGAAAGTCAATATAAAGAAATGGACATCAATGCTAATGCTTGTTTTCATTATAGGAGCAGTAGCAGGTTGCGGAAGTAAAGAAGATAAAAAAGCAGAAAGCGACACAGTGATGGAAGAACACGGACACGAAGAAGAAACCCCGACCATTGCCACGCTTACCGAAGAACAGATAAAAACGGTAGGTATTGAATTCGGGTCGGTAGAAAATAAATCGTTGGCGGCAACCATAAGGGCAAACGGATTTTTGGAAGTGCCAAATAATCGAAAAGCAAACATAACGGCACTGTATGGTGGTGTTGTAAAAACAATGAGTGTCATCATTGGCGATCATGTAAAAAAGGGACAGGTAATCGCTACGATTGTCAATCCGCAGTTTGTGCAATTGCAGGAAGAATATATTTCGCTCGGTAGCAAAATAATCTTTGCAGAACAGGAGTTGCAACGCCAGCGAGAACTCAATGCAGGTAATGCAGGCGCACTTAAAAATCTGCAAAGCGTAACTTCAGAAATAAATTCGTTGCGTACACGCAAAGCATCGCTGCAGCAACAAATTCAGTTAATGGGAATAGACCCCGATAAGATAAACAGTTCCAATATGCGCTCGGTCTTATCGATAACAAGCCCGGTTAGCGGAACCGTAACCAATGTTTATGCTAAGTTGGGAAGTTATGTAGATGTGTCCTCGCCTGTGGCAGAAATCATAGACAACAATTCATTACATTTGGATTTGAGGGTGTATGAAAAAGATTTGCCTTTGCTGAAAGTTGGTCAAACTATCCATTTTACATTGACCAATAATGCTGTTAAGGAGTATGATGCCAAAATTTTCAATATTGGTGCGGCTTTCGATAATGACAGCAAAACAGTTCCGGTGCATTGCGATATTCAGGGCGATAAAAAAGGGCTGATTGACGGAATGAACATTACAGCTATGATTAGCCTTAACGAAGTAACACAGCAGGCCGTACCCAACGATGCCATTGTAGAAGCGGATAGCAAGTATTACATTTTCATTGTTACCGATAAAAAGCCAGAAGAACACCACGAAGAAGAAGCCGATGGACATAATGATGAAAAGAAAGATGGCAAGCATACAGAAGAAGAAAAAGGCAGTTTGAATTTTGAAAAGATAGAAGTGGTAAAAGGAACTTCTAATATGGGTTATACCGCCGTCACTTTTGTAAACGAAATCCCTGCCAATGCAAAGGTGGTAACTAAAGGTGCGTTTTTCATTAATGCCAAACTCACTAATTCGGGAGAACATGAGCACTAAAAAGTAAAGCAATAATAAGTAGAGTAAATTTTTAAAACTTTACATATAGCCGTTAAACACGTTTCGATAATATTTATACAGGTTCAATTACCAATCCCCAGTTTAGGGATATTTATGCGCCATTAGATGGTTTTGTATTTAATGGAGGGATAAAATTAAGATTGTAGCAAAAACACAGCCCCAATAGGGCTGTGTTTTTATGTGAAAATTACTTAGGCAATTGCGGTGGTGTGTCCCTTAACGGGGCAGAGGTAATAGCATTAAGAAATGCAATAATGGCATTACGTTCTTCCAAAGTAAGGTTTAGCCTTTTAATATGTGGCGATGTTTTTGGAAACAAAGGATCGTTTTCTTGTGCTTTGGTGGGTTTGGGCTGTACCATGCCCATACTATACAGGTTAATAAGGCCGCCAATATTATCAAAAATGCCATTATGGAACCACGGGCGGCTACGTATGACGTTTCTAAGGCCCGGTGTTTTAAACTTGCCTACATCTTCGGGATTTTTGGTGATATTGTACCTGCCCAAATCTTCCCTGTTTTCCTTGCCGTAAAGAGTAATACCTACGTTATGAAAATTGTTGTCCGTAAAAAATGGACCGTTATGGCAGTTGATACATCGGGCTTTGGTTCTAAATAGGTGTAGGCCTAATACCTGTTCATCGGTGAGCCTGTCTTTTTGCCCCTCCAAAAAAAAGTCAAAATCCGATTTTCGGCTCTGGATGGTTTGTACATATATGGCAATGGCATGGAGTATATTTTGGGTATTGATTGACTTTTTGCCGTACGCCGCCTCAAAATAAGGAGCATAGCCTTTTATCTTTTTTATTTTGCCGGGCAGTTTTTCGGGATCTTGGTGCATCTCTATCGGCGATGAAATAGATTGTCGGGATTGCTCCTCAATGGTGTTTGCCCTGCCATCCCAAAAGTACGATTTGTTGGCCCAAACATTCTCCAATGATGGCGTATTGCGTGAGTGGTAGCTGTGGTTGTGGCCTACGGAGGTGCGCCGTCCATCGGTCCAGTTCAAATCTGGGGCGTGGCAGCTACTGCACGAAATTTGCTCGGATGTAGATAGCCGGGGGTCAAAAAAAAGCAATCTTCCCAATGCGTGTATGTTTTTTAGGGAATCTCTTTTTTTCAGTAAAGGAGGAGCAACCAACGGCCCTAGTTCATTGAATACAATATCCTCATCTACATTTGGTACTGGCCATTTTTCTTTTGGTCCACTGTACAGTTCTCTAAGCTGCCCAATATCAATCGGTTGAGATGAACGGAAAGAAAGATTGAGCAATAAAAACAATAGTACGGAAATACCTAAAAATACGATGTTCTTCTTCATTGCTCAATCTTCTTGTTTTGTTTGTGCTATTGCACTATTAGCTTCACCGTTTCCTTTAACTTATCGCCCGTTAGGTGGATAAAATAAAGGCCGTTATTTAGCTTATTGTTAAAATTTATGCGCTGTTGGTTATCTTGATAACCGTTAAGCTCTTGCTGATAAATAATTTTGCCATTAATATCAACAATGCGCAACAATAGCGGTTGGTTACCTGTATAAACATTTGCCAATGATAGGGTTACATAGCTTCCGTTGGAAGGTATAGGATATACCGAAACAACAGCTTTTTGTTGCAGGGCAAAGTTAATCATTTTTACACCAAAATCTGTACTGTTGCCATCATTATCGTATTGTTTTAATTGATAATAATTGTTGCCGTTTAGCGGATGGTTGTCGTAGAAAGCATAAGTATTACCGCTATTGCCACTTCCATTCACTTCTCCCAACTTTACAAAAATTCCATCATCGCTACTGCGATAAATCACAAAACCTTTATTGTTGATTTCAGATTTGGTTGTCCAACTGATTTTTACCCGGTTGTTTTCTTTTTGTACCGTAAAATCGGTTAGGGTAACCGGAAGTGTTTGCTGTGTAAAAGTATATTCTGCACTCCAAGCACTTTTATTACCAGCAGCGTCTACGGCTTGTACGCTATAATAATAGGTTTTTGCAGGGTCTATGGCTATATTGGTAAGGTGTGATGGCAATGTTCCGTTAGGGAAAATGAACAGTTGGTTGTTTAGCCCGCTGATAACATCATTTGCGCCCGAACTTGTGCCCAACCTTACATTGTACCTTGCAAAGCCCGACACGGTTGCCGGAGCTTCCCAGTTGAGCTGTATTTTGCCGTCGCTTATTTGTGCCGATAGATTTTGCGGTTGCGATGGCAGGGTAACAGTTCCCGGCGATACATTGAGATACAGTTCGGTTGTTCCTCCTGTATTGTCTTTGCCGCCCACCAATAAATCGGGTTTGCCATCGTTGTTAATATCAGCATAGCTAATGGCGGCATCAATAACCTTGTTTAGCGGGGCGGCTAATTGGGTAAAGGTATCATCGCCGTTGTTTTTAAAAACATACGTATCCATTAAATTTTGGCTGAGCGTATAATTGATATTGCCCCCGGCAATAATATCCTGCAAGCCATCGCCGTCAATATCTACCATTACTACCGATGCTTTGGTTACGCCTTTTAAGCCCGTGTTCAGCAGTTTGGTGAAAGTTCCGTTGCCGTTGTTTTTGTACAGCTCGGTATATTCTCCTCCCGAAGACCCGCCTATTCCTCCGGCAATGAGTACATCTGGGTAGCCGTCGTTGTTGTAATCACCCCATGTAATGCCAGATCTTGCTACATCTACAAATGGTGCATCGCTTGCAGAAACTTGGGTAAAGCCTTGTCCGGCATTGTTTTTATAAAGCCGTGTGTAAGAAGTGCCGGTAACGCCTGTTTCTATAACCAAATCTTTGTAGCCGTCGCTGTTGTAATCTATCCAACTCACCGTTGAGTTAGATGCCGATTGGTTGGGATTTACCTGAAATATTTCGCTAAAAACTTCGGTAAATGTACCATCGCCGTTGTTTCTATACATTTTGTTTTTATAAGTAGTTGCTTTTTGTGTATAACCCGAAAAAATGAGGTCTATAAAGCCATCGTTATTATAGTCAACCCACGCTACGGCCGGTTTTAAAGTGTTGTTGTATATACCGGGGAAATTTTTTCCATAATCGGTTAAATCCGCCGGTGTTGGATTTGGCACAGGTTCTGTCTGCTCGGTAAAAGTGCCGTCGCCATTGTTTTTATAGAGTTTTGTAGTGGCTTCGCTTCTGCTAACGGTTGTTGTGCCGGTAATCAGCACATCCATAAAACCGTCATTGTTATAATCGCCCAATACCACATCGGTATAACCCATTGCGGCAAAAGTGGCCGATGTTACCTTTGTAAAGGTGTTGTTGCCATTGTTTTTCCACAGTTGCGTGGTGTTCGCGGTACTTCCGTTTTCTTTGGCACTGGCCGAAATTAATACATCTATATAGCCATCGCCATCAAAATCGGCCCATGCGGCGGCACCTCTTGATATGCCGGGAAATGCTGTTCCTGCTACTTTTTCATAATAAGGAGTAAATTGGCTAAACGGCAATAATACAGGCTGGTCTTGCTGAGTTTGGTTGCCAATCCCCAATTGGCCGTATGTATTGTCTCCCCAGCCTTGTATCTGGCCCTTATCTTTAGTGCCGAATGCGAAATAGTCGCCTGCTATTGCTGTGCCCCAATCGGTCGAATTTGTACTTTCCTGTACAGGCTGCCAAGCGCTAGTGGTTACAGTACTATTTGCCAATTGCCCATTGTCGTTAGCTCCCCATGTCCATAGTGTACCATCGGTTTTAACAGCCGAAGAGAAGTTTAAGCCTGCCGCAATGCTGGTATAGATATTTGCTGCCTGTATTTGGGTAGGCACAAGATAAGCTGTTGTAATGTTGGGGTCGGCGGCCAATACACCGTTGGTGTTAGCTCCCCATGCCCATAGGCTGCCGTCTGTTTTAAGTGCCAAAGTATGTTTGTCTCTGGTTGAAACCACAGCAAATGTCTTATCTACGGATAATTTTTGTACTACTTCTGTGGCAGTTGTTGTACCTAGGCCTAGCTGACCGGAACTATTATCGCCCCAAACCCAAACATCGTTACCTCCGGGGGCAGGAGTTACCGAAACGTCTGTTCCAATAGCTATCACATGATTTTTACCCACCGAAATTGATTGCCAAGTGGGATAAACAATTGCCCCTTTTGGTACTGGAACTTGAACTGGGCTTAAACTTCCGCTCAAAGTTGATGGTGAAACGCCCAATTGTCCTTTATCGTTTTTGCCCCAGCCCCATACGCTGTTATTTGCGGAAGAAAGGATTATGCCAATGGTAAATCCATCGCCTGCGTATGCGGCATTCCACCTTGATGTTCCTATTTGCGTTGGCACATGATATTCGTTGGTAGTGCCATCGCCCAACTGGCCAACATCGTTTTTGCCCCATGCAAATAAATAGCCTGTGGCCTGTAATGCCACTACATGGCCGCCTTGGGCACTTACCTGTGTCCAATTGTTGGTAGTTCCAACTTGTATAGGGGTATCGCTATTAGTGGTAGTACCATTGCCCAACTGACCATAATTGTTGCGGCCCCACGCCCATAAAGTGCCATCATAGCGAATGGCTACTGTATAATCTTCGGCTGCGCTTATGCTTTTCCAATAGAAACTGCTTTGTGCGTAGGTAGCTTGGTAGCTGACGCTAACCAGTAGTATGAATAAAGAACGGATGAATTTGTTCATGATATGTTACATTTATGTGTTTACTTACTTCTGCTCGTCACCCTGAATTTATTTCAGGGTCTGTTTAGCTGATGCTGAAATAAATTCAGCATGACGGAATGGTTTGATTATATTTATTCAACTAAAAATTTCACTGTTTGGCTTTGTGTGCCATTTTTGAGGGTTAACAGGTAAATGCCACTGTTCAGTCTGTTATTTAAGCGTATTTTGAGCGTGTTTTCACTTTCTGACTGATGATTTGCGGTATAAATTATTTTGCCGTTGGTATCGGCAATGGTAATTTTTGAAGATTTTTCGCTCATATCATTTAGCCCGATATTAATCTCTTTTCCGTTGGAGGGATTTGGATAGAGGTTGAGAGCGTTAAGGGTAGAAGACGAAAGGTTGAAGGTTAATGATTTAATGCCTAGTTCGGCTTCCTTTCCGTCTTTGTCTACCTGCTTTAAACTGTAATAGTTTATGCCTGTTTGTGGGGTATTATCGTAAACGGCATAGCTGTTTTTGCCATCGCCTTTTGAGCTTACTTTTGCCACTTGTACTTGTTGGCTGTTGTTTAGCCGTTGCACCAAAAAATAATCGTTGTTGTTTTCTGATGTGGTTTCCCAACTGATTTTTACGCGGTTGTTTTCTTTTTTTACTTCGTAACGGCCAATTTTAACAGGTAGGGTAGCTATTGTAAAGGTTTGCTCATCAGACCAATTGCTTCTGTTGCCCGCTACGTCTATTTGTTGTACACTCCAATAATAGGTTTTTCCGGCTTCGGGAACAAAATTTAGGGCATAGCTGTGAACACCGCCATCGGTTTTGCCCAAAAAGATGCTGTTATGTTGGCTATGCACATCGTTTTTACCACTGGCTGTGCCAATTCTTATCACGTAAGATGAACCTTGTACGGCATTCCATGAAAAAACAACCGCATTTTTTGCCGTATTCCAAGCACTGGTTAATCCGTTTGGTTTTGTGGTGGACTGTACGGTTTCGTCAGAAAGATTATGGTAAATGCGCAAACCTCCGCTTCCATTAATAAATATATCGGGTCGACCGTCATTATCAAAATCGGCGAACGATACGCTTGACCTTGCGCCATTGCCAAAGGTGTAGCCCACTTTGGTAAAAGTACCGTCGCCATTGTTTTTATACAGATTGTTTACGTCTGCACCACCGCCCGAAATAAATATGTCCAACAATCCATCGGCATTAAAATCGCACCAAGCTACACTGCCAAAGGTAGAGGGCGTAAATACATCGGTATTTTCTTTGGTAAAAGTACCGTCGCCGTTGTTGGTGTACAAAAATACCTTATCTACATTGCTTGACCGCCCGGTGTACAACAAATCGGGATAACCATCATTGTTATAATCGCCCCAAGCTACTGCCGATTGGTCGGCACCATCGAAACTGCTTATTTTGGTGAAGCCTGTACCGCCATTGTTTTGATATAAAAAAGCCGTGCCCCCGCTACCTCCGCCACTTGCCCCACCTGTAATAAATACATCGGGGTAGCCATCGTTATTGTAATCGGCCCACGAAACGCCCGATTGGAAAGCACCCGAAAAAGTGCCCGAAAACACTTCGGTAAATACGCCGTTGCCATCATTACGGTACAGTTTGGCTACATAACTTGCTCCTGCCGCGTTTCCGGCTACCAATAAGTCGGGGCGGCCGTCTTTATTGTAATCGGCCCAGGCCAGGCTTGATGTTTTTATGCCTATAAAGGGTGATATTGCATTTACCAAGCTGAAACTGCCATCGCCATCGTTGTGGTACAACAGGGTACGGTTATCGCCTGTTGCGCCAGATGCCACGCCTGTAATGACTACATCGGGCTTGCCATCGTTATCGTAATCGGCCCATGCTATTTGGCCGTCCCAAGCGCCTACGACAATGTTGGGAGTGGATATGAGCGAAAAGCCCGTGCCATTATTGTTTTTAAACAGATTGGTAAAGGTTGGGGTATTGATTGGGTCTTTGCCCGCTACCAGAATATCTATCCAACCATCGCCGTCATAATCGTAGGCCTGTATTTTTGCCGGATATACCATGTTTGGGAAGTTGAAGTTTGTAGGGTCTTTTGCCCGCATTTCTTCAAATCGGTTGGCATCGGCCACTTGTGCAAAACTGTATGTGGCGCTTAGCAGTAAGAGCGTTAAGAACATTAGAGGTTTCGACAGGCTCAGCCTGACAGTTAAAAGTATATTTTTTGATAACATGATATTTGTTTTTAATGGGACAATTGTGGTTTGCCATTCCTATTCCCGTCGTTCCCGTGTAAACAGGAATCCTAAAGCGATAGTAGGCTAGGGAGCTATATACACCTTTGTAATATTCGTTACTGTTCCGGTTTCATCTTTGGTATATCCGCTCACCGTAAAATCTATTAGGCCATCGCCATTAATATCAGCGTGGGATACGCTAGGGTAGTACAGCTCGGGCAGGTTAAGTGCTACTTTGGTAAATGTGCCATCGCCATTGTTTCTGTACAGTGCCGTTATCATTTTGCTTACCGCTCCTTCTACAAATCCGGCTACCAATACATCGGGCTTGCCATCTTTATTATAATCGAACCAGGTTACGTCGGCATCGCAAAGTGGCGCTATTCCTGTATTTTTTACTTCTTCAAATGTGCCATCGCCTTTGTTGTGGTATAGTGTCGATATGTAGGTGCGCTGTCCCGGTGTTCCGGTAATAAATACATCTTGTTTGCCATCGCCATCAAAATCTACCCAGTTAACGGTTGATTTGTACACTTTCTGAAAGGGTGCTTCTTTTTCGGATACCTCTGAAAAGGTTTCGTCGCCATTGTTCTTAAATAAACGGGCTATCTGGTTGCGTGGACCGCCTCCGGTATTTCCCGTAATGATAAGGTCGGGATAGTTATCGTTGTTAAAATCGCCCCAAGCGATACTGGTAAAGTAAGCACCGGGCAGTTTATCGGTTTTACCGGGTTTTAGTAATAGGGGGTCTATTTCGGTAAAGGTATTGTCGCCGTTGTTGCAGTAAAGGGCGGCCACATAGGTTCCCGGTATGCCCGAGTTCCAGTTGCCAGCTACCAATATATCGGGTCTGCCATCTTTATTGTAGTCGGCAATGCCGATGCTTGGCATGTTCCATACGCCTTTTAACGGCACTTTTTTGGTTTCGCCTGTGCTTTGTTTTTCGGGTACGGGATTTACCAGTTCTGTAAAAGTGCCATCGCCTTTGTTGTTGAGGTAAATTTTGGTGATTGCGCCTTTGGTGTTAGATGAGGTTGTGCCACAATACACCAAATCGGGATAGCCATCTCCGTTAAAATCGGCCCATGCCGCACTACTGTGGGTTACCCCAATAAATTTTGCGGTTGTTACCTTTTCAAATTTGTTGTTGCCTTTGTTTTTCCAAAGTTGGGCAGTTGCTCCTCCTAGCATGCCGTCGCTTACTCCGCTAATGAATACATCGGGCAGTCCGTCTTTATTGTAATCGGCCCATACTACGCTCCCTCTTGAAATACCGGGCAGTCCCGTTGCAATTTCTGTAAAGGTGTTTTGGGCTTCGACAGGCTGAGCCTGACAAATGAGCGCACATAAGCATAGAACAGAGAGCGTTGAGGACAGTGTTGTTGTTTTCATTTTTTTATTTTTGTTAAACCTTACAGGTTTGCTCTTTGCAAATTGTTGGGACAATAGGGGCGGTCTACTTAAATAAGATTGCTTCTCCGCCAATTGGCGGAGAAGCAATCTCTTAATTTGCCTGTCTGCCGACAAGCATTATCGAACATCCGATTACTCTCTACTTCACTATTATCTTATTGCTATAATTAACATCGGCTCCGTAAACGTTTAACAGGTAAATGCCTGTCTGTGGTTTTGCGGATAATGTTAAGGTGTATATATCTTTTGTTTGGGCTTGTTGCAGTTTTTGCTCATGTATTGTTCTGCCTGTAATATCGGTTAGCCTTACGGTTAAAGCTTTACCTGCATTTGCGCCAAAATCTACAAACAGCGTATTATTAACCACAGGATTTGGCCATGTTTTTAGGGCTAAATCTGCATTTAAACTGTAATTTACTGCTTTTATGCCCAACTGTGTGGTTTTGCCATCGTTATCTACCTGTGTTAACCTGTAATAGTTGATGCCCGCCTGAGGATTGCTGTCGTAAACGACATAGCTGCCGCCTGCCGAACCTTTAGGTGTTACGTTTTGCAACAGAATGAAAGTACTGCCATCGGTAGAGCGTTCTACTACAAAACGGTTATTGTTGTTTTCGGCAGAAGTTTCCCATTGTAGTTTTACACGGTTGTTTTCTTTTTGTACATCGAATGATACTAAAGTAACAGGCAGCGTGCTGAAATTAACTGTAAAAGTCTGCTCAGGTGCCCAATCGCTTTGGTTGAGCGATGCATTTTCGGTGCGTACGCTCCAGTAATAGGTTTCTCCGTTGGTAAGTGTGCGGTTGATGGCAAATGTTCCCGTTAACGGATTTCCTGTACCTGTGGTAACAGGGTTTAGGCCGCTTACCACATCGCCTGCGCCAGATGAAGTGCCAATGCGTAAGTAGTATTTGGTTGCACCTGCCAAATTACCCCAATCGAATTTAATATTGGTAGTGCTTGCCAATGTTCCTGTTAATCCGGTAGGGATATTGGTGTTGGCTACACCTGTCCAATTGTTTTTGTAGAGCTTGGTATGTATATCCTGCTCTGAAAGCGTAGCAGACGAAGTGCCATCTCTGCCGGCAAGCAATACATCTGGGTTGCCGTCGTTATCAAAATCGGCCAGTACGATGCTTCCGTACATCAATTTTGGAAATGGCAATTGCTCTTCCGGTACTTTGGTAAAGGTATCATCGCCATTGTTTTTGTATAAAGTTGTTGATGAAGTGTAGACACTTGTTAACGAACCCGTAATAAGTACATCGCTCAGTCCGTCACCATCGTAATCGAACCATTTGATTTGTCCGTAACTGGTTACTCCTATAAACGGATTGGCGGTGTTTACTTCGGTAAATAATGGGCCGGTGTAGTCGGGGTCGGCTTTGATGATGGCACCATTGTTTTTGTATAATCTGGCGGTAGACTGCCCAACAAGAGAAATATCGGGGAAACCATCGTTATTATAATCAACCCACTGGGCGCTCCCGCTATATGTTCCGGTTATGCCGTGGCCTGTAACTTCTTGGAAAGTACCATTGCCCAAGTTTTTGTACAGTCTTGCTGTTCCGCCTCCGGTCTGGTTGCCCATGATGAAAATGTCGGTAAGGCCATCGCCGTTATAATCGGTTGCAATAATTGAACAGCCTTGTGCCACATTTTGAAAAGTGGTTGTACCACCTACGGGAAGAGGAATATAGGTGAAAGTACCATCAGCATTATTTTTATATAAATCTGTTGAGGTAGCACCTCCTTCAGAGGTTTTATTTGATCCGGCTATAATCAAATCCTGATAACCATCGTTATCATAATCAACCCAACATACGGCACTGTTGTATTTTGCTTTAAAGACAGGTACGTTTATAGGGTTGCCGATAACGGTGGTAACTTCGGTAAATGATGTACCTGCATTATTAATGTAAACTTTGGTTACATTGTTTGAGCTTGCGGGGCTTACAGTCATTCCGGTAAGCACCACATCGGGATAACCATCGTTATTAATATCTGCCCAAGCCACTGCACTGGTATTGGTTACATTGGGGAAAGGGTGTGTTACTTCGGTAAACGTTCCATCGCCGTTATTTTTGTAAAGCTTTGTGGTGGCCGCAATGCCAGAAGTGGTACTTCCTGTTACTAACACATCTTTAAAACCGTCTTTATCATAATCTGCCCAGTCTATACTGCTCCAGTTTACAGCGGTAAACGTGGCTGTGGTAACTTCTTGGAATTGTGGGTTGAGGGGAGGGGGTATCAATACGGGGACATTGCTGTCTGCTGTTGTCCCGTTTGCTAACAGCTCACGATTGTTGTAGCCCCAAGCCCAAAGTGTACCATCGTCTTTTTTAACGGCAAAGACAGTTCTATACCTATAAGCAACATCATCCCACAGGCTGCCTGCTCCGCCTGCTTCTATAAATGATGATACAGTTATGTTCGTTGCTGTTCCGTTTCCATGCTGTCCGTAACTGTTACCTCCGGCCACCAAAAGCGTACCGTTTGTTTTAAGTGCAAAAAATGAGGTCTGACCTCCTGTTACCTTGGCATAATCATTGGTAGTGCCCGGTATTTGGGTTGGTACTGTTCCTGCCATTAGCGAATTGTTACCCCATGAGTATATGGTGCCATCGGTTTTTATTGCCATAGACATATTATCCGACGAGCCTGCAACCTGCGCCCAATCGGTATCTGTACTTATCTGGGTAGGTATCGATTTAGAGGTAGCAGCATCTGCACCCAAACCTAACTGTTTTGCTGCGTTTGCTCCCCAACCCCATAATGTACCGTCACTGCGTATGGCCAACATATAAGTGCCACCACCATTTACTGCTTTCCAAGTATCTGTACCAATTTGTGCAGCGGTGGTTACATTGCTAGTAGCACCATTGCCCAATACTCCATTGGTTCCCTGCCCCCATGTCCAAAGTGTGCCATCTGTTTTTATGCCAGCAGCGGCGTTGTTGGTTGTGGTAACATATTTCCAATCGGTAGCTGTACCTACCTGTATAATACTTGTACTTGCGGTTGCAGTACTGCCATACTGGCCAAAGTTATTGGCTCCTGCCGCCCACAATGTACCATCGGTTTTTATGGCCAGCAAAAAGGTTGCGCCTTGCGAAACATAAGCCCAATCGGTATCGTCATTTATTTTGGTAGGCGTAGGTATGGTTGCGGTTGTAGTTCCTAACCCTAACTGACCTGAGGCATTATGCCCCCATACCCAAAGTGTACCGTCTGCCCGGATAACGGCTACCGACTGCCCCGATATTGATGTGGATATACATTTCCAATAGGGCGAATTAACTAAGTTGTTTTGTGCAAACGTAAGGTTTGCCATAAACAGGAGCAGGATTATAAATACTGCCTGTAAGTGTTTTTTGATGTAGTTTATATTTTTCATTTGTTTTCTTTATTGTGTGTGATTGCACCGATTAAGTGATTTCACAGATTTAAGTATGTATCGTTAGAGCGTTGTTATTAGTTGTGGTGATGTTTGGTTAGTAGTATTGCCAAGCCCCAATTGTCCGGCGGTATTTACACCCCAACTGTACAGTTTGCCATCGGCCTGTAAACCAATGGTGTAGCTATCGCCTGTGGCAATGTATATCCAGTTAGTGGCCGAGCCAATTTTGGTAAGTATTGGAATATAGTTTGGTGACGAACTGGTATAGCCCAAGCCCAATTGCCCCTGGCTGTTTACACCGATTGACCAAAGCGTGCTATCGGTTTTTAGCACCACCGAAAAATTAGTGCCCGAGGTGGCGTATCTGCCACCCGTAGAAAGGGTATCGAAAGCGGCAGGTACTTTTTGCGCATAGGTAGTGCCCGTACCGGGATTGCGGTTGCCTGTTTGGCCGGCATTGTTGTTGCCCCAGCCCCATATCGTATTGTCGGTTTTAATGGCTACAGTATGGTTTGCCCCTGCGGCCGGATATTGCCAGTTATAAAAGGTACTGTCTATCTGTACCGGGTCGAATGGCCCGCTAAGGTTGGGCGTAGTGTAACTTAAGCCTAATTGGTACAGTACGTTTAGTCCCCAGCCGTACAGGCTGTTATCTGTTTTTACGGCAATTACAAAATCGTTTCCGACAGATATGCGTAGCCAGTCTTCATCGAAACCGATTTGTTCAGGCTCTAATACGGTTGTGCCACCGGTATCGCCATTGCCCAACTGGCCGCGTTGGTTGCGTCCCCAACTCCATAGCGTACCGTCTGATTTTTTGGCATAGCTGAATGTGCCTTTACAAGAATACACTTCTACCCAAGTGGTATCGGTATCAATTTGTACAGGGCTGGTACGTTGGGTGGTAGTGCCGTCGCCCACCTGTCCGTAGTCATTACGTCCCCATGCCCATAGGGTGCCATCGTTTTTAATAGCAACGGTGTGTGCATCACTAGCGGCAACTTTTACCCAGGTACTATCGGTGCCTACCTGTATGGCAGATGTTTGCCCGGTGGTGCTGCCAATGCCCAACTGTCCGTTGGCATTGTTGCCCCAAGTATAGAGTTTGCCGTTGGCTTTAATTAAAGCCACGTGAGACGCTCCCGCCGATATGCTTTTGGCATACGGGGAGGTAGTTTGCGCTATTGCCACCCCAATGTACATGAGCATGATGAGATAGCTAAGTATAATTTTTCTCATAATGAATGGATTTAAAGGTTAAAATCGTTTGCAAATATATTTATTTGGACTTAATCTAAATAAATATAAAAAGCCGACTTTGAATTGTTACAAAAAAATTACAAAGTTTTTATAATAAAATGCCGAACGCTATTTGTGCCAACAATCTGTTTTTTGCGGCATAATGCGATAACGGATAATCGGTATGAGGAGTATTGAGCGCTATAAGGTATTGTCCACTAGCGCTTATGCGAACCGGAAACAGGCTAATCATATTTTTGCTAATGTAATTAAGCCCAAGCGTTACCGAACCTATATCAATGGCATTGTAATACTGCTCGCTCCATACCACCTGTTGGGTAAAGTAGTTGATTTGGGTAGAGGGTACGTTATTTAGTTTGCTCTCTAAGGATTTGCTCAAAGCCGGACTAAGGCTAAGCGATAGTTTATTGCCATTATGGTTTTGAAGATAGGCAGTAGCCATTAGTGCCACATCTAGTTTGCTATAATAAAAATGGTGTTCGGTAACGTAATCGTGTTTTTGGCTTTTGGTGTAGCTTAGGCCAATACCGTACTCGGGCCTAAAATTCTTTTGTGTGGTAGCAAGGCGAAGATAGCTTAAGCCAATGCTCCGCTCTTTGTAGAGATAGTTGCTCCAACCAATTCCATGATTAAAATCATCGCCGTTTTTACTGGCGGCCGTTAGCACAAACTGTTGGTTAGCTCCAGCCGTGTTGATATTAAATAGTCCCGAATAGGTAAGAGCTTCCAATTGGTATTCGCCCAGTGTATAGGTGTCGGGGTCGGCCGCAGAAGTAAGGGTGCGTGTACGCTGATAATCTACGGTGTAGGAAAGATTCTGCTTTATTTCCCACTTTTTGCCTGCAAAAACATGACTGCCCTGTATACCGCTAAAGGCAAGCACCCTATCCATGCTCGATTTAGAATTGCTTTTGTAGTTGAGGTCTATAAGACCATAGCCTTCCATAAAGATATTAAGGCGGTCTGGATAGATGGGATCGGTAATGCCTTGATCTGAAAAAGCTGCTTGCCTGTACGTATTGCGCACATATTCATCGCCATAGCCGCCCCGGTAATAAATGCCAAAGGCTTGGTTTTTGCGCTTGTAGGTAATGCCCGGGTTAATGCGTATGCTGAAAGTGTTTACGGCCGGCCGTGGATCGACCGAGCGGGTCATGTTATTGAATAGGTAATCTATGCCTGCCGAGAGAAACACGTTTTCCCTTGATAGGCGATAGGTAAGTATACCGCCCAACTCATATTTTTGGCGTTGGTATTTTCCGGCTTTTCCGGCACCTTGATAGTAGATGGTAGTTCCATCATCAAGGTCTTTTGCTGCCATTGCCAAACTGTCTTGCCATGTTTTGGCATAGGTAAAATAGCCCGAAACTTTAAACCTACCCAGCGTTTGTAGTCCTGCGGTATTAAAGGCGGCACTCCCTTGGTATTCGGCTTCTTGTGGGCCTCTCAAATGTCCTGATCTATAATTGCCTATAAGCGATGCGTAGGCTGCCCTGTTGGTATTTGACAGGGTGATGGCGGCGGCATTTTCCAATAAAAAAGCAGTATTGGCACTTGCCTGCCTGTAAAAAAAAACACTATCGGAAACAAGGGCTGTAGTTTCTTGCTGTGCACTAAGTTGTAGCGAAAACAGAAAAAGGGAAAATATGCTTAAAATGTATCTCATGTTTAATTAGCCTAATTATAAAAACCTTTAGGTATTGCCCTGTCTACTACTACAAAGTCTTCAGAAGAGTTGTTTGTGTCTTTTAGTACCTTGCGGCCGTTTACGGTTTTTGCCGTTTTTCTGATTACCGACTGCGAAGCATAATAACCTTTGGGCAAATAATTGAATCCGGCATCCATAAAAACGGGCAGTCTTTTTGGGGCTCTATCGGCAGGTACTGTTTGTGCCAATTCTACACCGTCCATCACAATATCCACAGGTATTTGTATAAACCTGTTCTTGTTAGCGGTTTGGGTGGTTTTAGGACTTTTGAACGAGTGGTTCTGCATCAAATCATCTACGTAGTGCCTACTGGCCGTAAAGACAACGTAAGCATCGCGACCAAGGTTATCGAGTATCATATCATTATGGGTAGAAAGCAACACTTCTATATTGGGCACTTGGGGGTTGTCTATATCCCATCGGTAGGGGGTTGCCGTAGGGTCATTCTTTTTACGATATTCGTACAAATAGGCTTCAAAATCTGCACCGCTTAAATCAATGGTGAGGTCGGGGTTGTTTACGGTTTGTACGTTGCCGTTGTTGTCTATATAGGGGGCTTTGTGGTTGAGGGCATTTTGTGCTATCACAATGCTCTGGCCTGGTTGTACGGGATATTGTTTGCCGGTACCGGGTATCATATATAGATGGTAGGCATATACAAAATCGGTATTGGCATTGGACATTCCGGTACTTATGCGCCAGTCTAACTGCCCACTTTGCAAATACCAATCTTTGGTAAGGTCGGGTGTAGCACTATTTTCGCCAAAAATTTGGGCAAAATACAGGCTGTCGGCATACATTAGGGTATCGGTGTTGTTGTAAAACTCAATAAACTGGTCGCGGAAATTGGCACCGTCCCAACGGTCGGAGCCACCATAATAAACTTGTTTGATTACCCAAGGACCGGGTGTCCCCTGCATTATAGTAATAGTGCGGTTTTCCAGTTCTTTAGTGAGTTTTAAATCATCCGGCTCGGTAAGGCGCCCATTAAAATGTATACTATCCAAATCGGTGGTAATTCCGGTAAGTTCGGTAAATTTTGCTCCTGTCATGGCCAAGCTTGCCTCAATGCTAAACTTGCCGGGAACTAAGCTCTCAAAATAGGCATCGCCCTGCTGATTGGTATTAAGGATTATCCGCCTGCCGTCACGCTCGCTAACAAGCGTTACTTTGGCGTCTACCGGAATGATATTACTGAGCGAACCTTCAAACACTACCTTGATGTTGGCAGCAATGGGGTGCGCTTTTGGGCCAAAATCTTTTTTGCACGAATAGCCGAGCCACAGTAGGCCGAACAGAAAAAACAAAAGAAAGGTATTGCGGTTTTTCATTGCGGTTTAAAATTTTACAGACAACTGCGCACCGACGCTAATGGTGTTGTTGTAATAGGTGACAGATTCGGTTAAAGGGTTGTAGTAGCGTGCCCTTGTATTTAACACATTGTAGGCATTAAGCGAAAACCTGATGCGTTTTTTTATTTCTTTGGCCACCTGCATAGACAGGTTGGCGAACACAAAGGGTTGCTTACCCTCCGAGGCGTCGGTATCATTGAGTACCAGATAGCCTAATTCTTTACTATTGGGGTCGATATTGGTGGTAATAGGATGTTCTACATCGTATTGGTCTATATAGGCAATGGGGATGTTGTAAGAGGCTGCATTTTTAATACGTGTATCCCAACTTACATCGAGGTTAAAGTTTACATAAAACCCCAGCTTGGGGATGTGGGTGGTGCTGTTGAGCTTGGTTTTGGCAGTCCAGTTTATATATTTAAGCGGAGCGTATATACCATACCATGCAATACCACCATTGGCTATATCGTTGGCGGTGGCCGGGTTTATTCTTCGTAAGCTGTTTTGGAAATCGCTACGTGTAAACGAGCTTACCAAGTTAAAAGTAGTTCTAACTGGTTTTATTTGTGGCAGGTTAACGAACCATTCTATGCCCGAGTTGCTTGATTTGAGACTGTTTATAATAGAGTTAAGTGATAGGTTGATTTTAAGAATGTCGTTGCCCGATGGGTAGTACACAATTTTACCATTGCTATCGTATTCGGTATCGTATTCTGGCAGAAGATACTGCCTGTAAGTGCTTACCGTACCAAAACCGTCGCGGTTGGTTTTGTGGTAGGCAAATATAGAGGACGAAAAACCGTCTTTACTGTATTTTAGCCCTGCTTCTATCTGGTTGCTTCGCGATGGTTTAAGATTTGAATTGTCTGGTATATATTTCTCAGTATATACCAGATAAAGGGCTTTCCGTACATCGACCACACCTCCTGTTGAAGTTTGGGCTATCAACGGCACATCGAAATAAGTAGGGGCAGGGTAGCGGTGCGCCAATGTTGGGGCTTTGGTGGCAATGCCGTAGGCTAGGCTCATCTGCCAGTTTTTGGCCACGTTGTAGGTAGTGTTTATACGGGGCTGTATATTGCCAAAGCCGTTCTGTATATCGTATCGTACCCCAGCATTAACGCTGAGTGTCCTGTTCAGCAGTTTTACTTTAAAGCGGTCGTTGGCATAAAAACCAAAGTTTACTGCTGCGGGTACCAGTTTGCTGTAATCGTAAGGTCGGTCGTTACTATTGCCCTCTCCGCTATCGCCGTTGTACCAGCGTGGGCGGGTAGGATCGGCAATTTGGCCTGCCCCCAAGTTGTCGGAAAAGGAGTAACTTGCCCCAAACGATATGGCATGTAAGATGTTGCCTGTATTGGCCACTCCCGTAGCCGACGAACTGGCCCTGATACTAAGTGGTTTGCCTATTACCTGCTCTATGGCGGTGTAATAGATATTTAGGAAACTGCCCTCGTAAATAACGCCAGTGGTATCTTTGTAGGTTGCGGGTACTACACCTTGGTTTAAAAAGCGTTCGGTATAAGAGTTTTGGTAGCCGTAGTTAAGGCCCGCGTTAAAGTCTAGTTTTCTGAAGAATTTGCCGTTGAGCTGTAATAAGGCCCGTTCTGTAAAAGAGAAATTTCGGTTTGTCGAAGCGGTTTTAAATCGTTGTCTGTCATCGGGGTCTTGCTTTACCTTGTCCAAACGTTCGTTGCCATCTAGGCCGATGGTATTTTTAAATTTTTTACCAAAATGTTTGGTCCACATCAGGCTTCCGCTCAATCTATTGAGCGAGTTGATCATGTCGCGAGGGTCGGCGGCACTGTAGAGATAGTTTAATGAAACGTTTAATGCCCCGGCCGTTCCGTTGAGCTTGTAGCCCTTGGTGAGCGAAAAATTGCTCGATGCCGAATTGATACGGCTAGAAACCTGATAATCTGTTTTTCCGGCCTGTCTGTTAATGATTACGGCACCATCGGTAATATCGCCATACTGAGCCGGGGCTACTCCCGAAATCACTTCAATGCTCTCAATATTGTCGGCAGGTATTTCCCTTAGGTCCAGACCCCCAAAAGGGACATCGAAAGAACCGTAAGTGGTGTTTCTTACAATAGAGCCGGACATGCCGCCTGCTCTGTTACCTACATTGAGGTTTTGCATGTTGGCATCGTTGGTCATGGCTACTCCGTCCACAATAATACCTATGCCCAACGAGTTGGAAAGGATATGATTTCCGGTGGCCTCGCCACGTAATGTAAGCTGTTGTGGATTTTGTAATTGTGGTGCCGAGAGTGTTTTGCCGGGCAAACCCATCATAATATCGGCAAGGCTAAAGGCTTGTGCGTTTTCAATGGTTTCGCGGTCAAACACTACGGATGAGTTGGATTGTGCTGTTTTTTGTTTGGCAACAATTTCTACTTCGTTAAGCTGAAGGCTGTTGTCTAGAAGTGTAAATCTGTTGTTGTTATTGATATTCTTCCTGTTGATAATTACATTGAGCGGCCGTTTGCCAATAGAAGTAATCCTAACAGTTAGTGTTTCATCGCCCTTAAGATTAATACGGATGCTGAACCTGCCGGATATATCGGTATAGGCATTTATGCCTGCTTCTACAATGGTTACATTGGCAAATTGGAGAGGTGTTTTATCCTCGTTGAGTACTACACCACCAAAATATTGCAAATTAATGTTTTGGGCTTTTACAATCAGCCCTCCCAATATAAGGAGTAGAGATAAAACTATATTTTTCAAGTTATTTAGACTAAATATAAATAATGTGCAAATGTAAGTGTTTTATGTAAAATATTGTGTGACGAATTATAAATGACGTACTCATGACGCAACTGGTTGCTACCTTTGAACAAGTAAAATTCATTATATGATGGTAAGATTTATCATGCAAAAGCAGTTGCCATTTGTTTTATTTTTTTTCTTTTTGTTGTGCGGAGGTTTATTATACGCCCAAGATATCACACAACAAATAGTTTCCAATCGTAAAAATGATGCTTCGCAAATTAATAAACCTTACATTATCTATATTTCTGCCGATGGCTTTAGATACGATTATGCCGATAAATATCAAGCTAAAAACCTCTTGGCTTTAAGGGAAAAAGGAGTAAAGGCAGTATCGATGAAGCCTTCTTATCCATCGGTTACTTTTTCTAACCATTATACGCTGGCAACAGGCATGTACCCATCTGGACACGGTATTGTAAATAATTCATTTTACGACCCTAAAAGGCAACAGATTTATGTGAAAACCAACCTTGCTGCCATAAAAGATGGTACTTGGTATGGCGGTGTGCCTATTTGGGTTTTGGCAGAACAGCAAAAAATGCTTTCGGCGGCTTTTTATTGGTTAGGTTCGGAAACGGCTGTACTTGGTGTTAGACCAACTTATTGGTACAATTTCAACACAAAAATACCAATGGATGAACGTATTGCAGCAGTAAAAAATTGGTTGCAATTGCCGGAAGATAAACGTCCGCACTTGATTAACTTTTATTTTCCGGAAGTGGATGTGGCAGGCCATCATTTTGGTTCGGAATCTAAGGAGGTTGCCGATGCGGTGAAATTGGTGGACAATTGCATAGGTGAAATGGTTCAATTGACTAAAGACATTGGTTTGGATGTCAACTTTGTGTTCGTATCAGACCACGGCATGGCTAATGTTGACAATGTTAATACCATACCTTTGCCCTCAATTGTTGATAAGGATAAATTTATAGTGCCAAATGGCGACGCATTGATACAGATTTATGCCAAAGGTAAAAAGGATGTTAAGCCATTATATAAAAGTCTGAAGCAAGAAGCGGTAGATTATGAGGTGTATCTTACCAATAAAATGCCCAAACGCTGGCATTATCGAGCAAAGGATAATAAAGACGGCAGGATAGGCGATATTATTTTGATACCACATTTGCCAAAAGTATTTAATTTAACAGGTAAACCAACAACCGTTGGAAAGCATGGTTTCGATAACGATATGCCCGATATGCAGGCAACTTTTTATGCTTGGGGACCGGCATTTAAGGAAGGATTGACCATTAACTCATTTGAAAATGTGCATGTTTACCCGCTATTGGCTAAAATATTAGGCTTGCGCTACCATCATAAAATAGATGGAGATATTAAGGTTTTAGAATCTGTTTTGAAGTAAATATCGGACAGCCTAATGCGATAACTATTTGAAGTGTGCAAAGCAAAAGATAAAAAAATATCGGTTTCCTAAGCTGCGATTTGTTTTTTTGTAACTTTGTCATACGATAAAATGTGAGGATATGGAAATTACATTAAAAATAGATAAGCGTAACAAACAGGCTAAAGCGTTTTATGAGTACGTCAAAACACTGCCTTTTGTAGAGGTGGAAAAAAACCGTTACAATAAGGAAACCGAAAATGCAATCAAAGAAGTAAAATCGGGAAAAGCCACAAAAATCTCTCTTGCGGATTTCAGAAAACAGCTTTATTCGTAATGTATCAGCTTGAATAGACAGGACAGTTCAAAAAAGACATTAAACTTGCTAAAAAGCGTGGTTTGGATGTGCGATTACTTGATGAAGTAGTTACAGCTTTAGTTGAAAAAGGCACACTTCCGCCAAAAAACAAACCGCATAAATTAACGGGTAACTATAAAGGATATTGGGAATGCCATATCCAACCTGATTGGCTTTTGGTCTGGGAACAAAACGAAACAATAAAGCTCATTACACTTACGAGGACAGGTACACACAGTGATTTGTTTTAATAAGACTTAGAAATTGTTTAAATTTCTAATTTTAGCACTCACGTCATGCTGAATTTATTTCAGCATCGGCTAAACTGACCCTGAAACAAGTTCAGGGTGACGGCAAGTAAAAAAGTTGACTAAAATTTAAACAGTTTCTTAATTTAATCGATATTGTTCCAAAGAAACCACTTTGTGGCAAATATCGAACAGCCGAAATATTTCCTTAAAACAGCGATTCTCCATTTAAATCGGAAGTAAGCATTTCGCTCATATAATCAAAAAAAGGGCGCATTGCCAAAAATGTAGCGATTACTTCTTCTTGAAAATCACGGGAAAAAACGACTGCGTCTGAGAGACTCCTCATTACTACATACTGTTTTTTCTTAATCAGATTAATGGCAGGATGGTTTTTGTCAAAGCCCTTTGGGGCAGTTTTCACACCGTCTTCTCCTTTGAGTTCACCAAAATATTTTACAAAGTTTTTGTCCGAAGTGATTTTTTTGATTTCGGTTGTGTCTGTTTCAAACTCCTTACGGATACGAAACAAATCCTCATTATTCGGCGACCAAAAACCTCCTCCAACAAAACTTTTATTGGGCTCTAAGTGAAGATAATATCCTCCTCTCAGCATCGGTTTTGTTCGGGAAAACCCTGCTCCGAAATTGATTTTATAAGGAGCTTTATCTTTTGAAAAACGAACATCTTTATAAATTCTGAAAATATGGATTCCCGCTAAGCTATCGTGATTTTGAAGCTCGGCATAAACTCGGTTGAAAAAAATCTTGTTTTCCTTTACAATCGAATCGTATTCCGATTTATGTGCTGAAAACCATTCACGATTGTTGTTTTCTTTTATCTGTTTCAGAAATTCAAATGCTCTCTTCGCTCTCTTCATGGTCGCTTGTTGTTCGGTAAAGGTATTAAAAATTGCCTTATTTCTTCCATTTCAACATCAAACTATTACTCACTACACTTACACTGCTCAACGCCATTGCTGCACCCGCAATCATTGGGTTAAGCAAGAAACCATTTATCGGATAGAGAACACCTGCTGCAATTGGAATACCTATTAGATTATAGATAAATGCCCAAAATAAATTTTGCCTAATAGTGGCTACTGTCTGTTTTGACAATTTTATTGCCTGAGGTATTTTGGTAAGGTCTGACGAAATAATAGTCATTTTCGCAACGTCCATAGCAATGTCTGAACCTTTGCCCATTGCGATACTTACATCGGCTGTTGCAAGAGCTGTACTGTCGTTAATACCGTCGCCAACCATTGCTACAACTTTGTTCTCTTGTTGTAATTTTTTGGCAAAAGCGGCTTTATCGGCAGGTAAAACACTTGCTTTATAATCATTTATTCCGAGTTGGCTTGCAACAGCTTTTGCGGTTTGTTCGTTATCGCCGGTAAGCATATAAACAGTTATGCCATTATTTTGTAGCTCCTGTATAGCTTGTTGCGAAGTCGGTTTAATTTGGTCGACAATGGCAATGGCCGCCAAAATTTCTGTTTCATTACAGAAAAGAACTACTGTTTGTGCTATCGCTAATTGCCGTGCTATCCAAATTTTAGCCTGTTCCGAAATGCCAATATTTCGTTCTTTAGCTAATAATTCGTTACCAATAATATAGGTCTCGTTTCCAAATCTTCCTTCAATACCTTGTCCGCTAATATTTTCTATGGTAATCCCATTTAAAAATTGTGTGTCATTCGTTAGATATTCGGTGATTGCATCTGCCAATGGATGTTCTGAAGATTTTTCGATACTGTAAAGTATGTTTTGATATTGTTCTGAAATTTCTCCGAACCATTCTATTGCGGTTACTTTGGGTTTGCCTTCGGTAATTGTTCCTGTTTTGTCTAAAATAATGGCATCAACTTTTTTGGCCAGTTCCAAACTTTCGGCATCTTTAATTAAAATACCCTGTTCAGCACCTTTGCCCACGCCAACCATTATAGCCGTAGGTGTAGCCAATCCCAAAGCACAGGGACAGGCGATAACCAATACGGTAACAGCCGCTAACAATCCCTGTATTATTCCATTGTCGCCACCTAAAAAGAACCATAAAATAAATGTTAGAATAGCAATACTCATTACAACAGGAACAAAAATACCTGCAATTTTATCAACCAGTTTTTGTACAGGTGCTTTGCTTCCCTGTGCGTCTTGCACCATTTTAATAATTTGGGCAAGTATTGTTTCTTTACCGACTTTAACCGCCTTAAATTGAAAACTTCCTTTTTGGTTAATCGTTCCTGCAAATACTTTTTCGTTATCTTTTTTCAGAACAGGAACAGGCTCGCCGCTCAACATACTTTCATCAACGTAAGAACTGCCAGAGGTTACGATACCATCTACCGCAATTTTTTCGCCCGGTTTTACCAAGATAAAATCGTCTACGTTTACCTCTTCAATAGCGGTCTGTTTTTCCGTTCCGTTCGCCTGTATTACAATAACAGTTTTAGGCTGTAAACCCATTAGTTTTTTAATGGCCGATGAAGTATTACCTTTAGCTTTTTCTTCCAACAATTTGCCCAACAGAATAAATGCCACAATAACGGCTGCTGCTTCAAAATATACATGGGCGTGTAATCCTCGCTGATGCCAGAAATTCGCAAACAGCATATTAAATACGCTGAATAAATATGCAATACCTGTACTTAATGCTACCAATGTATCCATATTGGCGGAATGGTGTTTTGCCTGTTTCCATGCATTTACAAAAAAATCTCTGCCCAACCATAGCACAACAGGTGTAGAGAATGCCCACATGATTTCGTTGGCGTAAGGTATGTCCATAAAGAACATTCCTATCACTATAACAGGTAAGGACAAGAAAATTGCCCATACGGTTTTGGTTTTTAGCTTTTGGAATTTTTCAGTGTGAATGGCTTCCAATGTTTCCTGCTGTTTCGTCTCGTCTTCTACCAATAAATCATAACCAATAGACTGCACGGCTTTTTGCAGTTTGGTGGCATTGGTCATGTTGGGCAGGTACTCAACTGTAAGATTGCCCGTTGCAAAGTTTACGGAGGCATCGACAACGCCTTCCTGATGTTTTACAATGCTTTCGGCACTGTTCGCACACGAGGCACAGGTCATTCCTAATACGGGAAGGGTTTGTTTAACGGTATTTTGATTCTTTATTGCCATAATTGTTTTTTGTAGGTTATTGACCATCAATGCCGAAGGCATCCCTTTGGGACTATTAGCCAATTATTGGCTCAATCTTAAACCCTGCTTTTTGTACAGTTTCAATTACCTGTTCTTTAGTAATTCCTTCTGATTTTACGGTAAGAATTTTATCCTTGTTGGTGGTATCTACATTCCATTCGCAAATACCGACTGCATTATCCAAATGTGGCTTTACAGATGCTACACAACCACTACAATTAATATTCGTTTTAAACTGAAATTCTTGATTTTCCATTTTTCTGATGTATTTTAATTTTCACTATGATTATAATAATACAAAATTACAGACCTATGCTTGCGCTATTGTTATATCATTTCTTTAAATCTTTATATGTTTTCAATTTTATTACCCACAAATTAAACATGGAATTAATATAAAAATAACATTGAACCAATTTGGTTTTTGGTTCATTATTTTTAAATTTGTAGAGATAGAATAATAATTATGAGCCAAGAAGTATTAGAAATTTCTGTAATGGTAGACGAACAGTTCGATGTAAATTTTAATCTTGCCGATGGTGTTTTGGGGTTTATTCTAAGCATTTTTGAGGACTAAAATATATTGCTCTTTTTTTACCACCTTAGATACCTTAGTACATTTTAGTTCTTAGGTTTTCTTAAATGTCTTAGGTGGTTTAAATAGTTGTTTATAATAATTGCCTTTGTTTCTTTGCGGTTTATCCTCTACTCGTTAAATCGTCGTATATTTGCGCCAAATGAGCAGAAAAAGAAAAAACACTGAACTAATCAGAATTTCGGGTTTAAGCATTGTTGATATTGCCGAAGAAGGCAAAGGGGTGGGCAAAGCCGATGAACTGGTGGTTTTTGTGGATAAGGCCGTACCTGGCGATGTGGTAGATGTACGTTTGGTAAAGAAGAAAAAAAACTTTGCCGAAGCTGTTATTGAAACCTTGCACACACCGTCTGCTTTGCGCCAAGAACCGTTTTGTAGTCATTTTGGTACTTGTGGTGGTTGCAAATGGCAGCATATGCAGTACGATGCTCAACTAACCTACAAGCAAAAAAGTGTAGAATCGGCTTTGCAGCGTTTGGGTAAAATAGATGTTAGCGGTATCGAACCAATTTTAGGTTCTGCTCAAAATCGATATTACCGTAATAAATTAGAGTTTACCTTTTCCAACAAACGTTGGTTAGATGCGGCAGATATGTTGCAAAAAAACGAATGTCAGGCTGAGCCTGTCGAAGCCCAAAACGCTCTCGACGCTATCGGTTTTCATGTTCCGGGCAGGTTCGATAAAATTTTGGCAATAGAACATTGCTATTTACAAGCCGACCCAAGCAACCAAATCCGTTTAAAAATTAGGGATTACACCCAACAGCACAATTTAAGTTTTTACGATTTGCGCAATCACGAAGGGGCAATGCGCAACCTGATTATCCGTACATCGAGCACAGGAGAAGTAATGGTGGCGGTAGTTTTTGCGTATGCAGAACAAGCGGAAATAAATGGTTTAATGGATTATCTGAAAACCACTTTTCCCGAAATTACCTCGTTACTCTATATCGTGAACCAAAAGAAAAACGATACCATTTTTGACCAGGAAGTAATTACCTATGCTGGTCGCGACCATATTTTTGAGGAGATGCCTTTGGGCAATGGGGAGAGTGTAAGATATAAAATCGGTGTTAAATCGTTCTATCAAACAAATTCCGAACAGGCTTATGAACTGTACCGCATTACCAAAGAATTTGCAGATTTAAAAGGCAATGAACTGGTTTACGATTTATACACTGGCGCAGGAACTATCGCCAATTTTGTAGCCCATAGCGCAAAACAAGTAGTTGGGGTAGAGTACGTGCCATCGGCCATTGAAGATGCAAAATTCAACTCCCAGCTTAACGGTATCGAAAATACAATTTTCTACGCTGGCGATATGAAAGACATCCTCACCAGAGAATTTATACAACAGCATGGCAAGCCAGATGTAGTAATTACCGACCCGCCAAGGGCAGGAATGCACTCTGATGTAGTAGAACGATTGTTAGAAATGGAAGCCGAAAAGATTGTGTACGTAAGCTGCAATGCCGCAACACAGGCCAGAGATTTGGCTCTATTAAAAGAAAAATATGATGTGGTGCGCATTAAGCCCGTAGATATGTTTCCGCATACACAACACGTAGAAAATGTGGTTTTATTAAAACTTAGATAGCATGAAACGTTATTCTTTTTTACTGCTGTTGGTTAGTGCAATGCTCGCTTGCCAAAACCAGCTCACCAAAGAGGTAGAAGTAAGCACTAAAACTTTTATGGTAGATGCAGAAAAGCATGAGGTAGACACGGCAATTATCGGTAAAGAAGATACGGCATTTGTGGTTAAGGAAAAATTAAAAAAAGGAGATATGGGTGGCGACAGGGAAGTGTATGAAATCAACATCTTGTTTAGCAATAAAAAATGGCCTACGCTTACCTATAAAAATGCCATTGGTGCAGATTTATGTTTGGTAGGCGATATAAATGGCGATAATAAACCAGAGTTATTACTTCGGCCAGAGTGGTTTAGCAGTTGTTGGGCAAACATCAACCTATTTAGTATAAAGGATAATGCTTGGCAATTGATAAAAACAGGAAGCATGTACTATTGCTCCGATAAATATCCGTTATCGAAACGGATAGAAAAGCAAAATGATAAATATTATCTGCTAACGGATAGTATGGCAAACGATAAATTCATAATTGATAGAAAAGAAATCGAGTTTTAAGATATGGAATCGGAAGAGTTGTTAGGTGGCGTAAATCCAAACGGTGGCGAGCAAAACCAACAGAAGAAACAAAGCCCTTTGGTGAGTTTAGAGAAAGATTTAGCGTTTTATGCCGAATCGATTAAAGAAGTAGCCATAGAAATAATGGTAGAGGGAATTTCGGCCACACCCATTTTTATTGCGCACCAGCACGAAGTAAAAATTGGGGAAATGATTTTAAACAGGGAAGAACTGAATACCAACTGGACTATTCAGGCATCAACCTTAGAAGAATTTGTTGAAAAAGGAATTATTATGCCGGATAAAAAAGAGCATTTCCTTAAAAACTACAAAAAACCGGAAGATTTTATGTGTGTTTTTGTAGTTGTGCCAGAGGGAGCTAATTTTGTTTATTATCCTTATCCGAAAAAATAAAACCTATAAAAAATCTCCCCTTTGAGGGAGATTTTGAGGTATTTTAATTCACGTGGATAACATCTCCACTTTTAGAATTAGAGGTTTTCTTTAAAGCGGCACCGCCTTTATATTTAACATCACTTCCGCCAGTTGCATTTGCTTCTAAGCCCTTTTCAACATAAATATTGGCATCAGAACCGCCGGTGGTGTTTACTTTGGCATAATTAACCTTAAAGCCATAAGCATCAATATCACTACCTCCAGACGAGTTTAAAACCATGTTTTCGGCAGAGCCCTTAAGTTCAATATCACTACCACCACTGGCCGCAATGGAAATGTCCTTACAAACAATATTTAACTCCATATCAGAACCACCACTAGCACTAATGCTTATTTTATTCGTTTTTAATGTGTTTTGTGTATTTACGTCGCTACCACCAGAAGCACTAAGTGCAGTTAGATTTTTATAGGTAACATACACGTCTATATCGTTATCTTTAAACAGGCGTTTCCAGTTTATGCCCTCTTTGTACTTTATGGTTAAGCCACCGTTTTTTTGTTCTACAATTACATTTTTAATGATTTCTTCTCTGCCCTTAATCACCAAACTTTCCGAATTGCCTTGCGTAAGATACAAATCTATACCACTGCTCACCCCAATATTGTTAAAGTTGTTTACATTTACACTTCTAGAGCTTTGTGCCAAAACATTAATAGAGATGATACTGGCAAAAAATAATACCGTCAGTTTTGTAAAATTAGAATACTTCATCAGTTTATAAATATTGTTTGTCCATTAGACACCAAAAGAATGCCAATTGTTGCATTCTTCATTAAAAAAAAATCAATATTTGATATTGAGGCTTAAAATCGTTCTTTTGTATACTTAAATGCCATATTAAAAATGTCCCAAAATCAAGTGCTTATTTTAGATAAAAAGCAAATTCAGCAAAAAATCAATAGAATTGCCTATCAGATATTAGAAGATAATCTCGATGAAAAAGAGATTGTATTGGCCGGAATTTGGGACAGAGGGTATAAAGTAGCCCTAAGATTACAGCAAGTATTGTCAGAAATATCAGAAATAAAAATAACGCTTTTACGTATAGATATAGAAAGGCAAAGCAGTAAACTGATAGCCAAAACAGATTTACCTGAAAGTAACTGGAAAAACAAAGTAATTATTTTGGTGGATGATGTACTGAACAGTGGCAAAACCTTGGCCTATGGTTTAGGAGTTTTTCTTAATACGCCACACAAAAAAATACGCACCGTAGTTTTGGTAGATAGAAGCCACAAAATATTTCCCATAGCAACCGACTTTGTAGGACTTCAGCTCGCCACCATCCTAAAAGAGCATGTAGATGTAATTATGGATATAGAAGGCGAAGAAGATAGGGTTTATTTAAGCTAGCCGATTACCATTTTAAACTTCTTCTGCGTACCTTTGTGGTAATGAGCTACAATTTAAAGGTTACAATAGATAAATCATCTGGCTTTTGCTTTGGGGTGGTATACGCCATTGATATGGCCGAAGATATTCTGAATAGCGAAGATTACCTTTATTGTTTAGGCGATATTGTGCATAACGACGAAGAAGTGGAACGCTTACGAGCCAAGGGGCTTAGAGTTATTGACCATGAAAAGCTAAAGGAATTGAGGAACGAAAAGGTGCTGATTAGAGCGCATGGCGAAGCGCCTTCTACTTATGAATTGGCACTACAAAATAATCTTACCTTAATTGATGCTTCTTGTCCGGTAGTGCTAAAGCTGCAAAACCGTATCAAAAATTCACATGACGATGATGAGCAAATCCTGATTTTTGGCAAACACGGCCATGCAGAGGTGATAGGTTTGCAAGGGCAAACCGATGGCAAAGCATTGGTTTTTATGGATATTGCCGAATTGGATAATGTGCAGCTTCCCAATAAGTTCACTTTGTACAGTCAAACCACCAAAAGCGTTGATAAATTCTATCAGATAAAGGAAGAACTTTTGAATAGGGGATACGAAGTAAAGGCCAACGATACAATTTGCAGACAAGTATCTAACCGTTATGAAGAACTGGAAGATTTTGTGAAAGATTTCGATAAAATTGTATTCGTTTCGGGTAAAAAATCATCTAACGGCAAAGTGCTTTACGATGTCTGCAAAAAACATAACGACAATTCGTATTTTATCTCCAATGTAGAAGAATTGGACAAAAATTGGTTTCAGCCCAATGACAAAGTAGGTATTTGCGGAGCAACATCAACTCCTATGTGGCTAATGGAACAGGTAAAGGCACAGTTGGAGGGGTATTAGAAAGGTATAAGGCATAGGGTTTAAGGCGTAAGGCTTGGGCTGTCAATTGCCAACGCTACTCATAATCTCTTTGTGCCTTCGTAGTTATTAATTGTTAACTGAGAACTGCCAACTGAAAACTCCTTTATGTCTTTTGTATTTCAAAAATCTAAAATCGTACCTCTAAAATCGTAAATCGAATTATCTTTGCAGCCTATGGCCAAAAAAGGTATATTGCTGGTTAATCTGGGCACACCAGATAGCCCCGAAGTAAAAGATGTAAGAAAATATCTCGACCAGTTTTTAATGGATGAACGGGTAATCGACATCCCTAAACTGAACAGAAATCTTTTGGTAAGAGGGCTAATTGTACCTTTTCGCAGTCCTAAAACATCTAAGCTCTACAAAGAAATTTGGAACGAAAATGGCTCTCCATTGCTTTATTACAGCGAGCAACAAGCTAAAATGTTGCAAGAAAAACTGGGCGATGAATATCAGGTAGAACTGGCTATGCGCTATCAAAATCCCTCGATAGTAAATGGATTGGAAAAATTGAGGAAAGGTTTGGTAAGCAGTATCAAGGTAATTCCACTTTTCCCTCAATACGCTTCAGCAAGTACAGGTTCGGTGATACAATTGGTAATGGAAATTGTAAGTAAATGGCACACCATCCCCAATATTTCGTTTATAAACTCTTTTCATGACGAGCCATTGATGATTAAAATTTTTGCTGACAATGCTCGCAAACATCAACCGGAAAAATTTGACCATTTCCTTTTTAGTTTCCACGGCTTGCCCGAAAGACAGATTTTAAAGAGCAATTACGTAAATACAAACTACGATTTTAGGGATATTAACCAACGCGAAAATATCAACGATGGCAACCAATTTTGCTATTTAGCGCAATCGTACGATACGGCCAAGCTAATTGCGGCAGAATTGGGTATTGACAAAAAAGATTATACCGTTTGTTTCCAATCTCGTTTGGGCAAAGAGCCTTGGGTACAGCCCTATACTACCGATGTGTTGAAAAAATTAGCTTCCGAAGGCAAAAAACGTTTATTGGTATTTAGTCCGGCTTTTGTGGCCGATTGTTTAGAAACCATCTACGAAATTACAGTAGAATATCACGAAGAATTTAAAGCCTTGGGAGGAGAAAAAGTGCAGTTGGTAGAAAGCCTGAATACAGACGAACGATTTATTGAAATACTAGCCGAAATGTCGAAATAATGGATAAACACATAGAAAAGCTCGAATTATTAACCAAAAGAACTGAGAGCGAATACGAAGCATTTTTGTACGATTGCGATGGTACATTGGCCGATAATATGTTGGCGCATAAACTGTCATATAAAGAAGTTGCGGCAAATTATGGCGTAGATTTAGATTTGGCTATGGTTGATGAATTTGCGGGGATGCCAACCTTACTTTTTGCCCAAGAAATATCAAAACGCTACGGTGTTCCATTACCAGATACTTTTGCAAATGAGAAGTCCCAAATTTTTATAGATAAATATATAGAACAGACACAGCCAATTTCTTACGTTGCCGAACACTTGAAAAATCATGCAGGTAAAGTAAAAATAGCAGTAGTTTCTGGCGGAAGCCGAAAAACCGTTACCAAAACCTTAACCGTTTTAGGGCTGATTGATTTTGTAGATGTGTTGGTTTGTGCCGGCGAAACAGAAAAAGGTAAGCCATCGCCACAACCTTTTTTAAAAGCCGCCGAACTGTTGGGTATTGAGCCGAAAAAGTGTATTGTTTTTGAAGATGCAGAATTTGGCGTACAGGGAGCAATTGCCGCAGGTATGGATTGGGTAAGAGTGGATAAGATTTAGAACAGTAGTTATAGGTAGTTTGCAGTTATCAAATAGCAGTTTACAACCAAACTATTAACCATTCCTAAAGCTCTGCAATCCGTTTCATAAAATCATCTTTTCTACGGGTAGAAACCTCTATCTCGGTACCATCATCAAGTATTACATAGCCACCTTTGCCCTTGTTGTAGCTTTTAATGTAGTTTAGGTTAACGAGGTGCGAGTTATGTATCCTAAAAAACTGATAGTCTTTTAACAACGCCTCAAAATCTTTTAGTGTTTTGGCAACAGTTAGCGATGATTTGTCTTTCTTGTAGATAATGGTATAATTAACATCACTTTGGCAACGAATAATATCCTGTATGCCAATAAAGCATAGGCCGTTTAAAGTAGGAATGGCAATTTTTTTATTCTGTGCATTGATGTTTTTTAGGTTTTGGTATAGTAAATCTAAAGATAGATTAGATTGCTGTGCCACTCCCCGTTTTTTTATTCTCCTAAAAGTTTCTTCAAGGTCATCAATATCAATAGGTTTTAGCAGATAATGAATAGCACTGAAATTAAAAGCCTTTATGGCATATTGGTGATAAGCGGTAGTAAAAACAATCTCAAAATTAATTTCCGGTAGCGATTTTAGAACGTCGAATCCCGTTAATTCGCCCAGTTCAACATCCAAAAAAACAATGTCGGGCTTACTTAATTGTATGCCTTCTATCGCTTTGGCCGCATTAGTGTAACAACCTACAAGTTCAATTTCTTTATTAAGCGAAAACATTAGCTTTTGTAGCCTGTGTATGCAATGTTCTTCGTCGTCAACAATAATAGCTTTTATCATACTTCTGTTTCAAAAGGTAAATTGATTTCTACACGTGTACCTTGCGTTAAATCTGTTATTTTAATGTTGGCCTTGGGGGTTTTAAGCAATGCAAGACGGTCGTTTGTAATTTTTATGCCGTAAGATTTTTTGTTGCTGGCACTGTTTTTTCTGCCAATTCCATTATCTTCTATTACAAATTTTAATATATCATCGTGTTTGGAAATATCAATGCTTATCTTTCCAGTATTCGCAACATTGTCTTTGTTGGCAAGACCATGCCAAATGCTGTTCTCTATAAAAGGCTGTAAAATTAACGGAAGAACATAGGTGTTCTCCATTTCTATATCATCAGCAATATTTATTTGGTACGTAAACTTATGTTTAAGGCGTGAGGCTTCGAGTTGCATGTAAGTTTCCATCATTTTAATTTCTTCTGCCAAGGTAATTTCTTTTTCTTCCGCATTTTCTAGTATGCCCCGCATCAGCTTTGCAAACTTGGCGAGGTAATAATCGGCCTTTTCTATGTCGTTTTTGTGTATGTAATCGCTAATGGAATTGAGCGAGTTGAAAATGAAATGGGGATTCATCTGTAGGCGCAAAATACGCATTTCGGTTTCGGTGGTTTGGGCTTTGTACAAAAGTTCTTTTTGTTTCTGTACCGAATCTCGGTGTTTTTTGTAGAAATAGAAAATAGCAATACCTGCCACCAACAGTACACCTATACCTGCTATGCTATAATTTCTAAAATTCTTTTGGTATTTGATTTCCTCATTGGCCAAAGCCTGCTTTTTTTCGGCTTCAAATTGCATTTCTGTTTTTACTGCTTCTACTCTTTTTTCAGCTCCTATTGCACTATCCCTAAGTATAATATGCCGCTTATAGTGTGTCAAGGCAAGTTTGTTGTCTCGCAGTTTTTCATAAATATCTGAAATTAGCAACTCATTTTCCGCTTGTCTAGATGCAACGCCTAATTGTTTAGCAATTTGGTTCGTCTTTTTGAATAGAGGAAGCGCTTTCTTATAATCTTTCATATAGTAAAGGGCTTCGGCTTTGCCCTGTATAATTTGGTTAAAGGTAATACTATCAGTACCTGTTATTTTTTCGCCTTGTTCAAAAAAGTTTATTGCGGCTTTGTATTGTCCCTGTTGTGTTTTTACAAGACCTTTGTTTAGATAATAAAGAGGGAATAAGATACTGAAATTGTGTTGCTTTGCAAGGATGTATGTGCTATCTAGATAAGCTTCACTTGGGCTTGGGTCGCTTTTGTCGTGCTCGTTTTTGTCCAGATAACCAACTCCTGCGGCAAGGTATCCAATGGCCACAAAATAAGGCTCTTCGGCTTTCTTTGCCAAGACAATTGCTTTTTTTGCATACGAAATGGCTTGCTTAAACTGTTTTAAAGATGTATACGATTGGGCTATATTGATGTAAGTGCCAGCTTTAAAAGATAATTGTGTTGAAGTAGATATTCCCCTCATATCTTCAAATGCTTTTAGTGCCTTAAACTGATAGGCTATTGCTTCTGAAAATTTACTTTGCTCCTGATATATTACACCTTTTTGGCGTAGACACGAAATTATACCTCTTTGCCAGTTGAGCTTTATACTTAACTGTTCGCCTTTATTTGTGTACTTTAAAGCTTCTTCTAAGTTTACTCTAATAAGCATAGCCCCATAATTTACTATCATTCCTGCCAATACCGTATCCTGTTTGTGATATTGGTCAATAGCTTTTTTTTTTGCATCAAGTTCTTCTTTGGTGCCGGTTTGCGCATAGTTCGTATGCCAAAAAGATATTAGGAAAATGAGGACGAAATAAAGTTTTTTCATATATAGTTGGTATAAGGTTTTAGGCAAAGATAAGAGCGTAATACAGAAAAAAGTGTCAGAAAATAAATGAAGCCTAGCGAAAAATAAATATAGGTTTTTCCGAATATAAAACTATAGTAAGTTTAGGATAAAAATTAAAAGGTATGTTAAAAGTCAGATTGGATTTGTTAAAAGAAAGTTTTATTACTGCGTTTTATCTAGCAACAAATCGGAGGGGGCAACTTCAAGTGCGTGGGCAATGGCAAAAATTACGGAAATGCTGGTGTTAATTAGTCCACGCTCAATACGGCTTACTTGGCTGTACTCGATATTGGCACGGTTGGCCAATTGCTCCATGGTCATTTTTTTTGTCTCTCGCTGTTTGCGTATGTTGTTAGCAAGCAGTTTAATAGCAGAAATATCTCGTAATTGACCCACATACCAAAAATTGCATAAATTTTTATTTTGAATTGTGGCAAATTTGCCATATAATTGAATTTTAAATAACACTTTATAAACCAAATTGATTTAAAAATTATGAGAAAGTTATTTCTACTTTATGTTTCGGCGGTTGCGGCTGTATCTTCAATTTCTTTAGGTGCTAAGGCACAATCATTTACGAAAGATGCGAAAATTATTAGTGCCGGTATTGGATTAGGTAGCTCTTTATATGGCACGGGAGGCTCTGGACGCCCGGCCATTAGTGCAAACTATGAGCAGGGCGTATGGCCCATTGGCAAAAACCATGTAATTAGCATGGGCGGATATATCGGCAACACAGGGTATAAGTATAGTGGCAGTAGTGGTGGTTTTACCTGGGAAGACAAGTGGAACTATACCATAGTAGGAGTACGTAGTGCATTCCATTATGGGGGGCTAAACAACAATAAGTTTGACCTTTATGGTGGGTTTATGCTTGGCTACAATATTGTAAGCTACAAATATACCGATAACGACCCCTCGTTTGATTACGGTAGTAACGGATCGTCTAGTGGGATTGACCTTTCGGCCTACTTGGGGGGCAGATATTACTTTACCGATAAACTTGCACTATATACCGAACTGGGGTACGGTGTAAGCAACCTTAGCGTTGGGCTTTCGTTAAAATTATAAGGTAGTTAATAATTTAAATGTTGTGTATGTGTAAAAGTGGGGCATTAATTTGTCCCGCTTCTTCAATTAAACATTACAAAACCCCTATAAAATCAATAAACTGGTATAATTATGAAACTAAAAACTATTTTTTTAGGCTTTGTTTGCCTTGTGCTATTTGCGGGATGTAAAAAAGATAAAGTTGTTGAAGAAAAAGCTAGCCTCCCACTTTACTATTTTAAATTTAAATTAGATGGGGTACAAAAAATCTATACAGGATATACCATTGCACAACCCGGCAATTACTTAGACCCCAAAGATGGAACAGTTAGTACTGCTGCTTTTGGCAAGGCTGGTGAGCCTTTTAGCGAGAAAAATGTGATATGGTTTACATTGATAACAGTAGACAGACAGGTTGTGGGAAAAAACTATGTTAATTATTTTACAACAGAATTAAACAAAGAGAAGGCAACTGTTTTATGGCTCAGTTATAATGACGAAAATGGAGAGCCGTTTACTTCTTATGGCGATGAATTGTCAGTTCCATATATTAATATTAAATCGGATGGTTACGTGAAATTTTTAGAAATAGGAAAAGAATTTATGAAAGGTGTATTTAGTGCTGCGGTATATAATAGCGATTACACCAAAAATCATAAAATTACCGATGGAGAATTTTATGTAGAGCGCTCAGATAGCAATCAAGGATAAATATCTTTAAATAGCCAATTATATCATCTAAAAATAAGCAAATGAAAACAATTACATCAAACACCAAAACTTATAACATTTACCATACTTATGGTAAAGTAGCCAATTCAAATAAAAATATGGAAACCAAAGTGCACGGCGGTGGTGGGGGCAACAATACTAATGTTCGTATAAGTTCTACCACAATTGTTCACGACCATTTGTTTGTGATTGATAATAATGGGCAGGAACATTCATTTCAATTGCAAGGTTTTGATTTGGCCTGTAGAGAGGGAAATGAAATTGCCGTAGCGTGGGGCATAAAACAAGGAGGTAAAAAAGGGCCTTATTTTATGGTGCATAATTTTACTACCAATCAAACATTTTACCGTACTCCCATACTTCATATGATGTTGAGGTATCCTGTTTGGATGGCCTTACTTGCAACTCTTGCCAGTTTCTACATTATGAGTATTAATGGAGTATTGGGTACAGCTATTTTTCTTAGTGTGTGGATTGGTTGGGCAGTTACCGCTAATAGGGCTGTGAAGAAATTCAAATCAGAAATTAATTTTGAGGAATACAAGTAGGTTTCGGGGTTGCAAAGCACGTTGCGTTAACCTATGATATAGTTATTGATGTTGCGTGGAAAAGAATAAAATTATAGACTTACGAAGTTTCTGATCAATTAAAAGTCTAACTGCAAAGCCCTCATTTTATCACTTAAATAATAATTCGCAAAAGTTAAAATTCATAGGTCTGATACCGAAAAACCTAAATAAAAGCAATGAAAAAACTACTACTCGCATTTATTGTATGTTTAGGCGTAACAATAGTTTTAAAAGCACAAATTCCTTTTATAGTTAAAGATGTTGGTACAAGTGTAAATCCACATAACTTTGTTGATGTGAATGGTACCCTTTTTTTTACGGCTAGTGATGGCGGCACAGGTGATGCGCTTTGGAAAAGCAATGGAACAAATGCTGGTACGGTAATGATAAAAGATATTAGAACCGTAGGCAGTAATTCTAATTTCGAAGGTTTTACCGATGTAAATGGTACGTTGTTCTTTGTTGGTAATGATGGTGTGAACGGTACAGAATTATGGAAGAGTGATGGTACTGCTGCTGGTACAGTAATGGTAAAAGATATTAATACAAGTGGAAGTTCCATGCCCGATTTCCTTACCAATGTAAACGGTATGTTGTTTTTTAGTGCAGACGATGGTGTAAACGGTAGAGAATTGTGGAAGAGTGATGGTACGGAAGCGGGTACAATAATGGTGAAAAATATTTACACAGGTGTTAATGGTAATTCTAACCCTCAAGGTCTTACCGATGTAAATGGTATTGTATTTTTTAGAGCTTCTGGTGATGACGGTGTTGGCTTATGGAAAAGCAATGGCACTGCAGCTGGTACGGTACTGGTAAAAGTTATAAACTTGACCTCATCTCATGAAACACTTACCAATGTAAATGGCAGTTTGTTCTTTGCTGCTTACGATGGCGATATTGGACAAGAATTATGGAAAAGCAACGGTACAACTAATGGAACTCTGTTGGTAAAAGATATTAATACACCTTTTATGCAAGGGTCTCTTCCAAATGACCTTGTTAATGTAAATGGTACTTTGTTTTTTAGAGCCGATGATGGGGTTAATGGTTATGAATTATGGAAAAGTGATGGTACTACCGCAGGTACGGTAATGGTAAAAGATATACGCAGTGGTAATAATGATTCGTACCCCAGTAACCTTACCAACGTAAACGGTACGTTGTTTTTTACCGCAAATGATGGTGTAAACGGAGAAGAATTATGGAAGAGCGATGGCACAGCGGCAGGTACGGTGTTGGTGAAAGATATTCGGACTGGTAATGCTGGTTCAGAGGCAAATTACTTAATTAATGTAAACAATATTTTGTTTTTTGTTGCCACTAATGGTAGTAGCAACAATGGCACAGAACTTTGGAAAAGTGATGGTACGGAAGAAGGCACTATTATGGTAATGGATATTCGTGTTGGCGGTTTTGGTTCTGCTCTAGATAATCTTACCCGTGTAAATGGTAACTTATTTTTTTCTGCAGATGATGGTTCTGGGAAGAAATTGTGGGCAATAAGCCCAAATACATTGCCAGTAGGATTATTGGCTTTTAATGCTTCGTTAAAAAATAACGGCGTCTTATTAAATTGGGCAACCTCAACAGAAAGCAACAACTCCCATTTTGTGTTAGAAAAAAGTTTCGATGGCCAAATCTTTGCCCCAATTGGTACGGTAAAGGGCAAAGGCACTGCTGCCAATTACCAATATACAGATGCGGCATTTAACGTTTCGGCCTATTACCGCCTAACACAGGTAGATATAGATGGTGAAAAAACTGTTTACACTGATTTGGTAAAGTTTGTAAAAGCATTGGACGGGGCAGGGGAAATAACTGTTTATCCAAATCCTACTGCAGGGAAATTGTATATTAAAAGTATGACGGCATTAAAGGGGGGAAAAGCCAAATTAATGGATTTAACAGGGCGGATTGTACTTTCGGTAAACACCGCAGACCAACAATTAGAGTTTAATTTAGAAAATCTCCCTATAGGTAGCTATATTTTGCAATATCAAGATAGCAGGGGAACATATACCCAAAAAATTATCAAACAATAACTAAGAGCTATAAGCTTTTTAATATTGCAGACTTCTATATTTGTTGATGTTAAACTAAAAATAATGAAAAAATATTCCCTTATAACTCTAATAGGCTCATTACTTGCCATTTTTCTTTTTTCCTGTCATCAAAAACAACAAGAAACAGCCCTAAACCCCGTGGCAGAAAAATTGTTCAATGGCGTAAAATCAGCGTTAAACAATACGGAGAAAAACACCATTGCCGATTCGCTTGCTTTTATATTGACAAGTAATGATAAAGAAAGCCCTTTTGCATTTGCCAATGATAGCGCTTCGTGGGAATTCCCTTTTAGCGCAATAGTGTCGCCACTCGATTTGAACAACGATGGTGTAGAAGAACTGTTTGTGAGCTATGGCAATACCTATACATCGGGTAATGCGGGTGGAGAAGTGGCACTATTTGCGAAGAATGGTGCAGGCAATTATGTTTCGGTGCTTTCTTATTCTGGCGTATTACCGTTTGCATTGCCAACTTCTAACAAAGGCTACCCAGATTTAGCACTCGGTATGCCGGGTTTTACTTTTCCTGTTTACCAATGGAACGGAAGCAAATACGAACAAAATAGAGAGATTTCTGATGATGAGTTGAAGAAACTGAAAACAACCGAAACAGAAAAACTAAGCGAGCAATACCAAGAAAAGAGATAGCGATAAATAATTTTCAATCTTGGGGTGCGGTATTATTGCCAGTGCCCCAAGAGATTTCATTTGTCATAGTAGTAAATAATGAAGAAACTATTTTTGTTTAGTGTTGCAGGCATGTTTTTAGCATCGCTGGTATTGGGCTGTAAATCTTCGCCAAAGCCACTCAACGATTTGTCTTCGCCTTCGGCAGCAGTTTTGCATATAGGGGAAATAAGCCGCACGGCCGATGAGATGGAACTAGAAATTGATGTGGCTGTTTTTCGCGATTCGAAACATATAGAAGACGCATTAGATGAAAAATCTTTTAGTATAGATACCATACCCCATAGGTTTTACTTTGTAAATAAAAATGTAAAACTGGTTGCGGGCAATGGGGTCAAACCTTACCGGGTATTAATGCTAATGGACCAAAGTTCAAGTATAAAAAATAACGATAGGCAGAACTTTCGCCTAGATGCCGCCAAAATTTTTAGCGGTAACTTGGGCCAAGGCGGGCAGGCAATGCTGTGGTCGTTTCCTGGGCAGCATAAATTAATTAATAAGCACAGCGAAACTTTTACTGCCGATTCTAATCTTCTGATAAAGCAGATAGACGGTCTGTTGGGCAAAGAACAGGGAGGTACGCCTTTATACGAATCACAAGACTCGGCTTTGGTTACTTTGGCAAACCATGCCGAGAACATCCCTAAGTTTTTGCTCACATTTACCGATGGCGAAAGTAATAGACAAAAACAGGTAGAAGAATTAATTTACAGGGCCAATGAGCTTAAAATTCCTTTCTATAATATAGCGTTAAAAAAGAGGGCGGTGCTTTTGCAAATGGAGCAGGCCATGAAAACGGATGGCCTATATTTACAAGCTAAGGAAGCACCACAATTAATTAGTTTTTTTGGAAATTTGGGCAATGTGTTAAATAAATCGGCAAGTTATTACAAAACTGTATGGAAGGTAAAACCATATAAAGGTCTGTGGAGCAACAGACGCCAAATGTTACATTCTTTAAAGGTAAATCTGCCCTATTCATCGCAACCCATTGAAGTCCCTTTTTATTTTAAGGATTGAGAAACATTTTATTGGTTTATCCTCTCCAAAATCCTCTCCGTAGCTCCCTTTTTCTCCGCAACATAAGCCCTTGCAATTGCACCATTTTCGTTTTGGTTAAAATACTCAAACGCTAAAATAAGCTCTTCGGCATTGCTAATGCTCTTTGCCGCACCAATGTTAATCAAATCCTTTGCTTCTTGAAATTTATCGTAATTAGGGCCAAAAATTACGGGCAGGCCAAATGCAGCGGCCTCTAAAGTATTATGGATACCTACACCAAAGCCACCACCTATGTAGGCAATTTTACCATATTGATACAAAGAAGATAACATGCCGATGTTGTTTATAATTAAGGTTTGCGTTTGGCGATTAGCGTTTTGCGTTTCCAAATCCGAAAATTTAACACTATTTGGAAATAACGCTGTTATGAAATCAATATGCGCTTCATGAATTTCATGTGGCGCAATAACGATTTTCCCATCGGGATATTTGGCAGCCAATTCAACCAATAATTTTTCATCATCTGGCCAGGTACTGCCCGCAATCAACACATTGCTGCCTTCGCAAAATTTCTCAATTATGGACAGTTCTTTTGGCTGTTGCGCATTCTCGTAAACGCGGTCAAATCGGGTATCTCCACTAATATCAACGTTATTTATGCCTATACTTTTGAGCAATCGCAAACTTTCTTCATTTTGCACAAAAAAATGGTTAACACATTTTAAAACATTTCTATAAAATCCACCGTGCCATTTAAAGAATATTTGGTTCGGCCTAAAAATGCCTGATATAATATATAAAGGAATATTGTTGCTGTTTAAAGCTCTAAAATGGTTAGGCCAAAATTCGTATTTTGTAAAAATGGCCATCTTTGGTTTTGCCAATGCAATAAACTTTTTTGCATTGTTCGAAGTGTCTAACGGCAAATAAAAAATACCATCGGCTAAAGCGTAATTCTTTCTAATTTCATATCCCGACGGAGAAAAAAAGGTAACAATAATTTTTTCTTTGGGTCTGATGGATTTTATTTTCTCTAAAACAGGTCTGCCCTGTTCAAATTCCCCTAACGAGGCAAAATGAAACCAAACAGGATTATCGTTCTCATTTATCTTTGATGCAATGAGTTCAAAAATCCTTTTTCTGCCATTAACAAATAGCTTGGCTTTGGCATTAAATAATGCTATCAACTTGATTAGTAGCCCATAAATAAATATACTAAAATTGTAAAGCCAATACATATTGCCACATAATTTATTATCTTCGCTCGAAGATAGATATTAATGTTAAAAACACTCCAAAATATATGAAGATAGCTGTAATTGGTACCGGATACGTAGGTTTGGTAACAGGCACTTGCTTGGCCGAAACAGGCAACAACGTTATCTGTGTTGATGTTGTAGAAGAAAAAGTAAGAAAAATGAAGGCTGGCGAAATGCCTATTTATGAGCCCGGCCTTGATGTACTTTTCCACAGAAACATAGCACAGGGACGTTTATCCTTTACCACAAATTTGGCCGAAGGCATTAAAGAAGCACAAATTATTTTTATGGCATTGCCTACGCCTCCGGGTGGCGATGGTGCTGCCGACCTTTCTTATATCTTGGGAGCTGCCAAAGATATTTCTAAGCTGATTACAGAATATAAGGTAATCGTTAACAAATCAACTGTTCCGGTAGGCACAGCCGATAAGGTAGCTGCCGTTTTCAAGGAAAATACAAATGTAGAAGTAGATGTGGTATCTAACCCCGAGTTTTTGCGTGAGGGTGTTGCCGTAGAAGATTTCATGAAGCCTGATAGAGTGGTGATAGGAACTAGGAGCGAAAAGGCAAAAAAACTAATGGGCGAATTATATGCGCCTTATGTGCGTCAAGGCAACCCTATTTATTTTATGGATGAACGTTCATCGGAACTCACCAAATATGCAGCCAACTCATTTTTGGCTACCAAAATTACTTTCATGAACGAAATAGCCAACCTATGCGAAATAGTAGGGGCTGATGTAGATATGGTACGTAAGGGCATCGGTTCTGATGACAGGATTGGTAAAAGATTTTTGTTTCCGGGCATTGGTTATGGGGGAAGCTGTTTCCCTAAAGACGTACAAGCACTAGAAAAAGCGGCGGTAGAGCACAACTACGATTTTAAGATTTTAAAGTCGGTAATGGAGGTGAACGAAAAACAAAAAACCGTACTAACAGATAAGGTATTGAAATATTTTAAGGGTGATATAAAAGGTAAAAAATTTGCACTTTGGGGCTTGGCATTTAAGCCGGAAACCGATGATATTAGAGAAGCTCCGGCTTTGTATATCATTAATGATTTGTTGGCTGCCGGAGCAGAAGTTACCGCTTTCGACCCCGAAGCGATGAACAATGTTAAGGCATTGGTTGGCGATAAAATAAAATATGCTGCTGACCAGTATGAGGCCTTAAAAGAAGCCGATGCATTACTAATTGCTACCGAATGGTCGTTGTTCCGCAATCCGGATTTCGATAAAATGGAGGAAGTGCTGAAGAACAAAGTGGTTTTTGATGGCCGTAACCTTTTTGACCTTGAAAAAATGATAGATTTGGGGTATTATTATAACAGCATCGGTCGTAAAATTATTAGCTAAATGGAACGTAAACGAGTATTAATTACAGGCGCTGCCGGATTTTTAGGTTCGCATTTATGCGATAGATTTATCAAAGAAGATTATCATGTAATTGGCATGGACAATCTGATTACGGGCGATTTGCAGAACATCGAACATCTTTTTAAGCTAGAAAATTTCGAATTCTACAATCACGATGTTTCCAAGTTTGTACACGTTCCCGGAAAGTTAGATTATATCCTGCATTTTGCTTCTCCTGCAAGTCCGATAGATTACTTGAAAATTCCAATACAGACTTTAAAAGTAGGTTCTTTAGGTACACATAATTTATTGGGTTTGGCAAAAGCAAAAGGAGCAAGAATGCTAATCGCATCAACTTCCGAAGTATATGGCGACCCAAATATAAATCCACAGCCCGAAGAGTATTGGGGAAATGTAAATCCCGTTGGGCCACGTGGAGTTTATGATGAGGCCAAGCGTTTTCAAGAAGCTATTACGATGGCTTACCATACTTTTCATGGATTGGAAACCCGTATTGTGCGTATTTTTAACACTTATGGGCCACGCATGCGCCTAAACGATGGTCGGGTTTTACCTGCCTTTATCGGACAGGCATTGCGGGGAGAAGATTTAACCGTTTTTGGTGATGGAAGCCAAACCCGTTCTTTTTGCTATGTGGACGATTTGATAGAAGGAATTTACCGTTTATTGCACTCTGATTATGCAAGTCCGGTGAACATTGGCAATCCCGATGAAATTACCATTAAACAATTTTGCGAGGAAATTATCAAGCTGACAGGTACAGACCAAAAAATTGTTTACAAACCATTGCCGCAAGACGACCCTAAACAACGCCGCCCCGATATTACCAAAGCCAAACAATTGCTCAATTGGGAACCTAAAGTAAACAGGGCTGAAGGTTTGAAGATTACTTACGAGTATTTCAAATCGCTATCGCCAGAAGCATTGGCCAAAATAGAACACAAAGATTTCACTACCTATAATAAATAAATATGTCGAAAATTTTAGTTACAGGAGGAACAGGTTATATTGGTTCCCATACCGTAGTAGAACTGCACAATGCAGGCTACGAGGTAATCATTGTGGATAATTTATCCAATTCGAACATTAAAATCCTAAATCAGTTACACCAAATTACTGGAAAATGGCACGAGTTTGTAGAAATGGATTTGCAAGATGTTTCAGCGGTAGAGACTTTTGCGCAAAATAATAAGGATATTAATGGTATTATCCATTTTGCAGCTTACAAAGCCGTAGGCGAATCGGTAGAGGAGCCCTTAAAATACTATCGCAATAATTTTTATAGTCTAATTAATCTGCTTACCTATTTTCCAACCACACCTTTTGTTTTTTCTTCGTCCTGCACCGTGTATGGTCAGCCAGATACCCTGCCGGTAACGGAAGATAGCCCGGTGAAAAAAGCGGAATCTCCCTATGGAAATACCAAGCAAATTGCCGAAGAAATTTTACAGGAAACTGCAAAAGTAACTCCGGGCTTAAACGTAATTGCATTGCGCTACTTTAATCCGGTTGGAGCGCACAAAACAGCATTGATTGGCGAATTGCCCAACGGTGTGCCTGCAAACTTAGTGCCTTTTATTACGCAATCGGCCATTGGCAAACGCGGGCCAATACAGGTTTTTGGCGATGATTATGATACACCAGATGGTTCGGCTATCCGCGATTATATCCATGTGGTAGATTTGGCAAAAGCACACGTTGCAGCTGTTAAAAGGTTAGAACAAGGTAAGGTTGATGGTTATGATGTTTTCAATCTAGGTACTGGGAGAGGTTCATCGGTATTGGAAATTATCAATGCGTTTGAACAATCGACAGGTGAAAAACTGGACTATAAAATTGCGCCACGTAGGGAAGGCGATATTGAAAAAATTTATGGCGACGTAACCAAATCAAAAGAAGTGTTGGGTTGGCAAACAGAGTTAGATTTAAATGAGATGATGAGTTCTGCTTGGGAGTGGGAAAAATACATCAAGGATAATCCGTTTTAAATGAAATTAAGTGAGCACAAAGATTTAAAAAAAGAGATTTTAGCACTGCCTGTAAAAGAAAAAGATAAACTGCTTTTACGCTTGGTAGCTAAAGATAAAGTGCTCACCGAACATTTACATTTCTTGTTATTAGAAGATGAAAGCAACCTTAATGATAGGGTTGCTTTTATTAAAAATGAGATGGTAGAAGTTTTGGGCAACTGTGCCGAAGGCATCCCTTTGGGAAAAACCACTCCGAAAACAAATGCGAAAGATACACTTTTGGTGTTGCGCAAGTTGGCCAAGCAAATCAATCATTTCTATAAAGTTACCAAAGCGGATTTCGAAGAAATAGAACTGAAACTATTGTTGTTCAATACAGCACCAATGACATTTAGATACAAAGTATATTCATTATCTAAAAATCATGAAGCTTTGTTGGCTAACTATGTGGTAAAATCGATATTAATTTTATTGCGTAAGTTTGAAAAACTACATGAAGATTTACAGTTTGATTTAAGGGAAGACCTGAACAGACTTCTTGCTAAAGTTTACGAAAGTTATATAGCAAAAACTGCTACTGATTTAGGCTTGCCAAAGAAGTTTGATAGGTAAAAAAAGTCGAGTCGTCATTCCCGTGAAAGTGGGAATCGTAATGCAAGATATCTTTTCGGCACATTAAGATGCCCGATAAAATTGGGCATGACGAAAATATAAAAACTTAACAAAGTGTTCAACTGGTTTAATAAGCGAAGTAAAGAACCTGATATCGATTTTTCATCGATAGGAGTTGATATGCACTCACATATTATTCCCGGTATTGATGATGGCGCACCTAATTTAGAAGCATCGTTGGCTTTGGCGAGAAGATTTGTAGCATTGGGCTTTAAAAAAGTTATAGCTACACCGCATGTAATGGCCGATTTTTATAGGAATACGCCAGATACCATTCACAAAGGTTTAGATATTTTAAGGGAAGGCTTGTTAAAGAACGAAATCAGTTTAGAGGTAGATGCCGCAGCAGAATATTATTTCGATGAAACTTTCATTAATAAGCTGGCTAAAAAGGAAGTTTTAGGTTTTGGTAACAATTACCTGTTATTCGAACTATCCTACATCAACCAGCCGCCAAACTTGTTAGATGTACTTTTTAAGATACAAGATGCTGGTTTTTATCCGGTATTGGCACATCCAGAGCGTTATCCATACTATCATGGCAGCATAGAAAACTATCAACAGATTAAAGATTACGGCTGCTTTTTGCAACTGAACACGATTTCGTTAACTGGCTATTATGGTAAAGGAGTAAAAAATACCGCCGAGAGTTTGGTTGATAACAATTGTATTTCTTTTTTGGGTAGCGATATGCATCATCTGCGCCATGCACAAGCATTAAAAGAAAGTTTGAACCTATCTAGAGTAGAGAAATTGATGGGGCAAGGGCAATTGAACAATTTGTTGTTATAATAGACTTATGAAAAACTTTGATAATCCTCTAGCGAACGGTACAGAGGGCTATCAAAGTTAAGTAGCTTTAGTTGCTTAATAATTTTCAAGAATTAGACCTCAACAAGTATTAAATCTAACTCTTTTATTTTAGAAAACCCCTTATCGGCAGATACTAAAGGAATTCCGTAGACTAATGAAGTGGCAGCAATAATAGCATCAGGTAACTTTATGGAATACTTTTTTCTTAATTCTATGGTCTGTTCTTTAATTTTTGCATTCCATTCAATCTCAAAACAGTCATTAATTAATTGTTTTAATTTGATTTCTTCTGTTTTAGTTATGCCGTTAAAGCCTAAAAGTTCTACTTCTGAAATAAAAGAAATGCCAAAATTGAATTCTAAGAATGGTTCAATGATCTCTTTTCCTTCATGTATATAAATCAGAAAATTGCTATCAGCAATAAAATCAATCTTCATTTTTTCTTATTGCTATTTGGTAGCTTAATCCATCGATATTTCTTTTTAGCTTTCCGTAATGTTTAGCTAAATTCCCCTCCTTTTTCTTGCGTTTTTTTAGCTTTTCAGATAGGATTTCAGATATATTTTTGGAGTTATTTTTATCTATTAATACCGTCATCTTTTTATAGTTGTATTTTTCAAATTTACAATTTGTTTTTTTATTAACCACAAATGTATATAGAAGTATGTCCTAAAGGAGTCAGCCATATACTGTCAATAGGAAGAGATAAATCTAAAATCGTAATTCGTATTCCGATAGCTATCGGAACTAAGAGAGTTTACTCGTACCTTAACGCTTCCACAGGATCTAACTTAGAAGCCTTTTGAGCAGGATAATAACCGGAAACAACCCCAACCAAAATGCATAGAGTTAATCCTCCGGCAATAAACATCCATGGGATAAGGAAACCACCACCCATCAACATAGACACAATGTTGCCCAGTGCAATGCCCAACAAAATGCCCAAGATACCACCCAGTAAGCAAATTACAATTGCTTCGATAAGAAACTGTTTTCTAATTACTGTTGGATTAGCACCTATGGCTTTTCTAATGCCTATTTCGCGAGTACGTTCCGTTACCGATACTAGCATAATATTCATTAAGGCAATGGATGCACCAAGTAAAGTAATGATGCCTATGGCTATGCCTCCCCAACGTACCAACTTAAGGTTTTCGAACAAGGTTTGTGCTACCGCATCGCTTTTGGTAATCTCAAAATTGTTGCTTTCACCTATCCTTAACTTACGGATAGTTCTAAACATCGAAGTAGATTCTCCAATAATGTTATCAACCAAATCTTGATTCGGCACAATAACAGTAATAGTATACGATGGGTTGGCACTAGAGTTAATGATTTTTGCTTTAAACAAAGGCACATATACCGCCCTATCGATACTTGCCCCCATACTAGAGCCTTTGGCTGCGAGTACGCCAACAACCCTTAACCTATTGTTGCCGGCAGTGATGATTTTATCGATAGGGTCTTCATTCTTGAATAAGGTTTTGGCAATTTCAGAACCAATTACACAAATATTTGGGCCGGCTTGTGCCTCTGCGTTATTGAAACTACGGCCTTGGCTTAGCTCCAAACCTTGTGCTGCCAGTCCGTTTTCATCAATGCCACGTATGTTAACATTAGGGTTGGTTTTTTCCTGACCGTATTTTACCGTTGAGCCGCCACTGGCAAAAACGCTGATAGAAACGTGTGCCGGTGTGTTTAATCTTTCTTTAAATTTTAGGGCATCCTCGTATCTAATAGGCTTAAAACTTTTTGGCCGCTCACCAGGCCCACCAATTCTAATTCCTGTACCTCTATTTCTAATGGTAAAAGAGTTTGCGCCCATACTTGAAAAAGCATCAGTCATTTTATGCTCAATAGCATCTATGGTAGTTAAAATACCAACCAAAGCCGAAATACCGATAGCAATAATTAGTGCGGTAAGAAAAGTACGCAGACGGTTACTTTTAATAGATTGCATCGCTAATCGCACGTTTTCTTTGTAATTCATTATTGGTATTTAATATACAATTTCCTTAAGAGGATTGGTGGAGTTAAAAATAAAAAGTCCCGTTGTTAAGACAACGAGACCTCTCAAAATGTTACAATATTTTTTGCTTAAACAGAGAAACTTGTTCCGCAGCCGCAGGTGCTGGCCGCATTAGGATTATTAAAAGTAAATCCCCTAGAGTTTAAGCCATCTTGCCAATCTATCTGCATACCCAAAAGATACATTTGGTGGGCTTTATGCATAAAAACCTTAATGCCATCAATCATATATTCTTGGTCGCCTTCTTTCTTTTGGTCGAAACCCAATATGTAATTCATACCCGAGCAGCCACCACCCTCAACACCAACTCTCAAACCAAAATCATCGGCAATCTCTTGTTGGTCTCTAAGTTTTCTCAATTCCTTAACGGCTCCTTCGGTAAAGGTTACAGGCGCAAAAGTTGTTTCAACAGTATTACTCATCTTTATTTAATATTATGATGAACAAATATAAATATTTATGTACATTTTTGCCTGTGAAGTGCAGTTAATATTACCCTGTATAAACAATTAAATCATGAACTTAAATCAGTTTTTGCAAGAAACATTGTCGTTGGCATTTGGCGGAAGCATAATTGTATTGGTAGCCCATTATCTTTTTAAGGAAGATTTGAGGGGGTATCTAAAACCTAAAAACATGCCTTCTATAGATGAAAAGGCTGGTTTATTGTCTTTACGCTCTCTACGGTTACAGGCGCACGAGCGTATGATTATTTTTGTGGATAGGATTAATCCTTCGAATTTATTATTGCGTTTGCACCAACAAGGTATTGAAGTTGGGGCCTTGCAGGTAATGGCCGTAAATGAAATTAAGACCGAATTTCAGCATAACATTACTCAACAGCTATATTTAGAAGCTGCTACTTGGAATGTTATCCGCAAGCTGAAGGATGATACTATTGCAATGGTCAACAATGCGGTGAAAAATATTCCTGCCGATGCTTCTGGAATGGAATTGAGCAAAAAAGTCCTAAATTACATGAGCGAGATAGAAGAAAATCCCTACGAATTGACTATCGGGCTAATTAAGCAAGATATACGTAAGGAGTTTTAGTAGACAGTTAACAGTTTTACAGTTTGTCAGGCTGAGTTTATCGAAGCCCAACCAACTAATGACCAATCAACCAATGAATAAAAAAACCACATCTGGTATAGAAATTAAAGACGTTTATACAAGTGCGCCACAAAATAAAGAATTACCGGGCGAATTCCCTTTTACCAGAGGGATACAAAAAGATATGTATCGTGGCAGATTATGGACTATGCGCCAGTATGCAGGTTTCTCAACAGCAGAAGAATCAAATAAACGTTACCATTATTTACTGGCACAAGGCACAATGGGGCTATCGGTAGCATTTGATTTACCCACACAAATTGGTTACGATTCTGATGATGCGATGGCTGAAGGTGAAGTTGGCAAAGTTGGCGTAGCTATCGATTCGCTTAGAGATATTGAAATACTGTTTAATGGCATAGAACTGCAAAAAATCACCACTTCCATGACCATTAACGCCACTGCATCTATTTTATTAGCTATGTACATTGCGTTAGCTAAAAAGCAGGGAGCGGATTTAAAACAGATTTCGGGCACTATACAGAATGATATTTTAAAAGAATATGCTGCCCGGGGCACTTATATCTACCCGCCAAAACCCTCAATGCGTATTATTACCGATATTTTTGAGTATTGTAGTAAAGAATTGCCAAAGTGGAATACCATTTCTATATCGGGCTATCATATTCGGGAGGCTGGCTCTACCGCGGTGCAAGAATTGGCTTTTACCTTGGCAAACGGAAAAGCGTACTTAAATGCTGCCTTGCATAAAGGTTTGGATATTAATGTTTTCGCCAAGCGATTATCGTTCTTCTTTAATTGCCACAACAATTTCTTCGAAGAAATAGCCAAATTTAGGGCCGCAAGGCGGATGTGGGCAAACATCACCAAAAAACTAGGTGCAACAGACGAAAAAGCAATGATGCTGCGTTTCCACACGCAAACTGGAGGCTCAACGCTTACAGCTCAACAACCTTTGAATAATGTAATTCGGGTTTCTAATCAGGCTTTGGCTGCTGTGTTGGGCGGTACACAATCGTTACACACCAATGGTTACGATGAGGCCTTGTCTCTACCTACCGAAGCGGCGGCTAAAATCGCTCTGCGCACACAACAGGTAATTGCTTTCGAAAGTGGTGTTGCCGATACGGTAGATCCATTGGCGGGTTCTTATTTTGTAGAAACACTGACCAGTGAAGTAGAAGCGGCTGCAACTATCTATTTGGATAAAATAGATGCGATGGGCGGTTCGGTGAATGCAATAGAAAATGGTTATATCCAGCAAGAAATCGCCAATGCTTCGTACCAATATCAAAAAGAAGTAGAAAATGGCGAACGTATTATTGTTGGAATAAACAAATTCACCCAAAAAGACGAGGGAATTGAAGAGGTATTTCATGTAGATGAATCGATTAGGACTATACAAATAGAGAAATTAAAGCGGTTAAAAACAGAACGAAATAGCGTTGCGGTAGAAACTACACTTTTAAATCTTAAAAAAGCTGCCGAAGGAACTGAAAATTTAATGCCTTTTATTTTGCTTGCTGTGGAAGAATATGCTACCTTAGGAGAAATAGCAAATTGTTTGCGTGAAGTGTTCGGAGAGTACTAAAATTGATGCGGAAAAATAGTTGTTAACATTAATTATTTAGGTAGGGTTGTTTATGCTATTGCAGTTTAAGTAGTTACAAAATAATTCAAAAAAATGTTTAAAATGTTGATAATTTTTTCAATATTCGAAGTCTCAAAAGCACGTGTTCAAAACGAGCTATTTAGAACTGAAAACCAATAAATTAATAGATACGACATGGAAAAAACTTGTACCGAAGTGTGGAATAGCTGTCTCCAAATCATAAAGGATAATATCCCGAATCAAAGTTTTAAAACTTGGTTCGAACCGATATCGGCCCTTAAGTTAGAAGGCAGGGTTTTAACCATACAGGTACCTAGTTTGTTTTTCTACGAATGGCTTGAAGAACACTATGTTGGTTTGCTCAGAAAAACAGTAAAAAAACAGTTGGGCGATGAAGGTAGATTAGAGTACAATATCGTGGTAGATAAATCATCTAACACGAGCTCTCCCTATACTACTAATATGCCATCTAATGGAAATGGTGCAGAAGCAAAAACACAGTCGATGCCTATACCCGTTGCCATTAATAAGGATATCAAAAATCCGTTCATTATTCCCGGTTTAAAGAAACTGAATGTAGACCCGCAATTAAACCCTAATTATACTTTTGATAATTACATAGAGGGAGATTGTAACCGCTTGGCACGTTCGGCAGGTTATGCTGTGGCAGCAAAACCGGGAGGTACTTCCTTTAATCCATTAATGATTTATGGAGGTGTTGGTCTAGGCAAAACCCACTTGGCGCAAGCTATTGGTAACGAAATTAAACGTAATGTACCAGATAAGTTGGTGATTTATGTGTCTTGCGAAAAGTTCTGCCAACAATTTGTAGACTCGTTAAAGAACAATACCATCAACGATTTTGTAAATTTCTATCAGGCAATGGATGTTATCATCATGGACGATGTACATAACTTTGCAGGTAAGGAAAAAACCCAAGATATTTTCTTCCATATCTTTAACCACCTGCACCAATCGGGCAAGCAGATTATTTTAACATCAGATAAAGCACCTAAAGATTTGGCAGGTTTAGAAGAAAGACTGCTGAGCCGTTTTAAATGGGGCTTATCGGCAGATTTACAAGTGCCGGATTTGGAAACCCGTGTGGCTATCCTTAAAAAGAAAATGTATGCCGATGGTATTGATTTGCCGGGAGAGGTAGTTGAGTACGTAGCGCATAACATCGACAACAATGTTCGTGAACTAGAAGGAGCAATGGTTTCGTTATTGGCACAATCTACTTTAAATAAGAAAGACATAGATTTAGCGTTAGCTAAACAGATGTTGAAGAACTTTATTAAAAACACTTCGAAAGAAATTTCGATGGAATATATACAGAAATTGGTTTGCGAATATTTCGAAGTACCAATTGAAATGGTAAAATCGCAGACCCGTAAACGTGAAATTGTACAGGCTCGTCAAATCTCTATGTATTTGTCGAAGAGCCATACTAAATCCTCACTAAAAACTATTGGAGCTTTCTTTGGTGGCAGAGATCACTCAACGGTAATTTATGCTTGCCAAACCGTAGAAGATTTAATTGAAACAGACAAGAAGTTTAAAGCCTACGTAAACGATATTCAGAAAAAACTGAAAATGAGTTAAGACCTTAATTGTCATTTCGACTGGAGTATAGCGGAATGGAGAAATCTAAAGTGTTAAAAAAAGCCTTGATAACTGTTATCAAGGCTTTTTTATTGAATCTCGTTCGTCATTTCGATAAGGAAACAAGGAGAAGTTTTTTAAAATTCAGTAAAACTTGGTATCTGTAAATTATCAACGAGATGTAGCTTTATGCTATAAATTATTACGGATGAAAAAATTAGCTTTAATGGCATCACTACTTTTATGGTTTGGTGTTATAAAAGCCCAACATTGCAGATTCGATGGTAGTATTGTATTGGTGCTAGATATCAGAAATAAGGCAACTAATTTGCCCATCTCCAATTTGGATGTCAGGCTGGTTGATAAGGACTCGTTGTCTTATTATAGAACATCGTGGGATGATTTAGCAGGTTATCCGATAGGAAAGGATAGTGAATATATGCGGTTCACTTATATTTCTGACAAGATTTATAATGAACTGAGAAAAAGCTATGAACACATGCTGCCAAAAACAGTATTACATAAATATATAATATGGGCAGGACCTGCAACCTACCGCAATGCTTTTCCGTTAAACCTTTCTAAAAGATTGTACTTGCAAGACAGGGCTGCTATCAATATTATGAGAGATAATCTGATCAGCAAAACAAAGTATATCCCATTTGTGGACAATGTTCTGTTTACGGGCTGCACAGACGGTAAATTATGGAAAGATGATGTAGTTTTTCAGACTGTATATTTTTCTGATGAAGAAGTCAAGGATTTTGAAAAGCTAAAAAAACAACAATAGATTAACTCAGTTTCTCCAATCCATAAAATAATGCGGCTGTATGCAAAGCCTGTGCTATTTTGTTCTCTTTTAACAACTGTTTCACTTCATTAATGCTGTAAAGCTCCACGTTTAAAATCTCATGCTCATCTAAATGCTGTTCGTGGGTTTTTACACCACCTTTAAGTAAATAGGTAAAAGTTTGGTTGGTAGAAGTTGCCGGGTTTGGATATAAAGTCGCAATCAGTTCGCAACTATCAAAACTATAACCTGTTTCTTCCAATAATTCCCTTTTAATGGCCGTTTCCGGATTTTCGCCATCATCAATTACGCCTCCCGGAATTTCTAAAGAGATAATGTCTCCCGCAAAGCGATACTGGCGCACCATAATGATTTTGTTGTCTTTGGTAAGCGCAACAGCATTTACCCAATTTGGATATTCCAAAACATAATAATCATCTTTAATTGTACCGTTTTGCAGTTTACAGGTATCAACCCTTAAGGTTGCCCATTTTTCTTTTACCAGATATTTAGAGGCAAGTTTTTGCCATTTTTTTATTTCCATTTTGTTTGAGTTGGAATGTTGTAAAATTGAAACGTTGAAAAGGAGATTTGGAAACTTTAAACTAAAATTCAAGCCGTATTACTCTGCGCTCTGCTTTTCTCTCCTTTTTGGGGAGAGATTGCCGAAGGCAGAGAGGGGCTTTTTAAAGGTATTGCTGTATAATTTCCTGCCTGTGAAAATTAACCAAGTGTACAATTTTGTGCTTTTCTGCCAAAACTTTATAAATCAGGTTTAACCGAGGGGCAATTAGTGTATTTCGTTCAGGACTAACACCAAGTTCGTAATACAAAAACTCACTTAGCGAATCTAATTTCTCCGCAGGTAAATCGGTCTCCGCTAGCCATTTTTCAAACTTGGTAATATCATCGTCTTCTAAAATTGCAGATGGCAACATAAAAGAATTTTCCAATGTTTCATTAAAAAGTTCTAGCGCTTCGGCCAGTTTGCCTTCTAGTTTAAGCCCCATTATTCTGGCAAGCACCTGTGCAAGTTTTTCAATTTCTGCCGTAATTAAATCTCTTTTGTACATTATGTTGTTGTAATGTTATAAAGTTGAAACGTTATAAAGTTTTGGACTGCCAATTGCTAACTGAAAACTGCACTGGACTACCAACTACCGCTACTTCCTCCTCCGCCAAAACTTCCACCTCCAAATCCGCCGAAGCCACCGCTGCTACTTCCTCCACCAAAACCACCTCCAAATCCGCCGCCAGAATTACCACGACCGCCACCAAACAACATTCCCCAGAAAATCGCATCAGAAACACCACGGCTACCAATTACCTCTCCGCCATTACCTCCGCCACCTCTCTTTAATATAAGAATGATAACGATAACAATGATTAATACAATTAGACCCGAACCAGCACCGCCAACACCTTTTTTACTTCTAGGGTTGTCGTTTTTATATTCACCTTTAATTAAAGAAATAATAGAATTAGTTCCGGCATCAATACCCTCGTAATAATTCCCTTCCTTAAAAAAAGGCTTAATATCGTTTTCTATAATCCTTTTGGTATAAATATCTGGCAAGGCACCTTCCAGGCCGTAACCGGTTTGTATAGATAATTTACGGTCGCCAAGTGCAACGAGTAACACTACACCGTTATTTTTTCCTTTTCCGCCAACACCCCATTTTCTGCCTAGTTGATATGCATATTCATTAATATCATAACCACCAACAGATTTTAAGATGACTACTGCAATTTGGTTAGAGGTAGAATCATCAAATGCTACCAGCTTGTTTTCTAAATTAGTTATTTGTGCTGAGGATAAAGTATTGGTATAATCGTTAACCAGCTTATCAGGTTTCTCAGGAAAATCTTGCGAAAAGCCCAAAAACGACCAAAATAGTATCGTAAGTAAAAGAAATATTCTTTTCATCGTAAAATGTTATAGATGATGATTAAATAAGAGCAAACCTAGCCTTGTTGTTGGTCAATAAACACAATGTCGTTAGGTAATTCATTTACATCATCATTTTTATTAGGGAAAAACGTCGAAAGTTTTTCACCTGCTAAAGCAATACCCGCAATAATGCCATCACATAAATTACCAGCCATAAAATGCGCCTTCATGGCAGTTTTAGTGGTTTCCCAAAAATCAGCTGGAACTAAATTGTTGATGCCCTTATCGCCAATAATGGCAAACTTATGGTCTTCGGTAGCCAAATAAATCAGCACACCGTTATGTTGCGAAGTTTGGTTCATTCCCAATTCATGGAAATAAACGGTAGCCCTTTCGTATGCATCTCTTTTGCAGTGTTTCTCAACCGCAATCCGTATCTCGCCAGAAGTAGCTTTTTCTGCTTCAGTAATGGCGTGGGCAATTAGTTCTTGTTCTTGTGTAGTGAAAATAGACATGCCGATTAAATTAAAAAAGTAAAGGGTAATGTATGCTTAAATTGCTGTAAAGCTATACATTACCCTATAAAAGATAGTTTTATAACTAAAATTCTACTTTAGGAGCCTTAGCTGCTTCTGGATCAGAACTAAACCCTGATTTTTTACTGAAGCCGAAAAAACCAGCAGTCATATTGTTAGGGAAGGTTCTAACTTTAATATTATATTCTTGAACGGCAATATTGAAGTCTCTTCTCGCGGCAGCAATTCTATTTTCAGTACCCTCAATTGCAACGTTCAAATCTTTGAATTGCTGCGTAGCCTTTAAATCTGGGTAGTTTTCAGTTAACATCATTAATCTACTTAAAGCCTGATTTAGCTGGCCTTGTGAAGCTTGATATTTTGCGATATTTTCTGGTGTTAAATCTTTAACATCAAGTTTGATTTGGCTAGCTTTTGAACGTGCTTCTATCACGGCGGTAAGTGTATTCTGTTCAAATTTTGCTGCTCCTTTTACAGTGCTTACCATTTGGTCAATTAAGTCCATCCGACGTTGATATTGAGTTTCAACATTATTCCATTGCAGTTCTACTTTTTCATCTAGCTTTACTAAACTGTTATATCCACAGCCACTAAATAATGCCAATAACGCAACAATCGCAACAATTCCAATTAAAACTTTTTTCATGTTATTTCTTTTTAGGTTTTTATTTACCGGTTAGATAGCAATATCCGTTCCTTGTTACTAAAACATATAAAAAACTGACAACTTGCCATATCCAATATGAAGATAAGTAAATAAATAATACAATAAGTAATATATCCCATATAAGTTAGGCGTCATATCCTCCGGCCTTATTGGATTCCATCGCAATACGCAGTGAAACTTTTGCACAAACGAACAATTTTGCACTACCAAGAAATTGGGCAGTCGTGCGGAGGGAATAGAAAGGGGAAACATTCCAATTTCGCTGTAAAAGGTTCACTCGCGTAGGGCAAGGAAGGCAATACAGCCTTGAACTTTTGTTACTTTTGGTTCAACCCAAAAGTAAAATAAAACGACTAACTTTGTACCATTCGAGATAAAAACTCGACTATCACTATGCAAAAAGATGTTGAAATTACAGTTGTTCCCAGCAACGTTAATAACGAAAAGGCAATTTTAGAAAGCCTTTCGGCCGTACTCAAGGTAAAACAAAATCAGATTAAACATTTTAAAATACTCAAAAGGTCTATTGATGCACGTTCTAGAAAAGTAGTTTATAGAATGCAGATAAGAGTATTTATTAATGAAGAGTATATCCCCGAAGAACAATCATTTAAATATCCGAAAGTAAATGACCATAAAACAGTAATTATAGTAGGGGCTGGGCCTGCCGGATTATTCGCAGCATTGCAATGCATCGAAAACGGTTTAAAGCCCATAGTTGTAGAGCGGGGCAAGGATGTAAAACAGCGGCGAAGAGATTTGGCAGCTATCAATAAACAAGGTATCGTTAACACAGAATCTAATTACTGCTACGGAGAAGGAGGTGCAGGAACTTATTCTGATGGTAAGCTGTACACCCGTTCCAATAAAAGGGGCGATATTAATAAAGTGCTGCATATTTTTGTACAACACGGCGCAGATGAAGATATCATGATTGATGCCCGACCGCATATTGGCACTAACAAACTCCCGCATATTATTACCGCAATTCGTGAAACCATCCAAAATGCAGGTGGCGTAGTACTTTTCGATTCGAAACTGACCGACCTGATTATAAAAGAAGGACAAGTACATGGAATTGTTGTAAACCACCAGCAAGAAATACTTGCAAAGTCTGTTATTTTGGCAACAGGCCATTCCGCTAGAGATATTTATGAGCTCTTGCACCATAAAAACATATTAATCGAAGCCAAACCTTTTGCTTTGGGTGTAAGAATAGAACATCCGCAAAATGTTATCGACCGAGCACAATACCATTGCGATATACGGAGTGAATATCTGCCGCCTGCCTATTATAGTTTGGTAGAACAAGTGAAAAACCGAGGTGTATTTTCTTTCTGTATGTGCCCCGGAGGTATCATAGCGCCATGTGCAACAAGCCTCAACGAGATTGTGGTAAACGGGTGGTCGCCATCCAAACGCAATAATCCCTACGCCAATTCAGGAACAGTGGTACAAATCACTTTAGATGATGTGCAGGGCGATAATCCGCTACGCATGTTGCAGTTTCAATCAGAAATAGAACAAAAAGCATTTGAAGCAGGAGGTGGTAATCTTGTAGCTCCGGCGCAGCGTATGGTAGATTTTGTAGAAAACCGACTTTCCACTAATTTGCCAAAAAATTCCTATCTACCCGGAACAAAAAGCGTAATGCTAGATAACATACTTCCAGATTTTGTTTCTGCTAGTTTAAGAGCTGCTTTACCTCAATTTGGCAAGAAAATGAAAGGTTACTATACCAACGAAGCCATTTTGGTAGGTGTAGAAAGCAGAACATCGTCGCCTGTCCGCATTCCCAGAGATAAAGAAACTTTCCAACATCCACAAGTTAAGGAGCTTTACCCCTGTGCCGAAGGGGCAGGCTATGCCGGGGGAATTGTCTCGGCCGCAATAGATGGTATCAATTGTGCAAACGCCATACTAAAATCAGATTAAACATTTCATCTCTGAAATCGTTTAATCTGTGTAATCGTAAATATAAAATGAAAAAAACACTAATCATAGGAGCTAGTCCAGAACCAAGTAGATACGCTTACAAAGCAGCGCACATGCTCACAGGTCGTGGACACGAAATTGTGAATATTGGAATAAAAAAGGGCGAATTAGCAGGTGTAGAAATCGAAAAACCGGGTACTATATATAAAGATATCGATACTATTACCCTGTATATCGGCCCTGCAACACAGCCCCAGTATTACGATTATATTGTTTCTACAAATCCCCAAAGAGTAATTTTTAATCCGGGAACAGAAAATACCGAACTGCGCAGATTGTTAGATGAACATAATATTCCATATACCGAAGCCTGTACCTTAGTTTTACTAGCCACAGCGCAGTATTGAGTGTTTTTTACTTAGAAAACACATGCTTTAGTATAACATAAATAGAGAACACCCAGCACTGCATTGCAATACTCCCGGACCAAGCTAAACAGGTGATGGTCAATAGAAAAGCAAAAGCTGTATAAAAAGGTCTCTACTTTTATATTGCAAGCCCAGTTCAGAGTTTACGTCTTAGTGTACTTTTTGTTTCCTTCCCTTTCTAAAATTTAATGACAACAAATCTAAAGGAGCTTGTTGAGGATTGTTTGTTATTATAAAAGGTAGTGCTAACAAAAAGATTGGAGTGTAAAGCGGGACCGAAATAGCCTAAGAACTACTACTTTTGCTTTTCAGAAAAAAAATATCAAAAAAATTAAAAGGGCTTGCAACCTTTGGGTAAGATTGTGCATCTACCTAATACAAGCAGACAAATGAAGGTGGCAAAAACATATACGTTAGACGAACTGATGGAAGGCTGTAAGGCCGGCAACAGGCAGATGCAGGAAATGCTGTACAGGCAAACGGCATCGAAAATGTTGGCGATTTGTATGCGATACGCCAAAGATAGAATGGAAGCCGAAGATGTATTGCAGATGGGGTATGTAAAGATTTTTCAGAAAGTGAAGGAGTTTAAGGGAGAAGGTTCTTTTGAGGGATGGATACGTAGGATTATGGTGAATACTGCTATTGAGAGTTATAGGAAAAACCTTCGCACTTTAAATGTAGTGCCAATTGAGGATGCTTATGAGCAACCATCGCAAGGTTTTGATTTTAGCAGCTTGGGTATGCAGGATCTGATGAAAGTGATACAAAAACTGGCCGATGGCTATAAGATGGTATTCAATATGTATGTTATTGAAGGGTATTCGCACAAGGAAATTGCCGAAATATTAGGGATTACAGAAGGAGCGAGCAAATCGCAGCTTTCGAGAGCGAGAGCTATTTTACAACAGGAAATTTTAAAATTGGAGGGCTTTGGTTATGCAACACATGCCGGATAAAGATTTTGATAATTTGTTTAGGGACAAATTTATGGATGCAGAGATTGAACCATCTGCAGATTTATGGGGAAATATTGCCGAGCAATTGGAACCTAAACGTAAACGTTCGTTTCCACTGATGTGGGTTGCGGCGGCCAGTGTAGCAGTGGTGGCATCGGTAATGATGTTTACGCGAAACGGTGAGAAAGTTTATTTACAGGGAACTCCTTCGGAAGTTGCGGTGGTAAAACCTACTGAAAAAGCACAAATTTTGCCAGTGGTAACTACTGATGAAACAAATATGGTTACTCCTGCGGTTTTACCTGAACATGTGAGCAACCGCCATTTGGTAAAAACTGCTGTGGTAAATGTTACTCCTGCTCAAATTGAGGATACACAAAAAAATATAATAGCCATGCAACCATCTGCCCAAGATGAGCATCTAGTTATTAAAAGAGAGGAAGTAAAACCTTTGGATGTTACACTTCAAGAAACTAAAGTTGCCGATAGTCACGAAACTAGGATGATTGCTCAAGTGAACAATACCAAAATAACAAATGTTGATGATTTGGAACCAACTGAGGACACTAGCGATAGTAAAAAAACAATACGTAACGTAGGGGATTTAATTAATTACGTAGTAGATAAAGTAGATAAGAGAGAAAAGAAGTTAATTAAATTCGATACTGACGATGATGATAACTCATCGATAATTGGTTTAAACATTGGCTTTGTAAAACTGAACAAAAGAAAATAAAGGCAGGATAAACAGTTGGCAGTTTTCAGTTGGCAAATAGCCAGTTTGCAATTAACCGATTAAACAGTTAACCAATTAACCAACTTTATAACAATATTAAACACAACACACAAATGAAACATCTAATTTTAAAAGCAGTATTGGTAAGTGGACTTACTTTTCTGGCAGCAGATAGCTTAAAGGCACAAGAAGAGGGCGTTAAAGAAAGTACTAAAGAGAACGTAAAAGATAGCATTAAGCGCAAAAAATTCGAGATTAACTACGGTGTAGGTATCACCATTGGCGAGAAGAAAGATAGCACAGGTAAAGTAGACCAAAATAAAGGTCGTTTTGTAGGAGGTATTACTTTTACCCGTTTAGATATTGGCTTGGCAAAACTGGTTGATAATGGCAGTTTTACATTATCACCTGCTAACGATTTCTTAGACTATAAACCATGGAAAACCAGTACTGTATCTTTTGATGTATTACAATTTGGATACAGATTTAACAACCATTTTAAAGTTTATTTAGCCGGAGGTTTCGATTGGACACACATTCGTTTAGATAAAGATATTACTATCCAAAAGAACAAACCAACAATAGAATATACCGAAGACGCCGTTATTTACAGTAAAAACCGCTTCTCTAGCAGTTATGTGCATTTTCCGTTAAATTTTGAATTTAGAACAAAAGAAAATAACCACAGTAAACGCTTTAGACTTGTAGTTGGACCAGAAGTAGCATTCTTGTTGGGTGGTAAAGTAAAACAAATCAGCGATGAATATGGTAAAGTAAAAGTAACTGATGATTATCATTTTACACCTTTCCGCTACGGAGGTACAGTTAGAATTGGTTACGGAGGTTTAGGCTTATTTGCTAAATATTACGCTAACGATATGTTTAATACTCCAGCACAAAAAGGTTTAAAAACAATGTCATTTGGTTTAACTTTTGGCTTAAACTAATACACACAACACACAAATGAACCTATCCTGTTTCTATTAAAGAGACAGGATTTTTTATTTACAGGCTATTTGATTTTTAATCAGATGGTATTTTTCATTGGCAATCGTAATTCGTAAATCATTCCCTATCTTTACCCATGTGAACGAGCAAATCTTAAGCATTAGAAATTTAACCAAGCAGCACCAAGCAGAGCAATTATCTGGTATTTCTAACATTAGTTTCGATATTAATAAAGGCGAAATTGTAGCTGTTATTGGCGAAAGTGGCAGCGGAAAATCAACTTTGTTAAAATCTATTTACGGATTACTGAAAGTAGACGAAGGAGAGGTTATCTTTAACGGCAAACGCGTAAAAGGACCAGACGAGCAATTGATACCCGGACATGCCGATATGAAGATGGTAACACAGGATTTTTCGCTGAACATTTATGCCAAAGTTTACGATAATATTGCCTCGATGCTTTCTAATACCAATGTAGCCTTAAAGCAGCAAAAAACGTTAGAGGTAATGGAACATTTGCACATTACTTCGCTAAAGGATAAAAAAATCATCGAATTAAGTGGTGGAGAGCAACAACGTGTGGCCATTGCCAAAGCATTGGTGAGCGATACCAAAGTTTTGCTCTTGGATGAACCGTTTTCGCAAGTAGATGCCATCTTGAAAAACCAATTACGAGCCGATATTAAACATCTATCTAAAGAAACTGGTTTAACTATTATTATGGTTTCCCACGATGCTACCGATGGCCTGTTCATGGCAGACCGATTGGTGATTTTAAAGGAAGGAAAACTACAACAAGAAGGTAAACCTAGAGAAGTTTATAACCGTCCGGGTAGTATCTACACGGCTAAAATGTTGGGCAATGCCGTAGTACTTTCTAAACAGGAAGCTAAACAATTAGATATAAAAACCAATGCAGAGCAGATTTGCTTTTATCCCGAATGGGTAGAATTAAAAGCAAGTTGGTCGGCAAAGAAATTTAATGTAAGGGATATTTACTATAAAGGTTTTTATGACGAGTTGCTGTTAGAAAGAAACGGCGTAAACATTAGAGCTTTGCAACTAAATAGTGGCGAGCACAAAAAAAACGACCAAGTGTATGTAAACATTGGTCGCTTTTTGGAATTTTAAAAGTTTTTATTGGAAAGATTCTATCAACACAATTTTTACTCTAGTTCTAGTGGTAGGTTTAATGGGCTGATAATCTTGATTATCTGAACTTTGAATATCTATTGTTATCGAGCCAGGTGAACCAGATATTCCAGGTGTTACCGTATAGCTGTACGCATCTACATTATAAACAAATGGCAGTTGTTCGTAGTAATCTCCATCGCCTCTAGAGATATAGACTAGTATTCCATCATCTTCAAATGTTCTTCTATCAATATTTGGGTCACTAATTGTTGCAGAGTAGGTGGTTCCATCATTACTTAATTGCCATTGGTTTGCTTCAATATATTTAACGAGGGTTAAATTATTAGCACTGCTATTAACATAAGTATCTTTCTTGCATGATGCCAAACCTAGTGTGGCAACGCAAAGTAGGAGTAGGGTTAGTTTTTTCATTGTGTTTGTTTTTTAAGGTTTAGAAACTCCCTTTTGCATTTCAGGATATTTCAAATTCAATTTCATTTGTGTGTTGCTAAGCTTATATCAAAACTATTGCCAAAAACACATAAAAGTTGTTGCCCAAATAAAAAATTGATGAACAAAATGCAAAATGTTCTTTTTTTGACTGTTTAAAACAAATTTTTAATCCAATGTAACAAAAAACATGCAACAGTATTTTTATTAGAGATATTGTTTTCTAGGATAAAAGTGAATGTTTTTTGGAAATCAAATAAAGAGAGCAGACAACATCTTGCCTACTATTTTATTTATTAGTGATAGCTAAGCTATTTATATAAGTGTTACATCAAATATATTTACCGTTCAATGCTTCCAAAAGCTGTATTATGGCTTGTTTGAAATTCGTAACTTTGTAAAATGGATAACATCGTATTAGAAAGAAGTGTGGGAATAAATGTGTATAGCTCAGACCATACTGATAAAGTAATGCAGGTGTATAGCAGAAAAGATTTTTATAAGATTTGCTTGTTCTTTGGTGAAGCAATAATTGAATACGCAGACAGGGGCATAAAAATTGAAGGCATTACTTTGTTTTTTGGTACATCGCAGCTTCCCTATTCATGGCAAAATATTGCTAAAGAAAAAAGTTATGCCTGTTTGTTTACCGAAGAGTTCTTAAAAACAAATAACAATTCAGAAAGCTTGCAACAATCGCCATTATTTAAAGTGGAAGGAACACCTGTATTTCATATCACTAAAGCACACAGCCGTTTTTTGGAGGAAACTTTTAAAAGGATGTTAGCCGAGTACAATACCGAATATGCTTTTAAAAATGACTTGATACGTAATTATATAAATCTGCTTATTCACGAAGCATTGAAACTGCAACCGTCAGAAAATTTTATAAAGCACAAAAACGCATCAGAAAGAATATCGGCATTGTTTTTAGAATTGTTGGAAAGACAATTCCCAATAGAAATTCAAAACAACCACTTACAACTAAAATCGGCTAATGATTATGCCAAAAATCTTGCCGTCCACATTAATCATCTAAACCGAGCCGTAAAAAGTGTTACGGGCAAATCAACAACTACCCACATTGCAGATAGAGTTCTTTTGGAAGCCAAAGCTATGCTTAAAAATACAGATTGGAGCGTTTCTGAAATTGCCTATGCTTTGGGTTATTCGGAAATTACCCATTTTAATAACTTTTTCAAGAAACATGCAAAAACAAGCCCGATGAAATATAGAAATGTTTGATTTGCGTAGAAATATGTTTCATTTGCGTTATTTTATCTCATAATGTTGTCCCAATTTTGCAATTGAATTAAAAAAAGTACAACAATGCAGAAAAGAAAATTAGGGAAAAGTGGTTTAGAAGTTTCCACATTGGGATTGGGTTGTATGGGACTAAGTTTTGCCTATGGTCAACCACTCGAAAAAAACGAAGCAATAAAATTGTTGCGTACAGCTTTTGAGAAAGGTATCACATTTTTTGATACGGCAGAAGTTTACGGACCTTATACCAATGAAGAGCTGTTGGGCGAAGCATTGGCACCATTTCGAAAAGAAGTGATTATTGCTACTAAATTCGGTTTTAAAGATGGTAAGACTGCATTGGGCATGGACAGTCGTCCCGAACGTATTCGTGCTTATGTTGATGAGGCATTAACACGGTTAAAAACCGATGTGATTGACCTGCTGTACCAACATCGTGTAGATACCAATGTCCCGATAGAAGATGTTGCCGGAACGGTAAAAGATTTAATCCAGCAAGGCAAAGTAAAATACTTCGGCATGTCAGAAGCAAGTGCGTCAACCATCCGTAAGGCTCATGCGGTATTGCCCGTTACCGCGTTGCAGAGCGAATATTCTATGTTCTGGCGTGAGCCCGAAAAGGAAATAATCCCAACATTAGAAGAATTGGGCATTGGCTTTGTTCCGTTCAGTCCATTGGGCCGGGGTTTTTTAACAGGTGCTATCAATGTCAATACAGCATTCGAAAAAACCGATTTCAGAAGTTCTTTGCCCCGTTATCAAAAAGAAAACATTGCAGCCAACCAAGATATTGTAATGCTGTTGCAAGAGGTTGCTAAAAACAATAATGCAACACCCGCACAAGTGGCTTTGGCTTGGCTCTTAGCCCAAAAACCTTGGATTGTTCCCATTCCGGGTACCACAAACGTAACCCGTTTACAAGAAAATACTGGCAGTGTAGATCTTTCATTATCTATTGATGAATTAAGTAGAATAAATGCAGCTTTGAAAGAGATTAAAATTTTGGGCGATCGTTACCCTGCGCAATTTCAGGCAGCAGTTGGAAAATAATCAATCAAATAAAAACAAAAAAGTATGAGTACAATAGCACAAGTAAAAGCGTTTGGCACAGAAGCTGCCACAGCACCATTAAAAGAACTTAATATTCAACGTAGAATTGTTACAGCACATGATATAGAAATTGAAATTTTGTATTGCGGTATTTGCCATTCAGATTTACATACGGCACGCAACGAGTGGCATGGAAGTATTTATCCCGTTGTACCGGGACACGAAATTGTTGGCAAAATTACAAACGTTGGCAACCATGTTACAAAATTTAAGGTGGGCGATTTGGCTGCCGTGGGCTGTATGGTAGACAGTTGTCAAGAATGCGAACATTGCAAAGAAGGGTTAGAACAATATTGTAATGATAAAGTTTTTACTTATAACTCGCCCGATAAGCACTTGAAAATACAAACATTTGGAGGCTATTCACAAAGCATTGTAGTTGATGAAAACTTTGTGCTGCGTGTGCCCGAAAACTTAGATTTGGCAGCAACAGCACCTTTGTTGTGTGCAGGTATCACAACATATTCGCCATTAAGGCACTGGAACGTTGGCTCCGGAAAAAAAATAGGTGTGGTTGGTATTGGTGGTTTGGGGCATATGGGGGTAAAATTGGCAAAGGCAATGGGAGCTTATGTGGTGGTGTTCACTACTTCCACATCCAAAATAGAAGATGCCAAACGTTTGGGGGCCGATGAAGTTGTGCTTTCTACTGATGAAACACAAATGAAGAGTAAAACAAGTTCTCTACATTTCATTTTAGATTGTGTATCAGCCCAACACGATATCAATGCATATTTAAATTTGTTGAAACCAGAGGGTTCTTTGGCACTTGTTGGTGCACCTGAACACCCACTGCCTGTTTCTGCATTTAGTTTAATTGGTGGCAGAAAAAGTTTTGCAGGCTCAAACATTGGCGGCATTGCCGAAACACAGGAAATGCTTGATTTCTGTGGCAAGCATAATATCACAGCCGATATTGAACTTATCAGTGTAAACCAGATTAACGAAGCGTATGAACGTTTGTTAAAAAGTGATGTAAAATATCGTTTCGTGATTGATATGGCAACATTTTAGGTCGTTTTGTATGTGCTCTTGCATTGTAAAGCTTATTGGCGCTATCTGATTATGGAAGTAAAGGTCTTTTTTAACCGGGATTACGCGATAGACCAAAGACTCGCAGAGTTTAACTACAAAACTGAAAGGAAACTTCGTAAGTCTGCAAAAATGACGTTGAATTTTCTAATACCTAATTTGTGTTTAGAAGACTAGCATTTATCTGTGATGAAAAGAGATTTCTAAACGACTTTTTCATACAAAGTAATGATGATAGCCGAGTGACATCATTACTTTTCAAGTGTATAAGTATAAGGTCTATATGCTAACTCTTAAACAGATAGATATAAAAGAATAGAGGTAAAATTATCATACCAAATACTCAAACAAAGTTGCGTCTTGGTTCAACTCAATTACATCAAATTTAAATTCTTTCAAGCGTTGCAAAATACCGGCATAATCTTCTTTTTTTGCTAATTCGATACCCACCAAAGCAGGACCATTTTCACGGTTGGTCTTCTTGATAAATTCAAAACGGGTAATATCATCATGTGGCCCCAAAACTTCGTTCACAAACAATTTTAAAGCGCCTGGACGTTGCGGAAAACGGACAATAAAATAATGTTTCAAACCTTCAAAAAGCAACGATTTCTCTTTGATCTCCTGCATGCGCTCAATATCGTTGTTGCCACCGCTAATAATGCATACTACCGTTTTGCCCACTATTTGGTCCTTTACCTGTTCTAATGCCGCTACCGATAAAGCCCCGGCAGGCTCTACCACTATGGCATCTTCATTGTATAGTTTTAAAATGGTGGTACAAATTTGTCCCTCTGGTATTAAATAGGTAGAACTTAACAAATCACTACAATATTTGTAAGTAATCCAGCCCATTCTTTTAACGGCAGCGCCATCTACAAAACGTTCTATGTTTTCTACGGTTACCGGCCCACCGTGTTTTAAGGCTTCGCTTAACGATGGTGCACCCAGAGGCTCTACGCCAAAAACCTTAACACTAGGCTTAACGGTTTGCAGGTAAGCACTAACACCCGATGCCAAGCCACCACCACCAACAGGAACAATTACGGCATCCAAATCAGGCAAATCCTCAAAAATTTCCATCATCACCGTCGCCTGTCCCTCAATTACTTTTTCATCATCAAAAGGCGGAATAAAAGTAGCCGATTTTGCTTCGCAATAAATTAGGGCTTCCTTTAGGCAGTCATCAAATGTATCACCTATTAACACAATTTCGATGCTATCGCCACCGAACATGTTTACCTGTGTAATTTTTTGTTTTGGCGTAATTTCGGGCATAAAAATAACACCTTTAATGCCTAATTTTTTACACGAATAAGCTACGCCTTGGGCATGGTTGCCCGCACTGGCGCAAACCACGCCATTTACCAATGCTTCGGGAGCCAACGAGCTGATTTTATTATACGCACCACGAAGTTTATAAGAGCGTACCACTTGCAAATCCTCCCTTTTAAGGTAGACATTGGCATTGTACTTTACTGATAGCCCTGTATTATATTCCAAAGCGGTACGCTTAACCACGCCTTTTAAACGTGCAGCAGCAGCGTTGAAATCTAATGTCTGTGTTGTTGTTTCCATTATTCTAACCCCTATACGGGTGTTATATTTATTTTATGATACTAGCTTAATTTGGTAGCTAAATGCACTGCCACTAACTCATTTAAATCACCATCTTCAATTCCTTGTTTTTTATCTGCCAAATTTAAAAATGCAGTATAAACAATGGCTAATTGTTCTTTGTCCAAGCTATGACCTAAGCGCTCTAAGTGGTGCTTTAAGGCATGTCTTCCGCTTCTGGCGGTTAACACAATGGTCGCATCGGGAAAGCCTACATCTTCCGGACGGATAATCTCGTAGTTTTCACGCATCTTTAAAAAACCATCTTGATGTATGCCAGAACTGTGCGCAAAAGCGTTTGCCCCAACTATCGCCTTGTTAGGTTGTACGGGCATATTCATTTGGCTACGTACTTGGTGACTGATTTCGTAAAATCCTTGCGTATTGATGTTGGTGTGAAGTTCCAAAGTTTTATGGGTTTTCAAAATCATCACTACTTCTTCCATAGAGGTATTTCCGGCACGTTCGCCGATACCGTTAACGGTACATTCTACTTGACGAGCACCATTTTGCAAGCCAGCAATAGAATTGGCAGTCGCCAAACCTAAATCGTTGTGGCAATGGCAAGAGATAATTGCTTTATCTATATTGCTTACGTTCTCTTTTAGGAAACGGATTTTAGCGCCATATTGGTCAGGCAGGCAATAACCATTCGTATCTGGAATATTTACCACAGTAGCACCGGCGGCAATTACCGCTTCAACCATTTTAGCCAGATATTCAATATCGGCACGTCCGGCATCTTCCGCATAAAATTCTATATCTTCTACATACTTTTTGGCATATTTTACGGCATCAACGGCACGTTCTAAAATTTCTTCCCTAGTGCTGTTAAATTTATGTTTAATATGCATATCGGAAGCACCAATTCCCGTGTGGATACGAGGTCTTTTGGCATAGCGTAAAGCATCGGCGGCAACATCAATATCGTTTTTGTTGGCTCTGGTCAACGCACAAATAATCGGATTGTTAACTGCCTTAGATAGCTCGATTACACTGTTAAAATCGCCGGGGCTAGAAACAGGGAAACCCGCTTCTATGATATCTACGCCTAGTAGTTCCAACGATTTTGCAATTTCAATTTTTTGAGGGGTGCTCAACTGGCAACCTGGCACCTGCTCGCCATCACGCAAGGTAGTGTCAAAAATGTGTACTCTATTTGGGTCGTGTAACATAGTTTTTAGGTTATTGTGCTAAATATTTTAATACTAATTGTCCCATTTCTTGGGTGCCTAATACTTTGCTTGCTTCAGTATTTTGGTCGGCAATATCTTTGGTGCGGTAACCATCTTTTAACGCTTGGTCAACTGCTTTTACCAACGTATTGGCTTCTTCTTTTAGTCCAAAACTGATTTCTAACATTAGGGCAGCCGATAGGATAGAAGCTAATGGATTAGCCAAGTTTTTGCCTGCAATATCGTGTGCCGAACCATGTATAGGCTCATAGAAACCTACGCCATTGCCAACAGAAGCAGATGCCAACATACCCATCGAGCCTGCAATTTGCGATGCCTCATCGGTTAATATATCTCCAAAAAGATTGGCGGTTAATACCACATCAAACTGTTTGGGGTCTTTAATTAACTGCATGGCGGCATTATCAATAAACATGTGCGAAGTTTCTACATCGGGATATTGTTTGGCAATTTCCTGTACAGTTTCACGCCATAAACGAGAGCTTTCCAATACGTTCGCTTTATCTACCGAACACAATTTTTTGCTACGTTGTTGTGCTGCTTGGTAGGCTTTGTGGGCAATGCGTTCTACTTCGTAACGGTGGTAAATCATCAAATCCGAAGCGGTATTTCTGTCTTCCGAACGAGATTTCTCTCCGAAATAAACATCGCCAGTTAATTCTCTGAAAAATAAAATATCAGTTCCTTTTAAAATGTGCGCCTTAATGCTCGATGCTTCCAACAATTCATCGAATAATAAGATAGGACGAAGATTGGCATATAAACCTAGTTCTTTTCTGATTTTTAGCAGCCCTTGCTCTGGCCTAACTTTTAAAGAAGGGTCGTTATCGTACATGGCATGACCAATGGCACCAAACAAAATAGCATCACTTTTTTGTGCTTTTGCTAAAGTTTCATCAGGTAGGGGATTGCCAGTTACCTCGATAGCGGCATGTCCCATCAACGCCTCATCGAAAGTAAATTCGTGTCCGTAGTTTTTTGCGATTTGTTCGAGGGCAGCTTTTCCCCATTGGGTAACTTCCTGTCCAATTCCATCGCCGGGTATTACTAATATGTTTTTTTTCATGTGTGTCTATTGTTTTTAATGGTATTCAAGAGAGCTTCGCCGTTTTTCATTTGTATGCCTTTCTAAGAGAATTAAACTACATCCTCTAATTCTTCTATATCTATTTTCTGTTTATAAATATCGTTATGTACTACTTCACCATTGCTCAATAATAATTGATGCGTTAAATTTTTAGGCAATTGGTCGTCATTATGCGATACATAAATTAAAGTTCTGTTGGTAGTGCATAAACCATCAATTAAAGTGTTAAATTGTAGGGTTTGATGTCCATCTAAACCTTGACAAGGTTCATCCAATACTAAAAGCTCCGGATTTTTGATTACCGTTCTTGCCAATAAAACCAAGCGTTGTTTGCCAAGCGATAATTGCGATAATAAATCGTTTTTATGAGCTGTTAAGCCAAAATACTCGATTAGTTCATCAACCTGTGTACGTTTGTGCCAGCCAATTTCTTTGTAAAGCCCGATACTATCGAAAAAGCCAGAGGCGATGCTTTGCCAAACCGTAGCGTTGAAATCGAAATACCAATGCAGTTCGGGAGAAATTAAACCAATATGCTGTTTGATATCCCAAATGCTTTCGCCACTGCCACGTTTATTGCCGAAAAGATAAATTTCATTCGCATAAGCCTGTGGATGGTCGCCATTTACTAGACTCAACAAAGTAGATTTGCCCGAGCCGTTAGGACCTTGCAACAACCATTTTTCGCCAGCTTTAATTTCCCAATTAATGTTTTTAAGTACTTGCTTTTCGCCATAACTGATGTTCACATCCGTCATTTTAACCAATACTTCGTTACTTGATGGTGGTGCTTGATGCAAAAACTCGGGGATGCTTTTTTCTTCAACCTCTATGGCGTTTCTGGTGCAAAACGTATAGTGTTCTGTTAATTGTCCATCAACTATTTCTCCAAATCTGTTGATACAGGCAGGGAGTTCAGTTTCATTGCTTACCAAGATGATTTGTGTGCCACCAACGCTCTTAACGCTCTCATTGGTTGCTTCGTCTAGTAAATTGTTGAGGTTTTGACGGGACTGAGTATCTAATCCAGTATAAGGTTGGTCGAGCAACAAAAGTTGGGGTTTTAGCCACAAGGCTTTTACCAATTGCAGTTTTTTATGTTCGCCGCTCGATAGCTCGATGAGCTGGGCATTTTTGAGGGAAGCAAAACCGAGTGCTTCTAAAATCGGCTCTGCTTTGGCTAAATTGAGATTGTTTTCTTTGGCGTAATGTGTTAGTTCGGCACTGACGGTTAAGGTATCTTTTACCTGCTGTACATTGTAGCGTTGCTGATAATAGAAATTGGCAACGCCTTCCACATTTTTAAACTGATACCATTGGGCAATGTACTGACAGACGGGTTTTGCATCGTTTTGCTTGTTAAAACTGACGGCAATTTCGTCCGTGTTTTTTTCTATGCCAGCAATAGCTTTAAGTAAAGCCGTTTTCCCACTCCCACTTGCACCGCATAAAAGCCAATTCTCACCCTGTTGTATAGTCCAATCCAAATCTGTTAACACGGTTTTATTACCGTATTTTAAATTGAAATTTGAAATTTGTACTATCGGTTTGCTCATTTTAGCTTATAACGTTTTCGGTTGATATGCCCTGTTCTGTTCGTATGCTTCGATTAAATCGGTTTGGCTAAGGATGAAATCAATATCATCGTAACCGTTAATTAAGCACGATTTTTTGTAAGGATTAATTTCGAAGCTCTCTACTGCTCCCGTAGCATCAATAGTAACGGTTTGTTCTTCTAAATTTACGGTTAGCGATGAGTTGGCATCTTTTGCAACTTGCGTAAAAATAGCCGCTAAAAAATCATCACTTACTTGGATAGGCAACAAGCCATTGTTTAAGGCATTGCCTTTAAAAATATCGGCAAAGAAGCTGCTGATGACCACATCAAAACCTGCATCTTGAATAGCCCAAGCAGCATGCTCACGACTACTGCCACAACCAAAGTTTTTACCTGCAACCAATACTTTACCGCTATAAGTAGGGTTGTTCAATACGAAATCTGCTTTAGGCGTATTGTCGCTATTGTAACGCCAATCGCGGAAAAGGTTTTCGCCAAAGCCCTCACGTGTAGTAGCTTTTAAAAACCTCGCTGGAATAATTTGGTCGGTGTCTATATTCTCAATCGGCAATGGTACTACCGATGAGCTTAATGTTTCAAATTTTTTCATTTACTAGTATTTAGTATAAAGTAGTTAGTATTTAGACTTCTTGAAAGTCTTTATTCCTTACTCTTTGTTCCTTTTATCTTTTCAAGGCTTTTATTCTCAATCTTCTATAATCAGCCATCCACTCGCCATCTTTAAAATGGGTTGGCTTTAATAATTCAACCGCTAAAGTTGTTACGGCTTTGGCTTCTTCTTCGTTTAGGTTGATAAAGGCGTGTTGTGCAAATTGGTCAATCCATTTTAACATGCCATCTTCGCCTACTAGTTTGGTCGGTCTATCAAATAACCACATTTGTTCTGCTTCGAAACCCGTAGATTCTAACAGGGTAGCGTAATGGCTAATTGACGGAAAAAACCAAAAATTGGAAATTATCCGATGCTCCAAACCAAGTTGTTTAGCGGCAGTATCTATGGCATCAACAATAGATTTAATATTGCCTTTGCCGCCAAATTCAGCTACTAAACGACCACCATGTTTCAAACTTTTGTAGATGCCCCTCAACAATCCTCTTTGGTTTTCTATCCAATGGAAAGTGGCATTGCTAAATACCGCATCAAACTCACGGTTATAATCTAGTTGTGCGGCATCTTTTTGCTCAAACTGAATGGTCGGATAATTTTGCTTAGCCAACTCAATCATGTCTGCCGAAGCATCAGTACCTAAAACCGTAGCACCGCTTTCCTGTATCTTAGCGGCTAAATCGCCAGTTCCACAACCTACATCTAAAATGTTTTCGCCTGCTTTTGGCGCAAGCCATTGCAGTACATCAGCTCCGTAATCAGATACGAAATGATGTTGTTCGTTGTAAAGTTTGCTGTCCCAATGTATTTCTGGCATATTCTTTAGTTAATTGGTTGAATTAGTCATTAGTTGATTGGGGAGTAGGGCAAGGGTTTCCGTTTCAGTCCTTAATCTTTGCTCCTTGTTCCTTGCTCCACTTACCTTAAACCTCCTCTAATAATTCCCTCACATCCGTAATTTTTCCAGTAACGGCTGCTGCTGCTGCGGTTAGCGGACTGGCAAGCATTGTTCTGGCATTTGGTCCTTGACGACCTTCAAAGTTTCTGTTCGAGGTAGAAACGCAATATTTTCCTGCCGGAATTTTATCTTCGTTCATTCCCAAACAAGCCGAGCAGCCCGGCTCGCGTAACTGAAAACCTGCCGCTTCAAATACCTTGTCGATACCCTCGGCTTTAGCTTGTGCTTCCACTTGTTTAGAACCTGGCACAATCCAAACTTCTACATTATCCGCTTTTTGCTTGCCCTTTACAAACTCGGCAACCGTTCTTAAATCTTCGATACGAGAGTTGGTGCAACTGCCAATAAAAACATAATCAACAGGTTTGCCCAACAGACTTTCATCATCGGCAAAGCCCATGTAATCTAAAGCCTTTTTGTAAGATGTCTGCTCGCTTTCTGGCTGTGCCGCCGTTGAAGGGATTTTATCATCAATGCCAATGCCCATACCGGGGTTAGTACCGTAGGTAATCATTGGCGCAATATCTGCCGCATCGTAAGTTAATACCGCATCAAATTTCGCATCAGTATCGCTGTACAAAGTTTTCCAATAGGCGAGGGCTTTGTTCCATTCTTCGCCTTGTGGAGCAAATTTTCTGCCCTTAACGTATTCGAAAGTAGTTTCGTCTGGTGCAATTAAGCCGCCACGAGCACCCATTTCTATACTCATGTTGCAAATGGTCATTCGGGCTTCCATGCTTAACGAACGGATTGCCGAACCTGCAAACTCCACGAAATAGCCAGTACCACCAGCCGCAGAAATTTTAGAGATGATATAAAGGATAATATCCTTCGCACCAACACCTTTCCTCAACTCGCCATTTACCTCAATTTTCATGGTCTTAGGTTTCGATTGTTGCAAACATTGCGTTGCAAAAACCTGTTCTACCTGCGATGTACCGATACCAAAAGCGATAGCGCCAAAGGCACCATGCGTAGAAGTGTGGCTATCACCACAAACCATAGTTTTTCCTGGTAAGGTAATACCCAATTCTGGGCCAATTACGTGTACAATCCCTTGGAAAGGATGACCCAAACCGTAAAGTTCTACGCCAAATTCAGCACAGTTTTTGGTCAACATATCTACCTGATACCTCGAAAGCTCTTCCTTGATGGGCAAATGTTGGTCTAAAGTAGGTACATTATGGTCGGCAGTAGCTACCGTTTGTTTAGGACGGAAAAGGCCAATGCCACGTTTTCTCAAGCCATCAAAAGCCTGAGGCGAAGTAACCTCGTGAATTAAATGCGTATCAATGTATAAAATATCGGGAAAACCTTCTTCACGTTTTACTACGTGAGCATCCCATATTTTTTCTACTAATGTTTTCGCCATCTTTTTATAAATCGTTTTTAGTTTTGTTATTCTCGGCAAATCTAAACTTCTCATTTAAATTTGCCGAGAACAACTTTTCAATATGTTTAAACTCCTTTTAGGAATTAAGCAGTCTTAATCGACTTCATGGCAGTCATTGCTTTACGCAATTTTCTGCCTACAACCTCAACTTCGTGGTCACGTAAAATCTCGTTGATGGCAACTAATTCGGCATTATCAACCGAACCATCTTTACCTTCGTTAAAGTTTTTACCAACTAAATCAGTATCAACCGTTTTCATGAAATCAGTTAACAAAGGCTTACAAGCTTGGTCAAATAAATAACAACCGTACTCCGCAGTATCAGAAATTACACGGTTCATTTCGAATAATTTCTTACGAGCAATAGTGTTAGCGATTAACGGAGTTTCGTGCAACGACTCGTAGTAAGCGCTTTCTGGTTTAATGCCAGCTTCAACCATAGTTTCGAAAGCCAATTCCACACCAGCTCTTACGAAAGCCACCATTAAAGTGTAGTTGTCAAAATATTCTTGCTCGCCAATTTTCACATCACCAGCAGGTGTTTTTTCGAAAGCAGTTTCACCAGTTTCAGCTCTCCATTTCAATAAATTTGCATCGCCATTAGCCCAGTCTTCCATCATGATGCGGCTAAACTCGCCACTCATAATATCGTCTTGGTGTTTTTGGAATAGCGGACGCATAATATCTTTCAGTTCTTCCGAAATTTTAAACGCTTTAATTTTAGCGACATTGCTCAAACGGTCCATCATGCCGCTTACGCCACCATGTTTCAAGGCTTCGGTGATTACCTCCACACCGTACTGTACCAATTTAGAAGCATATCCGGCATCAATTCCTTTTTCAATCATTTTATCGAAAGAAAGGATAGAACCAGTTTGCAACAAACCGCAAAGAATGGTCTGCTCGCCCATTAAATCAGATTTTACCTCTGCCACAAAAGACGATTTCAACACGCCAGCCCTATGACCGCCAGTACCCACACAATAAGCCTTAGCCTGTGCCAAACCTTTGCCTTCTGGGTCGTTTTCTGGATGTACGGCAATTAGCGTAGGCACGCCAAAACCTCTCAAATACTCAGCCCTAACTTCCGAACCTGGGCATTTAGGCGCAACCATAATTACGGTAATATCCTTACGGATTTGCATACCTTCTTCCACGATGTTAAAACCATGAGAGTACAACAATGTAGAACCCTGTTTCATCAACGGCATTACCGCATTTACCACCGAAGTATGTTGTTTATCGGGCGTAAGGTTAATTACCACGTCGGCAGTTGGAATTAGCTCCTCGTAAGTGCCCACTTTAAAATTGTTATCGGTAGCGTTTTTCCAGCTATCCCTTTTTTGCTCGATAGCCTCTTTGCGCAACGCGTACGATACATCCAAACCGCTGTCCCTAAGGTTTAAACCTTGATTTAAGCCCTGAGCGCCACAACCTACAACCACTAATTTTTTGCCTTTTAGTGCATTTACGCCATCCAAAAACTCGTCGTTTTCCATGAAATCGCATACGCCTAATTGGTTTAGTTTTTCTCTAAGTGGTAATGTGTTAAAATAATTTGCCATTGTTTTTTTATTGGTTAAATTTTTTAATTGTATGTTCTAATTCTTTTATTTGAAAAGCAAATTTCTGTGCTCTTCGGCTATTGTTGTCCCGCTTTTTGCTTCAATCTTTTTGTTGTTGTTATGCTGAGCCTGCCGAAGCACTGCAACAAAAAGTATTTCCGCTTCAATCGGGTTTAGTTTTTAAGTAATCTTTTCATCGCTAATGCATAACCTAAGTGCAAATTGTCGTGCCCTGCCGAAGTGGTAATTACATCTTCGATAGTGGGCATAACTTCTTTGTACGTACTTGTTGAAAAAGGGGTGGTTATTGCAAAAAGCCCTGCATTATAATCCTTTTCTATCTGTTCAATTGTTTGGATAGCTAATACTTTCAGGTCTTCAACTTCTTCTTGCGATACAGCGTAGGTGGGTCTTGTTCCTCTGTTATAAGCTGCACCATACTTAACTACATAGTCGGGTTTTACACCTGTACGTAGGTAACACAAGCCTTGCGTAGCCACCACCACATGACCAAAATTCCAGATGATATTATTGTTAAAACCAGTTGGAATATGGTTCAATTGCTCCAAACTAAGCCCATCCACAAGCTCAATAAAAGTTTTGCGTGCTTGTATAATGTATTTGAATGTTTTTTGCATTTTTTCTTATTTAGTCCGAAATCTTTTTCATCTTGTCGTCATTTCGAGCGAAACTACTACATTGAAAAAATCTTATCTCCTTTGTTAAGAAACTCATTTTCTATCAATTCTTCGCCCGGTTCGTCGGCTTCAAACTCTTTTAGCTTTTCATGGAAACCGGCACTATCTTTAATAATAGCCACCCTTGCCGAACGCACAAATTCTATCAAGTCATAAGGTTCTAAGGCTTTCACCAAAGCATCGGTTTCCTCCTTGTGTCCGGTTACGGCAAAAACGGTGTAGTCTTTTCTTATCACAACCGCTGTTGCACCGTATTGTCTTAACAAACGTTCTACCGTTACCTTTTCGGTGATTTCCTCGGTAGATACTTTGTACAGTGCCAATTCTTGCCAAATGATTTCGCTGTCTGTATTAAAATATACCTTTAAAACTTCAACCTGTTTTTCTATTTGGCGAGCCAGTTTTCTTACTACTTCGTAGCTTTCGTTAATTAAAATATTAAAACGGTGTATGCCATCAATCTCCGATGGCGAAGTGTTAAGGCTTTCGATATTGATTTTTCTTTTCGAAAAAATAATCGAAATCCTGTTCAATAAACCAACCCTGTTTTCGGCATAAACCGTAATGGTAAAGTCTTGCTTGCCTTCGTAGTCGGGTTGACTTTCTACGTATTTTATGGTGTCGTTGTTCATTGTTTTTGTGGATTAAGGAACAAGGAATAAAGATAAAGGACTTTCGTCTTTGTTCTTTTATCCCTGTTCTTTGTTCATGTTACTTCAATCTAATTTCACTTACGCTGCAACCTTGTGGCACCATTGGGAAAACGTTGTTTTCCTTGCCAACCATTATTTCCAAAAGGTATGAACCTTTGTGGTTAATCATGGTTTCCAAAGCGGTTTTCAGTTCGGCTCTTTTATCCACTTTTGCAGCTTCAATGTAATAAGATTTAGCTAATGCTACAAAGTCGGGACTCGTGATATTCACAAACGAATAGCGTTTATCATGGAATAATTGTTGCCATTGGCGAACCATGCCTAAAAATTGGTTGTTCAAAATCAAGATTTTAACCTCTGCACCAAACTGCATAATAGTACCCAATTCCTGTGGATTCATCTGGAAACCACCATCGCCAATAATAGCTACTACGGTACGCTCCGGAGCGCCATATTTTGCGCCGATAGCGGCAGGCAAACCAAAGCCCATTGTACCCAAACCACCAGAAGTAACATTACTACGGGTTTTATTAAACTTGGCATAACGGCAAGCCACCATCTGATGTTGGCCAACATCGGTTACAATTACGGCATCACCTCCGGTAATTTCGTTCAAAGTGCGTAACACTTCGCCCATTGTCATTACATCGCTAGTAGGGTATAATTCTGGCGTAATTACTTGGTCTATCTCTTGTTGGTTGTAATCTCTAAATTTAGCTAACCAAGCTTCGTGCTTGCTCTCTTTAACCAAATTGGTTAAGATAGGTAAGGTTTCCTTACAATCGCCCCAAACGCCAACATCTGCTTTTACGTTTTTGTCTATTTCGGCAGGGTCTATATCTAAGTGAACAATTTTAGCTTGTTTTGCATATTTATCCAAACGACCTGTTACACGGTCGTCGAAACGCATACCGATAGCGATAATCACATCAGCTTCGTTGGTCAATACGTTTGGCCCATAATTGCCGTGCATCCCCAACATGCCCACATTTAACGGATGGTCTGTCGGGATAGCACCTTCGCCCATAATGGTAAACGCCGCCGGGATACCTGTTTTTTCAATAAACGTTTTAAATTCGTTTTCGGCATTGCCCAAAATCACCCCTTGTCCAAATAATACAAAAGGCTTTTGAGCACTATTAATTAATTTTGCAGCTTCCTCGATAGGTTCAATCCTAACCTTTGGCTTTGGACGGTAACTACGGATGTGATTGCATTTTACATAAGGTGCAAATTCTTCTATTTGTATCTGTGCATTTTTAGTGATGTCAATCAATACAGGGCCGGGTCTTCCGCTTCTGGCAATATAAAATGCTTTCGCTAATACTTCCGGTATTTCTTTGGCATCAGTAATTTGGTAGTTCCATTTGGTTATGGGCGTAGTAATGTTAATTACATCGGTTTCCTGAAAAGCATCTGTACCTAAAAGGTGTGCAAAAACCTGCCCAGTGATACAAACAACAGGAGTGCTGTCAATTTGTGCATCGGCCAAACCTGTTACCAAGTTGGTAGCGCCAGGCCCGCTTGTGGCAAAAGCAACACCTACTTTTCCGCTGGTGCGGGCATAACCTTGTGCGGCATGGATACCACCTTGTTCATGGCGAACCAAAATATGTTTTAATTTGTCGGCATAGTCGTAAAGGGCATCGTAAATGGGCATAATTGCACCACCCGGATAGCCAAAAATAGTGCTTACACCTTCTTCAATAAGGCAGTTTAACAACATTTGAGAACCCGAACCTTTAAAGGTAGGGGACGTTGTTGTTGCCTCTCTAGTTATCGTATCTTGTAAGGTTTCCATGATTTTTATATTTTATAAATGGAATTTTCGATTTTGGTTAATTGTATTAAGCTTCGTCAGTTACACAACCTTCAGAAGCATCTGAAACGGTACGGGCATATTTATACAATACGCCCTTGCTGACTTTCAGCTTCGGCTGTTGCCATTTCGCTCTACGTTGGGCAATTACTTCATCGCTTACTTGTAGGCTAATTTTGTTATTTACAGCATCAATTACAATGATGTCATCGTCTTCTACCAAGCCAATTAAACCTCCTTTGTAGGCCTCTGGAGTGATGTGGCCTACTACAAAACCATGCGTGCCACCAGAAAAACGACCATCGGTAATGAGCGCTACGCTTTTGCCCAAACCAGCACCAATAATTAATGCGGTAGGTTTCAGCATCTCGGGCATTCCCGGAGCGCCAACTGGGCCTTCGTTTTTAATTACCACTACATCGCCGGGTTTAATTCTGCCCGAAGAAACACCAGCCACCAAATCCTGTTCGCCATCGAATACTCTTGCAGGACCTTCAAATTTTTCACCCTCTTTACCAGATATTTTTGCAACAGAACCTTTTTCTGCTAAGTTGCCATACAAAATTTGTAAGTGTCCGGTTGCTTTAATTGGGTTGTCTAATTTTTGAATGATTGGTTGGTTATAGTCGATGATTGATTTTATGTCTTTCAAATTTTCTGCAACGGTTTTTCCAGTTACGGTTAAGCAATCGCCATGTAATAAACCTTCGTCTAACATATATTTCATTACGGCAGGAGTACCGCCAAACTGATGTAAATCTTGCATCAAGAATTTTCCGCTTGGTTTAAAATCTGCCAAAACAGGGGTAATATCGCTCATGCGCTGGAAATCGTCTTGCGTAATTTCTATGCCAACAGCTTTGCCGATGGCGATAAAATGCAATACGGCGTTGGTACTTCCACCCAAAACAATAATAGTACGGATGGCATTTTCAAAAGCCTTACGGGTCATAATATCCGATGGCTTAATATCCTTTTCTAGCAAAATGCGGATGTATTTACCTGCATCTAAGCATTCGTTTTTCTTTTCTTCGCTAATAGCCGGATTAGATGCCGAATACGGCAAGCTCATGCCTAAAGCCTCAATTGCCGAAGCCATTGTATTGGCAGTGTACATGCCGCCACAAGCACCAGCACCGGGACAAGTATGTTTAATAATTCCTTCGTAATCTTCATCCGATAAGTTGCCACAGATTTTTTGACCTAAGGCTTCGAAAGCAGAAACGATATTTAATTCCTGTCCTTTGTAATGGCCAGGAGCGATGGTACCACCATATACCATAATTGATGGTCTATCCAATCGTGCCATTGCCATAATAGCACCGGGCATATTTTTATCGCAACCCGGAATGGCAATTACACCATCATAATATTGTCCGCCACAAATGGTTTCAATGCTATCGGCAATTACATCGCGACTAACCAATGAGTAGCGCATCCCTTCGGTTCCGTTGCTCATGCCATCACTTACACCAATGGTATTAAAAGTAAGACCAACCAAATCGTTGTTCCAGACACCTTTTTTAACCACGGCGGCTAAATCGTTCAGGTGCATGTTACAAGTGTTGCCATCATAGCCCATACTGGCAATGCCCACTTGAGCTTTTTCCATATCGGCATCGGTTAACCCAATTCCGTAAAGCATTGCTTGTGCGGCTGGTTGTGTTGGGTCTTGCGTAAAAGTCTTACTGTATTTGTTTAATTCCATTTATATTGTTGTTTGTTCTGTTCAATTCAAAAAAAAACCGCCTCTTTTCGGGAGGCGGTTCGTTAATTATATCTTTTCATTATACACAACGATTGCCATCCCTTTGTTGAGGAATTAGGATAATGTTGTTAATAATGACTGTGTTCAAAAGCATGTTGTTGTTTCTCGAACTCAAACATACTAACAAATTATCAAGAAGAGAAATTAAATAATCACTTCATAGTTCACTTTCTCCAATACTAGGTTTTTATATGCTCTTTGTAAGGTAGCACCAACGCTATCTCTCCATCTTTGTCTATAAACAACCTCGTCAATAGTATGAATGCCAACTACTTCAACTGCTGTCCCACAGAAAAATGCGCTATCGGCATTCTTTAAAAAATCTACCGAAATTTCTTTTTCAATTACTTCAATGTCTAACACGCGGCAAAGCTCTATAATAGTAGAACGGGTAATGCCGGGCAGGATATTTCCTTTAGCCGGAGTGTACAATTTGCCATTTTTCTCAATGAAGATATTTGCTCCCGGAGCTTCGGCTACATTGCCATTAACATCTAGTAACAGCGCTTCGTCGAAACCATTGTTTTTGGCATCGGTAGTTGCCAAAATCGAATTCACATAATTGCCACTAATTTTAGCTTCAATCTTTGTCGATTTTGGATTAGGACGTTCAAAGGGAGAAATGCAAACTTTTAATTGTCTATCGCCAAGATATGCTCCCCATTCCCATGCACATAATAGAATGGATGTTTTTTCTGGAGCAACCAACGTCATTTGTGGTTCGCTAAAAACCAACGGACGGATGTAGGCATCTTTAAAATTATTCAGTTCGAGCAGTCGGTAGCTTTGTCTAATCAAATCTTCAATGTCCCAATGAAATGGAATGCCTGTTAATTCGCACGAGCGTTTTAACCTCTCGAAATGCTCCCTGGCTTTAAAAATACGAGTAGCATTGTGGGTTTTGTAAGCCCTAATGCCTTCGAATGCCGCAAAGCCATAATGTAACGACTGGCCGTATAAATCGGCTTTCGCTTCGTTGGCTTTTACAAATTGGCCATTTAGATAAATTACCGTGTCTGAATTGTAATAATTCATTTTGTTTTGTTTAAAAAAAGCGTCCCATTTTTTTGAAGAAAGGGACGCTTTTTAGATAATTATATAATTTATAACGAACCCTTGGATTGTTTAGAAAGTACCACATTGAGCAGCAACATCTCGTTGTTGACAAAGAGATTGATGTTGTTATTTCGGATACTTAATTTCATTTTGCTAGGCGCTATATATTTCTATTATTTTTACAAATACCAATTTAGTATTTGGTTCAAAAAATAGCAATAGATAAAATGAAAATATTTTATTTGATATATAATTTTGTTTTTTAATTATTTTTTGAATTATAATTTTGTTATAGATGTATTTTTGTGGGCCAAACTCTGTGTGTTGTAGACCAAATATGAAATCGGTATTTGGTATGAATGTTATGCTTGCATTGTAATTTTGGCAATTTTCTTCCTAGAAGTGAGAAATGTTGGGAAAAAATGGCGAAAAGTAAGGCTAAGAGAAAGGAACAAAGTATTAGAAAATCCTATGAAATTATTTAGTATAATATTGGAGATAGTTTTACTTTTCAAAAATTCTCAAGTATTTATTCGGTACTAATTTTTTCCATTCGGGATGTCTTTTAACATAAGCAAATACTAAAGGGCATACCGGTACCAAGCCATAAGAATTTTCTTCCAGATAATTCAAGGTTTTCTCAATCAATGCCGTGGCAACACCTCTTCCGGCTATTGCTTCTGGACTTTCGGTATGAATTAACCTGATAATTTTTTCGCTTTCTTCGTATTCGATGAATGCAATGTGTCCATCTACTGCTAATTCGAAACGTTGTTTTTCTTCGTTTTTGATTAAAGGTAGTTTAATAAATTCATCTTTCATCTTCTTCAATTTTAAGTGATGGATACTAAGTTAAAGAGAAAGTTTATGGTTCGGATTGACGTATGATAATTAAATTAAAAAGATTGCTTTGTTGTGCTTCTTCACAAATACGAATTGTAGAATTAAAACAAAAGCCCCGAACTTTAAAGTTCGGGGCTTTTTAAATCTCAGTATTTTAGCTTATGCTACAACAGCTTCGGCCAAAACAATAATTTTATTATCCAGTACTTCTACTACGCCACCTTTAATGTTGTAGATGTTTTCGCCTGCTGCTTCTTTTACAATTACCGGCCCATCTTCTAAAGTAGAGATAATAGGAGCATGGTCTTTTAAAATCTGAAAAGAACCAGAAGTTCCGGGAACAGTAACTGCGGTTACTTCACCTTCGAAAACTTTTTTATCTGGAGTTAATATTTCTAAGTTCATTTTTATAGTGTAGCGCTAAGCGTTAAGCGTCTTGCGTTTAAAACGCCAAACGCCAAACGCCAAACATATTTTTAGTTCGCTTCTGCCAATAATTTTTTACCTTTTTCAATAGCATCTTCAATGCTACCTACCAAGTTAAATGCGGCTTCCGGATACTCATCTACTTCGCCGTCCATAATCATGTTAAAGCCTTTGATGGTATCTTTAATATCAACCAATACACCTTTTAAGCCTGTGAATTGCTCAGCTACGTGGAATGGTTGAGACAAGAAACGTTGAACACGACGTGCTCTGTGTACAGTTAATTTATCTTCTTCAGAAAGCTCATCCATACCTAAGATGGCGATGATATCCTGTAATTCTTTATAACGTTGTAAAATCTCTTTCACACGTTGAGCAGTATTGTAATGCTCATCTCCCAAAACTGCCGGAGAAAGGATACGTGAAGTTGAATCTAGAGGGTCTACCGCAGGATAGATACCTAGCTCAGAAATTTTACGAGACAATACCGTAGTAGCATCTAAGTGGGCAAAAGTTGTAGCCGGAGCAGGGTCAGTTAAGTCATCGGCAGGTACATATACTGCTTGTACCGATGTAATTGAACCACGTTTGGTCGAAGTAATACGCTCCTGCATTAAACCCATTTCAGTTGCCAATGTTGGTTGGTAACCTACCGCAGATGGCATACGGCCTAATAGTGCCGATACCTCAGAACCTGCCTGAGTAAAACGGAAGATGTTATCAACGAAGAAAAGGATGTCTTTTCCAGCGCCTTCACCATCACCATCACGGAAATATTCAGCAACAGTTAAACCTGATAATGCTACACGAGCACGTGCGCCAGGAGGCTCATTCATCTGACCGAACACCAATGTTGCTTTTGAGTCTTTTAGTTTTTCAGTGTCTACTTTGCTCAAATCCCAGCCGCCTTTTTCCATAGAGTGTAAAAACTCATCGCCATAAGTAATTACGCCCGACTCGATAAATTCACGTAACAAGTCGTTACCCTCACGAGTACGCTCACCCACACCAGCAAATACAGATAAACCTGCATAAGCCTTAGCGATGTTGTTTACCAACTCCATAATTAATACGGTTTTACCTACACCCGCACCACCGAAAAGACCAATTTTACCACCTTTTGCATAAGGCTCTAACAAGTCGATAACTTTGATACCAGTGAAAAGTACCTCTGTTTCGGTAGAAAGTTCATCAAACTTGGGAGGAGTAGTATGGATAGGTTTTCCATTAGCGTTATCTATGGTATTGATACCGTCGATAGCTTCACCAACTACATTGAATAAACGTCCTTTTATTTCATCGCCGATAGGCATTTTAATAGGTGCACCTGTGTCTAAGGCATCCATTCCACGTACTAAACCATCGGTAGAGTCCATTGCAATGGCACGTACACGGTCTTCACCAAGATGTTGTTGAACCTCTAAAACGATTTTTTGTCCATTCTCTTTTTTTATCTCTAAAGCAGAGAAGATTTTAGGCAAAGTGGCATCGTTAACAAAGCTCACGTCAACTACCGGGCCTATAATTTGCGCTATCTTTCCAATATTAGGCATATTTTGTATTTGGTAAAATTATATAAATCAAAATGTTAAAGGCGGTTTTGCACCTCCTGCTTTTCGGATGGCAAAGTTATAACTTTTTAATGTAAATTTTATATAGAAATAAAATGTTTTTTAACAGTTTAATAAATGATAATTTAGACCTTATGAAAACAGTGTTGGTTACCGGTAGCAACGGCCTTTTAGGACAAAAAATAACCGAACAAATTTTAACCGAAGAGAGCGTTAAGAGCGTAAGTTTAATCGCTACAAACCGAGGAAAGAATAAATATTCGATAACGGAGGGTTATGTGTACGAGGAAATGGATATTTTGGATACAGCCCAAGTGAAAACCGTATTGGAAAAATATCGGCCCGATGCGCTTATCCATACTGCCGCTATGACCAATGTAGATATGTGCCATGAGCAGAACGAAACTTGTTGGCAATTGAATGTGGCGGCTACCCAATATTTGGCATTGCTTTGTGAAAAAATGGACATACATTTTGTTTATATATCCACAGATTTTGTTTTTGATGGGCTAAATGGCCCTTATAAAGAAGATGACCAGCCTAATCCGGTAAGTTTTTATGGCAAAAGTAAGTTAGAAGCCGAACGCATTACCCAACAAATGAAAGGCGATTGGACAATCATCAGAACAATTTTGGTGTATGGCATTTTAAAAGACATGAGCCGGAGCAATATCGTACTCTGGGCAAAAGGAACTCTAGAAAAAGGAAAATCCATTAAGGTAGTGAACGACCAATGGCGTATGCCCACACTTGCCGAAGATTTGGCAAAGGCTTGTTTATTGGCAGTTGAACATCGGGTAAAGGGGATTTACCATATCTCTGGGAAAGATAATATGAGCATTGCAGATTTGGTGCGCAAAGTTGCCGACTTCTGGAACTTAGATAAAAGCCTAATTACCGAAGTAAGTTTGGATAGTTTGGGGCAGGAAGCCAAACGGCCAAAGAAAACAGGTTTTGTTTTAGACAAAGCCATGACCAATTTAAATTATCAACCGCATAGCTTTGAAGAGGGTTTGGAGATAGTAAGGGGACAGTTGGCAGTTTTCAATTGAGGCATTCTATACATTCAAGCTATTAACCATTAACTATGGACTATCAACCTTTCAACAATAAAGCAATTTAACAATAAAACAATAGAATATGTCATTACAAGTAGGAGATAAAGCTCCAGATTTTAAACTGAATAGTTCGGAACTTAAAGAGGTTTCGTTGAGCGATTTTAAAGGCAAAAAGGTAATACTTCACTTTTTCCCTTTGGCGTTTACAGGCGTATGTACTACACAGCTTTGCACCATGCGTGATAGTTTTGGCTATTATAATGGTTTAAATGCTCAAATATTGGGTATTTCGGTAGATTCTCCATTTGCATTAGCAAAATTTAAGGAGGAGCAGGCTTATCAATTCCCTTTATTATCTGACTTTAATAAAGAAACAGCCGCTGCTTACGGTGCGCTATATGGTGATTTTGTGTTAGGTTTAAAAGGAGTGGCCAAACGTTCGGCTTTTGTGATTGACGAAGAGGGCAAAATTATTTATGCCGAAGTATTGGAAGATGCAGGAAACTTGCCAAATTTCGAAGCGATTAATAAAGTAGTAGCGGGTTAGGGATTGGACAGGTCGTCATTTCGAGGGAAGCATAGCGACGAGAAATCTAATATCAAAAATTTCGCCTAACGTCGAAATGACGAGCATAGAACAAATTGCAATTGAGAACTCAAATAATTGCAATAAAAAATTGCGAATTTAATTTTGAAACATTACTTTTGCAGTCCCTTACGGGAAGATGCATTCGTAGCTCAATTGGATAGAGCATCTGACTACGGATCAGAAGGTTTGGGGTTCGAATCCCTACGAGTGCACAACAAATATTTGGTAAAGCCTTGCCGCAACGGGAAGGCTTTTAATTTTTAAAGACCGACTTAAATGCTGAATTTAGTTCTCTTTGGGCCTCCGGGTGCAGGCAAAGGCACCCAATCTCAGAAATTAATTGATAAATATCAATTAGTACACATTTCAACAGGCGATTTATTTAGAGCCCATATTAAAAATCAAACTCCTCTAGGACAACAGGTGAGCAAATTGATTGCTGACGGCGAATTAGTGCCAGATAGCATTACCATTGCAATGCTGGAAGAAGAAGTAGATAAAAACCCTAACGCAAAAGGATTTATTTTTGATGGTTTCCCTCGCACTGTTCCGCAAGCAGAAGAACTGGATAAATTTTTGGAAGGCAAATCTGCTAAAATTAATGGCGTAATTGCTTTAGATGTAGACCAAGGCGAGCTTACACGCCGCATTGCCGAGCGCCATAAAATTAGTGGAAGGCCAGATGACGATGCAGAGAAATTAAAAAAACGCATCGACGAGTATTTTAATAAAACCATCCATGTATTGCCTTACTACGAAGGTCAAGGTAAGTTGATTAAGGTAAATGGTATTGGCGAAATAGAAGTTATCTTTAATAACCTTTGTGAGGTTATTGATAGCTATTAATATAAAGTTTGACGATTAGCGTTTGGCGTAATGCAAACTTATAATTGTTAAGCGAAGCATCCGTATAAAATACATTTGGTTATTTTTGCGGATGTTTTAGTTTTTTACCACAAAGAAACAAACAACACAAAAGAAATTTGCAGTTAACAATTGACAGTTTGAAACAATTGTAATTCGTAATCTAAAACCGTAATTCTATATGTCTCAAGGCTCTAATTTTGTTGATTATGTGAAAATCTGCTGTCGCTCTGGAAAGGGTGGGGCAGGTTCTGCGCATTTGCACCGCGACAAGCATACAGCTACCGGAGGTCCAGATGGTGGCGATGGCGGTAGAGGTGGTCATATCATCTTGAAAGGTAATGCACAGTTTTGGACATTGTTGCACTTAAAATACCGTAAGCACATTATTGCCGAAAATGGCGGTGATGGTGGTAGTGGGCACAAGTTTGGTAAACAAGGTAAAGATGAGCTATTAGAAGTGCCATTGGGAACGATTGCCCGTGATGCCGAAACCGGAGAAGTGCTTTTTGAAATTACCGAAGATGGCGAAACCAAGGTTTTAACTGCCGGTGGTAGGGGAGGATTGGGAAACGCTCATTTTAAATCGGCAACTTTACAAACACCTCGTTTTGCCCAGCCCGGAGAATCTGGTAAGGAAGAATGGATAGTGTTGGAATTGAAAGTCTTGGCTGATGTAGGTTTGGTTGGTTTCCCGAATGCAGGTAAATCTACTTTACTTTCGGTATTATCGGCTGCTAAGCCAGAAATCGCAGATTATCCTTTTACTACATTAGTGCCAAACTTGGGCATTGTCTCCTATCGTGATTCAAAGTCATTTGTAATGGCCGACATTCCAGGAATTATTGAAGGGGCATCGAAGGGAAAAGGTTTGGGATTTAGATTTTTAAGACATATTGAGCGTAACTCGGTACTGTTGTTTATGATACCAGCCGATACTAGCCGAAGCATTGCCGAAGAATATGAAATCTTAAAAAATGAACTTCAGGAGTTTAACCCTGAGTTGATGCAGAAGCCCCATTTATTGGCGGTAACCAAATCGGATATGTTGGATGAGGAACTAAGGGCTGAAATGGAGAATGAACTGCCGAAAATTCCGCACCTGTTTATTTCTTCGGTAGCACAATTAGGCTTGATGGAGTTGAAGGATATGCTGTGGAAAGCCATTAATAGTGATTAGTAGGCAGTTGATAGTCCGAAGTCCGTTAAATTTTTGGGCATACAAGCTAGCAACAATTTAACAATACAGCAATAAAAAATGTAGCAATCTGCAATTCCTCTGTCGACAAGCTGCCAACTTAAGGATTAAGAGCATCTTTAGGGGTTGGGGTTAATTACCCTATCTTTTATTTTAACTGCCGGATTTCCCTGATAGATGCTGTACGGCTCTAAATCTCTGGTGGCAACAGAGCCAACCGTAAGTACAGCATGAGACTTCACGGTAATGCCCGGACAAACAGTAGCATTTGCGCCAATCCAAGCGCCTTCTTCCAAGAAAATAGGTTTGGTAATCAAATCGAAATTTACCAACTTATAGTTATGATTGCCCGTAAGGAGCATAGCTTTTTGGGAAACACAAACGTTGGCATCAATATTTACTTCCGCCAAGTTTTCAATTCTGCATTCTGCTAACCAAGAATGATCGCCAACGGTAAGTTTCCAAGGATAGTGTATATAAATTCCGGGCTTAATTCTTACATCTTTTCCAATCTTTGCCCCGAATAGCCTTAACAAAAAAACAATAACGCTGCTAAAGGGAATAATTCCAGAACGGATAAAAATAACGTTCGTAAAATACCAAAGCATTATTTTTAAGATTGACGCACCAGCATCGAAGTCTTTTTTATCGAAATCCTTTTTAAGCTGCGTTTTAAGCATTTTTACGTGATGAAAACTTTAGCCAAAAATAACAAACTATAATAAGTAAAGCGTAGATGGATATATTAAATAAATCATGATGATCTATGCCTAATAGCGGTTTGCGCTTGTTCCAATATAAAGATAGGAGTATAAACCTGGCAAGATTGACTATTTGTATTAAGATTAAACCTCCGAACATAAAACCAAAACGATATTTAAAAGGACTAGGAAAGGTAAGGCAAAAAGCCACAAATACACTCATTACGCCATATCCCAAACAAGAGTAAACAAGGGTAAACCCCGATTTGCCCACTACCCTTAACTGCGTATTGTTGGTTAATACCTCATAATTTAACGATCTTAATACTTTTGCACTGGCCTCAATACTAAATGTCCGCCACCATTTGATATAGTTAAGATGCTCATCTAAGAAAGGGATATACGTACCTCCTTTGGACGTAATACCGATATATGCGGTATTGAAGCCATAAAGCAGCAGATACAGCAGCACAAATAAAACAATGAACCTCGCATAAGGTTCGCTCCATAACGTCTCCAGGTTTTTGTTAAGCTTATTCATAACTAGACCTGTTTTTGAGTTTTTCAGCTATTTTTACATCAACAATTAATCTAAACCAAAAGCCTTGCAGAAAATGAAAAAGTATTCCTGTTCGGCCATCTAAAAAACCTAACTGAAAGCTCATTCTGTATCCAAAATAGATAAATGGGCGTAGTCCGCGTGGGAGTTTCCACCATAGTTTTTTTAGGAATGCCATGCGTTGATAAGGGTCGCCAAATAGATTGGGCCTTATAGTTTGTATTCTGAGGCTTTGCATCCGTTCTATTTCTTCATCAGCAACCAAATCGCTGTAACGGTTGTGTTTATTTATCCAAAAACTGATCTCATTTTCTTTTAGATTTTCTTCCAATATATGCCCCTTTTTCCAAATAATGGTATTGCCTTGTACTACAAACCGATGATCCATGTTTTCGTTAGTGTCGGAGAAACCAACATCTTTACGGAACATTTTTAAAAGGTATTTGGGATAATAACCACCATATCTAATCCATTTTCCCTTAAAGAAATTTTTTCTGTTAAAATAGATTCCGTTAACGTTTTGATAGTTTTCGTCCTTAAAATTTAATAACTGTTCAAACAATTCAGGGGTAACAATTTGGTCGGCATCCAATCCAATAATCCAGGGTGTTTTAATATCAAAGTTTTTGAGCGCAAAATCCCATTGTTTGGGATGATTTTCAAAGCTGTTATATTTTACCGTAGCTCCAAAATCGGCCGCAATTTTTAGGGTGCCATCTGTACTGCCAGAATCTAGGATAAATAACGGTGCATATAGCCCCGATATAGAATGAAGTAAGCGGGGAAGATGCTGTTCTTCGTTGTAGGTTAAAATAATGAAGCTAAATGCGGGATTCATCTTTTGCCCAAAGATAAGATTAAATTAAGCTTTTATATAGATTGATATATTCAAGAGTTAATTTTTTATCATCAAAATCATATTGAATAAGTGTGGGAGCTTTGCTTTTAATCATTGCTCTTTTTGTATTATTGATATATGACGCTTCTATCTCTTTTGCTATTTCTTCTATGTCGAGAGCAACTACCCATCCTAAATTATTTTTGGCAACATAATCAGACAATCCTACTTCACTGCTAACTAATACCGATATACCCATTGCCAAACTTTCTATAATAACGTTGGCAAAATTTTCATTATACGAAGTGAGCACAAGTAAATCATGTTGGGCAATCAATTCAAATTTATCATGGTTTTCTATATGGCCAAGCCATTGGATATTTTGCTGAATGTTTAGTCTTGTGGCCAGAGATTGTAGGTTTTGAATATATGCAGTATCTCCAGTACCTGCAATGGAAAGTTGATAGCTAATGGTTAATTTAGATAAAGCATTGAAAAATAATTCTAATCCTTTCTTTTCTTCAATTCTGGAAAGAAATAGCAATCTATATTTTTTACTTTGGTTAAATACCCCGTCTTTTACAAGAGTATGTTTAGGAAAGCGTACAAAGTTTGGGATAACACTAATGTTGTTTGCCCCGCAGATTTGTTGTATATCTTTTTGTTCCTTACTGCTTGTTGCATGAATATGGCAATAGTTTAAAAGACGTTTGCCCAGCAAGAAATGGATAGCATCTTTGAATTTAGAGTTTCTGTTGTTTAAGCTGTAATTGGTCAACATACCTCTAGGCGATAAAATTACTTTTACGCCATGCAGTTTGGCCACTAGGCAAGAAAAAATAGAAACCAAATTCCACCAAGCGTGGATATGTATGATGAGATTTGGCGTATTGCGCATTGCGCATTGCGTATTGCATTGAGAGCGTTTGGCTTTTTTTATTTCTTTGTGCAGAAACCAAAAAAGGGCAGGTGAGAAATGGGTATGGTCTTTTGTTAGCCGTTTAAAGTAATAAACCTTTACGCCATCTACCAATTGTGGTTTACCTGTGGGAACGTCCAGTTCTGTTTTTCCATTGGCGGTAGTGGTCAATACGGTTACATCCTGTCCGGCCTTTACCAATTCTTCCGATAGTTTGGAAACAGACATAGTTGGCCCTCCGTAGACGTAGGCAGGTTTATAGGCCGCACATATTTGGATGATTTTCATACCCCTAGCCCCCTAAAGGGGAAATAGCATTAATATAGTTTAAACCACAAAGGCTTCGATAAACTCAGCCTGACATATAAAAGTAATTGACAGTTTTTCAGAAGGGATGCCTTTGACACAGTTAGCATTCAACCCATTAACCAATTCAACTAATGACCAATGAACTAATCAACCACATTTGCCAATTTGCTATGCTTGTAACCGTACAGAAAATAAATAACTAACCCTACTATTAACCAAATACCAAAGCCAATCCAGTTGCTAATACCTAGTTCACACATCATATATAAACACGAGATTAGCCCCAATACAGGTATGAGCGATAGGTTTTTGGTAAAACTGAAATAGGCGACTATTATACAGATGGCCAAAAAAATCCACATGGGTATTTTATGTTTGAACAAGTCCCAACCGTTTTCATATTTTTTATGGAAATCTATGGCAGATTTGGCGATAAAGCTTTCATATTGTTGGGAATTTAAATTACTCAGATAGGCTTCTGCATCAATCTGTTTGCCCTGTAGTACCACTGGACTTGCATTAATTTCTTGTTTTACAATTTGTAGCTCACTATTGTTTAACGAGGTTACAAATGCAACAGGTTCAATTGCTTTGGTTTTGTTGGTAATAAAATCGATAGTTTCCTGTTTAAATTGGGTGAGTGCTAAAATCCATCCGCCAATAAAAAGCAAAGGCACAATAAATTTGGCGTTAACATAGGGGATTTTAAACTTGCCCCGTTGTACATCAGGACGGTTTTGCAAAACTAGTACACCGGCACAAACCAACACAAAGGCAAATAAAGTGCCTATGGAGCATAGATCTGTTACGATGGTGAGGTTCATAAACAGCGAGGGCACGGCCACCACAAAACCTACTACAATAGTAGCAAAGGAAGGTGTTTTGTATTTGGGATGTATTTTTGAAAACGATTTTGGAAGCAATCCATCACGGCTCATGCTCATCCAGATACGGGGTTGTCCCATTTGGAAAACCAATAATACGCTAGCCATTGCAAAAACGGCACTTACGGCAATAATACCGCTCATCAGCTTTAAGTCAATTTGGTCGAATACAAAGGCCAATGGATCGCCTACCGCTAGGGTATTGTATTTTACAATTCCGGTTAACACCAACGCAATAGTGATATAAAACAGCGTACATATAATAATTGCCCACATCATCCCTCTGGGTAAATCGCGTTGCGGATTCTTACATTCTTCGGCGGTAGTAGAAATGGCATCGAAACCTATATAGGCAAAAAATACAGCCGACACACCTTTCAGTACGCCCGAAATTCCGTTAGGGGCAAAAGGATTCCAATTTTCGGTATCTACATAAAAAATACCTACGGCCAGTACCAACAAAATTACAGCTAGTTTAACTACCACCATTGCATTGCTGGCGTTTCTCGATTCTTTCATCCCTCTATAAACCAGCCATGTAATAAAGATAATGATGGCGAGAGCAGGTATATCGGCTACCAAATGGAAACTGCCGATTTTTGGGGCAGTAAGCCAAGCATTATTGGCTATTCGTGTGGCTTCATCTAAATTGGCCATGCTTTTGCCAGCGTTGAGCAGGGCTTCGGCGTGTTTGTGGCCATTATAAGCGGTCAGGTAATCCATACTTGCCCAATCTGGAACATGGATGCCGTTGATACCCAAGGAGGGTATTTTGATGGAGGAGAGCAGGCCTGTAAAATAATCGGACCATGAAATGGCCACTGTAATGTTGCCAATGGCATATTCCATAATTAGCGACCAACCGATAATCCATGCTACGAGTTCGCCAAAGGCTACATACGAATAAGTGTAGGCACTGCCTGAAACAGGTACCATTGAGGCAAATTCGGCATAAGCAAAAGCGGCGAAGCTACAAGCAATGGCAGTGAAAATAAAAAGAAAGATAACGGCAGGGCCTCCGTCGGCACTGGCCTTGCCTATGGTGCTGAAAATACCAGCTCCAATAATGGCAGCAATACCAAAAGCAGTTAAATCTCTTACACCTAAGGTTTTGTGTAAGCTTGGTTCATGATCGCCATAGCCTTTTTGGGCATCGGCTAGTATTTTGTTTACTGATTTTTTACGGAATAGGTTTTTTAGCATGTGCTATTGTTTGTTTGATGATGTTTCAAACTTAAAAAAAAGAATCGTTTTTCCGTCATATCGAGGGAAGCGTAGTGATGAGATATCTGTTTGTTTTCTGCAGTGCTTTATATTCTCTTTTTGCTGTTGGGTTGTAGATTTCTCACTTCGGTCGAAATGATGGACAGATTATCCCAATTTATCCAATTCATCCTTTACAAAACCTGCTAGTTCTTTAATATAGTCTGCACTGAAATCGAATTTAATACCTGCTGTTTCGTAAATTTCGTTCATGGGTTTGGTGTAGCCCAATGCCAAGGCATCTAAATATTGTTTTAAACCTTTTTGAGGATTTTCTTTATAGTTTTTCCATACTGCAATAGCGCCCAATTGCGCAATGGCATATTCGATATAATAAAAGGGCACTTCGAACAGATGTAGTTGTTTTTGCCAAACATTTCCAAATTGTTGTTCATAACCTGTCCAGTCGGCAAAGCCAGCACCAAAACGAGTGTAAATTTGTTTAAAAGCTTCTTCTCTGTCAGCCGCATTATGCTCTGGATTGGTGTAAACCCAATGTTGGAATTGGTCGATTACTGCTACCCATGGTAGGGTTTTCAGTACATCAACCAATTGTTCTTTTTTTGCTCTTATTAAATCATCTTCCTTATCGAAATAAACCTGCCATTGGTCCATAGAAATGAGTTCCATACTCATGGAAGCCAGTTCGGCCACTTCAGATGGGCAATGTTTAAAATCGTTGAGTTCTAAATTGGCAGTTAAAAATGTGTGGATGGCATGACCGCCTTCATGTACCATCGTAGTTAAATCACGTAGGGAATTGGCAGAGTTCATGAATATGAAAGGTGCACCGGTTTCTGCCAAAGGATAATTATAACCTCCCGGAGCTTTCCCCATGCGACTTTCCACATCAAAAAGATGGTTGGCTTTCATGATTGCCAGTTTTTCGCCTAGTGAAGGATTTATCTTATTGAAACAGGCAATGGATTTATTAATTAATTCTTCCCCATTTTGGAAAGGTTTTAGTGCAGGTTTTCCGGTAGTGCTTACCTCTAAATCCCAAGGTTTTAGTTCGCTCAGCCCCAAGGTTTCTTTGCGTTTTTCGGCTTGTTCTTTTAAGATGGGTACAATTTCTTTTTCAATAGCTTTGGCAAAATCGTAGCAATCTTTTGGTGTATAATCGAAGCGTCCTAGGGCTTGGAACATATAATCGCGATAGTTCTCGAAACCTGCATTTAAAGCTACCTGATGGCGCAGTTTTACCAGCTCATCAAATAGAATGTTCAGTTCGTCTTTGTCTATCAATCGGCGTTTTTGTATCGTTTCCCAAGCATTTTGGCGAACGTTGCGGTCGATATCTTTTAAGAAATTGCTAGCTTGCTCCAAAGTATACTCCTGTCCGTTTAGCTCTACGCTCATTGCTCCGGTAATGCTTTGATATTTCTGCTGTTTTACCTGCAATTCGGTAAACAAGGGGATATTTTCTTCTCTGAAAAGCTCTAATGCTTTGCGTACGCCACGTAGGTAAACAAAGTATTTTTGTCTATCTAGTTCATCCACATAAGAACTCTCTACCAATTTCTTGTTCAACTGGTTAGCAATAGGCGAAATTTTTGGTTCAATCTCGGTAGCAAAGTATTGAAAGTCTTTTACCAATTGCTCGTTGGCGGTATCGCAGCTCATTTTGATGTACCGCCAAGCAAAATCTTCTTCTAAAGCAGCTTCGAGTTCGCTTTTATCTCTTAGCCATTGTCCGAGTTCGGCTACACTGTTGATATTTCTATGTAGTAATTCCTCAAAAATAGGAGATAGGTTCTCCCAGTTGATAACGAGGTTTTGGGGCAGGTAGTTGCGTTGTTTTTTTATGATATTCATTGAATGTTGAAAAGTTGTAATGTTGGAAACGTTGAAAGGTTAAATAAAAATATTTTATTGCCCATTCTGTAAATATCTCAGTATAGGTTTTAGGCCATATCTCATAAAAATTGAAAACACAATAAAGTTCATTATCATTGCGCCTAACAATTTATCATTACTGTTTTCTAAAAGATTAAATTTTGTGAAATAAATAGCGGGAATTACAATTGAGAACAATATGATAGGGGGATAATTGGCAGATAAAAAAAAATTGTAGATCAGCCCAACCAGTAGACCTAAAATAAATATGGGAATAAACATTCCAAATTTTCCGAAGTCTACATAACTTTCAGAAACATAGCCTATACTGATTGAAGTGCCTTTCTCCACGCCTGTCCAAGACCTACCAGTATAAGCATTGGCTTTCTCAGAATCGTTTAGTACCCGTTTAGTAGGAAATAGTATCCTTGGCATTAAAACATGGGATACGGCCGAAGCCCAAAGTTTTCCTTTCTCATGTGGAACTTCATCGGGCACAGTTTCCATACAATACATTAACATATTAGTGTATGATAGACGGTCTAAGCCTTGTTCAACAGCTGCTTCATAGTCATCAAAATTATCGTATAGCGTTGATATTTTACTTATCTTTTCAGTAAATCCAGCTTCCGTATCTTGTAATAAGAAAAATCTATAATCTCCCTTTATACCAGTCCAAATGGTAAACATGTTAAAAGTCACAAAAACTATTATTAATCCTAATAAAAATTGAATGGGAGCTACTTTTTTAACAAACGTACCCATTAAGATAAAGGTAACCAAGAGCACCTCCTTAAAGTTAGAATAAAACCCCAAGGAATTGTAGAGAAGTTCAATAAAGAAAATTATAAAGAGGTACGGATATTTTTCCCTACGTTGTAAAATCGTTAGAAATAATAAACTATAAACAACCCATTTTAAATAGGTAACGGATAGCAATATCTGCGTAAGCCCAGGGACTACAAATACCATAAGACTTAGTCCGGCACTTGCAATAAAAAAAATAAAGAATAGCCTAAAAGCCTTGTTTAGGTTTATAGGGATATTATTTGCCTTAAATAGGTTGACGTGAGCGGTTTTTCTGATAATAAGATGTGTGCCCAATGCCAGCACTACAACACCTAGTAGGGAATATAGAACCGAATTGAAGGCCATTTGTGATTCGTTATAAAACGATAATGTTTGTTCCAATATATTAGCTTGCAGTATTTTTGTGCTAGCTTGCAACCACTGAAAGATTAAACACAACAATATAACAGGGGGATGCCCATTTAACCAAGTAAGCCTTGGCAACAAAATTAAAACGGCCAATGCAATGGTTGATATGAGTGGATTGGCACTCAATAACCCGGCGACCATAAATGCAAAGATGGTTATATTGATTACCGGGGGATAAAATCGAAATGCTCGTGTTTGCATTTATATGTAATTAAATTTAAGAAAGCGAAAGGCTTTTTTGACAGACCATTCCTCTATTAAAATACATCCTATTATTAATAAGATTAATCCTAATATCTGCCAAGTTAAGGCTATGTTAAAATGTCTAAAAGTTAGAAGCAGCGGATAATGCAAGGCATATAAGGCATAGCTGCCTTTTCCAATATGGGAAAAAACCGCATTCAATACAAGTTTCGGGATATGCAACACAACTTGTAGAAACTTTCTTTGCGATAGTTTTATGAATACATAAAATAGGCTGGCTATGGTTATCCCTTTTGACAAGGCAATGACGGTATCTGAACTAATAATTTTATGTAACCAAAAAAGATATATTATTGCTCCAATAAATAGAACGCTATAAATAAAATCAAAATTCCTTTTATAGAGGAAGGTTTGTGAATTTAGATAGCCTAACAGCCACACCATAATTAAACTGGTAAAAGCAAAATAAGGCACAAAAATAATTTGATTTAAAAAGATGGCCAAAAGGGTTATTAAAACTGTTAAAAGTAATTTCAGGTATACGTTAGTACGGAATAGGTATTTACTATTTATTTTCCATAGGACAATAAAGCTCAAATAAAAAAACATCTCATAGGCTAATGACCATAATGGCCCATTAAGCCCGTATGGGCTAAACCAGTAATTAGTTGCTGTTTTTGAGGTTTGTAAAAACAGGAGATTTCCTGCCAAATTGCCCAAGCTAAAATCGGGCATGGATATTTTTTGAATTATTAGGCCGCAAATAAATGATATGAAAAGCGAAAACCAATAAATGGGTAAAATTCTTTTAAAGCGCCGATATAAATAATTGTTGATAGCAGCTTTATCATCTAAGCTATTTCTCTTCATACTCAATCCGATGCTAAAACCTGATAATACAAAAAAAAATAATACGGCATGTAGGTTTTGGTCGGATATAAAGGTTAAAAATTGAAAAGCTGGTAATGGCAAAACAGATTTAAAATACGTGTTATTAAAAAGGGATAAGTGATGTATACAAACAATTAAGGCTGCTAATCCCCTTAGGCTATCGAGTATATGTAGGCGCTGAGACGGTATGGCATTCATTATAAATTGCGCAATATAGGAGTTTTCATTAAGTTTATGGCGTCTACAAAGATGCCTGCCTGTTTTCCAAAACTCCAATTTTTAATGATCTGTTGAGATTGTTTGCCGAAATCAGTAATCAAATTTGGTTGGTTGATCATAAGTTTCAGTTTTTCCTTTAAATCTTCTAAATCATTTGATTTAAAACCATAGCCATTTGTACCATACTTTATCAAATCTATTGTACAGCCCACCTTATCTGAGGCAATGATGGCCTTGCTGGCGGCCATAGCTTCATTGATGGCTAAACCCCAGGTTTCACCTGGGCCTTGCGAAGGTAGGCAGAAAATATCACATGCTTGATATACCACAGGCATTTGTGTCTGGTTCTGGAAATCCATAAAATGGATGCAATTTGTCATTTCGGGGGACGAAGTAATTTCCTTGTTGAAATTGTTAGCTTGTTGTTTAATCTGGTCTTCGAGTACACCATTTCCCACAAATAGCAGATGCACTTTCCTATCCGTCATTTCGAGCGCAGTCGAGAAATCTGCTTTTCTTTTCTTTTTCAATTGCATAAAGGCTTCCAGTAATAACTCCGGATTTTTCTTGGGTTCTAGTTTACCGGCAAATAGGATTAAGGTATCATTAGGCTGAATATTTAAAGAAGCCCTTAACTTATCAGCTTCTATTTGCCTATTCTCTGCAAAACGTTCATTATCAATGGCGTGTGGAGCAAATACCAATTGCTCGTCTTTTAATCCGTACTTTTTAAAATAAGCCCTGTTATTATTGCCAACATAAAAAGCTTTATCTACGTAGCTATACACCCATTTTAGATAAGCACTTTTAAGGTACTTTTTCCAACCTTTATTATCGTCCAATAAAGTAGAATCGCCCCTGAACCAAATAGGGATTTTGTTTTTAAAATGACGCATCACCTTAAAATGGCTTTGGTAGATATAACCATATACTAAAATGGCATCGGGAGCAAAATTTTCAATTTTTGAAATAATGTTAGGGTTTATAATTCCTTTACCATGGTGGGAACCCGGGTGTTTGGCCGTGTTTTCTAGGAATTCATAATCATAGCCTTTTAATAAAGGTAAATCCCAAGTTATCGTTTTTCCAAATCCAGGGTCGTATTTGGCTTGTAAAGCCACTTTTCCCCAAGTGTAAAGCACTTTCAAATCGCATTGTTTGGCAAGCAGTTTAAATACCGGTGCATAATATTGTATGGGATGGGTTATAATAATTGCCAGCCTTTTATGCATTAAATTGGGGATGAAAATTTCTTTGATTTAATTTCAATTGCTTTTTTTTCCGTTTGCAGATAAATACAATATATGATAGGAATTGGTATAACAATGCCTGCAAAAACGAGTGTGAAATTATAGGGTAGATTTGAATAGTAATACAGGTATATCCCCTGAATAAGGGTTTGCAGGGGAAAATGAAGTAAATAAAGGGAAAAAGAAAAGTCTCCCAAAGGTTTTAGTTTTTCTAAAAACAGGGAAATGTAAGAATTTTGCCTAGTTAGAAGATATGCGAAAGCGCATAACGTTAAGCAAGTAAAAGTAAGCCCAGTTGTTATTTTATTATCAGTAAAATATAAGGTTATTGCTAATGGGATAACTAAATATATAAAATAGGAAAGATTCTTTTTTGTTACATAAAGTTCGGCCAATCCGGCGCCCAACCACCAAAATAAAATAGTATATGATACATCGCCAATGATAGGAATTTTTATTCCTAGGTAGAATAATAACGTGAGTACAATAGGGGGGATTAGGCTTGTTAAATAGCTTGCTTTGCTAAGCAAATATAATAGGGGATAAAAAATATAAAAGAACCATTCATGTTTTAAAGACCACATGGGGTAATTAAAACCCCATATCGGAGCATCGGGAATTAGAAATAAATTTAAAAAGAAACGAGATGGCGTAAAGTCGTTTAAGCTGCGGGCATTAAGAAAATAAAGGATAATGCCACATATAAAAGTAAAGATTATGGATGTTATAAGCGTGGGATAGATTCTTATCAGTCTTTTTTTGTAAAAAATTGGCGATGAAAATGTTCTTTTTCTATTTTCTGCTTGTTTTAAATGTATAACAAATCCCGATAATATAAAGAAAATCAAGACGGCCTCATATCCAAATTTAAATAAGGAAAATCCATATACCAATATTTTGCTTAATGGGCTATATTTATCCGGATGTTGTAAAAAACCTTCAAAATAAGGTTGTGTTAATAACAATCGGGCATGATGGATAAGTACATACAAGGCGGCTAATCCTCTTATGCCATCAAGGAATTTTAAAGAGTTGTTATTTGCCGCCATCTATAATTTTATTCAAAGCATCTACTAAAATTTCTGTCACACTTTTTGCAGAATATTTATTAAATGTTTCAAGATTAACGTTCTTTACATCAAAAGAAGCCAAAAATGTTTGATAGGCCTCCCATTTTTCCATAAAAGTCAATTCTATTTTCTGCAGTTCAGGTTCTCCTTCAAAGGTAAGTGTAATACCGGCACCTGTTTCCTCTATCACTTTTGCCGCTGTACTGGCTTGGTGAAGTATGGCAAATATGGGTTTGCCCGATAATACCGATTGGTAAACCTTAGATGGGGTGTAATGTGCCTCGGTACTGCCCAAAATGAAGGCACCATCAGCTGCATCTAAATGCGCCAATACATCTAGATAGGGAATTCTTTTCGGATATTCAAAAACAATACTGCCATATAATCCAAACTCTTTGGCTATGGGTTTGATGTTATACCCTTTGGCATCATTTGGAGATTTACCCGTTCCTATAAAATGAAAGCGTACATGTTCGAAATCTGCTTTATTGTTTTTAATACTTTTCAGAAGCTGCCTTAAAGGCTCAAAAGCCTTTGGTAGCATGGCACCAGCATATACAAAATCTAAAACCTTATCTTTTTTCTCAAAGAGATAAGGTTTGATCTGTTTGCTTTTCACAAATAGATGATCATCCTTTTCCCCTCCGTAAGGCATCGCTACGGTTACAGCCTGTTTTTTTAGGTGCGGGTTTCTTTCCAATACCGCCCCATAGTAGCCGGGAGCTACGCCCGAAATAAGTGTAGCTTTTTTTATGGCAAAGGGTTCCAGCCAATCGGCAAATTTCATGCTCCACCAAGCCTTGCTAAATTTCTTCTCTGTACCGGGCCATTGGTGTACCCAAGGATCTATGTAATCTATACCATAGGGAACATGGGTTTTTTCATATACCAAACGGCCCAACAAAGCAGCATAGTTGGAGGGAATGGGAATATATAAAAAATCTATATTTTCGGTTTTGATGAGTTTAATGATCTTTTTGTACATACCCCAAAAACCGCGAATACCCACATCGCCTACTAGTTTTACAGGCTTAATATGTAGAGCTTTTGCTGATTCTACTCTAATATTTTTCCCCGTTAGTTCATGCAAGTTCCAGTCTAACTCTTCTTCGTAGAAATTGTGATGGACAGTAACTATAATAGGTTCCCATCCAAATGTTGGCAGATGTTTGGCAAATAACCTGCTACGATGTACCGCCGCCAAATTTGATGGTGGAAAATGTGGGCTTACGATGATAATTTTTTTCAATGTTTTTTGGCGGTATGATTTAGTTAGTTATGCAATGTTATTTTAAATATTGGTTGATTAACTAGTCATTTCATCATAAAAATGAATTAGTTTTTTGCTTTCTTGTTCCCAATTATATTTTTCTTTAGCTAATGCCAATGAGGCCAGTCTTTGTTCGTTTAATAGTTTGGGCGAATTTATCCACTCCATTAAATGGTTTACAATTTCATCAGTATGGTTCCGTTTGTAGATTTTGCAGCATTCCTTATTATTTTGGTAAAAATCCTTTTGGGCCTTGGTGTCAGATAGCAAAATGGCATTGCCTGATAGTAAATAATTAAATATTTTGTTGGTTAAACAAATGTCTCTGTTTAAGGTATGCCCTGTTTCGGTGGCCAAACCTATATGGTGTGTGCCGGCTATTTGAAAAATCTCATTTGGCTCTACGGGCTTTAGGATTTCAACATCAGCTTCCAAATCCTTTATCTTTAAATCTGCAAATAATTCATTTTCATAGATAGTAGGTAGATTTCCCAACAAGGTTAATCTAAAATTTGCCCCTTTGACTTTTAATATCTTCAGTGCATCTAATATATTTTCCAAGCCCCTGTCTTTTCCAATAGTCTGCGAAAACCAAAATATTTTTAACTGTTCCCCTGGTTTATAGGGCTTAAAATTGGTGTTTATAAATTCTAAAGGGAATACATTATCAATTGCAACAGATTTGATGGAAGGAAATAACTTTAAATATTCATTTTGAATCAGTTTGCTGGCCATGGTAGCTCCATCTAGCAAAGGAATATAGCTTTTTTCTATTTCCTTCTTAAATAAAAAATCGGCACTATTTTTAGCATGCTCTCCATGATGAAAATCCTCGAAATCAAAAAAACATAACGCATGGTTTTTTTTTGCCGCTTTACAGACAATTGGTAGGGTAGCCAAATTATGGCCAATGTAGATGTCGGCAGCCGTTTTTATAGTCTTGTTCAATAACTCCGGATAGTTTCTGCTTAGCCTCATTTCCTTTTTGAAAAAAGCAGTAAACTTATTCACTAATTTAAATCTCAACTTACTGATAAAATAAGTAAGTTTATTTCTTGTATTGCTTCCGCCAACCAGCTGATGTTTCCATGGTTTGGCTTCTAAGATATGCTCATCGGCATTAGCCCCCCAATTAGACCAATGGCTGTATAGTAATGTCACGTCGTAACCAGCTGTAAATAATGCATCGGCTTCTTTGAGCATTCTTGGATTGGTAGAAGGCTGCCCAGTAGAAACGATAACAACTTTGGTTTGATTAGCCAGAATAGCCGACATATTACTTAAAATAATTTTGCTATTCTTGGCTGCATGATTTTTTCTAAAAGAATACTCAATATTGCAACTGTGGCTAAAATAAATAAAATTCCAAAGACCATATTTTGTGGAAAAACCTTACTCGTAAAATACATTACCGGAACGTGAATGAGGTATATAGCATAGGAAATACTTCCCACGTAGATTAAAAATGGTGCTACATAATGATAAAGACCAAGGAAGACTTTTTTTATAGAAGGTAAATAAAAGAGTAGTGAAGAAATTGGAACTATGCTATACAATAGAATGTTGGCATTTGTCGATTTTGTAAAATTTAAAAAAAGAGCCAATGCTGGTATATAAAGCAAGACAACATAAGCATATTTGAAATTTATAAACTTTTGCTGCGGGTTTTCTTTCGTCTGTATCAGAAAGCTAAAAAAAGGGATAAGGTATAAAGCAAGTAAGTGGTACTTGTAGTCAAAAGCAATGCCGGTATGTATTCTTCCCGCTAAGGGAATTAATAATAATGAAAGTATTGCTGTTGGCATACTTACTTTAAATAGATGACGAAATTCATAAATAAAAAATCCGATAATCCAGATAAAGGACATGCTAAACATATATAAAATATGCAGTAACCAACCAGAGGTATTTGTTTTAAGCATTGGAAGCAAAAACATGGCAAGTATCGAAACCATTAACCAGCCAATCATCGCTTTTCTTCGGTTAAACGATAATAATAGTCCAAATACTAAATAAAAGAACATTTCACAGGAAATGCTCCATACCGCTTGGTTATAGGGAATTGTAGAGACTACATATTTTTGTTGTGTACCTAGAAAGAACACATTGCCTAGCACATTTTCGATATTCATCGAGGTGCTGAAAATAATACACAGAAAAATACTTATTCCAATAATAACATAGTAGATGGGAATAATCCTAATTGCTCTTTTCTTAAAGTAGATTAATCTTCCTGTTGTTTTTTGTGTTGCTAGATTAATTACCATACCAGATAGCATAAAGAAAATAATCACCGATTCTTTTCCCCAAGCGGTAAATAATTGAATCCAATCATAAGAAGGATTACGAAAATACTTAGTGGCTACCCTAAAATGGCTAATGAGTACCAAAATACAGGCTAAACCTCTCAATATTTCTAAGGAGTTGATTTTCTGATTTCTCATGAATTATAAATATCCAAATAATTGTTTGCTATAACTGTATCCGAGAAGCGAGTTTCAGCGGCTTCTCGGCAGGTTTTACGGTTTAAGGAAGGAATATTTTGTACGTGCTCTGCCATCTCTTCAGTATTAGTACTTATGAAGCCTGTAACTCCTTGGTCTATACCTTCTGGAAGGCCACCATTTTTAAAGCCCAAAACAGGAGTGCCACAGGCAAATGCTTCTGGAATAATGATAGGAAAAGGTTCAAACCATTCTATAGGGCTTAACAACGCGGCAGCATTTCTCAATAACTCGTTTTTTTGTTCATCGTTTACCACACCAATATATTTAATCTGATCATCATCAAACTGAGGTTTTATTTCATTCTCAAAATATTCTAGTTCGTGTTTAAGATAGGGGATGTTGCCGGCAACAATCAAGCGCTTATTAGTTTTTTTTGCTACCGTAATAGCATTATGTAAACCCTTGCATCTTTCTATGCGGCCTAAAAAAGCAAGGTATGCATCAGGACCAGGGTCGGCGTTAAATTCATATTTATCAATTGGGGCACAATTGTATACTGTTTCCCAATGGCTGTTTGGAGTTTGACCCGTTGATACTATGGCATTTGATACCGCAGTATAGACCAGATTTTTTGGTTTAATCAAATCAAAGTAACGAATGTTCTTTTTGCCTACATAGCGCATATAGGTCTGTACTTTTTTTATGCGGTGCTTTAAAAAGGGGGCTAAGAATATCAGACGGCCAAAGTTATGGATGACATCATGATTTTTGATTTCCTTCCATAAGATTGGATATAGCTGAGCTAACAGTTTAAAATCAAGCTTATGGTTTAGTGCCCCATTAGCTCCATACGTTATTAAACGGCTTGGTGATTGCGAATTTGGACCGGCTATGAGTGTAACTTCATGCCCCATCTCAGCATATTTTAAAGCTAAATCGTAAACCACACGCTCAATGCCCCCATAATGTAATGGTGGTACGGGTATGAAAGGATCTGCAAGTAATAGTATTTTCATACTTTAAATTGTTGTTTCATTAAGGGGTAATTTTTCTTGTAATAATGTCTAGGTAATACTGTGAGACATTATTTTCTTTCTTAAGAAATGGGTAGACTTTTTCAATGAAATCTACATAAAATATGGTACGAGACCAAGCACAATAATGCTCAGCAACCAAAACATGTCGGTTAGATTCTCCTATTTTAAACGATACATCATAATCATCAGGCAAGGGTAAACATTCATAATTTTTCGCTATCCCTAAACAGAATAAGGTTTGTCCTCTTGTCCAGTTATTGGTAGGTACATATTCTTTGGCCATAAAATCTTCAATGCTATTAAAGATAGATATGTCTGCATAATATAAAACTAAACCTGAATTGAATTTAATGGGTAAAGATTTCCCTAAGTGTTCTTCTAAATCTTCTATTTTAAAGCTGAAGGCTGGCCCTCTATCTATATTATAATAGATTATGCCCCTTTTCTCATTTATTTTTTCTAGAAGAGCTGTGGGTTTTTGAAGAAATAATATATCAGAGTCTAATTGAAGTATTTGTTTGTTTTGATTGAAAATTACAAAATCAAATATTTTTCGCCGTAATGGGTGCTCGTTTCTTACGTTGATGCAATTTTCAAATCCGTTTGTTTTAAGATAGGCACCACTTGTAGCGTCTGCTTGGGCTTTACTGATGATTTTAATTCCAGGAAGATGGGCATTTAGAAAATTGATGTCATTTCTGTTTAATGTACCATCGTCAAAAAGCATTACCTCAAAATCTTTATTCACATATCTTAAAAAACTTTTTAAGGTACAAACGCCTTCATGAACCATAGAATGACCACATAACATACAAATTACTTTTTCACTGGCTGTAGCAACAGGAATGGGTAAAGTTTTAGTAATTAATGCCTGTAGTTTCTTTTTTAAGAGGACACGTTCAAGTTTTTTTTTAGCTCTTGTAATTGTTTTACCAATTTTTTTAATCATTATATGTAAAGTTTCAGTTAAGCTAGTTTAAGTTTAGATTTTAGAAATTTAGTTGCCTTCCATCCAAATAGTTTTACCAATTTTTTTGTAATTCCCCCAGCTGGAAATGAAAGTTGAGATCCCCCTAAAGTATTAGCTTTGTCATGCATTTTTTTCGACAAATCGGGAAATTCGGGATAGGTGTTGTAAGTCCATAATTGATAACAATCAGCACAAACTTTTCTGGTTCGTTCGGTGTCTTCATAATTCAGTATACTTTCACAACCTAATTGTATGGATAGACAGGCAGATGCCATTGCCTTTCTTGATTTTGTTGCAGATAATGTGTTCCCCAAACCAGATCTATATTTTAATATTGATTCTTTGGAGAACAAAATATGCTCACTAGCAAGTATTACACGTATGAAAAAATCAAAATCGTTAATGAGCGATAGTTTTTCATTCCATAGACCTGATTTTTCTAAAACTTTACGAGGAATAAGCCACAAGGCACATTGCATCATGTTGGGGCCATTCCAAAGCGATTCGACCAACCAGTCGATAGGTTTCATGTCTTTCCAAACAGGTTCTGGATTTAATTTAAAGGTTGATAAATCATCGTTATAGAAACGGCCCCAAGCGGCAGATGCTATATAGTCCGCTCTTCCATTAAGCAAGGAAACTTGATGTTCAATGAAATTTTCAGAAAGAATATCATCGGCATCGAAAAACTTGATGTACTCTCCTTTAGCTTCTTTATAGGCTCTATTTGCTGCAGCACATTGTCCTTGGTTTTCCTGTTCAATAACTTTAATGCCTTTTTTTGCGTACGTTTTTAGGATTTCTCCAGTACGATCCGTAGAACCGTCATTAACAACAATTATTTCCATAGGTTTATAAGACTGGTTAAGTATGGAATCGATACTTTCTGAAATGTGTTTTTCTGCGTTGTAGGCAGGTACGCAAATAGATATTAATGGTTTATTCAAGGGATTTATATTGTAGATTTTTTATCACCTCAACTTTTTTAGTATAAATAGAAGTTTGTCCTTTATTCTATTGAGAACAGTTCTATTTTTAATTGTTGGTAATGGTGAATTATTAATTACCGCTTCTAGCTCATTGTATTTGTTGCTGTTAAAGTGTACGCTTATAGGTACTTTGTTTTGCACCACAAATTTCCCATTTCCAATCAGGTAATTATCACGAGATAATTCGCCTAAGTGCAAGCAATATTCAAAACTAATTTCTTTAAAAGGGTATTTAAAATATGTTTTTAGGATATTGACTAATGGTTGATCGCTAAAGAAATTGATAAATTGATTAGAAGTTAATAACAACGCCATTAAATTAAAGCGATGAAAAGTTTGGCTGTCTGCACCATACATACCAGAACAAAAATTGTCTGCAGGTAACATTGTTTTTTCGTAATCTTTTTGACTTGATAATTTAGAAAAATCAGAAAACTTCAACCATTTGTTTAGGAAAATTCCTTCGTTCATTTTTAGCCATTCTTTAACAATGACTATTTTGCCAAATTCAATTTGTTGCCATAGTGGTTCAGTTGGTGCTTGAAAATAGACATCACTGTCGAAATAGATGATTTTATCTACTTTACCTAAATATTTTTTGCTGATGAGCGTATTATAAATAAATTTATGCGGATAGCGTTGCGTAGGCGATTTAATGTTTTTGATCACCTGTTCATCTAAGCCATTTTCTGTAATTAGGTTTTGCAGGGTAAAAACTTGCACTCCATTTTTTTTAAAATAGCTATTTTGTTCTTCAGAAAAAGAGGGGAGTTTAGACCAAGTGCCTGGCTTATTCCAAGTACCCTCTATCGCATTATCACAAATGGCTATTTCGCCTGTATATTTACCATTTGTTTGTAAAGAATCTATGAGATTCTTTAATTGATAGAAGTTTTTGCCGCTACCTGAGGTAATAATTAAATACTTCATGCTGATCTTACTTCAGGATGGTTGATTGGTTGTTCTTTGTATTCGAAATATTTTTTCAGCTTTAATAGTTTAATCTCTATAAGGTGATAGGAAGCTAACGATATCAGATAAAGAATACTTAACATTAAGATATAAGAAACGTAATAATTATTCAAAAGACTATTTATTGAATTGGGTATACTAAAAGTACTGGTAAGAAATGTTTTAATATATTTATATAAATCCGGTATAATGTAATGATATAAATAAATTCCATAAGTGATCTTTCCTAAATGTATAAGAAATCTATTTTCAAATATCTTTAAGGCTAGATAATTGTATTTATTTTCACTTATATAATTTATGAGACTTACGGCGATAATGGAATGAATGGTTCTTATAGACAAGAAAGGTATTAAACCAAATTTATTTAAAAAGTAGATTACTATGGACACCGGTAATAAAATGTTGAGTAGTTTTTTAAAGCTATTATCGCCTATCTGTTGGAAATATGCTAATAATCCACCTATACCGAAAGCATTAAAACAATTAAAAGTTAATATCTTGGCCCAACCTCCGTAAACTGCCTCAGTCAAAAGTGAACATGATATTCCTAGAATAATAAAGAATATGATACTTTTCTTTAAGTAAGTTTTTGGGGCGTAAATAATCACCCATGGCCATATTAAATAGAACTGTTCTTCTACTGCTAGGGACCAGGTATGCGAAAAGCTATTCCACGCACGTTGCGAATAACTCAAAAAATTTGAAGTGTATGTGCCGAAATACCAAATGTTCTCTTTTATGTCGGGATAATTAATTAAGTACAATACACCTAATAGCAGATAGTAGATAGGAAATATTCTTAGTGCTCTCCTTATAATGAAATTCTTGATAATGATATTTTTATTATCAGATTCTGCTCTTGCTGTTAAAAGTATATTTGTAATAAGATAACCGCTTAATACAAAAAAGACATCTACGCCAAATTTTCCACTCGGTATCAGTAATGTCCATATAAACTTGATGGTTGGGTTGTTAAATCCTGCTGGACCCCAATGGGCCAGTATAACAAAGATGACAGCGAAGGTTCTAATGCTGTCTAGCCCTTTTATGTACTTCATATTTCTGATTGCCCCTTGAATTTGCCGTAAGCCGCTTGATAACGGATCATATTTAATTCACACTTCCAAGGTCTTATTTTGATATAAGCTCTAAACTGCCTAATCGGTAAAGTCCAAGATGGGATTTTTTTCCATGGATTTATATTGTGTAATGCTAAAACTTTAACCCAAGAGCGGTTAATTTCAAATGCCATTTTGCTTAAATAGGACATTTTTAATCGTGCCTTTGGGATAAAATGCGTAATTATCAACGAAGGAGTGTAAGCAACCTCATAACCTTTTTTGATGATGGTCAGTACAATATCATTGTCCTCACCAGAAGTTAATGCATTTCCTCTTCTCCCTAGAGCTAATCTTTCCGTACTGTTTTTTACCTCTTCTAAATAGGAAAAAAAAGCTTTTTTTTGTATAACCATTCCAGTGCCGATAGGGGAAAATTTAGGATAATTGTTGATTTGGAAATTTGTAGATATGTAGTTAGATATTTTTATATCATCTCCAAGGTCACGGCAACCTAAACTAATACCTGTTTCAAAGAACCAGTCAGGAGGTTGCGTTTCAAATTGAGGGATAGACTTTCCTCCAAAACAGCCTACCTGCGGATGTTGTTGATGAAATCGTAAAGCTCCTGCCAGATAGTTCGGATTCAGCATATTATCATCGTCAACAAAAACAATTAAATCTGATGTTGAATGTTGTACACCGCAAAGACGGGCATACGAAAGACCTAATTTTTCTTCTACTATTATTTCAGCTTTTGGGTGCCAAGATAGGTTAAGCCAAGATTCGATTTTTGCAACACTATAATTGTCTATTAAAATTAGTTCCCAATCATTGATTTCTAAGGTTTGAACCTTTAGTGATTCGATAACTTTTGTGAGAATATCTTTTTTTGGATTGTGTGAGCAAATGACAACAGAAAGTCTCATCTTTTTATTATAAAAATTATAGTGATTATATGTAAATTCTGCCAATTTTAATTATTTATGGCTTTTTTCTTTATATGGAACTTTTAATTTTAAAATATGTTTTTCAAGTAGAATCCAAGAAAAGTGCGCTATAACTATACTGATTAAGCTTACCAATAAAAATACAACGTAAGATTTGGGATAGGAAAAAGTACCATATTTACTTAATTTTTGATAAACCTTTACAACCAATGCCAGCACAAAGCTGTGGTATAGATAAATGCCATAGCTTATCTTTCCTAAATAAATTAAAGGGCTTAATATGGGGATTGCAATTTTTTTGTCGTTCCTCAAAAAGAAGAGTACCAGTCCAAAGAAAGATATGCACAATAGCGAATTGGTCCATACTAGGTAATATGGCCAATCATTTTTAAAAGAAATTAGATATAATACAAAACAGAAACTACTTATACTATAAATGATTTTTTTTGATTTAAAATCACTAGCCAACACACTTTTTCCTTTTAATGCCATCAAAGCACCTAGGCCTATAATATCAAAATTGCAAACCGTAAATAACTTGGTGGCTAATTTTGGATCGCCTTCATAAAATAGAGAGAAAGAAAGCCTGCTAACTGGCCCAGAGGCAATAAATATGAGTATGATGTGTTTTAAATATTTATATGGGGTAAGGAATATGATCCAAGGCCATATCAGATAAAATTGCTCCTCAACGCTGAGTGTCCATAAATGAGAGTACATACCAGGGAATTTTTCCAACACAAATAAAAAGTGGAAATTAGCAAGGTAAGTATAATACCAAGTTCCCAATGTTTCCCATGAAAAGCTGTCTGCAAAAAAGAGCTTTACTAGAAATAATGTTAAATAATAGATGGGAAATATTCTCAGCGCCCTGCGGCTAAAGAATACTTTATACGAATGGAGAGTGTCTTTAAAGTTAGTAATGTTGTTCTTCTGATGAAGGAGTATATCGGTAATCAAATATCCGCTCATGGAGAAAAAGAGCAACACGCCCATTGATGCCATGTTATAGGGATTTCCAAAGCTCGTATGAGAAGATATTACAGCCAGAACTGCAACAATTCGTAAAAGGTTTAAGGATGAATAATAGGGCTTATTATTTGACATAAGCTATTTAAGAAAGACCTTAATTTTACCAATACCAAGTTTTATTAATCTTTTTAAGCCAATTCTTTGCTCAAATAGTTGTTTACTAGATTGGTTTATAAATGAATTTTGAATGAAAGCCAATGTATTGTTTTGGTTAATAGGCATTTTCTTAACAGTCTCAAAAGCGTTAATCCTTTCTTTAAGAATAGCAGTATTGCTTAACATTCTTTGTACTGAAGAAGATGCTTCTTGTTGTATTTCATTGAGCTGTTTTTCAGTACTATTTAAATAGCTGTTAAATATATTCATTAAAGAATCCAAATCATTGTTTTCATAAACGAAGCCATTGATTCCATTTTGTACTAATTCAGTTGCCCCGGCTCCAGTCGAAGCGATTACAACTTTTCCCTTCCACATGGCCTCCGTTACTACAAAATTGAAAGTATCCCAAGTAGAAGGAACTAAAACAAAATCAGCCATGTCTATGAGTCGTTGAGCCTCTTGATAAGGCATTCGGCCTTTAAATGCGATTTTGTTACCAATAACGTCCGGATATGTTTTTTGGAGATGAGCAATCATAGAATGATGGTATTCTAAATAATAGTTATCGCCACCTACCCAATCTACACCGGGCGCATCGGGATATTTTCTGTAAAATTCACTAAGAAACAAAGCTCCCTTCCATAATTGGACACGACCTACAATTATTCCTCTCCCCTCTTTATTATTAAATTTTGTTACCTGACTTTTTTCAGAGTCAGCATATTTTAAATAAGGTAAATGTAGTATAGCTTTTTTATGAAGAAATTGATTCCAATAATTAATATTTAGCTGGCTTATTCCAATAACATAATCAGCATGGTTCAGCAATGTATGTTCAAGAGATATGATAAAGCTGCTTTGTAGTTTATCATTAGTACGTTGCTCGTGTAATTCTAATTGACCTGTACTGCCAGCAAGTCGAATAATTACGGGAGCTATTTTACGGGTTATGAAAGAGTAAAAAAGCAAATTATAGTCTGTGATTTCTATAATATCAGATTTTAGTTTCGATGCTTCTTGGTAACAGGCATGACTTAAGGCAACTTTTGATTGTATCCCTGAAAAAATATCTAATGCTTTATATTTTGATAATCCCTCAACATAATTGGACTCGGTTATTTGGATAACATTACAAGGGAAATCATGATTGGTAATATCTCTTTTATAGTCGCCTAAAATTACATTGATATAATGGCCCGCCCCGGTAAGAGCCGGAATTAAATTTCTGTAGTAGGTCGCAATTCCACCACCATTAATTTCAGGAAGTATAAACGTAATATTCAATTTCAGATTTATTCTTTTAGATTAATTGATTCTATCAATTTTTTATTAAACACTTCAACTCCCAGTTGATTTAGGTGGTTGGAGTCATAAAAATGAAGAGAATCATCTAGCATTACCATTTTGTTGAAATTATAGTAATTGCCATACTGCTTCATTTTTTTATCAAAAATTTTATTGTCTGTGTAGCTATTATATAGTGCAGAAGTTATTGGTGCATTTACTAAAATTAAGTTAATGTTTTTCTCTTTTATCATTGAAACTATTTCATTAAAGGCTGTAAATTGACCATTATTAAAATTTCGGATTTTGGTTTTGTATTTTGAATGTTTAAAGAAACTAATTTTTCTTTCTACAAAGCCACCACTAATATAGATATCTTCATCCTTTGCCAAAGGTTCCTTGTAAGAAGCCTTTGAGTTGAATAGATCCATAATTTCTCCGTATATTAATGTGTTATAAACCTTTATATGGTTAATGTCCAAAGCCATTTTTAAAGAGCTTATATCATTTCTATCATTAGAAATAATATCTAATGCAGATTCTACTCCGTCTGCCGAAAAGGTCTCGGGAAACACCTCATAAATAATTGTTTTAGGTTTAACCTTATCTAAGTAGCGTTCCAGCAAAACTTTGGTTTGAATAGGAGATTGTGCACTTGAGCCTAAATTAAAAACATCAATATTATTCTTTTTAAAAATCCTTACATCAAATCCCCTGTAAGTATGTGAGGATCCTAAAAAGAGAACATCTACTTTGTGATATTTCTTTATTTCAGATAATCTTGTGTACATATGCCCATAAGATCCTATACAATAATTTAGATTATACTTAAATTTTTGGGGAATATATTTACCCCATATCCAAATCATTATTGGATAGGAAGCAAATAAAAACAGAAAGAAAAATGTTAATGAAATTATAAAACGTTTCATGCCCCTAAAATTGAAAATAGATAAAAGGAGTTTCTTTTGTCTGCATATACATGCCTATCAAGAAAATAATAAAAGCATACATTGTCCATCGTAATGGACGCTTCCACTTAAGGCCAAATTGCTCAATGGCATATTTGTTCTCCCTGCCTTGCCATTCAATAATTAAAAACAAGATTATCAGTAATCCGATAACCAATATATTTTCTCTACCTCTAAATTGGGGTATTGTAAATAATGAAGTTGAGAATATTTTTGAGATAATGTCAAATGCATGCGTTACGTTTTCAGCTCTAAAAAATATCCATGCAAAAGTAGTTAAGCAAAAAGTAAGCATTATAGCTGTAAACTCTTTAAAGTTTGGTAGTAATCTTCCCTGGGCTACAATATCAAGATGGTTTCTATTAGTCTTAAATATTATGGACGGCATGATATATAATGCATTAAGAAGCCCCCAAATAATAAAAGTCCAGTTTGCACCATGCCAGAACCCACTTACAATGAATATAATGAACGTATTCCTAACTTTCATCCACGTTCCGCCTTTACTTCCACCTAAAGGAATATACAAATAATCTTTAAACCATGTGGATAGTGAGATGTGCCATCTCCTCCAAAACTCTGCAATATTTCTTGAAAAATATGGGAATGAAAAATTTTTTAACAGTTCTATACCAAAAAGCCTGGCAGTGCCTAAAGCAATATCAGAGTAGCCAGAAAAATCTCCGTAAATTTGGAATGCAAAAAATAAGGCTCCCAAAAACAACGTACTTCCAGAATAGTTTTCTGAGTTATTAAAAATTTGATTTGCAAGTACGGCACAGTTGTCGGCAATAATTATTTTTTTGAAGAGTCCCCATAAAATCTGTCTTAATCCGTCTACTGCGTTTAAATAATTGAAATTTCTTTTTTTTTGTATTTGAGGTAAAAGATGAGTTGCCCTTTCAATGGGACCTGCAACTAAAAGTGGAAAAAAACTAACAAATACTGCATAGTCTATAAAATTCCTTTCTGCTTTTATTCTGCTTTTATAGATATCTATAACATACGATAAACCATGAAAAGTATAAAAAGATATTCCAACAGGAAGAAGTATTTTAAAAGTCCAAGGATTTACTTGTAATCCAAAATGAGAAATACCTTTTGCAAAAGAATCGATAAAAAAATTGTAATATTTGAAAATACACAAAAAACCAAGATTAACGGAAATACTTAACCAAAACCAGAATTTTTTGACATTTGTATTTTTTGCATCGAACATTTTTATACCTGTAAAGTAATCTAGTAAGGTAGAAAAGACTAATAAAAAAAGAAACCTCCAATCCCAACAGACATAAAAGAAATAACTTGAGATTAATAGTAATATATTTTGAGGCGTTACACTTTTATTATTTAAAAACCAATAGGCTAAAAAAACTATAGGTAAAAAAATAGCGTAATCTAAAGAATTGAAAAGCATTTTTGAGGGTAATTATTTTTGATAGTTAAGATGCAGTTGTATATATAATTAATTTCCCTTACCGATACAAATAAAGAGTAGGACAATCTAGTTTATAAAAAGATTCAATTCTAATAGAAGATCGATTGATGTTTGAACTATTTAGATGATTTTGTGTGCTAATCTAACAACTTCCTGAATGCTCTTTGATATAGCTGGTAAATAATTGATTCGAATCATGATTGACGAAATAGTAGGGCTCTTCTAATTCTTGTTTTAAAAGTTCTTCGAATTTATGAAAATCATCATAAGGATGAACCCCCTTGCAATCCAAAAAGCTTCTGGCCGCATGAAAGTTGGCAATAATAGGCATTCCGGCAATTAAAATTTCAGGGATTTTTGTTAACGCTCCAACTCCTGTATTTTGGTGGATAAGTAGCGCTTTGCAACTGATCGTAAGTTCTTCCAATTTTTCAGGACTAACTGTTCCATGAATCTTTATATGATAATTATTATCGGTAAAATCTGATAAATAGTCGGTATTGTAGCCTACAATATGTACAAAACAATTTTTTGGCAATTCAATATTTTTAATCCAATTTATCTGCTGTAAAGTGCCATTTTTAGTTGCATAATGTCCTTTTGAACTGATAATAAGAAAATCGGTTTTGGGAGCAGTATAGTCTTGTCGTTTTTCTCTAATTTTTAACCAGTAATTCTCTTTTTGCTTAGGAGGGTAATAGGCTAAATATTGTGCTGGTATAAAATTGGCATTTAAAAACCATTGTTCTTCTCTTGAAATACAAAAAATTATATCACTTTTCTTCAAATTTTTGATTTCATTTACCAATGTATGTGGCCAAGGCTCCTTGGTAAAATAATCTTTATCGTAATTTGGAGACATGAGTGTTTCAAAATTATGCGGGAGGGAGATAATTTTAAAACCTAGTTTTTTTGCCCAATAGTATGTTAACGAATTAACTGGTTCCTCAATAATGATAATTTTATTGGGGGTTTTTAACAATGTTTCTTTTAATCGTAGAGATGCTAACCCAGTTTTAGAAATTAATTCCTTTTTGAAAACTAATTTAAATGATGAAAAGAAAAACAGTCTTAATCCTTCTAAATAATACGCCAATTTGGAAAACTTTAATTTATTGGTTTCATTACTTAATGTGATTAATTTAATGTCTGCTTGTATGCATATCTCTTCAATTTGAGTGGTTCGGTTAATGCCCCCGCTTCCGAATTTACCAAATTTTGCAGCATCAGTTCTGTTAGTGTCCCTTAAGATTTCTATCATCTAATATCTGTATTTGTTTTAATAGCTCTGCTCGTGTTACATCGAAAGGGCTTTCGTAATGCTTTAGAAATCTATTGTTAAATTTATGTAGAAACACAATTTCTGGTCTTTTGAACAACCATTTTATATAAAATTTTAATTTTTCCTGTTTTACTTTCGTATTTCTTTTGTAGTAGCTTATATAAAATTGCTCTCTTCTGTACGGCAATAGAAACAAATATCTTTGAAATATAGATGGTTTGATTATATTGTTTTTAACAGCTAAAACATAAGCTCTCTTTAAAGCTTTACATAGAAATTCTTTATGTATTTCTGTATCTAGTAAGCTATTTTGAGTAGCTTGGTTTTTATGTATTCTCCAAGTCGCCAAATTTTCTGGTATGTGTAAAGTCTCAGTTAAAGTAACAGCCTGATTTAACCAAACAAAATCTCCTACAGAACCTTTGTCAATTGGAAATGGACCAACCGCTCTAAATAGAGAGTGGTGTATTAATAGCTGAGTGAAAGAAGTATATATATTACCAGAAAATCCGAAAAGTTTAAAGTCAAGACCAGTTTTTCGTATATGATAGTTGTCAAATTCATTTGAGAAGAATCGGTAGCAGCGATAGTTATTCCAGGCATATTTATCAGTAACCGGAATACTTTGATCATCAATTACGGTAAGTTTAGAATGTGCAATTTTACAGTTTGGATTAAGTTTAAGACCATTATATAAGACCTCTAAGGCCTCGTTGATCATAGTATCATCACTTGTTGCAATATAAATATATTCTCCTTTCGTATGTTTTATACCTTTATTCCAAGCATCATAAACACCTTTTGCAGGATATTGGAATATCTTGAACCGTTCATCGCCAATGGTTCTTTCCTTTATATATTCAACAGTACTATCTGTTGAGTAGCCATCTATTACAATACACTCCCAGTTTTTGTAGGTTTGGTTTAAGATAGAATCCATTCGTTCTTTTAGGAACTGAATTGAATTGTAAGTGGGGAGTATTATTGAGATCAATAGTAGATTATTTTCGAAAATCAATTTGAAATTTATTAGAAACCTTGGCCGGTTACTACCCTACAGTAAAATTCATAAATGTTTTTTGATTGAACTTGCATGGAAAAATGCTCTGTAGCAAAATCTCTAATTTTACTATTTTTAGATTTATTGAAATTTTTTAAAGCAAAATTAATCCCTTCGGCTAGGGCAGTCGAGCTTATTTCGTTACAAAGGTATCCGGTATCATCGTTTATCCATTCACGCATACCTCCATTGCTAAAACTAACAACCGGGGTTCCAGAAGCAAATGATTCTAACATAACATTGGGAAGATTGTCTTCTCTAGAAGGAAGAATAAAAATATCTGCCTTGGCAAAGATGGCGTTCAATTTTTCAGTATCATATACAGCCCCGTAATTAATATATTCGATATTATTGTTATGGGATAGGGTAATATTTCCATTTCCAACAGATAGTACCTTAATGGGGGAGTTAATATGCGAAAGACAATCAAGGAATAAATCAATTCCTTTCCTATAATTATTTAAAGACTCAGAAACAAACAGGATTGACTTCTTTTCGGAACAATCACCTTCTTCTAAAGGATAAAATTGATTGATATCAACCCCATTAGGTATCAATTCAAAATGTGAATTAGCAAATTGCTTTACCTTTTTTGCTTCTTCTTTCATCCAATTGCTTAATGCTATAATATGGATTTTGGTAGGCTGTAGGTACTTTAATTTAAGATTAAAAATCTCTTTATTTAACTTCTCAAATGAAGGGTTTCTTAATTGATCACCTTTATAGTGAAAAATGCCCATAAATGGGTTCATGTCATGGAAAGTCCAAACAATTTTTTTATGCGATAATTTTTTAAAAAAACTTGGGTAATTCAAAAAGTGGGTAATCCAATGTAAATGAATAATATCGGCATCTTGTACGTCTTTGTGATTTTCAATACGATAATCTGAAAAGGGAGATGAAATAATTTCATACTTTCCTTGCAATAGCCCCTTTTTTTGTTGAAATAAGGCTTCTGGAGTTTTGATGTTGAAGATTTTTCTAAATGCCCTTTCAATTAAGGATTTCTTTATTTTAGGGACAGTTTTAATATTTTCTAAAGTTGGAGAATAGTTCCCCTCTTTACATATAAATATTGAATGGCACGTTTTGGAATCGAGTAATGCTTTATGTAATCGATAAGCAGCAATGCCGGCACCACCTTTTGGTGTAGTAGAGATATGAACAATTTTAAGCATCGAAATTTTTAATCAGTTCATCAACAGTTAACATATTCTCCATATTGTCATTATCACCTAGGTAATTAGATATTTTACCACCCTGAGTGTAGTCAATAGCAATAAAATCAGTCTCAAGTGTATGCGCAAACACAACAGAATGAAAGCGCATACATATATTTAATAAAGAATTTTGCATACTCTCAACAATGTTATCAACTGTAGAGAGGTATTTGTTATAGCCTATTTTATCCTTATCCCAATCTTTAAAGTAGCTGTCTATAAAATACACAGAAAAATCTCTATCATCATTGCCAACAGTAAAGTTGTGCATGTGCTCAAACTTGATTGAATCTGCATTGATTTCAATAAATTTATGTTTAATAAATGTGGCAAGAGATTTTTCGAAGTGTATTTTTTTTAGCTTAAATTCTTCCTTAGACATTCCATTAGCATATTCAAAAGTCCATTCGCGTAGGTAACATCTCAATATTTTTGAATTTGAGGTTTTTATAGGATACCTTCTTAAATAAACTTTTGCAGGATCTCCGGATAGACTTATATCGCTTGTAATCCCGAGTTTATTTTTAGCATAATCGATACTTTTATTATCTCTTAATTTAATCTCATCAGAATTTAAGAGAATACTTTTTACAGCTTCGTTAGATCGTTGTTTTAAAAGAGGGCCTAGGCCACACCCGTATACGATAGTTCTTTTACCATATTTTTTTGCCAAACGAAAGGCATGGAGAGGTATGGCAAGGTCTTCTATGTCCATCAATGGCCCCCCACCCATAATAACGATATCAGAACCTTTTGAAAAGGATACTAAATCTCTAGAATAAGAACTAATAATATGGGCATTTATGTTTAGTTCTATGCATGTTCGTTCAGTAACAAAAGGATATATACTTGCGATAACTAATTTATATGAATTTTCTCCATGAGTTTTATTTAGTTGAGCAATTATTCCACCTAAAATGGCTTTATCACCAACTGTTTCTGTACCATACCATCCCACAATCATAATTTGTTTTTGTGATTTCCGAGTAACTCTAGATGGTCGTATCGCCATCATTGTTAATGACCTTGGCGGACTATATAGTGAAATATGCTCTTTCCAAAACTTTTCTATATAGTTTTTCTTAAATTCTTTGAAAGTTTCTGGGGCATGATAATCATGTATACAATTATCGCAGTCACTTTCAAATATTTCTCTACGCACCCCTAAGTTATTTTCATATAGAGCTAATGCGTCTTCCTTCAGAACATTGCCCAGTACTGGCGATTTTGGTGCACAGTAAGCTATTTCTCCTCTGGAGTTTAATACTATACCATCTTTTTGGTAAGGGCAACCAGTTAGTCTTGTACCACCCCCTAGTATATTGATTATACTTTTATACGTTCTTCTGTAGGTTGCATTTTTTTCATAAGCTAATAGCTTGTGAAAAAATAACATAAGGTGATAGATCTCATCATCGTCAAAATTTCTAATTACATCTCTTTTGTCTTCGTTATATAGTCTTTTTATAAATTCAGCAACCCTAAATCTGCCGTAAATACTTTCCTTTTTCATGTAAAACAAAAGTTCGTCAACATCCCAAACATTTACTTTTGAGATGGTACAGCCGATAGCGATATTTACTTCCTTGTTTTTAAAATAGTTGATAACATTTTCGGCAGATTTAAAATTCCCGGCCCTTCCTCTTACTTTATCATGAACTGCTCCATATCCATCTAGCGAAACCATCATTGAAAAATATTTATTATAATGCTTACATACTTGTACAACTTCATCAATGCGTTTGATTACGTCTTTTTCCTTTATGGCGTTCGTTATAATACTTAACCCTACAATGTTGGGAATAGCCTTTATAGCGGCTTCATAAAGCTTTGGCAAATCTTCTCTTAACGTTGGTTCGCCACCAGTTATCCCTATATGCCTAACTTTTGAAAATAACGGATTTTTTAAAAGCGTTCCTAAATCGGCAGGGCTTAACTCAAAGTCTTGTTTTTGTTCCCAAATATTGCACATAGCACATTTTGAGTTGCAAATATCATTTGCATTAAGGTTTACCACTTCTGGTTTTCTTATTGTGCTTTTACCTTTTTTGTGTATGCTTTCTATTCGATAAAGACGATAACCCTTCTTATATTCAGGTAGTATGTTATTTTTAAAGTTCCTCCACCTGAAATAAATGCTATATAAGGGAGTTTTTTTAAAAAGTGTTGTAATCAGGTTTTTAATACTCATAACCTTGTATTCTATTTAGAATTAGAACTTTGTACTACCATATATCGTTTTTTGTAGTTTAATATGGGCTTCTCAAAGAAAGTATAAGAGAGCGCACTTATCAAAATGGTTGAACCAAAAACGAGTATATATAACAGGAAATTGAATTGTAAATTAGTTAACGAAGTAAAATGGCCGAATAATCTTAAGAAAAAGGCAATGGCTATAGAGTGAAATAAGTACATCCCATAAGAAATTTTACCTACATATTCAAACATGGGTGTTCCTTTTATAAGAGTATTTCTGTTGGTAGAGATATTTAGGATCAGAATTCCATATAAAATTGATGCAACTGTATTTGCGAATGGTCCAAAAATATTTGAGTTAGCCCAAAACAATAAGATAAAAACAATAACCATTAACTGTACGAATGTTGTATATAGAACTTTATTTAAGGTTTTATTAAAGTAGATTAGTGCACAAAAGGCTCCAATGAGCATAGAGTCGTAATGGAGAAATTGATATAGCAACTTACTTATACCATAAAGTGAAGGTATAGGTATTATGCTATTTAAAATAAGCCATAAGCCAGTTTTTAGTGTAACTAGGGCTATAAGTAACACTGTGAAAGCTTTAAATAATTGTGAAAGTTTAAATCTTTTAATAAAATGAGGCCAAAATAAATAAAATTGTTCTTCGACACCAATAGACCATAATACTCCTATAGAAAAAATGGAGCCATAAATGATAAGAACTGCATTCGGTAAAAAGAAGATAGTGAGCAATAGTTTTTGAAGAAGATGCGGAGTTGGCTTAACAGCGAAGTAATCGGGACTTAAAATATGGGGAAGTATGAAGAAGCCCAAAATAACTATTGTAAAGTATAAAGGCCAGATTCTTAGTATTCTTCTGATGTAGAATTTTTTAATTTCGATAGTTAAAATGGTTTTCTTTTCGACTAGAAGTAGATAAGTTATTAAGAAACCACTTAAGGTAAAAAAGATAATAACCCCCTGACGACCTAGTCCACCTATAAAATCTTTCAGTGAATCGTTATTTAATAAGCTTTGTAGGCCAGATTTTTGTTTAAAAGATTCTATATGCGTGAAAATAACTAGTGTTACGGCTAGGCACCTGACGGAATTTAAACCAGGAAAAAATATTTGTTGATTACTCATATTCTAGGATTTGTAAAAATTACTTTTAGAATATATGGCTATATTTTTTTCATTATGATATGATAGAATCTAAATCTACCCGCTCAAAAACGTCTAACATACTTTTTTTAGAGGCATTATAAATTTTAATTCCCTTAGGCTCCAAATGTTCTTTCATATTTCTGTACGCACTCCAGGTATTATAATGTCCCAAAAACATTTTTTCTAAATTGAATTGTTTTAGATGCTTTTCGTCTGAAAAACTTTTAGAACTTTCGTAAAAATGTCTGCCTTCATACTGACCTATTCTCTGCAAAAAATCATGATCACATCCCAATAGATAAATTTCTTTAAATCCCATGTAGACAGCTATTTGAATGGCTGAGAAAACTACTGTTCTAACTGAGAATGGGTTTTGTGTAATGTCCCAAACACTTTCATCATCTCTATTTTTATCATTCAATTGAGGAGAGTATTGGTAGTTTATTGGATGCACAATATGTTTGGTCGGTTTCATCTTAATATATTCTATATAGGAATAAGGAAACGCATTCGTACCTACAAATAGATCAATAGAATAGTTATAATTTTTTTCAAGACCGTTAAATACTATTTCTGCTTCGTTAAAATCGAAAGGAGGATGCAACGGAGCAAGTACATGGTATTTTGGTCGTATAGTATTAATATCTTTGTGATGAAAAAAAGAACTTACCGCAATACAATTTTCGTTTTGTAATGGTAGCAAATCCATTTCGTTAATAGACGGTCCAGAAGCAAGAATAAAACAACGTTGGCCTTTATGGATATTTTTAAAGATTAAATTATCGTCATTATTGGCCCGCCTTTTTTTGGTAACATTGGTGCTTGTTAGCTCTTTATAGATGTTAATGAAGCCTCTAGGTACTACCCAATTATATAAAAAATCCTTAATCGTCATTTTGACAAAATATATTCCACAAATTCTCTAAAACAGCCTTCTCCACCCTTACTACTTAAAAGTATGACATTGCTTAACTCTTTAATTTTGAAATTGGCATCGGCGGGACAAGCGGCTAAACCTACCGCTTGTAGCGCATTGAGACAATTAATGTCATCGCCAATATAGGCTACTTCACTAAGTTGTATGCCTGTTTGGGTACAGATTTCTTGAATGGCTTCTAATTTTCCACCCTCTCTTTTACCTTGGTACAAATAGTCAACCTTAAGTTTTTTTGCCCTGCGCTCTACAATCGCGGTATTTTCAGAGGTAATGATGCCTGTTAGATAGCCTGCTCTTCGCAACAATTCAAAACCCATTCCATCTCGTGTATTGAATTTTTTCAGTTCATCTCCGTTTTCGCCATAATACATTCCTGCGTCTGTTAATACGCCATCTACATCGGATATAACGAGTTTAATATTTGGTATTTGCTGCCTTTTACTAATTTCTACTTGTTGTGCATGGTAATGTCGAAACAGTTGTTCACAAATAATCCAGTCATGTGGTTCATCAATCTCGGTTTGCGTGTACTCTGGCATTTCTACAATCCCTATATTACCCGAAATTCGATTCCTGTCTTTTAGAATATTGCCTACATCATTGATATAAAAAGCCCCATTTTCTATGAAACAACCATCAAAATCTTGTCTTCTTGGTCTATTTTGATAATCATAATTAATGGTTTTGCCCTGAGTTGTCCAGAAAAAGCGCTTAATTAACGAAGCACTTAAAACAGAATCTCTTTCCCCTGATAAAATGTACTGTATACCTTTTTCATAATCTTCAGAAGTGGTAAAAGGATTAGTCAACTGTGAAAGTATAAATAAACCATCGGTATGAATATTTTCTAAACTTTCCAGATATTCTAACATTACAGATTCGGTAGATGAATGGTCGGCTGCATTTTCCGCATTGCGTCGATATATGCTAACTTTAGGCAAATTGAAACCACCTACCGTTCCAGAAATAATATCGCTATCTGTAGCTACTACAATGCTGTCAATTGATGGTGCATTTGATAGGGCTAGTAAGTTCCAGTAAATTAAAGGCCTGCCACAAAAATCTTTTATATTCTTTAGAGGAATGGACTTGCTTCCTCCACGGGCAGGTACAAAGGCAATGATTTTCATTTACGGTATTTCAATTTTTCTCTTTGTACCGCTTCTATGGGCAATATCTCAGTTGATTTATAACTCATCGCTTTGTGGGTAGCCGCTAAATCTCTGCAAAGTTTATACAAACCTTGGTATTCTAGGGAAGCTGCATGATCGGTTCCTTTCCAGGTACGGTCTTTGGTAAAATGACGTTCTACCCAGGTTGCCCCTAACGCGTAAGCTGCTATGTCTACGGCGATACCTAAATGATGTCCTGAAAAACCAATAGCTTTTACACGGTTTCCAAATTTATCTTTTAAACGAGCTATTTCTAACAGGCAAATATCCTCGAACGGAACCGGATAACCAGAAGTACAAGAGTAAATAACTAGCCTATTTTTTGCCTGATTGGTTTCTTCAAAAAATGCAACGATTCTATCCTCTTCTTCATGTTTGGTCATACCAAAAGATAAGTGGATATCTCCTTGATAATAATCACGTAATTGCGCCAGCATCTCAAAATGGTTATTACATGCAGAGGGTACTTTGATTAATTCTGGATTCAGGGCAATAATTTCTTTGGCAGAAGTGGTGTCCCATACTGATGTAGAATAAGTTAAACCAATTTCTTTACAATAAGCCATTAGTTCTGCATGTTGCTCTGTTGTAAATTCTAAAAATTCCCGATGTGCACCATAGGTTTCTCCATAAGAATTGGCCGGGTTTGGATGCGGAGCATTGTATTGTGATTCGGTCAATAATTCTTTATTATTCCTTTTTTGGAATTTGGCAACATCTGCCCCAGCGTCTTTGGAGAGTTTAAGCAGCTCTTTAGCAATTTCAATAGACCCCATGTGGTTGCAGCCTATTTCTGAGATGACTTTTGGCTTGTTCATATTTTAAATTTTTCTTTTATAAAAACTACGTTATCATTTGTGATATCAAACAGTTTTTGTTGTGCCGCTTCAATTTCTGACTTGATTATATCTTGATTAGACAGAATGTACATGGCTTTATTGTATAATTCAACTTCAAAGTTTGGATCGTTAATATCTATTCCCCACTCTGGGTGATTGATATCTTCTATAAAGTATCTCATCTTTTCATGTGATACGATTGATAAAATTGGTGTGCCACAGCCAAATGGAATCATTTGGGCATGACCACGCATTCCAATAGTTAGTGAAGGAGTGGTATAAAGTTCAATAATTTTTCTGGGATGGTTGTTGAGTTTAACAAGCTGATATTTGATTCCGTAGCAATCTAAATACGGAAGGAAATACTCATCGGAATAGACATGAGAGTAGTAACGAATATCAAAATCATTGCTTAGTTTTTTTAGTGCCTTAGCAATGGACGATAATTTCCCGCCAATTTGTTGTCCATATCTGAGTACGCTCCTGTCAAATGCGCAGTTTACAGCAATAAAAGGCTTACTGTTTTCTATATTCTCTGCATCGATTAATATAGGGTAAAGTTTGGAGATGATAGTTGTTGGACAAGGTTGAAATTTTATTTTGTAATGGTTCTCTTCTTTTATATAATTTTTTACGCTTTCAATAGAACCATGATTTCTTAAGCCAATAAACGGGCTTTTTTCAGCAAGTACATTTACATGCTCTTTAAAAAGGGAGCTAAAATCTTCCTGTCCTCGAAAACGGTTATAGCCTACTGCGAAAAGCGCAATAGGTACTTTTATTTTTTTCAAACTATCAATAGAGCAACTCCATTGCCAGCCACTTAGGTTATTTGGATTGGTATCTCTTAAAAAGAGGCCTCCACCACCAATAACCACACCTTTTTGCTGATTTATTTTGGCTATTAATTCATCATTAATTGTAGTGTGGGCATGAACGCCAGTCCAGTTAAAATTTGAAGTCTCTCCAATTTCTAAACTATCCCTTACGGCTGTGGGCAATATTGCATCACCGGCGTTACCATAGGTAAAAGCCGCAATATGAATTAGTTTTTTCTGTTTATCGATTTGATTTTTTTCCTTAATTATTGGGATATTTATAGTTTGGTTCTTGTCAATTTTTCTAATTATTTTTTTAGCATAATTAATACATCGCATAAGAATTTTTATAATTAAGTTTCTCATTTTAATTTTGCTACGTTATGTAGAATATGAATTAACACTTTTTAATGTGGTGCATTGATAGTTTTACAATCCCAATTAATAGGTAGTCTAATAATCCCACCCCTTGAAGCACTGTTTTGGGTTAAGTCTGTTCGGTAATTTTCGTATTCCAAGGTTAGGCAATCCTCTGCAAAAGCAATGGAACCCACATTGGGCTGCCCAATTCCCACATTGACGTTGATAACTCCAGGAGTGAAAAAAGATGCCGGTATGATAGCCGTAGTTTCATATTCTCCAGATAGAATGTCTTTTCTAGAATTTTGGTTTCCATCGGTATCCCAAGATCTCGCTATAACATTACCATCACGTGTTAGGGAGAGAGAAATATTCATATTGGGTACAATTGAATTCACTTTATATCTGATCGAGATTTTTAAATTGTCACTAACATCTAGCCTCCCAAAACGTTCAATGCCATCAGATGAAGCTTCAACACTAATCAACTCGACCTGCTTGTTGGTTGGCTTAAAGTTTTTTGACCACGATTTTTCTATATCAGCAAGCCCATAATACTCCTGAATGCAGTCTTCTATTAAACCAGAATAATACAAGCTACCATGATTAAGAACTATTCCTTTTGTGCAAAGTCTGTTTACTGCCCCCATATTATGGCTCACGAACAGTACTGTTCTTCCTTCTCCTTTACTCACTTGATTCATCTTTCCCAAACATTTTTTCTGAAATTCAGCATCACCAACGGCCAATACCTCATCTACAATGAGAATTTCGGATTCTAAATGCGCAGCTACAGCGAAAGCCAAGCGTACATACATTCCGGAAGAATATCGTTTAACAGGGGTATCAATATAACGTTCTACGCCTGCAAAATTAACGATCTCATCAAATTTACGTTGTATTTCGTGCTTACGCATACCTAAAATGGCACCGTTAAGGAAAATATTTTCTCTGCCACTAAGTTCAGGATGGAAACCTGTGCCTACTTCCAATAGTGAGGCGATACGGCCTTTTACTTTTACAGAACCCATAGTAGGGCCAGTAACCCGACTTAAAATCTTCAATAGAGTAGATTTACCTGCTCCATTACGGCCAATAATGCCTACGGCATCACCTTGGTTAATTTCAAAATTAATGTCCTTTAAGCTCCAAACATATTCACTGTTTCCTTTTTGGCTACGGTCGTTGGTTTCGCCAATCTTAAGATAAGGATTTTCTTTGCCTCTAATGGTATGCCACCATTTGTTAACATCGTGGGAAATGGAACCCGTGCCTATTTTGCCGAGGCGGTATTGTTTGCTAAGGTTGTCTACTTGTATAACGGTGTTACTCATTTAAAATCTGGATTGGCAATTGATTTATTCATTGTATCATTCAAAATTCATTCATTTTTAAACGGTATCCATAAAGCTTTTTTCTACTTTATTAAATATCAAATAGCCTAAAAATATAGCGATAAACATAAAAGCTATACTATAAACGATTTGAAGGGGCTGTAAAGTGCCTATATTAAATATACAAAGTTTAAAGGCCTCAATAATGGGAGCTATGGGATTCCATTCTACTATCCAGGCATAGCTTTTCCCTTGTAAAATAGACAACGGATAAATCACTGGACTAGCATACATTAACAACTGTACTGCAAAAGTTAGCAGAACGTTAAAGTCACGGTATTTGGTTGTTACAGAAGAAATTAATATACCCAAACCTAAACTGATACCCGCCATTAAGATTAAAAGTAAGGGAATATATAGTAGTTTGGCGCTAAGATGGACAGGGTAACCATTAAAATGAAAATAAATAATAACCGCAGTTAACAATAAGCACTGAATGCCAAATTTGACCAGATTAGATAATACCACCGAAAGTGGCAAAATAATGCGGGGGAAGTAAACCTTGCCAAAAATGTTCGCATTGGCCGTAAATGTGGTTGAAGTTGCGGTTAAACAGGCCGAGAAATAACTCCAGATGGCAAGGCCAGCCATATAGAAGGCAATGGGAGCAATACCCGGATCTATGGGAATACGTGCAACACGGCCAAATATGAAAAGGAACATTAGGGTTGTTAACGCGGGCTGAATGATATGCCATAGTGGCCCCAAAATGGTTTGCTTAAACTGGGCTACAAAATCGCGTTTCACAAAAAGCCACATCAGGTCACGGTAACGCCATACTTCTTTAAGCTGTAGATCAAAAAGTTTATATTTGGGTTTAATCTCTAAATCCCAATGTTCTTCTTCGGGCTGGGTATTGGTATTTACCATGTTATATGCTTGTGATTTAATTCAAATTTTCATTTGTAATACTGGCGGCCAGTTTTAGGGCTATAGGAGATATCAGTTTCTGCTGTCATGTTTTCTTGTATTTAAAAGATTGGTTTTCATCAATACGTAAAAAAGACTCTTTTGTAGATTTCTAGCGATGTTCGGAATCTTAAATCTAGATAGTTTGTAATGTAACTTTTCACTTGTTTTGGTAGTGTTCTTTTAAAAATAGCAGCCCTGCACCATTGCTGTAAAAGAATTTATGCCCACTTTGCATGGGATAGCCGTCATGTGTCACTTTTAATATTCTTTCGCCCGAGGCAAAATATTCTTTGCCGGGATCGGTTATGAAAAGTGACATGTACATGCTCGTATGGTTAAGCTGTTCGGGAAATGCTATACGATGCGAAAGATGAAAATCTCCTTCATATGTTTTAACCATCCCTTCATAATGGCCTGGGCTAAAAAACGCTAGAGGTGTTGCGTAATCATCGTAAAATCTACATTCTATCCCTATTTTAGCTGGTACTTTGGCCTGCCCGAAAATATCGATGCTTAATACATACTGGTTTTGATCATTCAGTTCTACTTCGGTAAGCGCCAGTCCGTTAACCAATATTTTGTGGATGTTGATGGTTGAATTTTTTATCTTTAGCTTTTCGGTAATCGTGCCTGTATATGTAAAAGCTAGTTCGTTGTAGCTATTGATTGCTTCGCTTACTTCCTTATCGGCAATCAATTTACCATAGTTCAGCACCATTGCCCTATTACAGAAAGCTTTTATACTGGACATATTATGGCTAACGAACAATATCGTTCGACCTTCGGCGGTACTAATATCACCCATTTTACCTAGGCATTTCTTTTGGAATTCGGCATCGCCCACTGCTAACACTTCATCTACAATTAAAATTTCACTTTCCAGATGTGCTGCTACGGAAAAGGCTAAACGCACATACATTCCACTCGAATAGCGTTTTACGGGCGTGTCAATGAAACGTTCTACACCTGCAAAATCTACAATTTCATCAAACTTATGGCCGATTTCTTTTTTGCGCATTCCCAAAATAGTGCCATTGAGGTAAATGTTTTCTCTTCCGCTTAGCTCTGGGTGAAAACCTGTACCTACTTCTAGTAAGGAAGCAACACGGCCGTTGCCAGTAACACGTCCTGAGGTAGGAGAAGTTACACGGCTCAAAACTTTTAATAGGGTGCTTTTACCTGCGCCATTACGCCCAATGATGCCTACTGATTCACCCTGGTTAATCTCAAAATTAATGTCTTTTAAACTCCATATCACTTCATTGTTTTTCAAATGCGTATTATTTGCGCCAATGGTTAATAGTGGATCTTCTTTGCCGCGCATTTGGGCATACCAGCGTTCAAGATCGCGGCTAAGAGTACCTGTACCAATTTGGCCTAATTGATAGGCTTTACTTAAATTTTCTGCTTTTATAGCAATAGACATTTTTATTTTTGCTAGCTTGTAGAACGCTTAGGCCACTCTGGATTAAATACATTCAAAATTTTTGAAGCGATGTATCCTACTACCCCGGCTTGCCTAAAATGATATCCCCTTAGCGACTTCCATTGAAACCCTCTAGTACCGTTTGCATAGTGAATTTCACCAATAAAATCCCAATTTTTGCGCTTGAATGGAATGGCTTTGCAAATAGGCAGTTGATTGATGTTATAATTATCGTAATAGCTTAAACTGTTTAATGCCAAAGGGTATACATATTCATCCAAAAAAGACTGATCTGCGCCATAGGCATTAACGTTAGCAGTACTTGGCAGCCAATTTCTAATGAGCATAGCTATGTTTAATCCTGCTACTTTTTGCATGGCCCACATACCGCCATACATTTGCACTTTGCGGTGGCAGTAAGGGTGGTCTTTGATAATCATAAAATTCGTATGTTCATTTATCCACAAATTGACCAAGTTTTTTTCTCTTTCGCTTAAGCGGCTGTCTGTGTCCCGTACCAACATTAATTCAACTTCTGGCAAGTCAATTGCAGTAAATCTCCACATCATGGGAGGTAGATCCGAACTGCTCATATCTATCAATTTAGTATTTACAGTATTGTTCAACTGGGCTATATATTTTTTAGGGACGGTATGGTCTATAAAAAAATAACAGGTGTAATTAGGAAATAGTATTTTAGCTAACTCTACGTTCTTTAATGCTCCAATCAAGTATTTCTCATCGGTGCCATATAAACTAAATGAAATGCATTTTATTCCCATTTTTACAGCTAGATTGATGACATTGTGATCAACTTTTCGAGATTACGAAGTTTATAAGGTAGCAATATTCGTTTAATTTTGGCTATGCCATGAGAAGTCCATGATTTTCGCTTTGTTAGCAATTGCTCGAATTTGGTATATAGTGCAGTGTGCTTTACTTTTACAACTTGTTGCCATTCTGCTTCACTAAGTTTATAATTGCTAGATATGCCCTCTAAATCGTAGATGCTGATGATCATTTTGTGCAATTGCACAAATAGCTGTTGGTTTTTAATGAGGTTTAGCATAAAATCCCTAAAAGAGGCAATTTTATACGTTTCATCGTATTTTCCATATTTATCAAATAACTCTTTCTTAATGACACAATTTTGGTGATTTAATGAGTTAAGCAAGAGATAATCTAAGGTGATTTCTGTTGGGAAATGCTTAATCATACCTTTATTAGTAGAGCTGTATATGTAAAGAGCATCACTATAATAAATTGCGGCATCTTGCATTTTTTCTGATAATTGCATGGTTACCGTGTCATTGAAAAGCAAATCCCCACTATTTAGAAACAAAAGATATTTGCCAGAGGCCCTCACAATGCCTTTATTCATCGCATGGTAAATACCGTTGTCCTTTTCAGAGACCCAATAGTTTAAACTATCTTTTATATCCTCAATCACCTCGATACTTCCATCAGTCGATCCGCCATCAATGACGATGTACTCAAAATCATTAGATTTTTGGCTAAGTACACTATTGATTGTTTTTTGCAATCCGGTTTTGTTGTTGAAATTGATAGTGATAATGGATAACAGCATTACTTAAAAAACTTAAGTAGTTTGTATATTGGAGACTTGCGGAACATGGTATCGATTTTAATCCACGTTTTTAACCTTTCTATTCTAACAAATGTATTTACAAAATCTTTTTCTAAGTTGATGCCCTTCTCTTGCGCTCTTAATATTTTAACCACCCAAAACCAGTAGTAGGCCAAATCTGTTTGCGCTTTAGTAGAAAGCCCTTCGTCATGTATCCGGTAATAGTATAATGATTGGGGAACGTGGATACAATCTCCAACATCATAGAGCTTTAGGTATAGATCTTGGTCGATAGCTCTTCTTAAATAAGCATTAAGTCCTTTTGTTTGTAGATAAACAGATTTCTTTAAAGTAGCAAAGTGCCCAATTTTCCCTTCGTTATTAAAAAAAAATGTCGAACCATTTACTATCTGTGCCGATTTGTATTCGCCAGTTATCTTTAGGCACTCATTGCACTCGTAATAATCGCTATATATCAATGATGCTTGTGGATAGCTGCGGTGCATTGCTACCATCTTTGAAACAGCATCGGGTGTAATGACGTCATCAGGGTCAACAAAACCCAAAATTTCTCCTTTGGCTTCGTCTATACATCTTTTTTTAGTATAGCCCACACCTTCATTTTTGATATTCTGGTGCAACTTTATTTTAGCGTTGTTTGCAGAATATTTATCAATAAGGGCTATGGAATTGTCAATTGAAGCATCATCAACAACAACAATTTCAATGTTTGGATAATCTTGTTTCAGAATACTATCTAAACAATCAGTTATATATTTTCCGTTATTATAATTCGCAACTAAAACACTGAATAAAGGAGTACTCATTTGAGGATTAAGATTTAATTGACCTGATCTTGATCTAGACCTAAAAGATACTTTACATTTTTAAACGGTATCCACAAAATTCTTTTCTACTTTATTAAATATCACAATGCCTACCAATAGGAACAGTAATGTAATGCTAGCAGTATAACCTAAAGCACCCCAGCTAAAAGTGCCGTTTCCCAATAGCCCATACCTAAAGGTTTCTATCAACGGTGTTATCGGATTATATGCCACAACCCATCCCCAAGGTTTTCCCATTACCTTTGTTAAGGGATAAATTACTGTTGTGGTATACATTAATAGTTGTACGCCAAAAGTAACTAGAAAGGCTAAGTCTCGATATTTAGTAGTCATGGCCGAAATGGTCATGCCTAGCCCTAACCCTAGCAAGGCCATTAATACAATAATTATTGGAAGTAGGGCCGCTGCCCATGTGAGTATAAAATTGGCATTAAAAAAGTAGTAGAAACCCATCATCACTAAAAAAAGTAAAAATTGGATGCCAAAACGTACTAAGTTACTTACCACAATGCTTAAAGGCATTATTAGCCGGGGAAAATACACCTTGCCAAAAATATTGGCATTGTCTTTAAAAACAGTTGATGTTTTGGTCAAACAATCCGAAAAATAGTTCCAGGCAGTAATACCTGCCATATAAAATAGTGGAGCAGGGAGTTCGTCAGTTCCCAGTTTAGCCATTTTATCGAATACGAAAGTAAAAATTAGTGTGGAAAACAATGGTTGTATAAAAAACCACAGAGGGCCGAAAATAGTCTGTTTATAAAAAGATACAAAATCACGTCTTACCAAAAGCCATAATAAATCCCGATAGCTCCAAGTTTCTTTCAACTTGAGGTCTAATAATGAGTTTTGTGGTTCTATACTCCAATTGTACTGTTGGTTATTCATTTTATATTCTTCTAGTCATATCGACGAAATGTAATGAGGAGATATCTGTTAGTTTTATGCAGTACTGTTCTTTTTCAGTTTCTTCTCTTCGCTATGCTTCGTTCGGAATGACAGATGTTTTAATTTAACAAATTAACCGATTAAACAATTAACCTTTTCTATATATTGTTCAAAACCAAAATGCGCAACTGTTAACTTTTGTTGTGCCTTTGGTTGGTGGGTATGGTTTGCCAAAGTATTTTGTATGGCATTAATAATTTCAAGTTCACTATCTGGAGATACCATTCGTCCTAATTTGCCATTTAAAAGAGCATCGGTGCTACCATCTAAATTACCACCTATTACTTGACAACCACATGCTGCCGCTTCTATCAGTACAATGCCAAAACCTTCTTTTTTGCTAGGAAGTATAAAGCAATCCGCTAAACAGAAGTGATCTGTTATCTCCGCTTCGTCAATAAAGCCGATTAATTTTATTCGATCTTCTAAATGATTATTATTTATCAGTTTTTGTAAACGAGCCTGTTCCTCAGTATCAGCCTTTCCCCCAATAAGATAAACTAGGTTTGGATATTGTAATTTAAGTTTGTTTAAACATGTAATGACCAAATCATAATTTTTTTGATGTTCACTATTGGCTAATCTGGTTAAGGTAAATAAAACAAATGTGTTTGGCTTAATTTTGTATCTATCTAGTAGATAATTTGGTTTCCCAAACGCTTTCGGTATTTCCAAAAATGGGTCTAAAGTGTTGTGCAGTATTTTTATTTTGTCTTCATCTATCTTGTGCCATTCAATAAGTTGCTGTTTTGTATAGTTACTTACGGCCCAAATTTCTGCTTTTTCTTGTAAGAATTTTTTTTTCCAACTTGGTATTGGTCTCCAAACCTCAATGCCGTGTGCCCAGAGAATAACTTTTGTACTTGGCTTTATATATTTAATGATTTTTCCAAATAACAATAAATTAATATGGCTTAAAATAACCTGCTCGAATTTAAAAGCAGCCCCTAAAGTTTTTAGGGCAAACAAAACCTGTTGACCGCCAAAGCCTTTAAAATTATGTTTTAGGGTATATTTATCCTCAACATCATTGTTATTATCATACATTGACCAAGTAGTTAGCCTATTTTCTTTACTTTGGTTAATAGCATACATCAAGGATCTACAAGCTTTTTCTATTCCTCCGGTAAAACTAAATGTTCTTAATGTGAGGAAGAGGATATTTGACACTATATTCTAATTTAATCGATAAATCCTAAACACAGCTTCGCCCTTTCAGTCCCATTTACAGCACCTACGAGGTCAATTTTAAATGATAAAATTTTGAATGATAAAATAGTTATAGATAAGTGGTAAATTAGACATTCAGTCATTTACTCATTTCGTCATTCAATCAAATTACTCATTTCTATTTCAACGGTTCTATATAGGCCATCGATGTTTTCACTTGTAAGGCATAGCCTAAATTTTCCAACTTTAAAACTAGGCTTTTTTTATTTTTTATCGAAACTAGTTCGGCAATCATACCTTTAAAAGGACCTGCATGTACCAACACTTTTTCGCCGGGCTGAATTTCATGTTCAATTAATTCCAGTTCTTCGCCAGAAGCCATCAATAACTTTAAATCTTCCATTTGCTTATCTGGCATAATGGCTATTTTTCCGGAAAAATAGAGAAAACGGCTGATACCCTGTGTCATTAAAACTTCTGCATGTTCTTTGTTCGATATACGGACGAAAATATAGGATTTGAACAACGGCTCTTCCACTAATTTCTTGCGGTCGCTCCATTGCCTATATTCCTTTTTTAACGGCAAGTAACATTCAATGCCCTTTCTTTGTAGCTCTTGATATGCCTTTTTCTCTGCTCTTGAATTCGTATACACTGGATACCATCTGTACAAATTATCAATCATCGTCTATTTTCTCTTCCAAAATTCCCACCATTTTTTACTTGGCTCATCACTATAATAGCCATTGCCATATCCCGTATTCGAGTAGTCAGAATAGTAGTAATAATTGGCGTAATAGCTTCCGGTATAATTAGTGGTGTAATATCTGCTATGCAAGATATCATTATCAAAAGCGTTCAATATAATGGCAATATTGGAGAGGTTAAACTCTTTAGAAAGCCGTTCGGGTACCGAAGCTGCTTGATAACGCGATACGCCAGAACGGATTACAAACAAGTTTATATCGGCCATTCTGATCAACGGAATAGCATCCGATACTAATCCTACAGGAGCGGAATCCACGATAACGAAGTCGTAGGATTTGGTAAGTTCCTCCAAAAGATTTTTCATTTTATCAGAATACAATAATTCCGAAGGGTTGGGAGGTATTGGACCAGCTGGAATAAAAGTCAGATTTTCAACTTCTGTAATAAAAGTAATTTCGGCCAGTTCTGCTTGATTGGACAAGTATGAACTTAAGCCCTTTAGGTTGCTCACTTTAAAAGTGTGATGTAATTTAGAACGCCTTAAATCGGCGGCAATAACAATAACCTTTTTATCGATTAAACTTAAAGTGCTAGCTAGGTTTACGGTAGTAAACGATTTGCCCTCACCAGAAATTTCGGAAGTAATACAAACCACCTTACTTGCTTTCTCGGATGCTAAAAAACTAAGGTTTGTCCGTACGGAGCGAACCGATTCGGCAAAGAGTGATTTTGGATTTTTGATGGATAGGATTTGACGATTGTCATCATCTATTGCATCCTGGAACTTTCTAATTACACCAATAATGGGAATGTTGGTCAAGCTTTCTATAGTTTCCTTATCATAAATATAAGGATTAAACATTCTAACCAAAAAAATAAGCCCAATACCTGCAATAAAACCTATTAATAAAGAATTTGTATATATTTTCTTGGTAACTGGACTAATGGCTCTGGTATTATAGGTGGCTTGATCTATAACTGTAGCGCCTGGAGTTACTGCTGCTTTTGATATTTGAGCTTCCAGTTTTTTTTCTGACAGGTAACTGTAAACTTTCTGGTTAATAGTGAAATTAGATTGTAGATCAATAAGGTCCCGTTCTGCTTTGGGAATAGCGTTAAAGCTTTGCTTAATGCTAGCGATTTGTTGCTCTAAAAAATCTAAAGTCTTTTGGTTTTTCTGACGTTGGCTATTGGCATTAGTTACAAAGGCCGCCTTAAGATCAAGTATTTGTTTATCTATCTGTTGTATTTTGTCTGAGCTTATCTTATAGTTGATTGATGCGTTTTCACGCTCCAATAAAAGTGAGTTGTATTGTGAAAGTAATGCACCGAACATGGGATCGGTAATACCCTGCAGATTATAATTAATTGCATTTAGGTTTTGATTATTCACAATTTCTTTTTCCAGTTGATCAATAAAAAGTCCCTGTAATTTTAACGTGTTTTTTTCCGTTTCGAGCCTATTTAAATTACTCATTACCTCTTGTCCGGCAGCCGAAATGTCAAACAATTCATTAGAAACTTTAAACTGCTCTAACTTAGCTCCCGAAGATTTAACTACTCTCGACATGCTCCGTTGCAATGTGTCTATGAAGTTGATGGTTTGGGTGGCCGAAATTGTTTTTTGTTCACGAGTATAGTTAATATATTCTTTGGTTAGTGCATTTAAAATGTCTGCCGCAAAAAATGGATTTTCATCGGTTTGTGACAGATTTAGGATGTTAGATCCTCTGCTATCACTCATGGATAATCCCCCATTTACCCTTCCTACAAAATCATATTTGCCATTAAATTTAAATAAATAGACAGGATTGTTATTTTCTGAAAAAAGACTGTTCTTGATACGGAACTTGATGCCTTTGGCGCTGATGATTTGATTAACTTGATAGGTGTGTGTGCTATTATTATAGGTAAGATTAAATTGTGTTGCCGATATGGGCTCATACTCAAATAATGCCTTGGTAAAGCCGGTGCTATCTTGTTCAATAATATCAATGGCCATTGGTTTTTGAGGATAAGCCTCCGAAGTACGTACCCGTCCCTTAATATAAAATGAAACTTTGTAATCTAGCGAATTAACAGCTTTAGCGATAACTTCTCTTGAACGAAGAACAACCTGTTCTGATTGCAATTTGTTGGTTCTGTCATAGACATTCCTTACATTCAAAAGTTCGGAAATTTCCGAACGCTTTTCTTCAAATTTTAACGATGCGGAAGTGCGAAACTGAGGTGGTGTGTACCAAATATAGATGTAAGCGATTATCAATGAAATTATAACGCTACTGGCAACCCAATACCACCTGCTGAGGATAATCTTAATGATCTTAACATAGTCGATATCCTGCTGCACTTTTACGTTTTCGCTGACTTGTTGTTCCATTATTTTGATAAGTTGTAAATAAGAAGGATTGTGTTCACCGCAAGAATGCCCATTTGTATTAAACCGGAATAGGTTTGTAGGTTCCTGCTGGCACCCACAACTCTTCGTGGTTCTACATAAATGATATCTCTGGCCTTAAGTTTGAGGTTAGGATTTTTTAAAAATGAATATTCGTCTAAATTCACCATGATAATTTCAGGGTTGGTCCTGTCTCCCCTAAATATCCTAACTAATCGTCTATTGGCAAAGGCAGTAATACCACCCGCATCACCCAGTAGATCAATTAGCTCGTAGTCTTCTCGCTCAATAAGATAGCGGCCTTGTTTGCCCACTTCCCCCATTAATATAACATAGTTGTTGGCAATGCGTACATCTATTAGCGGAGCATTCAATTCTTTAGCTTCATATGCTTTTTGTAAAACCTCCGAAGCTTGTACTCTGTTTAGCCCCGCAACCTTAATGGCGCCAATTTTAGGAAGCACTACTTCGCCGTTTGCATTTACCCTAAATGTGGTAGCAGCTTGGTTGCCTATATTTGCTCCGGTACCACTTTCTCTTACAATCAACCGCATGTCCTGCACGTTCCTAATAGCCAGTTCATCTTCTGGTTTAATAAGGTTATAGTAATCATCAGAACTAGGCTGATTGTTAATAACTCTTACGGTTTTTACTGTGTCGGCATCGTAAGGAGTCTTTAAAAGCGCCTGCCTGTTTCTAAACGAACAAGAACTTAAAAAGAAGATTGAAAAACCAATAAATAATATAAATATTGTTAAGGATAATCTGTTGTTGCTCATTTGTTTGAATGAAGGTGCAAAATACAACTTTTTATCGTGAGTCAAAGCCACAAATTAAAAAACAGTTTTGATTTATTTTTAAAACCAATAGTTTTAGGTATTGTATTTTTAGAGATTTTTTATATGTGTTAAACTTTGGTCTTTAAAAAGATTTTAATGCCTTACTATAACGGCATAGTATAACCTTTGGTGCGTAAAAATATATTAAGTGAAATATGAAATAAATTTAAATTTTTGTTAAGAACTTAAGGATTGTATTTTTGGGCTTTTCCATTCGAAAATAAAAGTGAAAATAACCATTATCACAGTAGTTTACAATGCCGAACAGTATATTCGAGATTGCATAGAGTCGGTGCTGGACCAAACCTATCTCGATAAGGAATATATACTTATCGATGGCAATTCAACAGATAAGACCTATCAAATAGCGCAAGAGTACAAAAACGAGATTTCTGTATTGATGTCGGAACCAGATCAAGGGATGTACGATGCATTGAACAAAGGCATTAGCTTAGCTACTGGAGATGTGATAGGTATCTTAAATGCTGATGATATATTGGCCGATAAAGAGGTTATATTCAAAGTGGCCCGAAAATTTGAGGAGGAAAAAGTAGGGGCAATATATGGTGATTTAAATTATGTAGCGCAAAACAATGTAGGGCAAATACAACGCAGGTGGCGTTCAAACAAAGCCAGTCCTAAAGACCTAGCCTTCGGCTGGATGCCGGCACATCCCACATTATATTTAAAGACCGAGCTTTTTCAGCAATTTGGAGGATATAAATTAAATTATGGTTCAGCCGCAGATTATGAATTGATGTTGAGGTTTCTATATAAAAATAAAGTTTCATCAGCTTATTTACCGATGCTAATGGTAAATATGCGCAATGGAGGAATGAGCAATCAAACCATAAAGCACCGTTATAGCGCAATGTTAAACGATTATGTTGCCTTAAAGCATAATGGTATACCATTCCCGTTCTTCGCTTTAATCTTAAAAAAGCTCAGAAAAATAAAACAATTTTTTTAAGCAAGAATATAGCTGAAAATACCGACAATTAGGTATTGGATATTAGTCTTTTTTTCATTTTGTTTGAAAAAGAGAATAATTTATCTAAATTATTTATACTTTTGAGTGTCAATTTATTACTGACGGCCATGTTTAAACAACTATTCAACGAATATCCACTAATATTTTATGTTTCTATAGTAAGCTTGGCATTTTTGTTGGTAAGGTTTTCTATACCCTCCATTATACATGTAGCTAATAAGCATAAATTGTTCGATTCGCTTGATTTACATCGAAAAAACCATAAGGAAAATATTTCTAGGTTAGGAGGAATAGGTATTTTTTGTGGTTTCACCATTACTGTTTTATTGTTTGCCACGACAGTTCATTATCATCAGGCTAATTTTTTAATCGCATCCAGTATTTTCCTTTTTGCCTTGGGTATTAAAGATGATATTTACGGTGTTAGTCCATCAACTAAATTTGCGTTGCAGATTTTAGTGGCCTTAATATTAGTAGGTTTGGGCGATTTCAAACTGTCTAGTCTGTATGGTGTTTTTAATATTTGGAACGTACATCCGCTTGCGGGAGGAATATTCTCAATAGCTTTAATTATCTTCATCAATAATGCGTTTAACCTTATTGACGGGGTAGATGGTTTGGCAGGTATTGTAGGGGCTATTGTAAGTTTGTGTTTTGGGGTGTTTTTTGCCTTAGCTAACGATGTAGCCTATGCTTTTATCGCTTTTGCCATGCTTGGCTCAATATTGGGTTTTTTAGTATTTAATTATCCGCCCGCAAAAATTTTCATGGGCGATACCGGCTCTCTGATTATCGGTCTAGTTTCGGCGGTATTAGCTATTAAATTTATTGAAATTAATAAGATAGGGAGTGTGCCAAAACCCTATTTTAGCTCGGCGCCATCAATAGCTGTAGCAGTACTTATTGTTCCGATATTCGATTCTTTACGCATATTCTTTATCAGAGTTATCAATAGAAAATCTCCATTTAGAGGAGACAGGAATCATATCCATCATAGATTGTTGCGTTTGGGCTTAAGCACAAGGCAGATTTTGATAATTACCGCTTCTTTTAATATTGGTATGATAGCCCTTACTGTAATGTTGCAGGGGCTTGGCAACTTTGCCCTTATCTTTTTACAGATAGGTGCTTGTATGATTTTTAATGTGATATTGACCTATATGAAGGGGAAAAAAACAGCCAAAAGCTACACTATTAAAGATGTTTTCTTAAAAGATACCCTAAAGGTGTCATAATTTGCACTTTACTTTATTTAAAATTTAGATTTTCTTTATATAGATATTAGCTAGCTTTGCCCTGCGAAATTAAGTTGATTTCGTGTTAATCAATACCAAATGAAAATAGCTATCAACGGTTTTGGGCGTATAGGAAGGATGTTCTTACGTGCCGCTCTACAAAGAAACTTTGATATAGTAGCAATTAATGATTTAACTACACCATCTACCTTAGCACATTTGTTCAAGTACGATTCTGTTCATGGTATTTACCAAAGAGAGGTAGTAGCGAAGGAACAATATTTAATCATAGACGGGAAGAAGATACAAATTTTGTCAAACCCCGGTCCGGAAAATCTGCCTTGGGCGGATTTAGATATAGATTTAGTTATAGAGGCTACAGGCAAATTTGCCAATAAGATAGGTGTAGAAGCACATCTTAAAGCAGGAGCAAAACAAGTGCTAATTTCGGCGCCGGCACCAGATAAAGATGTGCCAATGGTAGTAGTAGGGGTAAATGACCATAAAGTAGATTTTTCATCGACAATTTTGTCGAATGCTTCGTGTACTACCAACAACGTAGCGCCAATGGTAAAAATACTAGATGATAACTGGGGTATAGAAGATGGTTACATTACAACCGTACATTCAATGACGGGCGACCAAAACCTACACGACTCTCCTCACCACGATTTGCGAAGGGCAAGGGCGGCATCCTCGTCCATTATTCCCACAACAACAGGTGCGGCTAAGGCCATTACCCATATCTTTCCTCATTTAGAAGGGAAACTTGGAGGGGCGGGAATTAGAGTTCCGGTATTAAACGGTTCTTTAACCGATTTTACCTGCATCCTTAAAAAGAAAACCACCATCGAAGAAATAAATAAGGCATTTAAAGCTGCTGCCGATGGAGTATTGAGTAAAATTGTACAATACACTGAAGACCCTATCGTTTCCATTGATGTAATTAACAATCCTTACTCTTGTGTTTTTGATTCGCAATTAACATCAATTGTAGGTGATTTAGTTAAAGTAGTAGGGTGGTACGATAACGAATCTGGGTACTCCAACCGTTTGGCAGATGTAGTTGAGGCAATTATGGCTAATAAAAATTCATAGCTGATAAAGTAAGTGTTACAGCTATCTTGAAATGAGCTTAATCAGCGAATGTTGGCATAATTATTTTTGATAGTGTAAAAAATACACTTAATTTGAACTATTAAACCTAATATAGAAATGAATACAGTAGATCAATTTAATTTTAAGGACAAGAAAGCCATTGTAAGAGTAGATTTTAATGTGCCTTTAGATGCCGATTTCAACATTACCGATGATAAAAGAATGCGTGCGGCATTGCCGACTATCAAAAAGATTATAAAAGACGGCGGTTCAGTGATTTTAATGTCGCATTTAGGCCGACCAAAAGATGGCCCTAGCGATAAATATTCTTTGAAGCATATTGTAGCAGATTTATCTCGTATGTTAAGTCTGCCTGTAAAATTTGCAGATGATTGTATTGGCAAAGATGCTGTAAATAAAGCAGATAATTTATTTCCGGGAGAAATCTTATTATTAGAAAACCTGCGTTTTTATAAAGAAGAAGAAAAAGGGGATGTGGCATTTGCCGAAAAACTTTCTAAACTGGCCGATGTATATGTGAACGATGCCTTTGGTACGGCACATAGGGCGCATGCTTCTACTACTATCATTGCCCAATTTTTCCCCGATGCAAAATATTTTGGATACTTAATGGCAGAAGAAATTAAAAATGCCGAGAAAGTGTTGGGTAACCCTGATAGGCCTTTCACCGCAATTATGGGTGGGGCAAAAGTATCTGATAAAATCCTTTTGATTGAAAATTTGCTTGAAAAAGTAGACAACTTGATTATTGGTGGAGGTATGGCGTATACTTTTGCCAAAGCACAAGGTGGCGAAATCGGAACATCGCTTTTAGAAGCAGATAGAATGCCTTTATGTTTAGAATTGTTGGAAAAAGCTAAAGCAAAGGGCGTTAATTTGGTATTGCCGATAGATACCGTAATTGCCGATAAATTTGATAACGAAGCAAAAAAAGATACGGTAGACAGTGGTAAAATTCCTGCCGATTGGATGGGATTGGACATTGGCTCCAAAACAGTAGAGCTATTTAGCAATATCATTAAAAACTCTAAGACCTTGCTTTGGAACGGCCCAATGGGCGTTTTTGAGATGGAAAACTTTCTGCAAGGCACTAAAGCAGTTGCCGAAGCAGTGGTAGAAGCTACTAAAAATGGTGCTTTCTCATTAATTGGTGGCGGAGATTCAGCTGCGGCCATTGCAAAATTTGGTTTAGAAGACGACGTAAGCTATGTTTCTACCGGTGGTGGTGCATTGTTAGAATATATGGAAGGCAAGGAACTACCAGGCGTAGCAGCTATCCAAAAATAAGAATAGATAACTCCTTATAAATAAGCGGCTCCGATGTAAATCGGAGCCGCTTTTGTTTTTTTACCACTAACATCAATTCCCTTAAATCCCCGTAAAAGTGGAACAAAGTGGTAGAAAATGTATGTTGAAAACTTTTTTGTGGTAAAAAGTGGTAAAAAGTGGTAGAAGTATTTATTTTTACACTACATAAAAAGTGTAGCTACTATAATGAACCAACTCATCGGAGAATTTGATTGCAAATTGGACGCAAAAGGGCGCTTGATGGTGCCTGTTGTGCTGAAGAAGCAATTACTTGATGTAGAGCGAGATGGCTTGGTAATAAACAGGGGTTTTGAGAAAAATTTGGTCATCTACCCTAAAAAAGTTTGGGATGAAACAGTGGCCGAGTTGGGTAAGCTGAACATGTTCGAGCGAAAAAACCGCGAGTTTGTAAGGGCGTTTCAGCGTGGGGCAATGCCATTAGCTTTAGATGCCGCGGGGCGGGTGCTATTGCCAAAAACACTTGTCGAATATGCCGGAATTGAAGCCGATTTGGTGTTGGCCTGCCAGTTGGATAAGATAGAAGTTTGGGATAAAAAGGCTTACGATAATCTTTTTGATGATGTTCCCGAAAACTTTGCGGCATTAGCCGAAGAGGTAATGGGTAATAAAAATAAAGGAGGTGCCAATGGAGAATAATTACCATGTACCTGTTTTGTTGCAAGAATGTATAGATGGCCTAAATATTAAGCCGAGTGGCGTATATGTAGATGTAACTTTTGGCGGCGGCGGTCACTCTCGTGAAATTTTAAAGCATTTGGGTAAAGATGGTGTCTTGGTGGCTTTTGACCAAGACCCTGATGCGCAAAGAAATAAAATAGACGATAAACGTTTCCATTTTGTTGATCAAAATTTTGGGTATTTGAAAAATAACCTCCGCTTGCTGGGCTTTAAACAAGTAGATGGTATTTTGGCCGATTTGGGTGTGTCTTCGCATCAATTTAATGAACCGGAAAGAGGGTTTTCTACCCGTTTTGATGCTGATTTGGATATGCGTATGGATCAACAACGGGCTTTAACAGCTGCGGTAGTGCTAAATACATACTCCGAAGAAGGTTTGCATAAAATATTTGGTTTGTACGGCGAAGTGCAAAATGCCAAATCGTTGGCAAGAACTATTGTTACCGCCCGTTTGGATGCACCAATACAAACCTTGTCTGATTTTAAAAAAGTGATTGCAGTTCATATCCCTCGTGGGAAAGAGCATAAATATATGGCGCAGGTTTTTCAGGCACTCCGAATCGAGGTGAATGCTGAAATAGAAGTGTTAGAAAGTTTTTTAGAGCAGTCTGCGGAAGTATTAAAACCGGGAGGTCGTTTGGTAGTCATCTCTTATCACTCATTGGAGGATAGGCCTGTGAAAAATTTCTTAACGAAAGGAAAATTCAAGGGCGAAGTTGAAAAGGATTTCTTCGGGAATGACCAAAAGCCCTTTAAAGTAATTACAAGAAAAGCGATTGTTGCCAATGCTGAAGAGTTGGCTCGTAATAATAGAGCTCGCAGTGCGAAATTACGAATAGGAGAGAGGTTGTGAATAGGTTTAAAGAAAGAATAGAAGAAGAACTGGCAGAAGAGGCGCTTCTTGAACCTAAGGAAGAGCCAATGCTAAAAGAGCCTAAAAAAGAGGGGAATGCAACGGCTTTCTTTAGAAAATTATTTGTGGAAGGAGCGGTATCAAAAGAAGCAGCAACGGATATGCTTCCGTACTTAATCTTCTTGTGCGTATTAGGGATGGTTTATATCGCAAATAGCCATATGGCGGTAAAAAACATACGTGAAATTGATAGGTTAAGCAAAGAGGTAAAGGAATCCAGCTGGGAATATAAATCGCTGAAAGCGGATTTAATGTTTAAAAGTAAAATGACAGAGGTGGCCAAAAAAGTGGATACGTTAGGATTGAAGGAATTGATAGAGCCGCCAAAAAAAATAATTGTACAGGTTAAATAAATGAATATCAGGGCAAACATATTGTTAAGAGTGTACTTGGCTTTCGGGCTAATTGTACTTTTTGCGCTTGCCGTTTTTTTTAGGTTGTGCGATGTACAGTTTAGGCAAGGGCACAAATGGATAGCCATGGCCGATAGCCTGTCGACCAAAGAATTTGAAATAGAAGCTACCCGTGGCAATATCTATTCGGTAGATGGCAGTTTGTTGGCTACATCGGTGCCAGAGTACGAACTAAGAATGGATATGTTTGCCGGAGGTATTCAGAACGATAATGTGTTCAACTCCAAAGTAGATTCGCTGGCAATGAAATTATCAGGTTTCTTTAAGGATAAAAGTGCCAAAGAATACTCACGTTACCTACGTAAAGCCAGACAAGATAGTGCTCGCTACCTGCTCATTAAACGCAAAGTTTCATATCAGGATTTAAAAACCGTAAGAACTTTTCCTCTATATAATATAGGCAAATCTACAGGTGGTTTACTGGCTATCCAAAAAAACAAGCGCATTTTACCCTTTCAGGCCTTGGCTGCCAGAACTATTGGTTATAAAAATGAGAATGTAGCAAATGGTGTAGGTTTAGAGGGTGCTTATGGTAATTATATCAATGGAGAAACTGGCAGAAGATTAATGCAACGTATTACTGGTGGTGTTTGGATACCCGTAAATAGCGATGCGGAGGTTGCGCCTAAAGATGGTGCCGATATTATTTCTACCATTGATGTAAATATTCAGGATTTGGCGCAAAGCGCACTAGAAAAGCAGTTGATTAAAAGTCAGGCGCACCACGGTTGTGTAATTGTAATGGAAGTGGAAACGGGAGAAATAAGAGCAGTTGCTAATTTTACCAAAGAATCGGAAGGTGTTTACAAAGAGAAATTCAATTATGCCATTGCGGGTAATCAAGATCCGGGCTCAACCTTTAAATTGGCTTCTTACATGTCGTTGTTGGAAGATAAAAAAGTAGATACAGGTACTATGGTAGCTACCGGAAATTATCAGATACCGGGACATACCATTAAAGATTCGCATGGAAGTATTGGAACAGTAACTGTTAAAGTTGCTTTCGAGCAATCTTCAAATGCTGCTATTGCTTCATTGGTTAATAACGCCTATCGCGATAACCCAAAACAATTTACCGACCATTTGTACCGTTGGCATTTGAACGAAAAAACAGGATTGCAAATTCCTGGCGAAGCTAGGCCAGTAGTTAAAAATCCATCTATGGGGCCTAACTATTGGAATAAAAACATGACTATGCCACAAATGGCATACGGCTATGAAATGCAGTTAACGCCACTAAAAATGCTGACCCTTTATAATGCGGTGGCCAACAACGGTAAAATGATTGCACCAATTTTTGTAAAGGAAATCAGAAGATTGGGAAATCCTATTGAGCAATTTAAGGCAAGGGTAATGAACGAGAAAATTTGCTCTGATGAAACTTTGGCTAAAATAAAGGCGATGTTGGAAGGGGTAGTTTTAAATGGTAGCGGTAAACAAATTGTATATAATCCATTATATAAAATAGCAGGAAAAACAGGAACGGCACAAGTGGCCGATGCCAATTTAGGCTACAAAGCAAAAAGACAATATCAAGCATCATTTGTGGGGTATTTCCCCGCAGATAAGCCTAAATATTCAATGATTGTAGTAATTAACGACCCCAAAGGGGCTTATTATGGTGCATTAGTATCTGGACCGGTATTTAGGGAAGTGGCCGACCGCATTTATGCCAGCGATGTAAATATGTACAACAAAGTGGGAGAGCGTTCAGAGCATTTTGCAGGTAACACCGTAGCCCCGGAAGCAAAAGCAGGGCAAAGCCAAGCGACCAAAAAGGTATATAATGCATTTGGTGTTAAAGCACTTTATGCAGCCAAATCAGAATATTTTAACTCAGTAGATACCAATAATGGAGTGGCTTATGAAGAAAGTACGCCCGTAAAAGGAGTAATGCCAAATGTGAGCGGAATGGGATTAAAAGATGCCATGTTTTTGTTGGGCAATGCAGGTTTAAAAGCCAGGGTTAAAGGAAGTGGAAAGGTCATCAACCAATCTATACAGCCGGGTAGCAGAATAGGAAAAGGTTTGGTAGTAGATATAATGTTGCAATAAAATATGAACTTACAAGATTTACTTTACGGAGTTTCCATCAAGAGCTTAAAAGGCATGCCTCAGGTAGAGGTAACTGCTTTGGCTTTCGATTCTCGTTTGGTAAATCCCGGAACGTTGTTTTTTGCCATCAGAGGTACGGCGGTCGATGGTCATCAGTTTATTAACCAAACCATTTCGGCAGGTGCAAGCGTAATTATTTGCGAAGAATTGCCAACCGAATTGAACGAGCAGGTAACTTATGTAGAAGTAGAAAATTCGTCCGAAGCGTTGGGTATTATAGCTTGTAACTTTTACGGCAATCCATCGGCCGAACTGAAATTGGTGGGCATTACCGGCACTAATGGCAAAACTACCATTGCTACGTTGCTTTATCAGTTGTTCAGTAAATTGAATTACGGCACAGGGTTAATTTCTACCGTACAAAACCAGATTAAAAATAGAGTTGTACCCGCCACGCATACCACGCCAAACCCAATTGCGCTAAATGAACTGTTGCGCAACATGGTTGATGAGGGTTGCGAATATTGTTTTATGGAAGTAAGTTCCCATGCGGTAGCACAGCATCGCATTGCAGGATTGACTTTTGCCGGAGGAGTTTTTTCCAACATCACTCACGACCATTTGGATTTCCATAAAACGTTCGATAATTACATTAAAGCGAAGAAGGCGTTTTTTGATATGTTGCCAAAATCGGCTTTTGCCTTAACCAATACCGACGATAAAAACGGCATGGTGATGTTGCAAAATACCAAAGCGCACAAAAAAACTTATGCGCTCAAACAAATGGCCGATTTTAAAGCTAAAATCATCGAAAATAAGTTCAGCGGTTTGCATTTGGAAATTGACCAAACCGATGTTTATTTCAGAATGGTGGGCTCTTTTAATGCTTATAATTTGTTGGCAGCTTATGCTACGGCAGTATTATTAGAGCAGGATAAATTGAAAGTGTTAACCACTTTGAGCGCACTTTCGGGAGCAGAGGGCAGGTTCGATTATATTGTATCAAAAACAGGCATTGTTGGCATTGTGGATTACGCACACACACCAGATGCGGTACAAAATGTGTTGAGCACCATTGCGAATATCCGCAAGGGAACGGAGCAGGTAATTACCGTAATTGGTTGCGGTGGCGATAGGGACAAAACCAAACGCCCGGTAATGGCACAGGTAGCTTGCGATTGGAGCGATAAAGTGATTTTAACTTCCGATAATCCACGCACTGAAGACCCTCAAACCATTGTAAAAGATATGGAAGCAGGAGTTTCACCAACCAATCAGCGTAAGGCCATCAGCATTTTAGATAGAAAAGAAGCTATAAAAACGGCTTGCCACTTGGCGCAACCCGGCGATATTATTCTCGTTGCGGGCAAAGGCCACGAAAAATATCAGGAAATAAATGGTGTAAGACATCATTTTGACGATAAGGAAATTATTAACGAACAACTAAACCCGACAAACTAGATGTTATATTTATTATTCGAATATCTGCATAAACATTACGATTTCCCGGGATTGAGGTTGTTCCAATACCTTACTTTCCGCTCGTCGCTGTCTATCATTTTGTCGTTGATTATCACTACCGTTTACGGTCGTAGAATTATCGATTACCTACGCTTAAAACAAGTGGGCGAAACCGTACGTAATCTAGGTTTAGAAGGGCAGATGCAAAAACAAGGTACGCCAACAATGGGCGGTATCATGATTTTGATGGGTATTTTAATCCCAACCCTACTGTTTGCCAACCTTACCAATATCTACGTGATTTTGATGATTGTAACCACCTTATGGATGGGCGCAATTGGTTTCTTGGATGATTATATCAAGGTCTTCAGAAAGAATAAAGAAGGCTTGGCGGGTCGTTTTAAAGTAGTTGGGCAAGTTGGTTTGGCTATTATCGTGGGCGTAACGATGTATTTTCATCCCAATATTGTGGTACGTCAAACAGTTGATGATACCGTAAAAGTAGATACAACTAAAGTGCAAAACACTGCGCCAATGGTATTGCGTAAAAAAGGCGAAACTTATTATTACACACAGGATGTAAAATCGACCAAAACCAATATTCCTTTCTATAAAAACAATGAGTTTGATTATGCCAAAGTAGTTAAGTTTTTAGGAGAAGGATATGAACAATATGCTTTCGTGGTGTTCTTGGCTTTTGTCATTATTATTGTTACGGCAGTTTCAAACGGGGCTAATCTAACAGATGGTATTGATGGTTTGGCAACGGGGACTTCGGCTATTATTGGCATCACGCTGGGTATCTTCGCTTACGTATCGGGTAACACCGTAATTGCCGATTACCTCAATATCATGTACATCCCCAACAGTGGCGAGCTGCTCATTTTTGCTGGTGCATTTATGGGTGCCTGTATCGGTTTTTTGTGGTACAATTCGTACCCTGCACAAATTTTCATGGGTGATACAGGTAGTTTAACCATTGGCGGTATCATTGCCGTTTTCGCCATCATGATTAGAAAAGAATTGTTGATTCCAATTATATGCGGTGTGTTTTTGGTGGAGGTATTGTCTGTGAGTTTGCAGGTAACCTATTTTAAATATACTAAAAAACGCTATGGCGAAGGCAGAAGAATATTCTTGATGTCGCCATTGCACCACCACTATCAGAAAAAAGGTTATCACGAAGCTAAAATCGTAACCCGTTTCTGGATTATTGGGATTTTGTTGGCGGTAATTGCATTTGTAACCTTAAAACTACGCTAATGGAAAGGAAGAGATTAGTAGTTCTTGGTGCGGGCGAAAGCGGAGTAGGTGCGGCTAAACTGGCTCAAAAGCAGGGTTTCGATGTTTTTGTGTCTGATTTTGGTGGCATTGCCGATGTTTACAAATCCGATTTGCAAAGGATGAACATTCCTTTCGAGGAAAATCAGCATACCGAAGCGTTGATTTTAAATGCAACGGAAGTAGTGAAAAGTCCGGGTATTCCTCCAAAAGCGCCAATAGTAAAGGCTTTGGTAGAAAAAGGCGTTCCGGTAATTTCCGAAATTGAGTTTGCCAAACGATATACCACTGCCAAAACTATCTGTATTACGGGCTCAAATGGTAAATCGACAACAACGATGCTTACTTATCATATCCTCAAAAAAGCAGGATTAAACGTAGGCTTGGCAGGCAATATCGGCCACAGCTTTGCGGCACAGGTAGCAGATAAAGATTTTGATTGGTACGTATTGGAAATATCGAGTTTTATGTTGGATGATATGTACCAATTTAAGGCAGATATTGCTGTTTTGCTTAACATCACGCCCGACCATTTAGATAGGTACGACTATAAAATAGCCAATTACGCCGCTTCGAAAATGCGAATTGTACAAAACCAAACATCGGCCGATGCCTTTGTGTACTGTGCCGATGACGAGGAAACGCAGAAAATTTTAGAAACAATAAATATACAAGCCAAGCAATATCCTTTTTCTATCCTTAAAAAAGTAGAGCAGGGTGCTTATTTGGAGCAGAATAATATCCACATCAACATCAATTTAAACAACACATTAACCATGTCAATTTCAGAGTTAGCCTTACAAGGTAAGCACAACATTTACAACTCAATGGCCTCGGGCATCGTAGCAAAAGTACTGGAGCTACGCAACGAAACTATCCGTGAAAGCATGGGTAATTATAAAAACATTGAGCATAGGTTAGAGTTTGTGGCCAAAATAAACGATGTAACCTACATCAACGATTCGAAAGCTACCAACGTAAACTCGGTTTGGTACGCTTTGGAAAGTATGAATACCGATGTGGTGTTAATTATGGGTGGTGTGGACAAAGGTAACGATTATACCATGCTCAAAGACTTGGTGCGCAGCAAGGTAAAGGCAATCATTTGCTTGGGTAAGGACAACAAACGCATACACGAGGCTTTTGAAGATGATGTGGAGGTTATCGTGAATACGTTTTCTGCCGAAGAAGCGGTACAAGTGTCTTATCATTTAGCGAAAAAAGGTAGTACAGTGTTGTTATCGCCGGCTTGTGCAAGTTTCGATTTGTTTAAAAATTACGAAGACCGTGGCAACCAATTTAAGGCTGCCGTAAAAGAACTTTAAATAAGTTAAAAGCTGAAAGTAAAAAGTAAAATCGGTGGTATCGCAAAATCTGTGTAATCAAGCCGAAGGAAAAAAATAAAAAATTGTGTCAGTCTGAGCTTGTCGAAGACTAAATAAGAAGTAAAAATGTTTAACATCAACGCACTTTTAGAACGTACCAAAGGAGACCGTTGGATTTGGATTATCATTATCCTGCTTTCGATGGTTTCTATTATGGCGGTGTATAGCGCTACCGGAGCTATTGCCTATAAAAAAGGCGTTACGGTAGAGAAATATCTGTTGTACAAACATGTAATTTTCGTGTTGTTGGGTATCGGGATGATTTACATTGCGCATTTGCTCGATTACAAATATTACGCAGGTATCTCCAAAATTCTGATGATAATTACTATTCCTCTGTTGGTTTATACGTTGATTTTTGGAACAAACTTAAACGACGCTTCTCGTTGGGTAAAAATTCCGGTAATCAATCTTACTTTCCAAACTTCCGATTTGGCAAAACTGGCTTTAATTACCTTTTTGGCTAGGATGTTAACCCGTAAACAGGAGAATATCAAAGATGTAAAACAAGCATTTTTGCCTATTATGGGTTCGGTTTGTGTGGTATTTATTTTAATTGCATTGGCCAACCTTTCCACAGCGTTGATGCTATTTGGCGTAAGTATTTTACTGCTCATTATTGGGCGTATCAGTATTAAACAAATATTGACTGTTTGCGCAGGCGGTCTAGTATTGTTGCTTTTCGTGGTGTTTTTAGGGCCTCGCCGAGAAACCTATAAATCACGTATCAATTCGTTTTTGCATCCCGAAATGCAACATTCCGATAAAACCTACCAATCCGACCATTCTAAAATAGCGTTGGCAACTGGTGGTGTGCTAGGCAAAGGCCCCGGAAACAGTACCGAAAGAAACTTCTTGCCGCATCCATATTCCGATTTCATTTTTGCCATTATTGTTGAGGAATATGGAACGGTAGGTGGTTTGGCAATCATTGTATTGTATTTGGTGTTGCTCTACCGATGTGTGCGGATTGTTACGAAAAGTCCCAAGGCGTTTGGGGCATTGTTGGCGGCAGGGTTGAGTTTTAGCTTAACCATACAGGCATTTGCAAATATGGCGGTTGCAGTAGGTTTAGGGCCAGTAACGGGTGTGCCGTTGCCATTGGTAAGTATGGGTGGTACATCAATGATATTTACAAGTATTGCGTTTGGTATCATCCTAAGCGTAAGCCGCGATGTAGAAGAAAATGTAGGAAAAACTAAAAAAGAAGATAAGGTTATTGTGGGGGAAATACCTGCAATGGCATAAAAATAAAAACATGAATAATTTCCCAAAAATTATCATATCTGGTGGTGGCACAGGCGGGCACATTTTCCCCGCCGTTGCCATTGCTAATGCGCTAAAAACAATTTCGCCGCAATGCGAAATCCTGTTTGTTGGAGCAGAAGGTCGTATGGAAATGGAAAAAGTTCCTGCCGCCGGGTATAAAATTGTGGGATTAAATATAAGTGGCATTCAACGAGGTTCAATTTTAAAGAATCTTGGTTTGCCTTTTAAGGTTATAGGTAGCGTACGCAAAGCGATGAAAATCATTTCCGATTTTAAACCTGATGTCGTAGTTGGTGTTGGTGGTTATGCTTCAGGCCCGTTGCTTTACGCAGCTTCCCTAAAAAAAATACCTTACTTGATACAAGAGCAAAATTCTTATGCAGGCGTTACCAATAAACTGTTGGGCAAAAAAGCGGCTAAGATTTGTGTAGCTTTTGATGGTATGGAACAATTTTTTCCTGCCGATAGGATATTGAAAACAGGAAATCCCGTTCGCAAAAACATCGTTGACATAGTGGGCAAACACCACGCAGGCGCAGAGTTGTTAAAACTCGACCCTTTGAAGAAAACCATTTTGGTTACTGGGGGAAGTTTGGGGGCAGGAACATTAAATAAAAGTATAGAAAAGCATTTAGCCGATATCATTGCACAAGATGTGCAGGTAATTTGGCAAACAGGCAAGTTTTATTACAAGGGAATTGTAGAAAGATTAGGTTTAGAACATCATCCGAACGTACGTATTTTGGAATTTTTAAACCAAATGGATTTAGCTTATGCCGCTTCTGACATAATTATTTCCAGAGCCGGAGCAGGAACCATTGCAGAGCTTTGCCTGATTAAAAAGCCCGTGATTTTGGTGCCATCACCAAACGTGGCGGAAGACCACCAAACAAAAAATGCTTTGGCTTTGGTAAAGGAAAATGCGGCTATACTCATTGCAGATTCGGCAGCCGAAGATACGTTGGTTGCTCAAGCGTTGAGTTTGTTAAATGATAAAGAAAAATCGGCTCAATTGAGCGAAAATATAGGAAAAATGGCTTTTGCTAATGCCGATGAGATAATAGCAAAGGAAGTGTTGAAGTTAATAAAAAGCTGAAAGTCTAAAGCAAAGAGACCAAAGCATGATAGGATAAAAATAAAAATATGAACAGAGGAAAGGCAGCTTTTAGCTTTAGTCTTTTCGCTTTCAGCTCAAAGAAAAAATGGAACTGTCAAACATTAAAAGAGTTTATTTTGTAGGCATAGGCGGTATAGGCATGAGTGCCCTTGCCCGCTATTTTGCCAAACGTGGCTGTGTAGTTTGCGGTTACGATAAAACTCGTACTGCTTTGACAGCCCAATTGGAACAAGAAGGTATCTTGATTTCTTTCGTTGATGAAGCCGAGATGATTCCTGTTGCTTTTAGAGAAAAATACGATGATACGTTAATTGTTTATACACCGGCCATTCCGAAAGATTCGCATATCCTTAACTTCTTTCAACACAAAGGTTTCGATTTAAAGAAACGTTCGCAGGTATTGGGTATTATTAGCGAAGGCATGTATTGTGTGGCTGTTGCAGGTACACATGGCAAAACTACTACCTCGTCAATGGTGGCGCATATTTTAACCGATACGGGTTTTGGCTGTACCGCGTTTTTGGGTGGCATTACCACCAACTATAACAGCAATGTGCTTTACAGCAACAACAATGTAGTGGTAGTAGAAGCCGATGAATTTGACCGTTCTTTCCTAACCCTGCATCCGGATATTGCGGTAATTACATCGATGGATGCCGACCATTTGGATATTTACGGTGATAAAAGTCATTTAGAAGAATCGTTCCATTTGTTTGCTTCGCAATTAAAACCAGAGGGACGTTTATTTATTAAGGATGGACTACCAATTGCAGGGATTACATATAGCGCAACAGGACAATCGGCTATTAATGCCAATAACATAAGAGTAGAAGACGGCTGTTTTGTATTCGATTTTGAAGACGGCTACACTACTATTAAAGATATTAGACTGGCAATGCCGGGCAAGCATAACGTAGAAAATGTTACGGCTGCTATTGGCGTAGCGTTAAGTTTGGGCATTCACCCAAAAAGCGTGAAAAAAGCAGTGGAAACTTTCAAAGGGGTAAAACGCAGGTTCGAAACAATTGTGAAAACCGACGAGCATATTTACATAGATGATTATGCGCATCATCCTGAAGAATTAAGGGCTTGTTTCGATGCCGTTAGGCAACTATATCCCGAAAAAAAACTGACTGCAATTTTTCAGCCCCATTTGTTTACCCGTACCCGCGATTTTGCAGACGATTTTGCAAAAGTGCTGAGTACTGCCGATGAAGTGATTTTGTTGGAGATTTATCCGGCAAGAGAACTGCCCATTGAAGGCGTAACCTCGCAAATGCTGTTGGATAAAATTACCAATCCTGCAAAGCAAATTTGTGCAAAAGAAAACGTAGTAGAACTGATAAAAAATAAAAAACCTGAACTAATTTTAACCGTTGGTGCAGGCGATATTGATACGTTGATAACACCATTAAAAAATACTTTAACTAATGCTTAAAAGGATAAACTGGAAAGCGATTTTTAAAGGGTTTGCCTGGCTGGTTTGCTTGGCAGGTGTGGTGGTATTGATGAGTTTTATCGAGGTAAAAAAGCAGGCGGTAAAATGTGCGAAAATTGAAATATTAATTCCCGGAGCGGATAACTTTATCGAAATAGAAGAAATAGATGCTATTCTAAAACATAACCAAGGCGATTTAATTGGTAGAAATTTAGAACGTATCAATCTTCATGATATAGAAAAAAGCATTGCGGCAAATCCTTACATCGGTTTTGTAAAAGTTTATGCAGATATGAACGGAACAGTATTCGTAGAAGTAAAACAGCGCCAGCCGGTACTACGGATTTTAAATGCGGGAGGGCAAGATTATTATGTAGATAGAGATGGATTGAAAATGCCAATTTCGCCCAACTTTACGGCAAATGTGTTGGTAGCGACGGGCAACATTTTAGAAGGTTTTAATGGTAGGGTAGATACTTTGATGACCGCAACCGCAAAAGATTTGTATAAAACGGCACTGTTTGTAAAACGAGATACTCTTTGGGATGCACAGATAGAACAACTGTACATCAACGAAAAGAGCGATATAGAAATGGTGCCAAGAGTGGGCAACCAGCGTATTATTTTGGGCAACGCAAAAGATATAGAAACTAAAATGAGCAATTTGCTAGCGTTCTATAAACAGGCAATGCCAAAAGTAGGATGGAACGCTTATCGAACCATCAATTTAAAATACACCAACCAAATTGTTTGTGAGAAAAGAGATTCGTTAACGATTAAAAAAATAGAAAAACCAATAGTACCAGATTCGGTAATGCAACAACGGCAGGCTATTGATTTGGAAGTAAAATCGGTAATACAGAACGAAATCAAAAAAGCGGTACAGCAAACAGCAGCAGACGACCCGAAAAAAGAAGAGAAGAAAACAACATCGGCTCCTGTTGCAACAGGGACAAAGAAAGAAGAGAAAAAGGAAAAACCAATAACATCGGCACCTACAAAAACAGAAAATACAACAGATAAAAATAAAACTTCAAAAAGTACGGATAACGTAACAAGTAAGGAAAAAGAGAAAGAAAAGAAAGCGACAACATCAGGTAATTCGCAAAAGCCAACAGCTACTAAAGAAAAAGATAAGACTAAAGATTAAAGAAACTTTGTCATCCAGAGCGTAGCGAAGGAACTAATAGATTCCTCCTAACGTCGGAATGATAAGCGTGAGATAACAAAAACGAACAGATAATATCAAACTCAACAATAAATAAAAATGGTTATGGGCAAAGAAAAAACTACCATTCAATCTCCAATCGTAGTAGGATTAGACATTGGTACTACCAAAATCTGCGTAATTGTGGGCCGCAGAACAAATCATGGTAAAATAGAAGTTTTGGGCATTGGCAAGGCCGAATCCGCAGGAGTTACACGCGGTGTGGTTTCCAATATCCAAAAAACGGTGCAGGGTATTAATGCGGCAGTAGAAATCGCTAGCGCACAATCTAACGTAGAAATACGAGTTGTAAATGTGGGTATTGCCGGTCAGCACATTAAGAGCTTGCAGCATCGTGGCATTTTAACCCGTAGGGAGTTAAATAACGAAATCAGCAAAAAAGATATCGATAAATTAATTGACGATATGTTTAAGTTGGTAATGCCTCCCGGCGAAGAAATTATCCACGTATTGCCACAAGAATTTACTATTGATAACGAACCGGGTATTAAAGACCCGGTTGGTATGGCAGGGGTGCGTTTAGAAGCCAACTTCCATATCATTTCTGGTCAGGTAACTGCCGTTAAAAACATTATGCGCTGCGTAACCAATGCAGGTTTGCAAACACAGGAATTAATTTTAGAACCGTTGGCTTCTTCTGAATCGGTGTTGAGCGAGGAAGAAAAAGAAGCAGGTGTTTGTTTAGTTGATATTGGTGGTGGTACAACCGATGTGGCTATCTTCCACGAAGGTATTATCCGTCACACGGCGGTTATTCCGTTTGGAGGTAACAGCGTAACCGAAGACATTAGAGAAGGATGTTCGGTGATGCGTAACCAAGCCGAATTGCTGAAAACCCGTTTTGGTTCTGCCCTTGCCGAAGAGAACAAAGAGAACGAGATTATCTGCGTTCCGGGATTGCGTGGTCGCGAACCGAAAGAGATTTCTGTAAAAAACCTGGCCTACATCATCCAAGCCCGTATGGAAGAAATTGTAGAGCATGTTTACTACGAAATAAAATCATCAGGTTACGAAAAACGCCTGATTGGTGGTGTGGTAATTACAGGCGGTGGTGCCTTGTTGAAACACTTAAACCAAATGGTAGAGTACGTAACAGGGTTAGATTGCCGTGTGGGTTATCCGAACGAGCATCTATCAAAATATGAGGAAATGCCTAAAAATATTTATGAGGATTTGAAGAGCCCAATGTATGCAACTTCGGTTGGTTTATTGATTAAGGGTATCCAAAAGGCCGAAGAAATGTTAGAAGAAATGAAGCAGCCCGGCGTATTTGTAGATAAACCGAAAGAAGTAAAAGAGAAAACAAAACGTGTTGGTTTGTTCGATAAATTACTTGGAAAAGCAACGGAATTTATCAAAGATGATATGAACGTTAGCGACGAAGATTATATCAGATAGTAATATTTTTCAACAATAAGGGATTTTTCCACATTCTTAACACTTGTGGAAAACGACTGTTAAAAAAGTGTTAATATTACAAAAGGAATGAACAGCAAAAAATAGATTTTTAAACTACTGATTCATAACAATATGAAGTTCGAAATGTTAAAAGATAAATCTTCAATCATCAAGGTTATTGGTGTTGGAGGTGGTGGAGGTAATGCGGTAAACCACATGTACCGTCAAGGAATTACTGGGGTAGACTTTATTATTTGTAATACTGACGCACAAGCGTTAGAATTTAGCCCTATTCCTAATAAGGTACAATTGGGTGCCAGTTTAACCGAAGGTATGGGTGCTGGTTCTATTCCAGAAGTGGGTAAAAATTCTGCTATCGAGAACATAGAGGATATTAAAACCATGTTGGGCCCGCAAACCAAGATGCTTTTCATTACCGCAGGTATGGGAGGCGGAACGGGTACCGGCGCCAGTCCAATTATTGCAAAAGCAGCTAAAGAGCTTGATATATTAACCGTAGCCATCATTACTACGCCGTTTTCTTTCGAAGGAAAAAGACGTAAAATGCAAGCCGACGATGGTTTAGAGGAACTGAAAAAATACGTAGATTCTTATCTGGTAATTTCTAACGATAGGCTGCGTGAGATTTTCGGAAACCTGACGCTAGGTTCGGCATTTGCGCAGGCAGATGATATTTTAACCACAGCTGCAAAAGGTATCGCCGAAATTATCACCGTTCCGGGCTATATCAACGTCGATTTTAAAGATGTGCGCACCGTAATGAAAGACAGTGGTGTCTGCATTATGGGTAGTTACGCTGCCGATGGCGATAACCGAGCGTTAGCAGCAGTTGAAGGTGCTTTGGCTTCTCCACTGTTAAAAGATAACGAAATAGAAGGCGCTAGATATATTCTTTTGAACATCAGTTCTGGTGTTAAAGAAGTAACGATGGACGAGGTTTCTATCATTACAGATTATATCCAGGATAAAGCAGGTTTAAGTGCCGATTTAATTTGGGGTAACTGTATCGATGAGAATTTGGGAGATAAAATTTCGGTAACCATTATCGCCACAGGTTTCCAAACCACAGAGCAAAGAGAAAAAGACAAGCAGAATGTGGTTAAGAAAACCATATTGACCCCGGAAGATGCACCTTTGGTAAGACCAGTAGAACCTGTTAACTCTTTTATTGCTCCGAAAGAAGCACCTGTTAGCAACGAGCCTGTATTAAAAGTGCAGCAAGAAGAAGCAAAACAACCAGATTTGTTTGGTGATTTGTTCAATATCTCAAAACAAGTACCCGTAGCGGCTGCTCCTGCACCAACTCCAGCACCAGAAGAAAATGGTATCGTTTTCCATCAATTGGTACAAGAGGAGGCACCTGCGGAGGAACCTAAACAAGTTGAAGAAGCTGGTTTTGAGTTCGAAGTAAAAGTATCTGAAACTGAGTTTGTTTTTGAAACACCTATTGCTTCGGTACAAGAAGATATTGTTGAAGAAAAGCCTGTGATGGCTGCTCCGACACCAGAGCCAGTTCAAGAATTTAATGCAGACCAAGATAAAACAGACGAGTCAATTGAAGAGCAGCTAAGGAAGTCGAAAGAGAGAATCTTGAGATTGAAAGACTTGAGCATGAAATTGAGAACTACCAATGGTTTGCAAGAGTTGGAAAATGTACCTGCCTATCAACGTAAGCAAATGCAGTTACAGCAAATACAACATTCATCAGAATCGCAAGTTTCTAGGTTTACCCTAACTAACGATGAAGATGGAGAAACAGGAATTAGACCTAACAATTCATTTTTGCACGATAATGTGGACTAATGAATCAGGTTAAATAGTATAAAAAGCCTTGACGATTACGGTTGTTGAGGCTTTTTATATTTAAGCCTTCTTGCTTGGGTTGTCAAATAACGATTTTAAATTTAAATTTGCCGGCATTAGTAAAATACACATCTTACATATAATATATTAAACATTGGATATTTTTGATAAAGTAGCGAAACGCATGGGCCCGATTGGTCAACACCAAAAGTGGTCGCATGGTTATTTTTCTTTTCCAAAATTAGAGGGAGAGATTGCGCCTCACATGAAATTTAGGGGCAAGGAACATTTGGTTTGGAGCTTAAACAACTACCTAGGTTTAGCTAATCACCCGGAAGTACGAAAGGCAGACGAACAAGGTGCTGCCGAATTTGGTATGGCCTACCCGATGGGTGCCCGTATGATGTCGGGAAATTCTAAGTACCACGAGCAACTGGAGCAGGATTTAGCAGCATTTGTTGGTAAAGAAGATGCCTTTCTTTTAAACTTTGGCTACCAAGGCATGGTCTCTATTATTGATGCTTTGTTAGATAGAAACGATGTAGTAGTTTATGATGGCGAGTCGCATGCTTGTATTTTAGATGGTTTGCGTTTGCACATGGGCAAGCGTTTTGTGTATAAGCATAATAATATTGAAGATGCCCGTAAACAGTTGCAAAGAGCAACTAAGTTAGCTGAGCAAACTGGTGGTGGTATATTGTTAATTACCGAAGGCGTATTCGGAATGTCGGGCGCACAAGGTAAACTCAAAGAACTTATCGAACTTAAAAAGGAATTTAATTTCCGTTTGTTAATAGACGATGCACATGGTTTCGGTACAATGGGACCAACAGGTGCAGGTACGCACGAGGCACAGAATAGCATTGAAGGGGTAGACGTTTACTTTGCTACTTTCGCTAAATCTATGGCTGGTATTGGTGCATTTGTGGCCTCATCAAAAACCTTAACTGATTATTTTAGATATAATATGCGTTCGCAGACTTTTGCCAAAGCATTGCCTATGCCTATGGTAATTGGTTTAATGAAACGTTTGGAACTGCTTAAAAACAATCCAGAACTAAGAGAGAAATTATGGACTGTTGCCACCACTTTACAGAATGGTTTGCGTGAGCGTGGTTTCGATATTGGTGTAACCAATACTGTTGTAACACCCGTGTTCTTAAAAGGTGAACTATTAGAAGCTACGGCGTTAACCCACGATTTACGCGAAAACTATGGTATCTTCTGTTCCATTGTAGTATATCCGGTTATTCCAAAAGGGATGATTGAATTAAGGTTAATTCCAACAGCGGTACATAGTTTAGAAGATGTACAACGTACTTTGGATGCTTTTAGCGAAGTGGCAGAAAAACTGAAAAGCGGTTATTATCAAGAGAATAAGTTCTCGGCCACTGAATAAAATAATAGCTAAAAAGCTCTGATGGAAATCGGAGCTTTTTTGTTAAATGTTGATTTACAACGTTTTATTGTTTATAAGTGTCAATTTTGTGGAAAAAAAACTGCAAATCTTTGTTTTTTCTTTTGCTAAAAAGTTTTTTTATTAAAAATAAACGTCTTACATTAGTAACAGAGTATTAATCAAAACCTTAAAAACTAATAGGAGTATTTTAAAAATGAAAAAATTTGCTGAAGTAAAAGCACTAGTTGCAGCTTTAGAAGCTGATGTGGACAAATTTTACAACAAATCTAACAGCGCTGCTGGAACACGCGTACGTAAAGGAATGCAGGACTTAAAAAACTTGGCTCAAAGCATTCGTTTAGAAGTACAAGAAACTAAAAACAAGGCTTAATTAAACGCATTGTGAACAAAAAAGCACCTCTGACCAAGGTGCTTTTTTATTTTGCTATAATCTCATCGACTTGTAATCATCGGGGTATATCCCTTCTTCAAACTGCACTAGTTTTTCTTTTGAAAAGCGGAAGAACTTAAAGGTATTCGTCAGTTGGTTAAAGGTTCGGTAAATTACCATTCCTTTTTGGTCGCCATAAACCTGTACAGCCGATTTGTTAAAATGTTTGAACTCTTGTTCCTCCATTCCCAGCGTAAATTTCGGTTCGTAATACTGCATTACGTTACAACTCATTGTGCCTAGCACAAGAAGAATTAATACTAGTTTTTTCATTTGTGTGTGTTTTAAGTGTGTGTTAAAATGGACAATAACTATGCCTGTGCCTTACATTTTATTGACATTTCTTGTAACAGTTTTATGATTGGGAGTTTGTTTTCGTCATTGCCAGCTTGACTGGCAATCCTAATGCGGAAGTATGGTGCAAATCTTATTATTGCTTTACGATTCCCGCCTACGCGGGAATGACGGTAGAGAACATAAAAAATCCCCAATTGAATTTTCAATTGGGGATTTTTTATGTATGGTTTTATATACTACGCTAACTGTTTTAGTTGCTCTGCAATTAGCGCATTTAAGTTTGTACTTGCTTTTATTAAAGGCAAACGGACAGTATCATCACAAATGCCTAATTGCTTTAAAGCAGCTTTAACACCTGCCGGATTACCTTCTGCAAAGCATAATCTTGTAAATTCTAACAGGCTTAAATGTGCAGGAGTAGCTTTTGTAAACTCACCATTTAGGCACAGTCTAATCATGTCCGAAAGCTGCTTAGGTAAAGCATTTCCAATTACAGAAATTACGCCAACAGCACCAATAGACATCATTGGTAAAGCCACAGGGTCGTCTCCGGAAATCAACATAAAATCCGCAGGCTTATCTCTCATAATTTGGTTAAACTGGTCGAAATTTCCTGCTGCATCCTTAATGCCAATCAGATTTTTAAAATCGTGAGCTAACCTACAAGTAGTTTCTGGCGACATGTTAGAGCTAGTTCTGCCAGGTACATTATAAAGAATAATAGGCAAAGCACTGGCTTCGCTCAAATATTTGTAATGCTGATAAATACCTTCTTGCGTAGGTTTATTGTAGTATGGACTAACCGAAAGAATTGCACTGTAACCATTGCTCTCAAAATCCTTGATTTCTTGTGCAATGCTCAAAGTATTGTTGCCGCCAATACCTGCTACCAAGGGCAAACGACCATTATTAATTTCAGCGGTAAACTCCCACACCTTCTTCTTCTCGTCCTTGCTTAATGTGGCAGTTTCGCCAGTTGTACCTAAAGATACGAGGTAATCGATACCTCCATTAACCAAGTGATTAATCAGGTGTTCTAAACCCTGATAATCTACCGAGCCGTCGGTGTTGAAAGGTGTGACCATTGCTACACCTGTTCCGTGAAATTTGTTCATTTTATATTTATTAATTTATTATTTTCTAATGATAGAATGATTGAGCTTTGAATTATATACCTCACCCTGAACTTGTTTGGGGGCTTTCTAAAGCCGATGCTGAAATAAATTCAGCATGACGTGTAGCCCAGCACATTTTATTATTCAGTTATTCTGTTTTCAATCATTTTCTCTAGCTCATCCTCACTAATCATTTTGATGTTTAGTTTGGTGGCTTTTTCCAGTTTCGATGGCCCCATATTATCTCCTGCAACCAAGAAATCTAGCTTTGCTGAAATACTGCTCAATATCTTCCCACCGTTTTCCTCTATCAAATTTTTGAGTTCGTCCCTACTGTATTTCTCAAAAACGCCCGAAATTACAAATGTTTTTCCATTTAATTTGTCGCTTTGGGGCTTATTTAATGTTTCTTTTATTTCGAAGCATAAACCTGCATTTTTCAGCTCGTTTATTTGCGATATATTGCTGCTTTGTGCGAAATATTCATTGATGCTATCTGCAATGCGAACACCAATTTCATCTATTGAAGTCAACTCCTCTAAAGATGCGGTAGCCAAATTATCTATGTTTTTTATCGCTTTAGCCAGTTTTTTCGCCACTGTTTCGCCTACGTATCTAATTCCCAAGCCAAATAATACCTTTTCAAAAGGCATTTCCTTAGATTTTTCAATGCCCTTTAGCATGTTATCAATCGACTTTTCTCCAAAACGCTCAATGGCTTTTAGTTCGTCTGCTTTTTCGTGCAGTTTGTACAAATCGCTGATGTGCCTAACCAATCCACGTTTGTAAAATGTTTCTATGGTCTCATCGCCCAATCCATCAATATTCATTGCCTTACGACCAATAAAATGCTGTATTTTACCTACAATTTGAGGACCGCAACCTTCATCGTTAGTGCAATAATAAGCAGCTTCGCCTTCTTTTCTAATTAACTTAGTGCCACATTCGGGACAATGTTCTATAAAATGTATGGCTTTTGTGTCTGGTTTTCTTAAATCTAGATTTACCTTAATAATTTTAGGGATAATCTCGCCACCTTTTTCTACTAGCACGGTGTCGCCTTCGTGTAAATCCAGTCTGGTAATTTCATCTGCATTATGTAGCGTAGCTCTTTTTACGGTAGTGCCAGCCAATACCACAGGCTTTAAGTTGGCCACGGGAGTAACAGCGCCAGTTCGTCCAACTTGGTATGTTACCTTTTCCAGTATCGTTTGTACTTCGGCGGCTTTGTATTTATAAGAAATAGCCCAACGTGGCGATTTTGCAGTATAACCCAACTCCTGTTGTTGGGCATAGCTGTTCACTTTCATCACAATACCATCAATATCGTAGCTCAATTTAAAGCGTTCGTTATCCCAATGGTGGATAAAATCTAAAACCTCGTTAATGTTATTTGCTAATCTGGTGTGTTCGCAAACATGAAAGCCCCAACTTTTAACTGCTTCTAAACTTTCCCAATGGGTTCTGAAATACTGTTTTTCTGTATATAAACCATAGAGAAAGCAATCTAACGGGCGTTTCTTTACCTCTTTGGAATCCTGCATTTTTACAGTGCCAGCGGCAAAGTTACGAGGGTTGGCATAAGGCACTTCGCCCAGTTCTTTACGCTCTTTATTTAATCGCTCAAAGGCGGCTCGGTGCATAAAAACTTCGCCCCTAATTTCAAAAGTTTCTGGCAGATTATCTGCTTTTACACGGTGCGGAATAGAGTGTATAGTTTTAATGTTTGTGGTAACATCGTCGCCCTGCGTACCATCGCCACGGGTTACGGCACGAACAAGAACGCCATTTTCGTAAGTGATGCTCATGGATAAACCATCGAATTTGAGTTCGCAAACATATTCGAAATTATCGCCAATGGCTTTGCGTACGCGTTCGTCAAAGTCCCTTAAATCTTGCTCATTATAGGTATTTCCCAACGATAACATTGGCCATTTGTGCCTTACAGTATTAAAGGTTTTGGTAATATCGCCACCCACTTTTTGGGTAGGAGAGTTGGGGTCTGCAAATTCTGGATATTCTTTTTCCAACTTGGCCAGTTCTTCCAATTTTTTGTCGAATTCATAATCGCCAATGGTTGGCATAGCCAATACGTAATAGTTATAGGTATGCTGGTTAAGTTCGGCTACTAGCACATCCATTTGTTCTTTTATAGCAAATAAAGACATAGTGCGAAGATAAGAAAAGACACGGTGAAGTTGAAGATTGGTAGAATTCTATTTAGAAAGAAATATCCTTAATTATGGATTTAGGACAGTGCCACTATTTAAATGTGCACTGTCCTAATACCTTATTTGTAGAATACTACCAATTGTCGGTTCTAAAAGGAGCGACAGGTAGGCCACTTTTAGTAAACAGATTTGAAATGGCGGTGTCTGAGAAAGAGAAGCGAACTACTGTTGGTTTTTTGATATCAGGATGAAAAACAATTAACTGCTTCTCTTTTATTTTAAACTTTGCCAACTTAAATTCCTTGCTATCATCGGCAATAAAAAGATGGGTTATTTCCGTTCCTTTAACTTCTAAACCATCATCTAATCCTTCAAAATCAATGATAACCTTGCTTCCATCAACTTTGTGCGATTTATAAACCGGCGATTTATAGGCAACCAATTTCTTTCCATAAACATTTGCCAGCGACAAATCTGCCAAACGGTTGGCAACTTCCTTTTTTAGTATTGGATGTATGTTATTCGTGTCTGGAGTTAAATCTGATACGACAACCATGCCCGTATTTTTCAGCGCAAGTAGTTTAGTTTGTTGTTCCCTCAACAACGCAGCTTTTTGTAGAGATGGTTTAGATTTATAGTTGTAAGGTGCTATTTGCACAAAATAGAATGGTAACTCAGCTTTCCAAGCACCTCGCCAAGTATTTATTAGCTTGGTCATTAAGCGATTGTAGTTTGCGTAGTTGTTCACATTAGATTCGCCCTGATACCACAAAAAACCTGCAATGTTGTAACCAACCAAAGGATAAATCATGGTATTCCATAAAGTGCCAGGCTCATGCGGGCGACTTGCCGAAGGCTGAAATGTAGCGGCATCTTTTGCTAATGTGGCATCATTGGCAATTACTGTATCGGGTACCCAGACTTCGGCATTGGTACCACCTATATTAGAACTGATGATACCGATAGGCACTTTCAGTTCTTTCTGTAATTTTTTTGCATAAAAATACCCGATAGCACTAAAGCCATCGGCAGATTGAGGATTTGAAACCTGCCATTTATTGCTAAAATTTTCTTGAGGAAAAAAAGATGCGGCACGGTTAACATGCAACAATCTAATTTGGTCGTTGTTGGCATTTGGAAGCTCGTCAATCATTTCCTTCAATTTGTTGCCCGAATTCCATTCCATGTTCGATTGGCCAGAACAAAGCCAAACTTCGCCAATTAAGATGTTGTTTATGGTTTGCTTGTATTTGCCATTTAAAATGGTAATGCTGTATGGTCCACCGGCTGCTGGTGTTTTAAGCTTAGTGGCAAACTTAGCGTGGCCGCTTGCTTTCACATTTAGAGTGTCGTTGCTCCAGCTAGGGATAATTTTAACGTTGCTACCCCTGCCTGCCCAACCCCAAAAATTTACATCTGAGTTACGTTGGATAACCATGTTGTCGGAAAAAACGGAAGGTAGGGTAATTTGTGATTTTACATATAAGCTGCTGGAAGTTAGTGTTATGCAGGCAGCAATTTTAAATAATCTCATTTTATTCTTAAGTTTCTGATGAAGGTTTAAAGGCGTTTTGCGAAGATAATTATTAGTAAGCAGAATAGGGAAGTTTCGTAAATTTTAAGGTTGGTTTTGCTTTTTAAACCCGATAGTAGCGGAAATACTTTTTGTTTTTTGTTATCACGAGTGAGATGCGCTTTAGAAATAGATTCCTCGTTACTCGGAATGATAGGAAAGCCAAAACAAAAAGATTGCAGCGGATAGCGGGACTGGCAGAAGTTAAATGTTACTGCAACTGCTTTTCAAATGTGGCGTTTTCTGTAAATGAGTTTGTTAAGCGTAAATGTTAAAAACTTCTCTCTTAAAAATGGGCTTCAAATCTTATATTTACGCATCCCAAAAACTTTTTTAGCACATGAGTGAAGAACTGGACGACTTAAACCAACCCGATTTGCCCGAAGAACAGGAGAGCAAGCAAAAAGTAATGCCCATTAACGGCTTATATGAAAATTGGTTTCTGGACTATGCTTCGTACGTAATTTTGGATAGGGCTGTACCGCACATTAACGATGGTTTTAAGCCGGTACAACGCCGTATTATGCACTCGCTAAAGGAAATGGACGATGGGCGTTTCAACAAAGCAGCCAACGTTATTGGTAACACGATGAAGTACCATCCGCATGGGGATGCCTCTATTGGGGATGCGATGGTGCAAATTGGGCAAAAGGATTTGCTGATTGACTGTCAGGGTAACTGGGGCGACCCGATTACGGGCGATAGTGCTGCTGCTCCGCGTTACATCGAGGCTCGTTTGTCGAAATTTGCCAATGAGGTAGTTTTTAATCCGGATACCACGATTTGGCAATTGAGTTACGATGGCCGTAACAACGAGCCATTGACTTTGCCGGTGAAGTTTCCGTTGTTGTTGGCACAAGGGGCTGAGGGTATTGCGGTTGGTTTGGCCACCAAAATTATGCCCCACAATTTTAACGAGCTAATAGATGCTTCTATTGAAGTTTTGAGGGGCAACCGCCCTAACATTTTACCCGACTTTTTTACGGGCGGCATGGCCGATTTTTCGAACTATAACGAAGGCCAGCGTGGTGGAAAAATTAGGGTACGTGCCAAAATTTTAGAGCGTGATAAACGGACTTTGGTCATTACCGAAATTCCGTACAGTACCACTACAGGTTCGCTGATAGACAGTGTGTTGGCTGCTAACGATAAGGGCAAAATTAAAATCAAAAAGATTGAGGACAACACCGCCGCCAATGTAGAAATTGTAGTGCATTTAGCTCCCGGTATTTCGCCCGATGTAACCATTGATGCCCTTTACGCCTTTACCAACTGCGAGGTTTCTATATCGCCAAATACCTGTGTAATTAAGGATGATAAACCGCACTTTTTAAGTGTTAATGATATTCTGGAGCAAAATACGAAGTTCACCAAATCGTTGTTGAAACAGGAACTGGAAATTCGTTTGCATGAGTTGCAGGAAAAGGTATTCTTTAGCTCGTTGTTGAAGATTTTTATCCAAGAGGGAATGTACAAACATCCCGATTACGAAAATTCGGGCGATTTTGACACTGTTGTTCAGGTTTTGCATCGATTGTTTGAGCCTTTCAAGGCATCTTTATATCGCGAAATACAGCCCGAAGATTTTAAAAAGCTGATTGATAAGCCGATGAGTAGCATCACCCGTTTTGATGTGAAAAAGGCCGACGAGATGATGAAGGCCTTGGAGGATGAAATGAAGGTGGTGAGAGGTCATTTGCGACATTTAACGGATTATACCATTGCTTGGTTTGAGAAGATAAAACAAAAATACGGCAAAGGCCGTGAGCGTAAAACCGAAATTAGGCTGTTTGATAGGGTAGAGGCTGCCAAGGTGGCTTTGGCCAACGTAAAACTGTACATGAACCGTGAAGATGGTTTTATTGGTACAGGTTTGAAAAAAGATGAATACATCGGCGATTGTTCGGACATTGACGAGATTATTGTTTTCCGTGAAGATGGTCGTTTTATTGTAACCAAAGTTGCCGATAAAACTTTTGTTGGTAAAAATATCATCCATGCACAGGTGTTTAAAAAAGGCGATGAACGCACTGTTTACAACATGATTTATAAGGATGGTGGTAGCGGTATCAGTTACATTAAACGTTTTTCTGTTTTGGGTGTTACCCGCGATAAAGAATACGATTTAACCAAAGGTACAAAGGGTTCTAAGGTGCTGTATTTCACCGCTAATCTCAATGGTGAGGCCGAAGTGGTTACGGTGCAATTAAAACCGCATTCTAAGCTAAAAAAACTTAGTATAGATATTGATTTTGCCAACATTGCCATTAAGGGGCGTAGCTCTATGGGCAATATTGTGGTGAAATTCCCAATTAAAAAAGTAGTGCTAAAAAGCAAAGGCATTTCTACTTTGGCGGGTATTAAAATATGGTATGATGATATTTTAAAACGATTGAATGTAGATGGTCGTGGAAAGTATTTGGGTGAGTTTGATGGGGACGATAAGATATTGCAAGTTTACGCCAATGGTACTTACGAACTGAGCACTTTTGAACTAAGCAACCACTTTGACGAGGGTATTGTATTAATGCAGAAATTCAATCCGGAGCATGTTTACGGCGTGGTGCATTACGATGGCAAGGCCAAAAATTACTTTGTAAAACGATTTATGTTCGAAGCCCAGCCGATTGGGAAAGTGGTGAGTTTCATTAGCGAAGAAAACGGCTCTAAAATGATTTTTATTACCGGAAAGCCAGATGCAAAACTTACCGTTGATGTAGAAAAAGGTAAAACTAAAATCGCTGAAACTTTAGAACTGGAATTGGCCGGGCTAATTGATGTAAAAGGTTGGAAAGCTAACGGAAATCGCTTAACTCCACATGTGGTTAAAAAGATTGCTTTGGTTGATGCCGAATTGGAAATAGGTATAGACCATTTGGAAGAATCGCATTTTGAAGTGGTGGAAGTGCATACAGACCCTTCGGATGATGGTGAAGAAGCAGATGGCTCAGTAAAGACTGTTGAGGAAATTCATGTAGATGAGGTAGCACCTGAACCAAATGAGGAAAGTCCAACTTTTGATGCAGAGAAGAAGGCCGTTGATGAGATTAAGAAAGCTAAACCTGCTTTTAAATCTGCTGGTAAGCCAGTAACTACGGAAGATTTGAAAACTGAAGCTAAAAAAGAGGAAGAAGGAGAGAACAGAGAGCAAGAGCATAAAGAAGCTGAGCCACAGCCTCAGAAAAAGAAAATATCGTTTGAAATTACCAACCCTGATGATATAAAGATGGATGATAAGGGACAACTTGGATTTTTTTAGCTGATAGAATAATTAATATGTCGCCCATTATAAATGCCATAGCCGTAGTAGAAGATGATGTAAAAGTATGCGATTTTTTAACGCAGGAAATAAAATGTCATTTCACCACAGCCAATGTAGCTTCATTTTATAAAGGAGAAGATGCATTGAAATTCTTGCTACGTAATCCCGTAGATATCGCATTGTTCGACATCAACTTGTCCGGTAAAAGCGGTATAGAATGTATCAGACAATTAAAGCATCATCATCCGGCAATGCAAATGATGGTTTTAACGGTATTGGAAAATGCTGAAAGTGTGTTTGAAGCATTAAAGGCCGGAGCGGTGAGCTACCTATTAAAAACTACTCCTTCAGAAAAAATAATAGAAGCCATACAAGAAGTAAAGAATGGAGGTGCGCCAATGACCGGTCATATTGCCAGAAAGGTAATTGGCACATTCCATGTACATCAGGAAAAACATAATCCCTACGTAGAAAACCTTTCACGTAGGGAAAAAGAAATATTAGAGTTTTTAGGAAAGGGCTATCAATATAAAGAAATAGCAGAAATGTTGTTCATAAGTGTAGAAACCGTTCGTACCCACATTCGCAACATTTACGAAAAATTACAGGTAAACTCTCGTATGGAAGCGCTCAAAAAAACTGGGCTTATCTAACCGAAGCCCGTTGCTTCGAAGTTCGATTATTCCAAAAAATACTACTTTTTTCACATTGTTGGCATCGTACATCTCACTTATTATTGTTTATACTTTTAACTAGACAATAATTATGAAGAATACCCAACATTATGCCGTAGTACTTTTGTTATCTATGGTAATCTTTGCCTCATGTAAAAAAACCAAACAAAAAGACAAAGAGGAAGAAGCTTATGTGTGTACAACCTGTTCGCAAACGCCCCAAGGTGCAGCTGCTAACGATAATAGCAGCAAAGGCATATACAAAGGAGTTGTTATTGGTTCGAGCGGTACTATTAAGTTTGATATTGCTAATACCTCCAGTAATTCTATTACAGCCGTTTTGATAATTGATGGTGTTTCGGTTAATCTTACTACTACTTACACTTGGTCTGCCGGAGGTATTCAGGCAGCACCCTTTAAAGGTACTTTAAATGGGCAGGAAATAACCATTAACTTTTCTGTGGGTGCCGATGGCACAGGAGCAACTATTGTGTCGTCAACTATTCCGGGACATCCTAATGCTATATTCAGTTTGGCCAAAGAAACCTCAACCGCTTTAGCACGGTGTTACGAAGGTACCTATACTACTTCCGACAACGAAAGCGGAACATTTAATATTATCGTATCAACGTTGTTAAAAGGTTGGACAGGGAAATCGAGAGAAAACGGTTCATCGCAAACTACGGATATAAGCGGTAGTTACGTTAACGACAAACTATACTGGGGCAGTGGAACCAACGTAGAAATAGCCACTATGAGCGGTGATTCCTTTACAGGAACTTTTAACGACGGCAGTGCCAATGTAACCGTAAAAGGAAAGAGAACATTATAAAAGCTATATGTAGAAAGAATTAATAATGAAGAAAATATTATTCTTAATGGCTTTTTGTGGGTTGGTGTTTAACATAGCTGTCAAGGCCCAAAATAACAAAAACGAACATCGGTTAACCTTTAGCGAGTGGGCGGCTTATTATAGCAATGGGAAAGAAACCTACAATTTGGGCTCAGGCAATACCACTGCTTCACTTGGAAACACAGTGGGATTATTGGCCTATTGGAGTGCCCCTTACAAAGATTATAATGATGATGAGCTGGTGCTAGGCTGGAATGCCAATTTTGGTGCAGGTTGGAATGTTACCAAAGGAAAAGTAGCACAATACAATGCCGATATAGGTTTTTGGTCGAGCAAATTGATTAATAAATATGTTGAAGTAGGAGTGCAATATTCGTTTTTAGGTGTTTATTGCTACCAAAACATCTCTTTTTTAGGTAGCAGCTTTCAGGCGGCGGTACGTGTAACTGATGTTCAGGCTACTTATAGCCGAGAAGGCGAAGGTGTTTTTATTGGATGGTTAAAACCTAAATCTCCCATGTCGTATGTCAATTCAATTGGAGCAAAATATTTTATCGGGAAAAATGTGTTTCTGGGCGGTAGATATACTTCGTACAAATTTAATAAAGAATATGCCATTGTTGCCGGACTAACGGCTTTATAAATAAACCATCTTAATAAAATAAAATTATGAAAAAATTAAAAAATATTGTTGCTTTTGCACTGTTTATTACAGCCTTAACGTTTGGCCAAAAATCGTTGGCGCAAATTTATCTAACCGGCCAATCGGGGCATGGCTTTGAGTTTCCAAACGGGCCATCCGAATGGTCAAAGCCTGAAACATTAAGGTTAACCTCCGAAAAATTTGAAAAGAAGGGTTTAGAGGCCGTTCCACTTGAGTTTAGGATAAAAGTAACCAAAAAGGCTTCGTCTAAACTTGCCCCTTGCAAATACGAAGTGGAGGTTAAAAACCTATCCGATAAACAGGGTATTTCTTTCGAGGCCCGAAATGATTATACCGACCCATCGAACAAATACATTTACCACAAAGTAAAACTTAAAGCAGGCGAAACCGCAACTTTTGATATTGCTTACTGGCGCTTGGGTTGGGATGTGAAAACTATGGAAGGTTGTACTACTTGTAGTTGGAACTTTGTTTTTGTAGAAGTGAAGCCTAATTAGTAAGGGTTTAAAATTTTCTTGTAACTGTGGCCACATTATTATGTGCCACGGTTATTTAATTATATCAAATAAATTAATGAGGACTACTGTTGCTATCGTTATTTTTTATAGTCTACTTTCCATTAGGGCAAATGCACAGACCAGCCTCTTTAAAATGGAAGCAGGCATTAAACTGTTGGCAAATGAATATTTGATAGGATTTAAGAACATAAAAGGACTACAAAAAGAAACCAACGAATTTTATACGGGATACGCTACCTCTTTTGTATTGCCCGGAGGTGTAGATACCACGGCAGAAATACGCCATTATCCCAATTATATGGGTAAAGAGCTGTTGTATTATGCCATAGAGATGAACAAAGACAGTGTTTTGTTCGACAGCATTGCCAATATGCTTCAAAAAATACGTTTCCCTTTCGGGCGTATCGTTAAGGTTCCTTCCGGGGCAGACTGTATGTACCGTTACGTACCAGTGGCAAAAAATCTCTCGCCGCAATTAAAAAAAATCAACATTGTGCTTTGGAAACCTGATGATTACGAGTGCAGTTCGGGTTTGTTTACACTGGCAATTGGTAATTAGCCAGATACATAAAATATAAAAGCTAAAAAAATGAAGACGAAATACCTTATGGGTGTACTGCTCGGTCTGATAATTTCTACTACCACTCAGGCACAGGTCATTATCGATAAAACAACCTTTATCAGCAACCTCATGCAAATATTCCACCACCGCAACAGCAGTTTCGACTCGCTGACGGTAGCAGGAAACAAAGCAGGAGGAGGTTTGGAAGCAAAAATTAAGCTGCCCAATGCCGATGAAACCTATATCCTTAACAACGGCTATCATGCAGGCTATGCGTTTAAAGACAGTGTACAGGCTATTGCTTTTATGAAAGAAGCACAGGCGCTTATTGCCGAAGCCACCACAACCTATAACGCCACAGCACGTTTTGAGCCAAAAAGCAACCCTCGTTTCTTACAATTCCATATTGGTAACAATGAGGGTTTTTATACTCAGCCCGATGTCATACAGTTTTTTCTCCGCAATGCCCAAAGCCACAACAAACCTTATGTTGTTTTCCTCATATTTGATGGCCGCCGCCCGAGCTTTTCATACTATGTTACGGCAGGAAATCGCCTTGTTAACAACGAAATTGAAGGTCTGATAAAAGACATCGCCTTTGGAAAAGACAGCCTTTTATTACAGGTAAAAGGCAAAAAAATACCCGATAACAGCAGCACTATAAGTAGTTACAAAAGCAAACGCACTTTAAGAGGATACGAGGCTACAATTTACGAAGAGAATAATTTTACCCAAAGACGAAACACACTGCAATTGGTAAAAAACTGGACAGGTAAAAAAGATGATGAAGTTTTTCAGAAAGCCGATAGCCTTATCATGAACCTAAAAGCGGCATTGCCCGATACTTATTGCTATCTGATGAACAACAGTGAGCAGAAAATCTCTTTCTATCCGCATCCTTTTAACTCCCAAACGCTCTTCCCAAAACCCGATGCCATATTGGAAATTTATTACGGACGTGCCGAAAAAACACAAAATGCTTATTATGTATGGCTCAACATTAGCCGCACAGAAACCATAAAACAGGTAAACAAAACCCTTCCTACAGCCGCAACTATTGTTGACACGCCATATCCATTTAAAGGCGATAATGGCAAATATGGTTACAAAAACAGCAAAAATGAAGTTGTTGTAGCTCCCAGATACAGCGAAGCTGTAAGTTTTGGCGAAGAAAGAGCCAGGGTGGCATTAAACGGTCACTATGGCTTTATTGATGTCAAAGGAAAAGAAATTATTCCCCCAAAATACGATTATGTCGGCCTTTTCTTCTTCAACGGCATCGTTACATTTAAGCTCAATGGCAAATTTGGCATTGTAGATAAAAATGGAAAAGAATTGGTGCCGGCCAATAAATACGATGATGTTAAAATAGAACGACTGAAAGGGAATGAAGCATCCCAAAACAAGTTCATATTGGCAAAACAATATAATAAATATGGCTTTATAGACAGTGCAGGTAATGAACTTGTGCCCTTAAAATACGACAGGGCCAGTATTGTAGCACCTTTTAGAGCCAGGGCTATGCTCAATGGCAAAGAAGGTCTTATAGATAATACCGGGAAAATACTCATTCCATTGCAATATGAGAACATTAGCGAATACACCAGCAATAAAGAAATTCTTAAAACCGGAGTGCTAAGGCTTACGCTCAACAAAAAATACGGACTGGCAGATTTGAACGGCAAAATATTGTTGCAGCCCATTTATAATAATGCTGTTAAAGATTTTTCTGAAGGACTTACCGTGGTAGAACAGGCAGGCAAGTGCGGATATGCGGACAAGACCGGAAAAGTGGTTATCCCTTTACAATACGAACGTGCCTATCAGTTTTCAGACGGTATGGCTACAATTTACACCAATGGCAAATACGGCTATATCAATAAATTGGGCAAGGTGGTAATTCCCTGTCAATATGCAATGGCCGGCAGTTTTGTTAATGGCATGGCCGCCGTAAAAAACGGGGTTGATACCAAATATGGCTATATAGATAAAACAGGCAAATTGGTAGTTCCCTTTAAGTACGATTTAGCTTTAGATTTTGACATATACGGCGAAGCCAAAGTGTATATCGGTAACAAATGGGGCAAAATAAATAGCAAAGGCGTAGTGGTAACGCCCATTACCAACGAAAGTAAAGATGACGGTTGGTAATCAGAATTTTATAGCGATACGATATGAATAAATTCACCAAAATTTCGGGGAAAGCCACTCTCGTACTTATTGTGGTGGCCGTTATGGGCTTCGCCGCTTACGAATTGTTCAGAAATACCCTTTTAAGAGAGGGAAATTTGCGCAACGTTGTTTTTTGGATGGCATTTTATGCCCTATTGCTGGGCATAGTGGCACTAGCCGTTTTTATAATGGCGCTACTGATAAATTTGATAAAGAAAAATAAAAAATAGCAAGAATGAAACCAATACTAACCATTGCTTTTTTATGCCTGTTGGCAATAACCTTGCAAGCGCAACAACCTTTTAAAGATACCAACGGCAAATACGGACTAAAAGATGATACCGGAACAATAATCATTTTTGGAAAATATGATGACATAGAAGTTTTTGCAGAAGATTTGGCCGCCGTAAGTTTAAATGGCAGATGGGGCTTTATTAACACGGCGGGAAAAGAAACCATCCCTGTTAAATATAACAAGGTAGACTTTTTTACAGATGGTTTGGCTATGGTAAGTTTAAATGGCAAGCGTAGTTATATAGACAAAACCGGAAAAGAAATAGTAAAACCGCTTAAATATTATGATGAAATGTATGTTTTTACCGAAGATATGGCCGTGGTAGAACTTGATGGCAAATATGGGTTTATCAACAAAAATGGTCAAGAAGCCGTTCCACTAAAATATAGTTTTGCACTGCCTTTTACCAAAGGCATGGCCGCAGTGGCACTAAATGGCAAATGGGGCTTTATTAATAAAACAGGCAAAAATGTAATTCCCTTTATATATGAGGATGCAGGTTCTTTTGATCCGGAAACCAATTGGGCCTTCGTAAAATTAAACGGCAGGGAATTTTATATAGACAAAACAGGAAAAGAAGTAAAACCATAAAAATGGGTAAAAAAACAATTGCTATTGCTATGCTTATAGCGGGTATATGCAACGCTTACGCACAATCTTACGCTGAACAGTGGCGCAAGCAGTATGAACAGCAGCAAAAAACACGGCAGCAGGAAGAGGGGCGCAAAAGACTAAGGGACGAGGAAGATAGAAATATAAGGGAAAAGGAAGCAAGAGACAGAAGGCTGAGCACTCCGTCTACTTCTTCGTCATCAAATTCTTCCACACCGGTCATCAGTGATTATATATCTGCTTATTATTATGGTGGACTGGCGGCGAAAATGAGCAACGGAAAATACGGTGCTGTTGATAAAACGGGCAAAGAAATTATTCCGGTAAAGTACGATAAAATCGACCTCATCAGATTTCTTAAAGACAGCCTTGTAAAAGTGCAGTTAAACGGGAAATACGGTATTGTTGATAAAACAGGCAATACAATTGCAGTGCCGATATATGACGACATATTGCCGTTTGCACCCAACGATGGTTTGGTACAAGTGGTGCTAAACAAAAAAAATGGCTTCATAAATAAAACCGGAAAAGAGGTTGTTCCGCCAAAATACGATGAAATATCCTCTTTAACCGATAATAATTTAACGAGAGTAAAACTGAATGGTAAATGGGGCTATATTGACAAAACGGACAAGGTAGTTGTGCCCATAAAATACGATAGTGCCGATTTTTTTATCGGAAATATGGCAGTGGTGCAATTAAACGGCAAATATGGCTTTATTGATAAAACAGGCAAAGAAATAATTGAGCCAAAATATGATTTTGCAAGCATATTTGCCGAAGGTTTGGCAAGGGTAAAACTGAACGATAAATGGGGCTTTATAAACAAACAGGGCAAAGTGGTCATTCCGTTGATATACCAAGATGTTGCCCCTTATTTTTATCAAGACAGGGCAAAGGTAAAGCTAAACGGAAAGGAGTTTTACATTGACAAAACGGGCAAAGAAATAAAACCGTAAAATCATGAAAAAGGCAGCATTTATAATAATAGTTTTTTTGACCTTTAACGGTTATGCACAAAAATCGATAAGCATAGGCAGCAAGTGGATTTCTTTTGAACAACACAATCTACGTGCGGAATATGATCCTGTTGCCAAAAAACTTAAAGGAACGCATTTGATCTGCACTGCTTGTAATGGCCAAGGGCATTGGAAAAAAGAAACAACTGAAAAGGTTTTGGTAGAAAGAGGAAAAACATACACCTCTACCCAAAGAACGGCCAGGATTAACGGCGGATATGACGTGAAAACCACCACCACCACTACTCCCGACCGCTACGAAAACCGAACCAATGTCGATGGTCGCAATTGTAGTGTTTGCAATGGAAAGGGCAAGTTCCCATTTACTCAAACATGGAACGGAATAGACTATCTAATTAGCTTCAATAAAGGAGATTATTATATTGATAGACAACAGATATAGCTTAATTATGATGATGTAAAGCCACTTTCGGAGGGCTTGGCTGCTGTTAAAAACGGAGATTATTACTCTAGGGGCAAACTTATTATAGAAGGAAATTGGTTTTATGTAGACAATACCGGAAAACAGGCTTTTCCTCGAAAATTTAAGGAAGCACAAAGTTTTTTAAATGGCAGAGCCAGAGTAACATCGCTTAGTGGCAAAGTAGGATTTATAGACAAAACGGGCAAAGAAACTATCCCTGTGCAATATACCAAAATCAATGAATTTAAAAATGGTATTGCCATTGCCGAAAAAGACAAAAAATTCGGCTTTGTAGATAAAACAGGAAAAGAAATCATCCCACCCAAATACGACAAGGTATCTAATTATTATGCATCTATTACAATGTACGAACTTAGTATTCCGGAGCCAGAGCCTAAAGGTAAGTTTACTTTATTTAACGAAGGTTTGGCAATAGTTAAGTTCAATGGTAAATATGGATATATTGATACCGCAGCTAAAGAGGTTATCCGTTGCAAATACGATTTTGCCAAGAATTTTGAAAATGGTACAGCCAAGGTGAGAGTAGGCGAAAACGTGTTTTACATTGACAAAAAAGGCAGGAAAATTAAATAACGTGAATTATTGGTGATAGCTTTATTTTTATTAGTGGTACTGTAAAAAATAGCTTTAATCCAACATCACTCCATAAACAAACTCACAACCGCAATTAGCTTTACTAGTATTGCTTATTTTGCCATTAATTTGCTGTATGCGATAGTGGATGTTTTTTAGTCCATTACCTTTTTTTACATCATTAAAATCACAGCCTTTGCCATTATCTTTTATGTTAAAGGTAAGTTGGTTATGAGCAATAGTTAGTTTTATTTCTATATTTTTTGCTTCGCTATGTTTTACGGCATTATGTACAATTTCCTGCGTAATCAGCATTAGGTTGCGCTGTTTTTCGGGGCTTAGCGTAATGCTATTATTGGTAATGTGCGGCAAATCAAGTTGGTAATTAGTGTTACTATGTGATAGCATTTTGTGTAATTTTTCACGTAGATGGACAATGAAATCTGTAAAATTCAGCGGATTGCTAAGATTCCATATAATATCGCCCATGTTGCTGATGAGCTTATTGCTTGTTTCGGCAATTTCCAATAGTTCTTGCTCATTCGCATTAGCCTTATTGTTGGCCACTATGCGGCTCATCATGTTAATTTGAGTTAAGCCAGTTGCAATATCATCATGCATTTCGCGGCCTATGCGTTGCCGTTCTTTTTCCAAAAGTTGTTGACGCTCAAGTTCTTCAATGCGTTTTTTTAGTTTTTGGTGCGAAATCCTTTTGGTAATCCATACCAAAAGGGCAATTGTTGCTATACTTATACCAATATAAAAAGCCCATGTTCGCCAAAAGGGTGGAGCTATTACAATATCTAACTGCGTTAAATTACTAATGGCGTTGTAACCGTTTATTCCCCAAAATTTTAAAGTGTAATGTCCCGGTGGTAAGTTATGGTAACGTATAGTTTTTAGATTGCTTGTTACCACATCCTTATCAGCACCAATAAGTTGGTATTGTATCTGGTTGGCCTGTGGTAAAGTGTAGTCCAATACTGCAAACTGAAAAGAGAGCTGGTTTTTCCAGTAGGGAAGTTTTACCGTTCCGGTAGGCATGCCTACATATAACGAGTCGTTGATGGTTAACGAAGTAATAGCAATATTAGGTTTGTTTAAAGCTCTTTTTTGTAATACTTGGGCCGGGTTAAACCAGTTAAAACCGTTAATACCGCCAAAATAAAACAGCCCCATGACCGATTTATAATAAGCGCCTGTGTTAAACTCGTTGCTTTGCAGCCCGTTTTTATGAGTGTAGTTAACAAATGTCTTTTTTTGTTTATCAAAACAGCTAATGCCTGCATTGGTGCTTAACCATAAATGCGCTGTTTTATCTTCTAATGCGCCATAGATATAAGTGTTTTTTAATCCGGCCTGTTCGGCATAAATGGTATGTTGTTGGCTGGCCATGTCAAACTTTATCAATCCCATATCGGTACCGAGCCAAAGCGTGTTGTGGTTTCTGGAATCAATGAGCAGGCTGTTTATTTTGCTGTTTTTAAAGTAGCTTTTGACAACAGAAAATTTGCTGTCCCATAATCTGATATGGTACATTCCTCGGTACTCCGAACTGTATAAAATTTCGTTGCTGCTAAGTTCTGCGATATCGGTAATGGGGTTTCCAAGTTCAGAAGGAGACGATAGGCGCTCTCCCACAAAAGTACCATCGGTTTGTCTATTGAATTTGATTAGCCCAATTTTGGTAGCACCCAATATCAATCCGTTTTTAAGTTCCACAATCTTATATACAAGATGGGCATGTAAAATTTCCTGTTTAGGAAGCCCATTAATTTTAATGTTGTTTAAATAGCCATTGGTTTCGTTAAAAATACCAATGCCGTTGGTATGGCCTATCCATACATTGCCTTTACTATCTTTAAATATACTGCCTATATTGGTTATCGGCTTACCTTCGGTAGTATATTTAACCATTTTTAATGCCCCTGTTTGTGTATTGTATATGCCAAAACCACTATTGGCTGTTCCAAACCATATATTGTGGTGTTTATCCTCATAAAAACATTTGGTAAAATGGCTGTCGGGAATGGACAATACTCCTTTACGGCTGGGGAAAATATTAAATAGTGGAGGTTTTATATCCAATTTGCATACCCCTCCGCCATCAGTGCCCACCCACAAGTTGTTAGTTCTGTCTAAATAAAGTGTGGTGGTCAAATCGCTCGATAAGGTGTTTAGATGCGGTTCTCTTTTATATTGGGTGAATTTTTGTTTGGCAAAATCGTAGCAAAAAATACCTTCCTGCATAATCGAAATCCATAGCCTATGGTTATTATCCATCACTAAACCGCTTACAAGGCTTGTAGGCTGGTTAAATTTAGGTAGGGCAATGGTTTTTTCAAGTACAAGTTTTTCGCTATAAATATCAATAGCGTTAGATGAGGCCAGTATTATTTTATGCCGAAAGAAGTCCATGCTCACGTATGCTTTTCCCTTAAAAAACTCGTCTATTTTTTTGGTAGTGATGTCAAATCTGAAAAGCCCTTCCGTTTTATCGCGTGAAAACCAAAGGTATTTGTTGTTCTGTTTGGCAAAAAATATCTTTTTTACTTTTATGATAGGGTTAATATCGTTAAGCGGATATTTGTAATAATGCAGTTTTTTAGAAACCACATTGTAGGTCATTAGCCCCATATAACTATTGGCGAGCCATAAATTGTTGTTCTTATCTATGGAAACAACACCGGCCCACATGCCGGTATAAAGTGTTTTTTCGAAACTAAAGGCTACTTTAATCGAGTCGGAACTTCTTTGGTAGTAATAAATACCCGTAGCATTGGCAAACCAGATGTTGTTAAATTGGTCTTCCACCAGTTTACCCCTAATAAACATGGCATTGGCCTTGTTATTTAATAGATTGGCATTTAGTTTATAGCTTTTTGTTTCGGTGCCATCATAACGGTTTATACCATCGGCAGTACCAAACCACATATAGCCTTTGCTATCCTGAAAAATGCTGTACACCGAACTTTGCGACAACCCATTATCTACATTGATATTATCGAATACGAGGGTAATGCTCTGGGCATTGGCTAAAAATCCCCAACAGCAAAAAAGTATGCAGAAAAGTTGGCGTAGCATTCAAATGGCAATTGTAACATAAAAGTAGTAAAAAATAGACGAAAAAATATGCCAATATCACAAGGTTAAAATTATATTTGTGCTACTCAAAGGGGTGCTTGTTACTTGACAATAGCTAACAGGCTGAGATTATACCCAGTTTGAGGTTTAAGGTAAAAGGTTTATGGTTTAGGGTTGCCCTACACCTTACACCCTAAGCCTTATATCTTTCAAACACACCTGATGCGGATAATACCGACGTAGGGATTAAGAGGTTAAACCGTTTACTGTTTCGCCCTGAAAGCAGTTTTCAATAAATTTTTTAATTGCCTAATGGCAAAATGTATTGAGAATGGAAATTCAGGAATGGCTGCGCTTGTTTGTGGAACAGGTAAAGGCAACTACCTATTTAGAATGGTTTGCGGTTGGATTTGGCGTAACCGAAGTGCTTTTAGCTAAGCGCAATAATATCTTACTTTATCCGGCAGGCATTATTGGTATCCTGCTATCACTTTATTTAAAGCTCAATGCCAGATTGTACGCCGAAAGTCTATTGAGCATGTATTACTTGGTAATGAGTATTTACGGATGGATTATCTGGTCGAAACGAAAAGCGAAGAATGAGACCTTGCCAATAAGTTGGACTAACAAGAGAGAGCTACAAACCACATTTGCCATTGCTATTGGTGGATATTTTATCCTATACTATGCACTCGTTAATTTTACCAATTCCGATGTACCCATTCTAGATGCTTTTGTATCATCTACTGCTTGGGCAGGTATGTGGCTTTTGGCACGTAGAAAAATAGAAAACTGGATTTTCCTCAATGTATCAAATATTGTTGCTATTCCATTGATGTGGCATAAAAATTATGTGATGTTTGCTTTGCTTACCTTATTTCTGTTTATCGTGGCCATTTTTGGTTATTTCGACTGGAAGAAAATGGCAGAAGGTAGGAGGGTGGAAGGCGTGAGGGATGGTAAAGAAATCTAAAATCGTATATCTAAAATTGTAAATATGAAGCCTTGGCAAGAAACTATTCTAAAATTAGCTCCTCAATCCGAAGTATTAGGAGAGCTTCATCCCGATATTTTAGAAATTGCTTACGAGCAAGAATGGTTTAAACTATATGTACCAACAGTATATGGAGGCGCAGGAAAAAAATTGCCCGAAATTTTGCAGATTGAAGAAGATTTAGCCTATGTAGATGGCAGTACAGCATGGACAGTTACACTTTGTAGCGGTGCTGCTTGGTTTGCTGGTTTTTTAGACCCGGAACTGGCCAACGAAATTTTTGCCGATAGAAAAGTTTGTTTTGCAGGCAGCGGTGCAGTTGGTGGTACGGCACAAAAAACGGAAAAAGGTTATCGCATTAATGGCCACTGGAAATATGCTAGTGGAGCTTTACATGCCACTATCTTTACTGCCAATTGTTTGTTGCAGGACGAGAATGGTAATGATGTTTTGAATGAAGATGGAGAGCCAATTATTAAATCATTTATTTTAAAGAGGAATGAGGTAAAAATTCAATCGGGCTGGAGTTATTTTGGTCTGGTAGCTACCGGAAGCCATGCATTTGATGTACACGATGTAGAAGTTCCTGCCAACCGGTCTTTTAAAATCAACACAGAAATTAAAGTGGCCGATGAAGGGTTTGATTATCCTTTTTTGCAATTGGCAGAAACTACATTAGCTGTTAACAGTTTGGGAATGGCCAAACGTTTTCTCGATTTGGTCAATGATAGTTTCTTTCACCGTTCGGGCTTTAAACGTTACACTCCTGAACAAGTATCTTTCTTTGAAAATGAACTGACTAAATGTAAACATACTTTGATTACTATTCGGGAACATTTTTATGAGGCTTTTGATACCTCTTGGCATCAGTTGATTAATGACCTGAGAATTGATGAAAATGTGCTGAAAGAAGTAAGCCGATTAAGTAGAGAGTTGGCACATCAATCGAGAAAAGTGGTAGATACCTTATATCCTTATGCTGGTTTGGAAGCCGCAAAAAAAGAAACTGAACTGAATAGGGTGTGGCGAGATTTACATACCGCCAGTCAACATGCTTTATTGACTTTTTAATCCTTTTTATTAAACGTCATTGCCAGCTTGACTGGCAATCGTAATGCTAAAGGCTGATTAATCTCTATGAATATTGCTTTACGATTCCCGCATGTGCGGGAATGACGGGCAGAATGCAAAAAGAAAAGGGTGTCCAAAAAGCCTTTCATTTACACCATTCAACCAAATGGCGACAAAAACTTTTCGACACCCTAATCCCAGTAAGGCATCCGTCTTACTGATATTGTATGTAGATTGGTCGCGGTTTTAGTTTCATAAGCTCTTCCGGAGTCATTAGCCTATGAGGTGCTTTTTTCAAATCGTTTTTATAGAACAGTTTAAAGCCGGTAAACTGTACGGGTTCGCCATAAATAAAGTGACGATAAGTACCCAATTTCAAGTCCGGTTCACCCCATCCGTCCATGTGCATAACTATCTGTACTTCTGGTCTTAGTTTAATGCTTGTTGAATTAGTTACCATCTTTTTGGTAAAACGATGTACTACAAAAACTTTTGGGGGCAAATTATATTTTTTAACCATATCTGCCAAATAGCCAGAAACGTAGTTGATATCCGCAGCATCGTAAGTGCCAATTTTTCTGCCGGGTAATGAACCGTCTTTCATCGAAAACTCAGGGTCAATGCCCAAGTGTACATGTGGCAGTTGTAAATATTTTTCAATGTGGGGTAATTCAGCTTTGATGTTGCTTAAAGCCACCTGTAAATCTAAAAATACAATGGTATTGGGACGCATTTTTGCAATAGCCAATACGGAGTCTATCTGAGAGTTGGCCATACGGTTAATGTACTTGCCATCTTTACCGGGCGTACCGCTGGCAACAGCCGCAATATAATGTAACCCTGCTTGTACAGGAGTAGTTGGGTCTACCTTTTCCCAATGTTTTATTTCTGCATTTAAGCGCTGCCACATTTCTTTTGGAGCATACTCGCCCAAAGCACCCATTTTTTTTGAGTGAAGATTACCATAATATACTACAATACGTTTAAAAGGTAATATAGCTCCATCCAATGGTATAGGCTGGTTTTTTACCGGCCATTTTCCCGTAGTATCGCCATTAGCTAGGTTTTTCACCAGTTCATTATATTTTGCCGTATCTACCGGAGTTCTGAGATTAACCTCTTCTTCAACTTTAGCCGTAGAATCAGCAGTATTTTTAGCCCCCTTTGTGTTGTTTTTTTCTTTGGCACCAGAACTGCAATTAGTAAAAGAGCCAATAATAGCCGTAGCTATAAAAACCATTCCCGCAATCTTTGTTAATCTCATGTTGATGTTTTGTAGTGAGTTTTTTACAATATCCCAAAAATACATTATTTAAACGATGTGTCAAGTTGCTACTAACAATAATTTTATCGCCTAAAAATTGCCCCGAAAATAGATGTTTTTCAGCGAATTACAATATAGTGTAAAAAATCTTTTTTAATTTATTTGTAATTAGTCTAAATAAATAATAATATTGCGCTATTATTTGAAATCATTCTAAATAAGAAGTGAAAAAACAATTACTATTACTTGCTTTTACCTCAATAGCCATTCTAAAATTTAGTGTAGCATCTGCACAGAACAAACCATTGGAGGCCGATACTATCAAAGAAAAATCGCACGAGTTGAGCGAGGTGGTAGTAACTGGGCAATATGCGCCACAATCGGTAAGAAATTCAGTTTATAATGTACGTACCATAAGTGCCGAAAAAATTAAACTAAGGGGAGCAACCAATGTTCAGCAGATATTAAATACCGAGTTTGGTTTTAGGTTTAGCAACGATATGGCTTTGGGTGTTTCGGATGTAGAAATGATGGGCATGACGGGTAGAAATATTAAAATATTATTAGATGGCGTTCCTGTTGTAGACCGTTCTGATGCTCGTGAAAGCTTAAATCAGATAGACATTAATACCGTAGAAAGGATTGAATTGGTAGAAGGGCCTATATCTGTGGTGTACGGTACAGATGCGTTGGCAGGGGTAATTAACATCATTACCAAAAAAGCCGGAAAAGCATTGCTAAATGTAAGTGCCCGTATACAAGAGGAAACCGCCGGAACAGAATATGAAGCCTTAAGCGGAAATGGCGTACACAATAAAAATTTTACCGTTAGTGGACAAAAAAACGGATGGAATGCCTTATTGGGTGTAAGTAAAAACGATTTTGGAGGCTGGAATCTCTTGCCTAAAACGGCATCGAGAGATGAAGTAAATTTGAATAGCAATAATGCTTGGAAACCGAAAAACCAATTGTTGGGCAATGCAAAATTGGGTTACAGAAATTCAAAATTTAATGTGTGGTATAGGGTAGACGGACTAAAAGAAGATATTGATAGCCGTGGAGGTATAAATTATGGAAATTATAAGGCAGAACTGCAAACATTTACTACCAACCGCTATACCCAACAACTGCAATCGGAGTTTAGGTTGTCCAACCAGTTGGCTGTAACGGCCATTGCGGGCTATACTTATTTGCGCAGATTTACGAAAACGCTAATCCATGATTATGCAACAAATACAGAATCGTTATCAACCGAGCAGGGCAAGCAGGATACCGCCAACTTTAACGCTACCATATTTAGGGCTACTGTCCAATATGCGCCTCATAAGGTAATTTCGTTTCAGCCAGGCTTTGAGTTTAACCGAGATGAAGCCACAGGACAACGGATAAATGGCGAGCCTGTAATAAGAGATTATGCTTTTTTCCTTACTTCGGAAATAAAGCCCATTGCCACCATTAACATTAGGCCGGGCGTCCGTTTTATCCGCAATTCGGTGTACGATGCTCCAACGGCTATTCCATCACTTAATACAAAGTTTGCCTTAACCTCTTCACTCGATTTTAGGGCGGCCTACGCCAGAGGCTTCCGCTCGCCGGCCTTACGGGAGCTGTATTATGATTTTGTTGATGCCAGCCATACCATTTTTGGTAATCCTAATCTAAAGGCCGAAGAATCTAACAGTTTTAATGCTTCGTTGGTGTGGGCAGGCATACAGCACAATAAAATGCAGTATCGGGCAACATTGGCAGGTTTTTATAACCGATTAAAAAATCGTATAGATTTTGGACAAGATCCCAATGATAATACCATTACCACGCTTATTAACGTAGCAAATTATAAAACCACGGGAGTAAATTTAGATAATACCTTTATCTATAATGAACTGAAGGCCAATGTGGGCATATCGTACGTGGGCAGGTATAACGATTTAAGAGAAGAACATCCTGATTTGGTGATGCCAGAATTTGTATGGTCTACAGAATTGGTAGCAAACCTAAGCTACAGTTTTCCGAAAATAGCCGCCAATATCAACTTGTTTTATAAATATGCAGGAAGCAGGCCGGGATATCAGTACAAAGACGGGGAGGCAAGACTAACAAAGGTAGGTGCATTTAATTGGGCAGACCTCATGTTTAACAAAAATGTGTTTAGCTACCTTACCCTAAATGCAGGGGTTAAAAACGTGTTTAATGTAAACCAATTAAGTAATACCGCTACGGGTACAAGTGGTCCTCATGGTGGGGGCGGTGGTGCAGTTTCATATAGTTATGGGCGTTCTTATGTATTAGGACTAACCTTTAACTGGAATAAACCCTAGAACTGTTTAAATAATGTGTAACTATTTAACTAAAAATAAATAACAATAAAAAAGAAGATGAATAAATTTAACTCGATGATGGCAGTGGCCTTATTGGCACTCACTTTTACGGCTTGTAAAAAAGACAAAGACGAACCTATAATAGAAGTTCCGCCATCAGATGGTAGTACGTTGACTTTACAGGGTGTTGCAGGTAGTGAAGCGGGTTCTTCGGCAGCAAATAGTGTATATGTAGATTTTAGCGCTGATAAACAAACTTCAGTATTAAGAGATAGTTGGGATTTGGGATTTTATAGCGGAAGTGATTTTAAGGTAATCATTAATGCTACAAATGGTTCGTCTGTTATGCAATTAGATAAAACCAATTTGAACGATGTTACCGAAGCGGATTTGATTAAACAGACCGATTTGACATTGGCATTAGGTAGCGTACCTAAAGAAGATGTAAACGGTGATAATGCTGTGGATTATAATGATAATCCGGAGTTTAAAAAAGTTGATAATCCAATAGAAGCTAGAATTATAAATAAAACTGCAATTAGCGAAATTTCAGCAACAGATGCTAACAATAAAGTGTATCTATTAAACCCCTCAGGAGGAAGTCATACAGCTGTATTTAGTATAGACAATGTTTATAAAATTAGAATTTTAAGAAAAGGAACAGGATATACCCTTCAGTATGCTAAATTAAAATCTACCACTTTCAATTCTTTGGATATTGCTAAGGATGATAATTTTAATTTTAAACATGTTTCTTTAACACAAGGAAAAACGGTAGATGTTGAACCTGTTAAAACTGAATGGGACATTGTATGGACGTGGTCCTTATACTACAGCGGAGGTCTGCCAAATCCTTATATTTACGGTTTTTCTGATCTAGTATTTGTTAATAATCTAGGTGGTACACAGGCTTCAGAAGTTACAGCTAAATCGTATGCAGATTTTTCTGAATCTGATGTTGCAGGAGTAACCTTTAGTACATCAAGAGATGCTATTGCTGATAAATGGAGAGTTACTACCGGAACAGGTATTAAGCCAGACCGCTTCTATTTAATTAAAGACGCTTCTGGCAACGTATATAAATTAAAATTTGTAAGTATGGGAGTAGGAAGCGACGGTGGTACTCGTGGAAAACCTGTAATCGAGTACAAATTGGTTAAAAAAGGATAGTTAGAGAATAGTTAGTGTATCTCAATTATTAATAGTTTGTTTTGTTTAGGGAAGGCTCTTGCGGATGCAAGGGCTTCTCTTTTGTGTTGGTTGCCGGCATTGCCAGCCCCGTACGTATCTATCGTGTGGACACAAATCCGCTCATCCTCCGTTATTCCCGTGAAAACGGGAATCGTAACGCGCTGGCAATATGTTTTTCGCATTAAGGTGCCCAATCAAGTAGGGACACATGACGATGTAGGAAAGGCAATGCAAAAAGATGTATACATACGAAAGGAGCTATCGGAAGGCAATCGTAATGCGGTAGCTAAAGCATTAGGATTGCTGCGTATGCGGGAATGACGTATAGTGCAGAGCTAGGAAGTTCTAAACTTTCCAAACACACCTAAAGGCAATTTTACGCTAGAAAGTAGCTTGTAAAAACAATTCTCCGGTTTCAAGTTACTGAGATAGTTTCTAAAATAAAGGGTCTTGTCTATTGTCCCAAAAACAAACGACTAATATTTCCTTGTCATAAATTTTGTAAAGTATTGAGCAGTTTTTATGTATGATATACTTTCTTAGCTGTAACGTTTCATCAGCTATTGGGTATAAATAAGGGTTTTGAATAATAAAATCTAAATATTTTTTACTTTTCCCTCAAATTGTAAAACTGTTTTTTCTGACCATCTTTCGTAAAGTTGGTCTGATATAGCTTGGAAGGTAGGGCCTGCCTGAATTCCAAATCGAAGCGTAAAAGTCATTTCTTAGTGAAAAATTGCTCGGAAAATTCTGCCAATGAAATAGAATTTCCATTTTCTTCATACTCCTGTATGCTTTTGGCTGCAACCTCTTTAATGTGTTTAGGTAAAGTCGTAGTATTTTTATTGCTTTCGAAATTAATTTTTAAAGCTTTTAATACCGCTTTAATAGCAGTCAGTTGTTCACTGTTCTCGGGGTGTATTAATAGACTTTCCATAAAATCAAATTTAAGAAAAAAACGTTTTGTTTCAACTATTTGTTTGTCATTCCTCCAAAGGAGTTCCTTTCGGAACAACGATAAGAAGAATCTAAATAGATGTCTCGTGGCCTCGACATGACAGTCCGATTAAGGCGTCCTAAACTTCCCAAACACGCCCAAAGGCAATTTTACGCCGGAAGTAGCCTGTAAAAATAGTTCTCCGGTTTCCAAATTTTTTACTTGAGGAAAAGAGGTCTTAATTAGATTTTCCACAATGACCGAAGAAAAACCTAACGAATAGGTATTTAAGATTAAGAAATGCTCCTGTGGGTCTAATAACTGTACCACATCCAGCATCATTTCTTGTATATGATCTTCCAGTTTCCACTTTTCGCCATTTGGTCCATGTCCGTAGGCGGGAGGGTCTAGAATAATACCATTGTATTTTTTGCCACGTTTCAGTTCGCGTTTTACAAATTTCAGCGCATCTTCTACTACCCAGCGCACATCTTTCAATTTAGAAAGCTCTTGGTTTTCACTTGCCCAAGTTACCACCTGTCTAATCGAATCAACGTGTGTGGTATCAGCCCCTGCTGCTTTGGCAATTAAAGATGCCGCACCTGTATAGGCAAAAAGATTAAGTACTTTAGGAATGGGTGTTTTAAATCTTTTGATAGATGAAGAAATATAATCCCAATTAACCGCTTGTTCCGGGAAAACGCCTACATGCTTAAATGAAGTTAACCCCAAACGCAAATTAATGCTTACCTCATTGTTTTGATAGTTTACATTCCAACGGTCTGGCGCATTTTTTTGATGCTTAAGCCAGTCGCCGCTAGTGGCAGAGCGACCTCTAAAGGTAATATTTGCCCGCTTTTTCCATTCTTCGGGCGATAATGTTTTTTTCCAAACTGCCTGTGGTTCTGGTCTGGACAATATCAAATTGCCGAAGCGTTCCAATTTTTCAAAATCGCCGCAGTCAATTAATTCGTAGTCTTTCCAGTGGGTTGGTGTAAGCAGTTGTATCATTTTTTATAGCGTAATTCGTCATTACGAGGCACTACCGCGAAGCAGCTACGCAGTAAACCAATCTTAATGCGAAAGTTATTAAATTGTAATTTCAACAAATCTTTTCAATATTGTAAAGATTGGAAATCTGATATAAAAAATAATATATAGATTTCTCACATGCGTTCGAAATGACAATGGGCTACAAAGATAGGAAAATTAAAACTTATCCTTTGCTGCCTTCATAAAGCGGCTGGCAAATACAAAATCGTTCAGTTCCTGTATATCGGTTTTGGCAATTTCTTTGTTAGAGCCTTCCCAAAACTTTTTGCCTTCGTGTAAAAACATAATGTAATCGCCAATGCCCATTACCGAGTTCATATCGTGGGTAACCACAATAGTAGTGGTATTGTATTCTTCGGTAATTTCTTTAATCAATTCATCAATTACAATGGAAGTTTTAGGGTCTAAGCCCGAGTTAGGCTCATCGCAAAAAAGGTATTTAGGGTTCATAGCAATGGCACGGGCAATACCTACACGTTTTTTCATTCCTCCCGAAAGCTCTGCCGGAAACAATTTATTTTTGCCTTCTAGATTTACCCTTTCCAAACAGAAATTAACACGGTCTAATTTTTCGCTTCTCGATTGGTCTGTGAACATATTCAATGGAAAGATGATGTTTTCCTCTACCGTCATCGAATCGAATAGCGCCGAACCTTGAAAAAGCATTCCAATCTCTTTTCTGATTTCTATGCGTTCTTCGGTATTTAGCTGGGTAAAGTCCCTTCCATCATATTCTACACTACCTTTCTCGGGGTGGTGCAAACCAATCATACATTTTAAAAGGGTTGTTTTTCCCGAACCAGAACCACCAATAATCAAATTGGTTACCCCGGGTTCAAATTTGCCGGAAATACCCTTTAAAACCTCGTTATCCCCAAACGATTTATGTATATCCTTAATCTCAATCATAACATTAATTGGGTTACGAGATAATCACAGGCCAAAATGCTGATACAGCTAACTACTACCGCCCGTGTACTGGCCTGCGCTACTTCTAATGCGCCACCTTTAACATAAAAACCTTCGTAGGCCGGTACTGATGTAATGATAAAACCAAATACAAAAGCCTTAACCAAAGAAACATTAACGGTATAGGAATTAAAATCGGTGGTAATACCCTGAATATACTCTGCGGGAGAAACAGCCCCAGATAGTGTTCCACCTAAATATCCACCGGTAATACTTAATACCATTGAAATGATAACCAAAACTGGAACCATAGTAATACCCGCCAATATCTTGGGCAAAATGAGATAACCCGGTGCGTTAATGCCCATAATTTCCAGCGCATCAATCTGTTCGGTTACACGCATTGTTCCAATTTCTGAAGAAATAGCAGAGCCAATTTTGCCTGCCAGCACAATAGCACTAATGGTTGGGCTAAGTTCCAAGATGGTAGAATCGCGGTTTACAGAACCGATAATGGTTTTAGGAATAAAATCGCTAACCAATTGGAAAGCAATCTGCAAAGTCATTACCGCCCCAATAAAAGTAGAAATAATACTGATTAATCCGAGAGAGCCTACGCCAATAAACTCCATTTGTTGGAAAATGGCTTTTAAATATATTTTCCATTTTTCGGGCCGTTTAAAGGCCGCTTTCAGTAGTAAGATATATCGGCCAAAATTGGTAAAGTTCATCTAATAAACAATTTGTTTAAGTTAACTCAATATTATACAAAGAAACAACAAAAATGTTCTGGCTTGGTGTATTTATTAAAAAAATATTCACGATTAAAATATTATTGCCTTTTTTGTAAACGCAAAGGACGTGTGGCATAGGGTATAAAACGCTTTGCCCTATGCACCCAAGCCAATTAACCATCAACAAATTCAACCAATGACCAATTTAACCAATAACCCAACAGCAATTATTACCGGAGCAACCAAAGGAATTGGAAAAGCTATTGCTCTTGAATTAGCACAAAGTGGATATAACATTATTACTTGTTCTAGGAATTTGGAGGAACTTTCAAAATTAGAAACAGAATTGAAAAATTTTGGTATAAATGTTCTTACCATCCAAGCTGATTGTAGTATAAAAGAGGAAGTGTTTGGGTTTGTAAAAAAGGCAATGGTTTTTGCCCCAATAATAGATATCTTGGTGAATAACGTAGGTATTTTTAAGCCCGGTTCTTTACTTGATGAGGAAGATGATGTGTTCGAAATTCAACAACAGATTAATGTAAATGCCTCTTATTATATAGGTAAAAGGATAGGGAAATTGATGCGTCAACAAGGTTTTGGGCATATTTTTAATATCTGTTCCGTAGCTAGTAAATCTCCCGTAGAAAATGCCGGCAGTTACAGTGTAACAAAAGCAGCGATGCTTAGTCTTAATCATGTAATGCGAAGGGAGTTAGCACCGCATCACGTAAAGGTAACGGCAATTATTCCGGGTTCTACCTACACTGCGTCTTGGGAAGGGACAACGCTAGATAAAGCAAAATTTGTACAACCGGAAGATATTGCAAAAACCGTTAGAACAGTACTGCAGCTGAGCGATGGTGCCAACGTAGATGAGATAACGATAGCCCCTTTAGATTTTTAGAAAGGAGACATACAAAATGGAAAAGAAACTATATAGAAACGAACATGACAAAGCAATAGCCGGTGTTGCTTCGGGCTTGGCCGATTATATGAAGATTGATGTAGTTATTGTAAGATTGTTATTTGTTTTTACCACTATATTTATGGCAGGCAGTGGTATATTGGCATACATTGTTTTATGGATTGTAGCGCCTGTAAATAACGACCCAACTGCAAAATACAAGCAATTCAACGATTTTTATAAAAATACCCCGCCACAAGGAGGTGCTATCTTTAATTCGCCACAGGCTTTTGGCAATCCTGCTCAACATGCCGGGCAGACTAAATGGAATACACCCAATGCAGATTCATTCACAAAATTCGATAATCCCCCACCAGTAAAAAATAATGATACGGGTAAAACCATAATAGGTTTAATCTTGCTAATACTAGGTGTTTATTTCTTATTAAAACAACTAGATATAATGCCATATTGGTTCAATATATTTAAAATATACAAATTATGGCCATTGGCGATAGTTGCTTTAGGGGTAAGCTTAATTTTTAAGAACCAACGTAAAAACGAGTGGGAGAATTTTAAAAAGACTACCGAAGAGACACAACGCAAAGAACGTGATGAACGTAATGAAGAGCAAAAACAGGAAACACCCACGTCTACCGAAGTAATAGACGAAAAAAGTTAGCAGTTTGCACAATTAACCAGTTCAACAATTAACATAATACTAAGATGAAATACGAAAGAATAATATGGGGAGTGGTGTTGCTTTTTATAGGCGGTGTACTCCTGCTCGAAAACTTAAATGTAATTGAGTTTTATTGGAGAAATGTTTGGGGATTTTGGCCGATATTTTTAATTATAGGGGGTGTTAACCTACTTCTAAATAGAAATGGTTCGCAAACTGGCAGTATTGTTTCGCTTGCAATTTTAATTATCACTCTGGCATTCTTATTTGTTAAGGGACAAGAAAAACCTCAACATAGCACTTGGTGGTGGGGTTGGAAAGATAAAAATATAGAAACTGACATAGATTGGGACGATAAGTACGATAATGACACTACCTTTGAAGGTTTGAAGTTTTCTGAGCCTTATAACCCTATTGATTCTAGTAAAAAAACTATCTTAAATTTATCGGGCGGAGGAACTTCGTTTAACTTAAAAGATACTACCGATAGCTTATTTGAAGCCAACGTAAATAGAAAAAAAGGCAATTTTTCTTTAACTAAAACTACTACAGATTCTACCAATACCTTAACGTTTAAAATGAACGACAAACGTAAAAACGGTAAAAATAACTGGTCGTTTAATACAGGAGGTAACGAAGTAGATGTTCGTTTAAACACCCAACCACTTTGGACAATGAACCTCAAAATGGGTGCTGGTGGACTAGATTTCGATTTAACCAAGTACAAAGTAAGAACATTGAATTTTGATGGTGGAGCGGCCGATTTGAAAATCAAAATAGGAGAATTGATACCTATTACTGATGTAAATGTAAAAACAGGTGTTGCCAATGTAGAAATTAAAGTGCCTTTAGCATCTGGTTGCAGAATTAAGACACACACGGGCTTAGCTTCAAAAGATTTTAAAGGTTTTGTTAAAAAAGACGATGGCTATTACGAAACACCTAATTACAGCACTTCTAAAAATAAAATTTTCATTAAACTGGATGGCGGTTTAAGTAATTTTGAAGTAGACACATATTAAAGGATTAATAGAATTTTGAATGAGTAAATGATTAAATAAACCTTTCAACTTTCCAATCTTACAACATTCCAACAATCGAACAATTAGCCAATTAACCAATCTTGTATACCATCGTTGTAAGAGGAAAACCACAAGGACCTTATACCTTAGAGGAACTAAAGCAAATGGAAATTTTGCCGGATACTTTCGTGAGGAAGCCCGGAATGGATGACTATAAGGAAGCCCATGAATTGGAAGAACTTCGTGGATTACTGGGATTTATTGCTCCTAAACATACACCGCAATATTTTGCAAGTTTCGACCAACGCTTAATGGCTTGGGCAATAGATTATTTTTTGATAACGGTAGTATATGCCGTAATTTTAGCAATAATCGTCGTTTTTATAGAAATAGAAGATAGACAATGGGGAATGGCACTTGTTAGCGCAGGGATTTCTTTGGTACCTCTAACCAAATTTGTTTACAATGTAATTGCCGAAACCTCTAAAACACAAGGTACAATTGGTAAAAAGTTGATGGACATTAAAGTAACTGATGAGTATGGGGCAAAACTTAACACGGGTACATCTTTGGTCAGGAATTTATCCAAGATCATATCGAATATTACATTTGGCTTTGGTTATATCTATTGTTTCTTCAACAAAAAACAGCAATGTTTACACGATGTAATTGCAGGAACATTGGTAATAAAAGACAGGCTGTTGTAATATTTTAATCTGGTTCTAGTGGAATAGCATTAATTGAAGCACCATTTTCACTACAAACACCCCCATTTTCTAAATTAAATGCCCATCTATGTCTTGGACAGACCAAAAATTTATCGCCCTCTTTCCAAGCGTATGTTAGATCAGCTCCTTGATGTGGGCAATATCTATCTACCTTATATTTGCAACCGCCAACTTCAACCACTATTCTTTCTGTACGGTTTTCAATTTCAAGTATCGAATCACAAAAATAGTTCATGTCCTCCTTTTCCAAGATTAAGAAACCCTGCATCAACACCTGATAAACATCTGGCTCTCTGTTAAGCCGCATTCTAAAGGTTAACGAATAATCTTCCCATGTTAAATAACCATCCAATACCCTTTTAATATCGTAAGAATTTACATTAATAAGGTAAAAATTTTCAGTCTGTGGTGCATCAGTAAGCTCAACAGAGTTGTCTTCAAAGGAAATTTTGATGTGCGGGCCACTCCTATCGAGAAATTTAATAAACAACGGGCGGTTTATTTGCGACCTGCTGCTAAAATTGCTCAATTTTTCTTTGAACTCTATAATTAGGCACTCAATCAGTTTTTTAAAATCTTCATCCGGAAGAGGTTTTTTAATCTCATCGAAAAATACTTTGTAAGACTTTGCATAATCTAAAATGTATTCTTCGAAATTAGTTTCATTTATTCTCACACTACCTTTTTCGTTAAAGCTCGCTTGTGGTACGAATGTTATGCTATCGCCAGGCATAATATTAGGTACAATGGTGCTTGTTTTTTTTAATCGTTTAGCTAAATAGCTAATTAGTTGTTCGTTTCGTGGGAAGATATTTTCCTTTTGGAAATTGATATGGATAAGATCTGGGTCAATGAAACAAGCTGGACCTGCAGAAGGAATATAAATTTCAGGTTTGACGTTTTCAATTGCTATCGCTGTGGCCTCAAACTTACTTAGTTTTTTCTTTTTTGAGATTTTTTCGTAAACTTCAATGGGATAATCATAGCAGGTTGGATGCCAGGTTGCCCCACTAAATTGAGCAGCAAAAACGTCAATGTGACCCTCTTGCTCTTTTATGGTAACTAACCGGTCGTGAATTTTGCAATCGTTTAAATTCAAAAACTTTTTTTCTCCACTGATAAAAAGTATTGCTGAATCTCGATTTAGTTCACTGTCTTCGGAATAGATTTTAATACTCTCGTTGTTGTTCAATTTAAAAACCTGCCCATCCTCACAGGATATAATTTCATTTCTGGATGCAGATTTAATTTGATCAAGTAAAACAGATCTTCTGTATTTAGGAATAAGATAAGTAAACTTAAAATGGTCTATCGATTTTAGATAGGCAAGATCATAATGGTCTTTGTGTTCATGGCTAACATAAACATATACAACTTTAACGTTGTTATTTTGGGTTAATCTCGCTTCTACGAAATCTTTCATGTGATGGTTTCTTGGAAATTGAAACCATCCGCCGTCAAATGCTCCATTTTCAGATAACCATGGATCCATTATTAATATTGATTGAGAAGTTTCGACTAAAAAACCGGCATGACCGAGAAAAGTGATTTCCATTTAATTTAGACCTGTGTTAAGAAATAATTTAGAAAAGGGGCAATTTAACAATAAATCATATTTGTAGAGAATCTCTGTTTCTAACAATTGTAAGTTTTTGCCATACAGTATGGCAATTTAGCAATTCAACAATATAACTTTTCCCCTATCTTTGTAAACCATGCAAAAAGAAGCGATTTTGTTAGACGGTGGTTATTGCAACAGCTTAACCCAATATAGTAGGTTTGTAACTCGTGAAGTGCAGATAGGCGATGTACCGATGGGGGCGTATCATCCCATCCGTATTCAATCTATGACTACCACCGACACGATGGATACTCACGGAACAGTCGAGCAAACTATTCGCATGGTAGAAAGTGGTTGCGAATACGTGCGTATTACAGCTCCAAGCATTAAAGAGGCCGAAAATTTAGCCAATATTAAAAAAGAACTGTGTTTGCGTGGTTACAATGTTCCTTTAGTGGCCGATATTCATTTTACGCCAAACGCAGCAGAAGTTGCCGCCAGAATTGTGGAGAAAGTGCGGGTAAATCCAGGCAATTATGCCGATAAGAAGAAGTTTGAAAACATAGATTATACAGATGCTGCTTATCAAGCCGAACTAAGCCGTATTTACGACAAATTTTCGCCTTTGGTAAAGATTTGCAAAGAATACGGCACGGCCATGCGCATTGGAACCAATCACGGTTCGCTATCAGACCGTATCATGAGCCGCTATGGAGATACGCCACATGGCATGGTAGAATCTGCAATGGAATTTATCCGCATGTGCGAAGACCTGAATTATTATAATTTAGTGATTTCGATGAAAGCTAGCAACACGCAGGTAATGGTACAGGCTTATAGGTTATTGGTACAAACCATGGTAAAAGAGGGAATGAACTATCCTTTGCATTTGGGCGTTACCGAAGCTGGAGATGGAGAAGACGGTCGTATTAAATCGGCAGTTGGCATTGGTACTTTACTGGCTGATGGTTTGGGCGATACCATTAGAGTTTCGCTAACCGAAGACCCTGAATTTGAAGCACCTGTGGCTAAGGCACTGGCAAAACGTTTTGAGATTGGACTTCGACAAGCTCAGCCTGACAGCTTTTTATCTTCGGACATCGGACATCGGACATCGGACTATTCCCCTTTCCAATACCACCGCAGAATAACCAACGAAATAGAAAACCTTGGTGGACATCAAGTTCCAAGAGTAGTTGTCAATTTAGAAAACCAAAACCTAAAAGACCCTGCAATCTTAAACTCGGTGGGCTTTAACTATTCGGCGTTGCTAGATAAGTATAACCTGAGCGACCAAGCCTGCGATATGGTTTACTTAGGAAATCAACTTCCCTCATTTTCTTTTCCGGGAGGTTTAAAACAGCTATATAACTATCAAACTTGGTTGGGTTTAGCCGATAAGCAGAATTGCCACCCACTATTCAGTTTAGCAGAGTATAACAAAGCCGAAGTCAGAGATGAAAAAATAAACTTCATCAAAATATTGGCGGAGGATTTAGATGTTGCACAACTAAGGGATTTAGATAAAGCAGTTTTAGTACTGGCAACCAATGCCGAAAATGCCATGCAAACCATCCGCCATGCGTTTACACAATTGTTAGCTGCCAATTTAAAGTTTCCTGTAATTATAGAAAGAACTTTTGATGGCTTAAACCTAGAAGATTTTCAATTGTACAGTTCAACAGATTTGGGCGGTTTGTTAATTGATGGATTTGGCGATGGCGTTAGGATAAATGCTACGGATATTCCATTATCGGTAGTAAACTCTACCTCGTTTGGTATTCTACAGGCAACTCGTACACGTATCTCAAAAACAGAATATATCTCTTGCCCAAGCTGCGGTCGTACCTTGTTCGATTTACAGGAAACCACACAAGCCATAAGAGCGAGGACATCACACCTAAAAGGTATTAAAATTGGTATTATGGGCTGTATTGTAAATGGTCCGGGAGAAATGGCTGATGCCGATTACGGTTATGTAGGTGCCGGAGCAGACAGGATTACGCTTTATCGCGGGCAGGAAGTGGTAAAGAAAAACGTAAAAACCGCCGATGCCATAGACGAACTGATTGGCATTATCCGTGAGGATGGCAATTGGATAGAAAAGGAGTTGTAGGTTTTAAGTTATACGCTGTAAGTTGATTAGCATTTTGGCTAAAACCTAAAACTTAATACGTAAAACTTATTACTTTATGTTCCCCAAGCTGTAATTACCACGTTTCTACTGCCGCCGTAATTACGATGCTCGCAAAGATAGACACCTTGCCATGTGCCCAAATTCAATCTGCCATTGGTAATGGGAATTAAAACCGAAGCGCCCATTAGCGAAGATTTGATATGGGCTGGCATATCATCATCTCCTTCGTAGTCATGCCGATAATCAGGGTCGCCTTCGGGTACGGCTTTATTCATCCAAGTTTCAAAATCTAGCCGTACCGTTGGGTCTGCATTTTCATTAATGGTAAGCGAAGCAGACGTATGTTGTATAAATACCTGTAACATGCCCAATTTTATCGTCTTAATTTCAGGGAAAGCCTGTAATATTTCATCGGTAATGAGATGAAAGCCACGGCTGCGGGCACGTAAAGTAAGTTGTTTTTGAATGAAGTGCATGGATTTATACAGCTATGTTATCCAAAAACCTCAAACTTTTCTCACAAACCTCAAAAAGCTGTGGCGGCAGCGTTTCTCCCGGATAAGGATGTAAAGCACCGTAAACATGGTTAGCACCCTCAATTTTTACCAATCTACTGGCAGGGTTCGCATTGGCTAATTTTTCAGCCGTTTCAAAAGGTACGTTTACGTCATCATCGCCCTGCACAATTAGCCACGGTACGTTTACCTGTTTGGCAGCAGAAATTATATCTAGTTTTGCTTCGTTTTCTTCAAAATCTTCTAAAAGCGTAACATTTAGAGGCATTTTTTCTTTAGTACGGGCGTTCAATACTTCTATCTTACCTGTTTTTCGCCATTCTTTTTCTTGTTCTTTTTTCCATAAACTGCTGAAATCGGCAATGGAACTCCAAGTAATTAACCCTTTTACATAAGGATTGTTGGCCACTTGCAAAATGCTCAATCCACCTCCACGACTATGCCCAATCAGATAAACACTTGTTACACCGAGAAACTTAATGGCGTGGTTAATCACAATATCTACGTCTAGCATTTCCTTGCTAATGGTGTTTGTCGCAAAAGTCTCCAAATCGGTTACATCGTGCGGTTTCTCAGCAGTAACGCCACTATGCGAAAGATTAAATTTCAAATAGCGATAGCCATTTTGTACAAAATATCGGGCAACCAAATTGTGCGCTCCCCAATCCTTAAAGCCTTTAAAGCCATGCACAAAAATAACAAGTGGAGTATTGGTGTTTTGCATATCGTACGTTAAATCGCCATAAATGGTTTTTCCGTTTGTACCAATTAAAGAAAACTGTTCCTGATGTATCATTTGATTTACGAATTACGATTTTAGATTTACAATTGAGTTAACAATTGGCAATTTTTAGTTAAACAAATAAACGGTTCAACTGTAAAGCAATTTAACAATACAACAATAAAACAATTCTTCTGTTTGATAATTTAAAACCGTTCTAAATTAACCTAAATTACAGCTTAATGACAGATAAGCTCAATTGCGTTATTACTTTTGTTTCGCTAAAATCACAGGGGCTAACCATTTTGGAATATTTAAAGATTATTGCATTTACACATAAGCAAATTGACCTAAAATCTTTGGGGAAATTGGTTATCTGTGAGCAAACGTTGGATGATAGGTTGCGTAATATCCAGTCTGAGCTTAATGTCGAAGAGATTTTTTATGTAGGCACTTGCAATAGGGTCGAATTTATCTTTACATCGGAAGCGGAGTTAGACAAGCCCTTTATTTCTAAATTTTTGCATGTATTGGACATGGGTTTACCGGAAGAATACATGGAAAATTTCATCAACAATGTTTCTACCTACGAAAAATTAGAAGCATTTAACCACTTGTTACGTACTTCTTGTTCTTTAGAAAGTTTGGTAGTTGGTGAGAAAGAGATTTTAGCGCAGGTGCGCAAAGCATACGAAGCCTGCCAAAAAGCAGGTTTTACTGGCGATTATATGCGCATGATTATGAACCGCGTAGTAAAAACTGCCAAAGAAGTTTATACCCATACCAACATTTCCAGAAACCCGGTTTCGGTAGTTTCTCTAGCTTATAGAAAGCTACGTGAGTTGAATATGTGCGGTAATTCTCGCTTGCTGATTATTGGTGCAGGCGAAACCAACAACAATATTGCACAATACCTTAAAAAGCATAAATACTCCAATTTCTCGGTATTTAACCGCACTTTGGAAAAAGCCGAAGCCTTGGCCGCAGAGTTAAACGGAAAATCATTTCCTTTAAGCGAACTGGCCAATTATAAAGGCGGATTTGATGTGATTATCACCTGCACCGGTGCAACTGAACCCGTAATTACTGCCGAAATCTACCAAAGTTTGCTCAATGGAGAAACTGGAAAAAAAGTAATTGTAGATTTAGCAGTGCCAAACGATACGGCGATAGAAGTAAGGGAAAATTTCCCAATTCATTATATCGAAGTAGAAACGCTTAAAGAAGTTGCTCGCAAAAATATTCAAGAGCGTTACGATGAATTGGTGCATGCAGAGCATATCATCGAGGAGAATATCAAAGAATTTGAATCAGTATTGCGCCAGCGTCGCATTGAATTAGCGATGAGTGAAGTGCCAAAGAAAATCAAAGAGATTAAGGAAAAAGCTGTAAATACTGTATTTGCCGATGAAATTGGCTCTCTTGATGACGAAGCAAAAGCCGTTTTGGAACAGGTAATCAGCTACATGGAGAAAAAATACATCAGCGTACCAATGGTGATGGCCAAAGAAATTTTGGTGAAGAATAGTTAGAGCTCCGATGTCGGATGTCCGATGACACATATTCTATCATTCTAAATTCAATCATTCACTCATTCAATCAAGCAATTTTCTTATTTTAGCGCAAAATCTTAATATAAAGTGAAGAAAGTAATTATCGGGACACGTGGCAGTGATTTGGCCCTTTGGCAAGCCAACTATACTAAAGACAGATTGGCCGGAATAGGCATTGATGCGGAACTGAAAATCATTAAAACTCAGGGCGATAAAATCCTAAATCTTCGCTTAGATAAGCTAGAAGGCAAGGGCTTCTTTACTAAAGAACTAGAAGAAGAATTGCTAAATGGTACTATTGATATTGCCGTACACTCTCACAAAGATTTGCCAACTACCAACCCGCCGGGATTAATTATTGCGGCAGTGCCAGAAAGGGAAGACCCGGCAGAATTGCTGTTGATATTGAAAGATTGTGTAGAGGTAAGCCAAAAACTTTCTTTAAAAAAAGGTGCAATGGTAGGTACATCTTCCAATCGGCGTAAAGCCCAATTGTTGGCACTAAGGCCCGATTTGAATATCGAAGATTTACGGGGCAACGTACCTACCCGCATACAAAAACTTCGTGATGAAGATTACGATGCCATTGTTTTGGCAAGAGCAGGCGTTAATCGTTTAGGGTTAGATTTGAGCGAATTCTATGTAGAGGTAATTGACCCAACCGAAATTGTGCCCGCACCTGCACAAGGGGCTTTAGCTATCCAAATCAGAGAAAACGATACCGAGCTTTTTAATGAGCTACAAAAAATAAACGATGCCACAACAGCAGAAACCATTTCCGTAGAACGAAAAGTGCTTAATCTTTTTGAGGGTGGTTGCCACATGCCTTTGGGCTGTTTCTGTAAAAAAGAAGACGACCAATTTGAAGTATGGACTTCGAAGGCCGAAACCGATGAAGATTTTCCGGATAGGCTATTTTTAAGAACCACTACAACCGAAGGTTTGGCAGAGCAGATTGTAGCCAAATTTGCTGCCGATAGGAAAAGACCTGCCAAGGTTTTTATTTCGAGAGAAGTTGGTGAGAACAGCTATTTCCGCAAAGCGTTGGAAAAGCAAAATATAGAAATCGAAGGACGTTCCTTAATCCGCACCTTTCCAATAGTAAACGTATTGGACGATTTTTTCCTAAAAAATGCCGATTGGATTTTCTTTAGCAGTAGAAATGGAGTAGAATATTTCTTCAAACTCAATCCGGTTTTACCGAAAAAAGTAAAATTTGGCGTGGTTGGCCGAGGCTCGGAAGATTCATTGCGAAAGTTTGGTCATTTGGCCGATTTTGTGGGCGAAGGCGGAGAAATAGAAGAAGTAGCACAAGAGTTTGCCAAAACCGTTGACGGACAGACCGTAGTTTTCCCACGGGCGCAAGATTCGTTGCTTACTATGCAAAAATTTCTAACACCGGAAACCAAGGTGATAGATTTGCCTATCTACGAAACCGTACAGGAAGAAAACGTAGATGGTTCTTCGGCCGAAGTGTTGATTTTTACCAGCCCAAGCAACGTAGATGCTTATTTTGTAGATAATCTGCTAGAACCAGAACAAAAAGTAATTGCCATTGGCAACTCAACAGGCAGAAAGTTCGATGAAATGGGTGTTAAGTATATCTTACCTTACTCACCCGATGAAATAGGCTTGGCAGAAGCGGTATTTGGAATTGAAGTATAAACCGAATTGTTAAACTAAGGTAAAGACTTTATAAATGACAGTAACATAAGAATTTAATGTTGCTGTCTTTGCATTTTTGCACTTCACTGAAGTTAAACCTCTTAAAAGAGAGTTTTTAATTTTGACTTTTAATTTTTGAATTAAAAATATGCTACACAGACCACGCCGATTGCGTAAAAACCCCATTGTTAGGGAAATGATAGCTGAAACCAAGCTAAGCAAGGATATGTTCGTTTATCCTTACTTTGTAGTGCCGGGCAAAAACGTAGTTCATCAAATTGATGCCATGCCGGGCGTAAGCCATTTTTCTACCGATACTTTATTAACAGACGTTGAAAAAGGCTTGAAACTCGGCCTCAACAAAATTATGTTGTTTGGCGTGGGCGATGAAAAAAGCGAAGATGCCTGTTCGGCCTACGATACCAATTCCTTAGTGCCCGTTACGGTTAGGGAACTGAAAAAACAATTTGGCGATGATTTGTACATTGTTACCGATGTTTGCGTGTGCTCTTACACCAATCATGGGCATTGCGGTATTATGCATAACGATTACGTGCAGAACGATGCAACGGTAGAACTGATTGCAAAAATGGCCTTAAACCATTCGGAAGCAGGGGCAGATATGTTAGCACCGTCGGATATGATGGACGGTCGTGTAGCGGCAATCCGTGAAAAGTTAGATGGCAACGGTTTTGAAAATGTAGCCATTATGAGCCATGCTACCAAATTCGCATCGGCATATTATGGCCCGTTTAGGGAAGCAGCAGACTGTGCCCCCAGCAAAGGCGATAGAAAAGCCTACCAAATGGATTTCCGCAACCCCAACGAAGCAGTTAGAGAAGCCTTGTTAGATGAAAGCGAAGGAGCAGATGTGTTAATGGTAAAACCCGGACTGGCGTATCTGGATATTTTAGCCCGATTAAAACAACATACAGATTTGCCTTTGGCTGTTTACAACGTATCGGGCGAATACTCGATGATTAAAGCAGCAGCGCAACGTGGCTGGATAGACGAACAAAAAGTGGTCATGGAAACTATGTACGCCTTTGCCCGGGCAGGCGCAAGCGTAATTACCACCTACCACATCAAAGATATTTTAGAGAATAAATGGATGTAATTGAGGTGTAAGACGAAAGGTAAAAGGTGTAAGGTTTAGATAGCGCACACCTTAAACCCTAAACCTCATACCTTAAACCTTAATAAAATGCAAGACATATCAAGAGCCAAATCGGCTGAACTGTATGAAAAATCAAAAACCTATTTTCCGGGAGGAGTAAACTCACCTGTAAGGGCTTTTAAATCGGTTTATGGTACACCTTTGTTTATTAAAAAAGGCGATGGCCCATATATTTGGGATGCCGACGATAACCAATTTATAGATTTTTGTGCAAGTTGGGGACCACTTATTTTGGGGCATAACCATGCCGCCATTAGAAACAAAGTGACCGAAGTAATGCAGAACGGCATGAGCTTTGGCGCACCAACAGCGTTGGAAAACGAGTTGGCGGAACTCATCATCAAGAACAACCGCTTTGTAGAAAAAATCCGTTTTACAAGTTCTGGAACAGAAGCCGTAATGTCGGCTATTCGTTTAGCGAGGGGTTATACAGGTCGTAATAAAATCATCAAGTTCGAGGGTTGCTATCACGGTCATAGCGATTCACTTTTGGTAAAAGCAGGTTCGGGTTTGGTAACTTTTGGCGAAACCTCATCGGCAGGTGTACCAAAAGCCTTTGCCGATGAAACTATTGTAATTGCTTTGAACGATAAACAGGCCGTAACCGAAGCCTTTGCCCAATTTAAAGATGATGTAGCGGCAGTAATTATTGAGGGTATTCCTGCTAATAATGGTTTACTTATTCAGGACAAAGATTACGTTGAGTTTTTAAGTGAAACTTGTACTGCCAACGGTGCTTTGTTGATTTTTGATGAAGTAATTACAGGTTTTAGGGTTGGTTTTGAGGGTGCGGCTGCTTATTATGGTATCAAGCCCGATATTGTAACCTACGGAAAAATTATCGGCGGTGGTTTGCCTGTGGGCATGTACGGCGCATCGAACGAGATTATGGCCCATATTTCACCTGATGGAGGTGTTTATCAGGCAGGAACATTGTCGGGCAATCCGGTGGCAATGGCGGCAGGTATTGCGGCACTAACTATTTTAAGTAGCGAAGGTTTTTATGAAGAATTGAACGCGAAAGCACAATCTTTCGTTAATGATTTGAAAGCTCACATCGCCGAAAAAGATTATCAGTTAAAAATATTTACGGTAGGCTCTATTTTTTGGTTTGCCTTTACAGATAAAGACATTAAAACCGCCGAAGATATTGCTCCTGCCAGCATGGAAAAATTTAAAATCATGCACCGTGAATTGTTGAACAGAGGTGTTTATTTTGGCCCATCGGGTTATGAGGTGGGTTTTGTAAGTGCGGCACATACCGAAGTAGAATTAGAGAAAGCAAAGCAAGCGATTTTTGAGGCTTTGGAGGTAGTGTTTGGATAAAGGAATAAGGAACAAAGAGTAAGGATTGCTTTCCTTTATGTTGTCATTCCCGCGAAGGCGGGAATCTTAAAACGATAGCATTAGGATTTACAATCAAGTTGGAAATGACGTGTATCGGTAGGGTTTGTGTTATATACAGAGGAATTTGTAACCTAAACCCGATTGAAGTGGAAATACTTTTTGTCGGTGTCATCCTGAGCTTGTCGAAGGATAGTTTGTGGTTAGTAGATGCTTCGATAAACTCAGCATGACAATAATGAAAGGCAGTGCCAACAAAAAGATTGTAACGAAAAGCGGGATTATCGTAACCGAAGCATTACAGAAACCTGCTTTTCAAATAAAAATATTAATTTTAAAATTCCCTTTAAGGGCTTAGAAATATGAAAAAATCCATTATCATATTTTACGTTTTATTGTTTTATGCCCTCGGCCAGTTGATTAGCTGGGGTATGTTGGTGGTTAGAATTGATGCCAGCCGTATGCCGATGATTATGGGCGAGGGAGCAGTTTTTCTGTTTCTTTTGGGCATTGGGGCATATTTTATCCATGCTTCTATTAAAAAGGAGGGACGTTTAAAAGAGCAACAACAAAATTTCTTAATGTCTATTACACATGAACTAAAATCGCCATTGGCAGCGATTAAATTATCGTTGCAAACCATTGTGCGGCGTGAATTGGACAAAGAACAACGTGGGGTTTTGATTAAAAATTCGCTGAAAGATGTAGAACGTTTGGACGATTTGGTAGAAAATATGCTGTTGGCCACCAAAATAGAAAGCCGTACTTATTCTTTCCCTAAGGAAGATTTTGATTTTTCGGATTTGGTAACTCGGATAACAGATAGGTTGCAGGTACATGCGTGTGGTTGCGAGCAAATTATTAAACCGAATATTCAGCAGGGCGTAACGATAGAGGGTGATAAATTTGCGCTTTCTTCGGTGGTTACCAACCTGATAGAAAACGCTATTAAATATTCGGGGCCTTGTGCCGAAATAACAGTAGAACTGTGCCAAAATGACGGAAAAGCAAAATTAGTGGTTTCGGACAAGGGATTGGGCATTCCCGATAGCGAAAAAATGCATATTTTCGATAAATTTTACCGTGTGGGCGATGAAAATGTGCGTAAAAGTAAAGGTACTGGACTTGGCTTGTTTATTGTTAAGGAAGTATTACAAAACCACGACGCCGATATCAGCGTTAAAGATAACGTACCTCACGGTGCAATTTTTGAAGTAACATTTAATTAATATGTCACAAAAATTAAGAATATTACTGGTTGAAGACGAAGACCATTTGTTGGATGCCATTAAATTAAACCTCGAACTGGAAGGTTATAAAGTACATGCCGTTAAAGACGGAAAAACTGCCCTAAAAATATTTAAGGAAGAACGTTTTAACTTGGTAATTTTAGATGTAATGTTGCCGGAAATGGACGGTTTCCAAGTTTGCGAAACTATCCGCTTGGAGAATACCGAAGTGCCTATTTTATTCTTGACTGCAAAAAACACCAGCGAAGACAGGGTAATGGGGTTGAAAAAAGGAGCTGATGATTATTTGGTAAAACCTTTCAACTTGGAAGAATTGATTTTGCGTGTTGGAATTTTGGTGAAGCGTAGCTTAAAATCGGACGATTTGAAAGAGTTAAACTCATACAAAATTGGTGATAAAACTATTTATTTCAACTCTTTTGAACTGAAACAGGATGATGGTACGGTAGTGCCTTTAACCAAAAAGGAAACGATGTTGCTAAAACTGTTGATTGAGCGTAAAAACGAGGCGGTTTCCCGTGAACAGATTTTGGAAACGGTGTGGAACTATGATGTTTATCCATCGACAAGAACGATAGATAACTTTATCCTTACTTTCCGTAAATATTTTGAACCAGACCAAAAAAATCCGATTTATTTCCACTCGATTAGGGGTGTAGGCTATAAGTTTACGGATATTCACTAATGTATAACAGATTAGGCAGATATGTGCTGATAGGCATTTTTGTGCTGTCGGCATTGGTAAGTTTATATTTTGGGCAGTATCAGTTGGCCGCAATTTCGGGCTTGCTGGCCTGCTTTATACTATGGAGCCATTTTAAGCACAGTTCGGTACTGTTGGCATCTAAATATTTTAAAAATTCGGATTACGACAGGGCAGAAAAAATCTTGGACGAGGTTGAAAATCCAGACCGTTTGGCTAAAACCCGACGTGGGTTTTTCGAGTTTATGCGTGCCAATATTGCCCTAAAGCGTGAGGATTATGAAAAGGCAGAATATCATTTTCAGGTAGCTAGCCGTTTTCCGTTGGGAGGGAAAAACGATAAGGCCTACGTTTTAATCCATTTGGCTAACTTAGCGCTTCGAAAAAAAGATGGTGCCAGAGCGTTGGCCTATACCGAAAAAGCTAAAGAGTTGGCAACATCATCGAGAGCAATAGAAATTATATCAAACATAGAGAAAGAGGCCAAGAAACTGGCAAATTAACACACATGGAGAACAATTTATTTTTAGATGCAGCATTTTCAAGACCAACCGAACGTCCGCCAATATGGATGATGCGACAAGCAGGTCGTTTTATGCCACAATATTGGGAAATCAAGAACAAGTACTCGTTTTTGGAAATGTGTAAAACTCCCGAAATTGCTGCCCATGTAACCATGTTGCCAGTAGATTTGTTGGGTATTGATGCCGCGATTTTGTTCTCGGATATTTTGGTAACTGGCGAAGCGATGGGTGGAGATTTGAGCTTTACGCAAGGTGTTGGCCCTAAGTTTGCCAATCCCGTACGTAACGAAGCAGATATTGATGCTTTGACCACAGATTGTTTGGATAGGTTACAATATGTTGCCGATGCGATAAAGGTTATTCAGCAGCGTTTAAATGGCCGCATTCCGTTAATTGGTTTTGCAGGTGCACCGTTTACGGTGATGAGCTATTTGGTAGAGGGCGGTTCTTCTAAAGATTTCAAGCTGACTAAATTGTTAATCCATAACCATCCTGAATTAGCGCATAAATTGTTGGCAAAAATAGCCAAAGTAACTACCGATTATTTGAACTTGCAGATTGAAGCGGGGGTAAATGCGTTACAATTGTTCGATAGTTGGGCGTTGGCTTTGTCGTGGAACGATTATCAGGAGTTTTCGCACCAGTATAACGCACAAATTATTGCAGGTTTAAACAGGACTAACATTCCAGTAATATCATTCTGCAAGGGAAGTTCGGTTTTTGCACCCATTATGGCCGAAGCGAAGCCAGATGTAGTTTCGATAGATTGGAATGCTGATTTACTGAACATTAAAAAGGCTTTACCTGCTGGTATTGCAGTGCAGGGAAATTTAGACCCTCATATTTTATATGCCGATAAGCCTGTCATTAAAAAACATATTTTGCAGTTGTTCGAGCGTATGCGTGGCGAAAATGGTTTTATCTTCAACTTAGGGCATGGCATTATGCCCGATATTCCTTTCGATAATGTAAAATATGCTATCGAAGTAGTGAAAGAGTTTAAGTATTAATATCTTTAATCCCCGAATGGGGATTTTTTATGGAAGCCTATTACAGATATATTTTAGCGGTACACATAATTTTTGTGGTAAGTTGGATGGCGGGACTATTCTATGGTGTACGTCTATTTATCTATCATACCGAAGCTAATGCCAAGCCCGAGCCAGAAAGAAGCATTCTTTTAAAAGAATATGCTAAAATTACCGCTAGGTTGTGGAGTATTATTACTACGCCTGCAATGGTGCTTACGGTATTGGCAGGTAGTTTAATGATTTATATTGTTCCAGGATGGTTGTACCAACCTTGGATGCACGTAAAACTCTGCTTTGTAATTGCTTTGCTGTCTTATCATTTTATTTGCCAACGGGTGATGAAGCAACTACGTAGAGGTGTTTTTAACTGGACTTCCAACCAATTACGTTTATGGAATGAAGTAGCTACTATTTTGTTGGTTGCCATTGTATTTACAGTTATCCTAAAAAGTGCGATAGATTGGGTTTATGGCTTAATTGGATTAATCATATTCTCTGCTGTGATTATGATAGCTGTGAAGTTGTATAAAAGATATAGGGAGAAGAAAGGGGAATAATTTCGTTTGTTATTCCAATCCACCTGTCATTCCGAGTTTACGAGGAATCTAATTATGGGTAGAATTAATAGATTCTTCGCTCTGCTCAGAATGACAGGGTGCTTAAAGATAAAAGTTAAATGAAGAAACAATTAGTTGCAATTCTGGCGGTTTTATTTGCTTTTTCGGCAAAAGCTCAATTGAATAATGCATATTTATACAACCGTATCTGTCCTGCTGATAGCTTAAGCAATGAGTTGCATCTCAATTTCTATAACTTCAACTATGTTAGAAATTATGAGTACAGCAATAATTTCCACGATGGATATACCTTATACGGCACACAATTAGAACCTCAATTGGTTTATTATACTCATCCTAATTTAGCTATTACCGCAGGGGCTTATTTACGTAAAGATTTTGGAAATGAAAGAGGTTTGTATGATGCTAAGCCTTTGTTTAACTTGAAATACAGCAAAAATAATCTGACTTTGGTTTTTGGAAGTCTGGAAGGAAATATTCAGCATAACTATATAGAACCGCTGTACGATTTTGAGCGAAAAATTACTACACCAATTGAATATGGCACACAGTTATTAATTGATAAAGAAAAATTCAATTTAGATACGTGGATAGCTTGGCAAAAGATGATTTATCGAGGTGACGCTGCGAAAGAGGAAATTATAGGAGGTTTCACCACAGACGTTTCTTTAATCAAGAATGAAAATTGGAAATTAACTATACCTGCACAAATGTTGGTTTACCATCAGGGTGGGCAAATTGATGTGCTAAAAGCAATACCTATATCAACTTTATTTAATGGCGCTACGGGATTCACTTTAAGCGGAAATGTTGGTTATCACATCAAACAAATATATACTACTAATTACGTTGCCGCTTATAAAGATTTTTCTCCTACAAAGGTAAGAGCTTATCAAGGGGGCTTTGGTCTATGGCTGAATGCAGGTATTGACACCCGTTGGGGCAATTTAGCCGCATCATATTGGAAAGGGAACAAATTCATCAGCATTAAGGGAATGCCCTTGTACCAATCAGTTTCTGAAACAATGAATAATTATGGCTACACCCAAAACCACCGAAATATATTGATGTTAAGATATATCTATCAGAAGGAACTACTACCTAATCTATATCTAGATGCACGTTTCGAACCACACTTCGATTTAGATCAGACAGACAAACAGCTGCAATTCAACCACTCGTTTTTCCTTACTTATAAAGAAAGCTTTAAACTGTTTAAAGCAAAGAAATAGCTTAATTGTTGAAGTACGTGACCAAAAAGCCTGTTATAGATGTAATTATGCCAATAATTAGTAAAATAGGAATTGCTTTGTTCCTTTTTTTGCCATCTTTTTTAATGGTTAACCATAGCGCCAAACCAATTAATGCCGCAGGGTAGGCTATAAAAAGAGCAAATAGGTATACCCAAAGCCAACTGGTAAGTATAAACCAGCCGCTAAAGATTACCGCTAAGACAAAAAGAATATTGTTTTTGTTGAACATCACTTCCTAATTCTAATGATACAATCAAATGTATGGAAAGGAAGAAAGGATGTGTATCCGTAATTTACGGTATTTTTAAAGGGGGGAAACCCCTAATTTTTCTGCCAAGTTGTTCAAATCGTTAACTACTGCATCAATCAAGGGTATTCCTGCGGTTTTGCGTTCGTTTTCGAAATGATATTCGGGTTCGCCGGGTATGATTACTTTCTTGCTTTCATCAACGGTTTTGGCATTTTTAAAACGTTCAATCCAGTTATCCAGGTGGTCTTTAAAATCTTGTGCAGGGCGGAAACCGTCTACACGCATAGCACCCAAGAAATGCCCGATACCTTCGCCTACTGGATTAGGGTCTGGCTCTAAAAAAGCTACAAAAGGAGGCACCCAAGGGCCATAATTAGCACCCGATAAAACTGCTGAAAGAATATCAACTGTCGCTCCAAGACCATAACCTTTGTGGCTACCGTGGTCTTTATCGCTGCCCAATGGCAATAAGGAACCGCCATTTTTTAGTTCGTTGGGATTAATTGAAGTCTGTCCGTCTTTACTTTGTACCCAACCTTCGGGAATTTCGATATTGGCTCTTTGTGCAATTTCCAATTTACCATTGGCGGCGGCGGCAGTGGCCATATCTACCACTACGGGCGGATATTTACCTGCCGGAAATGCGTAACACATAGGATTGGTGCCTAACAAACGTTCATTGGCGTAAGTGGGTGCAACCAACGGGCTTGCATTGGTCATGCTAATACCAATCATATCTTTTTCAACCGCCATTAAAGCGTGATAACCTGCAATGCCAAAATGGTTAGAATTTTTTACCGATACCCATCCGCTACCGTATTTTTCGGCTTTTTCGATAGCTATTTGCATAGCAAAAGGAGCAACCACTAAGCCCAATCCACTATCGCCGTCTACCGTGGCAGTAGTTGGTGTTTCATGTACCACCCGAATATTAGGCGTAGCGTTTATCCTATTTTTTTCCCAAAGACGATGATAACCGCTCAATCTTGCTACACCATGCGAATCTATCCCTCGCAAATCCGAACGAATAAGTACATCGGTTGCCAAAGTGGCGTGTTCATCAGAACAGCCCATTTTTTTAAAAACAGAAAAGGTAAAATGTCTTAATTTATCTTCGGTAAAAGTGAGGTACATATTATATTGTTAAATTATTTTATTGTTAGAATGACGTTATTCACTCATTCACAATTCATTCATTCACTGCTTAGACGAGTATCAACGTAAAATCTCCGCCAAGCGGCTCAAAATTTTCAATTAGGGTAGATATAAAATCATCGCCGTAGTTAACATACATTGGTGCGAGGTTAAGCACACGCTCTTGTAAAGTTCCGTTGGGAAATAAACGTTGTTTCAAATGTTCTATCTGCGCTATGGAAACTTCGTGATTTCTCTTTTCGGCCTTTATCAATTTCTTTTCCAAATTTTTAAGTAGTTTTTCCGTTTTGGTCAAGGCGGCATCAGCCGATGCTTCTAACGTTTTATCTATTTTGAACGAATTGAGCTTAATCTTATCAAAAATTGCTCGAATAGCCGAACTTTCGTCGGTTAAACAGACTTGCAATTCCGTATTGTTTTTAATCCATTTGTTTTGCAGTTCTTGCGTAGGTAGAAAAATATCCTCAAAATCAAATTTCAATCGGTTGAGGTTTTCAAGGCTTCTTCTATCTACCACTAAAGACGAATTGCGCAACAGAAGCACGGGGAAGCTCACCCTGTAAAAATCGAAATTCGCTTTTAATTGCATCCAATAGGAAACCTCCGCACCGCCACCAATGTAGGCAATGTTGGGTAAAATCACTTCTTGGTATAACGGACGCATAATTACATTGGGACTAAACCTTTCTGGATGTTGACTGATTTCTGTCAGTAGCTCACTCTCTGTAAATCGAATATCGGTATGGTTAACGGTGTAAAATTCACTTTCTTTAATTATTCTTTCACGCAAATCGTCTTTTAGATAAAAGAAATTAATATCACGACCGTTTACCTGCGATTTGTAGCCGTTGGCCTCCAAAACTTGGCTCGTTTCTTCGGTAAGTTTTGCACTGTTTTGTTGCGTAATGTCGCTCTTAATGATGTCGGCAAATTGTGCTTTTAGCGAAGCATCGTCCGCATTGATAATCACTAAGCCATACTGTTCAAACAAACTATTCACTAATACCCTAGTGGCATCAGCCAGATTTTCATTTTGCAGATATGCTTGTTCAACCAACTTGGCGAGTTTTTTCCCGTTGTTGCTAATGCCCAAATAACCTTTGTAGGCTTGCACTGCCGCCACTACTGTTTTGGTGCTCAATCTGCCCGTTGCTCCATTGGTTTGCTGTATCCAACTGATGTTTTTTTCATCTACATTTACATGGTTGATTTCTTCAAAATCGTGGTCTTCCGTAGCCATCCAATAAACAGGCACAAAGTTTTTTTCGGGATAGGCGATTTTAAGCTCCAACGCCAAATTGATGGTGGTTACAATTTTGTAGATGAAATATAAAGGGCCTGTAAACAGATTAAGTTGATGTCCGGTAGTTATCGTAAACGTGTTTTCATCCAACAAAAGATTGATGTTGTGGCTGACTGCTTTGTTTACCTTAATATTTTGGTATTGGCTTTGTAGAGCAACTACCAAAGTTTTTCTATTGCCTGTAAAATGGTGGTTGTCGATTGCTTTTTTTAAGCCTTCCAAATCGGGGCGATAGCTGTAAAAAGGTTTAAGAAACGCCACATCGTTTACATAGTCTAAAACCAGTTTCGAAAATGAGTGGGTATCTTGGTAGGAAATGTATTTTGCCTTCACACCCCGAAATTAATTTAATTTTTAAAAATAGGGTAGTGGATGGTGTTATTTTACACGAGATTAATAATCTATGCTATTTCACAATCTGCCCATACAGGTCAAAGTCTTCAGCTCTGTCTACTTTTACGTTTACAAAACTGCCGATAGCTGCATAACCAGAATTGGCATCAATCAGCACTTCATTATCTACTTCGGGGCTGTCGTACTCGGTGCGACCAATAAAGAAATCTCCCTCTTTTCTATCGACTAATACTTTGTAGGTTTTGCCCACTTTTTCTTGGTTAATTTCGTAGGAGATTCCCTGTTGCAGTTCCATAATGGCATCTACACGCTCTTGTTTAATTTCTTCTGGTACATCATCCACTAAATTATAAGCATGGGTTTTTTCTTCGTGCGAATAAGTGAAACAGCCCAAACGGTCGAAACGGGTATTGGCAACCCATTGGTACATTTCCTCAAAATCACGCTCAGTTTCGCTGGGATATCCGCATATTAATGTGGTGCGCATGGCAATATTGGGAACTTTTGCCCTAATCTCATTCACAATATCAATGGTTTTCTGTTTAGTGATACCACGACGCATTGATTTCAACATATTATCTGTGATATGCTGTAAGGGCATATCCAGATATTTGCAGATATTTTCGCGTTCGTTTATAGCATCCAAAATTTCCATTGGAAAACCAGAAGGGTAGGCGTATTGCAACCTAATCCATTCTATACCATTTACATCAGATAAGCGACGTAAAAGTTCATCTAAATTTCTTTTGCCGTACAAATCTAAACCGTAATAGGTTAAATCTTGGGCAATTAAAATCAATTCTTTAGTGCCGTTAACCGCCAATATTTTGGCTTCGTTTACCAGCTCATTCATATCTCTGGATACGTGTTTGCCACGCATTAGCGGAATGGCGCAAAAAGAGCATGGACGGTTACAACCCTCGGCAATTTTAAAATAGGCAAAATGCGAAGGCGTAGTTAGCAAGCGCTCGCCAATGAGTTCGTGCTTGTAGTTAGCACCTAAGCTATGTAAAATATTTTGGAGGTCATTAGTACCGAAATATGCGTCAACATTGGTGATTTCAGCTTCTAAATCTGGTTTATAGCGCTCTGAAAGACAGCCAGTAACAATTACTTTTCCAACTTTTCCCTCATCCTTTAGCTGGCTGTACTGTAAAATAGTATCAATAGATTCTTGTTTGGCGTTATCTATAAAACCGCAAGTATTAATGACTACAATATCATCTTTTCCCAACTTGTTCGCCTCGTGCTCAACGTTAAGATTGTTGCCTTTTAGTTGCCCCATTAACACCTCGCTATCGTAAGTGTTTTTAGAACAGCCAAGCGTAATTACATTAATCTTTGGTTGAGTTATCTTTTTTGTAGTCTTATTCTTGGTAATCATTTCTTATTTAAACAACGAGTTTACAAACTCTTTCTTGTCGAACAACTGTAAGTCGTCCATTTTTTCGCCAACGCCGATATATTTTACGGGAATTTTAAACTGGTCGGAAATACCAATAACGACACCACCTTTGGCCGTGCCATCTAATTTGGTAATGGCCAAAGCGTTAACATCGGTAGCTTCGGTAAACTGCTTGCATTGCTCAAAAGCGTTCTGTCCTGTTGAACCATCCAATACCAACAAAATCTCATGTGGCGCATTGGGGATAACTTTTTGCATCACATTTTTGATTTTACCCAATTCGTTCATCAATCCAACTTTGTTATGTAAACGACCAGCAGTATCAATAATCACAACGTCTTCTTTGTTAGCAACTGCCGATTGCAAAGTATCAAAAGCTACCGAAGCAGGGTCAGACCCCATGGCTTGTGCCACAACACGTACGTCTACACGTTCACCCCAAAGTTTAATTTGGTCAACGGCGGCAGCGCGGAAAGTATCGGCTGCACCTAATACAACGTTTAGATTTTCCTTTTTCAGTTTATGTGCCAGTTTACCAATAGTAGTGGTTTTGCCCACACCATTTACACCAACTACCATAATTACATAAGGTTTATGGTCGCCGTATTCGAAATTCCTGAAATCGTTACTATTGTTCTCGGCTAATAGCAATTGAATCTCATCGCGTAACAGATGATTTAATTCAGAAGTTGAAAGATATTTATCCTTAGCAACACGAGCCTGTATCCTGTCAATAATTTTTAAGGTAGTAGTTACGCCTACATCAGAAGTTACTAAAACTTCCTCAAGATTGTCCAGTACATCATCATCAACGGTAGATTTTCCGGCAACGGCTTTGGTCAACTTGCTAAAAAAACCTTCTTTGGTTTTTTCCAGTCCTTTATCCAATGCTTCCTGAGCTTCAGGTGCAGTTTCTTTCTTTTTGAAAAAATCGAATAAACCCATAGTTTAATAAAATAAAAAAAGCCCTCCCGTTAGTACGGAACGGCTCTTAAGCTATTCTTAAATATTGTTATTTGCTGTTTGCAGCAGCAATAGCATCTTTAATGTGATCATTGTGTACGATAGCTTCTTTGAATGAATAAGCACCAGTTTTAGGTGATTTAGTCATTGTGATCACTTTTGAATATTCTTTACCTGTACCTGTTTTAAGGGTTGCAACTACTTTCTTTGCCATGTTTTTAAAATTTTAATGATTGAGTGACTGAATTACGAATGACTGAATATTCTACAATTCAATCATTTACTCATTCAAAATTATTTAATTTCCTTGTGTACGGTTACTTTCTTTAAAACCGGGTTGTATTTTTTCAACTCTAAACGCTCGGTAGTGTTTTTACGGTTTTTTGTAGAGATATATCTAGACATACCAGGCATACCACTTGTTTTATGCTCTGTGCATTCTAAAATAACTTGAACTCTGTTACCTTTTTTTGCCATTTCTTTATCTATTTATGCCGTAGGTACGGCAAATGTTATTACAAATATCCTTTTTTCACGAAACGATTAATCGCTTCAGAAACACCAATTTTATTAATGGTTTTAATAGCCGAAGTAGATACTTTTAGTGTTATCCAACGATCTTCTTCAGGGATATAAAATTTCTGAAGTTGTAGGTTAGGATAAAACTTGCGCTTAGTTTTAACGTTCGAGTGTGAAACGTTATGTCCTTTCATCGCGGTTTTTCCTGTTAAATCACAAACTCTTGACATGACTTTATTTTGTTATTTGTTATTCGTCGCTTAATTCTTTTTAAGAGCCTGCAAATATCAGAATAATTTTTCTAAACATCAAGTGTGCTGCGAAAAATATTTTATTTGGGCGAAAAGTAGCCTAAGTCGCTTGTTGCTAAAATAATTGTAATAGTAAACTTCCATTGGTAAATCACTATTTCTTTGTTCAAAATACTCAATATTTGGTATTTCGAGTATTTATTGGCAACACTAAATTTGTATCAAAAAATCATCTCAATATAAATTTAATAATATCATATAGCTTAAGTTATTTGACTAAGTTACAAGCTCTAACTTTGGCCTTTGTCGGAAAAAATGACAAAGGCTTTTTTGTAAACAAAAGTTTCTGAATTAGTAAAATTGAAATTTAAAACTCTGTTTATTGATAGTATGTTTATAAAATTGAAACAATTTTGATGTTTTTATAGCATTTAATTGCTTAATTTAGCAATCAAACAAATCCAAAACCTATTATATATAGATATACTATGCAAATCAAATCTTTTGAGCAGTATGAAGAAAGCTACAAAAAAAGTGTCGAAAACCCGGAGCAGTTCTGGGGCGAAATAGCCCAAAACTTTCAATGGAGAAAACCTTGGTACAAAGTACTATCATGGAATTTTGAAGAACCAAACATCAAATGGTTCGAAGGAGCTAAACTTAATATAACCGAAAATTGTCTAGATAGACATTTGGCTACCAATGGCGATAAACCAGCAATTATTTGGGAGCCTAATGATCCCGAACAAGATAGCGTAACGCTTACTTATAAAATGTTGCACGAGCGGGTGTGCCGCTTTGCTAATGTGCTAAAGCGCAACGGCGCTAAAAAGGGTGATAGGATATGTATTTACATGCCAATGGTACCCGAACTGGCAATTGCGGTTTTGGCCTGTGCTCGTATCGGAGCAGTGCATTCGGTAGTTTTTGGTGGTTTTTCGGCCAAATCTATTGCTGATAGGATTAACGATGCCCAATGTAAGTTGGTAATTACTGCCGATGGGGTATATCGTGGTGCTAAACCCATCCCGTTGAAAGAAGTAATAGACGATGCGCTGATTGGTTGTCCAACGGTAGAGAAAGTAATTGTACTTACCCATGTACGTACGCCTGTAAGTATGCTTAAAGGCCGTGATGTATGGTGGGAAGATGAAGTAAAACACGTAGATGCCGTTTGCGAAGCCGAAGAGATGGACGCTGAAGACCTGCTATTTATTTTATATACATCGGGTTCTACCGGAAAACCAAAGGGCGTAGTGCATACTTGCGGTGGCTATATGGTTTATGCGGGCTATACATTTCTTAATGTATTTAATTATCAGCCCAATGAAGTTTATTTCTGTACAGCAGATATAGGTTGGATTACCGGACATTCTTATATTGTGTATGGGCCGTTATCGCAGGGAGCTACTTCCTTGATTTTTGAAGGTGTGCCAACCTACCCAACACCATCACGCTTTTGGGATATTGTAGAAAAGCATAAAGTAAATATCCTTTACACAGCACCAACTGCTATCCGTTCGTTGATGGGCTTTGGCGATGAACCACTAAAAGGAAAAGATTTGAGTTCTTTGAGAGTTCTAGGTTCGGTAGGTGAACCGATTAATGAGGAGGCTTGGCATTGGTACGATGATAAAATCGGTAAAAATAAAGCCCCAATTGTAGATACCTGGTGGCAAACAGAAAACGGTGGTATCATGATTTCGCCAATTGCTACCGTTACCAAAACAAAGCCTAGCTTTGCCACTTTGCCATTGCCCGGAGTACAGCCAGTTTTAGTTGATGAAAACGGTAATGAGCTTGAAGGCAATAGTGTTAGTGGTAATTTATGTATCAAATTCCCTTGGCCGGGCATGTTGCGTACTACCTATGGAGACCATGAGCGTTGCCGCCAAACCTATTTTTCTACCTATCCGGGAATGTATTTTACAGGTGATGGATGTTTAAGGGATGAGAATGGTTATTACAGAATTACAGGTAGGGTGGATGACGTGCTAAATGTATCTGGGCACAGAATTGGTACTGCCGAGGTAGAAAATGCCATCAATATGCACGCTGGTGTGGTAGAAAGTGCCGTGGTAGGTTATCCGCATGATGTAAAAGGGCAGGGTATCTATGCTTTTATTATTTATCCAAATCACCATCAGGATGCAGAATTGACCAAAAAAGACATTTTGCAAACCGTTACGAGGGTAATTGGTGCTATTGCCAAACCAGATAAAATATTATTTGTATCAGGCTTGCCGAAAACAAGATCTGGTAAAATTATGAGGAGAATTTTAAGAAAAATAGCCGAAGGCGATACCTCAAATCTGGGCGATATTTCTACCTTGCTAGATCCGGCGGTAGTTGATGAGATTATTGAGGCATCGAAAAAGTAAAAATATCTAAATGATAATTAAGGTCAGTCAAAAAGCTGGCCTTTTTTGTTATATGTCATTTCAAACATAGTTGATGTTTTCTTGTTGTTATAATTCAATCAATAATTAAAAATATAAACTATGGATAAGTTAGAATTAAAAGGAAAATGGAACGAACTTAAAGGCAAAGTTAAACAAGCTTACGCAGATTTAACGGATGATGATTTAAAGTATGAGGAGGGTAAAGATGATGAACTGTTGGGCAAGCTTCAGCAAAAAACCGGAAAAGGCAGAGATGAACTGGTAAAATGGATTAAATCATTATAAACAAAAAGGGATATCTATTATTTAAGATATCCCTTTTTCAATTTCACTGGATTTTATTTTTTCTTTACCTCAAAAAATTTCTCATTAAAAATAACTTGATTTTGAGTGATGCCCTGAACCACTATCCTGTATTTTCCTGCTATATCACTAGTGTAAAAATCAATATTGGTTTCTTTGTCTTTATTAAGAATGGTTGCATAATTCCAATAAATGGTAGAGAAATAGGCAGGTTCTTGCGGATCTTTGTAATTATCTACATAATATTCTTTATGGATATGCACACCTTCTGTTTTAAATAAAATACTTTCGTCGGTTACGTTACAGCCCGGGTAAACTTGTTTTTGTCCATCGTTTAACTTATACGTTTGCCCTGCAATAGGATGCCTATTAGTAGATTCTCCGTAGTGATTTCTACAATTTAAAACTCCCATTCGGCAAACATAATCACCACAAGCATTTGGGCCAAAATCGCCTTTGGATGTATTACCTGTAATAGTTACTTCTTTTAATCTTATCGATTTTTCGTTCGATTTGATAAACAATTCGCTATTGTCAGAAAGAGTTAACAGAGGAGGTTTTTCATCCAAGCTAGGGATATTTGCAAGTTTTTCACTGGTTTCTAACAACTGATTAGCTACGCTGAATTTGCTTGATGCATCTTTGTTATTAAGGAAAAGGAACATTTTCTTCCCCGAAACAGTATACAACTGGGGAGTATTAAAATCAAACGTTCCATCTTGATTGGTGGTTATCAGTTTTATTTGTTCACCACCCATAGCTCCCACATCTACTGCTTTGGTAAGAGGTCTTTTAGATTTGGTTACCGTTCCGGTATAAAGAAGGTTGACAAATTTGCTGTTGGTATCCGCTGCTTTAACTTTGTTTAAATCTTGCCAGTTATATTTTCTCCAACCTTTAATAAGCAATAATTGCTCTAAATATTTTTTGTTTTTAAACGTGCTGCCTTTGGTGTTTATAGGCATTGCGGCCAACTCATTGTTTAAATAAGTGAAGTTTTCAATATCGGTTATTTTGCCGGGTTCCATTCGGTTGTCCTGCACCACTGCTATTGATACAACTGCTGTTTCGTTAATGTTTTTGAGATTGAGTTTTAGGTTAACTTTTTCTCTAATTCCATAAGAGGCTTTGTCAGAAGTAATGGCAACTTTTTCCGAATTATCGTAATGTGCAAAAAATATACGTTCGGCAAGTGGCTGCTCTTCTGTGTTGGTGATAGTTATCGAAGCAAGGCCTTTAGGTACTTGGGTTAACGGTATTTTAAGCGTTCTAACTCCGGGCTGTATTTCAAATTTTGTATAAAGATAGCTTTCCCTAAAATTGTGAACTCTTATCCCTACCTGTTGTGCTTGTTTAGCTCGTATGTTAATTTTAATTGTATCGGTAACTACGGCATCAATTACATTTAATGCAATCCCATCTTTTAAAGCATTGGGAAGGGTAAAGAGGGTATCCTTTAAACTATTGTCTACTACTTTTAGCGTATATTTTGCGCCATCCTCTACAAAGAGCTTAAATGCTCCCAGTCCATAGCTATCGGCATTTATTGTATCAATAGCTTTATCATTTTTATAAAGGTAAGCTTTAACGGCAATAGGCTTTGTTTGTCTGTCCCGAACTTCCCAGCCAATATTATTAACTAAGCCACTTACAATGTTGCCACCCTCCGGATAAAATTTAACGCTCGGCGAACCTTTAGGTTGGGCAATAGGTATGTTAATGGAAGTGCTATCTTTATCATAACGGAGTTTAACATATAGGTTGCCATCTTTAAGGTTATCTAGTTGAGGTAAAGCAATTACTGCCTGACCAGAAGCATCGGTTTGTATTGTTTTCTTGATATTACCATAGGTGTAGGTTATCTCGGCTGGTTTTGCTAAAAAACGATTGTCGGCAGTAGTGGCCGATACCATCACTTTATTTTCCTTATTATTGGAAGCCATTATTTTCATGCTGGCCTTAAATGGAGGCTCTAGCACAGATTTAATGGTAATGGGTTGGGTAAAGCTAACTTCAGGTAGGTTGTTAATGGTATAATCGGTAATAGCCAAAAGCCTGTAATTGCCAACGGCAATACTATCAGGAAGGTTAAAACTGCCAAAAGAAAAACCATTTCTCATCACAAATCTGTCTTCTAGCACAACTTTGTTGTCGCTTTCGCGAATAACAGAAACCGACATCAAATGATGCTTGCCCATATCTCTAGAACTTATCAAATAACCAGTAAACCACACTGTTTCATTACTCGAGTACACATTTTTATCGAAATGAACAAACAAATTTCCGGTAGGATTAGCTTTTTGATACAGGTTGAATTTTTCGGTTAAAGGATCTTGAGCAAAAACATGGAGCGTAGTTAAACAGATAAAAAAAGCCAAGAATAGTTTTCTCATTAGTTTATTAGGTTTAAAAATTATAGATAAGATAGATTACTTTATATATAGAGTGTAAAAAGAGAACAAACGACCGTTTTTATCCCAAATAGAAAGCTATAAAAGTAAAAAGGATGTTCAAAAAGTCGGTCGTCATTCCCGTGAAAACGGGAATCCTAATGCGAAGAATCTTTAAACCGCATTACGATTGCCAGTCAAGCTGGCAATGACGGCGAACAAAATTTTTTGGACACCCTCTTTTTTGACTATTAATACCCGAAAATCTCCTCTAGTGTTAAAGTTTGCACCGTACCAAACTTGGCCATATCTTCTTGTTTCACTTTTTTATCAGAAGCTACAATTAAGTAAGTGTATGGTTTATTGGCAATTTTTTGCTGATGGAAGGTATTAATCGCATCAAAAGTAATAGGCTTTATTTCTTTGTACCTATCAATTCTAGAATCGTAGTTGTAGCCTAATTTCTTATCAGCAAAATAGTAAGCAAAAATAGCGTCTTTCAATACCCTGTCCGATTCGTAATTTACCAAAAGATTGGTTTTAGCTCCTTCAAATGTTTTTTCGCTTTTGGGCAGCGTGTTTAAAAGTTCGTTCATGCCTGCTATTGCCTCGTTCATTTTATCGGCTTGACTGCCTACATAAGCAATCATGCTGTATTCTTTGTCGGCTTTATCGGGAGAAACATAACTGGCAAAAGTAGAATAGGCCAATGCTTTCGATTCTCTAATGGTTTGGAAAACTACCGAACCCATGCCTCCGCCAAAGTAGTTGTTAAATACTTCGATAGTTGCCCCATCAGCTTTATTATACAATCCTGTGTTTCTTAACCAACGAATTTCCGATTGAACCATGTCGTAATTTGCAAAATATACCCTATTAGAATCCTGAACGGTATAGGTATAAACTTTTGCAGGTGCCGCAGGAGTGAATTCCTTTGGTAAAGCATGTGCTTTTTGGATGTTAGCTGTAAAAGCAGCTAAATCTTTAGGACCATAATAGGTAATTACATGCTCGTAGTTATTTAGGTTTTTCAAAAGATAAATCAAGTCTTCGGCTTCAATGTTTTTTACTTCATCGTTAGTTAAAACATTATTAAACGGATTTAATTTTCCATATTGAGCATAAGAGGTAAGTCCACTCATGATAGCACCTTTATTTAGTTTCGCATTCTCTCTCGATTTGAGGATGCTGTTTTTCAATTCATCAAGCGCTTTTTCATTAGCTTTTACATTGGCAAAAATATGCTCAACCAAGGCAACAGCTTTATCGAAGTTTTCTTGCAAACCGCTGATGTTGATAGTAGTGGTTTCTGCACCCACGTTTAAGCTATAAGTACAGGCTATGTTGTAAAACTGCTTGCTCAATTCTTCCGCAGTATATTTATCAGTACCTAAGTAGGGAAGGTAAGAAGCGGCATATTGCAATAATTTGTAATTGTTTGTACCCAAATTAAAACGATAGCTCATTCTGAAAATTGAATTTTCAGTGTTTTTAATAGTCATTACATCAGCTATGTCCGATTTCCCGAAAGTAATGTCTTTTTGGTAATCTAAAAACTTGGGAGCAATTGGCTTTAGAGGAGCTTCTAAGATGCTTTTTACAAAAGGAGACGTTAAACCTGCATTGGCATTAATAGGCGTAATAGCCGGCTTTTCAACTTTTACGGTGTTTTTGTCTTCGCCTTTATGTTTGTAGCCTATTACATAGTTATCCTTAAAGAAAGTATTTGCAAAAGCTACCACTTGTGTTTTGGTGATTTTGGACGTTTCTTCTATCTCCGATAATGATTTATCCCATCCTGCACTTCTGTTCATAATAAACTCATTAGAAAGATTTTCTGCCCTGTTGCGGTTGCTGTCAAAAGCTTGTAAGAAGCTCAGTTTTCTGTTAGCCGCAATGGCTTTCAACAGTTCATCGTCAAACTTGCCGTCTTTTAATACTTGAATTTGTTCTAATAAAAGCTTAGCCACTTCATCTAAACTCTGGCCTTGTTTTGGTTGTGCAGATAAGTTGAAAACGCCATAATCTTTCATTTGTTGATAAGAAGCACTGGCTCTTAATACCTTTTGTTGTTTGTTTAGGTTGATATCAAATAAACCCGCTTTACCATTAGTTAAAATGCTACGAATTAGCGAAAGCATCAAGCTTTCTTTAGAGCCTTCTGGATATCCGCGATAGTAGATTTCTAATGCTTCGGCACTTGGGCCATAAACATCAACTTTTTGAATTTGAGTTAACGGTTTTTCCGGTGCCGGATTGTAAAGTGTAACAGGTTTAGAAACCATGAAACTAAAAGCCTTGTCAACCTTTTTAATCATTTCATCTGGGTTTAAATCGCCAGCTAAAATGATAGCCATATTGTTTGGTACGTAATATTTGTTGTAATAATTTCTAATTTCAATTAAGGATGGATTTTTTAAGTGTTCGATAGTACCAATAGTGGTCTGTTGTCCATAATTATGGATTGGGAACAGTTTATCCATCATGGCTTCGTCTATTTTCCAGCCATCGTTATCTAAACCTCTGTTTTTTTCTTCGTAAACTGCTTCCAGTTCGGTATGGAAAATACGGAAAATAGGTTTGCGGAAACGTTCGGCCTGTATGGCCAAAAATTTATCGGTAGCGTTCGATGGAAAATCTTCGTTGTAAACCGTTTCCTCGTACCAAGTATGTGCGTTGGTAGAATTGCCGCCAATGCCTTGCATCATTTTATCGTACTCGTTAGCGATAGAAAAGTTAGATGCTTCGCCAGAAACCTTATCTATTTCTTTGTAGATTTCTTTACGTTGCGCAGGGTCGGTAGTTTTGTTGTACTTTTCGTAAAGCGCATCAATTTTATCTAACAAAGGTTTTTCTTTTGCCCAATCGGCAGTACCAAATTTATCAGTCCCCTTAAATAAAAGATGCTCTAAATAGTGAGCTAAACCAGTTGCATTTTTCGGGTCGGTATTGCTGCCGGCCCTAACACTCATGCGGTATTCTATTTTTGGCTCTTTATAATTTGGCGATAAAATTACCGTCAACCCATTTTTTAGGGTATAAAAGCGGGTTTTAGAAGGGTCGTTGGTTACATATTTATAGGTGTAACCGCCAGAAGTGGCCGTTTTCCACTGGTAAGTGGCATTTTGGGCCATTAAGTTTGAACCCACAAAAAGTAGGTAAGCAAATAATATTAGTCTTTTCATATTATTATAATAAGTTAGTATCCAAATATACAAAGACAATTAAACTTAGCAGATGTTGCATCATAAAAAATACGAATTGGGGCGATTAGCATATTTATCGTACTTTTGATAGCATGAAAGCAAAACCTTCTATATTGGTTGTTAACGATGATGGTATTACCGCAACAGGCATTAAAGCATTGATTGAGGTAATGAGTGAAATTGGGGATGTAACCGTGGTTGCTCCCGATGGGCCGCAATCGGGGATGGGGCATGCGATTACCATTGGTAAGCCTTTGCGTTTCGATAAGGTAAATTTATATCCGCCAATTGAAATGTATAAATGTTCCGGTACACCTGTTGATTGCGTAAAACTTGCCGTAAATAAGGTTTTTAAGGGCAAGAAGCCAGATTTGTGTGTTTCGGGAATCAACCATGGACTGAATAACTCCATTAATGTGATTTATTCGGGTACGATGTCGGCTGCGGTAGAAGGAGCGATAGAAAAAATACCATCTATTGGTTTTTCTTTGGATGATTTTGCACAAGATGCAGATTTTTCGCACTGCAAGAAATATATCAAACAAATCACCGAACAGGTTTTGGCAAATGGATTACCAGAAGGCACTTTGTTGAACGTAAATTTTCCCAAAGGCGATAAAATTAAAGGGATTAAGATTTGCAGACAGGCCAATGCCAAATGGGCAGAAGATTTTGAAGAACGAAAGGACCCTTATAGTAGGCCATATTATTGGTTGACCGGAGTTTTTGAAAACTATGATAAAGGCGAAGATACCGATGTTTGGGCGTTGGAACACGGTTATGCATCGGTAGTGCCGGTTCAATTTGATTTAACGGCGCATCATGCCATACAAATATTAAACTCATGGAATTTTGGTGGTCACAAAACGCATAGTGCAAATGCCAAAAATATATCTAGTGCCGATGGTGTAAATTTAGGTTAAATGGCTAAACTCTTTTCATCGGTAAAAAATCATGTTTTGGTAGGGCTGGGAATTGGTTTGGGAAGTCCGTTAATATTAGGTGCTATTGCCTGGTATCTGATGCACCACACTACGGTTTTCAAAAAAGCCGACCTTTTGCTGATTGGCTGTGTGGCAATAAACCTGTTTTGGGTAAACTATTTTAACAAAACAAATAAAGAAAATGTAAGCAGAGGCGTGGTAAGTGCTTCATTTTTATGTGCTTTTGTCTTTCTCTTTTATAAAATAATGCAGGAGATTTGAGAGGGAATTAAAATGATTGCTTCATTGTTAAATTGTTTTATTGTTGAATATTGTAAGGTTGAAATGTTTAAGGTTGACAATAGTTCATGGTCACAAAGTGATGCCTTTGGCATTGATGGTTTGGGCCGTATAGCATGCTGTCAATTGAGAACTATAAACTGAAAACTTCTTTGTGATTATATTTCGACAGGCTCAATATGACACACGCAGGTTCAAATCGTAAATCGTAATCCGATAGCTATCGGATCTAAAATCGTAAATCCAAATGAAATACTATTTAATAGCAGGAGAGGCTTCGGGAGATTTGCATGGTGCTAACTTAATGAAAGCGCTTAAGGTTGAAGATGCCGATGCCGAGTTTAGGTATTTTGGTGGCGATAAAATGCGTGCCGAAGGTGGTGAGTTGGTAAAACACTATGCTGATATGGCCTTTATGGGTTTTACCGAAGTATTGTTAAATATACGTACCATATTTAAAAACCTAAAAGCCTGCAAAGCAGATTTACTGGCTTACCAACCAGATGTGCTTATATTGATAGACTTTCCGGGTTTTAACCTCAAAATTGCCGAGTTTGCAAAACAACAAGGTATAAAAGTCTGCTATTACATTTCGCCAAAAGTTTGGGCGTGGAACCAAAAACGTGTACTGAAAATTAAGCGTATAGTAGACCGCATGTTCTGTATCCTGCCTTTTGAAGTTGCTTTTTACAAAGAATGGGGCATGGATGTAGATTATGTGGGCAATCCTTTGCTAGACGAGATTTCTGAATTTATACCTAATCCGGAATTTAAAACACAACATCAACTAACGGAAAAACCTATTATTGCACTTTTGCCCGGCAGCAGAAAGCAGGAAATAGAACGTCTATTGCCTGTAATGTTAAGCATTACAGAGAGCGTTAAATGGGAATTTAAAGATTATCAGTTTGTAATTGCTGCGGCACCAACTTTTACGGCAGCATATTATCATCAGTTTATTGGTGCCAAAAAAGCTACTTTGGTATTTAACCAAACTTACGATTTGTTATATCAAGCTCATGCCGCAATAGTAGCCTCGGGAACTGCGACGCTAGAAACCGCATTGTTTAAAGTACCGCAGGTAGTAGTTTATAAAGGAGGAGCTATTTCTATCGCCATTGCAAGATTGTTGGTGAAAATCCGCTTTATCTCTCTTGTAAATCTGATAGTGGATAGGAAAATTGTTACGGAACTTATTCAACAAGATTGCACAAAAGAGAAAATAACAGAAGAGTTAAAATTGATTGTTTCGGGCGATAAAAGAAAACAGCTGTTAGATGATTACCAAGAACTACACCAACTTATGGGGCAAGCCGGCGCATCTGAAAAAACCGCGAAACTGATTAATTTATATTTCAAATAAATTTCCATTAATTCTTATGCAAAATACCCATTTCTAGGTATTGTGAACTAAACTGTGTAAGTGTAGTTTTGGATAAATTTAGGTTAAGTCGACAGAATTTTGTTTGTCTATTCTCTACTTAACTATGTTATTGTGTTTGGGAGGGCTGGATAGTCTTCCCTTTTTTTATTTTGTACTTGCAGAATTAGCAAAAATACTTACTTTTGCAACCTCAATGGGGGATTAGCTCATTTGGCTAGAGCGCTTGCCTGGCAGGCAAGAGGTGGCCGGTTCGAATCCGGCATTCTCCACATTAAAAAGCCTTTTAACATAAGTTGAAAGGCTTTTTATATGATTGAGATTTTTCGCTCAGAAAAATGCAACTGCCTTAAAAGTGCTTTAAAGGAACTTCGTTAGTATACAGACAGCTCATAATAGTAATTTTATGTTATCTCTATTTTGTTCTTGATCATAGAAATGAGATTGTAATTTTACCCACTAGATTGTAACTTAGATTCTTCAAATATCGCTCTATGCTGATTCGGATTGCCTTGTCTTTTATGCTCTTACTATCGTTTTGCACAGTACAAGGAGATACTTTTATCGTAACTACCAATGCTGATACAGGTACAGGTTCTTTTCGAGAAGCCTTGACTTTGGCCGCTGCCAATGGCACAACGGTTAAGGATTATATCCATTTCAATATTGCAGGGAATTCTTTGGTTGGACTTACCATTGTGCTCAAGAGCGAGCTTCCTTTGGTGAGTTCCAACCTGGTTATCGATGCCAGTACACAGCCTGGTGCTAATTTAGGTACAAGTATGGCTAAGATTATGCTCGATGTAGATCGTACGGTTTACAGAGCTTCAACCTATGAAATGGGCGGACTGAATATAATTAGGGCAAATACTGTGGAGATTTATGGTTTGTGCTTTAATAATTTCATGGACTTTATCGTACGTACCAATCCGACAGGGCAGGCTTCCGATCCTGCTGCCATTCATATTGCAGAAAGTACCGATGTCACGATAGGCGCACCAGGAAAAGGAAACGTGTTCATGGAAAATGATTTTGGCATCTATTGCGGATACGTTTACCAAGGAGCATTATCAAGTAAGATCAAAGTACAATCTAATTGGTTTGGCCTGAATACGATGGGCACAAGCGCAGGAACTAGGCGTACCTATCACGTTTACATGTCTAGTAATGAAAGTGAGTTTGGAGGGGATAGTGCAGACAAAGGTAATGTGTTGGGAGGCTATACGCCTTATGGTATTAGCTTGGGCGGATCGGATTGGTCTATTCGTTTTAACCGTTTTGGTTATAATGGAGACGGATCGTTTAATGAAAGGATGGTGGACGTGAATCTAACAATTACCAACGGTGAGTTCAGCGATAACCTGAGTACGCGTCTTGACTTAGTGCTTTCTTCATGCAAGAACCTGAAATTGCTACGCAACCGAGAGGAGCTGGCAGACAAAATCATCTACAATAATCGTGTGGAAATAAGCTATTGTGACGGCGTACAGATAGGGGATGATGATATTAACAATGCCAATACCTTTCTCGATGCGAGTTACCTAATGTACAACGCAGCGAGTAGCAACATTGAGGTAAGGAAGAATGTCATCCACTGTAATAGCTACAGTTATTTCATGAGGGATACCAAATTGGTGACCATTACCTTGTTGGTGAGTAACGATAGCGAATTTTCGGGTGCGGCAACGCCCAATTCTGAAATTTACATTTACAACGATTATTCGGACTGTAGCACTTGTAGTCCATTGCAATTCTTTACCCAGACTGTTGCAGATGCCAACGGAGACTGGAAAATTACGGGAGATTTTAGTAATAAACGGTTGGTTGCCAATGCAACACTGGTGAAAAATTCCAGTGAATTTACGCAACCGCAGATTCTTACTGCTTCTTCGGGCTATAAATTTAATAAAAGAGATCCTACTTGTGGCCAGAGTAATGGTATGTTGGAAATTGCTAATTATCTGCACTTGCTAAAGATCGAATGGTATAACAGGGATGACATAAAGGTTGGCGAGGGTGCCAAGGTAGAGGGCTTGCCTCCCGGACGCTACTATGTAAAGGGCAGCAACGGAAAGTGTTACACGAAGACCGAATTCTTTGACTTAATTAATGTAGAGCCCGAATTTGTAGACCGAAACCTTCGGAAGATACAACCGAGCTGTAGTAGGAGAAATGGTGCCATTAGAGGGCTGTATTACACATTATTTGGCGGACAGGGCACTGCCAAATGGCTGGACGACAACAATACGGTGGTTAGTACTAATCTGGATTTAGAAAATGTTGGTCCGGGAAACTATACCTTGGTGGTAACGACCATATCTGGCTGTAGCAAATCTTATGGACCAATAGCGCTTAGCAATACCGATGGTCCGAATATTATGGTGAGTAACATGGTGGTGACAGATACCGATTGTGGAACTAACCAAGGAAGTATTTTGGGTATCACAGGTACGGGAATTGGACGATTAGAATTTTCATGGAAGGATCAACAGGGAACAGTAATTGCTCAGACTGCTGACCTCAGAAATTTAAAACCAGGAACTTATGTATTGTCTTTAAAGGATGAAAGTGGCTGCGATCCGGTAACCAAGAGCTACGAGGTGAAGGAACTTAATGGAATAACAATAGATTTGGATGGTGTAAGCTTTATTAAGTCGACCTGTGCAGGAAACAATGGTAGTATCAAAGGTATAATTGCTAGAGGGGCTACGAGATACGAATGGTTGGATGCAAATGGCAGATTGGTGTCTAGCAGCATAGATCTAATTGGAGTTGGGGCAGGGGAATACCGTTTGCGTGCTAGTAACGCAACCTGTGAAAGGATCACTCAAATGCTGACTGTAGAACTTTCGCCAAACCTAATTAATTTTAGTAGATTGGAAACTGTGGTAGTAAATGCTAGTTGCGGGCAAAACAACGGTAGCATAGAATTACAGTTAATCAATGCAATTACTCCTCCTAAAGCATACCGTTGGGAGAATGAAAGAGGACAGACTTTAACAGGGAATACGGCGAAACAGTCAAATTTGGATGCGGGAAGTTATCGTGCTTATGGTATAGATGATAATAATTGTGAAATTTTTCTAGTTTCCAAAGTATTGAGTAGAATTCCAGTTATGAGTTTCGATCAGCGTACTAAAGTTATTACACCTGATAGGTGTAGCCAGAAGATAGGTAGTATTAAAAGTCTTAAAATTACGGGAGGAGTGGAACCTTATAGTTATAAATGGAAAAATGCCTATGGTGAAGAGATGTCTACCGGAAATGACCTTCTAAACGTTTTTTCTGGTAACTATAGGTTAATAGTTACTGATGCGATCGGCTGCGAAATCATTTCGGACGTTCTGCATATTCCAAATCAAAACAATGTGTTGGCTACTCCAATGGTAGAAGATGTGCAGTTGTGTAGTGGAGGAAATGTGGTCATAGGAGTTAAATCTCCTAATCTTGGGGCTGCTTATCAGATTTATGAGAGCGATCATGCTATTTCGCCAATTACTACGTCTAATGGCACATTCAATATTAGTGTTAGCCAGAGCCGTAGTTATTACGTTAGTGAAAAAATAGGTAGCTGTGAGAGTAGTCGCAAAGAGGTTAAAGTAACTGTCGGTGTTTCTGCTTTTACCTTAAAAAATACCATAACACCAAATGGAGATCAGATTAACGATGTATGGGAAATTAAAGGTATTGAAAACTATCCGACAGCTTTGGTGCAGATCTTTAGCCGTTCTGGTTCCAAGATTTTTGAATCGAGGGGATATAAGAAACCATTCGATGGAACGATGAATGGTAATGCAGTCCCTAGTGGTGTATACTACTATATGATTAATTTTGGTACTGGTTGTCCTAATCTATCCGGAAGTTTAACTGTTTTACGCTGATGATTAGCCGTTTTTAAATTAAATTCTGTGTTTTTATAATCTAATCAGCAATTTCAAATGATCTTTGATATTGCAATGGACTTTTATCCGTTACTTTTAAAGCATAAAAGTTAGCGAGGTTATGAAAGCCACTTTCAAAGCAAACTGCGCTTCCAGATAATTATCAATTTGATTTTTCTCTAGTAGGATATTTACTACTAGATGCTATTTGTCAATTTTTTTAAATCATATATAAAATATTTCGAAAATTGTTCAGTTAACACCACATAAGAAAGTTTTTTAGTTCTATTCTATTGTTTAACTTAGTTCACTTTAAACCTATAAGAAATGAAGATTAACCAAATTAGATTGATGAAACTGGCTTTTGGTATATTAACTTTAGTTCCGCTCTTGCAGCTAAAGGCACAAACAATTACCCTTGACAATTATTATAACCAAGAAACAAAAAAAGGCGCTAATGGCGCTCGTATAGATTACCACTATCTTTGGAATGATACCGAAGCCACCGGTTTCTCTATTTTTGGTGATGCTTTTAAAAGAAATGGCGCAAAGGCACTTTCGGTACTGAGGGAAGCGCCTACTACTTCGAATTTAAAGAATACTGATGTATATCTTATTGTAGATCCAGACCATAAGGCCGATAACCCAAAGCCGAATTATGTTACAGAAGCCGAAGCCAAAATTGTTGCCGAGTGGGTAAGTAAAGGAGGAGTTTTGTTCTTAATGGCCAATGATAAAGAAAATGCAGATTTGGAGCATTTTAATCTGTTGGCTTCGAAATTTGGTTTTACCTTTAATAACGATTTAATATTGTTCGTTAAAGATGATAATCATTTTGACGATGGAGGATTAAACACCGAAAAAGTATCTCTCTTTAAAACAGCAAAGCGTATTTTTATTAAAAATGCTTCTTCAATAAGTATTAATCATACCGCTAAACCGCTTCTTAAAACCAATGATGGAAAAGTGGCGATGGTAAGTGCCAAATATGGTAAGGGTATGGTGTTGGCCATTGGCGACCCATGGTTGTATAACGAATATACTAATGGGCGATTGCCTGCAAGATTTGAAAATGATAAAGCGGCGGAGGATGTTGCCCATTGGTTGATAAAGAATGTAAAAAGATAAAAAAAGCCCCGATTTAAATCGGGGCTTTTTTTTTAATATCTATAAGCCTCTGGCTTAAATGGGCCTTCTACCGCCACGCCGATGTATTCTGCTTGGTGAGGGTCAAGAACATCAAGTTCTACACCAATTTTTTCTAAGTGTAAACGAGCTACTTTTTCATCTAAATGCTTAGGCAATACATAAACTTTGTTCTCATATTTATCAGAGTTGGTCCAAAGTTCTAATTGCGCCAAAGTTTGGTTGGTGAAAGAGTTACTCATTACAAAACTTGGATGTCCAGTTGCACAGCCTAAGTTTACCAAACGACCTTCGGCCAAAACAATTACATCTTTACCATCAATAGTGTATTTATCTACCTGAGGTTTAATCTCAACCTTGGTATGTCCATAGTTTTTGTTTAACCAAGCCATGTCAATTTCGTTATCGAAGTGGCCGATGTTACAAACGATAGCCTTGTCTTTCAGAGCTTTGAAGTGTTCGCCACGAACAATATCACAGTTGCCAGTGGTAGTTACTACAATATCAGCTTCTTTAACTGCATTGGCGAATTTTTTCACTTCGTAACCTTCCATTGCAGCTTGCAAGGCGCAAATAGGGTCAATTTCAGTTACAATAACACGTACACCTTGTGAGCTTAACGAAGCAGCAGAACCTTTGCCTACATCGCCATAACCAGCAACAACGGCAACTTTACCAGCCATCATCACATCAGTTGCACGACGGATTGCGTCAACTAATGATTCGCGACAACCGTATTTGTTATCGAATTTAGATTTGGTAACCGAATCGTTAACATTGATGGCAGGTAAGTGTAAAGTTCCGTTTTTCATACGTTCGTATAAACGGTGTACGCCTGTGGTGGTTTCTTCCGAAAGACCTTTAATGCCTGCAATCAGTTCAGGATATTTATCGAACACCATGTTGGTTAAATCGCCACCGTCATCTAAAATCATGTTTAATGGTTGGCGGTCTGGGCCAAAATGTAAAGTTTGTTCAATGCACCAATCAAATTCTTCTTCGCTTAAGCCTTTCCAAGCATATACCTGAATGCCAGCGGCAGCAATAGCGGCGGCGGCGTGGTCTTGAGTAGAGAAGATATTGCATGAAGACCAGGTAACTTCTGCTCCCAGTTCTACCAAAGTTTCAATTAAAACCGCAGTTTGAATGGTCATGTGTAAACATCCGGCAATTCTAGCTCCTTTTAGGGGTTTAGATGGACCAAATTCTTTCCTCAACGACATTAAGCCCGGCATTTCTGCCTCTGCCAATTCAATCTCTTTGCGGCCCCATTCCGCCAGTGAAATGTCCTTAACTTTGTAAGGTACGTAAGTTGTCTCTACTGATGACATATTTTTTGATTTAAAATGAGCTGCAAATTTACGGCATAGCTTTGTGAATACCAATTTATAATTTGTGCTTTACAAAGTGATGATATGTAAAAATGCTTGTCAATCAGTTACATGTTACAATTCCCTTATCCAGATATTTTTAAAGCTGATGGGTTCGCTCGGGTCGCCATGGTCTTGTAGCTTAATAGGACAGGCACCATGTGCTTTTTTGTAAGATGGAGTGCCGATATATTGCGTGGGTCCGGTAAGTGTAACGTTATTTTGTACCAATACGCCATTTAAAAATGCGGTTACCCTAGCGGGCGATTTTAAAGAATTATCCGCATTAAAAGTAGGAGCAGTCCAAATCACATCATAGGTTTGCCATTCGCCCGGTTTCTTATTGACGTTGGCCAAAGGGATAGCCTGTTTGTAAATACTGCCCGCTTGTCCGTTTACGTAAGTATCGTTATTATAATTATCTAAAATTTGTAGTTCGTAGCCTTCATCGCCACCACCGGTTGATGCCAAGAACAAACCACTGTTTCCTCTAGCTTGCCCTTTCCCGGTAATATTGGTTGGGATTTTCCACTCCAAATGTAACTGATAATTTAAAAAAGATTTTTTAGTTTCGATATTTCCTGTGCCTTTTTTAACGGTAAAAGCGCCATCGGCTACTGTCCATTGGGCGGGTTTTGTTCTATCTTTTACCGAAATCCATTGGTCTAGGTTTTTGCCATCAAAAAGGATAAAGGCATCTGATGGGGCATCTGAAAATGATTTTCCGGGAACTACTTTTGGAGGTACGGGTTGGTAAATCTCTGTATCTTCTGGTTTTTGTGCCTTGGCCTGCAATGCCAATACAGATAGTGCAAATAATATCAGTCTTTTCATTTTTTAATTGTTGTGAGGTTGAAATGTTACAAAGTTGTAAAGTTATTTAACTGTTAAGCTAGTCAATCATATCTTCGGACATCTAACTTTAATCTTATTTCAGGACGCAATTTAATAAATAGCAGCACATTTACTGTTAATTAAAACGGTATTTTATATTTTAGCAGTTAAGATGAGAGGTATATTCACCGTAGCTGTATTTATTTTGCTTACCGAAAGCCAGGGATTTATCCACTGGCTAGAAACTCACCTGTTTTCGTGCCCTTTTAAAAAAATGACGGGCATAGATTGTCCGGGCTGCGGTTTTCAACGGTCGGTAGTGGCTTTGTTAAAAGGAGATATCGTTTCATCTATAAACATTTATCCTGCTACGATACCTTTTTTGGCATTGGTTATTTTTCTCTTGTTACATCTAAAATTCGATTTTAAAAATGGGGCACTTTACATCAAAGTGATGTATATTTTAATTACTACAATTGTAATATTTAGTTATCTTTATAAAGTTTATAACCAACAATTATTCTAAAAACTATGTCAGAAGAACAAGAAGGGCAAGTGCCACAAGACCCACACTCGGGGCAATCATCCCAACAGAATTTTAACCAAGGTGCACCTTTCCCACCGCAAGGCGGAGGTTTTGGTTTCGGAAATATGCAGCAGGCTTTGCCCAATGCAACAGCAGTATTGATATTAGGCATTTTATCTATCGCTACTTGTTGCTGCTACGGGGTAATTGGTTTAATACTAGGTATTATCGCATTAGTACTCAGTAAAAAAGATAAAGCTTTATATAGTTCAAATCCATCATTTTATACCGAAAGCTCTTTAAAAAACTTAAATGCAGGAAGAGTTTGCGCCATCATTGGTTTGGTGCTTAATGCACTAACTTTAGTTTATTATGCTGTTATTCTTTACTTGTTCGGGACAGGCGTATTGAGCGACCCTCAAAAAATACAAGAATTAATTAGGGGATTAGAGTAGGCACAGGTAGGTAGCTATTTTCGAGAAGGGATTTCTTTAATATGAGAAATCCCTTTTTATATTTTATACTGCTTTTAATACCTTTTCTTCAGCTTTAATTATTTGCTTCATCTCTAGTTTTCCGTTGTATTGTGCGCCAAGCTCAATCTCTAAAGTTTCAGTTTTTATATCGCCATTAACCACGCCTGTTTTTTTGATTTCGAGCTGTACTGCCTGTACATTTCCTGTTACCGAACCATAAATAATGGCCGATTTGGTCTGAATGTTACCAATAATTACACCTTTATCGCCCAATATCAAACCGCCTTCGGTAGTTACGTTGCCTATTACTTTACCATCTATCCTAATGACAGATTTTCCATTAATTTCGCCATTAATTTCGTAACCGTAGCCAATTAAGGTGCTTATTTCCTGTTGGTTTAAATCTAGTGATTTGGCTTCTTTGTTTTTTTTGAACATGCTATTCGAGGCTTAAGTATGATTTTGGGTTAACAATTTTTCCATTTCTATGTACTTCATAATGTAGGTGCGGCCCTGTTGATCTGCCCGTAGAACCTATTTTTCCGATAATATCGCCAGCTGTAACTTTTTGGCCCTGTTTAACTGATATTTTAGAAAGGTGGCCATAATAGGTTTCAAAACCATTACCATGATCAATAATAATACAATTGCCATATCCGCCCCTGCGGCTAGCAAATTTAACTGTGCCGTTGGCTGTAGTTTTTACCGTTTCGCCGTAGTTTCCCTTAATGTCAAGCCCTTTATGACGTTCTATATTTTCGCCGGTAAACGGGTTTTCGCGATGACCAAAATTAGAACTGATGCGCCCTTTATGTGGATAGCCCATCGGGGTAAAACCAACTAGGCGAATCATTTTTTTAAGGTATTCTTCGTAAAAACTGCCTATCTCTTCTGTAGTGCCTAAATCATTATCACTTTCTCCGCCTTGGTTTTTATGTACTGGTTTTAAGCCTCTAGCTTTTAAATATTTGTTAATAGTTTTGAGCTTTTCGTCGATAGAGAGATAGTGTTTTTTAATGGCCGATGTGTCCATTTGCATCGTTTCCATTCTATGTTTTTCTAAAAGCATTGCCAAGTTTTCGTTAGATAGCTGAATTTCGGCCCTACTTTTAACAAGCTGCATGATTATTACTAGCATTGCACATACCAATGCTAGAAAAACTCCTGCAAACTTTTTCCAATGCCTTAGGTAATAAGTCCTGATTTGTAAAGGTTTGCTATAATTTTGGTTCTTATTGAGAAAGATGATGGTGGTTTTATCCTTCTTTTTTGACATGGGTATTATTGGGTTTGTTTAGCTTGGCGAACAAATATATGATTTTCAGTGATATATAAGGAATATCCTTGTAATATCATTTTATTGTTAAAACTAATTGTAATAACGTTAAAGAAGCGAAATCATATACAAAATCACTATTTTTGTAGCCACATTTAAAAAATAGATATGTATCCAGAATATTTAGTAGCGCCAATGCGTACCGAGTTAACTAATGTTGGTTTTGATGAGCTGAAAACCGTAGAAGAGGTTGATGCCGCCATTAAGAGCGATGGGACTGTATTTGTGGTGGTAAACTCTGTTTGTGGATGTGCGGCGGCCAATGCACGTCCGGCGGCCAAATTGGCTGCGGCCAATGCAAAGCATCCAGATAAATTGGTAACCGTTTTTGCAGGTATGGAAAAAGATGCGGTTGACAGGGCAAGATCATACATGATGCCTTTTCCTCCATCTTCGCCAGCTATGGCATTGTTTAAAGATGGCAAATTGGTGCACATGATAGAGCGCCATCAAATTGAAGGCCGTCCGGCACAAATGATAGCCGAAAACCTGATTGGTGCATTTGAGCAATACTGCTAGTTATTGAAAGAAAATAAAGAAAAAGATAAAGGACAAGGCTTGATAAAGGTTTTGTCCTTTTTTTTAACCACGACTTGTCCCGACCATTCGGGAAATAAACGAAGAACACAAAGCAATTTCCGGTCTAGCGTTTATTAGGCTGTGCAGATGGGATAGCTATCGGGATTTTAGAAGCCAAAACTTTAACTATCAATCATTTAGTAATAGGCCTCTTTCGTGATTAACCTCCAGATAGTTATCGGAATAAACAGGTAATCAAACCTTACAACGTTCAACTTTCCAACAATTTTGTACCTTTAGCTTGTATAAACCAATAAACTAATCGCTATCATTTGAAACTCAAAACTATTTTTTATCTCTGGTGCTTATGTTTACCCTTGGTTTCCTCGGCGCAGTACGAAAGTTTATTGCATAAACCCTATCAGGATAAAGTTCTTGGTGTTCATGCCATGTATCAGGAGTTGATAAACATAAGCGATTCTGTACAGCGAGCCAAAAAAGCAGAACAAATAAAAGCTTTTGCCCGACAGCATAAAGACCGGGGTCTAGAACTCGAAGTGCATTTTTTTCAGGTTTTTTGGAATGCTTTTTATCAAAAGCAGCCTAAAAAAATAGCGCTTAAGGAGTTAAAGGAACAGTTGGACGTAGTAAGCAAGGAGAATGTTTATTTTTTGAAAGCAAGGGCTTTAAGGGCTTTAGCCGAATTTTACTGGAAAAAAGAACAAAACTACGAATTGGCTTTTGAGCAATACCTCTTGTTGGATAAAGAATTGGCCATCATAAAACCTAGTGATTACCCCGAAATGGCAAGAGATTTAATGCAGATTGGCCAAGCCTACTATTTTTTTCAGGATTATGCACTTGCCGCAACATACTTTAAAAAAGCGATACAACTGCCCGAAAATACTTTCAATACGATGGTGCTAAATGATGCGAGGAATACACTGGGCTTGTGCTACCAACAGCTTAACAACCTCGATAGTGCAGATTATTACTTTAAAGAAGTGCAGAAAACCACCTTTCCAGAAGCTATGGTATGGAAAAGGATAGCAACGGGCAATATAGGTAATAGTATGTACTTGCGTAAACAGTACGATAAAGCCATCCCTTTGTTGGAAACAGATTTTAACGGTGCTGTGGCCGAAAACGATTCTGGTTGTGCTGCCGGAGCCTCTATTTTATTGGCCGATATTTATAGGAATAAGGGGAATTTGGAACAGGCTGGGGCGTTTATTGAGCAGGCAAAGTATCATATCGAAAAAGCTTACCAGCCTGATCGTTTGCGTTTTTTATACCCTGTAATGAGCAAATGGTACGCCGCTATGGGCAATACGGAAAAATCTAAACAATATGTAGATTCATCGGTAGCGGCATTTAACAGATACAATGAAAAATTTAGTGCGCTAAAAGTGTTAAGAGCACAGCAAAAGGTCGATAGGCAGAAAGAGCAGTTACAATTAGCCGATAAACAACGAAAAATAATTGAGCGCAATCTAATGATTGCCATTGCCATAGGTTTGGGCGTGGCTCTGATACTTGGTTATTTTATTTTGAAAAGAAGACAACAAGCTATCGAGATAGCAAAACTGAAGGTAGAAACCGAACTTAAAAAAGCACAGAACGAAATCAATCTCTTTATCTATAAAATTAACGAACAAAGCAAGATTACCGAAAAGTTTAGCGATGAGCTAAAAAAGCTAAAAAGTTCTGAAACGGAAGAGCGCAGGTTGCTAGAAAAAACAGTAACAGAACTGCGGACGGCCAAAATATTAACGGACGAGGACTGGCTTGGTTTTCAACAACATTTCGCAAAGATTTATCCCACTTTTATCCAAAATCTAAAGATAGACTATCCTACCATTACAGAAGCCGAATTACGTTACCTCATGCTTTCTAAATTACAGCTATCGCATAAGGAAATGGCGCAGGCGCTGGGCATTTCGCCCGATGCTGTTCGTGTTACATGGAACAGGGTTCGCAAAAAATTGGGCGGTACACTTAGCGATACACCACAGAGTTTAGTAGAGAATGTAGCTTCCTAAAAGAGGAATTTAACAGCACTTCATTTTTTTATCATTCAAGCCCTTTTAGTAGGTTTGGAGACAGTTGTTACGCTTTTGTTACGGCTGTTTTCAAACGCTGTAAAGTAGGTTAATGTAATTTTCGGGCTGATATTATTCAGTTCGTATGAAAAAACACTTATTTTTCCTTTTAGCATTTTTATGCCCAATTATTTTTGCCAACGCACAAGCCCCCGATGCCAACGGCATTATTTATGTAACCCAATACGGCTTGGGCAACGGCTCAAGTTGGGGAAGTGCAACCTCTAACCTACAAGCTGCTATTAATGCCAACGGCGTTACAAAAGTGTTTGTAGCCGTTGGAAATTACCACTCGCCAACCAATGGTTTTGTAATGAAGAACAATGTGGCCATTTATGGAGGTTTTGACCCTACAAACAACATTACCACTTTGGCACACAACCGTATTATGCCGACAGAAACCACAGAAGGTACTGTTTTGACCGGGGATGATGAAAAACGTGTTATTTATAATGATAATAACGGACTAAACAGTTCGGCTGTTTTAGATGGATTTACCATAAGTAGGGGAACTGCTAAAACGATGATTGGTATGGGGGATATCGGAGGAGGGATATTTAATTATTATTCTTCTCCAACTTTGCGCAATTTGGTTGTCAAATCTTGTTATGGGTCGACTGCCGGCGGAGGGATTGCCAATATTAATTCATCAAGCGTAATCAGTAATACATTATTTTTAAGTAACGGCTCGGGTAAAGGCGGTGCTGTTTACAGTCAAAATTCTAATACCGTCATTAATTATACTATTTTCAAAAGCAATACGGCTTCCCAAAATTATGGTTCGGTTATCTATACTGACGGCGGAACTGCTACTCTTACCAATTCGCTGATGGCAGAAAACTATTATAACTTTTGGGTGATAAGCGCAGGGAGTGCAAACATTACATTTAATAATGTAACCCTAGTTGGTCGGTTCAACGCCTCTATGGTTATGGATACACGCGACAACGGAGCTATAACAGCTAATAATTCTATTATTTATGGAAATGTTTATGGTAATTATACGCAACAGAATACCTTTAGAAAAGATTTTAGCGGTTACGAAAACGCTGATATTGACATCAACGATATTTTTACCAATCTGTCGGCAGGCGATTATAGCTTAAAACCACATCCTGCTGTTACAGACAAAGGAAACAATACACTGTTCCCAAACTTAGATGCCAGCACCAAAGATTTGGCGGGCAATCCACGTGTTATAGGCGCTACCATAGATTTGGGAGCGTATGAATACATCGTTGTTCCCGATGTCGACGGCATTGTCTATGTAACGCCAAACGGCTCGGGCAACGGTTCAAGCTGGAGCAATGCCACCAACAGTTTACAGAAGGCTATTGATGCAGCAGGTGCACAGCAGGTATATGTAGGAGTTGGAAATTACAACGTAGGTACAGCATCGTTCATTATGAAAAACGGCGTGAAGATATACGGTGGTTTCGAACCCGAAAACAACAATACCTCATTTGCCAACCGTATAAAACCTACCGAAACCGTAAGCGGCTCTGTACTGAACGGACTGAACGCAAGACCGGTAATTTGGAACGACAGCAACGGATTGACCAACACCGCCGTTCTGGACGGATTTACCATCAAAAATGGTTCTACAGGGGGTGTCAATGCCGGAGCAGGCATTACCAATAAAGGTGTTTCGCCAACGTTCAACAATTTGGTAATTAGAGATAATATCGGCACAACAGCCTTTAATGCCGGAGGGATGTACAATTACCAGTCGTCTCCGGTGGTAAGCAACACTTTGTTTCTCAACAACAAAGCCAGTAACTATGCAGGAGCGGTACTCAACCAGTCCAACGGCACGGCTACATTTACCAACGTTATTTTCAAAGGAAACGAAGCACCGGGCGGTTCGGCAATGTTCAATTACATCAACGCCAAAGCTACATTGACCAATGTATTGATGACAGGCAACAAAGGCAACGATGTTATCCGTTTGGATATTGATGCGGAAATCAGCTTGATTAATTGTACCGTTGCCAATAATAATAACAGTTTTGGACAGATTAGTAATGTTACCACTACGATAGCAGCCGGCACTTCGATATTTATAAAAAACTCTGTGATATGGCAGGATTTTTCTGGTAATACGTGGTCGTCGCAATATTCATTATTAAAAAATTATACCTACACTGGTAACGGCAATATCAACTCGGCAGGGCTAGATGCAACCGATATTTTTGCCAATATGGTGGCAGGCGATTACAGCTTAAAACTTCCTGCCGTTATCAATAAAGGAAACAATGCCCTATTCCCAGCCTTAGATGCCAACAGCAAAGATTTGGCAGGCAATGCCCGTTTGGTAGGAGCAACCATAGATTTGGGAGCTTACGAATATACTAAAAACACCCTGCCCGATGCCGCCGGTGTTATTTACGTAAAAGCAACAGCCACAGGCAACGGAGACGGCACAAGCTGGAATGATGCCACCGCCGATTTACACAACGCCATACACGCACCGGGGGTTACGAAAGTATTTGTAGCCACAGGAAATTACAACGTTGGCAGTTCATCATTTGTAATGAAAAACGGCGTGGCAATCTACGGCGGTTTTAATCCCGGAGGTGGTGTTACCAATTTAACCCACAACCGTATTTTGCCAACAGAAAGTACAGCAGGTTCGGTTTTAAATGGAGAAAACAACAGACCGCTGATATGGAATAACGACAACGGGTTGAACAATACCGCCATTTTAGACGGTTTTACGCTAACCAACGGAAACGGAACGAGCGGCGGAGCTATGTTCAACGTAAATGTTGCACCGGTATTTAACAATTTGGTTATCAAGAACAATACGGCAACTACTTCGGGAGGAGCAATTTACAACGTAAATTCCCCAATTAAGTTGAATAACGCCATTATTACAGGCAATACCGCACAATATGGCGGTGGTGTACGGAACAATAGTTCGGCTTCGGAGTTTACCAACGTAACCATTAAAAACAATATGGCTACACTGGCAACCACAGGAGCAGGCGGCGGTGGTATTTTCAACGAAAATTCAGCTCTTAAACTTACCAATGTACTTATTGCAAACAACAGCACCTATTTTCAGGCGGGCGGTTTCCGCAGTTTGTCGGGCAATCCCGTTCTTACCAATGTAACTATTGTAGGCAATACGGCAAGCGTAAATTACAGGGAAGTGGAAATTGTAGCAGGAAATCCGCAAATCAACAATTCCATTATTCTCGGGCCAAATTCGGGCAGTTACACCCCAAAATATTCGATGATAGTGGGCAATGCCGATATGAGCAATGGTAATATCCCTGCTTATGCTACAGGCGATGTATTTACCAATCCGGCAGGTGCAGATTATACCTTAAAAATAGGTTCTGATGCCGTAAATGCCGGAAGCAACGCCTTGTTTGCAGGTTTAACAGCCGATACTAAAGATTTGACAGGAAAAGCAAGGGTTTACAAATATGGCAATGGCGGCGTAATTGATATGGGCGCTTACGAAAGTACCTATTCGCAGGTAGTTTCCGGAGTAGGCGGTATTGCTTACGTAAAAGCAGACGGCACAGGAAAAGGTTCAAGTTGGAACGATGCCACTTCCGATTTGCATACCGCGATGCAAGCCCCAGATGTTACCAAAGTTTTTGTAGCTAAAGGAAACTACAACGTGGGCGACAATAGTTTTGTAATGAAAAACGGTGTGGAAATTTACGGCGGTTTCGACCCATCGGCAGGAATTACCGATTTAACCCACAACCGTATAATGCCGAATGCTACCAATACAAACGGCTCGATATTGAACGGAGAAGGTTTACGTCCTGTCATCTGGAACGTATTTACTTCGGGAACGGCAATGACAAACACCGCAGTTTTAGATGGATTTACCGTGATAAACGGTTCTTATTCAAACGGAGCAGGCATCAGAAATGTATATGCATCGCCAACGTTGCGGAATTTGGTTATCAGAGGAAATACCTCAACGGGAACAGGTGCGGGTATCTATAACGAAAACTCCAATCCCGATATTTATAATACCGTTATCAGCGGTAATATGGTTATCGCCCCATTTGGACAAAACGGAATGGGAGCGGGAATTTACAACGGAACAAACGCAGCTCCAACCATCGTGAATACTACCCTCGTAAACAACACAATAACCGGCATTGGAGCAAGCCCCGTAATGGTTGGTGCAGGTGTGGCAAACCTTAGCAGTGCTGCTCCGAAAATCTACAACAGTATTATTTGGAACAATCAGAAAAACGGCGTTGCCAATATCGCAGGGACTGATATAGAAAATATCAGTGCAACTGTTACCCTTAAAAACAGCATTACGCAACTTTACGACACAGGAAACGCAGGAGATAATAACAAAGTTGGTTCAAATCCTTTGTTTGCAGGAGTAGATTTTAAACCACAAAGTAATTCGCCTGCCGTTAATGCCGGAAATAACAGTTTGTACACCTTTTCGGGAGCGTTTGATTTGGCAGGAAACCAACGTACTTTTAGCTCTACAATAGATATGGGAGCTTACGAATACAAAATTGTTCCCGATGCCAACGGCATAGTTTACGTAAAAACAGACGGAACAGGAAGCGGAGCAAACTGGAACGATGCCACTTCTGATTTGCACAACGCCATCCACACAACAGGTGTTACCAAAGTTTTCGTAGCCACAGGAAATTACAACGTTGGAGCAAACAGCTTCATTATGAAAAACGGGGTGGAAATCTACGGTGGTTTTGATCCTGCAAACGGAATTACCACTTTGGCACACAACCGAATAATGCCAAATGCAGCCAATACAAATGGTTCTGTTTTGAACGGACAAAATGCAAGACCTGTTATCTGGAATGTATTTACTTCGGGAACAGAAATGGATAACACCGCTGTTTTAGACGGATTTACCGTGATGAATGGTACATACGACACAGGAGGAGGTATCAGAAATGTGTATGCTTCACCAACTTTGAGGAATTTGGTTATCAGAGATAACGAAGCAGTTAATAGAAGAGGAGCGGGTATTTATAACGATAACAGCAGTCCACTCATCATCAATTCGGTTATTTATAACAACATTATATACAGTGGTATTGGTAGTTTTGGAGCAGGTGTTTGTAATGTTAATAATTCTCAACCAACTCTTATCAATTGCAATATTATTGGAAACAAGTTGCTTGGAACGGGAGATGCTGTGTTAAGACGGGGAGCAGGAATTGACGGAGATGCGAAAATCTATAACAGTATTATCTGGGACAATACCCGGACAGGAAGCTTCGGAAACCCTGACATTTATGGAGCATCGGTTGTGAAAAACAGTATTACGCAAGAATTTACCACCGGCAATGTGGCGGATAATAATCTGGTAGGTATAGACCCGATGTTTACAAGTGCAAACGATTACACTTTAAAAATAGGTTCGCTTGCCATTGATAAAGGAAGTAACGACTGGTTTATAGGATTAACAGCCGACACCAAAGATTTGGCAGGAAATTCTCGTGTTTTCAATTTCGGAACAGGAATTATTGATATGGGAGCTTATGAAAGTCCTTATGAAAAATTAACCCCCGATGTCAATGGAATTATCTATGTAAAAACAACATACAGCGGAACAGGAAGCGGAAAAGACTGGGACAATGCCACAGCCGATTTGCACAATGCCATTCATACAGACGGTGTGCAAAAAGTATTTGTAGCCGTTGGAAATTACAACGTAGGAGCTAACAGTTTCATAATGAAAAACAACGTAGAAATCTACGGAGGTTTTGACCCTGATAATGGTATTGAAGATTTGGACGATGACCGTATTTTACCTAATCACGGAGTTTCGGAAGGCTCTGTTCTGAACGGGCAAAACACAAGACCTGTTATCTGGAATGTATTTACATCGGGAACGGCAATGGATAATACCGCAGTTCTGGACGGATTTACCATTACCAACGGATATAGCGGTAACGACGGAGGAGGATTTAATAATAATTACGCTTCGCCAACCCTCCGAAATTTGGTTATAAAAAACAATGAGGCATATTTCTCAGGAGGTGGAATATACAACAGTTTCTCTTCGCCTATGATCACTAATGTGATTATAAAAGACAATAAAGGACGTTTTGGAGTTGGCGTTTTTAATTTCAATTCATCAGCTCCTGTTATTACTAATGCGGTTATTACCGGAAATTCCACAACTTGGGCAGGTGGAAGCGGAGGTATAGAATTAGGTTCATCGACAGGTACAACAATATTGAATAACACAACCTTTGCAAACAATTCGCCCACGTCTTTAAATACCAATGGTACTGTCCAACTAAACAATTCTATTGTGTTTGGTGTTACCCAAGGAGCTTATACTGCACAACATTCTTTAATACAGGGAAATAACAGCACCGCCAACGGCAATCTTAATGCTTCACTTTATACCCTTACCGATGTTTTTACCAATCCGTCAGCAGGAGATTATACTTTGACAAGTACTTCGGTTGCTGTAAATGCAGGAAATAATACGTTGTTTACAGGTTTAGATGCCAATACAAAAGACCTTGCAGGAAACGCAAGAGTTTACAATTTTGCCAATGGTGGAATTATTGATATGGGAGCTTACGAAAGTACCTACAACACACCGCTTGCGCCTGATGCCAACGGCGTTATCTATGTAACACAAGACGGAACAGGTAACAGAAGCGGAAAAGACTGGAGCAATGCTACTGCCGATTTACAAGGAGCGATTGATGCTACCGGAACGCAAAAAGTTTTTGTTGCCATTGGCAATTACAATGCACCTGCCAACAGCTTTGTAATGAAAAACAATGTTGCCATTTACGGCGGTTTCGACCCTGATAATAACATCAAAACCTTGAGCGACAATCGTATTCTTCCTACTTTGTCGGTAAGTGGTTCTGTGCTGAACGGAGAAAACAGCCGACGTGTTGTCTTTAATCAATTTACATCGGCAACCGCTCTTAATGCTACCGCTGTTTTAGATGGCTTTACCATTACTGGCGGAAACTCCACCTTTGGTTCGGGTATGTACAACATATATGCTTCGCCAATTTTAAACAATTTAGTGATTAAAGATAATAAAGCAACAGCATCGGGAGGCGGTATTGCAACTGAATATGCTTCGCCAACTTTAACCAATTCTATTATTTCTGGCAATAGCATTACGGCTTCGGGAGCAGCTCGCGGAGGCGGTATGTATAATTACTCATCAAACATCATTCTTAAAAATGTTGTTATTTCTGATAATACAACCTCCTCCACAACAGCCAATGTTAATGGAGGAGCCTTATATAATTACTCGGGAGCACCAAAATTTATTAATGTAAATATAACCAACAATACAGCTACTGCAGCAACCTGGGCACAAGGAGGGGCGATGTATAATTCTAATACTAATTTGGAACTTGTAAATGCAACCGTGGCCAACAATAAAATAATAGGCTCATCTGTTGATGCAGGGGCTTTTTTAAACTCTAATTCGTCGGTAACTATCTACAACAGTATTATTTGGAACAATCAAAAAAATGGCAATGCTACTTCCTCTGGAGCAGATATTGCTGGCGGAACCGTAACTATAAAAAACAGTATCACACAGGTTTATAATTCTGGTAATGCAGCTGATAACAATAAAGTTGGCATAAACCCTATGTTTGTAAGCACTACCGATTTTGGTTTGCAAAATATTTCGCCTGCCATAAATGCCGGAAGCAACGTTTTGTTTACAGGTCTGGATGCCAATACCAAAGACTTGGCAGGAAACACAAGGGTTTACAATTTTGCTAACAGCGGAATTATTGATTTGGGAGCTTACGAATACCAAGGCGAAGCAACGCTACCCGTAACCTTAATCAGTTTTACGGTAAAGGCCGATGGCAACCGTGCCAAACTGCAATGGCAAACTGCTTCGGAAAGTAATAATAAAGGTTATGAGATTTACAGAGCAGAAAGCGGAAAGCAAAAAGCAGAAAGCTCGGAGAGCTTAACGTTTATAAAAATAGGCGAAGTTTCGGCACTCGTAACCCATAACCCACAACCCGTAACCTACAACTTTACAGACAACTCTCCCCTAAACGGCAACAACTATTACAAATTGGTGCAGCTAGATAATGATGGCAAAGCAACAGAACTAGGCATTAGAACGCTAGCTTTCAGCTTTCAGCCTTTAGCTTTCAGCTTATATCCAAACCCCACAACCGATCATGTAACCTTATCTTTTGGGGCAGGTACTTTTACCCAATTGCAGGTGATAGATTTAAACGGCAGGGTATTGCAACAGCACAAACTGAACGCAACAGAAAACAGCAAACAAGTTTTGTTGGGGGCATATCCAACAGGAACTTATATCATTAGGCTGGTTAGAGACGGAAAAACGGAGAATAGAAAAGTGGTAAGGAAGTAATGTTTTTTCGTCAATAACGAGTTTATGAAGCAATGACGGCCCTTTTTAAGAAAATGCAGATTAAGACTTACGAAGTTTGATTAGCCAGTTATATTAGAAACTTCGTAAGTCTAAAAAAAACTTTCGTGTTTTTTGTGGTTCATATTTCGACAAGCTCAATATGACAGCTAAAAATCCTTGTTCAGCAGTTTCTCTAATTCGCCGAAAGAAACATTCATCCTCACACGGCCCTGCTTGGCATAGGCAATTTCTCCAGTTTCTTCAGAAATGATAACTGCTACGGCATCGGTAGCCTCGGAAACACCAATACCTGCTCTATGTCTTAAACCAAATTGGGCAGGTAACTTATTGTTGTCAGTGAGTGGTAGGATGCAACTGGCACTTTTGATTTTGTTTTCGGAAATTACCACAGCACCATCGTGTAATGGACTATGTTTTTGGAAAATGCTTTCTAATAATCGTTTAGATATTTTACTATCAATCAGCTCACAACTGTTGGTGAAAAATTCATCATCGTAATATTTTACAAAAACCATTAAAGCCCCAGTTCGGGATTTTTTCATGCTTTTGCAGGCATCTATGATGGGTTTAATGCGCAAAAGATTATCGCGTTCTATATTTTTACTGCCAAATAGGTAACCCCACCAAGCCTTGTTTTTTTGCAGAAAAGTGGTTTTGCCAATATGTAGTAAAAAGCGCCTGATTTCCGGTTGAAAAATAATGACTAGTGCCAAAATTCCCACGCTCATGAACTTGTTGATGATGGCTTCCAGCAATTCCATGTGTAAGCCTTTTACAATGTAATACACTAGCACTATAATTACCATTCCCAATACCAAGTTTACAGCAAGTGTATTGCGTATAAGGCTGTAGATGTAGTAAATAAGTATGGCAACTAGAATTACATCAACGGCATCTATCCAAGTAATCTTTAAAAAATCGAAATCAAGGCTTTTCATCGTTGTACAAGATATAAAAAATACTCCTAAATTCCCTAAAGGAGGCTTGTTTTTCTAACGGATTATACTAAAAAGCCCCCTTTGAACAATTAAGAAAATAGATGATTAACTTGACAGGTTTTTAAATTGAATTTTTGGATCTAGTTGTTTTGATAACTAACGTGTTTTTTGTTGTAGGAATATTAAGATAAGTTGTTGGGTTGCTTGTTAAAAATTCTATATTTGATACATAAACTAAAACTCTTTTCAGATGAAAAAAAACTACTTCTATGTAATTTTAACTTCATTTAGCTTTGTGGTGTCGTTCTCAAGGGCACAAACCACCGAGACTTTTGAAAGCTATACAACAGGTAAGCCTACTACATTTGTTAGTAATTCGCAATCATTTACACTTACATCCAATTGTGCTTCCAATGCTGGAGTGTTTGGCATTTTTATTCCAGGCCAGAGTTACACAAATTGTGGTGGTGGGACTAGTACCAGCACGGGTACAGGATATGGTGTGGGTACAGGTTGCGCTTCGGCAAGTGCGTGTGGTGGAAATTCTAATAAATTCATCGATAATGGAGCTGCTACAGGTCTTAGTCAGATATTCTCGATCAAAACAACAAACAATGCTCTTTTTACGATTAAGTCTATTTATGTTTTTATTTCTACAGATGCAGAGCTAAACTCTTCCACTACAGGGGGAGTCACATTTAGAGGAAAGAAAGCTGGGGCAACTGTGTTTACACTTGCCAATCCTACACTTACAGCTAATTCTAATGGTTTTACATTTATAAATTTTGTAACAGCTGGATATGGTAGCGTAAATATCGATCAGTTGGAAATCCAAGGCGGGGCTGCAGTACACTATCTAGCTTTAGATAACTTTAGATGGGATGGGCCTGCAACGTTACCTATAGAATTGGTAAGTTTTAATGTTAAACCAGTAGCTGCCGGGGTAGAGATTAACTGGCAAACAAAAATGGAAAGCAATTCGTCGAATTTTGAATTGTGGCATAGTACTGACGAAGGTAACTTTAAACAGTTGACAACTATTGAAGCACTTGGAGATTCTAAAACGGGCAAGGGTTATTCTTTTATTCATACAAAACCGTTTAATGGCAACAATTACTATCAATTATTGCAATTTGACAAAGATGGTAAGAAAGCTGACTTTGGGGTGAAAATTGTAGAATTTAGAGGATTGGTTGATGATCAAATAATTTTATATCCTAATCCAACAACCAATTCGGTAACTGTAAAATTCGCAGTCAAAACTTATGTGAAAATAGAGGTGGTTAATACCTTCGGTAAGGTAGTTACTAGCCAAAGTATAGGAGCTACGGATACCGAGCGTAAAATGGATTTGTCTACACTACCCAATGGAACCTATACGTTGCTTCTGAGTGACAAGAATAATAAGAGCATACATAAGTTCATTAAGCTTTAGCGTAATTTCATTTTGAAATAGTTAAAGTCCCACAGTTAATGTGGGATTTTTTGATTTTAAGCTGTTTTTTGCTCGGCTATTTATTGGAATATAAATGCAGATTTATACTTAATAATGACTATAAAAGCTAGGTAGCTAGTTAATGGAAATTATTTGTTTAATGGGTTAATTGCATAGGTTAGAATTTCAGTTAACCAATTATTCTGCCAATCAACCCTACACATTCCACTGCCTCTTTTACATCATGTACCCTTAGAATATTAGCACCTTTAAGTAGGGCAGTTGTATTGAGTATGGTAGTTCCGTTTAAGGCATCTTCGGTTTTAACGTTCAGGGCTTTGGTAATCATCGATTTTCTGGAGAAACCAACCAACAACGGAAGCTCAAAGAAATTTAGTAGCTGCATATGTCGCAGCAGCTCGTAATTATGGTCTAATGACTTGGCAAAACCAAATCCCGGGTCTAAAATGATATCCTTTACCCCTAAGTTTGTCAATGTTTTAATTTTCTCACTGAAATAGCTAAAAACTTCGTTTGTTACATTTTCGTAACTTGGATTATCCTGCATATTTTGCGGTGTGCCTTTCATGTGCATCATAATGTAGGGCACTTGCAACTTCGCTACCGTTTCGAACATGTTGCCGTCGAGATTGCCTGCTGCAATATCGTTAACGATATGCGCTCCGGCTTGTATGCCTGCTTCTGCTACCCTGGCCCTAAAAGTATCTACCGAAATCAGTATCTCGGGAAAAGTTTTGTTAATGGCACTCACTATGGGTACTAAACGCTCAATTTCTTCGGTTTCGCTAACATCAACAGCACCAGGTCGGGAAGAATAAGCACCTGCATCAATAAATTTTGCTCCAGCTTCAATGAACCGTTCAGCTTTTTTTAGGGCATCATCTACCGAATTTACACGGCTTTTGTTGTAAAACGAATCGGGAGTGATATTCAATATCGCCATTACCGAAGGCTTACTTATATCGATAAGTGTGCCTTTGCAGTTTAGCGTTTGTTTTCGGTTTAAAAATGTATCTTTAGCCATCATTAATAAAAAACAAAAATAGCCGTTTATTGGCTAAACATTAAATATTTTAATTGTTTTGGCAGCAAATACATCTTTAGAGTACGACAAAGTAATAGCGGTATGCAAATCGCTTTTTTTAAAGAAAACCAAAGACTACGGTACGGCGTGGCGTATTTTACGCCCATCGTCTATTACCGACCAAATTTTTATCAAGGCGCAACGCATCAGAACTTTGGAAGAAAAAAAGATTTCCAAAGTAGGAGAGGACATCACTTCGGAATATATTGGGATTGTTAATTATTGCGTAATGGCTATTTTGCAGTTAGAGCTTAATGAGAATGAGCCTAATGAGCTTGCGGTTGATGTAACGGAAACCTATTATGACGAGCGTGTGCATGAAACAAAGGAACTAATGTTTGCTAAAAACCACGACTATGGCGAAGCATGGCGTGATATGCGCATCAGTTCGTTAACAGACTTGATACTGATGAAGATTTTAAGGGTAAAGCAAATTGAAGATAATGATGGACAAACCTTAGCTTCGGAGGGAATTAAGGCTAATTATCAGGATATGTTAAATTATGCCGTTTTCGCATTGATTAAATTGGGAGTAGCTTAACAATACCTTGTTTTTTCCTGCTTAAAGCGTAGGACATACAAGTTGCTATATGAAACTTTGTCATTCAGAGCGAAGCGAAGAAACCAAATAGATGTTTCGTGCCTCGACATGACAGTAAAATAATACAAATGAAAAAAGCACTTTTTCAGTTTTCAAAATGGTTTGTAGGCATCCTGTTTATCTTTTCGGGGTTAATTAAAGCTAACGACCCGATTGGCTTTGGCTATAAATTACAGGAATATTTTGAGGTTTTTCATATCGGTTTCCTAAACGGATGGGCAACAGGAGTTGCTATTCTACTTTGTGTATTGGAAATTGTATTCGGAGCGCTTTTACTGTTGGGAATTTTCCGAAATTTTGTGGTAAAAGGACTTTTGGCAACCATTATCTTTTTCACTTTTCTCACTTTTGTATCAGCAGTATTTAAGGTTGTTACCTCTTGCGGCTGTTTTGGCGATGCCATTCCGCTAACACCTTGGCAGTCTTTTGGCAAAGATGTAGTGTTGCTATTGTTGATTATCTATCTGTTTATCAATAGAGATTTAATTAAACCTGTAACCAACAACCCAAGTTGGCAAAGTGCATTGTTTACCATCGTGTTTGCAGCATCGTTAATGTTCGGAGTATTTACTTACAACTATTTACCTGTTATCGACTTTCTTCCGTATAAAGTAGGCTCAAATATTCCCGAAAACATGAAAATACCCGAAGGTGCGCCTGTGGATGAATTTCTTATCATGTACGATTTGAAAAACAAAAAAACAGGTGAAACAAAGACTATGAGTGATAAGGAATACATGAGCAAGGAGGTTTGGAAAGATGAAAGTTGGGAAGTAGTAGGTTCGCCATCGCGTAAGCTGATAAAAAAAGGTTACGATGTAAGAATTAAAGATTTGATGATTACCGATGCTTCGGGAACGGACTATACCAAAGAAATTGTAGAAAATCCATATTATAGCTTGGTGGTGGTGGCTTATAACCTCAACGAAACCAACGAAAATGCCATTGCCGAGGCAAATGCGCTAGCCTTAAATGCTGCCGAACAATTTAACATACGCACCATGTTGCTTACCTCTAACTCAGCACAAGATGCGGAAAAATTTAGCAAGCGTATGAAATTGTTTATGGAGATTTTTTATGCCGATGCCGTTCCGTTGAAAAGCATGGTGCGGGCCAATCCGGGAGTTTTATTGCTGAAAAATGGTACTATTGTAAATAAATGGCATTATCATTCGTTGCCATCGTTTAATAAACTGACCGAAAAATATTTCGCTAAGTAAATGGGGATTTATGCACTTCGAAAATTACTGTACGGATTGGCCGTAATGGCTGGTGTGGTTGGTGTGGTTTTCGTGCTGTTTAATATTTTGCCCGGCGACCCTGCCCGTATGACGATGGGCCAACGTTCTGATGTACAATCTTTAGAAGCAGTGCGCAAGGAGTTTGGCCTGGATAAATCAAAGCCTGTGCAGTTCTTTCTTTATGTGAACGATTTATCGCCAATCAGTGTTCACCAACACACGCCGGAAAATCAGGAAAAATATCACTACCTCAAACTTTTTAAGATAGGAGACGATGCTTGGGTATTGAAGAAACCATATTTACGTCGTTCTTATCAGACCAAACGGGATGTAACTACCATTTTATCGGAAACAGTGCCTAATACATTTGTTTTGGCACTAACAGCAATGATATTCGCAACCATTATTGGTGTGTTTTTAGGTGTACTTTCTGCTGTTTATAAAGGTACTTGGATTGACAAAACTGCCAATATGTTTGCTATTTTGGGTATCTCTGCACCTGCTTTTTTTGCAGGAATTATCATTGCTTGGTTGTTTGGGTTTGTGCTGTCGGAATATACGGGCTTAAATATGAGCGGCAGTTTGTATAGCTACGACCCATTTGAAGGCGAAGTAATGACCTTGCGAAATTTATGGTTGCCCATGATTACTTTGGGGCTTCGGCCGTTGGCAATTATTGTTCAGCTAACCCGTAGCGCAATGCTCGATGTTTTGTCCCAAGATTATATCCGCACCGCTAGGGCAAAAGGATTGTCGCGTAAAACGATTATCTACAAGCATGCTTTAAAAAATGCCTTAAATCCGGTAATTACAGCTATTTCAGGTTGGTTTGCCTCATTATTGGCAGGCTCGTTCTTTGTAGAATATATTTTTGGATATAACGGTTTGGGGCGTACAACGGTTTATGCTTTGGAAATGTCCGATTTTCCAGTGGTAATGGGCTCTATTTTATTTATTGCTTTTGTTTTTGTAGTGGTAAATATCTTGGTAGATTTGCTCTACGCTTGGATTGACCCAAGGGTGAAATTAGCTTGAGTTGGTATCAGTTAATCGTTGAAAGGTACAGTTAGCCGATTAACCAGTTTTAACAGTTAAACGAAAAAATGAAGATTTTTCTAGTAGGATTTATGGGCTGCGGCAAAAGTACCAAAGCAAAACAATTGGCCAATTTATTGGAATGTCCGGTAATTGATATTGATGCCGTAATTGTAGAACAACAAGACATGAGCATTGCTGATTATTTTGCGGCCAATGGCGAAGCAGCTTTCCGCCAATTAGAGAATGAAACCCTCAAATCTTTTGATTATCCCGATACTTGTGTGGTAGCCACGGGAGGTGGTTTGCCCTGCTATTTCGATAATATGGATTGGATGAATGAACATGGCATTACCGTTTATCTGGAAATGACACCGCCACAATTGGTTTCGCGTTTGCACAATAGAGAAAAGCGCCCTTTGTTAAAAGGTATGGACGATGAACAACTGTTAGAATTTATCACTAGTAAACTAGAAGAAAGAAACCCGTTTTACCGAAAAGCTAAATTGACCATCAATTCTTTTGATTTGGAGCCAAAAGTATTGGTGGAAGAGATTGATAAGGTTAAATCTTAAATTAAAAAAAGGCCGGAATAAAGCCGACCTTTTCTGTTATTGTGTGTAGGAGTATTAATTAATGCGCATCAACAGGCATATTCACGTTTTTCTTGAATTTTTGTAGATATAACAGCGGTATAGAACATAGCATGATAGCACCTGCTACCCAATAAGCATCGCTATAAGTAAGTAGCAAAGTTTGTTTTACCACTGCTCCCTCTATGGCTTTCATAGCCATTAATTTGGCATCTATAAAAGAAGCGCCTTTAGCCATAAAAGTATGTATCAAGCCATTTAATCTTTCTGTAAATGCTGGATTTTGCTCATTAACATTTACCAGCAAATTGCTTCGGTGAAACCCTTGGCGAACGTGGATTAAGGTAGTTAAAGCGGCAATACCAAACGAACCGCCCAATTGGCGCATCATGTTGTTTAAACCGGAACCTTGTCCAATTTCAGGGCCTTTTAAGTCTTGAATAGCCAATGTGGTCAATGGAACAAATAATAGTGCCATACCAAATCCTCTAATTACCAACGGCCAAAAGAATTGGTCTGTACCTGATGAAAGAGTCGATTTGCTGAGCATACTACAAAAAACAAAGAATAGTAACATACCACCGGTAGCCATAAATTGAGCAGGTACGCCTTTTTTTAGCATAATTCCTATAAATGGCATCATGGCAATAGTACATAAACCACCTGCAATGAAAAGTTCACCTGTTTGTAGAGGCGAGAAACCTAGCAAATTCTGACAGAATATCGGAAACACAAACACCGAACCGTATAACCCGAAACCTAAAACAAACGAGGTAAACATCCCAATAGAAAAACTACGGTGCCTCATTATTTTAAAGTTTACAATAGGGTGGTCGGTGCTTAATTCCCTCCAAATGAAAAGTAAAACACCAAAAACAGATAGGATAGCCAACACAGTGATATAAGGTGTGGCAAACCAATCCTCGCTTTCGCCTTTTTCCAATACAGTTTGTAAACTACCTATTGCCACAGCTAACAGAACAATTCCCCACCAGTCGATAGGTGCGCCCTTGCCATCTTTTGGTGTTTCCCGTACAAACATATAGGTACAATACCCGGCTAAAATACCTACCGGAATGTTTACATAAAATATCCAAGGCCAAGTGGTAATTTCCAAAATGTAACCACCAATAGTAGGTCCGAAGGTTGGCCCAACTACTGCGCCAAGTCCAAATAAGGCTGTTGCAATTCCCACATCTTCACGGGGCCAAGTTTCTATAAGTATGGCTTGTGCATTAGAAATCAGACCACCACCGGCCAAGCCTTGTAAAATACGGAAAGCAACCAATTCCCAAAGAGAAGTAGCGTTACCACATAAAAAAGAGGCGATGGTAAATACAATAATCGACATCAGAAAATAATTCTTGCGTCCAAATCTGCTGCCCAACCAGCCCGACATAGGCAAAATAATTACGTTGGCTACGGCGTAACCGGTAGATAACCAGGCCACATCTTCTAATGTAGCACCCAAGTTACCCTGTATTTGTGGCAATGCAACGTTTACAATGGTAGTATCAATAAGCTCCAACAAAGAAGCCGTAATTACCGTAAACGTGATTATCCATTTTTTTAAACCTACTTCGGCCATTTTTTTCTTATTTAAGTTATGCGTTGCGAGTTATGAGTTGAGGGATTGGTGCTAAAAACCTGTAACAGGCAACCCGTAACCCCTAACTTTATATCTCAACTGATACCTTTACGCTCATGCCAGGACGTAATTTCTCTAACACGGCTTTGTCCTTGTTAACGATTTTGATTTTTACAGGTACGCGTTGCACAACTTTTACGAAGTTTCCTGTTGCGTTGTCTGGAGGTAATAAAGAACCTTTAGCTCCGGTAATAGGAGAGAAGTTGTAAACCTCGCCCTCAATTTTTTCATCGGGATAAGCGTCTACATCTATTTTAACCTTTTGCCCGGAATGGATTTTTTCCAATTGCGTTTCTTTAAAATTGGCGGTTACGTAAATGCTATTTTCGCTCACAATAGAGAATAAAGATTGTCCGGCTTGCACTAACTGACCTTTTTGTACACTTTTCTTGCCTACAATACCTGTTGTTGGTGCTTTAATTTGTGTGTACGAAAGTTGTAATTTGGCGAAATCAACATCAGCTTGGCGTTGTGTAACACCAGAGTTGCTTACACTTAATTGCGATTGACTTGTGCCCACCTGTTTAACGGCAGCATTGTATTGGTCTACGGCAGCATCGTAAGCAGCTTGTGCAGTTTCTTTTTGTGCTTTAGCTTGGTCGAAAGCCTGTCTAGTAATTGAACCATCTTTTACCAAGTTTTCGTATCTGTCGTAATCTTTTTTTGCCAGTTCCAATTTCACTCTTGCAGCTTCTATATTCGCTTTTGCGGTAGCGGTATTGGCAGATGTAGCCACAATTTGTGCTTGCGAAACACCAACATTGGCATTTGCGCCTACTTGTCCGGCTTGTGCTTGTTCCAATTTTATTTTATAGTCGCTATCATCAAGTGTTACCAAAACTTGGCCTTGATTAACCTTCGAGTTCTCTTCAAAGTTGATGTCGTTTACATATCCGCTAACTCTGGCAATTACCGGGCTGATATCTCCATCAATTTGGGCATCATCGGTGTCTACGTGTTTGCTGTAATAGCTGTATTCGGTAAAACCAAATATGGCGCCGATTAAAATTAATACGCCTAATATAATAGGGATTACTTTATTTTTCTTTTTTGCTGGCTTTGTCATGGTGTATTATAATGTGGGTGAAATTTTTCCTGTTGATTTTAATAAAGTGTAATAAGCAAGTTTGGCATCGGCTTTTGCCAATTCCAAGTTGATTTTTGCTTGGTACAATAAAGTTTCTGCATCTATCCTGTCGATAGCAGAGGCGATGTTGTTTTGGTATTTAGATTCTAACAATCTATCGTTTTCCGTAGCTTGTGCAATAGAGGTTTCCAATACTGTAATTTTTTGTACTGCCAACTGATAATTTTGGTAATTTTTGTTCAGTTCGGTTTTAACGTTATCTGTTAAAATATCCTTTTGAGTATCAATTTCTAGCTGTTGTACCTTGGCTTCGGCCACTTTGTTTTTGTTGGTCCACAATGAACCGATATTCCAAGAGATGTTAGCACCCAAAGTAATGGGCATTACAAATTGCTGATTGTTGGGAATGAAATTTCCACTCGGATTAACATAATAAAGATTAGCTCCCAAACCTACCGTTGGCAAGGTGTTGGCTTTAATAGATTTGATGTTATAATCGGCCGCTTTGTACTGTAAACTTAATTGCTGCAAATCCTGTCTGCTTGATAAAGCAGTATTTAAATAGTCAGAAAAAGCAGTCAATCGAGGTAATACTTCGTCATTGCCTTTAAGTTCAATAGCTGTGTTTTCTGGTAAACCTAAAAGGATGTCGAGGTTATAGTTTACAATTCTTCTGTTGTTCTCAATTTCCATTTCGGTTAGCGAAACATTGGCCTGTTGCAACTGAAACCTTAATACATCATTTTTGGTAACCAAACCTTGCTCGTAAAAGCGCTGTGCCTGTTTTAACTGTTTGGCAATGGCCGCTAAATTTTGGGCAACCACTTTTTTACTTTGCAATAATTTGTACAGCGAAAAATAGCTGTTTACTATGGCATAGCTAACTTCTTCCTTGTTTTTGTCGGCATCTAGTTGTGCTATCTCTTTTAAAAGTTTGGTAGATTCCTGTGCATATTTCAGTTTGCCACCACCGTAAATTAATTCCTGTACGGCAGCAGTGCCCACAAAAGCATCGGCCCTGTTGGGCAAATGAATGGGGTCTCCCTCGCCAATTTTTAAAGTATTTGTGGGGATTTCGGCATGGTTGTACATAAAACTGGCAGTAGCACTAGGCAATACATTGTCTTTAACAACGGCAAGCTGAGCTACGGCTTCGTCTATTTTTTGTTGCGATAATTTTAAGTTTTTGCTGTTGGCAATGCCTAGGTCTATCGCTTCTTGAAGGCTTAACTGCTTTACATTTTGTGCTTGCAGTATTACGGGGATTGCTAAGCTAACGAAAAGCAATTTGGTTTTTAATGGTATCATTTTTTGGGTGTTAAATGCGTAAGTATCATGTCTTTTAGGTGATTAACTAATCTATTTTTAATCATTTCCCTATCTTTTTTGTTGCTAAAGTTGTAATTGCCGTTGGGGTCTATTTTGTTGGGTGAAGTGGCAGCTGCCGAAAATGTGCCCATTATGCTCAAAATGGTCATTCTTACATCCACTTCTCTAAAATCGCCGTTGTTTATGCCTTCATTAATAATATTTTCAATTACCAAACGGTTTTGCTCCATTGCATCTTTAATTTTCGAAAACATTTCTGGTCTGAGCGATAGCGAAAGTTCCCGATGCATCATTTTATGAAAACTGGCGTTTGTTAATATACGTGTAGCATATTGTTCAATCAGCTTTAAAAGTTTTTCTTTGGCAGAGATTTTTTCTTCTTTAATGGCGTCGAGGTGCGACTTAAAACTCGAAACACGTTCTTCCATGATTTCTATAAAAACGCCCATTTTGCCGCCAAAATAGTAGTTAATCATGGCCATGTTAGCACCAGATTCGGCAGCAATCTGCCGAGTAGAAGTCCCTTCGAAACCATATTCGCAAAACAGCTTTTCGGCTGCGGTGAGAATGTCGGTCTTTTTACAGGTTTTTTCCATTATTATATTTTTGACGGCGCAAAGTTAATCAATCGATTGATTAAAATGCAAGAAAAATTTATCTGCTTTGACAAAAAGATGATAAAACCCTGTTTATTGAGATTTTACGGACAATAGATTTAGTTCCAGATATCGTTTGCTGATGTTAAAATGATAGGTTTACCATCGGTTACAACAATGGTATGCTCGTGTTGTGCCATAAAACCACCTTTATTACCAACCATTGTCCAACCATCGTTTAGCGTTTCGGCATAGGTAGAATCTGTGGATATGAAGGTTTCGATAGCTACCACCGAGTTTTTCTTGAATCTAGTGAGGTTAAATCGGTCTTTGTAGTTGGCAACTTCGTGAGGTTCTTCGTGCAAACTGCGACCTACACCATGCCCGGTAAGATTTTTAATCACCTTGTAGCCACGTTTTTTTGCTTCGGTTTCTATTAAATGCCCAATATCCGAAACACGTACGCCACCTTTGATATTAGCAATGGCCTTTTGCAAAATCTCTTTCGATGCATCTACCAATTTTTGGTGCGAATGAATATCTTCACCAAGTACAAAAGAACAGCCATTATCCGACCAAAAGCCATCCAGTTCAGCAGAAACATCAATGTTAATAAGATCTCCTTCCTGTAAAATTCTATCAGGAGAGGGGATGCCGTGGCAAAATTCGTTATTAATGCTGATGCAGGTATATCCCGGGAAACCATAAGTAAGAAAAGGAGCAGATTTTGCACCCATGTCCGATAGCATTTTAGCTCCAAAATCGTCTAATTCTTTGGTACTCATGCCCGATTTGGCATAGTTTCTCATTGCTTTTAACGTATGTGCCACAGCTTCGCTGGCTTTTTGCATTCCCTTTAATTCGGCTTCGTTGGTAATAGACATCGGCTTTTATATAAATTTTATGTCGCAAAGGTACAAAAAGAGAGATTAAGGATGCAATCGGGAATATAGCCATTGTCCAAAAGCATGGCCATTTTGATAAATACCTATAATAATGATAAAAATAATGATGGGAAGAGCAATTTTGAACCACTTGGATTGCATTAATTCTTCTTTGTTCATAACGTTTTGTTGGTTTCTACTTAGAACGATGGCTTTGATGATTTGTTACACCTTGCATATTAAATAAAAGATACATTTAATGTACAAATAACACTAAGCTGTTATATATTTCGTTGGTTTCTTTTATCTTTAGGCGATTTTATCAAACCGTCCTTTTTTGGGCATTTTTATTTCAAACTTTATAAAATAAAACACATGTCAAACTCATCAAAAATTATCTATACCAAAACAGACGAGGCTCCTTTGTTGGCAACTTATTCGTTTTTACCCATCGTTCAGGCTTTTACAGCTTCGGCGGGTATCGATGTTGAAACAATGGATATCTCCTTAGCAGGAAGAATTTTGGCGAACTTCCCCGAGTTTTTAAAAGATAATCAGAAAATTGGAGATGCATTGACAGAATTGGGCCAATTGGCAACTACGCCCGAGGCCAATATCATCAAATTACCTAATATTTCGGCATCTATTCCGCAGTTGAAAGAGGCCATTGCCGAACTACAATCGCAAGGTTTTGCAGTGCCCAACTATCCAGAAGACGCACAGACCGAAGAAGAAAAGGTAATCAAGACAAAATATGCAAAAGTGCTTGGTTCGGCGGTAAACCCTGTTTTACGCGAAGGCAACTCAGACCGTAGAGCACCAAAAGCCGTTAAAAACTACGCAAAAGCCAATCCGCATTCAATGGGTGCTTGGTCGGCAGATTCTAAAACCAGTGTAGCCAGCATGAGCGATGGCGATTTCTATGGCTCTGAAAAATCTGTTACCGTTGAGAACGATACACAGTTTAAAATTGAGTTTGTAGATGCTAGCGGAGCGGTTACCGAATTGAAAAGTTTGGCAAATTTAAAGGCAGGAGAGGTAATTGATAGCTCGGTAATGAGCCTTGCCAAACTAAAAGCCTTTGTTGCCGAAGCTATCAAGGAAGCCAAAGCTAGCGGAGTATTACTTTCTGCCCACTTAAAAGCAACGATGATGAAGGTTTCAGACCCTATTATTTTCGGTGCAATTGTGGAAGTTTACTTTGCCGATGTTTTTGAGAAATACGCCGAACTTTTTAAAACGCTGGGCGTTGATACCCGAAACGGTTTGGGCGATGTTTATGCAAAAATTGCAGGTCAGCCACAAGAAGCAGAAGTAAAAGCAGCTATTGATGTAGCTATTGCCAACGGACCGGCTTTGGCAATGGTAAATTCTGATAAAGGTATTACCAATTTGCACGTACCTTCGGATGTAATTGTTGATGCTTCTATGCCGGCAATGATACGTACTTCGGGTCAGATGTGGAACAGAGAAGGCAAACAGCAAGATACCTTGGCCATTATTCCAGATAGGTGCTATTCGGGCGTTTATGTTGCTGCTATTGAAGATTGCAAAAAACATGGTGCTTTCGACCCAAAAACAATGGGCTCTGTGCCAAACGTAGGCTTAATGGCGCAAAAAGCAGAGGAATACGGTTCGCACGATAAAACTTTCCAAGCTGTGGCCAACGGAACAATCCGTGTAACAGATGCTGCTGGCAAAGTATTTTTTGAGCAACCGGTTAAAAAAGGAGATATTTTCCGTATGTGCCAAGTGAAAGATGCGCCTATCCAAGATTGGGTAAAATTGGCGGTTAGCAGAGCTCGTTTATCGAACACTCCGGCAGTTTTCTGGTTAGATGAAAACAGGGCGCACGATAGGGAAATCATCAAAAAAGTAAATAAATATCTAGCTAACCACGATACAACAGGGTTAGATTTACGTATTCTTTCTCCAATTGAAGCTACCAAATTCACTTTAGAACGTATCCGCAAAGGCGAAGATACCATTTCGGTAACTGGTAACGTATTGCGTGATTATTTAACCGATTTATTCCCGATTTTAGAACTGGGTACTTCGGCCAAGATGTTGTCTATTGTACCTTTAATGAACGGCGGTGGTTTGTTCGAGACCGGAGCAGGTGGTTCTGCCCCTAAACACGTAGAGCAATTCTTGCAAGAAGGTTACCTACGTTGGGATTCGCTTGGTGAGTTTTTGGCTTTACAGGCTTCTTTGGAGCATTTGGCACAAACCCAAAATAACGCAAAAGCACAAGTACTGGCCGATGCCTTGGATGAAGCTAACGCAAAATTCTTAGCTACAGATAAATCTCCGGGCAGAAAGTTGGGAACAATCGATAACCGTGGTTCTCACTACTATTTAGCTTTATATTGGACACAGGCTTTGGCTGCACAAACAAAAGATGCAGAGTTACAAGCTAGATTTGCACCATTGGCAAAAGCATTGGCCGAAAATGAAACGAAGATTACAACAGAGTTGATTGACGCACAAGGAAAAGCACAGAATATTGGTGGTTATTATCATCCTAGTGATGAACTGGCATCAAAAGCAATGCGTCCAAGTGCTACTTTAAATAGTGCTTTGGCAGGGTTGTAGTTAAATGGTTGTTGCGAGGTAAGAAGCAATCTTTTCTATAACAAAAAATCCCCGTTCATTTGAACGGGGATTTTTTGTTATAGCTATAATTTAAATTATGTAACTTCGGTTAATGTTATAAAATCCATGAGAAAAAATTACTGGTTACTGATTTTTGTGTTTATCCTTTTTGCTTTTGCTGGGCAACAACCTCCCATTAAAAATAAGTTTAAATTGCCCAAAGGGATAACAGCAAAAGATTATCTGCCCAACACACTTATCATTAAATTTAAGTATGGCACAAGTCAAGGTGTATCGGTCCAAAGTACAGAGAAACAACTGAATTTATCAGGTATTTCATTATCAGTAATGGAACCCATTTTTAAAGCCGAAACAAAAGAAGTAGAATTGTTGGAAAATAAAAGCAATTTCCATTTTGAGAACTATTACCGTGCAAAATATGTAGGGGATACTCCTATAGAGACGGTAATTAATGCCCTATTGCAGAACGAAAATATCGCATACGTAGAGCCAAGTTATGTATATTCCACATTTTACACGCCAAACGATGCCGCTTATAGTTCGCAGTTTTATTTGCCGCAGGTAAAAGCACCAGAAGCTTGGGATGTCTTAAAAAATTCGTCGGATGTAATTATTGGTATTGTAGACACAGGTTCGGAAACTACCCATCAGGATTTATCAGACAATATTTATCTTAATACTGCCGACCCGATTAACGGTATTGATGATGATGGCGACGGTTACATAGATAATTATTACGGCTGGGATTTGTGCGGAGCTTCTGACGCTAACATAACACCCGATAATGACCCCAATGTTAAAAGTACAGCGGCAGAACACGGTGTACACGTAAGCGGTATTGCAAGTGCGGTTTCTGATAATGGGATAGGAATTGCCAGTGTTGCCTATAATGCAAAGTTATTAATTGTTAAGGCCGGGGCCGATAATACACCAACATCTATCCAAATGGGGTACGAAGGTATAAAATATGCTGCAGATAAGGGTGCACATATCATCAATTGCTCGTGGGGCGGTGTAGGCGGTGGCCAATTTGGGCAAGATATGGTAAATTATGCCATCGGTAAAGGTTGTTTGCTAGTGGCCGCCGCAGGTAATTCTGCCAATGATATTCCAATTTATCCGGCTGCCTTTGATGGCGTACTTGCTGTTGCTAATTTAAATTCCGATGATACAAAAGGCTCGGCCTCTAATTATGGTACTTATGTAGATATTTCTGCTCCCGGACAAGGGATTTACAGTACCGTGTACGGAAATTCTTATGGCTACAAATCTGGCACTTCTATGGCCGCCCCATTGGTTTCTAGTGCTGCCGCTTTGCTAAAAGCGAAATATCCTAGTTATATAGGCGTGCAAATTGGCGAACTGTTACGGGCAACTGCCGATGATATTGATGCGAAAAATCCTAACTATGTTGGGCTGTTGGGCAAAGGCCGATTAAATGTTTACAGGGCATTAACCGAAGCCGCCGCCTCGGTGCGTTATCAGGATATGACCATACTTGACCAAGTTTTGGAAAACAGAGCGCCCGGTACAGAAATTAAGTTACAGTTTGGATTAACAAATTTCTTAATTCCAGTAAGTGGATTAAATATAAATATATCGTGCAATAGCAGTTATGTACAAGTTATAGACCAAAATATTAGTGCCGGAAACTTCAACACCCAAGAAACTAAAGCCAACGTGGCATCGGTTAGGGTAAAAATATTGCCAAATGCGCCAGTAAACCATGATGTGATTTTTACTTTAAAATACACTGGAAACAACGGAAATTATACCGATTTCGAAAGTTTTAAAACTATGGTGGCCCTCGATTATTTGAACGTAGCCATTAATCAAGTTAGTACAACATTTACATCTAACGGAAGGGTAGGTTATAGCAGTGGTTCGGCCACGAACGGAATAGGGTTTGTTTACAAGAACAAGAGTATGCTTTATGAGGCTTCGCTGCTTATTGCCAAATCCGAAACGCAGGTAATGAACAATGCAAGGATAGATGATGAAGCCAGCGAGGATTTTGTAAGACAACAGTCAGCCGTTGTGGTTGAGCCTAGCAAAGCAGCCGATTTTGAAGCTAAAAGTATTTTTACCGATGCAGGTAGTAATAATTCGATAGGGTTAAAGGTGCGTTCTAGGGCTTTGGCTTTTAGCAGTGTTCCTAATGATAATTATGTAATTATGGAATACGAAATTGTAAATACGGGTAGTGTAGATTTACAGAATATTTATACTGGCCTATTTACCGATTGGGATTTGGATATATCATCTTCAAACGCTACGGAATACGATGCCACTACTAAAACCGCTTATGTTTATGCTAAACAAAATGCCTCTTATCCTTATGTTGGTGTACGTTTATTAAATCATTCGGCAGCTCCGGCCTATTATCCGTTATCATATCAAATAGCAAATAGTTTTTTGGCCGATGGTGTGTTTACCATATCCGAGAAATATAAAACCTTAACTTCTGGCATACAGGCAACCGGATTAGGATATAATACCACTAATGGTTACGATGTAATGTTTACTTTAGGTAGTGGCCCTTATGATATCCCTAAAGATGGTGCTATTAAAGTTGCGTATGCGTTTTTAGCCAGCGATAATAAAAATGAACTGCTCACAAATGGCGAAGCTGCACAAACTAAATATGAACAGGTGCTTAGGGCAGAAACAATGGTTAAGCCTACTGCTTATCTACTTGGGCAAAATTATCCGAACGCCGCAAAAACGTTTACTTATATCCCTGTTGATTTGCCCGAAAAAACAAAGATAAACCTTACCGTTTACGATATAATGGGCAGAAAGGTTCGTCAAATAGTTAATGAAGAACTAGATGCCGGAATCTATAATTTTTATGTAGATGTAAGCAGGTTTGCAAAAGGAGTTTATACTTATAAATTAACTACATCAGCGTATAAGCAAGCAAAGAAAATGGTGGTAAGGTAATTTACGATTTTAGATTTACGAATTACGATTTGTTAACTAATATATATTTATTACTGCTTAGCCCACTTGTCAGGCTGAGCTTGTCGAAGCCTTATTCCTTTGATTTCAAGGTTTGGAGCTAGGCCTCAATCTCCATAGTATAATATAGACGAATATGATAAGTGAAATTTTTAGAGCTAATAATAATAAATATTTGTAGTCAACAGCATGGATAAAATCCCTTTGTCTATCAATTATAATGAATATGGCAGATGTGTATAGAAACCATATGGAATAGAAAGATAGCAACGAGAAGATAAGTAACCATATAACCTTCACCATTTTACCCTTTATTAAAACAAGCCCTGCAACGAGGCTCGTAACTGTCTTTTTCGCCTAGTAGTACTCTTGCTTCGCTGGCTGCGGTACGGTAAGAATAAACCGCCGGACTACCACATTGCATACAAACTGCATTTACTTTGGTTACATGCTCCGCAATGGCCATTAATGCAGGCATAGGGCCAAAAGGTTTTCCCAAAAAATCCATGTCTAAACCCGCAATAATAACCCTGATACCTTTTTTTGCCAAAGTATTGCACACTTCGGGAAGTTCATCGTCAAAAAATTGGGCTTCATCAATACCAACAACTTGAGTATTAGCTCCCAACAATAAAATAGCAGAAGAATTATCTACCGGTGTAGATTGTATGGAATTTAAATCGTGTGATACCACAGCAGTATCATCGTAACGGGTATCGGTTTTGGGTTTAAAGATTTCTACATTTAATTTAGCGATTTGAGCTCTTTTCAGCCTTCTGATGAGTTCTTCAGTTTTACCGGAAAACATAGAACCGCAAATTACTTCAATACTACCACTAAATTCTCCCCGGCTAAAATTTTGCTCGCTAAATAACATTTGTAAAGGTATTTTTAGCCAAATATAATAGATTTTATAGTATTTTTGGATGATTGTTATTAAACGCTCTCTAACGTTCTCAAACATAAAATGCAAAAACTTTCGTTATCAGAGTGCGATGAACTGTCCGTCAACGAATAATGTTTTAAACTATTTAATTGGGGGAGTTTATTTAATGATTTAAAATTATAGAACAGATGAGACAAGAAGCTCTTTTCAAGAAATTAGGAAACATCCTTAACGAGTTGAATGAACAATACCGGTTTTTATCGCAAAATCCCGAACAATTGAGCGAACTGGAGTTGGAACTGTTCTTGGCAAATGCTAATTTCTTGGCAGACCATATCCAAATTATTAAGAAACTGAACTTGGCACCACAAGTATTGCCTACTTCATCAACAACGCAAACTACTGTTGAAGAGCCAATAACTAATGACGAAATAGGGGATGAACTTATAGATGTACAACAGGTTGAAGCAATTACTTTTGCAAATGTGCAAGATGAAGTTGACGAAGCCCCAGTACAGCCGATAATTGAGGAGAAAGAACCACCAGTAGAGCGTGAGGTGGAAGAGCCACCAGTAGAGGATCACGAAAAAGAGATTTTCAAATTGGAGGAAGAGCCTACTCAAACCTTCGAGTTTATTCTAAATACAGATGATTACTCGGAAGATGATAAGTTCGATTTTGAGGAAAAAACAACTGAACAGTTATTTGATCGACCATTAAGCAGGGAAGAAGAACTGATTTTGGAGCAAAAGAAGAAAGTTAAGCAAAACCTTGTTCGTAACCCCGAAGATTTAGAGGAAGATGAAATTGGGCCAGAGCCTTTTTTGGTTCACAAAGAGGAAGAATCAGTAAAAGTAGAAACTCCTAAAATAGAACCTATAATTGAAGAAAAACCAGCACCGGTAGTTGTAGAGGAAGTAAAAAAAGTAGTGGTAGAAACTGCTAAAATAGAAGTTGAAACAACATATAAGCCAACTTTGAATGATATGCTTGCCGGTAAAAATACGGGAACAAGATTAAACGAAGCATCGGGCAATGCCGTAACAGATTTAAAAGCGGCCATTAGCCTAAACGATAAGTTGCTATACATTAAAGATTTGTTTAACGGTTATAATTTGGCCTATGCCGAAGCCATTGACATTGCCAACAAAATGCCAAATTTTGATGCTGCCGATAATTTTTTCCAAAAGAATTATGCTATAAAAAACAACTGGGCAGAAAAACAGGCCACCGTTGATAAGTTTTATTTGTTACTGAATAGAAGATTTAAAGACTAGTTTGAGATAAAAGAACAAGGAATAAAGAGCAATGACTTCCTTTTAAGACGTATTATCTTTGCTCCTTGTTCTTTTATCTTTGCTCCATTTAGATAAATCCCATCCTATTAGAATCCAGCTTTAGAAAGATAAATAGCAATATCGTAAAGCTCCACAAAGATGAGCCTCCGTAACTGATGAAAGGTAACGGAATACCAATTACCGGCATAATACCAATCGTCATCCCGATATTAATAACCACGTGAAAAAACAAGATACAGGCAATGCTGTAACCATACACCCTAGAAAAAACAGACCGCTGTCGTTCGGCCATATTCACAATCCGTAGCAATAAAAAAACATAAAGCCCAATCACAACGAAACAGCCTACAAAGCCCCATTCTTCGCCAATGGTAGAGAAAATAAAATCGGTACTTTGGGCAGGTACATAACCGTATTTAGTCTGTGTTCCCTCCAAATAACCACGTCCTGCCAATTGACCTGCACCGATGGCAATTTTCGATTGCCTAACGTTATAGCCAGAACCTTTGTTGTCTGTTTTTAGTCCAAGGGTTATCTCTATACGGGTACGCTGGTGAGGTTTCAGTACATTCTCAAAAAGGTATTTAGCTACGAATAGATAACAGATAGCGGCTAAAGTGATTATCGCAATGTTAATTATTTTACGTACTCTTTTTCTGTTATTGTAGGCAAATAATCCCCCAATAATTAAAATGGAAAAGATAAGTAAGGATGGGGCTACAAAAAGGTTGAGGATGAAAAGCAATACTGCGCCCCAAAAAATAATTAACAGGTTTCCAGGCAATCCTTCTCTGTATAAAGGGAACATAAAAGAAAGAAATACCAGCATTGAGCCTGCATCTGGTTGCAACATAATTAAGGCCATTGGCAGGGCAATAATAGCGGCGCAAATTAAGATAGGTTTTAGTGCGTTCAGTTTAATATTAAAAGAACTAATGTATCTTGCCAACAATAATGCAGTACCAAATTTGGCAAATTCGGATGGCTGTAAACGGAATGAACCAATGGGAATCCATGCTTGATTACCACCTACATTTCTACCGACCACTAATACCGCTAGCAATAAAACAATGGTTACACCATAAACAATTGGAGCAAAAACACTGAAAAACTTACCATCTACCAATAAAATAGACAGCCCCAAAATTAAAGCAGAAATAATAAAAATCAACTGCTTGCCATATTCGGCAGAAAAGCTAAACGCAGAGGATTTATCCGGGTCGTACTGTACCGAAAAAATATTGATAAAGCCAATAGCGCACAGGGCCATATAAATTAATATGGTTACCCAATCAACATTAAAGAAAAATCTGCTATTCTGCTGTTGCATTATTTTTAGGTACTGTGGCTGTTTTGTTAAATTGATTATTTACGACATCGGTTTTTAATGGTGTTGTCTTTTTGGCGATATCTACTTTGTTCGTATCTGTTTTCAATTTTGGTTTAGGTAGTTTGTCTTTCAATACCGGAAGCAGGTTGGCCGCTTTGTATTGCTCAATGGTTGCACCGTTAATTCTTCTACCTTTTAAACTATCGGTCAGGTATTTTTCGGTAATGTAACTGGCAATAGGGGCGGCATAAGCACCTCCATAACCACCATTTTCTACAATTACAGCAATGGCAATCTTCGGGTTGTCGCGAGGGGCAAAGCCGATAAATACCGAGTGGTTTTTACCATGTACGTTTTGTACAGTTCCCGTTTTACCGCACATCAATATACCCGGTATTCTCGATTCGGTAGCTGTACCTATGGATGTATTTACGGCATCTTCCATACCATCAATTACGGGTTCAAAATACCGTGCGTCTATATCTACAAAATGTTTTTCCTTGTATTTAGGATGTATGTATTTGGTATCGCCAATTCCTTTGGCCAAATGAGGCTTAATGTAATATCCCCTGTTGGCTATAATGGCCATAATATTGGCCATTTGTAAAGGAGTGGTACTAATTTCACCTTGTCCAATGGCTATTGATAAAACGGTGGTATAGCCCCAATATTTGCTGTAACGTTTGGTATAATCTTCGGCGGTAAATAGTTTGTAAGCACTCTCACCGGGAAAATCAACTCCTAAAGTATCGCCAATACCAAATTTGCGAACCTTTTCTTGCCATTCGTCATAAGCCTTATGCTGATTTTTCCCTCCCTTTTTCAGCATCATTTTAGCAAAGATATTATAGAAGTAAGTATTGCAAGAACGGGCAATTCCCCTACGCAGGGCGATATTTCCGTCAACGTGTTCGCACTTAAATTTCCTGTTGCCGGCCCAATAATAACCTGGGCAGTTAAAGGTAGAAAATTCATCGATTACGCCATCTTGCAGGGCAATTAGCGCATCCAAAGGTTTAAATGCAGAACCCGGAGAATAGCGGCCTTTTAATGGGCGAATGAAAAAAGGTTTGTAAGGGTCAGCCCAAATTTTCATGTAATTAGTGCCTGTTTCGCGGCCTACCATTTTGTTGGGATCGTAGCCAGGACTGCTCACAAAAGCTAAAATTTCGCCAGTTGATGGTTCAATGGCTACAATACTACCGAGTTTGTTGGCCAAAAGTTGTTCGCCCAGTTTTTGTATCTCCACATCAATAGTAGTGGTAAGCTGTTCTCCTGCAACGGCTAAAGAATCAAACCTGCCATCGGCATAACTTCCCTGCGCCACGTTATGGGCGTTGTAAATCATGTTTTTTACGCCCTTTGTTCCTCTTAGCTCTACCTCATATTGTTTTTCAATACCCGATTTTCCGATATAATCGCCTGGTTTGTAATAGCCCTGATATTTTTCTATTTCTGTGGGGCTCGCTTCCCTAATAAAACCCAACAATTGTCCGCCAATACTATCCGGGTAATAACGGATAGTTCTTTTCTGTACATCGAAACCGTTGTAATTGGCTAAACGTTCTTGTAAGGTAGCATAGGTTTGTACAGAAAGCAGTTTTTGGAAAATGGAAGGCTGGTATCTGGATTGGACTACGGCCTTATGGAATTTTTTCCTGAAATCTTCCATCGTAATGCCTATAATATTACATAATGAAAGCGTATCAAAAGGCTTTACCTCGTTGGGTGTTACCATTAAATCGTAAGTAGGTTGGTTTTGTGCCAATACTTTGCCATTACGGTCTGTAATTACGCCACGGGCGGGATAAATAAACTTTTTGCGTAAGGCATTGTTGTTGGCATCCAGAAAATATTTATCGCTAACCACTTGTATATAAAAGAGCTTGCCCAATAAAATAAGCGCAAGCAATACAAATAAGCCTTGTATAATGTATTTTCTATTAAAAAGTTGGTCCATTAAGCCGATTTTCTATTATGGAAGATAAACTCTACCAATAGCACAGTAAACAGTGTAAATACCACGCTCAATAAAGTTCTGCCCAAAGTATAGGTTAACGATGTAAATTTAAAAGCCTCGAGGAAGAACAATATCAGGTGATGCACAAAAATACACAATACCGCATATAAAGAAAACCACTTAAAGCCCATATTTCCCAAAGAAGGCTCGGGTTCGTCAATAGATTCTCTATTTAAACTGATGGAAATGAAAAGTATCCTCACAAAAGCCAAAGCTATGCAGGCACTGGTGTGTACGCCCAAAGTATCATAAAAAGTATCGAGCGTTAAGCCGGTTACTAAGGCTATAATATATAACAGCAAATTCGGGATTTGAAAAGGCAAAACCAAGATAAACAGCACATATATGAAAGGCGTAGAGAGATTGTAGAAGGACATGTTGCGTAACAGAAATATCTGTACGAATAATAGTGCTATCCACCTTAAAATATTAATAAGTATAACTTTACTGTTCATTTTTTACGTCTGGTTGTAAAGATTTTACTTCGTCTGCAAATTTATCTTTTACTACGTATACAAATTGCAACGTACTAAAATTGTTAAATAGCGCAATCTCCAGAGTCATGAAACTATCGCCTGTGCTTATTCGTGTATTGGTTACTTTACCTACTTCAATGCCTTTGGGAAAACCGCCAAAGCCAGAGGTTACAATCGTATCGCCAACCTTAACTTTGTAATGGTTTGGGATTTCCTTTACCTGAGCCTTGCGATAGTCAAAATTATCATCTCCCCAAACTAAACTGCCAAAGGCATTATCTCTTTTTAGCACTACGCTGATAGCTGTTGCTTGATTTAATAATGGGCGTATGGTAGCAAAGTTTTCTGATACATTTTGTATAAACCCAACTACACCCTTATTAGGAGAGATAACCGCCATATCTTTTACAATCCCATCTTTTGCACCTTGGTTAATGGTAATAATGTTGTTGGTGAGCGTTACCGAGTTTTTAATTACCTTGGCGGCAATTAAAGTATATTGCTGGTGGTTAACAGAGTCCTTAACTTTTGCGATTTGCGTACTATCGATACTGGCTATGGCAAGCAACTGCGTTTTCAGAGCTGCATTCTCTTTGGCCAGGCTATCATTTACCTGCGTTAAATTCAGATAACGTTTAATAACGTTTAATCTCTTATAGGCAGTGCCAACAATTTCGTTGGTAGAATTTAGCGTAACGCTGCGCTGGTAAGAATTATTCCTAATAGTTAAAATAATCCCTACGGTAAAAAAGATAATGAAAAAGAAAAATGCGTTATATCTGCTAAGAAAAATCCAAAGGTTACGCATTTAGGTTAAGAGTTGTGGGTTGTGAGTTACGAGCCCAGACTTTCGACCTTCAACTCGTAATTCGCAACTCAAATTATTGCATTAAAAATTTAAAATTACCGATGTTTTTCAAAGCTATACCGGTACCACGCACTACGGCACGCAATGGGTCTTCGGCAACATGAACAGGCAATTTAGTCTTTGCAGCCACACGTTTATCCAAGCCACGCAATAATGCACCGCCGCCAGTTAAGTAAATACCAGTTTGGTAAATGTCAGCCGAAAGTTCTGGTGGAGTAATCTCCAATGCTTTTAAAATCGCCTCTTCAATTTTCGAGATAGATTTATCCAAACAGTGTGCAATTTCTGTATACGACACAGTAATCTGTTTAGGTACGCCTGTCATCAAATCACGACCTTGAACTGCAAAATCGGCAGGAGGATCGCTCAGTTCTGGCAATGCCGCACCCACTTCAATCTTAATTTTCTCGGCTGTACGATCACCAATCATAATATTATGCTGACGACGGATGTAGTTAACAATATCCGAGTCGAAGTTATCACCGGCCACACGGATAGATTGGTCGCAAACAATACCCGACAAAGCAATAACCGCAATTTCGGTAGTACCACCACCAATATCAATAATCATGTTGCCCATTGGCTCTTCCACGTCAATGCCGATACCCACAGCAGCAGCCATTGGCTCGTGGATTAAGTAAACCTCTTTTGCACCTGCAATTTCGGCACTGTCCCTAACCGCACGTTTTTCTACCTCTGTAATACCCGATGGAATACAGATTACCATTCTCAACGAAGGGAACATCCATCCTTTACCACCGTTCAGCATTCTAATCATGCCTTTAATCATGGCTTCGGCAGCATTAAAATCTGCAATTACACCGTCCTTTAAAGGTCTTACCGTTCTAATATTGTCGTGGGTTTTACCTTCCATCTGCATCGCTTGGCGACCAATGGCAATAATTTTATTGGTTTGGCGGTCAAAAGCCACAATCGAAGGCTCATCAACCACTACTTTGTCGTTATGTATAATAAGGGTATTCGCCGTGCCAAGGTCAATGGCAACTTCTTGCGTAAACCAGTTAAATAATCCCATGTAAGAGGTATGTTATTGTATGTATTAACAAATAAGTCTAATATCCTAAATGTAAAATTAGACAAAATATTATATTAAGTTTCTTTTTTCTGTCCGAAAATCAAAACTTGTAACGCTTTTTAAAGTTAGTCCCGCTTTCCGTTTCAAGCTTTTTGACAACTCCTGTCATCCTGAGCTTGTCGAAGGATTTTTTCATGGGTTGCAGAGGCTTCGATAAACTCAGCCTGACAAACATATTTCAATTTCGGCCAAAAAGTATTTCCACTTCAATCGGGTTTAGTTGTTAGAGCAAATACACGAAACACCGTTCAGAGATTGCTTCGTGCCTCGCAATGACGGCATGGCGCAAAAACCTTACGCCCTACACCTTTTGCCTCAAAACCTTCTTAATGTTTAAAATGCCTTACGCCAGTAGTTACCATTGCAATGCCTTTTTCGTTAGCTTTTGCTACGCTGTCGGCATCTTTAATAGAACCTCCCGGTTGTAAAACGGCAGTAATTCCGGCATCAGCGGCAATCTCTACACAATCAGGGAAAGGGAAGAAAGCATCAGAAGCCATTGATGCACCTTTTACGCTAAAGCCAAACGAAGTTGCTTTTTCAATCGCTTGCCTCAAGGCATCAACCCTACTTGTCTGACCAACACCACTAGCAATTAAAACATCATCCTTAACCAGAACAATAGTGTTCGATTTAGTATGCTTTACAATTTTATTGGCAAAGTGCAAGTCTTTTAATTCCTGTGCAGTCGGTGCTTTTTCGGTAACGGTGGTCATTTGTTCCGGACCTTCGATAATTAAATCTTTATCCTGCTCAATTACACCGTTCAACAAAGTTTTAAACTGTTTTTTGTTCAGTTCAACATAATTACGCTTTAGTATTACACGGTTTTTCTTCGTCTTAAACAAATCAACAGCAGCTTGTTCGTAACTAGGGGCAATCAGCACCTCGAAAAACAAATTATTGATTTCTTGGGCAGTTGCCAAATCAATTTCTCGGTTGGCAATTAAAACACCACCAAAAGCAGAAACAGGGTCGCAAGCCAATGCATCAATCCAGGCCTGTTTAATGGTACTTCTCGAAGCCACGCCACAAGCATTGGTATGTTTCAAAATAGCAAAAGTAGGTTCTTCGAACTCATCTATTAAACTTACGGCAGCGTCCACATCAACCAAATTGTTGTAGCTAAGCTCTTTGCCATTAAGTTTGGCAAACATTTCGTTTAAATCACCATAAAATACACCACTTTGGTGCGGGTTTTCGCCATAACGTAGCGGTTGAGCACTGTTAATGCTTTGCTTAAATACGTTTAGAGGCTCGTCTTGATTAAAATAATTAAAGATAGCTGTATCGTAATGTGATGAGGTGTGGAAAGCCTTTTTAGCGAATGCTTTGCGCTGGGCTAAAGTCGTCGCACCATCTTGCTCTTGCAATTGAGCTAACAAAGTAGCGTAATCATCTTTCGAAGCAATAATTACCACATCATTAAAGTTTTTGGCTGCTGCTCTAATTAAAGAAATACCGCCAATATCTATCTTTTCGATAATTTCTTCATCAGTACCGCCATTGCTAACGGTTTCCTCAAAAGGGTAAAGGTCAACAATTACCAAGTCAATCTCAGGGATTTCATACTGGGCAATCTGTTCTTGGTCGCCGGCTAAATTTCTGCGGTTTAATATGCCGCCAAAAACTTTCGGATGCAGGGTTTTTACACGGCCACCTAAAATAGAAGGGTAGCTGGTTAAGTCTTCCACTGCGGTAACAGGAACGTTTAAGTCTTTGATAAACTGCTCAGTTCCACCGGTGCTAAATAGGGTTACGCCTTGCTTGCCCAAGTACTCTACCAATGGTGCTAAACCATCTTTATAATAAACTGAAATTAAGGCGTTTTTTATCTTTACTGATTGGCTCATTTTGAGGGTATTGTTTTGAGCCGCAAAGGTATGAATTTTTAAAGGGTTTTGTGAACTGGGTTTTAATATTTTGTAATAAAAATAAACACTAAAGCGAAGAGCTTTGAAAGCGGCTTATTTTTTTATCTTTTTAATTAAGGTTTCTACAATCCGCGGATAGTGCAAATGCTCCAATTGTTGGCCCTTAAATTTCACCATCTCTAAATTATCATCTTTTTCGATACGGTATTTAGCTTGGTAAATAAACTCGCCCTCGTCATAATTTTCATTTACATAATGAATAGTAATACCGCCTTCGGGCTCGTTGGCTTCCATTACCGCTTGGTGTACCTTGTCGCCGTACATACCTTTGCCGCCGTATTTGGGCAATAAGGCAGGATGTATATTAATAATTCTTCCAGGATATTCTTTTAAAAGATTTTGGGGGATTAACCATAAAAAGCCAGCTAAAACAATAAGGTCTATCTCCAGATTTTTAAGTAAGTCCAGCACTTCATCGGTCTGGTAAAATTCGTGTCTGTCGAAAATATGTGAGGGAATTTCGAAGCTATCAGCACGTTGTAGTACGTATGCTTCGGGATTGTTGGTCAATACCAGCGCAACTTCTGCCTCTGTACTACGTTTAAAATGTTCCATTATTTTTTGAGCGTTAGATCCAGATCCCGAGGCAAAAATAGCAATACGTTTCTTCACAATATTCAAGGTATGTTATCCCAATTTTTCCAAAAATAATATTTTATCCCTTTTTAAGGTAATTTTGCAATAAAAAAACAAGGGCATAGCAAAGCTGCATTAAGTGTTTGTAGGTCAAATGCTTTTGGTATTAATAATTTATGTAAATATTTTTAAAAACCATTTTGCAATTAAAAATAATACCTCTATATTTGCAGTCCGAAAATAAAACAGAAGAAATAAAAGGCTAAACAATGGCAAATCATAAATCAGCATTAAAAAGAATTAGGGCAAACGCTGCAAAACGTTTACGCAACAGATATCAAGCTAAAACTACACGTACCTTTATTAAAAGATTGCGTGCTGCTGAAGATAAAAAAACAGGTTTGGAATTACTACCTAAAGTAATCTCAATGTTAGATCGTTTAGCTAAAAAGAACGTTATCCACAAAAACAAAGCATCTAACAATAAAGCAAAATTAACCAAGTTCGTTAACAACTTGAAATAATCACTTTTTCTAACGATATTAGAAACGGTATCATCTTTCGATGATACCGTTTTTTTGTGCCCAAAATTTTTGTGTATGATAACTTACGAAAACAAACTAGGTATAAAGGCTTGGGCAGAAGCCGACCGACCTCGTGAAAAATTGCTTTTGCAGGGGCGCAGGCAGCTTACCGATGCAGAATTGATAGCGATTTTAATTGGTTCGGGAAATAAAAACGAAACAGCGGTCGATTTGAGCAAGCGCATCCTTAGTTCGTGTCAAAACGATTTGCATAAACTGGCACAGCTTGGCGTAAAGGAGCTATCGAGATTTAAGGGCATCGGCGAAGCTAAAGCCATTACCATTGTAGCCGCTTTGGAACTTGGGCGCAGACGAAAAGAAGCAGAACCTGCCGAAATACAAAAGGTAATTTCATCCCGTGATGCCCATAACGTTATCAAAGCAGATTTGTCCGATTTACCGCACGAGGAGTTTTGGGTATTGCTGTTAAATCGGGCCAATATTGTTATCGGTAAACATTTTGTAAGCAAAGGCGGGCAGGCAGGAACGGTAGTAGACCCAAAAATAGTTTTTAAGATAGCATTAGAGCATGGTGCATCTTCAATTGTGCTGATACATAATCATCCTTCTGGAAGTTTAAAGCCAAGTGCGGAAGATGTAAACATAACCAAAAAACTGATGGAATTGGGCAGGATGATGGAAATTGCCATACATGACCATATCATTGTATATAATGATACTTTTTTAAGTCTTGCCGATGAAAGCTATGTTTAACACCAATTATTAAAACACATTATTAACTTTTTAATTTTCGCTTAATATGTATTCCTTACATTTGGGAATAAATTAGAAATAGAATGAGACAAATTGTAATTATAGCATTGCTAACTATTGTGGGTTTTAAGGTCGATGCGCAACAACAATCTATTAATATCATTACCTATAATATAAGGTACAGTAACGAAAAAGATGGAGTTAACGCTTGGTCAAATAGAAAAGACAATGTAAAAGCACTGGTTAAATTTCATGATGCAGATATTTTGTGCGCACAGGAAGCACTTGCTGAGCAGTTTGATGCCTTATTGGAAAATTCGGACTTCGAAGCGGTAGGTGCAGGCAGAGATGATGGAAAACGCAAAGGGGAGTTCTCGCCAATCTTCTACAATAAGAATAGATTTTCTAAAAAAAATGGCGGTGTTTTTTGGTTGTCGCAAACGCCCGATGTGCCGAGCAAAGGCTGGGATGCCATGTTTAATAGGGTATGCACTTGGGTACGTTTGTATGATAAGCTCAGCAAAAAAGAGTTTTTGGTTTTCAATACACATTACGACCATGTTGGGGTACAGGCCAGAATAGAATCAGCAAAATTGGTTAAGCAAAAAATACAGGAAATTGCGCCCAAACTGCCCGTAGTTTATACAGGCGATTTGAATGTTACTCCAGAAACTGAAGCCATTACTACTATCAAATCGTTTTTGAGCGATAGTAAGGAAATATCCAAAGAACCGCCCTACGGCCCTGATGGAACTTTTAACGGCTTTAAATTCAACACCCCTTTAAAAGACAGGATTGATTATGTATTTGTTAACAAAGGATTTAAGGTGCAAAAATACGGTGTGTTAACCGATAGCAAAGACCAACGTTATTTTTCTGACCACTTGCCTGTTTTTGTGAAGTTATTATTTTAATATCGATAACAGACTTACGAAGTTTCTCAAACTTCGTAAGTCTTATTTCTCCGTTCCTTTTCCTTTACCCTAATAAATAATATCTTTGCATCTTATTTTTTAGATGTGAAAGTGTCGGCTTGTCTTGATACTCGATACTAAATACTTGATACTCCAAAATGAAAATATCATACAGCTGGCTAAAACAATTCATAAAAACGGATAAAACCCCGCAGGAAATCTCTCTAATTTTAACCAACATTGGTTTAGAGGTAGAAAGTTTGGAAAAAGTACAAACCATACCGGGAGGATTGGAAGGTTTGGTAATTGGCTATGTGGAAGAACGGGTACAGCATCCCAACGCTGATAGATTGAGCGTAACCAAAGTGAATGTGGGCGGGCCAGAATTATTGCAGATTGTTTGTGGTGCGCCGAATGTAGCGGCAGGACAAAAAGTAGTAGTAGCTACCGTAGGCACTACCGTACACCCCAACGAGGGCGAGCCATTTAAAATCAACAAATCGAAAATAAGGGGCGAAGTTTCCGAAGGGATGATTTGTGCCGAAGATGAAATTGGCTTGGGAACATCGCATGCCGGTATTATGGTTTTACCAGAAGATACTCCGGTAGGCATTGCCGCAAAAACCTATTTCAACGTGGACGATGATTATCTATTTGAAATCGGTTTAACTCCCAATCGTGCCGATGCCGCTTCGCACTTGGGCGTAGCCAGAGATTTGGCCGCTTACCTGCGTACCAGCTACGAGTTGCCAAATGTAGATGCCTTCGCTGTTGAGAGTGAGAAATTAAAAATCGATGTAGAAGTTGAAGCTACCGACGCCTGTCCACGTTACAGTAGCGTGAGCATTAGCGATGTTACCGTAAAACCATCGCCCGATTGGCTAAAGGATAAACTGAAAGTGATTGGATTACGCCCGATTAATAACATCGTAGATGTAACTAATTACGTACTGCACGAGTTGGGACAACCTCTGCACGCCTTCGATGCCGATAAAATTGCAGGCAAAAAAATCATTGTTAAAAAATGTGCCGAAGGTACGCCTTTTGTTACTTTAGATGAAGTAGAGCGTAAACTTTCTGCCGAAGATTTGATGATTTGCGATGCCGAAAAACCTTTGTGCATAGCTGGTGTTTTTGGTGGCATAGGTTCGGGCGTAACCGAACAAACCTCCAACATATTTTTAGAAAGTGCTTATTTCAATGCTGTTTCGGTGCGTAAAACCTCCAAAAGACATGGCCTAAAAACCGATGCTTCTTTCCGTTTCGAACGTGGTACAGACCCCGAAATTACGGTTTTAGCACTCAAACGGGCCGCATTGCTTATTAAAGAAGTAGCTGGCGGAGAAATTTCATCGTCGATTTCGGACATTTATCCGGTAAAAGCCAAACCGTTCGAGGTAGCTATTAAATACCAAAATGTAATTGATTTAATCGGTAAGGCCATTCCTGCATCAGAAATTAAGGAAATTATTACGGCATTGGGCATCAGCATTGCTAATGAAACCGCCGAAGGCTTGGATTTATTAGTGCCTGCCTACAAAGTAGACGTAACTCGCGAGTGCGATATTACCGAAGAAATTTTGCGTATCTACGGTTACGATAATATCGAAATTCCGTCGAAAGTGAACGCTTCGTTGGCTTATACCGTTAAACCAAATAAAGAGAATATCCAAAATTTAGTGGCCGATATGTTGGCCGCCAACGGTTTTGTAGAAATTTGGTGCAACTCTTTAACCCGTTTGGCAAATTCAAAAAATGAGGCCGAAGCGGTGCAGATTTTAAATCCGTTAAGTACTGATTTAAATGCCATGCGCCAAAGTTTGTTGCAACCTGCTTTGGAAAGTGTAGCTTATAACGTTAACCGTAAAAATGCCGACATCAAGTTTTTTGAGTTCGGGAAAACTTACCATTTAATAGACGGAAAATATGTGGAGCGCCCTCGTTTGTTGGTACTCATCAGTGGCGCAAAGCAGAGCGAGCAATGGAATCATCAATCTACACCATCTACCTTTTATAATTTAAAGGCTGCGGTTGATGCCATTGTAACCCGTTTGGGTATTGCTAATTTCCAAACAGCAGAAGTAAACGATGAAAGTTTCGCCTATGGCTTAAAATATTTTAGGGGCGATAAAACTTTGGTAACCTTTGGTGCGGTAACTAATGCCGATAAAAAAGCGGTTGGGCTTAAACAGGATATTTTCTATGCCGATTTTGATTGGACTTTTGTATTGGATGCGCTGAAAAAGAACAAAATCATCAACAAAGAAGTACCTAAATATCCGGCAGTACGTAGAGATTTATCTTTATTGATAGATAAAGCCGTTACTTTCGACGAATTGAAGACCATTGCCTTTAAATCTGAAAAGAAATTGGTGAAAAATGTGCAGGTGTTTGATGTTTACGAGGGAGATAAATTGCCCGAAGGAAAGAAATCGTACGCATTAAACTTCACATTGCAGGACGAGGAGCAAACTTTGACCGATAAACAGATAGATGCCATAATGCAAAAGATTATTACTAACTTAGCCCAAACTGCAAAAGCGGAAATAAGGTAGAAGGAGGAAAAGTAGAGGGGTTAAGGTTTAGGGTGGAAGGTTTAAGACCAATTACCCAATTACCAATGGCTAGTGACCAATTAACTAACTAAAAAAATGGCTGTCGTTGCTGAACAACTAAATAGTGTATTGCAAAAAACAACTCGGTTAATTGAGTTGTGCGATGCTTTGCAGAAAGAAAATAACTTGTTGAAAGCCGAAAACGGGCAGCAAAAACGGGCTTTGGAGGTAGCAAAAAGCACCCAAGCCGAATTGGACGAAAAGATAAGAGTACTCAAATTGGCAAAGAGTATTGAAGGAACAAGTGAAAAGACACTTGATATAAAGCAAAAAATTAACGAATTTGTGCGTGAAATTGATAAGTGTGTGGCATTGCTTAAAAAATAAGCAATCAGATTAATTGAAACAAAGCTAAAAAATGGGAGAAATCTCGATTAAAATAACTATCGCCGACCGTATTTATCCTTTAAAGGTAAGTATGGAAGAAGAGGAAATTGTGAGACGGGCGGCAAAGATTATCAACGAACGTATAAAAGACTATCAGGAAAATTATGCGGTTAGAGATAAGCAGGATTTGTTATCTATGGCAGTTTTACACTATGCAACGGCTGTTTTAAAGGCCGAACATAAGGTACAGCACCAAGATACTACCGTAGCCGATAAAGTTGAAGAATTAGATAGTTTATTGAGCGGATTTTTCTCGAAATAAAAAAGTTCTTTACTGCCCTGTTCGGTTTTAAGGCGCTTATAACGCTTTCTAACGCTCTCCGGAAAGGGTTTTGTATAGCTATAAATTTGGCCGTGGCTAAGTTTTTATGTTTCAGTTGATTAAAAAAGCAATTCACGCATGAAGCATAATGATTTAGTTACGGTTTTTTTATACAACAAAAACACATGGAGATACTAGGAATAGTAGGATGCATACTTGCCAGCTTAATTGTTGGTATAGTAATTGGCAGATTTCTGTTGCGCAGCCTGTTAAAACAACAAGAAATTGCGGCGCAGACGAAAGCAAAAAAGATTTTAAAAGATGCAGAAAATAATGCTGAAATCTTAAAGAAAAACAAACTGCTAGAAGCAAAAGAGAAATTTTTGCAATTAAAGGCAGAGCATGAACAGCAGGTGCAGGCCCGTAATGGCGAAGTTGCCCAGCGTGAAAATAGCGTCAAACAAAAAGAGCAGTCGCTTAACCAACGTTTAGAAAACGTAAACAGAAAAGAGCAGGAATTAGATAAGCAAAAAGACAATCTCGAAAAACAAACTGCTTTAGCCGTTAAAAAGCAGGAAGAGGTTGATGTGCTTAAAAATCAACATGTAAAACAGTTGGAAACCATTGCCGGATTAAGTGCCGAAGAAGCTAAAAATCAGTTGGTGGAAAACATGAAATCCGAAGCTCGTTCGCAAGCGCTAATGCAGGTAAAAGATATTGTTGACGAAGCTAAATTGACCGCAAGCAAAGAAGCTAAAAAGGTAGTTATCCAAACTATTCAGCGTACAGCGGCAGAAGCGGCAATTGAAAACTCGGTTTCTATTTTCCATATCGATAACGATGAAATTAAAGGCCGTGTAATTGGTAGGGAAGGTCGTAATATCCGTGCTTTGGAGGCTGCAACAGGTATAGAAATTATTGTTGATGATACTCCAGAAGCAATTATCCTATCGGGTTTTGACCCCGTGCGCCGTGAAATTGCCCGTTTGGCTTTGCATCGTTTGGTAACCGATGGCCGTATCCACCCGGCCCGTATCGAGGAGATTGTCGCCAAGACCAAAAAGCAGATTGAAGACGAAATTATTGAAATAGGGGAGCGTACTGTAATTGATTTAGGTATCCATGGTCTGCACCCAGAGCTGATTAGAATGGTTGGCCGTATGCGCTACCGTTCATCTTACGGACAAAATCTATTGCATCACTCACGTGAGGTAGCCAATTTCTGTGCTACTATGGCTGCCGAATTGGGCTTAAATGCAAAATTGGCTAAACGTGCAGGTTTGTTACACGATATAGGTAAAGTGCCTGATGATAACCCGGAATTGCCACACGCTATTTTGGGTATGCAATTGGCAGAGAAATATAAAGAACATCCGGATGTTTGTAATGCCATTGGTGCCCACCACGATGAAATTGAAATGACCTCGCTGATTGCACCAATTGTACAGGCTTGCGACTCTATTTCTGGTGCTCGTCCGGGAGCAAGACGTGAAGTGGTAGAAAGCTACATTAAACGCTTGAAAGAATTGGAAGAGCTGGCATTATCTTACCCCGGCGTAGAGAAGACTTTTGCCATACAAGCAGGTAGAGAGTTACGTGTGGTAGTAGAAAGCGAGAGAGTAACCGACCAACAAGCAGAATTATTGGCGGCAGATATTTCTAATCGTATCCAAACCGAAATGACCTATCCTGGACAGATTAAGGTAACGGTAATTAGAGAAACCCGTTCGGTAGCTTTTGCAAAGTAGTAATTTGATTACACTGATTTAAGGATTACATAGATAGTACCGTCATTTCGAGCGAAACGTAGTGAAGTCGAGAAATCTTTGGCAGAAATGCTAAAGAATAGATTTCTCCTCGTTCCTCGTCGAAATGACGGTTTCTTTTTGAAAATTCTTTTTTCTTATTTTTATAACTTCAAAATTAACCAGATATGAGTAAAACTGCACAAGCTCCAGTAAAAAAGCCGGTAGATATATTATTTGATAAATATGCCGAAAGCCATCAAAATGCTACCAATAAATTAATCCATTGGATTTGCGTCCCGTTAATTGTGTTTAGCTTGTTGGGCTTAGTTTGGTTAATTCCGTTTCCACAATTGGAATTTTTAGGGCAATATAAAACCTTTTTCAATTGGGCATCTTTTCTTATTGCCTTTGCCATGTATTATTATTTCACGCTATCGCCAACTTTATTCTTTCTAATGATTTGGATAATATCGTTAATGAGCTACGGAATTGTTCAAATAGAAATATGGGAGAAAAATGGTGGCCCTGCCGCATGGATGATATTTCTCGTAATTTTTGTACTAGCTTGGGTGGGACAGTTTATCGGTCATAAGATAGAAGGGAAAAAACCTTCATTTTTAGATGATGTTAAGTTTTTGTTAATTGGCCCAATTTGGTTATTGCATTTTATCTGCAAGAAAATCGGTCTGAAATATTAATACAAAAGCGCTCTTAGTACTCTTTAACAATTTGTTAACCTTTGAGTAAACAAATGGTAATTTTAGGCTAACACGAAGCTAACATTGTGGTAATAGTTTTGCCCTAATTAAAATAAGGCAAATTGAAATCACAATTAACTCTAAAAAAATCACTGTTAACTATTCTATTCTTGTTAGGCAGTGTGCTTGTTTTCGCTCAGGGAACAGGAAAAATTGCAGGAACTGTAACAGATAAAAAAACAGGAGAAACGCTTATTGGTGTTTCGGTAAAGTTGGCAAGTACAACTAAAGGCGTGGGCACAGATGTAGATGGTAAATATACCTTAGGCGGACTTGCAACAGGAAAATATACCATCGAGGTTTCCTATATCAGCTATGCTACCAAAAAAATTACCGATGTTGAAGTAAAAGCAGGAACTGTTACCAATTTAAATGTGGTAATGGAAGAAGCCACTTCGCAGACTTTAAAGCAGGTAGTGATTACTGGCAGTTATAAACAAGAATCGGTAAATGCACTTTATGCGCAACAAAAAAATAGTGCTTTAATTTCTGATGGTATATCTTCTGATTTAATAAAGAAAAGCCCGGACAGGAGCACAGGCGATGTATTAAAGAGAGTTAGCGGCACTACCATACAGGATAACAAATTTGTAGTTGTTAGAGGATTGGCAGACCGCTACAACAATGCAAGTTTGGATAATGCCAGCTTGCCAAGTACCGAGCCAAATAAAAAAGCATTTTCTTTCGATATTGTTCCCTCAAATATTGTTGATAATATTGTGGTTAGTAAAACCGCAACCCCTGATTTAGCGGCCGATTTTGCAGGAGGCTCTATCAAAATTATAACCAAAGATATACCGGACCAGAACTTTATAGAGGTGAGTTTAGGTACAGGTTACAATAGTCAATCTACCTTTAAGGATTTTTATTTTGGGCCTAGATATACCGAAAATTATTTCGGGTTTGACGGTGGATATAGACAACTTCCATCTTCTTCTACCTTTCCAAAAAATACTGCGGCAACAGAAGCCCTTAGAGGAAATCAAGAGGGTACTATAAAAGCATTAAATCAATTGCCTAAAGTTTGGAAAGTAGCTAACCATAATGCTCCGCTTACACAAAACCATCAGTTTACATTAGGCAGAGTGGCCAATTTTAAAGACCAATCTAAATTTGGTGCAGTTATTTCGCTTACTTATAGAAATGCAGAGCAAACCAGACCAGAGGTAGAACGGGAATATTATACCTACGATTATATGGATAGAGTAAATACCTTTTCATCAAACATAGGTGCAATGGCCAACTTCGCGTACGTAAAAGGAAATAATAAAATAAGTTTTAAAAACCTTTACAATCGTATTTTGGATGATAGGTTTACTTATAGAGAAGGAACAGACGAAACCAGATCAAGCGATATTAGATATTATGCGTTTGATATGGTGCAGAAAGGTATTTTAAAGTCCTCTCTAGAAGGAGATCATAAAATAACGCCAAACAATAAACTTAATTGGAATATTTCTTATGCCAATATTATCAATAATCAGCCGGACCAAAGAAAAATTGGCTACTTGCGCAATATAAGTCTAAGAAATACCAGCAGCCCATTTTTGGCAGTTAACACAGCGCTCACCAAAGAGAACAACCGTTTGTTTTCAGATCTAGACGAGAGTCTTTTTGGAGGTGCAGTTAATGATCAGCAAACCGTTAAGCTCTTTAATAAAAACGCAAACTTAAAATTTGGCTTAGGAACAAACTATCGTGATAGAAATTTTGCAGCCCGTTTGCTTGGATTGACACTTAAAAATGCTGACCAAGACATTCAATCGAGACCTATTGAAATACTTTACGCTACTAGTCTAATTAATCAAGGACTGTATGAACTTTCGGAAATTACATCAAATTCAGATAAATATAATGCAAACTCGTTAACAAGTTTTGGCTATGTAATGCTAGACCAGCCCATTACAGAGAAGTTAAGGGCGGTATATGGCGTAAGGGCAGAGAAATTTAACTTGTCCCTAAAATCAAAAGGTAACGATGGCTCGCCGGTAAAAGTAGAGCAAGATTATTTAGATTTTCTTCCTTCGGTAAATTTAACTTATGCATTAACCAGTAAAGCTAATTTGAGAGCATCTTATTATCGCACTTTGGCAAGACCGGAATTTAGGGAATTAGCCCCATTCGATTATTATGATTATGAACTATTGGGCAATGTTTCGGGAAACGCGTCGCTTAAAAGAACCTTGGTTGATAATGCCGATATCAGGTATGAAGTATATCCGAATGCCGGTCAGATTTTTTCAATATCTGCGTTTTACAAACATTTTAACAATGCTATTGAACCAAGTATCTACGACCAGAATTCTACACCTGCTTTTTCTTACTTTAATGTTCCAACAGCAACCAATTATGGAATAGAAGCAGAAATTAGACATACTCTAGCTCCAATAGCAGAAGATTTAAAAAACTTTATGATTTATGCCAATGCGTCTTTGGTAAAATCGAAGGTAACCAACCCAACTAACCAGAATTATATTACTAAAGAAAGATCGATGGTAGGACAAGCTCCGTATGCTATCAATGCAGGATTGCAGTATAATGCTTTAGATAATAATTTGAATTTAAGTTTGCTGTATAATCGTATTGGAAGGAGAATAGCAAATGCAGGAGGCCAGCGATTTGATAATGTATGGGAGGCCTCAAGAAATGTTATTGATTTTCAGGCAAATTATAGTTTCTATAAAAAGAAAGCACAGGTAAAACTTAACGTCAACGATATATTGAACAACCCTGCTGTTTTCTATTTCGATTATAACAAAGACAAAAAATTTAGTCCCGATAATGTAATAATAGACCAAGCAACCAATGCTACTATAAAAGATGAGTTGCTTTCTAGATATAAAATCGGTACAAATATTTCTTTATCAATTTCTTACAAGTTCTGATTTAATGATTATTTAATATTCGCATTATAATCAGTTAAACCAAATTTGATTTTTTTGACAAAACAAAATTTAAACAAAAAAAATGAAAAAACAATTAGCTTTTTTTTATCTAGCACTAACCTTTTTAGTGGTAGGATGCTCGAAAAATAATGATGACGAAGTAGAGCCTGTTGTACCTTCTGGATCAACGGTAGAGGTTAAAGGAGACATCAGTACTAATACTACATGGACAGCTGATAAAATATATCAGTTAAAAGGTTTTGTGTACGTAACAGACGGTGCTACCTTAACCATAGAGCCGGGTACTATTATTAAGGGTGATAAAGCTAGTAGGGCTACACTTATTATTACCCGTGGCTCAAAAATTAATGCTGCCGGAACGGTAGATAAACCTATTGTATTCACTTCGGGAGTTGCTGCCGGAGGCCGTAGGGAAGGAGATTGGGGTGGTTTGATTATCTTAGGTAAAGCTCCCCATAATAAAGGTGTTAATAATAATATAGAAGGTGGTCTTACTCCAACTGTTGCCGGACAGGAAGCTAAGTATATCCAATTTGGTGGAACGGATGCCGCAGATAATTCAGGTGTGTTAAAATATGTTCGCGTAGAATATGCAGGTATTCCATTCTCGGTAGATAATGAGATTAATGGTATTACTTTTGGAGCAGTAGGTTCTGGTACTACTATTGATTATGTACAGGTTTACCGTTCTGGCGATGATGCTTTTGAATGGTTTGGAGGTACTGTAAATGCAAAACACTTACTTGCTGTTGGTACTTGGGACGATGATTTTGATACAGATAACGGATACTCGGGCAAAATACAATTTGCCTTGGCACAACGTTATCGTTTAGTAGCAGACCAATCGGGTTCAAATGGTTTCGAATCAGATAATGATCCAGATGGAACTAATGCAACTCCACAAACTTCTGCCGTTTTCTCAAACATAACTGTTGTAGGCCCTCTAGCTGCTGCAAATACCGTAATCAATGGTTTTTATCAACATGCAGCGCAGATTAGAAGAAACTCATCTATTAGTACATTTAATTCTATTTTTACTGGTTTCCCAGATGGAATTTATATTGATGATACCAAAGTTGTTACTGCAAAAGCTACTACTTTGAACTATACTTCTGGCAGATTGTCCTTTGAAAACAATTTAGTATACGGCATATCAGGCCAAGATATTAAAGGAACTAATAAAGCCGATATTGAGGCTGGTTTAAGAGCTTCAAATACTTTCTTGGCAGGAACTTGGGCTGATGCATTGCTTAATGCACCTTTCAAATACTCGTCAGATGTGGCCACAGGTACTTCGGTTGGTACACCAGATTTTACTGTAAAAGCTGGTTCGGTTGCAGCTGCTGGTGCTGTATTTACAAATGCAAAAGTAACGGATAGCTTCTTCGATAAAGTAACTTACAGAGGCGCTTTTGGAACAGAGAACTGGGCAGCAGGTTGGGCGCATTTCGATCCACAATCATTGCCTTACACTACTCCGGGTGCTGTAAAATAATTAATATAATAAAGATAAAGAAGAACCCCAAGGCTTTTGCCCTGGGGTTCTTCTTTATTACTAAGCCATGTCTTTATAAAGTAGGCTGATAAGCATATACTACTTCATACTTCTGATTTTTCAGATTATCTGCTAATTCCCCAATCTTTAGATTTCTTTTTTGCGGAGTAGGCTCGCAAACAGAGTAAACTTTGCCATTGTACAATATACCGTTGCCAATGGGTTTATCGAAAGCAACGGCCATAGTAATATGGGTAGGGTAAAGTAGGGTAATCATCGGTAAATTATAAATTTCCTTAACCAGATAGAAAAACAAAGCGGCTCGGTCATCACAATCGCTCTGGTCGTTTAATAAAGTTTGCTCTGGCGAAAAACGTTTTTCCTTTCCCAGTAATTCTTCATCGTTTTCATATAGAAAAGCATGACGGGTAAACTGCATTAAATAATCTACACCCTTTTTGGCCGTCATCTTTTTAACACTCTCTTTTAACAGAGGAATTAAAGACTGATAAGTTTCCTTACTTAAAGGAATGTTAAAATAAGTTTCAAAATCTACTACTGGATAGTTAGCAAAAATTCGGGAAACCTCCGCGTTTACCCTTGCATTAAAATGATAGGCTTTATGCTTGTAGTTAAATGCAATCTGTTTTTCCTGATAATCTTCAGGTTTAAAATCCGGCATTTTGGTTACTCTATAACTAAACTCATTTTTGGCTTCTTCTACGGTGATTTTGACAGGGATATAAGTATCGGCCTTTTTAAATAGTTTTTCATAATCATGATAGTTGAGGCACATGTATTTCTTGTCATCTACCATAAAGAAGGGAATATCAGAGATATCCTCATTGCAACGTATATAAAAGATAATTTGGTTATTGCCAATGGCAATTTTAGCATCATAGCCCGATTTTACCATTAAAAACCATTTATACAATGTATAACTAGGGTAGTTCTTTGCTTTTGGGCTTAATTGTTCGGCCGTTTTCCTAACCAGTTGATAATATAGCCAATCGTTAAGTTGATGCTTTTCCTTATAATTTTTTAGTGAAGATATTAATTCTTCTGCATTAGCACTATTTAGTTGTTTGTAAAATTGCCTAACATTACTTGCATTAAGCTCGGCTGTAAAGTTTTTTTGCAGGGTGCTGTCTGCACTGAAATTAAAAGTACCATTATAAAATTCAAAGCTATACAATTGCCCACTCACGTTGGTGAAGGCACATAAATTTATCAGCCATGCCAATAAATAAAATAGGCTTTGTTTTTTGATGGTGTACATTTGTTAATACTGACTTAACAATAAATTTAAACAATATTAACATGAGAATGGCAAGAGATTTAATGAAAAAATACAGTTTTTATATGAATTTGGTTTTTTCTGTTAAGTCAATATAAAATAACCTAGGTTTTACAAAGACTTAACATAGCCAACCTACATTTGTGATGTTAAATATTTGGTTAGTATTTATCATACAGTTTAGGTTAGTTGATAGCAAAAAGCCCCGATGGATGTCGAGGCTTTTGCTTTTTATGTGCGTTTTAAAAATGATAACTATTAATTGGCTAAAAATTCTTGCCGATTTTCTCTAATATATCTGCCGGAATTTTATGGGTATCGACAACCAAAAAACCATCTAAACAATCAGAGAATTTAGGATCTATGTTAAAACAGATAATTTTTGCATTCAAATTCATGTATTGGCGTAACAATACGGGAATTTTGATATGATTATTTTCAATGTCCCCAATTAAGCTATCCAAATCTTTAAGGCTTTCGCTTTGTTCAATCAATAAATCTGTATCAATTGGGGTAAGGTCGGCCTTAAATTTATTTCTTGGCTTTACATAATGTGCTAATTCGTAATCAAAGTGGTTTTTGGTAATAAAATCTACAATTAGTGATTTGCTGAACTTAGAAAAATTGTTGCTGATACTTACCGGGCCAAACATATAACGGTATTGGGGGTTCATAATCAGGTATTTTAAAATTCCTTTCCACAATAAAAATAACGGCAGTGGTTTTTGCTGATATTCCTTTCTAATCCATGAGCGGCCAAGCTCAATACCCTGCCTTAATACACGGTAAAAGGGTTCTTTGATTTTAAAAAGCTCCGAAATATAAAAACCGCGTTTGCCCATGGTATCTAAAATCTCATCGCCTTTGCCAATTCTATAAGCACCAACAATCATTTGAGTTTCTTTGTCCCAAATAAAAAGGTGGTTGTAATAAATATCATAATTATCGAGGTCTATTTTTTTGTTGGTTCCTTCGCCAACCTGCCTAAAAGTAATTTCGCGTAAACGCCCAATTTCTCTTAAAATATGAGGAATAGTACTGGTAGGTACAATATAAACTTCATAGTTTTTCTCTTCCCAAACCCTATAATCAGTTAAACCGGCAACCTCTTTTGCCATTAATTCCTTATCCGTTTCGGCTACAATTTCTGCTGGCTTTTTCTTAATCTTAAACAGGTTAATGGGATTAAAAAGCTTCCTTTCCTGCTCTAAACTTGTGCCCAATGCATAAGTTCTCGCCCTTAAGAAATCTAATAGTTTATTGGTATCCTTATTATAATTAATATCTTCAATCTTAATCGGTTTGCCAATACGAACTTTGATTTTTAATCCTTGTTTATTTAAAAATTCCGACGGTAGTTTGGCGGTTCGCAGTGTTGGGTGTATAAAACTCAGGATATTGAACAAAATACCATTATTGCCATGGAAATAAATCGGCACAACTGGCAGCTTAGCTCTTGCCACCAATTTTCCTACAACCGGATGCCAAAGTCTGTCCGTAATTTCCTGTTTCTCTAAATTAAATGTAGAAACTTCTCCAGCAGGAAAAATACCAATGGGAACACCGCTCTGCAATAAATCAAACGTAGATTTTAAGCCGCTAATGCTCGATGAATGCTGTACATTTTCAAAAGGGTTTACAGCCACAAAAAAATCGCTTAGGTTGGGGATTTTTTTAAGAATAAAGTTTACCATTACCTTAGCTTCTGGCCTTACGGTACAAAGTAATCTTACTAAGGCCAAACCTTCTACACCGCCATAAGGATGGTTGGCAATGGCAATAAAACCGCCTGTTTTTGGAATATTTTTTAAATCGTCCTCGTCAAAATCTATCGAAACGCCAATAGTCTCCAGTATCTTATCTACAAACTCCAAACCTTCGAAATGCTGGTTTTTAGAAAATACCTTATTAATGTCGTTCAGTTTCATTACCTCCATTAACAGGGCTGCCAAACCGGGTACGCCCAGTTTATCTATTTTGGTTGCCTCGGCAAATTCCTCTTTAGTAATAATTTTCATTTGTGGTTGTGCGTATATTGAAATTCAAAAATACTATATTTATATTTAATGTATAGAAATGCTTAAATATGCCTTTTTATATTTTTAACTGCTCGTTTTTATTAATGAAACTCTCTCAAAATGAAACAAAAGATAATGGATTACTTTGGCTTCTCTAAGCGAGAGTATAACGGACTTTTGTTCCTTATCTTACTAGTGCTGTTTGCCACTATTGCTCCCTATTTGTACAAGTACTATCTTAGAAAACTTCCAATTGCTGGTAACGAAAAAGAAAAGCTCGCCTTGCAAAAGTTAGAGTTAGTAGACAGGTACGTCAAAAGAAATTATACCAATACCCAGGATGCAATAGGTGGGCCAGCCATAAAACCTTTGGTTCGTTATCAAACCTTCAACCCTAATTTAATTACCGAAAAAGAATGGCAGCAATTTGGGCTTTCGTACAAGCAGGCCATGTCTATTGTTAATTATGTAAAAAAGGGAGGGAAGTTTTACAAACCGGAAGATTTGAAGAAGATGTACACCATTTCACCGGAAAAGTATAAAGCCTTATTGCCTTATGTATCCATTCCGCCGCCACCCAATCAATATGAAAGGAAACCTTATCCCAAAAGGGAGCCTATTGTGGTTGAAATAAATACAGCAGATACCTTAGAGTTGGATAAGATTAGGGGAATAGGACCTGCATTTGCTCGTCGAATAGTGAAATACCGTGAACGATTGGGCGGATTTTACAGCAAAGAGCAATTATTTGAAGTATTTGGAGTGGATACGGCTAAGTTTAACGAAATAAAAGACCAAGTTAAAATTGATGTAGAATCCATCAAAAAGATAAACATCAACACCGCAGAGTTTGATGATTTGAAACGTCATCCATACTTAAGTTTTAAGCAAATGAATGCTATTATACAATATCGCAAACAACATGGCCTGTATAAAAACATTGCCGATTTAAATAAAGTGCTTATCTTAACACCGCAAACTATACAGCGTATAGAACCCTATTTAAGTTTTTAAACCATAAAACTCATGCTTTATGCCCCATGCTCTAATGAATAAAATTAAACAAGTGATAAGGGATGTTCCTGATTTTCCCAAGCCCGGTATTATTTTTAAGGACATTACACCCATACTTAAAAATCCAACTTTGTGCAACGAAATTACCGATGCCTTGGCCGAGCAACTAAGGGGTTTAAATATAGATGTTGTTGCAGGTATAGAAAGCAGGGGATTTTTGTTTGGCTTGGCTTTGGCACAAAAGCTAAATGTACCTTTTGTACCTATTAGAAAAGTTGGCAAACTACCTTATAAAACGGTGCAGCAGTCTTATGATTTAGAATATGGGAGTGCCACATTAGAAGTGCATGAGGATGCTTTTGTTGCGGGGCAAAAGGTATTGATACATGATGATTTGCTGGCTACCGGAGGTACGGTGGTAGCTGCATCGGCATTGGTACAAAAATTAGGAGCAGAAGTAGCCGGTTATTCATTTTTGATTAATCTAGATTTCCTAAACGGAAAGGAACGGTTAAAAACGTATAGCGAAAATATTTTTTGGTTGGCGGATTATTGAGTAATGGTTAAATCTCAATTGGGAATGATATGCTGTTGGTAAGAGTAGGGAAAACAAAAATTAAATTACAATTAGTTATCAATAATAAAAAATAACCTCTTAGCGGTATTTGCTAAATAATTGAACCGTAAACCAAATCATTCCATCAAAAAAAGAATAAGATTGTTTTGAAAGTGTAATATAATTTGCTTAACATTGTCGTTAACCAAATATAAATCTTATTTAAACTGTTTAGATGCATAAAGCCCAAAGCTCAGGTATTTAAACAGTTTTTTTCTTTTAAAACTATCGTATATGGAAATAGGAATCAGTTTCAATGAAACCGAAAATAATACCATGATTAGAAATATGGTACGTGATTTTGCAGAAAAAAATATTCGTAAACACGTAATGGAATGGGACGAAGCGCAGCATTTTCCTATTGAACTTTTTAAAGAACTGGGGCAAATTGGACTAATGGGCGTTTTAGTGCCAGAAGAATACGGGGGCTCGGGTTTTGGCTATCAGGAATATGTAGATGTAATTGTAGAAATTGCCAAAGTTTGCGGCTCCATAGGTTTATCTTTAGCAGCACATAATTCATTATGTACGGGGCATATATTAGCATTCGGCAACGAAGAACAAAAAGCAAAATGGCTACCAAAACTGTCCACAGCCGAGTGGATTGGAGCTTGGGGCTTAACCGAAGCCAATACAGGTTCGGATGCTTTGCGTATGCGTACTACTGCTGTACTTGATGGCGATGAATACATAATCAACGGCTCAAAAAATTGGATTACACATGGCAAATCTGGCGATGTGGCGGTAGTGATGGTGCGCACAGGAGAAGCAGGAAGTTCTAAAGGTATTTCGGCAATAGTGGTAGAGCGGGGCACACCGGGCTTTAGTGCCGGAAAAAAAGAAAATAAATTAGGCATGAGAGCATCGGAAACTACCGAAATGATTTTCGATAATTGCCGAGTTCCAAAGGAAAACCTGCTAGGAGTAGAAGGTGAAGGTTTTAAACAGGCCATGAAAGTGCTCGATGGAGGGCGTATTTCTATTGCGGCATTAGGATTGGGTATTGCAAAAGGTGCTTACGAGGCCGCTTTGGCCTATTCAAAAGAAAGGCAGCAGTTTGGGCAAAGCATCTCTAGCTTTCAGGGCATCAGCTTTAAATTGGCAGATATGGCCACAGAAATTGAAGCGGCAGAACTATTAATCCGCCAAGCAGCGGATTTAAAGAACAGACATCAACCCGTAAGTAAAGAATCGGCAATGGCAAAATATTATTCTTCAGAAGTAGCCGTAAAATGCGCTACCGAAGCTGTGCAGATTTTTGGAGGTTATGGCTATACCAAAGATTTCCCCGTAGAAAAATATTATCGCGATAGTAAATTATGCACCATAGGCGAGGGTACTTCAGAAATCCAAAAAATTGTAATAGCAAGAGAGATAATGAACCGTCCATGATTAAATGAGAATTTAATCATGTTAAGCTCCACCTGACAACATAAAACAAATAGATGAAATAAAAATCAAAAAAACTTTCTCGTGTTCAATAAATTACCTACATTTGCATCCCCAAGTAGAAAAACTGGGATTAAAAAAGACGAGAGGAGGTATTTTCAACGTTATGATTATTATAAACATTAAAGATGGTGAGTCGTTAGACAAAGCGTTAAAGCGTTTTAAGAAGAAATTCGAAAAAACTGGTGTGTTAAGAGAGCTACGTAGCCGTCAAGCATACGAGAAAAAATCTGTAACTCGTCGTACCGAGATTAAAAAAGCAAGATACATCCAAGGCTTACACCAAGAAGGAACATTATAGTTCTCCGTTGGATTATAGATATAAAATGCCCCCGAAAAATCGGGGGCATTTTTTTTGTCGAAAAAACTTGTTTAATGTTTTTTATTTGCTAAATTCACTTGTCAACCTAATAGCTGAAATATAAATGCCAATCAACGATTTTCTGACATATCTACAATATGAAAAGCGTTACTCCACGCATACCTTACAGTCGTATCGCACAGATTTGTTACAGTTCGAAAATTTTTTGAACAGAGAATTGGTAATCGATTTAAAAGAAGCAAAGGCGTTACATATTAAAAATTTTATGGTAGAACTGTTGCAACAGGGTATGGTAGAAAATGCCGTAAATCGAAAATTATCTGCCCTAAAGAGCTTCTACAAATTTTTACATCGCGAAGCTAAAATTGCGTCCAATCCAACAACTTTGGTAAAAACATTAAAAACACCCAAAAAACTGCCTGTTTTTGTAGAAGAAACAAAAATGGATGCCCTATTGGATAATGAGCATACTTTTGACGACACCTTTGCAGGCAAAAGGGATAAGCTAGCGGTAGAACTGTTGTTTGGGACGGGCGTACGTTTGGCAGAACTTATCAATCTTAAAGAGCAGGACGTTAATTTTTACGAAGCAACCATAAAAGTTTTGGGCAAGCGGAACAAAGAGCGGATTATTCCCTTGCACAAACCATTACTTAATCAGATAAAAGAATTTATTGCGTTGAAAACTTTGCAAAATTTCGACAACAAAAATCCCTATTTAATCGTTACTAACAATGGGATGCAGGCATATCCAAATTTAATTTACCGCATCGTAAGTAGTTGTTTGAAATTAATATCTACCCAAAACAAGAAAAGCCCACACGTATTAAGACACTCCTTTGCGAGTAGTTTATTAAATAGAGGGGCTGATTTAAATGCCATAAAAGAACTTTTGGGGCATGCTAGTTTGGCCGCTACCCAAGTTTACACACATAATTCAGTTGAAAGATTAAAGTCCATTTATAAACAAGCCCATCCTAGGGCGTAAAAAAGGAGGAAAAATGAAAATCAGAGTGCAGTCTATCCATTTCAATGCAGACAAAAAGTTATTGGAGTTTATTCAGAAAAAAGTAGATAAGTTAGACCAGTTTTTTGACCAGATTATAAGTGGCGAAGTATATTTAAAACTAGAAAATGTAGAAGACGAGGCCAACAAGATAAGTGAAATTAAACTAATAGTGCCGGGCGGAACGATGTTTGCAAAAGAGCAATGCAAATCTTTTGAAGAAGCAACAGACTTGGCAATAGAATCATTAAAAAAACAAATTACTAAACATAAAGATAAAACCAGGGCAAAACTCAGTGAGCACAAAAATATATTGGCTAACGGAGAAGTTGCTGATTACTAGATTGATATTTTTTGGTCGTATTATAACAGGAATTGGCAGGTGAGAACCTGCCAATTTTTTTTGAAAAAATATTTGCAGCTAACAATAATGCGTGTATATTTGCATTCCATTTCGGAAACGGAGTTGAGTGGCTCAAACCAAATGGTCGTTCTGTGAAGAGATAAAAAATGAAAAGATGTAGGGGCTGATGTGTAAAAAGATAAAATTTTATATATTTGCGCCACATTTAGAAAAAGATAAAAGCCTCCTTAGCTCAGCTGGTAGAGCAACTGACTTGTAATCAGTAGGTCATTGGTTCGATCCCGATAGGAGGCTCTTTTTATTTTAGATTGACGATTTTATATTGATGATTGAAAAATCGTAATTTGTAAATCAGTAAATCGTAAATAAAAAGGGGAGATACCAGAGTGGCCAAATGGGACAGACTGTAACTCTGTTGTCGCAAGACTTCGAAGGTTCGAATCCTTCTCTCCCCACACCGAAAGGTTGAATTTAAAATGATGAAATGATATTCATTTATAATTTCAAAATTTACTCATTCAATCATTTAGGACAAGCGGAAGTAGCTCAGTTGGTAGAGCGATAGCCTTCCAAGCTATAGGTCGCGAGTTCGAACCTCGTCTTCCGCTCTAAAAGAAAGTTGGGCAGTTGGCAATTGGCGGTTTACAGTTATTGAAAACTGGCGACTGAAAACTGGAAACTGATAAGCCGAAGTAGCTCAGCGGTAGAGCACTTCCTTGGTAAGGAAGAGGTCGTGGGTTCAAGTCCCATCTTTGGCTCAAAAAACAACTAAATAACTTTGTTTAGTCTGTTGAAAATACAGAAAGAACAAGGTTTTTTGTATTGAAATTGCATCAAAACAATAATTAAATAAAAAATTTAACCTACTAATAAGTATAAAAAATGGCAAAAGAAAAGTTTGACCGCAGTAAGCCGCACTTAAACATCGGTACAATCGGTCACGTTGACCACGGTAAAACAACCTTAACAGCAGCAATTACTAAAGTGTTAGCTGATGCAGGTTTATCTGAGGCACGTTCATTCGATTCAATTGACTCTGCTCCAGAGGAAAAAGAAAGAGGTATCACTATCAATACTGCTCACGTTGAGTACTCAACTGCTAACCGTCACTATGCGCACGTTGACTGTCCAGGTCACGCGGATTACGTGAAAAACATGGTTACTGGTGCTGCTCAAATGGACGGTGCTATCATCGTAGTAGCTGCAACTGATGGTCCAATGCCTCAAACTCGTGAGCACATTCTTTTGGCTCGTCAAGTAGGTGTGCCTGCGTTGGTAGTATTCATGAACAAAGTTGACATGGTTGACGACCCTGAGTTGTTAGAACTTGTTGAAATGGAAGTTCGTGAATTATTATCATTCTATGAATTCCCTGGTGATGATATCCCTGTAATCCAAGGTTCTGCACTAGGTGGTTTGAATGGCGATCCTAAATGGGTTGGTAAAATCCTTGAGCTAATGGAAGCTGTGGATAACTATATTCCAATTCCTCCACGTTTGACAGATCTTCCTTTCTTGATGCCTGTTGAGGACGTATTCTCAATCACTGGTCGTGGTACTGTTGCTACTGGTCGTATTGAGCGTGGTGTAATCAACTCTGGTGATCCAGTTGAGATCCTAGGTATGGGTGCTGAGAACTTAAAATCTACAGTAACAGGTGTTGAGATGTTCCGTAAAATCTTAGATTACGGTGAAGCTGGTGATAACGTAGGTTTATTGTTACGTGGTATTGAGAAAACTGATATCCGTCGTGGTATGGTAATCTGTAAACCAGGTTCGGTAACTCCTCACACAGATTTCAAAGCTGAGGTTTACGTATTGTCAAAAGCAGAAGGTGGTCGTCACACTCCATTCTTCAACAAATACCGTCCTCAATTCTATTTCCGTACTACAGACGTAACTGGTGAAATTTCACTAGCTGAAGGTACTGAAATGGTTATGCCAGGTGATAACGTAACAATTACTGTTAAATTGATCAACGCTATCGCAATGGAAAAAGGCTTACGTTTCGCTATCCGTGAAGGTGGTAGAACAGTAGGTGCTGGTCAGGTAACTGAAATCTTAGCTTAATATTAGCTATAACATAAAAAAAGAGCTGGTGCAGTGCAAGCTAGCTCTTTTTTATACACGGGAATAGTTCAATGGTAGAATAGAGGTCTCCAAAACCTTTGATCAGGGTTCGAATCCTTGTTCCCGTGCAAATAAAATGATTGAATTTGAAATGTTGAAATGAGTAAATTGCCCATTCAATCATTCAAAATTTTTTCATTCAAAATTCTCAAATATGGCTAAGGTAGTTCAGTTTATAAAAGAATCATATCAGGAAATGACCCATAAGGTAACTTGGCCAACTTGGGGCGAGTTACAAAATTCTGCGGTATTGGTCTTGGTAGCATCTGCAATTATTTCTTTGGTTATTTTCGCTATGGATAAGGGTGCTAATTATATCCTCGAAACTTTTTACAATTCACTTTAAATTAAGATTTGATGAACGATCAGTTAAAATGGTACGTTGTTAGGGCGGTAAGTGGTAAAGAGAAAAAGGTAAAACAGTACATCGATTCTGAAATTAGCCGTTTAGGTATTACCCATTTAGTTCCACAAGTACTTATCCCAACAGAGAAGTATTACCAAATGAAAGATGGCAAAAAAATTGCTAAAGAGCGTAATTACTATCCGGGGTATGTACTAATTGAAGCTGCTTTAGATGGCGAGTTAGAACATATTATCAAAAATGTTAATAGCGTAATTGGCTTTTTGGGCGATAAGGCTGGTAATGCTATCCCTATGCGCCAAGCAGAAGTTAACCGTATTTTAGGTAAGGTTGACGAGATGAGCCAACAAAGTGAGACAATGAACATTGCTTACTACGTAGGTGAGAACGTGAAAGTAATGGACGGGCCTTTCAACGGCTTTACCGGTATCATCGAAGAGGTGAACGAAGAGAAGAAGAAACTGAAAGTAATGGTTAAGATTTTTGGACGTAAAACTCCGCTAGAGCTTAACTACATGCAGGTAGAAAAAGAATAATAAATTTTTTTAAAAAACTATTGTAGGACTGCAAGATAATTTATATCTTTGCAGTCCTTTTTGCGTGCTATGTATGCAAAAAGATCTTAAATGTTACATTGCTTCCAAAATTTAACATTGAGTTTTAATTAAACAAAAACAAAAAATGGCAAAAGAAGTCAGTGCACTGATCAAATTACAGATCAAGGGAGGAGCTGCAAACCCATCGCCACCAGTAGGACCTGCATTAGGTGCTAAAGGTGTGAATATCATGGAGTTTTGCAAACAATTTAATGCTCGTACCCAAGATAAGCCCGGTAAAGTATTACCAGTTGTAATTACTGTATATGCTGACAAGTCTTTCGATTTCATCATCAAAACCCCTCCGGTTGCTATCCAATTATTGGATGCTACCAAATTACAGAGTGGTTCTGCTGAGCCTAACCGTAAAAAAGTTGGATCGGTGACTTGGGATCAAGTTAAGGCAATTGCTGAAGATAAAATGCCTGATTTAAATGCATTTACTATCGAATCGGCAATGAGTATGGTTGCTGGTACAGCACGTAGTATGGGTATCACTGTTTCAGGTGATGCGCCTTTTAACTAATTATTTAACATTAACAGTTTACACTAGTGGCTAAGTTAACAAAAAATCAAAAAATAGCACACGCTAAACTAGAAGCCGGTAAGTCTTATACCTTAAAAGAAGCATCTGCTTTGGTAAAAGAAGTTACTACTACTAAATTCGATGCATCGGTTGATATCGATGTAAGTTTAGGAGTAGATCCTCGTAAAGCCAACCAAATGGTTCGTGGTATTGCTACTTTGCCTCATGGCACCGGTAAAACTGTTCGCGTTTTGGTACTTTGTACTCCCGATAAGGAAGAAGAGGCTAAAGCGGCCGGAGCAGATTTCGTAGGTTTAGACGAGTATGTTGCTAAAATTGAAGGTGGTTGGACAGATGTAGACATTATTATCACTACACCTGCGTGTATGGCAAAAGTTGGTAAATTGGGTCGTGTTTTAGGCCCACGTAACTTAATGCCAAACCCAAAATCGGGTACAGTAACTAACGAAGTTGGTAAAGCTGTAACTGATGTAAAAGGTGGTAAGATTGATTTTAAGGTTGACAAAACTGGTATCATTCACGCTTCAATAGGTAAAGTATCATTCTCTCCGGAGAAAATATACGAGAACGCGTTAGAAGTACTTCAAACGATCTCAAAATTAAAACCTTCTGCGGCTAAGGGAACTTATTTCAAGAGCATTCATGTTTCTTCAACAATGAGTCCCGGAATTTCAGTTGAAACTAAATCAGTAGCGGGGATCTAATTATGAACAGAGAAGAAAAACAAGAAGTAGTTTTAGCACTACAAGAGAAAATGCAAGAGTATGGTAATTTCTATATTACCGATACCTCTAGCCTATCTGTTGAAAAAATAAATGGCATCCGTCGCAAATGTTTCGAGAGTGGTATCGAAATGAAAGTTGCTAAAAATACCTTGATTAAAAAAGCAATCGAGGGATTGGAAGGCGATTCATCAGATATCTTCCCGGCATTAAAAGGTCAATCGGCTTTATTGTTTTCTAAAGTAGGTAATGCGCCAGCTAAGCTGATCAAAGCCCTAAGAAAAAATAAAGAAGAAAAACCTGTACTGAAAGCAGCGTATGTAGATACAGCAATATTTGTTGGAGATAACCAATTAGATGCATTGGTAAGCCTTAAATCAAGAGAAGAGCTTATCGGCGAAATTATTGGTTTATTACAATCGCCAGCTAAAAACGTTGTTTCTGCACTACAATCGGGCGGAGGTAAAATTGCAGGTATTGTTAAAACATTACAAGAAAGAGGTTAACGGACACCTTATAAGTTCGTATTTAAACAAACAATTTTGTAAAATTTTTTAAAATCTTAATAAAATGGCAGATTTAAAAGCGTTTGCTGAGCAATTGGTAAACTTAACAGTTAAAGAAGTTAATGAGTTAGCTCAAATCTTAAAAGACGAGTATGGTATCGAGCCTGCTGCTGCTGCAGTAGCTGTTGCTGCTCCTGCTGCTGGTGGTGCCGAAGGTGGTGCTGCTGCAGAAGAGAAAACATCTTTTGATGTAATCTTGAAAGAAGCTGGTGGTCAAAAATTAGCAGTTGTAAAACTAGTTAAAGACTTAACTGGTCTTGGTTTGAAAGAAGCTAAAGATTTAGTTGATGGTGCACCTAAAGAATTAAAAGCAGGTGTTGCTAAAGACGAAGCAGAAGCTCTTAAAAAACAATTAGAAGAAGCTGGAGCAGTAGTTGAAATTAAGTAATCACTTAATTTAAACGAACTCAAAAGAAAAGACTCCGACTGTAAAGTTGGAGTCTATTCCCGTTTATAAACATTTCATTTTGTTTGGTTGATGAAATGTTTCCTTTTTGAAACCAAAAAATAGTTTATTCTTAAACTAAATTAAATTTAGTCCCTTGGCAAATAAAGTCGACCAAAGAGTAAATTTTGCACGTAGTAAGCACGTAATCGATTATCCAGATTTTCTGGACGTGCAGTTGCAATCATTTAGAGAATTTTTTCAGATTGAAACTACTTCAGACAACCGTCATACCGAAGGTTTGTTTAAGGTATTTGCTGAAAATTTCCCAATCACTGATTCTAGAAACATCTTTGTTTTAGAATTTTTAGATTATTTTATTGACCCACCTCGTTATGACATCGCTGAATGTATTGACCGTGGGCTAACTTACAGCGTTCCGTTGAAAGCTAAATTAAAGCTTTCTTGTAACGATGCTGAGCACGAAGATTTTGAAACCATTATACAGGATGTATATTTAGGAACTATTCCTTATATGACCCCTAAAGGTACATTTGTAATTAACGGTGCAGAGCGTGTAATTGTATCACAGTTACACAGGTCGCCGGGTGTGTTCTTTGGCCAAAGCCGCCACACTAACGGTACTAAATTGTATTCTGCCCGTGTAATTCCGTTTAAAGGTTCTTGGATTGAGTTTGCCACAGACGTTAACAACGTAATGTACGCTTACATCGATCGTAAGAAAAAATTCCCGGTAACTACGTTATTGCGTGCTATTGGTTATGATTCTGATAAAGACATCTTAGAGCTTTTCGATTTAGCTGATGAAGTAAAAGTTAGCAAATCTGGTTTAAAGAAATACATCGGACGTAAACTAGCCGCTAGAGTGCTTAGAAAATGGGTAGAGGATTTTGTGGATGAAGATACCGGTGAAGTAGTTTCTATTGACCGTAACGAGGTAATCTTAGACAGGGATACCATTTTAGAAGACGAGCATATTGATTTAATCATCGATGCTGGTGTTAAAACTATCATTTTATCTAAAGATGATGGTGCATCGCAAGCTGATTATACCATTATATATAATACTTTACAAAAAGATACTTCAAACTCTGAAAAAGAGGCTGTGGAGAACATCTACCGTGCTTTGCGTAATGCAGAACCACCTGATGAGGAAACCGCAAGAGGTATTATTGAGCGTTTGTTCTTTTCGGATAAACGTTATGACTTAGGTGATGTTGGTCGTTACCGTATCAACCGTAAGTTAAAAATGGATACTCCAGATGATGTGAAAGTATTGACGAAGGCTGATATTATCGCTATCGTTAAATATTTGATTAAGTTAATCAACTCTAAAGAAGAAGTGGATGATATCGACCACTTATCAAACCGTCGTGTACGTACGGTAGGTGAGCAGTTGTACGCACAATTTGGTGTAGGTTTAGCCCGTATGGCCAGAACTATCCGTGAGCGTATGAACATCCGCGATAACGAGGTGTTTACGCCAACAGATTTGATCAACGCTCGTACATTATCGTCTGTTATCAACTCTTTCTTTGGTACCAACCAACTTTCGCAGTTCATGGATCAAACCAACCCATTGGCTGAGATTACGCACAAACGTCGTCTTTCGGCTTTAGGCCCGGGTGGTCTATCTCGTGAACGTGCAGGTTTCGAGGTTCGTGACGTTCACTATACGCACTACGGTCGTTTGTGTACCATCGAAACTCCAGAGGGTCCAAACATTGGTTTGATTTCGTCGCTTTGCGTTCACGCTAAGATTAACAGTTTAGGTTTTATCGAAACTCCTTACAAAAAAGTAGTGGATGGTAAAGTTTCAGTTAACGAAGATGTAATCTACCTATCAGCAGAAGATGAGGATGGTAAAACTATCGCTCAAGCTAATGCAGAGTACGATGATAAAGGTAATTTCGCTACGCCGCGTGTAAAAGCACGTTACGAGGGCGACTTCCCGATTATCGAGCCTGAGAAATTAGACTTGATGGATATTGCACCTAACCAGATTACGTCAATTGCTGCATCGTTAATTCCTTTCTTGGAGCACGATGATGCAAACAGGGCATTGATGGGATCGAACATGCAACGTCAGGCTGTACCATTGTTGCGTCCTGAAGCGCCAATTGTAGGTACAGGTTTAGAAGGTCGCGTTGCCCGTGACTCAAGAACTTTGATTAATGCAGAAGGAAACGGCGTAGTTGAATATGTAGACGCAAATCAAATTGTTATCAAATACGAGAGAAATGACGACGATCGTTTAGTTTCTTTCGAAGGCGATAGCAGGACTTATAAATTAACCAAGTTCAAAAAAACCAACCAAAATACTTGTATTAACTTAAAACCAATCGTTAAGAAAGGTCAAAAAGTTACCAAAGGACAAGTACTTTGCGAAGGTTATGCTACTCAAGATGGTGAATTGGCACTAGGAAGAAACTTAAAAGTAGCTTTCATGCCTTGGCAAGGATATAACTTTGAGGATGCGATTGTAATTAACGAGCGTATTGTTAGAGAAGACATCTTTACTTCATTGCACATCGAAGAGTTTGAACTAGAAGTGCGTGATACTAAGCGTGGTGAAGAGGAGTTAACTCCAGATATTCCTAACGTTTCTGAAGAGGCTACTAAAGACTTGGATGAAAATGGTATCATCCGTATTGGTGCAGAAGTGAAAGAAGGAGACATCCTGATTGGTAAAATTACACCAAAAGGAGAGTCTGATCCTTCACCGGAAGAGAAATTACTTCGTGCCATCTTTGGTGATAAAGCTGGCGACGTAAAAGATGCTTCGTTGAAAACTCCACCATCAATTAAAGGTGTAGTTATCGATACTAAGTTATTCTCTAGAGCTAAGAAAACTACAAAAGCTGAAGAAAAATCGGCAATTGAGAAGTTAGACAAGAAATATAATATCGCTACTGAGAACCTTAAAAACGAATTAGTAGATAAATTGTTCCAAATAGTAAATGGTAAAACCTCACAAGGCGTTTACAATGTTTACAAAGAACTTTTAATCGCTAAAGGCGCTAAGTTTACTCAAAAAATGTTAGCTGATTTAGAATATGCTCACATCAATCCGTACAAATGGACTACTGATGACGACAAAAATGAGCAAATTAAAATGTTGTTGCACAACTACGGTATCCGTGTAAACGAAGAACTAGGTGCTTACAAACGTGATAAATTTGCCATTAGCGTTGGAGACGAGCTTCCATCAGGAATTGTTCAAATGGCTAAAGTTTATGTAGCTAAAAAACGTAAACTAAAAGTAGGTGATAAGATGGCCGGTCGTCACGGTAATAAGGGTATTGTTGCCCGTATTGTACGTGATGAAGATATGCCTTTCTTAGACGATGGAACTCCGGTTGATATTGTGTTGAACCCACTAGGTGTACCTTCACGTATGAACTTGGGCCAGATCTACGAAACCGTATTGGCTTGGGCAGGTAAAGAATTGGGCGTGAAATTCGCTACTCCAATTTTTGACGGTGCTAAGAGCGATGAGGTAGAAGAATGGATTGCTAAAGCAGGTTTGCCAGCTTCTGGTAGAACTTACTTAAACAATGGTTTAACAGGCGAGAAATTTGACCAACCGACCACAGTAGGTATTATTTATATGCTGAAATTAGGTCACATGGTTGATGATAAGATGCACGCCCGTTCTATCGGACCATACTCATTAATTACACAACAACCATTGGGTGGTAAAGCTCAGTTCGGTGGTCAGCGTTTTGGTGAGATGGAGGTTTGGGCATTAGAGGCATTCGGTGCTGCTAATATCCTTCAAGAGATTTTGACCGTGAAATCGGATGATGTTATTGGAAGGGCCAAAACTTACGAAGCCATTGTTAAAGGCGAAAACCTACCAACTCCAGGTGTACCAGAATCGTTCAACGTATTGGTACACGAGTTACGCGGCTTAGGTTTAGATATTACGTTAGACTAACGTTGAAAAGTTGTAAGGTTGGAATGCTTTAAGGTTGCCTTTAACATTCCAACTTTTTAAACCTTCCAACATTTAAACACATTAGTATGTCTTACAAAAAGGATAATAAATTAAAAAGTAACTTCACGTCAATTACCATTAGCTTGGCATCTCCAGAGAACATTTTGGAGCGTTCGAGCGGTGAAGTTTTAAAGCCTGAAACCATTAACTATCGTACTTATAAACCAGAACGTGATGGTTTGTTCTGCGAACGTATTTTTGGTCCGGTAAAAGATTACGAATGTCATTGCGGTAAATACAAACGTATCCGTTATAAAGGTATTGTTTGCGATCGTTGTGGTGTTGAAGTAACAGAAAAGAAAGTACGTAGAGAGCGTATGGGGCACATCAACTTGGTGGTACCTGTGGCGCACATCTGGTATTTCCGTTCTTTACCTAACAAAATCGGTTATCTTTTAGGCTTGCCAACCAAAAAATTAGATTTGATTATTTACTACGAACGTTATGTAGTAATTCAAGCTGGTTTAATGGCAGAGCAAGGTATCCAATTCATGGATTTCTTAACAGAAGAAGAATACCTTGATATTTTAGATAAATTACCTAAAGAAAATCAATATTTAGACGATAAAGATCCTAATAAATTTGTGGCCAAAATGGGTGCAGAGGCCTTAGAAGATTTATTGAAACGTATCGATTTAGATAGTTTATCTTATAACTTACGTCACCAAGCTGCTAACGAAACTTCTCAGCAACGTAAAAACGAGGCGTTGAAACGTCTTCAAGTTGTAGAGGCTTTCCGTAGTTCAAGAGAAAATATCGAGAATAACCCAGAGTGGATGATTATTAAAATCGTTCCGGTTATTCCGCCAGAGTTACGTCCATTAGTTCCATTGGAAGGTGGTCGTTTCGCAACTTCAGATTTGAACGATTTATATCGTCGTGTGATTATTCGTAACAACCGTTTAAAACGTTTAATCGAGATTAAAGCACCAGAAGTTATTTTACGTAACGAAAAACGTATGTTACAGGAAGCTGTTGACTCGTTGTTCGATAACTCGCGTAAAGTAAATGCTGTTAAAACTGAAGGTAACCGTGCCTTGAAATCACTTTCAGATATCTTGAAAGGTAAACAAGGTCGTTTCCGTCAAAACTTGTTAGGTAAACGTGTTGACTATTCAGCCCGTTCGGTAATTGTTGTAGGTCCAAACCTTAAATTACACGAGTGCGGTTTACCAAAAGATATGGCTGCCGAGCTTTACAAACCATTCATCATTCGTAAGATGATTGAGCGTGGTGTGGTAAAAACAGTAAAATCGGCTAAGAAAATTGTTGATAGAAAAGATCCACTAGTTTGGGATATCCTTGAAAATGTATTAAAAGGACATCCAGTGTTGTTAAACCGTGCACCTACGTTACACAGATTAGGTATCCAGTCTTTCCAACCTAAATTAGTAGAGGGTAAAGCTATCCAATTACACCCATTAGTGTGTACAGCGTTCAACGCCGACTTTGACGGTGACCAGATGGCAGTTCACTTACCATTAGGTAATGCTGCAATTTTGGAAGCCCAAGTATTAATGTTGGCTGCTCACAACATCCTTAACCCTGCTAACGGTACACCTATTACAGTACCTTCTCAAGACATGGTTTTAGGTCTTTACTATATTACTAAAGGTCGTAAAACTGATGATAAGAGAGTAGTAAAAGGTCAGGGAATGAGTTTCTACTCGGCAGAGGAGGTAATTATTGCCTACAACGAGAAGATGGTAGATTTACATGCTTGGATTAAAGTTAAAGCTAACGTTAAGGAAGCAGATGGAACTATCGTTAACAAACTGATTGAAACTACTGTTGGTCGTGTATTGTTTAACCAATTAGTACCGGAAGAAGTAGGTTATATCAACGAGCTATTGACCAAAAAGTCTTTAAGAGATATTATTGGTGAGGTAGTGAAAATTACCGGTATGGCTCGTTCGGCCAAGTTCTTGGATGATATCAAAGAATTAGGTTTCCAAAGTGCATTCCGTGGAGGTTTATCGTTCAACTTACAAGACGTAAATATTCCAGTAGAGAAACATACTTTATTAGAGCAAGCTGCTAACGAAGTTGAAGAGGTAAGAAACAACTATAACATGGGTTTCATTACCAACAACGAGCGTTACAACCAAATTATCGATATCTGGACCCGTATCAACAACCGTTTAACTACGTTTGTGATGAACCAATTATCATCAGATAATCAAGGTTTCAACTCTGTTTATATGATGCTTGACTCTGGAGCCCGTGGTTCTAAAGAGCAGATTCGTCAGTTGGCAGGGATGAGGGGCTTAATGGCTAAACCTCAAAAATCTGGTTCCGGTGGTGAGATTATCGAAAACCCAATCTTGTCGAACTTTAAAGAAGGGTTATCGGTATTAGAGTACTTTATCTCTACCCACGGTGCTCGTAAAGGTTTGGCAGATACAGCGTTAAAAACGGCGGATGCGGGTTACTTAACCCGTCGTTTGCATGACGTAGCGCAAGATATGATTGTTAATGATGTAGATTGTGGTACTTTAAGAGGTATGTACACTACGGCATTAAAAGATAACGAAGATATTGTTGAGCCGCTATACGAGCGTATTTTGGGACGTACTTCATTACATGATGTTTACAACCCATTAAATGGTGAGTTATTGGTAGGTGCAGGTCAAGATATTGACGAGGATGTTGCGAAAGCAATCGAAGAATCTCCGTTAGAAGGTATCGAAATTCGTTCGGTATTAACTTGTGAGAATAAACGCGGTGTTTGTGCATTATGTTACGGACGTAATTTGGCATCGGGTAAACGTGTTCAACGAGGTGAGGCTGTTGGTGTAATTGCGGCACAGTCAATCGGTGAGCCGGGTACACAGTTAACACTTCGTACTTTCCACGTGGGGGGTACGGCGTCTAACATTGCCAACGAATCGCAAATTAATGCCAAATTTGATGGTGTAATTGAGTTTGAAAACTTACGTACCGTACAAACTACTACCGAAGACGGTGTTGTTGATATCGTTTTAGGTCGTTCGGGCGAGTTCAGAATTGTTGAGCAGGGAACTAATAAAGTAATCGTGAACAACAATATCCCTTATGGTGCATTCTTATATGTAAAAGAGGGAGATAAAGTTGCCAAAGGCGATAAAATTGTTTCTTGGGATCCATATAACGCAGTTATTATCTCAGAATTTGCAGGTAAAATTGAATTTGATGCCATTATTGATGGCGTAACTTACCGCGAAGAATCTGACGAGCAAACTGGTCACCGTGAAAAAGTAATTATTGATACTCGCGATAAAACCAAAAACCCTTCTATCAAGGTATTGGATAAAAAAGGCGATGTAATCAGAACTTACAACATCCCGGTAGGCGCACACATTGCAGTTGATGAAGGTGAAGCTGTACAAAGCGGACAGGTATTAGTTAAAATTCCTCGTGCTACTGGAAAAACACGAGATATTACAGGTGGTTTACCTCGTGTAACCGAGTTATTCGAGGCTCGTAATCCTTCAAATCCGGCAGTTGTTACCGAGATTGATGGTGTGGTAACTTTAGGTGGTATCAAACGCGGTAACCGAGAAATTACTATCGAGTCTAGAGATGGAGAGATTAAAAAATATCTTGTTCCACTTTCTAAACACATCTTGGTACAGGATAACGACTTTGTAAAAGCAGGTATGCCATTGTCTGATGGTTCTATCTCTCCGGCAGATATCTTAGCAATTAAAGGTCCTGCGGCAGTACAAGAATACTTAGTAAATGGTATCCAAGAGGTTTATCGTTTGCAAGGTGTGAAAATCAACGATAAGCACTTTGAGGTAATTGTACACCAAATGATGCAGAAAGTGCATATTGAAGATCCGGGAGATACCCGTTTCTTAGAAAATGACTCTGTTGACCGTTGGGATTTTATGGACGAGAACGATGATATCTACGACAAAAAAGTTGTTGTTGAAGCAGGGGATTCGACTACCGTAAAACCAGGTCAGATTATTTCGGTACGTAAATTAAGAGATGAAAACTCTCAGTTGAAGCGTCAGGATTTGAAACAGATTGAAGTTAGAGATGCTCAACCGGCTACTGCAAGTTCAGTACTACAAGGTATTACTCGTGCTTCATTGGGTACTAAATCGTTCATTTCTGCGGCATCATTCCAAGAAACTACAAAAGTGTTAAACGAAGCTGCAATTGCAGGTAAGAAAGACAAAATGTTAGGCTTGAAAGAAAACGTAATTGTTGGTCACTTGATTCCATCAGGTACTGGTGTACGTGGCTACGAGCGTATCATTGTAGGTTCTCAAGAAGAGTATGATAAATTGTTGGCTTCGAAACAAGAAGAAGTAGAAGCGTAATAGAGATTGTTAGAAAGCATTTGTTTCTAACAGAAACTAAAGCCCCGAACAAATTTGTTCGGGGCTTTTTTATTTTTGAATGTATCTTTTAAAAAGTTTAGTTTTGTTCTTATGGAACAACAGAACGAAAATCAGTTAAATATAGAATTGGCAGAAGAAATTGCCGAAGGTATATTCTCCAATTTAGCAATCATTACACATTCTAATACCGAATTTGTATTAGATTTCATCAGGGTAATGCCGGGCATTCCCAAAGCAAAAGTAAAATCGAGAATTATTTTAACCCCGGAGCATGCCAAACGTTTAATGCATGCCATGCAAGATAATATCGAAAAATTTGAAGCAGTTCACGGTCGTATAAAAACACAGGACGAAACCGCATTTCCAATGGGGTTTGGAGGGCCAACCGCACAAGCATAAATAATTTTTAAAGGGCTTGTTGTGATAAATAAGCCTTTATAATTACATTTTAGGTATTTATAAAGAATTTCTTAGGATTACTTTTGCCGGGTCACGCAAGGTAATTACTTCTTTATTTAATATTGCTTTTGCGGCTTCTTCGCCCATTTTGTTGAAATCGGTGCTAATGACTGTAATACCATTCTCTAATACTTCTTTAACCGCAGTATCATTATATGAAATTAAACCGATGTCTTTTCCAAGTTTCCAGTGCTTTTTTCTGGCAATTTTAATGATATTTACATCGTCTAGGTCATAACGGCTAAAGGTAATATAGGCATCTCCTTTTCTGCATGAATTCTCTTTTACAGTGTTGAGAATGATATATTTCTTTTCGTATCGCTGACAAAATATCTCAAACCCTTCAATAATATCTTTGGCATGAAAGGCTTCTGTTGGCGCAATAAGCACTAATCTGCTATATTTTTCTAGATGAGGAATAAGTGTTGTAAGGGCATCCTCAATATCAGATTTATGGTCTTGATATATACACGTATAATTTCCAGAAAGACCATGCTCTTGATGGTCTATGATTATTCTTTTTTTAGGAGGAATTAGGTTGAGCACATCTTTTACATTTCCGTGCAAAAAAGTAACCACAACAAAGTGCGTATAGTTTTTTAAATTTTCTGTAACCAGCTTTTCAAAAACCTTAAAATTATGGTGGTGAAAAAAGACATCAACATCAGCTTTGTCCTTGGCCGTTTCTAAAAATGAATGGTATACCCTATCCCGTAGCACATTCATTTTATCAAAAATAAGACAAATGCGATAGGGATGATATTGAACTATCTTTTTTACATAATATCCTTTTCTATATTCGGCCTCAATAATCCCCTTTTCCAAAAGGTAATTTAATCCCTTTAGGGCTGTTTCCTTACTGATTTTTAGCTGCTGAGTTAATTGTTGAAGAGAGGGTAGTCTATCATTTATTTTTAGCTGTTCAGTTTCGATGAGATGATTGATATATTCTGCCAATTGAAGATATTTCATTCTATGCGAAGATTTTTTATCGCTATTTTCTTCTTGGGTATTGTGCCCGTTGGCATGCTCAGCCACTGAATTCATAATTATTTTTATATATTTTTTGTTATTACAAAACTAAATTATATTTTTGAATTACAAATATAAACCAAACCAGACCAGACCAATTATAATTAGATATATTTTTATTCTGCTTTAAACGGATTTATTCCTGCCAGCCTGTAAAAAGTGTAGGAAGCCAAATAAGAGAATGCACTAACCAAGTATTGAACGATGGAAAAAACAAAATCAGTATTCCAACAGCGGTGTCTCGCCTTTTTAATATTAATATTCTTATCGGGTATTTCTGAGGCCTTTGCACAACAGGAAATAAAAGGTAAAGTTACCGATAGGCATGGTCCTGTTCCTGGCGCCACCATAAGGCTAAAGGATACAAAATTAATGGCGACCAGTGATAGCAATGGAGATTTTATAATAAAAACAACCGTTAAACAAGGTGTGCTGATTTTTTCTTTTACAGGCTATAAAACAGCAGAAATTCAGATTGATGGTAGAGCTATTATTAATGTTACTTTAGAGGAGCTGGTGTCTGTATTGGATGAGGTGATAGCTATTGGTTATGGTACAATAAAAAAGGGAGATTTGACAGGGGCTACAGGCTCAATGAAACTAAATAAAACAGAAGAACAATCCTATTCTAGTTTCGACCAAATGTTGTCCGGCAGGGTTGCAGGAGTATCGGCATATCAAAGTTCAGGAGAACCAGGAAGTGGTGTAGTAATAGAAGTGAGAGGAGCAAATTCTATCTCTACATCCACAAGACCATTATATGTAATAGATGGAATACCTATTGAGGAACCCAAGTTAGGTAGTTTGGTAGATACTTATGCTTCCGCAAATGTAACTAATCCTTTGGCGGCTATCAATCCGAATGATATTGAAACTATTGATGTACTTAAGGATGCTTCGGCTACTGCAATTTATGGCTCCAGAGGAGCAAATGGTGTAGTCTTAATTACTACCAAATCTGCAAAATCAGGAGCAGCCGTAGTTAATTTTAATTATTCTACCAGTGTTGCCAGCTTAATTAATCCGTTAAAAATGCTTAATTCGGAACAATATGCTGCACTTTCTAATGAGATTAGTATTAATAGAGGAAATTCAGTAATTCCATTTACAAATGAAGAATTACAAAATCTTCCCGAATATGACCATTTTAATGAGGTTTCTCAAAACGCACTGACTTATGATGCTGGTTTTAGCGTATCAAGTGGAGATAAAGTTCAAAAGGTATATTTTTCAGGTCAATATTATAAACAAGATGGCGTAATTCTTAATTCTGATTTGACGAGATATAGTGGGCTATTCAAATATGAAAGAAAGATTAATGACAAACTGGTTTTCAATACTAACATCAAGTTAAGCCAAACATCTAGCAGGGGAACATATACTGCTGGCGGAGTAAGTTCCAGGGGAATTATACAAGACCTTATTACTTGGGCGCCCACATCGCCATTGGTAAATCCAGATGGTTCTTATAATAATATCGCTTCATTTAGGTACGGTAAAGACCGGTTTGCAACACAAAATGCCGATATTACCCAGTATGAAAATAACCCGATAGCCGAGGCTTTGGGATATTACAATAGAAATTCGTCATTTCAGTTGATAGGTAGTGCTGGTCTAACATATAATATCACTAAACGATTATCTGCCAATGCGAAATTGGGTACTACTATTTATAATTCACTTCTGGAAGGATATAGACCATCTTATATTTTCTATAACCCAACGGATATTACTAAGGGATATGCTTCTTCTGGAACTTCTTCCGGAACTAAGATGCTTTACGAAGGTACTTTAGATTATAAAAATACATTTAACAAAAAACATGATTTAACGGTACTGTTGGGTACAACTTTAGAAGACTACACTCAGAAAGTGTATAAAGCAGCAAGTAGTAATTTTGTACAAGATATAACAGGGGTTTTTTCTATGCAAGGTGGCAGTACGCCGTCTATACCTTTCTCAGATTACTCAAATTATGCATTGCTATCTTTTTTGGGAAGAGTAAATTACACCTATAATGGCAAATATTTGTTAACCATTTCGGGGCGTTATGATGGCTCTTCAAAATTTGGAGACAATAATAAATTTGGTTTTTTCCCCTCAGCGGCAATTGCTTGGAAAATTGATAAAGAAAAATTCTTTGTTAACCATCTGCGGGCTATTGATGAATTTAAACTACGTTTAAGTTATGGTGTTACAGGAAATCAATCTTTGCCGCCATACCAATCTATTCCTCAGTTAAATACAGGCAATAGGGGAGCGGTGTATAATAATCCAATTTTTGGAAATGCTATACAGAGCGGATATTCTCCATTGGGATTGCCAAATGAAGATTTAAAATGGGAAACAACTACACAGTTTAACGTAGGTTTAGATATCGGAGTGTTTAAAAACCGCATTAAATTATCGGCAGATGCTTACTACAAAAAAACAGATGATTTACTGTTAGATGCCAATATTCCTTCCTCATCGGGTTTTTCTACTGTATTTATGAATATTGGAGCCATTGAAAACAAAGGCTTGGAGTTTACCTTAAGTACGGTAAATGTCGCTAAATCTAAATTTAAATGGAATTCTGATTTTAATATCTCTTTTAACAGAAATAAGTTATTGGCATTAACAGGAGGCAATAACACTACCGCATTAGTTGGCGCTATCTTAAATGTACCATTGGCTCAAATCCAAGTTGGTAGGCAAGTTGGTGAGTTTTATGGCTATGTAACTGATGGTATTTGGAATGCCCAAACACTTGCAACTAAGCCTTCTACTTTTATGGTAGGCGCAAGGGCTGGCGATAGGAGGTATGCAGATATCAATGGCGATGGAATACTTAATCAGGATGATAGGGTGTATATGGGAAGTTCCATACCTAAGTATTACGGAGGCATCAATAATAATTTTAGATATGGCAATGTAGAATTGGATGTATTTTTTAACTTCTCTTACGGCGCTAACAAATTAAATCTAATTAGATGGACAACCGAAAGTTTAAATGGTATCTTAAATCAATCGGCGGCAACAGTAGACCGATGGACACCCGATAATCTTGATGCTAAATATCCAGCTGCGGGCAACTACACCAATGCTAGAGAAATCTATGACGATTTGGTAGAAAACTCCTCATTTATCAGATGCAAGAATATAAGTATCTCTTATTTTTTGCCAAAATCTTTATTGGGCAAGTTAAAACTGAAGAGTGCTAAAATATATGGAGGTGTACAGAATTTATTCATCATAGATTCTTATTCGGGCTTTAGTGCAGAATCTGTTCCAACCCGCGACAATGGGATAAATAGAGGAATTGACCAAGGAATTTATCCCGACTCGAGGACTTTCAAATTTGGTCTTAATTTAAATCTGTAAAAACCTAAAGAAGTAAACTCATGAAAGCAAAATTTTATATATCGACCATTCTTTTAATTGTTGCTACTTCTTCATGCAAAAAGATGTTGGAGGAAAATACCAAGAGCTATTTGTCAAACACCAATTTTTACGCATCTGCTAGCGATGCCGTTGCAGCAATAAATTCTGTGTATGGACCATTGCAAGACGACCTGGTTTTCCTTTACTATCAACAGTTAACCGAAGTGCCAACAGATGATGTAACTATAGCCAATGCTACGGTTGCCGCTCGTGTAGAGCTAGAGAACTTTCAGTATAACGGTACTCATGTTTCGGTAGTAAACGTATGGAAAAATGCCTATATCATGATTAGTAGAGCAAATGTTGTACTTAGCCGTGTACCACCTATTGTAATGGATTCTAGGCTAAAAACTAGGATTTTGGCAGAAGCCAGATTTATGCGTGCCTTTGCCTATTTTAGATTGGTTAGATTATTTGGAAAAGTGCCATTAGTGCTTGAAGAAGTAACTAATCCTAAAGATATCTACCCCAAATCGGAAGAAATAGCCTCGATTTACCAAGCTATTATTGAGGACTTAAAATTTGCAGAAGTAAATTTAGATACCAAATATGATTTCGGTAATCCAGAGTATGGAAGACCAACTATTGGCTCTGCAAAATCCCTATTAGCCAATGTGTATTTAACCATGGCAGGAGAACCTCTTAAAGATTCTAGTAAATATCAACTAGCGGCTGATAAAGCAAAAGAAGTTATCGATAATAAAAGTACCTATGGTTACGAGATGGTTGCCAATGTGATAGACCTTTTCGATTATAAAAAAGAAAGCACCAATACCGAAGTTGTGTTCTATTCTAGGGCATTTAGTGGTTATCCTGCAACCAGCCGTTATTTCTCTAGGATGTATAATTTATATGTAACCGCATCGGCATTTATACCCACCACACAAATAAGAACACTGTATACCACAACCGACGATAGGAGTAAATTGATCACCTCAAATCGGAGAATTGGGAAGTACATAGATGCCGAACACGGTACAGATGCAGATAATGACTATCCATTAATTAGATATACAGAAGTTTTGTTGACTTATGCCGAATCGCTTATTGAGATAGGGGGAGTAGATAACCTAAGTGCAGGTCTAGCTATCATCAATCAAATAAGAGCGAGAGCAAAATTAACTACGCCATTAACTGTAAATATGAGCGATGCTGCAGCCGCACAAATTACCGTTAGGAAAATGTTGAGAGATGAAAGAAGATTGGAGCTTGCATTTGAAGGGCAACGTTGGCACGATCTGGTAAGATGGGGCACACTGGTTCCGGTGATGCAGGCTGCTGGTATTAATACGGTACAGGAAAAAAATAAGGTTTTCCCTATACCTTCTATAGAATTAGATGTTAACCCAAATTTATTGCCTAACGGATATTAAGATAAAGAAATATGAGAAGATATTATTTGCTCTTTTTAGTGCTGTTAACATTTAGTACATATGCCCAGACTACTGTTTTAGATGGAAAATGGAACTTTTCTATTGACCCCATGCAAGTAGGAGATAAATTGGGCTGGACCACTATCAAGAGCCAGTTTGATAAATGGGAAGAGGTAGAGGTACCACATTGTTTTTCTGACGAACCACGGTACATGTTCTATACAGGACATTGCTGGTATGGTAAAAAAATTAAGATACAGCCAAAGTCTACAACTAATAAATTATTCTTAAGATTTGAAGCCGTATTCTACAAATGTAACGTATACCTCAATGGAAAACATGTTGGAGCGCATGAAGGAGGTTATACTCCATTTGAATTAGACATAACTTCACAGGTTAAGGCTGGTGCTGATAATAGTCTTATTGTTAAGGTTGATAATAGCTATGATACTTTAAGTGTACCAGGAGCAAAAAAGATGCCCGCCTTGGGTTCTGGTTTACCTTATAATGCACCTTTTCCTTGGATAAATTATGGGGGGATTATTCGCTCGGTTAAATTAATTGAACGCCCTTCGGTATACATCAAAAATGTAAAAATAGAAGCAGAACCAGATTTAGCCAAAGGAAATGCTAGTCTAAAAATCAAAACATTTATCATCAATACAACGCAAGAAAACTTAAAGCCTGACGTGTCTGCAAATGTATTTCTTAACGGTGCACAAATCCCTTTAAAATTCTCGATAGAAAAAAGCGAAGTATCTGCAAATGGAGAAACGGCTGTAATGTTAACTGCCAATATGCCCAAACAAAAAGTAAAGCTCTGGAATATTGATAACCCTGTCTTGTATCAGTTAAAGCTAGCTATGGGCGATGATACGTTAAGCAAGAATTTTGGATTCAGAAAGATAGAGATTAAAGGCAATAAATTCTTGTTAAATGGTAACGAATTAAGTTTAGGAGGAGCAAATCGGGTTTCTGATTATCCGGGCGAAGGTTCCAAAGACCCGACTTATCTATTGGACAAAGATTTAAAGCTCATGAAAGAATCTGGCATGGTGCTGCAACGCATTGCACACTATGCAGTTAACGAATACCTGTTAGATTGGGCAGATAAGTATGGTATGCTCATCATTAACGAAGCAGGTAATTGGGGCATGGAAGAGGCACTGATGGCAAATGAAATTATTAGAACTAAATACAGGCAACAGGCTAGGGAAATGATAGAAAGAGATTGGAACCATCCGAGTGTTATAGGTTGGAGTGTAGGTAATGAGTATAAAGCAGATTTGCCAGAAGGAATAAGATGGACAAAAGATATGTACGAATTTACCAAAAAGCTAGATGGCACAAGACCTATTACCTTTGCCAGTAATACCATCTTTAGAGCAAAAAATCCGACAGAAGAAAGCTCCAAATATGTAGATTTTGTAAGTGCCAATCTATACGGAAGCGATTCCATCAAGCTAGAGAAAATTATCAAAGCCTTTCCAGATAAGCCATTATTTATAAGTGAATTTGGCTTAAGGGTAGATAAATACGAAACGGAAGACCAACGTATAGAAGACATGAAGAAAGTGTTGGCTATTTATAGAAAGTATCCCATAATAGGTGCTTCGCTATGGGCATTTAACGATTATCGTAGTCAGTACGCAAACACCGCAAAAGATGGTTACAGACCTTGGGGTGTGGTTACTGCGGACAGAAGCAAAAGAAAAATGTACGATTTCCTAAAAAATGAATTTGCACCCGCAACCTGTGAAATCAACAGTGTAAATGATAAAGTTCTGCTAAAAATTACAGCAAGAAATACATTTCCAAAGAAAATAATGGAAGGTTATAAAATTAAGTACGGAAGCAATATCTACGAACTTAAAAAGCTAAATCCGGGAGAAACAGAAACTCTGGAAATAAAAGTAAATGAGGGTAATGAAACCAATGTGTATTTAATAGACCCACTTGGCTTTGAGGTTGCCCACTGGAAAAAATAATGTAATTAACCAATTATAAACCTAAATCAATATTATGAAAAAGACATTATTATGGATATGCCTTAGTGGAATAAATATACTGTCTTATGCACAGTCTTTTGTTCCAGGCAATCTGGTGGTTACCAGATATGGAAATGGTACAGACGCTTACCCGACAACATCTAATGAAGCTGTTGCCGTTTTTCTAGATGAATATACCAGAGAAGGAACTTTTGTAAGAACCATAGCTTTCCCTACTGATGCTAACGGAGCTACGCAACCTTATCGGTTTACGGGAAACAGTACAGCCGCAACAGAAGCATTATTAACCTTAAGCGCAAATCGTCAGTATTTGGTTGCTGTTGGCTATAATGTAGCCTCGGGAGCAAGTATTTCAAGTAGTAATTCACGCACAATAGCCGTAGTTACATCAGATGGTGCGATTAATACAACAACTATCACCAATGGTAATATCGGAGCTACTAGGAGTGCCATCATTTCTGATGATAAGGCGAATATATGGGTAGCTGGAGCAGCCAATGCTGCGTTAAGGTATATGCCATTTGGAAGTACTGCTAATGGTTATACAAACTTAATTACTACACCTACCAGCAGCCGTAGCTTAGCTATTTATGGTGGACAATTATATATATCGGGTACATCTTTGTTGGGCACTGTTACGGGAGGTAGTCCGGCTGGTTTGCCTACAAGTGGTACACCTACAATAACTAATTTGCCGGGTTTTGCGCCTGCAAGTGCAAATATAGGACAGTTTGTACTGTTTGATGGCAATGGAGATGGCACATTGGATATTGTCTATTATACAGATGAAACAAATCCTGGAAATATTCTTAAATATGTTTTTGATGGAACAAATTGGAATGCTAAAGGTTCGGTAAATACTACAACCCCTGCCACAACCCAAGGCATACGCTCTATTACTGGTCATATGGTAGGCAATACAGCAATCCTATATGCCGTAACTACCACACTGGGAACATCTTCTTTAATTAAAATGACTGATGCCAATGCATTAACAACAACAATTAACGCCACCGATAATGCACCAGAAAAATTGGTAGACGCCCCAGCAAATACACGTTTTAGAGCCGTGGCTTTTGCACCAGGCACTACAGATGCTTCTCTTCCAGTAGAGCTTAAATCTTTTAAAGGCAGTAAAATGAATGGAGGTGTATTGTTGAATTGGGTTACACAATCTGAAAACAATAATGCGGGTTTTGAGATAATGCGCTCTGGAGATGGAACAACATTTGAAAAAATAGGATATGTTACAGGAAAAGGGAATAGTGCCACAGAAATTACCTACTCGTACCGAGATACTAACCCACTGTCTGGAGTTAATTATTATAGGCTCCTGCAAAAAGATTATGATGGAAAAACTACTCCATCGCAATATGTAGCAGTAGATTTTGGACTAAAATCAGATGATTTTAACGTATATAAAACTGGAGATGGATTTGAAATTTCATTTCATAGTGCAGAAGCAGGAAAGGCAAAAGTTAAATTGACCAATATGATAGGAAACTTAGTTTATGATGAAGATTTACAACTGAACAAAGGGATAAATAAATTCAAGCTGGGAAACAACTATCCATCGGGAACTTATATAGCTACCCTCAGTGTAAATAGCGGTGTAGCCAGTAAAAAAATAATTAAATAATCTTCTGAAAGGAGAAAGACTGATGAAAAAGAAATGGCTGTGGTTTCTGTTCTTTATTGGATATGCCTACCATATAAATGCCCAAGTACCAGATTTTTCTGCTGTGCCAGGGGTGGTAATTGGACATAAGCCAAAATCCAGTAATATCTATATTGGTTCTCCGTCTATACAGATTTTACCTAATGGTAATTATGTGGCTTCTCATGATATTACGGGAACAAGTGGAGTAGAACATAAAACAGCAGTTTTCATATCAAGTGATAAAGGAAATACTTGGTTATTTGCTGATAGTGTTAATATGGTAGGAGGTCAGTTGTTTTATCATAACGATGTTCTTTATCTTCATGGCTTTGGTTTTGGAGATATGTTCATTTCAAAATCGGAAGATGGAGGAGTAACATGGAGTCCAGTGGTTACCATTATGAACAAAACCTCTACCGTAAGATATCAGCAAGCTCCTACACCATTTATTGTACATAATGGACGTATATGGCATGCTACCGAAGCAATGGCACCACCTTGGGGCTACGGCACACAACAAGCCTGTGTAATCAGTGCCGATGTGAACGCCGATTTGATGAACCCTGCCAGTTGGCGCAGGTCTAACCTTGTTCCCTTTAATTCCAGTTGGACACAGGGTACTTCATTTATGGAAGGAAACATTGTGTTATCCCCAGACAATAGCCTTAAGATAATTTTAAGAGTAAACCCAGATGACAATATAGCAGCGGTAATTCCTGTTGCAAATGATGGATATACCATAGATGGCGTTTCAACAAGTTTTATCGATTTTCCCGGAGCAAGAAAGAAATTTGCCATTAGATATGATGCCTTAACAGGTAAATATTGGTCGTTAAGTAATTATGTTCTTCCCGATTATGTAGGTGGTGATGTGGGCAGAACACGTAACTCACAAGTGCTTGTCTCTTCAACAGATTTGGTGAATTGGAGCATTAATGCATTGGTTCTTTTTCATTCAGACACCCAATATCATGGCTTTCAATATTTAGATTGGCAGTTTGATGGAGCAGATATTGTAGCAGTATCAAGAACAGCATACGACGATGGACTGGGAGGAGCGCATAATCAACATGACTCTAATCTACTTACCTTTCATCGGTTCAAGAATTTCAGAACATTAACAACCCCTTCAGAATGGCAATATTTAATGGAGGATATCACAGATTTCCCTATTGCCAACTTACCAGCCTTTACTCCAGGAAATCTAGTAGTAACTAGATATGGAAATGGAACAGATAACTATCCAACTACCTCAAATGAAGCAGTGCCGGTATTCTTGGATGAATATACCGAAACAGGTTCTTTAATTACGAGCCGTAGTTTTCCTACGGTAGCCAATGGTACTGTACAGCCCTATCAATTTACAGGAAATAGTACTGCCAATACAGAAGCAATATTAGCGTTAAGTGCTAACAAGCAATACTTAGCCGCAGTAGGCTATAATGTAGCTCCGGGAGCAATTATTTCAAGTGGTAATTCGCGTACAATAGCTGTAATTACAGCAGATGGCAACATCAATACCAGCACCATTACCAATGGAAATATAGGTACTCCCCGTTGTGCCGTAATTGCCGATAATGGAAACGATATCTGGTTTGCGGGTTCTGCTAACGCCGCATTGAGGTATATGGCATTTGGCAGTGGAGCAACCTCCTATACTAATCTAATTACCTCAACCACTAACGGAAGAAGTTTGGCTATTTATGGAGGACAATTATACATGTCTACTTCAAATACTGCCGGAGGGGAGCCAGCTAAGCTAGGACCTGTAACAGGTGGAAGTCCATTGGGTATGCCTACTTCGGGAAATCCAAGTATTACCAGTTTTTCGGGTTTGCCTTCTGGGATGAATGCCGGACAGTTTGTATTGTTGGATGGTGATAATGATGGCGAATTGGATTTGTTGTATTATGTAGATGAAACCAGTCCTGGCAATATTATCAAATATGCTTTTACCGGAAGTACGTGGCTTGCCAAAGGTTCGGTAAACACAACTACTCCTGCCACAACCCAGGGCATACGCTCTATTACAGGTTACGTGCAGAGCAATACAGCTATACTATATGCGGTAACCACTACATTAGAAACATCTTCATTAATCAAAATGACAGATGCAAATGCTGTTTCTTCAACTATAAGTGTTGCTAATAATGCTCCGGTAAAAATTATTAGTGCCCCAGCAAAAACCCGATTTAGGGCTGTAACTTTTGCACCCAGTGCTGCAACTACAATGTATAGCGTTTTGCCTGTAGAACTAAGGTCTTTTAAAGGGAATAAAACAAATAAAGCAATAACGTTAAGTTGGATTACGCAATCTGAAAATAACAATGCTGGTTTTGAAGTACAACGTTCAACAGATAGTAAAGGATACCAAAGGATTGGCTATATAAAAGGGCAGGGAAACAGTAAGATAGCTTTTTCCTATCATTATCGCGACGAAAGCCCTTTGTCAGGCATCAACTATTATCGTTTGGTACAAACAGATTATAATGGAAAATCAGTAATCTCTCAGCCAATAGCCGTTGATTTTGGTTTAAGAACATCTAGCCTTAATGTGTACAAAACGGAAGATAGCTTTGAAATAACGGTAGAAACACAAAATGAAAGTAATGCAAGATGGGTGCTTGCAGACACCTCTGGTAAGATATTAATGGAACAAAAGGTAATTCTGCAAAAAGGAGTGAGCAGGTTTAAGGTTTCACATCATTCATATCCTGCTGGCATTTACATTGCAACCTTGCATATTGATAAAAACGTATTAAGTAAAAAAGTTTTAAAATAAGAACCGATGAACATTTTTTCGAGGAGACTCCTTATAAAGTTTAGTTTTAGTGCACTGCTGATTATTACGGTTATCTTTCAAGCATTAGCCCAAACCCCTAAATTATCTGGCATTAAAGGAACAGTAATTTTCCACATACCTGCAGATAGTAATTTGTTTGTTGGTTCGCCAAGTATCTGCATTTTAAACGATGGAACTTACGTAGCATCACATGATATTTTTGGCAAAAAATCAAACGCAACCAGCAAAATATATCATTCTACCGATAAGGGAAAAAGCTGGAAAAATGTGTCGGAAATTAAGGGGCAGTTTTGGTCAAACTTGTTTGTACATAATAATACACTGTACATTTTGGGCACTATTAAAGCAAATGGAAACCTTATCATCAGAAAATCAATAGATGGAGGAATTACATGGACTATTCCCCAAGACAAAAAAAGTGGTCTTTTACGAGAAGGTAAATATGGAGGCGCACCTACGCCGGTAGTTGTTCATAATGGAAGATTATGGAAGGCAATGGAATACGTAGAACCAGATAATAAAACTTGGGGAAAACAGTTCAGCGCATTTGTAATGTCTGTACCCATAGATTCCGATTTTTTAGATGCAGATAATTGGCTGGTAACAAACAGATTGAAGTATAATGCTAAATATTTAAATGGAGAATTTGGAGGTTGGTTAGAAGGAAATGCCGTAATTGGTCCAAATGGAGATGTAGTTAATGTTATTAGGACTGACAATCGCAACAAGGGAGCTATTGATAGAGCAGCCATTATTCATGTATTAGATAGTGGAAAAACAATATCCTTTAACCCTGATACAGATTTTATAGAAATGCCGGGAGGTTCTAAAAAATTCACCATACGTTATGATGCCTTAAGCAAATTATACTGGACCATTTCTAATTATGTTCCCGAAAAGGACAGGGCATTAGCTCGTCCTTCAGAAATTAGAAATATAGCAGCATTATGTTATTCTAAAGATTTGCGCCATTGGGAAGTAGGTAAAATTATCTTACAGCATAAGGATATTAAGAAACACGGCTTTCAGTATGCCGATTGGCAGTTTGAAGGAGATGATATTATTATGGTAAGCCGTACAGCCTATGATGATGGAATGGGAGGTGCCAAAAGTTTTCACGATTCTAATTTTATGACCTTTCATCGTGTTCCCAAGTTTAGAAAATCCATATCCAAATAAATAAGATGCAGACAAAACTTAGCATAAAGATTTTACTCATTCTTCTTTTCCAAAATATTTACTCTTATAATGGCTTAGCTTATGGGAAAAACATTGGCAACCCACAACAAAGCAAAGTACAAGAGTTTTACATTAGAAAAGGCTTACCAAATTTTTTTAGTAAAGCAACTTCGGGTAAACCACTGCGTGTGGGTTACATAGGAGGCAGTATTACCCATGTAGGCGAACGCTATCGCGACCAAACCACCACATTTATAAAAGAATTATTCCCATCATCTAAGCTTACGGAGCTCGTTGCTGCCGTTCCGGGAACCGATGCTGATTTAGGCGCTTGTAGAATAGAAGAACAGCTTTTGGCTCATAAACCCGATTTGATTTTTGTAGAATTTGCGGTAAATGGCGGCTTTGATGCAGGTATGGAGGGCATTGTCCGTAAAATATGGGAAAACAATCCATTTACAGATATATGTTTTATTTATACCGTAACCTCTGCGCAGTTAAAATTTTACCAAAAACAAGAAGTTACACCAATTATTAAAAGATTGGAACAACTTGCCGAACATTACCAAATTCCCTCGGTACATATGGGGCTGATACCAGCCAAACTGGTCACAGAAAATAAATTGATACCTCAGGCAGACCAAGATGATGGAGAGCGAATCGCTTTTTCTAAAGATGGCGTACATCCGTTAAAAAAAGGGGGAGATTTATATGCCCAAAGTATTGCTAATGCGTTAAAAGCTATAATGAACTTTAGCACCAATAAAGATTATTCGCATCCTATGCCAATGCCTATTACAAACCATTGGGCAGACGCAAAAATGCTGGACCCGCAAAGTGCCGCTGCATTTACAGGGCGTTGGACCAAAGTAAGTACACAAAGCTCAAAATCATTAGCTCCGTTTGCAGAATGGTTTCCTTATGTAATGAAAGGCGAAGATGCAGGTGCAACCTTTACCGTTAAATTTAAAGGCAATATGATTGGTTTTTTTGATGTGGGAGCACCAGAAGTAGGTCAGCTAGAAATGGAAATAGACGGAAAACCTGCAGCTATAAAATGGCAACGAGGAGGCAGATATGTAACAGCTGAAAATGGAGAAAAACTGATGAACAGATTTACTAAATACGCTAACAATAGATATAGAGGACAATATGCCGTTATAGAAGTAAAACCAGGAGAGCATGTGGTCACCTTTCGTATTTCCGTAGAAAAGGCAGATAAAATAAAAATACTGGAAAATAAATTGGGAGATATTACCGCTAAACCAGAAAAATACAATCAGTCGGTAATATATCTGGGCAAAATTCTATTAAGAGGCGAGCTATTGCCTTAAATCCTAGAAAGTAATATCATATATTTTTTTGCATTTTTTTAAAATTAGACCAAACCAGACCAATCCTTTAAAGGAATATAAAGTGAAGAAACAACAGATAAATAGATAGACAATAACGATAGAGAAAGATGAAGATACAATCAGACTTTTCGCCAGAAGGCAGGCAGATTAATAGTGTAGCATTAAAATCAGATTTAGTGGTAATAGGCGGCGGTTTGTCTGGACTATGTGCGGCAATTACAGCTGCCCGTAAAGGTGTAAAGGTAGTCATGGTACAAGATAGACCTGTGTTGGGAGGCAATTCTTCGAGCGAAGTAAGATTATGGGTATTAGGGGCAACCTCTCATTTGGGTAATAATAACCGTTGGAGCAGGGAAGGAGGCGTGATAGATGAATTACTGGTTGAAAACACCTACATCAATAAAGAGGGCAATCCTTTAATATTTGATGCCATTTTGCTAGACAAAGTAAGAGCAGAAACCAATATTACCTTGCTATTAAATACGGCGGTTTATGAGGTAGAGAAATCTGTACCAACCAGAATAGATTCAATCAAAGCATTTTGCAGTCAAAATTCAACGGAATATCAGATTAAAGCACCATTATTTTGCGATGCTTCTGGAGATGGTATAGTGGGCTTCCTTTCTGGAGCAGCATTTAGAATGGGTGCAGAAAGCAAGAATGAATTCGGAGAAAAGTTTGCCCCAACGGCAGAATATGGTGAACTTTTGGGACACAGTTTGTACTTTTATAGTAAAGATACAGGTCGTCCGGTTAAGTTTACCGCACCGAGCTTTGCCATGGATGTTTCAAAAAATGTTCCCCGATTTAAAAGCTTTAATGCTAACGAATATGGTTGTAGGCTTTGGTGGTTAGAATATGGAGGAAGGTTAGATACCGTTCATGATACCGAGCAAATTAAATGGGAATTATGGAAAGTGGTATATGGGGCTTGGGATTATATCAAAAATTCGGGCAATTTCCCGGAAGCAGAAAACCTGACTTTAGAGTGGGTAGGTACTATACCGGGCAAAAGAGAAAGCCGAAGATTTGAGGGAGATTACATACTTAGGCAACAAGATATAGTAGAACAAAGCATACACGAAGATGCCGTAGCTTATGGAGGTTGGTCAATTGACCTTCATCCGGCAGATGGCGTATTTAGCGAGAAACCTGGCTGTAACCAATGGCACAGCAAAGGCATTTATCAAATTCCCTATCGTTGTTTATATAGTAGAAATATCGAAAACCTGTTTTTGGCAGGGCGCATTATCAGTGCATCGCATGTGGCTTTTGCCTCAACAAGAGTAATGGCAACCTCAGCCCACGTTGGACAGGCGGTAGGCATGGCAGCTTATTTAGCCAGTCAGAAAAATATAAATCCAGCCCAACTTTTAGAAAAAGGTAATATCAAATTATTGCAACAAGAACTCTTAAAAAGTGGTCAGCATATACCGGGACTAGCATTACATGAAGATGAAAACGATTTGGTGCAAAAAGCAACCATAACGGCTTCTAGTGAGTTTAAATTGCAACAACTTTCAGCAGATTTATTAAAACCGTTGAATCTTTCTATCGCCCAGATGTTGCCATTAAAGAAAGGAGAGGTGCCAAAAATAAGTTTAGATGTATTGGCAGAAACCGAAACCGTTTTAGAGGTAGAATTGAGGATAAGCCATAAAAATGGAAATTACACACCAGATGTTGTTTTAGAAAAGAAGAATATCACTATTGCTGCCGGACAGAAAGAACTTCATATTATATTTTCTCCTAGATTAGAAGAAGACACCTATGCTTTTGTTGTTTTCCATAAAAATGAGAATGTAAAATTATTTCGTTCCAATCAAAGGGTGACGGGCATTTTATCTGTATTTAATTTGGTAAATAAAGCAGTTTCCAATTTTGGAAAGCAAAAACCAACTGAAGATATTGGTGTTGATGAGTTTGAATTCTGGTGTCCACAACGTAGACCAGAAGGACATAATCTGGCTATCAAACTAAATCCTACAATTAAAACATTTGGTGTACAAAATATAAAAACGGGCATTTATAGACCAACTACACAGCCTAACGCTTGGCTTGCAGCTTTGCAAGATGAAAATCCTCAGTTAACGCTAACTTGGCAAGATGAACAGCAAATAAGCAAGATAGATTTGTTTTTTGATACGGATTATGACCATCCAATGGAAACTGTATTGATGGGACATCCAGAAGATGTAATGCCATTCTGTGTAAGAAACTATGTAATAAAAAATAATAAAGGAGAAATTATCTATCGTAAAACAGGCAACTACCAAACGCAGAATAATATTACATTCAATAAGCCTATCATCACCAATAAATTGATAATAGAATTAGAGCGACCTGCCAAACATATACCAACTGCCTTATTTGCGGTAAGGTGTTATAAAAATTAACTTCGGCTAATTAAATCACATGAATTCCTTAATAGACACCTCCGTTATCATTATTTTTTCAGTATTTATCATGATTATAGGTATGCTCTTTTCCCGTACGGGGCGAAACCTTAAATCATTTTTTGCAGGAGGAGAAGCCGTCCCTTGGTCAATTGGTGGTCTATCGCTTTTTATGAGTTTCTTTTCGGCAGGCACTTTTGTAGCCTGGGGTTCCATAGCCTATCAGTATGGTTGGGTGGCTATTACTATTCAGTGGACCATGTGTATCGGCGGATTAGTTACGGGATTGCTTTTGGCACCAAAATGGAAAGCTACTGGAAACCTAACTGCCGCAGAATTTATTAAAGAGCGTTTGGGCGAAAAGGTACAAAAGAGCTTTATCTATATATTCATGATAGTTTCATTGTTTATAAAAGGTTCGGTGCTCTATTCTGTTTCTAAATTGGTAGGCTCATCACTAGATTTCTCTCTCATTCCCGTAACCATTGTATTAGGTATTTTGATGATTGCCTATACTGCTGTAGGCGGTTTGTGGGCTGTAATGGTTACCGATATATTGCAGTTTGTTATCTTAACTGCTGCTGTATTATTAATTATTCCTTTAGTTTTTGGAGAAGTTGGAGGCATCAATAATTTTATCAATAAAGTTCCTGACGGTTTTTTTAATCTGGTAAATGGACAGTACACTTGGGAATTTATTGTGGCGTTTGCCATATACCATATCTTTTACATTGGCGGAAACTGGACTTTTGTTCAGCGTTATACCAGTGTAGATACACCGAAATCAGCCTCTAAAGTAGCCTATTTATTTGCCGCATTGTATATCCTAAGTCCTGTATTATGGATGTTACCACCTATGGTATATCAAACTATTAATCCGGGCTTAACAGGTTTGGAAACAGAAAATGCCTACCTGATGGTTTGCAAACAAGTTTTGCCAGCTGGTTTAATGGGGCTAATTCTAACTGGCATGTATTTTTCTACTTCCGCTTCAGCTAATACAGCTTTAAATGTAGTTTCTGCGGTGTTTACCAACGATATTTATAAAGGAACCATTAATGCTAAAGCTACCGATGAACAACTGATGAAAGTTGCAAGAACATCATCGTGGTGTTTTGGTTTTGGTATGATAATAATAGCGCTTATTGTGCCTTATATTGGTGGCATTGTTGAATTTACGTTGAGCGTGGGAGCTATTACCGGAGGTCCTTTACTTGCTCCACCAATTTGGGCATTGTTCTCTAAAAGGATTACAGGCAAGGCAACTATCTATATTACCATGTTTAGTTTAATGGTAAATCTTTTATTTAAGATAATACTACCATTTATAAGTGATTTTAAACTAGACAGGGCAGAGGAAATGTTGTTAGGCGTACTGTTACCAACCATACTTTTAATAGGGTACGAAATTTATGCTAAATCAAAAGGACTGATAAGTAAGGAATATCAGCAATTGCAAGAAATTAAGGTAATTAGAAAAGCTACAGTTGCTCAAATAGATGAAAAAGAAGCTCTGGAGATAAAACAGCAGAACATATTTGGATTAAAGGTTATTGCTTTTTCTTTAGGTTTTATTGCGTTGTTGCTATATATACTGTGTTTTTTTACCTCCAAAGGAACAAATATGGTATTAATTATAGCTACCATTATTTTATTGAGTGCCGCTATTCCGTTAATGTCATCCAGAAAAAAAGTACGTTCATAATTTCGTGTATACAAAGAACTTGCTCATTAAAATAAAAGATGACATAACTTTTTGATTTCAATATCCTATTTTTGTTATATTATGGGAACTCAAAAGAAAGAGATATTCGAAAACGTAGCACAACGCTTAAAGCTAGAGGGCTTTAATGTGGTTAATAGAGATGAAACAAGACCTTGGGGTGGTTTTTTTGTAATAGATGAAGCCCAAGCACAACAATTTGCAGATACTTATTTCGATGGATTAGATGTAGATACTTTGAAGATTGGCGGAAAACTTAGTCCCAAGATTTTGATAGTAGCGCCAAATGCCCGCCTATCGTGGCAATACCATCATCGTAGAGCCGAGATTTGGCAAGTGGTTACGGGAACTGTTGGCATTAAAATTAGTGAAACGGATGAGGAAGGCGAATTGAAACGTTACCATCCGAACGACCAAATTAAGTTGCACCAAGGCGAGCGCCACCGTTTAATAGGCTTAGAGGATTGGGGAGTGGTAGCTGAAATATGGCAACACACTGATGCCAATAATCCATCGGATGAAGACGATATTGTTCGTGTTCAGGATGATTTTGGAAGATAAAAAAGTGTGGGCGTTTTGAAAAAAACGCCCACACTTTTTTATTTATTTCTTGTCTTATAAAATTTCTTCTTTTTATTTTTTGCACCACTGCTATTCCCTTTAGAATCTTGCTGTGGCTTGCGCACTACTTCTTTGCTTGCCAACATATTTTGCCAACTTAGCGGATAAGGATGGTTTTCTACAATGGGAATTACTTTTTTAATCAATTTGTGAATGTCAATCAGATACTCATTTTCTTCGGCATCAACAAATGAAATGGCATTGCCATTAGCACCTGCTCTTCCTGTACGTCCAATACGGTGTACGTAAGTTTCGGGGACATTAGGTAAATCGTAATTGAAAACGTAGGTCAAATCATCAATATCAATACCACGAGCGGCAATATCGGTAGCTACCAAAACCCTCAATTTTCTTTCCTTAAATTCTGTTAAAGCCCGTTGTCTTGCACCTTGCGATTTATCGCCATGTATGGCAGCAGCCTTTATACCGTCTTTTGCCAAATCTCTGGCAATGCGGTCGGCACCATGTTTGGTACGGGTAAAAATTAAGGTGTGGTCTATTTTAAGTTCGTCTAACAGATGTTTTAGCAGCTTTCTCTTATCGGGTTTATCAACAAAATAAACCGATTGGTTAATGGTTTCTGCTGTGGACGAAACAGGCGTTACTTCAACCGTAACGGGTTCTTTTAGAATAGTGTTGGCCAGTTTTTGTATTTCGGGTGGCATGGTTGCCGAGAAAAATAAAGTCTGTCGTTTTTCGGGCAGCTTGCTTACCACCTTTTTTACATCATGGATAAAGCCCATGTCCAACATACGGTCGGCTTCGTCTAGTACGAAAATTTCTATCTCGTTTAGGCTGATGTAGCGTTGGTTCATCAAATCTAATAATCTCCCCGGGGTTGCAACTAAGATATCAACTCCTTTTTTTAGTGCATCTACTTGTGGTTGCTGGCCGACACCACCAAAAATTACGGTGTTTTTAACGGGAAGATTTTTACCGTAGGCATTAAAACTTTCCTGTATTTGTATGGCCAGTTCCCTTGTTGGCGTTAAAACCAATGCCTTGATGGCTTTTTTGTTGGTCTTTAAGTGCCGCATATGCAAAATTTGCAACATGGGGATGGCAAAAGCTGCTGTTTTGCCCGTGCCTGTTTGAGCGCATCCCAATAAATCCTTTAGTTTTAAGATACTTGGAATAGCTTGTTCTTGTATAGGTGTAGGTGTTTGATATCCTTCAGATTCAACAGCTTTTAATATAGGCTCAATAAGCCTTAATTGTGAAAATAACATTCGTTTTTAAGTAAAAAGTTAAAAGTAAAAACGCTATAAATACATACGTTTTTCTTATCGAAGAAGCCAGAACAATCATTTTTAAAGAAGGACTAACTTGCGAGTTGCTTTAAATGATTAAAGAAATTCTGCTTCGAATGGCAAAGATAGGGAAAATTTTCTTTGGAATTTAAAAACCACCATTAATGTTTTATCCTCAGGATATCTAAAAAGAGTTTCGTCATCCACTGTTGTGGAGAGATATTTCCGCTTAGAGTACATTCAATCAATTGATGTGTCTTCGTTTTTTTCCAGTTTTTCAATCGTTTTCTTAGCTTTTGCTAATCTTATTGCTTTGTTTTTCTCCACCAATTTCCGTGTAGTCCATTTTTCTAATTTATGGTGTAGTGGAATAAGCAAGGCTGCAATGCAAACCAGAGCAAGCAACATCAGCAATGGCGAATGATGTGTTACCCGTTCCAACAAGGGGTGTAGCAATAAGTTGAGGAACTCGAACACAACTAGCAAAGCAAGTACGCCAAGAAACTCTATAATTTTTGTATTGCTAATCACACTTCGGCTGAGCAATAAAAACAGAATAGCGAAGCTGACTATACCTATGGCAATTAAAACATATTGAATGTTATGTTTTCGTTCCTTTTCTAAGTTTATTCTTTCGTTTTCCAGTTCTTGTTGTCGCAGTTGTTCTGTAAAACTCAATGACTGGACAAGCTTGGTTTTCTCAATACTGAAAAGGGAATCTTTTACAATGGCAGCTAAACGAAAATATTTATTGGCACTATCTGGCTTATTGGTTTCTTCATAGCATTGATTAAGGTACTGATATGAACGTAACAATCCCGGTTGCCCATCATTTTTACTATAATATTTTATGGCCTGATGTATGTGATATCTTGCACTATCATATTGTTTTAACCCGATAAATGCCTGTGCGAAATCATTATTAATATTAGCCATAGCCATGCCATCCGAAAATTTATGGGCATAATTGGCTGCTCTCTGCAGAAAAGGCAGGGCAAGGTCATAATCCTTTTTTGCAATATAATTTTCTGCCACAGAACTTAAGAAATAAGATAGAAAAATGTCGTAGTTTATTTGGGTACTAAGTGTTACGGATTTTTGCGCATATACCAATCCCGAGTCTGGCATTGACGTGTATGCGTAAGTAGCGCCAATATTATTATAAAGATGCGCAATGAATTTTTGATTACCGATTGAAATGGCAAAAGGAATTGCCTTTTTGTAATAAACGATTGCCTGCTTATAGTTTTGGGAAGCATTATAGCAATAGGCAATGCTTAAAGATGAGTAGGCAAGACCTATTGTATCTTTTCTTTGCTCAAATCTGGATAAAATGGAGAACGACATATTCAACGCGTTGACGTAGTTTCCGGATTCGGCTAGTTTACCTGCAACAAACAGCATTGTTAAATCTGCTGCACTTTCATCGTTCTGCTTTTTAAACCAAGATGAAAGTTTAATTCCTTTTTCTATGCCTTTATCGTCAAAGTACAAAACGTGTTGCAGGTAGTCGGCCAAGAACTCTTTCTGTTTCTTTTGTACGCTGAACGACTTGTACTTTGTCAGAACACTATCGGGCAAAGGCTGACAATATGTGGAAATTGTACAACAAAATGATAAAAGAAAAGCGATTATTATATTTCTTACACCTTTTTTTTGTACGCCCGTTATTAGAGGACTTATGGTATAAGTAGTGAACGTTTTAAACATCTTTTTAGCGTTTGAATGGTCTTGGAAGCATGATATAATTCAAATATATGTGAAACTTCATTAAATTATATTGGTTTTGGGTGCTTTATTTGTTTATTGTTTAGGTATACAAGTTATTCAAGGGTAAGTTATTAATATAAATGCTAAAAATTTACTTTCATTTAATAGCAAAAGATAATTTACTCTCGTTCATTTATAACTATATTTTCTCTAAAGCCTGTTCCAAATCCCTAATTAAATATTCGGGTTCTTCTAAGCCGATGTAAATCCTTATTAAAACATGCCTTTGGTTGGTAGGGTCAAAATCAGCTCTGCTAATTCCTGCACAGGCAGGAATAATTAAACTTTCGTAACCTCCCCACGATACTGCCATTAATATGTGTTTTAAGTTATTGCAAAAAGCTTCTATCTTCTCTAAACTGGAGTTTTTAAGTATAATACTAAATAAACCGCCACAGGCTTTCATCTGCTTTTTGGCTAAACCAAACTGTTTGTTTTTGGGATTGAAAGGATGTAGTACGATTTCAACTTTAGGATGCTGTTCCAAATAATTGATTACCTTATTAGCGTTAGCGGTAATTTTTTCTAAACGGATAGGTAAAGTGCGCAGGCTTCTTAAAAGCAACCAAGCATTTTGCGGAGCTAGGGAAGCCCCAATGTTTAGGTATTCTTTTTCAAATATCTTCTTGATGAGCTCTTTTTTGCCCGTTACTACACCAGCCACCACATCACTATGTCCGGCTAAATATTTTGTGGCTGATTGTGCTACTAAATCGATACCGTAAGCAATTGGCTGTTGGTAAAGAGGTGAGCAGTAACTGTTATCAATCATGGTGATGATACCTTTAGCTTTTGCAATTTTGGCGATAGCTTCTAAATCCTGTACATCAAAACTAAAGGTATTTGGCGATTCCAGATATATCAATTTGGTTTGCGAAGTGATTGCTCCTTCGATAGCCGATGTATCGCTACCATCTACAAAAGTGGTTTTTACGCCAAATTTGGGCAATAAATCGCTGAATAGTTTAATTGTCCAACTGTAAGGGTTTTCTACACAAATTACCTCATCATCAGCTTCTAATAATGCCAACACGGGAACAGTAATAGCAGCAATACCACTTCCAAAAACCAAAGCATCTTCCGCACTATCAAGAGCGGCCAATTTCTTCCTTAAAATATCAATAGTAGGATTAAAGCCACGAGAATACAAATTGCCCTGATATTCATCGGCTAATGCACTACGGAAATCATCAACAGTATTAAATTTAAAATTACTCGTTTGAATAATGGGCGGGGCAATGGCATTGAAGTAGTTTTCTCGTTCTTCACCCAATTCGTTAAGTATGTAAGAAATATCCACTTTGTTAAGTTAAAAGTTGAAATTGGACTAGGTAGTTTTACTCCTATTTAAAAACTTATTGATGAAATAAATTGCTACAAACCCCAAGAAAATATAAATGCCATTTAATGCCGCTTCTGGCGCATCGTTATATATGCTGATAGCTACAAACAAATAAGCTGCAATAAATATAATCGGCATTAAAGGATATAACTTCATGGTGTAAATAGTATTCTTATCCAGATGCGCCGTTTTCTTACGCAGGTAAAAAATGGTTGCGGCCGAGAAAATCATCCCAAGCCCATCCATAAAAATGGTGTAGTTTAAAATCTTATCGAAAGTTTTAGCATAAAATAATGTAATAATAGATAGAATGGTAAAGATGGTTAAACTCACTACCATTACATCGTTCTTTTTGGTTTTTATGGTGAAGATTTTTGGTAATGCCTTTTCTTCGCCCATGGCATACATTGCCCTTGGATTGCTTAACAGATTAACGTTTACATAGCCCAACACAGAAAGAAAAATGAGTACCGAAAGTACCGTAAAACCAGCAGGCCCAAAAATCTGCCCTGCCAAAATAGCCGCAATGCTCTGGGCCGATTTCAACTGCTCGAAACCAATTACCTTAACATAGGCATAATTAATGGCCATGTACAAAGTGATGATAATGCCCAAGCCTAATAAAATGGAACGAGGAATAACCGTTTTGGCTTCCTTGGCTTCGCCACCAAAGTTGATGGTTTGTTGATAACCACCAAAGCTGAAAGAAACCGCAATCAAGCAAATGCCAAGTGCTTTTCCATAATCGCTCCATGTGACGGGTAAGCCGCTTCCCGTGCTAAAAACCGATGGTAGTTGTTGCGTTTGTCCACCAAAAAATATGGCACAAATGAGCGTTATTACCATCAGTAATTTAATAATGGTAAGGATATTTTGGGTTCTGGAACTGGTTCTTAATCCCAATAGGTTAATGGTATAAAAAATAATAATGCTCACCAAACCAATAAGGATGCGATATTCATTAGTGTGCATTTCTACCGGAAAAAGCGCTTTATTGAGGTATTCGGCACCAATTAAAGAAACTCCGGCTACCGAAGCGGCATTGCTCACCACAATAATACAGTTAATGGCAAATGCGATGGATGGATGGTAGCAAACTGAGAAAATTTTGTAGTAACCGCCTGTTACGGGATAACGGGAACCGATTTCGGCATAGGTTAATGCGCCACAAAGTGCTACAAAACCACCAACTATCCACGCTAAAAAGAAAAGTTCGGGAATTTGGGCTTTGGTGGCAACATTTACGGGCGTACGGAAAATTCCCATGCCTATTACTAGGCTTACTACAATCATCGATAGGTCGAAGAGGGAAAGTTGCTTCTTTTCGGGATTCATCTAATTTGTTAGTAGGTTTATGAAGCACAATTTAATAATAAAAAGCTGCTCGGCAATTTCATCATTAAAAAAATACAAACAATAACGCAAAGGAGTGTGCAAATGTGGAAATCTAACCGATAAAAGCCTTTAAAATTGATTAAATTTGTAAGATTGATATTTTGCAAAGCAACATCGAATTCCACAAAAGTATTATGGCAGAACCTATTTATAACGAAGACAGTATTAAATCCTTAGATTGGCAAGAACACATTCGTCGCAGACCGGGTATGTACATTGGCAAATTGGGCGATGGCTCGGCGCAAGATGATGGTATTTACGTACTGCTTAAAGAGATTATCGATAACTCTATCGATGAATTTATGATGGGGGCGGGCAAAACTATCGACATCAGTTTACACGAACATAAAGTAAGTGTACGCGATTATGGACGTGGTATCCCTTTGGGAAAAGTGATTGATTGTGTTTCGAAAATGAATACAGGTGGTAAGTACGATAGCAGTGCTTTTCAAAAATCGGTGGGTATGAACGGTGTGGGTACTAAGGCCGTAAATGCGCTTTCTACCATTTTTGTGGTACAGAGTTATCGTGATGGCAAAACCAAAAAAGTGGAGTTTAGCAAAGGATTGGTTACTACCGAACATCCCGAAATAGAAACCACACAACGCAACGGAACTTCTATCACTTTCTATCCTGATGAAACTATTTTCAGAAACTACCGCTATATTCCCGACTTTGTAGAAACCATGATTTGGAACTACGTTTTTCTCAACACAGGTTTGACCATCAATTTTAACGGACAAAAGTACTTTTCGGAAAGGGGCCTGTACGATTTATTGTCGAGAGAAAACAAGCCTGAGGAAATTAGATATCCGATTATACACCTAAAAGGGCATGACATTGAAGTGGCCATGACCCACGGGCAGCAATATGGTGAAGATTATCACTCTTTTGTGAACGGACAATATACTACGCAGGGTGGTACGCATCAAGCAGCATTTCGTGAGGCGGTAGTAAAAACTATCAGAGAATACTATAATAAGGATTATGATGCATCAGATATTAGGGCATCTATTATTGCCGCTATTGCCATTAGGGTACAAGAGCCTGTTTTCGAATCGCAGACCAAAACCAAACTAGGCTCGGAAAGGGTAGCTCCAGAGGGGCAAACGGTACGTACTTTCGTGAACGACTTTCTGAAAAAGGAACTGGACGATTACCTGCACAAACATAAAGATGTTGCCGATGCTATCGAAGCACGTATAAAACAATCGGAGCGTGAGCGTAAGGATATTGCAGGCATTAAAAAACTGGCGAACGATAGAGCTAAAAAAGCATCGCTGCATAATAAAAAACTAAGGGATTGCAAGGTGCATTTTAATAGCAGTCACGAACGTCGTTACGAAACCACTTTGTTTATTACCGAGGGCGATTCGGCCTCGGGTTCTATCACCAAATCTCGTGATGTAGAAACACAGGCGGTTTTTTCCCTAAAAGGAAAACCTTTAAACTGCTATGAACTCACCAAAAAAGTAGTTTACGAGAACGAAGAATTTAATCTGTTACAACACGCCTTAAATATAGAAGATGGCTTAGATAGCCTGCATTACAACAACATTGTAATTGCTACCGATGCCGATGTGGACGGTATGCACATCCGTTTGTTGATGATGACTTTCTTCCTGCAATTCTTTCCCGATTTGGTAAAAGCCGGACACGTTTACATCTTGCAAACACCATTGTTTAGGGTACGCAACAAAAAAGAAACTATTTACTGTTACAGCGATGATGAACGTAAAAACGCCATCGCTAAATTGGGCGGCAAACCAGAAATTACCCGCTTTAAAGGTTTGGGAGAGATTTCGCCAGACGAGTTTGGTTTATTTATAGGAAAAGATATCCGTTTAGACCCTGTAATTTTAAAAGACCAGACCATAAAAGGATTGTTGGAATATTACATGGGGAAAAATACTCCCGATAGGCAACAACATATCATTAAAAATTTGCGGATAGAAAAGGATGAAATAGACAAAGAAGAAATTGTTGAAGGCATTGAGAATGTAGAGAGTGAATCAGAGGATTTAGAAGTAGCATAAATTTCTACTGCTAAAAATACAGGTGTCATATTGAGCTTGTCGAAACATACACTAACCCTAAAAAAACAAAAACAAGAGCTGTGTTGTAAGTAGAGGTATAATGTGTTTTTTGTTGATAATGCAACGCAGGTTACATATATTTGCATTATGTTGAATTATTTTGTTAACGCATGACTATCAATGCCAAGAAGAATTCTTCACGTTATGGCCTAATAGTTATTCTCATATTGGCTCTTTTTATTGCTGCTATCTTCTTTTATACTCGCAATAATCGTATTACCTCTCTTTCCTCAAATATCAGTCAGCTTAGTAAAGTAGAAGATAATTATTCTCTATTGGACACCTGCGTGTTAATCTTATACAAGGCCGATAATAACTGCCGATTATTTGAAGCTACGGGGGATAATCAATATATGCGGCAATTTTCTAAGGAAATAGGCCGAGTATCTTTAATATTGGATAGTTTAAGGATAAAAGAAGATGCACAACAGCTCTATACTAAAAATATAAAAGGACTTGTAGAACAGAAGAAAGCCAAAATGAAAATCTATCTAAAGCTAAAACAGCTTACAGATAGTTTATTTTATGTGGCTGCGGGTATTGATACGGTAAAAGAGAGAACGTGGACAAAGAAAATGGAAATTACCAAGGGAAAATTTAAAACCATGGTGATTATTGATACTATTAAGCCCAAACAAAAGGTAAAACCAGTAAAAAGGCTTATAGGTCGTATAGCAGATGCCTTTTCTCGACAAAAAGCAAGTAAAGCGGATACAAGTGCAACAGTGATAAGAAAAGAAATCACGTTAGATACTTCCTTGTCGAGCCGTAATTACAATAAAATGCAAATGAGGCACATCAATGCCTATTTTCGCAATTTGTACAATACCAATAAAGTATTAAAAGATAGCGAGATAGAGGTGCTTCGCGTTAACTCTAAAATTATTGGCGAAATTGTATATCTGTTACAAAAAGTTAAAAAGGACGAGATGTCTTTTTTATCGCAAACTAAAAAAGACATCCATTACGATTTAGACTATACTTTTAAAAGTATCAGTAATATTTACATTATAATCTTTGTGTTGTTGCTGTTACTGGTAGGCGTTATTCTGTACAATTTATGGCGAATTTATAACAACGAGCACGAGTTGGTTGATTATGGGGAAAAAGTAGCAAAATATGCAGAATCGAAAAGTAGGTTTTTGGCTAATATGAGCCACGAAATACGTACACCTTTAAATTCGGTAATAGGTTTTTCCGAGCAACTTGGTCAAGATAATCTTTCTTCACAACAAAAAGAGCAGGTAAATGCTATAAAGACATCTTCAGAGTTGTTGCTGGATTTAGTGAACGATATTCTCGATTTTTCCAAATACGAAGTTGGCAAGATAAAATTTGATAATATATCGTTTGCCCCGGCAGATAGCATTAACGAAGTGTACAATAGCATTGCTATACAGGCAAGCAGAAAAGGATTGCAGTTAGACAAGCAGTTATCTTTTGATGAAAGCCTATGTATTACAGGCGATTCCCTAAGGTTGAAACAAGTGATAATGAACCTGTTGAGCAATGCCATTAAGTTTACAAATGAAGGTTCGGTAACTTTAAAGGCCGATTTTACACTATTGTCAAAAAAGAAAGGTCTATTAAATGTACGGGTGATAGATACTGGTATTGGCATAGCAGAAAAAGATGCAGCCCTAATTTTTGATGAATTTGCACAGGTTAATTATTCGATAACCAAAAGTACCCAAAAAGGTACAGGGCTAGGCTTGGCAATCTGCAAGAAAATTGTTGAACTTTTACAGGGCCAAATAACCTTGGAAAGCCAACCAGGAAAGGGTTCAACTTTTAGTTTTGAAATACCCTATGAAGTTTGCGACGATCAGGCTACGAGCAAAAAAGGATTGGAGGTTGTAAATTCTGATCGGTTAGAAGGCAAAAAAATACTGTTGGTTGACGATAACAAGATGAATGTGCTATTGGCACAAACCGTAATTAAAAAATACAAAGCAATAACCGATACGGCATTTGATGGATGGGAAGCCCACCAGCTGTTTGAAAAGAACAATTACGACCTAGTACTTACTGATATACAGATGCCGATAATGGGAGGGATTGAACTTACCCGGCTAATTAGGGCCAATAAAAATAAGCGTAAAGCCAATGTACCAATATTGGGTATAACAGCCAATGTGCTAGAAGATGACACAAACAGGTATTTGGCTTCGGGCATGAATGATGTAGTTTTAAAACCCTATTCGGAAAAAGAACTGATAGATAAGATAGCCAATTACTTAGTGTAAGTTTGGGAATTAGAATATGACATGGGAGAAATATCCCCAATAAGTAACAGCATACTTTGTTTTAAAAGAAGGAATAGCGTAAAACAAAGACTTGTATTTTGTGATTAATATGTTGTTTTTAAGATTGTTATGTGTACTTTAGTTGACGAATAAAAAAAGAAATGTTGTTTAAAGGCATACTCTTTGTATATATTATGCCGCTGAACCAAAGTGCTTATAAAAAGCACTCACAAACTATATAATGCTTAAAAAACTACTATTTCTGCTCTTATGTATAACGTTTACCCAAGTTTATGCTCAAGATAAGAAAATAACAGATACCATTGAACTGGCTAATAACCTTGTTTCTTCAAAAAAATATACCCAAGCTATTTCGTTACTTAAAAGAATGGCTGCCAAAAATCCGAACAATATAGAGCCACTTAGATTGCATGGTAAAATTTTGTATTGGATGAATGATTTTGAAGGCGCATTGCTTTTTTATAAAAAGGCATCCGTTAAACATCCCACCTTACAACTTGACCAAGCAAAATTATTACTCGATTTGTACAGGTTAAACAAAGCTAAAGCGGCATATACCGATTATCTTAAAAAAGATAGTAAAAATATAGAGGCTTTGAATAGTTTAGGGCTTATTGCCTACTATCAGGGACAGGCACAATTGGCAAAAAAGTACTTTGGTGAAGTAAAAAAGATAGCACCCGATAATGAACAGGCCAATAAATACTTAGTAACGATAGCAGAAGCCGCCCGACCTAATTTACACCTGTACGGAAGCTATGCGGACGATTCGCAACCTTTATCAGCTATCTCCTCCGGTGCAGATTTCGATTGGTATTACAACCACCTCCTTGCACCAAAACTTAATATGCAAACCCGACATTTTAATGCCGATACATTAAAGGGCAATCTGTATGCGCTATACGCTCTCTACTTGGGCAATCGTATTTATTCTTCTGACTTGCGCCTAAATTTCTTTCTTGGCGGCGGGGTATATACAAGTCCGGTAGATAAAAAAGCCAATTTCATGTGGGATGTTTTGCTCAATAAAAAACTCGCCAATAATTTTTCGTTGGATATTTCAGTGGCACGTAAACCCTATTACAATACATTGTCAAGTTTGCAACAGAACGTTGATTATTATAACTATGGAGTTAGTTTTTTCTATAACAAAGTTGATGGTTGGATGTGGCAAATTGGCTATATAGCCCAACGGTTTAATGATTATAACACACTCCAAAACCTAAATGCTTACGTAGTATCGCAACCCATTAAACTGGGCGATGTGAATTTTTATTTGGGCTATGCTTTTAGCTATGGTTCTGCCACAACCGATCATTTTACAGCTACTTCAACAATAGCCGAAGCCTTTGCTACCAACAATTATAATCCAATATATACGCCATATTATACGCCAAAAAATGAATTGGAAAATGCAGTTTTGGCGAATTTAGTCTATAAGCCGAGCAAAGCTTTAAAGCTGGCCGTTAATTCGAGAGTGGGATTTTACGCTACCAGTGATAGAGGTTTTTTCTTCTTGGAGAAGAATGATGCAGGTGAAACCATTATTGCAAAAGATTTTTCTTCCCAAAAGTTTACGCCTTATCAGATAAACGGTCAAATTAGCTACTCTCCCTCATCCAGTTTTACCCTAAATGCAGACTACATCTATGGTAATACTTTTTTTTATCATATAAAAACGGCTACTTTAGGGCTTAATCTAAAATTTTAGCATGAGAAATGCTTGGAAAAACATTTGGACATTTAAACAGGCTAAAGGAGAATCAATCAGAAACCACTCTTTGTTAGGGGTATTGATTATTGCCGGTTTAATTTGTGTTGGCCGTTTTACCAATTGGTGGTTTCATTTAGAGCACGTCGCTTCGTGGCCCTTGTTTGTGCTGTTGTCATTTTTGCTGTTCTATGGCATTTTTCGGATGATATTGTTATGGATTAACTACTTTAACATTAAAAAAAACTATACCTCCGACGAAGCTCCGCCTAATATGCGAGTAGCCATATTTACCACAAGTTCGCCTGGCGAACCTTTAAGCATGTTCGAAAAAACGCTCGAAGCCTGCGCAAATATCAGCTATCCGCATACCACTTATCTACTTGATGATACGCAAGACGAGCGGTTTAAACAAGTGGCAGAAAAACATGGAGCTGTTTGGTTGGAGCTAGTGGGTTTGCCCGGTGCAAAAGCCGGAAAAATAAACAAGGCATTAGAACTCACCAACGAAGACTTTATTTTGGTTTTAGACCCCGACCATATTCCTTTTCCCAATTTTTTTGACCATGTACTGGGCTTTTTTGAAGATGAAAAAGTTGGTTTCATACAAGTTTCGCAGGCGTATTACAACCAATATCGTTCTATGACTGCAAAAGGGGCGGCCGAACAAACCTATACCTTTTATGGCCCTACTCAAATGGGCCTTAACGGTAAAAACTGTGCCGTTGCCATTGGCGCTAATTGTACATTTAGGCGTAAGGCATTAGAATCTATTGGGGGGCATGGCATTGGGCTGGCCGAAGATTTAATAACTTCTATCCGTATACACGCCGCAGGTTGGAAATCAATTTATAATCCGGTTATTGTAAGCAGAGGATTAGTACCAGAAGATTTTGGCTCTTTTTGCAAACAACAGTTAAAATGGGCAAGAGGTGTACACGAAGTGCTTTTTGCCGAGTATCCTAAGTTGTTTAAAAAACTATCGTTTTGGCAAAAGCTATCATATTTTGCCATTGGCACTTATTATTTGGTGGGTGCAACCACTTTTTTATATATGCTAATTCCTTTCATATATTTTTGGTTTGGAGCTTTGCCGGGAACAATGCCTTTTGTGTGGTTTTTATATTATAGTTTACCTATTTTAATTATTGCGGCTCTTATATACCTCTATGTACAGTATTGGATGTGCGATGGCGAAACTGAAAGAGGGTTTCATTGGCGGGGCATGATATTGAAATTTTGCTGTTGGCCAGTTTATCTGCTCGGCTTTTTACTCTCCCTTATTGATGCCGATATTCCGTATATACCTACCGCCAAACAAGCTGTTACCGGAAAAATTACGCCCTTTGCTAAACCGCTAGTGGCGCAACTTGCTATTTTTGCTGCTACAGTGGGCGTTGTGTTGTACCAACGGCGTTTTTATACTCCAGAGGCAGCCGTAGTTTTAACCGCCGAAAGGGTGTGGGGTATGATATTTTTTGCCTTGATACCTGCTTTATTGGCTATTGGAGGTATGTATGCCATTATCCAGTCTAAAAACCTATCGGATGAAGACCCTTGGGATGAGGTAGATGTAAACACAATTAATAAATAAAATCTATGAAGAAAAAAGTATACCGTATAAGTATTGCCATAGTATCTATATTATTGGGTGTAGGGATAGTATATGGCATTGCCTTTTTTGGAAAGAAAGGCGTTGGCCCGGTAGATAACCTATTAGGAAGTATCGGCAACGGTATATCTTATATCGAAAATAAATTGATATTGAACAAACGAGAACAATCTCGTTCCAAACATTTACAGTGGTTTAGTGCAGCAGAATTAAAATCGGGGGATGTACCGAAAATTTTATATGGTGCTTATGACGATCATGTTTCGGACACTTACCAAAGCGTAGTAGATTTGGAAGATTCCTTACGTACCGTTTTTCCGATAATTCAATTATATACTGCTTGGGGAAGTAAGCCCGAGCAACAGTTCCCAAAAAGCCGGATAAGGGCCATATCGCAAATAGGCTCTGTACCTCTAATTACATGGGAGCCTTGGCTGTCTGATTTTACTCAAGATGAATACCCAACTATACCCGCAAAAGATAAACGTGATAAATTTCAGTTAAAGGCCATAGCAAGCGGTACTTACGATAATTATGTGCGTAAATGGGCTATGGATGCAAAAGAAGCTAAAGTACCTTTATTTTTACGTTTTGGTCACGAAATGAACGACCCTTACCGTTATCCTTGGGGCCCGCAGAACAATAATCCCGAAGATTTTATTAAAGCATGGAAACACGTTGTAGACCAATTTAGAGCAATAGGGGCAACCAATGTGATTTGGGTTTGGTCGCCACATTTGGCCTATGGCGATTATGATTTATACTATCCCGGCAATGAATATGTTGATTGGGTAAGCGTAGGTACATTAAATTACGGAACGGTGGCTTCGTGGAGCAGTTGGTATACCTTTAGGGAAATTTTTGGAAATTATTACCCACAGATTAGTAAATACAAGAAACCAATTATGATTAGCGAATTTGGTAGCTTGGCAACCGGAGGTAACCGCGAAAAATGGTACAAAGATGCTTTAAGGTCTATTCCTGTTAAATATCCTTTGGTAAAATCGGTGGTGTTTTTTCATGTATCTAATGATGCAACAACTACCGATAAAGCTTTGAATTGGTATATCAAGTACGACCAAAATATTGTTAAATCAGTTGCACGCATTATTAATAATGAAGATAAACCCGATGAGTAAGTAAGAGACAAGGTCGTCATTCCCGCATAAGCGGGAATCTTAAAGCGGTAACAAGATTTTGTAACCTAATTCGTATTGTTGCGTAGACTTACGAAGTTTTTAAAACTTCGTAAGTCTTATTAAGTACCTTTTGTTTCCTCGGGATGTTGTGGCGGTAGTTCTTTTACTTCTTTTTCTACCACAATGGTTTTTAAGTGTACCGCATATTTAGAAGGTGTAATACCGGTATCAAATTTTTCGGCGTATGCCTGTGTGAACTCTGCACCAAAATAAAGAATAACCGCAGTATAGTAAATCCATACTAGAATTACAATAATTGAACTAGCAGCGCCAAAGGCAGAGCCGGGGTTGCCTTTCTCTATATAAATACCAATTGCATATTTGCCTAAACTAAAAAGCAGTGCCGTAAACAGGGCACCCACTAACGCTGGTTTCCATTTTAGGCTCACATCTGGCAACACCTTAAAAATAATAGCGAAAATAGTAGTAACTACTGCCAATGTAAGTGCATTGGTTAAAATTAACATTAGTAGACTAGATACTTCTTCAACTCCTACTTTTGCCGCATAAGTATCTAATTTGCTGCCAATGCCCACCACAATGCTATTTACCACTAACGATACCAATAAAAGAAATCCTAAAGAAGCGATTAGAGAAAAAGATAGCAAACGATTGGTTATCAGTTTTTTCCATCCTTTTTTAGGTACGGCTTTTACTTTCCATATTAAATTGATGCTATCCTGTATTTCAATGAAAATGGCTGTAGAACCGATAATTAAAGTGCCGATACCAATAATTAAGCCCATTGTACTTTTGCCCGAAAGGTTGGCGTTGTTTACAAAAGATCGTAGTGTATTGGCCGCGTCTGCACCAACTAACTCGCTTATTTCGCCGAAAAGTTTAGTATTGGGATCCATATTATCGCCCAAAAAAAGCGAAGCAGAAGAAATAATGATAATAATTAATGGTGTTAACGAAAATATGGTGTAATATGCTAATGCAGCACTTAACTTCATTACACGGTCTTCCGAAAAACCTTTGCCAGCCGCCAAAAAGAGATGGTAAGTGTGTACAAAAAATCGTTTTATTTTTTTCATAATATTGTTGTAATGTTGGAACGTTGTAAAATTACTCCTTTTAGGGCGTAAGGTGTTAAAACGGATATCCAATACCAATATTTAATACTAAGTTATCTCTTCTCCAAAACTTGCTGCCAAAATCTATATCATCAATTACCCAGCGCTGGCCACTAGGCAGATAAGGTTTGCGTATAGGGAAAGCCAAGTCTAGGCGAATAACAAATATAGTAGCATCTACTCTTAAACCTAACCCTGTACCTACAGCCATTTCGCTTAATGAATTTTTTAGCTTAAAAGCAGAGCCCGGTCTCTTGAGGTCTTCTTTGCGCAACCAGATATTTCCGGCATCAACAAAAGCAGCGCCATGTAGAATACTCACTATTTTAAACCTCAGTTCAGAATTAAGCATCATTTTAATATCGCCACCTTGGTCGGCAAAACCTGCGTTGTTGTCTGGGATACGATATGTTCCCGGTCCTAAAGACCTTGCCCTAAAAGCCCTAATGTCGTTACTTCCTCCGGCAAAAAACTGGCGTACAAATGGAAGTGATGAACTGCCACCGTAAGCATAGCCGTAGCCTAAATTTAATCTGTTTGCCCAAATTAAGCCCGGATTAATTTTATAATAGTTCCTTAAATCGGTTTCTACCCTTACAAATTGTGTGAGAGGAATGTTAAACAGCCTTCGGTCGCCTTCATCACCTTTGGGCACAAATAAGCCCCAAAGGTTACCACTGGTTTCTAAGCCGCCAAAGAAATACAGATTATGGCGACGTTGTTCCTGCATTTGGTCGGTATAGGTAAAATTGTAGTTGCTACCAATAATAAATTGGTCTTCTAGGGTATGTTCCAATCCCGGGTTTTTTTGGTACAGGTCATTAAGTACGGTGGTGTCTTTATTTTTATTAGCCACTACTAAATTGATAGATGCAGGAAACAGATTGTGTTCCTTAAACTGATTTTCCTTCCAATTGTAGCCGTACTGCGCTTTAAATGAGTTGAGCTTATAAACAGTATCTCTGCTTAATAATTGATAGCCTAATGAAATAATAGTTTTAGGGGTAAAGGCGGTAGTGCTTTTGGGTTTGTAAAAAGGCACAATAAATCTGGGCAAAGTTAGTTTTGCTTCGCCAGTTAACGAGTAAGAACCAATTCCTTTGGCTTGGCCGCTATATTGCGTTTCGAAACCGCCACTTGCACTAATATCCAATTGCTCTGCCCCTCTAAAAATATTGCGTTTGGTTTGGGTTATCTTTAATTCGGAACCTACAAAATTGTTGGATTTATTAGTTCCCGTAACCGAAAAAGTCAATGAGTTTTTCTTTAGTGGGGTGAGGTAGATATTTAAATCCAATTGGTTGTTCTTAAAACTATCTATGGGCAAAAATTCGGTTCTTACATCCTGAAAAGCGCCTAGATTAACCATCCTGTTTAACGATTGGTTATGGTCTTTTCGGTTGTATCTTTCGCCTTTTTTAAAGAATACCAACCTATCGAACACTCTTGGTTTAAAGGTGTTTCGATTATCGTAGATGTTAAAATCGTTATACTTTAAAGGTTCTAGTTTTCTTAATATGCTATCTCTACGCAATTGATAACTAGGAAAAATATTAATGTTTCTAATGGTGTATGGTTTTAAGGCTGCATCGGGAGTAATGCTCTTAATCCTTACGTTAACATTTGTTAAATGGTTGCCAATGGTACTGTCTACCTGTAAAATTAAATGCTCCGGGCTAAAATAGAAATAGCCGTTTTCCTTCAGGTCATTATCAATCCTAATGCGCTCGTTTTTATAGGTGTCTAAATCGTAAAAATCGCCCGATTTTAACAATGTTTTATCTTTGTTTTCGTTAATGATATGCGTTAAATCTCCAGTATCGGCAGGAAAGGTTATTTGGTTAATTTTATAACGAGCACCCGTATTGGCGGTGTAAATGGCTTTACCACGTCTTCTTTTAATTACCGTATCGCCAGTAACTTCGGCTTGTAAATACCCTTGACTAATGAGATAGCTTTTTAATACATCGTTATTGTATTTTATTTTTACTTCGCTCATTAATACCGGAGGTTCGCCAACTTTGTTACGTAACCAATTTCTAATGCCTTTTGGTTTTTTGGGTTCGCCGGCAAGATTGTAGATAAACAATTTAATCCTTAAACCCAAAATAGATTTATTGGGTCGTGGACGGGTTTTACGTTCCAAAGTTTTTCTAACCTGTTTGGCATCATCAATTCTAGAAGATGAATCTGGATTGATTTTTACCTTTGCTCCTGTATAAAGATTTTGTCCGGGTTTAAGATAACGGGTGTTGCTGCAATTGGCAAGCATAAAACAAGCCAATATGAAAGCACTGATTTTAATTAGCTTTTTCATTTTTTGGTCTTTGTTCTGCTTCATCTCTGTACCTATTTCTACGTTTTTGGAATATTTCTTTAAATCTATTATAATCTACCACAAGGGTAAAGCCTAAACCGGTTTCCACAATTTGGCCTTCAACTACACTTTCGGTCTGGTTGCGGCGGTAAGCTCTTAAACGGTATCTTCCATCTCTGGAAAGCATATATTCTACGTTTACGTTATCTGCAATATTAGATGCGTTTTGGTTAGCTTGTTGTGGCCCTTCTAAAGCAAATGAGCTACCTACGGTAACGGTTAACCTATCATTTAACAGTTTTTTAGATATACCTACTTCCAAATCGGTTTTTTGCTCTAAACTTCCGGTAGAATAATCTTCTGATGAATTGACACCGAAATTTAAATCAACTCCATGTATTAAATCGGAAGCAAGATTATTTAACTGTTCGGTAAGTAATTTGCTAACGCTAGAGCGTGCCAATGTAGATACTCCACCGCCACCGCCAGCCAAGCTTTGGAAAGGATTATTTGCTATAAATCTTTCTAAGGCCAATAGTGCAAATACCTGTTTGTTCAGTTCGTTTTCGTCCCGGTTTACGGTTTGCAATTTGGTATAGGCTAAACTTCCAATTTCGGTGCCACGTTCGTTTTCAGGCAAATCAATCTTAAACGAAATAATTGGTTTTAGCAGTTCGCCCTTCATATACAAATAAACCTGAAAAGGCATTTTTGTTTTGGCCTGTACCAAATCGGGCTGATTTAGCAAATCTATTGGTGCTGCATTTACTTCATACAGTGCCGTAAGGTTTACGTTGGCTTCGGTAGGTTCTCCAGTCCAGATAATTGTACTGCCCTTAACCAATTTAAAAGGTTTTTTTCCTAGTGGCCCAACCGATAGACTGTATGAACCATCTACAATTTCGTAGCGGCCTGTCATGCTTATTTTTCCGCTTGGGTCCATTGTGGCATTTAAATCTGCATCGCCTTTAACGGTTAGCATATCGCCATTGGCAGGGTCTACCACTACATTCAATTCGGCTTCTGGGTCTACATTAATATCGGCTACTAAATTAATTCCCTTAATAGGAGATTTACTTGTGCTATCGGCCTTTAAATCTCTTTGCCCGTTAAAAGGTGGCGCATCGGCATCAATAAACTGTACAATGCCTTCTTGGTCTATTACAGAAGGGTCGTTAACCGGCATGGCATAAAAGAACTTAGTGCCTTTTTCTACGGTAACGTTCATTTTTACATCGGGCTGGTTCATATTGCCGCGTACACGAATGTTACTGCTCAAATAAACCGTTCCATAAATCATGTCATTATCTTCGGCGGTAGAATTCATTACCCTAAAGTTGTCGGTTCTAATATCCAGCGCAAAACTAACATTGCTAAAATCGCCAGTATTAACCATTCCATCGATAATGGCTTTTTTGCCCAATGAATCTACCAGTGTAAAATTGTTAAAACGGATGCCTTGGTTGTTAAACGCAATTTCTTGCGTTGGCATGGTAAAATAGGAGTTGATATAGGCAATCCTGAAACCTGCATCATTAAATTTCAATGCTCCTAAAATTTGAGGTTTTGTAGGCTCGCCCTTAACGGTAAATTGACCGCTAATAGTCCCCTTTCCCTCTTTAATCTGCCCCATGCTTACACTTTCTATCTGCCTTAAATCAATTTTATTGATGTTAACGTTGAGGTCTAAGCTGCTTTGTGGGGCAGTGTAATAAAATCCTTTTGCCGACAATTCATGAACACCTTGCAGGCTTACATCAACCTCAAAAGCATTTTCGGTATTGTTGTTAATGATAGCTTTTAAATTGCCCAATTCGTCTTTTTGATAACGTAATTTGTTGATGGTCAAATCGGCTTCGAACTTAGGATTGGATACTAAGTCTTTTACATCTACTGTTCCGTTAATTGCGCCGCCAACTAATGCAGTATCGGTTTCTGCAAATTTCATCAAGGTCTCTATCTGAAAGTTTTTGAACTCTACTTTTAACGGAGAGTTTGGAGTTTCTGAAGTGCTATTGATGCTCAACAACTGCGAACCTTGGCTAATATTAAATTGATGTGCCAAAATGCCCGATTCGCCAAACTGAATGTAATTCTCGGGAGCTACGGTCCATTTTTCGTAATCTAGCAATAGCTTGTTGGGGTCTAGGTTAAACCTAAAATCTTTATTGATGGATTGGAAAATACCTGCAAGCACATATTTATCCTTACGTTGCCTATCACGCAGAAAAACGTTTAAATCGAGTTTGTTATCGGCTGCCGAGCCAGAAACTTCGGTATTGAACAGCGCAATGGATGTATTGGTAACGCTATTGATAAATAGCTTGTAATTCAGTTTTTCGGCATCGTTATTTACGTTTAGCTTAATGCTATCGAGGTTGATGTTGTTGTAAGTTACCTTCGGAAAAACGGCATTCATCAACAAACTGTCTTTTTCGGTATCAATTAGACCACTAATTCTTGATGGGGCAAAAGTGGTAAGCGATGGCACAAAATCCTGTAAGAATTTGGGATTGTAAATATTGGCCACAAAGTGAATACGCTGCGATGGAATTTTGGTTACTTCGCCAAACTCGTAATATTTATTGATTTGGTTGATGATGGCATTGCCAACCTTGCTCAATTGATACTTTCCATCAACAGTAGCGGCAATCAGTTCCGATTTTAAGGTCAGTTTGTTCTCGGTAGCGGTAGAAACGGCATTCAGTTGAATGGTATCGATGTTAAATTTCTTGCCTTCTTTTACCAATTGCAAACCAGTGGCAAACACATCGCCGTTTAGATAATCTACATCGGCAGTTTTAATATCTGCCTTAATATTGCCTGTAAACTTAAATTCTGTTTTGCTGAAATTCAGTTTTTGCAAATCGATGTATTTTAAGGCTACATTAGCTTTTACCGCCGGATATTTGCCCGCTAAATTGGCGTTTGCCGTGAGTTCAAAATTTGCATTGCTATCGGGCATATTTCCTTTGATAGCCACTTTTTGGTTGGCATAACTGCCCGATAGATGAAGATTGCGATAATTATATTTATTGTAATAAGCATTGAGCACAGTGGCGTTAAACTGCGCATTTATCTTTTTGGGGTCTAATCCTGTTCCAACAACATTTGCTTTTGCAGAAACCCTGCCCAAAGTAGGTTGTTGTTTCAACAAGCGGCCAACGTTAAAATTGTTGAGACTAACATTCGCTTTGTATTTTTCCCTGCCTTTAGGGCCGTTCATATTAGCGGCTAAAACGGCACTACCCATATCAGATTTCACATTCAAATTGGTACTGAAATCGGTCATTGAGCCTTTGAATTTTCCATTGGCATCAATTACGTTTGGCAGTTCAATGCTTGGCGGCAATGATTTTTTGGGAACAATTGCCAAAATATCGGTTTTGGTAACGTGTACTTTTTTAATGTTCAAATCTAGAAAAGCCTTGTTTATGTCAGTTACATTGTTTGCCTTACCACTAATATCAATCTGTGTATTACTTAAACCGCTAATCTGTAATTTCGGGATATTTAGGCGGTTCAAATAACCATCAATTTTAGCGTCGACTTTTATTTTTTGATTGGCGTATTGTTTAGGCAGTGCATCGCTAAAATAAGTGGCATCTTTTAAGCCAATAGTAGTATTTTTAAAGTCGATGGCCAATTTTACACGTTCCGGATTTTTGGTAAGGTCGTCCAACGAAGTAAACGTTAAATCGGTAGCATTTTCGATATTGGTGTTTGGCGTTTTCAGTACAAAATTAGCCAGTTTAATCTGTTTGTCGTTGTAGATGGCATCGCCTCTTAACGCATTAAGCTCAAAGCCGCTTTTATCTTTTAATGAACCATTTTTAACTTTAGCGGTGATGCCTTTAACGCTCTCGGAGCTATAATTTACATCTTCTGCACCTAAGTTTAAGCCTGTAATATTCAAGTGGTTAAAGTCAATGCCTTTTTTAAGCGGTTTTGCACCAAGATTATCAAACTGCAATTGGTTATTGTTGAGATTGATTTTCTTGATGGCCAATGCCAACGAAGATTTTTCTGCAACAACGGTGTCTTTTACTTTATCTAAATTATTGCTTGGCGCAGGTTTAAACGCAAATTTTATGAAAGAATTGGCCAGTTCGGCATTGTCGGTAGTGTAATGCCCGTTGGTCAAATCAACTTTAAGATTATCAAAATACAGTTTATTAACGTTCGCTACCGCGTTTGTAGTGGTTAATTGGTCGTCGTAATTAACTTTTACGTTGTTAAACTCAAACTTTTGTACCTCTATGGTTGGCAGTTTGCCCTGTTCCTTTTCTGCGCTATCTACACTATTGGTAAGATGTTGTACTAAATGCGTTAACGGTTTTTGTTGCAGATAAAGTAGCGAGGTATTATTAACGGTGAAGTTCTTAATTACATATTTTTGGTTGGCTAAATCAAAATCCTTGATTTTAGTTTCCAGTTTGCCCAAGTAAAACTTCACATTATTACCAGCTACGTCATCTTGGTAAGTTAATCCAATATCTTCAAAACGAACTTTATCTACCGAAAATTTTAAGGTAGAAGTGGTGTCCTTTTCAACTTTATCTTCCGGTTTTTTCTGTTCGCTCATAAAGGCATCAACCAAGAAAGAAAAATTAAAAGTAGTATCTGGATTTACCCGTTTTACGTTGGCACGGATATTTTTAAGCTCAATAAAATTAACTTCAACGGTGTTCTTTAACAACTTAAACAGGCTAATATCTACTTGAAGTTTTTCTGCATACAATAAAGTGTCTTTTTTAAGGTCTTCGATGTAAAATTTATTGAGCACTATATCTTTTGGAAGTGCAATTTTAATGCTCTCGAGCCTGACCTCGGTATTGGTTTTCTTTTTTAGATAGCCAATGGCTTTATCTTTTACGAAATTTTGTACAGCAGGAATATTTAGGGAGAATGCAACAAGTACTACCAGCAAGATAATACTAGCAATTATCCACAAAATAATCTTAAGGCCTTTTCTAAAATACTTGTTCAAGCGTAGCTATTTTTATGATGGTTAATATAATTATTTATTTTAAAAACTGGCTTTGTGCCTGTAAACCAAACAAAGTTTGGTAGAGAAAGTTTTAACGCGAAGCTTAAAAATTGTGGGTAATTTTTATAGTTTTGGAAAAAGAATAGATAGATATTGTACTGATTTTCGGAGTGCCACCTTAAATTACCACAAAAAGCAAGCACACACCCGAGGTATAAGTACGTCTGTAAAGGCGTGGCTGTATCTTTTGTGTGCATGGCCGTGGTAAGCCTTGGGTAGCAGAAGAATTGCAGTCCACGCTTATTTTTAACCCTTAATTGCCACAAACAATGAAAAATCACTTACTTATAAAGCGCTTTTTTTTTATCTTTGGATAAACCAATAAGGACGATTTTAGTTGTCTAACTCGTATACAGTTTCCTAATTTAATCGATTTCTACTTTGCCAAAAACGCTTAATTACAGTCAGGATATAAAACTGCTCCGCTCGGGAGACGAGGCTGCTTTTGCCAGAATCTATAAACAATTTAGTACGCAGGTATATCAGTTGGCTTTCCGGTTTCTGAAAGATAAAGAACAAAGTGAAGAAATTGTACAGGAAACCTTTATAAAGTTATGGCTAAACAAAGAGAAACTAGATAAAGAGGGAAATCTTTGGCTATACCTTTATGTAATAGCGAAAAGGTTATCATTAAATGCGCTGCGGAAGATAGACCAGTCTGAAGAACTGTTTGCACAGTTGCTTATCCATATAAAAGAAGCCCATAACCATACGGAAGAAGATATTTTAGCGGCAGATATGGAGAAATTTACAGAAATGGTATTAGATAAGCTCCCCAATCAACAGCGAATTATATTTAGACTCAGTAGGGTAGAGGGACTGACCCATTCGCAAATCGCCGAAAAACTGCAAATTTCTCCTAATACGGTAAAAAATCACATGGTAGCCGCATTAAAAACAATAGAAGCCAACCTCAGGCATACAGATTTAATTTATTTTATTGCCCTGCTGTTCTTTTTTAAGTGAAAGTTCATTGGCATTAGTCTTTTTCTTCTTTAATAATTACTTCATTTAATACAATGTTTGAGTTACTGCAAGGTTCAAAGCAGTCCAAAATTATTTTAAAAAAATATTAGGGCGCACTAGTCCTATTTCTATTTTGCCGTGTTCTATTAATAGAAACAGCCTTGTAAAAGGTAAAAACCAAATATAACGTGTCAGAAGAAAAGCTATATCAATTATGGAAGGCGTATTTTAACAATACAATTGCACCAGAAGATTGTGCCGAGCTGTTAAAATACTTACGCTCTCTACACGCTCTTGGTGAAAGCGAAAATGAAACAACTTTGCAGGTTTCTGATATAGCGCTAAGTGAATTTGAAAAAGGTGTGGTCTATACCGAGGAACAGTCTAACCATGTATATAATAAAATACTATCAGACCACAGGTTCAGAAGAAAAACCATTAAACCGATTGCTAAATACAACTGGTTAAAATACGCGGCATCGCTTGTAGTAATTTCTGCATCAATACTTTATCTAGCCATAAACTATTACGCTAAAAAGGCGATTGAACAAGTTGAGAAAATAGCTGATGTACAAATACCTGTATCGGATACTACCAAAGTAACGTTGAGCACAAGCAATGGAACATCGGTAGCTTTAGATAGTCTTAATTCGCAAAACGGGCAGATTGATATAGAGGGAAATAAAATCAGTAAGACCGGAGAAAGAGCACTCGCATACGAAAACGGAGAAAGGTGGTTGGCAAGGGCTGTTTTCCATACTTTGTCGGTTCCGAGAGGAACAACCTATCGTGTTCAATTGCCAGACGGAACTAACGTATGGCTCAACTCTGCTACATCATTAACCTACCCATCAGAATTTTTAGGGAAAGAACGTAAAGTGATATTAAACGGAGAAGCCTATTTCGAAGTGGCCAAGAACCCTCAAAAACCATTTATTATAGAAGCCAATGGCAGTGCTGTACAGGTACTGGGAACACATTTCAATGTATCGGCATATAAGGAAGACGAGGAGGTTATCACTACTTTGTTGGAGGGTGCTGTAAAAGTTTCCAACCCATATCAAACCAAAGAACTTATTCCCGGAAAACAGGCTACTGTAAAAATCAATCAGAAAGATATTGGTGTAAAGATGGCAAATATAGAAGAGGTAATGGCATGGAAAAACGGCTATTTCGTTTTTGTGGATGATGATATTAAATCCATTATGAAAGACCTAATGAGGTGGTATGATATAGAAGTAACCTATAAGGAAGGGTTAACTAATGAACGGTTTGGAGGAACTTTTTCTAAGAGCAAAAGTCTTGATGAACTATTGCAATACCTCGAAACTTTGGGAACAATACATTTTAAAATAGTCCAAGGGGATGCCTTTGGCAAAGGAAGGAGGGTAATTGTTATGCCATAAATTGTGTATAAGAAATAGTATAATAATTACCTAATAAAAAAACCGGAAGTGTTCCAGCACTCCCGGTTAATCAGCCTTTAAATAAACTGAATCAGGTAATTAAATTATTTACAAACACCGTCAATAATTTTTAAACCTAATAAACCAAATGTATAAAAAAAATATCGCATTGGCATACGCTAAATGTCAATGTATACCTTTTAGACCTTTATTGATGATAAAACTCGTCTTTATGATATTGCTCTCGACCCTGATGCAGGTAAGTGCAGCCAGTTTTGCTCAAAAAGTAACCGTTTCGGTAAAGAATGCTCATTTGAAAGATGTTTTTGGCTTATTGAAAAAACAGACCGGATATGATTTCCTGTATAACTCTGCAGAACTTAATACCAGTTTAAGAGTAAGTATTACCGCAAATAACGAGGAGTTGAGAAGCGTATTGGACAAATGTTTCATCAACCAACCGCTTACTTATACCATTAGCAACACTACCATTTTGGTTAAAAAAAAGCCCGAAACAACGGTTGCACCGGTACAGGCAATTAATGTTAGCGGTAAAATAACCGACCCACAAGGAGAGCCGTTGCCCGGAGTAAACGTAAGAGTGAAAAATACGCAAAAGGGAACTATTTCTAATGAAAAAGGAGAGTATAGAATAAGCGTTACCGATGAAAATGCCGTGTTGGTATTCAGTTCGTTGGGGTTCGAAACCTTAGAGCGCAAGGTATTAAAGAATATCGTTATCAATGTTTCATTAAAAGAAAAAAATTCGGAATTAGATGCGGTAGTAGTTACCGCTTTGGGCATTTCAAGAGAAGAAAAAGCTTTGGGCTATGCTGTTACCCAGGTTTCGGGCGAGCAACTTACAGATGCTCTGTCTGATAATTGGACAGATGCCTTATCTGGGAAAGTGGCCGGCTTAAATTTGGTCAGATCTGGCGGTGGACCAACCGGTTCAAACAAAATCATATTAAGGGGAGAAAGTAATCTTACGGGCGATAATCAAGCTTTAGTTGTGGTAGATGGCGTAGTGATAAACCAAGGTAGCGGTAGGGCTACGGGAACAGGTTCGGATACCTATCTAGATACCGACTCGCCTGCCGACTATGGTACAGGCCTTGATGATATCAACCCCGAAGATATTGAGAGTGTATCGGTACTGAAAGGACCGGGAGCTGCCGCTCTATATGGGCAACGGGGAGCAAATGGTGCTATTATCATCACTACCAAATCGGGCAAACCAAGAATAAAAGGGATAGGAATTACTGTTAATTCAAATACATCAATCAAAACAATATCAAAATGGCCCGACTATCAGTATGAATATGGACAGGGAACAGGAGGGAGAGACTATTATTCTTATGTTACTAGAGATGGGTTAGCCAATACTAGAAGCACCTCTTCGGCTTGGGGTCCGAAATTTGAAGAACAGTTATTTTATCAGTATGACCCCATAACACATGCCGGTGCAACTGAAAAGACCCCTTGGATACCCTATCCCGATGCAAGGAAAGATTTTTTTGAGACTGGACGTACCTTTACCAATTCGGTAACGTTAGATGGCGGAACGGCCAAAACCTCAGTGAGATTCTCTTTAACTAATGTGGGGAATGAATGGATTATACCCAACACGGGTTACCATAGAAATACTTTAGCTCTTTCTGCTAGCCAAAAAGCAACCGACAAGTTAACCATATCCGCAAAGGTAAACTACACCAACAAATGGAGCGATAATCTGCCATCCACAGGGTATAACAACCAGACTATTATGTACTGGAATATATTTTGGCTACCCAATGCCGATATCAATTGGCTAAAGGACTACTGGATGCCAGGAAGAGAAAATATTAAGCAAAGCTATCCTTTTAGCAGCTACCCCGACAATCCTTATCTGGTAGCTTACCAGATGCTTAACAAGACGAACCGAAACGGTGTTACTGGAAATGTACGGGCTACCTACGATTTTAGTCCCAACCTAAGCTTAACGGTAAGAACAACTATGGACTTTGCTTATGAAAGCAGAAGTCAGCAAAGGCCGTGGGACACCGAAAAATTCAAAAGGGGGATGTATCGCACCCAAAGCATATTTTCGCAAGAAGCAGGTAGCGATTTCCTGCTAAAGTACAACACAAAAATCAATAAAAATATCAAGATTTCTCTTTCGGGTGGTGGAAGTACTTTAAAAAATTCCTATATCAAAGATGAGCTTCGGGCCGATTCGCTGTTATATCCGGGAGTATATACCCTAGCCAATAAAGCTGGGATATTGGAAAATTTACCTTACAGGTCTAATTACAAGATAAACAGTTTTTATGGCTTGGCAACTTTTAGTTATAAAAATTACCTGTTTGCCGATGTTACTGCTCGTAACGACTGGAATAGTGTGTTGGCAACTCCTACATCTACTGGTAACGTGTCATTTTTTTATCCGTCCCTAAATGTAAGTGCCGTCTTGTCAGATATGTTCCGAATGCCAGCATACATATCATTGGCAAAACTTAGACTTTCGGCGGCCAAAGTGGGTAGTGGTTTAACAAAGGCTTATACCACATCGTATAGCTACACAGCCGAAAACAACTTCATAGGTGGTTTGTCTAACCCTACCCGTTTGCCTAATGAAGATCTAAAACCCTTAAAAACTATCAGCTATGAAGTAGGTGCCGATCTAAGGTTATTTAATAGCAAATTGGGTATAGACCTCACTTTTTACACCAGCGATACCAAGGATCAAATTCTATATAGTATGATCGATAGAGCAGCAGGAGGAAGTACTGCCGTTATTAATGCCGGTCATGTGCGTAACAAAGGAATAGAATTTGCCCTAACGGGTAATCTGATAAGGAACAAACGTGGCTTTAACTGGACTATGAACGGTACATTTTCAGCCAATAAGAACATTGTAATATCGTTGGTAGATACTGCACAGCAGCTTACCTTGCAACTTGGCCCCGGCAGTTTGGGTGCAGTTAATGCAACGGTGGGTGGTAGTATGGGCGATTTATGGGGTATAGGCTACAATAGGGCTCCCGATGGGCAAATTATCTACGAAGAAGGCTATCCTGTCCTAACAACCGATATGATTTATATCGGAAATACCAACCCGAAATGGAGAGCTTCGCTCAACAACCAGTTTAAGTATAAGCAGTTTGGCCTAAGTTTTATGTTCGATGGTCAATATGGGGCAAGAGCCTTTTCGCTTACGGCATATAGACTGGCAGGCCAAGGTAAAACTAAAAACACCCTACCGGGTAGGTATAACGGTATTATCGGGAATGGTGTAGTGCTTAACGCAGACGGTACTTATAGTCCCAACACCGTAATAGCATCGAATATTACTACTTATTATAATAGACATTATGCTAGCGACAATGTAGAAGGTGCTACTTACTCTACCGATTTTATCAAACTTCGTGAGGCAAGAGTATCATACCAGCTACCAAACAAACTTACCAGTAAACTTGGTCTTCAAAAAGCTAATATCGCCCTTTACGGCAGAGATTTGTGGACAAAAACCAGTTGGCCAGCATTCGACCCCGAGTTTGGTAGCTTGGATGACGAGGGGGATATAAATAAAGGTTTTGAGAAAGCCCAGTTTCCGGAAACTAGGTCACTAGGTTTAAGTTTAGTTGTTGTATTTTAACACATAGCACATGACAAGAAAATATATCATACACTTTATTTTGGCCATGTTGGTCATATCAGAGGGTTGTACAAAAGGATTTAAGGAAATCAATACAAATCCAAATACAAGTGAACATGTTCTTCCCGAGGCTTTGCTTGCACCGGCATTAGAATCTGTGGTAGTGGCCAATATGAGCCGTAGCCGTCGCATTAACAACGAATTGATGCAGGTAACCGTAGATAGGGGCGATAGTGAATTTAAAATATTCCGGTATCAGGTTAAAAGAACGGAGGCCAATTACCTGTACAATGCATGGTTTTTACAACTGGCCAACTTTAGAGATGTTTATAAGGGAGGCGAAGGCACTTTGGATAATGGCTATATGGGTATTGGTTTAATATGTCAGGCTTGGGTCTTCTCAATGCTAACAGATACCTATGGCGATATCCCTTATTTTGAAGCTGCACAAGGAAAAGACGGACTTTTTAAGCCTAAGTTCGATACACAGGAAGAAATATATAGGGATATCTTCGCAAAGTTGGAGGAAGCTAACACGCTTTTGAAATCCGTAGGTTCGGGAACAATAAAATCGACCAGTGACCCAATATACAATGGTTCGGTGGCTAGATGGCGTAAGTTTGGAAATTCCTTGTACTTAAGGCTGTTGATGCGTGTCTCGCATAAGCCAGAACTTAATACCCCTGCAAAAATCAAGGAAATAATTGATACAAACCCTGCAAACTATCCCATAATGGTAAGTAATGCAGAATCGGCAATACTAAAGTGGACAGGAATTCCACCTTATGTATCTCCCTTTGCGACTATGAGAACAGGCGATTGGAATGACCCGAAAATTTGCAGTTTCTTTGTGGACAACCTCAACAATTGGAATGACCCTCGTGTGGCTAAATGGGCAACAAAAAGCTCGGGCGAATATGCCGGTATTCCAAGTGGTTATCCAATCGGACAATCCCCTGTGGTGAGGTCTACACTGCCAACGGCACTCATGTCCGAGCCATTGTTAGGCAATATCCTCAATTTTTCGGAACTGCAATTTATACTAGCCGAAGCCGCAGAAAGGGGCTTTGTTAGCAATACTCCAGCTAAAACCTATTATGAGAATGGCATCATTAACGGTATAACCTTGTGGGGTTATGCAGCCCCAGCTGCAACTTATTTTACAACAGGAGCAGCCGCGTACAATGAAAATGGTACCACCGAGCAGAGGATAGAACAGATACTTACGCAGAAATATTATGCGCTGTTCTACACCGATTTGCAGAGTTGGTTTGAGTACCGGAGAACCGGATATCCCAATTTGCCTAAAGGAGTGGGATTGGACAATAATGGTGAAATGCCCGCTAGATTGACATACCCTGTATACCTACAATCGAGCAATAGCGAAAACTATAACATTGCGGTACAAAGACAGGGACCTGATGAGATAAATACCAAAGTATGGTGGCAGAAATGACAGCTGCCAATTTTCACCCAAACTATCAATTCCGAAGGCATCCCTTTGGGACCATTAACTATTAACCAATGACCAATTCAACGAATGACTAATTCAACCAATAATAAAATGAAAACTATTATAAAATATGGTATGCTTTTATGGATGGTGATAATGTATGCCGCCTGTGAAAAGAAAACAGATGCCGATGGTGTGTTAAGCCCTATAACCAATTTAGAGAATGTACGCAAGTTGTACAAAGGAACAGATGTGCAACTAAATACCACAGTACTAAGTGGTGCAAGCTCTATTGTGGGGGTAGTTATATCCGATTATCAAAAGGGAAATGTGCCCTCTGGATTGTTGATAATGCAAAGCGCCAGAACATCGAACGTTAGGGGCATTAATATAGATTTGGGCAATGTAGCTGTAAATTTTTTGCCTGGTGACTCTATTTTGGTAAATATAAATGGGGCTTTATTGACCAAACAAAATGGTGCAATGACCATCAAAAACCTGTCGGTCGATAAAATAACCAAAGTATCATCGGACAATGAACCTACGGTACAAATCGTTTCCATAGCCGACCTCAATAGTGCCCCCGATGTTTACGAAAGCACCTTGGTACAAATAAACAATGTCACTTTTGCTCAACCTTATGGACAACCATTTGCTGGCAATAAAGAATTTAGCGATGGCGGAACAACAATGTTCCTGCATACTGAAGCGACTGCGGTGTTTGCTGCCGAAAGCCTGCCCAAAATAGCAAATGCTACAGGGATAGTACTTGTTAACGATATAGGAAGTGGGCTAGATGTAAAATTGTGGCCACGAGCAGCAGAAGAAATAGTTAATACAGAGGATCAGAATGCACCAACTGCTGACACTCCAGTTATTATTACCGGCCTTATCGCCAACCCGAGTGGCAGTGATGGCAATTATGAATATATACAGCTAATGGCCACTGAGGACATTGACTTTGCTGATGACAACTATTCTCTTATTGTATATTATGGGCATAGTACAGATGCAAAACCTCATGCCTTGGGCTGGGTACAGGGCGGGATTGTTACCAATTCTAATGGATATACCACTACCTATAAATTTAACCTTACATCGGGTACCGTTAACAAAGGCGAATTTTTTTATGTGGGCGGTAGTGGAAAAACCATCGACGGTTCGGGCACTACCGATATATCATCGGCCAAATGGATAAGGAGTATAGCATATGTAAGTACTGCTGGCGATGGAGGAGTTGGAATTAAAACTTCGGGTTTGTTTACAAATGGCAGTTCAATAAACGGTATTGCAGTTTTTAGTGGTACAGCTGTTGACCAGAATACAATACCTAAAGACGTGGTGTTTTTTGCAGGGGTTTTAGAAAATGATGCTCCTAGCAGATTTTATCAGTCAGGACCTCCAGAACTTGGATATAGGATATGTAATAACGATTTATATTCAACAGCAAATGGTGCGTTTTTTTGGAGTAGTACTGGTAACGATTCCAACGATAGTTATTTGAATGATAGCAATATAGGATCTACCAGCTACTTTACCAAATTTGGTGGAGTTTATAATACGCCAACACACAAATGGACTACAAAAAGAAGGGCAACTACGGTTAAATTGTCATCTACAAGTCAGTTGACGGTTATAGAAACAGGCACAGGTATTACAAGGATAGAATAAGACCTAGCTTTAATAAAGAAAGTCGAATAAGACTAACGAAGTTTTTAACCAGATGTGAGCAGAAAACCTAAGGGTTAGACTTGCAATTTTCTGCTTCGCAGATCAACATTAAATGATACACGATTAAAAATAAATATATGGATACGAACAAGAAAAAATTAATTTTTTTAGGTTTTTTGATGATTTTCGTTTTGGTTGGAAAAGCTCAAATCATTATTTCAGGCTATTTGGCCAATCCCGATGGTAGTGATAGCAACTATGAATATGTTCAACTGATGGCAACAGCAGATATTGATTTTGCCAATACACAGTATTCCTTAATAGCCTATTATGGTTCCCCAGAAGCCACTTATCCGGTAAAAGGGTGGGCAACAGGCGGAGCGGAGACATATAAGTTTGAGCTAACCTCGGGTAGCGTCAAAAAAGGAGAGTTCTTTTATGTGGGCGGAAGTAAAAAAAATATCAATGGCTCGGGTTCTACCGATATATCTTCTGCTAACTGGATAAGGGTTACAGCGTATAAAACCCGATCTGGAGACGGAGGTAACGGGAAAGGCAGAGCCGGATTGTTTACCAACTCTGGTAATGCCAATGGCATAGCTGTTTTTAATGGAGCATCCGTTACCCAAAACAATGTTCCCATAGATGTTGTGTTTTTTGGAGAACTCACCGGACCATATTATCAGGCGAGTCCAGAACTGGGATATAGAATATGCGACAACGATTTATATTTAACTAAAGCCGGAAGTTTTTTTGGAAAAGGCAGTAACACCACAACCTTTTCGCATGCCGGCAGTAAAAAATTTTCCAAACTGGGCGGGATGTATAGCATTTCTGAGAAAAAATGGATACGGAAAAGGAGCCTGACCAAAACAACTTTGTCAGCCACAAGTCTGCTATCAGTTATAGAAAGTGGTAAGGGAGTAACAAAACTGGAATAGGAAATAAACAAGGTGTCAATACATATAAATTTTAAATATTATGAAAACTAAATTTTTTACTTTTTTTTTGGTTGTTTTAATGGCCTCAGCTATATTTAGTAAGGCTCAGATCATTATTACGGGCTTTATAGCCAATCCTAATGGTGGAGATGGTAATCGTGAGTATGTTCAGCTAATGGCTACCCAAGATATTTACTTTTCCAATACCAACTATTCCCTTATTGTATATTATGGCCATAGTACAGATGCAAAACCTCATGCCTTGGGATGGGTACAGGGGGGGATTGTTACAAATTCTAGCGGATATACCACTACCTATAAATTTAACCTTACATCGGGTACGGCTGCTAAAGGTACATTCTTTTATGTGGGCGGTACCAGTAATCTAATAGGCGGTTCGGGTACGCTTGATATATCATCGGCTAATTGGATAAGGAAAATAAAATATGATGCTAACCCTGGTGATGATGGAGTAGGAACACAAACAGAAGGTTTATTTACAAATGGTAGTTCAATAAATGGTATTTCTGTTTTTAGCGGTACTGCAATCGACCAAAATACTGTTCCCATAGATGTGGTGTTCTTTGGAGGAGCCTTAGAAGCAGATGTACCAGGCAGGTTTTATCAGGCAGGCCCTCCCGAACTTGGGTACAAGATCTGTAATAATGATTTGTATTCTTTAGCAAATGGTGGGTTGTTTTGGAATATCGGTAATCAAAGTTATTTGCAACATAGTAATATTGGATCGAATTACCACTTTACCAAATTAGGCGGAGTATATGACGTCGGTACAAATCAATGGGTAACAGCAAGAGCGGCTTCACCAGTAAATACTAGTTCGGCAACGTCTATTGATGTTATACAAACGGGTAGCGGTATTACCCAACTCATAAACACACTTCCCGTAAATTTGGTTTCTTTTAAGGGACAAGTTTTAGTTAAAACCGTAAAACTAAACTGGACAACAGCATCAGAACAGAATAATTCACATTTCGAGATACTTAGGGCAAACGGGAATGGTAATTTTGAGGTTATTGGCACAAGACAAGGCAATGGCACTACTAACGAAAAGCATGATTACATATATACAGATTACAATCCATTGGCAGGCACATCATACTATAAGTTACGTCAGGTAGATGTTAACGGTACATCAATAGAAACATATCCAATTGTGGTAGAGATGGGGCTTGTTACCAAAGGCTTAAACATTTTGGCTAATGTTACGGACAATCAGCTTAATGTTTATGCAAATTCCACCGGAAGTACAACCGCCACACTTACGTTAACTTCCGTGTCGGGGCAAAAGCTGTTACAACAAAAAATAAATTTGGTACGAGGTGCAAATGCACAGCAGGTTACTACGGACAATTTGCCTAATGGTGTTTACCTAATAAGCCTTAGCACAGCAAAAGAAAGGGCGGTAGTAAAAGTTAAAAAGTAAAATTTGGCCGGTCGTCATTCCCGTGCAAACGGGAATCGTAATACCTTAACAAAATTTTATAACCTGTTCTCGCATTATGTATTAGATCCCTTGCATATTATATCTTATGAAGCAATTAGGCTAAATGTAGGTTCGGCGCCCACATCAAGTTTTGTGACAAGCAAAACAGCACACATGTTTAAGGCAAAGGCATCGGGTACTGCCTCTCCTATTTTAATAAAAGTAACCGATAGATTTGGTAATATTTATACCGAAACCATGAGCATGCCTAAAGACTTTGTTCTAACGATGCGGTAGAATATAACAGTATAATCTAACACTGATACGGAATAAAGCAATAGAGTGATATCGATTATCTAAGCAATATCGGGTTGTTTGATAAAACTTGTCCATGCCCTTTTAGCATTACTAGTTTCGCACGATATCCTCTATTGTTTGTTTTCAAGTAGGTTATAGAAATATACGCTAAGTCAAATAAACCCAATGACCAATTGATCCAATAATTAATTAAAAAAATGTAAATTCTGAATGTCAGATGTTTGTTTTTTTATAATGTAATATGGATAAGCTATAATATAATTTAACACAGAAAAAAGAATTTTAATTTAGGATTATTTAACATGGATACCAGAAGAGAATTTATCAGAAAATCACTTTTATTATCGGGAGCTGCAGGGCTCTCGACTGTTCTTCCTCCATCAATTCAGAGGGCACTGGCAATTAATCCCGATTTGGGTAGTACTTACTTAGATGCAGAGCATGTTGTTATTTTAATGCAGGAAAACCGCTCGTTCGATCACTGTTTCGGATCATTACAAGGTGTACGTGGCTTCAATGATCCGCGAGCATTTAGGTTGGCCAATGATAATCCGGTTTGGTTGCAAACCAATGCTGCTGGTAATACCTATGCGCCATTTCGACTTGACATACGCAATACAAAAGCAACGTGGATGGGCAGCCTGCCACATGACAGGGCCTCGCAGGTTGATGCGTACAATAATGGTCTGTATGATAAATGGCTGTTAGCCAAACGTCCTTCCAATAAAAAATACGCCGATATGCCATTAACGTTGGGGTACTACAAACGTGAAGATCTACCATTCAATTACGCTTTAGCGGATGCCTTTACCATCTGCGATCAGAATTTCTCTTCGGCCATGACTAGCACCTGGCCTAACCGGCACTATTTGTGGTCTGGTACTATTCGCGAAGAGCAGCATGCAGGCGCAAGAGCTAGGGTAAGGAACGACCTGGATTTTGGAGAGGCCAAGTGGCGCACTTTTCCGGAACTTCTTGAAAAACATGATGTATCATGGAAAGTGTACCAAAACGATTTAACCTGTGGAGGTGGATTTGAAAAGGAAGAACGTTCCTGGCTGGCTAATTATACTTGTAACCCACTGGAATATTTTTATCGTTACCATGTTAGGTTTTCACCTAGATATGTGAAAAGCCTGCAACAACAGGTTGAGACATTGCCAGGGGAAATCGAAAAATTAAAGCGAAAGATCGATACAGTCAGTGAGACAGGTGACCAATACCATAAATTGCTGACTGACCTGAGCAAGAAACAGGATATATTAAAAAAAGCTAGAGAGGAACTGAAGCAATGGACATCTGAGAATTATGAAAAGCTGTCTGATATGGAAAAGCACCTTAACCAAAAGGCTTTTGTCATTAATAGTGAAGATCCACATTACCATAGCCTAGAAACATTGAGATACTTCGATGGAGGTGAGCAGCGGGCTGTCGACATCCCCAGAGGGGATGTACTATATGGGTTTAGAAAAGATGTTGACAATGATAAGCTGCCAATGGTATCATGGTTAGTCGCCCCGCAGAAGTTCTCTGAACATCCTTCTGCCCCATGGTACGGGTCCTGGTATATATCCGAAGTATTGGATATACTTACTAAAAACCCGGAAATATGGAAGAAAACCATATTTATACTTACTTATGATGAGAATGATGGTTATTTTGATCATATTCCTCCATTTATGCCCCCAAATCCTACAATGCCTAATACAGGCAAGGTCTCTGAGGGGATAGATACAGCTATTGAGTATATCCCGTTAGAACAGGAACTGTCTTTTGATGTTAGCAAAAAACAGGCTAGGGGAGGTCATATAGGATTAGGCTATCGAGTGCCTATGATCGTCGCCTCACCCTGGAGCCGGGGCGGTAGGGTCAACTCACAGGTATTTGATCATACATCCGTTTTACAGTTTTTAGAGAAGTTTCTGAGTAAAAAGAAAGGTGTCTTAATTAAGGAAGAAAACATAAGCGCTTGGAGACGTACGGTTTGTGGGGACTTAACTTCGATATTTACAAAGTACGAGCCAGATAGCAAAAAGAAAGAAAAACAGATATTAAACAGGAACCAACATGTGGAAAAGATATATAATGCCAAGTTTTCAGAAGAACTTATAGTGGACAGTCCTTTATCTCAAAAGGATATATTGGAGGCAAGACAGGGTAATATCGCTGGTTTTATGCCTGAGCAGGAGAAGGGGATACGACCGTCTTGTTCTTTACCCTACCAGATATATGCCAATGGAAACTTAAATAGAGACAAGACGTCTTTTGAGCTTTACTTTAAGGCATCTGATGCTGTATTTGGCAAACGGACCGCCGGTTCACCATTTAGCGTATATGTTCCTGTGAACTTTAAGAATGAAGACGGAAGCGGGCGTTTATATCGTATGCGAAACTGGCATTATGCAGTCAAGCCCGGAGATGATTTAAAAGACACATGGACACTTGGCGATTTTGAGAAAAACACATACCATTTGAGGGTATACGGACCTAATGGATTTTTCAGGGAATATAAAGGAAATGCAGAAGACCCACTTATTGATATCCAATGTGAATATGAGAGAACAGATAGTAATGGACTACATTTAAGTGGCAATTTAATGTTGATTATCACAAATTATAGTGATAAAGAGTATGAAATACATTTAAAGGATGCCTATCAAAAAGAAAAATCGAGGATTTTGAAGATAAATAGCGGAAAAACTAACTTGATTGTAAATCTTAAAAACAGTTGTGGCTGGTATGATATAAGTGTTTATGTAAAGGGATTCGAGACTTTTTTTAAGCAATATGCTGGACGTGTGGAAACAGGTGAAGATGGTTTTACAGACTCGTTAATGGGGAAAGTAATTTAACAGTTTGATCTGTGAGAAATTGCGAATCTAGTATTAGTGTCCCGTATCTATAAATGAATATTTGTGGTGGCGCTGAAAATTCAAAATCTAGTAATAGGGTTGTACATATAGATCTCTCCTAATTAGAAAATAAATATTGAGACTATTAATACAAAATTTGTATGTTTAAGTTTATGAATGTATTAAACTTTAAAATTACATACGAAACTTACGAAAATATAAACGAGCTTTCTGCTGACGATAAACTGCTATGCACAAAAGCCGAAGAAGCATTGCAGACCTCTCACTCGCCTTATTCTAAGTTTAAGGTTGGTGCGGCTATTCAATTGGCCGATGGTGAGATTGTACTGGGGAGTAATCAAGAAAATGTGGCCTATCCCTCTGGTTTATGTGCCGAAAGAGTGGCGCTTTTTACTATTGGTGCGGCAAAGCCCAATGCAATAATCAATACAATGGCCATTACTGCTTATACAGAAAATTTTGACATCAAAAACCCAGTAACATCCTGTGGCGCTTGCTTACAGGTAATGGCAGAGTTTGAGCAAAAGCAAAAATCGCCTATAACGGTATTGTTTTATTGCTTAAATGGGCAGATCATTAAGGTAAAGGGTATAAAGAGCCTATTGCCTTTTGTTTTTGTAGAAGATAGACTAGCCAATAGCTAAAAAGTTTTTCATAGGTAGATGAGAGAGTTAAAAAGAGAGTTTTTACATGGGCAGATGGAAAGTCAACATAAGCAGATGAGAATGAACCTTGGTTTAGGTTACTCCTTTTTGCTCTAAAATCGTGCCATTATTTAAAAAGTGCCCTATTTGTGGTCTGCTGTAATAATCCAGATTTTCGACCTGATTTTTTATGGGGCTATTTTTCCCCGAAATTTCTAAAAATGGGTTTTCTTTTCCTAATTGTTTATGTTGCTTAAATAGTTTCCTAAATTGTAGCCAAAATATTTTTTATAAGATGAAGATTAGAACGTTGTTACTGGCCAGTTTGCTCATACTGTTTTTGGCCTGCAATACCAAAAAGGCAGATTTGGTAGTTTACAATGCCCACATCTATACCGTAAACGGTAATTTTCAGGCCGTAGAAGCTATGGCTATTAAGGATGGAAAAATCATAGCATTAGGCAGTTCTAATGATATAAAAGCACAATATCCTGCCAAAGAAACGTTCGATGCTCTTGAAAAATCTATCTATCCGGGCTTTATTGATGCCCATGCACATTTCTTTGGTTATGCCGAAAGCTTGAACAATGCAAATTTGACCGAAACCAAATCGTGGGAAGAAGTTTTATTGAGGTTGCAGGATTTCGCAAAAACACAGCCCGAGGGATGGTTAACGGGTAGAGGTTGGGACCAAAACGACTGGCCTGTTAAAGAATTTCCTACAAAGGAAAAATTAGACGAGCTGTTTCCCCATAGGCCAGTTTTGCTGACACGTATTGACGGCCATGCTGCAATTGTCAATCAAAAAGCACTAGACGAAGCAAAAATTACAAAGGCATACCATTTAACCGGAGGCGAAATTATTACCAAAGAAGGAAAAATAACAGGCGTGCTGATAGATAATGCAGTTGATTTAGTAGCGGATAAAATACCGGAACTCACCAAAGAACAAATGAAAAAGTTGTTGTTACAGGCGCAGGAAAATTGCTTTGCCGTTGGTTTAACCACTATCGACGATTGTGGCCTTAACTACAATGCCGTTGAAGGTATTGAAAAACTTCAATCAAATGGAGATTTGAAAATGCGTTTTTATGTAATGCTTTCGGATAATGAAAAAAACTACGATTACTTGATTAAACGAGGAGCTATAAAAACCGATAGGTTAAATGTGCGTTCGTTTAAGGTATATGCCGATGGTGCTTTAGGCTCTCGGGGAGCTTGTTTGTTGCATCCTTATAGCGATATGCCAAACAAAACAGGATTTTTATTGAGCGATTTGGCCCACTTTGAAAAAGTAGCCAAGAAAATTAACGAACATAACTTCCAAATGTGTACCCATGCCATTGGCGATTCTGCCAATCGAGCCATCTTAAAAATATACAATAAAATTTTGGGCGCTGATAATGATAAACGTTGGCGTATTGAACATGCACAGGTAATTGCTCCGCAAGATTTTGCCCTATTTGGAAAAGCTAAAGTAGTGCCATCTGTACAGCCAACACACGCTACTTCAGATATGTATTGGGCTAGCGATAGGCTAGGCAAGGATAGGATAAAAGGAGCTTACGCCTATAAACAATTGCTGCAACAAAACGGTTGGATACCTTTGGGAACAGATTTTCCGGTCGAACAGATTAATCCAATGCTTACTTTTTACGCAGCAACAATAAGAAAAGATGCCAATGATTTTCCCACAGGAGGTTTCCAAATGGAGAATGCTTTAACACCCCAAGAAACCTTAAGAGGTATGACCATTTGGGCAGCCAAAGCAAATTTTGAAGAAAAGGAGAAAGGTAGTTTAGAAGTTGGTAAATTTGCCGACTTTGTGATAATGGAAAATGACCTGATGAAAGCCAACGCAAAACAAATTGTAGAAAACAAAGTGATTAGAACCTACGTTAATGGAGAGAAAGTTTATGAGAAGAAATAGTTTAACCCGTCTTTTAACCCTTTGTTTTATTTTATTGTCGGTCACGGCATGTGCTCAAGACCATCGGCAAAATATGTCGAGGTTAAATGAAATTAACGATGCCATACTAAATACTGTTTTGCTAAACAACCATCAGCAAATTATACCTATTGTTGGATTAGAAAGGCGTAAAATCGCTTCGGTAAATTTAGGTTTTAAATATCAGATAGGCTTTGATAGTTTATTGAACAAATACGCAAAGGTAACTCCGGTAGATGGTTTAAAATATGCGGATTCTGCTACCTTAAACGATTTGGAAGACGACCTGAAATACTACAACACAATTTTGGTGGCCGTAGACGGCGATTTAGCTAGAATGGGCAGAAATATCAACTTCATTCAAAATATATCGAGAAATAAACAAGTAATTGTGGCACTTTTTGCCGAAGGCGCTACTTTACAGAATTTCGATAGCATATCTTCGCCCATAGTTTGGTGCGCAGATGTTAACGCAGAAGCTGCTATGGTTGTTCCACAAATTATTTTTGGAGGTATAGCCACTACCCAAAAACTGCCCAAATATTTTTCGGCTAAGTATGCGTTAGATGCTGGTTACGACACCAAAAAAATCAGGTTAAAATATTCAGTACCGGAAGATGCGGGCGTAAACAGTAACGATTTAAAAGAGATAGACGATATTGTGAACGAAGGTATTGCAAAAAAGGCGTCTCCCGGAATGGTGGTTTTGGTTGCCAAAGATGGAAAGGTGATTTACAACAAAGCATTTGGTTACCACACCTACGATAATTTACAGGCAGATAAGGTAACCGATATTTTCGATTTGGCATCGGTAACAAAAGTAACCGCAACTACGCCAAGTGTAATGCGTTTGGTAGAACAGCAAAAACTACAACTCGATACCAACATTGGTTATTACATTGCCAAAGCCCGTAACACGTCAATGAACGATATCCACGTAAGAGAGGTAATGCTGCACCAAGCAGGATTTATCCCCTATATTCCATTCCATAATTTTGTAAAACAGGGCGATTATAGCAGGGATTCATCGGCGGCTTATCCAACCAAAGTAGCGGATAACTATTATATTAAAAAAGGGTTTTTTAACGATTTCATGTGGCCAACCATGCTGAACTCGCCAATTAAAACCAGAGGGAGGTATGTTTATAGCGATATTAGCATGTATGTAATGCAGGATATTGTAGAGCATATTGCCGAAATGCCCGAAGACCAATATGTGCAAGAGAATTTCTATATCCCTTTGGGGATGCAAACCGCAGGTTATTTGCCGCGAAATAGATTTCCCAAGGATAGGATAGTGCCAACGGAAAATGATACATTTTTTAGAAAAACCTTGTTAGAAGGATATGTACACGATCAAGGAGCGGCCTTAAAAGGTGGCGTTGCCGGACATGCAGGTTTATTTGCAACGGCAAATGATCTTGCTATTTACAACCAAATGTTACTGAACAAAGGAACTTACGGCGGCGAGCAATATTTTACACCACAAACGGTAGAAATGTTTACCTCAAAGCAATCTAGTGTAAGCCGCAGGGGTTTAGGGTTTGATAGATGGGATCCGGATTTGACAAAAAAATACCCATCGGAATTGGCGTCGCCGCAAACTTTTGGACATACCGGCTACACAGGTATTGGTGTTTGGACAGACCCCGCACGTAATATGATTTACATTATTTTAACCAATAGGGTAAATCCAACGGTTAGCGAAATGTTAGGCAAATTAAATATCCGCCCACGTATACAAGATGTAATTAACAGAGCGATTGATAAGGGAAAAAACTAAGAAACTGTTTAAATTTCAGTGAAACTTTTTGTTTGTCAGTCTGAGCCCGTCGAAGAATACTTATTGAGGGGTGTTTCGACAAGCTCAACATGACCTGCGTTTTATACAAAAGAATTTTATACAGTTCTAAAAAAGCCTTATTAGGCTTTTTTAGTTCTAATTGGTTAATAAACTACCACCATACTCACCAAATATTTTCCATTTTTTAATGATAGTACCTTTGGCTACATCAATATTTTGCACAAAATAATAATCATTTTTAGTGGCATAGCGTTGTTTATCTACATTTACACCATAACCTACAATTACATTTGCTGTTCCGTTGGCAAAGCCAATAGACAAACTTGGTGGAAATGATACACCACCTTCACCCGTGGTAGGTACGGTATAGGAGGCAACTTTTTTGGACGTATTGCCTTTTGCCGATATATCGACAGTATAGATATCGTAATTACGTGAATCGTAATCGGGTGTAGTTACATAAACTAATGTATTGCCATCGCTAGAAATAGCAGCACCTTTTAAAGCTGCGGTGTTTTTGGGCAAAGTAAAACTTTTTGCTTCGCTCCAAGTGCCATTTTCAAATCTTACTACGTAAAAGGTAAACGAAGGCGTAGTACTAGCATAATCGTAAGTGGTACTGATATATGCTGCGCCACTGTTTGCCGCTAAACTGGGCTGCGGTAGGTTTAGTTTGGTATCATTACTTCCGTTCTCGTCCATACTGCGTATTTCTACGATGGGGTTCATGTAATCTGTCGAGTAGTTTTTGGTCATGTATAGAATTTTGTTGCCAAAACCGCTTACAAATTCTATTTGGTCATTAACGGTAAAGATTTTTAGGCTTTTTATACCGCTGCCATTAGCGTTGGCAATTTTTATGGATTTTTGTCCTGCATCGGTTTTGTACGAATATACCAGTTTCTTACTTTGCGTATATCCAATTAAACCAATAAAATTGTTGCCAGATTTTTCATCTTCGTCTATAATTGCTTTTAGTCCGTTACCCTCTAGGTCGGTGGTGTAAACTCTAAAGGTATCTACAAAGAAAACAATATTGCTTTGCGCAGATGGGTTTTGTTTGTCGTCGGGTTCAACATCCGAGTCTTTTTTACAGGCAAAAAATAAGCAGGTTAAAGCTGCTACATAGAATAATTTTTTCATGTCGTTTTTTGTTCAAATTTCTAGTTAAATTAAAATAGGTTCAATGGGCTACTTGGCCCATTTTTACTACTAACTTTAATTGTTTGCTAAACTAGCGTTCGATAGAAAATACGACAATACGGATATTTCTGTATTTGATATACTGGATTTGCGGTATGTAATTAACCGATTTTAGAAGGAAGTAATTACTATAAACCTTGGCGTAGCGGTTATGGCAAGCGTAGTGCAGCCATTTGAGCGGAGCAAAGGACTGCTCTAACCGATAAGCAAAGACCTTGCTTTTCCAAAAAAAATAAATGTGCGGAAGAAGGGACGCTGACCCTGTGTTTTGCTGGAGACTTTTTATTACTTCCTCAAAAAAGCAATCAGCTTTTGCATGGCCAAAGCCCTATGGCTAATGCGGTTTTTTTCGTCCATGTTCATTTCTGCAAAAGTAATATCATAGCCGTTGGGCTGAAAAATTGGATCGTAGCCAAAACCGTTTGTACCGCTTGGTGCAGTTCTAATAGTTCCCTCGATAATGCCCTCAAATAAATGGTTTTCGCCATTTTTTAACAAGGAAATCACCGTTTTAAATCTCGCCCTGCGATTGGTTTGACCTTCCATGTTTTTTAAGAGCAATTGTAGATTGGTTGTGTCGTTTTTTACTCCACTATATCTAGCCGAATAAATGCCGGGTTGGTTGTTTAGTGCTTCGACTTCTAGACCGCTGTCATCGGCAAAGCAATCCAATCCGAAATTTTCGAAAACGTAAGTGCTTTTCAAGAGAGCATTTTCGGCAAAAGTGCTTCCCGTTTCGGGAATATCGACCAAGCAGTTAATATCTTTTAGGTTGAGCACTTGGTAATAGGGCGCTAATATTTTGGCAACTTCTTCGGTTTTATGGGCGTTGTTGGTAGCAAATACCAATTTTTGTATCATATTGTAAGGTTTTTTAGCGTTCCCCAAAGTGCTTTCTTGGCAACTAAGTCAGCGTCGAGGTCGTGCAGATTGTGGGTAAAAATTAATCTGATGTCGTTAAACAAGTTGAGTTGGTGCAAACTCATTTCGCCCAGCCCTAATGCTGTTGGTAAAACCCCAAAAGAGAACATCAGTTTGCAGGTAAAGAACGATGTAAAATGTTCAAATTTTGCGCTTGTGTAGGCAGAATAGTTTACCAATGCAAAATCGGCATTTTTTAGGTTGATGGACAATACCAACTTTCTCAAAAGCTCGGTTCCCTGTGGCGTGCTAACGGGATTTTGCGCATCGTTAACCAATATCAAAATACCTTTTTCGTTTTTGCCCAAATGCTTAAACTCAAAGCGTTGGTTATAGGTAGCGGCAGGCTCTTCGACTTTAGGCAAGGCGGCTACGGGCTCTTGTTGATAGACATTGGGCTGTGCAACTACGGTTTCTTTGCTCTCAAGGCTCTCAATAGCAGGGCTTTTAATTGCTTCTTTTACCTGTTTTTCCATTGGCGACATATCACCAGCTAAATAAACATCATCGTTAAAAAATAAACGTAAAGCCTCTGCGTTATCTATAAGTTGGTTGCTATTCATTTTTATGGAAAAATTTCTGTTAAAATTAGTTAAATATCTTATTATAGCACCTTAAATTGTTACTTTTATCCATTAATCAAAAACGCATCTTTTGTGAGAAAAGCCTGTTTAGTCCTGTTTTTTACTGTTGCTGCAAGCCTTTTGCATGCCCAAAATGTAGCTACTATAAATGGCAAGCCAATTAGTAGCAAAGAGTTTTTGTGGGTTTATCAAAAAAATCATGTTGGCGAAACCAATATGGCCTACAAAGATTTGGCCGCTTATTTGGATTTGTATGTGAATTTTAAATTAAAAGTGGCCGAAGCTAGGGCTTTGGGTATGGATGGCGATGAAGCCTACAAACAGGAGATTGCCGGATATGAGGAGGCTTTAAAGGCTCAAAAGAAAATTCCGGAAGGCTCTCCCGAATATGCTTATATTATGAACGAGTATAGGGAAGGCGTACTAATGTTTAACGTTTGTGAGCAGAAAATATGGGGTAAGGTGCAGGAAGATGATGAAAAGCTGAAAGCCTATTTTACCAATAACACCAAAAAATACGAAGGCAAGCAATTTGATGAAATAAGGGGACAGGTGATAGGAGATTATCAGCAGCAATTGGAAACAGATTGGATAAGCAGTTTAAGAACAAAATATAAGATTAAAATTAACCAAGCAGAGTTGAAAAAGTTGGCGAGGTAATAAACAGTTGGCAGTGGCGGTAGTAGTTTGAAGCGTTCCAACATTTCAACAATTAACCGATTAAACAATTAAAACAGTTAACCAACAAATAATTTTAACTTTGCAAATTATACAATAGAATTAGCAACTAATGAAGAAAATTTTATCAATAGCAAGCATTTTAACGTGCTTGTTCTTGAGCGCTAAAGCGCAGCCAAAGCCGAATTTGGATAAAGTAGTGGCGGTAGTAGGCAGCAATATCATCTTACTCTCCGATTTAAACCAACAATATGCCATTTATTTAAATCAGGGCAACCCAGCCGACCCAAGGGCAAAATGTTACTTTTTACAACAAATGCTGGTGCAAAAACTGTTAAAGCAACAGGCCGAAATCGATTCTATTGTAGTAGAAGAAAGCCAAGTTGATGATGAATTGGATAAACGTATGCGTTATCAGATTAACCGTATGGGCGGACAGGAACGTTTGGAGCAATTTCTGCAAAAATCGGTACTACAATATAAAGACGAAATGCGCCCAGATGTGAAAGAAGGTTTGATTGCACAAAAAATGCAGGCAAAAATTACAGAACACACTACGGTAACGCCTTTGGAGGTGAAAAAATATTTCGATAGCTATCCAAAAGATAGTTTGCCTGATATTGGTGCAGAGGTTGAAGTGGGCGAAATTGTATTGCAACCAAAGCTGACCAAAGCCGAAAAGCAAAAGTATTACGATAAGCTCGATGCCATCCGTTTGCGCATAAAAAGCGGAGAGGATTTTGGTTTCTTAGCTAAAACTTATTCAGAAGATCCGGGCTCGGCATCGGAAGGTGGAGATTATGGCTTTATTGACCGCCAGACGATGGTAAAGGAATTTACCGCTTGGGCATTTAAGTTAAAGGCAGGGGAAATGTCGCCAGTATTTGAAACCGAATACGGTTACCATATTTTACAGGTAATAGAGCGTAGGGGCGAGCAGGCGCATGTAAGGCATATTTTAATTCGCCCACAAAATACACCACAAAGTTTAGAGCGCACCAAGCTAAAAGCAGATAGTATCTATCAGGATATTATTGGTAAAAAACTGCCATTTGCTACGGCCGCGTCTTTATATTCTGATAATAAGGAAACCCAATATAGCGGTGGTATGATGATGTATGCCGATAACCAAACTTCTAGAACTACTTTTATTCCGGTTGAAAAATTAGATCCATCGGTTTTTGTGGTGATTGATACCATGAAAGTAGGTGGTATTTCTAAGCCAGTACAATTTAACGACCAGCAAAGCGGTAAAGAAGGTTATAAAATATTCTTCCTAAAATCTAAGATTGCGCCACATAAAGCCAGTTTAGAGCAAGATTATCCGAAGTTTAAGGAGCAGGCGCAAAGAGAAAAAGAATCAAAGGTAATGAGCGAATGGTTTGAAAAACGCAAAGAAACCACTTATATTAGAGTTGATGACGAGTTTGCAACTTGTGATGAATTAAAACTTTGGGTAAAAAAGGACAAGGAAAGTAAGTAGCCAATGCAGTTTAAAAATGAGGTAGAAGCTGTTGATGCCCTGCATCAATCATTTAAAAATATACAAGCCGAAATCGGTAAAGTTGTAATTGGACAGGACGAAATTGTAAAACAAGTGCTCATTGCTATTTTTAGTAATGGGCATTGTTTGTTGGTGGGCGTGCCCGGTCTGGCCAAAACTTTATTGGTACAAACCGTTGCCAGTGTATTGCACCTCGATTTTAACCGCATTCAGTTTACGCCCGATTTAATGCCCAGTGATATTATTGGTGCAGAAATTTTAGGCGAAGACCGCCAGTTTAAGTTTATTAAAGGGCCAATATTCTCTAACATTATTTTGGCGGACGAAATTAACCGTACACCACCTAAAACTCAAGCCGCTTTGTTGGAAGCGATGCAGGAAAAAGCGGTTACTGCTGCTGGTGTTACGCATGGTTTGCCGCAACCTTTCTTTGTGTTGGCAACCCAAAACCCAATTGAGCAGGAGGGAACTTATCCATTGCCAGAAGCACAGTTAGACCGCTTTATGTTCAATATCTCGTTGGATTATCCGGCATTTGCCGATGAACTGACCATTGTTAAAAATACCACGAGCAATAGAACGGTTGAGTTGCAAAAAATAATCAACGCAAGCGAAATACAATATTTTCAAAAATTGATACGTAATATTCCGGTAACCGATAACGTATTGGAGTATGCCGTGAAATTGGTTGCCAAAACCCGTCCAAATAGTGAGTTTGCAACGGCCGAAATCAACAATTTTATTTCGTGGGGAGCAGGGCCAAGAGCGTCGCAGTTTTTGGTGTTGGGCGCTAAATGCCATGCCGCTATTTCGGGCAAATATTCTCCAGATATTGAAGATGTACAGGCTGTTGCCGAAGGTATTTTACGCCACAGAATTGTACGTAATTACAGGGCAGAAGCAGAGGGCTTGACAACGGAGCAGATTATCAAGAATTTGTTTTAAGAACTTAAATTTAGTTTCACGCGTCGCCCTGAACTTGTTTCAGGGTATATTTAACCGATGCTGAAATAAATTCAGCATGACGGACGTTTTCTAAATTCGTATATTTGTTTTTATAAATGAAAATCACTAGAAACACGATAGCAAAAACAGAAATCAAGAAACTGATAAGTAATTCTGAGGTGGCTTTGTCGCATGCAGAAATACAAGCTAATTTAAATGATTTGTGCGACCGTGTAACCATTTACCGTGTTTTAGACAGATTGGTAGATGAGGGAGCAATACACCGAATTGTAAATGTTGACGGTGTAATTAAATATGCCGAATGCCACGATTGCGAAGCCCAGCACCACCACAACCATGTACATTTTAGCTGCGAAAAATGTAAATCGGTAACTTGTCTGGAAGATGTAGAACCTACTTTTAAATTACCAAAAAATTACAAGGTAAAAGAAGTGAACTTTACACTTTCGGGTTTGTGCCCTAAGTGTTCTTAACATGGATTTTACATCATTACGAGGTACGAAGCAATCCTACAACGTGGCTAAAATGATTTCGCTTTAAGATTTCCACCTACGCGGGAATGACGGCGATTCGATGAAACTATAACTTAATTGCCAATTTGCCAATAGTAGTACCCGATTCGAGTTGCCTGTGGGCTTGCTTTAGGGTTTCGGCAGAAAGCCCGTTTAAGGTTTGGGTTAAAGCATGTACTAAGACACCCTCGTCTAGCAAATCGGCTACTTTATTTAAAATATGGTGCTGTTCAATCATATCTTCCGTTTGAAAGGTAGAGCGAGTATACATAAACTCCCAAGAGAAGCTGGCACTTTTTGTTTTTAGCTTGTTTAGTGCAACAGGTGTCGCACTACCAGTAATAGAAGCAATATGCCCTTGCGGCTTAATCAATTCTGCCATGCTGTCCCAATAAGCATTGGTATCTACAAAATCTGCAATAAAATCAACAAATTGGAAGCCTGCATTTCTAACTTCTTCTACCAGATTTTTATGATTTACCACTACATCTGCCCCCATGCGCTTGCACCACGCTACGGTTTCTGGCCTTGATGCCGTAGCAATAACTTTCAGGTGAGCTATCTTTTTAGCCAGTTGTATGGCAATAGAACCTACGCCACCAGCACCAGCAATAATCAGCAAAGTTTTTCCTTTATCTTTTTCGGCACTAATGCGCATTCTATCGAACAGAATCTCCCAAGCGGTTAGCGAAGTAAGCGGCATTGCTGCTGCGGCTTCATCGCTTAAACTTCTGGGTTTTTTGCCCACAATTCGCTCGTCAATAACTTGATATTCGGCATTGCAACCGGGCTTGGTAATATCGCCTGCGTAATAAACTTTGTCACCAACTTTAAATAACGATACTTCATTGCCTATGGCTTCAACCACACCGCAAGCATCCCATCCAATAATTTTAGGTTCGGCAAGTTCAGTATCTTTTGCCGAGTTCTGTCTAATCTTATAATCCACCGGGTTTACTGCAATGGCCTTTATTTTGACCAATAATTCGTGTCCTTGTGGGTTAGGTTTTTCAGTTTCGAAATCTATAAAACTGTTTGGTGCTGATATGGGAAGAGAAGTGGTAAATCCTACGGCTTTCATGCTTGCAAATTACAAAAATTGATTATTTCCTTAAAATTTTATCTATGGCTTTTCCCTTAGCTAGTTCATCAATCATTTTATCCAAATAACGAATTTGTCGCATAAGTTCATCTTCAATTTCTTCTATGCGATACCCACAGATTACACCTGTAATTTTTGAGGCATTTGGGTTTAGTTGTGCTTGGCCAAAGAAAGTTCTAAAGTCGTTCTTATTATCGATGTGCTGTTGCAACGCCTGTTTATCATAGCCCAATAGCCAATGTATAATTTCATCTACTTCTTCTTTTGTGCGTCCTTTTTTCTCCGCTTTTGTGATATAGTGCGGATATACGCTTGCAAAAGACATCTTATATACTCTTTCGTTGTTTTTATTGTTCATGTTTCAATAATTTTCCAATGACCGCCTTTGTCACCGCCAATGCGTTCAATCATTCCTTCTGATTTTAGTTTTGCAATGTTTTTTTCTATTGCCCTTGTTGAAATATGCAGTTGGTTTGCTAATTCTTTGATAGTAATATGAGCATTATTTTTTATTAGGCGTATAATTTTCTCCGAACTTTTCTCCGAACTTTTCTCCGAACTTTCTTGACCACTTTTCCTGACCACCTTTTCTGACAACTTTTTCTCCTCAGCATCAATATAAAGAACGTGCATTTCTCTATTTCTTAGTGGATTATTTTCTTTCAATAGTAAATTGAATAGAAAACGGACAAGGTATTTTTCGGTTTTGTAAATGCTTTTTGATAAATCTTCATAGTTGGTCCGTACAAGTGCATTACGGAAATACCAAGAATACTCGGCAAATAAATCGTTGTTTACGTTCTTAAAGCCAAGTTTGCGTAAGTATTTTATTAAAAAAATTGCGGTTGTTCGTGTGTTGCCTTCGCCAAAAATATGTATCTGCCACAAGTAAGAAATAAAATGTGCAATGTGTTCTATAATTTCCTGCTGACTTAATCCTTTGTAACTAAACTTTTTCTCTTGTTCAAAATCGTATTCTAAAGTGGCTTCTAAACTTTCGGCACTGGCGTATAAAACTGTTTCCCCATTTAAAACCCATTCTTGTTTGGTAATGTTGTAATCGCGGATTTTACCTGCAAATTTGTATATGTTTTGAAACAACCTTCGATGAATGGAAATATATTCGGCTGGCGAAAATGTAAAGGTTTGTTCGCCTAAAATTTCTACGATGCGTGCTGAAACCTTGTCGGCTTCTTCAGTTCGGTTTTCGTCTGTTAGGGTAGGATGTTGCTTATAGTAATTATCTATTTGCTGTTTTACTTCCTCAATGGTAATGTCGCCCTCGATGTTTTGTTTGGCGGTTGCTATCAAATAATCAGAAGGCTTTAGGCCATCAACTTGTTGTAAGCCGATAGCCATTTTCCAAACTTTTGCTTTTTCTGCTTTGTTTGGCTCGCCTTGCCGTAAATATTCTTCAAAATTATCCATTGTACTAATTACAATTGTTTCAACGCTTTTATTATTTCCCTAAAACCGTCTGCTTCTAAATAATACTATACTTTACGTTGTTCAACGACGTTATTGCTGTCTTCCTTTGCCGCTCTTATATCAAAAAATAATTTGATAGCAAAAAACGGAATACCAATAGCATAAGGCTGAAATAAACCTAAATCAAGTTTATAATTGCCTATTTTACCGTTTACAAAAGCCCAAAACAATCCGCCCAAAATAATAGAGATGTGTAAGGTCATAATATTGGTACTCATCAGTTGTACATCGGGTTTATAATTTTTTAATAATTTGCTGTTGGCCCTAATGGTTAATATTTCTCGTACAATGGAAATAAGTAAACAGATATTAAAGGAAAGATTATTAAACGTAAGGATTAATACATTTTGGGTAAGATTGTCTAAATCTTTTTGAAAGATGTTAAAGAAGATGCCGAAAACAATTACAATAAAAACGGAGTAGACTAGCAGCATGAATATTCTACCCTTAATGAGCTTGAACGAGGTCTTAAAACTCTGATCGGTAGGGTTTCTTTTAGTGTAAATCTTTGATTGTACGTATAACGAAATGGTTCTTATCAATTCATCGAACCAAAAGAGATAAACAATAAAGAAAATACTACCGTTCCCTTGTAAAAGCCCTAACAAAGCATAGGCACAGAGTGCTATCGTAAAAATAATTTGGATATTTCGCTGTGCTTTGTTCATGTTGTTTTTAAGCGCTCTTAATTAACGCTCTCTTATTTACGTTTTATCGGTGCTCTTTTATTCAGTTCTTCTATTGGCATGTGCATCATACGGCCCACAGGTTTTTTTCCACGATAAGTAATTACCCTTAACATACTGGCATCTATCGGCACTACCAACGGTTCGGTATATTTTGGATAAAAATGGTCGGGGAATGAATTATCAAAGCTATAATAAATATCCAAATCTTCAACTTCGGTGTTTAGCGTTACCAAAAGTCTGCCATCGGCAGTGCGGTTTGCCGTAAAAATTGGGTCGTAAACACTTGGTGCGTATTTGGTTTCTGCTACATCTAAACGTGCAAAATGCTGCTCGGTACGTGCAAAAAAGTTCTTCCAATTTTTCTTTTCTTTAGGACTCCATATACTTTCTGCAATAGCGAAGCCACGAGGCCATGTCATATATTCGGCTTGGCGGATGTTGTAAACCTGTTCGGTCCATAAATTGGCCTGTCCGCCCTTAATGTATTTGGCATCAACACCATCCGGAACAGGGTCAAACTCGTACGATTTGCTCAATCTTAACGATGCATAAACTCTAGGCTCGGTAATGGCATCGGCCTGCATGTAATCAATATAGGCGTATTGTGTGGGGCTCATCACTACTTCGTGTTTGTTCTTGGCGGCTTGTATACCATATTTCATATCACGCCAACTCATTACTGCGGCATTTTGCGAAACTCCACCTTCCAAAACTTCATCCCAAGCCATAAATTTTTTACCATATTTTTCTACAATTTTTTCTACTCGACGTTCGAAATAACCTTGTACCTGTGGTATGGTCTTTAGGTTTTCACGTTTCATCAGCTCTGCTATTTGAGGATTTTTCTCCCAATAGTTATGTGGTGCTTCATCGCCACCCATGTGGATATACTGGAAAGGGAAAATCTGTGCAACTTGCGAAATTACGGTATCTAAAAACTGATAAACTGTTTCGTTTGCAGGGCATAAGGTATTGTCTAACATGGCGATAGGAGGTGCGCCACGGCTCCAGTCCATTATCCGTTCTCCACTACGTACTTTATAGTTTACGGCTTCGGGAGTACACGAAAGTTCGGGATATGAAGCAACGGCAGCTAAACTGTGTCCGGGTACGTCTATCTCGGGCATAATATCAACAAAACGCTCTTTGGCGTAGGCAACTAATTCTTTTAAGTCGTCTTGCGTGTAAAAGCCACCATAGGTACGAGGCTCATCGGGTTTTGGTGGAATAAAGTTGCCGAAAGTACCTACTCGCTTTACGTTCCATGCGCCAACTTCGGTTAGTTTTGGATAGCCTTTTATTTCAATTCTCCAACCTTCATCATCCGTTAAATGCAGGTGCAACACATTGTATTTGTAGCGTACCATCGCATCAATATATTGCTTTACTTCTTCTTTGGTAAAGAAATGTCTAGCCACGTCAAACATCAGCCCTCGCCACCCTAAACGTGGATAATCGGTAATGTTTACACAAGGCAATTGCCATTTTACGTCTTGTACTTCCTCTTTGCTTTCTATCTCTTTTGGAAGCAACTGCAACAATGTTTGCACACCGTAGAAAATCCCTGCCGGTTTATTGGCAGTAATGGTGATTTGTTGCGGAGTAACCTGTAAATGATAGCCTTCTGTACCAATTACGGCATCGTTTTTATCGGTTAGTACCAGTTTGATATTTGCAGGGGTGGTGGTAGCTGCGGTCGAACTAACAAAATATCCGGTAGGAATGCTTAAACGTTCCTGCAAAAAAGCAATTGATTGCTTTAACTCTGTGGATTTGGTCGCTTGTATCAGAATGCTTTGAGGCAACACAAAATGTCCTTCGTTCTTAACAACAGTTACAGGCTCTGGAATAATGGCAATTTCGCTGTGTGCATGGTTGGTAGGCTGTTCTGTTATAGGATTATCAGCCGCTACGATTGCATTTTGGGCATATATATTTAAAGATGCGAAGAATAGAATTGACGGGAGTAAACGCTTCATTTTTTAATTTTTGTGTGAAATGGCAAATTAGTAAAAAAATAACACAGGTGATATTATTCAATCATTCAACATTCAATCATTACTTCAACGCATCCAATACATTAAACAGCTTTCTGCTAATGCCAGAGCCGTTGTAATTATTGATATTAATGACAACGATGTATTTGCTGCCATTTTTAGCGGTATAATATCCGGCATAAGCGGTTACATCATTAATGTTGCCGCTTTTAATGGTCATGCCGTTATATTCAGGAAACGAGTTCAGGTAATCGGCATACCAACTTTCTTTTTGGACTTGGAATAAAACAGATGCCATAGCTAGCGTAGTAACTCTATTGCCGGGTGAAAGGCCACTGCCATCAATCATATTTAGGGCGTTTTTATCGATACCTCTGCCTGCCCAAAAATCAATTACCGCTTTTGCTCCGTTTCGGGTATTGACATCTTTACGCTCTCTGCGCTCTCTGTCCTGTTTAAAAGCAATGGTTTTCAGCAATTGCTCGCCGTAAAGGTTAACGCTTTTTTTCTGAAACCAATATACTATTTGGCTCAAGGTAGGAGAGAAGATAGACAATAGATTTTTTTGTTCGCCAGTTAGCTGTTGATTATCCAGTGCCAGTAAACGGCTTGTACTGGGCAAATTGCTACATTCTATATTTAAACGCTTTAGAGTATCTTGCAAACGGTAAGCTACATCAAAAGCTGCATCTGGTAACGCCAATGAAATGCCCGATTTTTTAATACCCATGCCCCAAGTGCCACGTAAATAACCAATGTTGGTATAAGGAGCTAAAAAGCCATAGGCATTATCGCCCGTACCATTGGCTCCCGTTTTAAGTTCGTTTACCAATTGGATGTAAGGCGTTTGCGGAACCGTTTTTATCACTTCAACTTCGCTATCCAACTTTGTACCAGGTTTTAAATGAATATCGAATTGGTTTTCACGCCAACATATCGAAGCTCCGCCAGCACCATAATAGTTGCCAATGTCTTGCCATATCCACCCTGTTGGGATAGTGGAAGTACCAAAAGCGCTATCATCGCTAATTACGCTGCCTTCAATTTTTTTAATGCCAGCCGTTTTAATAGCCGCAACCCATTGATTAAGGATGTTATTTTCCTTTGTCTGTTCGTAACGCCACGAACCTAACGTTGGGTCGCCGCTTCCGGTAATGATAATGTTGCCCTGCAAAGTGCCATCGGAAGTAATTTTGCCTGTATAACTTAATTTGGTTTCGTACCTAAAATCTTTACCCAAGGTATAAAAAGCAGTGGCCGATGTAATGGTTTTTAGCGTTGATGCTGTTGCCAAACCAATATTTTCGTTATTGGCGAAAATTACTTTTCCCGTATTGGCATCCAGTACGCAGAGCGATGTAATAGCGTATTTGACCTGTTCATCGTTAACTAAATTTTGATAGGCCCTTTCTAGTTTTTGTGCTGTGGTTTGGGCAAAACTTAATGTTGTATATAAAGCTATGAACGGGATAATTTTTAGAAACTTCATGGATTTGTGTGTTGTAGTCCCTAAAATTAAACGTAAATTTTTAAAATAAAAAAAAGCTGCCCAGCATTTTGGGCAGCTTTTAGTTTTATTTAGCGTTAGCTTATGGCCAAATACCCAAGTTCATATAAGAAACGGCAATTTTGTCTATTGAATTTACAAAAGCCGCAGTTCTTAACGTTTTTGTTTCTGGCTTATCTAACAAGGTCTGTCTAATCTCACGATAAGAATGAATCATGGTATCTTCTAAACCAGAATTTACCAATTCCAGTTCCGATGCCCCCTTAACAATCATTAAACGGTGTTCGGCAGGAATAGTTTTCCCGGTTAGGCTCTCTAACGTGTTAATTAAGTTGGCATTGGAGTTTTCCGCATAGCGATTTTCCATACGGCCAAAAGCTACGTGCGAAAGGTTTTTAAGCCACTCGAAATAAGAAACGGTTACACCACCGGCGTTGCAGTACATATCTGGAATGATGATACCGCCCATTTCTGTAAAAATTTCTTCGGCCTCTGGCGTTACAGGGCCGTTTGCACCTTCTGCAATAATTTTTGCTTTGATATTGCGTATGTTTTCTCCTGTAATTTGGTTTTCTAAAGCAGCGGGAACTAAAATATCGCAAGGTTGCTCTAAACCTTCTTTTGAATTTTTAAAATCGGTAGCACCGGGGAAACCTAATAACGAGCCTGTGTTTTTGCGGTGAACAAACACTTCGTCAACATTTAATCCGTTTGCATTGTAGATTGCACCTTCGTATTCGCAGATACCTACAATAGTTCCGCCAAACTCAGTAATAAATTTCGCTGAGTGGTAACCTACATTACCCAAACCTTGGATAATTACTTTTTTATCTCCCAAACCTGCGGCTAGGCCAAGTTTTTTCATGTCGTCGGCATGGCTTACGCACTCACGTACGGCATAAGCTACGCCACGTCCGGTAGCTTCCTTACGTCCGTGTATGCCATGTAATGCAATAGGTTTGCCCGTAACACAGCCCAATGCATCTAAAGAACCTGCATTCATGGTCATATAAGTGTCTGCAATCCAGCTCATTTCACGCTCGCCCGAACCATAATCGGGAGCAGGAACATCAATACCCGGTCCAATAAAATTTTTCTTGATTAGCTCGGTAGTGTACCTACGGGTAATGGTCTCTAATTCTGCAACGGTGTAGTTTTTAGGGTTGATGCAGATACCGCCTTTAGCGCCACCAAAAGGAACGTTAACGATGGCACATTTGTAGGTCATTAAGGCCGCCAATGCCATTACTTCATCTTCGTTAACCATGTCGCTGTAACGAATACCTCCTTTAGTAGGGCTCATGTGGTGCGAGTGTTCTACACGCCACGCATCAATTACTTCAAAACCGTTTCCTCTACGAATGGGGAACTGAAAACGGTACACACTGTTACACGCTTTAATTTGCGCCAATAAACCTTCGGGATGAGAAGTGAATTTGGCTGCGCTGTCAAAGTTTTTGCAGACATCGCTGAAAAAACTTGTTTCGGTTGCTGTATTAGCCATTTTTTTTGAATTTTGGTTTTATGCTTTTACGGGTGCAAAATTGCAGCAAAATAAACCATTATTGCAAGTATATTTTGCTTAGTGTATAGTGAACACTATTGCTTTTTTAGGTAAAAAATGGGCTATTATGATTTAAAGTTGGTTTTTGTTGGATGATTTTTTTTCTAACAATTTCACACGTCTATCTAACGCAAAAAGATAAAACAGCAAACCAGCCAAAATAATGACGATACAAGTGACTACAACATATATTTTTCCGTTATTACGCAACATATCGGCCATTTCTATGTTGTTGTTTTGTGCAAACAAATTAATATTTGTCATAAGAAATAAAAGGGTAAATAATATTCTTTTCATCTGTCTGTATTTTTGGTTCTTTCTTCTGTAAAACTCTTTTACAATTTGTGAAATTTAGTGCTGTTGGAATTAAAATTTGAAATGGTTTAACACTGTAATTTAAGATTAAACTTTAACATTTAAAATTGTTTGTTTTCTAAAGTTTTTATCCTTAACCGAAGTGTATATACCCAATAACCAATTAATATCCAACCCAAACATGCCGGATAAAATACCATGCGCATACGGCTGTCTAAATCATAACTATTAAAGCCGGGGTTGCCCCCGTTGCCGGGATGTAAAGAGTCTTGCAAGCGTGGAAGTACAAAAAGTAGTACTACCATCATTGGAAAAGCAAAAATATTATAAATGGCAGCTATTTTGGCTCTTTTTTGTTCCTCATCTATCGCATTACGCAGTACGAAATATGCAAAATATAGTAGGAGCGAAATAGCGGCGAAATTCTGTTTAGGGTCGAAACTCCAGAATTGTCCCCAAGTAAACTTGGCCCAAACTGCTCCAGTTATGATGCCCAAAACTCCGAAAATAATACCTCCATTTGCACTTTCTACAGCCCTAATATCGTCAACTTCGCTTTGTGTACTTAGCGATTTAATGCTGTTAAATACCGAAATGGTGAATAGCGTTACCATTGCAAACCACATGGGTACGTGGAAATATAGATTTCTGATGGTTTCGTTTAGAATGGCCAATCTGGGCACGTCTAAAAGCAGACCGGCAATTGTAGTGTATATTACTAAAACAGCAGCTAGTATCTTCCACCAGGTTTTATGCATAAGTGTTTAGTTGTTGTATGTTTTAGGTTGATGGTTAATAGTTGATAGCTGATGGTTTGGGTGCAAACTGTCAACTGTTAACTGCCAACTGAGTTTAATCTCGCCAAAGGTAAGGAAATAACAATAAAGCAACTGTCATTACTATTACATTTATCACTGCCAAAAGCCCAATTTCATCTAAACTTACTGCTCTATCTAAGCCATCTACGGCATTTTTTGCAAATTTGATTAAAACAATAAGTACCGGAATAATGATAGGAAAACTCAAGATGGCCATCAGCATACCGCCATTTCCGGTTTTTGAAGCAATGGCTGATACCATAGTGAAAATGGTAGAAAAGCTCAAACTGCCCAATACAGCAGCAACAAAATACATCAATACATCAGCTCCTTCCGGAAAATCAAAAACTAAAGAATAGAATAACAAGGCAATGATGGTCAATACAATCATCAATAAACTATTGTAAATGGTTTTGGCGATGATGAGTGCTGCCGGACTGACTAACGTGTAGATATATAATTGTCTTCCTCTACTTTCCTGAAGAAAACTTTTTGCAATGGCATTAATGGAAGCAAATAGCATAATAATCCAAAAAAGTGCATTCCAAGTTAATTTTTCGATGGTTAGGAATGACATATAGCATACAAAAACGGTAGAAACTACATATAACAAAACACCATTTAACGCATATTTAGAGCGCCATTCTAAAATAACTTCCTTTTTGATGAGGTGTTTTACCTGTTGTGCCAGTTGCATAGACACAAAGATATAATTGATTTATGATTTTAGATTTTGAATCTTCAATAATGATAAATTAAATGGTAGTTTGTTTGGCCAAATAGGGTTTATTTGGCTTTAGGATATCGTTTTTCTATTACAATACCCGTCTACGCAGGTATGACGTACCACCATGTTATATCTTTTTTACTTTTCCAGAACCGAGTAATACTTTTTCGGTAACATCAGCATTGCCTGTATAATACACACTGCCAGAACCGCTAAAAAATGCTTTAATCTCGCCATCTGTGTGTATATAAACAGAGCCAGAGCCACTTATGGTCGATGAAAGATTGCCCACTTTTAATGCACCTTTTTTGCTTAATGTGCCTGAACCACTAATAGTTGCATTAACATTGTCTGCTTCGCCAGAAATATTGAGTTTGCCCGAGCCACTAATTACTGCTGTAAAATCGCCAACTATAATATTTGCAGTAATTGAGCCCGAACCACTTAATGTGGTAGACAGCGAATTTTGGCTAATTGTTCCTTTTACGGTAATAGAGCCATCGCCACTCATGGTTAAACTTTTAATGTTTTTTGCATTTACATGGGCAATTATTTTCTTGTCTTTATATTTATGTGTCCAACTTGTCCAGCTCATTTGTGGCCTAATGATTAAAGCATTGCCTTTTACTTCTGCGATAAGCGTAGAAATAGCTTCTTCATCGCCTTCAAATCTAACATCTTCTTTAGAACCCAGTGTAATAATAACTTGTATTGGCCCTCCGGCAGCAACAGAAGTAAAGTTTTTAACTTCAATGTCTTTAATTTTAGATTTTGCTTTTGCTATGCCGATGTTAACGGGCAAATCGGCTTTTGAGGGCAGGGTATTTGTAATGGCTGCGGCTATGATTAAGGCGGCGGTAGTATATTTTTTGCTTATAAACGTTTTCATAATACAAATGACGGTGTTTTTTATAAAAACGTTGCATTGTATAAAAACTTATTCTCTTTTTTTAATCTACCTAAAATTTCTATCCCTAAAACAGCAGTTCTGTCCCCCAAATGCTTATAAATATAAAGAAGTTTTATATTTGGAGCTTTCCTTTTAGAATGGTTTTAAAATATTCATTTTTGTTGTGTTTGCTGTTTTGCAGCCATTTTGCAATGGCACAGGATTTTGCTTCTGATAAAGAGCTCCGTGAAATAGACAGTTTGATTTATTACAATCAATTTAAACCGGCCGAAAAAAAAATAGATAGCCTGTATGCTTTACTGAAAAAAAGTGGAAATAAAGAACTTATACCGAAGCTATTAGAATTGCGGTATCAGAAAGCCGTCATTATAGACAATCAGTTTGACCACGGTAATGCACTGCCGATATTTATGGAGGTATTGCAGCAATCCGAAAAAAATAAACTTTATCGCCTTAATTGCAAAACAAACATCAGGATAGCATTTAGCCAAGAAAAAGCAAACAACTATTACCTTGCCTGGCAGTATCTGAACGCTGCTATGAAATTGAGCCGAAAGCACAATTTTCCCGAACTGCAAAGTGCTATTTTTAATCGTTATGCGCTCATTCATAAATTTATCGGAGACACGGGGCTGGGTAACGTAAATGCAGAGCTTATAGAACATACCGTCCCCAAAAACTACTTTAAGATAGATTCTGCTTTTTTCTACGTAGAAAAAGCCATCGGCTATGCCAAAAAATATAGGAACGAATTTGATCTCAATGAGGGGTATGTAACCTTAGGGATATTAGAATCTGAACAGCGTCATAATTTTACGAAATCTGTTGAATATTCCCTGAAAACAATTCCTTACTGGCTAAAAGTTAAAAATTATGAATATGTGGGGATGACGTATAACAATATTACCATTAACACGTGGAAGCAAAAAGATTACTATTCGGCATTAAAATACAGCGATTCTGCCTATCGATACTACGACAAGGCTTCATTGTATTATAGATGGTTTTTTCCAAAGGTCCGTAGTATAGCTTATGAAAAATTGGGAAATACAGACTCTGCCTATCATTATATTAAAATTGCATACAGTGCCCAGATTGAATTATACGAAAAAGAAGAGCTGATAAAAACAAAAAATCTGGAAGAGCAATATGAAGACGGGAAAAAAGATGCGGCCATAAAGAGCAAAAACCAACAATTGTTTTTAATTGTGGGCTTGTTTGCGGTAATTGTCGTTGCTTCGGTTTTGCTCATCAGAAAAAACAGGCAAATTAACAAACAGAACAGAATTATCAGCGCACAGTTGGGCGAACTTACCAAAACGCTTGAACAAAAACAGGTGCTGCTGTCCGAACTGCAGCACCGGGTAAAAAATAACCTGCAGCACGTTATCAGTATTCTGGAAATCCAAAAGGAAAGCGTTGATTTTAATAATATTGACGAACTGATACGGGGAAACCAAAACCGCATCCACTCGATGGCATTGCTCCACAAAAAACTGAATGTTGCCGATAATGTAAATGAGGTGGATTTGAAACGTTACATTACCGAACTTGCGGAATTGGTTAAAGAATCGTACGACAGCCACAAAAAGAAAATCAATCTCCATATCAAATGTGATGTAGAAAGTATTTCCATAGAAAAAGCATTGCCTTTAGGCCTGATTATAGTAGAGCTGGTGAGCAACAGCATGAAACATGCCTTTAAAAAACAGAACATCGGCATCATCAATATCGAAATTACAAAGGATGAAACCATGAGGTTGTATTACGCAGACAACGGCAGCGGTTTCGACTTTAACAAACCGAGCGACAAAGGATTGGGGCAGGAAATCATTAAAGGATTGATTGACCAGTTGGACGGAAGCGTGGAAACCAATAGCAACAACGGATTTGAATTGGAGGTGTATTTTAAATAAGGGAGAGGGGCGAAAAGTTTAATCCTCATTCCCTCCGATGATATCGGAGCGGGCAGTGAAAACGGGAACCACGAAGTGCTCAGCGAAGCTAATCCTAATGCGAAGGACCTTTTCACCGCATTACGATTGCCAGTCAAGCTGGCAATGACGGGCGAACGAAACTTTTGGGACACCCTCTTGATAAATTCAATTATGGAACAAAAAACAATATTATTGGTAGAGGATGATTTCTTGAACAGGCGGTTGTCTAAAAAAGCCCTGATGCAGAACGGCTACCTTGTTCTGGAAGCCAAAAATACCAAAGAGGCTTTTGAAGTGCTGAAAAAAGAACCTGTTGACCTTGCTGTTTTGGATATTAACCTTGGCGAAAATCAGCAAGATGGCATTGGTTTGGGGTGGCACATACAAGAAAAGCTTAATTTGCCCTTTATTTATCTTACCGCCTACGAAAATCCAGAAATTGTTGGCCGGGCGGTAGCTACCTCGCCTTACTCGTATTTAACCAAGCCTTTTAAAGATATAGATCTCATTACCTCGGTAGCGCTGGCCATCCGCCAATCGGCAGTAAAACACGTGCCGAAAATTTCGGTAAAAGACGGAGATTACAATGTGGCACTTCCCGTTGATGAAATAGATTACATCGAATCAGACGGGAACTATTTATTGTTTTATACCGATAAAAAAGTGTACAAATTGCGTTCTACCGTTAAACAGCTCATGGAAATGCTACCCAAAAGCCTTTTTATGCAGGTGCACCGAGCTTATGTGGTAAACAAAACCAAGATAGAAAAATCCACACCGAAAAGTGTAATGGTTAAAGATGTGGTAATTCCAGTTTCAAAAAATTACGGTGGTGATTAATAAAAGAGGTCGTCATTGCGAGGAACGAAGCAATCTTACTTGCCGTCACCCTGAATTTATTTCAGGGTCTGTTTTAGTTAACTGATGCTGAAATAAATTCAGCATGACGTAGACGCCTAATTTTTTTCTATCCCTAAAACAGCCATTCTGTCCCACAAATTTTAATGCCGGGAAATCAACCTGCATTTTAGTGTCATAAAAATTTAATGGCTATGACAAAATTCTATTTTAAAAAAACAAGGGCGGTATTACCGTTTCTTGCACTCCTTCTTTTTCTTTCTTTTAAGGCAAATGCACAATGCCCTACGGGAAATATTACCTTAACCACGCAGGCACAGGTTAACCAGTTTAAAATTGATTACCCAAATTGTACCCATATTTCCGGGTATTTGCTTGTGGGTGTTTCTAGTGGCGCATCAGATATTACCGACCTGTCTCCGTTAGAAAATATTACTTCTGTTGGAGGAGCTTTTTATATCTATAATAATCCATTAACCAATATTGACGGATTAAATGCTTTAACCAGTATTGGAGGAGAATTAGATATTGCTCATAATTCTGTTCTAACGAATATTAATGGGTTAAGCAATCTAACCGCTATTGGAGTATACCTTCAATTATGGGATAATCCTCAATTACAAAACTTAAACGGATTAATTAATTTAACAGCTATAGGAGGCGATTTGATCATTGAAGATAACACCGTTTTAAATGATATCTCAGGGCTTTCCAACGTAGCAGTGACATCCATCACTCCAGCCCTAGGCTTTGGCTTATATATTGTTAACAACCCCGCACTTGCAGTTTGCAACCTGCCCAATTTCTGTGCCTATCTTGCCAACCCTGCAAATACGCACCCGAGAACTATTTCGGGCAACTTGGCGCAATGCGTAAACGAAGCGGCGGTAGTTGCTGCATGTAGTGCCCCACAATGCCCTACGGGAAATGTGGTATTAACCACGCAGGCAGACGTTGACCAGTTTAAAATTGATTATCCTAATTGTACGAAGATAAATGGATATTTGGGCATTGGCGGAAGTGTGGCCAATTTAAACGGATTGAGCAATATTACCACAATTACAGGCTCTATAGATGCGGGTAATGCCACGTCACTAGTAGACATAAGCGGTTTAAGTAATTTGACAAGCGTTGGGCAAGATGCCCAGTTTGCAAACACGGCCTTAACCAACATTGATGGGTTAAGCAGCTTGACAAGCGTTGTGGGCTATATATATATTGGTAGTAACAATGCATTGACAAATATTAATGGGTTAAGCAGTTTGACAAGCGTTGGAGGAAATTTATATATTGAGAGCAATGCAGGCTTGACAAATATTGATGGATTAAGCAGTTTGACAAGCATTGGGGGAAATTTATATATTAATACCAATGCAGCCTTAACCAACATTGATGGGTTAAGCAGTTTGACAAGCGTTGGAGGAATATATATTGAGAACAATGCAGGCTTGACAAATATTGATGGATTAAGCAGTTTGACAAGCATTGGAGGAGATTTAATGATTCGTAACAATGCAGCCTTAACAAATCTAAACGGATTGAGCAATATTACCACAATAACGGGCTCTCTTGATGTATACAATGCTTCATCCCTTACCGATATAAGTGGTTTGAGTAATTTGACAAGCGTTGGGCAAGATGTCCAGTTTGAAAACACGGCCTTGACAAATATTGATGGATTAAGCAATCTAACAACTGTTGTTGGTGGTTTAAATATTGCTCATAATATGCAATTACAGCATGTTGATGGGTTAAGCAATCTAACCACTATTGGAGTATACCTTCAATTTTGGGATAATCCTAAAGTGCTAAACTTAAACGGATTAATTAATTTAACAGCTATAGGAGGCGATTTGATCATTATAGATAACGCCATTTTAAATGATATCTCAGGGCTTTCCAATGTAGCATCGACATCCATCATTCCAGCCGCAGGCTATGGCCTATATATTGCTGACAACCCTGCCCTTGCAGTTTGCAACCTGCCAAATTTCTGTGCCTATCTTGCCAACCCTGCAAATACGCACCCGAGAACTATTTCGGGCAACTTGGCGCAATGCGTAAACGAAGCGGCGGTAGTTGCCGCCTGTGCCTCGGTACTGCCTGTAACCTTAACTGATTTTACGGCAAAAATTAATGGCAATTACGCCCTGCTGCAATGGCAAACTGCCAGCGAACAAAACAACAAAGGCTTTGAGATATTACGCAGTGGCGATGATGGAAAATTTGTAAAGATTGGCGAAGTGCAGGCAACGCAATACGCTGTACGCAATACGCAATACGCTTTCACCGATAAAACACCTTTAAACGGCAACAATTACTATAAATTGGTACAAATAGACAACGATGGAAAGGAAAACGAACTAGGTGTTAGAGAATTAAACTTCGGTCTTTCAGCTTCGGGCATTCAGTTGTATCCGAACCCCACATCAATAAATGAAGTAACGGTTAACTTGGGTAACAGCGCTGTTAAATCTGTAAAATTGATTGATTTTAGTGGTAAAACACTACAGGTTATACAGCCACGTTCCACAGTTACTTCTATAACCATATCATTAGCAAAATACCCTGTTGGCACTTATTTGGTACGTATAGAGGGGAATAACGGTGTAGAGGTAAGAAAGGTAGTGAAGTTGTAATTTTCTAAGAAACCCCGTAGGTCTTTAAGACCTACGGGGTTTTAAAAATCTACTCCGCTTTTTTCACATTGATATAAAAATTCCTTTCTGCCTTAAAATTATCGGTATTAACAGAGCTGTCAATTTTTACAGATTGCCAGTTATTGGTAGGTTTTATCAAAGTGTAGGTATCGGCTTTTAAAGTAACTTTAATAGGCATATCAAAATCTGCAACATCGGTAACCCATCTATATTGTAACAAGCCATTACCAATTTTATATTCCAACACAGGAATTTTAGCATGGCGTAGGTATTGGTCAAAAACCTTGTTGAGTTTTAATCCACTTTGTTTGGCAATATAATCTTCTATTTGTTGGGTAGTTACTGTTTGATGATAGAAGGCTTTGTTCAAACCTCTTAAAATCTGCCTGAATTTTTCGTCGTTATCAACCAACTGGCGGATGTTATGTATCAAATTAGCGCCTTTGGGATACATGTCGCCATCACCCTCTGTATTAGTGTTGTATTGGCCAATAATGGGCATTTTATTGCCAATGCCTTTCCGCACCCCGATTACATAATTATCGCCCGCTGTTTTGCCCTGCGTACTTTCGGTAAACAAAGCCTCCGAATACATTGTAAATCCCTCATGTACCCACATATCGGCAATATCTTTGGTGGTAATGTTGTTGCCGAACCACTCATGCCCACTTTCGTGAACGGTAATATAATCCCATTTTAAGCCATGCCCTGTCCCCGATAAATCCATGCCCAAGTAACCTTTTAAAAACTGGTTGCCATAGGCTACGGCGCTTTGGTGCTCCATGCCCAAATGTGGCGCTTGTACCAATTTATAGCCATCTTTATACCAAGGGTATGGGCCAAACCAATATTCAAACGATTTTAACATGGGTTTTACATCGGCATCCCAATGTGGACGGGCTTTGGCACTGTCTTCTTTTAGGGAATAAAAATCTAAAGTCAGTTTGCCGCTCTCACCGTTATAAGTATCTGTCCAATGGGCATATTTGCCGATATAAAAAGCAACGTCATAATTGTTAATGGGGTTACCCACAAACCAATTATGCTTGGTATAACCATCATTGCCATCGGTTTTACCAAGATAGCGACCATTGGCAATGCAGTCTAAATCTTTTGGTGCGCTGATGCTGATGAGCATACTATCTACCTCATCACTTTGGTGGTCTTTGTTTGGCCACCACACACTTGCACCCAGCCCTTGGCAGGCTACAGAAACAAACGGATTGCCCGATTTATCTTTGCGGAAAATAAAGCCGCCGTCCCAAGGTGGTCTCTTGGCAACGATTGGCTGGCCGTTATAAAAAACCGTGAATTTGTCTTTCGCCCCTTTTTTTATGGTTTTGGGAAAGGCAACAAATACCGCATTAAATTCTCTGGTAAATGGCAATTCTTTGTCTTTGTAAATTACTTTTTCAACTTTAAGGTTTTCGAACAAATCAAACTGTAACGAATCAAAATCCTGTGTTGCTTTAAAGCTGAACTCGTTGCTACCGCTTACCGATTTATTGTCGATGTCAATTTTAACGTCTAAATGGTAATAATTGATGTCGTAACAGGTGCGCAATGGGGTTAGTGCGCCCCTTAAATATTTGGCCCTATCGGTTTTTTGGTTGCTGCCCAATATGTTTTGGGCAAATGCAAACGATGACAATAGGATTAGGGCAAGAGCAATGAATACCTTCTTCATTTTATTATGGTTTTAATACAGGTAAAGATATAAAAGATGGATTAATATTATCATAATAAATACGATGGGTAGCTTTTTGAAAATCATTAGGCTGTGCTTCGTAAATATTCATGAATTTCTGCGGATTTCTATCTGCCAACGGAAACCACGAGTGTTGTATCTGTACCATAATTCGATGACCTTTTTTAAAGGTATGACCAACATCGGGCAGTGTGTATTTTACTTTTGTAATCTCATTTGGCACAAAGGCTTCGGGATTTTCGAAACTGTTGCGGTACTTGCCCCTTAAAATTTCGCCACGAACCAACATTTGGTAGCCAGCCATCATTTTGTTTTTGTCCAATGGAGAAATTTCTTGCGTATCTTCGGGATATACATCAATCAGTTTTACTACATAATCGGCATCGGTACCTGTGGTGCTTACCATTAAATTGGCCAAAACAGGGCCGGTAAGCGTAATATCTTCTGTTAAAACATCGGTTTGATAGGTTTTTACATCGGGTCTTCTCGAAGCAAAACGTTGGTCGTCAATCATGTATTCTCTTGTGCGGTTGGCTTGTATTCCATCCTGATAGGGTACGGGCGCATTTGGGTCGCTCACATATTCGTCAAAACTATTGGTGGAAGGTTTGGTGAACGATAATTTACCATTGGGATGTAGGTACAAAGATTTAAGTTCCACATCCTGTGGCGGCCAGCTATCAAATTTTTTCCATTGATTGCTTCCTGTTAAAAAGATATTGGCTTCGGCAGCATTAAAATTGCCCTCACCTTTTAGATAATATTTAAAAAATGGCAGCTCAAAGTTTTGTTGATAGTAAGTGCTTGTTGGTTGTCCAAATTTGATATCGCCAAAGCTGTTACCTTTGCTACGAACCCAACCACCATGAAACCAAGGCCCAACTATCAAAATATTGTTGGCTTTTGGATTTTGATTTTCTATCGCCTTGTAAGTTTCAAAAGTGCCGTAGGCATCTTCGGCATCAAAAAAACCTCCAACTACCATTACGGCAGGCTTAACATCTTTCAAATGTTTCACAATTTGTCGGGCTTGCCAAAAAGTATCTAGGTTAGGATGTTTAAACAGGTTGTTCCAAAACTTGATGCTATCGGCAAAGTAGCGGTCTTTAAGATTTTTTACCGAGCCTGCTTCTAGGTAAAAACGATAATTATCTTGAATAGGAAATTGAAAAGGTTTAGGTCCTTTATCTGGTGTAATGGGTTGTGGACGGGGAACTCCAAAAGTGCTCATAAACTTAAAGGCATCCATTAAAAATAATGCGCCACCATGATGGAAATCATCGCCCACGAGCCAATCGGTAACCGGTGCTTGTGGCGAAACTGCTTTTAAAGCCGGATGGGGTTTTACCAGCGATACGGTGGAGTAAAAGCCGGGATAGGAAATACCATAGATACCTGCCTTGCCATTGTTGTTTTTGATGTTTTTTACCAACCAATCGATGGTGTCGTAGGTATCGGTGCTTTCATCTATATCTTTTTTGCCGTTTTTAAGATTAGTTGGACGGATGTCTTCAAAATTTCCTTCGCTCATCCAACGGCCGCGTACATCTTGGTAAACGAAGATAAAACCTTCACGCATTACGGCAGGATAATTGCCTAAACTCAATTTGTATTTATCCTCACCATAAGGTTGTACGGTATATGGGGTGCGGTTAATTAAAAATGGATATTTTTTATTGGACGATATATCCTTAGGAATGTAAATGGACGTGAATAGTTTTGTGCCATCACGCATAGGGATTTGGCGTTCTATTTTATTGTAATGGTTACGTACATAGGCAGAGTCTGTTTCTTGTGCAGAAGTGATTTCTGCAAAAAAGCAAGAAATTAAGAGAAGGGTTATTAAAATACGTTTCATTGTGGTTAGTCTTATCGTCACCCTGAATTTATTTCGGGGTCTTTGTTGATTATATATAAAGCTGATGCTGAAATAAATTCAGCATGACGGAGTAAAAAAAGAAAAGCTTCCTTTTTTGAGAAGCTTTCTTAAGTCTTAGTGCCCACCGTCGGCGGTATCAACTTGTTTGCGAAAGGCAAAGCCCAAAACAAAATAAATTAGGGCAAAAATAGACCATACAAGGCAATCCTCTTTAAAAGCTAATGCGCTTATAACCAAAATCAAAATACCAATTACAAAAAATGGGATGTTTCTTAAACTTATCATAGTTCAAATATAAGGGGTAAATTTTTATAGTAGTAAAGTTATGGAAAGTTTTGGTAATGCAAATATGTCTTTATCCAATCTTATAGTGTCACTTTGCTTCTATTTTTATCGCCCTTTTTGCATAACCGTATCTATGCTTAATTAGATATTCATTGATTTCAATCTGGTTGTTAAGAATAGTTTTACTATTACCGTTTATTATAATTATGGAGTCGATATTCTCTGAGAATTCTTTCACGAAAGAAATATTCCATCCGCCAACTCCGCCATAATAGAGCTTAATACCTCTCTTTGGAGGTGTGTGCGAGGAAAGAGTTGTAATTATGGTTTTTTCTTTGTCTTGCGTAATTTTTGTGTTTGCGTAAATTGTTACAGAAGTTTCGGGGCTACTTGAAGTTTTCACTACCAAAACCCTCATTGGGTCACATGATGAAAAAAGTGCCAATATTAATACTGTGATAATTTGCTTCATTATCGAAGTTTTTAAAATTACCGTCAAAGTTCAAATATACGAATCTTTATAATCTTTGATAGAAGCACAGCCTTTTGTTAACTAAACGGGATTGCAGCGGAAATACTTTTTTGTTATTGTTGTCATTCTAAGCGATAGTGAAGAATCTGTTGGTTGAAGCAATTCAGAAAGAGATTCCTCGACAGGTTGGCTAAAAACAAAAAGATTGGAGCATAAAGCCCGGCTATTGGGAACGATGAAATGCTGTAATTGCTTTTCTAAAAAGGGTAATGGTTAAATCCAAAATCGTAAATCGTATATCTAAAATCTATTGTATCTTTGCCAAAACAAAAACTCAAAAAATATCATGCAATACGATGTAGTTGTTATTGGCTCGGGGCCGGGCGGTTATGTAGGTGCCATCCGTTGTGCACAGTTAGGTTTAAAAACAGCGGTAGTAGAAAAATATAAAACTTATGGTGGAACCTGCTTAAACGTGGGCTGTATTCCATCAAAAGCGTTGTTAGATTCTTCGGAGCATTACCATAACGCGGCTCATACTTTTACCACTCACGGTATCAACCTAAAAGATTTGAAGGTTGATATGAAGCAGATGATTGCCCGTAAGGACGATGTTGTAGCTCAAAACACTGCTGGTATCACTTATCTTTTCAAGAAAAATAAAATTGATACTTACGAGGGCGTAGGTTCTTTTGAAGATAAAAACACTATTTTGGTAATCAAGGCAGACGGTAGCACAGAAAAACTAACTGCTAAAAATGTAATTATTGCTACGGGCTCTAAACCTACGGCTTTACCTTTCTTGCCCATTGATAAAAAACGTATAATTACTAGTACCGAGGCCTTAACTTTAAAGGAAGTGCCTAAAACGATGGTGGTAATTGGCGGTGGCGTAATTGGTTTGGAGTTAGGCTCGGTTTATGCCCGTTTGGGTACTAAAGTAACCGTAGTGGAGTTTGCTCCGTCTATCATTAGCACTATGGATGCGGGTTTAGGTAAAGAATTGCAACGTGTATTAAAGAAATCTTTAGGCATGGAGTTCTTAACCAATCATAAAGTAACAGGTGCGTCGGTTAAAGGTAAAGTGGTAACGGTAACTGCCGATAACCCTAAAGGTGAAGCGGTGAAATTAGAAGCTGATTACTGTATCGTTGCGGTGGGTAGAACTGCTTATACTGCTGGTTTAGGTTTAGAGAAAATCGGTATCACTCCAGAAGAAAGAGGTAATAAAATTCCTGTTAACGACCATTTGGAAACTGCTGTAAAAGGTGTTTATGCCATAGGCGATGTAGTTAAGGGCGCAATGTTGGCGCACAAGGCGGAAGATGAAGGTATCTACGTAGCCGAAACCATTGCCGGACAAAAACCTCATATCAACTATAACTTAATTCCGGGTGTGGTTTACACTTGGCCAGAGGTGGCTTCTGTTGGACAAACGGAAGAGCAATTGAAAGCCGCAGGTGTGAAATATAAAGCAGGTTCATTCCCTTTTAAAGCTAGTGGACGTGCCAAAGCAAGTATGGATACCGACGGTTTTGTAAAGGTATTGGCCGATGAAAAAACGGACGAAGTTTTAGGTGTTCACATGATTGGCCCTCGTGCTGCGGATATGATTGCAGAAGCGGTGGTAGCAATGGAATTCCGTGCTTCGGCAGAGGATATTGCCCGTATTTGCCATGCGCACCCAACTTATACCGAGGCTATTAAGGAAGCTGCTTTGGCCGCTACTGAAAATAGGGCGATACATATTTAATCCCCCAACCTCCAAAGAGGAGAGTTGGTTAAAAACTAAAATAATCCTGCGGTTGTTACCGTGGGATTTTTTGTGGGCAATATCAATATCGTCATGCCCAACTTGATTGGGTATCTTAATGTGGTATAATAGCTAATTCGTTGTCATTTTAAGATTAGCTTCGCTGAGCACTCCGTGGTTCCCATTTTCATGGGAATGACGAAGAACCGGTATATATCTGTGAAATCAATGGGATATATTTTTAACGTAAATATTTTACCGCACAACACATCCTTAACATCGCTTTTATTATTTTAGCATTAATGAAAAACACGCTTTTCCTTGGCATAATTTTGCTTTTTCTTGTTGCCTGTGTACCCTTAAGGTCTATAAGGTATCTGATTCCCGATTCGCGTGATAGCGCCAAGTTTGAAAACGTAACCGTCCAAAAATCGGCAACGCCATTTTATTTTAAGAATAATTTTCCGAATAAAACTTACACCAAGTTAAAGGCGCATTTAGATACTTCATTAATGGGTACTAAAACCAGTGTGTTTTTGGTGATTAAAAATGATAGTATCATTTATCAGTATCTTTCAGAAGGAAATTCATTAGCCGCTAAACAGCCCAGTTTTTCGATGGCAAAATCATTTGTGGGTACGTTGATTGGCATTACCGTAGATAGGGGAGAAATCAAATCGACAGATGAATTGGTGATTAAATATTTACCGGAACTGGCTAAAAATGATGAGCGTTTTAATCGATTGACTATACAACATGTATTGGATATGCGAAGCGGTTTTAATTTTAATGAAAGGTCTTTTAATCCTTTCTCGAAAATTGTGCGAAGCTATTATGGTGCAGATTTGAAAAAGATGGTAGGCAAATTGAAAATGAAGAATGAGCCGGGCAAAGTTTTCGAATATCAGAGTATCAATACGCAGGTGCTGGCTTTTGTGCTTGAACGGGCCACGGGAAAAAATATCCAAACTTTGTTGCAAGAGCGGTTATGGAAACCTTTGGGTGCTGAAAGCGATGCGTTATGGAGTTTAGATAATAAGGAAAACATCAAGGCTTTTTGTTGTATCAATGCTACTGCACTTGATTTTGCCAAAATTGGAAGGCTTTACTTAAACGGTGGTAATTGGGAGGGACAGCAGATTGTTTCTAAAAAGTGGGTAAATATTACAACCAATCCCGACACGTTAACCAAAAGAAGGTACAAAAACCAATTTTGGGCAACCAGAGATTTTAAGTATTTCAAAGATTCGGTAAGTGCGGTAAATTCACTTACAAAAGAAAAACTCAATTATCTTGTTGAGAAATCGCCCGATGGCAGATACTTTTATGCCAAAAAGGTTTACGATTTTAAGGCACAAGGCATGTTTGGCCAATCGGTTTATGTTAACCCTTTAAACAAAGTGATTATTGTTCGTTTGGGCAACAGGCAGAAAAAGGTGAATTTGCACAGTTTTGTACAACAAGTGGGGAGAAGTATTAGGTAGAATTGTTGTGTCATTGCCAGCTCGACTGGCAATCGTAATGCTATAAGAGGAAATATTTTATACTTATTTCGCTTTACGATTACCTTCGGTGAGCTCGCAAGCTCGGTTTCCGTCCCGATAGCTATCGGGATCACGGGAATGACGGACAGTGCGTTAAAGTAATCCCAATGTTAAATTGCAAGAAAAAGATAAACTAAACGTGCTTTGTCTATGTTTTTATAGACCTTTGCAGAAAGTTTAATTCTCCCGTTCTTTCATGTCTACAATTACGAGCAGTTCCAATTTATCCATTAAAGAAAGCAGTAAATACAGCAAAAAGACCATTCGTTTAGCGGTGTCTATTTTTTATTTTGGTCAAGGTCTGGTCTTTGCAAGTTGGGCAAGCCGCATTCCCGATTTAAAAACAGCACTTCATTTATCAGATGCCGCTTTGGGTAGTATTTTATTGGCACTTCCTATCGGGCAAATGATAACTATGCCGCTTTCTGGGCGATTGGTAGCTGTTTTTGGCAGTAAGAAAATCCTCACTTTAGCAACGCCACTTTATGCTTTGTGTTTAACCAATCTGGCATTAGCTACGCATGGTTGGCATTTGGTTCTCTTTTTATTATTGTTTGGCATTTCTGGTAATTTGTGTAACATCGCTTTAAACACGCAGGCGGTTTTTGCCGAAACACATTATGGCAAACCAATTATGTCGTCGTTTCACGGCTCGTGGAGTTTAGGGCTTTTTACGGGAGCATTGGTGGGTTTATTAATGATGAACTTGCATTTAACTACCACAACACATTTTTGGATTGTCGCTGTAATAGCATGGGCTCATATTTTTGTTAATCATCGCTTTTTGTTGATTGGCAAATCTTCACAGAAAGAAAAATCAAAGTTTTTGATAAAACCGCAAGGTGTTTTGGTGCAGTTGGGTATTATCGCTTTTTGCAGTATGGCTACCGAGGGAGCTATGATGGATTGGAGTGGCGTTTACTTCAAGGAAATTATAAATGCGCCTGCCAAATGGATAATTTTAGGATATGCGTCATACTCTGCAATGATGACCGTTGGTCGTTTTATTGGTGATAAATTTATTGCGGCTTACGGTCGTAAAACGATGTTACAATTTTGTGGTGTGATTATTTCTGCCGGGATGTTTCTATCAGTAGTTTTTCCAAATCTGATTGTAGCAGCTATTGGTTTTATGCTAGTGGGAGTTGGTGTGTCTGTAATTATCCCGATGACCTATACCATTGCAGGTAATAATGATAAAATGCCGTCGAGTTTGGCTATTGCAATGGTTTCTAGCATTGGTTATTTTGGTTTCCTGATGGGACCTCCACTCATTGGTTATATTTCTGAATTGTTTAACCTGCGTTATTCGCTTGCTTTAATAGGCTGTTTTGGTATGCTGATTAGTTTGCTTGTAAAAAAAATTAGTGTGATTAAATAACTGAAAAAAGTCCCTTTAATCTTCCGACTAAAGGGACTGGTCTTTGTTGTTTAATACCTGTTTATCCTTTTGTAATTTTTTCTTAGTGGGTTAAACTAGCTTATTATCAGTTAAATACTCTGCAATCTGCACCGCATTGGTAGCTGCTCCTTTGCGCAAATTATCGGCAACAATCCACATGTTTAATGCTTTAGGATGCGATTCGTCCCTGCGTAAACGACCTACAAACACTTCATCCTTCTCGTGTGCATCTTTAGGCATCGGGTATTTTAGGTTAGCCACGTCGTCAACAACGATTAAACCGGGAGCTTCTTCTAAAATTCGGCGTACATCGGCCAGATCAAAATCATTTTCAAACTCAACGTTTACTGATTCCGAGTGGCCGCCCATTACCGGGATACGAACAGTAGTAGCTGTAACACGGATACTGTCATCACCCATAATTTTGTTGGTTTCTTTCACCATTTTCATTTCTTCTTTGGTGTAACCATTATCGGTAAAAACATCGATATGGGGTAGTACGTTCAAATCAATTTCGTAAGGATAGGCTTTAGGGCCCTCAATTCCTTTACGTTCATTCATCAATTGGTCAACCGCTTTAACGCCTGTACCGGTAACTGATTGGTAGGTAGACACAATTACACGTTTAATTTTATATTTTTCGTGCAATGGTTGTAATGCTACCACCATTTGTATGGTTGAGCAGTTAGGGTTGGCAATAATTTTATCGTCTTTAGTTAAAACTTTGGCGTTTACCTCTGGTACAACTAATTTTTTGCTAGGGTCCATGCGCCATGCCGAAGAATTATCGATAACGGTAGTGCCAACCTCGGCAAAGCGAGGAGCATTTTCGGTAGAGGTACCTCCACCGGCCGAAAACAAGGCAATATCTGGACGCATGTTAATGGCAGTGTCCATGCTAACAATTGGATATTCCTTGCCCTTAAACTTAATTAACTTACCAACGCTCTTTTCAGAAGCCACTGGAATTAACTCGGTTAAAGGGAAATTTCTTTCTTCCAATACTTTTAACATTACGGTACCTACTAGTCCTGTAGCACCTACAACTGCAACTTTCATGTTTTTTTTGTTTTTTTGTACTATATTTAAATTAAAAATGTTTAAGCCCCAAATATGAGAAAAACTTTACTCTTTTTACTGTTATTATGCACTAAACTTACTTTTGCACAGTTAAATGACAATTTTAGTGATGGGGATTTTACAAATAATCCTGTTTGGGGAGGAAATACAGCAAGTTTTATAGTCAATTCAAATGGGCAGTTGCAATCTCAAGGGCCAACTTCGGGAACAAGTAATATAGCATTGTCCACAACTAATTCTTTAGCTCTAAATGCAGTTTGGGAATTTTATTTTAAGTTAGAATTTAATCCAACTGCTACTACCCAACTACGGGTTTATTTGACTTCCAATCAAGCTGATTTGACAGGTTCATTGAATGGATATTTCTTTCAGATAGGAGAAACAGGCAACAATGATGGATTTCATTTATATAAGCAAACCGGGACGACAGTAACACAAATTATCACTGGCACAGCAAAAACATGGGCGAGTACAAGCTTAACGAGTGCTCGAATAAAAGTAACCAGAGATAATACTGGAAAATGGCAGTTATATGCTGATATGGCTGGCGGTACGAATTATGCTTTAGAAGGAGAAGTAACGGACAACACCTATACTACTTCATCATATTTTGGGGTTAATCCTCGGTATAACACTACTTCTCGTGCTGGTCTATATTATTTCGATGATTTTAGCATTACCGATTTAGTGCCCGATTTAACACCACCAAAAATAACAAAAGTACAATCTGTTGATGCCAAAACCATAGAAGTAACATTTGATGAAGCATTAAATGCAACATCTGCACAAGCAGTTGCTAATTACGCTGTTTCTAATGGAATAGGAACTCCGGCAACAGCCACAATTGGCAGTACAAATAATGTGGTTAACCTTACTTATGTCAACGATTTTACAACTGGCGATTACACTTTGATAGTTAATAATGTAGCTGATACTAAAGGCAATGCAATTACTGCCCCCATTACTAAGCAATTTATGTATATAGAGCCTTACACAGCCCAAAAAGGTGATATCGTTATTAACGAGATTATGGCGGCTCCAATTTCTACTGCTGTTGCACTTAATAAGGAATATATCGAACTGTATAATACTAGCGATAAGTACATTATTATTACAGGATGGAAATATAAAGATGGAACAACCTCTGTAACTACTCTTGGTGCAGATACCTTAGCACCCAAAGCCTACCGCATTTTATGTGCCGTTGCCGATGTAAGCCTATATAAACCCTATGGAAAAACATTGGGCGTATCGCCGTGGCCGGGCTTAAATAACGATAAGGACGATTTAGCACTTATGTTGCCCGATGGCACTACCATTATTGATGCTGTATCTTACGCTGATACTTGGTATGGAGATAACAGTAAGAAAACTGGTTATGCACTGGAACTAATTAACCCTAATAGTCCGTGTGGTGGCGCTTTCAATTGGACGGCCAGTTCGGGAGCAAACAACGGAACTCCTGGCGCACAAAATTCGGTCTATAATCCACAGCATATTGATAATGTAGCCCCTAAATTGATTGGTGCTACAATTTTGTCTACTACTGAGGTACAGGTAGATTTTAACAAGGCCATCAATATAGCCATGCTTACAGATGTGGACAATTACAGCATTAACAACGGTATTGGGAAACCTATAACAGTAACATTGAACGGCACAAATGGAACAAGCGTTATTTTAACTTTGGCCGAGGCCATAGAACCAAATAAAGAAAGTTTACTTACGGTATCAAATATGGCCAACTGTGCCGGAGTACCCATAGACCCATTGGCAAATACAGCTTTGATATTAATTCCGGGAAACATTGCCGTCAACGATATTTTAATTAGCGAAGTACTGTTTAACCCCAAAATGGGAGGAGTTGATTTTGTAGAAGTTTACAACAATACCAATAAAATACTCGATTTAAAGGAACTGACCATTTCCAACCCGACAGCTACCAGTAAAACTAAAAGGGAAATTAGTGCAATATCGGTATTTATACGTCCCAAAACCTATTGGGTACTAACAGCCAATCCAGATAATGTAAAACAGAATTACGAGGTGAAAAATCCCAGTCAGATGGTGCAGGTAGCCAGTATGCCCTCATTTAATAATGATAAAGGTAGGGTAGCTTTGTGGAAAGATGATTTATCTATTGACAGTTTAGATTATACCGAAAAAATGCACCATGTTTTGCTAAAAGAGGTTAAAGGCGTTTCATTAGAGCGTGTTTCATTTGCTAAAAGTGGTAACGAACCGAGCAACTTACAATCGGCTGCAGCTTCTGTTGGTTTTGCTACGCCTACGTATAAAAATTCACAGAGCGAAGATACCAGTGTTAAAAATTCGGTAACGATAGTAAACAAAACTTTTTCTCCGGATAACGATGGTTTTGAAGACCAATTGCAGATTGATTACCGATTTAAAGAAAATGGACATTTAGCTACCATTAATATCTATACCGATAAAGGCATATTGGTACGTAGGTTGGCAAGAAATATCACTATGTCTACACAGGGAACTATTACTTGGGATGGTTTGAATGATGGTGGGCAATTATGTAAAGTAGGTTTGTATGTAGTTAAAATAGATACTTTCCACATTAACGGTAATTCCGATAGTTTTAAGCAAACCTGCGTGTTGGCATCTAAGTTAAACTAACAAATAATTAATGGCATTCTTCCTGTCTAAATTTTTACTGTTCATTATACGTCCTTTAGTTTGGGTAACAGTGCTTGCGCTGTATGCTTTGTTTTCTAAAAACAAACGATATCAAAGAAAATCTTTAATAACCGCAGTTATCCTGCTGTTTTTCTTTTCCAATAAATTCATCTTAGGTCAAATTGCCTATTGGTACGAACCTAAATATCCAGTTTTAACACATTATGACATCGGGCTGCTTTTGGGAGGGTTTTCTAGTTATAACAATGAAACAAAATCATTAAAAATGCAATTTTCTGGGGATAGGCTAGCGCAGGCTATAAAATTGTATCATCAAGGAAAGATAGATAGAATTTTAATGAGCGGTGGCAGTGCTGGCATTTTAAAAAAAAGTTTACCAGAAGCAATCTATACAGCTGAATTTTTAAAATCCATTAATATTCCCGATAGTGCAATAATTATAGAAAAAGACAGCCGAAACACCAAAGAGAACTTTGAATACGCCGCTAAGCTATTAAAAGGTTTAAACAAGCCAGATGCCAAGATTTTGGTAATAACAAGTGCGTGGCATATTCCAAGAACAAAACTACTTGCCCAAAAGCAGGGCTTAAAAAATATAGACTATTATCCTACCAATTCGTTAAGGGACAATTACTCTTTTGAGGATTATTTACTGCCACAAGCCGGTGCTATAAATGGTTGGGAATTGCTGCTTAAAGAATGGGTGGGTTATGGGGTAACTAAGTTGGGGATAACTTAATCCTCTTGTCATTCTGGAACGAGGAATCTATTTAGAATGATAACAATAGATTCTTCGCTATGCTCAGAATGACAGAGATTTTAATAGCTATCTTAACAAGTTACCTTTAATATAATCTATACTTGTTTGTATAGAGCCAATATGGTCTGGTTGGTAATTGGTTTCTTGCTCTAGGTAAATATGCTTTACACCGGATAAAGACGCTTTAGCAAAAATAGGCTTAAAATCAATACCGCCTTTTCCAATTTCTGTGTTCAACTTCCTATTTACCTTATCCATATCTTTCACATGCCACATTTTAAACCTGCCGGGATATTTTTTAAATATATCTATCGGGCTGTTACCTGCATAAACAGCCCAATATAAATCAAGTTCAAAATACACCAAATTAGGGTCGGTCTCATTAAGAAGAACATCAAATCCTGTTGTATCTCCATGTTTATCAAACTCGAACCCATGGTTGTGGTAGCCCACATTAAGGCCGGATTTAATGCAAAGCTCGCCGGCTACATTTAAGCGTTCTGCTACTATCTTATAAAGGTCAGATTTTTTGCGTGTTTCTGCTGATAAGTGAGGAGCAACTACATATTTACTGCCCAAAATATTTGAGGCTTCAATATAGGCTTTAATATCATCTAAATTGCCTGATTGGATATAATTGTCGAAGCCAAAGTGTCCGCTTGGCGAATAAAGACCGTTATCATCGAGCAAGGTCTTGAACTCTTTGGCAGTTAGGCCCCAAAATTTTTTTTCTTGCGGAGAATAGCCGTAAGTTTCTACCTCTTTAAATCCTGCTTTGCTCACTTTTTCGATAATACCTTTTACATCTTTACCAATAATATCCCTTAAACTGTAAAGTTGTAAGCCTATGGGCTTTTGCGGTTTGGCAAAGGCTTTGGTTAATGAAGGAGCTAAAGCAAAACTTGCTGCCAATAGTCCCGTTTCTTTTATAAAATTTCTTCTAGTGGTCATTACAATTGATTTTTATGTATTATTCAGCCATTGCTGATTTGTTGTTGTCCCTAAAAAATAATAAGAATAGTAAAGTTACCACAGCGGATATTGCAGTAGGAATAATCCAGATGTTATACCAGTCATGACCACCACTCACTACATATTTATCTACTACTACTCCCGAAATAATAGAGCCAAAAAGCATACCTACACCGTAGGTGGCTAGAGTGATAAAGCCTTGTGCGGCACTTTTAAATTTTTCGCCGGCTAATCTGTCTGTATAAATTTGTCCTGTTACGAAGAAGAAATCGTAGCAAATACCGTGTAAAACAATACCTCCAATCAGCATCCAATAGTTAGTATCGGCATTGCCAAAGGCAAATAATAGGTAACGTATTACCCAAGCAATCATACCAATAGCCAACATCTTTTTAACACCTAATCGAACAAAGAACAAGGGCATTAACAGCATAAACAAAGTTTCGGAAACTTGACCTAACGATTGTTTGCCTGCTGCGGCTTTCATTCCAACTTCATTAAGAAACGGATTGGTGAAATTATAATAAAAAGCTAAAGGAATACAAATAGCTACTGAAGCGATGAAAAATAAGAGGTAGGATTTGTTTTTTAAAAGACCAATAGCATCTAAGCCAATGATATCACCAAAAGAAGTTTTTTCTCCTTTTTTTGCAGGTGGCGTATGCGGTAAAGCAAAGCTAAATAAGCCTAATAGAATTGATGCGGCAGAAGCCATTTTAAACGTAAGGATAAGATTGCCATCCTGTTCCCAATTTAGCCACCCAATTACCAAACCGGCCACAATCCAACCAATAGTGCCAAATACTCTTATAGATGGAAATTCTTTACCGGGGTCGTTCATCTGCTTAAACGAAATAGAGTTTACCAGTGCCAAAGTTGGCATATAAGCAATCATATATCCCAAAATGAAAGGAAAGAATGCATCAAAATTTAAGGATGTTGAGGCAAACCAAAGCAGAATACCTCCTGCGATGTGTAGAAAGCCCAGAATTTTTTGAGCTGCAAAAAATCTATCAGCTATTAAGCCAATAATAAAAGGAGCAATAATAGCACCTAACGATTGAGTACTATAAGCCGAGCCTATTTGAACACCATCAGCCAAAAGGTTTTTGGTTAGATAAGTGCCCATAGTTACAAACCATCCTCCCCAAATGAAAAATTCGAGGAACATCATAAGGGATAGTTTAAAGCGAGTTGTTGAGTTCATATTTAGTTTTTTATTAAGGTTTAAGGTATAGGGTTTGAGGTGTAGGGTTTATTTGGCGTATTAAAGTACCTTACGCCTTTCTAAAGTTCTTTAATCACAATATTTCGATACCAAACTTCATCGCCATGGTCTTGTAGAGCAATTTTGCCTATTTTGTAGGTGCCAAAACCTTCCCATTTAGCGAATTTGCTACCTGCAATTAGGTTTTTCCAGTTATCATCCCACATAGTGGTTTTTACCGTAATAACACCGTTTAGTTTAAGGGTTAGTTTTCCATTTTTGCTGATAATTTCTGCTAAATTCCATTCGCCAACGGGTTTTACAGGTTCGCTTTTGCTTTTTATCATATCGTACAAATCTCCAGAACGGTGCTTGGTAATTTGCCCATCTTTATGACCATCGTTGTCTAATACTTGCATTTCTGGGCCAGTAAGATAAGTTTGCTTGTATTTTGCAGGGTCTTCGTGAACATAGAAAATGATACCGCTATTAGATTTGGGGGCAACTTTCCACTCCAGTTTTAAATGGAAATTACTGTACTCTTTATCGGTTACTAAATCGCCACCGTCTTTATTTTTGAGTTTTGGATTAAAATGCAGTACGCCATTTTCTGCATTCCAAGCTTTGCCTACAAAATCTTTTCCATAGGTATGCCAGCCAGTAGTGGTTTTGCCATCAAAAAGAGGGGTGAAGTCTTTGTTTTTTTGAGCGTTTACGCTAATTGTAGCAACCATTAACGTTACTATTAATAATTTTTTCATTTGAATTTATTTCGTTATGTATAGGGCAAAGAGCATAGTGCATATAATAACTCTATGCCCATTGCTCTATGCTTTTTATTTTTCTCCTAATTTCCAACCCTCGCGGTAATCTCTCTTTACAAATTGATTAACATCGTCGAAGTTGGTTACTTTCATTTGATCGTTATCCCACAATAATTTTCTGTATCTGCCGGGATAGGTTACTTTGCCTTTATCGTTAATTTTCTGGATATCGGCTGCTCTTATAGCCAAATTAGCCATCAGCAAGCATTCGGTTAATGGTCCTGCAATCTCAAAAGGAGAACTCAATTCTTTTTTGCCATAGCCGGCAATACATCCTTCTACCCATTGGCCATAGTGTCCGTTAGCTTGTTTTTCTACACGGGCAAATTTTTGCGGTATGTTAAGGTTTTCATTTCTCGAAAGTGGTAATAGCCTAGCTTTATCTCCGTAGGTGTTGGCCATCATTTTACCTTTGGTACCAATAAATAAAGTTCCGTTACCGCCATCGCCAAAAACTTCATCAGCACCTAATTCTTCAGGTCGGGTAGGCTGTATACCGCCATCCATCCAATGTACGGTAACATCGCCCTGCGTTTTATCTGTTTTAGGGAATTTTAAGGTTACATGGCTCGAAGGAGGACAACTTTCTGGGAAATATCCACGTTTAAATTCATCTACATAAACAGAACCTACGCTTGCTTCTACTTCGGTAGCATATTTTAGGTTAAGCACGCTAAATGGCGTTTCCAACAAGTGGCAGCCCATATCGCCCAATGCGCCAGTGCCATAATCCCACCATCCACGCCAGTTAAATGGCACTAGTTTTTCAACATAATCTTTATAGGGTGCTGTACCTAGCCATAAATCCCAATCTAGTTCTTTGGGTACTTCGGCTTTATTTTTTGACCAAGCAATACCCTGTGGCCAAACAGGTCTGTCTGTCCAGGCGTAAACTGTATGCACATCGCCTATTAGCCCTGCATCATACCATTCACGTAATAAACGAGGGCCATCGTTGCTAGCTCCCTGATTGCCCATCTGGGTTACTACCTTATATTTTTTTGCAGCGGCTGTAAGTACGCGTGCCTCGTATATATCGTGTGTTAAAGGTTTTTGTACATATACATGCTTGCGCAGCTGCATGGCAGCCAAGGTTTGTATGGCGTGGTTGTGGTCGGGTGTTGATACGGTTACGGCATCGAAATGTTTGTGTTCCTTATCATACATCTCCCGCCAATCTTTATAAAATTTTGCCTTTGGAAATCGCTTTATGCTATTGGCTGCTCTACGGGTATCTACATCGCATAGGTAAGCTATTTCTGCTTTTCCACTTTCGTGTATTAAGCGTAAATCGCTATCACCTTTGCCACCTACACCCACACCGGCAACAATTAACCTATCGCTAGGGGCAAGAAAGCCTTTGCCGCCCAGTACATGGCGGGGCACAATAGTAAAAGCTGCGGCCGCAATAGCCCCTGTTTTAAGGAAACTGCGTCTGCTATGGTTATTGTTTTGGTTCATACTATGGTTGATTAATTCATTGGTTATTAGTTCTTGGTCGATAGTCAATAGTTGATGGCTTGGATGCCAACTGCCAACTGATTACCGTTTCCCTCCCTTCGGGAGAACTATTTCTTTAACGACAAAATGTATTTGGCCATTAATTTAGCATCGTTTTGGCTAACTTTTGGATGCGGTGTCATTGGGATTTTACCCCAAACGCCAGAGCCGCCTTTGATAATCTTATCGGCCAGATAGGTAATATTTTTATCGTTGCTAGGATATTTTTTGGCGATTTCTGTATATGAAGGGCCAATTAATTTGTTGATTTTGTGGTGGCAACCAATACAGTCTGATTTATTGATTAAAAGTTCGCCACCGCTCATTTGCATGATCGCAATTTTTGGCATGGCAGGTGTAGTAATGGTTACAGCAGGTTCGGTAACGAGTTTAGCATTGGTAAATGCGGCCATTGAAATTACTGCTGCTCCTAAAATTAAAAAAGTTCGTTTCATTTGTGTTTTTGTTTAGGGTAATTGTATGTTCTAATATAACTATAATCCAAGTATTTTTTTGTTAAAAGTGGCATCGCTTCCCGATGCTGCAAAATCATCAAATGCTTTATCTGTTACGTTTATAATGTGCTTTTTGATAAATTCTGCACCTTCGCGGGCGCCATCCTGTTGGTTTTTGATACAGCATTCCCACTCCATTACTGCCCAGCCCTTAAAATCGTACTGTGTTAATTTGCTGAAGATGGTTTTGAAATCTACCTGCCCATCGCCGGGAGAACGGTAACGGCCAGCCCGGTTTGCCCAACCCTGGTAGCCGCCAAAAGTTCCTTGCTTTCCTGTCGCATTAAATTCGGCATCTTTTACGTGGAAGGCTTTTATCCTTTCGTGGTAAAAATCGATGTACTGGATATAATCTAATTGTTGTAGTACAAAGTGCGATGGGTCATAAAGCAAGCAAGCTCTAGGGTGTTGATTTACTTTCTCCAGAAACATTTCATAGGTAACGCCATCAAATAAATCCTCGCCGGGATGGATTTCATAACAAACATCTACACCACAACTGTCAAATTCATTTAAAATTGGCAACCAACGTTTGGCGAGTTCTGTAAATGCTTCATCAACCAAACCATCGGGGCGTTGTGGCCAGGGATGGAAAAACTGCCATAATAATGAGCCGCTAAAAGTTACATGGGCTTTTAACCCTAAATTTTGTGATGCTTTTGCGGCGTATTTTAATTGTTGTATGGCCCACTCGGTGCGTGCTTTTGGATTGTTTTTTACTTCTGGGGCGGCAAAAGCGTCGAAAAGTTCGTTGTAGGCAGGATGAACTGCTATCAGTTGTCCTTGCAAGTGGGTAGAAAGTTCTGTGATTTGCAGACCATGTGCGGCTACTTTTCCAGTCAATTCATCAGCGTAGGTTTTGCTTTCGGCAGCTAACTTTAAATCGATGAAACGGTTGTCCAAAGTGGGCATTTGTATACCTTTAAAACCTAAATCTGCTGCCCATTTACAAATGGCATCCAACGAGTTGAATGGCGCTTCATCGGAAATGAATTGTGCTAAAAATACCGCAGGTCCTTTTATTGTTGTCATTGATTGGTTGTTCTTTTTCTTTTTTGGTCGATGGCTAATGGTCGATAGTTGATGGCCATTTCGCCTACCTGCCTATCGTCTATCAACTATTGTCTGTTAACTATTAACCATCTGTACATCTAAACTATAAAATCGTGCCATTTTTTATCCGATTCGTTTGAGGCTACTGCATTTTCAATTAAGGCCATGCCACGAACACCATCGTCAACATTTGGAAAATCCAACATTTGTGGTGTTGGTTGCTCGTTGTTGAGCTTGGCATCTAGCGTGAGTGCAAAGTTTCTATAAATGTTGGCAAATGCTTCTAACAATCCTTCTGGGTGGCCACCGGGTGTACGGGTGTTATGTTTGGCAAAATCGCCTAAATATCCGTTGCCAGCCCTATATATTTCGGTAGGTTTGTTTAGCCATTTTACCAATAAGGTATTAGGCTCGTGCTGCGCCCATTCCAATCCGCCTTTTTCGCCGTAAATTCTAATATTTAGTGCGTTTTCTTCGCCTGCGGCAATTTGTGTAGCAATTAGAACACCGTTAGCTCCATTATCAAATTTTAGAAGAATATTGCCATCATCATCAATGGTACGGCCTTCTACTACGATATTAAGATTAGCACATAGTTGAGTGATTTTTAATCCCGAAATGTATTCGGCTAAATGTGCGGCATGTGTACCTATATCGCCAATACAACCGCTTTTTCCCGATTTTTTAGGGTCGGTACGCCAAGCTGCCTGTGCATTGCCTTCTCTTTCTGATAAATTGCTCAACCATCCTTGTGGGTATTCTACTATAATTTTTCTGATTTTGCCCAATGCCCCGTCTTTTACCATTTCTTTAGCCTGTTTTACCATCGGATAGCCAGAATAGGTATGGGTAAGGCACAGGGTTAAACCTGTTTCCTTCACTTTTTGTTGAAGTTGTTTAGCTTCATCTAATGTTAAGGTCATTGGTTTTTCTATCACCACGTTAAAGCCGTAATCTAATGCCATCATTGCAGGTGCAAAATGGGCAAAATTTGGAGTTACAATACTTACGAAGTGTATGCGTTTATCAGCAGATAGTTCACTTTCTTTTTTCAGCATTTCCTCGTAGGTGAGGTAAGTGCGGTCTTCGGGCAAAAATAGCATCTTACCAGATTCAACTGCTATTTCTGGATTAATGCTAAGTGCTCCGCAACATAATTCTATTAGTCCATCCATATTGGCGGCAATTCGGTGTACAGCGCCTATAAAGGCATCTTTTCCACCGCCAATCATGCCCATTCTTATTTTTTGTTTCATGTTTTAAGGTTTAAGGTGTAGGGTTTAAGGTTTACGGTGTAGGGTGTTTAGCATTGTGCTTTACCTTATGCCTTACGCCTTTTACCTTACACCTCGCTAAAGGTTTCCTTTTTTAAGTTCTTTTACTGCGTAATCTGCTGCACGGGCGGTTAATGCCATAAACGTTAACGAAGGGTTTTGGCAGCCGATAGAAGGCATACACGCCCCATCGGTAACAAAAACGTTTTTCACTTCGTGCATTTGGTTCCATTCGTTAAGTACCGAAGTTTTTGGGTCTTTGCCCATTCTTGCAGTACCCATTTCGTGAATGGCCATACCCGGATAACAGCCATTATCGTAAGTCTTGATGTTTTTAGCTCCGGCAGCTTCTAGCATTTCGGCAGCATCATTCATCATATCTTGGCGCATTTTCTTTTCGTTCTCCTTGTACTCGCAGTCGATGGCCAAAACAGGTTGTCCCCATTTATCTTTTTTAGACTGGTCGATGTAAACCCGGTTTTCGTAATATGGCAACATTTCTCCAAAACCGCCCATACCCATGCGCCATTTGCCGGGCTTGGTCATTTTTTCTTTAAAATCTGCGCCGAATGATAGTTCGGCAATATCGCTTTGCCAGTTTTGCCTTGATGCACTGCCTTGATAGCCAAAACCTCTTAAATAATCGCGTTTATCTTTACCTATATTGCGGAAACGAGGTATGTAAATACCATTGGCACGTCTACCGTAAGTGTAATACTTGTCAAAACCATCGAAATCGCCGCTGGCGCCGCACCGGAAATGATGATCCATTAAATTATGACCTAATTGCCCGCTGCCATTGCCCAAACCGTTTGGATGTTCATCTGAGGTTGAATTTAACAGAATGAATGTAGTACCTAAGGTTGAACCATTTACAAATACAATTTTGGCATAAAACTCCATTGTTTTGTTAGTAAGGGCATCAATAACAGCCACGCCTTTTGCTTTTTTTGTATCCTTATCGTAAATGATGTGGTTTACGATGGAGTATGGCCTTAATGTTAAATTCCCAGTCTCAACGGCTGCCGGTAGCGTAGAAGACTGTGTACTAAAATATGCACCAAATGGACAGCCACGACTACAAAGGTTGCGATATTGGCAATTTCCACGACCATTGTGTGGTACGGTTAGATTTGCTGTGCGGCCAATGGTTAAGAGCCGTTCGTTGCCCCATTTCTGTTTAATGCTCTCCTTTACAGATTTTTCAACAATGTTCAAGTCCATTGGTGGTAGAAATTGTCCATCGGGCAATATTTCATGTAAGCCTTCGCTTTGGCCGCTAATACCTGCAAATTTCTCTGTATAATCATACCATGGTGCTATGTCTTTATATCTGATAGGCCAATCGCTTCCATAGCCATCTTTAGCATTTTCGCTAAAGTTTAAATCTCCAAAACGGTAACTTTGGCGACCCCACATCAATGATTTTCCGCCTACGTGAAAACCTCTATACCAATCAAATCGTTTTACTTCGGTATATGGACATTCCAAGTCGTTTACCCACCATTTTTCGGTTACTTCATTGTACGGATAATCTCTTTTTTGTACAGGATGGGTTCGCTTCATTTCTTCCGTAAGCCTACCTGCGTGCTTAATATCCCAAGGGTTTTTCATTGCGCCATCATAGTCTACGATGTGCTCAATATTCATCCCTCTTTCAAGCATTAATACTTTTAGACCTTTTTCGGTAAGCTCTTTTGCAGCCCAACCGCCACTTATGCCCGAGCCAACCACAATGGCATCATAAGTGTTTTCGTCTTTTAGATTTATATTTAAGTTCATTTTGTTTTTTCTGTTTTGTTTAGGGGAGAGCGTTGTTGAAGAGGGATATTTTTAGGTAGCCCACGATTTTTGTCCCGGTTTAAGAGGATAAGATCCATCATAACTGCCGGGTATTGGCAGGTATTCGCGTGCTTTGGTGCATCCAATTTCCGATGCGAAATATCCTAACGAGGTAAGGTCTCTTATAACTGTGAAGAAATAAGCGATATCTACTTTTTCTGGAAGTTTATTAGCTTTTTGGTCTAAGGTTTCCTGTCTAAGTGCGATTAACATTTTTTTACGTTCCGCTAAGGGAATTAGGGCGAAACTTTTACCGTACGCTTTTTTAGCTCTGGCTTCGAACTCTCCCAACCCTCTATAAAAAGATTGTTGTTGTTTAGCCGGATAGCAATCGTTCACCATCATGGGAATAAATTTGCCTACGCCTGCCGCTTTTGCTCCGAGTGATGATTTGGTTGTAGGGATAATAACGTCTGCAATTTCGGTAAGTGTTTTTAGCTGTTCTGCCGTAAAAACAACAGCGTTTTTTTCGCTTTCGGGAATGGTGTAGCTGCTGAACAAAATATCTGTTGTTCCCGCAGAAATGGCTGTTCCCAAAAATATCGCTACATTTCTGAGTGCTTCTCTTCTGTCCATATCAAATGATATATTTTGGTTTATAAGTGTAAATTTTACACTATGATAATTTATGTAATATTAGTGATTAAATATTTTATTGTCAATGCTTGTTACAAGTTTGGTACAATATTGTCAATTAAATGAACGATTTTACCCGTTATTTAATATTATACTGTGCTAAGATTTTTGTAATTTGAGGTGCTAATTGCTCTGCCATCCTGTAAAAACCAAGGTCGTTGGGGTGAGTGCCATCAGTTGTTGCGTCGTGGTCGTCGCCTAATAATTTTTCTGAAGTAATTAAATAAATATCTTTTAAACCTTGCTCCTTAAGTCTATTGAAAGCATTGGTGGCCTCTATATTTTGTTGCTTAACTCGCTCTTTCCACACTAAATCGAAATTGCCAACTTCTCTAATAACGGTTTGGATGAGAATAATTGGTGTTTTTGGGTGTTTTTCTCTAATGGTTTTGATGAAATTTTCTTCCCGTTCTTTTATCTCTTTTGGAGAAGGATTGGGAATACAGTCCAGCACAAAGGCATCAGCCTGTATATCGCTTACCATACGGGCGGCAGCTTTTTCCATTTTGGCATTTCCGCTAATGCCAAGGTTAATAAAATACAGTCCGGTTTTACGTGATAATTGGGCTGGATAGGTCATTCCGGGACGTCCGGCGGCTATACCATGCACAATACTTGAGCCATATATCACTATTTTTTTCTTGAAAGGATTGTCGAGCGTAGCGATTTTACTGTTTTCGTTAATACCTATTTCCAAACTTTTCAGCTCGTCGTATATTGGTAAAAAAAGCATACATTCTTTTTCGCTGTTGTCCATATTTTTTACCAGATCGTATTTGTTGCATACACCACTTGGGCGGCCTACACCTGCAAATTGCCACTTGCCATCTCTTTTGATATATAAATCAAGTCCTTTTTGGGCAATTGGCGTAAGATTGTTTGATGCTTTTGCATTGGTAACGCACCATTTTGCCGAAATAGTGGTACTATTGGTTTTAAAGCAGATGGCCAAACCTGTCGAATGGGTGAGCAGCCTTTTTATGGTTGGGGAGAGGTCGTTGTAAGTGGCGGTATCTACCCTATGATAGCGGTTTGTAGTATTGTCAAAAGCCTTTCCGTACAAATAAAATTGATCTGCATTATAAAATGTGGTTTTTGAAGAAGTTTGTGCAAAGCCAATACTACTGCTTAGCATAAATAATAATAGAAAGCTACCTAAGTTTTTTAGTAGATTATTGTTGATTGTTTTTGTCATTTTTTTATTTATAATGGTTCGTTTTTAAAAGTGTTTTAATATGATAAAGGTAAATATTTTTAAAACGAAACAAAAAATAACGTATCGGATTTTGAAACGTAATAAAAGATAATATAAAGTCGAAAGCTATAATTAATTTGGGTTAGTTTAAACATCTTAATAAATATAACAAAACTAAAAGAGGGATGTCCGTGAGGTTAACCCGAAAACCATCACTAATACATTAAACGTATCTTTTTGGACATCCTCTTTTTAAGATATAAATAATCAAATTGTTTAGTTAAGGGAAATTTTTATCGATTACCATTGGATATTTTTTTCTATAAATTGTATTAGGCTATTGGCCATTTCCTGATGCTCTACAACCAACGGATGCCCAGATTTTCCCCTGTATGCAAAGAAATGAGTATATACCTTTTTGTCTTTAAGACCAGCTACTGCATCTTTTATAATTTGTGGCCATTTTGGGATGTTTACTGCGGTCATATTCCCCAATGCGCAAATAATGTGTGCCTGCGGATATATGGCTCTTATTTTTTTGATAAAATCCTGATAGTTGGCAATAACTTCTTCGGTTACGGGGTTTGTCAACAGCGAGGCATCGTTCTGCAAAAGGTTTACTATTACGATATCGGGGATGTATTTAGTAAAATCCCATTTGCTATTGTAGTCGAAAGGGTTGAGCAAGTTGTACATCTGCGGCATGGTAAGGTCTGATGTACTGGCCATTAAACCAATGCCACTTCTAGCAATGCAAGAATATTGCGCATCAAAATAACGTGCTGTAATTGCACCGTAAGCCAAATAATTGTTCTCGTAGATACTAGCTCTGTTTTCACTGCCGCTACTGTCTTCGTTTGATAGGCCACAGGTGATGGAATTGCCGTAAAATTCTATTTTTCTTTTTCTTGGGGCAGGTGGTTCCATTAGTTGTCCGTTGCCTGTCAGTTCAAAATCGTAAAATTTTGAATAGCCTCTTTTGTACCCGGGGTGCATGCTGTTGATTTTAACAAGCTCCACAGTGTGCATATCTTCGGCAAGACTTTGCGCAAGTGTGTAGGATTGTATTTCTTTTTCTATTTTCAGCTTTCCTTTTACCTGTTTATCAATAACGATATAAAAGTAGTTGTCGTTCCCTGTGCTAAAATCCTGTAGCGATGCTTTTATGCCTGTACCATAGAAACGTAACCTTATAGTAGTGCCGGGCCAGTATAAATAAGCACCATCGTTAGGCTTTATTTCTACCCGGCCTTCGTACTGTACGTTGCTGTTGTCGAAAGCTATGGAATTGGGATGCTGTTTTTTGGCCGGAGTTGTGCTTTTGCTCTTGCCACATGCAAATAGGCAAAAAATAACTAAAATAATAGTGGTGATGTTTTTCATCTATTTTATTGTTCCTTTATTAAATATTAAAATTTAACTTTTACCCTTTTGGATAGAACTAAGTCTTTTGTCTATTATCCAAAGGGATAAACTGGTCATTGTTTAATTTGGGACAGTGATTTTTTCAGTTGGGCCGGGTCGTTAATCAATATCCAATTGGGCGAGAACGTTAGGAGTTTTTTGGTTTCTTCCAAGTCTCCCATCGTGCCGTTAACCATCAATCCTGTACCAGCCTCCTTTACACGCTTCGCCAAAAGTGGGTCTTTGTCGAGCCAGCGCAGCCACAATCTAATTACATCTACTCCTGCTTTTGCAAACGTTTCTATATCGTTGGTTTTAGGTATAAACCCCAATTGTTTAGTATGTGGCAGTAGATTACGGAACATTCTTGCTTCTTCGACGGTACGCACCCCAATTACTATATTTAAGGGTTTGGCATATTTTTTAATATCGCTTACGATGCGCTCTACGTAGGTTTGTCCGGTTTCCTTAAGGTCTAAAAGCAAAACGGCGTTAGCCTTTTTTGCCCATTCCAACGTTTCACGAAAGGTAGGAATATGTTCGTTGGAGTATGCTTTACCAAACCACGATCCAGCATCCAGTTTGCCAAGTTCTTCCATGGTTAGGTCGATTGCAGTTCCACGGCCATTTGTAGTGCGGGTCTAAAGAGGTATCATGAAGGATGAACAACACACCATCACTACTGGTGCGCACATCAATCTCCAACATATCTGCTCCCAGCTCTACCGCCCTTTTGTAGGCGGAGATGGTATTTTCTGGCCGTTCGGTTGTTCCGCCACGATGTGCAATAATTTTAATCTTCCCGCTATTACCTTTAGTTTGGGCAAAAAGAGAAGAAAATGCCAACAGCAGGAACGCCGAAAAAAAAGTTCTTTTCATTTTTTTCTTATTCATTAGATTTTGATGAACTTATAAGAGGGTGTCTAAAAAGGATCACTTGCTGCATCATACCCAACTTGTCCTGTAGCCATCGAGAGGCAATTGTAATGCGATGTAAAGTTTCCACCTATGCGGGAATGACGCGGAGACCTTTTTAGACATCCTCATGGAACGCAACCTTGTTACTCCACTAAAAGCTTACTTGTTTGTTGCACACCATTGATAGTAAGTACTACAATATAAACACTCTTTTTAAGCGGGGCAGAAATGCTGAAATTGTTCAACCCTTTTTCCACTTGTTTGTTGCTTTGTGCAACTTTTTGTCCATTGATGTTACTAATGGCAATATTGGCCAGTCCGGCTTTATCTGCATTTAACAATAATTTTACCTGTTGTTTATCTGCCGATGCGGTTACACTTAATCCATTGGTGGTCAAAGCTATTTTTACAGGTACAACTTCTGATAGTTCGGTATTGCCATTAAAATCTACTTGGCGTAATTGATAGTACGACAAACCTGCCAATGGACGAACATCGGTATAACGGTAGGTTTGTTCTTGTTGACTGTTGCCATTGCCTTTTACGCTGCCTATTACCTTAAACCCGCTACCATCCGATCGCAATACCTCAAAGTGTGAATTATTGTTTTCTGAACTTGTCTTCCAGCTTAAAATGACTTGTTGATTACGGTAGTTTGCGCCGAACGAAATTAGCTTAACAGGCAAAACACCTTGGTACTCGTAAGCTCCCATATCTACCGTAACATCGTTATAAATCCGTGTATTGCCTAAAAGGTCGGTAGTGTAGCCGCTAATGGCACTGTTGCTGCCTGCATTAATTACCGGAGATGTACTTTGCAAAGTATAATCGCCTCCTATGGTAAAAGGCGCAGTGCTATATAGCGGAGAGGTAGTAAATAAAGGATCTAAATTGAGATTACCTGTGCCGCTGCTGTAATCTGTATCACCATCTGATGCTACGTATTGTACGTCGCTGTAGGTAACGGTGGCACTTGCACTAGTAGAGTTAAAAATACCGTTACTATTACCGTAGATAATGCAATTGGTAATTACAGGAATAGCACCCGATCCTGTACTGTATATACCGCCGCCATTGGAAGTAGCACTATTTCCGGCAATGGTACAGTTCTTGAAATTAGGTTTTGCACCATCTGCATTAAATACGCCACCTCCTGTAGTTCCCTTATTGCCCGAAAAAAGGCAGTTAACGTAGGTAGCATTGGCATAGTTAACCACGCCACCACCACCTGCATTAGCTACATTGCCTGCAAAAGTACAGTAAGTAACAGTGGGCGAGGCCGAAGTGTAGTTGTAGATACCACCGCCACCGTTAGTGGTTGTGCTGTTTCCTTTAAACATACAGTTGGTAATGGTAGGCGATGCTGAAGTATTATTGTAGATACCGCCACCTGTAGCCGACGTATTACCTGAAAATGTACAACCAGAAATAGTGGGCGAGGCCGAAGTATTATTGAACATACCGCCACCACTACCTGTGGTTGTACTGTTGTCTGTAAACATACAATTGGTAACAGTGGGCGCCGCCGAAGTATTGTTGTACATGCCTGCACCTGTAGTCGCCGTATTATCTGATAATGTACACCCAGAAATAGTGGTTGTAACATTTTGGGAATTGAACACGGCACCGCCCCTGCTGCCGCCTGTATTTCGGGTAAATGTACAGTCGGTAATGGTAACGGTAGTTGGGGTAGCATCAGAATAGGTAGATACCCCACCGCCTGTACCGCTAGTGGCGTGGGTTGCCGCATTGCTATCAAATGTGCAATTGGTAATATTGGCATTTGAACCTGTAGAAGCAATTATACCACCACCACCGTTGGCGGCACAAGAATTATTATAAAACTTACAGTTGGTAACAGTAACCGTATTATTACTGTTGTACATACCGCCGCCACTACCATTATTTGTGGAGTTGCCCTTAAAAATACAATTTGTAATAGTAAGGGAAGCATAGAGATTGGCCATACCGCCACCTACACCGCTGCCGGTTGCAAAGCCATTTGTAATGGTGAAACCATCATAAACTAGCGAGGTAATGGGCGAAGCGAGAGTAGCATTGTTATAGACTACCCTATTATTATTGCCCACTAAATTAGTACTGTCGGCTGCGGTAGTGCCAAATACCCTTTCGGCAGGTGATGATTCTGTTCCAGAAAAACCACCATAAAATTTAAGGCCGCTATGAGTGCCATTTAAGGTAATAAGAGCACTGCTAGCAGTAGCTGTATAAGTACCTTTCTTTACAAAAATCATATCGCCATTAGCGCCGCTAGCAGCGGTAATAGCGGCAGCAAGGGTTTTGGCTGTTGCCCAACTAAGCCCGTCATTTCCTGCAACGCCACCATCGGCACTTGTTTTTACATAATACGTGGTTTGTGCAACCACTTGTGTCCATGTTATCGCAAATAGTACGATAAATGAAAAGTACAGTTTTTTCATAATTTTTGATTTTAATTAATTGTTTATAAAATATTTAGTTTGCTGTTTTAGTCTATTTCTCAAAATTTAATTCCACACATACCGGAAAATGGTCGGAGGGAAACTTGCCGTTAAAGGCATCGGTAAGTATGCTCCAACTATTTACCTTTATCTTTTCGGTGGTGTTTACCAAAATATGGTCAATACGGCTGTCGTTCACCCTGTTGGCGTCGTAATTGTTAAGGGTTCCCTTTATGATATTGACCACGTTATGGGTTAGGGTATAGGTATCTCTAAAAGTATCTCCCTTTGTAAGTTGTGGATAATATTGGTCGTGCTGGCTAAAGTTAAAATCACCTGTAAGCACTGCCGGATAACCTTTGGCTATTAAGGGGATTCTAGTTAGCAGCAACGCAACACTTTTTGTGCGGGCTTCGGTCCCGGTAAAATCCAAGTGTATGCTAAAAAAATAGAATTGCTTATTAGTGAGTTTATCCTTAACAAAAGCCCAAGTACAGATACGCCATTGTCCGGCTCCCCAAGCTATGCCTGGGACAGTTGGGGTATCCGAAAACCAAAAAACATCCCATTTTAAGATTTCTATCCTGCTTTTTTTGTACATTATACTTACGGTAAGTTCTTTATCAGCCGTAGTATTGCCGTAAACGGTTTTACCTACATGGGCATATTCGGGCAGTAGGATGTTTATATCTTGCCATTGGCTATAATAAGGTTCTTGTACGCCTACTATATCAAAAGTATATTTATCGAACATGTTTTTTACCAGTGTTTTGCGGTTGCTCCAGTAATTGTCGGTTACTTTACTATCGTGGTTGTACTCGATATTGTACGAGGCAATTTTTAAAGGACTTAGCCATGTAACACTGCTGTTATTGGTTGTTTTGTTGTCAACAGATGTAGTTTTGCTATCGGTTTGCTTTTTACTGCAAGCAGCCAACGACACCGTTATTATACCATAACAGATAAGAAAACCTCTTTTACTTTTGATGCTCATACGTTTTATTTTCTTGAAAAGGGGTATTCAAAAAGTTTCGCCTGGTTGTCATTGCCAGCTTGACTGGCAATCGTAATGCGGTGAAAAGGTCTTTTGCATTAGGATTCCCGTTTTTACGGGAATGACGATTATACTTTTCGGACAGCTCCTTTATCTTGTATCTTTTAATTCTGTCGTTCGTACGCTCCCATATCTACTGTATTATTATAAATTCTTGTGTTGCCGGCAAGGTCGATAGTATAGCCGTTAATGCTACTGTTGTTGCCTGCATTAATGGACAGACTTCCGTTTTGTAGGGTATAGTTGCCTCCAGTAAATGGGGCGGTGCTGTATGCAGGTGCGCTTACAAACAGTGGATTTACATTGATATTGCCCGTGCCACTACTGTAATTTGTTTCGCTACCTCCCGTATATTGGATATTGCTGTAAGTAACAGTAGCACTTGCACTGCTCATGTTAACAATGCCATTGCTGTTGCCATAAATAATACAGTTGGTAACTGTAGGTACAGTACCAGCGCCTGTACTGTATAGACCGCCGCCATTGGAGGTGGCGTTGTTGCTGGCAATAGTACAGTTTTTTAGGGTAGGTGTAGCACCACCTGCATTATGCATAGCACCACCGGTACTTGCTTTATTACCAGAAAAAAGACAGTTGACGAAAGTACCGGTAGAAGAAGTATTGTTAAGCACGCATCCGCCAGCCGGAGTTACGTTACCAACAAAAACACAATTGATAACGGTAGGGGATGTTGAAGTGAAGTTGTACATAGCGCCCCCGCCGTTAGCCGTAGTATTGTTTTCTGTAAAGGTACAGTTGGCAATAACGGGTGCTGAAGAAGTGTTGTTGTACATACCGGCACCTGTAGCCGCCTTATTACTTGAGAAAGTACAATTGGTAATGGTAGGTGTGGATGAAGAGTTATTATACATGCCGCCACCATTGCTCGTAGCCACATTACCCGTAAAAGTACAGCCCGAAATAGTAGGTGTAGCAGAAGTATAATTGTATATACTACCACCATTGGTACTTGCCGTATTGTTTGTAAAGGTACAGCCCGAAATAGTAAGTGTAATGTTGGAGTAGTTATATATACCGCCGCCGTTGGCAGATGTATTGTCTGAGAATGTACAGTTGGTAATGGTAACGGTAGTTGGGTTAGCTGCATCGGTATAGGTAGATATACCACCACCGCTACCGCCCGTAGCCGTATTTTTATCAAATACACAATTGGTAATATTGGCCGATGAACCTGTGGAGATGATTAGTCCACCACCACCGTTGGCAGCTGCGGTATTTTCGGAAAATGTACAATTAGTAATGGTAACGGAATTTTGTGAGTTGTACATACCGCCTCCACTGCCGTTATTTGTAGCATTTCCCTTAAAAATACAGTTGGCAACGGTAACGGAGGCATAGAGATTGGCCATACCACCACCTACACTACTGCCTGTTGCAAAGCCATTTGTAATGGTAAAACCATCGTAAACAGTAGCGGAGGTGATAGGTACTGCGGCACTACCGTTGTTGTAAATTACCCTGTTGCCATTGCCCTGTAATATGGTAATATTGGCCGTATGGTTACGTTGGATTAGTCTGCTTTCTGTTCCGGCAAAGCCACCGTACAATTTTATGCCATCGTTAGCACCTGTTAACGAAATAAGGGGGCTACCGCTTGTGGCGCTATAAGTGCCTGCGGCCACAAAAATGCTGTCGCCACTAACGGCAGTTGCAATAGCGGCCTCAAGTGACTTGGCCGTTGCCCAGCTTTTGCCATCGTTGGTGGCATTGCCGTTTGTGGTTACAAAATACTTGTGTTCTGCATAGAGCAGGAATTCGCAGCGTGCACCTTTCAATACATCGGCTGCGGCGGCGCTAAGCAACCTTATTTGTTTTACGCCATTGTTAAAGGTAACTAGTCCGGTCAAATTGCCGTGGCCTGTTTTAATAGCTATTGGAGCCACTTCGGCATCTTTGCTTGTTACCAAAGTAATTTCGTTGCCAGAGCAATCTTGCAGAATAATTTCTTTTTCCTGCTCTGTAACAGAACCAAAGTTTCCTGTTAGGTTTTGGTCGGCTACTTCTATATCGTTTATGGTTACTACCCGTTGGTTGTAACTGGCATCTAGTTCGGCCAATGTAATTTGGTTAATGGCCATTGTTTGTTCTGTGGCTGCCACACTCACGTATTCTGCCAGTTCGGATTCGCTAAGTGCATTAATTCCATCACCGTTAGGCAATCCCAATAGGTAAAAATTACCTTCACGCTGCACTTTTAGCTCATTGGTACGTACTAGTACTAATGTGCCGGGGGTAAATTGGTCGCTTCGGTCTTGTTGTAATTTTATGGCAATGCCTGCTGTTTCGTCTTGCAGCCATAGCATGGTCGAAGCGTTTTGCGAAGCTCCGCTAGCGGTTACATACGCCCAAAACACAGGGTTTGCGGTATTGCTGTTGCCGGCAATTACCTTGCTGATGGTGGTATTTGCGCCAAAACGAGAAAAACTATTGATAATATTATCGCGTATTTCTGCTTTTTTACAGGAAAACAGACCTGTCGATAGGGCAATGACCATTAGGCCATTCCGTAAATTTTTTCTGAATATGCTTTTTATCTTCATGATAAGATTTGCTTTATTTTCCATATACTATTTCTACCAACGTAAGGTTGATACGGTTAAACCTAGTTAGGCGTGGTGCAGAATTATTGCTTATTCGTAATCTGTACGATTGTTTTTTATCATCGTCCTTTACCTCGAAAGTGGCGAATGTTTCGGCTGTTTTGTCGTAACGCCCTCTGCTTGTACCAATTCTTTCCCATGTTTTTCCCTTATCTTTTGATATTGATACTTCGATTTGGAAATAACCCGGGTCTATTTTAAAACCTATAAAGCCTACTTTCACCGATTTGAGGTTCGGGATGTCGAAATCGGTAGTAATACTTCCGGCAGGTTCGTCGGGAGTAGAGGCTGCCAGTATGCGTGGCGCTTTTGGTCTAAAGTCGGTAGGTTCGTTGGGTGTTACCAAGGCATCGTCAAATGTCCAAGTACCAAGGGGTGTATTTACCTTTCCAATGGGATAGAGACCTTTTCCACTGGCTTCTTCAAAGGTTTCGGTAATAGTTTTTTGGGCATGGGCTGCCATGCCGAATACCATTAGGCATACGGTGAAAATGAGTGTTTTTAATTTTTGAGCCAAATCCGTCATTCCCGTACAAACGGGAATCTTAAAGCGATGGTAAATATGGTCTACTAAAGCATTACGACCCTGAAATAAATTCAGGGTGACGGTATAGTTTGTTAAAATCATGTTATTCTTCATATATCAATTGTACTTCGGTAATATTTATACGATTTAATCGGTTGGGTCTTGGTGCAGAGGCATTAGTTATTTTTACGCGGTAACTATCTTTTATGGGATTGTCCAATACAAATTCGGCAATGGTTTCTTCTTGTTTGGTAGGGTCGCCGGGTTTATTGCCTAACGATTTCCAGGTCTTGCCCTTATCGGATGAGACTAACACTTCTATGGCGAAAGGGCCATTATCTACTTGGTAGCCAATAAAACCTACCCGCACCTTTTGCAATCCTTTAACGTCATAGTTTGTGCTCATAAAACCGCTTTGGTTAGTTTCGTTGGCTGCCGCCAGTACCCTTGGGGATTTGGGGCGTATATCCGTTTTTTCGTTGGGTGTAACCAAAGCTCCATCGAACAGCCAATAGCCTGTGGGGGTGTAAACATCGGCCTTTGGATATAAGGGCTTGTTCTGCGCATCAAGAAAGGTTTCGAGTATTCGTTTTTGGAGAGCGTTTTGGGCATGTAACGGCATTGCCGATATACTTACTATCGCAACCACCAACAGGTATTTTAGCTTTATTTTGTTCATCATATTTTTAGTTGGTTAGGGTAAGCAGTACGGGGTAATGGTCTGATAGGAAATCGGTGTACCAGTTGCGTAGCACTTCACATTTTTTAATTTGTGGTTTTAAGGCAGGACTTGTCCATATATAATCTATTCGCGAACGGCTGTCTACGCCTGCGGTTGCATAGGCTGGCGTAGGGCAGGTGTACTCGAAATTGGGGTTTAGCTGTTTAAGACAATCGATATAGCCAGCCTGCAACATGTGCTGTATTACGGTATAATCAAATTTACCTTGGTTGTTTATATTTTTGCTTTTGCCTTTTACCGCACGCTCAAGTGCATCTGGATTGGCATTGTAGGCAAGGCTATCCAAAGGGGATCGTGCATTAAAATCGCCCATTACCAAAGTCTTTTCGCCTGGTAAAGCCTGTACTTTTGGGATAATCTTGTTTATTTCTTCAAAACGTTTTTCCCAACTAAAGGGCGATAGATGTAGTATTACGATATTATAATCGAGTATTTTTGCCATCATTAGGCCGTGGTGCAAATCTTCTTTGATGCGCTGTATATTGCTGATGGGATATTTTGAGGATATGCCCACCGGGAAACCACTTTTAGTATCAAAAAAAGCAGTATAGCGATGACCAAATTGCTTACATAGGTCGCTTAACATGCCATCGTTAAACTTTGATAGTTCATCGTAAACGATAATATCTGGCACATCTTTGCTTATCCATGTTACAAATTTATCTTTATAGGCCTGTGCGCCACTAAATCCCTTTAACACATTGTAGGTCATTATTTTAAGCTCTTTGCTTTGTGCCATTGTACTGCTGCTAAAAAATAGCAGTAGTAGCGATAGTAGCAGCAATTGCCGAATATTATATCGTATCTGTTTCATTTTTTTCAATTGGTTCATTAGTCATTATTCATTGGTTGTTTGTCTTCGGACATCTGACTTTCGGACTCCCAGACTTTTTACTTTAAATTAATACCCCGGATTTTGTACCAAAGCCGGATTTTTAGCTATTTCCAACGCTGGGATTGGATAATATAAATTGTAGGGCTGTACGTTATTTGCTGCCGTGGGATAATCTAATGCTACGGATTTAATGTCTTGATAAAAGGTTCCCCAACGTACAATATCCCATCTGCGGGTATATTCGCCAACTAGTTCCCTGCCGCGTTCTATATGCAGTTCGTTACGCATGGTGGCTTGGTTGGTAACTACAATGCCGCCTAATCCGGCCCGGGTGCGCACTAAATCCCAGTAGTATTTGGCATCGGTTAACTTGTCCTGCTCAATCAGTGCTTCGGTCATCATTAGCAATACATCAGAATAGCGTATAAAAAGCAGGTTTTTTCCACTGGCTACGTTAACGGCAGTAAAATCCCAAAATTTTGGACCGAGCCATGGCAGTTGTTTGTTGATAGAACGGTTAAACTCCTGTCCGTTATAGGAATAGCCTAGTACCACCGCTTTGCGTTTGTCTGTACTGGCATAGTACGAAATGAGACGGCGAGTAGGTAAAATGGTGCCATAAGTGGTAGCGGTATTGCTCCCCATATCTACACCATCGTAAATGGCATCGTCTTTGGGTGCGGGCATACAGTAAATGGCAATATTATTTGCCCGTTGTGTACCAGTTGGCGAGTAGGTGAACTGTATTTCGAAAACAGATTCTCTGCCATTTTTGGTAGTGCTTGCCGAAGCATAATCGGCTAACAGCGTATAAGTACCACTACTGATGACCTGTTCGGTAGCCCATCTGGCTTTTTCCCAGTTTTTATTGAACAGGGCAATGCGTGCTATAAGCGCATAAGCTGCGCCCCGAGTTCCCCTGCCTCTACTTGTAGTAGCCAAAAAGGGAGCATAGGTTTCGAGGTCGTTCATTAGTGTGTTGCGTATGGTAGTGGCGTTGGTATGTGGCAGCGATTGTACACGCTGAACAGCCTCTTCGGTGGTAACGGCCTCTTCCCAATAGGGTACATCGTTAAAGGTACAGGTAAGGAAATAGTAATAAAGACTTCGTAGAAATATGGCTTCGGCCAATAGCGGTTTTTTCTGTGTATCAGATAAGGGGCTATTGTTAATACCTTGGATGGCATTGTTAGCGTACATGATACCTTTGTATGAACTTTGCCATATATTTTGCCCTGCAATAGGGGTAGAGGCCGAGTAGCCAAATGAACCTGTAAGCAGCCTCGAATCATTGGTAATCATGAGGTCGGTGGCTCCTTCTGCCGATATAAAAAAGTTAATATCTGTGAATAAATCGTACAGTACAGAATAGATGCCATTTACTGCGGCCTGGCTTTGTTCTACGGTATTGTAAAAGTTGGAAGGGGTTGCACTATTTTTAATGTTTTCGTCCAAAAAATTAGAACAGGAACCCATCACAGCCAAAAGTGCTAAGCATATTGCGGTTTTAAATAACTTTATCATGTTGTTTCTGTATTAAAATTTGGTTTAGAATTTAAGCGACACACTTAGGGCTACCGTTCGGTTTTTTGGGTAAGCTCCATCGTCTTTGCGGCGTACTGTTGATGACGAATTGCTGCTCACATCGGGGTCATAGCCATTGTATTTTGTTAATAATAACAAGTTGCTGCCTGTTAGGTAACAGCTTAAGTTTTGTAACGCTTTAACAGGCATATTCTTTTTGTTAAAGTTGTAGCCTAGGCGCAAAGTGGCCAAACGTAGATACGAAGCATCGTGTACAAAGCGGTCGTTGGCTACAAAATCCTGTGAGTTTACCCTTGGGATATCCGAATTGGGGTTGGTTACGGCATTCCATCTGTTTACCACATATTTGAACTGGTTAGGGCCAATGTAGCCTGTACCCTGTTTAAATTCTAAGGGATTGTACATTTTTGCACCCCAAGAGTATTGTACAAAAATATCGAGGTCGAAACCTTTATAGGTAAAGGTATTGCCCAATCCGCCGTATATTTTAGGGTCGGTTTGACCTAGGTAAATCTCATCGGCTTCGCTCAAAACCCCATCGCCGTTGGCATCTATATAGCGTTGGCGGCCGGGAGAATAGTAAGAATCGATGGAAACATATTTACCTCTTAAGTCGTTGATTTCCTGTTGTGATTTCCATGTGCCTGCGTATTGTACTCCATATAGCCCCGATATGGGCCTGCCAACTTCGTAGGCATACATGTAATATTGCGGTGCAGAATAATTAGGTTCGGTGGTTACTCGGGTCATTGGTCCTAAATCAAGCACTTGGTTTTTGTTGGTAGAAAAGGTAAGGTAGCTGTTCCACTTAAATCCCGATAGGTTTTGGATATTTACCGAATTGATTAAAAATTCCAATCCGGTATTTTGTGTTTCTCCTAAATTAACCAGTCTGGAGGTATAGCCTAATTGTTGTGGCAATTGCACATTTAACAATAGGTTTTTGGTAATGGTATTGTAGGCATCTAAGGTGATGGAAAGTTTATTGTTGGCTAATTTAAAATCTAGGCCTATATTCCATTGCTGTGAAGTTTCCCAACTTAGGTTATCGTTGGCAATATTTGCTGGGTTATAGGATACAGGTATAGTGCCATCAAGTAGGTAGCCGTTAGAACTGGCTGTTAGTCTTGCCAACGAACCATAGGGAGGTATAGCCTGATTGCCCGATATACCATAGCTTAGGCGTAGAGAGGCATCGCTAAGTACGCTTTTTAGCGATTTCATCCAATTTTCCTCTAACAAGCTCCATTTAAAAGCGGCCGAAGGGAAAAATGCCCATTTGTGGTTTGCCGAGAAGTTTGAAGCACCATCGGCACGGGCGGTTAAAGTAAGGTAGTATTTTCTTTTATAGTCATAATTTATGCGACCAAGTGCTGATAGCATGGTGGAGTTCCAAAGGTCGGAATATACAAATGTTTTTGAGGTGGTAGTACCCTGCATATTGTTCTCTTGCAGTTCATCGAGCATGTAGCCGCTACCGTTTTGTGTTTGGCTCTCAAATGTTTTTTTCTGTACTGTCCAACCGCCAAGTAGGTTTAACCTATGGTCGTTTTTCCAGCTTTTAGCATAGTTTAAGGTGGTTTCGCTCAATATGCCGTTGTATCTGTTGGTATATTTGTAAGCGTAACCACCCTGCTCTAAAAATTCGCGGCGGGGCAAAGTGCTGGGTTGGTATTGGTTAACATTTGAATTGGAAAAAGTATTACTGAATGATGATTTTATTTTAAGATTTTTAATGATTTCGTATTCTAGAAACATATTGTTCCATAGTACTTTGCGGTATGTAATGTTTTTTACATTTTCTACCAGAGCCACCGGGCTATTAACTACGCCACCGGCATACCAACCGGGATTCCAAGATTCGAAATTGCCACCCGCATCGTAAATGCCCATTACCGGAGGCAAAGCTAACGTTGAGTTATACCATCCCGCATTAGAGCCTATATCTACCTTATTATTGTCGGTGGCGGTGGCCGAATAGTTGATTTTTATCCCTCCTTTTAGTTTTGGTGAAAATGTTTTGTCTAAATTTAAACGCCCTTGGTAACGCTCAAACCCCGATGCTTTGATGATGCCCTGTTGGTCGGCATAATTGCCCGAAAAATAGTAACGTAACCCGGTATTACCTCCCGATGCCGATAAGGTATGGTTTTGGTACATGGCTTTTCGGGTTACTGCTTTTGTCCAGTTGGTACCTTCGCCAAGCTGCTCGGCATTGGGGTAGGGCGGATTGGTTCCATTTGGGTTGCCGGCATAATAGTTTTCGTTAACCAACTGCGCATATTCGGTAGCGTTCATCATATCCAAATACCGGGGCAATTCGGCATAGCCCATATCTGCATTGTAACGGAAAATATCTTTGCCCGGCGAACCTTTTTTAGTGGTAATGAGAATTACACCGTTGGCACCTCTTGAACCATAAATAGCGGTAGATGAGGCATCTTTTAGCACCTGTATAGATTCAATATCCGAAGGATTGATGTCGTTCAAATCACCTGCATCAATAATGCCGTCTATCACGTAAAGGGGTTCGTTTTCGGCGTTGATGGAGCGTGTTCCTCTAATGCGCACGGTAGTTCCTGCACCGGGCTCACCTCCGGTAGAAACCAAATCTACTCCTGCGATACGGCCCTGCAACATTTGGTCAACCCGTGGTACGGGTATTTTCTCAATATCGTTCATGCTTACAGACGATACAGCACCCGTTAAGTCGCGTTTGTTTACTTCGCCGTAGCCAACCACAACCACTTCGTTAAGCCCTTGGTTTTGTTCTTTAAGACTGATATTGATAACCGTATTTTTGGCCACTGTTCTTTCTTGAGTGGCAAAACCTAAAAAACTGTAAACCAATGTGCTGTTCTCATCGGGCACTTTAATGGTGTAATCGCCATTGGGATTGGTAATTACTGCACTATTGGTGTTTTTTATCTTAACGCTTACACCGGGCAAGGCAATGCTTTTATCATCGGTAACCTTTCCAGTTATGGTAATGTCTTTGCTTTGTAGCTTTTCTACTGTTACAGGCTTGTTAGAAATGATGATGTTTTTATCGACTATTTTAAAGTCGAGTTTAGTGCCTTCTAAACACTTTCTCATTACGGTTTCTACAGGAGCATTGGTAACATTGATAGATATCGGCGATGTTGCTTTTAGCATATCGGCATTGTAGAAGATGTTGTATCCGCTCTGTTTTCTTATGCTTTTAAAAATATCTTCTAAAGGGGTATTGTTGCTTTTTAGGGTTATTTTTTGCGCATACGTTGTGCCATGTAGACTCAATAGGGCTACAAACATCAATATACAGGCTTGTTTTGATGGAAAATAAGAAACCCTGCTGCAAAAAAAGTGCAGTATTTTTTTATACATTTGAATGGATTTATAAAAGGTTGATTTATTTTGTATTCGTTTTTTATTTATCCTTTATAGCCTCAATGCTATTTCATTAATCAGGAGCGGTGCAACGCTTCTGATTTTTTTATGATGGCCTAAAGGAAAGTGCTTATGGTGTTACCAATACTTTCCTCCCTTCTTTTTTAAAGTGAACAGTTCCGGTTAATTCTATGCTGCTTAGCATTTTATCTATATCTTCAAATTTTGATATTGTTCCGCCATAAGTTTTGCCTTTAATACCGGGCATATATTCTACTTCAATATCGTACCATCGGGCTAAGGTTTTCATTACCGTGGTAATATCTTCGTTGTTAAAATTAAAATAGCCGTTTTTCCAAGCTACTGCACCTTCGGCGTCTGCATTTAATACTTTTATATTATCTGTGTTGTTAAATGCAATGGCTTGTTTTCCGGGAGTGAGCATTGTTTCGATATTGTTTTTCGAAACTTTCACCGACCCTTCTAGCAGGGTAGTTTTTACCGATGGGTCGTCGTCATAAGCACTTACGTTAAAATGTGTACCCAAAACTTTTACTTCAGTGCCATTGGCTTCTACTACAAATGGTTGTCGTTTGTTCTTGGCTACTTCAAAATAGGCTTCGCCATTGATTTTTACCCTACGCTCGGTACTATTAAAAGCTACCGGATAGCTAAGGCTCGATGCGGCATTAAGCCAAACCTTTGTACCATCTAATAGGGTTAACTCAAAATTGCGCCCTTTGGGAGTTGTAATGGTATTGTAAAGCGTGGTAGCATTTAGATTAATGCCCATGTCTTTATAAATTAACTGGCCATTTAGTTGATTGATACTAGTGTTGCCCTGTTGAGCCAGTGTGCCGTTTTTATTATCAGAAATAATAATTTGCGAACCATCGGCAAGTGCCAAAACAGTATTTTTTTGGTCGGCAGCCTTATTGGTGTCTATATTCTTTTTAACGATTGTGGCTTGTGACTGCTCGGGGGCTTTGCTGCGAAACGCCAAATAAACACTTACGGTAATTAACAATATGGCTGCTGCACCTGTTGCATAGCGTACAAAGTGTTGGTACAGTTTTACAGAAGTGGTTTTTTTGCGAGAGCGTTGAGAGCGTTGGAATCGTTTATCGGCAATTATTTTATAGTATATTTCTTCTTTTGGGGCAACTTCTTTGGTTAATAAAGTAATGCTATTCCAATGTTCTTGTAGTATGGCATCAACATCGGGGCTGTGCTCCGTTGCCTTGATGTACTTGGCCAATTCATCTAACTGCGGTTTGTTAATGGTATTGTTAACGAGGGCAGAAATGAGGAACAGTAAACGTTCTTTACTAAAAGTTGAATTACCTGTTTGCAATTTATATTCGGTTTATATATAGAATACGTGCAAGTGGGATGAAAGGACTAGTGCTGTGATGAAATTTTTAATAAAAACTTTTAACTATTTGATTTTTAATGTTTTATTTTTGTTATTAGTCATTCTTTATGATATCGGCCTATCGTATAGACACATCTTTTGCACTACCTTTCCTACATCGTCATGCTCAATTTAGTTAGGCATCCTAATGCGAAAAATATTCCTTTTATCGCTTTAAGATTCCCGTTTTCACGGGAATGACGGCAGATGAACGGGATTGTGTCATAGTGAGGAGAGGGAAATAATATTGATTATCTAAAATATAGCAGTATAAAAAGAGAATAAAGTATGCCTTGGTGCTCAAATTGGTCTTTAATTGTTTTTAGCGCCGCTACAAGGTGGTTTTTTACGGTGTTTTTGGAAATATTCAATTGCTTTGCAATTTCTTCGTAAGATAATCCCTCGAACCTGCTTAGCCTAAAGATTGTTTGTTGTTGTTTTGGTAGGGATGAAATAGCCTTTTCGGTAAATTTCATCAAATCGGAAAAAATAATATTGTCTTCCGTAGCATTGTGCATTTCTTCTATTCTGGTAAGCAGTGTAGCTCTTAGTTTACTCGTGCTGGTGGCTTTGCGAAAAGCATCTAATACCAATCTTTTGCAAACGGTAAATAAATAAGGTTCTAAAGGTAGCTTATCGTCCAGTTTTTTCCTATTAGTCCAAATATTAAGAAATGTTTCTTGAAGAATTTCTTCGCTTTGTTCTTTATTTTTTAAAAAGGAAAAAGCAAACCGGTAAACCTTATGATAGTATTTTTCATATATCGTCCTAAAAGCCTCCTCATCTCCGTTTCGGAAACGAGATAAAACAGCATAATCAGGAGTTAAGTTTGACGACATGTGAAGCAGATAGGTGTTGGTTTTACACTTTGGTTTACAATGATAACTATTTTAGATAAAAAAAATGTTAAGAAGTATTTTAAGATATTCTTCGATATTCTGATTGAGGTAAAACAATTTTCTTGCTTTCTGCCATTTTTTTACCTTTGCCAAATATCAATTTATTACATGAAAGACAAAATATTAGTTTTAGGTTCAAACGGACAGATAGGCACAGAATTGGTTAATGCCTTGCGAACGGGTTATGGTAGCGATAATGTAATTGCCTGTGATATTAGGAGACCAGATTACGAAATTCAAAATGCTGGGCCGTTTGAGTTTGTAAATGTTCTTGAAAAAGACAGATTGATAAAACTTTTTGAAAAATATAAGCCTACGCAAGTTTATTTATTAGCTGCTTTGCTTTCTGCAACGGGAGAGAACAATCCTAAACTTGCTTGGGATTTGAATATGAACGGCCTATTGAATGTTTTGGACTTTGCCTTGGAATATAATACGGCAAAAGTTTACTGGCCTAGTTCAATTGCGGTATTTGGGCCTAATTCGCCAAAAAACAATACACCGCAGTTTTGCACTATGGATCCTAACACGGTTTATGGTATTAGTAAATTAGCAGGAGAGCGTTGGTGCGAATATTACCATCAAAAGTATGGATTAGATGTAAGAAGCATCCGCTATCCGGGACTGATTAGCTGGAAAGCTGCTCCGGGCGGAGGCACTACCGATTATGCCGTACACATTTTTCACGAAGCATTGAAAAAGGGAAGCTATAATTCTTTTCTTTCGGCAGAAACCGAATTGCCAATGATGTATATGGACGATGCCATACGCGGCACAATAGAATTAATGGACGCTCCAGCCGACCAATTAACCATCCGTTCTAGCTATAACTTTGCAGGGGTGAGCTTTACGCCAGAGGTTTTGGCACAAGAAATAAAAAAGCATATACCTGATTTTAAATTGAATTATACTGAAAACGACCCAAGGCAGCAGATTGCAGATAGTTGGCCAAAATCAATTGACGATAGTTTTGCCAAAAAAGAATGGGGCTGGAAACCGGAGTTTGATTTGGCAAAATTGACGGAAGATATGTTAACGAATTTGAAAAAATAGAAAAGCGTTGGGCGTTCAGCGTTAGGCGTTATTTCGCTTGTCGCTTATCGCTTAACCCAAAACAATAAAAAATGGGAAGAGCATTCGAATTTAGAAAAGAAAGAAAATTTAAGCGTTGGGCAAAAATGGCCGTACAATTTACCCGTATTGGTAAAGATATTGTAATTGCGGTAAAAGAAGGTGGCCCACATCCGGAAACCAATTCTCGTTTACGTACGGCCATACAAAATGCCAAGGCGGTGAATATGCCCAAAGATAGGGTAGATGCGGCCATTAAACGTGCTTCTGACAAAACATTGGCCAATTACGAGGAAATTGTTTACGAAGGATATGCACCACATGGCGTAGCGGTTTTAATAGAAACTGCCACAGACAACACCAACCGTACAGTGGCCAACGTGCGCAGTTATTTCAATAAAACTGGCGGTACTTTGGGCAAAACCGGCTCTTTGGATTTTGTTTTCAATAGAAAATCTATCTTTAGGTTTGTACCTGCCGAAGATTTAGACCTTGAAGAACTGGAATTTGAATTGATTGATGCTGGTCTAGAAGAACTTTATGTAGAGGCAGATGAAGAAGGAAATGATGTTGTAGTAGCACAAGGTGCTTTCGAGAGCTTTGGCTCGTTGCAAAAGGCTTTGGAAGAAAAGGGCATTGAACTGAAAAGCTCTAAATTAGAACGTATTGCGCTATCGCACCACGAAGTAACCGAAGAACAGGCAGCTGATGTACTAAAACTGATTGATAAATTGGAAGAAGACGACGATGTGCAGGCCGTTTACCATAACATGGCAGAGTAAGAACCAATAAAATAAATGAAATCCCGGAGCAATTCGGGATTTTTTTATGATTTTTTGGAGCGCAAAATCCCTGCTGCTAAGTTCCGATAGTCCCGCCATACATTTCACAGGTTTCAGAAAATTATATATTTGGTTAATTAGTATGATCCAATTGTAACATATCTTCTAATATCTGAGATATTTTCATCTATTATAGCTTTAAGTTCGGCTAAAGTGACATTGTAAGAATAACTATAAGTATATACCTTCGCTCTTGTTCCTTTTATTTCCCAAGATTTTTCAAAAAAATTGATTTCAAGATTTAGCAAGCCCATTCTCGAAGTATTAGGGAAAAGGGAAAATGAAAAATTAGATTTTATCTTAAGCACATCTCCCGATGGTATCCTTAGGTTACTAAACATAGCCTCGGGATAACCTGGATTAGATGTTAAATGAGTTTCTTCTATCGCTGATTCAGCCAAAACAATATATTCAACTTTGCCTGCTTTTAGTTCTTCCGCTAGGATTTTACCTTGCTGTTCGTTATACAATATAAGAGGGTCTAACAAGTTATTCTTTAGGTTTTTAAAGACATCTGCCGAATATCTAACCTCTGGTATAACCTCAACATTCGCTTTTGCAGTTACCATACCATTCAAACTTGTAGCACTAACTACTGCATTACCTGAAGACATACCGGTAACTACACCCGTAGATGTGACTTGTGCCACTGATGGGTTAGACGAAATCCACTTTATAGGAGCTGACGCGGCAGTTAAAGGAAGGACAGAAAAATTAATTTTTTCCTGTTGATGTACCGAAAGTTTAATTTCTGTTTTATCTAAAGTGATTGATGTGATTAAATCAGGAACAACTTCCAAATAATGATTAATAAAAATATTAGTGTTTTTAATCCCCACATTTATAATTGCGCCACCAATTGACTTTGCATGAACAACTCCCTTATCGGTAACAGATAAAATATTTGGATTGCTTGAATGCCATTCATAAATAGGTTTTATTGCATTATTTGGCTCGTAAGATAGATTTAGTTGCAAAGTCTTTCCTAATATTATACTTGTTTCGGGATTCTCGAATTTTATCGAGGAAACTTGCGGTAAAGTTAATTCCTCAACCTTAACATTTTTTTTACAGCTAACAAATGAAATGATAAATAGGAAAAGAAGCTTTATTTTCATAAATGTTCTTTAGTATTTCTTAAATTTTGTAAATAATAATGATAGATTGGAAAAATCTATTTGCGGTAAAGATAAAAGAATTAATGATTAGTCAGTTAGACTCTTAGAAAGACCTATAAGGTTTAATCTAATTAAACCCCGAACTGTTTAAGGTGATGGTCTAGATGTTTATAAAACATGTTGTTCCATTCGTTGGCACTTAATGGCCCAAAAGAATAAGAAAGTTTGCCATCAAAAATATAAGCACCCAATACTTGAGTTTCTCTGATATAATCTATCAAACGATTTTTTTCTGTTTCAAAATCTCTTTCATCATTAATTATAAATGCAGGAGCTGTTTTAGAACTTTTGGGATAGGGCTTATCGCTCACCACATATTTTTTGATGAAATTTTTCAGGATAAAGCGCATGAAAAAGCCCGGCTTGGGATGTTTATTGGTATACACCATTTCGTAAGCTACGCAACAATGGGCAAGCATTTGGTCTACGCTCATTTTTCCCCATAAAGGCTGCGAGCTAGGCGTTAATTTGTTTATCCTTTCGATAACGCCTTCGGCTACTTCCTTAGTAAAAATATTAGGTAAATCCATTTTTATATTTTTTACGAAGCTAGCTTATTTTTTGTGCGAAAGCAACCACGGCAATAATTCTGGTTCGGCAAATGCATTGTCCCAGCTATTGTGGTTTGCTTTGGGATAAAGTGTGAATTTGGGTTCATTACCTAAGTTTTTTAAAGCTCTGTAAACGCCATAAGAAAACTGAGGCGTTACTACATCATCCAATCCACCGTGGAAAATCCAGAGGGGAACGTGTTTGTATTTTTTAGCGTTTTTTACATTATCGCCACCACAAATGGCAAATGCGGCAGCAAATGTTTTAGATTTTCTTCTCAATATTTCGTAAGTGCCCATGCCGCCCATTGATAAGCCGCCAACGTAAATTCTGGTCGGCTCTACAAACTCGTTTTTGAAGAATTGGTTGGTAAATTGAAGTAATAAACTCATTGCTTTGGTAGGCTCGCCACCTTTTACGAAAGTGAAAAACCGCTTATTGTTTACCGTTTCAATTTCCACGTTTGCCCAATAGCTGTTTTCGGCACATTGTGGGAAAATAGTAATCACTTCATTACTGTTTCTGAAATTCTCGTTCAAAAATAGTTTAGCGCCATGAGTGAGTTGTTTTTCATTATCATTGCCACTTTCTCCACGACCATGTAAAAACAAAATGACAGGATATTTTTTGTTGCTATCGAAGTTCTTAGGATAAAGGATACGGTATCTTAAAGTATCGCCTTTGCTAATAAATTCTTCTTTTTTGAATAGGGAAAAATCTTGGGCAAAAGTGGTGATGCTAAGGAAGAATAGTAGTAGTGATATGCTTATTTTTTTCATGATTTCGCTTATTTAAAGAGAGTGTCTAAAAGGGTCGGTCGTCATTCCCGCGTAGGTGGGAATCTTAAAGCAATCTACTTTTTGTCGCATTACGATTGCCAGCCAAGCTGGCAATGACGACCCTCTTTTTGAATGACTATTTCATCAACTTAAAATCAACTTCTTTAACGTCTCTGGAATTTGAGCCAATAAATGCTTTAAAATCTCCCGCTTCCGAAACAAATTTCAGTTGGCTGTTATAAAATCTCAACATTTCTTCGGTAATGATAAAGGTAACCGTTTTGGTTTCGCCGGGTTGTAAGCTAATTTTTTGGAAGCCTTTCAATTCCTTTATAGGTCTGGTGCTTGTGCCTACCAAATCGCGGATGTAAAGCTGTACCACTTCTTCACCAGCTATTTTCCCCGAATTGGTAACAGTAGTGCTTACGGTAATTTTTTGCCCGGGTTTTAGCATATTGTTGCTAATTCTAACATCGCCATAGCTAAAAGTAGTATAGCTTAAACCATAGCCAAAAGGATATAAAGGCTCGTTGCTCACATCTAAATAATTAGAAAGAAAACGGGTAAACCATTTTTTATCGCCTAGCGGACGGCCTGTATTTTTGTGTGCATAATATAGCGGAATTTGCCCCACGTTTTGTGGGAAGGTCATGGTAATTTTGCCCGATGGATTTGCATCGCCAAAAAGCACATCACCAATGGCTCTGGCGGCTTCTACACCACCAAACCATACGTTAAGAATAGCCGGAACATTCTCCTGCTCCCAAGTTAAGGTCATTGGTCGGCCTGCGAATAAAACTAAAACTACTGGTTTTCCTGTTTTTAATAAAGCTGCTAAAAGTTTCTTTTGCGTTTTGGGGATGCCAATATCGGTACGGCTAGAGCTTTCGCCACTCATTTCAGAACCTTCGCCCAATGCGGCAACTATTACATCAGCTTTTTCGGCAATTTCTACCGCTTCGGCAATAATTTCTTCCTCCGGACGGTTATCTCTCGGGATGTCGCGACCGTGGGCAGTCGCCCAAATCTGTTGATTAGCATCGGCAATAAGGTTTGAGCCTAAGGCATGTACAATTTTCACATTATTGCCAGCTACTTCTGTCAACCCTTCCAATAAGGTAGGAATACGGTCAAAATCGGCATTTACGCTCCAAGTTCCGGGCATATTAGAGCGGGTGTTAGCCAATGGGCCGATAACTGCAATGGTACCTTTACGTTGTAAGGGCAAGGTTTGGTTTTCGTTCTTTAACAGTACAAAAGTTTTGGTAGCGGTTTGGCGGGCAAACTTTAAGTTTTCTGGCGTTAAGATTTCTTTTGTTGCTCTTTCTTCGCTACAATATCTAAAAGGGTCGTCAAATAACCCCAATTTGTATTTTGCTTCTAAGATTAGGCGACAAGCGGTATTGATTTGGGTAATGGTTACTTTTCCCTCGTTTAAAGACTGTTTTAATGTGGTTAAAAACCCTTCGCTTACCATGTCCATATCTGTCCCTGCTTTTAATGCCAAACCAGATACAGTTTTTAAATCGCCCAAACCATGTGCAATCAGTTCGCTTACGCCAGTATAATCGGATACTACCAAGCCTTTAAAACCCCATTCTTTACGCAATAAATTAGTTAATAACCATTTGTTCGCCGTAGCAGGAACGCCATTAATATCATTAAATGAAACCATTACGCTACCTGCGCCTGCATCAATTGCAGCTTTATAAGGAGGTAAATATTCGTTGTACATTCTATCTAAGCTCATATCGGTAGTATTGTAATCTCTACCAGCTTCTGATGCGCCATATAGTGCAAAGTGCTTTACACAGGCAAGCATGGTGTTTAGCGCTTTTAAGTCTTTCCCCTGCAAACCTTTTACCATCGCTTTGGCAATTTCTGAACCAAGGAACGGGTCTTCGCCACTACCTTCGGCTACACGTCCCCAGCGAGGGTCTCGGGCAATGTCAACCATGGGCGAGAAGGCCCAATTTAAACCATCGGAACTGGCTTCTGTGGCGGCTATCCTCGCTGTTTTTTCTATTAGGGACATGTCCCAACTTGCCGCCAATGCCAATGGAATGGGGAACGTGGTTTTGTAGCCGTGTATCACATCCTGTCCAAAAATCAAGGGGATTTTTAGTCGGCTACGCATGGCGATTTCCTGTGTTTTTCGGATTTTTTGGGGAGTAGTCATGCTAAAAATACCTCCAACATTTCCTTTGGCAATTTTAGTTTCTACATCGGTACTTACCGCCGCACCCGTAGTCGCCTCGCCGCCGGTCACTAAATTCAACTGTCCAATCTTTTCATCTGTCGTCATCTTCGACATTAGATTGTTGATAAAGACGTCCATCTTTTGTTTTTCAGTAGGCGCTGTTTTTTTCTGTTGGGCAAAAGCGGGTAAGGTAAGTGCTGCGGCAAATGCTATAATAATTCTCTTCATCTAATGCTCTTATTTTGAATAGGTAAAACCTAGTTTTGTTAATCCTTGTTGTATTTCGGGAGCGCTCATAAAAAGTTTCCATAATAATCCGGTGCGGCCATTTTCTATCATTACCACAATGGGACCTTGGTCTATGCCGATATATCTTTTCGGATACCAATTGTCGGTTTCGCTATAAGCATCGTAAAAGCCAAATTCGCCCCAAACTTTATCTTTCATATCTTCGTACAAATGCCTCATCATTTGCATACTTTCCTTTGGCGCATAAGGATAGGATGAGAGTGCTGCCGTAGGACTGATTACGCCCTTATCTTCTGATGGTGTATGTGCCGAATAGCCTTTTACGGAATAACTGGCCGTTAATCCCCATGAGTTTTTGCCGTAACCTTTGTAGCCTTTTGGGTTAGCAATAGCATAATCATAGTTGATTAGCGTGTGGCTTTTGTTTTCTTGCCAGTAATCGGCGTATTTGTCTTTTAATCCTTTGGGATTTAGGCCCAGATAGGAATAATGTGACCAAAAAAGAGGGCCAACGCCTTGCCCAACTACGTTGTGTTTCAACTTAACAGGATGTCCGTATAACGAGATATTGGTATTGATGACGCCATTTTTTGCCCAACCTTGATGATAAACTTCGGGCGGAACGCCATGGGTAGGAGAGCAGGCGGCCATCACGTAAGTAATCAGGCATTCGTTGTAGCCTGTAATGGCAAAGTTCATTTTCCATCCTGCATTTGGTGACCAATGCCAATACAGCACATTTTCGTTGTTTTTTCTGTAAAAATTCCAGTCTATGCCTTTCCATAATTCATCTGCCTTTTGGGCCAATGCTTTTTCTTCTACATTGCCATTGGCGTAGTATTGACGCACACATACCAACGCCTGTGCCAAAAAAGAGGTTTCTACCAGATCTCCGGCATCGTCATTTTTGCCAAATGCTTTTGCTTTTCCCGATGGTAATAACCAATGTGGCCAAACGCCATGAAACCTATCGGCCTTTGCCAAAAAATCTATGCCTTTTTTAAGATGGTTGTAGCCTTCTTGGCGGGTAATAAACTTGCGCTCAATAGCTACAATGGTTCCCATTAGGCCGAAACCACTGGCGCCAACGGCAATTACATCTTTATCTTTTTGGGGATAAACGCCATCGCTGTGGTAGCGCTCTCTTGATAGTCCCGAAATAGGTTCTGCACCTTCGTAGAAGTATTTATAGGTTTGTTTTTGAATTTCTGTTAATAGTTGGTCATCTGTTAATTTTTTGGTCGTATTGTTGGTCTTACTGACCGAACAGCTACCTAAAAGGGCAATGATGGGGATTAAATATTTAAACTTCATTTGTGTGTATTATGGTGTTATAAATTTGGACTTGAAAATCCGAGATTTTTCATTCCGGTTTTAATTTCGGGAGCGCTCATTAATAAATTCCATAATAATTTGCTCCTGTAATTTTCTATCATGATGATAATGGGGCCTTGGTCTATGGCTAAATGTGAAGTTGCAAACCAAGGATCATTTAAGTTAAAAGCATCAACAAACCCATATTCTTTCCAAATTTTATCACCTAATTTATAATAAAAAAATTGGAGGGCAGCCATCGATTGTTCAGGCGTATATGGAAAGGAAGCTAAAGCGGCGGTAGGTGCAATAACGCCCCTGTCGTTTGTTGGAGAACTGGCAGTATATCCATTCGGGATATCGCTTGCGGTTAAGCCCCAACAGTTGGCGCTATAACCGTTGTTTTTTGCAGGATTGGCCACGCAATAATTGTAATTAATCATGGTATGCGCTTTAGTTTGCGTTTTGTAATTGGCATAAGTATCTGTTAAGCCATTAGGGTTGATACCTAAAAACGAGTAATGCGCTAAGAATAAAGGGCCGCCACCTGCAACACCCAAAGGTAATTGTACACCGTAATAACTGTTGCCATTTTTCATTGCTCCGTTTCTTGCCCAGCCTTCGTCGTAAACGGTTTTTGGGATGGAATAAGTAGGAGAGGAGGCCGCTAGAATGTAGGTAATTAAGCACTCGTTCCAACCTTGTATTTTTAGGTTGATATCCCAATTATAGGTAGGGCTCCAATGCCAAATTAATGAATTTGTGCCATTGCGGTACCAACTCCATTCTACTTGGTTATATAAGGTGGTGATGTCGTTTCTTAAATTAGTTTCTGCTGTGGATGTTCCGTCGAAATATTGACGTGCTGTTAATAAACCTGCCATCAGCAGGGAAGTTTCTACCAAATCGCCTCCATTATCTTTTGCACTAAAAGCGATGGCTTTTCCTGTATTACCATCTATCCAATGCGAGTAGGCACCATGAAAGCGGTCGGCGGTTTTAAGGAAGTTTACGATTTGTTGAACTCTTGCCAGTCCATCAGCCCTGCTAATAAAATTACGATGAATACCTGTAACTATTGCCATTACACCGAAACCTGAACCTCCAGCGGTAACCGTATTGCCAGAAGTATTTCTTTCCCTAGCCATGCCGCTAACTGGATGTGCAAAATCCCAGAAATATTTAAAGGTTTGTTTTTGTACCAGCGTAAGCAGTTCTTCGTCGCTTATTCTGGGGAATTTATCGGTATCATCCAAACCCGACATTAATGTAATGTTAACAGGATTGATTAACCTTCCTCCACCAGCAGATTTTAATTGCTCGTTTACAGAAAGTGTATAGGTACTAAATGAACTGAAATTGTTTTGTGGACTTATATTAATGATTTTGTTGTTATCCTCGTATGTAATTGTGATAGGAATAGTAGTTTCAGCCTTGTCTTTCAGCAAAAATCCCATTGTAACGGTTGTTGTATTTACAGGCTCGGTAAAGGTAAATTTAACAACAGGTTTGGTGTTAAGATTGGTGTATTTTAAAGTGCCATTGTAGGTGCCATTTACCGTAAATGATAATGAAGTATCTGTATTTTTTGATTTGTTGACATTGTTTTTTTTACATGAAATAAAAAATAAACTTAGCCAAAGGCAAAAAATAATATTAGTGCTGACTGAAATTTTGACTGATTGATAATTCACAATTGAAATTTAAAAAAGGCATGACGCAATAAGCCCCATGCCTTTAAAACCAACCTAATTATTTACCTGCTTTGCCTAAATTGTAAATGGCTTTGATATGGGCATCTGTTAATGCTATGTTCCAGATTTTCAATTCATCTACCCTGCCATTCATTGGTGCAAAATCTACATTTGCATCTACAGATTTTCCCGGTATTACATTGTAATTGCCGCCAATAATTACTTCACTAGGCTCATACGATTTGAAAGTAGCATTTCCTACTCCTCTGCTTGCATAGGCACCTATTTTTACACCGTCGGCCCAAATATTAAAGAAACCGGTAGTAGTTTCGTAGGTCAGCAATAAATGTGTCCATTTAGTTGCACCAATTTTAGGTGTTAAGTATGGAAAATAATTAGCATCTCCGGGATTATCTCTTTTGGTATTTACATTATCCTGCATACCCCCGTTTACTCCGGTAAATGTTGGGTTTACTTTAAGCTCATCGGTATTGGTTGCCGGAAAAGCATTGGTATTTAAAATAAAATTTAAGTTGCCATTAAAAATCCCCGGCCTTGCCAATTGGAAAACCATCGTTTTTTTAGAGCCATTATTCAATATTTGTACCCAAACACTCACTGTAAAACTTTTGAAGTTATCGGTTTTAAATGCATCAAATTGTTTAGCAAAATAGAGGAAGCCTTCATTTAAACTTAATGCTTTCCCTTTTAAACCTGCATCAACAAAGGCATCTCCAGCCTTTGTGGTAGGTGCTGTTCCTGTTATCTTTTCGTTTAGGTTACTATCAAAATCCCAATAGGCTACCAGGTTATTTGAGGCAACTTCGTCAGAATTTTTATAGCCTTCAATTGTGCCTTCGTAATCTGCCGGATTTACTTCTGGCAAGTTATTTGGATTATCACTTTTTTTACAGGCTGTTATAGCGATAGCCAAAATCGCCAAAGAGAAAATCCATTTTATCTGATATGATTTTATATATTTCATGTTTATCAATTTAATAGATTAATAATTAGGGATTTTGTGTTAATTTATAGGGTTCCTTACTCAAGTCTATCTGTTCCTGCGGAATTGGCAACAAATTATCTCTAGTGGCCACAAAGTTAGGTCTGCCGGCAGCAGGCAATACGGTTCCCGAAATCCCCCATCTTACCAGATCAAAAAAGCGGTCGTATTCCATAGCAAGCTCTATTCTACGCTCGTGTCTAATGGCATCTCTCAGTAAATCTTGGTCTATTACAGTAACATCAGGCAGAGTTCCTGTTGGAGCACCTATTCTGGCTCTTTCTCTTACACTATTAAGTGCATTTAGTGCGGCAGTAGTATTAGCAGTTCCTCCTAATTCATTTGCTGCTTCGGCGTACATCAATACTACATCGGCATAGCGTAAAATGCGGATGTTCATCCACCAACCGCCTTTGTGGTTATATTTTGCTCTGTATGCCGGGCTGCTATATGCCTTATGGTTATAGATAGGATTTGTCCAATCCGTAGGCGTATTTTCGCCATATACTGTTTTATAGGTTGTAGTACCTGTACTTCTGTAAAGTAAGGTACGGGCTTTTCTAGGATCATTTGCTTCGTAGGCTGCTTCTAAATATGAATTTGGCACATTAAAACCATAACCCAAGTTCCAATCACCACCAGCTCTCACCCCTTGCCATCTGGTAATTTCGGCACCATTATCAGTAGGTATAGCTGCAGAAGCAGTAGCCTGCACTTCAAATACTGATTCTTTGCTGTTTTCGCCTGCTTCGCCAAAAATGTCATTGTAAGGGGTAGAGAGATCATATTGACCAGATGTCATCACTAAATTGGCAGTGCTCATGGCCGGACCCCATTTTTGCTGGGTAATATATACTTTTGCTAACAAGCCGTTTGCTGCTCCTTTGGTTAATCTGCCGGCAAATTTCTTATCCCAACTTAATGGTAAATTGGCAGCAGCAAATTGCAGATCGCTTTCTATAAAAGGATACAATTGGGCAGGGCCAACCTGAGTTGCTCCGGGTTGACTGGCGGGAAGCACCTTGTCTATTAATGGAACACGTCCAAAAAATCTAACCAAGTTAAAATAAGCGTATGCCCTTAAAAATTTCGCTTCGGCCTCTGCAAGTGCTTTTTGTTCAGGTGTAGCAATAATAGCCACATTATTGGCAATTTGGTCAAGCGCTATGTTACATTTGGTTATCAGCGAGTAATGTCCTTTCCATAATTCGTTTGCAGCGCCATTATTAGCCGCCACGGGAAAAAGATCCATCGTGCTGGCATCTGCACCTCCATCGGTAGCGGTACTGCCTTTATCAGCATCATCGCTTCGTATGCTAGTGGCGAATATGAAGCCCCTAGCATGAAGATTATAAGATCTTAAATCATTGTATGCTCCAAATAAATATTCGTCATAAGGACCAGAACTACTAGGGTAAGGATAATTATCTGAGGTATACTCACCCTGTTTGTCGGTATCCAAAAACTTTTTACAGCCAAGTGTAGAAAATGTTGCCAATACCATTAATAGATAGGCAAGTTTGGTTTCGATTTTATAATTAGTTTTCATTTTTTTCCAGAATAGAGTTAATACTAGAATGTTAGATTTAAACCAAAAGAATATACAGCAGGCACAGGGTACACACCGTTATCTGCACCACTTGCAAGTATATTGCTTAACTGTGCCTCTGGCGTATAGCCGCTTATTTTGCTCCAGGTTTTAATGTTTTGGCCGCTTACATACATTCTTACTTTTTGTATGCCTGCTTTTGCCAATATATTTCTTGGTAATGTATAGCCAATTTGTACGTTGCGTATTCTAAAGTAGCTGCCATCTTCAAGATAGTAAGTGCTAAAAAGTAGGTTATTGCTTCTTGAGGTAATAATTGGTTCTACATTGGTTGAACCTGCGGTAGTCCAAGCGTTTATTCTGTTTGCCGGATAGTTCAACTGTGTAAAGTTTGCCGTTTTCCATTGGGTATAGATTTTATTACCTGCAACGCCTTGTCCATCAATACTTACATCAAAACCTTTGTAGCCTAGCGAAACGCTTAACCCGTAACTGTACGGAGGAAAAGGTGTTCCAAGATACGTTCTGTCTGTTGCGGTGATAACGCCATCTCCATTGGTGTCTTCATAAGCAATGTCTCCGGGCAGTGAGGTCGACATTCTGGGCATTCTATCCAAATCGGCTGTGCTTTGGTAAATACCAACCTGTTTGTAACCATAAAAATAGCCAATCGAATATCCGGTTTCTGTTAGGTTAACGTTTTCTGACAATTGGAAATTAGATGCGTTTCCGATAGAAATTACCTTGTTCTTGTTGTAAGAGAAATTTCCCGATATGCCATAGGTAAAATCTTTGCCTAGTTTATCGTTCCAGCCCAAAGCTATTTCCACACCCTTATTGGTAACTTTGCCCATATTGGTATAATATGGTTTTAAGGGGTCGTCTGGTAGGTAAACTCTTGTAAAAAGATCGGTTGTCTGTTTGTCGTAATAGTTAATCTCGGCATTTAACTTATTGTTTAGCGCTCTTATGTCCATACCAATATCAAAGCCTTGTATTACCTCCCAATGCAGGTTAGGGTCTGGTCTGTATGAATAAGTAATGGATGGATAGGTATATTCTCCAAATATGGCCGAAGAACTGGTATTTAGTCTTTGCTGATAGACGTTATTGGGAAGGGCATTAGAATTGCCCAGTTTTCCCCAAGCAGTTCTCAGCTTTAGGAAATCAATCCCTTTGATATTTTTAAAAAAATCTTCTTCGCTGACTACCCAACCTAGACCAACACTTCCAAAAGTACCCCATCTGTTCTCGGGTGCAAATTTAGAACTTCCATCTCTTCTGATGGTGGCATTGAGCAGGTATTTGTTTTTATAGGCATAGCTTACACGGCCAAAAAAACCAGCGTTGGTTTCCAAATCCCCCGATCCCCCGTTTGATATAATATTATCCCTATTGATGATGTTGAGATACCAGAAATCAGGGTCGTTGGGCACTGCCAAAGTAGAGTCGGTTCTTGAGCCTTCAAGGGTTGTGCTTGAGATATGTACACTCGTAAAACCTATCATCGCATTAATTCTATGGTCTTCTTTCAGCGTCTTATCAAAATTTAAGGTATGGTCTTGTTGAAACATCCTTCTTTCAAAAGAGGACTGGTTTACGCCAGTTTTAACTGATTGGTCATAATAAGTAGTAGTGGCATTGCTACCCTCTCCAAGATATACAATGGTATAAGGAAGTGGTGTATAACTTCTTACGCTATTAAACCTTAAATCGGTGTATACAGTTGATCTCCATGTGAAGTTTTTTAGGAATTTTACTTCACCAAATAAACTTCCGGTAGCACGATAACCTCTATTAACAGAGGTATTCCTCATCCTTTCAATAGCGTATACAGGATTGCCTACCGATGGACGTTGGAAAGACGGCATGGCATTGTATAGTCCATTATCACTTTGGATGGGAACAATTGGTGCCGCCCATGTACCGGCAGTTAGTCCTACATTTGTTGGCGTATTCCTAAAATGATAACCTGTAATGTCGCCGCCAATTTTTATATTATCGTTAAGCTTTGTTTCTTGGTTTAAGCGGGCAATAAATTTTTTAAAATTGCTATATTTTACCACACCATCTTGATCATTGTAACCAATATTTACCAAAGTAGTGCTTTTTTCGCCCGTGTTTGAAACACTTAGTGAATTGGTATTGATATAAGCATCTCTTAATATTTCTTTTTGCCAATTGGTATTAGCTGTGAAGTTGGTATAGTCAAAAGGTGCAGCTCCTGCATTAGCGAGTGCGGCCGAGTACAATTTTTTGAAGCCATCGGCATCAGTAACTTCCATTAATTTATCTACGTGCTGTATGCCTATTGTACTACTAAGGTTGATAACACTTTTTCCTTTGGCGGCCCTTTTTGTAGTAACGGCAATTACACCATTAGCTCCACGTAAACCATAAATAGCGGTAGAAGAAGCATCTTTTAAAAGGTCAATACTTTCAATATCGGCGGGGTTAAGATAGTCAATATTGTCTTGTAATACGCCATCTACCACATAAAGCGGACTTGCATTGTTGGTACTCGCTACCCCTCTAATTCTTACCGTTCCGCTAGAACCAGGTGTGCCTGAATTGGAAATAGTAAGTCCGGGTACTTTACCTTGCAAGGCGTTAATGGGATTAGTTGTCGTTATTTTTTCGATTTCTTCCCCTTTAACACTGGCTATTGTTCCGGTTACATCCACTTTTCTCTGCGTACCGTAGCCCACAACTACTACCTGTTGTAAATCACTTGATGTGGGAATTAAGGTTACATTAATAGTTGTGCTGCCATTAACAGCAATTTCCTGATTGGCAAAACCAAGATAAGAAAATACTAATGTGCCGTTTGAAGGGGCATTAATAGAATAGTTTCCATTAGCGTCTGTTTGTACACCGTTTGTGCTACCCTTAATCATTACACTTGCAGAAGGTACCGGAAGATTTTGGTCATCCTTTACCATGCCCTTAACTGTAACATTTTGGGCAAAGGCAACGTCTGATAATAAAAGCAAACAAAAACAGGCTAAAACAGAGAATTCTGTAAAGATTTTTTTCATACCGTTGTTTTAATATTTGATTATTTGAATACCCGAATTTTGAACTTTTGTTTGGTATGAACAACAGAAATTACTTGCACATTACTACATCATCCTAAAATTATGGTGTATCTCAATAGTAGTTAAAAACAGTGTTTTTGACCTAAAAATGGATGTTTAATTGTAATGATTGGAGATTTTTTACTACTACGAGCTACACTTTTTATAGGTGGCAAAAAAATATTTTGAGAGGTAATGATGTAGTGCTATAATTCAATTAAAAATTCGGTTAAGTTCTTATCATGAGGTACGGCCAATTTTTTACGCAAACGATACCGGCGAATTTCTACCCCTCTTACGGATATATTTAAAAGCGAAGCCATCTCTTTACTGCTCATATTCATTCGTAGGTAGGCACATAACTTTAGGTCGTTTGGTACAAGGTCTGGATGGTTGGCTTTAAGTTTTTTAAAGAAACTTTCATGAGCTTCGTTGAAGCTGTTCTCAAACAGATTCCAATCACGCTCATCGTTCATACCATCATCTATAATTTTTTGAATTTTTCGCAGTTGGTCCTCCTGTGGTTTTTGTTCTTTATTATCCTTGAGTTTAAATAATTCTTGACTGATTTTTTGGAGTAATTCGTTTTTGTAAACCAAGCTCATGGCAGAGTTGGCCAATTCGCGGCTTTTGCCTGCTAATTCTGCTTGTAATTTGTCTTTTTCCAGTTTAGCAATTTGCTTTTCAGTAGCTTCTGCTTCTTTCTTTAAATATTCCTCTTTCTCTTTTTGTAGTTTATCAGCTATTTTTTTGCGATCCCGTTTAAGTTTAGCTTCATACACTTTTTTGCCTATTATTAAACCTATAACAACGCATATAAAATAAAATGCAAATGCCCAATTGCTTGCATACCAAGGCGATAAAATGATGATATTTACCGTGCTAATTTCACTTATGGTTTGTTCATCTGTTTTAGCTCTTACCTTAAATACATAACTGCCATTGTTTAAATTAGTAAAATCTTTTTGGGTAGCCGGATTCCACTCCGACCATTGTTTTGAATATCCTTCTAAAAAGTATTGGAATTTGATTTTAGACAAGCGGTAGTAGGGGAGCGCAAAGGAAATTCTGATACTGTTTCTGGAAAAAGGTATTTTAATTTCATCTTCATTACTGGCATTTTCGGCAATAAGACTGTATTTGTCCGTAATATCTTCAATTTTTCCGATTAATACCCGGGGCAACTTTTGAGAAGGTTTAATTGATGCCGCCAAAGCATCGTTGTATATGGCAAAGCCGTCGTCTACGCTGATTAAATAGATGTTGTTGCTAATTTGACTGATATTCTCATAATATTGCACCATACGCCCATCTAAAATATTGAACCGAATGGAATCGACACTTATTTTTCCCGGTTGGTTAAAATGGGCAAGGCTCATTCGCCCATGATTAATAAACCAATATTTGTCATCTCCGGCTTTAATAATTTTATTTGAGGAACTAAAGCTACCCAACTTATTGTTTAAAACATGGTACTTGCTAAAGCGGTTGCTGATGTCATCATAAATATAAAAACCAGAATCAGAAGAGAAAACTACGCGGTTTTCCAGATTGAATGCGTTAATATTAAAGCTGCTCGGCAAGCCATTTTTTTCGTCATAATATTGAATGCTGGTTGCCCTTTTTAAATCGGGGCTTATACTTATGCGATAAAGTCCTTTATAGGCGTGGCTAACCCAAATATTTCCTTTATGGTCTTGTTCTACATATCTGGAAGGTTCGCCAAACCCTTCTATACGATGGCTAAAGCTCCAATTGCCCTGTGCGTTTTTATTATAGATGCCTAGTCCCGTATAAGTACCTTGTATCAAATAATTTGGATTAGATGCCAGTTTTTTTAATGTCCAACCACCGTTTATGGACGATATTTTTTCAATCCTGTCGCCAATTACCGAAAAAGTCCCATCATTATGCCCACAAATCAGTTGATTGTCTATGCGGCTCAAATCCCAAACCTGTCCCTGTGAGTTAGGGATTAATTTAAAATCGAAATTACTTGAAGAGTTATTGCTCCAATTGCCATAAAACAACCCTTGATTAGTGCCCAAATAAATTTTGTTTCCAAATATTAAACTTGAATAAACTGTACCAAATTTTCCTGTTTTGTCAAAGTAAAAAGATAAAGGGGAATTTAATTCTATACGGTCTATACCATTATCAAGGCCGGCCCAAAGGTTATTTTCATTATCGTTGTAAATACTGAGTACGGTATTGTTTTGTAGACCGCTGGTTTTATTAATGGTTTGTACCACATTTCCATTTTGGTCTATAATGATAATGCCATTTAAGATGGTGCCATAAGCATAATAATTGTCTAAAACCTTTGTTCCGTTGTTAAGTTGGTATGTTTTAAGGAACCAATCGGCTCCGTTAGCAAAGGCAGAAAATCTATTTCCATCAAAAATAAATAGTCCGTTTTTGCTAGTTCCTATTAATAATTGGTTGTTTTTATAAGGAAGTATAGATAAAATGCCCGATTTGCCGAGTATTTCGCTGCCTTCTAATTTTATTAGCCGATTTTCTTTTAACTCAAATAATCCATTATCAATTACTTCGGCAAATAGTCTTTTATTTACCTTATGAAGAAATAGGAGATTATTGTTAGGCCTTACTACGGTTATTTTTTTGTTTTCGTAGATGTAAATGTGCGAGAAGGTTTGGAAATATATCCTTTTGCCAATTATGTAGATTTTCCATACTTCGCCACTTAGTTTTGCAGTTTTAGGTAAAAGATTGCTCAGCGAAGTATAATGAAGCCTTCTGTTTTGATAGTTCCAAAAGCCAAATTCTCCAAATCCGCCAATATAAATTAAACCATTGGCATCTACGGCTACCGACCTTACAATTTGCTTATTGGGTAATTCGTGTTTTTCCCAGTATTTTCCATTATAGCTCAATAATCCACCGGAATTGGCAAAGTACATTATACCATTTTGGCTTTTAGCAATCGACCAATTTTGATTACCTGCCAGATACAACGATTTATGAAAATTTTGTACATAAGGTACGCCAATTCGAGGTATATCGTTAGCTATGGCACTATTAAGGCCAAAAAAACAAATGGCGATAAAAAAGATAATATTCAGTAGGCTAATTCTCATGAAAGAAATTAGTTTAAATCGCAATTATTGCAAATTAGAAAAATAATAAGATAGATGTTTGTTATTGAACGCCTATTTCTTAATAAAAGCAAAGAAAACGGCCAGTATAATTAAAGTAAAAGCTACTATATGATTCCAAGCTATTTTCTCATTTTTAAACAATAATATAGAGAAGATAAGGAAAACGGTGATAGAAATAGCCTCTTGCAGCACTTTTAACTGCATTAGGTTAAAAGGCCCTCCGTTCTCCTTAAATCCGTATTTATTAGCGGGCACTTGAAAAATATATTCAAATAAGGCGATGCCCCAACTGATAATAATAATGCTTACCAGCCCTAAACTTTTGCTCCATGCCATATCCTTAAACCTCAAATGGCCATACCAAGCCAATGTCATAAAGGTATTGGAAATGAGGAGAAAGAAAACTGTAAGTAATGTACGCATATTTTAGTTGATAGTCAATAGTTGATAGTTGATAGCCATGTGGCATAGCTAATGGACAATAGCTGATAGTTAATAGTCCATAGTTAATGCTTGAAACTCTTTTTAAAGTGAATTTTTAAGTTTGTTAATCATTTTACAAAGTTGTTCATATTCGCTATAAAGCTGTTGAAACTGCTCTGTTGAAATATAATTTCTAGTTTGTGCCATAAATAAACAACTCACCACTTCTAAGCCAGAGCGTACCGAATAAGTTAAAAATCGAGAAAATTCAGCTTTTGATTGCCCCATGCAACCTTCTGCAATATTTAAATTTACCGAATCGGCAGCTTTTTTTATTTGTGTAGACAGGCTAAATAATTCTATTTTGGGAAATTGTTTGGCAATTGTGTCAATTTCATTGCTTAACGACAACGAAATTTGCCAAATTTTTAGTTCCTCAAATTTAAAAGCCATCACTTAAAAATTATGTAAGCTATATTTTACTATCTGCTATGCCCATCGGCTATCAACTATTAGCCATCAACTATTGACTAACAACAAGCTGCGGAACTTTCACATAATATCCTGTGCCATCATACGGACGTCTACGTGGATGCTCCATACAAGCGGTAGAGCAGCAGCCTTGCATTTTTTCGCCACATTCATCACATTGGGTAAAGTGCTCGTTGCATTCCGGATTGGCACAGTTAATCATCTTTGGAGTAGTTTTGCCACAGTTATAGCATTTACTGATAACGGTTGGATTAACGCTGTTTACATCAACCGCAATTCTATTATCGAAAACGTAGCATTTGCCTTCAAAATCTTTACCGCCAGCTTCCTTGCCATATTTAATGATACCTCCATGTAATTGGTAAACATCATTAAAGCCATGATGCAATAATAGGGCAGAAGCCTTTTCGCATTTAATGCCTCCGGTGCAGTAGGTTAATACCTTTTTGTCCTTGTATTGTGCCAATGCTTCAATTTGTTCGGGAAAATCCCTAAAATTATCAATATCTAAAGTAACGGCGTTTTTAAACTTACCTAAATTATGCTCGTAGTTTGACCGTACATCTAATATTACCACGTCATCTTGGTCAATCATTTCGCTAAATTCTTTTGGCTCAAGGTGTTTGCCAGTTTGTTTATTCGGATCTATAATAGTTTTATCGCGTAAGCCAGAGTGTACAATTTCTGCCTTATAGCGGCAATGCATTTTAATAAACGATGGCTCTTCAACCTCGTCAATCTTAAATTCAGTTTTGGCGAAACGTTCATCGGCATGTATATGTTCCATGTAAGCCTTACAGGCTTCCACAGAGCCAGAAACAGTTCCGTTTAAACCTTCATCTGCAACGATAATACGGCCAACTAAATCTAAAGATTTGCAAAATTTTAAGTGATCGGCAGCAAATTGCTCTGCATCTGCTATTGGCGAATAGCAGTAATAAAGTAGTGTGTTGTATTTCATAATTCCATTGATACCGCTGCAAACGGCGTTTAATGCGCTGCAAAGATAGGGCTAATTTATTTTTTGACAAAGATGATTTTCGTCAAAAAAATTAACCACAAAAGAACACAAAATCAGTTCTCAGTCCCAAATGGAAGCCTTGGGCATTGGCAATTAACAGTTGGTGGTATGTCCGCAAGCTATTAACCATGAGCCATCAACCAATTATCGCCAATTAAAAATTATAAGTATACCTAAAGCCTTGGTTTACTTTTTTGCTGCCATCAAAAGCAAAACCATAGCTTATTCCAAATGCCAAACGTTGTATGCCAAAGTAATACTCTGTATAATTCTTCTTTTGCGGTTGTGTGAGGTAATTGAAACCAACCACTTCTTCCAGTTTTAATTTTCTTAACAAAGGGATTTTGTTGAGGATGAAGCCAGAGAAATTATGTTCTAAATGGGCTTCAAAATAATGCTCATCGGTACTGTATTGGTAAAAATCCAAAAATCTAAATTTTCGTAGGTTAGGAGGGAATAGAGTAGCATTATTACCTCTGAAATGCTTGTATTCTGGGTAATAAACCTTATTGTTGTTCAGAAATTTTCCTGCGCCAATTACAAATGAAGTATAGCCAAATAAGCCCAAACCGATTCTTTCCTGATAGGCCTCAAAAGTAACCAAATCGTAATCTGTTTTGCTACCAAAAAGACCATCAATTGCTTTTTTGTATCTTAAACTTAAACGAGGATATTTTGCTTCGGTATAAATTTTGGCATCAGGTCGGGTAATATATTTTTGGCCAATGGTATAGTTAAGTCCGGCAGTGATGGAAGTAGATTGGTAATCCGGAAAAAACGGAGAATCATCAGCAGGGTTTAATGGATTATTAGAAGTAAAAGCCCTATCGGGATAATCCTTAAACTTATATAAGGTGCTATTGGTTAAGGCATAATTTTTCGAATAATCTAAAGATAAATAACCTTGTAGACCGGTGGCTAATTCTCTTTGAGTATTAATGTTTACAAAATCACGCTTGTAAAACTTGGGGAAGTTTCTTTCAAAAATCAAACTATTGATGGTGTTGGAAAACAAAGTCATAGTACCGTAGCTGTTCAAATCGGCTATTTCGTTACCAAACCCTATACCTATACTTGCTCGTTTGGTGGCATCGTAAAGGTAATAGCTATTAAGGTTTGCTGTAAACATTTTGTTTTTAAAACCATATCTGGCATCTGGTCTTATGGTCAAAAATTTATTGTTCTCATATCTTTTCCGATAAGTAATACCATATTTTAGCGCAAAGCCCTCTACTGTGTTATAAAAAATAGATTTTATCAATGGGTCGAAAGTATAAGAGCGTTTGTTATATCTGTCGTTATGCGAATAACTTGTAATTAGAATTTTGCCCAGCGTAAAATTGTTGTTGGCTTTTTCTATCGAATCTAAGTAATGTTTGCTTTGTCTAAGCAGGGCAATGCTGTCTTTTTTGATATAATCCCTGTGTTCTTCTTCGGTAAGGGGAATGGGACGGTTATTTGCCCAGTAGGCAGAATCTTTTTTATTGACCGCTTTAGTGATTTTCAGAATTTCGGGCGTAAAATACCCTTTTTCAAATTTTGGATTAATGTTATAATTGCTATAAAAGCTGATGAAATAGCCTTGGAACTTAAAGCCAAAAACATTGCCGTTAAATTGAAATTTCAGATTTCCGGGCATGTAATATTTATCAACCTTGATAAAATGTTGGGCAATGTTTAAGGTGTCTATCAAGTTAATACCCGCATCTTTGGTGAGGTCTAAATCTGTTCCCATTAATCGCCAAGTATTATCGGCAATGTAAATTATGCCCCTAAAAACAGGGTCATTTTTTCTTCTAGGGATAACCTCAATTTTATTTATCGTTAGGCCGTTTTCTTCGGATTTGCCCAATAATTTATAATGATAATAGAAAAGGGCATTATCAGCAATTGGCGAAACAAAACTTCTGGCACTTAGGCCTGTATTTTCCAACAGCAAATTTTCGTAAAAATTTATCCTCATATCCGAAGCCTTGTTAAAGCTAAAGGCGTTATTTCGGCCAGAGATTTTTGATGAAATCATTTCTTCTTTAATCCTATCGGGTTTCATGAAAGAAAATTTCGATTGGGATTCGGAGAGATACAAAATTCCGTTCCTGTTGGTATCAAGGTTAAGTGTTTTTTGTATGTCCCTGCCAAAAAACTTCTTGGGCGCACCTACCAATTTCTGCATCCCTTTTATGTAAACATCGCTCTGGTAAGCAAATATCTCTTCTAGATAAGCTTTTCTGTTTTTGATGGCGTTTCTTACAATTTTGTAAGCGGGGTCTTCGGCATTGGCTTTTATTTCTACACTGTTTAAGGTAAAATGTTCGGTTTCTAAGGTTTTATTTAAAGTAATGTTTTTAAAAACATCAACAGTGTGGGAGATAGTCTTAAAACCGACTACGGTAAACGTTAAAGTAACCAATCCTCTATCAACATTAATGCTGTAAACGCCATCTACATTTGCAGATACTCCTTTGGTAGTGCCCTTAATAAACACAGACACAAAAGGGATAGGTTGTCCATCGATGTCGGTTATTTGGCCCTTGATTTCATATTGCTGGGCTAATGCGTAAAAAGATGATATTAAAAGGCACAATAAAAGAGGGTACTTTATCTTCATAGGTTTAAATATAACGGAATTTGCCTATCATAAACATATTTTGTGCGTTAAAGTTTGTTAATCGACAAAATACTATATTTGTTGTCAAATCTATCAAAATAACATTATGTACAAAACCCTACAACCCGTTCTACAAAAAGAACTTGCCGAAATTGAGCAGGCCGGCTTATATAAACGCGAAAGAATTATTGTTACTCCGCAAGGCGCTGATATTAAAATAAGCACCGGTGACGAAGTGATTAATTTTTGTGCCAATAATTATTTAGGTTTATCGTCGCACCCTAAAGTAATTGAAGCGGCAAAAAAAGCTATCGACCATTATGGTTATGGTATGTCTTCGGTACGTTTTATCTGCGGAACGCAAGATATTCATAAAGAATTAGAGAAAAAGATTTCTGAATTTTTGGGAACAGAAGACACCATTCTATATGCGGCAGCTTTTGATGCCAACGGTGGTGTTTTTGAGCCGTTGCTAGGCCCTGAGGATGCAATTATTTCTGATGAGCTAAACCACGCTTCTATTATTGATGGTGTTCGTTTATGCAAGGCACAACGTTTCCGCTACAAAAACTGCGATATGGAAGATTTGGAGAAGCAGTTGATTGCAGCAAAAGATTGTCGCCATAGAATGATTGTAACCGATGGGGCTTTCTCTATGGATGGTTCGGTAGCTCCTTTGGATAAAATTTGCGATTTAGCCGATAAATACGGAGCATTGGTAATGATTGATGAATCGCACTGTTCTGGCTTTATTGGCAAAACAGGTAGGGGAACTCACGAGCATTTCAACGTAATGGGCCGTATTGATATTATCACCGGAACTTTAGGTAAGGCTTTGGGTGGCGCATCTGGCGGATTTACATCTGGTCGCAAAGAAATTGTGGATATGCTGCGCCAACGTTCGCGTCCTTATTTGTTCTCTAACACTTTAGCTCCTTCAATTGCCGGCGCTTCGGTTGCCGTATTGGATATGTTGAGCGAAACTACTGCTTTAAGGGATAAATTGGAATATAACACCAAATACTTCCGCGAAAAAATGACCGAAGCGGGTTTTGATATTAAACCGGGTTTTCACCCTATTGTACCAGTAATGTTGTATGATGCCAAGGTAGCACAAGAATTTGCCGCTAAAATGTTGGATGAAGGCATTTATGTAATTGGTTTCTTTTATCCGGTAGTGCCACAAGGCAAAGCCCGTATAAGAGTACAGCTTTCGGCAGCTCATGAACAACATCATTTAGATAAAGCCATTGCTGCATTTACCAAAGTAGGTAGGGAGCTAGGGGTTATCTAATAATGCTAAGTTTGCAAGAAAAAAAGCCGTATTTTAAAAATCTTGATTCACTAAGGTTTTTTGCGGCTTTTTTTGTTATTCTGGGGCATTGTATTCGTAGTGTTCCAAAAATAAAAATCCCATTAGCAAATAGTATAATAAATTCTTTTTTAGATGGAGCGTTGTGGGTTTCTTTTTTTTTCGTATTAAGTGGATTTCTGATAGGATACTTAATATATGTCGAATTGAAGGAAGAAAGTTTTTCTCCAAAGAAATTTTTAATTAGGAGAGCGTTGAGAATTTGGCCTTTATTTTATGCCGTAATCTTTCTTGCTTTTTTTATTTTTCCAATACTTAGATTTTATCTTTCGGGAATACTTTTCTGGTATCCTTCATGGTGGAAATTTATTTTCTTTGGAGGTAACTATGTGATTTTAGAAGCTCACAAGACAGGTAATGATTTATTAGCACCTCATCCGGCACTAGTCACTTGGTCTATCGCTGTGGAAGAGCAGTTTTACATATTAATAAGTATAATTATTTTGTTCGTAAAACAAAAATATCTAATAATAGTAACATCTTGTATTGCCATTTTTGGAATAGGTTATTTGCTGTTAATTGAGGAAAGTAAAAGTTATCTGCATTCACATACATTTTGGAGTACTTTTGACTTTTTTATAGGTATTACGCTAGGCTTATTATTTGCATTTCATCAAAAATGCAGAGATTTTGTATCTAGAAACAGAATATATCTGAAGTGGTTTATAATTTCAGTAGTTATAGCACTATTGCTTATGAAGGATTTTAGTGTAAGCTATAATTTGATAAAAATATCTTATGTAACTTTATTTGCTATAATAATTATCTACGCAATTTACAGTAGCTCTCGTTTTTTCAATGCAATAGGAAATAATGTTTGGTTAAGCTATTTCGGTAAAATTTCATACGGAATATATCTTTGGCATTCGTTTGTGCAATATCCACTTAATTTATATTCGCATAAATATTTCGGTCAAACCCCTAGTATTCAAAAAGAGCTTATTATAGCATTGTTAACAGTAGTAATTACTCTGATAATTGCCCATCTCTCCTTTAAATATTTTGAATCCTATTTTTTAAAGCTAAAAAGCAAATTTTACTAAATCTATTTTATAATACGTTATAAAGACGGTTTTTGAATTCAGCTAGAAAAGCATTAACGAAGCAGTACTTGTGCTTTCTTCTAAAGCCTGAGATTTTCCTCATTCTTCTTCGAACGCTTGCAACAGGTCGTAAAAACGATTTTGTTCCCATAACCAAAACCCCTTTTCGGTTCATTTTACGCATTTATTCCCATATTATGCAAGTTTTTGAACTCACGCTGACAAAAAAATAACATAAAATCCTGTATATTTGGCGAATGTTACAAGACCAAATAACGCAATATACCGACGAAATAAATGCGTTTTCTACTACCAATGCAGCAGAACTAGAGCAATTTAGAATCCGTTTTCTGGGCACTAAAGGTATCATCAAAGACCTTTTTGACGAATTTAAAGCCGTTTCGCCAGAAGAAAAAAGAACATTGGGAAAAGTGTTGAACCAATTCAAGCAATTGGCAGAAACAAAATACCAAACGTTAAACGAAACAATTGCGGCTTCTCAAGATAATGCAGAAACCAATCAATTAGACCTAACACTTCCCGGCGAAGGTTTTGAAATTGGTACACGTCACCCTTTGGCCATTGTACGCAGAGAAATCATCGAGATTTTTAACAAACTAGGTTTCAGCGTTGCCGAAGGCCCAGAAATTGAGGACGACTGGCATAACTTCTCAGCCTTAAATTTCCCGGAAGAACATCCCGCAAGAGATATGCAAGATACTTTCTTCATTAAAAAAGGAGGAGAGGCCGGAGATATCGCCCTGCGTACACACACCTCATCGGTACAGGTACGTATGATGGAAGCCGGACAACCACCTTTTAGGGCATTAATGCCGGGCCGTGTTTACCGTAACGAAGCCATTTCTGCAAGGGCGCACTGCTTTTTCCATCAGGTAGAAGGTCTATATGTAGACGAAAAAGTATCATTTGCAGATTTGAAACAAACCCTGTTCTATTTTGTTCAGGAACTATATGGCGAAGGTACCAAAGTGCGTTTCCGCCCATCGTATTTCCCTTTCACAGAACCATCGGCCGAAATGGATATTTCTTGTAGTATCTGTAAAGGTGCAGGCTGCCAGATGTGCAAGGGCAGTGGTTGGGTAGAAATTTTGGGCTGCGGAATGGTAGATCCAAATGTATTGGAAAACTGCGGCATCGACAGCAAAAAATATAGTGGTTTTGCATTTGGAATGGGTATCGAACGCATCGCCAACCTTAAATACGAAATCAAGGACCTGCGTTTGTTCTCCGAGAACGATGTACGTTTCCTAAAACAATATCAATCGGCCATTATATAAAATGAAAAGGATTTTGGGCATAGCGATTGTGTTTTTGCTTTTTGCATCTTGCGGAAAGGAAGAAAACTTTGTGCCCGATTATCCCGTAAATTATAGCGTAACGCTGATAGAATTTGGCATCATGGCCCAAAACAATATCCTGTTGGTGCCAAATAAAGGTGTAGCAGGTTTAATGATTGTTAAAACGCCTACTGGTAATTATGTCGCTTTTGACCGTTGCAGCACCGTAAATCCCGAAAAAGCATGTGCCGTTGTACCCGATGATAATGGATTTACTGCTACCGACCCATGTTCGGATGGTAAATTTTCCTTGCTGGATGGAAGCCCACAAAAAGCACCAGCAAAAACTACTTTAAAACGCTATAATATAACCATTGCCGGCAATACACTGTACGTAAGAAATTAATGGAACCAGAAAAAATAAAAGAAAGTATCCTACGGGCGGCCAAAGAATTGTTCAGAAAATATGGTTATCATAAAACCAGTGTAAACGAAATTGCCAAAAAGGCACGCATAGCAAAGGCCACCATTTACAAATATTTCGAAAGCAAAGAGCAGATACTTGATTTTATTTTAATGGATTATCTGGATGTAAACCTTCACGGCATTTTATCTAACAAGGCACAATTCGCCAACGAAGAAGAGCATTTAAAGGCATTGGTAATGAAAACTTGTCGACTATCGTTTACCGTCTGCAACGAATTTATAGGGTGGGATTTTGTACGTGAAAACGCCAATTCGCAAGAATTTCTCAAACACCTTTCCGACCAGTTGGAAGCGCTGTTGCTATCTGCGTACTTGGAGTTAGACCATTTTAAAAACAACCCCGCACGCCGCGGAGGATTGGCCTTCTTGTTAAAGGCCAGCAAAAGTATTGTATTTTCGTTTGCCTTTACCTCGGTAAGCGATGCCGATGTACGCAAAAACTTCGTTGCCTTTCAAAAAGAATTATTGCCCTATTTGGTAAAAGCCGCATTGTAAATAGCTGTCGTTCCAACCATTATTTTGTCATCCCGAGGGTACGAGGTATCTCTATAATCTGAAAAGCAATTTTCTGCTGCTATTTCCCGAAAGTCCCGCTTTTTGTTCCAATCTTTTTGTTGGTATTGCCTTTTAACATTGTTATGCTGAGTTTATCGAAGCATCTGAAAATCACAAACTATCCTTCGACAAGCTCAGGATGACACCGACAAAAAGTATTTTCACTTCAATCGGGTTTAGTTTACAAAACTAGTGCTGTTAAACTGCCGAAAGCAACAAACAGCCCCAACCCAAAATCATCAGCAAACCACCAAGAGGCGTAATTGGACCAAGAAACCTAAAGTTCTTTTTCAGGTATTCGGATAATGATAACAGATAAATGCTGAATGAAAAAAGTATCGTTCCAATAACAACTAAATAGTAAGCCCATTGAACTAAGCTAACTTCGAAATTAGCATTGTAGCCGATTACCAAAAGAAAAAGAGCGCTGTAAGTCTGGTACCTTACACCAACCTCAAACGAAGCCAATTTATCAGCAGATAAAACTTTCTTTAAAGCATGTGCGCCAAATGCACCAAATATGATAGCGAGTAGGCCAAATGTTGCTCCGGTTATAATTACGAAGTTGTTAGTCATGCGGTAAAGGTAGAAAATTAATCATTTGGCTACCCAAAAAAGAACAATTACCTGTCAGGTTGAGCTTGTCGAAGCCTTATTTCGCTAGTAACACTTCGACAAGCTCAGTGTGACAAATATGATGCTTTTGGGCGTTTAATTTTGCAAAGCCTTTCTAACTTTCGGAGCAATTTTCTCCCCAAATAGCTCAATCGATTTCATCATTTTGTCGTGCGAAGGAGCGCCAACGTCCATGTGTGCAGAAAAACGGGTTAAGCCAAACAGTTCGTGCATCTGCAAAATTTTGTCGGTAGCTTCGTTGGCATCGCCAATAATCAGCGCACCATGTTTAGAGCGGCCAAAATCAAACTGCCCACGCTGAAATGGAGGCCAGCCCCTCGATTTCCCAACCCTATCCATCTGTGCCGAATAAACAGGATAATAATAATTCGCAATGGCTTGACTATCCTCTCCAAAGAAAGAATGCATGTGAACGCCAATTTGAAATTTGCTCATATCATGCCCACCATCTTCGTAGGCTTGTTTGTAATATTCAAACAAAGGTTGAAATTGTGCCGGATTACCGCCAATAATGGCAAACATAACAGGCAAGCCCAATTTTCCGGCACGTACTACCGATGCAGGAGTGCCGCCAACAGCAACCCAAATGTTTAAGTGATTGTTTACTGCACGAGGTAATATTTGTTGCTCGGTTAACGAAGGTCTAAACCTGCCGCTCCAAGAAATGGTTTCCTGTTCGTTAATTTTAACCAAAAGATTCAGTTTTTCATCAAACAGCGCATCATAATCTGCCAAATTGTAGCCAAATAACGGAAACGATTCGATAAAACTGCCACGTCCGGCCATTAGTTCTGCCCTGCCATTGGAGATTAAATCAATAGTAGCAAAACTTTGGTACAGCTTTACCGGGTCTGATGAACTTAGCACCGAAACAGCACTACCTAATTTGATGTTTTTGGTTACTGTTGCGGCCGCGGCCAAAATAATTTCGGGTGTAGAAACAGCATAATCTGGCCTGTGATGTTCGCCAATGCCATAAAAATCTAAGCCAACTTCGTCCATCAGTTTAATTTCTTCAATAATTTCCTGCAAACGTTGTTGTGCCGGTTGTACCTCGCCTTCGGCATTTATCTGTAAATCGCCAAACATTCCGATACCTAATTCCATTATATATCCTTTCTTTACTGCAAAGATAAAGCTATTTTAAGCACAAAGTTTTTGATGTATGTTAAGAAATATAAACGGCTTGTAACGGTTCGGGGCTTGGCGTTCGGGCGGGAAATCTCCGCAGGAACTTCCCGTGTGAACGTCAGCCCGCCTGACGCCAACCCTTGTTATGGGCAGTTTTTATTTACAGTATTCGTTAATTCGTTCTTTTGCATATTCTGCTCCGTTTTTAAGTGCTTTGTTCCAATTTTCGCAAGCTCTCTTTTTGTCTTTTAGATTGAAATATGTATTGCCTAAATTAAAATATGCTTGTTGTTTTTCTTCCTGTTCTAATTTGTCAAGTTTCAAAACGGTTTCATAGTCAGTAATTGCTCCTTGATAATCTCCATTTTCGTCTTTAAGTCCACCTCTGTTTATTAAAGCACTTACAAATTTTGGTGCAATTTCAATTGCTTTGTCATAGTCTCTAAGTGCAGATTTCCAAGTGTAAAGTTCGTTTTTTACGATAGCTCTTGAATAATATGCGTTTGGGTCTTTTGGGTCAATTTCAATTACCAAACTCCAATTAAAAATAGCATCACTTAAATTTCCATTGTTATAACACTCTAAACCTTTGTCAAAATAATAGTCTGCTTTTGTCGTGTCAACTATTGGAAATTTTTGGTCTTTGGGGTCAAAAGGTCCGCCATAAGCATCAAGTTTTGCATCAAATTCGTAACCTCTTTTATACATATCTAAACCCCAATACAATAAATTATCTGCTGTTATTGGAATTTCATTCGTCTCTCCGTTTATTTCCCACAACTCTCCAAATTTCCTTACTTCTTGAACTGAATAGGGGTAATGTGTTTGTATAAATTCTCCAAGTTTTTGCAAGTTGTCTTTTTTGTCTGAAATAAATGTGAAGTCCATTTTTGTCAAACAGTTGTCTTTAAGTCCGCTCTTAACCATATTAGTAAAAACGTCTTCGGCTGATACCATTTCTTTACCAAATCCGTCAACAAAATTGTCCCAAGTAAAAAATTTATTTTCCATTTTATTCTGTCCGCAAGATGTCAATGTTGTTAGTAAAAGTAATATTGTCAGTATGTTATTTTTCATTTGAAGTGCCATTCTAAAATTGCCCATAACGGTTCGGGGCTTGGCGTTCGGGCGGGAAAGTCCGCAGGAACTTTCACGGTTGAACGTCAGCCCGCCTGACGCCAAACCCTTGTTGGCGGTTAGTTTTTATTTAAAGTCAGATTCTTCGTATTCTTTTAATGGATTATAATTTTTGTATCGTTCGTATTCTCCTTTATGCGCTGTGTCTTCCAAAATAATTTTTTCTTTTCCAAGTTCGTCATACGTTCTGACATATAATCCGTCAAATAATTCAACGCTTGCAAATTCTTTCAAACTGTCTCCACTTATTTTTAAGAAAACTGTCGAACAACCACCGTAAACTAAAAAAGCGTCAATACAGTCCAACTCTTTATTGTAAAGCATATTTGGATAGTCCTCAGAATTTTTCATCAACGTCAATTGGTCATTGTCTTTGTCGTAAATGAATAGTCGTCTAACTTCATTTGCTCCTCTTGCTGCAACTGCGGAAATATATGTCATATCGTTTAGTCCGTCATTATTGAAGTCTGACAATTTTGTGTCAAGTCCTGTTATGCCGTCTTTTTCAAATTCGTAATGGTTTTTCAAAACCCATTTTTCGTTTTGTTTTGAGTAAAAATTTATGACAACAAAAATACTATCGTCCGTTCTAAATAATGAAAGGTCAATTTTGTTGTTAGATTTTCTACCAATGTTTAAACTGTCTGCAAAATATTCGTCAAGTTGTTTGAATTTTGAGTTGTCTGCAATGGCTTTGGTTTCTTGTCTGCCTTGACAAGAAATTAGAAATAATAAAAACAGTCCAACTATATTTTTCATTTTGTTGTGTGTCGTTCTAAAATTACCGCCAACTCCTGGATTTACGCAATATATCCGTGTTTAATCGTTTATAAACGATTAAATATAAAAGATTTTTTAACAAAAAGACCGTAATCTCTGCTCAATATGAGAAATTACCTCTTCTGTTTGTCCTGGCTCAAACCAAACCGTTTCCGTATCTCTTTTAAACCAAGTTAATTGTCTTTTGGCGAAGCGGCGGGTATTCTGCTTAATCTTATCTATTGCCGTTGATAAGTCAATTTTACCATCAAAATAATCGAAAATTTCGGAGTAGCCAACGGTTTTTAAGGCGTTTAACTCCTTGTAGGCTTCGAGCGATTTTACTTCCTCTACCAAACCATTTTCAATCATTATATCTACCCGATGGTTAATTTGATTGTAAAGTTGCGCTCTATCGGTATTTAGACCAATCTTTATGATATTAAAAGGACGTTCCTTTTTGTTAGAGGTAAGGAAAGAACTTAACTTTTGCCCGGTTGAAAGCACCATTTCCAAACCACGTATCATACGTTGCGGATTACTCTGGTCTACTTTTGCGAAGTATTCGGGGTCTAATGCTTTTAGTTGTTCTTTAATGGGTTCAATACCTTCGTTGGTAAATTGTTGGTTTAACTGCTCGCGAATATTAAGGTCGGTTTCGGGCATATCATCTAAACCGTTGCAAATGGCGTTAATATAAAGCCCAGAACCACCAACCATTACCAATATATGATGTTTAGTAAATAGTTTTTCTATTAAAGCCAGTGCTTGTATCTCAAAATCGCCGGTGCTAAAAAGCTGCGTAATACTATGCGAATTGATGAAATGATGAGGTGCGGCTGCCAATTCTTCGTCCGAAGGTTTGGCAGTGCCAATGCTCATTTCTTTAAAAAACTGTCTGGAATCTGCCGAAATGATTTCTGTTTGGTAGTGCTTTGCCAGCTCAATGGCTAAAGAAGTTTTACCAATTGCCGTTGGCCCAACTATAACGATTAAATTGCGTGATTGGTTCATTGGTCATTGGTTGAATAAAATTGATTAGATAAAGAAGCAGGCAATATTCAGTGGACTAATTCCCAATGACTAATTCAACTAATTAACAAACATCTTAATAATCGTCCTTGTCGTTGCTATAATCATCGTTTCCATAATCTTCTTCGCCATCCCCAAATTCATCTTCTTGCTCGTCGTCCTCCTCATCATGTTCCTCTTCCTGCGCATTAATACCTCTACCGCCCATTGCTTCCAACTCGTCGGTATCTTCAGGTACAAAGTCCATTTCATTTAAGAAATCAAATTCGTCATCAACAGCAGTACTACTAGCGGCAACGCCACCAATATTGGTTTTGTCGATAATTTTTGGAGCTTCGCCAATACTTTTTACCAGATAAGGATATTCAATTTTAGGGTCGTTATCTAAAATAATTTTAATGAGTTCTACGTGGAAATCGTAAGGCCTATCGAAATTATAGATGTAGTAAAATTTTTGATGTGGATCATCGATAAAACTGCTCAATCTCGATTTTTCCATCAAAGTTACACCGTTGTCTATTTTACGCTGAGAAGGGTGTATGGCAATCTCCTCACCTTTAATCCAATTATCGGTACTTACGTAAAACGATGAAGATTTATCGGCATTATATCCGGTACTGCGATGTATAGCTCTATGTAAATCTTCGAAAGTTTGGTTGCTCTTGATGTCTATTTCGCGGGTAATATCGTCGTAATCTTCAAAGGAAATTCTAAATCTATAAATAGCCATGTGATATAATACTGCTTTGTTGCGGTGTAAAAATATGAAACCATCATGATTTTTCCAAAAACCACATGGTAATGATTATCAAAATCATGATAGTTTCATCACCATAAAAAAACAATAAATAAACGGATGAAAAAAATATAATTTTTAGAGTGTAAGTTACCTCTTAACGAGATAGTACAATAAAAAAATGTTATGAACATTTTTACCCTAATTAATAATGTATTATTCTTTTTACTTGATTTATGTAGTATAAATATTTAGTATTGGTTACACATAAATGAATACAAATGAAAAACTTAAAATTAAAAAATGGGCGTTTTCTTATGCCCTATGCCTTCTGTATTATAGCTTTACAGTTTGCAAATAGCTTATTTTCTGTAAAAGCTCAAACATTAGAAAATGGTATAACGTTACAAGATATTAAAGCGGCTTTTCCAGAACTCGCAAATAAACTAAGTTCTGGTGAAAAATTAGAAATAAAATATCATAGTGGTACTCCTGAACTAGATGGAAAAATTAAGGCAGTAGGTGATGTACAGATAGATTATTACAGAGGGTTTTATCCAGAGATAAATGGCAAACTTAAAGCTGTTGATAACATTGTCTTTGATTATTATACTAGTAATTTTTACCCCGAGATTAAAGGAAAATTAAAATCTATTGGAGGTTATGAAATAACATATTATACTGGTAATTTTTATCCGGAAATTAAAGGGAAAGTAAAGTCTATTGGCAACACAGAAATTACCTATTTTACTGGAGACTTTTATCCGGAAATTAAAGGAAAGGTTAAAACTATTGGAAATGCCACTATCACCTACCACACGGGTGATTTTTATCCTAATCTAAAAGGGAGGTTGAAATCTATTGATGGAAGGATAACCAATAAATTAGTATTTCTTTTTGACGAGCTTGTAGATTTATAAAAAGAAAAAATTGTTGTATTGTTGAACTTTGACAACTTTCTTTGCACCTTGTTATTAAAGTTGTCAAAGTTTTTAGGGCTGAAAACCGTTAACTGCCAATTGGCTCTAATCCCAACTCCTTAGCTTTTTGGAGCATATAGCTAAACGCTTCATCATAGCTATTTGTTATGTCGCCTTCTAAAATAGCTTCGCGTATGGCATTTTTTAAAATACCAACTTCTTTTCCTGCCGAAAGCCCGAAAGTTTGCATAATGTCATTGCCCGAAACTGGGGGCTGCCAGTTGCGCAAATGGTCGCGTTCCTCTACATCTTTTAGTTTTTGCTTTACCAGTTCAAAATTATTGCGGTATTTCTTGATTTTGTACTCGTTTTTGGTGGTAACATCGGCATTGCAAAGTAACATTAAGGCATCAATATCTTCTCCGGCTTCGAAAAGTAGACGTCTTACAGCCGAATCGGTAATGGTGTCTTGTGCCAATACAATAGGTCGCAGATGCAATAGAACTAATTTCTGTACAAACTTCATTTTTTCGTTCAAAGGAAGTTTGAGCTGTGCAAAAATCTGGGGAACCATTCTAGCCCCTTTATCTTCGTGTCCGTGAAAAGTCCAACCATGACCTTCTTCAAATCTTTTGGTAGCAGGTTTGGCAATATCATGCAATATAGCGGCCCAACGTAACCATAAATCATCGGTAGTTTCGCAAATGTTATCTAAAACCTGTAAGGTATGGTAAAAATTGTCTTTATGTCCCTTTCCCTTAATCACATCCACACCGTGCAGTTTTGCCATTTGAGGAAAAATGAGTTCCAATAATCCGGTATCGAACAGGTAATTGAACCCTATTGATGGCTTTTTAGCCAAGATGATTTTATTGAGTTCGTCGCTAATCCTTTCCTTTGATACAATTTTAATGCGCTCTTTTTGCGATTTGATGGCATCAATAGCTGCTTGGTCTATTTTAAAATCCAGTTGGGTTGCAAATCGGATGGCACGCATCATTCGCAAAGGATCATCAGAAAAAGTAACCACAGGGTCTAAAGGCGTACGGATGAGCTTGTTGGTCAAGTCTTCCAAACCATTAAAAGGGTCTACAACTTCACCATAATTGGCTTTGTTTAATGATATTGCTAAAGCATTAATGGTGAAATCGCGGCGTAATTGGTCATCTTCTAAAGTGCCATTTTCTACAATGGGTTTACGGGAGTTTGCTCTATACGATTCTTTACGTGCGCCAACAAATTCTATTTCTAAGACACCCTCTAAATCATTGTGTTTTAGCATTGCCGTGCCAAAATTTTTAAAAACGGCAACGTTGGTCTTTAATTTTTGACCAACTTTTTCGGCGAATGCGATACCATTGCCCAATACAACTACATCAATATCTTTAGATGGTCTGTTGAGGTAGATATCACGCACAAATCCACCAATTACATAGATTTCTGTATTTGTTTTTTCGGCAGTTTCGGCTAAAACTTTGAATATGGAAGCCTCGATTTTCTCCGAAAGGGATTTTGCATCATGAGGCTGTGGATTGGTTTGCATAGGCTGCAAAGTTAAGAAAAACCCTTTAAATACGCCGTCATTCCTACATAGACTGAATCATGATACTATAAGGCTTGTATATCGCTTTAAGATTGCCAGTCAAGCTGGCAATGACGGCAAAGGAATAACAAAATGCTACCCATTTAGGGGGCTAGGGGGTTATTTTCTGATAAACTCAAATAATCCGCCTGTACCTAATTTTATAATGGTTGATGGCTGCTTTGGAGTTCGGTTTTCTTGCTCTAAATCCACAATATAATCTACGGCCTCTTTAATTTCATTACTAATTTCATCAAAGAATTTTGGGGTTGGCTGTCCGCTAATATTGGCTGAGGTAGAAACGATGGGTTTACGGAAACGTTGTATCAATTGTTGGCAAAAATCGTATTTAGGTATTCTGATACCCACGCTACCATCGGAGTTGATAACATTGGCAGCTAAATTTTTTGCGTTTGAAAAAACAATGGTCAACGGTTTTTCGGCGTATTCTATTAAATCGTAGGCAACTTCGGGCACATCGTTAACATAGCTTTGCAGTTTGTTTTCGGTATCTAGCAATACAATTAAACTTTTATCGGCAGAGCGACCTTTAATCTCGTTCACTTTTGCTACGGCTTCGGCATTAGTAGCATCACAACCCAAACCCCAAACTGTATCGGTAGGATAGAGGATTACGCCGCCATTTTTAAGTACTTCTAGGGTTTTGTTGATTTCGTCTTTAAGCATAAGATTTAATTTCGGGTATAAATTGCTGCCAAAATTTAACATTATATTTTAATGGGGCGTGGCAACCAAATGGTAATTCCTGATTTAGATATTTGTAGGCTATTTCGGGGTGAAATTCTACGGCGAACCGCATTCCTTCCTGCCAATCGGGTATTTTAAATTCTACAATTTTTGGAGCTTCCAACGACCAAAAGATATCTTCGTTAAAGGCATGGTTTTCTCTTTTTATATACGGAGCCAAAGTTGATGAAGGGACTTTCTCGAGAACTTTTAATGCTGTACTAACTTTGCGTAACGATAATCCGCCGTTGCCTACTTTATTATGCCGTTGGGCATACAATTTGTGTTTCTTGAAAAAGAGTTTCACTTTTTGCCATTGTTGGTATAACTTGCTACGGTTCAGTTTATCTGGCCTAAACCATGGCGCACCTATGTAATCGAAATTTTTGTTGCACCATTCTGCCAATTCTTCCCTAAACAAATAAACATCGGCCTGATGGATGAGCATATACTCAAAATGTTGAAATGTTCGGTAGAAAATAGAACTTAAAAGCAGTTGATTGTAGCCTTCAATTCCTTTAAAAAAATGAGCAGCAAAACGTTTAACCTCCAGTTGTTGCAACAAGCCAAATTGGGTGTCAATCTCTAATCCCTCTGGGGCAGCTATTACTTGTTTATAACCTTTGGTCAGTTTTAGTCCGTTTTCCAAGAAGGCAAGTTCTATTGGAGTTGGCGGTTGATAAAGAGGAAATACAATTACACAGCTATTCATTGAGATAAAGTTTTTTGATAGCAATCCATCAGTTGTTTGGTAAGTACATCGTTATTAAACTTTTGTACATAGGCTAATCCTTTAACGGCCATTTCCTTTCTTAAATTTTCATTTTCGAGCAGGGTATCTATTTTTTTTGCTAATTCTGCGTGGTCTGTTGGCGAAACGTACACAGAATTTGGTCCTCCTGCTTCTTCCAAACAAGAACCCGTAGCTGCTATAACTGGCGTGCCACTGTACAATGCTTCTATAATGGGTATGCCAAATCCTTCGTAAAACGATGGAAAAACAAATATAGTGGCACATTGGTAAATGATAGGTAAATCTGCATTGGGTACATCGTTTAAAAGGATGACGCTTTCTTCCAGCCCTAAATGTTGTATGGTTTTAAGCAGTATTTGCGTGTATTTACTTTTTTTGCCTACAATAACAAGTGGTGTTTTTTTATTTAGTTTTTGCAGTGCTTTTATAATGAGCAACTGGTTTTTATGCGGTACTATTCTGCCTACGTTTAATAAGAATTCCTTTGGCAGTTTGTACTTATTAACTATGTTTTGCTTTTGCTGTTCGCTTGCAGGTATTTTAAAAAGCTCATCGCAACTTTGGTAAATCACCTCAATTTTATCGGGATTAATTCTGTACAGTTCTACAATATCACTTTTGGTAGTTTCGCTGATAGCTATGATTTTATCTGCATTTTTGCAGGCGTATTTACTTTTAAATCTGTATATGTTTCTGTTAATAAAACTGTATTCAGAAGGGCGTTTGAGATAGATAAGGTCGTGTATGGTTACAATGCTTTTGATGTTGGTTTTTTGTATGCCAAAAGGTATTTCTTGGCTTAAACCATGATATAATGTTACCTCATCTTGTTGTAGTTGTTTTTTTATCCCCAAGCTACGCCACAAAAATTTCGAAACGCTGGGAAGTTTCAATCTTATGTTTTTTAAGGCAAAAACGGATTGTGTTAACAGTTTTTTTTTGGTCTTTGGGGTATATATGAAATATTGGTTGTTGATATATTGCGTTGCCATACAATGAATCAACCAACGACTGTAATTACCTAATCCGGTTAAATTATTTGTTGCCCGCTTGCCATCAAAACCGATTCTCATATTTTGGGGTGTAAGGTTTAGGGGAGATGTAAGGATTAAGCTCGTTGACTGGAACTTTTACCTTAAGCCTTACACCTTGTTTACCTTTCTATACGGCTACATTATTTTCCCTCAACGCATCGTTAAGCGAAGTCTTTTTGTCGGTAGATTCTTTACGCTTGCCGATAATTAAAGCGCAAGGTACTTGGTACTCGCCGGCAGGGAATGTTTTAGTGTAAGAACCCGGAATAACTACCGAACGGGCAGGTACAATACCTTTGTATTCCACAGGTTTTTCGCCGGTAACATCAATAATTTTGGTTGATGCCGTTAATACTACGTTAGCACCTAGAACAGCCTCTTTTTCTACTCGTACACCTTCTACCACAATTGCTCTAGAACCCAAGAAACAATCGTCTTCGATAATTACGGGAGCAGCTTGTACAGGTTCTAAAACACCACCAATACCAACGCCACCGCTTAAGTGTACACGCTTGCCAATTTGTGCGCAAGAGCCTACGGTAGCCCAAGTATCAACCATAGTACCTTCGTCTACATAAGCACCAATGTTTACATAAGAAGGCATCATGATTACGCCAGGCGCTAAGTAAGCGCCATAACGAGCAATACCATGAGGCACTACACGTACACCTTTTTCTTTATAGTCGGTTTTCAATTCCATTTTATCGTGGAATACGAAAGGGCCAACTTTAATTTCTTTCATTTGTTTGATGGGGAAATAAAGGATAACGGCCTTTTTTACCCATTCGTTAATTGCCCAGCCATTTAAAATAGGCTCAGCAACCCTAATTTCGCCACTATTTAGTTTTTGGATAACTGTTTCAATGGCTTCAGAATATTCTTTGTATTGTAATAAGCCTCTGTCTTCCCAAGCTTCTTCTATTTGTTTTTTTAGTTCAGCAATCATTGTATTTTAAAATTTATGCAAAATAAGTCTTTATAAGTTAAAAATTAAAGGTTAAAAGTCAAAAGTTGTAAGAAGCTGTTTAAAATAGAACAGTTGAGTTTGGTGGGGACACCAAACTCTAGCGAATTTTACATTGACGGTTGCAACGCTATACGCAAATCCCAATACGCAAATCCAAAAATTGTTTAATTTTGATGCCATGGCAGAAGCAGAAAAACTACGTGTCGATAAATATCTTTGGGCTATCCGCATTTTTAAAACCAGAAGTTTGGCAACGGATGCTTGTAAAGCCGGCAGGGTAAAATTGAATGGACAGAACATCAAACCATCAGCCATTGTAAAGATTGGCGATGTGTACCAAATTAGTAAAGGAATTGAAAAGAAAGTGATTGAAGTAGTAGATTTCTCTTACAACAGAACTGATGCCAAGATAGCAATGACCAAATACAAAGATTTAACACCTGCTGAAGAAACCCATGCTTTTAAATCGGTGTTTCATGCGCCAACCTTAAAAAGAGATAGAGGAGCAGGAAGACCAACGAAGAAAGACCGCCGCGAAACAGATGATTTATTGGATAGTTTTTTTGAGGAGGAAGAGGATTAGTTATCAGTTCTTAGTTTCCGGTTTTCAATCGGGAACGTTCCAATACCGTATGGCATCCCTTCGGGACAATTTAACAATAAAACATTATTTCCTCTTCTTCGGTTTTGCTAAATTCTGCGCTACACAAAAATCAATAATCTTTTTAATCAAACCCATTGGTAGTGGTTTGTCGATAGGGAATTGTACTGTTCCTTTTGAGGTTTGGTAACTTTTCAAATCGTCTGCAAAAACTTCAATGGCTTTACTGCCGGGATATAGCCCGATATGGTTTTTGTAACCGGCAAAATGTATCAAATTTCCGTTCAGTGTAAAGGTAGGTATGCCATAGCTAATTTTTTCTTTGGCATCGGGAATTAGCTGCTGCAAATCTTCTCTTAAATGTTGTAGTATTTTTTGCGTTTCTGTCGGAAAACCGGCAATATATTCGTTGATGGTGCTGTATTTTTCCATAATCTTTCTTTTTTAATAAAACCACCTAAGACATCTAAGTTCCTTTAAGGTTTTCTAAAATGATTAAGGTGGTAAATAAAGAACTACAATTTTTTAGCTTCATTCCAATACACATCCATTTCTGCAAGTGTCATATCCTGCAAAGCCTTTCCGTTTTCTTTTGCCTTTTCTTCTAAATATTGGAAACGCTTAATGAATTTCTTATTGGTTTTTTCTAGGGCATTTTCCGGATTAATATCTATAAAACGGGCATAGTTGACCAACGAGAACAGTAAATCGCCGAATTCTCCTTCAGCTTTTTCGATATCTATTTCTTTCCCATCGGTTAGATTATATTCGTTTTTAAATTCTTGTAGCTCTTCTTCAACTTTCTCCCAAACTTGTTGTTTTTCTTCCCAATCGAAACCTACACCTCTGGCTTTCTCTTGTATTCTACCTGCCTTTACTAAGGCAGGTAACGAGGTTGGCACACCTGCCAAAACCGATTTATTACCTTCTTTAAGTTTTAGTTTTTCCCAATTTTGCTTTACCTGTTCTTCGGTTTCAGCTTCAATATCACCGTAAATATGCGGATGCCTGCTAATCAATTTATCGCAAACACCATTCAGTACATCAGTGATATTAAAATGGTTTTGTTCACTGGCAATTCTGGCATAAAACACAAGGTGCATCATCACATCGCCCAATTCTTTTTTAATTTCGGGCATATCTCCATCTAAAATCGCATCCGAAAGTTCGTAGGTTTCTTCGATAGTCAAATGCCTAAGCGTTTCCATAGTTTGTTTTTTATCCCACGGACATTGCGTACGTAACGTGTCTAGCACATTTAACAGGCGTAAAAAAGCACCATCTGGCATTGGGGAACTCATGGGAGGAATATTGGCAGGCATAATTAAATAACGTTAAATGCAATTAAAATAGTAGTTAGAAATAGCGTAATCAGTCCACAAAGAAATAAAACATCGGCCAGTTTTTCCAATTTTACCGCACGATTTTGATGATTGCTCCTAATCGCCAAAAATGAGAGTAAACAACTGCTCATGAAACAGACAATGGCCAACGTAGCACCTTCGTCAATGTATGAGGCTTCGTTCATTTTTGTGATTTTGCTCGACGTTAGTACCACAAAACAAAAGCCTAATAAATTAGCAGAAGTGCTTAAAATATGGGAAGACTTGGAAGGTTGGTCATTCATCTTGCTCCTCTGTTTTAATGACCTTTTTGCGCTTAAAGAAGATTCTTTTTTTCTGGACGACAACTTTTTGTTCTTCGCCAAGTAAAATAGCCCAAGCCTGTAAGCTATCTACCTTTTGAAAGATGATTTTTAGCATCGCCAGATAAGGCATACATAAAAACATTCCCGAAATTCCCCATAACATTTCGCCCACAACAATGCCAATAAAAGCCATCAATGCGTTTATTTTTACTTTTGAGCCTACAATTAAAGGCATTAAAATATTGCCATCAATAGTGTGTACACCCACATAGGCAAGCAGTACAAAAAATGCTTTGGTAGCACCGGCAGTAGCAAACGTAATCAGTACACTAATAATTAAAGCTATGGAAATGCCCAAATAGGGGATGATGTTGAAAATACCGGCAACCAAACCTAAAAGGATGGCATATTTTACACCTAATATGGATAATGTAAGCACCATTAACATACTTACAATAATCATTTGTATAAATAACCCTGTAATGTACTTCTTAATAATCTGTTGTATCTCGTTTATGGTTTCTATTACTTTTATCCGATGGTCTTCAATAAAAACGGTAATAAGAAACTTATAAAGTAATCTCCTGTAATTGAGCAGGAAAAATGTAAAAAGCAATGTAAAAGCAACAAACAGCAAACTCGATGAAAGCGTAATTAAAGTAGTGCCAATAACCGTTGCGCTAGTTGCCAGTGCTTTTTCTGCGCTATCTGCCAAATAAGTTTCCTGTTTGCTGATGTTAATGCGGAACGTTTTTGATATCCAGTATTGCAGTTCGTGGAAAGAATTGGTTACCTGTTTTTCTAATAAGGGCCAATCGCTCCATAATTCGCTCAATTGCAAAGCAAAAAAATGCCCTATGCCATACAACGTGGCCAGCATAATGATAACAGTTAACACGGTAGCCAAACTTCTTTTTAAGCGGAGTTTACTTTCTAAGAAATTGGCCAAAGGCAACATTAAAAAAGCCATTAATAGCGAAAATAACAACGGCGAAAGCAGACTTTTGCCAATAATGGCTAAATAACCTAGCATTAAGATAGAAAGCAGTGCAAAAGCGAGCCTGACTATAAATGGTAATTGTATTTGCATACTATGTTATTGGCAGGAAAATTTACTAAAAAATCTACACATTATACAGTTATTTGCTCAAATAGTTTTGTACGCCCTTAACATTTCTCTCTTTCCGGGCGCACCGGGCAATTTCTCAATTTCGAAACCGCAACTTTTTATTGCCCTTTTTAGGTTTCCGGTAATGGCGTATGTTACAAAAATACCTCCTGTTCTAAGGAAACTGCAAGCATGGGCGATGATTTCGTTAGTCCAAAGTTCGGGCTGATGCCTAACCGAAAAAGCATCGTAGTAAAGTACATCGAAACGTTGCTCAGTAGAAAAGTTTTGTAGTGTAGTATGGTTAATTTCCAACCTGCAATTTGGCGATAGCTCAACGCCTTTATCGATACCCGTTTCATATTTTTCAAGGAAGTTATTCCAAATGAGCTGCGGTACGTATTGGTTATACACGGTAGAAACAATTGTTTCTTTTGGTAGTGGAAAAGCCTCAATGGAATGATAATTCAAACGTATATTCGTATTTTCACAATGAGCGTAACTTAACAGGAAATTCAATCCTGTGCCAAAACCTACTTCAAGAATATCAATTTCAGATGCTCCAAATTTCTCCAGCCCATGTTTTAGGCCCGCATTAATAAATACATGCTTGCTTTCTTGTAATGCGCCATGGGCCGAATGGTAATGTTCTCCAATTTCTTCATTAAATAAGGTATTAGAGCCATCGGCAGTAGGAGTGAGGATGTTCATTTTGCAAAGTTATTAGTTAATTGCTGTATTGTTAAATTGTTTTATTGTTGTGTGGTCAATGGTTAATAGTTCATGGTTGATGGCTTGGGCTTTGATATCCCGATAGCTATCGGGACAGCCTGACAAACCATCTACTAAAAACTTCTTCGTGCCCTTGTGGCTCAAAAACTACCAACAATTTCCTATCTTCGGATATCCGACATCTAACTTTAAAAAATGGATATAGAAACCTTTAGGGAATACTGTTTAAGCCTGTCCGGAACCACCGAGGGTATGAAATGGGAACATCTTTGTTTTATGATTGAAGAAAAAATCTTTGTGATTATAGATTTAGAGGATGGAAACCGTTTTGCCACTAAGTGTACACCCGAAGAATTTGATGAACTAACAGCCCGACCCGGAATTAGACAGGCTTATCACATGGCCAAAAGACAATGGGTAGAAGTATTGGACTTAGCTATTTTGAATGATAAAGAATTGAAACAACGGGTAGAGCGTTCCAGAGAGTTAGTGTTAAGTAAACTGCCCAAGAAAACACAGTTGAAGTATAGTTAATATGATGATTAGCTAATGACGAAAAGACAATTAGCCAATTCAAAAATTATCGAATTAGCTAATTTGTTTTGAAACTTATTTTTCGGATGAATTGTTAATGAAGTTTTTAATTTCTTGTTTAATAATTGCAGCCCTTTTTTCGTAAGCAGCTTTTTTGCTATTATGAATTACAAAATACAATATAAATGGAATTGGCAAAAATATTGTAGCCATATCGTATCCAACAAAAAAAGAACCTACCCAATAGGCAATACCAGCAACCACACTAAGAACCACGCTAAGAAGAAATATTGCATTTAGGCAGCCTATTGTTGCAAAAAGCGATTTGGGCTTATTGGCTAAAAGGTCAATATCTTTATTGCTTGTCCAAGTTTTATCGGTAGTAAAATTTTTGATGGCTACATATCTCGATTTTCCCATACCTTCTATCCAAACAGCAAGCATGTCGTGTCCCTCCCTAAAGGCAATGTCCCAATCCCTAAGTTCAATAGATGCTTCTTTCCCATTGCTTAACGCTAAGTATATCTTATCTCGAACAGCGGTATGGTAATAAGTTTCTGTTATGTTTTTGTCCTTGCCTACTACAATGCCTCTAACTCCGTTAATTGTAAATTGTGCTCCTTCTGCATTAGATTTTTTTGTTTCCATAATGATATTTAGTTAATAATGATTGTTAATTCCGCTGTTTCCGTTTTTGCAACCATTATTACCATATAGTATCAATTTGGTTAAGGCATAAAAAACGTGGACTAATTCCTTTGCCTACTTCGAAGCCCCGACCAAGAGGCAATAGTACAAGCAAAAGGAACGCCCACGTTTTATCGTAGACGTTTCCACTTTTACTTTCCCTGTACTATTTTGAAAATTTGGTCGGTTTTCGAAGAGGGAAATTTTAAAGCAAAACGTTATGTTATATATGTCGTTGTTTTAAGTTTACATCATTCAGTAATTAATTTTTGTTTGGTTAAAATTAGAAACTTTATGCCATAGTTTTATATCCCATGTAAAAAATATCTGAGTTAATATAATGGCAAAAGGGTGATTCCAAATAAAAAATGCACAGATAAACAATGAAATCTGTGCATTTGTGGCTTACTTATAACTATAGTTTACCAAAGTTTAATCCTATCTTCTGGTTTTTTGTAAAGTTTGTCGCCCGGCTTAACATCAAAGGCTTCGTACCATGCATCCATGTTTACGGGAGCACCAATGGTTCTGTACTCTCCTGGAGAGTGTGGGTCGGTTTTTATCAACTGTGCGGCTGTTTCAGGTAGCGTGTTGCCTCTCCACACTTGTGCCCAAGCTAAAAAGAAACGCTGGTCTGGGGTAAAACCATCAATTTTCTCGTCGCTTTGACCTTGTTTGGTCATTTTAAAGGCAGTATAAGCAGCATTTAATCCGCCTAAATCGCCAATGTTTTCGCCCATTGTAAATTTACCGTTTACATGTAGGGTGTCTAAAACAGTGTATTTGTCAAACTGTTCGCCCAACAGCTTTGTTTTCGCTTCAAATTTCGCTCTGTCTTCGGCAGTCCACCAGTTTTTTAGGTTGCCATCTTTGTCGTACTGGCTTCCTTGGTCGTCGAAACCGTGGCTCATTTCGTGGCCAATTACAGCACCAATACCACCATAGTTAATGGCATCATCGGCATCTGGATGAAAGAACGGGAACTGTAAAATACCTGCCGGAAAAACAATTTCATTTAAGGTTGGACTGTAATAAGCGTTTACCGTTGGCGGTGTCATGCCAAAACGTTCTCTATCTACTGGTTTACCTAATTGGCCAATGTTCTCGTTATACGCCCATTTGCTAGCGTTACGTAGGTTTTGGAAATAGGTAGTTCGATTAATGACTAGACCATCATAATTCCTCCATTTGGTGGTATAACCAACTTTTGGTCTAAAGGCATGAAGTTTTGCCAATGCTTTTTGCTTGGTTTCATCGCTCATCCATTCTAAACCTTTAATACGTATTTCGAAAGCCTTACGTAAATTGGTAATCATTTCGTCCATACGTGCTTTGGCGTCAGGTTTAAAGTATTTGGCTACATACAATTGGCCCAATAAATCGCCAATAGTTCTATCGGTTAACGACGACATACGTTGCCAACGTGGGGTTTGTACTCTTTGTCCGGTTTGTGCCTGTGTAAAAGCAAAATTGGCTTTTACAAACGGAGAGCTTAGGTCGGCCGCAGAACCTTTTAAAATATTCCATTCTAAATAGGTTTTCCAATCGGCAACCGAAGTTGAGGTTAGTACGTTGTTTAATGTCTTAAAAAACGTAGGCGAGTTTACCAAAACGGTATCTTGTCCGGCAACTTTCAATTGGGTTAAAGTGTTTGCCCAATTAATGTTGGGCGTAATTTTATTGAAATCTGCAACGGTAAATTTGTTGTAGGTTTTGTAAGGGTCTCGCATCTCCAAGCGGCTCATTTGCGCTTCGGCCAGTGCCTTTTCAATAGTGAAAACGGTTTTGGCTTTTTGTTTGGCAACCGCATCTGTATAACCAATTAATTTGAAAAGCGTAGTCATATAGGTATGGTATGCTTCCCTAATTTTTACGCTGCGGCTATCATCTTTTAAGTAGTAATCCCTATCACCAAGCGTAGTGCCACCTTGAGAGATATTTACCATGTATTTATTAACGTTCTTTCTATCTTGACCAACGCCAAAACCGTACAATGTACCGCCAATTCCGTTTGTGCGCATATAGGTTGTAAAATCTAATACGCCTTGCAAACTGTTAATTTGCTTTACTTTTTCCAAATCTGCCTTAATAGGTGTGTAGCCTAGCTTTTCAATGGTTATGCTATCCATTGCGGCGGCGTAAAAATCGCCGACACGTTTACTTACCGAACCCACAGGCGAAGTTTTATCGGCTGCTGCGCTTTCTACTAAATCTCTTACGGCGTTTACGTTAAAATCACGTAGTTCCATAAAAGAGCCCCAACGGGTTTCTTTGGCAGGTACGGGATTGTTTTTCACCCAGCTACCACTGGCATAACGATAAAAATCATCCCCAGGTTTTACAGAAGAATCCATATTGGCTGGGTCAATGAACTTTTTAAGGGGTGTTTGGGCATTTGCAACGCCTACGGCAACAACGCCAAGCGCAGCAAAAAATGATTTGAACTGATTGGTATTCATTTCTGTTAAATAAGTTAGGGAAGTGAAATTAGGTAAAAAGTAAATTTTTGGTATATTCTTAATAGAAATATTACTTATTGAACCAATAATATAGTTTTGCCAACCCAACTTTCCGGAGTAGTTCGTTAACCATAAATGATAATCTGAAAAACTTCATGTCTTGTCATTACCTATGTGTATTTAACATTCTTTACCGCTTTTTATTGTGTAATGTAAAACATAAGCGTAAAATTGATAGGGATTTTTCTGATGGATTTTTCCCTTGTATTTGTTATATTTGGGTATGTCCAATATAAAGATATATCCAGAACCAGATGATAAAGTCTATTCTTTTAAAGAAATAGACGAATCGCTTACTTATAGTTACGCAAATTATCTGAACTGGCTTTTTGATGAAAGATTAGAGCTTATTAAAGGAAAAATCTTTAAGATGAGCCCTGCGCCATCACGGATACATCAAAAAGTTTTCGGAAAGATTTTTGTAGCCATGGCGAAATTTTTAGAGGGGAAATCTTGCGAAGTTTACGGTGCTCCGTTCGATGTTCGTTTTCCAAGTAAAGGTAAGGAGGACAAGGATATTTATACCGTTTTACAGCCAGATATTTGTGTGGTTTGCGATAAAAGTAAGCTAGATGACCGTGGCTGTTTGGGTGCACCAGATTTAGTTGTAGAAATTTTATCTCCGGGAAACAATAAGAAAGAACTTTTGTATAAATATAAGGTGTACGAAGAGTTTGGTGTGAAGGAATATTGGGTGGTTAGCCAGAGCGACCAAAGTATTTTGATTTACACATTGGATAATGCAGGTAAATTTCAGCCCTCAAAGATTTTTACATTAAGCGAAGAAGTTACTTCTACTGTATTGCCGGGCTTTGTACTTAATATTGATGGTGTTTTTGAAGACTAGATTTTTGTATTGAAATAGCTTCTCTAAACCCGATTGACGTGGAAATACTTTTTGTTTTGTGTCATCCTGAGCTAGATGCTTCGATAAACTCAGCATGACAATTTTGAGTGGTAATTACAAACAAAAAGATTGTAACGAAAAGCGGGGCTTGCCTAAATAGTAGTACAGGTTTTGCTTTTCAAATAATTAATCGACTGTCAAAAATTCTACTTTAACGCTATGGTTTACATTTTTTGTCAGTAAAAGAGGGCGTTTTGAGAACATCGTAAGAGCATTTAAAAGCTTACACAAAATCGACAATTTAGAGCAATGATGTAAAAATATTATTAAATAGGGTAACAAAAGCGCTATTGGCAACATATTTTATAGTATATGGGGTTATATGAAAAAGGATGGATATGTTTAATCCACCAATATGGCGTAATTGTTGATAAAAATATAAAAATCGGGACGCTGTATTTATAAAACAAATTTATAGTTTAGTGTCGTTCCCGATAACATACAAATTATGGAAGCTAAATTTTCACCACAGGTTAAAGATGTGATTTCTTTCAGCAGGGAGGAAGCCCTGAGGTTAGGACACGATTATATAGGCGCAGAGCACTTGTTGTTGGGCCTTATTCGCGAGGGCGATGGCATGGCCATAAAGATTTTAAAATCTTTGGGCGTTGATACTTTAAAGCTCCGTCGTTCTATCGAGGAGGCCGTTAGGGGCACTTCGAGCGTTACGGTTAATTTGGGCAATATTCCGTTGACCAAACAGGCCGAAAAAGTTTTAAAGATTACTTATCTGGAAGCTAAGATATTTAAGAGCGATTTGATTGGTACTGAGCATTTGTTGTTGTCTATTTTAAGGGATGATGATAACATTGCATCGCAGATTTTATTGCAATACGGAATTAATTACGAAATATTTAAACAAGAGGTAGAGGTTAATAAAAACGGATTTAAGGATGAAGCACAAGGCGGTGGTACTGCTGGAGGTGATGATGATTACCAAGAGGAAGAAAGCTTTACTGCTCCCAAAAAAGTTTCGGACATTAAATCGAAAACTCCTGTTTTAGATAATTTCGGTAGGGATTTAACCCGTGCCGCAGAAGAAGGCAGGTTAGACCCAATTGTTGGCCGTGAGAAAGAAATTGAGCGTGTTTCGCAGATTTTATCGCGTAGAAAGAAAAACAACCCGATTTTAATTGGTGAGCCTGGCGTTGGTAAAAGTGCCGTTGCCGAAGGTTTGGCATTGCGCATTGTACAGCGTAAGGTTTCGAGGGTATTGTTTGGCAAACGTGTAGTTACTCTGGATTTGGCTTCTTTGGTGGCAGGTACAAAATATCGTGGTCAGTTTGAGGAGCGTATGAAAGCTGTAATGAACGAACTGGAAAAATCTACCGATGTGATTTTATTTATCGATGAGATACATACCATTGTAGGTGCAGGCGGTGCTTCGGGCTCTTTAGATGCTTCGAACATGTTCAAACCCGCTTTGGCAAGAGGCGAAATACAATGTATCGGTGCTACTACTTTAGATGAATATCGTCAGTATATTGAGAAAGATGGTGCTTTAGACCGTCGTTTCCAAAAAGTGATGATTGAACCTGCAACGCCAGATGAAACCATAGAAATCTTAAACCGTATTAAAGAAAAATACGAAGAGCATCATGGTGTAACTTATACCGATGAAGCGATTAATGCTTGTGTTTCTTTAACATCGAGATATATTACCGATAGGTTTTTACCGGATAAAGCAATTGATGCTTTAGACGAGGCTGGTTCGAGAGTTCATTTGACCAATATTCACGTTCCAGATAATATTATTGCTATTGAAAGCAAAATAGAAGATATTAAATTGGAGAAAAATCGTGTAGTAAAAAGCCAGAAATATGAAGAAGCTGCTAAATTACGCGATACAGAAAAGAATTTGCTTGAAGAATTAGATAAAGCTAAAGCAGAATGGGAAGCAGAAACTAAAACCAAACGGTACGAAGTTTCGGAGGATAATGTAGCGGAGGTTGTTTCTATGATGACAGGCATTCCTTTGCAACGTGTTGGACAAACTGATAGCAACAAGCTATTGAACATGTACGAAACGATTGCTGATAAAATTATCGGCCAAGATGATGCCATTAAGAAATTGACTAAAGCGATACAACGTACCAGAGCAGGGTTAAAAGACCCTAAAAAACCAATTGGTTCGTTTATTTTCTTAGGTCCAACAGGTGTTGGTAAAACAGAGTTGGCCAAAGAATTGGCTCGTTTTATGTTCGATACGGATGATTCGTTAATCCAAATTGATATGAGCGAATACATGGAGAAATTTGCGGTTTCTCGTTTGGTAGGTGCGCCTCCGGGATATGTTGGTTACGAAGAAGGCGGTCAGCTAACTGAAAAAGTTCGTCGTAAACCTTATTCGGTGGTTTTGTTAGATGAGATTGAAAAAGCGCATCCTGATGTGTTCAATATCTTATTGCAAGTTTTGGACGAAGGTCAGTTAACCGATAGCTTAGGCAGAAAGGTTGATTTTAGAAATACCATCATCATCATGACATCTAACATTGGTGCACGCCAATTGAAAGATTTTGGTGCTGGTGTTGGTTTCTCTACTGCTGCAAAAACTAGCCAAACCGAAGCGCACAGCCGTGGCGTAATTGAAAACGCCTTGAAACGTGCCTTTGCACCCGAGTTCTTGAACAGGATTGATGATGTAGTGGTGTTCAACTCTCTTGGTAAAGAAGAAATCTTCAAGATTATTGATATTGAATTGAGGGCTTTATTCGGCAGGGTAGAAACTTTGGGCTATCGTATCAAGTTGACAGATGAAGCAAAAGATTTTATTGCCGACAAAGGCTTCGATAGTGCTTTTGGTGCTCGCCCGTTGAAACGTGCCATCCAAAAATATTTGGAAGACCCAATTGCTGAAGAGATTTTGAAAGGCGAGGTAAACGAAGGCGATACATTAGAGGTAAACTACGATAAAGAAAAAGAGGAAATTGTAGTGAACGCTAAACATAGCGGCAAAAGGAAAAAGAAAGAAGAAGAGGGAAGTGTAGAGTAGGATGAGTAGATAGCCCCACAATTTTAATTGTGGGGCTTTTTTATATTAAAAAAATGAAGAAAATAATACTACTGCTTGCAACAGCGTTTCTATTTGCTTGTACCCAAAAGGTGAGCCAAACAGGAAAAGCATCGTATTATGCCGATAAATATAATGGAAGAAAAACGGCTAGCGGTATCACTTTTAGAAACTCTAAAAAAATTGCTGCACATAAAACCCTGCCATTTGGTACAAAGGTTAAAGTAACCAACTTGGCTAACGGAAAAAGCACCAAAGTAACCATTCAAGACCGAGGGCCTTTTGTTGCTGGAAGGATTATAGACCTATCAAAAAAATCTGCCCGAAAAATAGGAATGTTACAGCAGGGAGTTGGTAATGTAAAAATTGAGTATAAAAAACAAAAGTGATAATTTTTAGGGCAAACGTTTGATATCTTGTGCTTTTTCCGTTGTTTTTTTGCTTGGTAATTGCTTGCATTTTCTTTTATAACAGATTTCTAAAACTGATAGCTCTTAAGATGTAGCATTTAATAAAAGTAGCATAAAACGTTGCAAACGTTTGTGCTGAATTAGTTTTTAACCCTAGTTTTTTATTAAATACTTTTGTGCCAACAACTAAAAGGTTGGGGTTAATTATCGTTATCTACCCAGGCCCTACTTCTATTAATGAAAGAAAGTGTAGTAACAATAACCAAATAAATTAATAGCCGATAGATTTTTGCGCACTTTAAAACAGTTTTAATTGAGCTTGCGGTTTCTTGAAAGAGGAACTGTCAAGTTCAATTGATTTTTGGTTTAATCCGTTTAGCTTGCAGTGGAGTTTAAAAGTATGGTTAATTAATTCAGCAAAATTACCTTCCCCTCGCATTCTTTTGCCAAAACGACTATCGTTTACATTTCCATTGTGGCAACTCTGTATTTGATGCCACACTTTTTCAAATCTATCGGGAAAGCTTTTTGCTAACCAATCTTCAAAAATTTTGCCGATGCTGCCGTTTAGCCTTACAATATTATAACCTGCCCAAATAGCTCCGGCTTGTGCACTGGCTTTTAAAATTGCCGGAATTTCGTGATTGTTCAGTCCTGGAATTATAGGAGCAGACATAACACCCATAGGAACGCCTACGCTACTTAGTTGTTCTATAACCTTTAGACGTTGTTTGGCAGTAGTAGTTCGGGGTTCTAGTTTCTGCCTTAGGTTTTCATCTAAACTGGTAATAGAAACAAAAACGCCTATCAGATTGTGTTTTGCCATTTCCTGTATAATATCCAAATCGCGGAGAATGAGCGAATTTTTGGTAATCATAGAAATGGGCTGCTTGTAATCGAGGGCGATTTTTAGTAACTGGCGGGTGAGCCTGTATTTTCTTTCGCAAGGTTGATAACAATCGGTGTTACCGGAAATGGAAATAGTATGGGCTGGCCAGTTTTTCTTTTCGAGGAATTTCTTAAAAAGTTCTGGCGCATCTTTTTTAACAAGGATTTTTCGTTCGAAATCTAAACCTGCACTAAAACCCCAATATTCATGAGAATTACGGGCGTAACAATAAATGCAACCATGTTCGCAACCTTGGTAGGGATTAAGCGAGTACACCATTCCAACATCTGGGCTTTCAACTTTATTAACGATGGTTTTTGCGCTGCTGAAGATGAAAGATGTTTTTTCATTTCCGATTTCCCAATCGTCTATACCTTCTACATGCTCTTTGGATAAACTATTGGCTAAGTATTTATTAGCAGTATTAATTTGTGCGCCCCGCCCGTTTAAGTATTCATCCTTAGTAAAATTATCGCTTCTCATAGCGTAAAAATACTAAAAATTTTAGTAAAATGTAATTAAAAAACGATTTAATATTGAGCTTTTTTGCTCAATATTACTTTATCAATTTATCTAGATAAATATTTAAAACGTTGCTAGTAACCCCTAAAATACTGGCGTCGTCGCCAAGTTCAGATAATTGGATGGTTGCTTTTTCTCTAATTTGTGTCATACAGTATGTATTGATGGCCTGTTGCATGGGTATAGTGATATATTGATTGGCTTCTGCCATTTTTCCGCCCAAAATAATCAGTTCCGGATTAAACAATTGGATAACCATTGCAATGCCCTTGCCCATCATAGCGCCTACATCGGCTAAAATTTTAATGGCATATTGGTCACCTCGATTGGCCGCATCAACCACTACATGGGGCTCAATTTTATCCAGTTCGCTATCAGAAAGTTTATTCAGTAACGAGTGCTGTCCTGATTGTATGCCTTTTTTTGCCATTTGTGCCAAAGCAATGCCCGAAGCTACGGTTTCCAAACAACCACGTTTTCCGCAATAACACAAAATCCCATCATCTATAAAAGGGATATGCCCAATTTCGCCCGAAAAACCCGAAGTCCCTTCCCTTACTTCGCCATCCATAATAATGCCCAAGCCAATACCCCAATCCATTAACAATACTAAGGCATCGTTTTTATCCTTGGCCAATCCAAAATGTTTTTCGGCAGAAGCATAGCACTTTACATCATTTTGTATATATACAGGTTTTTTAAAGGTATGCTCCAGTTCTTCTTTTAGCGAGCGTAGTTGTTCTGTTGGGATAATAAAAGTGTGGCTGCTGCCCTTTTTGGCATTTACCAGTCCGGGCATGCTAATACCTATACCTACCAGTTTGTCCATATCTATTCCGGCTTCTTGTATAAGCCCTAGGGAAATGCTGTGCAATAGAGAAATTAGATTAGCTTCTTTTTCGATATTTAATGCAAATGTTTGTGTGGCAATTATATAATTAAATTGATTATCCAACAGTGCTAATTTGGTCTGGTATCGTTCCATTTCAATAGCTAGTACAAAGAAGATTTTTGGAGCTAAGGTATATAAATCTGGTTTGCGTCCGCCAATGGAACGACCGTAACCTTCTTTTATAGCTAAACCTTCTTCAATCATTTTATTGATAACTGTTAGACAGGTAGGAGTGCTAATTCCTGCATAGGTACATAACTCGGCAATACTTTTACTTTCATAAAGTAGTCCTTTGGCAAGTTTATACTTTAATAAATCCTTTTTTGGAGTCACGCTATAATAATTTATAATGCATATATACGAAAACTTTTATAAAAATTTTATTAAAGTTAATATTTTTTAACAAAATTTTAACTTTTTTGTAATTCTTTATTGATTATTTATTAAATGTGTTTAACTTGGGTGTTGATTTGCTTAACTCAAACTCAGAACTAAACTAGCTTGATAGCATTTAAAACAAAACAACTAATATAAATCAACAATGAACCGTAGAAACCTCATTAAAACATTGACCTTAAGTTTGGGTGGTGCCGTTATTAGTACCGAAACCTTAGGTAAAATAGCAGACAACACTTTTTTGTATAAACTCCCCAACAATCCTAGACATAAGCCTATGGCCAGAACGGTAACAGCGGTTACTTTAGGCGCAGGCAACAGAGGAAATGTCTATGGAGGATATGCGGGAAAATTTCCCAATGACCTTAAAATTATTGGGGTGGCAGAACCGAATACTTTTAGAAATGATAAGTATTCAAAAACACATAACATTATAAACGAAAATCGTTTCAATACTTGGGAAGATGTATTTAAACGCCCAAAATTTGCCGATGCGGTTATTATTTCTACTCCCGATAATTTACATTATGCCCCTTGTATGAAAGCTTTGGAAATGGGCTACGATATTTTATTGGAGAAACCCATTGCACCAACAGAAAAAGAATGTAGGGATATATTGGCATTGGCCAAAAAGAAAGGGCGTATAGTGGCTGTTTGCCATGTCCTGCGCTATGCGCCATATTTTGTGAAAATGAAAGAATTACTTGCAAAAGGGGCGATAGGAAAAGTAATGAGTATACAACATCTTGAGCCAATAGAACATACCCACATGGCACATTCTTATGTTCGTGGGAACTGGCACAATTCAAAGAAAACTACTCCAATTCTTTTGGCCAAGTCTTGCCATGATTTGGATATTGTTAAGTGGGTAATAGATAAACCAAGTAAGGAAATTGTAGCCATGGGCGATTTGACTTGGTTTAAAGCCGAAAATGCGCCAGAAGGTAGTACGACTAGATGTACAGATGGTTGTAAAGTAGAAAGGGAATGTCCTTACTCGGCAATTAAGCAATATCATGATAAATTGGGAAGGACCAGCGTATTGGATGTTCCAACTAACTTGACCGAAAAAAGTCAAAAACAGCAGTATGTTTTAGAAAAACTAAAAACATCAGATTATGGGCGTTGTGTATATCATATGGACAATGACCAACCAGACCACTATATTGCCAACATTAGATTTGCCGATTCTATTACAGCCAGTTTTTCTATGGAGGCATTTGCGGGGTATCATGGTCGTCGTACCCGTGTTTTTGGTGCTATGGGCGATATGGTGGGTGATATGACAGAATTAGTGGTTACCGATTTTCGGACAGGTAAAAAGGTAACTTTTAAACCTCAAGCCGAGGACGTAGAAGGTTATAAAAATTCAGGACATGGCGGCGGAGATTGGTTCTTGGTAAGGGATTTTGTTCAGGCCGTGTCGCACCAAGATCCAAAAATGCTTACCTCCACTATTGACGAATCTATTGAAAGCCATATTATGGGCTTTATGGCTGAGAAAAGCCGTAAGACTAAGAAAGTGGAGAAGGTAGTGGTGTAGTTATTATGCTGTCATTCCGAATGAAACGAGGAATCTGTAATTAAGTAGCACTGAACAAACAGATTCCTCCTAACGTCGGAATGACAGTGTATCGGTTGGTTCAAATTCAGCAGGAACAGAGTCTGCCATTTTTTCGTATGCCCAAATACCCTTAAACAAAAAACTACGCGGATTGGTAATGCCTCCATTTGGGTAGAACAGAATTGGAGGCTCCAACAGGCTAACTAGCGAAACTTGCGCATTGCCGATATCGGGCGTTCTGTTCACGTAAAATCCAGATTGCATATATGCTTCCGCTTCTTTTTCTTTGGTGTAAACCACAAAAAGATCGTCGGTATAGTTGATGGATTTTAGGTCGTTGTTGCAGGTTTTCACAAGCGTATCTGTGTTTACCAAAGCCTTGTTTAAAACAGCCATGGTTTTAGGTTTTGAGCGTTCTTTTAGCCAATAATTCAGTGAGTCGTTCTTGTTAAAAGTAAGTATGTTGATGGCTTTTTGCCCTGCGGTAAGTTTTTTGATGTTGGCATTGATGGTGCTGTCTGGCAGTCTGTTCTTGTTTTCGATGGTAGCCAGTTTATAAATTACAAAACCCTCTTTTTGCGAGATACCTTGGTATAAAGATTTAAAAAAATGCTGATAAGAGCCATAATACGCTTCGTTCCGTTTCTTATTCCATTTCTTGATTTTAGCTTTCGAACCTTTCATCTCCTCAAAAAACGGAAATCCGGCGTAAAACATAATGTGTGTGTTGTAATTGTATTCGAAATATTTGAGCAAGTACTTAATGCGATAGCCCAAAGCTTTGTTTTCGATAATAAGAAATTCATTGCTGTTGACCAAAAGTACGTTGTTCAGCCTATCGTAATCTACCAAAAGTACATCGCTGTTTAAAATTTGGCACATTGCAGCATTTGGAGTCTGTCCCAAAAAAAATCGTTTAAAGGTGTTAATGTACATTAATCGGTTAGGATCGGGTTTTATCACCACTTCATTTAAAGTTACCATATTGGCTTTTAGCAGTACATCAATATCAACTGATTTATCGGAAATGATGATGTTTTTAGAATAGGGCAGGTAACCCACAACCTGTATCAGTACATCGTAATTACCTACCGGCAACTTTGCAAGCGTAAATTTCCCCTCGTTATTTGTAATGGTAGATATTTTTGTGCCGCTCAAATAAATTGCCGCACCGGATATGGTTTCCCTATCATCACGTACGGTACCACTAATATTAAAATTATTCTGGGCAAAAGATGTTAGGCAAAGGAATGATAGACCGATAAAGAGAATAGGGAATTTCACGCTCATACACCTAAATTAACTAAAATTTTAGTTTTTCAATGGCTTATCGCTAAATTTTAGGAAAACATCGTAAGCTTGTTTTTTTCTAGTCTTTTTGTATATTTAATTGAAATTTGCCTATTAATATGCAACAAAGATTAAGCTGTATAATTATCGACGATGATGACCTTGACCGTCTTACTGTAGCGTTATACCTAGCGCTCTATTGAAGAATGAATTTTGTCCCCGATTGGGCTTAATTAATTTCTAGCTATTGCTTTCTCTTAAAGGCGTTTCTAATTTTTTCGGTTTCTTGGGCTTTTAAGGTTTTCATAGCTTCTTTAAGATCTTTTTCACTGCTGCTTGTTGATATTGATGCTATTTGTTTAAACCACGCCTCTTTAAGTGTAAGGTTTTCTTTTTCAATACTTTCTAAATAGTCTTTTAGCACAGCCGTTGGTTCAAAATATAATTTGAACTGTGCCGGAATATTCCTCAAGTACTGATAAAATATATTTTCGCAACCAAGTTTTTTTAAGAAGTCATAACAATTGCTATGTTTTGGGGAATTTGCTAATTGAATTTTATAGATAGGAGAATCCAATTTTTCACCGTATCTGTAATATACTCCTGCTAAAAAAGAACAAATTTGGTGTTCTGTTTCAAATTTATCATTTAATAATTTGTCCTTCTCTCCATAGAAGCTGTTTAATTTGGTTGAAAGTTCCTCTGAAAACATTTTAATGGTAGAGCCGATATGTAAAGTATCTACCGTAGTATTTAATTCTGTTTTGATGTATCGAATGAGATAATCGACTAAAGGTTTTTCGTAGGCGTAATATGTGTCTATCTGTTTTTTTCTATCTATGTACTGGAAACGCCCCATATAATCACTTAATGTGCCTAAAAGGAAATAAACAGCGTCAAATTTTGTTTCTTTAATAGTTTCATATTTGTGATGCTGTTGGGGATATATTGGTTGAAATATTAAAAGAAATGTTACAAGTAGAAAGTTAAACTTAGCCATATACGTTGTTTTATTTTTTACATTATTGAAGCCTGCTCCGTTTTGATAAATTTATGTTAACGGTTATTTAATAGATGTAAAAAATAAACTATTCCATAATTACCCCAACAACTCCTTAGCATTCTGCAACGCCGAAGCACCGGGATTTTTACCGCTCAACATTTCTGCTATGGCAGTTACACGGTCTTCGTTGGTTAATTTTTTAATGCCTGTAGTAGTTTTACCAGCTTTTTCGTTTTTATAAACAAAGTAATGGGAATTTCCCTTGGCGGCTATTTGTGGCAGGTGGGTAATTGCTATAATCTGCATGTTAGCATCCAAAGCATTAATCACTTCTCCAACACGTAAAGCAGTTTCGCCAGAAATACCTGTGTCAATTTCATCAAAAATAAGGGTAGGCAATGAAGTATGTTTTCCCAATAAAGCCTTAACCGCCAACATTAACCGCGAAAGCTCACCACCAGAAGCAACTTTGTCCACAGGTGCAGGTTGTTGACCTGCATTTGCGGTAAATAATAACTGTACCTCGTTAATACCGTTGCTGTTAAGCTGTGCTAAAGTTCTTAAATTAAAAGTAATACTGGCATTTGGCATGTTCATTTGCTTTAACGCTTTGCTTACTTCCTTTTCGGCTACCACAATAGCTTTCCTACGATTGCTATCCAATTCTTCCGCTTGTTTAAATAAACGCTTGTTTAATTCGTCAATCTCTTTTTGAAGTCGCAACAATTGTTCATCGCTGTTTAAAATAGCATTTAGATTTTCCGAAAGTTGTTGCTGTATGGCAATTAACTCTGTATTACTTGCTACCCGATGTTTCTGTTGCATACTGTACAACAAATCTAACCGTTCTTGGATAGTTGCTAACCGTTGCGCATTATGCTCTGTATTTTCCTCAATGTTGCTAATTTCACTGGCAATATCCTTTAGCTCAATTAGCGTAGATTTTAACCTTTCGTTCAGTTCGGCAATGGCAGGGTCGAATTTTTCTACGCTGTTTAACTGCAAACTGGCTTCTTTCAACAGATTTACAACAGCAGTTTCACTCTCACTAATCAAATTTACACTTGCCAACAACGAACGCTTAATGCTTTCGGCATGGGTCAGTTTTTCCAGTTCCTGTTCTAAATCTTCCTGTTCGCCCTCTCTTAGCGAAACCTGTTCCAGTTCGTTGAACAAAAACTGCTCATAATCCTGCTTGTTTTTGGCATCGGCGGTTTTTTGCTGTAAATCTTTTAGCTTTTGCTCGGTCAGTTTCAGTTGTTTGTAGTCCTGTTTGTAATCTTTTAGCAAAGCCTCATGATTTGCCAAAGCATCCAAAATCAGCAATTGAAAATCGGCGTTGCTAATTTCTTGGGTAGCATGTTGCGAGTGGATGGCAATCAGTTGTTCGCCAATCAATTTCAAAGTACCCAAATTAACAGGTGTATCATTTACAAAAGCCCTCGATTTACCATCAATAGCAATTTCCCTACGCAACAAAGTTTCTTGCTGAAAATCTAAATCGTGCTGTTCAAATAAAGGTTTTAACTGCTCATCCGCCAGTAGAAAATTACCCTCAATTACGCATTTTTTCTCTTGGTTAAAAAAATACCTGCTTTCGGCCCGTTGTCCCAAAATCAATGATAATGCTCCTAAAATAATCGATTTCCCCGCTCCGGTTTCGCCCGTAATAATATTCAGCCCCTTGTCGAAATCAATTTCAAGCGTATCAATTAAGGCGTAGTTGCGTATAGAAAGTTTTTGTAGCATATCTGCCGCTAAATTAGCAAAACCAAGGGCTTAAAAAAACTAAAACAGTCAGATAAAATATACGCTTGAAATATAGCGACTTCCGTTTTTATTCCAATATTGATGCAACGTAATAGAATACTTTACGTCTGTTGGGATAGTGTGCAAAACTGTTGCCCACTGTAAACTTATTATTTATTCTAATGCGTAGATACTTTCTGTTATTATCCGTTTTGATGCCATGCATCTTTATTTTTTCCAATGTAAATGCACAAGAAAAGACTGTTCAATTAAAAGGCGCAATTGTAGATAGCCTTACCCAAAAATCGGGAGCATATTTTACCATTGCACTTAAAAAAGATTCGATAGTACTTAAAAGTGTCATTTCCGATGAGCAAGGCAAATTTTCGTTTGCAAATGTTAACTACGGGCAATACATCTTAATAATAGGCTCTTTAGGATACCAATCTCAACAAGTCCCGGTTAAAATATCAGCCGATACCGATTTGGGAAAAATCTACATGAAACCTCAGGGTAACGATTTAAACGAAGTTGCTATTGTGGGCAGCAAACCCATCATTAAGCAAGAGCCAGATAGAATAGTGTACGATACACAGGCAGACCCCGAAAGTAAGGTGTTAACCGTTTTAGACATAATGCGAAAAGTGCCATTATTATCAGTAGATGCCGATGATAACGTAAAATTAAAAGGAACAGGCAATTACCGCATCCTTATTAACGGCAAGCCTTCGGGAATTTTAACAAGAGACCCAAAAGAATATCTGAAAAGTATGCCAGCCAATAGCGTACAAAAAATAGAGGTAATTACCACGCCACCATCAAAGTACGAAAGCGAAGGCTTGTCTGGAATTATTAATATCGTTACTGCCAGAAAAGTGGATAATGGTTATAACGGCAATGTAAATGTACGTAACCAGTTTCCGGGAGGGCCAAACGGAAACCTAAATTTCACGGTTAAACAAGGCAATTTTGGAGCTAATTTGTACGGAGGCACAGGTGTTTGGCAGGTAGATGGTATAAAAATTATCGATAGTAGGAAAAGCAGAGGCACAGCTACACCATCAAGCCTGTATTCTTTGGGCTATCAAAGTATAGATAATTTTTGGTCTTGGGGCGGAGGAGAATTGAGTTATGAAATCGATTCGCTTAACCTCATTACTGCCGAGATTAATCCTTACGGTGGTTATAACCAACAAAATCTAAATCAGCGTTTCGATTTACAGGAAGGTGCTGTCTTTTCCAATTACGATATGGATAGCAAAACACGTTACGAATGGGGCGGAACAGATTATACGCTGAATTATCAAAGAGGATTTAAGGATAAAAAAGAGCATCTGTTAACGTTTTCCTATAAATTTTTCGACAGTTCAGAACCACAATTTAACGATGTGGCTTTTAATAATAGCGGTGTTAATTACAAACAGGACAATACCAATAAATCTAAGGAGCAAACGGCGCAATTAGATTACATCAACCCTTTTAAAAAAATTACGGTCGAAGCAGGAATAAAAGCCATTTTAAGAAACGGCGAAAGTAATTTCCAATATCTAAATTATAACACAGCACAACAAGATTATGTGGTAGCCCCATCACAAAGCAATGTGTATAGCAACGACCAAAATATCTACGGCGTTTATAATACCTATACCCTAAAAACAAAAGACTGGACGTTTAAGGCAGGCGCACGTTTAGAAGCTACCTACGTAACTGGCTTATTTGAAAGTACCAATTCTTCGGTAAAAACAGACTATTTCAACCTTATTCCATCTGTTTCGTTCAATAGAACATTAAAGAACAGCCAAAGTGTTAGCTTAGGTTTTACACAGCGCATCCAACGACCGGGTATATGGGATTTAAATCCCTTTGTAGATAAATCTAGACCGGGTTTCGAGTACTACGGAAACCCAGATTTAAAAGCGGTATTGAGTAATAATTTCGAATTGACTTATAGCAACTTTAAAAAAGGTTCGTTAAATGTGAGCCTGTCGTACAACTTTGCCAATAACACACAACAACGCATTTTAGCATATATCGAAGCCGAGAACCTTACCAAAATTACTTCGCAGAATATCGGAAAAGACAGGTTATTTGGCACAAACATTAATTTCAATTATCCTATTACCTCCAAATGGAATTTGAGCTTAAGCGGCAACCTTAATTACATTTGGTTAGAGGGATTTATCAACGGAACATTGACCAAAAACGACGGTATTACGGGTTACGCCAACATGAATACCAGTTATAAGTTCGAAAATATGTGGAAAGCTAGCCTATCGTTCAATTATGGCGCACCTGATGTAATGTTGCAAGGAAAATCGAACGATTACTATTTCATTGCCTTTAGCGGAAGCAAGGACATCATTAAGGATAAATTAACGTTTTCTGCAATGGTGGCCAATCCTTTTCAAAAATACAGAGCGTATAGAAATTATATCGAAGGCGTAAACTTTACGCAAGAACGTATCCGCGAAAATATTTTTAGACGTGCATCAATAGGTCTAAGCTGGAAATTTGGAAAATTACAAGGCGCTATCAAAAAGAACGAGCGCAGCATTAATAACGACGATACCAAAAAATCAAGTAATTAATCGTTTTGTTTAATACCAACGGGTGCTTCGTCATTCCCGCGAAGGCGGGAATCGTAAAGCGATAGAAAATTACTCAACAACAAACGATTTCTTTTTCATTTCGAAAAGCAAATGTACCGCAACTATTTATGTAAGCCGAGCTATCCGTTGCAATCTTTTTGTTTAGGCATCCTGTCATTCCGAGGGACAATTAATCTATTTCTGAAGTGCTTCCTTCAAAAATCCTTCGACAAGCTCAGGATGACAAGAAAAAACAAAAAGGATTTTCACTGCTATCCCGTTTAGTTAACAAACAAATGTGCTACTAAATCACAACCCATTTAATGCGGTAGCTTTTCCCTAAAATATCCGTAAACCCAAGTACCTGCAATAGCACTTAAAAGTGTAATGGCAATAACAGTTGCACCTGTGCCAATTTGTGCAAACAACGGGCCGGGACAAGCCCCTGTAATTGCCCAACCAAAACCGAAAATCAGGCCGCCATAAATTTGCCCTTTGTTAAACGATTTGGGCGATATGCTAATCGGTTCGCCATAAATGGTTTTGATATTAAATTTCTTGATGAGCCAAACCGAAATCATGCCAACTACTACCGCACTTCCAATAATACCGTACATGTGGAACGATTGCAACCTGAACATTTCCTGTATGCGAAACCAACTTACAATTTCGGCCTTTACAAACACAATGCTGAACAAAATTCCTACAATTAGATATTTTAGATTATGATACCATTTGTGTTCTAGACGGCTTTCGTTTACGCACATGGCATCTAATTCTCGAAGTTTTAAGTCTTTTTCTACATCTATATGCTGTTGCATTTTTTTCGTGTTAAAGTGAAAGGATAAGTGGTAAAATCAAATTAGCCATTATAAAACCGCCAATCATAAAACAAATGGTAGCAATTAACGATGGCCATTGCAAATTAGACAATCCCATAATGGCATGTCCGCTAGTACAACCACCGGCATAGCGTGTACCAAAGCCCACCAAAAAGCCACCAACTATTATCATTAAAAATCCTTTTAGTGTAAACAAAGATTGCCAGTTCATAATATCTTGCGGAACAAGGTTGTTGTAATTGGTAATGCCGTAACTCGCCAATTCTTTTGCCAGTTTAGGGTTTACTTCAACAGGGTTGGGGTTTGGTAAAAGATTTACGGCTATTGCCCCGCCCAAAAAAATACCGAACACAAAAAACAAGTTCCATGCTTCTTTTTTCCAATCGTATTTAAAAAAAGGAATATTTGCAGGAATGCACGAAGCGCATATATGCCTTAGCGATGAACTGATACCGAACGATTTGTTGCCTAAAATTAAAAGTGCCGGAACTGTTAAACCAATTAGCGGTCCGGCTACGTACCACGGCCAAGGCTGTTTTAAAAATGCTATCATATTAATTTGTCTGTTGATGGTTAATAGTTGATGGTTGATAGATGAGTAGCAACTATTATCTATCAACTATTTGTTTTCTTTAATCAACCTTTCTAATTCGTTTGCAGGTACAACGCCAGATTGTCGCCAAAGCATTTTTCCATTCTTGAATAAAATAAGCGTAGGTACGCCACGAACTTGATATACTGTTGCCGCTTGCGGGTTTTTATCTACATCAATTTTAATGATGCTAGCGTTTTCGCCCACCCGTTTTTTTACATCGTCTAAAATAGGTGCCATCATTTTGCATGGTCCGCACCATTCTGCAAAAAAGTCTAATAAAACGGGTTTGTCCTGATTAATGAGTTCCTGAAATGTCATACTTATAAAGTTAAGAATGGAATTTGAATTAAGTTGATTTCTCTTTTAATTTATCTCTTCGTACTTAATATCTTCTGTTTTTTGATGATTGTTGCGAATAGGCGTATTACAAGCAGAAGTACCACAACAACCCATATTTAATATCGGCATTAGCGAGAATAGCGCACCCGCAAAAACAAATAGCCATTCTTTTGTTTGTACGCCCTGTACGATAATGAAAATACCCAATGCCAAACGCAGCAGGCGCATAAAATCCCAATTCTTTAGATAACTTCTCATTGTTGGTTCTTTTTATTAGAAGTATTGATGCCAAAAGGCAGATACAACGGGCAAAAGCTGATGAGCGAGGTAAGTACAAAAACTATCGCCAATATGCCCAATATAATGGCTGTTGTGCTCGAAATGATATTTGTAAAATACATAACGCCAATTATTACCGCAATTAAAATACGGATGGTTTTGTCTGTTGCTCCCATGTTTGTTTTCATAATTGTTTTATTTATTGTTGTTTACAATTTGATTTACATTTTGCCAAGTGCCACCATTAATTACATTCTGAAAACCGTTTTGCTTTAAAATATTTTTTGCATGACTGCTGCGGTTTCCGCTTTGGCAAAAAACAACGATGTTTTTCTTGTTCTTAAATTTGGTTAATTGGCTGGGAACTTGAGCTAGCGGAATGTTTACTGCACCTTTTACGCTACCGCCCAAAAACTCGCCGGATGTGCGAACGTCCACTAAAAAAGCTTCATGTTGCAAAGCTTCCTTTAATTCGCTGTTGTCTGTTGGTGCAAACAGATTTTTAAATATTTCAAACATAATTTTTGTGATTTAATTTAGTTTAATTTAATACCTTGCTTTGACATACAAAATTGGTTTTAGGTACATCGGTTTTTGCGATGGCATTAAAGCCGCCTTCTATTTCGGTAAAATTTCTGTAGCCTCGTGCCTGTAAAATGCTCGCGGCAATCATACTGCGGTAACCACCTGCACAATGCAAATAAAAATGCTCTTGCGGATTGATGTCTTTCACCCAATCGTTAATGTATGCTAATGGTTTGCTGTAAGCGTTTTCAACGTGTTCGGCGGCGTATTCGCTTTCTTTGCGAACATCAATAATTTTGTTTTCGTCAGTATTTACTTCGGCGGCAAACTTTTCGGCGGTTATTCTGTCAACAAGGTCTATTTCTTTGTTGGCCTTTCGCCATGCATCAATGCCACCGGCTAAATGCCCTAAAACATTATCGAAACCTACACGGCTTAATCTTGTAACAGCTTCTTCTTCCTTGCCTTCATCGGTAATCAATAAAATAGGCTGTTTTACATCAACAATCATTGCGCCTACCCAAGGGGCAAAATCGCCATTTAAGCCAATGTTTATAGATTTTGGGATAAAACCTTTGGCAAATTCCCTGTCGCTTCGTGTATCTAAAACCAATGCTCCTGTGGTTTCTGCTACGGTTTCAAATTCTTCTGCGGTAAGTGGTTTCATACCATGTTTTAACACTTCGTCAAAACTGTTGTAACCGATTTTGTTCATCGCTACGTTCATTCCAAAATAGGCAGGTGGAGGTAATAACCCGTCTGTAACAGCCTTGACAAATGCTTCTTTATTGGGTTGGTTAAGGGCGTAGTTCATCTTCTTTTGATTGCCCAAACTATCAACCGTTTCTTTCATCATGTTTTTACCACATGCCGAACCTGCTCCGTGTGCCGGATAAATGGTAATGTCATTGGCCAAAGGCAAAATTTTGTTGTACAGGCTTTCGTAAAGCAAACCTGCCAATTCTTCTTGTGTTAGGTTGGCTGCTTTCTGCGCCAAATCGGGCCGGCCTACATCGCCCAAAAATAAAGTGTCGCCGCTAAACAAAGCTGTTTCTTTGCCGTTTTCGTCAATGAGTAAAAAGCATGAGCTTTCCATTGTATGTCCGGGTGTATGCAACACTTTAATTTTTATATCACCGATTTCAAAAATCTGATTATCTTCTGCAACAATAGCCTCAAATTGGGGCTTCGCTGTTGGTCCATAAACAATAGATGCGTTTGTTTTCTTGCTTAAATCAACGTGCCCGCTTACAAAATCGGCGTGGAAATGTGTTTCAAAAATATATTTGAGTTTTGCGCCGTCTTTTTCCAATCGGTCTAAATAGGGTTGCGTTTCACGCAGTGGGTCAATAATAGCTGCTTCGCCATTAGATGTGATGTAATAAGCGCCCTGAGCCAAACATCCTGTATAAATCTGTTCTACTTTCATTGTTATGTTTTTAATGTTGTTAACTTCTTACGGTACAAATTTCCCGATTTGCTTTTGGCTGTACAGCTACTTTGGTTACATAAGGATAAAAAAGGTTTCCTATCGGGATATTTATGTAATTTTATGGCTTAAGAAAAATGAGCATCGACATTCAGCCCGTACTAGAAAACGAAAAAGTAATCCTTTATCCTTTACAGGAAGAGGATTTTGATGCGCTATATGCCGTAGCATCAGACCCTAAAATATGGGAACAGCATCCTAACAAAGACCGTTGGAAAAAAGATGTGTTTAAGACATTTTTTGATGGAGCTATGCAGAGTAAGGGTGCTTTTAAAATTGTGGACAAAGCCACCAATAAAATAATTGGCAGTACACGGATTTACGATTACAACGAGCAGGAAAATAGCATACTCATCGGTTATACTTTTTATGCGGTAGCCTATTGGAGCAAAGGTATTAACCAATCGGTAAAGACTATTATGTTAGCTTATCTTTTCCAATTTGTTGCAAAAGTGTATTTCCATATCGGTGCAAATAATATTCGTTCGCAAATTGCTATTGGGCGTTTAGGTGCAGAAAAGATTGCCGAACAGGAAGTGGCTTATTTTGGCGAAGCAACCAAATTGAATTTTGTGTATGAAATCACTAAAGAAAATTGGCAAAAGCGGAAATAATGATTTACAGTAGCGAACAGTTAATGTAATAATGTTTCTTTAATGAGAATGTAAATTCCCATTGCTAGCACAAACCAACCAAATGCAGGTTTAAGTTTTTTGCCATCAATTTTTTTGGAGAGATAACTTCCTATCAATACGCCAGCAATGGCGAGGGCCAAAATCTTAAATAGCAAAACCCAATCGACCGTTAGATGTGTAGCGGATATGGTAAATCCAAAAAGCGAATTAAGGGCTATGATAAGAAGCGAAGTTCCAATAGCTTTCTTAATTTCTAAACGCAGCAGATTAACTAATGCCGGAATTATCAAAAAACCTCCGCCAGCACCAATTAAGCCTGTAACAACACCCACCAATAAACCCTGAATAATAATTAACAAGGTACTTACAGTTTGTGTTTCGGAAGGCAGACAGTCTTCTCCTTTGCACCTTTTTATCATACTATAAGAGGCGAAAATCATCAGTACGGCAAAAAGCAACATCAGCAAAATACTTTTGGTAATGGCAAAATTGCCAATGCTAAAGATTTGTTGCGGAATGGCAGGAAGAATAAAAGCTCTTGTCAAAAAAACTCCTGCAATGGACGGAATACCAAAAGCAACTGCCGTTTTAATGTTTATCAGTCCTTTTTTAAAGTAAGAAATTGAACCGATAATACTTGTTGTGCCGACAATAAAAAGCGAATAAGCAGTAGCCAAAACTGCATCTACGCTAAATAGGTAAACCAATACGGGCACGGTAAGAATACTGCCGCCACCACCAATTAGCCCTAATGAAATACCAATAAAAACTGAAGCTAAATAACCTACTATGTCCATTGATTTTTGAAATTGATGTTGCAAAATTGCACCAACTCAAAAACCTGTACAGTTACTTTGGTTACACAAGCGTAATTTTATTTCTGCCTAATTGCACCGTACCGTTTTCTTCTAACTGCTTTAACAATCGCGAAACTACCACACGAGCAGTTCCTAGTTCGTTGGCTAATTGTTCATGAGTAATATTTAAGGTTTTGTTTTTGGTCAGCTCTTTTTTCTTTTGTAGTAAAGCCAACAAACGTTCATCAACCTTTTTAAAGGCAATGGCGTTTACAATTTCTAGCAGTTCTTCAAAACGTTTGTGGTACAAACGAAAAATATAATCTAACCATTGCGGATATTCTTTAATAAACAACGATACCTTATCAATGGGGAGAAAAAGAATTTCGGCGTCTTCTTCCACTTCGGCTTTTACTTTGCTTGTTTCGTTATGCAAACCACCCAAAAACGACATGATACAACTTTCACCTGTCGTAATGTAATACAACAAAATTTCCCTACCGTCTTCTTCCGTTCGTATAACTTTTAAAGTTCCTTTGGTAACAATGGGAATAGAACGGATGTGCGAATTTTCGTTAAGAATAACACTTCCTGCCTTGTATTCCTTCCTTATGCTAAATTGTTGTAGTTTTTCTACTAATTCGGGCGATGTTTTAAATTCTGTTATTTGTTGTAGGTTGTTCATGTTAAATTTGATGTTTACACAGTTGTTAGATAGGGTTGCTGATAAAGGTTTTGGGCTTTGTTAAATGGTGGATTATTAGCACAAATGTTTTAATCGAAGCGGCTTTTTCAAAAAAATTATATTACCAAAAGCATTTTTCCCTTTAAACTTCATAATTACAACAGCATAATAGTCCAAAGTTACTATTATTTGGCATTCAGCAGAAGCAAAGGTATCATCAAAGATGAATTGACTTTATCGGCATCCGTAGCTAATCCCTTTTAAAAGTTTAGACTATACCGAAGGTGTTGATTTTACCCAAGAACGTATCAGAGAGAACTATCCTAAACTGAGAAATTTGGAAAATTAACAGGCTATATTAAAAAGAACGAGCGCAGCATTAATAGCCATGAGACCAAGAAATTAAGTAATTAATTATTTTGTCGTTTGGTTCTATACTTTTGGGCAAAAATGTTTTCTGATTTTGATATAGTACTTTCTACATTTCGCTTTGTCTCTTTAATTGAAAAACCAAAATTCTTTTAACCAAATGAAACCGTACTATTATTTTTTATCCCTATTCTTTTTAACAGTTCACAGATTTTAGTATGGAACATCAATAAAAAAGCATCCTTAAATTATTTTTTACAATATGAAAGTACTTAAACTATTAACTGCTCTATTTGCCGTGATGGCTATGTTATCATGTTCGAGTAAGGAGACATACCTGCCAACAGGCAATACAGATGACAACAACATTACTCCTGTTGCTGTCTTTCAAGTTTCGCTCAATAAGTACAAAACAACTCTTTTTAAAGGCGAAAGCACAAATCTTATTCCGTACATTTTCCCTGAAGTAGCCAACAATAAGAAAGTTGCGTGGAAGAGCAATGATGAGAACATTGCAAAAGTTGATGAAACAGGTAAAGTTATTGCAGTTGCCGCAGGAAATGCAACCATTACCGCTACCTCAGAAGATCAAAATAAAACAGCAACCTGCAATGTTGTAGTTACAGATACGTACAACATTCTCTTTATCGGTAACAGTTTTACTCAAGATGCTATAGAGAACCATTTTCTTTCATTGATTACCGCCGCGGGATTAAAAGATAAAATAAATATACATTGGATGCACCTTGGCGGAAGAACCATGGCGGAACATAGTGCCGCATACGTAATAGGAAGTGCAGATTATTATTACAATACCCCAAATTACGGTACTTTGAAATGGATTAACAATGGACTTACTCCCCTCCCTCAAACAGTTAAGAAGTATGAATGGAATTTAATTACAATTCAAGAACATACCGGTAATAAAGATGCCTGGGCATGGAATAAATACCATAAAGATAATATTGAGACCCTTATAAGAAATATCACAAACGACCAAAAAGGGGCTCCCTCATTTATGTATGTAATGGCGGTGGCGTATGGTGATCCAACATTTCCAGATATTCAATCTTATAATAATAAACAGACTGTTCTTCAAAATAATTTTAGTTCCAATCAAATATTGATGTACAATACCATTGTCGGTAGGGCTAAAAAAGTAATATTAGAAACTTCGGTCAATGGAGTTATCTCCACCGGAACGATGTTGCAAAACCTGCGAACCACTTCTGTCAACAACAAAACATCTACCTTGCTTCCCCGGGCCGATTTAACTCGAGATAGTTACCACATGGACAAAGGTATTTCCCGATATGGAGCTGCTTGTACATTCTTTGAGAGTATTTTCTCTCCGGTATTCGGCGTAAAAGTTCCGGCGGCGTATATAGACCCAGATAAATCAGTAAGCCTAACCGTTGATTATAGGACCCCTATTACAACAGAAAGTGCAGCTATTGCTCTTAAAGCGGCTCGAAATGCAATTGAAAAGCCGTTTGAAATAACAGATATGTCGGGCCTTTAATCGAAAAAAATATGAAAACTTTTAAATATCTATTGCTACTTTTTGGCCTTGCAGCAATAGCCGCTTGTGAAAAAGGCCCGGGAGCAGGGCCATCTGGAGATAATACTGCGCAGCCTATTTTGGTGTCAGGTGTCTCCCTAAATAAAAACGAGGTAACGTTGTTCAAAGAAGGAACGGTCTCTTTGGTTGCAACAGTTGATCCTAATAATGCTGAAAATAAAGAAATTTATTGGAATAGCAGCGCACCGAATATTGCCTCGGTAGATGATAAAGGCGTTGTAACAGCACATAGTGAAGGCGAGGCGACCATAACCATATTAACCGCCGACCAAAGCAAATACGCTACCTGTAAAATTACTGTTAGAGGACTTTATAGCATCCTTTTTATAGGAAACAGTTATACCCAAGAGGGAATAGAAACATATTTTCTTAACATACTTAACGAGACTGACGTACGCAATAAAGTCAAAATTACCTGGATGCACAAGTTTGGACTGACAATTAAAGGGCATAGTTCTGCATACGCAACAGACAAGTCCTACAACCGTCACAGATATGCTCCGGGCTTATCAGGGTGGCAAAAAGATGCTGGTCAGGTCTCTTTGCAGGATGTATTGAAAGGTACTGAATTTGATTTAATTGTTCTTCAGGAAAACCCGGTTAGCCAAGAGGGTTGGGCTTGGAATAGTACAAGAAAAAGTGAGGTTGAGGAGTTGATGAATAAGATAAAAGCCGACCAAAAAGGACAACCTAAGTTTGCTTGTATGATGGGGCAGGCATATGCAGATCCGGCTAAGGTTCCGACAGGATATAATACTAATGCGAAAAATATATTGACAAGTAATTTTGAAGGTAAACAAGTGAATATGTACAACGCTATAGTTGGGCATACACAAGGAATGGTTACAGAGATGCCTTTTGAGTTTGTAATTCCTTGGGGTACTACACTTCAAAACCTACGTACGTCATCTCTTAACACCACCCACAAGATGGACATGACAACAAATGGCGTATTTGCCGACTTGGGAATAGGGCGTTATGCTGCGGCGTGCACTGTATTTGAAAGTATTTTTACGCCTGTTTTCGGTGTTAATCTTGATGGAGTTGCCTATACGGACAATACATCTCTGAGCGAAGATACTGGCAATAGTAAATACAAAACAGCCATTACCACCGTAAGCGCTTCAATCGCATTAAAAGCAGCTCGATTGGCAATTGGAAAACCATACGAAATTAGTGTGGTGAATTAAGAGTCATTTGTTATTTGTGAAAATTGCAGAGCTCTTGCTCTTCGGAGTTGCGAACTCCGAAGCCTTATTATAGGATTTTTAATCAGAACAAGAAATTTGTGTTGGAATTATCTAATGACGTAAGCCAAAATGGAATTAAAAATTTTGCGATAGGTAGGCCGTCATTGTTCCAAAGGAAGCACTTTGTGGCAAATGTCGAACAGCAAGTTATCCTGTTTAGTTAACAAAAGCCCATACCATGCAGAGTGCCCATCAGTCAATAAAATGATTGCATTTTAATTCTATGCTTCAATTCGTTTTCTGTCATTTTAGTCTAACGTTACACTGCCTATAATAATATAATCAAAGTCGTCAGAATTTTCAGTTACAAGTCCGCCACCAACTGTCACTGAATAATATTGTGAAAGAGGTTTAAAGGTTGCCTTTTCATATCTTGATCTAAGTTCAAGCAAATCACTTGTCAAATTTTACCTGTTAATGGTCTTGTCAGTTTGACTAAAAGCTTATCGCCTCCTCTGTCAGAAAAAATTGTCCCAAAAAGATTTTCTTTCCAATCCCAAGGTTCACTTACTATTATTCTTACTGTTTATCCTTTTAAACTCATTCGTTGGTTGTGTCGTTCTAAAATAACCGTTAACGATTCGAGGCTTGGTGTTCGGGCGGGAAAATCCGCAGGAACTTTCACGGTTGAACGTTAGCCCGCCTGACGCCAAACCATTGTTAGTGGCTGGGCTTTTTGTCAAGCGTTTCGTTTCGGCTAAAAAACAAAATTTTCGTTTCTGTGAACGATTTTACATTGTTACATTCAACGACTGAATTTGTCCTTCAGCGATTTGAAAATGATAATACAAAACAACAGGACTGCCTTCAAAATTTCCCGAAACTTCTGCTGTCAAAACGCTTTCTGTTTCAAATTCTTTGTAGTCCAAAGGTTTCTTAATGGTTTTGTATTTTTCGTTGGCATTTGCAATCCAATTTTGAATTTCTGTTCTGCCTTTGTAAGTGTTTCCTTCGTCTAAAACGATTGCTGTTTCTGAAAAACAATTTGCATAAGCAACGCTGTCATAATTGTTTTGTGCCTCTACTAAATTGGCTACTACTTTTGGTAAATTCATTGTTCTAAATTTTTGAGATTATTAAATGGTTGGAATTGTGCCACCGTCAATTACAAACTCTGTTCCTGTCAAATAGTTGGCTCTTGGCGAAGCCAAGAAGCCAACTATTTCTGCAACTTCTTCGGGCTGTGCAGGTCTGCCGATTGGTATTCCGCCCAACGCGTACATTACGCTTTGTGTGGCTTGTTCTACTGAAATATTTGAACTTTCGGCGATGCGTTCCATCATTCGTGTTGCCGAAGTTGTCATAATCCAACCCGGTGAAACCGTTAAAACTCTTACGCCTTTTGGCGAAACTTCGTTTGATAAACCTTTGCTATAATTGATTAAACCTGCTTTTGCAGCCGCATAAGGCAAAGTGCTATCATACAAAGGCAATTTTCCTTGAATTGATGCAATGTGAATAATTACACCACTTTTTCTTCCTATCATTTGCGGTAAAAATCCTCTGTCTAAACGAACAGGTGCAAGCAAATTGATTTGAATAGTTTCTTCCCAATCTTCATCGCTCAAAACCGCAAATCCACCGCCTTGGGTTTCAGAACCGCCCAATGTGTTTATTAAAATGTCTAATCTTCCGAACTTCGCTAAAATTTCCGAAACTACTTTTTGCGTTCCTTCGGATTTGCTTAAATCTGTCGAAATAAAGGATAGTTTTTCGTTTGGTTCTTCGGGTTCGTTTCGTGCTGTAATAATCACGGTTGCACCTGCATTAAGCAATCTTTCGGCAATGGCTTTTCCTGTGCCTTTTGTTCCGCCTGTTACCAAAGCAATTTTGCCTTGTAACTCGTTGTTGAAATTAAATTCTTGTCCCATATTCTAAATTTGGGTACAAAGTTGAGAAGTATAATCGTTTCAGTCAATTACTGAAAACCGAATTGCATATGGATAAATTTTTCCCCTATTGTGCATTTTGGAACATTGAGCTACATTTGCAAAATGTATGAAAGAAAAACTCCTTTAAACCTTAATTGTGGTTTGGATTTAATTGGCGAAGTGCTTTACGGCAAATGGAAAATTCGTTTGCTTTGGTTTATCAATGACGGACACCAACGCCCAAGCGAACTGCAACGCAAAATTCCCGATGCTTCACGCAGAGTTTTGAATATACAGCTCAAAGAGTTGGAAGAACACGAATTGATTACAAAAGTTATTTATCCTGTCGTTCCGCCAAAAGTAGAATGCAGTCTAACCGATTTCGGGAAGTCGTTAATTCCCGTCATTTCTGCATTGGGAAATTGGGGCGATGAACACGAAGAACGGCTACGAAATGTGATTTTAAAAAAGTCGGGAAAATAGTCGTCTTGTCGTTGGCTGTGCTGTCGAGGTTAGCCTTGCCACTAACGGGGCAGGGTATTGCCGAAGGTGGGGGTTTTTAGCACTGAAGTTCACGAAGAACGAATGTTGAACCTTGCATAAATGTACAATCGAAGCCGTTCAGCCCCGCTTTTGGCAATACGATGTTACGTGCTGTTCTTTTATTTCTTCCCACTTTTATGTCGTCCTGTCTTAAATATTTTCAATGTTGTTTCTTGTTGTTTGCTTGTCAGGTTGCCTGTCGCCATAGATAGGGCCAAATAACTATTTATTGATTTGTTGAAACCATTTAAGTCTCTCAGATAAATTCCTGTTGTTCCTTTTTTTGGGTCTTTTGCCCATATAATTTTTCTATATTGATTGTCAACCGTGTCAATTGAATAATTAGTTTGTTTGATTTCGTTTGGAATATAAACAGCAAAGTCAAATTCGGTTTGTTCGTATTTGCATTTTGCAATATAGTCACAACCTTTTCCAATCGTGCTGTCTTGAATTGTCGCAGGTCGAATATTCATAACATTAACCTTCGGTGTATTGGTCTGGTCGTAAGTTATTCCTTCTTTCATAAACCGATATGATAATTCATTTCGCCAAAATCCATTTTCTAAATATTCTTGGGAAGTTTGCTCAAAGTCGCTGGAATAATAGCCAAAGTCAAAACCAAACCACATACTATCACCTTTAATTTTTCCGACATAAGAGTCTATTCCTTTTTCAGTAACTAGTTCAAAGTCGGCAGGAAAGTCAAAAAGATAGTCACCGACTTCAATAGTTTTCCATTGTCCGTTAGATTCCTTTTCAGTCTGTCCGCAACCTAAAATTATTGTTACGAAAAATGTTAGCAGTCCTTTCATTTGTTGGTGTCGTTTCAGTATAGCACATAACGGGCCGCGTATTGGCGATGGGCGGGATTTTTAGTACTACTGTTGATACGAAGAACAAATGTTGAATTTTGCACTTCCGTTGATACGAAGCCGTTCAGCCCGCCTATTGCCAATACGATGTTAGCACCAGTTTTTCTTATTTCGTTTCTGGAAACCACCATCCTTCGTGTTTGTGTTTATATTCTTTATTTCTGTCGTCAACGATTATTATTTCACAAGTAAATGGACTTTCTAAATAGTCGGAATTACTTGCATATGGTCTTATTTGTTGCAAATCAAATTCAATTGTCATTGTTGCCGAACTAACAAAATTCATTGTCGAACCACTACTTTCAACTAAGGTCGGAAACCACTTATTCCAATGGTCAATTGAAGATTTTATTTGGTCAATTAAGAATTCGGTCGGTTCTGCAATGTTTTTTAAAATGTCAACTGTTAGTTTATTGCATTTTGTTTTACGAGCCTGTTTCAATAAATGTCCCATAAAGTAGTCGTCATTTATATAGTTCATTAAACTAATAAATGAATGTCCAAAGTTGTGAGAAACACTTTTTAAAGGCTTGTGACTTGTCATTCTTTTACAATTTTTTCTATTGAAGGTTTGTCAACACCCAAAAGTTCTAATATATTCTTTGCTTTATCTTTGTCAACAATTAGTGCTTTGTCAAATTCGTCCATAAGTCCGCAAACATAAAGTCGTTCGTTAACGGTCATTCCGCCAAGTCCTTCAACTTTTCTAATTGCTTTTATTATTTCTTGTTCTGTCATTGTTGTATGTCGTCCTAAAATTGGTGCTAACTCTCAAATATACGAAGTTTGTATAAATGAAAATTTTGTAAAATGCTGTATAATAGTTGTTTGCTGTTTGGTTTTTATGCGGATATACAAAATACGAAACAACATAGATATACAAAATGCGAATGTGTAGTTTAATCAAACTGCCACCCATTGATGGTTGTATAAACTATTCAATCATTACTCTGCCTCAGCACCATCTCTCGCATACATTTCCGCAATAGCCGGTGCATATTTCTTCTCCACTATGCGGCGTTTCACTTTTAACGTAGGTGTAATTTCACCTTCATCAATACTAAATGGATTGCGTTTGATGATAAAATGCTTAATACGTTCAAACTTGGCTAGTTCATTGCTTATTTTCTTGATGTCTTGTGCCATCCAATCGTTAATTTCCTTTTCGGCAATAAAATCGCCCTCACGTTGAAAAAATTCTTCTTTCAAGTTAAAAGTTTCCTGCAAGGTTTCTTTATTAGGGATAATAATAGCCGTGATGTATTCTTTTTTATCGCCGATTAAGAACAATTGGTCAATTTTGGGGCTTTTAAGATAAACATTCTCTACCGGTGTAGGATAAACGTTTTTACCGTAAGCATTTACAATCATATTTTTCAGCCTGTCGGTAATCTGTAAATTGCCTTTATAAAAACGGCCAATATCACCCGTATGAAACCATCCGTCTTTGTCAATAGCTTCTGCGGTTTCGGCAGGTTTGTTGAAATAGCCTTTCATTACACAATGCCCACGTACAATAATTTCACCTTCTTCGCACTCAAAGTTTTCGTTAAACGTATCGTGGGTTTGTATATTGATGATTTGTTTGGTGTCCACGTTTTGTATGCCAACTTCAATGCCCGGAATTACCCGGCCAACTGTGCCATAAACCTGTCTATGGTATTCGGTTACGGCCATTACGGGCGATGTTTCTGTTAAACCAAATCCTTCTAATATTTTAATGCCCAAATTGCCGAAAAACTCGCCCACATTTTTGGGCAGTGCAGCACCGCCCGATATCATAAATTTTAAACGCCCTCCGGTTTTTTCCTTTATTTTACTGAACACCAATTTCTCGGCAATAGCTTTTTTGCTGCTCAATATCAATCCCGGATTTTTGCCTGCTTCTTTTTTCTCACGATAGGCACTTCCAGTTTCCAAAGCCCAAGTAAATATCTTGGCTTTCATACCACCTGCGGCAGTTCCCGATTTAATAGCCTTATCGTGTATGCGCTCCAACAAACGTGGAACACAGTTCATTACCGTTGGCCTAACCTCACCCATGTTTTTGGCCAAAAGCTCTAAACTTTGGACAAATGCAATTTTACATCCCTGCGCACAGCAAACGTGATAAGTGGCGGTACGTTCAAATACGTGTGATAAAGGTAAGAAAGAAAGGAAAGTCTCCGTTTCATCAATCACAGGGATTTGCTCCAAACAAACTTTTACGTTCTCTACAAAATTATGGTGGGTAAGCATTACGCCCTTTGGTGTTCCGGTAGTACCAGAAGTATAAATTAACGAAGAAACATCTTGTGGTTTTACCGCATCACGCATTTGGTTAACGGTGGCCAGTTCTTCTTCGCTAACAAGTCTGTTCAAAATGTTCTGGTAATCGATAATTTCAATATTCAGCCCTTCTGGTAGTGTTATTTTACCATAATCGGCAAATGCCGGAATAATATATTTAAGCTCCCTACAATTTTCGGCAACTTTTAAAATCTTCCTGAATAAAAATGGATTGCCCACCAAAATGGCCTTAATTCCCGAATCGTTAATGATATAAGCAACCTCCTGTTCCGATAGGGTAGGGTATATGGATACGTTGATTACACCAATCTGTTGTATGCCTTGGTCGTAAAAAACATATTCTGGCGAATTTTCTATCATTAAACCCAATCTATCGCCCTTTACAATGCCTTTCTCCAAAAAGAAAGCGGAAACAGCATCGGCTTTTGCCAAGGTTTCTTGAAAAGATATTTCTTCCCAGTTTGCACCTTTTTTATGGATTAAAAAAGTTTCTTGTGGTTTGTGGATATGCTTTACAACGTTGCGCAATAGCGTTGGTACGGTAGAAAATTCGCTGAATGATACCATGTTATACGATTTGGAATGATTTGAACCAACAATGATAAAGTATTGTAATTAATAATACAAAATCAATTTGGTATTGTTGGTAAAAAATGGCATATAAAAAAGGCATCAATATTATTTATTGATGCCTTTTTTATAATTGAATGCTTTTGAAAATTACACAGAGAAACTCTCTCCGCAACCGCAAGTTCTGCTAGCGTTAGGGTTTATAAAGTTAAAACCTTTGCCGTTCAGCCCATCAGTAAAATCCAATTCTGTACCAGCTAAATACAAGAAAGATTTCATGTCCAAAGCAATTCTGATACCTCTATCCTCAAAAAACTGGTCGCCCACTTTTTCTTCATTATCAAAATCAAGATTGTACGATAAGCCCGAACAGCCACCACCTTTTACAGAAACACGTAAAAAGTAATCAGAACCCAATTGCGAATCCTGCATTAAATGGTCTATTTTTTCTTTTGCTTTATCGGTTATAGTAATCATGATATTTACGATTTTAGATTTACGATTTTAGATTTTGCAATCTAAAAATTCGTAAACTCTGTTTATTAAAGATTTGACAAATCGTCAATCGTAATTCGTCAAATCTAAAATCCCTTAGTGGTGCGATTTAGGCAATTCCAATGCTTCCAATCCGTTTTTTACACGGTAATCGTTAATAGCAGATTTAATAGCATCTTCTGCTAATACCGAGCAGTGGATTTTCACTGGAGGTAAAGCCAATTCTTCTACCAAATCCATATTGTCGATGGTCAAAGCCTCGTCAATAGTTTTGCCTTTTAGCCATTCGGTAGCCAATGATGACGATGCAATAGCCGAGCCACATCCAAAGGTTTTGAATTTAGCGTCGGTAATTACGTTTTCATCATTTACTTCAATCTGCAAGCGCATTACGTCGCCGCACTCTGGCGCACCAACCAAGCCAGTACCTACATTTTTTGCTTCTTTATTTAAAGTACCAACGTTGCGAGGGTTGGTGTAATGGTCAATTACTTTATCTGAATATGCCATGATATTTTAAATTTTAGATTTACGATTTTAGGTTTAGTCTGCCATCGTAAACGGTTATTCTCACTTTATTTATTTTTTGTGATTTACAAAATCAATCGTAATTCATAAATCTACAATTGTCAATTCCCTTAGTGTTCTGCCCACTCAATTTTGCTCAAGTCGATACCTTCTTTGAACATTTCCCAAAGTGGAGATAAATCTCTCAAGTGATTAACTGCTTTTTTGGTATTTTCTATTGCATAATCAACTTCTTCTTCGGTAGTAAACCTGCCTAAACCAAAACGTATCGAAGAGTGTGCCAAATCATCAGAAAGACCTAACGCTTTTAACACATAAGACGGCTCTAATGAAGCAGAAGTACAAGCAGAGCCCGAAGAAACCGCTAAATCTTTCATCGCCATCATTAAACCTTCGCCCTCTACGTATTTGAAAGAAATATTGGCAACATGAGGTAAACGGTGTTCTTTATTACCATTTACGTAGCTCTCTTCTAGCTGTGTTAAAGCATTTTCTAATTTATCGCGTAAGCCAGATAAACGTTTGGCTTCTTCGTCCATTTCTAAACGACAAAGTTCACATGCTTTACCCAAACCAACAATACCCGGTACGTTTAGCGTTCCCGAACGCATACCACGCTCATGGCCTCCACCGTCCATTTGGGCAGTTACCTTAACTCTTGGCCCTTTTCTACGTACATATAAAGCACCAATTCCTTTTGGTCCATACATTTTATGTGCGCTAAAAGCCATCAAATCAATACCATCAGCATTTACATCAACCGGAATTTTACCTACGGCTTGTGTAGCATCAGTCATGAACAATGCACCATGTTTGTGGGCAATTGCCGAAATTTCTTTAACTGGTTGAACTACCCCAATTTCGTTGTTTCCGTACATGATAGATACCAAAATAGTTTCTGGAGTCATGGCGGCTTCAAGTTCCTGAAGGTCAATTAAACCATCTTCTTTTACTTGCAGATAAGTAACCCTTGCACCTTGTTTTTCTAAGTGTTTACAAGTATCTAATACCGCTTTGTGTTCGGTAGTAGCGGTAATGATATGATTACCTTTATCTGCATACATTTCAAAAACGCCTTTAATTGCCAAATTGTCAGCTTCGGTAGCGCCAGAAGTAAAAATAATTTCTTTTTCTGTACAGCCAATTAATTTTGCAACTTGTTCGCGGGCATAATCTACGGCCTCCTCGGCAACCCATCCAAAAGCGTGGTTACGGCTTGCTGCATTACCAAATTTGTTGGTAAAGTAAGGCAACATAGCTTCTAGCACTCTTGGGTCTAGAGGGGTAGTAGCGTTATTATCTAAGTAAATAGGAAGTTCCATTTCTAAATCTTGTCTTAATTATTATACAAAGATACGAAAAAAGTTTGCGAACAATTATAAATAATGGCTATGATGGTATAGATAAAACCTGCATTTTTACATTCTGATAACCTTAAATCTATGAACAAGATAGAACATATTGGTATTGCTGTGGCCGATTTAAAGAAAGCTACCACATTGTACGAGAAATTGCTGGGGACAAACTGTTATAAAACAGAACGGGTAGAAAGCGAAAACGTAGATACAGCCTTTTTTAGAACAGGTGATAACAAAATAGAATTATTGGCTGGTACAGCCGATGATAGCGCCATTGCTAAATTTATTGCCAAAAAAGGAGAGGGCATACACCATATTGCTTTTGATGTAGATGATATTTATACCGAAATGGAAAGGCTAAAACAAGAGGGTTTTGTGCTGTTGAACGAGCAGCCCAAAAAAGGAGCGGACAACAAGTTGATATGTTTTGTACATCCGAAAACTGCAAATGGTGTATTGATAGAACTTTGTCAGGAAATACGATGAGTGAAATGTCTTTAGCTAAAATAGTAGGCAAGGATTTTGAACTGCCTGAAGAAATTTCTGAAACACAGTTGAGAGCAGCATTGGTTAAGGCCTTTGAATATCTGGTAGAAGATGATTTTCCGAAATTGGTACAAATCCTTTATCGTGCCGATGTTGACCAAGATAAATTAAAGCGCTTGTTAGAAAGTGCCGAAAATTGCAGTTCTGGAGAAGTAATAGCTGATGCTTATATTGCTAGGCAAAAAGCCAAATTGGAGATTTGGAATAAGTATTCTAAATCTTAGGTTTCCGTCATTGCGAGGTACGAAGCAATCTTAAAGCATACTGTTTTACGTTATAGGATTGCTTCACTACGTTCGCAATGACGAACTGTCTATTACTCTTCCTCTTTAGAAAGCGCTCTTGTGGCTACTTTGCCAACGCTAAGCCCTTGCACAATTATTGAAAACACTACAATAAAGTAAGTAATGGCCAATATTACGGGTTTGTGTGGGCCTTCGTCAATAGAAAGTGCCAACGCAATGGAAACACCACCGCGTAAACCTCCCCAAACCAATACTTTAATAGTGCCTTTGCTAAATTTATTTCTAAAAGGAATTACCTTAACAGGGATATAAATTGACGCAAATCTTGCGAAAAGCACAATTAAGATACAAATGATGCTAATGAGCCAATAATTGGTGATGTTAGGAATAATCAATAGTTCAAAACCAATGAATAAGAACAAAATAGCGTTCAAAATCTCGTCTATCAATTCCCAAAATTTGTTCAGATAATCCTTAGTAGTTGCCGACATAGCGGTTCTCTTGCCGTAATTCCCTATTACAATACCAGCCGCAACCATCGTTAATGGGCCAGAAATGTGCATGGCTCTAGCAATTAAATAACCACCCATTACAACCGATAAGGTAATCAGTACCGATACTTTGTAATCGTCAATTTTACGCATGGCATTAGAAGCTCCCAAGCCCAAAAGTGCGCCCACAATAAAACCGCCGGCTGCTTCTTTAACCAACAACCACGAAATATGGCCGAAAGAAATATCGATATCGCTACCTTGTGTTAACTGTAAAATTACGGCAAAAACTACAACGGCCACACCATCATTAAACAGTGATTCGCCTGCAACTTTGGTTTCTAATGATTTCCTTACTTTGGCCTCTTTTAAAACGCCCATTACCGCAATGGGGTCTGTTGGAGAAATTAAAGCGCCAAAGAGCAAACAATATAGAAAAGGAATGTTTAAGCCTAACAATGGAGCAACATAAAACAGTAAACCACCAACAATAAAGGTCGAAATCACTACGCTAACCGTAGAAAAAATTACAATTGGCCCACGTTGCTCTTTTAAATCTTTTAAATTGATATGGACAGCCCCCGCAAATAATAGAAAATTAAGCATAGCACCCATTAGTACTTCGGTAAAATCTACATCTTTTAACAGATTGGAAAAGTGAGTGAAAGTATCGGGAAATAAATGTCCGGTAATAACCAAAATTATCGACGACAGCATGGCGATAATCATAATGCCGATAGTAGATGGCAGCTTTAGGTAACGAAGATTGAGGTACGAAAAAAACGACGCAAGAACAATGAGAACGGAAAATGAATAATATAGTTCCATGGAGTATTTTTAAAATAGAAAAGTTTGCAAGATAGTTAAAAACGCCGTTTATCGCAAGTCTAACGAGGTTTTTGCAACGTCAAGCAAGACAAAATAACAAAGTTTGGCAAACGATAAAAAATATTGAGCGCAACACTTGTTTGTATGGAAAATAATCTTGATATTTGCACCTCTAAAAATAAAGATAAAAAGATAAGAGGCACTCATCAGCGTCGTTTGCCAGCAAATTGCAAGGGTTGCGTTGAGGTTTCAAAATAAATTTTAATAGATATGAAACCATCCCGATGTATCGGGATAGCTTCATCACCAAAAAAAAGATAAATAAAAAGATGAAAAAAGATTTGCATCCATCAAGCTACCGATTTGTTGTATTTAAAGATATGTCTAACGACTATTCTTTCTTAACAAAATCGTGTGTTGAAACTAAAGAGACAGTTAAATGGGAAGATGGTAATGAGTATCCTCTTTATAAATTAGAGATTTCTCATACTTCTCACCCTTTCTATACAGGTAAAATGAAATTGGTTGATACAGCAGGTCGTATCGATAAATTTAAAAACCGTTACGCTAAGAAATAATTTTAGCTTAAAAAAACATATTTTTTTTAAAGCCCACGATTTAAATCGTGGGCTTTTTTTATTTTTGTTGCTTATGGCAATCAACCTCTTTGATGATAAGTCTTGGCTTTCGCTCAGACCTTTAACTTTTACCCGGCCTGTTGCCGATTTAAGAGTAGGGATTTTAACCATCGCCGAAAAATGGGCTAAATATCTTCAAACAGATTTTGGATATCATACCCAAACCTATTTGCAAAAGAAATATGTTGAAGTTGAAGCGCAATTATTTGTAAACGGTTCAATATGCCCCGATTTGGAACTGTTCGAGGCGGTAGTGCAATTAAAAGATGGACAGGTGCTACATGCAGCCGATATTGTTATTGCTTACAAAACAGCCGAGCAATTAAACTATCACAATGCTTTAACTAAGTTAGAAAGGGTAGCTTATTTGTCCAATTTCGTTAAAATAGATTATCCCGAGCAAATTTTTGGCTATAACGATGTAGAAATTAAAAAGGACTTCGCTTTGCTTACCAAAGGAAAAACTTCGGGTAGATTAAGCGGTACCAATACCGTCTTAGGCAATGATATTTTTGTTGAAGAAGGTGCTGTTGCCGAATGCTCTACTTTTAATACTTTGCAAGGTCCAATTTACTTGGGAAAAAACAGCCAAGTTTGGGAGGGATGCCATATTCGCGGCTCGTTTGCGCTGTGTAATAATTCGCAAGTGAAAATGGGCGCTAAGATTTATGGAAAAACTACCATTGGGCCGTTTAGCAGGGTAGGGGGCGAAATTAACAACGCGGTAATTTGGGGCTATTCTTCAAAAGGGCATGAAGGTTATTTGGGCAATTCGGTAATGGGGCAGTGGTGCAACATTGGTGCCGATAGTAACAACTCTAACCTTAAAAATAACTATGCGGAAGTGCGTTTGTGGGATTACGAGAAAGAGAATTTCAGAAAAACAGGACTGCAATTCTGTGGTTTAATTATGGCGGACCATGCCAAATGTGCCATTAACACTATGTTTAACACGGGTACAGTAGTAGGCGTAAGTGCTAATATATTTGGAGCGGGTTTTCCCCGTAATTTTATACCAGATTTTGCATGGGGCGGTGCACATGGTTTTGAAGAATATGCTCTTAGTAAGATGCTGGAAACTGCCACATTGGTTTTTGAACGTAGGGATATGAATTTAGATGAAACCGAAAAAGAAATCATATCCCATATTTTTGAGATTACAAAACAATACAGGAGATTTTAAAGCGGTTGAAATGTTGGGAAAGTTGAAACGTTGAAAAGTTCTTGCTGTCAATGTTCCAACCTTAAAACATTCCAACTTTACAACCTTAAAACAATAAATAAAAATGAGAAAAAAAATAGTTGCAGGAAACTGGAAAATGAATAACGATTACAATGAAGGAGTATCATTGTTCTCTGAGATTGTAAACATGGTTAGAGATGAGAAAAAAGGCGACCAAATTGCCGTAATTTGTTCTCCTTTTATTCATTTGAACAGCTTAGCACAGCTTTCTTCTAGTGTAGTAAAAATCGGCGCACAAAACTGCCATCAAAACGAAAGTGGCGCTTATACAGGCGAAATTTCTGCAAAAATGATTAAATCGACCGGAGCAGAATATGTAATCATTGGCCACTCTGAGCGCCGTCAGTACTTTGCCGAAACCAATCAATTATTGGCCGAGAAAACGGTTACTGCTTTGGCAAACAATCTAATTCCAATTTTCTGTATCGGCGAAACATTGGATGAGCGGAACAACGGAAGCTATTTCAACGTAATTGAAAGCCAATTGGAAGAAGGTGTGTTTGGCTTAAGTGCCGAAGATTTTGGAAAAGTAGTATTGGCCTACGAGCCAGTTTGGGCAATTGGTACAGGGTTAACTGCTACACCAGAGCAAGCGCAAGACATCCACGCTTTTATCCGCTCTAAAGTTGAAGCTAAATATGGCGTTAATGTGGCAGATGATACTACCATTTTATATGGTGGAAGTTGTAACGCTAAAAATGCATCCGAATTGTTTGCCCAAGCAGATATTGATGGCGGTTTAATTGGCGGTGCATCTTTAAAATCTCGTGATTTTACGGATATTGTTAAAGCATTAAATTCATAAGAGTTAGTTCTCTAAGAGAGATTGCTTCGCAAAGTTCGCAATGACGCCCCTATTATCGTCTTTACGAGAGTTTACTCCGATTTATCGGAGAGGCACGACGAAGCAATCTCAAACACTATAAAAATCATTCTAATTTTTAATGGAATATATTCAGGTTAGTTTCAATTTAGGACAAATCGAGGAATATCAGCAAGATATTTTGATAGCCGAATTGGGAGAAATGGGTTTCGATTCCTTTGTGGATTCTGCAACAGGTTTCGATGCTTTTATCATTGCCAACCAATTTGATGAACAACAACTAAAAACTATTGTTGCCGAACAGGATTTTGTTTGTGGATACGAAGTGCAAAAAGTTGCCCCGCAAAATTGGAACGAAGAGTGGGAGAAGAATTTCAGTCCGTTAATTATAAATGAAGATTGTTATGTGAGGGCTACTTTTCACGAAGCACAACCGCAATATCAGTACGAAATTATAATTGACCCTAAAATGGCGTTTGGTACTGGGCATCATCAAACTACCACTATGATGATGCAGTACATTTTAGAAACTGATTTTAAAGGTACTACGGTGTTAGATATGGGAGCTGGAACGGCTATTTTGGGAATTTTGGCAGCTAAAAGAGAAGCAAAAGAAATTGTAGCTATTGATTATGATGAGGTTTGCTATCAAAGTGCTATTGAAAATGCAAAGTTGAACCATATTAATAATCTGGTTTCGCTACATGGCAGCAAAGAAGCCATTCCGCAACGGACTTTTGATATTATTTTGGCCAACATCAATAGAAATATCCTTTTAGACCAAATAGAAAGTTATGCTGAGGTACTTAAAAAAGGTGGTTTAATCTTCTTTAGTGGATTTTACGAAACGCTAGATTTAGACATCATTAAATCGCATTGCGAACAATTTGGATTAAACTACCTGAGCCATAAAAAAATTGACAATTGGGTAGCAGCAAAGTTTATAAAAAGTTGAAAGGTTGATTTATGGCTAATCATTCTCTACTTACGGAAATAGGGACTAACATTAAGCAATTGCGGTTGGCACGGGCAAAGGGACAGACCGAAGTTGCCAATGCGCTGAAAATTTCCATGGCGGCCTTGTCTAAAATAGAGAATGGGCAAACTGATATCAATCTTTCCAGATTAGCCCAAATTGCCAAGTATTTTGGAGTTTCTATCATTTCTATGATTTCAAAAGAGGTGGTTACCTCAGCTTCGCAAGATGTGATAGAAGAACTGGCCGAATTGAAAAAACAACTTGCCGAAAAAGATGCCGAAGTAATGAAACTACAAAAGAAAGTAATTGATTTGTACGATAAATTAGGTTTGTAGATGTCCGACCTAAAGAGAATTAAAACCTCTTCCTCAAAGTCAAATGTTTTTTCCCAAACCTAGCGCCTGTTGCTTCATGAATAGCCAACATCTTATCATTAAAATCACCTACCCACGAAAGTTCTAGCTCCTCGTAGTTTTTTCTATTTGGAAGTACATATTCTTTCAGCTTAATAAAAAGAGAAGATTCTAAACCATGCTTTTGATAAGCCTGTTTAGTGCCCATTACAATGGCCCGCATCCTGCTTACACCAGCCCAACGCCTATATGCAAATTGTAGTTTTTGCCATAAACCTAATTTTCCGTCAAACCCTTTTATCATTTGGTTGGCATCGGGAATTAGCACTGTAAACGATGCAGGTTCTCCGTTGACATAAGCAAACCAAATGAGTTTTTCTTCCATAATTACTTCCATTTGCTTAAAGCTCTCTTGTAGGGTTTCTTTTTTAATGGGGACAAAATTCTCGAAATCTTTCCAGCCGTCGTTGTAAATTTCCATCAAATCGTTGATGTATTTATCCGCATTCTTTTTGTTAAAATGTTCGAAAGAATAGGCTGGTTTGCTAGCTACCCAATTGGCAATTTTGGTAAAACGTTCTGGAAAAGGCTTTTTAACCTCTATAATATTGCTGATTTGCTCGTAAGCGGTTTTAAAGCCATAATTGGTAAATAGTTGATGGTAATAAGGCAAGTGATAGTTCATGCCATAAGATGCAGGGGTGAAGCCTTCTACCAGCAAGCCCCAAAAGCTGTCGTTCTCGCCAAAGTTAATAGGGCCTTCCATTGCTTTCATTCCCCGTTCCGTTAGCCAGTTTTTAGCAGTATCGAAAAGGAAATCAGCAGCTGTTTGGTCGTTTATACATTCAAAAAAGCCAATGCCGCCGGTTGGGACTTCGTAGCCATAGGCTTTTTTTTCGTTGATGAAAGCAGCAATCCTGCCAATAGTTTTGTTGTTTTCGTCAGCCAAAATCCATCTTATACACTGGCCATGTTTAAAAAAGGGATTTTGCTTCGGGTCGAATATCTTTTTAATATCTTGGTCTAACGGCCTTATATAAGCCCCATCTTCCCTATATAACTGGTTAACTAGATTAAGAAACTGTTTTTGTGTTTGGTTATTGTTGACTATTATAGCTCTCATGCAGGGGCTAAAATAACAAAAAGCCCCGAAATTTAGGGGCTTTTTGTTGCTGTAATCTTTATATAAGAAAATGATTAATAGTCGTCATCATCGTCGTCGTCATCATAACTATCGAAGCTGTCAAAATCATCAAGAGGCACATCAAAGTCGTCCTCATCTTCATCTACATCCCTTGTATCTTGGATGTCATCTAATTCTTCATCCATCTCCTCTTTCTTAGAATTTGGCTTGCCTGTGGGCTTGTTCTGAATGGGTTTTTTTGGCGTTTTCATTACACAAAAAATTGTTAATTGTCTGGAAAGTTAAAATGCTCTATTAAAGTTACAAAAATCTTTCTAATAGAAAGAAGCTATGTTTGTTTGTTTTTTATTTGGCTCAAAAATATAATAAAAAGCACTTTTGGAAAATTTTTTTTGATTTTTTTAAGATGCCCTGATAACCAGAAAAATACAAGTGTCTATAAAATAAAAAAAGCGTCCTAATTATAAAATCGGGACGCTTTTAACACACAAATGAAACCTGAATTGAGATATACTTTTAGGTTAGGTTAAAAAATATCTTTTGTCAATCCTATAAGAACGCTCTCAGAACAAACAATTAATGTTTGCTTAATTTCTTATAACAAGTTTAGTACAAAAAAAGCTAAGCCGTATGCTTATTTAGTGAGTGGTAGTAATATTTGAGTAAACGGTATTTTATGATGTAAACGGTATAGAAATAGTAACGATAGTGCCCATTTTTCCATTCTGTTTAATGTCTAACTGTATAGCTTTTGCTTCAATCTTATTCAAAAGATTAATTCTTTCTTTGGTTAAGGCCATGCCCTTGCTCTGATGTCCTTCTTTTTTTGCTGCCAATGCGTTGTCTATGCCGATTCCATCATCGGTTATACTAATTAAAAGCATGTTGCCGTCTTTTTCGGTAATGTCGATAGTTACTTTCCCGCCATCCTCTTTGGGCATAATGCCATGCCAAATCGCATTTTCTATAAACGGTTGCAATAACATAGAGGGTATCAAGGTTTCCTCCTTGTCAATTTCAGGACTGATGTTAATCTCATATTGAAACTTTTCTCCAAACCTATTTTTCTCTAAGTTGAGATAAAGATTAAGGTAATTGATTTCCTCTTCCAATGTAATGTAACTTTGTGTACATATTTCGAGGTTTTTTCTAATTAAACGGGCAAATCCGGTAAGTACCTTGTTGGCTGATAGTGTGTTTTTGGTGTTGATGAAATGTTGGATGGAATTCATCACGTTGAATACAAAATGGGGGTTCATCATTGCCTGTAAAGCCTGTTGCTCCAACATTAAAATTTTATTTCTTAGAAGCAACTGTTCCTGTTCTTTGTTTTTTTGTTGTTTGGTAATACGAACACCTATAATATATACTAAAACGGCACCAATAGCAATTACAGCACCAATAAACCACCATGTTTGGTAGAATTTTTTCTCTAGAATCAATTTTATTTTAGCAGGATTGCTCCAGTTGCTGTTCTGACTTTTGGCACTCACTTCAAAAGTATATTCGCCCGGCTCTAGTGAAGAAAGTTCTAATCTTCTGTTTTTTGTTTCTATCCAGTTGCCCGTGTCCTTTAACCTGTATCGATAGGTAATATTCCTGTTCTTAAAGTCCACAGCACTATAATTAATCATCAAGTTTTGCTCGTTTGGTTTAAGCGTAAAAGTTTTTTTACTTAAATCGAGCAATCTTTTATTGTTGATGATAGAATTGATATAGATTTTTGGCGGCTGTGTGTTTTGCAACGAATGATGGTAGGCAAAATAAATCAGTCCATTGTTAGTAGCGAAGTAGGCCGTGTCTGTATCAATATAACAATCGTTCAGATCGTCTGATAAGATGCCGTCCAAATCGCCGAAGGTATTTACTTTTATTCCATTTTTATCTGCCAATATCCTATTGATGCCGGTATTACTAATGGCCCATAAGTATTCGTTTCTTACAAATAATTTATTGATGATATTGTTGTCAAGGCCATTTTTTTGGTTAATAACATGTCGGATTTCCCCATCTTTAAAGATAATAATACCATAGCCATCGGTAGCCATTGCTATACTGCCATCCGCCATTTGGTGCATATCGTTTATCCTTTTGGTTAGCAGTGGATATTTCTCGTAATATTTGTTCAGTTTGTTGTGGTTAAATTCGGAGAGTCCGCTAATGTTGGAAAACCAAAGGTTCTGTTGGTTATCGTAAAAAACGCAATAAGAACGGTCTTTGAAAAAATCTTGCTGCTCTTTGTACTTTAGGGATGAAAATTCTAGTTTGCTTCTATCGTTGATAATCACCACGCCCGAAGACATTGATAAAGTAAGTTTGGCGGCGCTATCGATGGCAAAGTTTTTGACCACCAACATGTGACCGTTGGTTTCTTTTAGAAACTTAAAGTCTTTTATTAACGGGTATGAACTGCTCACCGAACCTAAGCCATAATCGGAGGCAAAAAAGATTTTTTTGTTTTTTTTATCTGCCGCAAGTTGTTTAATCACATTGTATTTGGTTGCATCGGGCAATTTAATTTCTTGTGTTTTTGCTGTTTTTAAATCAAAAATGCTGATGATACCATTATTGTTTCCTAACCATAAACGGCTATCATTGTCTTTAATAATACTTTTAATAATGGTGTTATTTAGACCGTTTTTCTTATCAATAGTATATAATTGGTCTTTAACCTGTGGCAATTTATAGATGCCGTTCTTGGTGGTAAACCATAAATTACCATCATTATCGCTAATAATTTGGTTTACTCCAATACCTTGCAAAAAATGTCGCTGTTTTCCATCGAAACTTATTTCTGTAACACCACTGTTATTACAAATCCATAATTTTTGTTCCTTTACTTGTATATAGCCTAGATTAGATTTTAGTAATTGTTTATCGAGCTGTAATAATGCATGTGGAGTTTTGTTTTTTACAATGTTTAGCCCTTGTTGGTCTATAAAATAGATACCTTCTTTTTGCTTTTTAATAGTTTTGTACGAAAGGGGATAAATGTTTGTTTGTGTTTGCGCAAAATAACCGTTCTTGAAAATGAAATTGGCAGAATTGTTTACTGCCCTGATGTTGCTTTCTTCATCTTCGTAGATAAATACATTTTGATATCTGTGTTCGGTGCTGTTCGATACAATTTTGGTGGTTTTGCTGCCATCCCAAATACCAATTACATTATTGTTTGTGCCAAACCATAGCTGTCCTTTGCTGTCTTCTAGAAAGGAAACTACAATGCCGTTAAAGGTTAAATCCTTGAGCTTGGCATCTGTATTTTCGTTGTGGATTTTACCATCGAGGAAATAGCTCAGTTGCCCGTTAAGTGCCATAAACCAAATTCTGCCTTTGCTATCTTGTCTTAGTTGTAGAATTTGATTATCTGGCAAACCATCATCAACCGAAAAGTTTTCGAAAACTGAACCGTTAAATCTGCTTACACCTGCATCGGTAGCAATCCAGATGAAGCCTTTTTTGTCTTGCAACGTATAAAAACAGTTGTTACTTGGCAATCCATTTTTGGTGGTATAATGGGGCAGATATACGGTTTGGCTAAATGTGTTTGTGATGTAGAAAAGGGAGAAGACGATGAGAAGCAGAATATTGATGAATAGCTTGTGTCTCCCATTGTGTGGATAGAGCACTATCCTTCCTATATCGTCATGCCCAATTTGATTGGGTATCTTAATGCAATATAAAGATTGATTGATTATTGCATGTTGCTTTAAGATTCCCGTTTTCACGGGAATGACGGTAAAGCACCTTGACAAACTATTTTTCACTTTGCAGTACTGCATAAGTTTTCATTTTTTCAAAAAAATCGCTAGCCCTTCTCCTCGAAACGATAATATTTTCGCCATTTGCCAATAACAACACCAAACCATTTTTATTGTGGTATTCCTTCACGTATTTAAGGTTTACAATGCTCGATTTATGTATCCTTACAAATTTATCTTCAGGCAAGATTTCTTCATAATCCTTTAGCACTTTCGAAACGGTGATTTTTTCTCCGGCTTTTAGATGAAAAATAGAATAGTTACTGTCGGCTTCTATATGGACAATATCGTCAATATCTACCAACCTATAACCTTGTCCACTCGGAAGTGTAAGGCGGTTTATTCCTTTCTGTTCTTTGAGAGCGTTAATGTCGTTTTCTAGGTTCTGCAAACTGGCATTTTTGTTAAATGCACTGTGCATTAGGTGATATTTCGATGCTTTCTCAACAGCTTCTACCAATTCCTCAATATCTATAGGCTTTAACAGATAATCTATTGCATTTGCTTTTATGGCCTTTAGCGCATATTGGTCGTAAGCGGTGGTGAAAACTACGGTAGCATTGGCTTCCTGTGCCTGTGGAATTAACGAAAAACCATTTTCTCCGGGCATAGCAATGTCCAGAAAAATAAGGTCGATGTTGTGATTTTGTAATAGTGCTCCAGCTTCGTTAACAGACTTGGCAATACCGCAAATGTTTACATTCGGACAGTTTTCCTGTAACAAAAAATACAGTGAAGAACGTGCAAATTCCTCGTCGTCAACAATTATGGTGTTTAGTTGGTTCATTGGTCATTGGTTTAGGCTTCGACAGGCTCAGCCTGACAAACTGAAAGCTGCAACTAATAAGTAATCACTTGCTCCTCTAAATGTTCGGGCAGTTCGCGGTAATTGTATTTCTGTCCACGCAATTGCGGTTCAAAACCTGCTTCCCTAATTGCTTGTTGTATGCCTTTTGCCGTAAAACGGTGCGGTGCACCAGCGGCAGAAACTACGTTTTCTTCAATCATGATAGAGCCAAAATCGTTAGCTCCGGCATGTAAACAAAGTTGTGCTACCGATTTGCCCACCGTTAACCAACTTGCCTGTATGTTTTTAATGTTTGGCAACATGATACGGCTCAGGGCAATCATACGGATGTATTCATCGCCGGTTACATTGTTGCTAATTCCTCTTAATCGCTTTAATAAAGTACCATCATCTTGGAACGGCCAAGGAATAAAAGCCAAAAAGCCGTTGGCATCGGCAGGTTTTTCGCTTTGCACCTCACGTATCCAAACCAAATGCTCAAAACGTTCTTCTATGGTTTCTACATGGCCAAACATCATCGTGGCCGAAGTGGTAATATCTAATTGATGACAAGCACGCATTACATCTAACCATTCCTGTCCGCCGCATTTGCCTTTAGAAATCAGTCGGCGTACCCGGTCGTTTAAAATTTCTGCACCAGCTCCGGGTAAAGAGTCTAAACCTGCTTCTTTTAAAGTCTTTAAAACTTCAGTATGCGATAGACCTTCTAATTTAGCTACGTGTGCAATTTCGGGCGGGCCTAAAGCATGTAATTTTAAATCTGGATATAGCTCTTTTAACTGTTTAAAAAGTGTAGCGTAAAATTCCAAACCTAAATCTGGGTGATGGCCGCCCTGTAACAATAATTGGTCGCCACCATAACGAAAAGTTTCCTCAATTTTAACTTTATAGGTTTCAATATCGGTAATATAGCTTTCCTCGTGTCCCGGACGGCGAAAGAAATTGCAGAATTTACAGTTGGCAATACAAACGTTGGTGGTATTTACGTTACGGTCTATCTGCCAAGTAACCTTACCGCTCGGCACTTGTATTTTTCTCAACTCGTTGGCCACGTAAGCCAACTCGGCCGTACTGGCATTGTGGTATAAAAAAACACCTTCTTCTTTAGTTAAAAAGTCTAAGTTTAAGGCTCGTTGCAGTAATTGTGCGGTATTCATGGTACAAAGGTACGTATTAATATGATTACACAGATTAAGGGATTGCAAGGATTGATTTTATAGGCATTAATGGATATGTTTTTGAATAATTTGGTTTACTAAAGTTTATTATTCTAAAAAGAATTTCACAGTCGTAGGATTAATGTTAGTGGACAGTTATAAATTATTTAGGTACGAGCGGTGCGTTCCTAACAATAGATCGTTTTTCTATCTAGCAATCCGTTTATCATTTGGAATATTTACGATTCCGCAACCATCAACAAGCCATTTATTGTTTTCTAAAATCATTTTAATAGTTAATTTAAAGTCAGCCCAATTTTTGCCTTTAACTACTATAAAATTTGTTGTGCTGTCAAAATATTCCAATTCAAAACCTTTGTCAGGGTAATCTTGAGCATCAAAGATTGGATCAGCGTCAAGCCCTATTTCAGGCTCTATTTTGAATGCTTCCTCAATCATTGTTCTTACTTCAGTCTTAAAGCGATTAGTTGTCAAATTGTTTGAATTAACCCACTCAATAATGCCAATTGATTTTTTCATTTTGTTGCAGTTGTCAACATACGAATTAATGAATGTCAATGCAATATCCACTGGTGCATTACTTTCGTCAATTTGAGTTTCTCTTGAACTTACTGACTTTGGCTCTGTTGTAATTACCTTCTTTGTCGCTCTTGTATCTGAACTTTGTCCGCACGAAGCGAATAAAAAAAGTGTCGATATGAAAATAATTTGTTTCATGGTTGTTGTTTTAAAATGGCACATGCCCTAATTTACAAAGCCTTTCAAATATCCCAATAATATTTATAACTAATCAAAATAGTATCTTTCTTTCATATGACTACCATAAATACCTCTTAAACAATCCGTAAGCATTAATTCAGCAAACAATCCAACAATATACAATTTAGCAATTCAACAATTCCCCTATCTTTGCGCCCTATGGTAAATTTTAATCGTTTTACATTGACCAATGGCTTAAAAGTTTTGGTGCACGAAGACCAAACAACGCCCATGGCCGTTTTGAATATATTATATGATGTGGGCGCAAGGGATGAAGAGGAGGGAAAAACCGGATTTGCGCATCTGTTCGAGCATTTAATGTTCGGTGGCTCTATCAACATACCAAGTTACGATGAGCCTTTACAGCGTGTAGGGGGTGAAAACAACGCTTTTACCAGTAACGACATCACCAATTATTACATCACTTTGCCTGCCGCTAACATAGAAACCGCTTTTTGGTTAGAAAGTGATAGAATGTTGAGCCTTGCCTTTTCGGAAAAGAGTTTGGAAACACAGCGTAACGTGGTTTGCGAGGAGTTTAAACAGCGTTACCTTAATCAGCCCTATGGCGATGTTTGGCTGAAACTTCGTCCGTTGGCATACCAAAAACATCCGTATCGTTGGGCAACCATTGGACAAGATTTGGCACAGATTGAAAATGCCAAAATGGAAGATGTAAAGGCGTTTTTCAAAAAACATTACAATCCACAGAACGCCATTTTGGTAGTAGGAGGCAATGTAAAAACCGAAGAAGTAAAAGCGTTGGCAGAAAAATGGTTTGGGCCAATCCCAGCAGGAGAGAAATATCATAGAAATCTACCTAAAGAACCCGAACAAACCGAAGCTAGAAGTCTTACCGTAAGTGCTAATGTTCCTTTAAATGCAATTTATATCGCTTTTAAAATGCCTGCAAGGTTAGATAACAATTATCAGGTTTTTGATTTATTGTCAGATATTCTATCGCAAGGGCAGTCGTCGAGGTTGTTTAACAGCTTGCTGAAGGAGCAACAGTTGTTCAGCGAAATCAATGCCTATATTACAAGCAGTTTAGATGAAGGTTTGTTTGTGGTAGATGGAAAATTAGTAGAGGGCGTGAGCATGGAACAAGCTGAAAATGCCATTTGGACAGAGCTGAATAAAATAGCAACGGAATTGGTGAGCGAAACAGAGTTGACCAAGGTAAAGAACAAATCCGAATCGATTATGGTGTTTGGCGAAATGAGCTTGTTGGACAAGGCCATGAACTTGGCCTATTACGAACTGTTGGGCGATGCCGATTTACTGAATGTAGAAATCAATAAGTATTTGGACATTACTGCCGAGCAGATACAACAAGTAGCACAACAAACTTTTGTGAAAGAAAAATCATCAACCTTATATTATTTGGCCAATGCTTAACAGAACAATAGCGCCTGCATTTAAGCAGGTAAACGATATTCATTTTATTCAGCCCATTGTAAAAGAACTGGCCAACGGCATACCTGTTTATGTAGTAAATGCCGGCGAACAGGAATTGGTGCGCATAGAATTTATTTTTGACAATGTAAATTGGGATGCTCAGCTGCCTTTACAGGCAGTGGCTGTAAACGGATTAATTAATAGCGGTACACAAACGTTAAGTGCTAAAGAAATCGCCGAAAAGGTAGATTATTATGGCGTTTTTCTACAAACGGAGTACAATGCCGATTATACCAATATTACGCTTTATACTTTAACCAAGCATCTGCATGCTGTACTGCCAATCTTACGGTCAATTTTAAATGAAAGTATTTTCCCACAGTCGGAACTGAATATCTATAAGCAGAACCAAAAGCAAAAGTTACAGGTGAGTTTACAGAAAAACGATTATTTGGCCCGTAAAACTTTTGCCCACGCCATTTTTGGTGATACACCTTATGGTTCGGATATTAAGTTGGCCGATTATGACCAGCTTTTGCAGAACGATTTGCTGAATTATTATAAAGCTGCTTATCAACCACAGAACTGTACTATTATTGTCGCTGGTAAATTTTTGGAAAAAGACTTTGAGATTTTGAACAGTGTTTTTGGTGGAACTTGGCAAAATGCAGGAACTTTTGAAAAAAACAGTTTCCATTTTGAAACAAAGGGAGGCGAGGATATTTATATCGAAAAAACCGAAGCATTGCAGTCGGCTATAAGAATGGGTAAATTAAGCATTAATCGTACCCATACAGATTTCCCGGCATTGCAGGTTTTAAATTGTGTGCTCGGTGGTTATTTTGGCTCTCGCTTAATGGCCAACATACGCGAAGATAAAGGTTATACTTACGGTATTGGTTCGGGCATTGCTTCTTTAAAACAAGCGGGATATTTCTTTTTGGCTACGGAAGTAGGGGCAGATGTTTGTGCTAACGCCCTAACGGAAATTGAAAACGAAGTTAATTTGTTAAGAACCGATTTAATACAGGAAGAAGAACTAGCGTTAGTTAGGAATTATATGCTGGGGTCGCTATTGGGAAGTTTGGAAAATGCGTTTTCCCATGCCGATAAGTTTAAAAATATCTATTTTGCTGGATTAGATTATAACTATTACGATAACTATATCCACACGGTTAAAAATATCAGTGCAGAGCAATTAAAGGCAATAGCCAACCAATATTTGAATTGGGATGCAATAACTAAGGTTGTGGTAGGAAAAAAGTAATTCTTACGGTAGGCTAACTTTGTCAATCTTTTTTGCAGTGTGCTATTAAGGTTGACAAAGTTGACTTGGATTAAATACACTGTTTAACAGATTTATCGCATACGCTCGAATTGACATAATCTTTTAGTACTGTTTTAAGAGCGTAATTACGCCATCCATCGTACTGGCCACAATAGTTGTTGCATCAATCACTTTAAACGTGTTTATCATCGAGTTATCTATTTTATGTGCCCATAAGGTAGAATTGTTTTTAAGGTCGATACAATAAATAACACCGTTTCTAGTACCAAAAAACAATTTGCCCTCTTTCTCTATCAAGTCGGATGGAGTATGTTCGTAGCCGTAACCTACGTTAATGCTAAAGGCTATACCCTCATCGGTTGCGGTAGTTTTGTAGGCCACAATATTATCGTTCATGGTTTTGCCATACACATAAGCACTATCGGCCGATAGTCCTATTGATTCTCTTACCGTAGCTTCCTTGTTACGCCATAAAGTTTCGCCATTTTGGGCATTGATAGCGGTTAAAACTCTATCTGGAGCGGCGATAAAAACAATGCCGTTGGTAGCTACTGGCGTACACATCGCAGGAGAAAACATACGGTTGGCACTTCCGTTGTCCCACTTCCAAATCAACGTTCCATTGTTCTTATCCAGTGCATATAAATGTCTTCCCCAAGAGCCGAAGATAATTTTATTTTGATAGATAAGCGGTCTGCCTACAATGGCGCCTTCTACTTCCGAAAACTGCCATTTCAATTTTCCAGATTTAATATCAAATGCGCTAAAAGTATGGTCGCTAGCCCCAATAAAAATAGTTTGTCCATCAGCAACAGGCGAACCTAATACAGATTTTTTAGCAGTGGCTTTCCATGCCAGTTTTCCTGTCGTTAATGCTAATGCGTAGATATTGCCATCACCAGAGCCAAGAATAACTAAACCATTGGTAATTATTGGAGAGGAATATATAGCGCCTTTGGTTTGGTAAGTCCAAATAAGTTTGCCAGTTTTCTTATTTAAAGTTTCTATTAAGCCGGTACTATTGCCAAAAATCACAAAATCATTACTGTAAGCAGGTGTATTGACTACGTTAGCACTGGAATGATAGGTCCATATCGCTTTTACATTGCTATATTTTTGATTGATGCCATAATCTGGTCTGTCATAAGTTTTCCCATCATCTACAAAAGTTTTTAGCGCAATTTTTCTCCAAACGGGTAAAAGTGGCTCAGTTGGTTTTTTTGTTGCAAAATAAACCGTGTCTTTGGTCATATCTACAATATTGTAGCCTCCAATGCTGTCTTGTGCCCTTAAATTGGAACGGCCCATAGTGCCTTCAATACCTTCAAAGTTGTAGGCTTTATTTCTATGGCCATGTCCACAGATGGCATATTGTATGTTTTTCTTTTTTAAGCGGTCGATGGTTTCATACCAGTTATCCAAACTGTTATCTAAGGGATAGTGGTTGATATAAATAACAGGCATTTTTTTAGGAGTTCTATTTAAAACGCTATCTAGCCAAACGGTGGCATCACGGGGAATATGACCATCGCTCATACGTACGTACGGGCCAGAAGCACAGGCAATAAAACGGTAGCCTTTGTGGTCGAAAGTGAATTTATCATACCCAAATTCTTTGATGAAAGAAACACCGCCAGATTCAGACCAACCTGTATCGTGATTGCCGGGAATGACATAGAATTTTTTGTTTAAGCCAGAGAGGATTTCCTTTGCCAGTTTCAGTTCCTCGTTAGTGCCCATTTCGGTAACATCACCAGTAACTAGTACAAAATCAATATCTTTTTGTGAGTTGATGTCGGCAACGGTTCGGCGCAAATCTTCTTCTCCGGTTGCAGTACCAACATGGGTATCAGTTACAAAAGCATATTTAAACTGCTGTGCATAACTGAAATTGGCAATCAATAACAAGATTGCAATCAACAAATTCTTCCTCATTGATGGGTAACTCCTTAAAATAAATAGGAATTGAAATTAGGATAAATATCTGTCGAAAAAGAATTGAAAAGAAACTTTAAGATATAAGAATAGATTTTCCATTACTGAATCAATTAAAGTGTGATTAAATTCTACTTGTTGTAGTTCTCGTATACTAACACAGGCTTGCCGTTTTCACATTGTACAGATGATGGCGGAAGTATAGCTTCACAAGTCGACATAATGTTCCATTTTCTGTTATAATCGGCTTGGAAACTAGTATATTTTGCCACTAAACTTTCAAACTCGTTAACATTAATACTTGTACTATAACCAAGATATCCCGTTGGTCCGCCACAGCCTTTTGAGCCAATTGCGATAAATTTTAGCTGGTAGGTTTCGTTATCACAACTGCTACTTTCTGCCAACGATTTTATTTTTGTAAAAAGCAGTTCAAGTTCCTGTTCGTCTTGGTTCTTACTTTTTTCCTTATCGCAGCCAGTAATAAATAAAAAGGCAAAGAATGATAAGCAAATAAGATATAAGTATGGTTTGTTCATAATTTAGGTTTTGTAGCTAGTACGTAACAACTGGTATTAACGCTACAAGCTAACAGAAAAATAGTAGTAGTATTTTTGTAAACCAAACCCGATGGAAGCGAAAATACTTTTTGTTTTTGTCATCTTGAGCTTGTCGAAAGATTGTTTGTTAGCTAGTATATGTTTAGAAAGGCTCGGCATGCCAGTGTGAGTGGGCAGGGCCAACAAAAAGATTGAAGTGTACAGCGGGACTGTCGCAACCGTATGAAAAACAACAATTGCTTTACCAAAATATAACAATTGCAATTTCATTTTAACCGGAAATATTGTATCTTTGCCCGGCAAATAATAATTCGTAATTTATTTGCTATGCAACTTGACCCCCAAAAATTTATTGCTTTAGGTTTAACTTATGATGATGTGCTTTTGGTACCATCATATTCTGAAATTTTGCCCCGTGAGGTTAACACTAGCACTTTCTTGACCAAAAAAATCCAATTGAATGTTCCTTTGATATCGGCAGCAATGGATACTGTTACCGAAGCCGAATTGGCTATTGCCATTGCGCAAAATGGTGGTTTGGGCATGTTGCACAAAAACATGAGCATTGAAAGACAGGCCGAAGAAGTGCGTAAGGTAAAACGTTCGGAAAGTGGTATGATACAAGACCCTGTAACCTTGTTGGAAACGTCGGTAGTTGCAGATGCCTTTAAGATTATGAAAGAACATAAAATTGGAGGTATTCCGGTGGTAAGTTCAGATAACAAGTTGGTAGGTATTATCACCAATAGAGATTTGCGTTTCCAAAAGCAGATGAACAAACCTATTGCCGAAGTAATGACCAAAGATAATTTGGTAACAGCTCCCGAAGGTACTACCTTAAAAGAAGCGGAAGAAATTTTGCAGAACCATAAGATTGAAAAGTTGCCAGTGGTAACTCCAAAAGGTGTTTTGGTTGGCTTAATCACATTTAGAGATATTTTAAAAGTAAAACACTATCCCTTGGCATGTAAAGACGAAAAAGGTCGACTACGCGTGGGGGCTGCCGTAGGCGTAACTGCCGATACCATGCAACGTGTAGATGCTTTGGTAAAAGCAGGTGTGGATGTGATTGCCATCGATACGGCTCATGGACACTCGAAAGGAGTTATCGATAAACTAAAAGAAGTGAAAGCAAAATATCCCGATTTGCAGATAATTGCCGGAAATATTGCAACCGGTGCAGCGGCAAAGGCATTGGCCGATGCGGGTGCGGATGGGGTGAAAGTGGGAATTGGGCCAGGTTCAATTTGTACCACAAGAATTATTGCCGGTGTGGGCGTACCGCAACTGTATGCTGTTTTCGAGTGTGCTAAGGCTTTAAAAGGTACTGGCGTTCCGGTAATTGCAGATGGCGGTATTAAGCACACCGGCGATATTGCAAAGGCAATTGCAGCCGGAGCAAGTACGGTAATGGCAGGTTCGTTATTTGCAGGAGTGGAGGAAAGCCCGGGCGAAACCATTATTTACGAAGGTCGTAAATTTAAATCATACCGTGGTATGGGGTCTATCGAAGCGATGGAACAAGGCTCTAAAGACCGTTATTTCCAAGATGTGGAAGATGATATTAAAAAATTAGTGCCAGAAGGCATTGTAGGACGTGTGCCGTATAAAGGAACATTGGCCGAGGTAATGTATCAATATATTGGCGGTTTGCGTGCTAGTATGGGCTATTGTGGAGCAGCTACCATTGAGAAATTACAGGAAGCGCAGTTTGTACAAATTACCGCCGCAGGTATGCGTGAAAGCCATCCACACGATATTACTATTACCAAGGAAGCACCGAATTATACAAGTAAGTAGTTACAGATTGTAGTAATAAAAAAAAGCGTTGCCAATATTTGGCAACGCTTTTTAAATACTATACCATTTTTTACAATGGGTTTTGCTCGCAAAGTGGATTACGTTGTCTTTCTAATTCAGGGATAACCCATTGCCACCTTATGTCGCCAGCAGGTACAAATCTACTTGTTTCGCCTACCGCTTTCTCATCGTACATGTTAAAGTTAGAGGCCAAAGGATCTAAATTGGTTGGATTGGTATTGTGTTTCCAACCATTTGCCGCACCGCCTTGGTTGTAACCTGCCCTTGGAGCTGGGCCACGATCTAAATTCATGTTCAATCGTTTTAGATCTAAGAAGCGGAAACCTTCGCCCCAAAGTTCAACACGTCTTTGAAACATAATTTCATCTGTAAGGTCATCCCCAGTTTTGGTGCTTAAAACGTAGGCTGGGTCCCTATCTTTGGCCACCACAAATAAAGCATTGCGGGCATCGCCTTCTTGTGCGCCTCTTGCATAGCCTTCGGCCATAATCAAATACATCTCTGGCAGGCGTACAAAAGCTAAATCGGCTGTAATAATAGCACCGTTATAAGAAGCAGATTGACTATCCGGAAAATCTATGATATATTTTTGACTCATCCATTTAAAGATATTCCCTCCTGGAGGAATTACTAATCCGGGGTAACCAACAGGGTTTTCTACCCAAAGTTGCTTACGAATATCTGTACTGGAGATTTTTTCGTAAAGTAGATTATTTATAGCTCTTGGCGTATTCTTGTTGTATGAAATGTTGGTATTGGATATATAGCTGTAAAAATTGAACAATGTGGCTGTTTCAAGTGTTGGTTGTGCTATTTTTGCCCATATCCATTCTTTGTTGGTCGCATCGGCACAACGTCCTTGCTTATAGTCGTAGCAGGATTTATCCATTTGTGCGCCAGAGTTATCTACTACCAATTTGGCCATTGCAGCCGCTTCCAACCACTTGCCTTGGGTAAGTAGTACACGTGCTTTTATAGCTCTTGCCACATGCACGTTAATGTGCATTTTAGTTGAACGTTCAAAAGTTACATGAGAAAGCAAACTTATGGCTTCATCTAAATCCGAGTTGATTGCCGTATAGCATTCTTCAACAGTAGATCTGGCCTTTGGCTCAGTAGATGATTCCATTCTAAGGACAATGCCCAATTGGGTGTTGTTGCCTGCACGATCATAACGTTGGCCATATAGTTGTACAGCGCAGAAGTGCGAAAATGCCCTGTAAAAAATAGCTTGGCCTTTGATATAATCCCTTTCTTCTTGCGGGCCTTCGGCGTTGTCTATGTTTTCTATCACCATATTGGAATTTGCGATAATTTTATAGATGTACTCGTAAATATGGCGGGGATATTGGTTGGATACATCTCTGTGGCGTGTCCAATCGGTTTCTGTACGGAACTGTGCATTGCTTTTGGTATAAACAAGGTCGTCGCCCAAAAAGTCCATGTACAGCATATAATACATATAACCCATTTTAGGTGCATAATCGCCCTTGTCGTACATAATACGGTGAATACCGTTAATAGCCATCAAGGCGTTTTTGGTATTCTCAAACATGATAGATTGGTCAACCGCACTCGTAGATTTTGTTTCCAAAAAATCTTTACTACAGGACAATATTGTTGTTGCAATAAAACCACATATTATTAAAAAAATCTTCTTCATGATTTATAAAGATTAAAAAGTTAATGATAAACCAAAAGATGCGATAGTAGAAGGCGGATATACATCGTCATTTCCAAGGTATCCTGCCTGGAAGTTCCTTCTTGGATACAATCCTTTCCTAGCGGTCAGCAACCAGGCGTTATTTGCCGAGAAATAAATCAGAGCATCTGATATACCTTTGGTCTTTAAGAATTTTTTAGGTACGCTGTACGATAAATTCACATTGGTTAACTCGAGCATATTAGAGGTGGTTAGCCAACGGGTAGTGCTTGCCGCATCTATATTTGTTTGCTTGGAGCCGGCTCCTCCAGCGGTTACAATAGATACATCGGTAATATCGCCGGGTTGGCGCCATCTTTTAAGCAAATCTTCATGTCGGGCACCATAAGAAAGGGAAGTTATCATAAACGACCGATATCCGCCGTCATAAAACTTGCTGCCCAATTGATAATAAAAATTAAAGCCCAGGTTAAAGTTTTTCCAACCAATATCGGCTCCAAAACCACCGGTTAATTTTGGCATTGATGCGCCGGCATATACATACTTGGCTTTATCAATGTTTTCGGTGTACATGGTGCCATTTATTTCTTTTAGCTCACCAGGATTAAATGTAAATTGGTCAAGGTCGGCTAAAAAGAGGTTAAAGCCATCATCCGGATTTACTCCATACCATTCTTTTAGATAAAACTCATAGCGTGAGTGTCCTGCCTCAACTTTATATGGAGAAGAGGTATATGGGTCTAAGGGCAGCGAAGTGATTTTGTTTTTGAGGTATGTAGCGTTTAGGTTGATACCAATATGCCAATCGTTGGTTTTAAACACTTGAGTGTTTAAAGTGGCCTCTACACCTCTGTTATACATGGAACCAGCGTTTTTATCAATGCTTCCTACTCCTGCCGAAATAGGCTGTGGAACGCTGAATAGCAAATTGCTCGATACCCTGTTGAAATATTCTACCGAACCTTTTAAACGGTTGCCAAACAAGTCAAATTCGGCTGCTATATCAAAACTTTTTGAAGTTTCCCAAGTAAGTAATGGGTTGCCCAAGCTCGATTGGGCATATCCCGGTTCACCATTATTGTATGGGGCATAGGTTGCCCTCCACGGATAATAGCTGTCCAAATCATCGTTGCCTACCACACCATACGAAGCTCTCAGTTTAAGTTGGTTTACAAATTTTATATTGTTCATAAACTCTTCCTTATCAATAGCCCAGCCGGCACCTACCGACCAAAAATTGCCCCAACGTACATTGTCTTTAAAGCGGGAAGAGCCATCTCTTCTGAAAGATGCGGATGCAAAGTATTTCTCGTTATAGTCGTAATTTAATCTCGACAGGTAGCCCTCTACCCTGTAGTTGTGGGTGTATGAATTGGGTAGCGCATTAACTTCGTTAAAATTGGCATATTCAAAGTTATCGCCATCAATGGTTTGGGTTTTCATAGAAGTGGTAAGATACCAATATTGGTATTGATAGCTCTCATGTCCCAAAAGCACATCTATATGGTGGTTGCCCAAGTTTTTGTCGTAATTTAGCAATTGCTGGAATGTCCAAGTGGTGGTATTAGAGCTGTTTTGTGCCGACGTGCCTGCATTGCCTTTTTGCTCGTATTTAAAGGTTCCGTCCCAACTGCGGTACATGTTAGAGCCTATTGCACCGTTTGCGGTAAATTTCAGGTCTTTTAATAACTGTACATCAGCATATCCTTTAAGATTTAAGGTTTGGCGAAGATATCCCTTATAGATATTATGTACCTCGTAAGGGTGGTTGCTGCCAGAAAAATTGTCCCTTTTTGGAACAGTAATAGTGCCATCGGTCCAGCCAGAACCAAAGTCGGGAATTTTATTGCCCTCGGCATCTAAAATATATTCGCCTGTGGCCGGGTTGTGCAAATGTATAGGAAAAACATTGCCTATATAGCGGGTAGCCCTAAATGGGTTGGAAATAGCCCCACTGGTTTCTAACTGCTCGCCGTCTGATTTGGAATGGCCTGCGGTAAGATTGGCACCCATTTTAAGCCATTTGGTAATTTGCGAATTGGTGTTGGCCTTTGCGGATATTCGGCTGAATTTTGAACCGATGATAAAACCTTCTTCGTTCATATAGCCCAAAGAGGTATAATAATCCGTTTTTTCGGACCCTCCACTAATAGAGATATTGGTGTCGTGTCTTTTACCTGTTTGGGTAATACCACCGTACCAATCCGTATCATCTGCCCAATGGTTAACGGCATTTGGGTTTAACTTTCCATTACCGTCGAACAATTCTGATGCGCTCATCAAATATGGGTTATAGCCCAAACCCGCCAATACTGATGAATTTGCCAAAGCATTGGCTTCAGATACAGTCTTACTATCGTTTAATATAAAGGAGTTGCGTTGGGCTTCCCAATACAATTCCATAAAATCCTTGTCGTTTAAGCGTTCGTAATCCGAACTTTGGCGTGAGGTTAAGCCAAAGTTATATTTGGCAACAATATTAGGTTTGCCCGATTTTCCTTTTTTAGTATTGATGAGCAACACGCCGTTTGCGCCTCTAGCACCGTATAATGCTGCCGACGAAGCGTCTTTTAACACGGTAACGCTTTCAATATCATTTGGGTTGATACTGCTAATAGCATTATCATATGGTATACCGTCCAAGATAATTAACGGACTGTTGTTGGCATTAAAAGAACCAAGACCACGAATGCGCAGTGTAGGTTCTGAACCGGGTTGTCCGTTAGATGTTCCCACTTGTAATCCCGGTGTTGTACCGGTTAATGCTTGAGTAACTTCGGTAGTCGGCCTATTTTTAAAAGTTTCTTCGCCAATTACAGCTGCCGAACCCGTAAAGGTGCTTTTCTTTGCGGTACCATATGCAACAATCATCACTTGGTCTAGTGTTTCCAATTGCAAGGCCATTTTTACGTCAATTACAGTACGTCCATTTACCGAAATTTCCTTGTTTTGATATCCTATCGATGAGAATACCAAAATATCGTCTGTTTTTACTCCGGTTAGTCGATAATTCCCATCGATATCAGTAGAAACACTCTTTGTAGTTCCTTTTATGGCTACATTTGCAAGGATAGGTTTTCCATCTTCTAGGGAGAGAACCTTTCCGGTAACTTGTAATTGTTGTGCCTGCTTTGTATCTGGATTGGTTTGGTTTGTAGCTGAGTTTGCATCAACCGGTCGCTTTTTGTACAACACAATTGTTTTGTCTTCTACGGATGCTTCTAAGGGTTGATTTTGAAGAATTTTGTCTAAAAAATCTTGTAAAGGCATATTGTTAGCAGCTATAGAAACAGGTTTTGTTTCTTTTAGATGGAAAACATTGGCATAAACAGCATAACCTGTTTGTTGGCGAATGGTTTCTAATATAGTAGCTAAAGGTACTCGGTTTACTCTGAGGGTTATAGTTTGGGAATAACTGGCGGCACTTACATGAATGAATCCCACCATGAGAAAAATAATAACTAGTCTCAATATTCTAGATAAGTAATGCTTCATTAATTCGTTTGAGATTTGGATAATAAAAATATGTTTAGGTGTTGGGCTATTTGAGGAAGAAATTAAAGTCGTTCCTTATTTTAAAGACGCAAGCCTTCCGTCTGTCCATATGATCTATTGGTAAATTGCCTCCTTCCTGCTTGTATTATTAATGATAAGTCGATGTGTATTGTTATGTTCCGATTTTACACGGTATTGAATGTTACTACTTTCTAAAAACCGTAAAACCGTACCAAGTTTGTCTGTTTTAAAGGCATTTCCTATAAACTGATCCATCGGAATGTTGCCTTCATATTGGATGGTGAGATTGTACCAGCGTGCCATTTCTCTCATAATTTGGTCAAATGGTTTGTCATCAAAAGAAAACTGTCCATATTTCCACGCAACAACTTTCGAAACGTCTACTTTATTGATTTTTGTTTCTGTCCCTTGTAAAGTAGCTTGTTGGCCGGGAATTATTCTATTGATACTCTTAGAGGAATGATTGATAATTTCAACAGCACCCTTAACCAATGTTGTTTTTTGCTCTGGTTCTTCAGCATATGCCGAAATATTAAATTCGGTACCTAATACGTTTACAGTTTGGCCATTACTCATCACTTTGAAAGGAATATTTTTTCCAGATGAACGTAAATGTTGTATTTGAAAATATGCCTCGCCTTCTAACTGAACAATTCGTTCTATGGGAGAGAAGCGGGAAGGATAAATTAACGTGGTATTGGCATTTAGCCAAACTTGAGAACTATCGGGTAAGATAACTTTATAATTACCGCCAATAGGGGTTTTTAATACCAAAGTTTCGGAAGGAGTGGTTTTATTATTGCCCACAATCGATGAACCATCCAGATAGGTAATATCTTTGCCTACGATGATACCGGACTGACCCGAACTTAAGTTGATGGTACGGCCATCTGCAAGTGTTAATGTAGCCTTGTTTCCACCTGGTAAAACATCAGTTGCTGTACTGGCAATAGTAGTACTGGCGATTTTTTGGGGTTTAAGAACAAAGTAAAAAATAGTGACTGATATTAATATTATTGCTGCAGCATAAGGTATCCATTTATATAGCCATTTGGATGATAAGGCTTGTTGTGTCATCGTTTTCTGCGCTACCTTATCGAAAATCCGTTGTTCGCGTTCTTTAGCTTCGGTGTCATTCCATAAATCCCAATAAAGATGAAGATCTGAAATCAGCAAATCATCTTGTGCAAGTCTGTCTATCAATTCCTGATTTTCGGATTTTGCGTTTACCCACCTCTGTAAATCAATGGTTTCTTGGTTAGTAAGCGTCCCGTTTAGATGTTTTCTAAGTAGCTCAACTATATGTTCTGGATTATTCACTTATTTCGTTTTTATATAGAAACGAAATCGCAGAGAGAATCTGTCCAATAAAAAAATAAAATATGAGTTTATGGCTTATTTGGTAAGTAAAAATTGTGTAAGCATTAAGTACATAAATAATCCCCGTTTAAAAAATACCTTTCGGATAGTAGCTGTTGCTTTTTTTTTGGCCACAAAGACCGCATTGGGAGTAATATTTAATCGAGCGCAAATCTCATCAGTAGTGAGACCTTCTAAATAAACCATTCGGAAAACATCGCCCTGTCGCTGTGGAAGTCGATTGATTTCGTTGATTAATGACCTGATAAGTTCTGCGTGAATAAGGTGGGTGAGAGGATCGGACTCTGATAAAACCAAGTCTTCATCTAATTCTACCGACTGACTATTGGTACGATTTTGAACTGACCGAATATGGTCTAAACAAGCGTTACGTGTAGTAATATATAGAAAAGACTTAATATTGATTTCATTTTCGAAATTTCCCTTTAGTTGCCATAACTTAGAGAAAGTATCTGATACAATCTCTTCGGCTATCTCTTTATTGCGGCAAAGCCGATAAGCATGAAATGTTAACGCATTAAGATGTTGCTTCATAAAATGCCGGAAAGCAGTTTCGTTTCCAGCACGGAAGTTGTACATCAAATGGTCTAAATTGGTCATGATTAGCGAAGATACTGACTTTTTGTTTTTTCTGCTATCAATCTTATATAAGATTGCCTAATGTAGTTTTTGTATTCTATTTGGTTTAACGCATTTTTTTAAAATAAAATTTTGTATTGTAAAAAGTTTAATATATTTGTCGACTAAATCCATAGATTATATATAATTAAACCCTTTGAACATGAAAAAAAACTTTACATCCATGCGTTGCTGTTGTAGTAAACAAACTAATAATCCTTTAAAATTACCCATACAGCAAATATTTTAACAATTATTCAAATAATGAACATCAAATTTTACCAGCTAAAAAATTATAGCTATCTATCAATATTAACTGCACTTATCTTAGCACTTTCTACCAATTTTGCTTTTGCGCAAAGCGTACTTACAGGAATTATCAAACGTAGTGATGGTTCTTCTGTACCACATGCCACTTTAAAAATAAGGGGCACAAATATTTCTACCAGTGCAAACGAAAAAGGCGAGTTTCGTATTAGTCCTGTTCCCCAAGTGCCTTTTTACTTACAAGTAAGTTCGGTAGGGTTTAAAGCACAAGATTTTCAGATCCTAAAACCTCAGGATACACCACTGGAATTAGTCTTAGTTGAAAATTCTCAGCTAGATCAAATTGTGGTAACCTCAAGACGGCGTTCAGAGGTATTACAGGATGTGCCTATTCCAATTTCTGTGGTAGGAGGCAACCAAATCGAACAATCGGGAGCATTTAATGTGAACCGTGTGAAAGAACTTATCCCATCGGTTCAACTTTATACCTCTAATCCACGTAACACAGGTATCAATATTCGTGGAATTGGCTCACCATTCGGGTTAACCAATGATGGACTTGATCCAGGTGTAGGGTTTTATGTGGATGGTGTATACTACGCTCGTCCTGCTGCTGCAACATTAGACTTTATTGACGTAGAACGTATTGAAGTATTGCGTGGCCCACAGGGTACATTGTTCGGTAAAAATACTAGTGCAGGAGCTTTTAATATCACTACACGCAAACCTACCTTTACACCAGAAGCTAATTTCGAAACCAGTTTTGGAAATTATGGATACATTCAAGCAAAAGCTGCGGTATCAGGACCATTGAGCAAGGTGTTTGCTGGTCGTATCTCTTTTTCAGGAACACAACGTGATGGATTGGTCGATAATGTAAGAACAGGAAGGGCAACAAATGATATTAATAACTTAGGTTTCAGAGCTCAATTGTTATATAGGCCTGCAGAAAATGTTTCAATAACGTTAGCTGGTGATGTAACCGATCAAAAACCGGATGGCTATGCGCAAGTTGTTGCCGGCGTAGTGACTACCAAGCGTCCGGCATATCGCCAGTTTAATGCCATTATTTCAGATCTTAATTATACATTACCAAGTTTAGACGCTTTTGACCGTAAAATTGATCATGATACTCCATGGAGATCAGGAAACCAGTTAGGAGGTGTTTCGGTGAATGCGGATATAAAATTAGGCCCGGGAACTTTAACATCTACTTCTGCATGGCGCTATTGGAATTGGGATCCATCCAATGATAGAGATTTTACAGGATTAGAAGCCTTGGCAAAATCACAAAACCCTGCAAAGCACAAGAATATCTCACAAGAAATCCGTTACGCGGGACAACTCTCTGAGAAATTAAGTGGTGTAGTAGGTGTTTTTTATATAGATCAAGAAGTTAAGATTACAGGTACAGAAGAGTCTGGGTCGGCACAATGGCGTTTTTCGAAAAGTTCAACCGGTGCTAATGCAAATACACCAGGTGTAACCAACGATGAATTATGGGCCACTCCAGGTCTGCTCGAAGGATATGGTATCTATACTAAAGCGTCTATCAAATCTCAAAGTGCGGCTGCATTTGCCAGTGTAGATTGGGAAGTAATTAAAGGGTTTCACATCTTGCCAGGTATTCGTATTAACTACGATAAGAAAGACGTAAGCTATGATAGGGTTGCAAAAGGCGGGCTAGACATTGCCGCAAGCAGCTACTCTACCGCAGTAAAGGCAGAACTTCAAAAAATAAAGAATGGTGTTTATAGCAGCCAGGCTTATACTACAGATGCTGACGAGAAAAATTTCACCTATTCCGTTACTGCTGCTTATAGACCAAATAGTAAGCTAAATGCTTTTGCTACGTACTCAACAAGTTTTAAACCGATAGGTGTAAACGTGGCAGGATTGCCATCGCCTGCGGCCGGCAAAACAATATTAGATTATGCTGTGATTAAGCCTGAAAGTACTAAACATTATGAGGTTGGTGTTAAAAGCACCCCGCTTGATAATCTAACTTTGAATGTTACTTTCCATAATTCTGATATTGAAAATTATCAGGCCAATGTTCAATCACAGGATTTGGGTGCTAATCGTGGTTATATAGCTAATGCTGATGAGGTGAATGTAAAAGGTGTGGAATTAGATGCTAGTTTCAGGGTCAATCAAAGTTTCTCATTTTATGGAGCTGCTGCTTACACCGATGCAAAATATGTTCGTTTTGTAAACGCACCACTTCCTCTTGAAGAAACTGGTGCAGCGGTATCCTTTAAGGATATCTCAGGAGGAGTGCTCCCTGGCGTATCAAAATGGGCCGGATCGCTTGGAGGTGAGTTTGTTACTGATGCTAAACGGATAGGCAAAAACACAAAATTTTTTATTGCTCTTGATGGATCTTTCCGTTCGTCATTTTCTTCAAGCCCATCGCCGTCTGCCTATCTAAATATTGATGGCTATACACTTTTAAATGCAAGAGTTGGTCTAAAATCTGCTTACGGTCTTTCAGCGTATGTATGGAGCCGTAACTTATTGGATAAAGATTATTTCGAGCAATTATTGCCTGCTGGCGGTAACGCTGGCCATTATGCAGGTGTACTTGGCGATCAAAGAACTTTTGGAGTTACATTGAAATACGCTTTTTAATAGTAAGTCTTAACTAAACCTCTTGGATGAAGAGTAATGGTCGGTGTTTTACATCGACCTTTTTTTGTTGAGTTGATTTGAAAAAGAGTTTTATCTTCGAACTATGAAAAAAATAAAATCGCTATGCGTTTATTGTGGCGCCAACTTTAACGGAGATGAAACATTAAAACAAGCTATTGTAGATTTGACAAAAACAATGGTAGCGCAAGAGATTAGTTTGGTATATGGAGGAGGAAGCGTAGGTGTAATGGGCGTAATAGCCGATGAAATCTTGAAGTTGGGCGGTACGGTAACAGGTGTAATTCCACAGTTTTTAATGGATAAGGAAGTAGGGCATAAGGGCATTACCCAAATGATTATTACCGAAAACATGCACCAACGCAAACAAAAAATGGCCGATTTATCAGACGGTTTTGTGATTTTGCCCGGTGGCTTTGGTACTCTCGAAGAATTTTTCGAAGTGCTTACATGGTTGCAATTAGGTTTACATGCTAAGCCTATCGGAGTGTTAAATGTAGCTGGTTTTTACGACCCACTTTTTGTCCAAATGGATATGATGGTAAAGCATCGTTTCTTGAAGCAAACCAATAGGGATTTGGTATTTAACGAAAGTGAGCCAAATGTACTGATAGAGAAAATGCAGCAATTCTCTGCTACACCAGACGAGGTTTGGTTTAGGGATAGGAATTTGACGTAGTTTTTCAATTACATTGCTTACGCTTTGCTTGTCATTCTGAGTGTAACGAAGAATCTAAAAAATAACTTTATGTTATAGTTGGAACAACAAAATAATTTGAATATTGCTATCAAATCCATTCTCTATTTTGAATAATTTATAATTTTTTTTAACTGTAAATCAGCGTCTTAATTGAAATTTAAAAATAAATACTACTAAATAGGTAGAATTTGTATACTTTTGTATTGTTGATGATAAAATAAAGAGGAAATGATTTTAGAAAAAGTAGAAAGAAACGTAGTTGAGCCTAAAATAACTTTGGTAGGTGCTGGTCCCGGTGATCCGGATTTGTTAACCTTAAAAGGCGTAAAAGCATTGGCAACTGCCGATGTAGTTTTGTACGATGCGTTAGTAAACGAGGCTTTGTTAAATCATGCACCAGAAAATGCCATCAAAGTTTACGTAGGCAAACGTTCTGATGACGAAACTTACTCTCAAAAATTAGTCAACAAATTAATGATAGATTACGCTTTAAACTACGGTCATGTGGTGCGGTTAAAAAGCGGTGACCCATTTGTATTTGCCCGTGGTTACGAAGAAATCAACGTGGCAGAATCATACAGTATCCCTACCGAAATTGTACCGGGTGTTTCTAGTGCGCTAGGTGTACCGGGGTTGCAAAAAATCCCAATGGTTTACGGAAATATGAGCGAGAGCTTTTGGGTAGTTACCGGAACAAATGCGCAGGGCGAAATCTCGCCAGATTTATATGTGGCCGCAAAATCTAACGCTACCATTGTAGTGTTGATGGGTATCGAGAAAATCAAAGAAATTGCTTCGATTTTTAAAGCAGAGGGGAAATACAATTTGCCGGTTGCGGTAATAGAAAATGGCTCATCTAAAGAAGAAAACGTAGTGGTGGGCATTGTAGATACTATTGAAGAGTTAATCGAAGAAAAGAAACTAAGTTCGCCGGCATTATTGGTGTTTGGAAATGTGGTGTCGTTGCATCCCCAATTTAATTCAATACATCAATTCTATGCTATTATGGCGCAAGACGAATATTAAAGATTTTATTACTTACAGTAATATTTTTGTTTGGTTGTGATTAGCCGGGTGGTATGCCCGGCTTTTTCTTTTTTTAAGATTTTCATCATAAATATCGAAACCGGGTGGCTGCGTCATTGCTAGCTTGTTCCGATAGCTATCGGAAGGCAATTGTAATGCTAAACTATATGATGTAATCCGCTTTACGATTAGCTTCGCTGAGCTCACAAACTCGGTTCCCGTCCCGATAGCTATCGGGATCACGGTAATGACGAGAGGTAAAAAAAATAGAATTGGTGAAAGTGCTGTGGCTAAAATTGATATTCATTAATTTTCTAAAATAATTTTCTGTAAAAATTTGCAATGCTCAATCATTTGCCTAACTTAAAACAATTTCTATCCGAATATCATTTATGGAAATCATACATCTAAGTGCAGAGTGTTATCCCGTTGCTAAAGTAGGAGGTTTAGGAGATGTTGTAGGTGCTTTGCCTAAATATCAGAACAAACTAGGCCACGTAGCAAAAGTGGTAATGCCCGCCTATAATTCTAAATTTTTATATGAAAACGAGTTCGAAACGGTTTATGATGGTTGGGTGAGGGTTGGAGCTACCAATTATCAAGCTAGAATTTTAAGAGAAAAAACCAATAAGCTAGGTTTCGATATTTATTTGGTACACATTGCGGGCTTATTTGATAGGGACGGAGTTTACGGTTATAGTGACGATACAGAACGTTTTATCGCTTTTCAAATTACAGCCTTAGATTGGATTGCCCAATGGGAACATCGCCCCGATGTAATCCACGTTCACGACCATCATACCGGACTAGTTCCTTTTATGGTAAGCAATTGCTATCAATATAGCCACTTAAACCAAGTACCAACGGTTTTGACTATTCATAACGCACAATATCAGGGCCAATTTGGTTGGGACAAGCTACATTATCTGCCATCATTCGATTTAATTAATACCAGTAAATTAGATTGGGGCAGTGCCATAAATCCGTTAGCCGCTGCCATTAAATGTGCCTGGCGAGTTACTACGGTTTCGCCAAGTTATTTAGATGAAATCAGTCATACAGCCAATGGTTTAGAAGGTTTATTGGCACAAGAGCGGGGAAAATCTATCGGCGTACTTAATGGTATCGATACCGAGGTTTGGAATTCGCAGAAAGATAAAATGATAGCAAAAGGCTATAACTCCAGAACATTGGAAAGTGGCAAAAAAGCAAACAAAGAAGAACTTTGCCGTGTTTTTAACCTCGACCCAAGCAAACCGCTTTATACCTTTATAGGTCGTTTGGTAGGAGAAAAAGGTGCCGATTTATTGCCCGATATTTTTTACAATGCCTTAGCGCAGAGCGATGGCGAAATTAATATTTTGGTTTTAGGTTCGGGAGATCCGTATGTAGAAGATAGGTTGAATGAAATTACCCATAAATATCCCGGCAGGTACAATGCCTATATTGGCTATAATGAAGCCTTGTCGCATCAGATTTATGCCGGGGCAGATTTTCTGTTGATGCCATCGAGGGTAGAGCCTTGCGGACTGAACCAAATGTATGCTTTAAGGTACGGAACTATTCCTATTGTAAGGCGTATTGGAGGATTGAAAGACACCGTAATTGATATTGGCGATGGGGGTTTCGGCATTTGCCACGACCAAACTAGTGTGTGGGATGTTGGCCATGCCATAGGCAGAGCATACGAATTATATCTCGACCAAAAAAAGGTAAAAGAAATAAGAAAATACATGATGTCGATAGACCACTCGTGGGATAGCTCGGCACAGCAATATATAGATATATACCAAATGTAAAAACAGTAAAACTATGACGGACAAAGTACTAGGAGTAATTCTTGGCGGTGGTCAAGGCTCTAGATTATCGCCATTAACATTAACCCGCTCTAAACCGGCCGTACCAATTGCAGGTAAATACCGACTGGTAGATATACCTATTTCTAATTGCATAAACTCGGGCATCCATCGTATGTTCGTGCTTACGCAGTTTAACTCGGCATCGTTAAACAAGCACATTAAGAATACCTATCATTTCAGTCACTTTTCTAAGGCTTTTGTAGATATTTTGGCTGCCGAGCAAACACCGGATAATCCGGCATGGTTTCAGGGAACGGCCGATGCGGTAAGACAGTGTATGCACCATTTTGTTAGTCATGAGTTTGATTATATCTTAATTCTATCAGGTGACCAACTGTACCAAATGGACTTTAAGGATATGTTAAAGGCGCATATCGATGCAGAAGCGGAAATTTCTATTGCTACTATTCCCGTAACGGCTAAAGATGCTCCCGATTTTGGTATCATGAAAACCGATGAGCAAAGTGTTATTACTTCGTTTATCGAGAAACCAAAATCAGATTTATTGCCAGATTGGACTTCGGACACGGGAGAGGAAATGCAGCGCATAGGCAAACACTTTTTGGCATCGATGGGTATCTACATTTTTAATAGAGATGTGCTGATAAAGATGCTGAACGAAAATCCGGAGGAAAAGGATTTTGGTAAGGAAATTATTCCCAGAGCATTAGAAAACAATCATGTATTGAGCTATCAGTACGAGGGATATTGGACAGATATTGGTAATATATCATCCTTTTTTGAAGCTAATTTGGAGTTGACGGATGATTTGCCACAGTTCAATATGTTTGATACGTCGCATACCATTTTTACGCGGGCAAGGATGTTGCCACCATCTAAAATTTCGGGTACGACTTTAGAAAAAGCAATTATTGCAGAGGGTTGTATCATACAGGCAAGTAGGGTAGAACATTCTGTTTTGGGCATACGTGCCCGTATTGGAAGGGGAACTACCATTGCCAATTGCTACGTAATGGGTAGCGACCGCTACCAAACCCTCGATGAAATTAACGAAGCCAATTCGGCAGGCATTCCTTTGCTCGGTATCGGTGATAGATGTTACATCAACAATGCTATTATCGATAAAAACACGAAAATAGGAAACGATGTACGCATTAACGGCGGTACACATTTGGCCGAAGGAGATTACGGTTTTTACGTAGTAAAAGATGGAATTGTGGTAGTTAAAAAAGGAGCAGTAGTGCCCAATGGTACAGTGATTTAAATATCTTCACTTTAAAATAAAATGAAAGCCTTTCGGAATTCTGAAAGGCTTTTTTTTGATTAATTTTGTGCTTTTACGAACTTATAACGGTTCGGGTATTGCCACAGTGGGGAATTTGAAAACCGTCAGCCGAAGATAGCACTAAAGTTTCATAGTAGCACAACAGTTGATACGAAGAACGAAACCCCGCCTGACGCCAAACCCTTGTTGGCGGTTAGTGGCTTTTGTTGTCTGCTGTCATCGAAAAAAATAAAACGAGGTAATATGAAATCATCTCGTCTTTGTCAGTTCTTTTGGTGCGTAACCAAATTGCTTTTTGAAAGCATAAGAAAAGTGCGATAAGTTTTCAAAACCTAAATCCAGATAAATGTTTGAACTGGTTTGTCCTTTTTCTGTTAGTAAATAATATGCTTCCTCTAAACGCCTTTGTTGTAGCCAATTCCGTGGCGAAACGTTGAATGTTTTTTGAAAATCTCTTTTGAATGTTGCCAAACTTCTGCCTGTCAAATATGCAAATCTGTCAAGGTTTACATTGAAATGGAAATTCTTATTCATAAAGGTTTCCAAATCTATTTTATATGGGTCGCTGAAATCAAACAAAACATCTTTTAGCGTAATGTCATATTTGAGCAATAAAATCAACGCTTCTTTTTGTTTCAGTCGGATAAGTTGTATATCGCTGTTGTTGTTCAATATGTCTTCATAATCCAACAACGACTGCATAAAAGCTGTGAGTGCTTTATTGGGTTCAATAGAAATGTATGCCGATACTTTTTGTTTTATGTCGGATTTATAGTTGTACTCATTGCTGAAATTACGAAGTAATTCTTCGTCAAAAGAAATGGTCAATGATTTGAATTCGCCATTTGCAGGTGGGTATTTTACGAATTTCATTAAGTGGTTTTTCCTTACGGAATATAAATCGCCTTGTTTGAATTGCTTTTTATTTTGTCCGTCATTCAATTCCATAACGCCCGATAAAACAATTCCAAAACTATGGAAGGCGTTAAAATGCTCGCCTTCCCGATAGTCTGAAATGTGACAGGAAAAATTTATTAGGTCTGTTAATTCATTCTTATTCATTGTCCGAAAGATACGATTTAATGCAATTCTCTTGTGTCTGTCCAATCAATAAACAAATTTCGTTCTGCAAATAACCACTTCCCGTTTTGTTTTACTAATTTGTCTTGATAGCGAATGCTCATAATCAATAATGATTTTTCAAAGTTTTTAATGTGATGAGCCAAACAATAGCTTTCGTTTGTAGCTGTATCACCAGTGATAGAAATGATGCTTTGTCCGTTAAAATGTGTTGTTATGTCATATTGTTTCAATGTTTGAAATGCTTCTGCAAGTTCTTTACGCCCGTGTAAAGTTTGAACGGCTTGTTTTTCTTTTCCCATAAAAACATTCACGATTGCGTTTTCGGTAAAAAGTTCGGCTTGTTTTTGTGCTTCTCGATTATCTGCACAATGAGCATAAGTATTGATTAAATCCTGTATTTCTATTCTGTCGGTCATATTATTTGTTGTATTTTGATTACAAGAATATAAAAGCGGCAATATTGCCATTACCGCTATAAATAAAATCTTTTCCATTGGAATGTTGCTTTTTAAACATCAAATTTCACGCCTGTCAATTCTTCGCTTAATGTCCAAAGTTTCTTAGCTGCTTCTTTTTCCAATGCAAAAATTGCAATGCCACCCAACGAACGTGAATCTACATAGCCAACAGGTTCTGTGATGTTGCTTTCTAATAATGCGACTTCATTATTTTCGCAATACACACCGCCTGTTTCATTGAGCAACGGGCTTGTTGCAGCCCAAACAGTAGTTGATGCACCTTGCGGAATGGTTTTTAAACCTATTGAAGTATCGTAAATTGTATTTCCCTTTTCATCAACAACACCTTGTGCAATCAAATCTTCGGGGTTTAAATGACGTTTCAAATCGGTATCCACAATTCCGCCAGGGTGCAATGAATATGAACGCACACCAAAAGATTTTCCTCTGTTATCCAATTCCAATGAAAAGAGAACATTTGCTGTTTTAGACTGCCCGTAGCTTATTAGCGCATCATATTCCCGATGTTGAAAATTTGGGTCATCGAAATCAATTTTTGAAAAGTGATGTCCCCACGAAGAAACATTTACAACTCTTGCTCCATTAACTTTTTTCAATGCAGGAAAAAGCAATGCAGTTAATTGAAAATGTCCTAAATGATTGGTAGAAAATTGCAGTTCGTTGCCTCTGCTGTCTCGCAATAATGGCACAAACATAATTCCTGCATTATTTGCAAGTATGTGTAATGGTTTTCCCGAAGCCAAAAACTTTTCTGCAAAAGCGTTGATTGATTCAGGATTGTTTAAATCCATTTCTTCAATTTGAATATTAGCAATTCCTGCCAAATTCTTTTGTGCTTTTTCTAAATCTCTTGCAGGCACAATAACTGATGCTCCTGCTGATGCAAAAGTTTTGGCTGTTTCTAAACCAATACCTGCGTAACCGCCTGTTACAATTACGTTTTTCCCTGTAAGGTCAATGCCTTTAATAACTTCGCTTGCTGTGTTAGCTGCGGTAAATCCTGAATTTATCGGCTTTTGTAATGTGCCGTTGTAATTATTTTGTGTCATTTCTAATTGTTTTTTCTAAGAATGTTTTGTTTTCTTTCTTCGGAAGCATAAGGATTTTCTACATCATCAAAATCGGTAGAAGTGCTTACGGCTTTCCATTTTTCAAATTCCGCTTTTCTGTCGGCATCAACCGTTTCTAAAACTGTAACAGCATCAGAACCTAATACCAAGTGAACAGGTGGATTTTCGTGATTAACTAAATCGAGAATAACTTTTGCTGCTTTTTCGGGGTTGCCCAATGCTTTTATGGTTTTCAAATAATCTTTCAACGGGTCTAAAACAGGTTTGTAATCTTCAATTTCTTTGGCGTAACTCATAGAGTCGCCACCCCAATCGGTGCGGAAACCGCCCGGTTCAATGGAAGTAACTTTAATGCCTAATGCAGCAACTTCTTTGCTTAATACTTCTGTGAAACCTGCTATGCCCCATTTTGCAGCTTGATAAATGGAAAGTCCTGCCGAACCAACCCTACCGCCAACAGAACTAATGTTGAAAATACTACCCGAACGCTGTTTGCGTAAATGTGGTAAAACGGCTCTTGTTACCTCAATCGGTGCATACAAGTTTACTTCCAATTGGTTTTTAACCTGTTCGTCTGTAAATTCTTCAATTGCACCTGTAATGCCAAAACCTGCATTGTTTACCAAAACGTCAATTCGTCCAAAGTGGTTTATTGTCTGTTCAACTGCCGAATGAATTTGTGTTTTGTCCGCAACATCTAATGTGATTGCAAGAACTTGATTTGGATATTTTGTAACCAAATCATCTAATTGTTTTGGGTTTCTTGCTGTGGCTGCAACATTGTCGCCATTTGCTAAAACCGCTTCTGTAATACTTTTGCCCAAACCTCGTGAGCTTCCTGTGATAAACCAAACTTTTGCCATTTTTATTAATTTTTGTTGTCGCAAATGTCGGTCGAATTTTGAATCATAGATTTGTTGTATGGCTCAAATATATTTTGTTGTGTGGCTCACAAATGTCGGGTGGTGGGTGGGCTTTGGTCTTTTGATTTTTTTAGTCGTGTCGGTCTGTGTCGTTTGGTTGAGTGTCGCTGTGCCATTACCGCCAACGGTTCGGGTATTGCCGCAGTGGGGAATTTGAAAACCGTCAGCCGAAGATAGCACTAAAGTTTCATAGTAGCACAACAGTTGAAGTTTGCACGTCAGCCCCCATTGCGGCAATACCTTGTTGTGCGTTCGTTTTATTGGTACGTCACTTTTTTGAAATACCAATTCCTTGGGTCTATGATTGGCTGTGTTCTACTTTTTATTTCGTAATAGTTCTCTTCGTCCGTGGACAATGTAGTGCGAATTGTTCCTGCGTCTGTTACTATATCTACTGGCAATTCCATCGGGCTGTTGTTTACGTGCATCATATACGTGTCTGGCTTTGTTTTGTATATGTCAATGTCAATGGTGTTTGTAGTTTTTAGATAAAAATCGAATAAAGGTTTTAAAGATTTTCCAGCTGCATTAGAAAAATGCTGTTCTACATCATCCGTAACCAAAAATTCTTTGTAAGGGTATTTTACGTTCGTACTCAAACTTTTTAGTGCAGGAAAGAAAACACTATCGTCCAGCACGTATCGCAAAGTGTGCATAAGGTAAGAACCCTTTGGGTAAATATCCCTATTGATGTCTTTAAAGCTAATTCTCATTCCATCATCTGCTACTATCGGTTTTTGATTTTGGATATTTCCCCTTTGCCTAATCATTATTGAGTCATAAGCTGTTTCGCCACCAAGTTCTCTCATCGCTAATGCTTCTGCATACGTGGTAATGCCTTCCTGTATCCACATATGTGCCCAGTCTTTGTTCGTTACTTTGTTGGCAAACCATTCGTGACCAAATTCGTGAAACAGTTCATCCGAATATGTTCCATTTGGAAAAGAAACAAACTTGAAACTTCCGCTATAAGTAACCATTGTCTGATGTTCCATACCCGAATTGGGTACTTGTGCAAAGCCAATTTTCTCTTTTGCCCAAGGATATTCGCCAAAATATTTTTCCAGTATTGCCGTGTTTTTTTCAATAACGGAAAGTACTTTGTCGGCATTGGCGGTATCTTGCTCCAATACATAAAATTGAATAGGAACTTTATTGTTTTCTACAGTAGTATAGCTTCGTTGTTTGACTTTGTATTTGCCTATATTGAAGACGATGCAATAATTGCTAATGGTATAATTGGTTTTCCAATGCCAGGTGCTTTTTCCTTCTTTGTTCTTTTTTGTGTTTTGTAATAAACCCGGACCGGCAACCGTAAGTCCATTCGGAACTGTTATATATAAATCTGCACCTTTGTCGGCTTCGTCACTCGGATGGTCTTTGCAGGGAAAAAACAACTTGGCTCCCTGCCACTGGCAGTTAATGGAAACAAGCGGATTGTCGTTTTTGTCTTTTGCCCAGGTGAAACCGCCTTCCCAAGGTGGTAGTGCAGCTATTGGCGGATTTCCTTCATAAAAAATTTTAACCAAATGTTTGCCTGTTGTCAATTGTTTATCAGTCGTGATGAAAATTTGGTGGTCTTTGTGTGTAAATTTTTGTGGTTTTTTGTCAATTAGCACGTGGCTAATTTTATAAACTGAAATAAGGTCAAAGAGAAGAGTGTCGGCTTGCTTCAATAAGTCAAGTTCAATTTCCGTATAACCCGAAATTTCTTCCTTTTCAATATTTACGTCTAAGACAAGAGTATAATGTCGAATGTCCATATTTTGCTGAAGCGGTTTCAACTTTCCACCAGAACCAATATTGCTAATGTCTTGTGCCATTAAATTCTGAAAGATGAAGCTCAACAATGTGAGCAAGAGAAATGTATTTTTCATAATTATCTGTCGGTTTTGGGAGATGCCTGTAAAAATGACGCACAACGCTTAGATTTACGCAACTTATCCGTGTATAATTATTTATAAACGTTTAATTTGGTTTATCACAAATTTTGGTCAATATACGAAATTACTGCTGTCGTTTGTTCTGTCAATAGTTATCAGTATTACTAGATAAAAATAGAAAAGAAACTGGAATGATTACTATAAAATTGCAATAGCCGGTTTTTTCTGTTGTCAGTAATTTCAGCCTTTTCTAAACCATAAAAGCGTTTTGCTGTTGTTATACATAAACATCCCATTCAGTTTATGACAGCTACGCATTTGTATCAAACAGGAATTATCGGAAACTGCTCTTATATTGCCCATATTCATAAAAACACTAATATCAGTTGGCTATGTTGGCCCAAATTCGATAGCTCTTTTGTCTTCGGCGGTATGCTCGATGAACAAAAAGGTGGGAAGTGTACCATTTTACCAACTACCGATTATAGTTCACACCAATATTATATAGAAAACACTAATATTTTAAGAACCGAGATTACCGCTACCGATGGCAAATATCGGATTACAGATTTTGCACCACGTTTTCACTTGCACGAAAGGTATTTTAAACCCTTGATGCTCATCCGTAAAATTGAGCCTTTGCAGGGAAATCCCAGAATAAAGATAGCCTGTGAACCTGTTTGCGATTATGGCAAAAGCAAGATGCGCACAGCCATAGGCAGTAACCATATCGATTATATGGGTTGCGATGAAAATATGCGCCTAACCACCAACGTTTCTTTAAACTATATTCTAAAAGAACAGGATTTTGTGCTGAACGAGGCCAAATATCTTATTTTTACCTATGGCTACGCTTTAGATGCCCCCTTAATAGCTACTGCCGAGCATTTTTTTAGAGAAACCACAGCTTATTGGCGTTTGTGGATTAAACATTCTTCCATTGCAGGTTTTTATCAGCCGCATGTAATTCGTTCTGCTTTGGTGCTTAAGATTCACCAATATGAAGATACGGGTGCTATTATTGCCGCCAGTACCACAAGTTTGCCAGAATCACCGGGAAGTACCAGAAATTGGGATTACCGTTATTGCTGGCTTCGCGATTCGTATTATGTGCTAACTTCTCTCAATCACATCGGACATTTTGAGGAGATGGAAAAATATTTTAACTACATTTCTGATATTACTGTTGATACCGATAAACGTTATCAGCCTTTGTACGGAATTACGGGCAAACGGCACATTGTAGAAGAAACTTTGGAACATTTGAGCGGCTATTTAGGCGAACAACCGATTAGAATTGGCAATCAGGCTTATGAGCATATCCAAAATGACATTAACGGGCAGGTGTTGATTTCGATGTTGCCTTTATATACCGACCACCGTTTTGTGTTTTCGGAAAGGGGAGATTCGGTACGTTGGATAGATGGTGTGCTCAAAAAAATAGAAATGACCATCGACGAAAAAGATGCCGGCATTTGGGAATTTAGAAATATTGCCAATACGCATTGTTATAGCAATCTATTTCAGTGGGCAGGGGCAAATGCCGCATTAAAAATGGCAAAAACCATCGGCAATAAGGCTTTAGAAGAAAGAGCCAAAATACTGATAGATAAAGCTGCGGCACATATAGAAGCCTGTTACGATGAAGAAAGGAAAGTGTACACCAATGCCGTTGGAAGTAAGCATTTGGATGCAAGTACATTGCAACTGATTATGATGAATTATTTAGATCCGTCATCACAACGGGCAAAAGACCATTTGGCAGGTTTAGAAAAGGAACTTAAAACCGAAGATGGTTTGTTTTACCGTTACCTACATGCCGATGATTTTGGCAAGCCAAAAACTACTTTTTTAATCTGTGCATTTTGGTATGTAGAAGCACTGGCTTGCGTAGGTAGGGTAGATGAGGCTGTCGAGGCATTTGAAAACATCATTCAATATTGTAATCATTTATTGTTGTTCAGCGAAGATGTTGATGCCAAAACAGGTAGTCAATGGGGTAATTTTCCACAGGCTTATAGTCATGTGGGCTTAATGAATGCGGCTTATCGCATTGCGATGAAATTAGATAGGCCGGTGTTTTTATAGCCTCTTCGTCATTCCCGCGTAGGCGGGAATGTTAAAGAACCATGATAGACTTTTATCGCATTACGATTCCCGTTTTCACGGGAATGACGAAGTGCTTTCCAATATCGACATGAGCAAATCTCTTACTTCGTGATAATCATTTAGATAAAATTTCGCTTCAGAAACTTCGCTACCTACCTTAATAGTGATAGCATTGTTGGGCATTGCCTTAAAAATATCCTCGTCGGTATGGTCATCGCCCATGGCCAAAATAAAATCGTACTCCATTTCGTGCATCCAATTCATGGCGGCTTTACCTTTGTTCACTTCTACATTTCTAAATTCTATCACTTTATTGCCGGGCATAATCTGTAAACCTTTATCGGCCGCTAACACACGTAAATTATTGATGATTTCGTTAGCCCTTAGTTCGCCCAAATCTTTTTCTGTTTTGCGATAATGCCACACCAGCGAAAAACTCTTTTCTTCGATAAAAGTTCCGGGTGTACGGTCGGTGTAGGTTTCTAAAATTGCCTTGATTTCACTTTTCCATTGGTCGTTCAATAAAGGGAGCGAATGCCAATGCTCGTTCTGTTTTTTCTGCCAAGCACCATGTTCGGCAATCATCCCAATATTTAAATGCCCAAACCATTGTTCAAGCGTTTGGTATTTCCTGCCGCTAATTAGCACTAAGCTATTGGCTGGGTCGTTCGAAAATTCCTGCAAAATAGATAACAATTCCTCGTCTGGGCTGGCCTCATCAATGTTTGTTTTAAAACCTACCAAAGTACCATCGTAATCTAGAAAAATAATGCGTTTCTGTGTAGCCTTATATCTGCTGATAATGCCTTGGCTTACTTTATTTACCGCATGTTTTGTTTTTAAGGAATGTTGTAAAAATTTTGCATCGTCCATTCTGCTTAAGAAGTTGCTTGCCCATCTGTTTACGTTAAATTTGCTTACCAAGGCACGCATACTTTGCATCCGTCTCTTTTGTTCTTCCAATGGCATCATTAGTGCGGTAACAATGGCGTTCATCATGTCGCCAATATTGTTCGGATTTACAATAATAGCATCGTTAAGCTCTTTGGAAGCGCCAGCCATTTCGCTCAAAATGAGTACGCCTGTTCCATCTCGGCGGCTGGCAACATATTCTTTACTTACCAAATTCATACCGTCTCTCATTGGCGTTACTAAACAAATATCGGCTACGCTATAAAGTGCAGATAGGGTTTGTACCGAAAACGAACGATAGAAATAATTAATGGGAACCCAGTCGAGCGTTCTGTATTTAGCATTAATATTGCCAACAAGTTGGTCGATTTTTTCTTTAAGTTCTTTGTATTGGGGTACGGTATCTCTAGACGGCACAACAATCATAAACAAAGAGATTTCCCCTATAAATTTAGGATGCAATTGCAATAGCAGTTCAAATGCCTTGATACGCTCTAAAATGCCTTTGCTATAATCCAATCTGTCTATCGATAAAATAACTCGGCCTTGTTTTTCGCTTTTAAGATTATCTATTTCTGCAATTACCTGTCGTTGTAATGGTAATTTTTCAAATTTATCGTAATCAATTCCCATTGGGAAAGGCTCTACAATAATTTGCCTATCATCCAAAGAAATAATATTCGAGGAGAAATTTACTGCCATTAGGCGTGAAGCGGCACTTAAAAAATGCCTAACATCATCATAAGTATGAAAACCGACAAGGTCTGCGCCTAACATGCCGTCTATTAATTTATCTCGCCAAGGGATAAGCCTGAAAATCTCGAAAGATGGAAAAGGAATGTGCTGAAAAAAGCCGATAGTGGTATCAGAAAGTCGCTCTCCAAAACGCTCTCTTAAACGCTCTCTTAATAAAGCAGGCAGACATAATAATTGATAGTCTTGTATCCATATTTTATCTCCTTCAGAAAAAATGGTTTGGGTTGCGGTTGCAAATTTTTCGTTTACCGAAACATAGCTATCCCAGTATGCTTGTTCGAAACGTGCGTAGGTAACCAAATAGTGAAAAACAGGCCATAGCACTTCGTTAGAAAATCCCTCGTAATAAAGATTGATTTCTTCTTGGGTTAAATAAACGGGAACTAAATTGCTTTTGGCTAGTTTTTCGGTAATTAGTGGTTGGTCTTCTGGCGGAATATCTATGCCGGGCCAACCTACCCAAAGCATGTTTCCGTTTTTATAGGCATCGCCCAAGCCTGTGGCTAAACCGCCTTCACTGGCTTTTAGGCTATATTTTCCTTTGTTTTTCGTGATTTTTACGGGTAGTCTGTTCGAAATAATAATTGTTCTGCTCATGCTTGTGTCTAAAGTATCTCAATAATAAAAAGGCATAAAATGGATTTTTGTTTGTATTTTTCTATTTTAAGTGGCTGAAATTATTGGGTATTGTAAGTAAAAGTAGATGAAATGAGTGTTCCGTATTTATTGATTTTCTTTAGGTTTTTGTTAGCTCCGGCAGTTGTGGTGATTTCTTATTTGATGGGAGAACAAGCAGCTTATATAGTTTTGGTAATGATGTTTTTGGGACTTTTATCGGATATTTTTGATGGCATTATAGCCAGAAAAATGAAAATTGATACGGAATTGATGCGTAGGTTGGATAGTCAAACAGATTTGGTTTTTTGGTTGTGCATCGCATGGAGTTGTTATTTAATCTATCCGCATTTGATTAAAGAAAATTTAATAGGTGTAATTGCTTTGGTATTGATGGAGGCAATGTGTTATGCCACAAGTTTAATAAAGTTTAGAAAGGAAACTTGTACGCATGCCTTTGTTTCGAAAATGTGGGGATTAACATTGCTGGCTACTTTTACAAGCATGTTGGGGTTTGGTTATGGCGGTTGGGTCTTAAAAACCTGTATTATTTTAGGCTTGATTTCGCAATTAGATGTGATATTGATTATACTAATTCTACCTAAATGGACACATGATGTGCCTAGTTTTTATCATGCAATCTTGATTAGAAAAGGCGTATCTTTCAAAAAAAGCAAATACTTGAATAGTTAGCTTTTTTGTGCAGTAGCTTTGTTAAATAAGCCTGATAGTAGTGGAAACCAATTTTTAATTGGTTGCAACGGATAGCAGGGCTGAAGTAGGATAGCATTACTATCGGAACACTTTCAAATCAATAAATCTATCTTTGTGCAATGCAAAAGAGCTTTACAGACCAACTTGGTAACGAAATTACCATTAATTATCCGCCTAAGAGGATTGTTTCTTTAGTGCCTTCACAAACGGAACTGCTTTTTGATTTGGGTTTGGATGAGCAAATTGTGGGGCTTACGAAATTTTGCATACATCCTATTGAAAAGTTTGCGGCGAAGCAGAAAGTAGGCGGGACAAAAAAGCTGAAAATTGATGTGATTAGAGCGCTTAAGCCCGATTTGATTATCGGGAACAAGGAAGAGAACAGCCGTGTCGATATTGAATTGTTGCAACAGGAGTTTGCGGTTTGGATGAGCGATATTTACAGTTTGGATGATGCCATGCAAACCATTACAGATATAGGTGCATTGGTTGATAGAGTGCCAGAAGCGACGTATTTAAACCATTTAATTAATGCGGGTTTTAATGATTTGCAAAGTTTGGCTTTAGCGAAAGGGATGGATAGGAGAGTGGCTTATGTAATTTGGAAAGACCCATATATGTTTGCCGGAAAGCATACTTTTATTGATGATATTTTGAGAAAAATTGGCCTGCGGAACGTGGTCGTTGAGAGCAGGTATCCGGAATTGACTTTAGCGCAACTGGAAACTGCTAACTGTCAACTGGTCTTGTTGTCATCAGAACCGTATCCTTTTAAAGAGAAGCACGTTGAGGAAATTCAGTTGGCTCTGTCTAATACTAAGGTGATGTTGGTTGATGGCGAAATGTTTTCTTGGTATGGCAGTAGGTTGGTGAAAGCGGTACAATATTTTTTTGAGTTTCAGAAACAATTTGATGGCTAATTACCATTCCCAAGTACTTTTAGCCAAATTTCTTTATATGCAACATTGCTAATGCCCTGCCCATGTGCTTTTCGGCCAGACGGCACATTCAAATTTAGAGGGTAAATATGTTCATTTGGGATGGCCATTGCTCTATAAGTTTGGTCTATTATTTTGGCAGTAGGTTCTTCTACATGATAGGTAGCATACCAACGTTGGGCAGGGGTAATGCTTTTGGCATAGTACCATTTGGCTATCTGGTTTTTGGCAGAGTAGTCCCATCCACCAGAAAAAGAGATTACTCTATCTACCAAAACTTGTTTGGCAATAAAAGCCGCCATGCCACCACCTTGCGATTGCCCGCTTATGGCTACCAATTCCCATTTAATGTTACCTTGATTGAGGTACATGTTCCAATTTCCGTTTTTATCGTTCGCGGCAAGATATAACAGTAGTTTTTGGAAACGGTTCATAATGGCATCTTGTGGTTCGTCGTTGATTAAATTGGTTACGTTTTTTCCGTAAATTCTTTTTATCCTGAATTTTTCGGCACAATCTACATCGGAAGCCAAATTTTCTTTTATACAAGTAGTGGAAACTGCCGGACTGTTTACATAAGATAGACTAATTACCCTATAACCTTGTTGTAGGGCTGTGGCTAACAATGCTTTTGGGCCATTTGTCGCAATGCCATTTGAGCCGGGTAGGTACAGTAAGATTTTTCCTTGCTTTGCATTCTTATTATATAAAACTAAATGAGGAGTGTCGAAATTTTTAATACTGGCATCTGTAATTGAAGGCTTTATGGACAAGACGTTGATATTTTTGCCCCAAAATTGCTCTGTTGTGTTTACTTGTGCATGAATATGATAATGTATAAGCGCTAGTGTGATGATGAATAATGGTATTTTCATTGTCGTTTTGGTTTTAATGGAATAGACTTGATGCAAGTCGAAACGTTTAATTTTAGAAAGTTATTGTATGCAAATATTTTAAATATATACGCTTAATTATCAATATTTTAATGTTTTTTTAAACTATTGGCCGAAAAATATTATAAAAACCTTTTGAATATTGGCGGCAATCCCTATCTTTGCAGTCCTAAATAAATCCTAACTGCGGAAGTGGCGTAATTGGTAGCCGCACCAGACTTAGGATCTGGCGCTTCACGGCGTGGGGGTTCGAGTCCCTTCTTCCGCACAAAAGATTAAATACCGTTCCTTCGTAAGTTGGAACGGTATTATTTTAAAAGGACGTTTTATAAATTATATCGGTGTGGATACCGTTATGGGCAATGTAGCTTATCTCAATACTCACATCTCAATACTCAAATCTTAAAAATGAACATCGTACAGGAAAAAATTAATGATTTAAACGCTTTAGTAAAAATTACTTTAGCCCCTGAAGATTACACTCCGAACGTAGATAAAGCTATTAAAGAGCAGGCTAAAAAAGCAAATTTACCGGGTTTCCGTAAAGGAATGGTGCCAGCCGCCCATATTAAAAGAATGTACGGAAAGAGCATTTTGGTAGAGGAAATCAATAATATGCTGAACGATAATATCTCGAAATATCTAACTGATAACAATGTTGAAATTTTGGGTCAGCCATTGCCAGTACAGGAAGACGAAACACAATACAATTGGGATTATAACGATACTTTTAACTTTGCTTACGAGCTAGGTTTAGCTCCTGTGGTAGATGTAGAAGTTTCTTCTAAAGATAAATTTACGTACTACAATGTTAAAGCCGACGAAGAAACTTTGACAGAGCGTATTAAAAATATCCGCAAGAGCTATGGTAAAATGACAAATCCAGAGGTTGCTGCCGAAGGCGATGTAATTTATGCCGAATTGAAACAATTGGCTAACGATGGCTCTGAATTTGAAGATGGTATTTCGGCTACGGGTTCTATCCGTACCGATTTAGTTACCGATAAAAAAATCTTAAAAACTTTAGTTGGTGTTAAAAAAGACGATACTTTAGAACTAGATGTAAACAAGGCTTTTGGTGGCGATGCTGCTGCTATTGCTAAGTTATTAAACATCAGTGAAGAGGACGCTGCTGATTTAAAATCTAAGTTTTCGGTAACGGTTAAGAACGTAAACCGTTTAGAAGAAGCTGATTTAAATCAAGAGTTTTTTGATAAGATTTTTGGTGCTGGCGTGGTAACAGACGAGGCTGGTTTTAAAGCTAAAATTACCGAAGAAATTGAGGCAATGTTTAAGCAAGATGCTGACCGTAAATTGCAGAACGATATCTACGCTCAATTTACCGAGCAAACCAAAATGCAATTGCCAGATGAGTTTTTGCGTAAATGGTTAAAGGCTACCAACGAGAAATTAACTGATGAAGAATTGGCTCAAGGTTACGACGATTTTGCCAAAAACTTGAAATGGACTTTAATCGAAAACAAAATCATTAAAGAAAACGACATTAAAATTGACTATAAAGACGTATTTGAAGCCGCAAAACAACGTTTAGATGCTCAATTTAGAATGTATAGCCCAACGCCACTTCCAGAAGACCAATTAGCACAATATACGGCTAACTTCTTGCAAGAAAAAGAAAACACCAACCGTATTTTCGAAGAAGTGAAAGCATTGAAAGTTTTCGATTATATCAAGTCGGTAGTTACTTTGAACGAAAAGGAAATTGCTTATAACAAGTTTACTGAATTGAAGTAAGAGAGCGTGGCGTTTGGCGATGGGCGTTTAGCGTTGTCTAACAAACGTAAATGTATTTTGTAAATTGGCTTAATTATTTATTTTTGAAAATGGGCCAATTTAAATTCCAATCGCTTGAGGTTTGGCAATTAGCCATTACAATAACCGACAAATTGCTAGATATAGCTGACCGTTTGTCAGAAAATAAAAGATACAGATTTGCAGAGCAGCTCAATGGGGCTGCTCTTAGCATATCTAATAATATAGCTGAAGGTTCTGGCTCTACTTCTAACAAGGAATTTGCTCATTATTTGAATATTGCACATCGGTCGGTATTTGAGAATGCAAATATTTTAGTAGTATTGGAGCGTAGAAAAATAATTTCTGACAGTGAATTAATCTATTATTTAGAGGAATTAGATAAATTGGCACGGAAATTAACAAACCTTAGAAAATATTTGCTGAAATAATAATTTAGTTTTGGTTTTGGTACTATCAAACGCCCATTGCCAAACGCTTAACTCTAAACTTAGTCATGGAAATAAACAAAGAAGAATTTAGAAAATATGCCGTTAAACATCATCGTATTAATGGGCTAAATGTAGATAGATTTATTGGCGCTACTAATAATTCGCCAAAATCAATGACACCTTATATCATCGAAGAGCGTCAATTAAATGTGGCACAAATGGACGTATTTTCTCGTTTGATGATGGACCGTATCATTTTTTTAGGTGATGCCGTTTATGACCAAAACGCAAACATCATTCAGGCACAGTTGCTATTTTTACAATCGGTAGATGCGCATAGAGATATCCAAATCTATATCAATTCACCAGGTGGCTCAGTATATGCAGGTTTAGGAATTTACGATACCATGCAGTATATCACACCAGATGTGGCCACAATTTGTACTGGAATGGCGGCATCAATGGGAGCAGTTTTATTGGTAGCGGGCGCTAAAGGCAAACGTGCAGCGTTAAAACATTCTAGGGTGATGATTCACCAACCATCGGGTGGTGCACAAGGTGTGGCATCAGATATGGAAATCAATTTAAGGGAGATGCTTAAATTGAAAAAAGAATTATATGACATCATTTCATCACATTCCGGACAAACTTACGAATGGGTAGAAAAAGCATCTGACCGTGATTACTGGATGACTTCGGAAGAGGCGAAAAATTTTGGCATGATTGATGAAGTTTTAGGGGCAGATAAGTAAAATAGTTACCGGTTGCAAGTTAAAGGTTACAAGTTTGGATGTAAAACCCAAATTGAGATCTCATAACACACAACTCGTAACACACAACAAAAATAAAAATGGCTAGACAAGGAAAAGATTCGCACTGCTCATTCTGTGGCACTCCAAAAAATGAGACCTTAATGTTAATTGAGGGATTGGATGCCTATATCTGCGACAAGTGTGTAAACCAAGCCAATGTATTATTAGCGCAAGAATTAGGCAATAAAAAAGGTAAAACTTTCGATGATACATTTAAACTGTTAAAACCGGCTGAAATAAAACAGCATCTAGACCAATATGTAATTGGACAATACGAAGCTAAAAAGGTGCTTTCGGTAGCTGTTTATAATCACTACAAACGCCTAAGCCAAAAGGTTGATAAAGATGAGGTAGAGATTGAGAAATCTAACATTATGTTAGTTGGCGAAACGGGAACAGGTAAAACACTTTTGGCTAAAACCATCGCCAAGATATTGCATGTGCCATTCTGTATCGTTGATGCTACCGTTTTAACTGAAGCGGGTTATGTTGGCGAGGATGTGGAAAGTATTTTAACCCGGTTGTTGCAAGCAGCAGATTATGATGTGGCATCGGCAGAACGCGGTATTGTTTACATTGATGAGGTAGATAAAGTTGCCCGTAAGAGCGACAATCCATCCATTACCAGAGATGTAAGTGGCGAGGGTGTACAACAGGCTTTATTGAAGATTTTGGAGGGAACTATTGTTAACGTACCGCCCCAGGGAGGTAGAAAACATCCCGACCAAAAAATGATTGCGGTAAATACCAATAACATTTTATTCATTTGTGGAGGTGCTTTTGATGGTATCGAAAGAAAAATTGCCAATCGTTTGCGTACCACGGCAGTGGGATATAAGGTGAAAAAAGACGAAGTAGATTTAGATTTGAAAAATCTCTACAAGTATATTACGCCACAAGATTTAAAATCTTTCGGGCTAATTCCCGAATTAATCGGCCGCGTACCTGTATTAACACACCTCGACCCATTGGATAGAACAGCTTTAAGAAATATCCTTACCGAACCTAAAAACTCGTTGATTAAGCAATATGTAAAGCTTTTCAACTTTGAGAATGTTTCGCTTAAGTTTGATGATGACGTTTTGGAATTTATTGTAGATAAAGCGATGGAATATAAACTTGGAGCAAGGGGATTAAGGTCTATTTGCGAATCCATTATGTTGGATGCGATGTTTGAAACGCCATCTGATATCGATGTGGCAGCGTTGGAGATTACGCTAGATTATGCCAAAGAGAAATTTGAGAAATCCGATTTCAAAAGGTTAAAAGCAGCATAAAATTAAAATCCCGACTTGTTCGGGATTTTTTTTAACTTGTTGGTTAATAGTCAATGGTTGATAGACCATCAACCATTGACTATTAACCAAATAAAGAAAGGAGAAAATTGTATGAATGAAGAAAAAGACATAAAAAAAGATGAAGAAGTAGTAAAGAAAGCGAAAAAAATAAAAGAGGTTGAAACCCCTGTAAGAAAAGGTTTAAAAACAAAAGAGGATATTGTTAAAAATTGGTTGCCACGTTATACAGGCAGACCATTAGAAGAATTTGGGCAATACATTCTTTTAACCAATTTCAGCAAGTATGTAGGCTTGTTTTCTGAATGGAACGATAATGCACCAATTTATGGTTTAGATAAGCCAATGCAGAGCGTAACTGCTAACGGAATTACCATCATCAACTTCGGTATGGGCAGTCCATTGGCAGCAACTATGATGGATTTGCTGACCGCTATTCAGCCTAAAGCTGTATTGTTTTTGGGTAAATGTGGTGGTTTGAAAAAGAAAAACCAAATTGGCGACCTTATTCTACCAATTGCAGCCATTAGAGGTGAAGGAACATCAAATGATTATTTGCCTGCCGAAGTGCCTGCATTACCAGCCTTCGCTTTGCAAAAGGCAATTTCTACCACGATTAGGGAACATTCACGAGATTACTGGACAGGAACTTGCTATACCACCAACCGCAGGGTTTGGGAGCATGATAAAGAATTTAAGAAATACTTGAAGAACTTACGTGCCATGGCGGTAGATATGGAAACTGCCACTATTTTTACTACGGGTTTCGCTAATAAAATTCCAACAGGGGCGTTGTTATTAGTTTCAGACCAGCCGATGATACCGGAAGGAGTAAAAACTACGGAAAGCGATAGTTCGGTTACCGCTAACTATGTAGAAACACATCTAAGAATAGGTATAGACTCGTTGAAACAGTTAATCAATGGAGGTCTAACGGTTAAACACCTTAAGTTTTAGATATCATTTGTCATTCCGACGTTAGGAGGAATCTGTTTCTAAAATGATAACTTACAGATTTCTTACTACGTTCGAAATGACAAAAATACACGACAACCTTGTCAATCCATTCCACTTTTCGGATAATCAAACATCACTAACTTTCCAGTATTGCCACTAATCAATTTCCATTCATCAAAAGGAAATTCGATAATAGCTATGCTACAAGTGGGCATATTGGCAATATACTCGCCCGTAAGGTAATTTAGCAAATTGGTTAAACCCGGATTGTGCCCGAACAAAGCAATCTTATCAAATTGGTCATCAAAACCGTTAATAATCTTTAATAAAGTTTGTGTACTTGCTTCGTAAATTGAAGGATTGGTAGTTAATTGTTCGGCGCTCATTTTCCATCCCGAAGCAAAATATTTTGCGGTAGTTAAAGCTCTTAATGCCGGACTACTCACAATAAAATCTGGTTTAAGAGATTTTAAGACCAAACGTTCTACCATTTCTGGGGCGTTTTTATGTCCTCTATGATTTAATGGTCTGTCAAAATCTTTGAGATTAAAATCTCCCCAATCAGATTTGGCGTGTCTAACGATAAAAAGTTGTTTCATTTTATATAAGGATTAAAAGAGCTTAACTTATTGATGAAACTTCTTCACGATTTAGATTTTATCTCTGCCTTTGATAAACTTTTGCCAATAATATTTCCACGGATTGGTATATTTTAACTGTTTCCAAGGTCTGCTGCCATGCGCTTTATGTAACACTGGCGCATTAAATAAAATATAATTCTTAAAGTTTAATGCTATTGATTTTTTGGAGATAATGGTATCATACCAATCTTTAGAACGGTCTAGTTCTGCAAAATTGTAGTTTTTTAAGAAAGGAATGGTCATTAAAGTACAGCAAAAGCTCAAACTTCTATTGGTAGAGGTATATTCTTCTTTTCTGCCCTTAAATTTTAAATACGGGAAATTGATTTCCGAATTTTCATCAACAGTTACTGCCCCAATCATGCCTGCGTCTTGATGTTGTACGGCAAAATCCAACAGTTTAGCAAAGGTGTCGTTTTTTATCTCTACATCAGATTCTACTACAATTAAGGGCAAATTATTTTCTAATGCTCTTTTTTGGGCATCTTCTAAAACCAAGTTATAGTTTGGTGATGGGGTAGAGGTAATATCTTCCAAATTAACCAGTTCGAAATTTAGTTCTTTGCTGTGCAGACTTAGTTGGTGTTTGGTTTCATCGGTACTAAAATCGTTGTACACTACATATTTTACCTTGACAGCGTTGCTGTGTATAGTCTCAATGGTTTTTAAGGTATTTTCAATAGCATTTTTTACAGGGGTGATAACAATTGCTTTAATCATTTAGTTTATCATATTAATTGTACAACATATCATTATCGCCTGTTGGCAAAGAAATCACTTATTTTTTCTAAAGAGAAAGCATTTAAACATTTTTCGGCAGTTAAGCCACCTTTGCGGCCAACTAATATACCGTAGCGCATATCGTTAAAACCTTCTTTTCTGTGCGCATCAGGGTTAACGGATAATAACACTCCTTTTTCTAACGCATAGCGATGCCAACGCCAATCTAAATCTAAACGCAACGGATTGGCATTAATTTCTATTACAACATTGTTTGCTGCACAAGCATCAATTACCTTTTTATAATCAATATCGTAGCCTTTTCTGCTTAACAATAACCTGCCTGTTGGATGCCCCAAAGTAGTAGTGTATGGATTTTCGATAGCTTTAATTAAACGTTCGGTAGCTTTTTCTTCCGTCATTTTCAGTTGACTGTGAACGGACGCTACTACAAAATCAAAAGTCTTTAAAATATCATCGCTATAATCTAACGAACCATCATACAAAATATCACTTTCTATACCTTTAAATATTTTAAAAGGGGCTAGTTTTTGATTCAGTTCGTTAATTTGCTGATGTTGTGCATATACTCGCTGTTCATTTAGCCCATTGGCATAAAAAGCAGATTTTGAGTGGTCGCAAATGCCCAAATATTCCAAATTAAGCACATCACGACAATACAAAGCCATTTCTTCTAAAGTGTGCACACCATCACTCCAATTAGAGTGATTATGCAAACTACCTTTTAAATCACTATCGGTAATGAGTATAGGTAGCTGATGTTTTTGAGCTAACTCGATTTCGCCTAAATCTTCACGAAGTTCTGGAACGATGAAGTCTAAACCTGCTTTTTGGTAAATCTCTTCTTCGGTCTTAAAGATGTGGTCGCCAGCTAAAGCAAGTACTTTGTTTGTATGCGCTTCGTTTCCAGTCAATCTAAAATAATCGAGGTAGAAATTGATTTTTGGTACGATAAATAGCTTGACGTTTAACCCAGTTTCGGTTTGTGCAACAAAGATATTCGGGGCAGTTTCTACAAATCCAAGTTCAAAATTGCCGAGTTGGGTAACTATGATGTCTGGGTTTTCTGTCCCGATAACAAATACAGCTTCTTCAATAATTTCGCACAACCTTCTATATTCGCCTGCAATGCCAAGTAAAGCATCATGGTCTATCTGATTAAGCCAAACCGACAGTTTTTCGCGTAGTTCGTTAATAATCGGCTCTGCCTGTGCATATAGAAATTTGCCGTCGGCAGCCATTTTAAACTCAAGTACTTTTTTAATTTCTTCTTGGGTTTTTAGACCGAAACCTTTAGCCTCGATTAATCGGTTTTCGTTGCAAGCGTAGTAAAGTTCGCCAATGCTTTCTATCTGCAAATCATTCCAAATGATACCGATTTTTTTAGGACCGATGCCTTTTATTGCCAGCATTTCTACAATGCCCGATGGCGTTTGGCTTAACAAAGTTTCCAGTTCGCCAATGCTTCCTGTTTCTAACAGTTCAATTACTTTAGCAGCAATACTTTTTCCAACACCATCTATTTTGTCTATTTCGGTAAATGGTTTGCTAGCAACAGCAAAAGGCAGTTTATCTATTTTAAAAGCCGCATTGGCCACAGATTTTACCTTAAATGGATTTTCGTTATGAAGTTCCATTAACTGCGATAACAATCTGAGTGTACGTGCTATGGGTTTGTTTTCCATTGTGGCGCATTGCGTATTGCGATTTGTTAGCTTAACGCCAAACACTTAACGCTTTTACTCTTTACTTAATTCTTATCTCGTAATCCATCCTAGCTTGTATGCCAGCGTTGCTTATTGCTTTTTGCATCTGTTTGTACAGCAAATAGTTTTCGCCAAACTCTTTTTTTGCATAATAAGCACTTACGTTGTCTTTTGCCGAATTTAAAAGTTCTTTTAAAGGGTCAATCTTTTCGGGATATTCTACCACCCTATAATCTTTTAGCTTGGCTTTTTTAGCGGCAGAAGCAACTGCATCGCCAAAACTTCCAAGCCTATCTGCCAAACCATTTTTTATGGCATCGGTACCAATCCACACATGGCCGCCACCAATGCTGTCAACCTGTGTTTTTGTTTTCTTTCTGCCATCGGCTACTTTGGTGATAAAAGTATCGTAAATCTTGTTTACCCCATTCTGTATAATTGCTCTTTCGGCAGGAGTTAAAGGGCGATTAGTACTCATAATATCGGCATATTGCCCAGTTTTAACGCCATCAAAGGTTATCCCTAATTTGTTGTTCAACAAGTTTTGGAAGTTAGGGATAATACCAAAAACCCCGATAGAACCGGTAATGGTGTTGGGCTGTACAAAAATACTATCGGCACCGCAACCAATGTAATATCCGCCAGATGCGGCAACATCACCAAAGGATGCAATCACAGGTTTTACCTTTTTGCTCAACACCATCTCACGCCAAATTACATCAGAAGCCAAGGCACTACCGCCGCCCGAATTTACACGAAGCACAATTGCCTTTACATCATCATCTAAACGAGCTTTGCGGATGGCACGGGAAATGCGTTCCGAACCGATTTGCTCGTCAGAACCTTCGCCGCCAACAATATCGCCATTGGCATAAATTACCGCCACTTTATTTTTAGAGCTTATATCGCCCTGTGTTGGCAAATTTTTAATATAATCGTTAATGCTTACACTGTTAATGTCTTTCTTTTTATCCGTTCCGGTGATGTTTTTCAATTCATCTAAAACTTCATCTTTATATTTCAATCCATCAACCATTTTATAAGCCAAAGCATCCTTAGGAAATTGGATTTTCAATTGGTTGGCAATTTGGAACAAGCTATCTTTCTCTATTTTACGGGTTTGCGAAATTCCGGTTAAAAAAGTATCGTACAAACCATTTACATAGGCGGTAACCTGTTCACGGTTATAATCGCTCATTTTAGTATTGATAAGCGGCTCAACAGCACTTTTGTAATTTCCTACACGTATAATTTGTGCTTCGATGCCCAGTTTTTCTAATGCGCCCTTAAAGAATACCAGATTTGAGCTGAAACCTTTAAAATCTAAATCTCCCTCTGGGTTGAGGTAAACTTTATTTGCCGCCGATGCCAAATAATAAGCACCTTGCGAATACACTTCGCTATAAGCAATTACAGGTTTTTTGCTTTTTTTGAAATCGATAATAGCGTTTCTGACTTCTAACATGGTTGCCATGCCTGCGTTTGGAGCGCTCACATTAATATAAACCGCTTGTATTTTTTCATCAGATTGCGCCTTTTTTAAAGCTCTAATCACATCATTAAAACCTATACTTTTATCGCTAGAACCACCAATTAAACTGCTTAACGAGCCTTCGGGCGTACGTTCTATAATGGCTTGGTCTAGGTTAAGATATAAAACCGAGTTTTTCTTTACAACGGTTTCTGTTTCGCTACCTATCGATGAAATCATCCCTACGATAACAATAAAGCCCAAGATGCCCAAAATAACTGCCGAAATAATAATACCTACAACAGTAGCAAAAACATATTTGAAAAATTCTTTCATAAGTTTTAATAACGTTTAATTTGTAAAGATAAAAAATGCATTGTGATATATGGAATTAGAGCGTAAAAATGCTTATTTGTTACTCGGCACCAATATGGGCGATAAGATACAAAACCTAAATACGGCTATTGCATATATAGAAAAGGAGGTGGGAAAGGTTTTTGCAAAATCGAACATTTACGAAACGGCAGCTTGGGGCAAAACAGACCAACCAAGTTTTTTAAATCAGGCTATTGGGGTGCAAAGTGAATTAGAGCCTTTGCAGATGTTAGAAACTCTATTAAATATCGAACAAAAAATGGGAAGAGTGAGGATAGAAAAGTGGGGACAGCGTTTAATAGATATTGATATAATTTTTTATGGAGATGAAATTTGGGAAGGTGATGATTTAAAGTTGCCACATCCGGAAATGCACAAACGCCGATTTGTACTGGAACCACTGAACGAAATTGCAGAAAATTTTATTCATCCAATTTTTAGGGAGAAAGTTTCAAGCATTTTAATTAACTTGACCGATGAATTAACAGTTCGGAAATTATAACTAAATATAATGATGATTAACCCCGCTAAAAGTAAAGAAGATTTAGACTTGTCGTATTTGAGAGAGATGTCTGGCGATAGCGCAGAATTTATGATTGAGATGCTTGATACTTTAGTAGAACAAATCCCTATGTATTTGGACGATTTACAAAAGGCCGTTGATGCCCAAGATTGGAAAGCGGTTTCGGAGTTTGCCCATAAGGTGAAACCTACTTTTTATTATGTAGGTAGGGAAGATGTGAGGGATTATGTACAGATGATTGAACGTAATGCCAAAGAAGGGGTAGATGTAGGAAACATTCCTGCGGCACTCGCAGAAATTAGACAAGAGCTAAACGTTATTTTGGAACAGGTAGCAAAATCTAAGGCAGAATTAGAAAGCCAGTTGTAAATCCCCCACCCCCAAAGGGAGAATTGAATAGCAAAGTTCCTTATGCGGTCAGCATATAATAAAATTATAGCAATATGAATACATTTTTGAAAATAGCACTAGGGTTTGTACTTGGAGCAGTCTGTACATTTGGGGTATTGTATATTATCGGAACAACGCGAAATACAGAAGAAAATCAATTAAGGGAAGAAATACGAATGCAGGCATTAAAAAATCTGAAACAATCTTTAAACAAATCCGATATAGATGAAAATGAGCAAAGAAATATCCAATCATTTGAGCTCACCACAAAAAAAGGTATAGTGAAACTACATACATATATGTCAAAAGATTCCGTCCAAATTCTAATGGGTCGTCCACAATCAACTGATGTAAATGATTATGGATATGGAGAGGTTAACGAAACGTGGAAGTTTAAAGGGACAAATAGATATATTGATGAATTTACCATTGAGTTTACCAATGGCAAATTGAAATCGGTTCGTCAATATAAAGAGCATTAACTAATTCACTTTGCCCAACGCTCTCTATGCCCTTTGCCTAAAATAAACAAAAGAAAGTCCGATGTACAATAACAGTATAATAGGTAATGCTACAAATTGATGCCAAATAAACAGCGCAAGTGATAAAATCATAAATATAAATTTGATTTTGTTCTCGCTCCACTTAAAATTGCTGAATTTCAAAGAAAATATCTTGATTTCGCTAACCAACAAATAACTGCTTATTACAGAAATGACAGCTAAAACCATCCAATTTCCAATAATTTGGGGATGATAATCGGCTACGTAAGGTAACGACACAATAAATAAGGTATTCATTGGTGTATTTAGACCAATAAAATCCACAGTTTGGCGAGTGTCCGTATTAAATTTAGCTAACCTTAAAGCAGAAAATAATGTAATTAAAAAACCTAAATAAGGCAAATACTCGTTAGTGCCATCACTGGCTTTAAGCAGATGAAACATTACAGCACCTGGTAAAAAACCAAAGCTCACCATGTCTGCCAAAGAGTCTAAATCTTTCCCTATGCCACCGCTAACCTTTAATGCCCTTGCAGCCATTCCATCAAAAAAATCGAATATTCCCGATAGAATTACAAAATAGGCCGCATATTTTAAATCGCCGTTAAAACAAAACACAATGCCAACACAGCCAGACAATAAATTGGCGCAGGTTAAAGCATTTGGGAGATGTTTTTTTAACATAGCGTTTTGCGTTTTGCGTTCGGCGTTGGGTAAGTCGCTAAACGCCCAACGCCAATCGCCTTACTATCCGTTCATTCCCAACAAAAATTCTTCGTTGGTTTTAGTGCCTTTAATTTGGGCTTGTATTAGCTCCATAGCTTCTTGACTGTTCATATCTGCCAAGTGGTTGCGCAATACCCAAATACGTTGCAAAGTTTCTCTGTCTAACAACAAATCATCTCTACGTGTACTCGATGCCGTAATATCAATAGCAGGGAAAATACGTTTATTAGATAATTTACGGTCTAATTGAAGTTCCATGTTACCGGTACCTTTAAACTCTTCGAAAATTACCTCATCCATTTTAGAGCCGGTCTCAGTTAACGCAGTTGCCAAAATGGTAAGCGAACCACCTTTTTCAATATTACGTGCCGCACCAAAGAAACGTTTAGGCTTATGCAATGCGTTGGCATCAACACCACCCGATAAAATTTTGCCCGAAGCGGGAGCGGTAGTATTGTAAGCCCTTGCCAAACGGGTAATCGAATCCAAAAGAATAACTACATCGTGGCCGCATTCAACCAAACGCTTAGCTTTTTCAAGCACAATATTGGCAATTTTTACGTGTCTTTCGGCAGGTTCGTCAAAGGTCGATGAAATTACCTCTGCCCTTACACTGCGAGCCATATCAGTTACCTCTTCCGGACGTTCGTCAATTAATAAAATAATCAAGTAAACCTCTGGATGATTTTTGGCGATAGCGTTAGCAACTTCTTTTAATAAATTGGTTTTACCTGTTTTTGGCTGTGCCACAATTAAACCACGCTGACCTTTACCAATAGGCGTAAACAAATCCATAATACGGGTAGAATGGTTGTTGCTTTCTATAAACAGGTCAAGTTTTTCAGTCGGGAAAAGCGGTGTCAAATAATCAAATGGTACACGGTCGCGAACATCCGCAGGAATACGTCCGTTAATGCTGATAACCTTTACCAACGGAAAATACTTTTCACCTTCTTTTGGCGGGCGAATACTTCCGTTAACCGTATCACCTGTTTTTAAGCCAAACAGTTTAATCTGCGATTGCGATACATAAATATCATCAGGAGATGACAGATAATTGTAGTCGGCAGAACGTAAAAAACCATAACCATCAGGCATAATTTCCAACACACCTTCGTTGGTAATGGTATTGTCGAAATCTAAGTTCGAGTAGCTTGTTTCGTTCTGTTTCTGATTGTTATTATTATTATTATTATTATTATTCTGGTTTTTTTGCTGACGATTTTCTTCCCTTTGTGGTTTCTCTTCCTTGGCAGGTTTATCGTCTATAACAATAATTTCGTTACTCGGGTTGGCATTTTCCTTAGAAATACGCTCCCTTTTAGACTTTTGGTTCTTTAATTTATCGGCAATGCTTTCCTGTTTCGAAAGGTCTTGCCCCGTTACTAAGGCAATAGCCTCAAAATCTGGAGTTGGCAGTTCAAGCTCTTCGGTCTCGTCAAAAAGAGTTGGTTTTTGCGCCTTTTCCTTTTTCTCCTGTACAACAGGAGTAGCCTCTTTATTTTTATTAGCACTCGTTGCATTATTAACGCTCTCTATGCTCTCTTTTACAATTCGAGTTCTTTTTCTGGCAGGTTTTTCGGTAGAAGTAGCTTCTGCAACAGGTTCTGGTACAACGGTAGCCTCGGCAGTTGCAGTTTGTTTTTTAAGGATTTCTTCTATTAGGTCGTTTTTGCGTAGGTCTCCTGCATTATCAACACCATTCGCTTTAGCTAACTCACGCAATTCGGCGGTAAGCTTTTCAGTTAGTTCTGTTTTACTAAACATTTATATCTTGTCGAGAATTTTATTTTTAGGGTTTAACCAAATCATACAACCAAAAAAGGGGCTTAAAAGATTTAAGAAATTTTCTTGCTAAGATTTTTTTGGAAGGCGTTCAGATAAACTTTCTGGGAATTATGGCACAATTGTAGGAAAATGGATTTTAATCTGCAAGATATTTTTTAAAAAAATTCATTAAACAGCGGTTAAATAGTTATTACTCCAATCGTTTTACATAGATTTTAGAAAATGTACATTCAGTTTTCCATAGATGCTTTAGTCCCGCTTTTCGTTTCAAGTCCTCGTTTCGCTACGCTAACGCTCTCGCTACACTGCGGGCTTTTCACTTCCAATCAGGTTTATTTTACAAAGTACCCAGTATTAAATCTTTTGTGATTCCAACAATTCAGCAATAAAACAATACAACAATAAATAAAAAACAATCGTAATTTTGCCGCATGAACAAACAGCAGCTTTTTGAACAAATTCAACGTAAAAAATCATTCTTATGTATAGGTTTAGACCCCGTGTTGGACAAACTACCTAAACATCTGTTAAAATATGATAATCCAATACTTGAATTTAATAAGCAGCTGATTGATGCTACCCACGATTTGTGCGTGGCCTACAAACCTAATACTGCATTTTACGAAACAAGAGGCGTAAAGGGATGGCAAACCTTGGTAGATACTTGGAAACATTTCCCAAAAGATGTATTTACCATTGCCGATGCCAAACGTGGCGATATTGGTAACACATCAGCCATGTACGCCGAAGCCTTTTTTAATGAAGAAAGCTCGGAAATGAGCTTCGATTCCATTACCGTAGCGCCTTACATGGGCAAAGATTCCGTATCGCCATTTTTAAAATATACCGATAAATGGGTTATCTTATTGGCACTGACCTCTAACGAAGGCAGTCAGGATTTTCAGGTAAAGCAAAGCAATGGCCAAAAGTTGTATGAGCAGGTAATTACCACTTCGTCGCAATGGGCAGATAGTAACCAATTGATGTATGTAGTAGGCGCAACCAGGGCCGAAGAATTTCAAAATATCCGCCGTTTAGCACCTGATAATTTCTTGTTAGTGCCGGGCGTTGGTGCACAGGGAGGTAGTTTAAGTGCCGTTTGTGAGTATGGTTTAAATAACCAATGCGGTTTGTTGGTAAATGCCGCCCGTAGTATTATTTATGCCAGCAGTGGAGAAGATTTTGCCGAAAAAGCAAGAGAAGAAGCATTGGCTTTGCAACAAGAAATGGAGCAGATTTTAATGGCTGCCAATTTGATATGAGCCATTCTATGGTGAACATGACATAGACAAAAGTTTACGAATAGAAAACGACTTCAAATTTATGGCAAAAATAAATGTAGAAAATAAGGAAATTACAATCATATCGGTTGAGGAAAAAGATTACATCTCACTTACCGATATGGCAAATGCCAAAGAAAATGATAGCCGAGCCGCCGACATTATCAAAAATTGGATAAGAACACGTTATACGCTTGAATTTTTAGGGACTTGGGAACAAATAAATAACCCTAATTTTAAAGTGGTCGAATTCGACCACTTTAAATCACAGGCAGGTTTACACAATTTTGTGCTTAGCGTTTCGGAATGGATTGAAAAAACCAATGCGATTGGAATAATCGTAAAAAAAGGCAAATATGGTGGAACGTATGCTCATAAAGACATTGCTTTTGAGTTCGGCTCAGCAATCAGCGTTCCGTTTAAACTGTATTTGATAACCGAATTTCAGCGGCTTAAAGAAGAGGAACAAAAAGCGGTTGGTTGGACAGCAAAACGAGAACTAACAAAACTTAACTATCACATTCACACTGATGCCATAAAACGCAATCTTATTCCAAAAGAACTTTCGGCGCAACAAATATCAATCATTTACGCCAGCGAAGCGGATGTATTGAATGTTGCAATGTTTGGTATAACCGCCAAACAATGGAGGGAAGCAAATCCAAATCTTAAAGGAAATATCAGAGATTATGCCACAATCAACGAACTGATTTGCTTGGCAAATATGGAAAATCTGAACGCGGTTTTTATCAATGAAAAAATTTCACAAAAAGACCGGCTGGTAAAACTGAACAAAATTGCTATTCAACAAATGAGCATATTGGAAAACGTAAAAAACGGTAATCTTTTAAATTAATTCTCACAAATCCAATCCAGAAGTGCTTTTCTATGAGTATAAATTTATGAATTGAAAAATAAAATGGTTGATATTTCTCAAATGTTAAACACTGTGCCAATTTGATATGAGCCAAAAAAGAGATGCAAAGCTAATAGCAGCACTTTTTACCGTTGCTATTGTTTGGGGCACTACGTATCTGGGTATCCGAGTTGCTGTACATACTATACCTGCCTGGTTTGTAGCAGGTTTTCGCCAAGTAATTGCTTCTGTAATTTTGTTGTCCATCTTGCTATACAAAGGCGAATTTAGGTGGATAGGATGGAAAAGTTTTGGTCGGCAGATATTGTTGGCGAGCTTAATGATTATTATTGCCAACGGCATGACTACCGTTGCCGAAGAAAGCATTCCTAGCGGACTAACATCTTTACTGACGGCGTTGTCGCCTATTATTGTGTTTTTGGGAAGTGTTGCCGTGGGTCTGCAAAAACCTAGCTTAAAAGGCTTTCTCGGAGTAATTATTGGTTTTGCAGGCGTAGCCTTTATATTTAGGGATGGCATAGGCGATTTGTTAGACCCGAACTATAAAACTGGAATAATTTATTTGGCACTGGCAATTTCCGGTTGGGCAGGAGGTACTATTTACGCCAAAAAATATGCCCATAAAAGCAATAATATCTTTCTCGATTTGTTTTATCAGTTTGCCTTTGCCGCCGTTGCGCAGTTGATAATTGCCCTATTGGTTTCATCTTCGACAGATATTAGCCAATGGACGTGGCAAAGCATGGCTGCGGTAGCCTATTTGGGTATTTTTGGCTCTATTGCTGGCTATTTCTGTTATAATTATGCACTAAAAAAAGTGAGTGCCACAGAGGTTTCCATTCTTTCCTATTTTAATACCATTATCGCCATATTTTTAGGTTGGTTGATACTCAACGAAACAGTTACCTACGATTTATTAATTGCTACCGTACTGATTATTTTGGGTGTTTTTATTACGAATTATAAAAAGTCTACGGTTTAAACTTTGTCAACCTTATTTGCATTATGCCTATAAAGGTTGACAAAGTTGTTGTGCCTAGCTAAACCCTAAAATGCGGCTAACATCGGTCATTAGCCCATGTACGGTAACCTCGTCCATACCGCCAGCCAGTTGTGTGGCACGTCCTCCTGCTTCAATATCAAGCGAATAGCTGATTTGTTCTAGCGCATTCCTAATGTCGTGTCCAAGCCCTACGCCGGTAGGAACTGTACCGCCAGTTAGTATAACTTTAGGCTCTTTATCGTAAGCGTTTCTAATGATTATCCTATGTATGTCTGCTTTATTGAATTTTTGTCCCAAAACCTCTATATATTCTGGACTTACGGTAAATGAACTGGGTGCTTTGTGGTTTGGCTTGCGCAAGTCCAGGTTTTTGTAAGCCTTTAAATACGAGGGAATATAAAGAATTAAAGCTATGACAGGCAGTATCCATAGATATTCTAGTGCATCAATTCCACCATAATTCAAAAATAAGAAAGTGGCTATTATAAAAATAGGAATAAGAATAAGTTTTGATTTTAGCCCACCTCCTCCTTTAAATAATATTATGGGAATTGCTACTATAATTCCTGAACACCCACCCAAGGCTCTTGGCGCAGGTGTAACATTAAATAAAAATCCGTCGCCTTGTGGCGTTTTGGTATAAGATGCTGTTTTCATTTTTTTATGGTTTATGTAAATAATTGATTTTGATTTATATGACAGACTTACGAAGTGTTATAAACTTCGTAAGTCTACTTTGCTAAAAAGCTAACCTTAAGAGGTATCGGTATAGGGAGTACTGAAACATGCAATATTACATAACGCTTGCAGGTAGCGTAAACAGGTATAGGTTTTTGGGGCGGTCATTGGCTACGGTATAAAAAGAAGCGTAGGCTAATTCCTATGCTCGTACCTGAGGGGCTCTAATCCCTATACCACAAAGCAAAAGGAACGCCCACGCTTTACCGTAGGCGTTTCCACTTTTACTTCCCCTGTGATATTTGAAATTTTAGAGCTTTTCAGGTACAGGAAATTTTTAAAGCGAAACGCTATATATTTTAATTAATATTTAGTTTATGCTATATTCAATTGTTTAATCCATCAACAACGAAAATATGTAAAGCTGTTTACATTTCAAATTAAATATTCGTAACTTCAAAAATATGCGCTTTCCTGAAGAATTTCTGCACTTTGTTTGGCAGTTTAGGTTTTATATCCTCTCAGCTTTACAAACAACCGATGGCCAAACTATTGAAGTATTGCATTGTGGTTTTTCCAACAAAAACGCAGGTCCAGATTTTACCAACGCCAAAATCATTATTGATGGTACTACTTGGGTAGGGCAGGTAGAAGTGCATTTGAAATCTTCAGATTGGTATGCGCATCAGCACCAAAATGACAATGCCTATGAAAACGTAATACTGCATGTTGTTTTGGAACATGATGTTGAAATCAAAAGGAAAGACGGAACTATTTTGCCAACACTAGTGCTCCAAGATAAAATTCCTGTACATCTTTTTGAGAACTATCAAGGTTTAATCAGTTCTGCAAATGCTTTTCCTTGCGAACAGCAATTAGAAAGTGTAGATAGCTTTGTAGTTAACGGTTTTTTGTCGAGGGTTTTGGTAGAACGTTTGGAACAGAAATCGCAGGAAGTTTTTGAACGTTTGGAACAGCTAAACGGTAATTGGGACGAAACTTTTTATCATTTTATGGCCAGAAACTTTGGTTTTAAGGTAAACGCATTGCCCATGCAATTGTTGGCACAATCGCTACCTCAGCAATTGTTTGCCAAACATAAAGACCAGTACATGCAAATAGAAGCGTTGATTTTTGGTCAGGCAGGTTTTTTAAACCAAAGTTTTGAAAGTGGTTATCCCAATACCTTAAAAACAGAGTATGTCTTTTTAAAGCAAAAGTATGGATTGCAGTCTATTGATATTTCCCTATGGAAATTTCTAAGAATGCGCCCACAAAATTTCCCCACTTTAAGATTGGCGCAGTTTGCAGCGTTGATTGCAAAATCAAACCATTTGTTTTCTAAAGTGGTGGAAGTAAAGAACGTAAAAGAACTACATCAATTATTTGAAGAACTGCCTGTAAATTCATTTTGGCAAACCCATTATCATTTCAATAAAACCGCCGAAAAAGTAAATGTACAATTGGGCAAATTGTCTATTGATAACTTATTGATTAATACGGTAAGTTTGTTTTTATTTGCTTATGGCAAATATACAGGGCAGGAAAATTTTCAAACTAGGGCTTTTTATTTATTAGAAAGTATTGTTGTAGAGAAAAACAGTATTATTTCGCAATATACAGATGCAGGCGTTGAGGTAGATAATGCCTATCAAACCCAAGCGCTATTACAGTTGCGTAAAAATTATTGTAACGAAAAGCGATGCTTAAACTGTGGCATAGGGTTAAAGATTTTGAAGAAGATTTAAATTTAATTATTTATTCTATAACTATTATTTTTGTAAATTAGATTTAAAATCAACGTAGAAATGTTCCAACGTATCGTTACTTTTTTTGAACAACGCAGTTTTGGTGTTTCAGAATATTTGGCCAATAAGTTGGATATGAGCACAGCAAAAGTGCGTTTATTCTTTATCTACTCATCCTTTTTGGCCGTAGGATTTCCCATTCTTTTCTATATACTAGCTGCCATAGTGCTTGATATTAGGAACTACATGAAGCGCATTAGATTGAGAGTTTGGGAATAGTCTGATTTACGAATTACGATTTTTTACCCGAAACCTTTCGGATATGATTGCCCTGCTTCTGCTACTCTTAACTTCGAACATCGGTCTTCCGACTTCCGACTAATCATCATCCCTTAAAATCTCGGCAATTTCATGGAAACCTTTTTCGGCAGCTAAATCGGCAGGGAGCTTACCACCCTCCATACGTAAGGTTACTTCCGCACCATGTTCCAATAAAAGAATAATCATTTCGATATTGCCCAACTGCGCAGCACTGTGCAAAGGAGCAACACCCGATTTTTGACAAACATTCGGATAAGCCTTCGCATCTAATAAAAGTTTGGCAATATTGTAATTATTGTTAGCCACTGCCGAATGTATAGGAAAAACGTTGAAACCGTTTTTGCTAGGTAAATTTACATCAGCACCTTTTAAAACTAAAAATCGGGCAATTTCTTCGTGGTTGAAATAGCAAGCTAAACCAAGTGGCGTAAAACCATCTGCCGAATATTCATTTACCAAACGTGGATTTTTGAAAATCAGCAGTGTAACATCATCAAACTTTCCGATGGCGCAAGCATCAAAAATGTTCAGTTCTGGCATAAACTCGGCTATGGCATTGGCAATATCCATCTTTTTGTAATAGCAGGCCAACAACATGGGCGAAATCTGATGCGAAGTAATTTGCGTAGCCAACTGTGGTTTTTGCGATAATAGAGCCACAATTTCATCCAGTTGACCGTTTTCTATATAAGTTTCTAGTTGGTTGATGTCCATTTTTTAATTAGTTTTCGCTAATAGGTTAAATTAACGAAATTTAATTTACATTTTAAGAGCCTATTTAAATTTATGATATAAGAATTTTTATAGTTTATTTTTGAGCGAAACAAGGCGTGTTTTTGAAGAGATAGCAGGGCTTCTACCTCAAAAAAACACAACGAAGTTGCAGTCGAAAAGAAGCATAAAAAATAATTTGATAGATTTAAACAGGCTCTTACAAAAAAAATCCTGCTCAGTTGCTGCTGCGCAGGATAAAACTAAAATAAAAAACCTATGCAATAAATTAATTGCTTTTGTGTTACAGACTATGTTAAACCCAAAAGGTTTAAAGGAGGATGTTGAGCATTGGTACTGTGAAACGCAAACTGCAACTGTCTTGTGTTCTTTTGGGGTTTAAATTATATATTTGTTCATTAAATATTAAACGATACGATGTCGGTAAGGGGTAATTCATTCAAATCTAATTCTTTTAAGCAAAATACAGAACAAGGTAAAAGTGGGCAAAAACCAAGCCCTAGAGAACCCCGGGTTAAGTCTGAATATCTGCCTACGTTTAATCTGCAAGACGGAAGACTGGTGAAGATTATCGGTCTGTTCTTTGTTATCCTATCTATCTATTTTTTAGTAGCTTTTACTTCTTATCTGTTCACTTGGGAAGAAGACCAAAGCTATGTAATTGATGCCAACGGTGGTTGGAGTAATCTTTTTAAAAGTGTAGAAGAACTAAAGCAAAGCGGTGTAGATGAGCCTATTGTGCAGAATTGGTTGGGCAAGTTTGGAGCACTTTTATCGCACCAGTTCATATACGAATGGTTTGGTGTGGCATCGTTTTTATTTGTGTTCGTATTTTTTGTGATAGGTTACCGGATGCTTTTCAAGGTAAAAATATTTGCCGTTGAAAAAGTATTGGGATATAGTTTTTTCTTCCTGTTGTTCATTTCGTTGGCATTTGGTTTTGGGCATTCGTTTTTTGCCAAAACCCCACATTTTTTAGAGGGCGAATTTGGTTACTGGAGCAATAAACTGTTAGAGGTACAGATAGGCAGAACGGGCGTAGGCTGCCTGCTAGTTTTCTTAGGTTTATCAGTATTGATTGTGGCTTATAATATTGATTTCAAATTGCCCGAAAAACAACCTGCGCCAAATCCGAGAAGAATTATAGACCCGGAAGTACCCGAAAATGTTCAGTTAGAGCAAGAGGAAAAATCTGAACCTGTTGAATATACCTTGAATGATAGATACGCAAATCAGCGAAAGCAAGAACAAAATATTGTTTTAACTCCTAGTAGATTCAATAAAGAAGAACAGGAAGAAAAAGAAGAATCAACAATTCCGTTAGGAACCAATGTTTTGCTTACGCCAAGTGTAGCTGCGCCAATAGCGGCTTCGGCGGCTGCTACAATTCCGGCTATGGAAATTACACCAACGCCTATGGCAGAAACCAAACCCGAAGAACCTGCTTTTACCATAGAAAAAACGGAAGAAGAAGCCAAAGCAGAGGACTTGGTAGAGCAGTTTGGAGCTTACGACCCTACATTGGATTTATCGGGCTATAAATATCCACATTTAGATTTAATGGAGAATTATGGCTCTAACAAGATTTCGGTAAATGCCGATGAGCTGGAAGCCAACAAAAATAAAATTGTAGAAACGCTGAACCACTACAATATCGAGATTGATAAAATTAAGGCTACCATTGGTCCAACTGTTACTCTTTATGAGATTATTCCTGCACCGGGCGTACGTATCTCTAAGATAAAAAACCTCGAAGATGATATTGCTTTGAGTTTGGCCGCTTTGGGTATCCGTATTATTGCGCCAATGCCGGGCAAGGGAACTATCGGTATAGAAGTGCCAAATTCGCATCCTGAAATGGTGGCGATGCGTAGTGTGTTGGCAACGGAGAAATTCCAACAAAGCACTATGGATTTGCCGATTGCTTTGGGAAAAACCATCAGTAACGAAGTTTACATCGCTGATTTGGCCAAAATGCCACACTTATTGGTGGCAGGTGCTACGGGGCAAGGTAAGTCGGTGGGTATCAACTCCATTTTGGTTTCGTTGCTGTACAAAAAACATCCTTCGCAACTAAAATTGGTATTGGTTGACCCGAAAAAGGTAGAGTTAACCTTATTTAACAAGATAGAACGTCATTTTTTAGCCAAGTTGCCAGGTGGCGAAGATGCCATTATTACTGATACAAAAAAGGTAGTTCACACTTTGAATTCGCTTTGTATTGAAATGGACCAACGCTACGATTTGCTGAAAGATGCGATGGTGCGAAACTTAAAGGAATATAACGAGAAATTCATCAAGCGTAAGCTAAACCCAAATAATGGACACCGTTTCTTGCCTTATATTGTTTTAGTAGTCGATGAGTTTGCCGATTTGATTATGACCGCAGGTAAGGAGGTGGAAACGCCAATTGCCCGTTTGGCGCAGTTGGCTCGTGCCATTGGTATCCATCTGGTTTTGGCAACGCAACGTCCGTCGGTAAATGTAATTACGGGTACTATTAAGGCAAACTTCCCTGCCAGATTGGCGTTTAGGGTACTGTCAAAAATAGATTCGCGTACCATTTTAGACAGTGGCGGTGCCGACCAATTAATTGGAAGGGGCGATATGCTTTTGGCTACTGGTAGCGACCTGATTAGGCTACAATGTGCGTTCGTAGATACACCAGAGGTGGATAGAATTTCAGATTTCATCGGCAACCAACGGGGTTATCCAGATGCCTATTTATTGCCGGAATATATCGATGAAAATGGTGAGGGAAGCACGAAAGAGTTCGACCCTGATGATAGAGACCCATTATTTGAAGAAGCGGCACAACTAATCGTTACGCACCAACAAGGCTCAACCTCGTTAATACAACGTAAAATGAAACTGGGTTATAATAGGGCAGGGCGTATTATAGACCAATTGGAGGGAGCAGGAATTGTTGGTCCTTTTGAGGGAAGCAAGGCCCGTGAAGTTTTAATTCCAGATTTATACGCTTTGGAACAATTCTTGAACAACCTCAATGAAAAATAATAAAAAGAGAAAATGAAGAAGATAGCAATAGCGTTTTTAGCACTAGGTATTTTTAGTTCGGTAGCTTTGGCACAAACAGACCCCAAGGCAAAGGCAATTTTAGCCGAAGTAAGCAAGAAATACCGTTCGTACGATGTAGTGAAAACGGATTTTACTTTTACCCTTGATAATAAACAAGCCAAAGTGAAAGAAACCCAGCAAGGTACTTTATATGTAAAAGCCAATGCCAATAAATATAAAGTAGCCATGACCAACCAAGAGCTAATTAGCGATGGTAAAGTACAATGGACTTATTTAAAACAGGATAAAGAAGTACAGGTATCTAATGTTGACCCAAGCGGCGAAGCCTTAAATCCGGCCAAAATTTTCACTATTTACGAAAAAGGTTTTAAGTACATTTATACTGGTGAGCAAAAAGTTGGTAACAAAGTTTATCAAATGATAGATTTATCGCCAACAGATATTAAAAAGAATGTATTTAAAGTACGTTTAAGTATCGATAAAGTGGCAAAACAGATTGCCAATATCGTTATTTTCGAGAAAAACGGAAATACTTATACTTATAACGTAAAAACATTTTCGCCCAATGTAAAAGTTCCCGAAACAACTTTCGCTTTCGATGCCAAAAAATATCCGGGCGTTGAAGTGGTTGATTTGCGATAATTAAACTTTATTAATATTAAGAAGGGTTTAGGCTATTAGCTTAAACCTTTTTTATTAGATTTGAAATCAAACAAATACAAACATTGAAAATCACTTTTTTAGGTACAGGTACATCACAGGGCATTCCAGTAATTGGTTGTGGTTGTGCAGTATGTAAATCTGCCGATAAAAAAGATAAACGTTTGAGGGTTTCGGTGTGGGTGCAGACTGATGATAAAAGTATTGTAATTGATAGTGGGCCAGATTTTCGCTATCAAATGCTAAGAGCTGGCGTGAATGATTTAGATGCAATACTTTATACTCACGAACATAAAGATCATATTGCAGGGTTGGATGATATTCGTCCATATAACTATATTTTAAAGAAGAGGATAGATATTTATGCAACGGAGCGAGTGCAGGAAGCTTTAAAAAGAGAATTTCAATATATTTTTTCGGATGTGAAATATCACGGATTACCTCAAATTAATTTGCATACCATTAATCAAGAGCCTTTTACAATAGGAGCAACCGATATCATTCCTTTTGAAGTAATGCACTATAAATTACCTATTCTCGGTTACCGCATAGGCGATTTTACCTACATTACCGATGCAAAAACCATTACCGAGCAATCTTTGGACACAATTAAAGGTACTAAAATTTTGGTGCTGAACGCTTTGCAGAAAGAAAGTCATATTTCGCATCTTACCTTTAACGAAGCTATTGAACTGGCAGAAAAAGTGGGAGCACAGATTACCTATTTTACGCATATTAGCCATAATTTAGGATTGCATGATAAAGTAAGCAAGGAACTGCCAGGCAATATTAAGTTGGCTTATGATGGGTTGACGATTACTTGCTAAAAACAATTTAACAATACAACAATTTTTTCAATTCAAATTATATCTTTGCAGCATCAAGATGCCCAGGTGGCGAAATTGGTAGACGCACCATCTTGAGGGGGTGGCGCTGGCAACGGCGTGGCAGTTCGAATCTGCTCCTGGGCACAAGAAAGCAGAAGTTTAATAACTTCTGCTTTCTATTTTAGTGTGTATCGTAAATCACTACTTTTTCAAAGAAAGGTCTAAACTCCTCTAAAAATGTTTTGTGGATAGGGTGTACTTGGTAAACATCATGTGCAGCTAAATCTTCAAAAAACAGCAGTAAGCTAAAAGAATAAGTAGTATCAACTACTGCTCGCTCAATAGGAGCGGGTGTGCCTACGTGAAAAGTTTTTACAACTTCAATTTTCTCTAAACTTTTTAAACCGCCCAAAAAATCAGTTTTTTGGTCTTCGGTGGTATCGGCTTTTAACCAAAATAAAACGTGGTGTGCAATCATTATTTTCTCTTTTTGCAGGCGAAGATAAGAATTTGGTTGTTTGGTTTTTTAGTTGGTTAGTTTTTTGGTTGATTAGCTTGTAAAATGGGCAATAGTCTTTGTTCCTTGCTACTTATTCTTTTATCCCTTGTAGCCAATTCTATAATAGATTTCCAAAATTTTATAAAAACCTTTCATTCTTTTTTTTCATCTTTGCTTTGTAATGAAGAAGATACTACTCACATTTATGGCCTTTTTATACTTGGCAGTAGCCAGTGGGGCAGGTGTGAGTTTTCATTATTGCATGGGCGAGTTGGTAGACTGGAGTCTTGTTCAGTCGCAACAGCACACATGTGATTTCTGTGGCATGGAGAAAAAAGAGACTACTAAAGAGCCATGTTGTAAAGATGTTCAGCACCAAGCTAAGGTAGACCAAGCGCAGAAAGCAAATGTACAAATCTATAAATTTGAACAGCCTATTGTTATTATTCCACAAGATAAACCTTTAGAAATCTATTTGTTTCCAATTACGGCGTTTATTTCTAAAGAGGCTCTAAGTAACGCTCCACCTTTAGGGCAACAACTACCTATCTTTATTAAAAACTGTACTTACAGGATATAATACCTTTTCTTTTCTTAATTGGGATTGTACGCCCCTACCGTCATTCTGAACTTGTTTCAGAATCGGTTTTACTTATTTAACTGACCCTGAAATAAATTCGGGGTGACGAATGCCGACAACTAATTCCCAATTGGCTCTTAGCCAAAACAATTTAAATCTTATTTATTAACCCGTTGCTAACAATTAGCAACTAAAATTCAATTTTATGAACTCATTAAAAATGATTGCCATAGTGGCATTCACCATGTTAGGTACTGCTGCCTTTGCACAAGCAAAAACAGAAAAAATTAAAGTGTTGGGTAACTGCGGAATGTGTAAAAAACGCATTGAAACAGGTTTAAAAGATGCCGCTATAACTAGTGCTGTTTGGGATAAAGAAACCAAGTTTTTAACAGTAAGTTACGACAGTACCAAACTGAACAACGAAGCTATTCAACAAAAAATAGCCGATGTAGGACATGATACGTCAAAGGCAAAAGCTAAAAACGAAGTTTACGACAAGTTGCCGAGCTGCTGCAAATACGACCGTAGTGGTAAGACTGAGAAGGCTCATTAGCACTGTCTTTCGTCATTCCCAACTTGATTGGGAATCTTAATGCCTGTGTAATTACTATCGCTTTAAGATTCCCGCATACGCGGGAATGACGGTATGTTTAAAAAAAGAAAAGGTAACAATGGTACATCGAATAATTGAATGGTCTATACAAAACCGCTTTATCGTATTGATAATGGCGGCAGGGCTTTTTGCTTGGGGCATTTTTTCGGTAAAGAAAAACCCGATAGATGCCATTCCGGACTTGTCCGAAAACCAAGTGATTGTGTTTACGGAATGGATGGGACGTTCGCCGCAACTGATAGAAGACCAAATCACCTATCCTTTGGTAACCAATTTACAGGGCATTCCGAAAATTAAATATGTACGTGGCTCTTCTATGTTTGGTATGAGCTTTATCTATGTAATTTTTGAAGATAATGTAGATGTGTATTGGGCAAGGGAACGGGTTTTGGAGTGTATCAGCACCATTTCTAAAACCCTACCCGATGGGGCTACACCTCAACTTGGTCCTGATGGTACGGGCGTGGGACACATACTTTGGTACACGTTGGACGCTCCCGATGTGGATTTGGGCGAACAGCGAGCCATACAGGATTGGTATGTGAAATTTGCTTTGCAAAATGTACCGGGTGTAAGCGAGATTGCCTCGTTCGGCGGTTTTCAAAAGCAGTATCAAATTGCGGTAGACCCTAATAAATTATTGTTCTACAAATTGACCGTACCACAGGTGATTTCGGCGGTAAGAAGCAATAATAACGAAGCTGGTGGTCGTAAGTTCGAAATGAGCGATATTGGTTATATCATCAAAACGTCGGGCTATCTTAAATCGATAGACGAAATAGCTAACATTCCTATTAAAAATCAAAACGGAACGCCTATCCGTGTATCGGATATTGCTACGGTACAAATGACAGGGGAAACACGGTTAGGCATTTTCGACCAAAATGGAGAGGGCGAACGGGTAGGTGGCATTGTGGTAATGCGCTACGGAGAAAATGCTGCGGAGGTAATTGATAGGGTAAAAGCTAAAATGGCAGAAGTGGCAAAAGGTTTACCTAAAGGTGTAAAGTTTGATATTGTTTACGATAGGGGCGAACTGATTAAGGAATCGGTAGATTCTATTAAAAATACGCTGATAGAGGAAATGATTGCGGTGTCGTTAATCGTGATTGTTTTCTTGTTTCATTGGCGTAGTGCAGTAAGTATAATTATTCAAATTCCTATCACTATTGCGGCAAGTTTTATTTTGCTGAATGCTTTTGGTATTTCATCTAATATCATGTCGTTAACAGGTATTGCATTGGCTATCGGGGTAATTGTAGATAATGGAATTATCATGAGCGAAAATGCGTATAAACATTTGGCAGAGCGATATGAGGAAGTAAAAAGTCAGAAGTCGGATGTCCGATGACCGATGTCGGGAAGCCGTTCCTATTTTCGTCATTGCGAGGTACGAAGCAATCTCTCTTCTTGTCATTCTGAGCGTAGCGAAGAATCTGTAAGTAAATAACACGCAACTAATAGATTCCTCCTAACGTCGGAATGACAAACGCTTTAGGATTGCTTCGTACCTCGCAATGACGGCAAAATTAAGTGTTTTGCAAAGGTTTTTGTTTAATAAACCCGATTGAAATGGAAATACTTTTTGTTGGTGTCATGCTGAGCTTGTCGAAGGATAGTTTGTGGGTAGCAGATGCTTCGATAAACTCAGCATGACAGTAATGAAAGGCAGTTCCAACAAAAAGATTGCAATGAAAAGCGGGACTATTGTAAGCGATGAAATGCTGTAACTGTGCCAAAGGCACTCCTTTGGAGCTTTTCAAAAAAATAAAAGAAATGAAGTTTAAACTTTTTAAAAAATCCCCCTTTGGGAAACAAGCGGATTGGATTAGCGAAGAAGAACGGTTGGCAATCATTACCAAATCGAGTAAACAGGTATCTAGAGGGGTGTTTTTTGCTACGGTAATTATCATTGCCTCGTTTTTGCCGGTGTTTATGTTGGCCGGACAGGAGGGTAAATTATTCCATCCTTTGGCGTACACCAAAACTTTCATCATGATTGTGGATGCTTTGTTGGTAATTACGTTAGCACCGGTATTGATTTCCTTTTTTATGAAAGGAAAATTTAAGCCCGATAACGCCAACCCCGTGAACAGATTTTTGGAGAAAGTGTATGAGCCCATTATCAGAAAGGTGTTGAAATGGCGCAAAACTACCATCGCTATCAATGTGGTAGCGTTGCTGATTACCATCCCCTTGTTAAAGCGTTTAGGGACTGAATTTATACCTCCGCTAGATGAACAGAGCATTTTATTTATGCCTGTAACCCTGCCCGATGTGTCGAACGCAGAAGCGAAAAGGATTTTGCAGGTGCAGGATAAAATTATAAAATCTGTACCAGAAGTAGATAAGGTTTTGGGTAAGGCTGGCAGGGCGAGTACGGCTACCGATAATTCTCCTATCAGTATGATTGAAACGATTATTACGCTGAAACCTAAGAGCGAATGGCGAGAAGGCATTACCAAAAAGGATATCATTACCGAACTGGATGCTAAACTGCAAATTCCGGGTGTGGTAAACGGTTGGACACAGCCTATTATTAATCGTATCAACATGCTGGCTACGGGTATTCGTACCGATGTGGGCATTAAGGTTTTCGGGCAAAATTTAGATACAATTGCTGCGGTTTCGGAGCGGGTTAAGTCGGCTCTGGAGGGTACGCCCGGTGTGAGCGATTTATTTGTAGAGCCGATTACCGGAGGTAAATATTTGGCTATTGATATTAAAAGGGAAGAATTGGCTCGCTATGACTTAAATGTAGATGATGTTAATCAAGTGGTAGAAACAGCTTTGGGTGGTGCGAGTATTGGTAATACCATAGAAGGTAGGCAACGCTTTTCGATTAGTGTGCGTTTGGCGCAAGAGTATCGCAATAGTGTGGAACGCATCCAACGCATTCCATTGCAATCGCCTGCGTTTGGCGAAATTCCTCTATCGGCAGTTGCCGATGTGAAATTTGGGGACGGACCGCCGATGATTAGCTCTGATAATGCCATTTTGCGTGGAGCGGTAATGTTTAACGTAAGAGACAGGGATTTGGGCAGTACCGTAAAAGAGGCGATGGAGCAATTGAACAAGCAGGACGGTATTTTGCCTGAAGGATATTTTCTGGAATGGAGCGGTCAGTACGAAAACCTGATAAGAGGACAACAAACCTTAATGTGGATTGCGCCAGTTGTGCTATTGATTATCTTTTTCTCGCTGTATTTTGCTTTTAAATCTATAAGAGAAGCATTTTTGAGCCTGATTACCGTTCCATTTGCATTGATTGGCGGTGCTTATATGGTTTATTTTTGGGGAGTAAATCTTTCGGTGGGCGTAGCAGTTGGTTTTATTGCTCTGTTCGGCATTGCAGTAGAAACAGGTATTGTGATGGTCATTTATTTAAATGATGCCATGCAACAGTTGATTAAACTGAAAGGCAATTCGAGCGAAACTATTACTAAGGAAGATTTGAGGGAATACGTTATTCATGGTGCAGCTAAACGTTTGCGTCCCAAACTGATGACTGTCTGTGTATCGTTGTTTGGTTTGGTACCTGTTTTATGGGCTACGGGCGTAGGTGTTGATGTGATGCAACCCATCGTATTACCAATGATTGGTGGGGTGTTGACTTCTTCAACGCATATTCTGTTGGTTACGCCGCTCATCTTTTTAATGGCTAAGGAATACGAATTGAAGAAATATGGAAAATTGGAGGTGCATGATGTATAACATTAAAAAAATATTGATTTTGATGCTATTGCCCGCAATAACAGTGGCGCAAAAAGCCCCTGTACTCTCTCTTGATACCATTCTGCAACGTATCGACCAGCATAATTTGCAGTTAAAATCTTACGGTTTAAAAGCACAAAGTTATCAATACTCGGCTAAGGCAGCTACCGCTTGGATGTCGCCGATGATTGGCATAGGTACTTTTATGACACCTTATCCCGGACAAATGGTAATGGACGGTAGAGATAAAGGCTCGTTGATGTTACAATTAGAGCAGGATATTCCCAACTATGCCAAACTGAATGCGCAAAAAAAATATATCGAATCGAAAGCAAAAGTAGAAAACGCTACTCGTGATGTTACTTTGAACGACTTAAAAACACAGGCTAAGAAACTGTACTATACTTGGTTGGTTGCGCAACAGAAATTAGTCGTGTTGCAAAAGAATGGTCAGATTATGCAGACCATGAAGAAAATATCCGAAATCAGGTATCCCTTCAATCAATCGAAATTGGGAAGTGTGTACCAAACTACCGCCAAATTGGAGGAAAATGAAAACATGATGAGGATGCAGGAGGGTGAAATCGGCAAAGCAAAAGCGTGGCTCAACAGTCTGATGAGCCAATCGGGAAATACCGATTTTGCTATCGATACCAATATGAAGCCGGTTTTTACGCCAAATGTGCAATTAGATACCGCTAGTTTGGCTTCGGCACGAAAAGATATTCAGCAGATGGATTACAATATCCAATCTATGCAGTTAAATATTGATGCCATGAAAAAGCAGAATAAGCCTGATTTTAAACTTCGTTTCGACCACATGTCGCCTTTGGCGGGCGGTATGCCTAAAGCCTTTAGCGTAATGGGTATGGTAAGCATTCCAATTGCGTCTTGGTCGGCAAAAATGTACAAATCGGAGGTAAAGGGCATGCAGTACGAGGTAGAAGCAATGCAAATGGAAAAGCGTGCCATGTTGCAGGAAACGCAGGGCATGTTGTACGGAATGCAGTATCAGATAAAAAGCATGCAACAGCAAATTACCGCAATGGAAGAGAAAATTGTTCCAACCTTGCAAAAAACATTAGATGTGAGCGTGTTGGGTTATCGTGAAAATAAAATGCAACTCCCCGAAGTAATATCCGCTTGGGAAGCACTAAACATGATGCAAAGCAACGTACTAGACAAGAAATTGAAACTTTACTTAATGATTGCAGATTATGAAAAGGAATTGTATAGGTAAAGTCCTCTTTCGTCATTCCCGCGTAGGCGGGAATCGTAATGCGATAATAGGGATAACAAAGTTGCTAATAATAGCATTACTCCTCGCTTCCTGCCAACCCAAACCCAAAACAGCACACCACGATTTGGGCAAGGTTGAAATAGATTCTGTGCTAAGGGCATTAGTACAGCCGTCTAATCAGCAGGTGGTAGGCAATGTCGCTACGGTTAAAGCTAACTACGAATCTAAAATATTAACGATAGAATCGCAAGGCATTATTAATTACGATAGCAGAAACGAAACCAGTATAGCTAGCAGGGTTACAGGTCGGTTGGAGAAACTTTACATCAAGTATAATTATCAGCCTGTTAAAAAAGGTCAGTTACTTTTTGAAATTTATGCGCCCGATTTAGCTGCGGCACAGCAGGAGTTGATTTATCTTTCGCAAAGCAATGATGTGTATTTATTGGCTCAAGCTAAACAGCGTTTGCGCTTATTGGGCATGACCGAGCAAAGCATCCAGAAGGTGTTGCAAGCTAAAAAAGTAAATTATCGTATCCCCGTTTATAGCCAAACAGATGGCTATATTTTAGAAAAAAATCTAGTAAACACTACTGTTTCAGTACCAAGTACGATAACAGATGGCAATGTAGGTGGAGATGGAATGTCGGGAATGGGAACGTCATCCTCAACTGTAACACCGCCTACCGCTAACGTACAACCAAGTTCTGTAATGCTACGTGAGGGACAATATGTAAACGCAGGTGAAACGTTGTTTACCGTTTATAGGGCAGACCAATTATTGGCAGAATTTGCCTTAAAGCCATCCGTAGCCACGTTTATACAAAAGGGGAGCAAATTGGCATTGTACAAAATCACAGATAAAGAGGGTAGTTTCGAAATAGCATCCATAGGTTTAATTCAGCCATTGATTAAAGCAGGTGAGAATTTTACATTGGCGAGGGTCTATCTTTCAAACAGGAATTTTAAAGTGGGAGAGTTGGTAACGGCAAAAATCCCTATTTGGGTGTCGAGTAGCTATTGGTTGCCAGAATCGGCGGTGATAAATGTGGGGGCGCAAAATATGGTGTTTAAAAAAGAAGCAGATATTTTTGTGGCTAAACCCGTTCAAATAGGTTTAAGGGCAAATGGATTGGTGCAGGTAAAAGAAGATATAGGAAATTGGGACTTAGCAAAAAATACTGCCTATTTGGTAGATAGTGAGAGTTTTATTAAAGTAAAAAGTAAAAAGTCGGATGCCAGATGACGGAAGTTTTATGATTAGTATGATGAAAAAAATTAAATATATTATCTCAATCTTCTTTCTGCTCAGCTTAATTGTTAGTGTCGTAGGATGTAGTGGAGAGAAAAAAACTGACGATAAATCAGCCGAAAAACCACAGCAGACCTACACTTGTCCTATGCACCCGCAAGTGATTAAACATGAAATGGGAACTTGCCCAATTTGTGGCATGGATTTAGTGCCTTTCGAAAAAAACAGCGATAGTAAAACTATCAAGCTAGATGCACAGCGACAGCTTTTGGCTAACATCAGCACTTTACATATTGGCGAGGGCTTCGACAAGCTCAGCCTGACAACTAATACACATAGTGTGCTAAATGGACGATTGGTAGTTAATCCGCAACAAAGCAATTATATCTCTGCTAGAATACCGGGACGAGTGGAGCAACTATATGTAAAAGAAACAGGAGTGCCTATACGCAAGGGACAACCTTTATATCAAATCTACTCCGAACAGTTGGCTACTTTACAGCAGGAATATTTAATGGCTTTGGCACAACAAAAGCAATTCGCAGGCGATAAATTAGAACAACAGTTAGTTGTTGCGGTAAAACAAAAGCTATTGTTGTACGGACAAACTGAAGCGCAATTGCAAAAACTTGCTAAAACACAGCAAAAAAGCCCTTTTGTTACGGTTTATGCTACCCAAAACGGCGTAATTGCAGAACTGTCCATTACACAAGGGCAATACGTGGCAGAGGGCAGTCCAATTATGCGTTTAGAAGGGTACGACCAATTATGGGTTGAAGCAGACCTTTACCCTAATGAAACCAAAACGATAAAACAAGGACAAAAATTGAAAGTTATCGTAAATGGTTGGGAAGACAAACCACAATGGATGACGGTAGATTTTATCAATCCTGCATTACAGGCAGGTACACAATTGACCCAAATTAGGGGAAGTATAACTAACCCCAATGGACAATGGCGACCGGGATTACAGGTACAAGTATTGCTTACTGAAGAACAACAAAATAATAAGGAATTAATTTTACCGATAGATGCAATAATACGCGATGGTAAAGGGCAACATGTTTGGGTAAAAACTGGCAAAGATAGTTTTGAGCCTAAAGCAGTAACCATTGGCACAGCCGATGAAAATAAAGTAACAATAAAAAGTGGTTTGTCGGCAGGGGAGGAAGTGGTAATTACCGGAGCTTATTTACTTTATAGCGAATATGTTTTAAAGCGAGGAAAACATCCTTTGGATTAACTCTCTCGTCATTTCCAGCTTGACTGGCAATCGTAATGCAATAACAGGTATGTATCTCGCTTTAAGATTCCCGCTTTCGCGGGAATGACGCAAAAATGAAAGAACAAACAGAAAATAATGAAAAAATACACAATTCTATCAATAGTATTAACGCTAGTTTTTACGGCATGTAGTAATCCAAAAAGCGAAGAAAAACAAAAGCAATCCATTGCAGAAGAAAAGGTAGTTGCAAAACCTGTAAACGAAGTATCTTTAAAAGACGACCAACTCAACGCCGTTTATCAGCAATATCTTTTATTGAGCAATGCTTTGGTCAATTCCGATTTGTCGATGGCAAAAGAAACAGCTATGGCAGTTGAACTAGGTGCAAAAAAACTTAAAGATGGTGTGAACTTAGCACAGTTTGCAGCTAAAATAATAGCCACAAACAATTTGGAAACGCAACGTATATTATTTTCCGATTTAAGCAACGTAATGATTGCCAGAGTAAAAACAGCAGGTTTAAAATCGGGAGAGATTTATATGGAACACTGCCCAATGGCATCGAATGACAAAGGAGCATCTTGGTTGAGTAACCAAAAAGAAATCAGAAATCCGTATTATGGAAAAAGTATGTTAGATTGTGGAGAGGTTAAAGAAATATTGAGATGATAACCACTTCGATTAATATAATGACGGCTTTCTTTGACATATACTTAGTAGATGTAGAATCAAAATTATCAATACATCTATATTTTTAAATTGTTTCTAACTCTTTAAAAACTAGAGCTTAAAGGAATATTATTTGGGTTTTTATTTGTTTTTCAAATAAAAACTACTATTTCTATAGATTTAATTGGTTAATTAAAATTATAATAATACATTTGCCCTAAATTAATAGGAAATATCATGAATAGAACTTTACGTCTTAACTATCTGCCTTTAAAATTCAATGGAAATGCAACAGAGCGAATGTGTTGCTGTTGTTGTATAAAATAAATAAAAAAGACAGGTAAAACCTGTCTTCCCTTGGTTCTGGTACGCAACTCCAATCACCTACCAGATGCCAATAAGTCTTAATCAATCATTATTTAATTAAAACCGTTTTTAAAATTATGCAAAATTTTAAAAGGGCAAAGCATTTTTATTATGTTTTTGCTAAAATAAAGTACAACAGCAAATTCGGGTTCGTACTTTATCTCCTAGCTGTTCTTTCTTTTCAGCTTTCAGCCCAAACCAAACCATTAATTAATTCTACCCTAAAGGGAAAAGTGGTAGATGCTGTAACCAAAGGACCTCTGCCGGGCGCATTGGTACAGATAGAAGGTGTTACCAACCAAACCCAAACCAACAACAACGGAGAATTTACCTTAATCACCGGACAAAAGTTTCCGTATAATATCATAGTTAGCTATATAGGCTACGAGAAATCTGTAATTAGGGTCGATGGCAGTCCGATAACTGTTGCTTTAAAAGAAGCCGTAAATCAATTAAATGATTTAGTGATAGTTGGTTACGGTACACAGACCAGAAAAAGTTTAGTAGGTTCTGTAGCCAAAATAGAAGCAAAAGAAACCATAAACATTCCGGTATCAAGTTTCGATGCACAATTGCAGGGCAAGGCAGCAGGCGTACAAATAAATACTTTCTCGGGTACACCTGGAGAGGGCGTAAAAGTACAGATACGAGGTACAGCATCAATAAACGCCAGTAACGACCCACTTTATGTAGTAGATGGGGTTTTTGTAAACAACAATTCGCTTTCTACACTTGATTTAGGAGGAAAGAGAACTTCGCCTCTTGCAGATATAAACCCTTCTGATATTGAAAGTATAGAAGTATTAAAAGATGCGAGTGCCATTGCAATTTACGGATCTCGTGGTGCCAATGGAGTAATTCTAATAACTACCAAAAGAGGAGGCTACAACTCGCAAACTAAATATGCTTTAGAAGTTTCGCAAGGATGGCAAAAGGCTGATCCTGATAGGATATGGAAACTAACTACAGGACCAGAACACGCTCTTTTGGTTAACGAACAATGGATTAATTCGGGGATAGACAATCCCAGTCTTAATCAGAATTATGCTAACCGGCCGTTTCGGCCAGTATCAGAAGTTATTAATGGAGTACCCGGTAGAGGTAATCCAGAAGACCAGCAGACATACGATCGTTTAAGTAGGGTTTTAAGAACGGCACATGTTCAAAATTATGATTTCAACATACAGGGGGGAAGCGAGAAAATAAGATATAATATTGGTGCAGGTTATACAGACCAGCAAGGCATACTTAAACCAGCTGATTTCCAACGGGGAAGTTTTAAATTAAATTTAGACAGCAAACTAAGCGATAAATTTACTTTAAGTTCAAGTAATGGTATTTACAGGTCGTTTAGGCAGCAAGTGCGTGGTGGGGCAGGACAACAGGCGGGGCATTTACTTGCCGCTTTGCACCATCCTACCTATTTACCTTTATATAATGCCGATGGAACAAGAGCCAGAGGCTCTATTTATGAAAATATTGATAATTTAACAGATACCGAAATCACTAATATCTCAACAACGAGTATCCGTTATGTAGGCAATCAAGCCGTAGAATATAAAATTATACCGGGTTTAACACTTAAATCATCGGTGGGAGTAGATTATGATAGTTATAATGAACGCGAATTTTTTAACGATCAAACGATCATAGGTGGTGCGCCAAATCCGTTGGGGTATAGGAAAGATGTTTTTACCACAAGTACTATCCTACAAAATGAGCAAACTTTAGTCTACAATAAAACAATAAATTCAAAACATAATATAACTGCCCTAATAGGTAATACTATTTTAGGAACAGATATTAAGGTAGCACAGTTGGTTGGACAGGGTTTTCCCAACAACTCATTTCAACAGATATCTGCGGCATCGGTACGTACTTCCGACCAAAGAAGATCTAAATCTACTTTAGCATCTTTCTTCGGCAGGTTAAATTATAGTCTCGATAATAAATATTTTCTGGAAGGCGTAGTTCGTGCTGATGGTTCTTCAAAATTTGGAGCTAATAATCGTTGGGGCTATTTTCCGGGTGTTGGAGCATCGTGGCGGATCAAACAAGAAGATTTTCTTAAAAACAGCGAAACGGTTTCTGAACTAAAGCTACGTCTAAGTGCCGGAACTGCAGGTAACCAAAATGGTATTAATGATTATGCCGCTTTGGGCTTATGGAGCGGAACTGCTGCATATCCAGATAACCTTACTAGCGGACCTAAACCGGGAGTTGCTCCGGCACAATTAAAAAATCCTGATTTAAAATGGGAAAAAACAGCTACTTACAATTTAGGGCTTGATTTAGGCTTGTTTAAAGATAGGCTATATGTTAACCTTGATGCTTATTACAAATACACTACCGATGCGTTATTGTATTTGCCTGTTCCACAATCAACAGGCTATTCGAGCACATTGGCTAATGCTGGTGAGGTAAGTAATAGAGGTATAGAAATAGCGGTTTCAAGTGTTAATATTAAGTCAGATGGTTTCGAATGGACAAGTAATTTAAATTTTGCAGCCAACCGTAACCGTGCAGAAAAACTGGTAAGCCCAATCACGTTTGAAGCTAGGGAATATCGTAGAACACAAGAAGGAGCACCTTTGGGCAGTTTCTGGTTGTATAAACAATTGTATGTTGATCCACAAACCGGAGATGCTGTCTTTCAACACGCAGACGGAACAGTGGGTACCACAGTAACCACCGCAGACCGACAACTTTTGGGTGACCTGATACCTAAGTTTTTCGGTGGTTTTACCAATAACTTTACCTATAAAGGTTTTGACTTAAACGTACTTTTTACCTATCAATATGGCAACAAGGTATATAATTTCAATAAATATATTTTAGAAGGAGGAGGCACACGTGATGCATCAAGATCTATATTGGCTAGCCAGTTGGATAGATGGCAAAAACCCGGCGACATTACCAATACACCAAGATTAACCAGTGTTGGTAACAATTACAATATCGAACAAAACAGTAGGTATTTGGAGGATGGCTCATATATACGCCTCAAATCGTTAACTTTTGGTTACACCTTGCCGGCTGCTGTTACCAAACGTGTAAACTTAAGCAAGGTACGCTTATACGCCGTTGGTACTAATCTATGGATTGCTACTAAATATTCGGGAGCAGACCCAGAAAGTTCGGGTAGCGCAGGTCAAAATCTAGATGGGCTAGATACTGCCACACCACCACAGCCAAGAGGAATATTGTTCGGGGCTAACATCACATTTTAATTTTTGATTATGAAAACATTACATAAAACCAGTTTAATCTTTTTAGTGTTCTTAAGCGCATTCACGGTTTCTTGCAAAAAATACCTTGATGTAGAAACTTATGATTCTATATCTGATGAAAATACAATTTACGATAAATCCTCATCAGAGGCAGCGGTTAGAGGTGCTTATCGTGCTTTGGCGAGCTTAAATTATAGTAGCGGATTTCAGAATACTATTTTACAGTCGGGAGGCGATATAAGATCACTGAATAATGCACAAACCGATCTTAATGTCATCAATTACAATTTGCGTTCCGACATCGCATTCCTATCAACCTATTGGGGCAATTTTTATAACACCATTAACAGAACTAACCATATTATAGAGAAAGTTCCTGCGGTTAACGATATAACATTAACTGCTGCCTTAAAGAACCAATTACTTGGCGAAGCCTATTTCATTAGAGCCATTTCATATTTCGATTTGGCAAGAGTATTTGGAAATGTACAGATTTTCCTTAAGCCAACAGTTGTTGTTGAAGACAAACTAGGGATTAAACAGAGTACACAAAGTGAAGTTTATGCGCAAGTACTTGATGATTTAAATAAGGCTGAAGGCTTACTGCCGAGTACGGTGGTACGTAATAGGGCAACAAAATTTACGGTATACGCGCTAAGGGCAAGATTGTACTTGTACCTTAAAAGATATAGTGATGCAGAGGCAGACATTAATTTGATATTGGCTAATAGCTCTTATCGCTTAATTAAACCTTTTGCATTGGCAGCAGGAACTAGCGAATCGGTACTGGAACTTTCTTACAGTGTAAATGATGTAAATAGCGCCTACGGGCAATGGAATACCAGCAACAGGGCTTTGGAACCAAAGGCTGTTATCCATAATTTATTGAACGATCCTGCAGTTGGCGGAGATAGGAAGTTGCTATCCGTAAAAAATAGCTTGGGGCAGTTTATAGGAGGAATATATCCAACAAATACATCGGCGGCATACTTAATTAGAACGGCAGAGCTTTACTTAAATCGTGCCGAAGCAAGGGCATTAAAACCTACTCCGGATTTAGATGGGGCTTTGGCCGATATTAATGCCGTAAGAGAGCGTGCCAATGTACCTACCATAACAGATGACTTATCTAAAGACGATATTCTATTGGCTTTGGAAAATGAAAGGAGGGTAGAATTTGCGCTCGAACCATTCCGTTGGTTTGATATTGTACGTACCGGAAGGGCACAGGCTGTTTTTAACCTTACCGACGCTAATAAATACATTTTTCCTATACCCGCAGGCGAACTCATTGCGGATCCATCTTTGGTGCAAAACCCCGGTTATGGAAAAAACTAATCATAGTTAACATAAAAAAATAAAATATAATGAGCGAAATAATTGTAAACCCCAAAGATAAAAAGAAGGGAAATGGCGCTTGGAGTTTTTTATCGATATTTAGGAGCGTAGCGCCCCAGGAAGAACCTGTACAAGAATGGAAAAGTTGGGAAAAATTTCTTTTTCTGCTCTTTTTTATATTCTTCGTGCTGCAAATTATTCCTATCGATTGGAAATTTTACAGAGACCTTTTTGCTATAAATTGGAGCAATCTTCATTTCCATAGCCTTTTTAAGTTAAGTAAGTACCAACCTCAGTTTTTCTCGGCAGCTTATGTTGCTAAATGGGGAATAGGCAGTTACCTAAATTGGACAGCTCCATTACTTATTGCATTAATAGGTAGTTTGTTGTGGCGTAACTTTGATAAAGACCGTAAAAACTATAACACGCTATATTATTGGCTAAGGGTTTTAGTTAGGTTTAGGTTGGCAGTAGTGCTGATAACATATGGCTTTATTAAGTTCTTTCCCCTACAAATGCCTTATCCCTCGTTAAGTAACCTGCTTACAAATTATGGCGATTTTTATGCATGGAAAATCTATTTTCAAACAGTAGGCATTGCCCCAAAATACGAATCGTTCTTAGGGTTTGTTGAGATATTAGCGGCATTTTTACTGTTTTATAGAAGAACAACAACTTTTGCCGTAGGATTAATTTTTGGGTTTATAGGCAACGTAGCGGTAGCTAATGGTTTTTACGACATTGGCGAGCAGGTAATGAGCACATTTATTGTAATTATGGCAGTATTTCTGTTTGTTTACGATGTGCCAAGGCTTTATCAATTATTGGTTCTACAGGTTCCGGCCTATGCCAATCGCTTTGTGCCAAACTTTAAAAATGAAAAACTTCGAAAAATACGTTTGGTTGCAAAATCAGCTTTTCTACTATTTGTAGTAGTGTTTTCTTATAAAACATATAGCAATTTCATTAACGACCCTTATAAAATACCACACACGCCCGGTCTTAAAAATTCGTATGGCTATTATAACGTAAAAACATTTGTGCTGAACCACGATACCATACCTTATTCAAAAACAGACCCAAACAGATGGCAAGATGTGGTATTTGAAAAATGGTCGACATTAACCATAAAGCAAAACCGCCCGGTATTAATTGATAAAACAAGTGGAGAAGAGGCTTATGAGAAAGATATCGATAGAAATTATGAACTGGCGGGTTATTCGGGTAGGCATTATTTCTATTACGATGCGGATACCGTAAACCATACGCTTTCCTTACAAAACAAAAATAAAGATTTGCGTTTTGAGCGGCTTTCATTAAAGTACGAAAGACCAAACGATACCACAATATTGCTTACGGGCATTAACCAAAAAAGAGATTCTATCCATGTTGTACTTTCAAAAATCAATAAAAAATACATGATGTTTGAGGGCAGGCGGAAACCGGTTAAAATTTAATACCTAAAAATTACTGTAATGGCAGAAACTATAAATTTACAGGCAGCAGCCGATTTTAATAATGGGGCAACTGCGCATCATGAAAATGAGGATGTAACACAACCTCAGAAAAAACAGGTATGGAAAAACTATCAGAAAATAGCTTTCAGGATAGGTTTTATCTATATGTTGTTGCTGTGTATTCCATTGTACGCAAAATTTTATGAAGCACTTTTTGCACTTCGTATCCCAAAAATCACCTATCATGATTTTCAGGCTATTGTGGCTTTTTGGCCGCCGCAAATTGTTACCATAGAAACCGAAGAAGGTGTATTTGGAATATTAAACTATATTAACCTTATTTTACTTTTTGTGGCTGCTGTAGCCGGCGGATGGATATGGACTTTAATCGACAAAAAAAGTACATCTTACAGTAAACTATATTATTGGGTAAGAGTGTTGGTCCGTTATCGTTTGGCTTACGGTATGGTAGGCTGGGGCCTAAAAAAAGCATTTCCAATGCAAATGGTGTATCCAACCATAGGTATGCTGAACACTCCGTTTGTAGATATGGCCGAAAAGAAATTATACTGGTCGCATGTTGGGGTGTCTTTTTGGTACACGGTATTTTTGGGCTTTGCCGAAATTATTCCAGGATTATTGCTCTTAAACCGAAAAACAGCCTCGTTGGGTGCGGCGTTGGCAGCAGTGGTAACCTTTAATATTTGTATAGCCAACCACGCTTATGATGCAGGTGTGGCAGTACCGGCCGCATATTTTGCAATCTTAGGCGTTTTTGTGCTGTTGTACGATTTGCCTAAAATATGGGCATTGGTGGTGCAAGAAAAAAACATTCTTCCTTACAGCTATAATCCGGTGTTAACAGAAAACTGGCAACGTAAATTGGCATTTGGTGTAAAATGGACTTTTAATATTTTATTTGTTCCTGTGGCTGCGGCGTTATGGGGCTATGGTTTTTTCTTCGGAAATAACTATAATATTCCAAGTACACCCGGTTTAGCTGGCACACAAGGCTATTATAACGTAACCGAATACAGGCTAAATGGCAAGATTATTCCGTATAGTCCTGCGGATTCGTTGCGTTGGCAAGATGCAACATTCGAGAAATGGTCTTCTTTAAGCTATAAAACCAACAGAGGGGCTATAGCTGATAGAATGATAGGATATTCGCCACTAAGAGTAAAAAAAGACAATAAGAACAACAGGTTAAATCAAGTTGCTACACAAGATTCGGATAAGTTGCAAAAACTGAAGAAAAATAGAGACCTCGGTGTTACCCGATGGGAAGTAGGGGGTATGGCAGGAGAACGAAGATACTTTTTTTATAAAGCTGATACTGTTAAACAGGTATTGTACCTTCAAAATAAAAACAAAAATCATTCTTCCGAAACACAAGTATTACACTACGAACGTCCAACTAAAGACCGTATCATCTTAAAAGGGACTAATGAATTTGCCGATTCTATTTATGTTGTTTTAGATAGGTCTAACAAGAAGTACCCTTTGGTAGAAGGCAGGCAAAACCCGATAAAAGAATATTAAGCATGCCCAGTAAAATAATAATAGCAGGAGGTACAGGTGCGCTAGGTCAATGTTTAACAGATTATTTATCAGCCTATGAGCTGGTTATCTTAACCCGAAAACCACTAAAAGCTCATGGAAATGTTAAATATGTGTATTGGGATGGCATTACCATAGGCGATTGGGTAAATGAACTTACTGGTGCTACTGCTATTATTAATGTGACAGGAAAATCTGTAAACTGTAGATATACCGAGATCAATAAAAAAGAAATTATTGCTTCGAGGGTAAACAGTACCTTGGCCATAGGAAAGGTCATCAGCGAAATGCAAAATCCGCCAAAAGTATGGATAAATGCAGGTTCGGCAGCGATATACGGCAACCGTGGCGATGCTGTTTTAGACGAAACGGCGTCCCTTGGCGATGGTTTTTCGGCAGAAGTTTGCAAGCAATGGGAAAAAGCATTCCACATCTATTCAAACCCGAAAACAAGAAAAGTTTTATTAAGAATTGGTTTGGTACTACAGAAAGATAAAGGCGTATTAAAGCCATTCTTAAATTTGGCTAAATTTGGTTTTGGCGGAAGAATAGGTAGTGGAAAACAGTACATTACTTGGATACACGAAACAGATTTTACCGCATTGGTAGGTTGGATAATTAATAATAACAACATCAATGGTGTGATAAATGCAGCCAGTCCGCAACCTGTCGAAAATAAAATATTTATGAAAAACATTAGGCAGGCTATTAATTTCCCTTTCGGTATTCCCAATCCTGCAATTTTTACCATATTGGGAGGCTGGTTAATCGGAACAGAAGCCATATTGATACTATCGGGAAGAAGGGTAATTTCTAACAGATTGAAAGAAGCGGGGTTTAATTTTGTATTTCCGTACCTTGATAAAGCCTTAATCAACCTATTAAAATAATAAAATTGAGTAGTATAACCACATACGATGCCATTGTTATTGGCTCAGGACCAAACGGGCTTGCAGCAGCTATTGCTATACAGCAGCAGGGGCTTTCTGTTTTGCTTGTTGAAGGCAAAGAAGAAATAGGCGGTGGATTAAGGTCGGCAGAACTTACCCTGCCCGGATATTTATCTGATATATGCTCTGCTATACATCCCTTGGCTATTGCCTCTCCGTTTTTTCAAACCCTGCCTTTAGAGGAACACGGTTTGCAATATGTTTTTCCTATCCATGCGGCTGCACACCCCTTCGATGATGGTGAGGCAGCGTATCTAACTCATGATTTAACAGAAACAGCTAAGGCTTTAGGGATAGATGCAGAGCGTTACCTGAATTTAGTAGCACCAATTGTAACCGATTGGCCAAAAATTGATAATGATGTGTTAGCGCCTTTGCATTTTCCAAAACATCCCATAGCTATGGCAAAATTTGGCTTAAAAGCCATGACTGCCGCTACTTTTTTGGCCAAAACATTTAAAAGCGAAAAAGCAAAAGGTTTGTGGGCGGGTATGGCAGCACATGCCATACAGCCATTAACAAACCTCAGCACCTCGGCCATTGGTTTGGTATTGATGGCTGCGGCGCATCTTAAAGGATGGCCTGTGCCGGTTGGTGGCTCTAAAAGTATTGCACAGGCTTTAGTTTCTTATTTTAAGGAAATAGGCGGAACGGTGCAAACAGGTACATTTATTAGTTCCTTATCGCAATTGCCGTCTAGCAAAACCATACTTTTTGATATAGGACCACAGCAATTGCTTAAAATTGCAGGGCATCAGTTTTCAAATATCTATCGCTGGCAGCTAGAGAAATATCGTTATGGCATGGGTGTTTACAAGGTAGATTGGGCTTTGGATGGTCAGGTACCATTTAAAGATGAAAATGCCAGACTTGCAGGTACGGTACATTTAGGAGGTACATTAAAGGAAATAGCATGGTCAGAAAAACAAAGCGCTAAAGGCAATTATGTAGAAAAGCCTTTTGTGCTACTGGCACAGCAAAGTCTATTTGACAACACCCGTGCGCCAGAGGGTAAGCATGTAGCATGGGCTTATTGCCATGTACCAAATGGTTCGTTAAGAAATATGACTGCAGAAATAGAAAATCAGGTAGAGCGTTTTGCCCCCGGTTTTAAGGAAAGAATATTGGCTAAACACACCATCAATCCCCAAGAATTAGAACAGTATAATCCAAATTATATTGGTGGCGATATTAATGGAGGCATTATCGACCTTGCACAGTTGTTTACCCGTCCGGCGTTGCGTAGTTCGCCTTATCGTACCTCGGCTAAAGGTCTGTACATCTGTTCTTCATCTACTCCTCCGGGTGGAGGGGTGCACGGCATGTGCGGCTACCATGCGGCTAAGACTGCTCTAAAAGATATATTTAACATTCAATTGCCTAATTTATAAATCGATATAATGACATCAACTAAAACAAAATTTACCCTAACCGAAGACTGGACCGTAGTGGTACTCGGCTTCTTAATCATCATTCTTTCCCTATCGGGATTAATTATTCCGGTGCCTGCCGTAAAATGGACAAATGCTACTGAGCTGGTAGATAAAGTGCTGACAGCAGGCAATCTGCTCAAGTTTTTCTATCAGTTTCTATTGATTATAGCCATAGCAATTTTAGGAGCGTTGTTGATGCGCAAATCGGTTAAAAATCTATTGATAGTGGTGCCCATTGTATATGTGCTAACCATTATTGCCTTGGTTATTGCAGGCAGTTCATCTATGAGGGCGCTCAATCTCGAAGGCGTAATTTTCAGTTTGGGCATTGGTCTGGTAATTAGTAACTTTTTTAAGTTGCCCAAATGGTTTGTAGAAAACCTTTCTACCGAACTTTTTGTGAAAATTGGTTTGGTGCTTTTGGGCACTACCGTTATTTTCTCAGATATTTTAAAAGCAGGCTCATTGGGGTTGATACAAGCCTTGGTAGTGGTTGTCTCGGTATGGTATTTTGCTTTTTGGCTGTGCAAAAAATTAAAGGTAGATAATGAATTGACCATGATGATTTCTAGTGCTGTATCTATTTGTGGCGTTTCTGCGGCTATTGCAACTTCGGGCGCTATCAAAGGCGATTCTAAAAAACTGTCGTATGTGATTTCAATGGTATTGATTACTGCCATACCTATGATGATTTTTATGCCCTACATTGCTCATTATTTCCACTTTAGTGAAGAAGTAACAGGCGCATGGTTAGGCGGCAGTATAGATACTACAGGTGCGGTAGTAGCATCGGGAAGCTTGGTAGGCGAAACAGCACTAAAAATCAGCACCATTGTTAAATTTTCTCAAAATGTATTGTTGGGTATTGCGGCTTTTGCCATTTCTGTTTATTGGACTTATACCCAAAATCCACAAGCAAAAGAAGAAGGTAACAGCCCTACGTTAAAAGTAATTTGGGAACGTTTCCCAAAATTTGTAATTGGTTTTATAGGTGCATCGGTGCTGTTCAGTTTCTTCCTGTCACAAGAAGCAATTGGCTCGGTAAAAGAAAGCCTGAAAAACCTACAAGGCGTTTGGTTTGCTTTGGCATTTACCAGTATAGGACTAGAAACCAAATTTGCCGATTTGTTTAATAAAAACAGTAAAAAGCCATTTTATGCTTTTTTAATAGCACAATTGTTTAATATCGTTATCACTTTAATAATTGCTTATTTCTTGTTTGGGAAGTAGTAATTAGCAGTGCTCAGTTAGCAGTTTTCAGTTAAGTTCCCCCTTTAGGGGGCTAGGGGGCTTACCTCACCTGAAATTTCTCCCGATATTGCGTTGGTGTCATGCCAACGCTTTTTTTAAACACTTTTCTAAACGCTTTGGGGTCGTTGTAGCCAGAACTGTAAATAATTTCATTCATTTGCTGACTGGTTTTTTCCAGCAACTTTTTAGCGGCTTCAATTCTGGTTTGTTGTAGATATTCTATAGGGGTGATGCCCGTAATCTGCTTAAAACGACGTACAATATTCCTACGGCTCGATGGAATATCCTTAATCAGTTCTTCAATGGTTGCCGCATCCTGATAGTTTTGCTCTATTTTTTCCTGTGCTATGGCTACCAATTCATCGGTATGGTCTTTAGAAGGTTGAAAAGTACTGAAGTACGATTGATTTTCCCTGTCCATATCAATAGCAAATACTTTCGCAATGCGGATAGCCATCTCCCTACCACAATACTCGTGTATTAGGTGCAATAATAAATGAAAAGACGATGTTGCACCTCCACTGGTGTACAATCGGTCGTCTTGAGTTACTGTTTTATCTACCTTTAATTTTACCAAAGGGAAAGCATTAGCAAATCCGTTACTGGCATCTACATGAGTGGTAGCAATTTTGCCATTTAACAAACCGCTAGCCCCGAGCAAAAATGCACCCGTACAAAAACTGCCCAAACAGGCACCTTTTTGATATTGGGCAACTAAGTGCGGAATACAGTTTTGGTTTGCCATTAAAGATGCCTGCATATCATCAGAAGTAAATGCAGGTATTAAAATAATCTGCATTAGAGGGGCTTCTTTTAATGGAGTGAGTTGGTAGCCTAGTGCTTCTTTGGTTTGGGCCACGGTTTCATCACTGGCAAGCAAATAAATATCAAAAGGTTGTGGTTTTGCATCTGCTACGGAGAATTTGTTTACAGTTTCAAAAACTTCTAGTACCGCCGCAACACTCAACAATTTATAATCTTTACTTAGTAACAATCCTATTTTTTTCATGTTTATGTCCTATATGCCTTAAATGTACCTGGTTTTCTTAGGTGATTATTTGTGATAATATAAACTAAAATAGTAAATGTCTCGAATGCCCCCAAATTTTGACAATAATGACAATCAAGATTTTTAAGAACCTGCTGTAATTTAGCTTTATAAAATTTATATGTTATGGAGATTAAACCTGTAAGCAATAGAATGTATGGTTTTTTGGTATTGTATGACATGCATACCAAGTTTTACCACAGCGTGATAGATGGCATTAGCGATGAAGACGCAACCAAACGCTTAGATACCAAAGCAAACCACATTGCTTGGTTGGCAGGGAGTTTACTGCAAGAGCGTTTCGAACTGGCTAATTTATTCGGTGTCGATTTACAATCAAGTGCTAACGAATTGTTTAAGCATCATCAAGGTATTAAGGAAGATGAAAAATATCCAACATTAAGCATTTATAAAGATGAGTGGAATACCATTTCGCCTATTTTAAGAGAAAAATTGTTAAATGTTACCGACGAAGATTTAGATAAGGTAATCGATTTTCCAATTGAGCAGATGAGTTTTCCTTTGTTCGACATGGTGAGCTTTAACACTTATCGAGAGGCTAATTGTATTGGACAAATTGCACTTTGGCGTAGATTATTAGGTTACGAGGCAATGAAATATATGTAGAAGATGGAAAACAAAGCAACAATTCTAAAAACTTTGAGTGATACTTTCTCTGAATTGGAAAAAGCTATCCAACGTTTTGACGAAGCAACATTCAACGAAAAACCATCGCATGGAAATTGGTCGCCGGCAATGGTTGTCCAGCATTTGGTTTTAGCGGGTACAGGTTCAGATAAAATACTTTTGGGTAATACAAAACCTACGGAGGGTACCGTCGATAGTAAAGTAGAGCAAATAAAAAACATCTTTCTAAATTTCGATAGAAAGTTTACAGCCCCAGCATTTATTGAACCAGATGATAAAATTTATGAAAAGCAAGTATTGCTTGCGGAACTAAATGCTATTTGTAATTCTTTAACAAGGATTATCCCGGATTTAGATTTGAGCCTAACCTGTTTGGATTTTGAACTGCCGGGACTTGGCTTTTTGACCAGATTAGAGTTGGTCAGTTTTCTAATTTATCATACACAGCGGCATACACATCAATTAAACGAAATGGCAAATCAAAAAATGTCCTAAAACACCCTAAAATTGACGTGTTCGGCAATCCATAAAGCTAAACAGTTCGGGTAGTTTTGTGTTAATCATTTATATCAAATCAAAACAATTAAAACTATGGTAATCAACCCTTATTTAAACTTTAACGGTAATACCGAAGAGGTTTTCAATTTCTACAAATCCATTTTTGGCGGCGATTTCCCTTTCATAATGCGCTTTAATGAAATGCCGCAAGAAGCCAATGACGCCGAAGGCTGTACGGGCGAAAGTATTCCTGAAAATGATGCTAACGGTATTGCACACATTTCGCTTCCTGTTGGTAAAACGATGCTAATGGCAAGTGATGTGCCGTCTAATATGCCGCAGGTAAAAGCAGGAACCAATATATCACTTTGTATAAGTGTAGATAGCCGTGCAGATGCAGATAGAATTTTTAATGCTTTAAGCAACGGTGGAACCATACAAATGCCAATGCAAGACCAATTTTGGGGCGATTATTACGGCATGTTGGTAGATAAATATCAAATTCAATGGATGGTAAGTTATAACGAACAACAAGATGGAAAAGCAGCTCAACAATAAACCGAAAAAATCCATTAAGGTAGCTTATTGGGTATCAACTGGATTGCTAGCCTTGTTTATATTGCCGGGCATTTTCTTTGTAAACAGTGCCGAAGCTAAACAAGGTACCGAACACTTGGGCATTCCAACTTGGTTGGCAATGGAAATAGGTATAGGTCATTTCATCGGCGGTTTAATTTTAGTGTTGCCATTTATTGGCAAACGCATTAAAGAATGGGCTTATGTAGGTTGCGGAATTAAATATATCTCTGCTATGATTGGTCATTTGGCAGTAGATGGTTTAGTAGCGATGTCGTTTGCGCCTTTAGTGGTATTTGCCTTACTACTAATTTCTTACCTCACCTATCATCACCTATTAAAATTAAAAACTAATGGCTAAACAAATATTTGTGAATATTCCTGTAAAGGATTTGAACATCGCAATTGAATTTTATTCGCATTTGGGATTTATATTTAATCCTCAGTTTACCGACGAAAATGCAACCTGCATGATTGTCTCGGAAGATATTATGATAATGCTGTTGAAAGAAGAGTTTTTTAAGACTTTCACGCCCAAGCCAATTGCCAATGCCAAGCAAAGTACCGAAGTAATCATCTGTATCTCTGCCGAACGCAGGGAAGAGGTAGACAAATTTGTGCGTCTGGCGATAGAAGCAGGAGGTAAAGCATTGATGCCAAAGCAAGACCACGGTTGGATGTATGGGCATGGTTTCGAAGATTTGGACGGTCACATGTGGGAAATTGGCTATATGGATATGAGCGCATTTCCGACAAGTTAACGCTTTACCAGCATTAGATTTAATTGAATATGCTCAAAAAAGGTAAAATATGGAAAAAAGTAAACTGCTTGAATTGAACAACGTTGGTATCGTTGTAGAAAATCTTGATAACGCCATCTCTTTTTTCACAGAAATAGGGCTAAAACTTGAAGGACGTATGATGGTTGAAGGCGAATGGGCGGGAAGAGTAACAGGGCTAGGAAATCAATCCGTAGAGATTGCCATGATGGTTACACCCGATGGACACAGCCGCTTAGAACTTTCAAGATTTCTAACACCGACAGTCGTTTCAGACCATAGAACGGCACCTGTTAATTCTTTAGGGTATCTAAGAGTTATGTTCAAAGTGGATAATATTGATGAGTTGGTGTCTAGGCTTACCAAGCAAAGTGCAGAACTTGTTGGCGAAGTGGTTAATTATGAGAACGTTTATCGTTTATGTTATATTCGTGGAGTTGAAGGGCTGCTCATCGGGCTGGCAGAACAGCTCGTTCAGAAATAAATTTTTACAAAAAGGTTAATGAACCTTAACTTCTTAATGGTTCAAAATAAGAACAAAATGATGATTTTATAATGAAAAGACTGCAATTTAAAAAAGAAATAACCGCATCGGCTCAGAAAGTCTATGAAGCAATGTTGGGCTTAAAAGAAAAAAGCACTTACGAATATTGGACAGCAGCTTTCAATCCCACTTCTACTTACGAAGGAAGTTGGGAAAAAGGAAGCAAAATCCTATTTGTTGGAACAGACGAAAACGGCAAAAAAGGCGGAATGGTTTCTAAAATCGAAGAACACAAACCTGCCGAATTTGTTTCCATTTGTCATTATGGTTTTTTGCAGGGCGATACCGAAATAACCACAGGTGAACAGGTAGAGAAATGGGCAGGCGGACACGAAAATTACAGTTTTGATGAGCATAGAGGCATTACAACCGTAACTGTAGATATAGACACAGTAGACGAATATCTTGATTATTTTAATGAAACTTATCCCAATGCATTGAACAAGTTAAAGGAAATTGCCGAAAAGTAAATAGAAACCCATGTATGAGCGTACAAGAACAAATCAAAGCGTATATCGCCTCCCAACCCGAACCAAAACGTGCTGACATTGAAGCCTTGCACCAACGCATTTTGCAACTAATGCCGCAATGTAAATTATGGTTTTTAGACGGCAAAGACGATAAAGGAAAAACGGTTACTAATCCAAATATTGGATATGGACTTCAAACCATAAAGTATGCTAATGGAACAAGCAGAGAGTTTTATCAAATTGGTTTGAGCGCAAACACCACAGGAATTTCTGTGTATATTATGGACATTGAAAATAAGAAGTATTTACCCGAAACATACGGTAAAACCATGGGCAAGGCAACCGTAACAGGATATTGTATTAGGTTTAAGAAATTGAAAGATATAAACCTTGATATGCTTGGAGAGGCGATACAATATGGAGTAGAACAAAGCCGTTGAAAAAAAGCAAGTATGGAAAAAGTAAAAACTATCGGGCAGACGAAAGATGCAGGTTGGCAATTTGGCGTGAGAAAAAGCGTATTGTTAAACATCGATAATGTATGGGGTTTTTTGTTTTCAGAAAACGGAATCAAACTTTGGCTTAAAGATGCAGACAAGGAATTTTCGACATTTAACCCCCTTTCACATATAAGAACAAAATGGAAATTGAAAGGCTGGACAAACGAAGCAACGTTACAAATGAGAGTGCTTTCAAATAAAGACAAAACAACAATTGCATTTCATATTGATAGACTATTGGACGAAAAACAACGGGAAGAAACTAAAACTTATTGGACTAAAATATTAGGCGACATTATCCAACAACTAACCGCTAACAAAAAATAAATATGGAAGCGGAAAAAACATTAAGGACTTGTCAAAAAGGGCACAAATACTACAAAAGTACTGATTGTCCGACTTGTCCAACTTGTGAAGCAGAGAAAAAGCCCCAAGATGGTTTTCTTTCTTTGCTTTCTGCACCTGCACGGAGAGCATTAGAAAATAACGGAATAACCACAATTGAACAACTTTCTAAGCATAGCGAGAATGAACTTATGAAGCTCCACGGTTTTGGAAAAAGTTCATTGCCAAAACTACGAACCACATTAGAAGAAAAAGAACTAACCTTTAAGCAATAAAATAAAAGGATGAGAAAAGTAATTGCGGCATTCAATACAACTATTGATGGAAACTGCGACCACACTGCGGGAATAGCGGACGAAGAATTACACCAGCACTATGCCGACCTTTTGGACAATGCAGGTGTTATACTTTATGGACGAAAAACCTATCAATTGATGGAATTTTGGCAAACTATTTTGGAAAAACCTTCTGAAGAAAAATCAATGAATGACTTTGCTATGGCGATTGACAAAATCCCAAAAATTGTTTTTTCTCATACGCTTAAAAATGTAGACCCGATAGCTATCGGGTGGAAAAGTGCAAAATTAGCAAGCCGAAACCTTGAAGAAGAAGTTTTGAAGCTCAAACAACAATCGGGGAAAGACATTTTTATTGGCAGTCGCAGTTTAATTATACAGTTAGTAAACCTGAGTTTAATTGACGAACTACAACTTTGTATTCAGCCGGTTATTGCAGGAAAAGGCTTGTCGTTGTTTGAGGATATTAACGATAGGGCAATTTTCAAACTCAAAAAGACTAAAAACTTTAATAACGGAGCAATTATACTTTATTACGAACCGACAAGATGAAACAAATATTTATAATTTTAGGATTAGCATTTTTCTCCTTAATATCGTGTAACGAGCAAAAAACAACAAATAAAAAAATGGAAATAGCTTTTAGAAATGGATATTCCGACGTAAACGGATTGAAAATGTATTACGAAATTTACGGACAAGGTGATAGCGTGAGCCTGTTGAAGGGAAAACCGCTTGTACTCATTCACGGTGGCGGCTCAACCATCCAGTCAAACTTTGAAAAAGTTATTCCCTTGTTCGCTGAAAACAGAACGGTAATTGCAGTTGAATTGCAAGCCCACGGACGAACAAGCGACAGAAATGCAGACACGTCATTTGAACAAGATGCAGACGACGTAGCAACGCTTCTTAAAAATCTAAATATCAGCAAAGCCGACTTTTTGGGTTTCAGCAATGGCGGTACAACAACTTTACAAATTGCTATTCGCCACCCCGAAATAGTTGATAAAATTGTTTTGGGTTCTACGCTTGCCAACCGCAACGGAGTTCCTGCATGGTTTTGGGATTTTATGAAACAAGCGAAACTAGAAAACATGCCCGAACAATTAAAAACGGCATATAAACAAGTTGCGCCAGACACCAACGGTTTGCAAATAATGCACGATAGAGACGCAAAGCGAATGGTAAATTTTAAAGACATCTCAGATGAGCAAATAAAATCTATTAAAGCGCCAACCTTGATAATTATAGCCGACAAAGACGTAATTACGCCCGAACATGCCTTAGAACTTCACAGACATATTGCCAACTCCGAACTGGCAATAATTCCGGGAGGACACGGAGAATATATCGGAGAAATCACAACGTTAAAACCCAACACAAAAGAAAGTGAATTTGTTGTGCCAATAATTGAGAAATTTTTGAATAAGAAGGAAGAAAAAGAACAGCCAACCAACTAGGAAGAATATTATTAATCGGGTAAAGTAAAACTTTTGTTGGGTATTCGGGTTAATGTGAAATTATACATCTCGGATACCCAAAATAATTCCATTGCATGGTAGAAATATTTAAAACAAATGTTAATGACGGTTTGCTTGCCCAGCAAATAATTAAAGCTATTCAAAAACTCTCTTTAGATATAGATGCCAGTTTCGATTTAGAAGATTGTGATAGCATATTGCGGATAGCATGTCCTAATCACATCCCCGCTTTAGCTATTCACATTGTTAGCATAGTTAGGGCGTGCGGATGTTCCGCAACCTTGCTCAATGATGATGCAGATTTGCAAATCAATTTTCTCTTACATAATGATAATACGCCGGGAATGGGCTTACGAGCTATAACAAGAGTTTTTTAGCATTCAAATTTCATCTAAAATACTTATAACCACATAGGTACATAGATTTTATTTCCAACCAAATTTCTATAAGATGCCCAAGGGCATTACAGCAGGAATTATAGCCTATATGAGAAGATTTATCTTTCTTTTTTCTTTCTTAAAACAAAATATCCCTATGTGTCTATGTGGTTTTTGGTTTTTATTTTTAAACAGTTTCTCAATTTCATAAAACTTTTCTTTCTTAAATCCTTAACTTTATAAGATTAAAATGTCAACTTATGTTAAGAAAATCATCATTATTTCTTCTGTTTTTTGTGCTTTCCTTACAAGTGTTTGCACAAAAAAAAGACGATATTTTAGGTAAATGGATTAGCGCTTCTGGCGAAGGTCAAATAGAAATATACAAACGTGGCGATAAGTATTTTGGGAAACTGGCTTGGATAAAACAGCCTAACGACGAAAACGGAAAGCCAAGAACAGACGATAAAAACCCGAATGAAAATTTGCGTAATAAACCAATCCTAGGACTGGAAATCCTTAAAAACTTTGTGTTTGAAGATGCTAAATGGCAGGACGGAACGATATACGACCCAAAATCAGGAAAAACTTATAGCTGTAAACTCACATTAAAAGATGCCAATCAACTAAGTATTAGAGGGTATATAGGCGTTTCTCTGATTGGCCGTACCGAAGTTTGGAAAAGGATAAAATAACAATCTATGAGTTACTTTAAAATATATCTCTTACTGGCTATTTTACCCATAATAGCTAACGCCCAAAAATATGAGCTTATTCCTTTGGTTACAGATGCAAAAACCAGTATGCGTGGGCTGGCTGTGGTAAACGAAAAGGTAATTTGGGTAAGCGGAAGCAGGGGACATATAGGAAAATCAGAAGATGGGGGCAGAACATGGCAATGGATGCAACCAAAAGGCTATGAAAATCTAGATTTTAGAGATATTCAAGCGTTCGACAAGCAGAAAGCTATTATCGTAAATGCAGGCTCTCCAGCCTATATCTTATCAACCGCTGATGGAGGAAAAACCTGGCGTGAGCATTATAAAAATCTTGATAGTGCTATTTTTTTAGACGGAATGGATTTTTGGGACACACAAAACGGAATAGTCTTTGGCGACCCAATCAATAATAAAATGCAGCTTTTGCGTACCCAAGATGGAGGTTTAACCTGGACAGATATATCCGATAGGTTAACACAGCCAATGAAAGTAGGCGAAGGCGGTTTTGCGGCAAGTGGTACAACAATAAAAACCAATGGAAAGGGAAATGTATGGATTGCAACTGGTGGAGCTGTTTCCAGAATTTTCTATTCAGCAGATTATGGCAATAACTGGAAAGTATACAATTGCCCCATCATACAAGGCGAAAGTAGTACAGGTGTATTTTCTTTAGATTTTTTTGATGATAAAAATGGTATTGTTGTTGGAGGAAACTATTTAAAAGATAAGGATAACAGCAATAATATATTAATTACAACAAATGGCGGCAAAAAGTGGAAAAAACCTATTACACCGATATCGGGTTATCGATCGGGAGTAACCTACGTTAACAAAAAATTTTGTGTAGCTACCGGAACTTCAGGTACTGATGTTTCTATCGATGAGGGTAAAAACTGGCAACATATTTCCGACCTTAGTTTCAATGCCGTTAAATCAGCAGGTAATTTAATAGCACTTGTAGGCGATAAGGGCCAAATCTACAAGCTAGCTATCACACCTTGATAAGTTTCTACATTATGGGGAAATAATTACCTTTTCAAGGAAATTTTGGGTGTTCTTTTTACCAAATGTATGTTACATTTATGCAAATGGGTACAAATTTAAGGTATTCTCAGAAGTGGTAAGGAAATTGCAGTATTTACGCACGTAAGAGGAGTAAAATGTCGAAAATATTAATTGCAGAAGATGAAGTTTTAATGCTTAAAGCACTTGAGTTTAAGCTAAAGAAGGATGGTTATCAGGTAGATATAGCTTCGGATGGCAGGCAGGCGATGGAGAAGGCAAAAAATGATACTTACGACCTAATACTGACCGATATTATGATGCCATTTGTTGGAGGAATGGAAATTCTTAGCTATATCAAGAACGACCCCATTAAAAAAAGTACCCCTGTGTTATTAATATCGGCAGTTGGTTTAGAAAATGTTGTACTAGAAGGGTTTAGTTTGGGTGCAGACGATTTTATCTACAAGCCATTTAACTTAAATGAGCTTTCTGTGAGGATAAAAAGATACATCAGACAGAACGTTTTTTAATAAACGATTAAGCTGCCGAATGAACTTTTTAGAAGCCATCTTTAATTATATAAAAGATATTTATACGGAGCGTTTGCCCTATTTTCCTTCAAATATTAGGATTTCGCTACTGGTAATTTTGTTTTGTACAATTGCCGTAATAGAGCTTTATACCTTCATCACATTCCGGCGTATTTATCAGAACAATCAAGAAAAAAAGGCAAGATGTTGGCAAGAGCATATCGATAATATGTTGGCCAATTTGATAATTTTTAACGACAGCGATGATGCTGATGAAATAGCGGAGCATTTTTATCCCAGATTAAAAAAACTACCTTTAAACAATACTATCGTTAGCAATATATTAGTTAACCAAATACTTACTTATCATAAAAATTTTACGGGCCGCACAAGGAAAGTGCTTTCTATCTTATACCGTATGCTAAACCTCGATAAAAAGCCTAAAAAAAATATAACCAATAAGAATTGGGAGGTAAAGATTGAGGCGATTAGGGAAGCCGCTGAAATGGGGCTAAAGGAAATGACTGGTCAGATTATCAAATATACCGATGACGAAAATGCACTTTTACGGATGGAAGCGCAAACAGCATATATCAAGTTTTCAAAAAAAGACCCATTCCGTTTTTTAGATAGAGCGCAGGAACAGATTTTAGATTGGCATCAAGTAGTATTGTTCGAAATTATTACCAAAAATAAAAATTTGGTAATACCATCATTTTCAAAATGGTTGCGTTCGCCCAATGATACCGTAATAATGCTATGCTTAAAGTTGATTGAACATTTTATGCAGTTTGACGCGGCCGAAGAAGTACAATTGCTGTTAAAGCACCATAACCCACAAATTGTAAAAAAATCAGTAGAGATTATCGGAAAATTAGAATTAGAAAGTGCCGAAAAGCACATGTTTGAGATTTATTTTGATCATTCCGAAGAAATTAAACTAGAAATATTAAACTCCTTGGGCAAAATATCATCGGGCAATTACGATGATTTCTTGGCATCGAGAATTTATTCGAGCAATCCAAAAATAAAGCTGGCAGCTTTGTATGCAATTAGGAAAAATCCAAAAGATGGAAAGCTTAAGCTCCAAGATATATATAATCAGGCTACGGTAGAAAATAAGGCTGTAATTAAACATGTTTTAGATAGTCGTATTAAACAATAGGGGTAATTTATGAGAGAGTTTTTGGTTACATTTGAGACCTTTTTTAACAATGCGATATTTTATTACGCAATGTTTATTATGGGTTCTTATGTAGTGTTGGCCCTGCTTTCCGCTATTGAAATGAGGAGCTACATGAAAAAGAATAGCTATGTCAACTATCGTGAAATACTGGTTTCGCCTCTTGCACCTTCTGTATCTATCTTGGCACCGGCCTATAACGAAGCAGCCATTATTATTGAAAATGTCCGCTCGCTACTTTCATTACACTATGGCAATTACGAGGTAATTATTATTAACGATGGCAGTACAGACGGCACTTTTCAGTTGATGTCTGATTATTATCAGTTGGAAAAGGTCGATTTTGCGGTAGGCTATCAGATTAAATGCAACGAAATACTTGGCGTATATAAATCAAAACTCCCTTCTTTTTCAAAACTAACGGTGGTTAATAAAGTTAATGGCGGTAAATCGGATGCACTAAATGCCGGAATTAATGTATCTGCCAAAGATTTGATATTGTGCGTAGATGTAGATTGTATTGTGCAGGAAGATACCATTTTAAAATTGGCCAAACCATATCTGGAAGAAAAATATCAGGTAATTGCCACAGGCGGTGTGGTGCGTATAGCCAACTCCTGCAAGGTAGAAGAAGGTAGATTGGTGGAGGTAAATGTACCTAAAAATTTTTGGTCACGCTTTCAGGTGCTGGAATATATACGTGCCTTTCTAATGAGGCGTATGGCCTGGAGTAAGCTAAACGGTTTGCTGATTATATCCGGGGCGATAGGTCTGTTCGATAAAAACATTGTGATAAAAGTTGGGGGATATAATGTTAGGACAGTTGGCGAAGACATGGAATTGGTAATTAGGATGCGGAGGTACATGTGTGAGCATAGCAAACGATTTAAAATTATATACATTCCCGACCCTTTATGCTGGACCGAAGCACCGGCAGATTTGCAGCTATTGGGCCGCCAGCGTAACCGATGGACCAGAGGAACTATTGAAAGCCTTTGGATGCATAAAGATCTCTTCTTTAACCCCAAATATGGAATTTTAGGGATGCTAAGTTATCCGTACTGGTTTTTCTTTGAATGGTTAGCGCCAATTATAGAGTTTTTGGGTATTAGCGTTTTTATATTGTTAGCATTGCTAGGCCATATCGATTGGGAATTTTCGTTAACACTGATTATCATGGTTTATTTCTTCTCGTTAACATTATCAACAGTAGCAGTCGTTTTCGAAGAGATGTCCTACAAGCAATATACCAAAGGAGGCGATTTGATAAAACTTTTATTGGTGGCCTTTTTAGAACCGATTATATTCCATCCTTTAACCATATATTGGGCAATTAAAGGAAACATACATAAATTTTTGGGAAAAAATAGTTGGGGGGCAATGCCTCGCAAAGGCTTTAAAAATGCCTAAGCTACACCAAAACGCAGTAAATGAAACAGATATGGAAGAAGATACCTTTTTTGAAGCACCAGAATATCCGTTTTTTGAGAGATTAAAAAAATGTTTAGTATTATTTGTCAGACGGTCAATAGGCCTATTTGTTGTCCTGTTGCTTGTAAGAATATCAGAAATAAGTTTTAATTATTATTTATTGCATCCCAAAGAAACTTTACTAACATTAATAGCCGAGGGCACAATTTCTACCTCAATCTATTTTTTTAAATCGTTGTTCTTTTTGTTTATCATATACGCTGTCTTGTTTTTTCTACATATTAACAAAAAGAACCTTAAGGTATATAATCTCGTTCTTTTTGCCATTTATCTGTTAATCGAATTACTTTTATCAAAGTATTTTTTTAGCACCGGATTATTGCTTGGGGACGAAATTTTCACAAAAAAGAATATACTTTTTGATGTATTCTCATTTAATGCATATTGGCTATTGGCAATTGTGGTATCGTGGGGGCTATTATGGCTCGCTGTTCAATACGTTGCTAAGCTGATACCGCTTTTTAACTATATTTATGGCGTTTTAATTATAGTTATAGCAGGCATTTTGGTACTTTTTAATGTTTCTGCCCTACCTAATAATGATAATGCCGAAAATTTTAAAATTGAGACGTCAAAATCTGCATATTTCTTTAATAAAACATACGATTACTTGTTTGACAGTGAGCCGGAAGTAGATATCTATAATCAAAATTACTTTGATTAATATTATAGTTCGTCATTGCTCCAAAGGGGTAGCGAAGGAACAATCTGCCCCGATTATTAGTGGAAACAATCCTAAAGCGAATGATTTTTATCTTCCTTCTTCTGCCGCTTTAGCTCCTTATTATAATTACGAAGTATATTGGTAAGCATAGGTTTATAAAACTCCCAAAAAAAACTTGCACGTTCGGCCGCAATATCATTGTTATAAAAGAGCTTTCTGAAATAACTAACTCCCTTAAAATAAGATGTCGTCTGCGAAATCGGATTGTCTGCAAAATCTCCGCAGAAGTAATAAAATTTGTAATCGTCTCTATTGTGTTCAATTACCGCCGGAAATTGCGAAGGTATATTGTTATCTGCTAATATTTTAAGGCCTTCGCTGTTTGCCTCTAAGTCATAAAAAGATATAATTTTGTTGTACCTAGAGGTTTGTATAACATCAAACCAGAAAGGATATTTGATGCTTTTTGGAACGTCATAATGTTCTCTCTCTTCCTTTCGGGTAAGAATGTAAGGTGCTTCGGCATTTAAATGATTAATATACTCCAGTACAACAACTTTATCATTTTTGTTTACAAAGGCAACGCCAGGTCTTTTAAATGGCCATTCATTGTTATTTTGCGCTTTATAATTTGCTATTAGCCATTTGGGTAGCTCTTTGTTCTTTACGGTGTCAAAAGAATCGAAATATTTACCTACCCAACCTGTCCATTTTACCTTAAAAGTTTGTTCAAAATCTTTGGCAATAGCGCCGGGCGTTGGTGTAGCAAAAGTATTAAACTCGGTAATAATCAGTTTTTTCTTTTGCTTCATTTTTTTTAGGAACAACATATCCTGGTTGGATAATCCTCCATATAATAACCGTTGCCGCTCGGTAATATTTTTGCCTAAAAACCATTCTTTTGAATAAATGCCGTAAGTATCAGTTATATAGGTCATATCTGCCTGTTGGCTAAGTTTCTCTAAATTTTCGTCCGAAGCTTTTTCGAGACCCTTTATGTTGTATTTTTTATTCTCACTTGGGAAAAAACCAAAATAATCTCTATCTATTTTGTATAAATCTTTAGAAGTTTTTGAGAATTTATTGTTACGTAGCACCCATGTTAAAGATGCGTGCTCTTGTCCCGATTCAAATAACACTGTTTTATCTACTATGGCAATAACGAGTTTTGTTTTTGGCCAAAAAAACCAAGTTAAAAACATCCATAAGGGTAAACCAATAACTAAGTAAAATAACAGCTTTGTTTTCACGTTGTTGGTTAGTTCAATTAATATACCAATAGATTAAAATTTGGGTTTTGCCTAAAAATATAGCATTTTACGCATAAAAGAAGTATTCTTTAAAATCTAAATTAACAAGATGGCTGTTATACTACAAAGAGACTTGTATAACTTTAGGAAAAAAAATCTACAATAAAGGGGAATATATTCTTTATTTTAAGTGTATTTTATTTGCTAAAGCGATGTTTGAAAAAAGGAAAGATGATTATGGGGAATACTACCGAAACACTATTGCGAGATAAATTGGAGGCTTTAAAACTGGTTGCTGATGATTTGCCATTGCCAGTTATTGTACATCAGTTGCCCGATTATGGTGTAATTTACATGAACAAAATAGGTTTGGATATTTTAGGAGTTGATTTAAGTGAACTGAAAACAATTGACCCTAGAGAATATGTATTGCGCTATTTTAATATAGAGGATGAAAAAGAATACGCAGCGACAATTGACCAGCGTTTAGGTGAGGTATCTGAGCCAACATCGTACTTTCAGCAAGTGAAAATTAAAGATGGCAGTTGGCAGCTTTATGCTAGTAATACCAAGGCTTTCTTAAAAGATGAACAACAGAACATTACACATGTAATTACCACTGCAAGCCCGTTAGCTCCCGAGCATCATATAACCATTAAAATAAACCGGTTGATGGATGATATAAGGTTTTTGCGTAAGAACATGTCAGTGTTCAGCAAACTTTCTTCCAGAGAAATAGAAGTGCTTAAATTAATGGCTTTAGGCCTAAGTTCAACCGAAATTGCGGCACAGTTATTTATTGCGCTTGCCACGGTAGATACCCATCGAAGAAACATTCGAAAAAAACTCTCTTTAAAAAATAACTACGATGCTGTGAAATTTGCACATGCTTTTGATTTGTTATAATTGAAGGTGTTTTTGTAAGGTTGTATTACAACGGCATTGCCACAAAATAAAAAAGGACAAACCAGAATTTATCTGACTTGTCCCTTTTGTGATCCCGCTGGGATTCGAACCCAGGACCACTACATTAAAAGTGTAATGCTCTACCAGCTGAGCTACGGAATCATCCTTCTGTGCTAAAGGAGCTGCAAATATAGAATTAACATAAAATACCTCCAAATAAAAATTAATGATTATTTGTACTGCATTGATTTATAGTTGAATTTATTTGCTGTGCAGATGATAGATGCTGCTTTGTGGTTCGTTTTTGGAAACAGTAGTACATATCGTTATAGCATTTGTATATTTGTTGCTATGCAAAAAAAGAAGATTATAGTTGCGGTAACAGGTGCTAGCGGTGCTATATACGCCAAATTATTGTTGGATAATCTAAAAACCTTACATCAACAAATTAATAAGGTTGGCGTAGTGATGTCCGACAATGCAAAAGAAGTATGGCGTTATGAGCTTGGCAACGAAGATTACAACAACTACGATTTTGATTTTTATGCAAAAATGGACTTTAATGCGCCTTTTGCATCAGGCTCAGCCAAATATGATACCATGATTATTGCTCCCTGTTCAATGGGCACTTTGGGGCGAATAGCGCATGGTATTTCCAACGATTTAATTTCTAGGGCTGCCGATGTAGTCTTAAAAGAAAGAAGAAAATTGATTGCCGTAGTACGTGATACTCCTTTCAGCTTGATCCATCTGCAAAATATGAAGCTGGTAACCGAAGCAGGAGGGATTATCTGCCCTGCAAATCCGTCTTTTTATAGTTTGCCCAAAACCATAGAAGATGTAGCGCAAACCGTAGTTGATAGGTTAATTAATTTGGTAGGATTGGAGAAAGAAAGCTATCGTTGGAACGATTAATAGAAAAGTTGCAGTAGTAGGCAAGTAAAATATGACATTATGTCCAAAGTCCCCTTTAGGGGATTTAGGGGTTAATTTCCTATCTTTGCACCCTGAATGAAAAAAGTAGCTTTCTATACGCTTGGCTGTAAGTTGAATTTCTCTGAAACTTCAACAATTGGTAGGTTGTTTACCGATGCAGGATATAGCGTAGTAGAATTTACCGATGGGGCAGATGTTTACGTAATTAATACTTGTTCCGTAACCGACCACGCTGATAAAAAATGCCGAAAGGTAGTTAAGGAAGCACTTAAATATTCGCCGAATGCCTATGTTACCATTGTAGGCTGCTATGCACAGCTAAAACCACAGGAAATTGCCGAAATAGAAGGCGTGGACATGGTTTTAGGCGCTGCCGAAAAATTCCGTATTGTTGAATTTATCACTGACTTGACCAAACAGCCGAAAGCCGTTGTACATCAGCAGGATATTGAAAAAGTGAACCATAACTTTATTGCCGCTTATTCCATTGGAGATAGAACGCGGACTTTCTTAAAAGTACAAGATGGTTGCGATTACCCGTGTACCTACTGTACCATACCTTTGGCTCGTGGCGGTAGCAGGAGCGATACCATTGAAAACGTACTACAAAAAGCTCAACAGATTGCGGCCAGAGGTGTAAAAGAAATTGTGCTTACAGGTGTAAATCTTGGGGATTTTGGCATTAGAGATGGCAAACGCCAAGACCGCTTTTTCGATTTGGTTAAAGCGTTGGACGAGGTTGAAGGCATTGAAAGAATTAGGATTTCGTCCATTGAACCTAATTTGTTAAGTAACGACATCATCGAATTTGTGGCAAGCTCTAAACGATTTGTGCCGCATTTCCATATCCCATTGCAATCGGGCTCTAATAAAATTTTGGGCTTAATGAAACGTCGCTATCAACGTGAGCTATATGTAGATAGAGTTGCAAAAATCAAGGAGTTGATGCCAAACTGCTGTATAGGTGTAGATGTAATTGTTGGCTTTCCCGGCGAAACACAGGAAGATTTCTTGGAAACCTATGAGTTTTTAAATCAGCTTGATGTTTCTTATCTGCATGTTTTTACCTATTCGGAGCGGGAACAAACAGAAGCCGCAGTAATGAAAGGCAAAGTAGCAGGAAGCACCCGTTTCGAGCGCAATAAAATGTTACATATCCTGTCCGATAAAAAGAGGAGAGCATTTTATCAATCGCAGATAGGCAATGAGGCGCAAGTACTATTTGAGGATGACCAAAAAAATGGCTTTATGCACGGTTTCACTAAAAATTATGTGAAAGTAAAGGCCAAATATGATCCATTAATGGTAAACGAACTTAAACAGGTTAAATTGGTAGAGCTTACTGCCGATGGTGAAGTTGAAGTAGCAGAAGCGGAAACGGTTTACGCACACCATTAGCGTTCTATTTTTTTTTGAATACGATACCTACGCAAAATCATGATTCAAAATGCCATTAAACGTCTTGAGTATTTAATTGATACAGTTCCTCGTTTGATTAGTGAAATTGATGAAGAGGAATTCTCAAAAAAAGAAAATCCTGAAAAGCTGATGCTGAAATAAATTCAGCATGACGAAACGCTTATCTAGCGTCACCCTGAATTTATTTCAGGGTCTTTTATCGTAAATTTAGACCCCATAACTCACGTTAATTACTCTTTTTCAATTGTCAAAAACTGTTTAATTTTTTAAACTGAATTCTTTGCGCTCCATTGCGAAAACTTCCAAAAACTCTTAGCGGTTAAATTTTGATAATGCAAAGAACATGAAGAGTACCGCAAAGAACGCAAAGTTTGGGCTTAGGTTTGTGTCAACTAAACCCGATAGAAACGGGCACGGAGCGAGAGCGTTAGCGCAGCGAAGTAAAGCGGATAGCGGGACTAAAAATTAATATGTGCTTGTTGCCCTGCTTTTCTATACTCTAAAATGAATTAAAGTCGACTTAAAAACTGGCAAAAAAAGCAAAAGAACGGTCAAATTTTATATATTCGCCTAAACTTTTAAATGTATGTTTCCAACCGTATCGCATTTCCTAAAATATTTATTTGGTATAGAGGTACCTCTTCCGTTTAACACTTTTGGCGTATTTGTAGCCTTGGCTTTTTTGGCCGCTTATTGGGCTTTTGTCCAAGAGTTAAAACGTAAGGAAGCATTGGGTATCTTAAAACCTGTAAAACATACCACTACCATAGGCGAACCCGTTTCTGCTTGGGATTTAATCTCTAACGGTTTATTTGGATTTTTAATCGGTTACAAATTAATATATGCCGTTGTAAACTATAAATTATTCGTGGCCGATTCGCAGGCCGTTTTGCTTTCTACCAAAGGAAATATATTGGGAGGATTAGCTTTGGCGGCACTTTTTGTTTATTGGGCGTACAAAGAAAAGGAAAAAACAAAACTGCCAACTCCAAAAAAAGTGGAGGTTACCGTTCATCCGCATGAGTTGATGAGCAATATGGTAGTTTGGGCGGCAATTTGGGGCTTTTTGGGAGCAAAAATATTCGATAATCTAGAGCATTGGGATACTTTTATTAAAGACCCGATAGGCGGTTTATTGTCATTTAGTGGATTAACCTTTTATGGCGGTTTAATCTGTGGTGGCGCTGCGGTGTTATATATCGCCAACAAAAACGGAATTAAACCATTGCACATGTTAGATGTGGGTGCGCCGGGAATGATGCTTGCCTACGGTGTTGGTCGTATTGGTTGCCACATGGCTGGCGATGGCGATTGGGGCATCGTTAACCTTAATCCAAAACCTTTCAATTGGTTGCCCGATTGGTTGTGGGCTTATACCTATCCTAATAATGTTGCCGGAGAAGGCAATCCAATTCCGGGCTGTGTGGGCAAATTTTGTAACGAACTGCCAAATCCGGTATATCCAACGCCAATTTACGAAGTAATTGCGGCATTGCTTATTTTCTGGTTTTTATGGAAAATTAGAGATAAGATTAAGGTGCCCGGAATAATGTTCGGTATTTATTTGATGTTTAACGGAGTTGAACGTTTCTTGGTAGAATTAATTAGGGTTAATTCTAAATATACCGTTGCAGGTATCTCATTTACCCAGGCCGAGCTAATTTCTTCGATACTATTCCTTGCAGGTGCTTATATGGTTTGGTACTCATCAAAAAATAAAGAGAAACTTGCAAAATACTAGCCGATGAACTACGAGTTGTTATGTAATAAAGTAATTGCTATTGCAAGGCTTACGGGCAATTTTATCAGAAAAGAAGCAATGGCTTTCGATAGTAACGCCATTGAATATAAGGGGCTTAACGACCTTGTTTCGTACGTAGATAAAACCGCCGAACGACAATTGGTAAAGAACCTGAAAAAGATATTGCCGGGAGCTGGTTTTATTACCGAAGAAGACGAAACGGAAAACACTTATGATAAACCTTTCACATGGATTATCGACCCTTTAGACGGTACTACCAACTTTATTCACGGTATTCCAACTTTTTCTATCAGCATAGCACTTTATGAAGAAAAAGAGCCTGTATTGGGTGTAGTGTACGAAATCAACAGGGGTGAGATGTTCTACTCTTACAAAGGTGCGCCTGCCTATCTGAACAATAAAGAAATCAGGGTTTCCAAAGCTACTAACTTATCGCAGTGTTTGTTGGCAACGGGCTTTCCTTACTATAAATTTGATAAACAGCCTCAATACATCAAGTTATTTACCGAAATGATGCAAAAATGTCATGGCTTACGCAGAATTGGTTCTGCTGCGGTAGATTTAGCTTATGTAGCCTGTGGTAGGTTCGATGCCTATTTCGAGTATAACCTTAATTCGTATGATATGGCGGCAGGTGCTTTCTTGGTAAAACAAGCTGGCGGCACGTTGCTAAATTTTTCCGGTGGCGACGAATATCTGGAAACTCGGGAAATTGTAGCTACCAACGGTTTAATCACCCAAGAAATTCTAGATACGATTAAGAAACATTTTTAATCTCTCTGGCTGTCATTCCGAGCATAGCGAGGAATCTATCTTTTTTAGAAGCGCAATAGCAGTGCAGCTATTATCGTTAGCTTCAAGTCCTCGCTAACTGCGTTCGCTGTGGGCTTTTCGCTTCTCCCGATAGCTATCGGGACGGGCTATTAGAAGCCACGTCATTGCGAGGAACGAAGCAATCTCTCACTTAGCTGTTTGCTTTAAGATTGCTTCGTTCCTCGCAATGACGATTGTAATTAAAACAAAAAATCCGTAGTGTTTAGCTACGGATTTTTTTCATCTATATGAAATTTGTATTCCCGATTTATGTAGTGTTCTGTAAATTATGATAATGATTTTACTGTCTTTGTAACGTACATATTTCTTTAAGTTGATTAAGAACAGGGGTGTTATTGATATCTAGTAGATAACTTGAAAGCTTTAAAATGTTACCATTAAGCTCAAATAAATAAATCCTATCTGGAAACTCGCTACTGGTAAATCTAATCAAATTACCTTCAATAGCATAGTTGTATTTTAACTCTCCAATTAAATTAGATGTTGATTGATTAGGATCTTGATACAAAAAACTAGTTAGTTCGTTAAGGCTTTGAGGTTCTGCAAGAACCAATCCTGCATCTTTATCATTGTAAAATATATAATCAGTAAAAAAGCCTGGGAAAAACCCGCGTTCTTTGATATAATCCGCAACGATTATGTGAGTGTCGCCGAGTGGGTGAGGGCTAAATATTTCTGTAACCTTCCATTTTCCTAAAAGCGGATTTTTTTTCTCTTTTTTGCAGCTCAAGAGAAACAGTACAATAAAAGATAAGAATAGAATTTTATTAATTTTCATAGTAAGCATTATTTAGCTTGTTCAAATGTAAAAATAAAAAATAAGATTCTTACTTTGGAGTATCAAAACACACATTATACTGAATTATATTAAGACTTACGAAGTTTCAAAATGGCTAAGTCCCCAACCTTACATCCGACAGTTTATCGGATGAAAAACAATAAGCAAACTAGGGTTAAACTTCGTAGGTCTTTGTTTTTAACCATCCAAAAATGCAAAATAATTAAAACAAAAAAATCCGTAGTGTTTAGCTACGGATTCTTCCATTATTCAACCAATGCAATGTTAAAGTGCTTCAGAAACAACTTCTTTAACCTCTGGCACCATACGTTGCAATAAATTTTGTATACCCGATTTTAAGGTGATTGTACTCGATGGACAACCACTGCAAGAACCCCTTAGCTCTACGGTAACAACACCCTCTTCGAAAGATTTGTAGGTAATGGCACCGCCGTCCTGTTCAACCGCAGGGCGTACATAATCGTGCAAAATTTGTTGTATTTTTATTTCCGTTTCAGAGCCTTCAAAGTTTGGAGCTTCTTCGGCAGCTTCCTTAATTTTTAGTTCCGATTCTACTGCACCTTTTACAAACTCCTTTAAAATAGCTTCGATATCGCTCCATTCCGCATCATCGGTTTTGGTAATGGTAACAAAATTACTGGCAAAGAAGACACCGTTTACAAAGTTGAATTTAAATAATTCTTTTGCAAAAGGTGAGCTTTCAGCACTTTCTTTGGTAGCAAAATCTTCACTACCGTTAATTAAAAGTTTATTTACCATAAACTTCATGGTAGCTGGATTGGGCGTTTGTTCTGTATATACGTTAATGGTCATGTCTAAATAGAATTTATAGATACAAAAATATGCAATTGCAAAACCAATTGTTGTCTAATTTAGGTCAAAAATCCGATGTTGTACGTTGGATGTTCTGAAACGAAATTTACCAGTTAACCAATTAAACGAATGACCAATTAACCAATGACTAAAATATCCCTGTATAACTAAAAGGTGTGATCTTTTTCAGTTCCGCTTTAATGCTATCGCTTACTTCTAAGCTATCAATAAATGTGGCAATGGTTTCGGCGGTAATTTTTTGGTTGGTGCGGGTCAATGCTTTTAACGCTTCGTAAGGGTTCGGATATGCCTCTCTACGCAATACCGTTTGGATGGCTTCGGCAACCACTGCCCAATTTTCTTCCAAATCTGCATCAATAGCTTCTTGATTAAGAATAATTTTGCCCAAACCTCTTAAAGTGGAGTTAATGGCAATTAAAGTATGTGCCACTGGTACGCCGATATTTCTAAGTACGGTAGAATCCGTTAAATCTCTCTGTAAACGCGAAATAGGCAATTTAGCAGCCAAAAACTCAAAAATAGCATTGGCAATTCCTGCATTTCCTTCTGCATTTTCAAAATCAATTGGGTTTACCTTGTGTGGCATTGCCGACGAACCCACCTCACCTTCTTTAATTTTTTGTTTGAAATAGTTTTTAGAAATGTAGGCCCAAATATCGCGGTCTAAATCTATAATAATGCTATTGATGCGTTTTAAGGCATCGCATTGTGCTGCAAATTGGTCGTAATGTTCAATTTGGGTAGTATGTTGCGCCCTGCTTAAACCTAAAGTGTCATTTACAAAATCGTTTGAGAACTTTACCCAGTTAATTTGCGGATAGGCAATATGGTGCGCATTAAAATTGCCCGTAGCTCCGCCAAATTTAGCTCCGTTAGGAATATTTTTAAGGTTGGCCAATTGAACTTTCAGACGTTCTACAAACACCATAAATTCTTTGCCCAATTTGGTTGGCGAAGCTGGCTGACCATGCGTGTGTGCTAATAAAGGCACATTTTGCCATTCGTTAGCGAGGTCGGTTAATTTTTCAATTAAAAGCTCTAGGGCAGGGTAATAGCTTTCCGTTAAAGCCAGTTTAAAAGTATACGGAATGGCGGTATTGTTAATATCCTGAGAGGTTAAGCCAAAGTGGATAAACTCTTTATAGGCTTGTAGTCCTAAATCATCGAATTTTGCTTTGATGAAATATTCTACCGCTTTTACATCGTGATTGGTTACGCTCTCTGTGTCCTTTACGCTTTGTGCATCGGCATCGTTAAATGATTGGTAGATATTCCTTAACTGGGGAAACAAATTTTTGTCAAAACTTTCCGTTCCTGGAATGTTGGCTTCAACCAAAGCAATAAAATACTCAATCTCTACCAGCACTCTATATTTGATTAAGGCGTATTCAGAAAAATAGTCGGCAAGTTTAGCGGTAGTTTTTCTGTAACGTCCATCAATAGGAGAAATAGCTTGTAGTGGAGATAAAGTCATATTGTGTTGATTTTTATAAAGATGTGCAAAGTTAACATTTGTTGGCTATTAACATAGCCGAAAAAACAAAATGGCACAAACGCAAAAAGTCCCGCTTGTGCGGGACTTTTTTATACTTTCACTAAAATTTAGGCTTAGTGTTTTACAGTTGAATCAACAACAGTAGTATCAGTAGTAACAACTGTATCAGTTACAGTAGTATCAGCAGTTACAGTAGTGTCAGTACCTACGGTATCAGTGCTTTCGCCTGTTTTCTCAGAAGAACAAGCAACTACAGTTAAAGAAAGAGCTAATGCTAAAAAGCCAAATTTGAATAAGTTTTTCATTTTAATTTTTCGTTTAAACTTTTAAAATAATTAATTAATTACTGTTTAATACCTCAATTGTAAAAAGGTAACCCTTAAAATTTAAAATATTTTTAAAAATTAATTAAAATATTGTTTTTCAATGAGATAAATTTTGATTTTGCAAATACTAAACAGTAATAATCAAAAAAACTCTCCGATATTACACCGGAGAGCTTTTATTTTTTCACTAAAATTAGGCTTAGTGTTTTACAGTTGAATCAACAACAGTAGTATCAGTAGTAACAACTGTATCAGTTACAGTAGTATCAGCAGTTACAGTAGTGTCAGTGCCTACAGTATCAGTACCTTCTGATTTAGTTTCTGATTGACAAGCTACTACGGTTAAAGATAAAGCTAATGCTAAAAAGCCAAATTTGAATAATGATTTCATTTTAATTTTCTGATTAAATAATTGATTAATTTTACATCTTAATGCCGCAAAGGTAAAAAGGTAACCCCAAGTTTTATAAAAAATAAATAATTTTTTTGAGTGTGTTGTTTAAGGTTACCATTTTGAAGTTTGGGTATTAAAATGGTATGTTTTGTACAGGTTTGTGTAATATAAACCCGATTGTAGCAGATACCGAAGCATGAGGTAGGAGCGGAAAGCGGGGCTATAAAAACATAGCAGCACTATGTTTGCTTTTCAAAAAAGATACATGGTGAAGAGCCAAAACTGGGTTCTATATTTTTTTGATTATTATTGGGTTACCATTTGAATTTAATTGTATTAATAAGTGAGTATAAAGTTTAGCAGTTCGATACCAACAGATAGAGAGGTTGTTTTAGGGATACTCAATAACTCGGTAGAGGCATTAAATAAGTTGTATGTGGCGTATTTTCCGATGGTTCTGCAATTTATTTTAAATAACAATGGCGATGAGGACGATGCGAAGGATGTTTATCAGGAAGCCATTATTGTTCTTTATAATAAGGTTAGGAGTGGGAATTTTGAGTTGAGCAGTAAGCTGAAAACTTATATTTACTCGGTAAGTAGAAGGATTTGGCTTAAAAAATTGGCTCAACAAAGTAAAAAGACCAACAATATTGCCGATTTTGAAGATGTGCTTGCCGTAGATGAAGATATGGAACAGCATGAGCAAAAGGACATGCAGTTTGATAAAATGAAAGTGGCTTTGGATAGTTTGGGCGAGCCCTGCAAAACGATTATTCAGGATTTTTATATCCACAACCATTCGATGCAGGAGATTTGTGAGAAGTTTGGATATACCAATGCCGATAATGCAAAAACACAGAAATACAAGTGTTTACAGCGATTAAAGAAATTATTTTTTCAATCATAGAAGATGAGACAAGATATAGAATTAGAGGCTATTATTGAAGATTACCTAAATGGGAAATTAACACCTGAGGAGCGTGTTGCCTTTGAACAATTGCGCAGTAACGACCCAATGGTTGACCATAAAGTAGTTGCCCACAAGGTGTTTTTGGAGTCGATGGCACAATATGCACATGTGGTTAGGCTTAAGGAGCAGATGGATATGGCGCATTCGCAAATTGATGTGGCTGCACTGGCAGAGGATTTGAGGCCTCATCCTTCTAAATTGATAAAATTCTGGCGTAATAACCGTTCGGCAGTGGCTATTGCAGCTTCGTTTATTTTATTGGCGATGGTTTCGCTTTACTCAATACAGAGCAACAACAAACAGGCTGGCACTTTTGAGGCCATGAGCCAAGATTTGGCACAAGTGAAGCGCTCTCAAAATACGCTAATTAGAGATATTAAAAATAGAGAGGCTAGCAATAAAAGCAATAATAATAACAAAGCTAGATTTGGCGGTACAGGTTTTGCTATTTCTGGAAACGGTTATATCATAACCAATTACCATGTTGTTCGCGGTGCGGACTCTGTTTATGTACAGAATAACAAAGGTGCTTCTTACAAAGTGAAATCGTTCTATAACGACCCTGTGAATGATATTGCAATTCTAAAAATTAACGATAAGTCTTTCGAAAACCTTTCTTCATTACCATATAATATTAAAAAAGGTATGTCAGGTATTGGCGAAGCAGTATTTACTTTAGGTTTCCCTAAAGATGATATTGTTTTGGGCGATGGTTATGTAAGTTCTAGAACTGGTATTAATGGCGATACCTTGGCCTATCAGGTGGCTATTCCGGTAAATCCGGGCAATAGTGGAGGCCCACTATTAGATAACAATGGCAATATTGTAGGTATTATTAACGGTAAAGAGAACAAAACCGATGGTGCTACTTTTGCCGTAAAATCTAAATACATTATGGAAGCCTTAAATGCCATTCCACAAGATTCGTTGAGCAGAAGAGTTTCTTATGGTAAGAAAAGCACTTTGAAAGGACTAAAGCGTAACAAGCAGGTTGAAAAAATGCAGGACTATGTATTTATGATTAAAGTTTATAACAACAATTAGTTTTTATATAGTTTAGTTTAACCCCGAAAACATTTAATTGTATTCGGGGTTTTTCTTTTATATGGTTTAAGTTTTAGCCGCAGATGTACGAATATTTATAAATAGATTAAAAATATCCGTGCATCCCAAAAATCGGGACAAGTACTGAGGCTAATTATTATATTTAGACATGGAATTTGGAAAAGTTGACCCTAACGAAATAAAAAACATCGATTTTACCTTACCGCCAGATGGTGAGCAAACTAAACTTACTTTAACGGGCAAATCTGTTAGCAATCCGAAGTTTTTTGTGGGTTGTGCCAAATGGGGCAGGAAGGAGTGGATAAATCTAATTTATCCGGCCAAAACTAAGGAGAAGGATTTTTTAGGTGAATATGTAAAGCACTTTAATTCCATAGAATTGAATACAGTTTTTTATGGCATACCGAAAGAGGAGCAGATTATTAAATGGAAGGAAATGGCCGGTAAAAGAAGTGATTTTTTGTTCTGTCCAAAGTTTTCGAAAGCCATTACACATATTAAGCGTTTAAACAATGCACAAGCGGAAACAGATTTGTACCTGAAAGGAATTAGTGCTTTTGGTGATAAGCTAGGGCCATGTTTTTTGCAATTGAGCGATAATTTTGGGCCTAAGAATTTTTCTGTGTTGAAGCAATATTTAGAAGCTCTACCACGTGATTTGAATTTGTTTTTAGAGGTACGCAATGAAGATTGGTTTACTAGTCCAAAAGATAGAAAAGCATTATTTTCTTTGTTGGCCGATTTAAAAATTGGTGCAGATATAACAGATGCCAGTGGTAGGAGGGATTGCGTTCACATGGAACTACCAACGCCAAAAGCTTTTATCCGTTTTGTGGGCAACGGGGATAAGTTTTTGGAAAGTTCTGATATGAGGCGGGTAGACGATTGGGTAGAAAGATTACGTGAATGGCTTGACAAGGGCTTGCAAGAAATCTATTTCTTTTTGCACCAGCACGATGAAAGTGACACCCCAATAATTGCTGATTATACCATTGAGCAATTTAACCAGAAATTAGGAAGTAAGTTACCTCGTATTAATTTCATTAGTAAGCAAGCTGATTTGTTTTCTTGATAGTTTGTAGAGTTTGACAAAATCGTAATGGTTTTGTAAATTGGGCTATAATTAACAAAGTTTTTATTTAAAAAATTAGTGCTATGAGTTTAAGAATAGGGGATATTGCTCCAAATTTTAAAGCTACAACGTCTATCGGTGAAATAGACTTTTATGAATATCTAGGTGATAGTTGGGGGGTGTTGTTTTCGCATCCGGCAGATTATACACCAGTTTGTACTACTGAATTAGGTAGAACAGCCGCTTTAAAGGATGAATTTAATCAAAGAAATGTAAAAGTTTTGGCCTTAAGTGTAGATCCGGTAGAGTCGCATTTGGGTTGGATTAACGATATTAACGAAACACAAAATACTTCGGTAGAATTTCCGATTATCGCAGACCCGGACAGAACTGTTGCTAATCTGTATGATATGATACATCCGAATGCGTCAGAAACTTTAACTGTTCGTTCATTGTTCGTTATCGGCCCAGATAAAAAGGTAAAACTGATTATCACCTATCCTGCATCAACAGGCAGGAATTTTAACGAGGTGTTAAGAGTAATTGATTCGTTGCAGCTTACTGCCAATTACAGTGTTGCAACCCCAGCCGATTGGAAAGATGGAGAAGACGTAATTGTGGTGAACAGTATTAAAACAGAGGATATTCCTGCTAAATTCCCTAAAGGACACAAGGTGGTAAAACCTTATTTACGTACTACCCCTCAGCCTAATAAGTAATGGCGTAAAGCTAAATTCAAAAAAAATCCCATGAGTATTATGTTTGCTCATGGGATTTTTTTATTATAAGTAATACATGATTATTTTACACCATGCATTAATTTTTTCAGTAACGGAGTAAGCAGCATAATAAAAATGCCCAGTCCAAAAGGAATAAGTGTAAATATCAAGAAAAATGTCTTCATAGAATATTGAGCGGTAATTTCCTCAATCATGCCTCCCATAGTTCCTGCTATTTTATTGCCTATGGCTATGGCCAAATACCAAATGCCAAACATGATACCAATCATGCGTCCAGGTACTAATTTACTTACATAAGATAAACCAACCGGAGAAATGAATAATTCTCCTAGTGTATGGAATAGATAAGCCAATACGAGAAAAATCATGCTGATTTGTGCAACTTTGGCCCCGGGTGGGATACTGCTGGCGCCATAAGCTAATATGGCAAAACCTATGCCCAGTAAAATCATTCCGAATCCATTTTTCATTGTAGCAAAAGGATTGTACTTGCTTTCCCAAAGTTTGGATACAATTGGTGCACATGAGATAATGAACAATGAATTTAAGCTGCCAAACCAAGAAGCCGGAACTTCAGTTTTAACATCTGTATACTGGTTTTTAAGCATATAGATAATCAAGCCCCAAATAATAATAAAACCACCTGCAAGAATTAAGTTACCGATTGCGTAATTGCCGAAGGTTTGTCTAAATAACTTTATCAATACATAACTGATGATGGTTAAAGGCACAATGGTGATTAATGTATTTACGATATTGAAAATAATTTTACTGTTCCCGTCCAACACCCTATCTGTAAAATCACGGGCAAAAATGGTCATAGAACCACCGGCCTGCTCAAAAGATGCCCAGAAAAATATAGTGATGAAAGCCATTACAACAACAGCAATCATTTTATCCCGAACAACATTGGTATATTGTAAAATTCGTTTAACCAATAAGAAAAGAAATAGCGCTAGTGCTATCAGAATTACAAAATTGCTACCGGTTAAGCTACCAACGCTAAAGGCGAATAAATTAGAGCCTGTAATTTTCGAAATAGGATCATTAATTACCCAAACCAAACCTACAACAGAAATAATGGCCGTGAGCACTAAATCAAATGTACTGAATGGATTTCTTTTGGCTTCATCTGGAGTTTCGTTTTCTTCTACATTTACCTTGTTTTTAACAGGTTTTAAGCCAATAGTTCCAAAAATGTTTCTAGTAAAATAAAATTGAAGCATGCCTACAAACATAAAGATACCTGCCAATCCAAAACCATAGCTCCAACCAATGTTTTCACCTATGTAACCACATAAAATCATCCCTAAAAAGGCACCAGAATTTACCCCCATATAGAAAATGGTATAGGCACCATCTTTCTTTTCAGGGTGCAGTTTATACATTTCTGATAGTACAGATGTCATGTTTGGTTTGAAAAATCCATTACCCAATACCAGCAAACATAAGCCCAAGTACATAAATATAGGGCTAATTTCTATCGCCATGCTTAAATGCCCCAAAGTCATGGTGGCAGCGCCTATAATTACAGCCCATCGATATCCCAAATATCTATCAGCCATAAAACCTCCTAAAATGGGTGTTAAGTAGGCCAGTGAAGTGTACGAACCATAAATAGATAAGGCATTTACACTTGGCCATCCCCAACCTGGATGATCGCCCAAAATAGAGGATGTTAAGAACAAAACTAATAAGGCCCTCATACCGTAGTACGAAAACCGTTCCCACATTTCGGTAAAGAAAAGTACAAAAAGCCCCGACGGATGCCCTAATACCTTACTTTTAAAAAAATCGTTGTGATTTTCTGCAGTAGTTGTTTGCATAGATTATTTGATAAGTTAGTCTTAGTTTTTTATAAAAATTGGATGCAATATAGGCTAATACATTTATATTTTAACAAAAAATTAATGTTTGCCTTTCTGAAATAATGTAGTTGCTTTTCTGGGTGTGCTGTATAATTCGTCTAAATCTGATGCTTCGTTTCGCACTTCTATATTTTCTTTAAAGTACAATCTCGAGTAGTTAATGGCATAACCATCAAAGCTCAAATCCGAACCATAAAATTCAAAATTACCTTCCATATCAGGTTCATAAGGTGCTAAGTGGTCAAAAACAATCATGTTTACCTGCTTGTTAAAAGTCAGTGTCATGGAGTTTTTCTTGCTGTACTCAAAAACAATCCTATTCCTGTTGGTGGCTTTCCTTTTTACCTCGAATATATTCCTCCCAAAAATGGCTTCATCTTTTTCTAACGATAGTACCTCGATTACTTTTTTGGTGGTTTTATCGTTATTGCCTTTCCATCCCAATAAAATATAATAAGGATTTTTACCCGGGTAGGTAACGGGTATCATTTCATAATAACGGGCACCATACCATTTTTTATGATTGGTAATAAGGTTGTCGTCCGCAATGTTTTCGGTATCGTCATTTAACGGAATTAGTTTTAAAGAACCGTCTTTGGTAGCTAATTGAATAGTCCCATAAAATTTGTAAGTTCCGTCAACAAACGGTAGCGACCAAGTGAAAATCCTAAATGATTGATTTGGTGCTTTTAATATGGTTACATTATTGGCTAAAGAATCGAAATTAAATTGAAAAGAATGTGGAGTTTTAAGTGCTGTAATTAGCTTTTTTACAAACATAGTATTGTAGGCTATACGCTCTACATCGTCTTTTACGGTTACGGTAGAATCGCTGTAAGCAGACAAACTATCTTGTAATTTATTAAGTTGGGATATGCTTGTGGGCGTGAGCAATGTTTGGGCGTTGAGAGTGTTAAGCTGCCCAAACATCAGAGTCAATAACATCAATAATAAAAAAGTCTTAAAGAAATCTTTCCGCATTTTAAATTTTAAGGGAATATGTATGTCTAAATGGGTCGTCATTTCGAGCGTAGTCGAGAAATCTTTCGATATGTGGACTTCAAAGATTTCTCCACTCGCTGCGCTGCGGTCGAAATGACGTATGTACTAACGAAGATTTTCAATAACTATTGCGCTTGCGCCTCCGCCGCCATTGCAAATGCCGGCTACGCCAATTTTTCCATTATTTTGTTGTAATACGCTAAGCAATGTAACCACAATTCTAGCTCCTGATGCTCCAAGCGGATGTCCGATAGCTACCGCTCCACCATTTACGTTTACTTTTTGTGGGCTTAAATTCAGTTCTTTATTGTTGGCTAACGAAACCACAGAAAAGGCTTCGTTAATTTCAAAGTAATCTACATTTTCAATAGCAATGTTGGCTCTCTTTAAGGCCAATGGGATAGCTTTTGAAGGTGCTGTGGTAAACCATTCGGGCGCTTGTTGTGCATCGGCATAAGCCAAAACTTTTGCTAGCGGCTTAATATCTAATTCCTTTGCTTTTTCGGCGCTCATTAACACCAAAGCTGCTGCGCCATCATTTAAGGTAGAAGCATTTGCAGCTGTAACCGTCCCATCTTTCTTAAATACAGGTTTTAATGTAGGTATTTTATCAAACTTTACGGCCAATGGCTCTTCATCATCACTAAATAAAGTGATTTCACCTTTTCTGTCCTTGATTTCTACGGGGATAATTTCATCCTTAAATTTCCCGTTGGTTTGCGCATGTTGTGCTCTTTTGTATGATTCAATAGCAAAATTATCTTGGTCTTCGCGGCTAATTTGGCAGGTTTCGGCACAAAGTTCTGCCGCCGACCCCATGTGGTAATCGTTATAAACATCCCACAGGCCATCTTTAACCAAGCCATCGGTAATTTGCCCATGCCCTAAACGATAGCCGTTTCTGGCTTTGTCTAAGTAATAAGGTACATTGCTCATGTTTTCCATTCCGCCGGCTACAACAATGTCGTTTTCGCCAAGGGCAATACTTTGGGCCGCCAACATAATGGCTTTTGTGCCTGATGCGCAAACCTTGTTGATGGTAGTGGTGGGTAAATCTGGCAGACCTGCATATTTTGCTGCTTGAGTGGCTGGTGCTTGCCCTAAATTGGCTGATAATACGTTGCCCATATACACTTCCTGTACTTGTTGTGGCTTAATACCTGCTTTTTCTAAAGCTCCTTTAATGGCAAAACCGCCTAATTGGGTGGCCGAAAATCCTGATAATGAGCCGCCGAAACTGCCAATAGGTGTTCTAACTGCCGATACGATAACTACTTCTTTCATTTGTAATATATAAACTATACTTGGTTGGCTGCAATTTAACTATAATCTCTATAAAATAGAGCGTTGATAGGCTGATTATTGCATAACGCTAACGCTCTCTTACGTATTATCGTTTGTTTCTTTTCTGGCAGATTTTCTCTTACGGGATTTCACTGCTTCATGGAGCAGGTATTCAATCTGTCCGTTAGTGCTCCTAAATTCATCGGTGGCCCAAAGTTCAATTTCTTTGAGCAAAACAGGATTAATTCTAAGCACAAATGCTTTTTTGTCTTTGTCGGACATTATTTTTAATCGTTAAAGATGCCTTTTGCTATCTTTTTTCAAATATTATTAATTATAAAGTGTACCGGTATTTACAACGGGTTGGGCGTTTCTGTCGCCACAAAGCACAACTAAAAGATTGCTTACCATTGCTGCTTTTCGTTCTTCGTCCAAAGTAACAATCTCTTTTTCCGATAAACGTTCCAAAGCCATTTCTACCATTCCAACAGCGCCTTCTACTATTAATTTACGTGCGGCAATAACTGCGGCGGCCTGTTGGCGTTGAAGCATGGCACTTGCAATTTCTTGGGCGTATGCTAAATGAGAAATTCGAGCTTCAATTACCTCAATGCCTGCCCTTGATAGACGTTCGTTAAGTTCTTGCTCCAACAATGAATTTACTTTTTCCGCACCGTCTTTCAGCGTAATCTCCGCATCTTCGTCCTCTAGATTATCGTATGCAAAGCTGTTGGCCAAATGCCTAACGGCGGCTTCGCTCTGTACGTTTACATATTGTACATAATCCTCTACGGCAAAGCTGGCTTTTGCGGTTTCCTTTACCTGCCATACCACAACTGCCCCAATTTCTATCGGGTTGCCCATTTTATCGTTTACCTTTAACTGTTGCCCATTAAGGTTTCTGGCTCTTAACGATAGTTTTTTCTTTGATGTAAGCGGATTTACCCAAAAGAAACCATCAGATTTTACAGTACCAACATATTTGCCGAACAAGGTTAACACCTTAGATTCGTTAGGATTAACAATAATTAGTCCCGGCAATACGAGTATAAAATTTACAACTAAAACAATAACCCCTAAAATAGGTTGTTGGGTAGCTGAAAGAAAGATGCCGCCAATAAGCAACAATAAAAATACGGCTAAAGTAAAATAGCCCGAAGGTGGTTTGATAATTTTTTCTGTTTGCATAATGATATTATTTTGATATCAAATATAAATAAAAAACTACAAACAAAAAACTGTCTGTAAAAAATAGTTAAGTGATAACATTAAGGGCTTTTGTAGACTAATGCCGAAATAAATATTAATTTTGATTTAATAAAAAGGATTATACTTTGGCCAAGATTAAAAAGAATTCGCACAAAATACTTTATCGTAAGTATTCTTCTAACCTCAAGTATGTGATGATGGTGGTATGTGTGTTGGTAATTACGTTGTATTTGCCTAAGCAGCCCCGTTTTCGTTACGAATTTGAAAAAGGCAAAACTTGGTTAAACAAGGATTTGGTATCGCCTTTCAGCTTTGCGATTTTAAAAACGCCCAAACAAATTGAACTCGACAAAAAAACGGTGCTGGAAAATATTCTGCCAATTTACCAATATAAAGATGATGTGTTTAAGGGACAGGGAGAAGCCTATTTGAACGAGTTTGATGTTAAATGGAAATCGAATACTTTGGATGAAGCAGATAAAGAAGCTAACAGACAGCGTTCGTATCAGATATTAAAATCTATTTATGGTCGAGGGATAATTGATATTAATCCAAAACATCAGAAAGATGGCAAGTATTACGATTTCTCGTTGTTGAGAAACAATGTGTCTACCAAACGTAATTCGCAGGATATTTTTACCGTAGAAACTGCGCTTGAATATTTGAGAGAAAGTTTTAAAACTAACAACGACGATATTAGGAAAACGGTGCTAGACCTTGTAGAAAGCCATATTAAGCCTAATGTAGTTTTTGATGAAACATTGACCGCTACGGTGCAAAATAATGCTTTAAATAGTATATCCACCACCAAAGGGATGGTGCAAAAAGGGGAGCTAATTGTAGCTAACGAAACGGTGATAGACGAAGAGGTTTACCAAAAACTGGTTTCGTTTAGAGATACTTACGATGCGCAAACCAAAAGTGTAGGCAACGATAAACTGGTGTTTTTAGGACAGGTGTTTTTGGTAGGCTTTGTAGTGGCATTATTAATGGTGTTCCTATTTCTTTTCAGAAAAGATATTTACGCAGATAACAGGCAATTGTCGTTGTTGCTGTTGGTAGTAACATCAATGCTGTTGGTGCTCACTTGGGCAATCAAGTTCAATCTTTCCAATTTATACCTTATTCCGTTCTGTATCGTTCCAATCATCATCAGGATATTGTTTGATACACGTTTGGCGCTCAATCTGCATTTGTTGGTGATTTTAATTGCAGGTTTCTTTGTTCCCAATAGTTTTGAGTTTGTTTTTTATCAAACCACTGCCGGAATGGTGGCTATTTACAGCATTAAAAATTTAGTGAAACGTGAGCAATTGTTGATTTCGGCATCGTTTATTCTTAGTGCATATTTTATTTCTTTTGTGGGCATTGCACTGTTGCGTGAAGGCTCATTAAGCCATATCGATTGGTCTAACTTTTTACCTTTTGTATTTAGCGTGCTGCTTTCTTTGTTGGCCTATCCGTTAATTTATGCGTTTGAAAGGGTTTTTGGAATAACTTCTGACGTTGCATTAATAGAGCTTACCAATACCAATAATAGATTGCTGCGGGAACTTGCCTTTAAAGCTCCGGGAACATTTCAGCACTCTTTACAGGTGGCTAATTTGGCCGAAGCTGCTATTTTTAAAATAGGAGGAAATGCCTTGTTGGTGAGGGCAGGAGCTTTGTATCACGACATTGGTAAAATGGAAAATCCTCAATATTTTATCGAAAATCAAACCGGCGTTAGCCCACATGATAAATTGCCTTACGAGCAAAGTGCGCAGATTATCATAAGGCATGTTCATAAAGGGATTGAGATTACCAGAAAACACAAATTGCCGGAATCGGTAATCGATTTTATCCGTACACATCATGGCAATACCCGTGTGGATTATTTCTATCAGTCGTTCCTTAAAAATTCTCCTGAGAAATTTATCGATGAAAATATTTTCCGTTATCCCGGACCTATTCCATTTTCTAAGGAAACGGGTGTTTTAATGTTGGCTGATTCGGTAGAAGCAGCCTCGAGAAGCCTTAAAAATCCGGATGCGCAGAACATAAATGACTTGGTAGAAAGGATTATCGATTATAAATTGGAACAAAACCAACTGGATAATTGCGATTTGACCTTAAAAGATTTGGAAACTATTAAGTTGATATTCAAGACGATGCTAATGAGCATTTATCATGTGCGTGTGGATTATCTACAAACAACGTAATTTTTTTTTGCAAACATTAATGAATTGCTATATTTGTGCCGCCAAAAGGCATTCCTTCGGAACAACCTCGAAACGCAGAAATGTGGTAGGAGGTGAGGTGCCTGAGAGGCCGAAAGGAACAGTTTGTCCCCCAAGGAATTCCTTTGGAACTAAACTGTCTTAAAATATAAGTATTCAATATATTTGTATATGTATTATGCTTATATATTGAAAAGTTTGAAAGATGGAAAATACTACTATGGTAGTTGCGAGAGTTTGGATAAACGCTTGTTGATGCATAATAAAGGAAGAGTTAAATCTACTAAAAGTAGAATGCCATTTGTTGTACATTACTATGAAACATGTATATCAAGAACTGAAGCACAAAAAAGAGAATACTTTTTTAAATCCATTGATGGATATAGATGGCTGAAAGCTAATGGTATAATCTGATAAAAGGTGAGGTGCCTGAGAGGCCGAAAGGAACAGTTTGCTAAACTGTCGTACTGGTAACGGTACCGCGGGTTCGAATCCCGCCCTCACCGCTGATATTTAAGTTTAAAAATTGAAAGCCCGAAATCGTAAGATTTCGGGCTTTTTTTGTATAGTTTTTAACCTTACATTTAACCTGCATATAGAAACTAAAATTTAAACGATGTCGAAACAATGTTGTAGCACAGAAGACCAAGTAACCACTGGTGCGAAACATTTTCATGACCACCATGAACATGAAGGGCATGGGCATGACCATACAACAGCAGGAGGAAACATCTTTACAATGTTTCTGCCGGCTATTATTTCTCTAGTGCTTTTACTGCTTGGAATTGGATTCGACCAATTTTTCCATCAGAAATGGTTTACAGGTTGGATACGTATTGTATGGTATTTAATAGCCTATGTACCAGTTGGATTACCAGTATTAAAAGATGCGCTTAAAAATATCATTAAAGGAGATGTGTTCTCTGAATTTTTTCTGATGGGGATTGCTACCATCGGTGCTTTCGCTATTGGGGAATATCCCGAAGGAGTGGCTGTAATGTTGTTTTATGCCGTAGGCGAAGTTTTTCAGGATATGGCTGTTTCCAGAGCAAAGGGAAATATCAAAGCTCTTTTGGACCAACGTCCAGATGAAGTAACGATATTGGAAAACGGAGCAGCCGGAACTATTAAAGCTGAGCAAACCGCTATCGGAAGCATTGTGCAACTAAAACCCGGCGAAAAATTAGCTTTAGATGGCGAACTGCTAAGCGAAACGGCATCGTTTAATACCGCTGCTCTTACAGGAGAAAGCAAACCCGATACAAAAAGGAAAGGAGAGTTTGTTTTGGCGGGAATGATAAACCTAAACACAGAAGCACAAGTAAAAGTTACGACTGCTTATGCAGATAGTAAATTGAGCAGAATATTGGAGTTGGTACAAAATGCCACAACCCAAAAAGCGCCTACCGAACTTTTCATCCGCAAGTTTGCAAAAGTTTATACCCCAATAGTGGTTTTTCTGGCTATCGGTATTTGTTTGTTTCCCTATTTTTTGGTAGATGATTATGTGTTTCGGGAATGGTTATATCGAGCTTTAATTTTTCTGGTTATCTCGTGTCCTTGTGCGTTGGTAATTTCTATCCCGTTAGGATATTTTGGCGGTATTGGTGCAGCAAGTCGTAATGGAATTTTATTTAAAGGAAGCAATTTTTTGGATAAACTTGCGGCGATACAACATGTAGTGATGGATAAAACAGGTACACTGACCGCAGGTGTATTTAAAGTTCAGCAAGTTAATTTCAATCAAAAGTTCGAACAATCATTTATATTAAAACTAGTTAACGCTCTAGAAAGTAAGAGTACACATCCGGTAGCTACTGCCATTCATGAACATGTAGGAAAGGTGGAAGAAAACCTCCAACTACAAAATGTAGAGGAAATTACAGGACATGGACTTAAAGCAACAATAGAGGGAAAAGAGTTATTGGTAGGCAATTTTAAGTTGATGGATAAGTTTGCCATTGCTTATGATGTAGAACCCTCGACCATTGTTTATACTACAATTGCAGTAGCTTACGGCCAACATTTCGTGGGTTATATTACTATTGCCGATACTATTAAGGAAGATGCTGGACGTAGTGTTTCGCAATTACATCAATTGGGTGTAAAGGTTACTATGTTAAGCGGCGACAAGAGCACGGTAGTAAAATATGTTGCTGACCAACTAAAAATAGATAGAGCTTATGGCGATTTATTGCCTGAAGACAAGGTAAATAAAGTAAAAGAAATTAAGGATAACAGAGAAAGTGTCGCCTTTATAGGCGATGGAATAAACGATGCTCCCGTAGTGGCAATAAGCGATGTGGGCTTTGCTATGGGTGGTTTGGGCAGCGATGCAACCATAGAAACGGCAGACGTGGTAATTCAAGATGATATGCCAAGCAAAATTCCAATGGCAATTAATATTGGCAAGCAAACAAAACGTATTGTATGGCAGAATATAACCTTTGCTTTTCTTGTAAAAGCTATGGTACTTATTTTAGGGGCAGGAGGGCTAGCTACAATGTGGGAAGCTGTATTTGCTGATGTGGGCGTAGCCATGCTAGCTATATTAAATGCAATTAGAATACAGCAAATGAAATTCTAATTAGCTAAAATATAAATCAATAACCCTTTTTTATTTAAAAGGATTTTCAGGCCAATATATATCTAGAAAACAAAAAACCTCCAAACTATATAATTTGGAGGTTTTTTGGAAGGAATTGAAGCCTTCTGAGTCGGGGTGGCAGGATTCGAACCTACGACCTCCACATCCCAAATGTGGCGCGATACCGGGCTACGCTACACCCCGATGGTGGTATCTAAAAAGCCCGTTTTTACGGGCTTTAATTGTGTTTTTGTACCTAGGGCGGGAATCGAACCCGCACGCCTGTTGAGGGCACAGGATTTTAAGTCCTGCGTGTCTACCAGTTCCACCACCTAGGCAGGTGATTAACCTTTTAAAATTAAATGCCTTCTTTTGGGAAGGCATTTAGAGCGAAAGACGAGATTCGAACTCGCGACCCCAACCTTGGCAAGGTTGTGCTCTACCAACTGAGCTACTTTCGCATATTTCACATCGTCCGATGCTTTCCAAATTTCTCGGTTTTGTATACCGTCTTTCCGTTTGGGTTTGCAAATATACACAGATTTATATTCCTGCCAAGAAATATTTTAGAAAATTTTAATGTGTCAGTCTAAGTCGTTGTTTTTCAGTAAAAGAAAAATTAAATCTTTTTCATAACCCTTGCTGTGAAGATAATTTATGAGCTTAAATTGTCGTTTAACGGCATTTTTTTCTTTTTCGGTTTCCTGCTTTTTCTTTAATAAATAGCGTAAGGTTTCAAAATATTCATCGCTATCAATACTATTTAAGGCCTTCTTTATAATCTGCTCTGGTACTCTTTTCAATTTCAGAGCTTGTTTAATTTTTACTTTGCCCCATTTTTTTATCTTAAACTTGCCCGATGTGTATGCCATCGCAAATCGTTCTTCATTTAAAAAGTTTTCGGCAATCAAAGTAGAAATAATTTCCTCTGCTTCGGTAGGTTTCATCTGCCATTCATAAAGTTTATCTCTAACTTTCTGTTGTGACCTTTCCTGATAAGCGCACCAATTGGCAATTTTTTGCAGAGCTGTTTTTTTATCGTAATTGTATTTCTTTTCTTTATCGGTTTTCATCTGTTCATTTTTATGTTTTTATTTGTCAGATGTTCCTTGACATGATTAAATAATCATTAGATAGATAGATAAATGAATGATTATTTAATTATGTACGGTTTATAAATATTTGTTGAAATTCGTAAAAAATTCTCATTAACCTATCATCGTTATGCCAGAAACCAATAGCTATACAGTTGAAAAAATTGCAGAAATTGTAAATGGACAAGATTTTTTGTTTAATAAACAAACGATTATAAAAAATCTGGCAATTGATAGCCGTATTCTGGCAGATACTACCCAAACATTGTTTTTTGCCATTAAAGCACAAAGAAACGGACATGAGTTTATTGCTGATGCCTATCAAAACGGCGTACGGAATTTTGTAGTTTCCGAAGATGTACCAACAAGTCAATTTACCGAAGTCAATTGGATTAAAGTGCCCAATGTACTTTCAGCCTTACAACAATTGGCAGTTTATCATCGAAATTTGTACAATTTGCAGGTAATTAGCATCACCGGTAGCAATGGTAAAACTATTGTAAAAGAGTGGCTCTATCAGTTGTTGTCTGTCGATTTTAATATCGTAAGAAGCCCCAAGAGTTATAATTCTCAAATTGGAGTGCCGCTATCGGTATGGCAAATTAATGAGAGCCATAACCTTGGCATCTTCGAAGCGGGTATTTCTACAATTGGAGAAATGCAAAAACTGGCCGATATGATTAAGCCAAGCATTGGTGTATTAACTAATATTAGGGAAGCCCATGATGAAGGGTTTATGGATAAAAACGAAAAGTTACAAGAAAAACTGTGGCTTTTTAAAGATGTAGAAACGTTTATCTATGCTCCAGAACATATTGTAGCGCCAAATTTGGCGTTGCCAGGGAAAAAGCATTTTACTTGGAGTTTTAAAGAACAAGCTGATTTAAAAATTGGTGATGTAATTGTTGAAGGTGAAAATTCTAGGATTTGTGCCGTTTACAACGATAGAAACATTGAGGTAATTGTACCTTTTACAGATGCCGCCTCAATTGAAAATGCTGTAATTTGTTGGGCTGTGATGCTGTCAATGGGCTACGAGGTAGGCGAAACCATCTCGAGATTGCCAAAACTTGCAAAAGTTGGTATGCGTTTACAGTTGATTAACGGCATAGATAACTGCTCCATAATTGACGATAGTTACAGTGCCGATATTTCTTCGCTGTCTATCGCACTGGATTTTCTTAACCAGCAGAACCAACATCCTAAGCGCACATTAATATTGTCTGATTTGCAAGAAACGGGCAAATCGGCCAATGAGTTGTACCGTGAAATTGCTCTGTTGCTAAAACAAAAGAAAATTGATTGTTTGGTTGGCGTAGGGGAAAATCTTTTGACTTATGGGCGTTTGTTTGATATGCAAAAGATATTTTTTAACAATACCGAAGCGCTTTTGCGCCACATTAACGAACTGAATTTTAACAACGAAACCATTTTGGTAAAAGGAGCTCGCAAATTTGGTTTCGAAAGAATTGTTAAACGTTTGGCGCAAAAAATCCACGATACCGTACTGGAAATTAATCTCAATGCTTTGTTGGCGAATTTGCAGTTTTATAAGTCAAAATTATCGCCAAATGTAAAAACTATGGCTATGGTAAAGGCTTTTTCTTACGGCAGTGGCAGTTTCGAAATCGCTAACCTATTGCAATATCACAAGGTGGATTATTTAGCAGTGGCCTATGTAGATGAAGGAATCGCTTTGCGTAAAGCCGGAATTACACTGCCTATTATGGTGATGAGTCCAGAGCCATCCGCGTTTGAAGCCATGTTAAGGTACAAACTAGAGCCAGAAATTTATAGCTTGGCACTTTTGCAGAGTTTTCTTCGTTTTCTGCCTGATGATGTAGCGCATTTTCCTGTACATCTGAAATTAGATACAGGGATGCACCGTTTGGGTTTCGAAGCTGCTCAAATAAACGAACTAACACAGTTGTTAAGAAATAATCAAAAACTAAAGGTTGTTTCGATATTTACGCATTTGGTAGCTACCGATGATGAGCAGCACGATGGTTTTACAGAACAACAAGTCTCAAGTTATCAAGAAATGTACAACACATTAGCAGAAATGTTAGGCTATCGGCCCATAAAACATGTGTTGAACACTTCGGGCATTACCCGTTGGCAAAAATATCATTTTGATATGGTAAGAATAGGTATTGGCCTTTATGGTTTTGATGCTGCCTTAGCAAAAGGCGAGGGATTGCAAATGGTAGCAACTTTAAAAACTACCATCTCGCAGATTAAAAAACTAAGCCCTGGAGAAACGATAGGATATAGCAGAAAAGGTAAGATGCCAAACGGTGGAAAAATTGCAACAGTGAAAATTGGTTATGCCGATGGTTATAGCAGGGCTTTTGGCAATGGCGTAGGTAAAATGTTGGTAGCAGGTAAATTAGTGCCAACAATCGGTTCTATTTGTATGGATATGTGTATGTTAGATATAACTGGTTTAAATGCAGAAGTGGGCGATGAGGTGATTGTATTTAACAACGAACATAGCATTGTAGAACTGGCAAAAGCTATTGATACCATCCCATATGAAATTTTAACCAATGTATCGCAAAGGGTGAAGCGAGTTTATTATTATGAGTAATGATGGAAGATATAATTGATAGTAAGACTTATAGTACATGAGTAAAAAGGCAAAATCAATTCCCATAAAGCAGATAGCGAAAGACCTTGATGATGGCATTGTGATTGGTCAGTTACCACCTGATGCCGCCCAGGCTCTTGAAGTAGAAACAGAAGCTCCCCATCGGCACGATTCCCATTTTTTCGCTTTACATGAAAGCGGCGAAATCCAAATGGAAATTGATTTTGAAAAACACAGTGCAAAACTGCCCACACTTCTATATCTGAACCCCAACCAAGTTCACCGCACCATGAAGATAGCAAATGATGTGGTGTGTTATATATTGGTAATTGACAATGAAAATATTAAACCCGAATATTTGCAGTTGTTAGAAGATATTACTCCCGTAAAACCTTTGCCGTTGAGCGAGAAAAACCTCGAAGATATTCGTCAGGCAATGCTGTTGTGCATCAATTTCTTCGAACGGAAAAAAGATAAACTCTACCATCCGTTACTTAAGGACGGTTGTAATGCGCTAATTGCGCTGATGATTTCTCTATATCTCGAAAAGTTAGAAACCTCTGATAAAATTCCACGTTTTAGCACCATTACAAAAGCATTTAAAACAAGGCTCGAACATCATTTTATTACCGCAAAGCGCCCGGCAGATTATGCCAATCAATTAAATATATCAGTTGCTTATTTGAACGAGTGCGTTAAAAATACTACGGGATTATCTGTTTCGCAGCATATACAGCAACGTGTTATATTGGAAGCCAAGCGTTTGCTTTATCATTCTGATAAATCCGTAAAAGAAATAGCATTAGAATTAGGCTACGAGGATTATCCCTATTTCTCCCGACTATTTTCTAAAGTTACAGGCACAACCGCTTTGACTTTTCGTAACAAAACCGCAGCTCATTGATACCATAAAAAAAATAGACAAATATCAGAAGCTGTTTAAAAATGAAATTTAAATTTTACATATAGCTATTTGACGGGGATGCCAAATGTGGACTGATGTCGTAGGACGGCGTCCCCGTCGTTTCATATTATTTTCTTTGACTGAAATTTAAACAGATTCTCAATAAACCACGATTAGTCCAATACCTACTCTTTTCAGTCCTTTTGTTTGCACTAGGTTGTAACGTTCTTTGTGTACTAATAAAATTTAAAGATTATGCCAAGTGCGCCAAAATGGGTATTCGATATTATAGAACGTCTTTTTACCTCAAAGTTGCCTCTCATGGAGGTTGTAGATATTGCATTTCTATCGCCAGAAGTTAAGAAAATTCGTTTTAAAACAGATTTTAGCGGCCTTACTTTTAAAACGGGAGATTATATGGATTTTAGGGTAAGTGATACAGATGTTAGGCGATATACTATTTCTTATGTAGATATTGAAAACGGAATGTTGGAGTTTATTGTTCATTTGCATGGTAAGGCAATAGGAAGCCAATATATGGGCAATTTGAAAATAGGAGATAAAATCAACATTAATCAGCCTAGAGGACATAAATGCTACGATGAATCGGCGGGAAAATATGTGATTTTTGGTGATGAAACCTCGCTTGCGATAGCATGTTCACTTTTTACTGTTCTGAAACAAAATCAACATTCATTTCAGTTTTATTTTGAGCTAGACGAAGCAAACAAAAATGTTCCACGGCTTTTAGGTTTAGAAAACTGTACTGTATTCTCCAAAAATAAATTATTCAGAAACGAAGAGTGGATAAAAGATTTGCCGCTATTTAAAACAGAGGAATGGAAAACAGCCAATTTTGTGCTTACGGGAAATGTAAAATCGGTACAAATCTTTAAAAAAGTTTTGAAGAATAGCGGCGTTACCGGAAAGATATTTTCTCAAGGTTATTGGCTCGAAGGTAAAAGAGGTTTATAACAGTTAAAAGTTAAATATAATGGTTTATGTATTTAAAACTTCGGTAAAAACGCAAAAAGACATCGGTATATTAAAATCGTATTTAAATAAATTATTGCCACAAATAAAATGGAATTTCGACCTTGAAGACTGCGACAAAATTTTGCGTATTGTTAGTCCACGAGAAATATCGGAGGCCGTAACCAAGCTATTGCAACGTAAAGGTTTTTATTGTGAAGAGTTGATGGATTAAAATTTGATTTGTCTGGATTAACCAATTAGTTAAGGAAAATCTCCCGTTTAAAACTGTTTCGCTTTACGGTTTAATAAGTTAATTTTGTGCTATGAATAAAATTGGTCGGGCGTTGTTAAATTACCTTATCAAGGGGCTATTGATTGTAGTGCCCATTGCTTTGAGTATTTTTATTGTAGTTTGGGCAGTAACAACCGTAGATAGTTGGTTAAATATCAACAATATTTTAGGTGTCGACCCCAAAACGGGCGAAAGCCGCAACATTCCCGGTTTGGGCTTGTTTTTAGTAGTAGCAATTATTTTAGGTGCAGGTATTTTTGTTACCTACTTTGTAACCGAGCCCATGTACAATTGGTTTCAGCGATGGTTGAACAAGTTGCCGCTGTTTAATTTTATTTATACTTCAATTAAGGATTTAACAGAGGCTTTTGTTGGGGATGAGAAAAAATTTAATCATCCTGTATTGGTAGAAACCGAGGGTGATATGAAACGTATAGGTTTTTTAACGCAAAACGATTTGAGCAAGCTCGATATGCCCGGCGAAGCTATTGTCTATTTCCCTTTCTCTTACTCTTTTGCAGGACAGATATACGTAGTGAAGAAAGAAAAAATTAAACCACTAAACATTAGTGCCGCCGAAGCGATGAAACTAGTAGTAAGCGGCGGAGTTACACAACTTTAAGTTCGATTCGTCATTGCGAGGCATGTTATACTAAGTTATAACTATAAGCTTTAGGATTGCTTCGTCCCTCGCAATGACGACCGGCTTAACCATTGGCGGGACATCAACTTGGGCTTGTTAATAGGAAAACACCTTCCACCCTTCGTCTTCTACCTTCTGCCTTCCACCTTTAGAGTTAGAAATTCGGTTTCAATACGTACTTGTCGTAGAACCTGAATATGTGTTCGGCAGCTTCTTCGGCAGTATCAACCAATCTAAACAAATTCAAATCCTCGGCGTGGATGTTATGTTCTTTCTCCAGCATCGTATTTTTTAACCATTCTACCAATCCGCCCCAATATGAAGAACCAACCAATACGATAGGAAAACGTGCAATTTTTCCGGTCTGGATTAAAGTCAAGGCTTCAAACAATTCGTCCATTGTGCCCATTCCGCCTGGAAGTACAATAAAACCTTGCGAATATTTCATGAACATTACCTTGCGCACAAAGAAATAATCAAAAGTTAGCAAACGGCTAGGCTCAATATACTTGTTGTGGAACTGTTCAAAAGGAAGTTCTATATTCAAACCAACAGATTTACCACCATTCGAATGCGCACCTTTATTACCTGCTTCCATAATACCCGGACCACCACCGGTAATTACCCCATAGCCACGTTCGGTAAGCAAACGGCCACATTCAACAGCAATTTGATAATAGGGGTTGGTTTCGGCTGTTCTGGCCGAACCAAAAATACTTACACAAGGTCCAATTTTAGCTAGTTTTTCAAAACCATCCACAAACTCGGCCATAATTTTAAAAATTTGCCAACTGTCTGTGGTTTTTATTTCCTGCCAATCTTTGTTGGCAAATGCGCTTCTTATCTTCTCGTCGCTGTGCATACTTTATGTTTAATATTAGTACACGATATTTTTCTAACCACATAGAAACATAGGTTTTTGTTCCTCAATCTGTGTTTTAAGATGCCTAAAGGCATTGCATAGTTGCATATAGCTTTGTGCCAGAAGATTTATCTTCCCTATCCTCTTCTCTTCTCTTTATTCGCATTAAGCCTATGTGCCTATGTGTTTTCATTTTTTTGTCGTATACTAAATGTTTAATATTAAAATTTGGTCTGTACGGCAGATGTTTTACCTGTTATCCATAGCAGGATAAAAGTAATCAGACCATTTAAAATAATCAATTCGAAACCCAGGGCATAGCCAAACCACGCCAAAGAATTAGAATCGATAATAAAGCACAATATAGGAGAAAGAATACAAATATAAGGCACTAATTTATCAGTTACCGCTCGTCGGGTAAACATGCCAAGTGCAAACAGCCCCACCAAAGGACCATATGTATAGCCGGCAGCTTTAAAGATGGCATTTACTACCGAATCGTCATTAATTAGTTTAAAAACCATAATGACGATAACCATCAGTACAGAAAATCCGATATGTACCCAATGTCTTTTGGCTACCAATTCTGGTGCATTTTGGTTTTCTTTTTTGTCGAAATGCAGAAAATCTACGCAAAATGAAGTTGTTAATGCAGTAAGGGCCGAATCGGTAGTGGCAAAAGTTGCCGCCGTTAAACCAAGCATAAAAATAATACCGGGAATAATATTTAAATGGTTAAGTGCAATTTCTGGGTATAAATGGTCTGGCGTTGCCAATGCCGCCACATCTATACCGTTATTTGCGGCAAATAAATAAAGCAGAGCACCTACGCTCAAAAAGAAAATGTTCATCACCACAAATATTCCTGTAAAAGTGAACATGTTTTTTTGGGCTTCGCCAATGGTTTTCATGCTTAGGTTTTTCTGCATTAAATCTTGGTCTAGGCCGGTCATGGCAATGGTTACAAAAATTCCTCCCAAAAATTGTTTTAAGAAGTGGGTTTTGCTGCCAAGAAAGTCTTCCCAAAAGAAAATTTTAGAGTAGCTGCTGTTTTTTACCGCTTCAAAAGTGCCTGCTAAATCGAGGTTTAATGCTTGTGCTATAAAAATGATAGATAGAACGACCGATAATAGTAAGAATACAGTTTGTAGGGTGTCGGTAATGATGATAGTTTTTAATCCACCTTTGTGGGTATAAAGCCAAATTAAAACCAAACAAATAATGATGGTAAGCCAAAAAGGTATATTCCAGGCGTCAAAAATAAATTTTTGTAGTACAATAGCTACCAAGTAAAGCCTAAAAGAAGAACCAATGGTTCGTGAAATTAGAAAAATCATTGCGCCGCTTTTATAACTCCAAAAGCCTAGTCTACGCTCCAAATAGGTATAAATAGAAATAATGTTAAGACGATAATACAGTGGAAGCAGCACCGTAGCAATAATAATAAAGCCTACGGCGTTTCCCAAAATGAACTGGAAATAGCCAAATTCGCTTTTGCCCACAGCTCCGGGAACAGAAATAAACGTTACGCCAGATAGGGCAGTGCCAATCATCCCAAAGGCAACCAAGTACCATTTAGAATTTCTGTTGGCAATAAAAAATGCCGCATTATCAGAGTTGTTTCTCGAGGTGATGTAAGCAATGCCAATTAAAATGGCAAAGTATCCCAGTAAAAAAGCTAACAGTATGGTTGGACTCATAATATTTGATTTGTTGCTAAAAGTAGCAAAAACTTGCTAAAACTTGCAAGGTCGTTTATAAAAAGAACAAAAGGTAAAAAAAATAAATGAATTAAGGTTTGGTAAGATGTACAGATTTTATAGAGATGATGTGTTGTTTGTTGTGGGTTATCATAAATTTTTAACTTATTTGATAAGAGATTAAATAATCTGTGCATCTGTGGCAAATATCTGATAAATTTGCAAGATGAATTTTTCTTCCAAATTACTTGAAGATGCGGTAAACGAATTTGGGAAGTTGCCCGGTATTGGACAAAAAACAGCACTTCGTTTGGTACTGTATCTTTTGGGTAAAGAGCCAGCCGAAGTAGCTCAATTTGGCAATACTTTAATTAGGCTAAAACATGAAATTAAAAACTGCATTGTCTGTCATAATATTTCCGATTATGATACTTGTAGTATCTGTGCTGCGGTAAAAAGAGAAAAAGACATTATCTGTGTGGTAGAAGACACCCGTGATGTAATGGCGATAGAAAATACCCATCAATATTTTGGGGTTTACCATGTTTTGGGTGGTTTAATTTCTCCAATGGATGGTGTGGGACCTTCTGATTTAAATATCGAGAGTTTGGTAGAACGTGTAAAAATATCGGAAGTAAAAGAAATTATTTTGGCTCTAAGTGCCAATATGGAAGGCGATACCACTTTATTTTATCTCCACAAAAAACTAAAAGATTTTAATATTCCCATAACTACCATTGCCCGTGGTATAGCCTTTGGTGGCGAATTGGAATATGCCGATGAAGTAACTTTAGGGCGTTCTATCATTACACGTGTACCTTATGAGAATACCTTAATCAAATAAACTATGAGCTTGAAAAATAAAATTGTTGTAATTACTGGGGCATCGTCTGGTATTGGTAAGGCTTTGGCCGAAGAAATGGCCAAACGTGGCGCAAACTTGGTGTTAGGCGCACGTCAATATGTTACCCTTTGCGAAATTACGGCCGAGCTACAAGAAAAATACCAGATTAGGGCGCTGGCAGTACAGGCCGATGTGAGTAAGGAAGAAGATTGTAAAACGCTTATAGAGCAAGCTACGCTTACTTTTGGAAAAATAGATGTGCTCATTAACAACGCAGGTTTGTCTATGCGGGCTTTGTTTAAGGATGTAGATTTATCGGTGCTTAAAAACCTGATGGATGTAAACTTTTGGGGAACGGTTTACTGCACTAAATATGCGCTTCCAGAAATTCTAAAAACCGAAGGCAGTATTGTAGGTGTTTCGTCCATTGCCGGTTATAGGGGATTGCCGGGGCGTACAGGCTATTCCTCATCAAAATTTGCCATGAACGGCTTTATGGAAAGTCTACGAACTGAACTGTTGAAAACAGGAGTACATGTAATGGTAGCCTGTCCCGGATTTACCACTTCTAACATCCGCTTTGCAGCATTATCACAAGATGGTAAGGCACATGGTGAAACCAGTATGGAAGAAGGCAAAATGATGAGTGCAGAAGAAGTGGCCGAAAGAATTTGCGATGGCATAGAAACAAGAAAGCGTACTCTAATTATGACCAGGCAGGGAAAACTGGCTGTTTGGGTAAATAAATTACTTCCGGCATTTGCCGATAAAAAGGTTTTTGACCTATTTACAAAAGAAAAAAATCCACTAATTAAGTAATGAAACCACGTTATAGTATACTTTTCATTTCATTTATTATATGGTATGCTAGTGTTTTCATGTATATTCCGTTGTTTGGTCAGAAGGTGAACGCCACCTTAAAATCTAACGACGATTATATCCGCATTATAAAGTATTATCGCTATCTCAATCCCGATTCGGCTTTGTTTTATGTAAAAAAAGGGATAGCACAGGCAGAAGCGAAGAACGACCAATTAGGAAAGGCGGCTTTGCTGAACCAGTATGGGATGATAGAGGACAATGTAACCCATTATAAGGAAGCAAGAGAAAAATATTTGGAAGCAGAAGCCATTTACCGAAATGAGCGGGATGATGTAGGGTTGGCTGCCACATTAATTAGGCTGGCGGTGGTAGAAAAAAGAAAAGGTAATTACGATAAATCGTTGGCCTACACCATAGAAGCCCTTAAAATAAGTGAAAAAAACAAACATCAGCTAGGGATGCTGGAAGGCAGAGTGGTTATAGCTGAAACCTATTATGCCTTAAACGATTATGAAAATTCTCTCAATAATCTTCGTATAGCCGAAAAAATTGATAGCCAAATTCCATCGTCTAACTTATCATTAAACATGTATGTAAGCTATGGATATGTTTATATCAAATTAAAGGATTATGATAAAGCCATCGAGTATGTGAAAAAAGGCCTGTCGAAAAGTAATAAGGTAGAATACAACGGATTAAAAATAAGTCTGTTAAAAGTTTTGGGCATGGCCTATAATAAAAAAGGCGACAAAACATTAGCTATACAAACCTTTAAACAAGCTTTAAATTTTGCAAGAGAAATCAATAATGTTTTAAGGCAACAATCTACCCTAATAGAACTTTCGGAAGTATATGCTCCAAATAATCCAGATACTGCTTTATTTTATTTAAAACAGGCATTGGAGATAGTAGATAAACATAAAATGCATCGCCAACAAATTACCGTTTTAGATATGATGAGCGAGCTTTATAAACGAAAGAATGATTTGAGGATGGCTCTAAAGCTAAAAGAGGAAAGTGCTTTTTTGGCCGAACAGGTATTTTATAAAGACATGATGAAGCAAATTTCAAATCTGGAAATTGCTTACGATTTTGAAAAATCTAAATCGCAATTGAGAGAACTTACGCTAAAGAATAGCAAACAGACTATGGTCAAAAATGTAATTCTTTCCATAGCTATTTGCACATTTCTAATATTGGTAATAACCTTGGCCTATTATTTTCGTTCAAGGCAATTTAATAAGCTCTTAAAACAGGCCAATTATCAACTAGAAGAAAGTAATGATATTAAAGATAAGTTCTTTTCCATTATAGCACATGATATTCGTTCTCCTTTAGCATCAACCATTAGCGTTTTAGAATTGATTGATGAGAACGAACTGGACAATGAAACTCGCAGTAAAACAGTGAAAAAATTATTGTTGCATTGCGAAAACAGTCTTGAAATTCTTGATAAATTACTGAAATGGGGTCAGATGCAGATTAAAGGTGCTATTATAAATCCTACGGAATTTAATCCATTGCCAAACATCGGCAGAAATGTGGCTTTGCTAAAAGCAGCAGCCGATAAAAAGCATATTGCTATAAGCATAGATATGCCCAATAATATTATACTAAATGCCGATGCCGACCATTTTGATTTTGTAATAAGAAACCTGATTGCAAACGCCATTAAATTTACGGGCAACAATGGAAAAATTGCTATTAAGGCAAAAGTGGCTAACGAAAATAGTATTGAATTTTCGGTAATCGATAACGGTGTGGGCATTAGCGAAAACCGTATGGAAAAACTGTTTCAGCTCACGTCAATTGGTACTAAGGGCACTTCATTGGAGGAGGGCACAAGTTTAGGACTTATCATTTGCAAAGAATTTGTATCGGCCAATGGAGGCGAACTTCGCGTAACAAGTAAATTGAGACAGGGAACTACATTCTCTTTTACCCTTAACGGAAAATTAGATACTTAAAAAATAAATTTGCTATTGCATTTGTATAAAAACAATCACATATTTGCAAACAGAATGAAACAAGTAAACGTAAATACAATTTGGTGGTGGCATAACGCAACAGCGTGATGTAACCTTTTGTGCGTTTATTTTTTAAATAAAGAATTTGAAGAGGTTGCTGATGAGGCAACCTTTTTTTGTTATACAACGATGAAAAAAATACTTAACCATTTATTCGAGAACAAGACATTTAGCAGGGCAGAAGCCCAAAAGATACTCACGTCCATTGCTATGGGCGAATTTAACCATTCACAAATTGCGGCTTTTATTACGGCCTACTGTATGCGTAATGTTACGGTAGAAGAAATGCAAGGCTTCCGCGATGCGATGTTGGAATTGGCATTAAAAGTAGATTTTTCTGATTTCGAACTCATAGACCTTTGCGGTACGGGAGGTGATGGCAAAGACACGTTTAACATTTCTACCTTAGCTTCTTTCGTGGTGGCTGGTGCAGGACATAAAGTGGCCAAACATGGCAATTATGGCGTTTCATCGGGCTGTGGCTCAAGCAATGTGATGGAATATTTGGGCTACTCGTTTACCAATGATGAAGCCGAACTGAAACGCAGTTTAGACAGGGCAGGTATTTGTTTTATTCATGCACCATTGTTTAATCCTGCTATGAAAACCGTAGCGCCTATCCGCAGGGAATTGGGTGTGAAAACTTTCTTTAACATGTTAGGTCCAATGTGTAATCCGGCGAAGCCGAAAAACCAAATGGTGGGTGTTTTTAGTTTAGAACTGGCACGTATTTATGCCTATCTGTACCAACAAACCGATAAAAATTATAGCATTATACACGCTGTGGATGGTTTTGATGAAGTGTCATTAACCTGCGATTTTAAGCAGTTCAGCAAAAAAGGCGAGGCTTTAATAAAAGTTGCGGATTTAGGTTTCGAGCCGTTGCAGGAAATGCAAATTCAAGGTGGCGACACCATTGAATCGTCAGCTAAAATATTTATGGATGTTTTAGAGGGCAACGCTACCGATGCGCAAACAAATGTAGTACTGTGCAATGCGGCTTTGGCCATACAAACCATTAAACAAAATGCAACTTTCGCCGATTGCTATTACGAAGCAGAAGAATCGCTAATGAGTAAAAAAGCGTTGGGAAGTTTTAAGAATTTGGTTAATTAGTCATTGGTTGAATTGGGAATTGTTGCATTGCTGACTGCCAACTGAAAACTGCCTTTGTGGTTAAAAAATATAAGATGAAACTAAAAATAAAAGTTTGTGGAATGAAACAGGCAGCCAACATTGCTGCGGTGGCCGATTTGCACCCCGATTATTTGGGTTTCATTTTTTACGAGCAATCGCCAAGATACATTAGCGAAGTTTCGGCCGAACTGATTAAATATGTACCAAACGACATTAAAACCGTAGGCGTTTTTGTAAACGAAGACATTGAAAAGGTAAAAGCATTGGTGTTTAAACATCAACTAAAAGCCGTACAGTTGCACGGAAAAGAAGATGTGGCGTATTGCCAAGAAATAAAAAAAACAGGTATAGAGGTTATTAAAGCATTTGGTATACATCCCGATTTTGATTTTAGCTTGTTGGAAGCTTACGAAAATGTGGTGGATTATTTCCTGTTCGATACTCAAACACCTGTGCATGGTGGTTCGGGCAAAGTTTTCGATTGGACATTATTGGGGAATTATCAGCTGCAAAAGCCATATTTTTTAAGTGGCGGGATTGATTTAAATCATGCGGAACAAATTAAAGAGATAAAAGATGAAAGGCTTTATGCCATAGATGTGAACAGTAAATTTGAGTTAGAGCTGGGTTTGAAAGATGTAGAGAAATTGAAAGAGTTTTTTGAGAAAGTAAGTCTGTCTATTATGGAAAAATATGGTCTGTTGTTTGATAGGTCACCACTATATAAATGCGGAACCATTGAAATAGTAAAGAGACCTGATATAGAATTTAATTCTTGTTTAACTTTTATAAGTAACTTGAATGAAAATGAAACGGCTTGTTTTATTGATGATTTGAATAGATGTATAAAATTAAAGGGAAATGTAGATGAAGGTTTTTTTTCTGATAGCGTAGAGTATATGGATATTTTCTATCAATATCCTAATGTTAGCATCCATGACATGGGTATCTTTCTAATTATTCCTATGCAAGACCTGAAAACACTTCTAGAAAAATGGTGGGAGTTTAACAATTATAAATTGAAATATTAGCAACTAAGCATGATTATTATTTCATTGAATATAGAAAAAAGTATGCTTTTAGTTTGGCTGGCCCTGAAATAAATTCAGGGTGACGCTAAATCGACGCTCCGTCATGCTGAATTTATTTCAGCATCAGTTTTAAAGAAAGTTATTGTTATAAACAACATAAATAAAATGAATTATTTTGTAGATGAAAGAGGTTATTATGGCGATTTTGGAGGAGCATACATCCCGGAAATGCTGTATCCTAATGTAGAAGAACTGCGCCAGCAATACCAAGCCATTATTGATGATGAGCAATTTCAGCAAGAGTTTAAGGCACTGTTGAAAGATTACGTAGGCCGTCCATCGCCATTGTATTTGGCTAAGAGGCTATCCGAAAAATATGGTGCAAATATCTTCTTAAAGAGGGAAGATTTAAACCATACCGGAGCGCACAAAATAAATAATACCATTGGACAGATTTTATTGGCAGAAAAACTAGGTAAAAAGCGCATTATTGCCGAAACAGGTGCAGGGCAACATGGTGTGGCTACCGCAACGGTTTGTGCTTTGCGTGGGTTGGAGTGTGTAGTGTACATGGGCGAAGTGGATATTAAACGCCAGGCACCAAATGTGGCACGTATGAAAATGTTGGGTGCAAAAGTAGTAGCAGCCACATCGGGTAGTAAAACCTTAAAAGATGCCACCAACGAAGCTATGCGTGATTGGATTAACAACCCGGTAGATACGCATTACATCATTGGTTCGGTGGTTGGGCCGCACCCTTATCCTGATATGGTGGCACAATTTCAGTCTATCATCTCTTTTGAAACAAAAAAACAGTTAAAAGAACAAACAGGTAACGAACTTCCCGACTATGTTTTGGCTTGTGTGGGCGGAGGCAGTAATGCAATGGGCATGTTTTACCATTTTATTGATGATGAAACTGTAAAACTGATAGCCGTTGAAGCCGCAGGTAAAGGTGTAGATAGTGGCTTTTCAGCAGCAACTACAACTTTGGGAAAAGAAGGTGTTTTACACGGCAGTTGTAGTATTTTAATGCAAACGGAAGATGGGCAGGTGGTAGAACCACATTCGGTTTCGGCAGGTTTGGACTATCCTGGCATTGGCCCACAACATGCGCACTTGTTTAAAACGGGCAGGGGCAAATATGTATCCATTACCGACGATGAAAGTTTGCAGGCAGGTTTGCTGTTAACGCAGTATGAGGGTATTATTCCGGCTATTGAAAGTGCCCACGCTTTGGCCTACCTCGAAAAAATGAAATTTAAAGGTGGTGAAAATGTAGTGGTTTGCCTTTCAGGTCGCGGCGACAAGGACATGGAAACTTATATGAAATATTTTAATTTATAAAACTCGTCATTGCGAGGAACGAAGCAATCTTACAAAATTAAAGAGGGAATAAAACCTCTCGCTTTAGGATTGCTTCGCAAGCTCGCAATGACGGCAAGCATACGTGATGAACAGACTTCAACAATTATTTAAAAAACAACAGAAAGACCTACTTTCTATTTATTATACGGCAGGCTATCCAAACCTAAATGATACCTTAAAAATTGCCGAAACTTTGGAACAATCGGGTGCTGATTTCTTGGAAATTGGTTTTCCGTATTCAGACCCGGTAGCCGATGGACAGGTGATACAGGCAAGTAGTAAACAGGCATTAGATAACGGCATGACTTTATCGCTTTTGTTTGAGCAACTGAAAGATTTACGCCAAAAAGTAAGTATTCCCATTTTATTAATGGGCTACGTAAACGTGGTGTTGCAATACGGCGTAGAAGAATTTTGCAAAAAATGTCAAGAAGTTGGGGTAGATGGCTGTATTATTCCGGATTTACCGATGTACGAATATGAAGAATTGTACCAAACCACTTTTGAAAAGTACGGGTTGAGCAATATCTTTTTGGTAACGCCGCAAACTTCGGCAGAGCGTATCCGCAAAATTGACGATTTGAGTAATGCTTTTATTTATCTGGTTTCTTCATCGGCTACTACGGGCAATAATTTATCTGTTTCTGAAAACTCTAGCACCTATTTTAAACGCATTGCGGATATGCAATTGAAAAATCCGTTTGTAATAGGCTTCGGTATTTCCAATAAAGCAACTTACGATGCAGCCAACCAATACGCCAGCGGAGCTATTATTGGAAGTGCTTTTGTAAAAAATATCGATGCAAATAATTTAGAGAGAAGTATTAAGGATTTTATGAAGCAGTTTAGAAGCTAATAACCTTTTATTTGCCCATAATTTCTTCGTGTTTTACTGCAATCTTGGTAAGTTGCTTGTCGATTTCTTCGTTATACTTCTTGGTGTGCTCGTCAACAGCTTTGTACATCAACTTGTAACAGTTTTTGTGGAGATTGCAGTACTCCTCATAAGCGGCGATTTTGGCCAATGTTTCTTTATCGTCGTTTATTCTTTTCAAGCTATCTAATAATTCCAGATTTCTGTCCCAATAATAAAGGCCAACATTTTTTAAGTCTGATAATGATTTTTCTCTGCCTGCCAATGTGGTATCTATTGGGAAAATATCCTTTGCCATACTCATCATCGAGTAGAAATCAATCATCATGTCATTAAATTTTCTTTCTTCAGACGAACCTATCGACTGTCGTGTAACTTCTATGACCTTGCTTTTATCGTTTCGGTTATGGTTTTTCCTGTTGAATTTTTGCAAAACAAAAATGGATGCGCCAATAATAATAGCTATTGGGATTGCAATAACTATTGCGATGGAGAGAGGTCTAGAGATGGCCATGTTTGTTTCTTAATAGTGGGTAATGTTATTTATCGCAGAGAATTTTATCTTTTTGATATTCTAAACTAGTTATTTTAAACCAATAATGAGGAATATTTTCATAATCGAAAGTTTCTTTCAATTGAAGCCCACACTTTTCCAGGATATTCTTGGAAGCAATGTTATTTACATCACAAATCCCGTAAACTTCAGTTAAATTTAAGACTTCAAAAGCATATTTTAGGCAAGCCTTTGCGGTTTCAGTAGCAACCCCTTTTTCCCAATAGCGCTCTATTAGCCGATAGCCTAAATCATAATAATTTACATGGCTATTAACAGGTACTGCGATGTATTTGAAGCCTGTCCAACCTACAAAACTGCTAGTAGTTTTTTCGATAATTGCCCATCGGCCAATGCCCACATCTTTGTATTGTTTTTGAATAAATAGGATTACATTTTTGGCTTCTTCTAAAGTTTTAATGGGTTTGTTGCCTAAATATGTATGCACATTCGGATTGCTATCTAGTTCAAATATTCCCGTTGCATCTTCGGCAATTAATGGTCTAATTAAAAAGCGTTCAGTTTCAATAATAGATTTAACCATGTTGGGCTTTCAATGATTTTAAAAACAGAAATCCCACAACACCAGAGAAAACCGAGGTGCACAAAATAGCAAATTTAGCGGTAACAATGTATTGAGGATTGTTGAATGAGAGCATCGATATAAAAATAGACATGGTAAATCCAATTCCTGCAAGCATTCCAACGCCAATAACGTGTTTCCAATTGGCAGAAGTAGGCAATTTTGCCAATTTCAGTTTTACGGCTAAAAACGAAAATAGGCTTACACCAATGGTTTTCCCTGCAAAAAGTCCTAATAAAATACCTAAACCTAAGGGAGATGTTAGCCCTTCAAGCATTCCTTTCTCGAAAGTGATATTGGTATTTGCCAGTGCAAAAATAGGCATAATTAAAAAGTTTACTGGTTTGGTTAAGGCGTGTTCCAGTTTTTCGAGAGGAGATAACACGCTTTTATGATTGGTTGGAATAGTAAAAGCCAGTAATACACCGGCAATAGTGGCGTGTATGCCAGAGTGGTGCATAAAATACCAAAGGAAAATGCCGGGAATTAGGTAAAACCAAAGAGATTTAATTTTAAAATAATTTAGCGTGAAAAGGGCGGCAACAATAGCAACAGCGATATACAGTTCTTGCCAATGAATTTGCTCGGTATAAAATACAGCAATTACCAAAATAGCTCCTAAATCGTCGGCAATAGCCAAAGCAGCAAGGAAAATTTTTAATGATGCAGGTACATTTTTGCCCAACATGGCAATAATGGCCAGAGCAAAAGCAATATCTGTAGCCATTGGAATGCCCCAGCCGTTGGCAGTTTCGGTATTATGGTTAATGGCGGCGTAAATTACAGCAGGAACTAGCATACCACCAATGGCAGCTAACACTGGTAAAGCCGCTTTTTGCACACTAGAAAGTTCTCCAGCTATCAATTCCCTTTTAATTTCCAGACCAACCAAAAGGAAGAAAATAGCCATTAGCCCATCGTTAATCCAATCGGAAACGGAGTAGCTAATTTCAGTGCTGCCAATGTTAAATCCAAGTTTGATATTGAGCAGTTTCTCGAAAGCTAAATTGGCATCAGAATTGGCAATAAAAAGAGAAATAGCTACACAAAAAAGCAATAAAATTCCACTTGTTTTTTCAGAATTAAAGAAGTTTCTGAACATGGAGGTATTGACACTTTTCATTGGTTATGGTTTTGCAATATAATATTGTGGATAGTATTTTATTTGTTATTCCAATATTCTTGAAGTTTTCTTTTTAAATCTTCGAAATCTTTTTGTTTCATAAAATTTTCTTCAATTATATATATTCCTTTTATACTTCTAATCTCAATTATATTGTCATATGTGCATAATGAATAAATATCCGAAATCTCGTCGAAATTCAATCTTATTTGTTTTTTCCACCGTCTTGGAATTTCAATAAAATCAACGCAGAGTATTAAATTACCTATATTAAATCTTTTAATAAATAATAGTAAAAATCCAATTCCTATAGCTAAGGTCACGAGGCAAAATAATCCCATTAGAATAGAAAACCATACCTTGTCCTTGTCAATTGCAATTCCGAAAATAATTGATAGTAATAATCCTGATAGCCCAACAGCTAAGTATTTAAAAGGTGGTTGATAGTTGTATTCTACTGTCATGGAGGGTAAAGAAGTTTATTAAAACTATACTCTGTAACTTTTAATTCTTTTAGTTGATGTATGGAAATAAGCTGTTAAAGGTACTCTTCAATATTGCCTTTCCCTTCACGAACAAGCTCAAAATCGCCATTGGTGCAATCTACAACTGTCGAGGCTTCGTTATCGCCGTAGCCGCCATCAATTACCAAGTCCACCAAATCTTCATATTTTTCATGGATTAGCTCAGGATCGGTAGAATATTCAATTACCTCATCATCATCTTTAATTGAAGTAGAAATAATAGGGTTGCCAAGTGCTTCTACAATTTGTCGGGCAATGGTATTATCTGGTACACGAATACCAACTGTCTTTTTGTTAGAACTTAACAGCTTAGGTACATTGTTGTTCGCATTAAAAATGAATGTAAAAGGGCCGGGCAAAGCCTTTTTTAACACACGAAAAACGGTAGTATCAATAGGTTTGATATAATCTGAAATGTGCCTTAAATCGGAGCAGATAAAAGAAAAATTAGCCTTTTCTGGCTTTATGCCCCTTATCTTACATATTTTCTCGATGGCTTTGTGGTTGGTGATATCGCATCCCAAACCATACACGGTATCGGTTGGATAAATAATTAGACCACCTTTTTTTAATACTCCAACAACTTGGTCTATTGCTTTCGGATTGGGATTTTCGGGATAAATTTTAATGAGCATATGTAAAAATAACAAAATGATATGGTAGTTGTTTCACTATCGTACTTTATATTGTTACATTAGCAAAAAACGAACATTAAATTAATTGAGATGAGAAAAGCATTTGTTGCAATTGCTGCTTTTTTGGTAGCATTTACGGTAATGTTGGGACTTTACCATCCTTTTTTATGGTGGACATTTTTATTTACAGGGCCATTTGTGCTGTTAGGGGTTTACGATATGATACAGCCCAAGCACAGTATTGTACGTAACTATCCCGTTTTTGGCAGGTTAAGGTACTTTATGGAAGAACTTAGGCCTAAAGTCTATCAATATTTTGTGGAAAGCGATACCAACGGTACGCCATATAATCGGTTAAATCGTTCATTGATATATCAGAGGGCAAAAAAAGAACTGGACACTATTCCATTTGGTACGCAGTTAAATGTATATGACAATGGTTATGAGTGGTTGAGCCATAGTATAATGGCTATCAGCCATCACGATTTAAACCTGCATCCACGAATTTTGGTTGGTGGGCCAGATTGTAAAAAACCTTACTCTGCAAGCATTTACAATATTTCTGCAATGAGTTTTGGCTCTTTAAGTCAGAATGCAATTTTAGCTTTAAATGGTGGAGCTAAGTTGGGTAATTTTGCACATAATACAGGCGAAGGCGGCATCAGCGATTACCACCGACAAATGGGTGGCGACTTGATTTGGCAAATAGGTACAGGCTATTTCGGATGCAGAAATTTGGATGGAACTTTTAATGATGAATCCTTTGGGGAAAGGGCGCAGAGCGACCAAGTGAAGATGATAGAAATTAAACTTTCGCAGGGAGCTAAGCCAGGGCATGGCGGTATGTTGCCGGGCAAAAAGGTAACGTCCGAAGTTGCCCGTATCCGCTTAGTGCCAGAAGGTAAAGATGTACTTTCTCCACCAGCGCATTCTGCTTTTTCTACGCCAATGGAACTGATGGCTTTTATCAAAAAGCTAAGGGATTTATCTGGAGGTAAACCTGTGGGTTTTAAACTTTGTATTGGCAGAAGGAGCGAGTTTTTTGCCATCTGCAAAGCAATGATTGAAACAGGAATTTATCCAGATTTTATTACCGTTGATGGTGGTGAAGGCGGAACTGGAGCAGCACCGCAAGAATTTTCCAATTCTGTGGGTATGCCATTACGGGATGCCGTAGCTTTTGTTTATGATGTGCTGGTTGGTTTCGATTTAAAGAAACACATTAAAATTATTGCATCGGGCAAGGTTGCCACTGGTTTTGATGTGGTGAAAAATATTGCTTTGGGAGCAGATATGTGCAATGCTGCCAGGGGAATGATGTTCGCTCTAGGCTGTATACAAGCGTTAGAATGTAACAGCAACACCTGCCCAACGGGAGTAGCCACACAAGACCCAAGTTTAATGAAGGGCTTAGTGGTTGAGGATAAAAAAGTAAGGGTAAAAAACTTCCATAACTTGACCGTTGCCAGTGCGGTTGAATTATTGGGCGCTGCCGGGTTAAAAGAACCAAGTCAGTTGACCAGAGCTTATATCAACAGACGGGTTAGCCCTAATGTGGTACAGAACTATCGTGAAACTTATCCATATATTCCAGAAGGTTCGTTGCTGAAAACACCTTATCCAACACGTTTTGAATTGGGGATGGCTTTAAGTACATCGGCCAGTTTCTTACCTACGGATTATAAAGTAACAGAGGTAGATTACCAAACTGCTAATCCATACCATGAATAGTGAAGTTATTGTATGACAATTATCCAACTTTTTAAAAAATTAAGGCAATTTACCAAACCGTACAAACGCCTGATTTTTTATACGCTGGTATTAACTTTAATAGGCTCGTTTGCTGCCCAGATTAATGCATACATCATTAAATACACGGTAGATTCTATCAGTAATTTAATGGTAGCTAAAGTGCATTTGGCAAAGGGGATGTACCTTATCGGTATCATTAGTGTTATTTTATTGCTCAAAGAAATAATTTATTCCCTCATTCAATTTGGGCAAAAATTTTATGGAGAAAAACTACGCATTTTTATTGCGAGGGATTTTTCGCAGCGTATTGTAGAAAAAATATTGACTTACCGGTTAGCTTTTTATACTTCCGAAACCAATGAAAGTGGCAAACTGCAAACCCGTATCGATATGGGAATAAGCAGTTTGACCAGATTGGTGCAAAATTTCTTTATCGATATTTTGCCACTGTTTGCAAATGCTATTGTGGCTTTGGTATGTATGTTCATTGCCAATGTGTATGTAGGCTTGGTGGGTTTGGTGGTCATTCCGGTTTATTTTTATGTAAGCCAATTGCAGGCCAATAGATTGAGCGGTTTTAGAAGACAGATGCGCAATTACCGTGAAACCAAAAATAATCGGATTATTAATTTGATAGATTCTATAAATGTAATCAAATCGTTTGTACGTGAACCCATTGAGGCTGAACGGCATCGCAAGATTCAGTTCGAAATGACCGAAAATCAAATGGAAACACGTAAAACGAGTTTTTTATTTGATAGCGTAAAGAATTTTATAGAACAATTTGGAGTGGTTGTTATCATTGTATTAACTGCCTATCTGGTGTTGAGCAATCAAATTACCATTGGTGCAATTATGTTTCATATTATGCTTTTTAATAATATTTCTGCACCCATTAGACAGTTGCACCGCATTTACGATGAGGTAAACGATGCCCTCATTTATTCGGAAGGTTTTTTTGATATACTAGAGGCTGATAATGAGGTAGAAAAATCGGGGAGTTACAGACCAGAACATATAAAAGGATTAATTGAAATTAAGAATGTAGATTTTAAATATCCAAATGGCACTTTGGCATTAAAAAATGTATCGTTTGATATAAAACCCGACCAAATAACTGCATTGGTAGGTTTAAGCGGTGCAGGAAAAAGTACCGTGATTAACTTGTTGGATAAATTTTACGAGCCTACCAACGGCACTATCTATCTAGACGGTGTTGATTTAAAGGATTATGATACAGAGTTTCTTCGTAATAACATAGGTTTGGTATTACAGCGAAACCATATTTTTAAGGGTACAATTTTAGAGAATATCCAATACGGTAACCCGACAGCTACTGAAGAACAGATAATACAGGCCGCTAAAGATGCTTATATACATGAGCAGATTATGGATTTGCCGCAGGGCTACCAATCTGGAGCGCACTTGCTTTCTGGAGGACAACAACAGCGCATTGCCATTGCACGTTTGTTTCTTAAAAATCCACCTATTATATTTTTGGATGAGCCTACCGCTAACCTAGATGCCATTGCTACCGAGCAGATTAAAAAAAGTTTGGATGCCATTAAGAAAAACAGAACGGTAATTATCATTTCGCACAGTATTTCCCAAATTATAGATTCGCAGGATATTGTAGTAATGGAAAAAGGGCAAGTGGTAGAAACTGGCGTACACGAAGAACTTTATCAAAAGAAAGGCGTGTATTATGATATTTTCAGTGCTATGGCCAATAGCTTAAATATTCATAAGATAATGGATGTATTGGAGGATGGAAAGGAATAATAAAAACTTCTGAAGTCTGCGTTCATATTAAAACAACAAAGCCCTGAAAATTTTCAGGGCTTTGTTGTTTTAATTATATGTCTTTATTCCTTATTCTTTTATCCTTGCTCTAAATTAAAACTCCGCACTCTTAGGAAAACGAGGGAAAGCAATTACATCACGGATATTGGTCATTCCGGTTACAAAAAGCACCAAACGTTCGAAACCTAAACCAAAACCTGCATGGGGAGCAGAACCAAAACGGCGGGTGTCTAAATACCACCATAGTTCCTCTTGTGGCACGCCCATTTCTTCCATACGTTGTAGTAATACATCTAAACGCTCTTCACGTTGCGAACCGCCAATCATTTCGCCAATACCTGGAAACAAAATATCCATCGCAGCAACCGTTTTGTCATCATCGTTTAAACGCATGTAGAACGATTTAATATCTTTCGGATAGTCGGTTAAAATTACAGGACGTTTAAAGTGTTTTTCTACCAAGTAACGTTCGTGTTCGCTCTGTAAATCTGCTCCCCAACCTTCAATTAAATACTTAAATTGTTTCTTTTGGTTAGGTTTCGATGCTCTTAAAATGTCAATTGCTTCTGTGTAAGTTAAGCGCTGAAAATCGTTGGCTAAACAGAAGTCTAATTTTTCTAACAAAGAAAGCTCGCTACGTTCGTTTTGGGGCTTTTGCTTTTCTTCGTCCAGCAATCTGTTATTTAAAAACTCCAATTCTTCCTTGCAGTTTTCTTTAGCATAGTTGATGACGTATTTCATCATATCCTCGGCCAATTGCATGTTGTTTTCCAAATCGGCAAAGGCAACTTCCGGCTCAATCATCCAAAACTCGGCTAAATGGCGTGTGGTATTTGAGTTTTCGGCCCTAAATGTTGGCCCAAAAGTGTAGATATGACCAAAAGCCATTGCTGCTAATTCGCCCTCTAACTGGCCGGAAACCGTTAAATTAGTAGAACGGCCAAAGAAATCTTCTTTAAAATCAACCTGCCCGTTTTCGGTACGTGGAACGTTATCAAAATCTAAAGTGGTAACCCTGAACATTTCACCTGCACCTTCTGCATCGCTAGCGGTAATTACAGGAGTGTGCATATAAACAAAACCACGTTCGTTAAAAAACTGGTGAATAGCAAAGGCTAATGCGTGGCGCACTTTAAATACGGCGTTGAAAGTGTTGGTGCGGAAACGCAAATGTGCAATTTCCCTCAAAAACTCTAAACTGTGTTTTTTAGGCTGCAAAGGAAATTTTTCGGGGTCGCTATCGCCCAAAATTTCAACATCTGTGGCCTTAATTTCTACCGATTGACCTTTGCCCAACGATTCGACCAAAGTGCCCTTAACTTTAATTGCAGCACCTGTGGTAATCCTTTTCAACAAATTTTCTGGGGTATTATTAAAATCAACCACTACTTGGATATTGCCCATGCAAGACCCATCGTTTAACGCAATAAACTGATTATTACGGAAGGTTTTTACCCATCCCATAACCGTTACCTCAATGTTAAAATCTGTTGATTTTAATAAATCTTTAATTTGTTGTCTCTTAATCATATCGATTTAATTATAAAAGCCGCAAAAATAAGGATTTGCTGCCTAATCTGCGATATATTAATACGTAAAATTTAAACTACTTTCATCCATCTTTCAACGAATATGGTTATGTTTGTTTTAATCTTATTCCAAAAATAATCTGTGGCAAAATTACGTTCGTGGCTTAATGCTAATCATATTATTGGTAATCCAAAAAAGTTTTCACTCGAAGAAAGAATATTTAACACGTTTTGTGTAATTGGGGTAATTGGCTTCTTTATCGAAATATTTGTCAATTATTTTTTGGGGCTAAAGGCTGTTGCCATAATTTGTTTTGCAGCAGCATTTTTTGCGGCTATACTTTATTATTTCTCTCGATATGCGAGAAAGACCAAAGTGTCAATCCGTTTGTTAGGTATTATAGCAAATCTGACATTTGTGGTCAACTATTTCTTTAATTCGGGCATTTCTGGTCCAAATTTGCTGTTGTTCTCCTTGATATTGTTGATAACGGTGGTGGTAGTGCCCAGAAAAGAATTGAAGATATGGCTCCTCTTAAATCTTGCCACTGTTTTTGTGATACTTTTTTTTGAGTATTATCATCCCGAATATATACCTGTTGTATATAAGGATGATTTTACCAAGGTATTGGATTTTGTTATCACTTATTTTATAATGGCCCTGTTAATTTGGTTTACCATTAGTTTTATACGAGACAACTACGATAAGGAAAGAAACATTGTAATTGAAAAAAATGCTGAAATAGAAGGACAAAGTTCTAAAATTATGCAACAGAATAAAGAACTGGAAAAGCTCAATTCCGAAAAAGCAAAATTGTTTTCTATTGTAGCTCACGATATCCGTTCCCCATTAAGTTCTATTCTCGGTTATTTGGAGATTTTAGCCGAAACTGACATGACCGAGCAAGAAAATGACCAAATTAAACAAAAACTATTGCAAGTCACCAAAGATACTTCAGAAATGTTGGCGAATGTATTGGCTTGGTCTAAATCACAGCTGGATGGGACAAGAGTGGATATTGTTGCTGTAGATGTGGCCTATGAACTGGAAAAAGGTTTGAGCTTGGAAAAAAATATCGCCAGTAAGAAAAACATTACATTGGATTTGAACTTGAGAGAAAAAGTATTCATTGCCGCAGATTTGAATATGTTTCTAATTGTTATTCGCAATTTGGTGAACAATGCCATTAAGTTTACGCCAGAAGAAGGAAAGGTTGCTGTTTCTATGGAGTATAATAATGAAAATTGTTTTATTAAAATAAAAGATAATGGTTTGGGCATCAGTAAGAATGAGCAGGATAATTTATTTAAATTGAGAGCGCTTTCTACATTTGGTACAAACAATGAAAAAGGAGTGGGACTTGGGCTGTTGCTTTGTAAAGAGTTTACCGAATTGCAGGATGGCAGGATTTGGTACGAAGCCAACGATAAAGGACAGGGAAGTACTTTTGTAGTATCGTTTAATCTTTATGGGGTTTCTAGTAAAGGCAGACAGATATAATAGCTGTTCGTTTCTATTTCTATTTTACCCTTGTGCATTTCTATCAGTGTTTTTGAAATAGTTAACGATGTGCTGTCGTTGTGACTGTATTCGGTACAGGATATTTCAATAATTGCTTCTTTGTCTTTAAGGTAAGATTTGAGTAAGATGTTTGCGTCAGAGCTTAACGAAATATGACTGATTAATTGAAGGATAGCTTCTTTTAATCTCATGTAATCTGCACAAAAACCTGTTTCGATCTTGTTATCTATTGTAATGATGTTTGTCTTGAAGCTGTTTTTAATATCTGTTAAAAGTTCGCTTGAGTTAATTTCCTTAATATCTAATTTAAAACTATCGTTTTCGAGAGCGTTTTTAATTGGAAATATCGTTTTTAAATTTTCTAGGCTGTAAAGCAGTTTTGCGCTCGACTTCTCTAAGCGCTCTGAAAAATTAATCACCGTTTTGGTATCATGTGATTTTCGTTTTAGCAATTCTGAAGTTAAAGAGATAGAAGTTAAAGGATTTTTAAGGTCGTGTATTGTTTTATGTAGAAAATCAGTGAAAACGGCTTGCATTTTATAAATTTCAAAGTGTTTTTCTATGATGTCAGTTGCTATTTGAGCAAAGTCCTTTAATAATGAAACATTATCGGTAGAAAAAAACCGCTCTTTGGTATCTAGTATTATTAAAAGCCCTAGTGTATTGCCGGTTGATGAAATTAATGGAGCGCTAACATAAAATTTAATATCGTTTGGAATTCCTTCAAATGGATGCGTGTTGAATATAGCGACATCGTTTTCGTTCAAACTTTTATGGAAAATACCTTTCTGAGAATTGAAATTATAATGTTTTGCTTGTTCGTTGGGATAAATATAAAGTTGTTTATTGCTAATAAGGACAAATTGAGCAATAGGAGTTTGAAAATCTTTAATTAATAGTTTGCCAATAAAACCCAAGGATTTATTTAATGATTTACTGTTGCTGCTACTGTCCGGTTTTGTCATTGGTTATTTCCGTGAATTATTAGATGTATAAATATACGTTTTAACTAAGTTCTATTAATAATCTATTGTGCCTTTAAAACTGATGCTGAAATAAATTCAGCATGACGGAGCGCCAATTAGCGTCACCCTGAATTTATTTCAGGGTCTGCTAGATTAATACTAATTCTGTAATCTTAAAAAAAAATAATTGAATGCTGGCTAGGTTGGGTTTTACGTAAATTGTCTGTTTTTTTTAATAATTCTTGTGTTTAAATGTGTTATTTGTTGTTTATTATGGTTTTTATTGTATTTATTTTAATTATTTATGATAAATAGTTGATTTTGTTGTTTATTTTTTGATATTATTTCTTGTTTTTATGGTTTTTGTGATTATTATTTGTTATGTTTTTGATATTGTTTTGATTTTTTAATGAAAATTTTTAAAATAAATCTAAAAATAGTTTTGTAATTAAAAATTAACCTCTATATTTGTTGTGTTCATACAAAAAAGTACATTTATATTTGGTTTGATTAAAGCTCTGGTTGGATGGCCAGAGCTTTTTCATAAAACAAATGAAATGGCAAAAAGATTTTAAACTAAACCTAAACAACCTATAAAAAGCTAGTCGATTTCGATTGGCTTTTGTTATTTAAATGCAATTACAACTGTATGCACATCTGTTTCCGTACCCGATTTATTGTATGTTATTTTAAAAATCTTACTATCGGTAAAGCCATTGCTGTTAAGCATGATTTGCAAGGTTTTTAATTCGTGATATTGGAAATAAACCCGGTCGCCATTACCGTTTGTTTTAAAATCTGAAGAAGTAGGATTTCCTTCTACAAAACTGATATAGATTAATCCTTTGTCGGTGAGCAGATGATTGGCATTAACAATGAATTGTTTGCTTTCTGAAACTGATAAATAGGGTAGGCAGAAGCCGGCAATAATACCGTCAAACTTGGTATTAAGTTCTCCAATTTTTCTGGCATCCATTACAGCGAAGTCTGCGGTTGGATTATTCTTTTTTGCCAATTCAATCATATTTGGTGCTATGTCGGTTCCCAAGATTTTAAAATCGGGCCTTTTGGAAAGCAGGTATTTGGTGATGTTTCCCGGACCGCATCCTATTTCCAATATTTTAGCATTTTCTTTAGCAATATATCGGCAGATAAAATCATAGGTTTCGTTATACAAATCCATGTTCATGAATTTGTCTTCGTATAGCTTAGCCATTTTGTTCCAAGTTTCGAAGGTTTCATTGTATTTGTCCATAGTACTAAATCAGTAAGTAGCTGTTATGCGAATAACGATATTAACAAAAAAGCCAGCTTTTTGCAAAACTGGCTTTCTGTATTTTAAAAATCTGATAATTAATTTAAAACTTCACTTACTAAATCTGCAGCTTCTTTTAACAAGATGGCTGAGTAAACCTTTAATCCCGATTCGTCAATCAGTTTTTTAGCTTCTTCAGCGTTAGTTCCCTGCAAACGAACAATAATTGGAACTTTGATATCGCCGATTTCTTTGTAGGCATCGATTACACCTTGGGCAACCCTGTCGCAACGTACAATACCACCAAAAATGTTAATCAAGATAGCTTTTACGTTGGGGTCTTGCAAAATAATGTTGAAAGCCGCTTTTACGGTTTGTGCATTGGCAGTACCGCCCACGTCTAAGAAGTTGGCAGGCTCGCCACCAGCAATTTTAATGATGTCCATCGTAGCCATCGCCAAACCGGCACCGTTAACCATGCAACCTACGTTACCATCCAATTTCACGTAGTTCAGGTTGCTTTTTCCCGCTTCAACCTCGGTTGGGTCTTCTTCGGTAATATCACGCATTGCAGCATAATCCGGGTGACGGTATAATGCGTTCTCGTCTAAGTTTACCTTGGCATCAACTGCAATAATTTTATCATCACTGGTTTTTAACACAGGATTAATCTCGAACATAGAAGAATCAGTTTGGTCGTAAGCCTTATATAAAGCAGTAACAAACTTCACCATTTCTTTTTGTGCATTGCCACTTAAACCCAAGTTAAAAGCAATTTTACGAGCTTGGAAAGGTTGTAAACCAACTTTAGGGTCAATTTCTTCCTTAAAAATCAAATGAGGTGTTTTCTCGGCAACTTCTTCGATGTCCATACCACCTTCGGTACTGTACATAATAATGTTACGGCCTTTGGCACGGTCTAGAAGCACGCTCATGTAAAATTCTTTGGTTGCCGATGGGCCAGGATAGTAAACATCTTGTGCTACTAACACTTTGTTTACTTTTTTACCTTCTGCACCAGTTTGAGGCGTAATTAACTGCATTCCCAAAATATCGGTAGCTCTCTGCTTTACTTCATCCAAATTTTTGGCCAACTTTACACCGCCGCCTTTACCTCTACCTCCGGCGTGGATTTGCGCTTTAATTACAACCCAGTCAGAGTTAAAGTCAGTTTTCATTTGTTTAGCGGCCTCAACAGCTTGGTCAACCGTATCGGCAACAATGCCTTCTTGTATAGCAACGCCAAAACTCTTTAGAATTTGTTTCCCTTGATATTCGTGGATATTCATCTGATTAAAAATTTGCCCAAAGCTACAAATCAAAAAGCTTTATGCCAATAGTAAAATTGAATTAAGTGTAAGGTATGGCTAAATTGTTTACCCCGTTGGATAAAACTATCCTTTTTGTTTAAATATCCAACGACGTGAATTGTTTGATTGTTGTATTGTTTTTTGCGATTTGAAAACGTATGAGCTGTGGTTCTTGGCAGATTTAGCCCCGCTTTCGCTCATAGTCCTCATTTCGCTATCGCTTCATTCCGGGCTAATCCGCTCAATCGGGTTTATTTATAGAGGCAGTGGGAGCTGGCCTTAAAACCTGTATAGACTCCCATTCCAAATAACTAAATGATAACCAAGAAACACTTTTCTGTTTTTTAATAAACCAAGATATTCTGTTATCGATCCTTTTATTAAACTCATCTTTAGCCTGCTGTATAGCTAGTGTTTTAAGTTCAGCATTGTTTGGAATTTTACTTTCTATAACGTTGTCAGGGGTAGATTTTGCAGCTGTATCAATTGTTATTTTTATTGGGGGAGGAACAAAAGTGGAATCAGTTTCAATTTTTCTTTTAGTTGTTTCTATAATATGTTTTTTTAATTTATTCCTGTTCTTCTCTAAAAGAGGCAATGTTTTGTCCGAAAAGCTCATCAAATGATCAACATCTATTCCTATTTTGTCAGCATGGTTTAAGTTATAGTTCACTATCAAAATATCCCAATTGATGAAACTCAATAAAATTAAAAGCACATACCATATTTTCGAGTTTACACGGTATAGAAAGAAGACCGTTTTTTGTTTAGCCACTTTGATGTAAACCGTTACCAGCCCAATTAAGCTCAACGTGGCAAAAACAGCCACACCAATTCGTTTGTAGGTTAAACCATAATAAAGCACATAATCATAATCCCTATGGAAAACAGAACATGCCAAAAACACATTTTGGACAATCCAAATGTAGGCCAACAGTTTAATGAGCTTGTTTTTTCTGTAAAAATTGAGGTTGCCACTAAAAAAATAAATGATAATCAACATCGCTATTACAATACTGAAGATTAAAGTATTTGTACCGTCGTGTAATTCTGCCGAAAAGTTTTTGCTTGTATTGTTGTTAAACCATAAGGTAAAAATATCAATGCCATTTAGAAATAATAGCAGTATGTTAAGTGCCGTTAAAGAAATAATACCAACTATATTTTCGGTGTTTAGCGCCAGTTTTTTCTTTGTTTGATTTCCTGCAAAGAGTGTTCTAAAGTCTTGGAAGAGCCAAATATCATTTCTACCTCTACGTTTTCTGGTCAATTGGTTGTTTGCTCCAAGTTCAACTTCGCCCAATAGCTTACTTTTTATGCCTACAATAATACCGGCGGTAATCAAAATTCCTAATATTATAAATAAGCATTTTGGTATGCTGATGTCTATAAATAGAAAATTAAATATGCTGGTAAAGAAATAGTTGATATTGGACATTACGGCATTGGTATATTTCGCGAAAATTGGATTTGCAATGCTATATAAAGAGCAAAATATAACAACCATTAATAGTGGTACAACAATATATTTTAATGGTTTAACCACAGGTTTGAAATTAATCTTCCCAAGTTTGGTGGTCTGCAATTTAGTAACAATACCATACGGCCCACTAATTGACTGTAATGCTCCCCATATTAATGCAGTGGCAGTAGATTTTAACATTGCAAAATGTGCTGTTCCCAAATAAATGAGCAATGTAACGAACCAAGTCGCGATAGCTAAGATAGAGTTGTAATAAACGATATAAATTGCTATTGCCAAGTGGGGTAAGGCGGTGTACAATTTGTTTTTATGAAAGGGTATATCCTTATCGGTAAAGGTAATAGCCATAATAAAAATTGTGTATAGTAATAGGTTTAGTCCTAAAAGTTCATCCCAAAAAAGGAATTGGAATAATAATCCACCTAGAAAAACGAGCGGAAGTCGATAATCGAGTTTATGTGTCATAGTCTGATATGATTTAAGTCTGCTATTTGGATGGAGAGCCAAATAAAAAATATAGCAAAGGGAATGTTGGTTAGCATAATTATAGCAGTTCGCAATATTTCTCTCCAATAATGGCGATGGCTTAAAAGATGCAGCAATAAGATGAGCAATATAATTCCATTGGCTAGAGAGGCGAAGAAGATATAAAAGGCACTTAAAACCATTACATCATTAATTCTGCTAATGGCAAAAAACAAGAAAATACCAATCCCGCCCATCAACGATATCCTGGCGCATTGCTTCGCCCTAACGGTAATTAATAACTCATTTGCTTCGTTTTTCATTTTTTAAAGTGCTTTGTATGTCAAAGTATTAATTCAAAAAAAATATATTAATCTTTCGCTAGAATTAACTTCCAGCGAAAGGAGTTCCGAAAATACCTACTGCTAATTCTGCCCATACTAGAAATAAGACGAATAAAATTACCGCACAGATTATAAACTTCCATTGGGTTGATTTTACTTTTCTCGTTACCATTTCAATCGCCAAACCTGTAACGGTTAGGAGCGTGCCCATGATTACGAAATCTGGCAGCTTCCAATCCACTTCGTTGGTAAATTGCATAGCTACTAATGGTATAGCTAAAATAAATGCTACAATAGCGAAAACGGTAATTAATCTTTGTTTAAGATTTGGTTTTAATGTTGTGTTTGTTTCCATGATTTTTATTTATTTAAATTTGTAAAGTGCTTTGTATTTCAAAGTTATTTTTGAAAAAAAATTAAATTCCTTTTATCATCTTTTCAAGCGCATCTAAATGGCCTTTAAAAGCTTGCTTGCCAAGTTCGGTAATAGTATAGGTAGTATTGGTTTTACGTCCAATAAAGGCTTTGTGCATTTTGATATATTCGGCTTGTTCTAAGGTATTTAAATGGGAAGCGAGATTGCCATCGGTAAGCTCTAACAACTGTTTCAGGTCATTAAAACTCACTCCATCATTCACAATAAGCACAGACATCACGCCCAGCCTAATCCTGCTGTCAAAAATCTTGTTCAGTGCCTGTATCGGGTTTTTCATTTTACTTCTATGTCCTAAACCTTCCACCTTCTACCTTTCGCCTCTCTCGTACTTAAAATACATGATACTGCCATATAAAATATGTAATATACCAAAGCCAAAAGCCCAAAAATACAGGCCTAATCCGATATTAAACATGGCAATGATACCCAAAACAACTTCGCAGATGCCTAAAAACCTAATATCGGAATAAGTATACTTACTGGCGTTGATTAAAGCCAGCCCGTAAAATATCAATGTACTTGGAGCTATTAAGCCAACAGCATTGCTATGGTTAAATAATAGTGCTAATACAAAAAATCCTCCACTAGCTAATGGAATGGCTAAATTGACCAAAAGATTTTTGGTAGTATTGTCCCAAATTGGCAGCTTTTTCTTCTTGCTTTGTCGATAGGTAAAAAATATACCGCCCAATAAAGCAACTAGTAATACCACTAGCGCAATTACAATTAGCTTCCCTTCGATTAAAATATTGTTTATACCATCGTAATCATCATGTATAGCTTTTGAGTAATCTGTAATAACTTGATGAGCAAAATATGTGCCCACTAAGGCGGTTATTCCTGCGAAAACGCCCGATAGACCGCTCAAGGATATAAATCTTGAGGAGCGGTTCATTATATTCCTAATATCACTTAGGGCTTCTAATTGCTCTTTTTGGTTCATTTTAAAAGTGCTTTGTGTTGCAAAGTTAATAATGGATTTTTAATTTCCAAATTTTTTTATTTCGAAGTATTGAGATTTGCGTATTGCGTATTGAGAAATGAGTATTACATAGTGCTTGCTCTAGTCTTTACAACCCTGCAAACCTCATACCTTTTCACTACCTTTGCCACATGTTACAAGCCAAAGGGATAAAAAAAGCATACGGAAATCTTCATATATTAAAAGGAGTAGATTTTGAAGTAAACGAAGGAGAAATTGTGAGCATCATCGGAGCTTCTGGAGCTGGAAAAAGTACTTTGTTGCACATTTTGGGAACGTTAGACCAGCCTGATGCAGGCACTGTAACCTTAAAAGGAAGGGAGGTAAGTAAACTTTCGGGAGAAGCATTGAGCATTTTTAGAAACCGAAACATTGGTTTTGTATTCCAGTTTCACCACTTATTGCCCGAGTTTAATGCTTTAGAAAACATTTGCATACCTGCGTTTATCGCCAAAAAAAATAAAAAAGAAGCAGAAAAACAGACTTTTGAACTGTTGGATTTGTTCGGGCTGAAGGATAGAGCCTATCACAAACCGAATGAACTTTCTGGCGGAGAACAACAACGTATTTCAGTAGCAAGGGCATTAATCAATAATCCGTCTATTGTGCTGGCCGATGAACCATCGGGGAATTTAGACTCTACAAATGCCGATGCGCTTCATCAGCTTTTCATTAGCCTACGCGATAATTTTAAACAGACTTTTGTAATTGTAACCCATAACAACGATTTGGCAAAAATTAGCGATAGGGTAGTAACCATGAAAGACGGATTGATAGTTTAAATTGTTAAAATTGATAAATTGTTTAATTGCTGTGAAGCAGTAGCTCTAAAATTTGGGAGTTAAACTAATTAAACGATTAACCAGTTGGCATCTATGTATAATAATAACCAATGTAGTAATTTTTTGTAAATTGTGGTGGAATTAAAACTATTACTATTATGAATACAGATGACACCGAAAAATTAAAAAGAGTGCAAGAAGAATTTCTGAAAGAAATCAGACAAAAAAAACCACACTTTTTCAACATGATAGTTGAATATACTAGCCTTCCGTCAAAAAACATAAAAACTAAAATACTTTTCCATCGTGAACAAGCTCATATGGAGTTGGATAAAAATTTAGACGAAGTGGAAAAAATAGTTAGTGAGATATACCATAGGCTGGTAAACGACCCCAACATTTAAGATATTGCTTTCCATTTACTGAAAAATGAGTGAAGCATAGACATGAACATTTTTTGGCTCATGTCCCTACCATCGAGTTTGCCATTGCATTTCCATGTGATTGACACACGTTTAGAATCTTCTATTTCCGTTAGTTTAATGTATTGAATTTCTATAGAGTCCAAATGCTCTAACTCAAATAGGTTAATCTTTTCTTTTTTCATGATGTATATTTATTAGATTTGTTACGGAATTAAAACCTGCTTTACAAAAAACAGAAATTAGTTAAACATATTTAAAACAGAAGCGTTAGCTTTTATTCTTGCCGTTTAAATCTGGTAAATTTTAACAAAAGGCAATACAAGAATAAAGTTTGAATGCCTCATGCTGTCATAGCGTGGACTGGACTTTATTTGTATTGCAGGTTTACCAGAACCTTAACGGCGAATGAAACTCCCAGTTCCACGCTTCTTCATTTAAAAGCCCTAGCGGAACTGTGGGGCATCCTCTCTAAAATGAAGAAATTATCTTTTATGCTATTGGCCGTTATCGCCATTATTTCATTGTCTGCCTGCAAAAAGGAAAAACCAATAAGCGACAAGTTAAAGGTCTTTTTTAGTCCAAACTCAACGGGAAATACAGCATACTATGTCCGTGTAACTGCAAAAATCACCGACCAAACTGGCAGGGAACTACTTTCCCTAAATGATGCAAAGCCAAGTCCTTATGCGTTCAATTCTGATGCAGAGGTAAAGGCAGGGGATAAGATAACTGTTGAATATAAGTCTAGCAGCAACGAGCCATCCAACATAGATTTTGATATATGGTGGAACGGCCATTCCATATACAGTTTTGGCAATATGGACTTGAACGGCAAAACAGGCGGAAGTATTACTGTAACCATTCCCGAAAACTGATAGTCATGAAGAAAATTATACCATATATTGCCGTTCTTTTAGTATTGGCGATAATTAAAGCCTATTATCCTGTTAATGGACAAAATACTTCTGATGAAGATTTAGCAAAACTTAAAGCGCATTTATTGAAAAATGTTGATACAATGGGTATTCCATTTACTAACCAACAAAAAGAACAATGGGCAGATTGTGTTATATCAATGGCTAAAGCTAATATTAAAAAAGACATAACACCAGATAAGGCCACAAAGTTCTATGTTGACTGTGCTAATAATATAGTAGAAACACAAAAGCTGAATGGATGGACACAAAAATTCGAGAACAAATTATACAACAGCTTTTATCAACGATATATAAAAGAAACTAATGACAGTATAAAAGTGAAAAACTTGGTGTCATGTATGTTGGCTAGGATTAAGGCAGAATATCCCAATGGATTAGACCTCAAAGACCTAAAATCAAAACCTATATCATTTTATAAAGGCTGTTATTAATGCTCCTTAACTTTATGAAAAACTATGGATATACATTTTTAAAACAATCAATTAAACCTTAAAAACACGTTGCGCTGTTATGAAGAAGAAAAACCCAACCATCGAACTATTGTCCGAATTAGAAAAACAAGGGACATACAACTACTACAACATATCTCCATTTATCTCTAAAAAATTTAAAAGACCATCCTACTCGGGAGATGAGCTTATTTGGCAAGCAAGAACTGGAGAAGATGCCTATTATTTGCTAGATGAATTAAAAAGCAAAAAATATATTTATTTCAAGGGAGAGATAAGAGATAAAATATATCATATTTCCTTAGATAAGGATAATAAAATCCCTATGGATAAATGGTTTGACAGTGTTGATTTCGAAATATTTTTAACGTTGGATGGACAAAATTATTTAAGCCAAAATCTATTAATAGAAGCTACCAAAAGTAATTTGAATGCTCAAAAGTATGGCATGATAGCGACAATTCTAATAGCTATATTAGCCGTTGGCGTTTCTATTCTAACACTTTATTTTAACGTTGAAAATGATAAGAGGATTGAAACACTGAATAAACAAATATCAATAATACAAGAGCACACAAAGCCATAATCAGGCATATACTGTACAAGAATAAATCAAACAACATACTTGATGGAGATTTATCATACAAATCTGCCATTTTCCTTAAATATCTTACTAACCACATAATTTCTAAATTTTTAAATACAACAAAAAAGCCACTTTTTTAGTGGCTTAAATTATTTCTTGAATTTCTTGTTAAGACTTTTTCCTAGTGCTTCATCTAGGTCAGTATCGCCACTACTAGAAATCTCATCAGAGGATAAAGATTTAGATGTATAAGAGGATTTTCTAAAGGGACTTTGTATTTTTTCTATGGTATAATTTGATTTTCTTAATACTTGTAATTGCGATATGGCTATTTTTCTGAGTTCAAGTAATCTTTGGCTTTTAGGTATTCCTTTACTTATTAAGTAAGCATTATTGTTTTCTAAATTAGATAAAACAGTGAGCTGATGCAAGTCTGCAAAATCTCTCATATTAAGACCTGCAAGAGCCTCTTTTGGAAATTTTTCTCTCCACTGACTAGCGGTCATGCCAAAAAGAGCAACGCTTAGTATGTCAGCCTCATTAGCATACACGTGTTTTTTTTGGGCTTCTGTTAAGTCTGGTAGCATATGGCTTTTTATTGCATCTGTGTGAATTGTATAATTGACCTTCGATAAAAATCTTTTAGCGTCCCAACCAGATTCTATTCTATCTGCTTCGTCTTTTTTAAGACGTTGGTATTCAGTTATAAGCAATAATTTGAACTCAGCGCTAATCCACATGCCAAATTCAAATGCTATGTCTTTGTGGGCATACGTTCCTCCATATCTGCCTGTTTTTGATATTATTCCTTTTGCTTCGCATTTTTCAGTTAAATCTTTAACGCTTACCTTAAAAGAATTTCGACCTGCTCCATTGGTAATTATGGCGAATTCGCCATAATTAAAATTAGGATTATTTAGCTTTTCCCATACCGCTAAAAAATCAAGGGTATTTTTGTTCCTCAACCAATCTGTAATGAAAAAATCCCCATCTTTAGACTTAATCATATCCGTTAGACATATATAATCAATGCCGTTTTCTTGAACTATAGTAATATCTATATTGTTTACTTTTATTTTGCTCATTATATTATATTAATTTGGCCATGTGTTTTTTGCCATTTAACACATTAGAAGGCATTTTTTTGATAAAAATAAGATATAATTTGGCCCAGTTAATTATACCTTAAGATATAAGCTCTTTATATTTTAACCTGCACACCATTCGTTCCAACAACACCTCAATTTTTTCATGGATGCCCAAGTTACGATTATTGTGCCTAAACTGGAACTCGTGCAAGTATTTCTGCAAGTGCTTTTTGCTTACCTGTATGTATATGCCATTAAGCCCTCTTTTTAGGTGCGACCAGAAGTTCTCTACATTGTTTGATGAAAATCCATCCTTTGAAACATATATCTTTTTTCTATGGTTGCACACTTGATGGTTGAAGTTGCTCCTAAAATTCTCATACACCTTAAACTCGTCTGTTACAAGTATAGAGCCTAGCTTGACGTTCCCATAAACCAATGGTTTTATTTCCTTGCTGTTTTCGCTCTTGACTACAAACGTCTTCACCCTTCCATGTGCCTCGTGTAGCCCCATGACGGTAGTCTTGTCGGGATAGGCACGTCCTTTTGAATACTTGTACTTTTTATCATGGTGTCTGTTGAAATTTTTTCCACCAATTGCAGCAGCATCAATGGATACCGCACCCTCTAGCTTTTCTTCATCACCATCATTGCCCAAAGCCCACCGTAGCCTTTGTAGCATGAACCATGCAGACCGTTGCTGTATCTCCAGTATCTCTGCCAATTGCACAGAACTGATACCCTTTCGCTGCATCAATAGGTACATACCGTATATCCATTTATAGGTAGGTAGCTTGGAAGCCTCCATAAAAGTTCCTGTCTTGGCATTAAACTGTTTAGCACAGGATTTGCATTTGTATCGGATGCCATCCTTGAACACATAATATTCTGTATGGCCGCAATGGGGACAAAGCACCTCTCCATCTTTCCACCGTTGGGATGCAAGATAAAAGTGCGCTTTCTTTTCGTCTTCAAACTTTTCCCTTATATTGGACAGTTTGATTTTGAGTTCAGACATAGAAATGAAATTTTATGTATCAAATTTACCAATATATTTTTAATATCAAAATTTGGTTATTTTAATACATAAATGCCAACCAGTTAACCGATTAACCAACGATTTAACAATACAACAATTGAAAATACTAATTACGGGCGGTAAAACAGCAACAGCTTTAAAATTGGCAAAAGCATTTGATGGCAAAGAAATTCTTTTGGGCGATTATGGAGATATGCCAAATATCAATTCAAGCTCTTATTCTTTTGTGGAATTGGGAGAATGGAATGTGGAAGTTTTGGCCCATAATTTATTAACCAAGTGTTTAGACTATGGCGTAGATATTTTATTGCCACTTTACGAAGCCGAGATAGTAGCTTTATCAAAATCTTTAGTGCTATTTGAGGAGTTTAGCATAAAAATATTATTGCCGGAAACCCCTCAGTTTGATAAAAATAAATATAGCCATTGGGCTGTTTTTGATGATGGAGAATTGTTATATACTTCTGTCGAAAACAGTATAGAGAATAACGATAACCTTAAACTAAAAGGAGCTTATTACATTAATAATGACACTAGAACATTCAATTTGATTTCTATCTCCAATCCCGAGTAATAACTTTTCAATCTTTTAACAATAAAACAATTCAACTTTCCGACTCCCAATGTCTTTTGAAAAATATCTAATTAATAAAAAAGCACTAATCATCACATTGGATGGTGCTTTATACCCCAAAAAGGATTACTTATTGCAGGTCTATTATTTGTTTTCCGAATTTATGGCCTATTCGGAACAATTGGATTCCAAAGCTATGATTGAGTTTATGAGCATAGAATATGCAGAAAATGGAGAAGAAGAAATCTTTAACAAAACGGCTACTCAGTTTGGTATTCCAGAAAGTTATAAACATAATTTCAATCTACTTCACGAAACAGCTCGGTTGCCATTAAAACTATTACTATTTAAGCAAGTTTTGGAACTTTTGCAGGAGGCGGTAATGGACAGAGTTCAGATTTTTATTATTGCTGAAGGGAACCTCGCAGAAGCTATTAATAAAATCAAACAGATAGAATGGCATGGTTTGCAAGAATATCTGAAAGTTTATTTTATGGCAGAATATAATGATATCGTAATAGATGCCTTAACGGCAATATTAAAAGATGGGAAAGTTGAAAAGGATGATGCTGTGCTATTTATTGCCCCGGAACAACTTAATGATAATTTCACAAAATTTAACATTGATTGCTATTCTGTAAGCAATATATTGTAAAAAATATTTCGTTAATTAGTATGCTTATTAGATTTAAAATGAACAAAAGATATTATTTGATGCTTGTTCTGGCATCTGTGTTGACGCTAAGTGCCTGTAAAAAGAACAAATCAGAACCTCAACCAACTACTAGGGCAGAATTGTCATTAGATTCTATATTTCTCTATGCCAAGCAGGTTTACTATTGGAATGATAAATTACCTACTTATGAAATATTTAACCCTCGGAAATATACGGGAAGTACGGATTTGGATAGATACGAGAACGCATTGTTTGGTATTGCCGGTTATTCTGCCAATAAATACGATGTTTATAAAGAGGGCGGTGTTTATCAGAATTACCCAAAATACTCATTTATAATTGACCAAAAAGAAGATTCCGGTTTGGCCGGGGCAATTTTAAACAGCAATAATTATGCAGTAGACTGGAATGGTAATGGTAATGATATAGGCATAAGGGTGGTTTCTTATCTTTTAGATAATACCTATACTAAATACCTACCTTTTGTTACCGCCGTTTATCCCAATTCGCCTGCAGACCATGCTGGGATAAAAAGAGGTTGGGTTATCACTAAAATCAACGGACAAACGTATGGCACAAATTATACCAACGAAAAAAAATCGTTGAATGACGCTCTTAATGCAAATAGTGTACCGTTAGAACTTACCAATTACCTAACGGGAACTAAAATTAATATAACCCTAACAAAAACGGCTTATAAAACCAGCCCTATATATGCAAGTAAAATATTTACCGCTGGAGCAAAAAAAATTGGTTATATAAATTTGGCAAGGTTTTCTATACTAACAGGCTTATTCAATGACCCGGCAAACTATACGGATACTTATCTTGATCCTGTTTTTGCAGAGTTTGCTAGCGCCGGTGTTACCGATCTAGTAGTTGATTTGCGCTATAATGGTGGTGGATATTCGGTTATGGTGGACCATATGCTCAATCTGATGGCTCCATCATCTTTAGATGGCCAAACTACGTATGCCGAATATTACAATAGTACTATGACAAATGATAAGGCCACTATTTTAAAAAATCAGCCAATGCTGGATGCTAACAACAAAATTCAATATCAAAATGGACAAATTGTAAATTATTACGATCACGGAGATTACTCTGTATCGGGTAATACAATGCACTTTAAAAAGAAAGGAAATTTAAATACAGTTCAAAATATTGTTTTTTTAGTTACCGGAAATACAGCATCGTCAAGCGAATTGGTAATTAATGCATTAAAACCGTATATGAATGTAAAACTGGTGGGCGAAACTACTTATGGCAAACCTATTGGTTTTTTTCCCTTGGTCATAGAAAATAGGTATCAGGTATGGATGTCGATGATTGAAACTAAAAACTCAAGAGGAGAAGGAGGTTATTTCGATGGAATGAAGCCTGATTATGACGAGAACGAAATTATAGGGTACGACAAAGATGAAAACCCTATTTATAAATATCCGGATCTTTGGGATGATGTAAGATACGATTTTGGAGACCCAAAAGAAGCTTATTTAGCACAGGCACTTCAAATCTTAGCTCCAGGAGTTACCGTACAATCATCGGGAGCAGGTGGTAAATTAGCAAAAACAAACAGTACTTCGGCCAATCCGGCAGGTACTTTAAGCAAATCGAAAATAACAGGTAAACAAAAATTAGGAAAAGAAGAATTTGTGGGCATGATTGATCAACCTAAACGAAAACAATAATTAAAACAGTATACATACTCTTATGATAGGTGAATTAATAGAAAAAGAAGAAATAAACGTATATGAATTTTTACCTGCCGATACACCGCCTAGTGAAGATATTTTAGCAAAATTGGCTTCGGCACAACGTTTAGGTAACGAATTTAAGTCTAAAGCCAATATCGCTTTTAATACCAAACATGGCATTAAAAAAGTGAGCACAACTGTATGGTCGGTAACAGAGAAATATTTACAATTGAAAAATAATGTGCATATACCCATTAAATCAATAGTGGACATAGACTTTTAACCATATAAAAAAATCCCGAACAAATAGTTCGGGATTTTTTTATTGTTTTTGCATCATAACCCCTTCCCTAAATATAGATTGTAAATCTCTCTTTTGATCTATGTTGTTGATTACCCTTAGTATTGCCCCTACAGCATCTATATAAAAAGCCTGATTAATGTTTTTAAACTCATCGGTAGCTTTGTGATAATCTTTATGGTCTTCGACACCAAAATATAAAAAAGGAATATTTTTGGCATTAAAAGCCCCTTGGTCACTTTGGTTTGTCCAGTCATCGTGCCCCAATTTAGGATCGTCGTGACCTAACAAAAGTTTAATGTTGGGATTAGTTGTGGTGATAAAACCTTTTAATTGTGGATATTTGAAAGTTCCGCATACATAAAGCTCACCCTTATCGTTATGGCTTATCATATCCATATTAATATTTAGCTTAATTTTTTCTAACGCTACCGGAGGATTAGCTACAAACGCCTTTGCTCCCTGTAAGCCCATTTCTTCGGCATCGAATAAAGCAAATATAAGTGTGTTGTTAGGTTGATGCTCTTTAAAGTATTTGGCAAAGCTCAACAAGGCTGCAACACCCGAAGCATTGTCGTCCGCACCATTGTATATCTCATTTTTAATAATCCCAATATGGTCGTAATGAGCAGAAATCACAATCACGTCATCGGTTTTCCCTTTTACGTATGATACAAGGTTAACACCTTTAGTAACACTGTTTCTACCTTTAATCTCGAAGTTCTGTTCGTAAGCTCCCAATGCTGGGTGTGCTTCAACATCAATTTCCTTTAACCGTTTTACCAAATAAGCTCTGGCCAGTTCACTTCCTTTAGTACCTGATTTGCGGCCTTCGTATTCATCAGACGATAAAATTTCAACATCTTTTAATAATTGGTTATTAACGGCTAATTTGTTTTCGTGCACAATGCTGCAGCCAAGCTGTAAGGCTAATGGTATAATAAATAATAATTGTTTCATCTATCTTTTTATGTTTTTAGTTGTAAGATGAAACCTTCGATAATTAAAATAATCACAGTATATTAACTACTTTATTATTTTAACCATGTCGGGTTCATGGATTTTAATTTGAACTTTAAAGTTAGGAATATCTACCAAAAAAGGTTTTGTTTTTGTAAAATCTTGAGTAATGATTTCCTATTTACAAATAACTGATTAAATTGTCCTTATCAAATTTTTATAAAATGGAATACAGAAGACTAGGAAAATCGGGCTTACAGGTAAGTACGCTGTCGTTTGGCAGTTGGCTTACCTTTGGCAACCAAATTAGTGATAAAACCGCCGACGAACTCATGGGCGTAGCCTATGACGCAGGTGTTAATTTCTTTGATAATGCAGAAGGATATGCCGAAGGAAAATCAGAAATTGTGATGGGCAATATCCTAAAGAACAAAAAATGGGAACGGGATACTTTTGTGGTATCGAGTAAAGTGTTTTTTGGTGCTGAAAGAAAAGGCCCAAATCAAATGGGGTTATCACGAAAGCACATTATTGAGGCTTGTAATGCCGCATTAAAGCGTTTGCATGTAGATTATCTGGATTTGTATTTCTGTCATCGCCCCGATAAGAATACGCCTATCGAAGAAACTGTTTGGGCAATGAACACTTTATTGCAACAAGGTAAGATTTTGTACTGGGGCACATCGGAGTGGAGTGCTGCCGAAATTATGGAAGCTATTGCGGTTGCGAAACAATACAATTTAATTGGTCCAACTATGGAGCAACCACAATATAACCTGTTTGAACGTAATAAATTAGAAAACGAATATTTGCATTTGTTCAATAATCATGGTCTGGGCACTACCATATGGTCGCCATTGGCATCGGGTATATTGTCAGGAAAATACACCAATAGCGGGATAGAGGGCACACGCTTGGGTATGAAAGGTTTGGAGTGGTTAAAGGATAGAACTTTAGCAGAAGACAGAATGGAGAAAGCTTTGGCATTGCAAAGTTTGGCTAATTCATTAGATGTACCTTTGGCACAACTAGCTATTGCTTGGTGTTTAAAGAATCCCAATGTAAGTACAGTAATCTTGGGTGCATCAAAAACCGAGCAATTACAACAAAACCTAAAAGCGTTGGAAGTAATTTCGGTATTAAACGAAGAGGTAATGAAGCAGATAGAGGAAATTGTAAAAACTAAGCCGGAATTGCCTATTTTTTAATTCTATCGTCATTGCTAACCTAGCTATTTTTATCGATATATCTTTTGCTCCATGCGTCATTCCCGCGTAGGCGGGAATCTTATAGCATTAGCTATACCTATCTCTTGTATTACGATACATTACGATACCCAGTTAAGCTAGGTATGACGACCTGCCTAACAACAAAAAAACCGCCCTTTTGGGCGGTTTGTAAAACACACTATTTTGAGATTTGGGAACAAAAATTTTTAAACCTTATAGGTCTTTATTTCGGTTACTGCTTAATCACTTTCTGTACCGAATTTTGATTATTGCCCTGTAATTGAATAAAGTACACACCGTTAGGATAATTGCCCAAGTTAAGCGTAAGTGTTTGCTGTGTTTTGCCTATCGTTGTCAATTGCAAAATTTGCCCGTTTACATTTACCAGTTTTGCGCTATGGAAAACACCTTGAGCAAAGCTCACATTAGCTTCGTTTGCGGTTGGATTGGGCGAAAGGCTGACAGTATAAGGCGTAAGGTTTAACGTTACTGTTTTTGTACCTAAACCGGTAGTTTTACCGTCTAAATCAATTTGTAACAATTGGTAGTAATTTGTACCGCTAGCAGGTTGGTTGTGAATGTATTGGTAACTTGCGCCATTTGCACTTTTTGCTGTTACATTGGTTAGTGTTACAAAATCTACCCCGTTAGTGCTGTGTTTTACTGTAAAATGGCTGTTGTTGGTTTCTGATGCGGTTTGCCAGTTTAAAACTGCAGCGTTGTTTTGCGCTTTGGCTGTAAACGAAACTAGGTTAACAGGGAGGATGTTGTTTGTATTTTTTAGGTTTAAAATTTCTTGGTCTGTTAAAGTGCGGTTAAATATCTTTAAGTCGTCAATTGCACCGTTAAAATCAAGCTCTCCGCCTACGCCTATTCCCAATTTAAAGATGTCGGAATTATTAATGGTACTCCAGTTGGTCTTGTCTGTAGAGCCAAGCAATACGCCATCACGATATATTTTTGAGGTAGTGCCATTATAAACATATACCAAATGATACCATGTATAGTTATTTATAGTTGCATTTGCATTTACCATGTGGTTATCAAGATAGCCCATGTGTTGTATTTGGGTAGGGGTAATACCGCCGCCATTTGATGAGCCTGTGCCCACAGTACCATAGCTGTAAACAGGGTTATAGCTCGGGTGCAAAGTGCCATTTGGTTTTACCCAAACAGATATGGTGCGTGGCGTATTGGTGTAGGGTAGGTTGGGTATAACAGCCGTAGTTCCTGTACCGTTAATGTTTAGCGCCTTATTAGGTTCGCCGTTGCGGTTATGGGTAAATGAAGTGCCAGGATTGCTTGCGAAACTAATATTGCCAAATGTATTGCTGTAGGTATTGTCAAAAGTAAATTCCTGTATCAAGCCACCGTTAAGTGCCAACACTTCTTGTGCGGTTAAGGCTTTGTTGTAGATGGTAAAATCATCAATAGCACCATTAAATTTTGCATTTCCCCACGAGGTGTTTGTGCCTGCGCCAAACCGCAAAACATCGCTGTTATTGGTGCCGTTAAATACTTTACTGCTGTTTCCCAATAAAAAGCCGTTTTTGTAAACCTTGGTACTTGTTCCATCAAAAGTAATGGCGTAATGTTGCCACGCGTTAGCACGGTTATCATCATTAATAAGGTACGAATCGCTTCCCAACATTAGAGCTGTGGTAGTTGAGTTGATAGAAACCGCCATGTTGCCATTAGCACTAGTTCCGTAAGAAAAAACATAGTTAAGTCCCGCTGGGTTAGCTAATATTTGATTCATCTTTACCCAAAATGAAAAAGTACGCTGAGAATTCCCATAAGGTAAACCTGTTACTGCTGCCGAAGTGCCCATGTTGGGTGCATCTATTGTACTGTTGATATTGATAGCTCCATTTGCATTTCCATGCCTGTCTGCTGTAAAAGAAGTTGCCGTATTGCTCGGCAACGATATATTTCCTGTAACATCAGTATAAGAGTTGTCGAAATTCCATTTGGCTATAATGCCGTTTTCTGTGTTGTATATAGTTTTAACCTCGGTCTCGGTAATAGCACGATTGTAAATCTTAAAATCGTCAATAGCTCCCTTAAACCACTTTTCGCCACCTGCACCTGTGCCGAACTTAAATACATTGGCGCTGTTCTGGGTATTCCATGCTTTGGTATTTGTGCCTACCAAAATACCGTTGCTGTAAATTTTCGATAGCGTGCCATCGTAAGTAACAACCACGTGTTTCCAAACGCCTATTGGTGTGGCATCGGCAGCAGTATGGTCATTGCCCCAAGCAAATTGTACGGTATTGTTGGCCGAAACAGAAGTTCCGTATGCCGAATTAGCACTTCCGTAACCATAAGAATATACAAAATTGTAGCCGCCAGCATTATGTTCATCAAGTTTTACCCAAAAAGAAAAACTTCTGGCACTATTACCATAAGGCAAATTTGGAATGGTAGCATTAGCCCCGTTATTGTTAATGTGCAAGGCACTGTTAGGGTTGTTGTTTCTGTCGGCAACAAAAGATGTACCTGCGTTCATTGTAACCGAAACCGCAATGCCAATTTCTGCGGAATATAAATTGTTGAATTTAAATTCTTCTATCAGCCCATCTGTTACTTGGGCATTTAATGTTGTGCAGGCTAATAACAAGCCTAAAAAAGTAATAGTAAATAGTTTTTTCATATCCATTTTTTTTAATTGATAGATTGGTTTACAATAAATTTCATAAAGCCAAACACGAATTTTAATGTCTTTAGCATCATCTTAAATTGGTTTTCCATGTCAAAAATGCTACATAGAGGTTGTATGTAAAGAGGTGGGTTTACCAAATAGGGATATGGGTTTACGAAAACGGAAAAAAACATAAACCCCGGCTTTCGTTAATTCTTAACAAGGTTTTGTAAACTCGCTTAAACATATAGCTATATCTTCTGTACATTTGATTTAGTAATGGATAAGCCCGTCAAAAAAATAAAAATCATGCTGCTATGGTTGGCGTTTGCCCAATGGTGCTATGGGCAAGACCCTTACTATTATCACATTGATAAATCAAAAGGACTGCCTTCTAACAGCGTGTACGATATTTTTCAGGACAGCACAGGTTATATGTGGTTTGCTACCGACGAGGGCCTATGCCGTTACAATGGCACTACGTTTAAAACCTATTATTCGGCGCAACAAACTTCAAGGTCGGGCTCTTGCATACAGCAGGACAAATACGGGCGTATATGGTATAGCAATTTCGATGGTTATTTGTACTACGTAGCCAACGGCGAGCTTAGAGCCCTAAAAAACCAAAAGCCCAAAGGCTACTTCAGATATGGTATTATCAACGATTATTTGTACATACTGGACAAAAATGGCGTACTGATTTATCATCTAAAAACACTTAAACAGGTGGCGCATCTTAACATTGTTGATGAATTTATATCGTCAACAAACGTTATTAACGGTAAATTTTATATCAGGGGAAGCGTTTTGTACGAAATAGGCGATGGCAAGCTATTGCGGAAAATAGCTCTTCCCTCTGTTTTTAACACTAATTTAATGCAACCTGCCATTATGGAGGCTACATCACAGGGCATACTCTTTGTAGCCAAGCTCAGCAATACAAATTACCTGTTAAATGCCAAAGGACAGTTTGAGATGCAACATCGGCCAACTACCGTAAACTTTGTGCAAAATACCGCTTATACTGCCAATAATTTGTGGCTGTGTACCTCAAAAGGAGCGCATTTATATCAATCTGACAACACTTACACGTCTTATTTCTCTGCCCATAATATTTCCTGCGTGTTCAAGGACAATAAGGGCAATCATTGGTTTTCTACACTAAACCGTGGCCTGTTTTTAGTGCCCGATTTAAAAAATACACTCTTGCAGTTACAATCACGTCCCATTACTATTAATGCAGTAAAAAATGGCGTGGTGGCTTCTACCGAAAGTGGTGATATTTACGAAGTAAACCTCAATAAGAACTATGCTAAGCTGCTATATGCCAGTGGCGATAACCATGCCATTAGTCAATTATTGGTAGATACTGTAAAGGACAATATTATATTTACCTCTAAAAAATTCAACATCCTCAACAAAAAGTATCAGCCGCAAATACAGGTGCATGTTGCCGTAAAGGATGTAAAACCCATTGATGATACTTATTACTCCTTTGCGGCCAGTGGTTACTCGGGCATATTTAAACTCCCCGCTAATAACCAAAAAAGTAGATGGGATAGTGTTTATCTTGCCAAAAAACGTAAGCCTAATAGTGAAAACAACTTTGGCGAGGCCGATTTGATGATGGGCGTTAACGGTAAGGCAACAGTTTACAATAGCTACAACCAAACCATTTATTACGCTACTAATGTGGGGCTGTTTTATAAAATGTTAGATACGCAAAGCGAAATCAAATACCTGAACAATAGCTTGTATATTAAAAAGTTGCAGGTTTATGGTAACACGGTATACGGCTTGGCCACTAATGGAAAACTATTTGCCATTAATGTGCAAAACCAGCCCCAAGAACTGCAATTGAACAACGACGGCAAACTGAATTTTGCCAGTAATATCAGGGTGATAGGGAATATGCTCTATATCATTGCATCATCGGCTATATACGAATACAGCTTAAGTACAAAGCAAATTATCAATATAATGCCACTTGGGTCAGATTTTGAAGTGTCGGATTTGAGTTTATATGCCGATAAGTTGGTTTTTGCCACTGCTAAGGGTATTTTATTGCAGAGCCGAAAAATCAGGCATGCCAAAAATACATCACCTTTGGTTATTGAAGATATTGCCGTTAACGATAGCCTATTGAACATTGACCAACTGCAACACCTTAAATACGGGCAAAACAATGTGGCTATCGGCTATTCGCTTTTGGCCTTTACTCCGCAAGAAAAAAATCCCATCTACTACCGGCTAAACGGTGGCAAATGGCAGCAACTGGTCGATTATAGCGGTAGCCTAAAGCTCACTTCGCTTGCGCCGGGCAGTTATACCATAAGTTTTAGTCAATTGGCCGATGGCGAGCGTCCGCAAAGCCTGTCTTTTACCATCGCTAAGCCGTTTTGGCAAGCCACTGTGTTTATTTTTGGAGTTACTACATTGTTCCTGTTGCTTATTTATGTGATATATCGTTACCAAATTGCCCAAAACAACAAACAAAACCAGTTGAAACTGTCTCGGTTAAACTTAGAGAAAAATCTTAACCTCTCTAAGTTAAAGGCAATTAAATCGCAAATGAATCCTCATTTTTTCTACAACGCTTTGAATACTATCCAATCGTACATTTTAGATAGTGATAAAAAACAAGCGGTAGGCTATCTGTCCAAATTTTCGGCATTAACACGTACCATTTTAGAGATGTCGGAAAATGAGTATATCAATTTAAACGAAGAAATTAAGATGATAGGCTTTTATCTGGATATTGAAAAGGCAAGGTTTAGCGATGGTTTTGAATATACCATCGATTTACGGCATATTGCCACAGATGAAGATATACGCATACCCAGTCTGTTGTTGCAGCCTTATGTAGAAAATGCCATTAAACATGGGCTTTTGCACAAACAGGGGGATAAAAAACTGAATATCAGCTTTGAAAAAACCAACCAGATTTTACGGGTAACTATTGATGATAATGGGATTGGCCGACAGCGTAGTGCCGAACTTAACCGTATTAAGAGCCAAAAGCCGCAATCGTTTGCTACCGAAGCCATACAAAACCGTATCGATTTGCTAAACGAAGGACGTAACGAAAAAATAACCGTACAATATATAGATAAAATAAGTGTAGCTGATAACCCTTTGGGTACTACTGTGGTGATAGAAATACCTTTAAACTGATAGCAGAGAGCAAGGAGCGTTGGGCATAGAGCCAAATCCCATACCCAATGCTCTCTGCCCATGCAAAAAATAAGAACATGAACGTAATAATTATAGATGATGAGAAGAGGGCAAGAATAAATTTGCAATTGTTGTTGGAAGAGTATTGCCCCGAAATTGAGGTTTTGGCCGAATGTGAAAACCTGTCGCAAGGGGTAAAGGCCATTAGAAAATTACAGCCCGATGTGGTGTTGTTGGATATTGAAATGCCCGGGCATAGTGGCTTAGAACTACTCGATTTTTTCGACGAAGATGAAATAAGTTTTTCTATCATCTTTACCACTGCATATAACGAATACGCCATACGGGCTTTTAAATTTTCGGCAATAGATTACTTGCTAAAACCCATTAACCCAGATGAATTAAAAAATGCCCTACACCGGGCCAGTAAACAAAAACAAAAAATTACCGATTACAAGGTTTTAAGAGAAAATGTGAATGGCTTGGATAAAATAGCCGTACCATCGGGTAGTTCATTGATATTTATTGACTTAAGTAACCTTCTGTATATTAAGGGGGAAGGCGCTTATTCGGAAGTGAACATGATAAACGGAACAAAACACGTAGTAAGCCGTAACCTTAAAAACTTTGAGGATATTTTAAGTCAATTTCCTATGTTCTTTAGAGTCCACAAATCGTACATCGTAAATTTAAACTACGTTTCGTCCTACAACAAAAGCGAAGGTGGCAGTTTGTTTTTGAACGAAAAAGTTTCTGTGCCTTTATCTCCTGAAAAATCTCAATTAATATTGGAAAAAATAAAATTGATAAAGCGGTAAAGGAATTATAAGACTTACGAAGTTGTAAAAACTTCGTAAGTCTTTATGCTCTAATAATAAGTCAACCTTACTACTCCTGCTATTTTCTTTGCCAAACGAATAACCTGTCTAGTATAACCATACTCGTTATCATACCAAGCGTAAAGCACTACCGATTTTCCGTCTTTAGATAAAATAGTTGCAGGCCCATCAACAATAGAGGCATGGCTATTGCCTATTAAATCGGTACTTACCAATTCGTTAGAAACAGAATATTCTAATTGTTCAGAAAGGTCGCCAAATAACGAAGCTTGTTTAAGTACATTTTCTACTTCTTCCTTAGTAGTTTCAGTGTTTAAGGATAGATTTAAAATAGCTAACGAAACATTTGGAGTAGGTACACGAACAGCATTGCCAGTCAACTTACCCGCTAACTGAGGAAGTACCTTAGCCACAGCTTTATCTGCTCCGGTTTCGGTAATTACTAAGTTTAATGCTGCGGAACGACCTCTGCGGTATTTTTTATGGTAATTATCTAGCAGATTTTGATCGTTGGTATACGAGTGTACGGTTTCAATATGACCTTTTTCAATACCAAAGCCGTCTTCTATTACTTTAAGTACCGGAATAATAGCATTTGTAGTACAAGAAGCGTTCGAGAAAATATTTTCTTCCTTAAAATTGAACTCGGTATCGTTAATGCCTGTTACAATGTTAGGAATATCGCCTTTGGCTGGAGCAGTTAATAATACTTTGCCAACGCCTTTAGCCTTTAAGTGCCTGCTTAAACCTTCTCTGTCGCGATATACACCGGTATTATCAATTACCAAAGCATCTTTAATGCCATATTGGGTATAATCAGCTTCTTCCGGATTTTTAACCGCAATCAAATAAATGGTCTGCCCATTTACAATCAATGCCTTATTTTCCCGGTCTTCTATAATGGTGCCGTTAAAAGGCCCGTGTATAGAATCAGTACGCAATAGCTCTGCACGCTTGGTCAATTCCTCATCGCTGTAACTACGGGTTACAATGGCACGCAAACGAAGTTGCTCACCTTTTCCGGCTTGCACAATTAGCTCTCTGGCAGCGATACGGCCAATACGGCCAAATCCATATAAAATTACATCTTTCGGTTTTAGATTAATTTTATCCTTACCGATGTGATTTCCCAGTTTGCTAATGATAAAATCATGCATAGATGATTGCGTGTTGTTTTCATCAAGCCATTCGGAAGCTAATCTTCCAACGTCAATACGTGATGGTGCAATGCTAGATTTTGCAATGGTGTTGGCCAATTCCAAGGTTTCATAGATAGAAATGTCTTTACCACTTATTTCTTTGGCATACTGATGATAGGCCAAGATTTCGCTGCTGCTTACATCAAATAAAGGTTTGCGAAAAAGTACCAGTTCGATAGATTTATCGAACCATAAATGACCTACGCACTTAATCAGCTCAAGTGCCTTTTTTTCTTTTTCAATCCAGTTTTGAAACTCCGATTGATATTTGTTAGACATACAAGAAAATTATTTTGGTTATAAATTGCCGCAAAACTAAAAAAGATTGGGTACTCGCCCAATCTTTTTTGATTTTATTTTCTTGTAAAATATTGATTAATAGTGTGTTGAAATTACACTAAGTAAGTGTTATCCTAAATACGATTTCAAGATTTTACTTCTTGAAGTATGACGTAAACGTTGTAATGCCTTGTCTTTAATTTGGCGAACACGCTCACGGGTCAAATTAAATTTTTCTCCAATTTCTTCTAATGAAAGCGGATGATTGGTGCTTAAGCCAAAGAATAATACAATGATTTCGCGTTCTCTTTCTGTTAAAGTTGATAACGAACGTTTAATTTCTTCCGAAAGCGATTCGTTAATCAAATTGCTATCTGTATTAGGCTCGTGGTTTTCTAATACGTCTAACAACGTATTTTCCTCGCCCTGTACAAATGGCGCATCCATAGATACGTGGCGACCGGAATTGCTCAATGTATCAGAAATCTTATCAACGGTTGTTTCTAAAATATCTGCCAATTCTTCTGGCGATGGCTCACGCTCATATTCCTGCTCTAATTTAGAGAAAGCCTTGCTAATTTTGCTCAACGAACCTACTTGGTTTAAAGGCAAACGTACAATACGGCTCTGCTCGGCAATAGCCTGTAAAATCGATTGGCGAATCCACCAAACGGCGTAAGAAATAAATTTAAAACCCTTGGTTTCGTCGAAGCGTTTTGCGGCCTTAATTAAGCCTAAGTTGCCTTCGTTAATTAAATCGCCGAGCGTTAAACCTTGATTTTGATATTGTTTAGCTACCGAAACCACAAAACGTAAGTTGGTTTTGGTTAGTCTTTCGAGAGCAGCTTGGTCTCCTTCACGGATTTTACGGGCTAAAATTACTTCTTCTTCGGCTGTTATTAAATCTACTTTTCCAATCTCATGCAAGTACTTATCTAGCGATTGACTTTCCCTATTGGTAATGGATTGGGTTATTTTGAGTTGTCTCATTTATATGTATTGGTCCTCGTTATATTTCAATTTGCAAAAATAGGATTTTTTTAGGCACAATTGAAAGTTAAATTACTGAAAATGTTGTGTTTTGTCATGTATTTTTGAACGATTTCTTTATAACAAAAATCATTCCAAATTTTATTTGGCAGTATTTTGTTGTTGTTGTGTTATGTAATATATTTTTATTGAAATACAATAAAAATATATTGTAATATAAAAATAAATAAGTAGTTTTGATTTTGTATTATGATATACTTTTTACATATAAGACTAAAAGATTGCTAAAAAGAAAATCACCGTGGGCTAAATGTTGATTAGAAGTGTGTCGAAATGTCTACAATAATGAAACTGTATAGTAACCAATAAATTGTTTGCCAAAAAAATGAAATTTAAATTAAGCCAAAAAGCAATTTTTACACTGGCCATTGTGGTCATTTTTATTATTTTTCTGTTTAAAATAGGGTTTATCTCTTACTATCCCGGTGAACCTATGTCTGATCTTCATGTTTATACTTTTGAACCCAATAAACTGGATAGCATTCAGGATAAAATTTGGAGGGCTAAAAATGTAGGGGATTCTCTGCAATTTGAAAAAAGAATAATTCAAAACGGTGGACAGATGTTTGCAGGGTGGACAATCGGTTCTATAGGTATAGGTGAGTTGATCAGTTATGAAAAAAATAAAAGAACGCATTATAGTAAAGATTATGTGGTGCTGCCCTCGGTACGTTTAAACATCCATGAACATGCTGGAAATAATTATTTGAATTACTATACACGTGACGGACAAGGTTATTTATCGAGAATGAGCGGGAAAAAGGAAGGAGGTTATACCCACTATGTTTACAATGATACGAAAGTTGATTATGTATATGTGGAAGACAAAATTTATCTCCCCATAAAAAATATCTTTTTGCAGGGTGTAATATTTGCTTTTCAGATAATTTTTGGAGCGTTTCTAATTGCATTGTCTCTTTTTGCAGTTCTTAAATTTTTTAAATTTTTACTGGCGGTGGCCAATAATAATGCTTTCGAAGCTGCCAATGTGAACAGGCTAAAGCATATTTATATTGCACTGCTTTTGGGTGCGATAGTACCATTTCTGGCCAGTTTGACGGTTTATTTATTTTTTATAACCAATTATACCTCTGATGGCATTACCTTTAGGTACGATAACGATTATTATTGGAGCATTATTTTGACAGTTATATTTTATGTAATGTACATCGCCTTTAAAAAGGGGCATATGTTACAAGATGAGAACGATTTAACCATTTAGTATGCCCATTATTGTAAATCTGGATGTGATGATGGCAAAGCGAAAAATGTCGCTAAATGAACTTAGTGATAGGGTAGGCATTACTTTGTCTAATCTATCGATTTTAAAAAACGGCAAAGCAAAGGCCATAAGGCTAGAAACTTTGGAAGCAATATGCAAGGCACTGTATTGTCAGCCCGGAGATATTTTGGAATACCGTGAGGAATGATTTAGAGGTGTAACCTCACTCCATAGCCCCAGAAGAAAATCTTGGTGAAGGAAGTCGTTGTGCGATTTTCGAACCAACTTACAGCATAGAGGTCGTTGGTATTAGTTTCTGCGTAAACGCTAACTGCTTTAATGGTAGATTTATCACTCCCTAAAATTTTTAATTCGGTACTAAAGCCAAGATGGATTTTTAAGGCTGTTGACCACCAATAGTAACCATCGGGATATTGGTCGGGGTCAAACTCTTTATCGAAATTTCGGCCTAAGGTATAAGATACGAAAACAACCGGATTAATAGGTTTAAATATTAAATCTTTGCCTAATTTGATACTAAAAGGTTTATAATCGAATTTTGTAGTTAAAATGTTGATGCTGCCACCCTCGCTTTCTGGTACAAATCCGTAATGTACACTTGCTGTGGTTTTCTCATTAAAGAAATAATAACCAATACCACCACTCATATAACCGATACTGCCACCATATTGTATGTTAATGTAATCTGGTATTAAGGCTTTTAGGAATTTGTTTTGTCCAAAAATAAACGATGGCAGAAAAAACAAATTAAAAAAGAACAGGATGTGTTTCAATTTGTCCATTATAAATATCAAGTATGGTATAAGCTCTGTTAACGATAGCATTGGCAATAATAAAAGGTATGCTGTTCTGGGTAGGTTTGTAAGTTCTGTCTGGCTTATGCTCATGAGCGTGGATTGAAGCCAAAAAGCCCTGAGTACTGTTAGCTAGCTGTTCATAAACTGGCCGTAAATTAGGGTCAAAATCGGCATCATTTGGTGGTACATGCGAAAATGCGATGATATTAGAGACATTGTTTTCTAGCTTTATATTGGCTTTTAACCAAGTAATATCAGGTACAACTCCATTAAAATTATATTCCCGACTATTTGAATCGAAACAAACAAATTTTACACCGCCATAGTTGAAGGTAAAATTAAATTCGCCGAACATTCTCTTAAAGACATAAGGACCGTTTGCTACCAAATCATGATTGCCCACAATAGATATAAATGGGACTTTTAGCTGCGAATAAATATCGTAAATACCCTCAAATTCCAATAATTGTCCAAAATCAGAAATATCACCATTTAAAATTACAAAGTCAATATCATTTCTGGCGTTTATTTGATTGACAAATAGCTGCGCTTCTTTGTACATTCGCTGGGTATCGCTAGATACTGCAATTCTAATTTTAGTTCCTGCGGTTTTGCTCTGAAGTTTGTCAATTTGAGTTTTATTAACATTTTGGGGCGTACCTTTCCTAAATTTTTGGTTTGGGCTAAATTCAACGCCATTACAGGCTAGCAGAGAAAAAATAAAAAGATAAAAAAAAAGTTGTTTCATTAAAAAATAACATTGAGCCTTTTGTAATTGTTTACAAAATCTCCTTTAACGGGAAAGTATCTTTTAAACGGACGCCTTTTTCTGTGTGTTGTAATGTACAACATTCATTTATAGGGTCATGCTCCAAATAAAGTATATACTCGTTAGTGGCGGCTTCTTCTAAAAATTCTTTTTTCTCTTTAAGAGTTTGTAACGGAAACATATCGTACGCCATTACGTAGGGCAAGGGAATGTGTCCTGTTGAGGGCAATAAATCGGCCATATATACAATGATTTTATCTTTATATTGTAGCTGTGGCAACATCATGGCATCGGTATGCCCATAAGCAAAGCGGATGTTTATTCCATCATGGAAATGTACGTTTTGTTGCGTTGGGATAAATTTGAGCTGCCCACTTTCTTGGATGGGTAAAATATTTTCCTTTAAAAAGGATGCCTTTTCTCTTGCATTGGGGTTTACTGCCCAATCCCAGTGTTGCTGGTTGCTCCAATAAATGGCATTTTTAAATGCAGGTACTAGCTTTTCACCCTGTCTTTCTATCGAACCTCCGCAGTGGTCAAAATGTAGATGGGTGAGGAAAACATCGGTAATGTCATCCCTATGAAAACCATGTGCCGCTAAAGATTTATCTAAGGTGTCATCGCCATGCAAATAATAGTGCCCAAAGAATTTTTCGTCCTGTTTATTTCCAAGTCCATTGTCAACCAAAATCAACCGACTGCCATCTTCAATTAAAAGGCAGCGCATTGCCCAAGAACATAGGTTGTTTTCGTCTGCCGGGTTGGTCCTTTGCCAGATGGTTTTAGGGACAACACCAAACATGGCGCCGCCGTCTAATTTAAAGTTTCCGGTATTAATGGTGTAGAGTTTCATTTACGGTTAACTGGTTAATTGATAATTTGGTTAATTGTTCTGAAAACAGCTTAAACAAAAATTGGTTAACTGTATTATTAACAATTAACCAATTCAAAGAGTTTAAACGATTAAACTATAAATGGATTACCTCTCCATACGCATCGGCGGCGGCTTCCATAATGGCCTCGCTCATGGTAGGGTGTGGATGTACGGCTTTAATCATTTCGTGTCCGGTAGTTTCCAGTTTACGGGCAACTACAATTTCGGCAATCATTTCGGTTACGTTGGCACCAATCATGTGTGCGCCCAACAGTTCGCCATATTTAGCATCAAAAATCAGTTTTACGAAACCATCTTTTGCACCTGCGGCACTTGCCTTGCCCGACGCCGAGAATGGGAACTTGCCGATTTTAAGTTCATATCCGGCAGCCTTAGCAGCTTTCTCTGTATAACCTACCGAAGCAATTTCTGGTGAGCAGTAGGTACAGCCCGGAATGTTATTGTAATCTAACGGTTCTACGTGCATGCCTGCAATTTTTTCTACGCAAATGATGCCTTCGGCAGAAGCTACGTGGGCCAATGCCTGTCCGGGAACAACATCGCCAATGGCGTAATATCCTTTTACCGATGTATTGTAATATTCATCAACTACGATTTTGCCTTTGTCAGTTTTAATTCCTACTTCTTCCAGTCCAATATTTTCGATGTTGGCTACTACACCAGCGGCAGAAAGTACGATGTCGCACTCGATGGTTTGCATACCACTGGCAGTTTTAACTTGTACTTTGCAGCCTGTCCCACTGGTATCTACCGATTCAACGCTCGAAGAAGTCATAATATCGATACCTGTTTTCTTTAAGCTACGCAACAATTGTTTTGATACGTCTTCATCCTCAACAGGTACAATATTTTCCATAAATTCTACGATGGTAACTTTGGTACCCATAGTAGCATAAAAGTAGGCAAATTCAACGCCGATAGCGCCAGAGCCAACTACTACCATAGATTTTGGTTGCTGTGGCAAAACCATTGCCTGGCGGTAACCGATTATCTTTTTACCATCTTGTTTTAAATTAGGCAATTCTCTTGAACGGGCACCCGTAGCAATAATGATATTTTTAGCTGTTAGTTCTTTTTGAGAGCCATCGGTGCCTTTAACTTCAACTTTGTTGCCCGGTTTTACTTTTCCGGTGCCCATAATTACGTCAATCTTGTTCTTTTTCATCAAGAACTGAACGCCTTTACTCATGCCTTCGGCAACTCCGCGACTACGTTTTACAACGGCTTCGAAATCGGCTTTTGCCTCTGAAGTACTTATACCATAATCGGCTGCGTGGTTGATATATTCGAAAACTTGTGCACTTTTTAATAAGGCTTTGGTAGGGATACAGCCCCAATTAAGGCAAATTCCACCTAATGATTCGCGTTCTACAATGGCAGTTTTAAAACCTAATTGTGAAGCTCTTATGGCAGTAACATATCCGCCCGGACCGCTACCTATAACAATTAAATCGTAGTTCATATTCTTGTTTAAAGGGAAATTAACGTCATAATTTGCTGCCAAAATTAAAAAAAATGTTGATTAAATCATGATGTGTTGGCGTAAGGTTATTGTAATAAAGCTAGGTGGTAAATAGAAGATTGATAAAATAAGCATATAAATATTGTTAAACTTATATTTAAAGAACAGTATAGCTATTATTAGACTATTTTTAGTAGCATGTTAAATGTGGAAAAATTTTGAGAATATTAATAATTATTTAACATAGGAATAGTGCTAAGCAGCTAAATTAATAGCTAGATTTGTAACGTTATTTTTAACATATTTTAACAAAACAATTAATTTAAAAAGAGCATGAAAAAATCTTTACTAATTTTTACTTTGCTTCTTCAATTTTTTGCTGTAGCTGGATATGCGCAACAGACGATTAGAGGTAAGGTTGTAGATTCATTGACTAATGAGTCGTTGCCTAGTGCGGGTGTTGGTATTAAAGGAACGAGAAACTTTATATCTACCTCACTAGATGGTAGTTTTGTCCTGAAAAAAGAAAACAGTGGTTCAGTTGTATTAGTGGTTTCTTTTGTTGGATATAACACTAAAGAGATTACTGTAAGAAACAACCAATCAGATTTAGGTAACATTAAATTGACTCCTAATTCTAATTTAATGTCTGAAGTGCAAATTATAGGCTCAAACATTGCTATTGATAGAAAAACACCAGTTGCAGTTTCTACCGTAAATGCAGAACAGATTGAGGAAAAAGGAGGAAATCAAGAATTTCCTGAATTATTGAACTCTACACCTGGTGTTCAGGCTACGAAACAAGGTGGCGGTTTTGGAGATTCAAGAATCGCCATTCGCGGATTTAGTGGTGCCAATGTGGCCGTAATGATTAATGGTGTGCCTGTTAATGATATGGAGAACGGTTCTGTGTATTGGTCAAACTGGGCTGGTTTAAGAGACGTAACTTCATCTATGCAAGTGCAAAGAGGTCTAGGAGCTACAAAATTAGTAGTTCCGTCATTAGGTGGTACCGTTAACGTTATTACAAAAAGTACAGATGCCGAAAAAGGTGGCTCTGTTATGCAAACAATAGGTAATGACGGCTATACTAAAACAGCTGTGTATGTTTCCACTGGCTTAAGCGAAAAAGGTTGGGCATTCTCAGCTCAAGGTTCTCGTACCGCAGGTAATATGTATGCTGAAGGGCTACAATTTACAGGTTACAACTATTTTTTCAATCTTTCTAAAGTAATTAATAGTAGGCACACATTATCCCTCACTGGGATGGGCGCCCCTCAATGGCATGGACAAAGATCCAGCAAACAAACGATAGCTGCATTTGAAAATGCTCCTCAAGGTATTAAATATAACCCAGATTGGGGAATGAAATATGGGCAAATTAATAATGTAAAAAACAACTTCTATAATAAGCCTGTAATTTCGTTAAATCATTACTGGACTATAAATGATGCTTCTAGTTTATCTACCGTGTTGTACGCATCACAAGGTAGTGGTGGTGGTGGTTCAAATTTAGGTACGGCACTTACAAGAGTAGGTAATTATGCTTATGCTCCTTATGATTTGGATGCAACTGTTGCTTCAAATCAAGCATCAGCAGATGGTTCGGCTGCTTCTTATTTATATGCATCTATGAATAATCACAACTGGTTTGGGGCTATTAGTACTTATAAAAGAAAACTAACAGATTATATTAATTTGACTGGTGGTTTAGATTTAAGATATTATGAAGGCAAACACTATGTTGAAATTACTGATGTTCTAGGTGCTGACTATGTAACATATAAATGGTTGGGAATTAACAGCACAAGTACTTATCGTGGAAATATTAATGATCCATTTCCGATTTTAAAAACTGGAGATAAATTCGAATATAACTATAACAGTAATGTAATGTGGGAAGGTGTATCGGCTCAAGCGGAATACTCAAAAGATAAATTGACAGCATTTATTTCATTAGCAGGATCAAATACTTCTTATAAAAGAATTGATTATTTTAATTATACTCCAAATGATCCGGCTAGAGAAACTCCTTATCAAAATTTTATTGGCTATCAAGCTAAGGGTGGTGCCAATTATAATTTAGATAACCATCACAATGTCTTTGCAAATATTGGCTACTTAGAAAAGGCGCCAATTTTTACCAACGTTTTTTTGGAGTACAAAAATTTTATTAATAAAAACGCTGTAAACGAAAAATTGTTTAGTTATGAGCTTGGTTATGGCTATAGAAGCAGCAAATTAACTGCGAATATTAACCTATATAGGTCTACATACAAAGATAGAGCAAGAGCAGTTAACCAAACCGTTGCAGATGGTACCGTTTATACATTTAATATTTCTGGTGTAGATGAGTTACACCAAGGTGTTGAGCTTGATTTTAAATATAAACCCATTAATATATTAACTATCTTGGGTATGGTATCTGTAGGTGATTGGAAATATTTGGATGATATAGGGCCTATTACTGTTAATGCGCAAGAAGGTAGTAATCTTCCAGCGCCTTCTATTTCTAAAGTGTATCTAAAAGGATTAAAAGTGGGTAATCAGGCACAAACTACAGCGGCTTTAGGCTTGGATATACAAGTTTTGCCAGAATTAAAATTAGGTGCAGATTATAACTATTATGGTAATTATATGGCAGATTTTAACTTCTATAGTTATACAAAAGCAGGAGCCAACCCATGGAAGATGCCAGATTATGGTTTGTTAAACTTAAATGCGACTATTAAATTCAAAATGGCTAATCTAAAATCTTCATTGTTTGTAAACGTGAACAATGTCTTTGATACAGAATATATTTCAGATGCTTACGATGCTAATGGAACAAGTACTGCTGCGGGTTCTACCGTGTTTTATGGATTTGGCAGAACATGGACAACTGGGTTAAAAATTAATTTCTAATATTTATAAAAATGAAAAAGTATTTAATATATATAATTGCACTAATATCAGTTGCAATTACAGCTTGTGATCCGATGAAAGATACCCTTACGGATCTCAATTTAGATGGACAAGCATACACCAAAACAGTTAATTTAACGCTTACAACTAATTATGCTAGTAAAGAAGCTGCAAATACAGCTATTGCAGGTATGCTAAATTCTACATATCCTCATTTGGGAGATGGCTCAACAGCTAATGTAACTTACAATTCATTGCCTTCAACTATTAAGCCAGTGGATAGTTTGTTAACTAATTTAACTTATACCGTTACCGATGCTGAATATCAGGCAACTAATGGCACTACTTATAAAAATTTTACTACAGCTAAAGTTTTGGAGTTTTTAACAAGTAAATACACGAATCCAGTTGAGAAGCAATTGGTTGTACTTTCCTATACTTTTTATGAATCAGGAGTAACAACATCTGCCGGAGTTCCTGTTACGGAGACTTTTATGTATTTAAATGGTGCGTGGATTAAAACATATCAAGTATCTCAAGCTCAATATATATCTGCAGGTAAGATTACTGTTTTTAATTTTGGAACAGCAGACGAAGCGAACTTAAATGGATATTTTAATACCTTTTTAAAGAATGATGCTGCTGTTTCTGCTAAATCTAAACCTGGCGATGTGCAGTATGTTTCATATGCTTATTTTGCTTCTAGTAAAACATATCAACGTATTAGAACACTTGTTTATGATGGAACAAATTGGTCGTATAAAGGGTATCCTACAACTTTGACATTTATAAAGAAAAACGGTAAGTGGATTGCAGATCCAACAGTTTACTATACTTTAGTTACTGCCGATTATACCTTACTGGGAACTAGTACTGCAGGTACTGCAACTAATAGAGCTAATGTTGCCCAATATAAAAGCTTTAATATAAGTGCTACAAATGGTACTCAATGGAGTAACAGTGAAATTAAAGATGCATTGATTTATATTTTGAATGCAAAATATCCAAACGCTGCAGTTGATGTTTCTATCAATTATGTAGTAACTTATTATGCATATTCGGGTACTTATGCCTATTTAAAAATGACTTTTGTTAAAACTGCATCGGGTTTTGAGCAAGTTACCCCATGATGATTTATTAGAGTGATTTATAATTAAAATCCCCAAGCAAATGGCTTGGGGATTTTAATTATATAATCTTGAACATATACAATTTGTAAAAGTACTTTGTACCTAATTATATACAAACTCCCCAAATTCACTTTTTATCGTTACCTGTTTTTGTCCATGCTCAACCCTGCCAATAATTTGTGCGTCTATATCAAAACTTTTAGAAATAGCAATAATATCTTCGGCAATGTCGGCAGGTACGTAAAGTTCCATGCGGTGGCCCATATTGAAAACTTTGTACATTTCTTTCCAGTCAGTACCAGATTGCTCCTGTATCAATTTAAATAGAGGAGGTATAGGAAATAAATTGTCTTTAATGACATGTATATCATCGTTGATGAAGTGTAGTACTTTTGTTTGCGCACCGCCACTACAATGTACAATGCCATCAATTTGGCTACGATATTTATCCAATATCTGCTTAATTCCAGGGGCGTAAGTACGGGTAGGGGATAAAACCAATTTGCCAGCGGTTATACTTTCAGTATCATTAATCTGTACAAGGTCTGTTAATTGTTTACCACCGGAAAATACCAAGTCAAAAGGAACACCTGGGTCGAAACTTTCGGGATATTTGGTAGCAATGGATTTCTCAAAAACATCATGTCGGGCAGAGGTTAAACCATTAGAGCCCATGCCGCCGTTATATTCGCTTTCGTAAGCGGCTTTGCCATAAGATGCTAAACCTACAATCACGTTGCCAGCTTTAATGTTGTCGTTGCTGATTACATCGGTACGTTTCATACGGCAGGTAACGGTGCTGTCTACAATAATGGTGCGTACCAAATCGCCAACATCGGCAGTTTCGCCGCCCGTTGAGTAAATAGAAATTCCCAACGCTCTTAATTCAGCTAGAATTTCTTCAGTACCGTTAATAATAGCCGCAATTACTTCGCCGGGTACTAAGTTTTTGTTGCGCCCAATGGTTGATGATAATAGGATTTGATCGGTAGCACCAACACAAATCAAATCATCAATGTTCATGATAATGGCATCTTGAGCAATGCCTTTCCAAACGGATAAATCTCCGGTTTCTTTCCAATAAGTATAGGCTAATGAAGACTTGGTACCGGCACCATCGGCATGCATGATATTGCAATATTCGGGATCGTTTCCTAAAATGTCTGGAATGATTTTGCAGAATGCTTTTGGGAAAATTCCTTTGTCGATGTTTTTGATGGCTGCATGTACATCTTCTTTTGATGCCGACACGCCACGTTGGTTGTACCTATTGTCGCTCATAATTGCTGCAAAGATAGTTTATTAAGGCAAAAGATGGAAGGTAAAAGGTAAAAGGTTTTGAACAGTAGAAACGATTGTTTAATTGTGTAAATTATCGGGAAATTGAAACGTTTGAAGGGGATAACCTATTTAATGTACAGATATATTGTTTGTACAACGAAAAGTATTATCTAATGAAGAAAATGGATTTACAGCGCTTTTAAATACTCCTGTGTTTGTTGGGTGATAGCCAATGTTGCAACTTTTATGCTCGAACCCACACGGGTAGTTTTTGGAGCAACAGCCATTTTTTGTACGGTTGCTAGAGCATCTACATACCATTTGCCCCAAACCTCAATAATATGTTTTTCATCCTCGGCAGATTTGCCATCGGCAATTGCGGCTTTGCTTAATTCGAACTCTGTTTTTAAACGGGCTAAGGCATCTTCTTTTAACTGGTTTACGGTAGCTACGGCTGTATTCTCGTTGGTTGTAATTAAGGTGTAAGCAGCAGTAAGCGCACTAACACCTACGTTTTTCATTGTAGTGGCCGATACTTTATCAATTCTATCGTTGTCGGTATGATAAAAAACATCGGTAAAATGCCACATTAATAAGCCCGGGATTTTGTTTTGTAGAAAAGGCGTGTGGTCGCTGCCACCCTCAAACGGATTAAAGTTTACCGTCCAATTCGCAAATTTGCCCTGCTCCTTACAAATGTCGAACACAAAATCATTAAAATAATGCGGAAATAGGTCTTTTTCTTTCACATCGCCAGCACCCCATTCCGAATGTTTATCGTTACCTCTGGTCCAAATGGCAGATGGGTCTGGCATTTTCTCCAACAGAAAAGTACCACCCGTTTTTTCGGTGTCTTCGCCTACCATGTCTAAACTCATGCCCCATAAAATACCTTTGGCACGAGTGCTGTCCTCTACAATGTAACGTTTGGTAGATGTAATTTCATCTCCCCATAAAAAGGTTAGGTTGCGTTCTGGTTTTAATTTTCCGCTTTTTACCAACTGGGCAGTTAAACGTGCCATTTCTGCCAATGTACCCACACCCGAAGCATTATCGTTAGCACCCGGCTCTTGCACATGGGCGCTGTAAACAAAACGCTCTCCGAAATGTTCTTGAGGTTTTATGTTGCCTCTCACATTGGCTACAATGGTTAATTCTTCCGACGGATAGCTTTTTGTTGTTATATTTACTTTGAGTTCTACCTTGCCTTTTAAACAGGCTTCCTTTAATTTTTCTTTACTCGCATAAGATAAAAACAACGCCCAAATACCTGCATTGGGCTGCATACCGCTAAATTGAATAGAAGTAGTATGTTTTGTAGGTTGATTGTAGGCGGGTAATCCAAAACCCAATGCGCCAACTGCACCAGCCTTTACGGCAATGTTAATAAGGCGTTGTGTGGGTATATCTCCAAAAATGATTTTGCCCTTTAAATCTTTGTCCTGTAAATCCTCCTTGGTAGCCTTGTCCACAAAAACTACTTCGGCAGTTACACCTTCTTTTGGCGTAGAAGCGCAATAAATAGGTATCATGTTCCTATTGGTTTTGAACGCCTGTAAAGGCGTTGTTTCGCCCACAATGGTAATACTGGCATCCACAGGTTCCCAAGCCTCACGTTTCATGGGGCGTTTCTCAATGCGATAGGTTAGGGGAGCTTCAAACTCGTCTTTTTGCTGTGCTACATAACCTGCTTTCTTTAATATTTCTTCTACATAATTTATACTGGCATCAAAACCCTTATTGCCCGGCAAACGGAAAAACTGCTCTACAAAAGCCGTAGTGGCATACGCGTTTTTTTCGTTGAAACCAGCCCGGGTTAACTTAAAATAAGTTTCTTTTTGGGTTTGGGCATTTGCACCAATTGATAAAGCAGTTAGTATAAGAAAAAGTAATCTTCGCATATTTTTTTGTAGTGTCCAAAAGTAACCAATTTTCTAATGAACTAGTTAATAATTAGAAAAGCAAGTCCTGGGCTTCGATTAAAATGTAGCCCCGCTATCCATTTCAAGTCCGCACTCGTTGCACTTGCTTACGGGCTTTTCATTGCTATCGGGTTTAGTTGGCAAGTTTTCTGCACAGGTTTAAGTTCTTTAAACCCGATAGGAGCGGCATACTTGTAGCGAAGCGGAAAGATACAGCGTATAGCGGGAATGATGTTGCCATAAAAAACAATCTGTACATTTTCTAAAGAAAAACAACCAGCCATGGAACATTATCACCGACTTTCGTCATTGGTCTTCTGACTTAATAAAAATTGATATTTTTGTTCCAGATAATTTACATCCCATGAAGAAAGTACTTATTACCATCGCTATTGTTTTTGCAGTTTTATTGGCAGCCGCTGCCGCAGTGCCTTTCTTATTTAAAGACCAAATTGTTGCCAAAGTAAAATCGGTGATTAACGAAAAGGTTAATGCCAAAGTAGATTTTAAGGAATTCGATTTAACGTTAATTAGTTCTTTCCCAAAAATGGGTATCGAATTAAACGACCTTTCTGTGGTTGGCATAGATAGTTTTGCGCAAGATACTTTGGCAAACATCAAACAATTACAACTAGACCTTAACTTAATGAGCGTAATTAAGGGCGAAACTTACGAAATTAACGCCGTAAGCCTAAACGAGCCAACTATTTTGGCAAAGGTTTTAAAAAGTGGCAAAGCCAATTGGGATATTATGAAGCCCGATAGCGCAACTAAGCCCACAGACACGGCAAGTGCTCCTTTTAAAGCGGCATTGGAAAAATACAGCATTAAAGATGGTAAAATTACTTATGACGATGCCTCGCTGAATTTCTTTTTGCAGGCCGATGAGCTAAACCATACCGGAAAGGGAAACTTTACGCAAGATGTATTTACGCTGAACACCTTATCGGACATTTCTAAACTAACGGTAAAATATGGTGGTATTCCGTACTTGAATGGTGTAGTTTTAGACGCAGAACTGCCTTTGGAAATGGATATGAAGCAAATGAAATTTACTTTCGGCGAGAATAAAATTAAACTAAATGAACTGGTGCTTTCTGCCATAGGTTATCTGGCAATGCCCAACCAAACCGATATGGTAATGGATTTGAAGTTTGATGCGCAACAATCAGATTTGAAAAATTTCTTGTCGTTAATTCCTGCCATTTATGCCGCTAATTTTAAAGATATGGAAGCAACGGGCAAATTTGGTGTAGATGGCGTAGTGAAGGGTACGTACAACGAAAAATCTATCCCTACCTTTAATCTAAATTTGGCTATTGCCGATGGAAAAATCAAATATCCGTCGTTGCCTTCTGCAATAAACAACATTCAGGTAAAAGCCAATATTGCCAATCCAGATGGGGTTTTAGACCATACTGTGGTTAATATTCCGGCATTTCACTTAGAGTTTGGAAAAGCCCCGCTTGATGGCCGTTTGTTGGTTAAAAACCCAATGAGCGACCCATTTGTAGATATGGCGCTGAAAGGAAATTTAGATTTGAAGCAGCTGACCACCATTTTCCCTGTGAAAGATACGACCATTTCCGGCGTGTTATTGGCCGATGTACAGGCGGCAGGAAGAAAATCGTCTGTGGACAAGGGACAGTACCAAGATTTTAAGGCGAGCGGACAGATGCAGGCCAGCAATTTTGTATATGCGGGTAAAAATGTATCGATGCCAGTAAGTCTTCCATCTGCAAAAATGACTTTCAGCCCGAAAAATATTACCTTAAATAACTTGAATGCGAAATTAGGTAAAAGCGATTTTGCCGCTAATGGTGCAATAAATAACTATTTGAATTATGTATTCAAGAAAAACCAACTATTGGAAGGCAATTTTAACCTATCATCAAATTATATCGATATAAACGAGCTGATGGGGGGTATGCCTACCGACGGACAGCCAAATACAAAGGAAGAAATGCCTTTAACTGTGTTTGAAGTGCCTGCAAACATCAATTTTAATATGGCGGTTAAGGCTAATAAAGTTAAGTATGACAAGTATGATATTAATAATGCCAGAGGTGTGGTGCAGGTAAAAGATAGAACGGTTTATTTTAATAATTTAGGTTTGGACATGGTAGGCGGAACTGTACGTATGAATGGCTCGTACGCTACCATTAATCCTAAAAAGCCAAAGGTTGTTGTTGATTTTGGAATGGAAAAAATTGATATTCAACAGGCATTTAATGCTTTTAATACCGTTAAATTATTAGCTCCGATAGCACAGTTTGCTAAAGGGACTTTCTCTACCAATTTAAAATTCAACTCCGATTTGGATGAACACATGATGCCAATTTATTCGTCTATTAATGCTGATGGATTGGCCAATATTATTCAGGCGGTAATAGATGGTTTTGAGCCTATTACCAAACTGGCTTCATCATTGGGTGCTAACGAATTGAAGAAATTAGAACTGAACGATGTAAAAACCAAGTTCAAGATTGCTAACGGACGTTTGAATGTTGCTCCATTTGATATTAAGGTTAAAGGCGTAAGCATGAACATTCAGGGCTCTAATGGCATTGACCAAAGCATGGATTATAATTTAGTGCTGAATGTGCCGAGGGCTATGCTTGGCACTAAGGCCAACGAAGCTGCCAATACTGCTTTAGCTAGCTTAAACAGTAAATTGGGTACTAATGTAGCCATTGGCGAAACCATTAAAATTAATGCTGATTTATTGGGTACTTTCTTGAAACCTAACATCAAGCTAAAATACGGGGTTGGCGATGCAGCTCCCGGCAATGCCGCAAAAGCCGTAGTAAACCAAGTAGTTGCAGAAAAGAAAGCCGAGCTAGAGACTAAGGCCAAAGAACAAATAGATACGATGAAGAAAAAAGCCGTAGAAAAAGCAACATCAGAAATTGGTAATAAGCTAAAAGGCTTGTTCAATAAGAAAAAAGAAGAGCAGCCACAGCAATAGCTTTTATCGTAAAACTAAAACACAAAAAGTCCCGTTCATTACGAGACTTTTTGTGTTTATTTCCTCGTCAATTGCGAACGTAGTGAAGCAATCCTACAATACCAAAATAAAATATAGCTTAAGATTGCTTCGTCCTTCCTCTTCGCAATGATGGATAATTTATAACTTCCCTCCAAAGAAGGGGGTTGTGGGGTTATTGTTGTTCGAGAATTTGTAATGACGAACTTCCCTATCATAGAATTTATTGCAATCTAACTTTAAAACAAAAAAAGTCCCGCATTTGCGGAACTCTCTTGATTTATGATTTGGTTTAGTTGTTCTATTTTGTAGCCTTTTCGTCGTTAGACAAATCAATTACTATTGGTGTAGAGATACATAAAGATGAGTATGTACCAATGATACGGCCAATTAATAAGGCAAATATGAAACCACGGATGCTATCGCCACCAAAGATGAAGATAACAATTAACACAAAGAATACCGATAATGAGGTTAAGATGGTACGGCTTAATGTACTGTTTAAAGCAAAGTTAATTAATGTGTTGCGTTCTTCGCCATATACATCATCTTTGCCGCCATGTGCTTGCGCCAAACGCTCACGGATACGGTCAAACACAATAACCGTTTCTGTCATGGTATAACCCATTACCGTTAAAATTGCCGCAATAAAATCTTGACCAATTTCTAATGGGAAAGGTAATATGCCATCTAAAATGGTATAGAATGAAAGTACTAATAATACGTCGTGGAATAACGCAATTACCGCACCTAAACCATACTGCCATTTTTTGAAACGCACTACGATGTAGATAAACATTACCAAACACGAGAACAATACAGCATAAACAGCACTTGTAATAATATCGCTAGCAATAGTAGGAGTTACTTTTTGAGAACTTTCAATGGTATATTTTGCACCCAAACCATCTAAACCTTTACGTAAAGCGGTTTCAACCACTTTATCCGCATCAGGTGCTTGGTCTGTAATGTGGTAAGGAGTAGTAATTTTTAACGAGTTGTCAGTTCCAATGGTTTTTACCAAGGCTTCTTCGCCTTCGAAATTAGTTGATAAAACCTTTGATACTTCTTCGGTATTCAATTTCTTATCGAAAGATACCATATAGGTACGGCCACCTTTAAAGTCGACCCCTAAGTGTAAGCCGCCATTTTTAAAATACATACCAATACCTGCAATAATAATTACGGTAGATATGATATAGTAAAGTTTTCTATGGCCAACAAAGTTAAAGGCAAGGTTTTTAAATGCACCACGAGTAACGCTGTTATCGAATGTAATCGGAGCCTTTTTGTCGATTAGAGTTTGAAAAATAACTCTTGAAATAGCAACAGCTGCAAACAAAGAGGTTATAATGCCAATCATTAATGTTACTGCAAAGCCACGAACAGGACCAGTTCCAAATACAGCTAAAATACCGCCTAATATGAACAAAGTAACGTTACTATCGATGATTGATGACATCGCATGTTTAAAACCTTCTTTAATGGATACACTAGTTGATTTGCCCAGAGCCAATTCTTCGCGGACACGCTCGAAGATAAGGATGTTGGCATCTACCGATAAACCGATGGTTAATACAATACCTGCAATACCGGGAAGTGTTAATACAGTACCAAAGGCAGCTAAAACACCTATGATGAAGAATATGTTAATTAATAACGCGATGTTTGCTACCCAACCGGCTTTGTTATAATATAATGCCATAAAAGCAAGAATTACTACGAAAGCTAATACGAAAGATAATAAACCGCTATCAATAGCTTGTTGACCTAACGATGGACCTACAACGAAATCTGAAACAATTTTAGCAGGAGCAGGCAATTTACCAGCTTTTAATATGTTGGCTAAATCTTTGGTGTCTTCTACGGTAAAATTTCCGGTAATTGAAGAAACACCATTAGGAATTTCATTTTGTACCGTAGGAGCAGAGTATACAGTATTATCTAATACAATAGCAATTGCTTTTTTGTTGTTAGGGTCGGCAGAGGCTTCGGCTGTTATCTTTTTCCATTTCGCAGCGCCTTCGCTGGTCATGAACATGGTTACATCAGGATTGTTGTTCTGGTCGTAACCATAACGGGCATTAGCCACAGCATCGCCACTTAAATCTGGGCGGCCATCCATAGAAGTAACTTTAATCGCATAAAGTTCAAATACTTTAGTGCCAGTTCTTGGTTTTAATCCCCACATAAATTTCATGGTAGTTGGGATTAAAGATTTGATTTCTGGGCGAGCCAAATAAGCATTTACCTTGGCAGTATCTTTTTGTAAAGCGTTACCTACAACCGGACCTGGGATAAACTGTTGTTGTCCGTTGGCATCTAAACCAACAGGAAGTTGCAAAACAGCAAATAAAGGATTGGATTTTTGAGCTTCGGCAGCTAATGCTTCTTTCGAAGTATCGGCAGGCTTGGTAGTTCCTTTGGTTAGGCCGGCCAATTTACCGCCTTTTGCTGCGGTATCGGCAGGTTTGGTAGCTACGGTATCTTTAACTGTTGCTGCAAGGGTTTTGTTAATGTTATCTAAAACAGGGTAAACCTCTTGCGACTGGTAAACTTGCCAGAATTGTAGTTCAGCAGAACCTTGCAATAGCTTACGAACACGTTCTTTGTCTTGGATACCCGGCATCTCAATGAAAATCCTGTTAGAACCTTCTTGTTTTTGCATGTTAGGAGATACCACGCCAAAACCATCAATACGACTACGCAAGATGATAAATGAACGGTCGATTGCACTTGTAGCCTCTTTGTTTAGATAAGATTTTACATCAGCATTGCTGGCGTTAGCTTTTAACTGCGCAGCGTTATCTTGGTTAGCGAAGAAATCAGCTAATTTTCCGTTTGGAACTAATTTTTCGTATTCGTTTACAAACAATGTAATGAAATCTTTGCCACCAGCATTCATTTGCGTTTGGGCATTGCTCAAAGCTTTGTTAAAGTTCTCGTCAGAAGTATTTCCTGCTAATGATTTGGTCAATTCTGCCAAAGAAATTTCCATGGTAACGTTCATACCACCTTTAAGGTCAAGCCCTAAGTTAATTTCCTTACTTTTTACTTGCTGATAGGTAAGGCCCAATAACGGATATACCTTTTCGGTAGCCATTGAGTCTAAGTATGCTTTTTCTTTAGCTTCATCGCCTTTTGCAAACTCCTTAGCCTTTTTCTCTACGTTATAAGTAATGATGTTGAAAGAAAGTGAATACAGACAGACAATACCTAAAAGTATTGCCATAAATTTAATAAAACCTTTACCTTGCATTGTTTGTTTATTCTATTTTTGTAATATGCTGTTTTTTAACAAGTCGGCAAATCTAGTTATTTTTTTAATTAATAGAATGCCTAAATGTAATTTTGTTGGGATAAGTGTTTAATAACATCTGATTTGGTGTCAACGTCGCTCTAAAGTAGAAAAAGTATAAGCGAATTTGTTCTTTTCATCAGGAAGATGGTCTTCTTTTGATATTTCCTTCCAAGTCTCATTATCCAATTCGGGAAAAAAAGCATCGGCATCAAAGTTTTGATGTACACGGGTCAAATAAATCTTATCGCAAATTGAAATAGCTTGTTTATATATTTCTGCACCACCGATAACGAAAATCTCTTTTTCATCCTTACAAAGCGTTAAAGCCTCATCTAACGAGTTTACAACTTCTACACCATCAAGCTGTAAATCTTTTTGACGGGTAATTATAATATTTCTCCTGTTGGGCAACGGTTTTCCTATGGAATCGTAAGTTTTGCGCCCCATGATAATAGTATGGCCAGTAGTGATGTTTTTAAAATGTTTTAAATCGGCCGGTAAATGCCAAAGCAATTGGTTGTTTTTGCCAATGGCATTGTTTGAGGAAATGGCTACTACGATGGATATTTGGTTCATTTTTGAAACTTTTATATGGTTTGTCATTCTGAACGCAGTGAAGAATCTAAATAGATTCCTCGTTCCTCGGAATGACAAAAAGAGAGGAGGTTATACCGCCACTATGCCTTTAATATGTGGATGTGCTTCGTAATTTACCAATTCAAAATCCTCAAATTTAAAGTCGAAAATGCTTTTTACTTCTGGATTGATTTTCATGGTTGGCAATGGTTTTGGTTCCCTGCTCAGTTGTAGTTTGGCCTGCTCAATATGGTTATTATATAAATGGGCATCTCCAAAAGTGTGGATAAAATCTCCGGCTTCTAAACCGCAAACTTGTGCCACCATCATGGTTAACAGCGCATAAGAAGCAATATTAAAAGGTACGCCTAAGAAAATATCGGCACTGCGTTGGTATAACTGGCAACTTAATTTCCCATCTGCTACATAAAATTGGAAAAAAGCATGACAAGGAGGCAATGCCATATTTTCAATCTCCGCAACATTCCAAGCCGAAACAATAATACGTCTCGAATCGGGATTGTTTTTAATGGTATTAATGACTTGGGTAATCTGGTCAATATGGCTGCCATCTGGCTTTGGCCAACTACGCCATTGCGAACCATAAACCGGACCTAAATTTCCGTTTTCATCCGCCCATTCATCCCAAATGCGTACGCCGTTATCTTTTAGGTATTTGATATTGGTATCGCCCTGTAAAAACCAAATGAGTTCATGTATGATAGATTTTAAATGCAGTTTTTTGGTCGTTACCATAGGGAAGCCGTCTTGCAAATTGAAACGCATTTGGTAACCGAATACGCTGATGGTTCCTGTACCCGTTCTATCGTGTTTCTGTGTGCCATTATCCAGCACATGCTGCATCAAATCTAAATATTGTTTCATAATACTTTTAAAACGCTTTTTTAACGCTATGCCATTCCGACGATAGGAGGAATCTGTTGAACTGTTAGATTCTTCACTGCATTCAGAATGACAACAAGAAGTACAAAGCTAAAGATTTACTAAAGATGATAGGTTTTTGTTTTTTCAACAGTATTGATTATTATCAGATTTCTAATGTGTAGACCCCGAATATTGTATTTAAATACACTAGATTTGCCACATAATGATGTTCAGAAAAATTTTCTTCTTATTTTTTGTATATAGTGTATTTGGCCAGTTGGGTTATGCGCAATCGGCAATTGCCCTAAAATTATCTGATGCCACCATTGTCCTAACTAAAGATAAAGTAATTTACGACCCCTCGTATTACAAAATTAAATATCCTAATGGCGATGTGCCCATTGGCAAGGGCGTTTGTACTGATGTAGTAATTAGAGCTTACCGCAAATTGGGCATTGATTTGCAGAAGGAAGTGCATGAAGATATGACGAAAAACTTTGCGCTTTATCCCAAAAATTGGGGGCGTAAAACTCCCGATACTAATATTGACCATAGACGAGTACCCAACTTAATGGTGTTTTTTGGAAGGAAAGGAGAGAAGAAACCGATTACTAAAAAATCAGAAGATTATTTGCCGGGCGATATTGTCTGTTGGGATTTGAATGGCAGGCAACTGCATATTGGTCTAGTGGTAAATAGAAAATCCTCAGATGGTAAACGCTATTTAATTGTACACAATATCGGTGCAGGGCAGGTAATTGAAGATGTTTTGTTTGCTTGGAAAATTATTGGGCATTACACTTATAAGTTATAGTGATTTACGAATAACGATTGGGAAAACTACTACTTAAAAAACTATGTGTTCTTTGTACCTTTGATTTAATTAAATCTAAAATCGTACCTCGTCAATCGTAAATCAAAAGATGTTAACATTTGCCAGCGCCAAAATTAATCTCGGTCTTTTTTTAACAGAAAAACGTCCTGATGGCTATCATAACTTGCAAACGATATTTTATCCCATTAAAATACATGATGTGGTAGAGTTGGTAGATGCCGAACAAACTTCAATGTTGATTAAAGGCATTGATATTCCTGGCGAAGCAACAGATAACATTTGTTTAAAAGCCTTTAAAACCTTACAAGCCGATTTTAATTTGCCAAATCAGCAAATAGTCTTGCTGAAGAACATCCCGGTAGGCGCAGGTTTGGGTGGTGGCAGTGCCGATGCGGCTTTTCTCATTAAACTTGTCAATCGAAAATTTGGATTAGGCCTAACAGATACCCAAATGGAAAGCTATGCTCGTCCATTAGGAGCAGATTGTGCATTTTTCATCAAAAATAAACTTACTTACGCTTACGCTAAAGGCGATGAATTTGAGGAAATTGCAGATGTAGACCTTTCCAATTATTATATGGTATTGGTAAAACCGCCTGTTCACGTTTCCACGGCACAGGCTTACAGTAACGTAAATGTAAAACAGCCTTTTACTTCTTTAAAAGATTTGATACATTTGCCGCTACAAGATTGGCAAGCTCATATTGTAAACGATTTTGAGCCTTCTGTTTTTGCAAAATATCCACAAATTGACGAAATAAAAACAAAGCTATATCAAGCAGGAGCTAAATTTGCGCTCATGAGTGGTAGTGGCTCTTCGGTATTCGCCATTTTCGAAAAAGAAGTAAAACTGCCAAACTTGGAAAAAGAAAATTTAGTTTTTTATAACATATAATACCGCTCGTCATCCTGAATTTATTTCAGGATCTTTTTAAAGGCTGATGCTGAAACAAGTTCAGCATGACGACAAATATTAAACAAATGGAAATCAACCTCATCCGCAAAAGCGGAAAATTTAACTTCGAAGCTAGCAATAGCGGTGGTTTTAAAGTAGAACTGGATGCCAATCCTGCCATTGGCGGTACGGGAAAAGGCTTTCGCCCAATGGAAATGTTATTGGTGGGCCTGGGCGGGTGCAGCGGTATAGATATGGTAAATATCCTGACCAAACAAAAAGAAATTTTGAACGATATTAAAATCAATATCAAGGCAACCAGAAAGGAAGAAGAAACACCCGCTATTTTTGATGTAATTGATATCCATTTTGATTTATACGGCGAATTGAGTGTTCAGAAGGTAGAACGTGCCTTACAAATGACTTTTGATAAATACTGCTCGGTATCCAATATTTTAGGACGCTCGGCAACCATTAATTTTAGCTATACGATTAATCAGTAGTGAGTATCGAGACTTAATTCATACAACATCTAGATACTTGATACTCATATCTTGATACTAAAATATACCAAGAAAAAAATGTCAGAAAACTTTGAAACCATAGCTATACGCACTCAAATAGAGCGAAGCCAGCACAAAGAACATTCATCGCCAATTTATTTAACATCGAGTTATAAGTTCGATGATGCCGAAGAAATGCGTGCCTTGTTTGCTAACGAAAAGCAGGGAAATGTATATAGCCGTTACTCTAATCCAAATACTTCGGAATTTATAGAAAAGATGGCTTTATTGGAGGGGGCTGAAGATGGTTTTGCTACGGCTACGGGTATGGCAGCTATATTTACTACTTTTGGGGCTTTCCTTAAAAGTGGCGATCATATTGTTTCCAGCCGTTCGGTTTTTGGCTCTACACACCAATTGTTGACTAACGTATTTGCCAAATGGGGCGTAACTTTCAATTATGCCGATTTGGACAAACCACAAGATTGGGAAGGCTTGATAAAGCCCAGTACCAGAATGATTTTTGTGGAAACGCCATCTAACCCGGGTATTGATATTATAGATTTGGAATTTTTAGGCGATTTGGCTAAAAAACACAACGTGTTATTAGTGGTTGATAACTGTTTTGCTACCCCTTATCTGCAACAGCCACTAAAATTGGGTGCTCATATTTCCATCCACTCGGCTACCAAATACCTCGATGGACAGGGGCGTACTTTGGGCGGTATTATTTTAGGTAGTAAGCTGTTAATTGCCGATATTGTTGCTTTTGCTCGTCATAGTGGGCCAGCTTTATCGCCCTTTAATGCATGGATTTTATCGAAAAGTTTGGAAACTTTGGCCATTCGCATGGATAGACATTGCGAAAATGCTTTAAAAGTAGCCCAATATTTAGAAAACCACCCAAAAATTAAATTGGTAAAATATCCTTTCTTGCCTTCACATCCACAGTATGAAATTGCCAAGAAACAGATGAAACAGGGCGGTGGCATTGTTACTATTGTGGTAGATGGTGGTATTGAAGGTGCTCGTAAATTTATGGATGGACTGAAAATGTTCTCTATTTCGGCAAACTTGGCAGATACAAGGTCTATTGCGACACATCCGGCTACGAGTACGCACAGTAAACTTACCGAGGAGGAACGTAATATTGTGGGTATTGAACAAGGTTCTATCCGTTTATCTATCGGTTTAGAGCATATTGATGATATTTTGAAGGATATTGAGCAGGCATTAGCATAATGTGGTCGTCATTATGAGGTACGAAGCAATCTTGATACGCGTAAGATGTTTATTTTTCTTAGTGTAGTAAGATTGCTTCGTCGTTCCTCCTCGCAATGACGAGAAAAAACTTTACTTACTTTGGAGTTATTGTCAATAAGCTGTTTGCATAACCTCGTCGTTGCTTTAATAAATAATCATTTATTTCTGTCAGAGTTATGAATTTTGTTTGGGTTTTATTGTTTACAAAAACAATAGAGTCAATGTTTCTTGAAATTTTAGCTGTTAAGTAGCTATTATTCCAACCCCCAACTCATAGTATAATCTTTTTTCTCTTTGGGGAGTGGTGTCGTTAGTAGGGATTTTAATTATTACTTTTTTAGTGGTACTGTCTTGTTGAGCGAGGGAAGGTCGTAACATGTTTTCGTTTGCGTAAACAATAACAGATGCATTAATGCCTTTTGGAACTTTAATTACTAATGTTCTTATGGGGTCGCATGATTGAAGCAATATCGCCACTAAAAAGAATAAGAAGTAGCTTTTTTTAATTTCTGTACGCATATGGAAAGTTAAGTTGGTGTGTTTTTTTAAAGACCTTTGTTTATTAAACCCGATTGGAGTAGAAATACTTTTTATTGCCTTGCTGTCATTAATCTGTTGTTTAAGCACTTCAGAAGTAAATTCCTCGTTCCTCGGAATGACAAAAATGATACGAGCTACTTTACCAACTTTATCTGATGATCCGAAAGTGTAATCAAGCGTTCCTTGTATAAACCGCCAATAGCTTTTTTAAACGCACTTTTACTCACTTGAAATCTATTGTAGATTTCTTCTGGAGAGCTTTTGTCGCCTAAATTGATTTCGCCAACAATTTTCAATTCTTCCAAGATGTAATCTTTGGTTTCCAAAACGTGTCCGAAACCAGAAGGTTGAAGCGTTAAATCTATTTTGCCATCAATTCTAATTGTCTTAATCCAGCCTGTTGTTCTTTGTCCGGGTTCTACAATAGAAAACACTTCATTATGGTATAGTAGACCTATAAATTCATTGTTGATGATGGCATTATAACCCAAGTCAGATTTATCCACAATCAATAAATCAACAGCGTCGCCTTCTTCAAAATCGAAACCATCGTGTGCCACAAACTCGTCTACTTTCGAGGAAGCTAATAATCGATTAGATTGGTCGTCTAGATATACGTAAACTACATAGCTCTCGCCAAGTTCCATTGGTTTTTTCTGTTCTCTGCGAGGTATAAATACATCCTTGTCAACACCAATATCTACAAACGCACCATCGTCATTTACACTAACTACGGTCAACAAGGCAAATTCATCGGCAGTTGCCAAAACCTCTTTTAACGTAGCCACGGTATTACCATCTTTATTTAGATAAACAAAAGCATCTACATCGGTGCCTAATTCTAACCCCTTAGGTACTTCCAAAAAGGGCAGCAAAACTTCTTCGGTTCCATCAGTTAAACTTAAGCCTTGACTGTTTTTTGCTGCTATCCGCAGTTTGTTGTATTTGCCTATTGCTATCATTTGTTAGGATTTGAGGGCAAAGGTAGGAAGATTATGTTTTAAACCCGATAGGAGTGGAAATACTTTTTGTAAGGTGAATCCTGAGCTTGTCGAAGGATTGTTGGTAGTAGCAGATGCTTCGATAAACTCAGCATGACAGTGATGAAAGGCAGTGCTAACAAAAAGATTGTAACGGATAGCGGGGCTGCGGTAACCGAAGCACTACTGAAACTGTGCCAAGGGTACTCCTTCGGAGCTTTTCAAAAAAACAATATCAACGCTTTAAGATTTTTCATTGCTTGTTTATTTGTTTTTCAATGCTATTCAAGCTTGCTTCGCAGGTGCTTCGTTGTTCCTCCTCGCAATGACGCAAAAACTAACTAATATAATCCCTATCCTCGTCGCTTAGGGTGTTTTTTTGCTGCTCATCAGAACTATTTTCAATTTCGTCGTTGTAGCTACTGTAAGTTTTGCGTGGGCGACCGGCAATAAAGCCCAAAATAAAACCGATGAGAATGCAAATGCCGATGACGATAAGTTTTGATATTTCTACGGGCTGTCCGATGATGAAATTGAATTCAACGGCATCGTTGTTTACCATTAAAAAAATGGTTAATAGGGCGGTAAGTATAATTATAGTTATGGTTTTGCCTGACATGGTTTTTATTTTAGGTGACTAAAAATAATAATTAAACAACAATTCGAAGATAGGGTTTTGGTTGTAAATTTTATTTACGAAAATTAAACGTGCGCCCACATCGGCAACGGGCTGGTAACGGAGCAGGTTCATGTCGCTTCTTAGCTCAAGTCCGTAGGTTTTGGGTTGAGAAAGATTGGTCTCTAGGCCTATATTTTCGTAATGGCTAAAAAAACTAGCCCTAACGTTACGCACATAGGCAAAAGGGCCTATTTCGAGGTCGGGAAACAGGAACGGAAAACGGTAATTGAGCAATAAGCTGTTTTTGAGCAGGCTTTTTGCCTTAATTTGATTGTAGCCGTAAACAGTGGGGATATCGTTAGTGGCTTTAAAAGTACCGCTATTTTGTTGATAATTGAAACTGGCCATCAATGTATGGTTTTTCGCCAATCCGGGAAAATAGAGGTAGCTCTCAAATGCGAAAAGGTCGCCGGTTAAATGTTGTTCGAACGGTAGGTGCTGATACTTTATTTCGATAATTTGTGCCCACTTTGGAGCAATATCCCGTTCGGCGCTTCTTATTTGGTGATTAAAACCAAAGCGATAGCTCATTGGAAACTCTATGGTGTTCACCAATCTGGTAGCATCTATCGGGTTAAAATGCCTGTTCACGTAATAAGTCCCAGTTTCGCCAACAAAGCTGAAATGATGATTGAAAGAATTAAAGCTAAGCGGTAGGGAAGTGGTTAGGCTGATGTAATCTTCTCGCCATTGTGCTTCGTGTATTGCATTTTGAAAACGGTAGTAAGCCAAACGCGGGCGATTGCGGTAGCCTAAATTGAAAACGGGATAAAGTGCCTTATATCTTAAACCAGCATTGTATTCTATACGGCGTAGCGAACTTTCGTACGTAACACCGGCGTAAAAACTTGTGGTATTGAGCAAATCGTCTGATTTTAACTGTAAGCCTACACGTTCTGCGGCATCATCGGAAGTTGGGCTGATGCTATGGAAATTGAACGTATGTTTCAACGGACTATAAGGTCTGGATTGGAAAGTGCTATCGGGAATATTGGCAAAAACGTAATCTTCCTGTTTGGTTTCTTGTCCGTAGTACACAAAGTGATTTTCTTGTATGGCAGAGGGAGCAATATCTGTTTTGGCAATTTCGTAACCATTTACTTGATAGTTGTTGAAAACCAATTTGCCGTTGTTGGAGAAACTTGCGTTAAAAGCACCGTATTTAGAAGCCGTCAGCGCAGTTATTTTCTTCGATGCGGGTGTTATGCTGTAAATATTGTCGATGCCATTATAATGGGCGTTAAATGCGATTTTATCGTTAAAAAATATGGGTCTGCTCAGTTGCTGTCTGCTATTGTTAATTAAAACTTCGGTTTTTGCTCCGTCTTTTAGCCAAAGAGATTTCCCCTGCTCGTTAACGGTTATCCATGCTATTTTACTACCATCATGGTTTAATGCAGGGGTTTGTAGCTGATAATTTTCCGGATTGGGCAGGCTATCGGTAATTTTTCCGGTTGTAATATCGAGCATTACTAAAGTATGGTGATTACTCATATCAATTTGTACGGCTATGAGTTTTTTACCATCGGCAGAGAGGCTTGGCGCAAACAGCCTTGTTTTGTGGGTTAACTGTTGTTTTTTGCCGGTTTGCAAATCGTAGATGCAGATAACGTTATAGCTGCGCTGTTTGTAGCGTGGGTCTTCACGTCTTTCGTCCCAAACAATCTTGTTATTGCCATAACTGTACCAAGGTTGCTCCTGATAGCCGATTTTAAACAGTGTTTTTTCTTTTTTGGTAGGGGAGATACTTACAAAGCCCGGTATTTCACTTTTACTTTGTTTAATTGCCAAAATATTTTGGTCTGGAAGCTGTGTAGGTAGATAGTAGTTTGTTTCGTAATTCGAAGCCTTATTTAAACTCACATAGTCGATGGTTTTATTTTGTTCGGCCTGTTGCTGCCAATCTTTTTTTAACTGTTCTAAAGTTTTAAGATAATAATTCTTGGTGTTTTTGCCTGTGAATTTTTTTAGGCTCTGCGAAAAGGGATACAATCTTAACGGTCTTTGGTTGATGTCGGAAAGTAGCTTGTTGCCGATGTCTGTTCCGTACTCTTTTTGTAATTGCGAATTAATGAGGTAACCAAGTTGATAGTAGCCCGGCGTGATGTTTTTTTCGGAACCGAAATAAGCCTTTGAATAAGAGAATTTCTTCCCTTCCAAAAGTGATGTTCTAAAAGGCATAATCCAACTTGGTTGACGACCTCTGCCCGAGTAGGTCAAAGCAGTTTCGGTACTTACGGCATCGCCCTCTAAAAACCAAAGTGGTATGCTTGCTCCGATGTAGCCAAAATAGATTTCTTCGGGAAAGGGAAAACCTTTCTTTCCGGTAATTTTATTGAACTGAGCTACGTGTCTTAGTTCGTGTACGGCAAGGTTGTTCAACCAGTCTTGGCTGTCGAATTGTTGAGGTGAGATAGTGTAAAATTGTGATTTTTTTGGAGCTAATTGAACGAAGCCATTTGAAGTGGTTCCTTGGTTTTGCAACACTATTGGTATAATGGTTTTGGCCTCGCTTAGGCTCTTGCCTACGAAGGGATAAATGTAGGCCAAGGTATTTGCCATTCTTTGTGCATCTTTTTCGAGTAGGGTAGGATAGATGATTTTGAAGCCGCTGTGTTCAATTTGTCTCCATTTTACACTAAGTGGCGTTTGGCTCTCGTCAAAAAACTGCGAAAAAGCATTTAAAAAAGTAAAACTTAATATAATTGATGTTAATATTCTGATTTTCAATTTAATTTTTGTTTTATTTTAGGTTTGTATTGATGATTGCTAATATTTTTAGTTTTCAGAATTGATTTTTGCTTTTTATATTATGAATTTTTTGTTTATTTAAAATTCGTAATTAACTGATTTTTAAATATTTTTTGTCTATATATTTATTTAATATTAGCTGCTTTTTTTGATTATTTTAATGCTTTAATTTGCGGTTTTATATAAAAAACAATGCTCTAATATAGGATATTTTATTGAGAAATTTTATACACTATTTTCGATGATTTTTTCTGTGAAAAAAATCTTTACTTTTTAAAAATGTATATAAAAAGCAAGTAGAATTCTTACGGGCTGTCGTTAAAAATTGCTTTACAATGTGGCGTGAATTTTTGTTTTTGTTCTGGATTTTGGCTGATGAGCAGTGGCGAAATATTTGGTGGTTAGTCTTTGGTTTTAGTACTGTACTTTTCTTTTACTTATTTAGTTAGTGTATTTTTTAACTTTTATAATTTTAAGGGATTTAATATAAGCAACGTAAAATAACCACAAATATTTTAGTGGTAATGACGGCAATTTTTTTAAATCACAAAAGAAGTTTTTAGTTTTGAGATGGTAATCCCGAAGTATCGGGATTTTGTTTACATTCAACATTCAAACTTTACAACATTTCAATAAAAATATAACCAATGGCCAGTAACCAATTTTGTGCTTTTTTGCGTGGTGTAAATGTAAAGGGAACAGCTATGAAAATGGCAGAAGTTTGCGCTGTGTTCGAAAAACAAGGAATGAAAAATGTGTCATCTGTTTTGGCATCGGGGAATATCTTGTTTGCTTCTGATAAAAAGGAAAATGAACTAAAGACTTTATTGGAAAAGGCAATGTTAGTGAGCTTTAATTACGAGGCGTTTCTTTTTGTGAAAAGTGAAAACGAGATAAAGGCCATTGTTGGTCAAAATCCTTTTGAACCTCGTCCCGATTTTCATATTTACGGTTTTGTGGGTATTGATGCCATTGAAAAAACATTAATGCAGGAGTTTGAAAAATCGACAAAAATGGTAGGTGAAGAGGCTCAAATCGTTGGCAGTAACTTCTATTGGAGAGTACCTAAAGGCAGTACGCTCGATTCGGATTTTGGTAAAATATTAGGTAGAAAAAATCTTAAAGATTGTTTTACCTCTCGTAACATCAACACCTTTGAAAAGGTGCAGAAGAAGATGTAACGCTAAATTTTCCAAATAGTCTTATCGTGTTGACATCTTTATCCTTCATCTTTTACTTGATTAAAGAATGCGGACATTTGTTCTAATCCGTTTTTTGAAAACATCCTCTCCGTATTTTCCAAAGTATCTTTTGTGGCTTGCGCACCTCTCGCAATCATTTCCTTTTCAAAATGAGCAATTGCCGTCTTAATATCGGTAAATTGGTTGTTTGTTAAGCATTCTGCCAACTCAAATGCATCCTGCAATGCAACGTTAGCACCTTCGCCTGCATACGGCGGCATACGGTGGGCCGCATCGCCAATCATCGTTAGGTTTTCCTGCGTTTCCCAACTTTGGTCGAACGGAAAATAATATTGTGGACGAGGGATAAAGTAAACGGCCTCGTTTGTGAAAAACTCGTGCCATTCATCACTCCAACCTGCAAATTCTTGTTTAAACCATTCTAAAACCTGTTGTCTGTTATTGAAATCAATACCGCTTTGTGCAAGCCAATTTTCGTGCGTTTTAAAATTTGCTACAAACATAATCGAGCCATCGCCTTTTGTGCCATAGCCCATAAATTGCTCGTTGTCAAAAGCCATTACTTTTCCGCCTTTTGCAAAAGCAAAAAGTTTTGGAGTGTGTTTTTCCGCGTCGTAAATATTGCCCTCAATTAGTGTAACGCCCGAATAGATTGGCTTAATGTTGCTCAGATATGGGCGCACTTTTGAGTTAGCTCCATCGGCGGCAATTACCAAATCGGCATAAGCATTTGTTCCGTTTTTGAAATGCAATCGCCATCCATTTTTTTCTTTTTCCATCGAAACGAAATGGCTGTTCCATACAACGGTATTGGGTTTCAGCGAATTCAAAAGCATATCTCGCAGAGGCGCACGGTCTATTTCAGGACGGGTATCTGCCGTGATGGTTGCAAAATCATGGTCGTCAAATACTATGTTCAGCAATCCATCGGTAAGCCTCATTTTGCTTGCAACAGGGCGGTGATTTTTGTAAAATTCATCTAACAAACCTGCACGTTTTAAGGCTTCCAATCCTGTGCCTTCATGCAAATCGAGCGTAGCGCCCTGTACTCGCACATCTCTATTTATATCCCGTTCATACACTTTTATCCCGAAAGCATTCGGGACTTCTTTAAGCTGTAAAAGCCTTGCTAATGCCAATCCTGCGGGGCCTCCGCCCACAATGGCTATTTGTTTATGTTCTATCAACATCATCTACATTGTTTAATTACAATGCAAAATTATTGCTGCTTTATGGCAGATAATAGTATAAATCGGTCGTTTTTATTTTGGGATAATTCTTTTGGCACAACGCCAGAAAATTTTTTTACTTCTTTGATAAAGTGATTTTGGTCGAAAAAATTTTCTTCTGGAAAAAGTTGTCCGTTTGCAATATGTTCTAGCGAAGCACGGAAACGAAGAATGTTGCAATATGCTTTGAGCGAAATGCCGAATTGCTGATTGAAGTAACGATTGATTTGACGACTGCTCCAAAATACCTTTTCGGAAAGCTCTTTTACGGTAATTGCGCCTTTAGTCGCATAAATTAATTCAAACAATTTTCGTTTACGTTCATCTATTTGCTGGGGTAAAAGCGATTGGATTTTTTGTGTGGCCTTCTCTACAAAATGTTCAAAATTAAGCATATCATTTTCCGTAAATCCCCAAAAGTTAGCGGGTAAAAATTTGCCGCTATTTACAATATTGGCAATGGTTTCGCCGAAAATATACTCTACGGCAGGTAATTTAAAACTGATACAAAACATCAGACTATTGGCAGGAACTTTAGCTTGCTCGTGTTGTGTTAGCCCACCAAGTTGTACGATATGGAAAGGTTCTGCGGCTGATTTGAAAAGCAATATATCAATGAGGCCATCGGGCAATCCTGTTGTATCTTTCTCGGTATCGGATTGGTTGTGCAAAAACCAAAAACTATCTACAAAATCCGAAAGCGGTTTGCCAGGTTTAATGATTTTGTACTGTAAGCCGTTGTTCATTGTTGTTTGTCCGTTTGTAGTGGTGCAGTTTTTATTTTTTTAGTTGCTGCATTACCACTTTCGCAATTTCTTTTGAACTGAACGGATTTTGTCCTGTAATTAAGTTTCCGTCAACAAGTACTTTTGATGTCATTGGGATGAAAGCCTTTTTGTAGTTAGAGCCTCTTTCTTTGAGCGATTTTTCAAGGTTAAACGGAACTTCTTTTTTTCGCTTGGCAAGGCTTTCTTCAAACCAATTAAAACCTGTAATGGTTTTATCTTTGATTAAATATTCTCCGTTTGATAGCTTCACGTTTAAAAGACCACCTACTCCGTGACATACTGCGGCAACAATTTTGCCCGTTTCGTAATGCTGTTTAATGATGGATTGAAGTGTTGTGTCATTAGGGAAGTCGTACATGGTTCCATGTCCACCCGCCAAATACACACAATCGAATTGCTGTTCGGATACTTCGCTTAAACTTTTGGTATGTTTCAATAAACTTCTGAATGAACTGTCTGCCCAATAACCTTTGGTTACTTTATCCAACATCATTGGTTTTAGGCTTTCGGGGTCAATTGGTGTGTTTCCGCCTTTTGTACTTGCAATTGTTATGTCGTAACCCTGCTCTTTGGCAAGGTGGTAAATGTGCGTCAATTCGCTAAGCCATAAACCTGTTTCCAGTTTGCCGCTATCATACATGTTAACACTGGTAACTACAATTAAAATTTTCATTGATGTTGTTTTTGCTTGTTCATTATTTCGGTAATGCCTTCCCCGTAACTTGTGATTTTAAAATCTGGAAATCGCTTTTTGAATTTATCGGAGACAAAAATGTTATCGTACTTGTAGCGTGGCAACAATTCTTGTAATTCCTTTGCTTGTTTACTGAACAAACTCCCCAATTTAAACATCCACATTTTTATAACAGCGTAGCTAAACTCTTTTTGATAAATCTTTGAAGCAAGATTTATCAGTTCCTTATAGGTAAGTCTTTTATCATCGCAGGGCAAATGCCAAGTTTGATTGTATGTATCTGGCGTATTTCCGATTAAGGCCATCGCACGGCTTGCATTGGGTGTCCAAATCAAGGTACGTAATGTGCTGTCTTTAATTGGGACTTTTAATTTTTTCCCTTGTTTGATGTTATCAAAAATCAACGTGTTGGTTATGCTTTGTGTTTTGCCTGGGCCATAAAATTCGGGTGCTCTGCAAATAACCGCTTCAATGCTTTTTTTGTTTATCTCGTCTAACAACATTGTCGCTATATCTGCCCTTACGATTGATTTTTGCCCGACAGGAAGAAACGGACTTTCTTCTGTTTGCGGCTCGTTAGTTTTGGCATACATATAGGTATTGTCGAAAAATACCAACTTGCAATGATGTTTTTTACAGGCTTCAATTACATTCTTCATCATTACGGGAAATTGCTCTGCCCACATTTGCGAATTCATAGGCAAACCTACGGTAAAATATGCAATATCACTGCCTTCAACAGCTTTGTCCGTAGCTTCTGCGTCTATTAAGTTGGCAGGAAATAATTGGTCTGTATCGTTTATTTTTTTAGGATTTCTGCTTACCAGTCTGATGTCAGTCGTAAAGTTTCTGTGCAGTTCCCTTGCCAGTTCTTCGGCTATCTGTCCGTTTGCTCCTAGTATTGTCTGCATATCTTTTTAAATAAATGCAATATATCAAATTAGCGATATAACTCACAATATTACTGATGCCTAAATCGTTTCGCTATATTCTGTATAAACGAAAAAAGAACCTTTAAAAGCAAACAACTACGAAATTATCTGATTTTATTTAGGTGCTCTTCTTAGCAAATAAAGTCCCAGTGCACCAAACACCAGTACGGGCAATAAATTGGCTAATAGTGGGGGCAAGCCGCCTTTGGTGGAGAACATTTTGGTAAATTGGTTCAAAACGATAAACAAAAAGCTCAAAACAATACCAATTCCTAAAGGTAAACCCACACCGCCACGAACTTTTCGGGATGATAGTGCTACGCCAATAAGTGTAAGCACGAAGGCCGACAAAGGTTGTATGTAACGCTTGTATTGCTCAAAAAGTAAATCGTTCATTACACCAGAACCTCTAATCTTTTCCTTTTTGATTTTATCAGAAAGCTCTTTGTTGGTCATGCTTTCTACCACATTTTCATATACCGAAAAATCGTCGGGCTTCATGTCCAAAATGGTGTCTTTAGTTTTTCCATTGCCGTAGGTCATACTTTCCTTTAGGTCTTTGATAGTCCTTGTTGTGTAATTGGTCAATTTCCAAACCCGTTTAACCGAGTCATAACTAATCTGTTCGGCTATTAGTTTTTTTTCAAGAACATCACCTTTAAAGCGGTCTAAGGCAAAACGATAGCCAATATTACTGCGGTTGTCGAAATTATCAATAAAAATATAGGTGTTTTCATCTATCTTCATATGGATATTCGACTTGGTATAAGGGTCGTTTTTCTTTATTACCTGATTTTCAAAGCTGTTCTTGATTTTATTGGTGTAAGGCAATACGAAAAGATTTGACCCTAAATTAGCCGAAAAAATAATGAATGCCGAGATAAAATACGGTCTTAAAAAGCGATTAAAACTTACGCCTCCACTTAAAATCGGTACAATTTCGGTCTGGTCGGCCATTTTAGCTGTAAAGAAGATTACCGCAATAAAATTCATTAAGGGCGACAGCATATTTACATAGAATGGGATAGAGCCTGCGTAGTATTGCGTAAATACCTCCCAAACGCTCATGTCGTTTTCTAAGAAATCATCGAGCTTTTCAGAAAGGTCAAAAATGACGATAACCACCACAAAAACAGCTAGCGTGTACACAAAAGTGCCCAGATATTTGCCAATAATATAGGCATCAATAATTTTTAAACGCTGTTTAATCCAGTTCATTTAGAGTTTTGTCCCTAATATAGTAACCATTTTGTTTTTCCACTCATAAAACTCGCCTGTAATTATTTTTTCACGAGCTTCATTAACCAGCCAAAGGTAAAAATGTAGGTTGTGCAAGGTGGCAATTTGCGAGCCTAAAATTTCTTTGCTGTGCATCAAATGCCTTAAATAAGCCTTAGAATACACTTGGTCAACCTGTAAATCGCTTTCTGCTTCTATGGGCGAAAAATCGTTAGCCCACTTTTTGTTGCCGATGTTAATTACACCGTTTCGGGTAAACAACATGCCATTTCTGGCGTTTCGGGTAGGCATTACACAATCAAACATATCTACACCTAACGCAATATTCTCCAAAATATTGATTGGTGTGCCCACGCCCATCAGATAACGAGGTTTATCGTAAGGTAAAATATCGCAGACCACTTCCGTCATGGCGTACATTTCTTCGGCAGGCTCGCCAACTGATAGGCCACCAATGGCATTGCCATCACGTCCCATAGAAGCAATAAATTCTGCCGATTTTATCCTCAAGTCCTTATAAACAGAGCCTTGTACAATTGGAAAAAGCGTCTGTTCGTAGCCGTATTTAGGCTCGGTAGTGTCAAAACGTTCACAGCATCTTTTCAGCCAACGGTGCGTCATATTTACCGAATTTGCGGCGTATTTATATTCGCAAGGGTAAGGCGTACACTCGTCAAAAGCCATAATAATATCCGCACCAATGGTACGCTGAATGTCCATGGCGTATTCTGGCGTAAACAGATGTTTTGACCCGTCGATATGGGAACGGAACGTAACACCTTCTTCCTTAATTTTTCGCACTTGGCTAAGCGAATAAACCTGATAGCCGCCGCTATCGGTGAGGATAGGTCTGTCCCATCCAATAAATTTGTGCAGCCCTCCGGCAGGCTCTAAAATATCCAACCCCGGACGAAGGTATAAATGATAGGTATTACCCAAAATAATCTGGGCTTTAATGTCTTGCTTAAGCTGTTGTTGATTTACTGCCTTTACTGTTCCGGCAGTACCTACGGGCATAAAAATAGGTGTTTGTATATCGCCATGAGCGGTACTGATTACCCCAGCCCTAGCTTTGGAATTTGGGTCTTTTGCCTGTAAGTTAAATTTCATGTATGCTTTTCCTCTTCAAAAATCCGACAAAAGTACAATTAATTGTTGGAGGGTTGAAATGTTGGAAGATTGGAATGTTTCAAGGTTGATAGACAATAGTTGATGACTTAGATGCATACTGCCAACTATTAACTGAAGACTGCCAACTAAAAACTTTTTCAACATCGTTAACAAATTCGCTTAAAAAACAGACCTTTGCTTGCTTTTATAATCACCGTGGAATTTAACATACTCGAAATCTGCTTACTTACGGCATTGGCTATCTGTTTTTTGATACACCTTTACTATGTTTTAGGCGTACATTTAAAACTGGTTCGTTACCGTATTAATGAACTGTCGACTGATGGTCTTGAGCCAATTAGCGTAATTATTTGCGCCCGTAACGAAGCCGAAAACCTCGAAAAATATCTGCCAAGCATTTTTGAGCAAGATTATCCCGCTTTTGAAGTAGTGATAGTAAATGACCGTTCTTGGGATGGTACGGCAGATTTATTAGAAGACCTGGAAAAAAAATATCCGAACTTAAAAGTAGTTAAGGTGGCCGAGGGAGGTACATTTATTGCAGGGAAAAAATTTGCCGTAACTATGGGCATTAAGGCCGCAAGCTACGATTGGTTGGTGTTTACGGATGCCGATTGCGAGCCTGCTTCTGTAAATTGGCTAAAAGGTATGCAAAAACCTGTCGATGAAAATACAGAGATTGTTTTGGGCTATTCTCCTTATTTTAAAAAAAGGAATTTGTTGAATGCCTTAATTCGTTTTGAAACCTTTTTTACCGCCGTTAACTATCTGTCTTTTGCCCTAAAGGGGATGCCTTATATGGGGGTTGGCAGAAATATGGCGTATAAAAAATCTTTATTCTTTAAGAGTAAAGGATTTGCGGCACACATGCACATTCCATCAGGCGATGACGATTTGTTTGTAAATGCAAATGCTACATCACAAAATACAACTATTCAAATCCATAAGGAAACTCATGTTTGGAGTGAGCCTAAAACTTCATTCTTGACTTATCTGCGTCAGAAAAAAAGACATATAGGTGCAGGTAGTTTTTATAAACCTAAGCATAAATTTATACTTTCGATGCAAATAGCGGTGCAATTTTGTTTTTATGCGCTGGTAATTATATTGGCATGTTTTCCGCACACACATTTTATTGCGGTTGGTATTTTTCTGTTGAGTTTAATTGTTAGATGTTTCGTTTATCCCAAACTGTTAAAACGATTAAATTATGGCGAATTAAGTTGGTGGTTTCCTCTTTTAGACATCATTTTGATGGTTTTCTTAGTGTTTAACGCTATTCTGTCTATCTTTGTGAAGAAAGTAACATGGAAGTAGGCTTTAAGAATGTAATATTGTTGTATGGTTGGAATGTTGTAAAGTTGAAAGGTTGCAAAGTTGCCAACTGTAAACTGATAATTGAGAACTGAAAACTGCAAACTGAAAAATGGCAAAACCCGATATCATTTTCAAATATTTTAAGGATTTAAGCCCTGTCCAGATAGCACAATTTGAACAGCTTTTTGATTTGTACAGCTTTTGGAATTCACAAATCAACGTAATTTCCAGAAAGGATATCGAGGAGCTTTACGAACGTCATATTTTGCACTCGTTGGGGATTGCGAAATTTTGCACATTTAGGCCCGGCGAAAAAGTGTTAGACGTTGGTACTGGAGGTGGTTTTCCGGGTATTCCGTTGGCGATACTATTTCCCGAAACACAGTTTCATTTGGTCGATTCCATCGGTAAAAAAATAAAAGTGGTAACCGAAGTTGCCGCCGCTTTGGGGCTTAAGAATGTAAAGGCATCACACAGTAGGGCAGAGCAGATTACCGATAAATACAATTTTGTGGTATCTCGGGCGGTAACCCGCTTGGGCGATTTCTATCCTTGGGTAAGAGGGAAATTTGCCAAAGAAAACATCAACGCCATTCGTAACGGTATTCTTTACCTCAAAGGTGGCGATTTGGCCGAAGAAATTAAGGAGTCAAAACTAAAGGCAGAATTATATCCTTTGTCGGCTTATTTCGAAGAAGATTTCTTTGAAACCAAGTATGTGGTTTATGTGCCGCAATGAGAACGTAATATTAATATCCATTTTGCTCCTTTCAGTTGAAAAGCATAATTTCAACTTCTTATGAGTTTAACGCATCAAATAGCCCTAACCCTTATTAAGGATATTGGGCCTAAGTTGGCCAAAAATATGTTGCAATATTTTGGCAATGCCGAAGCTGTTTTCAAAGCCAATTTGCCACAATTGGTAGAGATAGAGGGAATTGCCAAAAAAACGGCAGAAGCTATTTTAAATCGTAGGGAACAGGCATTGCAATTGGCCGAAAACGAAATCAATTTTATTGAAAAACATGGCATACAACCACTTTTATATCCCGACGAAAACTATCCCAAGCGTTTAAGAAACTGTAACGATGCACCTCTGTTGCTCTATTACAAGGGTAATGCCAACCTTAACCAACAAAAAATAGTAAGCATAGTGGGTACAAGGAATGCCACCGCTTACGGCAAAATGTTGTGCAAACAATTAATAGAAGCATTAAAACCTTATGATGTGCTTATTGTTAGTGGTTTGGCGCATGGTATTGATGCGGCGGCACACAAAGAAAGCGTGCTAGCAGATGTACCTACCGTTGGCATATTGGGACACGGTCTGGATAGGATTTATCCGGCTACACATAGAGAATTAGCAGCCAAAATGCTGAAAAATGGCGGATTGCTTACTGAGTTTTTGCCGGGAACTAGCCCCGAACGGGAAAATTTTCCGAAACGTAACCGAATTATAGCCGGCATGGCCGATGTAACCATAGTAGTTGAAGCCTCCATAAAAGGTGGTGCGTTGATTACCGCAGAAATTGCTAATTCCTACAATCGGGATGTTTACGCTTTTCCGGGAAGAGTGAACGATGAATTTTCGGAAGGCTGTAATTTTTTGATTAAAACCAATAGGGCAGGTTTAATTAATCATCCCAAAGATTTGATTTATTATTTAGGTTGGGATGAACAAACCACCCAAAAAGAAACCGTACAAACCCAATTGCCTTTAGATTTGAACAAAGACGAAAGGATTGTATGTGAAGCAATTTTAAGTTCCGCTTTAGCTATTGACGACCTTGCTATAAAAACCAATATTACCCAAAGTAAATTGGCTATTATTCTGCTTACTTTAGAAATGAAAGGTATTATTGTAGCTCTGCCGGGTAAATTGTTTAAAATATCATAGATTTTGGATGCCCGAAGACATAAATTACACAAATACCTAATCCAATCAAGTAGTCCAATTAACCAAATTTATAGTATATTTAGTATATCATATTTATAGTTTATGCAACTAAATTTGGTTAATCTTTCTTATCTGAAATTTAATTTCAAATAAATATTAGTTAATAAAATACTTGTTGCTGATGCTTACTTTTGTAGCATGTGGTATAACAATATATTAGAAACTATTGGCAACACGCCTTTGGTAAAACTGAACAACATTGTAAAAGATATTCCGGCTACTGTTTTAGCGAAAATTGAAACTACCAATCCCGGTAATTCTATTAAAGACCGTATGGCGGTAAAAATGATAGAAGATGCCGAAAAAAGCGGTAAACTAAAACCGGGAGGCACGATTATAGAAGGTACATCGGGCAATACGGGCATGGGTTTGGCCATGGCAGCTATTATTAAAGGCTATAAATGTATTTTTACCACAACCGATAAACAATCTAAAGAAAAAGTAGATGCTTTGCGTGCCTTTGGAGCAGAAGTAATTGTTTGCCCCACCAACGTAGAGCCGGAAGATCCACGTTCTTACTATTCGGTGTCGTCCCGTTTAGAGAAAGAAGTTCCCAACTCATGGAAACCCAACCAGTACGATAATTTAAGCAATTCGCAAGCTCACTACGAGCAAACAGGCCCAGAAATTTGGGAACAGACCGAAGGCAAGATTACTCATTTGGTTGTCGGAGTGGGCACAGGAGGTACAATTTCCGGTACGGGAAAATACTTGAAAGAGAAAAATCCAAATATTAAAATTTGGGGTATAGATACGTATGGTTCTGTTTTTAAAAAATATAAAGAAACGGGTATTTTCGATAAAAACGAGATTTACCCTTACATTACCGAAGGTATTGGAGAAGATTTCCTGCCTGCCAACGTAGATTTCAATATCATAGACCTCTTTGAAAAAGTAACCGATAAAGATGCAGCCTTGGCTACCAGAGAAGTGTGCCGCCAAGAAGGGATTTTTGTAGGTAACTCTGCTGGTGCTGCGGTTGCAGGGTTACTGCAATTAAAAAACCAGTTAAAGCCCGAAGATGTAGTAGTGGTAATCTTCCACGACCACGGTAGCCGCTACATGGGTAAAATGTACAACGAAGATTGGTTACGTGAACGAGGTTTCTTAAAAGATGAAAAATTGACTGCTCGTACTATCCTTTCTAAAAAAGAAACAGGAGAAATTGTAACCCTTGATTGTGAGAAAACGGTTTCGGAGGCTTTCAATACCATGAGCACGTTAAATATTTCACAAATTCCAGTTACGCAAAAAGGCATGTTAGTTGGCAAGTTGGAAGAAAGCGATATCCTTAATGCTTTATTGGAAAATCCAAGCGTTAAATCTGCAAAGGTAGAAACCATTATGGGCGCAACTTTTCCGTTTGTAGATTTAAATACTTCGATAGACCGTTTATCATCACTAATCAATAAGGATAACAGTGCTGTTTTAGTAGAACTGGAAGACGGCAAGTTTGATATTATTACGCAGTATGATATTATTAATGCGATAAAGGGGTAGTTTTTTAGACTTACGAAGTTTCGAAACTTCGTAAGTCTTTCATGTTAATCTACAAATAATTATCCTTTGTAATCTCCCAAGTCCAAGGCTTTTTAAAGTCGTTCAAAGTTCTCGGTCTGCCAAAAACCAATATATCTTCATCGGTAGCGTTTGAAATGTTGCGTTTAAAAATACTGCCAACTACGGTTTTAATGGTGCGGTCGACAAAATCATACTGTTTATCTACCATTTCACCGGTGTCTTTGTGGTAATAAACATTGTTTGCATTAACCAAATCCCATTCTTTTTGCTTGTATTCAAATTGGTAGTTCAGTTTCCAACGCCATTCATTACCTCCTCCCTCAAAAGATAAGGTAAGTTTATTGTCGTCAATGTGGATGCCCTTTAAAGGGTCGCCCATTTTACCACCTTCTTGCGAACGTAAAATAAAATCGTTGTTTTGTGCTGCTAGGCGATATTTATTGCCAGTTTTAAAGTAAATAGCTAATATTCTAGGTTTCTGCGTTTCTGTAATCAGTTCGATTTCATAGTTTCCGTAAGCTCGATCTTCATTAACAGGCGTATAGTATTCTAAAACCAAAACGAGGTCTGGCTGCTTGTCTTTATTCAAATCGCCCTGTGCAGAATCGATAACTTTCCAATTTTTAGGGATGAGATTTTCTGATTTATCACTTTGTGATATGAGCTTAGGAAAATTGAATTTTTGTGCAAAACTGATGTTTCCAACAGAAAGTAACAGAAAAAATATCAAGCATCTCATGTTATAACAACGCTTAAAATACTATTTTAGCATAATACTCTATTTATTTGTCGTTCTGAGCGAAGCGAAGAATCTGTAAATAAGTATCATAGAATATACAAATTGCTACTAACGGGAATGATAGGAGAAAGAGATTTCTCTCTACGTTCGAAATGACAGTAGGCGAAAACCAAAAATAATCAACCTATATGGATTTGACATTTAACAAAAATGAGGACTATAATAAGCAACAGGTTTACGAACTAAAAACTAAACTGAAAAAAGTTTACCTGGGAGGTGGTGAGAAAAATGCCGCTAAACAAAAGGAAAAAGGTAAACTTTTGTCGAGGGAACGAATTGTGTATCTGTTAGATAAAGATAAACCATCAATAGAAGTAGGTGCTTTTGCGGCCGAAGGAATGTATGAAGCCGAGGGAGGTTGTCCGAGTGCAGGCGTAGTGGTTAAAATAGGTTATGTTTCGGGCAGGCAATGTGTAGTTGTGGCCAACGATGCTACCGTAAAGGCCGGCGCATGGTTCCCAATGACGGCGAAGAAAAACCTGAGGGCACAGGAAATAGCTATGGAAAACCGTTTGCCAATTATCTATTTGGTAGACAGTGCAGGTGTTTATCTGCCCATGCAAGATGAAATTTTCCCCGACAAGGAACATTTTGGACGCATTTTCAGGAACAACGCTATCATGTCATCAGAAGGAATTGTGCAAATTGCTGCCATTATGGGTTCTTGTGTAGCAGGAGGTGCTTATTTACCCATCATGAGCGATGAAGCCATGATTGTAGACGGAACGGGTTCTGTATTTTTGGCGGGCTCGTACTTGGTAAAATCGGCCATAGGCGAAGATATTGATAATGAAACTTTGGGCGGTGCAACTACGCATTGCGAAATTTCGGGAGTTACAGATTACAAGCATCCCAACGACCAAGCCTGTTTAGACAGCATCCGTAATATCATAGGCATGTTGGGCGCACCGCAAAATGCAGGTTTCGATAGGATTAAATCGGCTTTGCCAAAACTGAACGAAGAAGATATTTACGGAATTTTACCAGATAACCGCGAGAAACCTTTCGATATGAAAGAAATTATTTTGCGTTTGGTAGATAATTCGGAATTTGAGGAATATAAGGAGCTTTACGGACAAACAGTGGTTTGTGGTTTGGGGCGTATAGATGGTTGGGCGGTTGGTATTGTTGCTAATCAACGCAAGGTGGTAAAATCTAAAAAAGGGGAGATGCAGTTTGGTGGCGTAATCTATTCCGATAGTGCCGATAAAGCCACCCGTTTTATCATGAACTGTAACCAAAAGAAAATTCCTTTGGTGTTTTTACAAGATGTTACAGGCTTTATGGTAGGCAGTCGGTCGGAACATGGCGGCATTATTAAAGATGGTGCTAAAATGGTGAATGCAGTTTCCAATTCGGTAGTGCCTAAATTTACCATTGTAGTAGGTAACTCTTATGGTGCTGGCAACTATGCCATGTGTGGCAAGGCTTACGACCCGAGACTGATTTACGCTTGGCCAAGTGCTAAAATTGCTGTTATGGGTGGTGCACAAGCGGCAAAAGTGCTATTGCAAATACAAGAAAGTGCTTTAAAGGGTAAGGGAGAAACGCTAGCGGAAGATAAAAGAAACCAATTATTGGACGATATCACCAATAAATACAATGCGCAAACCACACCATATTATGCCGCAGCTCGTTTATGGGTTGATGGCGTAATTGACCCTTTGGAAACCAGAAAGGTAATTTCGATGGGTGTAGAAGCGGCAAATCAATCGCCGATACAAAAAGCGTTTAATGTAGGGATAATTCAAACTTAAATGACATGCTGAAACCGATCCCGAATTTACTTCGGGAGAGCTCTCATCAACCATTAAAAATAAAAAAAAATAAATAGATGAAATTTAGATTGCTGATACTTCTTTTAGGATGCTTTGCCTGTTTAAATGCGTTTTCGCAAGCAAAACCGATTTATTTTGACGGAAATAGAATTACTTCTGATAAAAACAGGGCAACTTCTTACGGTGTATACGGTAAACTAAGTGGGGAGGATTTATGGACACTAAAGCGGTACGATTTGTATGATAACCTGATGTTGTCCGGTTCTTATAAGGATGAGCAGTTGACAACACCCCACGGAAAATTTATTTTTTACAGTAGCATTGACGATTATAATTACCAGAACTTCACCAATTTTAAAAATCCAAGTACCGATAGATATATCAGTCAGCAAGGCCAATATGTAGACGGACTCGAAGAAGGAAGATGGATTGATTATTTTCCCGATGGCAGGGTAATGGGTTATCGTACTTATGTAAAAGGAAAATTGGAGGGCGAAGCCGTGTTTTTTAATTATAAAGGCAGGCGCATATTGGTTGGTCAGTTTAAAGATGGTATAAAAACAGGAACTTGGTACGATTTAAAGCGAAAAACAAAAGAGGTTTTTGAGAATAATAAATTAATCAGTACCGTTAAATTAACCAGAGCAGAAATTTTGGCTATCGAATAAGAAAACTGTTTAAACTCCAAAAAACATACCGAAAAAAGGACATACCTTTCATTTAAACAGCCTGTAAATAAAATAACATTGATATAAGCATGAGCAAACCAACCATTTTTGTTGCTGCGGCACTTTGCCTATCAGTAGCGGCATATTCACAAGATGTAAATAAAATCCATAAAAAAGCCATTTTAATAGATACGCATGATGATGTACTGTCGAGGCAGATTAAAAACGGACTCGATTTGGCAAAAGAACATGAAGTTTTCGATTTTGATTTGGTGAAGGCAAAAAAAGGCGGATTAGATGCACAGGTATTTTCAATATGGTGCGATGAAAAAGGGGATTACAACAACGCTGTTACCGAAATAGATTCTTTAGATGCTTTACTAAAAAGGCATCCTGATAAAATTGCTTTGGCTACCACTGCCGAAGACGTAAGAAAGATTGTAGCACAAAATAAACTGGCGGCGCTAATAGGAGTAGAGGGAGGCCACATGATTAACGATGACCTCAATAAACTGGACGAACTGGCAAAAAGAGGGATGATTTATCTCACCCTAACATGGAACAACAGTACGGAATGGGCTACATCGGCAGTAGACGAACGGGGAGGAAAGCTAAAAGATAGACCTTTAGGCTTGAATGAATTCGGGAAGAAAATAGTAAAACGATTAAATAAACTAGGTGTAATGGTTGATTTGGCACACGTTGGGGAGCAGACTTTCTACGATGCTATTAAACTATCCACCAAACCAATTATCGTATCGCACAGTTGCGTCTACGCCATTAACCCCGTACCACGCAACCTAACCGATGACCAGATATTGGCCGTAAGAAAGAATGGTGGTGTAATATCTGTTAATTTTTACAACGGATTTGTAATGCCCAATCATGAAGCGGATTTTAAGGCCTTTTTAGATAAGCATAAGGATGAATACCGAGAATTGAAGACTCAAAATGCTAAAACAGCCGCAAAAGAGTTGATAAAAAGACATCCCGAGGAGTTTGAAAAGATACAGCCCAGTATAGATTTATTGGTAGACCATATTGACCATATTGTAAAATTAATAGGTATAGACCACGTGGGTATCGGTGCGGATTATGACGGTGCAACTTCGTATCCCAAAGGGTTGGACAATGTAGCAGATTATCCCAAATTAACAGCTGCTTTATTGAAAAGAGGTTATTCTGAAAAGGATATTCAAAAAATATACGGCGAAAACTTTTTGAGGGTGCTAAAGGCAAATAGAGGAAAATAGATAATTGCTGTATTGTTTTATTGTTGTAAGGTTGCAAACTTTCAACTGCCAACTGAATTATCTCCACAATTTCATCTTTCTCCACAAGTGTTGCGCTTTATGGGGTAAAGATTAAATTTGCATCACAAATTACACACAATGTCTCAACAAGAAGAATTAGAACATGTAGAGTGCCTTATTATAGGTTCAGGGCCAGCAGGATATACAGCAGCCATTTACGCTGCAAGAGCCGATTTAAAACCCGTTTTATACACTGGTATGGAAATGGGCGGACAGTTGACACAAACCACCGATGTAGATAATTTTCCGGGTTATCCTAACGGAATTATGGGGCCGGAAATGATGGAAGACTTTAAAAAACAGGCAGAACGTTTTGGTACACAAATCCGTTTTGGTTATGTAAGTTCAGTCGATTTTTCGGCATTGCCCCATAAAGTAACAGTAGACGAAACCAAAACCATTTTGGCCGATACCGTAATTATTGCCACCGGAGCTAAGGCAAAATGGTTGGGCTTACCAAGCGAACAACAATACAATGGTTTCGGCGTATCGGCCTGTGCCGTTTGCGATGGTTTCTTCTTTAAAGGACAAAATGTGGCTATTGTAGGCGGTGGCGATACTGCTGCCGAAGAAGCTACTTATCTGGCAAAACTCTGCAAAAAAGTGTACATGTTGGTACGTAGGGACGAGTTTCGTGCTTCAAAAGCAATGGTACACCGTGTATTAAATACCGAAAATATTGAAGTGCTTTACAATACAGAAACCATCGAAGTTGTCGGTAATGGTAAAAATGTAACTGGCGTAAAAGTATTCAACCATAAAACAGAAGAAGCTACTACTCTAGATGTAGAAGGTTTCTTTGTGGCTATCGGGCACAAGCCAAACACAGATATTTTTAAAGGATGGTTAGATATGGACGAAACAGGCTATCTAAAAACCATTCCGGGCACTTCTAAAACAAATGTAGAAGGCGTTTTTGCCTGTGGTGATGTACAGGACAGCTATTACCGACAAGCAATCACTGCTGCTGGGTCTGGCTGTATGGCAGCTTTAGACGCAGAGCGATATTTGGCAGCAAAAGCCGATGTAAAATAAACCCTTTTAAAATTTTAGGAACTTTAAAACTAAACAGCCTACAATAAGGCTGTTTTTTCTTTTTAAAAAATATTAAAAAGTTATATATTGCGGTCAAATAATTAATTAACACACAACTAAACCAATTATTAAACCATCCAGTATGAAGAAATTAATTTTTGCTGTTATTGCAGTTTTCTGTTTATTAAGCGCTAAGGCACAAACCGACGTTAATTTAGGCATTATTCCGGCACCAGCATCGGTACAAAAAAATCAAGGTACTTTTTTGCTCGATAAATCGGTATCTATATTAAGCACAGACCCTAAAAACATTAAAATAGCCCAAACTTTACAATCTTTTTTAGTTGCCAAAGGCATTAGCGCCAAAATAGTAAAAGCGGCACAGGCTGGGCAAAAGAGTATTGCATTAACAGGCACGGGCGCAGAAAAATTGCCAAATGAAGGCTATCAAATTAAGGTAAATAGTAATGGCGTAAAATTAATCGGTAAAGATGCAGGTTTGTTTTACGCTTTACAATCGTTCATGCAAATGGTTCCCGATGCAAAAATGAGCGGAGCTTACGTGTTACAAAATGCCGAAATCAACGATTATCCACGTTTCGCTTATCGTGGCCTGCATTTAGATGTCGGTCGCCATTTCTTTCCGCTTTGGTTTATCAAAAAATATATTGATGTAATGGCGGCCTATAAGCTGAACAATTTCCATTGGCATTTAACCGAAGACCAAGGTTGGAGGTTAGAAATAAAAAAATATCCGAAATTAACGGAGATTGGCAGTAGCAGAAATGGAACTATTGTAGGCGATTATCCGGGTACTGGAGGTACAGATAATGAAGTTTACAAAGGCTATTACACACAGGCAGAAGCTAAAGAAATTGTAGCTTATGCTGCTGCCAGATACATTAATGTAATCCCGGAAATTGAATTACCGGGGCATAGTTCTGCCGCCATTGCCGCTTATCCGGAATTAAGCTGTTTCCCCGATAGAGATACGCCAATTAAAGAAGGCGCACCTTGGTCTGGACCGAGAACAGGCAAGCAAGTACAGCAAACTTGGGGCGTTTTCGATGATATTTTTGTGCCATCAGAAAATACTTTTAAGTTTTTGCAAGATGTATTGGATGAGGTATTGGCAATTTTCCCATCTAAATATATTCACATAGGTGGCGATGAAGCTCCAAAAAAATATTGGAAAGAATCGGAATTTTGCCAACAACTGATTAAGGAAAAAGGTTTAAAGGACGAACACGAATTACAGAGCTATTTCATCCAAAGGATAGAGAAATATTTGAACGGAAAAGGTCGCTCAATTATTGGTTGGGATGAGATTTTGGAAGGTGGCTTAGCACCAAATGCAACCGTAATGAGTTGGCGTGGCGAAAAAGGAGGAATTGAAGCTGCCCGGCAAAAGCACGATGTACTGATGACGCCAAGCACTAATGGTTTATATATCGACTTTAAGCAATCTCTTTCAGAGGACGAGCCGCTAACTATTGGAAGGAGAAGCAAAGGTTTTTCAGACTATACTAAAATTTACAATTACAACCCGGTGCCTAGCGTACTTACCGATGAAGAGAAAAAATACATTAAAGGCGTACAGGCTAATATGTGGACAGAGTATATAGAAACACCTTCAAAAGCAGAATACATGCTGTTTCCGAGAGTTTACGCATTGGCCGAAATTGCTTGGACACCTTTGAATAAAAAAGATTTGAAGAATTTTAGCGAAGAGCGTTTGTCATTACATTTGGCTAGATTAGATAAAACAGAAACTAACTATTGGATTCCGCTGGCAGTTGGACAGTCGCAAGGTACTGTCAATGGTGAAAACCACGTTGTTGAACTAAAATCACCAATTGCAGGAGCTAAAATTTACTATACTTTAGATGGTTATCGACCGTCGGAAAATGCGGCAGAATATACAGCGCCTTTAAAAATAAATGTACCGCAAGGCCAGAAAAAAGTTTTAAAAACCATTGTAATCGCACCTAGCGGAAAACGTAGTGTAGTTGTAGAAACGGCGTTAAACAATGGAGCTACCGATGTTAAGGTTAAGTAAAGCGTATCGTCATTGCGAGGAACGAAGCAATCTTTTCTGCTGTCATTCTGAGCGTAGCGAAGAATCTGTAAGTAAACAGCACCAAACTAACAGATTCCTCCTAACGTCGGAATGACAAACGTTGTAAGATTGCTTCGTACCTCGCAATTTAGGGTTATAACTTTGTCAACTTTATGGTAAATCGCGTAGAAAGTTGACAAAGTTTTTTAAAACGCATAAATTGGCATTCTAAATTTTACACCAAATGGTTTTAAAGGATTTTTTTAAGGCTGTATTTGCAATTGCATCAATCTCATTAACAGTAATAGCTTGTAGCGATAACGAAAAACCTGTCCAAATCGAGCAAAAAACAGTAGAAACAAAACCTTCCAATCCGTTTCCTTTTTATAAAAGTATAGAGATAAAACCGGGCTACTATTTCGAGGTAGTAAGTTGGGGCAAAGGAGTTGATAGTGTAGGTGGTTTCTTAATATTGATGTCGGATTCGGTTAAGAATAAATATAAATCTATTTCTGTTGAAAGGGAAGGTATTATTACCGATGCTTGGAATATGGATTTAGATAATGATGGAAATCCGGAAATTTATATACAGACTTTGGTACGCAAAAATGTAGCCGATGTAAATGTGTACGAGTTTAGCGGCGATTTTAATAAAATCAGTTTTCCGGGCATCAGCAGTATGAAAGGATATAAAGGCGATGATAGGTTCTTTGTTAAAAATGGCGATTTGTTTAGGTCTGTACCTATTGTGCAAACCGATAGTGGCAAAACTACAACGCTTGTAAAAACCTTAAAGTACCGATTATCTGGAAATAGTTTTTCGTCTTCGGAGGTTAAACCAGGAGAGTAGAAATTGTTGTTTTGGCTTGTGTGGGCAAAAGCACAAGTCGGGCTTGGCTCGTATCTTGGAACTAAGAATTGCGCTAAACGTGACACGTTTTGTTAGCCATCTAAATTATGGACTGTCTGTACTGTTTAATCAGCCTACATTTGCAAAGGAAAGCGCATCATTTAATGGGCAAATACCTAGTTCTAAAATCACCTTTTATTGAGGGATTGGATTTATTAGATGATATTTTAAAATAGCGAAATAAGAAATATACTACTCTTTTTTATACCCTTAATATTTTCCTGTTCAATGATTTCAAATAATAATAGAATACCAATTTCCGACATTAAATTAAAAACTTCCAATGTCTATTCGAAATATGGCGATTATAATTTTAAAGTCCTACATGAAGATTTTACTTTTACATTAGTAGGAATAGAAAATGTTCCCAAAGGGCTTTTTGTTGAGAAAGACTTTAATCCCTGTTCACTGCCAAAAAAAATACAGAAAGCGGTCTTTTTGGCAAATGCTGTTCTGTTAAGTGGGAAGTCAGTTTTTTCTAATAATACACTAATTGTACATGACAATATTCCTAATTGGCTCTCAGAAATGAAGCAACTTAGACAGGTAACTTTTCAGGGCATACTTAGGTGCAGTGTTAAACCTTTGGGATCAACCAGTATGGATGGTCTAATTATAGACAGGATTGATGTGGAAAACAGGCAAAAAGTATTGGAAGAGATAATATCCTTTAAAAAACTCGATTATTTTGTCTATAGGCGATTGGAAGTTGATGAAGTCGACTTCATCAAAAAAAATGCCCCCAACCTTAAGGTGTGGAGCTTCGAAGAATATGAAGAACGGATAAAAAAAGGGCAATTTCGATTTGATTGGTACAATTGAAAATGCGAAATTTGGCGCAAGTCTTGTGTGTTTGGTTGAGGTGAGGAAACTTGTGCTTGATAGGCTATGTGCTAAAACTTTCTCAACTCTCTTTCAAAGAAAGCATCCCAACCTTGCTGGGCTTCCAAATTAGAACCATGTTTGGTTTCTTCGTCATAGCGTTGCTGTATACCATTATAAAACTTGCTGATTTCCTTTGCGGTCTTATTAACTAAGCGTTGATAATTTTGAATGGTATAGTTTTGGTTTTTCAAGATAATTTCACCGTTTTTTAGAAGAAGAAAATTGATGTAAACATGGCCTTGTTCGTGGTTTAGCAAAGTTCTGCTTACATTTTTGTCCCTAATTTTTTCTCGCTTCACCCACGATTTATTGGCATCAACCCCTCCAAGAAAATTAAAATCTATCTGAAGATGATTGCCCTTTATCTTTGAAGTATAACCATATTGCCAAATTGTACTGGTTATGGCAGCATATTGAGAGTTGGGGTCTGGATTAGCCCTAAAATGCGTATCCCAATCTAGTGTTTCTGGAAATATGCGTTCATGCGGAGTAAAAGCACAGGCAATTACAACCAACATCAACAAAATAATACGATTTAATATTCTCATTTAACCACAAGAACGAAACTTGTGCCAATTTATTCTGTCTCTTTAAACTGATTGCTGATGCGCTCAAATTTTTCAATCAACAAGGCTATTCTTTCCTTATCTCTTTTAATTACCGCTTTTCTCACTAAAGTGGAACAGAAAACTACCCAGCCAAAGCTCAAAAACAAGATAAGCAGTTGCAACCAAAGTTCTAGGTGATGTAAAATCTCAAAGAAATACAAAGCCATACCTGCTGATAGAGCAATTACATAAAACCAGTAAAGCCTGTTGTATAACTGATGTCTCTGTAATTGATAAATTTTGAGTTTTTGAAGAAAAATATGTGGATTTTGGGTAAAATCGTTTCGAGCAATTATGCGGTGGTTGCTGTATAAAATAACCGTATAAACAGCTACCGCCAATATAATAATACTAATGCCCAAATGGGTGGAAATGGAAGTAAAGTCGTAGAAAATCCAGATGGCTGCAACTGCAAAAATAGAAAGCGCCATGCCAATAATGTTCAGCAGCGATTTGGTACGCATATTAACTACGTCCTTTTTCGCTTGCCTAAGCATTTCGTCAGCAGATATCTTCACATCAACCGTATGCTTAGCCCATAATGCCTCTATGTAATCAAATTCTTGCATGTTGATTGTATATTTCGGTAAGTTTCTGTTTAATGCGATGGATTTTTACCCTCAAGTTGCCTTCACTAATGCCAGATATTTCGGCAATTTCATTATAAGGCAGTTCATCAAGCACCATAGTAATAATCAAGCGGTCATTTTCTTCTAGTTTAGCAATAGATTGGTATAACAAAGCAATCTGTTCGTTCTTTTCCGAGTATTCCTCTATCTTATTTTCTATGATATTGTCGGTAAGTTCATCTTTTGCCTGTCTTTTCTCGGAGCGCAAATAAGTTAAACATGTATTTACCGCAATTCTGTAAATCCAGGTCGATATAAGCGATTTGTTTCTGAACTTATCCAGATTTTGCCATACTTTTAAAAATGTTTCCTGCAAAAGGTCATTCGCCGAATCCTTATCGCCCGTGTAGCCATAGCACAAGTGAAATATCTTCTTTGAGTTTTTATCGAAAATTTCCTTAAAAAGCTGATCCTTTCGGTCCATTTAATGTTTTTGTATGTCTATTAGATTAGAGTAACATTAAATTGTTACACAACAAACGCTCTCTAAGAGCCATCTAAATTAATAAATGTTTGCTTGCTAAAAGCAAATATTTAATTTTGTTGGCTTCTGTGTACCCAGTAAAGGCCCAATAACCGTCGGTGTATAATAGGTATGCGATGAAATTTTAAAAACAAACTAAAAAATAACCAAATTAAACTGAATGTGGCTTTTGTAAGAAAGCATAAAACCAAAAACCGAAACAATAATTAGATGAAAAAAACCAAAATAGGTATTATAACCTTAGTTTCCGTTACCATAGCATTAATAATTACTCTTCTAAAAGAATTTAACATAGCTCCTATATCAGATTATATTATGATGGCCACACGTTGGATTGTCGCCATTATTTTGGTATGCTTCGCAATGTCCAAAAAAAGTTTAACTACTTGGATTTTGGTGTGTATGTTGTTGGGTGTGTTTGTAGGGGTCGATTTTCCCGGAGTTGCAGCGGCTTTACATCCGCTTAGTAAAGGATTTATCAAGTTGGTGAAAACCATTGTAGGCCCAATACTTTTTGGTACGTTGGTTTATGGTATAGCAGGCCATTCTGATTTAAAACAAGTGGGCCGTATGGCATGGAAATCGATGTTATATTTCTTCTGTGCTACTTCTTGCGCTATTTTTATAGGTTTGGCCGTAATTAACATCACACATGCAGGTGTAGGGGTAGATGTTCAGCACATGCCGCACGAGCAATTGCCAACGGCTAAGGCTGCCGATGCAGAGTTGGAACGCTTGCCGCAACATGTACATGGCATATATAAGTTTGCCAATTTCTTTTATGATTTGTTTCCCGAGAATATTGTTAAATCGATGTACGAAAACCGGGTGCTTCAGATTGTTGTTTTCTCGGTGTTGTTTGGTATCGGTTTGGCTATGGTAGAAGAAAAGAAGCGCAAACCTTTGGTAGATTTTGCCGAAAGCCTTTCGGAAGTGATGTTTAAATTTACCAATCTCATCATGTATTTTGCGCCAATTGGTGTAGGGGCGGCAATGGCCTTTACAGTGGGGCATTTGGGGGTCGACATTCTCAAAAACTTGTTTATGCTTTTAGGTTCTTTATACATTGCTTTGCTGGCATTTTTGCTGCTCGTTTTTGTGCCTATTATGCTTTTCTTAAAAATTCCTATCAAGAAATTTATGCAGGCGGTAAAAGAACCTGTTTCCATTGCTTTTGCCACTACAAGTTCAGATGCGGCACTGCCTAAGGCAATGAGCAATATGGAAAAATTTGGAGTTCCACGTAAAATAGTTTCGTTCGTTATACCAACAGGTTATAGCTTTAATTTAGATGGCACTTCTTTATATCTTTCGTTGGCATCTATTTTTGTGGCGCAGGCGGCAGGTATGCATTTAAGCATTGGACAGCAATTAGCCATTGCCTTTACTTTAATGATTACTTCAAAAGGTGTAGCCGCTGTACCAAGGGCATCCTTAATTGTACTTATCGCTACTGCCGAACAATTTGGTTTGCCAGTATTTATTATTGCTGCTATTTTAGGTATCGATGAGTTGATGGACATGGCCAGAACCTCGGTAAACGTAATAGGAAACTGTTTAGCTACCGTAGTAATTGCCAAATGGGAAGGGGAATTTGATGCCGATGCACCACACGCTTTTGTAGAGGACTAGTTTTTGGGGCAATGGTTGATGGTTCATAGTTAATAGCTATTAACCATCAACTACTATACGTCTGCATCTGGTCTATCAACCATTAACCATCAACTATTAACTATAATACCACAAAAAATTTGTTCCTTTGCAGTTCAATTAGCTAGATAATGAGTTCCAGAGGTAAAAAGATTTTTCTGATTTTAAGCGTAGTAGTTCCCTTTCTGATTTATAGCATTATATACTATGCGCCAATTATTAGAAATGCTGCTTTTCAGGAAAAGTATTTTGTATCGTTGGAATATAAATGGGGTACGGGCAAGCAGTTAGAAAACAGCTATAATTCTGCTACTGGCGAATTTAAGTATCTTGATAAAAACGATTCGCTGATTACTAGGAATATCAAACTATCAGCAAGTGATGTTAAATATTTGGACAGCATTGCCGATGTTCAGGGTTTTTGGAATTTGCCGAGCATTGTAGCCAATAGCGAAGAAGATTTGAATAACCCGCGACAGTTGCGTTATATCATTAAATTCAATTATCAGAAAAAATCTAAAGAGGTAACCTATTTACCAAGTTTTAATGGTAACGAAAAGATGAAAGGTGCCGCAAGCACAATGCAAAAAGAAATAGAACTGACCTTAATTGATAAAGAAAATACAGTAAAATAATGAGTGCCAAGCAGAAAATGGTGATGAAACTTGCCTTAGTGGTATTTATTGTTGTTGTTGGCGGTTATTATATTACAAAGCTGCGAAGCGGAGGAAAAAAGGCGATTTCTTTTGTAAGTTTAACTTATAAATGGGGAGTGGGAGATACGCTACAAAATAGTTACAATTCCAAAACAGGCGAATATCAATTTTTAGACCAACAAGATAAACTCATTAAAGAAAATTTTAAACTTCGTACCAATAACGTCATCTTTCTGCATAGCAAAATCAACGAGCAGGATTTATTAAATGTTCCCGATACTATTGCTAATCCAAGTGCTAATCTGAAAGATGATAAGGTGCTTAGATATGAGTTTAAGTTTGTGTACGATGATACCGTTAAAAATATTATCTATCTTACCAATTACGATAAAGACCCTCTAATTGCCAACAAAGCAAGTGCATTGCAAAAAACGGTTCAGCAAATTATTACCGAAGCCGAAGAACGCTACGTTAGTCGGTAGTTTTGTGCGGGCATTCTATATTACTACCAAGATAAATTGCTTCGTAGCTACTTCGGTGGCCGGAATGGTGACGAATCCACGCTTTATTATACTGTCCCTTCGATTGGTGGGTTAGCATCAGTTTTAACTATTAATAACTGGCTCAAATTAATAGAAACCTGTCTAAGGTCTTACAATCACTTTTGCAATACTGGAAATTATCCTTTGTTAAATTTTTCTTAAAAAATTTGCTTCGTAATTTTATTTATATAAATTTGGTCAACCAAATATTGGTCAACCAAATTTATCTTGTATGAATAAGCGGAAAATGCTTGGCTTCTTATGTGTCTGTTTTTTGGGCTGTGCTTGCAGTAAGCATCCAAACTCGCCTGTCGAAAAGGAAACGGCAGTGGATAATAACAATCAAACTACAAATACAGAAGGAACAACATTAAGTGCCAATGGTACAACCGAAACTTATCAGCTAATTAACAGCGTGTTTGGTGGTACTGGCGATGTGATAGAAGCTCCCGATTGTAGTCATACTAGTTTTGGCAAACATATTACACAAGTTTTCGATAACGATTTAAAGCGTTATGTGTTTGCCTTTCATATACATGTTACGCCCGATAACGACAGATGCGAAGACTCTGACAGACAGCGTAACGAAATTAAAACTTACGATAAATCGTCCGAAAACCTAAAAGCCAGTAAAGGTGAGAAGGTACTTTACAGATGGAAATTCAAATTAGATGCAGGTTTTAAACCGTCAAGCGATTTTACACATATTCATCAGCTAAAACCAATTGATGGAGACAATACACTTCCTATTATCACACTAACACCCCGTTACAAAGCCAGTGGTGATGTGCTGCAAGTAATACACACAGGCGAAACCGATGCTACTTCGCAAAAATATATTGCTACCGTTCCACTAAGTGATTTTAGAGGGCAATGGGTAGAGGTTATAGAAAGGGCAACATTTGCGGTCGATGGCAAATATGAAATACAGATTAACCGGATAAGCGATGGAAAGGTGCTATTGAAACAGGCTTTCAATAATATAGAAATGTGGCGTAAAAATTCGACTACATGCCGACCAAAGTGGGGTATTTACAGGAGAACGCTCCAGCCCGAAATGTTAAGAGATGAAACTCTTTGGTTTAACGATTTTAATATTACAGAATACTAATTTTTAAAATATAATCATGATGAAGAAATTTTTTGCCGTTGCCACTTTAACATTCTCGATGGGTATGTTGTCTTTTGCTCAAAATCCCGTAATTAATTATGATTTTGGTGATAAAGAAGCCTCGTTTAACCCCAATCCTGGTGCATCTTCTACTTCGTTTTTACCAAAAATTACATTAAATAAAGCTATAAGGGTAAGAGTGCGTACCGCTTCTGATGGCTCAGGTGCGTTTCACTTGGTTAAAAAAGGTGCAGATTTTATTAAGGGTGCAGGCTTAGAAGTGGTTGCAGGTACATCTACCAGTAAATTTTCAATCTACAACTTGCCTGTTCAAAATGTAGAGAAAATTAGCTTTAATGTTAAGTTCGATGATGCGACTGTCGGCCAATGGGTATTTGCTAATGGTTTATCGGGCAATTCTGATGATGTTTTTCAAGGTAACAGTAGCGTTAAAGAAACCTCTACCGAAGTTTTTGCAGGCTTAAGATGGACTTTATCAGCAACTGATGAAATTAATCTTTACACCCGAAATGGTGTTAAATGGTCTACCGTTAAAGGCGTGTCGTTTGCCAAAAATGCCGAGTATTTGATAGAAATATATAGCAATAACAGCACTGAAGCTAAAAAATATACTAAAGATGGCGAACAGACTTTAAGCGTAGGCACTTATCATGTGTGGATAAACGGAAAGCGTATTATAAAAGATTTTACTTCCGCAGGTTTAGAAGCCGATAAAAACCTTAACGGCTTTGTACTTTATGGCGTAATGCCAAAAGGTAGCGAGTCAATGGTCAAAGCTTGGTTTGATAACTTGGAAATTAACGGAAACTTATAATAAATAATTAACCGGATAGCTATAAAGAGCTATCCTTAACCTATTACCAAATATAATTGATATGATGAAAAAGCTACTTTTAACAATTGCAATGTGTTTTGTGGCAGGCATGGGCTTTGCACAAGCACTAATCGATGAGGATTACAGAACTGCAAAAGCTACCGGAAACTGGAGCGATACCGATATGTGGGAAAAACGCACGGGAGGTGTTTGGACAATCACAAGTATAGCCCCAACTGCTGCAAATAATGTTTATGTACAAAGTGGACATGTGGTTACAGTTGATGTACCTAACGCATATTGTGATGATTTACAATTAAGTATAACTGGGAGCCTAGTAATAGGTTCTAATATTATGAATGTTAATGGGAAAATTAGGGCTTTTGATAATCCTGCGGTAACAGGTGCAGCAGATGGAATATATACTACAAACTCTACTGATTTAGATGCTGCAATGATAATTACTACTGGTGCTGGGGTATTAAAATTTGTAGGAGGTACTAGAAATATAACCAATGCAGGAGAATGGGGTAACAACGGTACAACTAACGCTGCAGAATTTGCTTTAGACCCTAATGCAACAGGTTCTATACCAACAGGGGTAAAGTTCCGTCCAATTTTAATTTCTAGTGGTATAATTAAAGCAGATGAAACTTGCTCTGCTGCAACTGGTGATTTTACAATTAAGAGTGGAGCTACTTTTTTGTCAACTAAAAATGGTTCTGTATTAAGAAATAATTCTACAACAAAAATGGGAGTTTTTACTATTGAAAATAATGCCGTTTTAGAATTAACAGGCTCTACTCCAACTCTAGATGCTACCACAATAATTAATAATGGTACAGTTGTTTATAGTAGAGCTGGTACTCAAACATTACTAAATACTGGGGGAGACGTTACTTCTACAAAATTTGATAAATATTATAATTTAGTATTGGGTGGAACAAGTAATAAAACTTCGTCCGTTGCTTTTACGGTAAGTAATCTTTTAGACATTACAGGGACAGCAGGGTTAATAGCAACAACTGCAAGTGGATATACTTGTACTATGTTAAACGGTTCTACTATTTCAAGATCATCAACTCTTAGTACACCTATCGCCAGCGCATCAGTTATTATTCTTGGCACAACAGCAACTGATTTGGTTAATCTTGTTATTGGAGCAAGCGTTAGTAACACAGGTGAGCTATCTAGCACGCAAGCTCCCGGAAAAATAGGTACGCTTACAATAAATAATGGTTATACCTATACTATTACCGGAAGTAGGCCAATTACTAATCTCGTAAATAATGGAATTTTAGCATTAACACCGTCTACAAATTTAACTTTGACTGTAAATGGAGATATATCTGGTTCCGGCACAATAACAGGTCATGCAAGTTCGAGTATTACTTTAGCAGGTGCAAATAATGGAGATGCAGGAACGCTCAAATTTACTACGGGAGGTCAAGTTCTCAATAACCTTTCGATTAACAGAACGGGGGTTAATTCATCTGTAACATTAGGTACTCCTTTAGAACTAAAAGGGAATTTGACTTTAACCAAAGGAGTAGTCAACATTCAGCCGGGACAAACATTAAGTATGGCAGGTAATATTAGTGGAGTTCCTTTTTCTGCTACAAATTATATTAATACCCAAAGTTCAGGTGCTTCTATTGGTAAATTTAACATTACAAATTTAGCCGCTTCTAAGTTAATTCCAATAGGACATAATGGCAACTACTTACCGATTACCCTAAATCCAACTGCTACCTCAAGTTTTGATATTAGCGTATTTGAGGGCGCAACCGCTGATGCCACGCCAAATGGTACAGCTCTAACTGCCGACCAGAAAAAACGGGTAGTAGATGCGGTATGGAACATCAACCGCACTTCGGGCTCGGGAAATGTAGATGTAACTTTAGGATGGGATAATGCCTTAGAAGGAGCAGATTTTGCCGGCTATACCGATGCGCAAATTGGTATTGCAGCCTATAATGGAACTGCTTACGGCACATTCACAGGTTTGGGTAATGCAGCCAATAACATAGCTACAATTACAACAAGTGCTTTTTCACCATTTGTTGTTGGTGAAGCAAACACTACTCTGCCATTAAAATTATTAAACTTTAATGCAAAGGCAAGCCTAAATAGTGTAAAATTGACTTGGCAGACCACATCAGAAGTAAACTTGAAAAACTATATACTGCAACATAAAGGTATAAATGGCTTTGAGGATATTTATACCGTAGCAGCTAACAATAAACAAGGTATCTTTAATTATAGCTATACTCATACTAGTCCGGTAGCTGGTGTAAATTACTACCGTTTAATTGGGGTAGATAACGACGGAACTCAGCATATTACCGACCCAAAATCTGTAAATGTGGCTTTGGCAAGTGCGGTAAGCGTTTATCCTAACCCCGTAACTGGTGGTAACATTAACGTAAGTGGTGTAGCAAGTGGCGATATAATTAAGGTTTTAAATCTGCAAGGACAAGTAATTGTTAGCCAAACGGTAGATAGTAATAGCGCACAGCAAATTAATATACAAAATATACAAGCAGGTATTTATATTTTATCTGTTGAAAATGCAGGGAAAATAACAGGCACTCAAAAAGTTATTAAGCTGTAATTGAATGTTTTTAATGGCAAAAATTAAATATCTTTTTGAATACTCGTTTGAATATGTATTTTTGGTAGACCAATTAATTGGTCTACCAGATAAAAACTAAAAGATGAAATCATTGATAGAAAATATTACCGCAATACAGTTAGAGTCGCCAGTTGACAAAATAATAGGCCAGTTAAAGCAACTCATTATTTCGGGGCAATTAAAGCCCGGCGATAGATTGCCTGCCGAAAGAGTGCTTTCTGAACGCTTTGGTTTGGGCAGGAGCTATATCCGCGAAGCGATATTAAAGCTAGAATTTTACGGTTTGCTAAAAACCAATCCGCAAAGCGGAACTTATGTAGCAGGGCTAAGTATCAACGTAATTGATAACATCATTTCAGATATTATCAAATTCAATAAAGACGATTTTAACGCCTTGATTGAGGCTCGTTACCATTTAGAACTTAGCGCCATAAAACTGGCCGCCGAGCGTAGGAGTGAAGAAGACTTGGTAAACATTAAACAGGCTATGGAAGAGTACGAGCAGAAAATAGCCGTAGGTGGCAATGCAATAGAAGAAGACATGGTATTTCATATTAAAATTGCCAAGGCCACTAAAAACTCAGTAATAGAATCTATGATTTTAATTTTAGTGCCCGATTTGATTAAAAACATTGTAGAGAACAAAATATGTGGCGAAAATAGGTCTAAAATGGCCATAGCTGAGCATAGGAATATTTATGCTGCTATCGAAATGCAGGATACAGCCAAAGCTGAAGAGGCAATGGCAAACCATCTTGATGAGATATGGCAAATTAGTAAGGCAGGTTTTGCAGCCCAGAATATTATTAACGAAACTACTAAATAACCAAAAATATAGGCCAATAGTAGCTTAATCAACATAACATTAACTAAAACGTATGAACTACTTAAAAAAAGTGGTATTAGTATCTTTTTGTGCCTTTTTTAGCCTTTCGCTAATGGCCCAGACCCACCCAAGCCTTATGCTTACTAAGGCAAATGTGGAGGCTGTTAGAAAAGGCGTGGCTACCTATCCGCTTTTGCACCAATCGTACCAAACAGTAAAAAATGCTGCCGACGAGGCTTTGGCTATGCCTATTGTAGTTCCATTGCCTAAAGATGGTGGAGGTGGTTATACCCACGAGCAACATAAAAAAAATTATAGCAATATGTTTAACTGCGGTATTGCGTACCAAATTTCGGGCGAAAAAAAATATGCAGATTACGTAAAAAATGTATTGCTCAACTATGCCTCACAGTACGAGAAATGGCCTTTGCACCCTAAAGGAAAAAGTGATGATGATGCAGGTCGTATTTTTTGGCAGAGCTTAAACGATTTTGTATGGCAAATATATACTATACAGGCTTATGATTTGGTTTATAACGGTTTAACTGCCACAGACAGGAAAACCATTGAAGAAAAATTGTTCGTGCCTATCTTAAAGTTTTTTACCGAAGATAGGTACGACATCTTCAACAAAATCCATAATCATGGTACTTGGAATTTGGCAGCAGTTGGTATTACAGGCTATGTATTAAATAAAAAAGAATATATAGAAATAGCACTTAAAGGTTCAAACAAAGATGGTAAAACCGGTTATTTGGCACAAATAGACCAATTGTTTTCGCCCGATGGCTATTACATGGAAGGCCCTTACTATCAGCGTTATGCCCTGCTGCCCTTTGTGCTGTTTGCCAAAGCCATTAATAACTACGAGCCGTCCCGAAAAATATTTGAATACAGGAACAAACTGCTCTCAAAAGCTATCCATACTTCTTTGCAGACTACCTATACCGATAAAACTTTTTTTCCCATTAACGATGCCATTAAAGATAAAACCTACGAATCGGTAGAGCTAGTTTATGGTGTAGATTTGGCTTATGCAGATATTAGTGCCGAGGCCGATTTGTTGGATATTGCCCAAAAGCAAAATCGTGTAATAGTGTCTGATGCAGGGCTAAAGGTAGCGGCTGCGGTAGCTGTACGCAAAGCAATACCGTTTAAATACCAAACCCTATGGATTAGCGATGGTGCAAAAGGCAATGAGGGCGGCCTGGGCATTTTGCGTAGTGGAGCAAATACCGACCAACAATGTATGGTACTTAAAGCCGCCTCACAAGGTATGGGACATGGACATTTCGATAGGCTAAATCTGTTGTTTTACGATAATACTACCGAAATTTTCCCTGATTATGGTGCGGCCAGATTTTTAAATATCGATACCAAAAGTGGCGGTGGCTATTTGCCCGAAAACAACACTTGGGCCAAACAAACCGTGGCGCACAATACTTTAGTGGTCGATGAAACATCGCATTTTAACGCCAAAGTAGCTCCTGCCGATAAAGCCAGTCCAACGTTGCTGTATTTCTCAAACCAGCCCAATTTAAAGGTGTTAAGTGCCAAAGAAGATAAGGCATACCCCGATGTGGCAATGATAAGAACATCGGCCTTGGTAAAAGTTGAGGGGTTAAACAAACCTTTGCTTATTGATGTAATGCAGGCTCAATCCGGTAAAAACCACCAGTACGATTTGCCTTTCTGGTATAAAGGCCAATTGGTAAATACATCGTTCAGTGTAAAAGCTAAAACCAATAACTTAACCGCTTTGGGTACTAAAAATGGCTATCAACATATTTGGTTAAATGCTAGCAATAAGTTAGAAGATAAAACCGGAATGGTGGGACTATTGAACAAAAACCGTTTTTACACTACCCATTTCGTTTCCGATAATCCTTTAGAAGTAAAACTGATTTCTATTGGTGCTAACGACCCCGAAATGAATTTGGTAGATGGTAAAGCCTTTATGCTAACTGCCAACGGACAAAACCAAACCTTTGTAAGCATTACCGAAACACATGGCGGCAGCGACCCAATTAACGAAACCGTTACGGCAGCGCAACCCTCAATAAGCGAACTAAAATTGCAAAAAGCCGATGCCCAACAAACCGTAGTAAGTTTTAAGCTAAACGGAAAAACATACACTTATCAGATTAATTATACGGACAAAGAACATTATATAAATTTTAAATAGTGTTGCGGGTTACGAGCTACAGGTTACGAGATAGTATAGCCCAAAACCTGCAACACGTAACTCACAACCCATAACACAAAAAATATGCAAAGCGAATTATTTCAAATAGAAACAGAAACCCAATGGGAAGATTTAGGAAATGGTATACAACGTAAAATTTATGGTTACGACAATCAAATTATGTTGGTAAAGGCAAAGTTTGATGTTGGGGCTGTTGGTCAACTTCATGAACACTATCATGCGCAGGTTACCTATGTAGAAAGCGGTGTTTTCGAGATGACCATAGGCGATGAAAAACGTACCATTAGAAAAGGTGATGGTTATTACGTGCCACCCCATGCCGTACATGGTTGCGTGTGTGTTGAGCCGGGAGTTTTAATTGACGTTTTTGCTCCCCACAGAGAAGATTTTTTAAAATAATAAAGTAATCATGAAGCAATTAATAATCGCCTGTTTTTTACTAACAGTAGTAAGTTTTACACAGGCACAAGAAACAGCCGAAGTTAAAAAAGTAACCTATCCGGCAGGTTTTTCCGAGCAATTGAATGTAGTTTACACCAAAGTTGGCGATTGGGAAGGCAAAATGGATTTATATCTGCCACCAAAAGAAAAAGGGCCATCACCAATTGTAATTAATATACATGGTGGCGGTTTTAACAAAGGCAATAAAGAGTCGCAAACGGGATTTAATACTTTCTTTAAAAATGGCTATGCCGTGGCCAATATCGCCTATCGTTTAGTACAAATTGCCCCAGCGCCTGCGGCGGTTGAAGATACACGCTGTGCCCTTATCTATTTGATTAAAAATGCACAGGCACTTAACATAGACCCTAACAGAATTGTAATTATGGGCGGCTCAGCAGGTGGGCACTTAGCTTTAATGGGCGGTTTGTTGGGCAACAACACTAGGTTTGATGGTAATTGTCCGGGTGTAAAAGACGTAAAAGTAGCTGCCATTATAGATAAATATGGCATTACACATATTGGCAATTGGCCAAGTAAATCGGCTACATGGTGGTTGGGCGATAGAGCCAAAGACCAAGCCTTTATTCAGTCGGTTTCACCTTTGTACCAAGTAAGCAAAAACAGCCCTCCGGTATTTATTGTACATGGCAACGCCGATCCGGTAGTGCCTTATCAGCAATCGGTAGATTTAAAAAATAAGCTCGACGAATTTGGCGTCAAAAACAAGTTCATTACCGTAGAGGGCGGTCAACATGGAAAATTTCCTGCCGAAAAAAATTCGGAAATCAATAAAGAAATAATCGCTTTCTTAAAAGAATTGGGCATCCATTAAAAATAACAAACATGAAAGTAAAAGGATTAAGATGGTGGATTATAGCACTAATTGCCTTGGCAACGGTTATCAATTACGTTGATAGGAGTGCTATAAACATTCTTTGGCCCTACATCTATAAAGAATTTGGCATTGCCGAAGTAGATAATAAAAGTGCCTTGGCATTAATTACTACCTTCTTTATGATTGCTTACGCATTGGGACAAACCTTTACGGGCAAACTGATGGATGCTATTGGTACTCGTTTGGGAATGACTTTATCCATTGTAGCGTGGAGCATATCTATTGCCCTACATGCCTTTGCAAAATCGCTGATGTCGTTTAACATTTTTAGGTTTATGCTGGGTTTTAGTGAAGCCGGGAACTGGCCGGGCGCAACCAAAAACAATGCCGAGTGGTTTCCGGCCAAAGAACGAGGTATTGCACAGGGTATTTTTGGAGCGGGAGCATCTTTAGGTTCGGTAGTTTCTGCACCCATTATTGCTGCGCTGTACCTTATTTTCGGGTGGAAAATGACCTTTGTGCTGATTGCCTGTTTGGGCATGATATGGATTATCCCTTGGCTATACATTAACAAAACCACGCCCGATAAGCATCCTTGGCTTACCGATGAAGAACGCAACCATATTTTGGCCAAATCCGAAACCAAAGAAGTAACAGCCGTAGAAGATGCACCTGTACTTACGTGGAAAGAGCTATTAAAATTTAGGGATACTTGGGGCATTATTATGGGCAGATTTTTTATCGACCCTGTTTGGTGGCTTTTTGTTACTTGGTTACCTACCTTTTTAAAAGAGCAATTCTTGTTTGATATTAAACAAATTGGTGCATTTACTTGGTTGCCCTATCTTTTTGCTGCTATCGGAAGTATGGTAGGTGGTTATCATGCTTCGATACAGATAAAGAAAGGTATTGAGCCACAAAAAGCCCGTAAAAATGCCATTGCGGTAGGTAGTATAATTATGTTGGTGTCGTTGGTAATAATTGTTTATCAGCTAGGCAGCTTAAAAGATACGCCAGTCTTCGCCATGATTTTAATTGGCCTTACCCTTTTTGGTTTTCAATATCTAATTGGCAATATACAAACTCTGCCAAGCGATTATTTTAACGGCAAAAACGTTGGTACGGTAGCAGGAATGGGCGGTACGGCCGCCGTAGCGGGAACTTTATTAACGACTTGGGCAGTGCCTGTAATTACCCAAACCAGTTATGTGTCGTTTTTTGTACTGGCTGCGGTATTGGTACCGATTTCGTGGCTTAGTATTAAATATATATCATCAAAAAAATAAAATATTAAAATAATAACAGTATGCGTTTAAAAAATAAAGTAGCGATAGTTTCTGGAGGAGCCAGAGATATAGGAAGAGCCGTTTCTTTGCAATTGGCAAGGGAAGGAGCAAAAGTGGTTATCAATTATTTCGATAGTAAAGAACAGGCCGATGAGACCCTGAAAATGATACAGGATATTGGCGGGGAAGCCATTATAGTACAAGGAGATATGACCAAATCCGCAGAAGTAGAAACCTTAGTGGGCAAAGCAAGAGAAGCATTTGGTGATGAAATTAACGTATTGGTAAATGTGGTAGGTGGCTTGGTAGCTCGTAAAAGTACTGCCGAAATGGATGAAGATTTTTGGGATTTTGTAATGGACGTAAACCTAAAATCGGTTTTCTTGGCGGTTAAAGCCGTTACTCCGTTTATGCCTTCGGGTTCGTCAATTATTAACTTCTCATCACAAGCGGCACGTGATGGCGGTGGTCCGGGAGCAAGTGCTTATGCCACTTCTAAAGGAGCAGTGATGACCTACACCAGAGCTTTGGCTAAGGAGTTTGGCCCTAAAAATATCCGTGTAAATGCCTTAGCCCCGGGTATGATAGCTACTACTTTCCATGATACTTTCACCAAATCGGAAGTGAGAACCAATGTAGCAAATGCTACTGCTTTAAAACGCGAAGGCGATGCTAAAGAAGTTGCCGATTTGGTAATTTACTTAGCATCAGATGAATCGAGTTTCTTAACCGGAAACAATATTGATATTAATGGTGGCTTGGCTTTTTCATAAAAAGCGAGAGGTAACTTTGACAAAGTCTAAAACTTTGTCAAAGTTGTTTTACCAAACAATAAACAAACCAAATATTACACTAGAACTTTTCTATTTCATTATAAATAAAGTACAGTAAAACACAGTTAATGTGTTGTTTTTTACTCCTGCTCTTAAACTTTATTTAAACCGTATTTCAAGTTTCTTGCCATATCTATTTTAGTTCTTCTAAATAGTTCTAGTAATTTTTTTGATTACAAATTAATAATAATATATTTGGTAAACCAATTTTTGGTAAACCAATTTTTAAAAGCAGCAACCGTATGGTTGAAGCAAACTAACCTTATATAAACTAATTGCTATGACATTGAAAAATTACGTTAACAGCGTTGTTTTTTTACTGTTCTGTTTGCTCCCTTTAGGCTTGAGCGCACAAACGGTAAAAGTAAAGGGCGTTGTTAAGTCCCAAGATGGGCAGGGAATTCCCGGAGTGTCGGTTACCATTAAAGATACTAACAAGGGAGTGGCCACCAATGAAAAAGGTGAGTACGAAATCTCTGTTCAAAAAGGAAAAATACTGGAATTTAAATCGTTAGGCTATAAAACTCATTTACAAGGCGTAGCCAATGCCACTACCATTAATATTACTTTAGAAGAAGATATCAGCACCATGAACGAACTCTTGGTAGTAGGTTATGGTACACAAAAGAAATCTACCGTAAGCTCGGCGGTGAGTAAACTCGAAAATAAAAACCTTGACGAAATTCCTACTTCAAGGCTAGATAATGCCCTAATTGGAAAAATAGCAGGTTTAACAGTGCAGAACAACAGTTCCGAAGTAGGTTCAGACCCTACTTTGCGCATTAGGGGTGCAAGTTCCATTAATGCCAATGCAGAGCCTTTGGTTGTTGTAGATGGCCATCCCATTGCCGATGGACTTTCTTTCATCAACCCTTACGATGTAGAATCCATAGAAGTATTGAAAGATGCCGCATCATCGGCCATTTATGGTTCAAGAGGTGCTAACGGAGTAATTTTGGTAACCACCAAAAAAGGCGTGGCCGATAAGCCCAAATTTTCCGTAAAATCTTATTACGGCATAAAAGAAGCCTACAAAGTATATCCTATATTAACCACTTCGGAGTATACCCAATTGTTGTTTGCCGAAGCTGCTTTAAGAGAAAATGACCCAAGCGTAACCACTAAAAACTTAATTACAGATAACGAAAGGGCAGCTTATATCATCGAAAACCAGATTAGTGGAACGCCCACCGACTGGCAGGATGAAGCTTTGCGCAATGCAGGTATCTATAACTTGCAGCTTAATGTTTCGGGCGGTAAAAAAGATTTGAAATATTACGTTTCGGGCAATTTACAGCAAGACCAAGGCATTATGAAATATAGCGAAAACAATAAAGGTAATGTTCGCATAAAGCTCGATGTTAACCTGTCGCCCAAGTTGAAACTTAACGTAAACCTTAACCCTACTTATACCAAAATTCAAAAACCATCCGAGAATTTCACCAATTATTATCGGTTTCCATCGTTTTTGCCCGTTTACCACTCGGCATTTACGGCTGCTTTTGTTAACCAGAACACCCAATGGGCAGATTTAAGACCGGGCGATTGGGCACAGGCACGCCACTTTACCAATTTAGCGTATGCAGGTACTATGCCCGATGGCAGTTTTTGGCAAAGTGGAGCCGCTGTTTCACCATTTTCGTCAACCAACAATACGCCTTTGTCACATGCAGGCAGAGAAGATAGGTTTAGCGAAAGCTACCGTTTTCAAAGTGGTACAGATTTAACTTACAGCCCAACCAAAAGTCTGTCGTTTAAAACTTCGGTGGGCGCTTACTATCTTTCGAGGGAAGATAAAAACTTGATTAGGAGCGAAGCCCGTAAAGATGGTGATGTAAACAATGCTACCATTACCAACGCCAATACCATTGATATTTTGTGGGAAAACACCGCCAATTACATTAAAAGTGTGGGTAACCATAATTTTACCGGACTGTTGGGCTTTACCGTACAGCAAAACTCGGTAAAAGGTTCGCAGCAGATAGGTTACAATTTTCCATCCGATGATTTTACCACGCTGAACCAAGCGGCCTATTTCGACCAAGCGGTTAATATGCCTGTTAATGTTAAAACAGGGCTGATTTCTTATCTGGGCCGTATCAACTACGATTATCAGGGCAGATATATGGCTACCGCCAGTTTACGTACTGATGAGAGTTCAATTTTTGGTCCGGGCAATCGCAGAGGATGGTTTCCATCTTTTTCTGTGGGATGGAATATGGCCAGCGAGTCGTTTATGAAAAATACCAGAAAATGGTTGGAAACCCTAAAATTGAGGGCTAGTTATGGAGAAACGGGCAACAACAGAATTACACCGTTTTCGTACCTCGATTTGCTATTTAGAACCAATTATGTTTTTGGAGAGGGCACTGGACAGGTAAGTCCGGGTCAATCACCAAACAATGTGGTAACCTATGGCAGTGATATTACTTGGGAAACCACCCGTTCAACCAATATTGGTTTAGATTTGGGGCTTTTCAAAAATAAGGTACAGCTAAGTTTAGAATACTATAATTCCGTTACCGATAAACTGTTGCTTCAACAGGCACAACAAGCCATCACGGGTTCCGATTCTTTTTGGAACAACAATGGCAGTATTAGAAATCGGGGATTTGAAATAGAACTGACTTCCAATAACATCGCCTCAAAAAACTTCAGTTGGACAACTTCTGCCAATATTTCTGCCAATAGGAACAAGCTGATAAAACTAGGTGGCGATGAACCTTACCTGTTCAATTATGGCGAGCGTAGCGAAATTTACGCTTCTATTGTTGGCCAGCCTTATGTACAGTTCTATGGTTATAAAACCGATGGTGTTTGGCTTTCGCAGGCCGATGCCGATGCTGCCGTGGCCGCAGGGCAAACCTCCATTTTACAAGGGTATTTTGTAGCAGGGGGCGTAAAACTAAAAGACATTAACGGCGATAATAAAATTGATATCAACGATAGGGTAATTATAGGTTCGCCATTCCCAGATTTTACTTGGGGATTGACCAACACTATCCGCTATAAAAAATTCGATTTAAGTGTGTTGATGCAAGGTTCGCAGGGTGGACAATTGATTAACGGCGATTTATTCTACAACGAGTCGAAAAGGCAGAACGCCAATTATATCAAAAACAGATGGGTAAGTCCGGCCAATCCCGGCGATGGCAAAACTCCTTACTCTACCAATGGTATTGCCGCCGATTTGCTGTTGACAGACTACGGAGTAGAAAGTGCCACTTACGCTTATTTGCGCAACATTATAGTAGGCTATACCTTGCCGGCCAAAGCACTTAAAAAATACAAGATAAACAGTTTAAGGCTGTATGCTTCGGTAGATAACGTTTTCTTCCTTACCGGAAGCTCGTACCGGGGCATTAACCCAGAGGGGAGGTCAACCTCTGCGTCTTATGCTTCACCTGTAATTATCGGTTATCAAAGGGGAGGTTTCCCGGTTAACCGCACTTATACATTTGGTCTCGATTTTAACTTCTAATGCTATCATATCATGAAACAAATTAAAAAAATAACCGTTCGCTTCATCATCGTGGTATCATTGGTATCGGCCTTTGCCGCCTGTAAAAAGGTGATAGACCAAGAGCCAATTTCAAATGAAGTTGCCAAAAATTACTACAAAAACTATAAAGAGGTTAGTGTAGCCCTAACGGGATGCTACAATGGTATGCAAGAACCTTTGCTCAACGAGTGGATGTTTACCGAGTTGCGTAGCGATAATGCCCGCCAACGTTCAGTAAGCAGTACTACTACGGCCAATATGGAGCTGAACGTGCTGCACCTTTATACCGCAGGGCCATCGCATCAGCAGATTTATAGCTATTGGCTAAGCGTTTACAAAAATATCCGAAACGTAAATTACGTGCTGCGCAGTTTGGGCGTTAGCTACCAGAATAATCAATTGGTATTTGGCCAACCTACGGCCGATGTTACCGATGCCCAGCGTGATGAATTGGTAGGACAGGCCTTATTTATCAGAGCCTATCATTATTTTAACTTGGTGCGTTTATTTGGCGGTGTGTTTTTGGTAACAGAACCTTTGGATGCCGCACAGGCTCGAAAAATCAACCGTTCTTCGCTGAACGATTGTTATAACCTCATCATCAAAGATTTAGAAGCGGCTTCGGCATTGGCTAGCGTAAACCCATATAATCAAATTACCTCAACAGATGTGGGTAGGGCAAATTCATGGGCAGCAAAAGCGCTCTTGGCAAAAGTTTATCTTACGTTGCCTGTACCTCGTGCCGCCGATGCCCTCGACTTGCTGAACGATGTAATTGCCCATAGCGGTTACGGTTTAGAAAATAGTTTTGCCCGTGTATTCTCCATCAACAACGAAATGAACAAGGAAATTTTGTTTGCGGTAAGATATAAGGCCGGATTGGTGGGCTTGGGCAATCCAATGGCCAATATGTTTGCTCCGGCAAGTAGCGGTGATGCGGTTATTAATGGTGATGGCAGCGGTTTTAACTATCCTACTCCGGGTATATACAGTGCTTATACCACCAGTACCACTAGCTTTTCCGATATCCGTAAAGATGTTACTATTGGCAACTATACAGGTAGTACAACACCTTTGTACGTGAACAAATTTTTCTCTAAAGTAGTAGTGGCAGGCGATGCTGAGAACGATTTTACAGTGTTGCGTTATTCAGATGTGCTTTTGATGAAAGCCGAAGCACAAGGTTATGATGGGGCGGCAGGTAGTTCTGTTGGTTTAATTAATCAAGTTAGAGAAAGGGCAGGGGCAGGTAATTATACTACTGGAAGTTTTACCGCCGCATTTTATAAATACCCTGCATCGGGTACAGGTTCAATAGCTAACAATACCGATTTTATGACGGCACTTTTAAAAGAACGCCGCTTAGAATTTGCTTTCGAAAACCAACGTTTGTTCGATTTGATAAGATTTGGTCAGGCAGTAGTTACTATACAGAACAATTATTCGGCCGATTATACTTCGTACTACAATAAGTTTAAGCCGCTAATTCCATTGGCCACTTTGCAGGCCAATGTTACACAAGATAAATTGTTGCTGCCCATTCCACAAAGGGAGATAGACACCAATACAGAAATAAAAATTCCTCAAAATCCGGGATATTAAAAAAATAAGAGATGAAAACAATGTTAAAATCTTTGTTGCTGTTTTGCTTGGGCGTAATGGCAATAGTAGGATGTAAGAAAAACGAATTTTCCGACATAGGCGAGGGCACTGTGGTAGCCAAAGAATATACCTTTAATCGGGCCACCAAAACTTTCGATTTGGGCGACGAGGTAAAGGGCAGTATTTCTGCGGCCGACGGGGTTAAATTTGTGTACTGTTATCTGGTGCGTACCAACGCTACCGATTCGCTCATTCTCGTAACTGATAATAGAAGCGATGTACCATCAAATTACGATTTATCTATACCGCTTAGTGCTTTTCCGGTAAACAACATGAGCAAGGTAAAAGGTGTTAAGGTAATGGTAAAACAGGGCAACAACAGTTCGCTAGAAGGCTTTATTACCATTAAATATTTCGACCCCGATTTACCTCAGTTTAGCAATTTTCCTACTTCCCTAAATGCAGATTTAGGTGGCGGCACTACGGCCATTGCAGGCAATATCCAATCGGAATATGGTATTAAACAGATTGATATTTACGATGATTACCAAACCGAAAACGTGTATGTATTGGCACATAGCATTACAGATGTGAACAACGCCAAACAATATGCATTGAACTATGCCTACACCTATCGTAAGGCCGCACAGCATATTAAAGTAGTAGCTACGGATATCTATAACCAAACTGGCGAACTGATTATTGATATGCCTGTGGATATGTCTATCTTTAAGCCTAATTTCTTAAATTTTCCTGCTTCCATTACACCTGGTGGTGGCGCTGTACCTGTAAACGGTCAAATTACTTCGGTAACCGGATTAAAAAAGGTTGGTATTTATGATGACCGTAACGGAACTTATCAATTATTGGGTACTGTCGATAATTTGAACGGTATTAAAGATTATAATTATAGTGCCAATTACACTTTTGCCATGAGGGCAGAGCATATAAAAATTGTTGCGGTAGATACCGAAGATTTGCAGGCAGAGTTGGTGATTAACCTAGATTATACTTATGGAAGTGTGTTGTATCGTGATGTAATAATGTCTGCTCAAGGTACATCTTCAGGAGGTTCAACCAATAGTATTTTTATTGCAGAAACAGGGGCGGTAATAGGCAATTGTGCCATCACCCAAAACAATGAGACAATGGCATTTTTAATGTACGGTACAGGTACTGGTGCAGCAGCAAGTATGGTTTTTTATAGCCCAACCAATACGGGAAGTGTATATGCAAATTACCGATGTGCAGGAGCGCAACCAGTTCGCGATAATACGGCCAATTTCAAGGCAACCAGATTTAGGGTATTGGTTAAAGGTGCATCATCTGTAATTGATAAAATATATAACGATGTTGATGCTGGTAATCTTGATGTATTGGATGCAGCTTATTTTACCGGGATAGCAGCCCCAAGTGGTCAAACGGCTCCGTCATATCATACTTCATCGCAGGTTTTTAACCTTACCGATGCTTCTATTGTTTATGCACAAATACCAATTGGCGGCGTATTGAAAAATTGCATTATTAAAGTTAAAGAACTTGATGTGAATACAACCACGGTAAGTTTGTCAACTATAAAATTTGATATCTATATTCAGAAATAAGTGTTTTTGGTTTAATATGTAAAATGATTTGTCGTTCCGGTTGGGTATAACACCCGATTGGGACGGCAACATTTTTCGGTTAATACAGCTTTCTAATATTTCAACAATTAATTTAACCACAAAAGAACCACAAAACAGTTGGCAATATGTCAGGCTGTCCCGATAGCTATCGGGATATCGAAACCCAAGCCATTAACTATTGACCATCAACCATGCAACAATAAAGCAATAACGTCACATGAAACTCCACTCCCTTATCATATTCCTTTGTTTAATAGTAGCTTCCACATTAAAAGCCGCAGAAGTGATTGTAAGTACCCCACAGGAGCTTAAAACTGCCGTTGCCAAAGCCAGTCCCGGCGATGTAATATTGCTCAAAAATAAAGTGTGGGCAGACGTTCAAATGGTGATTTCGGGTACAGGAACTAAACAAAAACCCATTTTAATAAAGCCCGAAACAGGCGATAATGTGTTGATTTCAGGTAAGTCGAACCTTAAAATAGGAGGAGAATATCTTATTATTAAAGGCTTTCATTTTAAAAACGGTTACAGCCCAAAAGACCATCTTATTACTTTTAGAGTAAATAATGATAATTTGGCCAATAACTGCCGTATTACCCAATTTGCGGTAGAAGATTTTAGCCAACCTGAACGTTTTAGTGGCGATTCGTGGGTAGTATTGTGGGGCAAAAATAACCGTATTGACCATTGCACTTTTACCAACAAACTAAATGCTGGGCCGGTAATTATTGCCGAACTCAACGATGAGCGTAGCCAACAAAACTATCACAGTATCGATTCCAACTATTTTAACGGTCGCCAACGTTTTGGTTCTAATGGCGGCGAAACTATCCGTATAGGTGTTTCCCGATATTCGTTAACAGCATCGAAAACACAGATTGTACATAACTATTTTGAGCGTTGTAATGGCGAAGTAGAAATCGTTTCCATTAAAGCTGGTGAAAATAAGGTGAGTTTTAATACTTTTTTTGAGTGCGAGGGCAGTTTAGTGTTAAGGCATGGCGCAAACAATATAGTACAGGGCAATTTATTTCTCGGTAACAATAAACCTTATACGGGTGGCATAAGAATTGTCAACCCCGGCCATCAGGTATTTGATAATGTGTTTAAAGATTTGAAAGGAACCGCTTTTCGGTCGCCATTGGCCATCATGAACGGCGTACCCAATTCGCTCATTAATCGCTATTATCAGGTAACCGATGTGAAAATAGAACGAAACACCTTTATCAATTGTCAGCCTTTGGTGTTTGGTACAGGTAAAGATGCCGAACGCACCCTGTCTCCACAACGGGTAACGTTTGCAAAAAATCTGATATATCAGCCCGTAAACACACCTTATTTAGATGAAAACAACGATGGCGGAATTACCGTTCAAGATAATGCTTTAGTAGCCAATACTGCTGTACAAAACGGTTTTGTAAGTAAAAAGCCAACTACTGTTGTTATAAATGGCATTACCATGCCTTACCTCATCGACTATGGTGCGCCTTTAAAGAAAATGAAATTTGTGCAGAAGAAAGACGTGGGCGTATCTTGGTATAAAGAAGATACTAAAACCATTAACCTACAACCTAAAACAGTAAAAATTGGGGCTAAGGAAAGTACAACCATTAATCAAGCGATAGCCGGACTACACGATGGCGATATTGTAGAACTTACCGATACAGGTTTTTATAGCATCGAAGAGGAGATTTTGATAGGCAAATCCATCACCATAAAAGCATCAGAAAACTTAAAACGCAAGCCCATTTTGGTAAGCGGAAGCAACAAAACGCTCCCGGCTTTTATCACTATTGAAAACGGTGCAACCGTAAAAATAAGTAGTATTGCCTTTAAAGGAGCTTATGGCAGTTTTGGAGACGTGCGTTGTGGCATACGCTCTACCGAATTGCCGATGAATAAGCCTTACAAAGCTTTTATTAACGATTGCGAATTCTATGATTTCAACGAAAGTTCATTTGCAGGGTTTAAGGGCAGTAAATCTACTTTGGCCGATAGTTTGGTTATTTCCAACTCGTTGTTTAGAAACATTTCGGGTACAGGTATCAATTTAGGTGAAGAAAAAGACGACAAGGGAATTTATAGTGCCGAATATACCGTAGTTAAAAACTGCGTGTTTACCAACATATTGGGCAGTGCTATTAATGTTTATCGTGGTGGAAATGATGAAAGCACACTAGGGCCGTTTGTAACCATAGAAAACTGCACCATAAATGAGGTAGATAACCGAGAACAAGGTACGGCGGTGCGTTTGTTGGGCGTACAATATGCCCGAGTGCTGAACACCAATTTTGTGAACAGTGGGCAAGGCGGCAGGTCTATCGATTTTAGGGAATTTCGTTGGGACGATATAGTAGTTGATTATTGCAATTTTTACCAATCGGGCAAGGTAGAAAGCTTTTACAACAAACTGTTGGGGCAAAACATTTTCCATATAAAGCCCGAATTTAAAAACATAGCCACGTTTGATTTTGACCTGCAATCGGGTAGTTCATTATTAAACAAAGGGCTAAATGGTAGAAATATAGGTGCTATAAGATAATTTATGCTATCCGTCATTCCCGTGAAAACGGGAACCGAGCTTGCGAGCTCAGCGGAGCTAATCGTAATGTGATAGATATTTAATCAACTTGTTTATCGTTTTAGGATACCCAATTAAATTGGGTAAGACGATGGATGACAGAGGAAATAAACTTGATATAAAAATAAAATGAAAAAATATAACAGCTTATTGTTGGGCATTATGCTGATGAATGGCATTGTTTTACAGTCGTGTGCAGCCAACCATGTGGGGCAAGCCATAGAACAAAAACAGAAAGAAACCCAGCAACAGCCTACTGGCGTTTATACCATTAGCTCGGCAGCAGAGCTTGATGCTTTGAAATTACAGCCTGGCGATAAAGTAGTGATGAAAACAGGCGAATGGAAAAGTCAAGTGTTGAACTTTAAAGGTAAAGGCACAGCCGATAAACCTATCACTTTGGTAGCAGAAAGTAAGGGAAATGTGGTTTTATCGGGCAACTCCAATTTAAAGATAGACGGCGAGTGGCTGGTGGTTGATGGACTATCATTCAAAAATGGGTTTTCTTTAAAGGATGATGTCGTAGTAATTGCAAAAAACTCATCAAACTGCCGTTTAACCAATACCAGTATCGAAAATTACAACCCTGTCGATAAAACGGTAGACTATAAATGGGTATCGTTATACGGCACTAACAATAGGGTTGACCATTGCTCTCTCACAGGAAAAACCCATCAAGGTACTACTTTGGTGGTATGGTTAGACGATAAGCCAAACTATCATCAAATAGACTACAACTATTTTGGTCCACGACCAGATTTGGGCGTAAACGGTGGCGAAACCATTCGTATAGGTACGAGTACTTACTCGATGAATGATTCTTACACTACGGTAGAAAATAACATTTTCGATAAATGTGATGGCGAAATGGAAATTATATCAATAAAATCGGGGTATAATAAAATTGTGGGCAACCTGTTTTACGAATGCGTAGGCACTGTAACATTTAGGCATGGCAACAATTCGGAAGTAAGCGATAACTATTTTATCGGCAACAACGTATCAAATACTGGCGGTATAAGGCTTATTGGCGAAAACCATAAGGTATATGGTAACTACCTATACAAAATAGCGGGACGTACGTTACGTGCTTCAATATCAGTAATGAATGCTTACGAAAATCCCGAATTGAATGAATATTGGCAGGTAAAAAATGCTGATATTCAGGATAATATTATTGTTAGTGGTCGTGAGGCTTTTGTATTGGGTGCAGGTAAAGATGACAAGAGAACCGTAGTTCCAGATGGAGTAACCATTACAAATAACTACATAATTAATCCCGTTACATTGCTGGTAATGCAAGACCAGCCTAAAAACTTAACAATGAACAACAATCAATTAGAAGGCGCAACCATTGTAGATGGTTTTATAAAAATGAGTAACGATTTGCAACTATCTGAGGGTGTTTGGCAAAAGAAAACTACTATTAAATCGCCCTTTTGGCTAAATACAGCTATTGGCCCAGATTGGAAAAAAGACAACAGAAGTTTTATTTTTAAATAACATCTTAATTTATCTCTTCAAACCTTGCATAACCATTAATTACTTTCGTATATTTACGATTATTTCGTAATTGATTGATGGAAAAATTAACACAGCAAGAAGAAGAAGCAATGTTGGCCGTATGGCAGGTTGGCCCGGGATTTATTAAAGAATTTATGGATGCCATGCCTGAACCTAAAGCACCATATACCACTTTAGCATCAACCATAAAAAATTTAGAGCGTAAAGGCTTTTTAAAAGGAGAGCGTTATGCCAACGCCATCCGTTACAGCGCAAAAGTTAAAGAAGCAGATTACAAAAAGCGTTTTATGAACGGTTTTGTGAATAATTATTTCCAAAATTCATATAAAGAGTTGGTGGCTTTTTTTGCTAAGGATAAAAAAATCAGCGCCGCCGAACTAAAAGAAATAATTGATTTGATTGAAAAACCCGAAGATAAATAAGTCATGTTACAATTCTTTGCCATCCTTTTGAAGATTAATTTGGTGCTGTTGTTATTTGCGGGCACTTATTATCTCGTTTTGCGTAGGTTAACCTTTTACAAGACCAACCGCATTTTTTTGGTGTTTGGCATATTGTTTTCTTCCGTTTATCCTTTTGTGGATATGGCCAAGATTTGGGAGCAGTATTTTGCTCCAAAAACCAATGCTATGCAATGGGTGCCATCGGTAAAACAGCAGCTTATAGAGGTAATGGATAGCAGGGTGGTACTGTTGTGCAACATCGGCCTGTGGTTGTTTGTTATAGGGTTGATATTAATGGCCGTACGCCTGTTTATACAGTTAAAAGGTTTGTACAGCGTTCATAAAGGTTCAACTCCCGGTTATCTAGGGAATTATAAAGTGCGTTTTTTGGCAGAAAAGCTAACGCCATTTGCATTTTGGCAAAATGTGTACATCAACCCAGGGCTTCACCGACCCGAAGAACTTGATACGATTTTGCAGCATGAGTATATCCATGTTAAAGAGTGGCATACGCTGGATATTCTGCTGGCCGAAATCAGTTTGGTTTTTTATTGGTTTAATCCCGGTGTTTGGTTGATTAAAAATGCGGTAAAGGAAAATTTGGAATTTATTACCGACGAGAAGATATTGACAAAGGGAACCGATAGAAAAACCTATCAATACAGTTTGTTGGGCGTTAGCCAGCAGGAGCTGCAAAACCCCGCATTGGTAAACCATTTTAACCTAAACGATTTAAAAAAACGAATTTCTATGATGAACAAAAAACGTTCGTCGAAGCTTAAGTTTGCCCTGTATTTTGTGCTTTTGCCCGTATTGGTGGTTTTGGCTAGTGCTTTCGCTATTGATAAGAAAGCGGTTCAAAATCAGGTGAAAGTTCTAAAAAGCCTACCTGTAATTTCAAAAGAACTGGTGGGTAATCTTATAGAAAAGCCTGCTGAGAATATCTTTAGAGAAAAAGCTATAGAAATTAATAAACAAAAATTGGGTGCCATCAAAAAAGTAAAGCCAGATACTGCCAGTTTCAATATGGTTCAGCCAAATGAAGTTAATCAGAAGAAAATAATAACTATAAAGGTTAATGGGCAGTTTTTTGAAGGAAAACCGATAAGTAATACCGATACTTTGATTGCTACGGTAGCCAATAGGCTAAACGACATTGTAGAAAAGTTAAAGCCATCACTCGTTAAACAAGGCTACCAAATAAATGATGATATAAAGGGGAAAGTTGATTCTGTAGTGTTGGTAAGGACTGTGATAGGCAGACCCTCTTCGTATCCTTTCATTTCAGAAGATTCTACAAAAGCATCGATTTCACCAGCTAAGAAAGTTCTCATTGTAAAAGGTGTTAAACTAAAAGAAGACATTAAACCCGAAGATATTAAAGAGATAACGGTTGTTGGCTATGGTACAGCCAAAAAATCTTTAAACATAACTACTTCTAAAAATTAAATAGTGCTCTTGCCATTGCCATTCGACCGATAATTTGGTACGAGCCACGTGTGTAGCTGTTGGCCGATAGAAAAACAGCATCGTAGGTTTTAATATTACCAATGTTGGTAAGGCCAAATTGCAGGTCGGTTTTTAGTTTGCCAAGTCGGTAACGAACATTGGCATCTGTAAACAGATATTTAAGGTTGGGCTGCTCTTCTTGCAAGGTAAGCAAATGCTCTGCCGATAAGTTGAGGTAAACATCTTTTAACAAGGTTAAAGAAAGCGTACTTTTTTGCTGCAACTGCCTAAAAATAGTGCTAGCTACGTCTTGGTTGGTAGCCTTGTTGTGGTTTTCGGTAAAAGTACCATTGTAGCTCCAACTAATTTGTTTTGTTAGTTTGGCCTCTATGCCTGCATTGTAACCAAAAGTTTGACTATTGTATGGGATAAGGATGCCGTTTTGTAGCGTCTGGATATTGCTGTTGCTATAGCTAAAGCCAGCATTTACCGTACTGGTTAGTGCAAAAAGATATTTGGAGCCACTGGTAGATGCCGTAAAGCCTTTGGTAGAGTTTGGCAATGGGAGTACAATACGCTGTTGCGTACTGTTACTAAGTATATAAGACGAAATGGTATTCATTTCTCTAACCACATAGCCCAATTGTATGTTAAAGAATACCATACTAATCGCTTTTCTGAAGTTAAATGCCGCGTTAACGCTTTGCGCTTTGCTTTCGGCTATGGGGGCGTTGTTGGCAAACAGACTGCGGTAATTTTTTAAAATGGTGCCTTGATAAATATCGGCGATATCACCAAGTTCGTTCCTGAAGCTATAGCTTGCCGATACATAATTTTCTGTACTGGTTTGATATTTTAGGTTTAACAATGGATTTACAAAAAATCTATCTAAAGAAGTCTCAGCGCCGAAATTTTTAGCCTCATAAATAATAGCGTTGTAGCTTATGGGCATTACAAGCGTAGCTTTAAACTTATCACTGCTGTACTCATAAGTGCCATCTACAAAAGCTCTGTGCTTTTGCCATATCAAATTGTTGGTATAATCATTTCCAGCAGGTGTGCTTTCTCCAGAGGTTTGCTGTAATAGCAAGGCCGAGCTTAGGTTTTGGTGCTGATAGCTATGGCCAACACGGTAGCTATGCTGAAATTTGCCATGTACAAAAGTAGTAGAAACGTAATTGTTGGTAAACCACGCCGGAATATCTACCGTTTGGTTGCTCAAAGCAAACGGCAGATTGTTGTTAATTATATCGGCATTTAATCCCGGGGCGATGACAAGCTTTTCTGGCTGGCTGCTTCGTTCCAAGAAACTGTACAGATTAATCATATTGCCCGATTTTAATTTCTTCCGCAGGTTAAACTCGTTAGAGAAATTAAGGTTTTCTTGCTTTAACAATTGCGTGGCCTGCTCTCCATTTAAAACAAATAAAGAATTAATCTTGGTAGGGTTGTATGCACCCAATAATACATTGTTTAGGTAATAATCTTCGCTATTGATGTTGTAGTTGGCCTGCGCTCTTAGTTTCTGTGGGTTTAGCCTGTTATTCTGTAATTCTGTATAGCTAATGGTCTGGTTGGGCAGGTACGTTTCCGATAGCTTGTCGTAGTATTGTTTCTGGGTATCGTACAGATAAGAAAAATTAAAGCGAAACTGCTTATCCTCATTAAATTTGTACAGGTTGTTTAAGTTGGCCAAACCTGCATTGTTCAATAAGGTGCGTCTTTGGGGTAGGGTAGGTACACCTGCCGCTCCAGAAGATAAAAGAGCATCGGGTTTGGTGTTGCCCACACGGTTAGTGTAGGCAGAACTGTTAAAAGAGATGAGGTCTCTGGCGGGGTCGTCACCAATATTGTTGCCCCTAATGTTGTTCACAAACTTTATGTTTTTCTTAAATAGCATAGCTGTAACATTAGCATCGTATTTAGAAGGTGTACCGACACCTGCGTTTACCGTACCCATGGGCTTAAGCTTAGCCTCTTCTTTCATCACCAAGTTAAGGGCAACATCGGTACTGGTGTTGTTTTTTTGCAGCATTTTAACGGGCTGGTCATTTTCTATCACCTGTACCTTATCAACCGCTCCCTGCGGAATTGTTTTTGTCAATACGTTGTACTTGTCGTCCAAAAGGTTGTCCTTGTCAAGATAGAGGTTAGATATGGCCTTTCCGTTATGGCTAACTTTGCCCTCTTCTGATACGGTAATGCCTGGCATTCTTTTCAGTACATCGCCAATTGTTCTGTCCTGCTTGTCGGCAAAATCAGAGGTTTTGTAATCTAAGGTATCGCCATTGGCGGTTAACCGTGGGCGATTTTTTACACTTACAGATTTTAGGTTTATTTCCGTGCTTTTGAGTACTATTTCCAAAGTTTTTGAAAAATCGCTAAGTTCTTGCCTATGTTTGCGATAACCTAACAAACTTACTTCTACAACATAAATGGCTTTGTCTGTGCCGTTGAGTACAAACTCTCCCTTTGCATTGCTACGGGTGTAGCTTACCATGTTGCCATCACTATCTTTTAGGGTAATAGTTGCGGCCTCCAATGGTTTTTTTTGTTCGTCTGTTATTTTTCCGTTTATCTTTTTTTGGGCAAAGGCTACACCGGCAATGCATAACAACATTGCAAAAACAATTAACTTTTTCACGGTTATGGGGTTATTTGTCGCTAAGTTCTATAGGGTTGTTCTCTACCAAAGGTTTAACAGCGGTTGTACCGCCCGGCATAGGTCTGCCAACTACATTTATAATTTTAGTTCCAGACCCCGCCATCTGTGTTTGCATAAAGCCTTGTGGATCTTTTTTATAGGCTTCTTGTAACCTGTCGTATTCCTTTTTTGTGGTTTTTATGCCATCGGCGGGTAGCTTAATTTCTTCTAATGTAGTAACATCATCGTCTAATCCTATACTTTTTACCACAACGTTCCCGCCCTGTAAAGGTATAGTTGACTTATCATCGGCTTTTTTGGCGACAAATTTTTCAAAGCCTTCAAACTCAAACTTTACTTCTTTCTTTTCGTCGTAAGCTTCAACTATTAGTCCCGGTAGGCCGTTTAGTTTCCAAGGACCACTTTGAAAAGGCAGTTCTGGCGCAAACCAGGCAATCCAATTGCGGCCCTTAAAGCGTGCTGTGGCCTTTTGACAGGCTACGCCGGCAATGCTCAGCGTGTCTTTGGTAATTTTCCAATCTATCTTATCAATAGGTGTTTCAATGAGGTAATTATTAATTAGGCGTTGTTTTAAGAAGTAATGATTTTTGCCGGGGAAATAATAATATTCGTCTCTGCTGGCTTGTTTTGTGCTTGTTGACTTAATGCTGATATTAGTGCTCCCAGCCTGGTTTTTAACCTGTTCTTGTATAGATTTTTTTATCTCCTGATCTCTAAGCATCTTGGTGTAGCTGGTATAAATTGAAGAATTTGTGCCGAGCAATAAAAGCATGTCTTCTTCATATAGCCTATCACGTTGGGTGGTGTCCTTAAGGTGCGTAAAGCGATATTTAACCTGTGCAACCACCTTATCGGTAGTTTGTGCTTTTGTTGCTATTGCAAAGCTTATGGCTATGCACGAGATGAGTATTTTTTTCATGATTAGTTATTTTATTTTCGTAAAACTACGAAATATTCGTAATAATAGAATTTATTTAACACTTTTTAACTCGGCATTACAATATTCTAATATTAAGTCTGGCAAGCAATTAGATAACAATAACCCGCAATTCCTTTATAATTTGTATTTTTGCGCCAATGGGAACTGCATTAGATTTGGGCATTAAGGGCTATAATAATTATGGAACATATCTGCGTGAGCATTATAAAGGCCAGCGGGTATTTAAGGTAATTGTTGATGGCGGCTTTACTTGCCCAAATAGAGATGGCAGTAAGGGTTATGGCGGTTGTACCTATTGTAATGTAGATTCTTTTACGCCAGAGCTTTCTCGAAAATTGCCAACCATACGAGAGCAGTTAGAGCAGGGGATGGAAAGAGGCAAGAGTTTTTACAGGGCAGATAAATTTATCGTCTATTTTCAGCCTAATACCAATACCTATGCACCAACACATTATTTAAAGATGATGTACGATGAGGCCTTATCTATTAATCCTGAAGATGTGGTAGGGTTTGCCGTAGGTACTCGCCCCGATTGTATTGATGCCGAAAAAGTGACTTTGTTAGAAAGCTATGCCGATAGGTATGAGGTAGATTTGGAAATGGGCATGGAATCCATTTATGATGAAACCCTAAATCAAATTAACAGAGGTTGTAGTCATGGAGAATTTGTAGCGGCGGTAAAATTATTGGAAAATACCAAACTTAACCTTTGTGTGCATACTATTTTTGGCTTTCCATGGGAAACTAGGGAGATGATGCATGGCTACATTCACGAGATTAACCGTTTTCCACAGATTAAATTTGTAAAATTTCACCATTTACATATTGTTGAAGGCTCTATTATGGGTGCTAAGTACAAAAAAAATCCTTTTAAGCTGTTTAGTTTAGAAGAATATACCGATTTATTGTGCGAATTAATTCCTCTATTACGTCCTGATATTGTAATTCAACGTCTTTTTGGTATTTCTGATTGGGATTTACTTATTGCACCAAACTGGGGGCTAAACAAATCTGCAATACAAACCTATATCGATAAAGAGATAGAACGCAGAGGTGTAATTCAGGGCACTGCCTATCAATCCTAATAATTATATATCTCTTTAATTTTTTTGATTACCTGTTTTTATGGGGTGATTTCTGTTGTATTTTAAATTTAAATGTGTTTTTAATGTATATGGTTTTTTTAAACATAAAAAATCTTGAGTTTAATGAATTTTATCTTGTCAATTTTATTTATTTTAATATTTTTTGTGTTTTTATGAATTATTTATTGATTTTTTCCATTAAAACTTGATAAATAATTAAAAATTTTGAAAAAATTTTGATGAAATTAAAATATTATTACTAATTTAGATTTAAAATCAAACACTAAAATTTAAATTATGAGTAAAATTCTATTCAAACAGTGGGCACCGTTCGCAATTTTAATCATTGCCGCAATTGCCGCATTATTTATCCCTCTATTACCAAACTTTGATGACGGCAAGTACAACGGAGCCGATGTCGCTTTTGTTTTGGTAGCCGCAGCCTTGGTGTTTTTAATGACACCTGGTTTGGCCTTTTTTTACGGTGGTATGGTTCATCGTAAAAATGTATTATCAACCATGATTAAAAGTGTGGTGGCAGCAGGTGTAATTTCGGTACTTTGGGTGGTAGTAGGCTTTAGTTTAGCCTTTGGAGATACCATCGGAGGCCTTATTGGCAATCCGAAAACCTATTTCTTTTTCCAAGGTGTAAACTCCAAGCCCGATTCGGGTGGTATCCCTTTCTCGTTGTTTGCTATTTTCCAGTGTATGTTTGCTATTATTACACCGGGCTTAGTAGTAGGAGCGGTAGCTGAACGTATCAGGTTTACCTCCTATATCTTATTCATTGTATTGTTTGCCATTTTTGTTTATTCGCCATTGGCACATTGGACTTGGCATTCGGATGGTATTCTGTTTAAAATGGGTGTGCTAGATTTTGCAGGCGGTACTGTGGTGCATATTTCTGCAGGTATGGCAGCTTTGGCAGGTGCTTTAGTGCTAAAACGTAGAAGAGCACACTTAGAACATAAAGAAGTACCTCCGGCAAATATTCCTTATGTATTAATAGGTACAGGTTTACTTTGGTTCGGTTGGTTTGGCTTTAATGCAGGTTCGGCTTTGGGAGCTAATGCTTTAGCGGTTTCGGCTTTTATTACTACTAATGTAGCTGCAGGCGCTGCCGGGTTATCATGGATGTTTTTCGATGCCGCCAGAGGTAAAAAACCATCGGTAATAGGTTTTTGTATAGGTGCGGTAGTTGGCTTAGTAGCTATTACTCCGGCCGCAGGTTTTGTGAGCATTCCTTCTAGTGTATTTATTGGTGTATTTGCCGCTATCGTATCTAACTTGGTAGTGTCGTGGAAACAAAAAACCAGTTTAGATGACACTTTAGATGTATTCCCTTGCCATGGCGTAGGAGGTATGGTAGGCATGCTTTTAACAGGTGTATTTGCTACTAAAACTGTAAATGGTGGTGGTGCAGATGGCTTACTATACGGAAATGTAGAGTTCTTTTTAACACAATTAAAAGGCATGGTTTTGGTAGTTATTTTCAGCTTTGTAGTTTCTTTTATAATCTTTAAGGTAATCAATTTAATTCTTCCAATCCGTGTAACTGCCGATGAAGAAGAAGAAGGCTTGGATGCTACACAGCATAATGAAAAATATGTACAGGGTACATTGATTGTTTCCGGACAGGAAATTCCGAACAATTAACCCTATTTCTCCGCTTAGGCTAAGTTAAAAATCATGATGTTAAATTGTTTGTGATGTGTATTTATGTCTCCCTGGCCTTTTTGGGGTCGGGGAGATTATAAAAGCTAAGAATGTTAGGATAAATATTCTTAAAAACAAGACAATTTTTTGAATACAGCCCATAATTTGGAGGCTGGGTGGGATCGCTTTGATTAAATTTTGCGCTATGCTATATGAAAATCTTCTGCCTATAGAAGATATAAATCAATTATTTAACTTTTAATTCTCTGAAAAAATGAAAAATAATATAGCTGCACTATCTCTTTTATTGTTAAGCACTGCAACAGTTGCTGTTGCTCAAGAAACAGAAAAAACCTCTCCACTTGAAATCTCAGGTTCGGTAGATACTTATTACAAATACGATTTTAATAAATCGGCAAATATAAAAACCTATTTTGGGAGCGATCAAAACTCTGTTTCTTTGGGTATGATTGATTTGGCACTGAAAAAAACTACTGGTAAAGCCTCTTTTGTAGGTGAGCTTTCTTTCGGACCCCGTGGACAAGAACAATCGTTGCTTACCGCCGCCGATGGTAATTCTTTCCATATTCAGAATTTGTATGTTGATTATGCCTTTAGCGATAAATTTAACATGACTGCCGGTTTTATGGGAACTTTTATTGGATATGAAGTAATTTCGCCAGCAGCTAATTTTAACTATTCAACTTCTTATTTGTTTGGTGCCGGGCCATTCCAAAATGCAGGTATCAAAGGTACTTATAGTTTCTCTGATAAAGTAAGTTTGATGTTGGGTTTGTTTAACGAATGGAATGTATACACGGCTTCTCGTGGAGTATCAAGTGTGGGCGGTCAATTGATGGTTGCACCGGTAGAGGGCTTTAGTGCTTATCTTAATGGTTTGTACGGGTTAGATGCTTATGGGAAATACGGTACCATAATTGATTTAACTACTTCTTATCAGATTGATGAAAAAGTGAAAATAGGTCTAAATGCAGCTACTTATGGAGCAGGTAAAAATAACGATGGTTATTCGGGTGTGGCTTTATATCCGCAATATGCTTTTACCCCGGCCGTTGCATTAGGCTTAAGAGCTGAATATTTTAGTTATAACTATGCTGGGAGTACGCCTAGCTCAAGTGTTACTTCGTTCACCTTATCGGGTAATATAAAGTCTGGTGGTTTAACTTTTATTCCTGAGGTTCGCTTTGATAATGATAAAGACTTTACACAGGGATTTTTGAAGAGCGATGGTGTTACCTTAAATAAATCGGCAGCACAGTTCTCATTGGCAGCAGTTTACAGTTTTTAGCAATTTACGATAAGCTAATCACAACCAAAAGCGTCCCGATTTTCGGGACGCTTCATTTTTTAACACATAATTTATGAAGCAACTTTCTTTTTTAGCCGTATTAATAGTTCTTTTTAAATTTTCTTTTGCACAAGAGTTAACGGTGTTGCCAAAAGACGAAACAGGTAAGTACACTTATTATGAAGTTGTGAATACAATTGCTAGGGAAGATAGTCTTAAAACAAGTTTGTTGAACTTTTTTACCAAAAACAAGAAAGAAATAAGGTTAAAATCTGCGAAAGATGCAAAAGTAATTTTGGCCAGTGGTAAATTAATTGTCCAAAAAAGCAAGGCAATGCTGTCGCATCCTTCCGCAGAAATTACTTATGTGTTTAACTTTGAAGTGGCCGAAGGCAAATATCGTTTTTGGCTAAGTAATTTTGAATTTATTCCTTACCAAAAAGACAGATACGGTAATTTTATACCTAGTACTACCGTAGGTATTCCTTTAGAAAACGAACCAAAAAAATCAAATACCGAGCAATGGGAAGATTACAGATTGCAGACAACTAAATACGCTATCAATTTCGCCAAGCGTTTAAAAGACTATTTAGAGGATAAAAAAGCTATCCCACCTCCAACTCCTGAAAAGAAGGTGATTTCTAAAAATTGGTGATTCAGTTTACAGTCCTCAGTTTATAAATTGCTCATTGGAAACCGAAAACTGCCTATACCAAAGGCATCCCTTTGGGACAGGCAACTGCTAATGCACCATCTTATCGGCACAAGTTGAGCTTGCAAAGGCTTCTGGCTTGGCCTTAAAAATAAAGCCCATGCTTAAAATGTAGCCCATAGCTTCGTTCAGCGCTTTGTTCGATTTAAATGAAGGATTGGTGTTAATGTCGGCATGTACTTCCAAATCTACATCGTAAATATCTAGCAAATCGCAAATGGAATAAGCTGTTTCAATAGATTTTTGTACCTCTAAAAGCATTCTTTCCTTGATGGTCATTTGTTGCGAGGTTTTCTCTTGGGCAATGTACATAAAACCTCCATGATGTTCCCTTAGCAGTACAATAACGGTAGCAAAGTCGGTGTAGCTGCCTTTTACTTGAGAGTCGGTACCGATGCACACTTTTAGTTTGAAACCATTTTCAGTTTCGCGGAGAATTGCTTTTTCTACTTCTTCTAAGATTGACGAATGAATAACTTCGCCACTAAATTTCTTCCAGGTCATAAGTTATTAAATATGTAAAGCAAACCTTAAATCAGGTTTCCTAAAATTAATAGCTTATTGTTAAAGTTTCTTTAAAGTAGTGTTGTTTATTTGCTAACATTTTGTTGTTTATCAACAGGTTGTGTTGATTTTCGATTTCAGATTTACGATTTGTGTAAACTGCCTACTTAGAACTGAAAACTGTTAACTTTACAGCATGGATTTGCAAAAACTGCTCTCGAACCTTAAAATAGAAAAATTAAACCCGCTTCAGGAACAGGTAGTGGCTAAAGCCAAATCTGGAAGCGATATAATGGTGTTAGCACCAACAGGTTCGGGTAAAACGTTGGCATTTCTAATTCCAGTACTCAAAAATTTAAACAAAACGCAAAAGGGAGTACAATGTTTAATCCTAGTGCCATCGAGGGAATTGGGTTTGCAAATTGAGCAGGTTTTTAAGCAAATGTCATCTGGTTACAAAGTAACTTGCTGTTATGGTGGACATTCTGTAAAAGTAGAACGAAATAATTTAACAGAAGCTCCGGCAGTTTTAATAGGTACTCCCGGACGTATCGCATTCCATTTGCGAGAGGGTAATTTTGACGAAAGTACCATTACTACTTTAATACTCGATGAGTTCGATAAATCCTTAGAATTTGGTTTTACCGAAGATATGTCTTTCATTATCGGTAGTTTATCTGCACTGAAACAACGTATTTTAACATCCGCTACGGCAATGCCCGAAATCCCGCATTTTACAGGAATAAAAGATTATGTCGAAATCAATTTCCTTGATAAACAGGAAATAGCTCCAGATTTAAAACTAAAACGCATCAATACCCTAGCGGAAGATAAATTGGATACGCTTTTTAAACTTATCTGTAAAATTGGCGACCACTCGATGCTGATTTTCTGCAACCATCGGGAAACAGTAGACCGAATTAGTGATTTGCTGATTGACAAGGACTTGGTGCATGATATTTTTCATGGAGGGATGGAACAGGAGGAGCGGGAGCGAGCCTTGCTGAAGTTTAGAAATGGTAGCATAAAGATATTGATTACAACCGATTTGGCGGCTAGAGGATTGGATATACCGGAAGTAGAATTTATCATCCATTATCAATTGCCTTATACCAAAGATGCTTTTGTACATCGGAATGGCCGTACTGCAAGAATGAACGCAAAAGGAACTGTCTATCTCATATTTGCGGAAAATGAAGAATTTCCATATATAGATGATGATATCGCAGTAGAAACTTTAACAGAAAACTATCCTATTCCGCCGGATAGTCAATGGCAAACCATTTATTTGGCAGCAGGTAAAAAAGATAAAATCAATAAAATAGATATTGTTGGTTTCTTGTTAAAAGTAGGTGGTTTAGCAAAGGACGATGTTGGCTTGATAGAAGTTAGGGATTTAGCAGCTTATGCGGCAATAAAGCGTAAATTAGTACCGCAATTAATTAAAAAATTATCTGGGCAAAAAATAAAAGGACGAAAAATTAAAGTTGAAATAGCAATGTAAGGTTTAAGGTAGAAGGTAAAAGGTTTACAGGCCAAAGACTAAGGATGAAAGTTGAGAATTTATTGCATTGTTGAAGCGTTGTAAAGTTGTAGCGATGCGGCTGTATTTTAACCATTAACCAATCAACTAATTCAGCCAATGAACTAATAAACTAAAAAATGAGCAATAACGATATAATGAAAAAACTAAGGGTAGCATTATCCTTAACTACCGATGATATTGTGCAAATATGTAAGTTGGTAAATTTTACGGTAACCAAAAGCGAATTGGGCGATATCTTCCGTAAAGAAGACCATCCGAACTTTAAGAAATGTGGCGACCAGATTTTAAGAAACTTCCTTAACGGATTGGTAATTTACAAACGTGGCCCTAAAGATGAAGTTAAGTAGTTGTTAGTTAATATTTTGCCTAGCTGTTTTCTCAATGATTAAATTTTCGATTTTTTCTAGCAATACATCCATTTTAAATGGTTTAGATATAAAATCGTTAGGCGGAGTTTCTAACATATTTATTTCTTCTGCCTTATAAAGACCGGAAATCATTAAAACAGGGATATGCTTTGTTTTAGGATTGGTTTTTATTTCGTTACATATTGTACGGCCATCAATTTTGCCCAATACAATGTCTAAAATAATTAAATCTGGATTAAAACTGTTGATTTTTTCATGTATTCCGTTTGCATCAGTGAGAGGTTCTACTTCATAACCTCCAATCTCTAGAACAAGTTCAATCGTATCTAATACCTCTTCGTCGTCATCTACTACAATAATTCTTTTCATAAACACAAATATAATATTGTTGAACAATTTACATAACAATGAATTTACATTAGGGTTTATAGAAAATGAATATTTAACAAAATAAGATTTCAATCATTTTTCAATTTATTTTTTGTGTTGATATGGTGAAATATATGGAACTCATTTGTTAAATAAATCTTAGCGCAGCCATTTAAACGTAGCAAAGGCTGTATTTTTCAAAAAATGATATTACTGATTCTCTAAAAAGCGAAAAAACTTTCAATTATTTTTGAAAGTTTAAAAACTATTTTTATATTTGACCATGCAATTCGAGGAAGCGAAAAATAAATTTGTACAAACATGGGGAGCTTTAGGCTCACAATGGGGCATCAATAAAACGATGGCGCAAATACACGCTTTGTTAATGGTATCAAAAGAACCTGTTTCTATGGAAGACATTATGCAGGAACTGCAAATTTCCAGAGGAAATGCCAGTATGAATTTACGTGGTTTAATGGATTGGGGCATTGTTTACAAAGCCAACAAACCTGGGGAGCGCAGAGAGTTTTTTATTGCCGAAAAAGATTTGGACGAACTGGCTACCAAGATTGCAAAGGAGAGGAGCAAGCGTGAAATTAAACCAGCTTTAAAGGTGCTAAAAGAAGTGAGCGTGGTAGATGGTGATAGTTCGGCAGAAGCACAACACTTTGTAGAGCAGACTAAAAAACTGCACGATTTTGTAGCAAAAGCTGATGAAATGATTGATAAGGTAACGGAATATAAAGACAATTGGTTGGGTAAATTGATGATGAGGATATTGAAGTAATATATTTTTTGAATCTAAATTTCAATATTTTCTGAAATTTTAAAAATTAATAGAAATAGTTATGCTGAACTTGAATTTAATAGGTTACGGAATCTTTATCAGTTTAATGGTTTTCATTATTGTAGTAGTTGGTAAAATCTGTTATAGAAACGGTAATGTGTTTGTAGCGGAACTGATACCGGGACATTTAGAACTTTGCCGGCAAATTAATAAGGTACTGCTAATTGGTTATTATTTGGTAAATATTGGTTATTGTGCCGTCAACCTTTCCTTTTGGCAAACCATTAACGCTATGCCCATGCTGGTAGAAGTAATCGCTATAAAAATGGCTGGTATTATCATTATCCTGTCGGGATTACATTATCTAAACATCTACGTTTTGGTTACGCAAATTCACAAATTAATTAAACATTCATAAATTTTAACATCATGGACACTACAAAAATTCTCATCGGTTATGCAGTTTATTTGCCAATTGCTTTATTGCTTACCTTGTATGTTTCTAGAACACTTTTTAGGAACAGTAAAATCTATATGTTAGATATTTTTAAGGGCAGGGAAGAGATCGCTTTCGCTACCAATAAACTTTTCGAAACAGGTTTTTACCTTTTAAATCTGGGCTTTGCATTGATGATTTTGAAGATTAATCTGTACCATAATAACTATCAGGAACTGGTAGAAGCCTTGAGCTATAAAATTGGCAGTTTCTCTATTTACTTGGGCTTAATGTTGTTCATTAACCTTTACTTCTTCTTTAGAGGAAAAAGAAAAGCTAAAGAAGGTTTGAAACCTACAATGCCCCAACCTCCAAGGTTTACGGCTTAGGCAAAACAACAAAACCCCTCTTGGCAAAAGCCAAGAGGGGTTTTGTTGTTTTATCCCTTACTTATCCTTCGCGTTGAGGAATACAAATTTATGGTCGAACATATCCAATTTGATTTTACTATCCTTATCAACTTTTCCAGCTAATATCTCTTTAGAAAGTTCATTTAAGATACGTTTTTGTATAACACGTTTTAGCGGACGAGCACCAAATTGAGGGTCGTAACCTAGTTCTGCCAACCAATCTAGGGCTTCTTGACTTGCCTCTAAACTGATGCCCATTTCGGCTAAGGTATGTTGCACCTGTTTGAATTGTAATGCCACAATATCCCTAATTTCGCTTCTGTTCAACGGAGTGAACATAATCAGTTCGTCAATTCTGTTTAAAAACTCCGGACGAATGGTCTGCTTCAACAGTTCGAACAACTCGTTTTTGGTTTTTGCAATGACCTCGTCTCGGTTTTCATCATTCAAATTTTTAAAATTATCCTGTATCAAGTGCGAACCGATATTCGAAGTCATAATGATGATGGTGTTTTTAAAATTCACCACACGACCTTTGTTATCAGTCAATCGCCCGTCATCTAATACCTGTAACAAAATATTGAAAACATCGGGATGGGCTTTTTCAATTTCATCTAAAAGCACCACCGAATAAGGTTTACGGCGTACGGCTTCGGTCAATTGTCCACCTTCATCGTAGCCTACATATCCCGGAGGCGCACCAATTAAACGGCTTACGGCGTGGCGTTCCTGATATTCGCTCATATCAATTCTGGTCATGGCGTTTTCATCGTTGAACAAAAATTCGGCTAATGCTTTGGCCAGCTCGGTTTTACCTACACCTGTTGTTCCCAAGAAAATAAATGAGCCAATAGGTTTGCGTTTATCCTGTAAGCCTGCACGAGAACGGCGGATGGCATCTGAAATAGCTTCGATAGCTTCTTCCTGTCCGGCAACACGTTTGTGCAGTTCTTCCTCTAAATGAAGCAGTTTTTCACGTTCGCTAGATACCAATCTGGTTACCGGAATGCCTGTCCAACGTGCTACCACACCTGCAATATCTTCGGCGGTAACTTCTTCTTTTAGCATACGGCTTTCATCTTGGCGGCTTGCCAAATCAGCTTTTAAAGCCTCTACCTTGTCTTGCGCTTCTTTGATTTTTCCGTAACGCAACTCGGCTACCTTACCATAATCTCCTGCACGTTCTGCCTGCTCGGCTTCCAGTTTGTAATTTTCTATCTGCTCAATTTGTGTGTTGATGGCATCTACTAAATCCTTTTCGCCTTGCCATTTGGCTTTATATTCATCGCGTTCAGCAGCAAGGTTGGCAATCTCTTCGCTTAGTTCTTTAACTTTCTTATCGTCTTTTTCACGTTTAATGGCTTCACGCTCAATTTCCAAACGCATAATTTCACGTTCCAAAGCATCTACGTTTTCGGGCACACTGTCCATTTCCATACGTAGTTTTGATGCGGCTTCGTCCATTAAGTCGATGGCTTTATCTGGCAGGAAACGATCAGCAATGTAACGCTGGCTCATTTCAACGGCAGCTATAATGGCTTCGTCTTTGATACGTACTTTGTGGTGTGTTTCGTAACGCTCTTTCAGTCCACGCAAGATAGAAATGGCATCTTGGGTATCTGGTTCTTCTACCATTACTTTCTGGAAACGACGTTCCAATGCTTTATCTTTTTCCAAGTATTTTTGGTACTCGTCTAAAGTAGTTGCGCCAATGGCTCTTAACTCACCACGGGCTAGGGCAGGTTTTAAGATGTTGGCGGCATCCATAGCGCCCTCGCCACCGCCCGCACCAACTAAGGTGTGTATCTCGTCGATAAAGAGAATAATTTCGCCGTCGCTCTGCGTAACTTCTTTTACTACGGCTTTTAGGCGTTCCTCAAACTCGCCTTTGTATTTAGCTCCGGCAATCAGTGCGCCCATATCCAAAGAGTAGACCACTTTAGATTTTAGGTTTTCCGGTACATCGCCTTTGATAATCCTAAAGGCAATGCCCTCGGCAATGGCGGTTTTCCCTACACCTGGCTCACCGATTAAAATAGGGTTGTTTTTGGTACGGCGTGATAAAATCTGTATTACACGCCTAATTTCTTCATCACGACCAATTACGGGGTCTAACTTTCCGCTTTCGGCATATTCATTTAAGTTGCGGGCATATTTGCTCAATGCCTGATAGGTAGCTTCGGCATTTTGGTCGGTTACACGACTATCGCCACGTAGTTCGATAATGGCTTTTTTAAGGTCTTTTTCGTTTACACCTTGGTCTTTTAAGAGTTTGGCGGTGGCATCGTTGGTAGCCAAAATACCTAACAAAACGTGCTCTACCGATACAAATTCGTCTTTAAACTCCTTTAAAAAACTTTGTGCTTTTTGTAATGCAGAATTTGCGTTAGATGATAAATAGATATTGCTTCCGCTTACTTTTGGAAACTTGGCAATTTCTTCGTCTAATTTATGGTTAAGTGTATTAAGATTTACGTTAAGCTTCTTTAATACGTACGAAATCACATTTTCATCAACCGTTAGCAAGCCTTTTAGCAGATGTGCTGTTTCTATGGCCTGTTGCTGATTGCCTTGTGCAATTTCAGAGGCTTTTTGTACAGCCTCTTGGGCTTTAATAGTGAAGTTGTTGAAATTCATAATGTTGTTTTTTCCTTTATTTTTTTACCACTTTAGGTTTTCTTTTTATCATCTAAGGGCATCTAATACATTAAAGTGTTAGATTTTCTTAGGTGGCTAAGGTGGTTAAACTTTATCAGTTAAGGTCAAAACAAATGCCACGAGCAAATGATTTTTAAAATCGGAAATTTTGTCGTGTATAAAATATTTTTAATGAATAATTGTCTGATTTTTAGTGTGTTATAATGAAAATTTGGCAGGTTTAAAGAAATCTAGCAATAAAAAGGCGCAAGATTTCTCCTGCGCCTAATCGAATACTTATTTTTTCTGTTATCGAGTGCAATCTGCGGTCCAAATAGCACCGTCTTTTGTAAAAGCAATTTTCAGCGTACTAGCTGTAATTCTTATGTACTTGCTCTCGTCGTTACCAATAGAAATGGCTTCGTTTTCATTTTTCTGAAATTCTACGCCATTTAAATCTGGAATACCATCCGAAAATTTGAAATTGTAATTATTGCCTGTTTTTATTACCGTAACTTTTCCTGTTTCGGTGCTTATAGATGTACTGCCGTCATTATAGGTAATTGTGCCATTATAAGTACCTACAAATAGATCATTATCTGCTGGGTCATCGTCTTTGCTACATGCAACGAACAGGAACGGTATCATTAATAAGATGGCTAGAAATTTAAAATGCTTTTTCATAATGTTCTATTTTTTAGTATTTGGTGTTACTAACATGTTCGTTTTATAATTGGTTTTAAATTTTTATAGAAACACGTATTTTACGCATTGTAGTATGGTACTATCCACTTTATCATACTAAGTAGTTTTTAATACTTATTTTTGAAATATGTCAACAGTTTCCTGCCCTTGTTCTTCTGGTAAAACTTATGCCGAATGCTGCGAATGCTATCATTTAGATCGTATCGCTCCGCAAACTCCGGAACAATTGATGCGCTCTAGATATAGTGCTTATGCTTTGCATCTCATTGATTATCTTTGGGAAACTACCTATCCATCAAAAAGGTACTTATACAGCAAAGCTAACATAGAGAAATGGGCGAAGGCAAATCATTGGCTCAAATTGGAAATCGTTGATGCAAAAAAGGATATAGTAGAGTTTAAGGCCTTTTATCAGCAAGGATTAAAAGAATATATTCATCATGAGAAATCTGTTTTTAAGAAAGATATAGGAAAATGGTATTATTTCTCGGGAGAGCACTTTCATTGAAGCCTAAACAAAGCCCATAATTTTTTGTTCTAAACGCAATGTGTAGATATTTCCACCTCATTATTTTCTTAGTATTTGTAACTATCCAACTTAAAGCACAAAACAGAGATACCATTAGCAAAGTAATATTAGATAGTGTGGTAATTAATGCTTATGGAAGCAAAACCTTATTGACTACCCCAGCTTCGGTAAATAAAATTGACTTGAACCAGTTACAACGATATGCTAATACCCATATTTTACAGGCTGTTAACGCTACGCCGGGAGTAAGAATGGAAGAACGTTCGCCCGGTAGTTATCGATTAAATATTCGTGGTAGTTCTGTTCGTAGTCCTTATGGTATACGCAATGTAAAGGTTTATTATGATGGTATTCCTTTTACGGCACCGGGAGGTAATTCCATGCTAAATATGTTGGGCTTCTATAACGTTGGTGGGATGGAAATCATTAAAGGGCCGGGAAGTAGTCTGTATGGAGCTGGAACGGGAGGGGTGGTGCTTTTTGATGCTCCACAAATAAATGGGACAACTCAAATTAATGGAGAATTAAGTGCTGGTAGTTATGGTGCTTTCAACTATAATCTGAAACTGCAATTGCCGAAACATATTTTAGGGTATGAAGAAACAAGCACCAATGGTTATCGCGAACATACGGAAATGAAACGTCGTGTTGTCAGCTATCAGACACAACTGCCAACTTTTTCAAAAGGTCAGTTAAATCTGCATGTAATTTACAGCAATTTGAATTATCAAACACCGGGAGCATTAACACTGGCTGAATATCTGGTTAATCCACGTCAAGCCCGACCAACTGTTGGCGCTACTCAGGGTGCAGTTTTGGCAAATGCAAGTATCAAGCAAGAAGCAGTTTTGGTAGGATTAACAAATCGTTATCCTTTTTCTGCGAAGCTAAGCAACACAACAAGTTTGTACGGTTTTTATAACGAAACAGAAAATCCTGCGATACAGAACTACGAACTGAAAAAAGAGCCACATTGGGGCGCAAGAACAACCTTTGTTTATAATATCAAAGATTTTTCTATCCATTTTGGAGGAGAGTTGCAAAACGGAGATTTTACTTCCAGAACTTTCCAAAACTTACAGGGGAATAGAGAAAACCAACTTACAGATGATAAATTAGACTTGTTACAATGGATGGCTTTTGCCCAGTTAAATTGGCAGATAAATAATTGGTTGTTTACAATAGGGGCGAGCATAAATCATCTTTCCTTAGATTTTCTGCGCAGCAGTGAAACGCCTAATATTGATGCCAGTAAAAACTTTAAAGGTCAATGGCAACCTCGTTTTGCGGTGCTTTATAGTGCTAATGATAATTTTTCTACTTATTTAAATGTAACTAAGGGATTTTCTCCGCCGGCCAGTAGTGAGATTTTTGCAGACGACAATAGTTATAACCTGGCTTTAAAGGCAGAAAAAGGATGGAATATTGAACCGGGCATAAGGTGGAATTTATTGAAACAGCGTTTATTCTTAGATGCAAGTTATTTCCACATGTTGTTGAGCAATGCTATTGTAACCCGTAGAGATGCTACAGGAGCTAATTATTATCTTAATGCAGGTAAAACCAAACAACAAGGAATTGAGGCCAATTTGTCTTATCAATTGATTACCGAAAAGAAACCTCTATCCATTTTATTACAAGGTGCCTACGCTTGGCATCATTTCAAGTATGATGATTTTGTTCAACTGGACCAAGATTTTTCGGGCAATCAACTGCCCGGCGTAGCGCCACGTAGCTATACAATTACGGCAGATATTAAGCACAAAAGTGGATTATTTGCATTCTTAAGTCTAAATCATAACGCTAAAATTCCCTTAAATGATGCGAATACCCAATATTCCGATGATTTTCAACTAATGGCGATGAAGTTGGGCTTTCAGAAGACCATTAAAAACGTGCCATTTCAATTGTTTGTTGGAGCAGACAATTTACTTAACCAAACTTATAGTTTAGGTAATGATATTAACGGTTTTGGAGGTCGATATTATAACGTAGCACCAGCCCGTAGTTTTTATTTTGGGCTAAAGTTTGGGTGGGAGAAAGGAAGATAGACTATTCCTGTCGTTCCTCGGAATGACAAAGTGCACTAAAACGTCTTCTTCACGGTAGGGTCGGTAAGGATGATATAATCTCCCAACTCCTTGTGTTTTTCCCAGTTTGGATTTTCAAAATCATCTGATGCAAAGGCTGCAATATTTAATGCTTTTAATTTAGGCGCATATTTTTTGAGCTGCGCATAAGTTCCTAGTTTTTCATCACTATGAAAACGGCCATTTACCTGAAAGATTTTTTTGCTTTTGTTTTCCTTCGCAAATTTGGCAATAGACCAAGCCATCGTAGCGTCCCAGAAATTTTGTGTTTGGTAAACTTTCATTGCACCCATTCCATGTCCACCAAGTAAACCTATAAATTTCTCGTAATATCTTCCCGTTAAAGTATCAATTGAATTTGGAGGTAAAAATTGTTTAGAGCCGGCAGGTAATTTTGCAAGTATTTCTAATCCGTTTTTAGTTACGGCATTGCTATATCTTGCTGCTGCATTACCGCCAATTACGCTTATGCCTTCGCCTTTGGCAAACTCAACCATCGGTTTATAATCTTTGTAATTATTCCAAGCCCTAGCTTCTTTAATAAAATTCTTCTCGGTAATAATCCCTGCTAGGTATTCATTAATTATAGGTTGAACGTCGGTATGGAACATTTCCAAGGTAAGACCAACCTTATTTCCGTATGCAGCGGCTAACTTCTTAAATAAACTCACTTCTAAATAATGCCCAATAGAATCGTTATGTTCCTCGCCAAAAAAGAGTATATCAGCATTGGCCATATCCACTATAATATCATCTAGATTAATGATTTTCTGCTTTTTAACATCGTAGATTTTGTAATGCTGGTTAAGGTCTTGCGCTTTGGCAAAAAAAGGTAATATAATTAACGCAATAAGGAGTAATTTATTCATAGTTTTTTAAATTTCTTCTATCCGTCACCCCGAATTTATTTCGGGGTCTTTCTAGCTGATGCTGAAATAAATTCAGCATGACGAGCGGTCTTTAAAAACCAAAAACCAAAATAACGAAAATTTTTACCGATAAATTAATGCATTTTACCGATAATTGAATAGCAAATAACGGTCTTATGTTGTGTTGCCTTTATAGTTGAGATACTTTTGGGCATATCATAAAACATAAGACAATGGAAAATATAAATAATAAAGATATGGTTAATCGCTCAGGAAAAGTTTGGGCAGGCTTATTAATTGTAGGTATTGGGGCACTTTTATTGTTAAGAAACTTTGGGCTAGGATTGCCTCATTGGGTATTCAATTGGAGTAATTGGCTAATCGTAATTGGTCTGTTTGTTGGCGCTCGCCATAATTTTAGAAACAGCGGTTGGTTTGTAATGGTACTGATTGGCTCGTATTTTACGTTAAAAGACATTTTTAGGGATTATGAGATGTCAAATATCGTTTTCCCAATTATGCTGTTGGTATTGGGGCTTTACCTTATCGTAAAACCAAAAAGTACCCACGATTTTAGAAGAAATAGAAGGTTTGGCAGACGGGCACGTAATAATAGGTTTGAAGATGTAAATCCATTCGGGCAAGAACCAAATGCACCAACTGGCGATGCCAATGCAGATTTTAATGCCAACGATTATATCGATTCGGTAAATGTATTTGGAGGAAGCAATCAGGTAATTTACTCTAAAAACTTAAAAGGCGGAGAGATTACGGCGGTTTTTGGCGGTGGAGATATTAACTTAATTCAAGCAGATTTCGAGGGACAAATTATAATAGATGTAACTGCCATTTTCGGAGGACTGAAAATAGTAGTTCCGGCAACTTGGCAAATCAAATCTGAAGTAACAGCCATATTTGGTGGTGTAGATGATAAGAGAGCAATTTATCCGGCAGGCGAACAAGCTAATAAATTGGTAATTATACGAGGGGTAGTGTTGTTCGGTGGGGTAGAGTTTAAGAGTTATTAATCTTTTTTCTAAACCTAAAACTAAACACATTGACAACCACTCCGCTATCAAAACCGCAGATTAAGAACATTGCAGGCGTTACATTAATATGCTGGCAGGTAGCTTGTGCTGCGGTTTTGTATTTTTTCTTTAACTTTTCGTGGCAAATTGCGGTGGCCGATAGTGTGATTAGCAATTTATATCTGGCAGTTGGCTGTATTATCGTTAGCAACATGTTGGGGTTTTACCAACCTAAAAACGAAAAACTGTTGTATGTGCTATTGGTTACCATAGCCATATCTGCTGCGGTGGTGGTTGCATCAAAATATAGCTTAACTTTTCTGTTTGCCAATCAGACCGGTTACATTGCTTTTTTAGACCTTTCCATTATTTTTAAATCTGCTGTTTCATTTGTTTGTCTGGGGTGGTGCGCCCTTGCCAATATTTTATGGTATAGGTTAGAGGAACAATCCGAAATGCAGGCAAGGATGCTGGCCACACAAAACTTGGCCAAAGAAGCGGAACTAAATAAGCTGCGCCATCAGTTGCAGCCACATTTTCTGTTTAACAGTTTAAACTCGGTTTATGCTTTAACTATTGTAAATCCAACCGAAGCAGGTACCATGATTACCAAATTGGCGGCTTTCTTACGTGGTACGTTAAAACGTGATGATGAAATTTGGGTTAGCGTGGCCGATGAAATGGAATACATCCAATTGTATCTGGATATTGAGAAAGTACGTTTTAGCCATCGGTTAAATGTGGAAGTAAACATTGCTGAAGAAACCACAGAGCTCTGCTTACCGGGAACATTATTGCAGCCAATTGTAGAGAATGCCATCAAATTTGGTTTGTACAATACATCAACCGCAATTACAATTACTATTGATGTAAAACTGGAGAACAACACATTGATAATTTGTGTAACCAATCCGTATGACCCAGAAATGAAAGCCACAAAAGGTACAGGTTTTGGGCTTTCGGCAATTAGGCGTAGGCTGTACCTGCTTTTTGCCGATAGCAGCTTGTTGCAGACTGAATCGCAGCATAATAATTTGTATATTACTATCCTCAAAATACCTCAAAAAAATGATAAGAACCATACTTATTGATGATGAAGCCCTTGCCAGAGATATTGTGAAGCATTATTTAAAGGCTTTTCCGGATATTGAGGTGGTGGCCGAGTGTAGTGATGGTTTTGAAGGTTTAAAAGCCATAACCCAACATCAGCCAGATTTAATTTTCTTGGATATACAGATGCCAAAAATTAGTGGTTTTGAGATGTTGGAATTGGTAGAAAACCGTCCTGCCGTAATTTTTACCACAGCATTTGACGAATATGCCATTAAGGCTTTTGAAGTAAACGCGGTAGATTATTTATTGAAACCAATTGAACAGACCCGTTTTGAACAGGCCATGCAAAAATTGCCGTCAAAATTGGTTAAGGGCGATGATAGCCAAGAGTTATTGGAAACAGCTTCTTTATCGCCGGCACAAAACAATAGGGTAGTGGTTAAAAATGCAGGAGTAATTAAAATAATCCCGGTAGAAGCAATTCATTATCTCGAAGCGGACGATGATTATGTGAAATTGAGCACCACAGAAGGCAATTTCCAGAAGAATAAAACCATGAGCTTTTTTGAGCAAACTTTAGATCCAACACAGTTCATCCGTATTCATCGTTCTTATATCATTAACTTGGCACAAGTAACTAAAATAGAACTTAAAGAAAAAGATAGCTATGTAGTTTTGCTAAAATCGGACATTTGGTTGCCGGTAAGTAAAACAGGTTATGTTAAACTTAAAGCGGCTTTAGGAATTTAGGTCTTTTACCGTTGTTTTGAGCGTAGGAAAAATCTATTTTTAGTTTCTTCGATTTCCTTTTCCCACTTCGTCATTCCTCTACTTGATTGGGCTTCTTAAAGCGAAAAGCGCATATTCCTATCGCATTAAGATTATCTTCGGTGAGCACCTTGTGGTTCCCGCTTATGCGAGATGAAGGTTAAGAGATGAAAAAAATCAGAACAATTTCTAAAACAGCTTGTTTAAGTAATAAAATCAGATCAATTAACAATTTACTTAAACATCAAAATTATGGGAAATCTATTATACATAATTGCTGTGATCTTAGTAATCATTTGGGCAATCAGTTTCTTAGGAGGTTATTATACCGGCGGAATTATTCATGTTTTATTGGTAATAGCCATTATAGCTATCTTATTGAAAGTAATAAGAGGAGCAGCTTAACATAGGAAAATTTGTAGTTAGTTAATAAATGGAGCTCGATGGGTTTGGTTTGCCTATCGGGCTTTTTGTGTATAAAAAAACCTCCTAATTTTTGTTAGGAGGTTTTTTTGATAATGTTATCTATGTTTATTTATTTTTCGGGATTATTCAATTTAGATTTTTTATGGCTATAACCAAAATAGATAATAAAACCAATGGCCAACCAAGCGAATAAACGAGCCCAGTTTTCCCACCCTAAGCCGAAAATCATAGCACCACAGGCAATAATTCCTAAAATAGGCACAAGCGGTACTAGAGGAGTTTTAAATTGACGAGGTAAATTAGGTTCGGTTTTACGAAGTACGATTACCGCAATACACACTAAAATAAAAGCAAACAAAGTTCCAATACTGGTCATATGGCCTACAACATCGCCCGGAACAAAAGCGGCAAAAATACCTACTAAAATTAAAATAACTAGGTTGCCCTTATAAGGTGTTTTATATTTTGGATGAAGGTCAGAGAAAACTTTTGGCAATAAACCATCTTTACTCATTGAGTAAAATACACGGCTTTGGCCTAAAAGCATTACCAATATTACAGAAGAGAAGCCAGCTAAGATAGCTACCGTTACCGATTTGCTTAACCAACCATAGGTAGCAGGCATACCCTCTTTAATAGCTGCTACTACAGAAGCTTCGCCACCTTTTGTGGGATCTCTAAAGAATTCAAGAGGTGCTAAACCTGTTAACACGTGTGCAAATAAAATGTATAATACGGTACAAATAACCAATGAACCTAAAATGCCGATAGGCATAGCCTTTTTAGGATTTTTGGTTTCTTGTGCTGCTGTACTTACCGCATCAAAACCAATGAAAGCGAAGAATACGGTACCCGCAGCCCCCAATATTCCCATAATACCCCCAAAATTATAAGTAATTCCTTGATGGTCAGTGTATTTAGTGGCTTCTGGAATGTAAGGTTGATGATATGTCGGATTAATATACCCCCATCCTAAGATAATAATCATTACCACAATAGCTACTTTTACAATAACGATAATGTTATTTACAATAGCCGATTCTTGAGTGCCTCTGATGAGCAATAAGCTTAGCAAAGTTACAATAAAAAGTGCCGGAATATTAATAATCCCACTAACACCGTCTGGAGAAGTTTGGAAAGGAGAGTGGCACCACTCATACGGTATGGGGCTTGTCCCTATAATTTCGACTAAGAAATTATTGAGGTATTCACTCCAGGCAATACCCACAGTAGCAGCACCTACGGCATATTCTAATACTAAATCCCATCCAATTACCCAAGCTAATAATTCGCCCATTGTGGCATAAGTATAGGTATATGCGCTACCCGAAATAGGAATAGATGATGATAATTCAGCATAACAAAGGCCGGCTAGTGCACAGCCAATTGCTGCCACAATAAAACCTATGGTTACTGAAGGGCCTGCATTTTGCGCTGCTGCTGCTGCTGTTCTTACAAAGAGGCCCGCCCCGATAATGGCACCAATACCTAAAGCTATCAATGAACCTGGGGTGAGTGTGCGCTTCAAGCTTTTTTCGGATTCCGATGCGTCTGCCAGAAGTTGTGTAATAGATTTTTTAAGGAATAAACCCATAAAAGTTTAGTTTTAAATTAGTCTGTTTGTTGATTAAAATGACACATCAAACGTATAAAAAAATATCTACAATTGAAAAAGGGATTTTTTGCAAAATCCCTTTTATGTAGTAACAATTTTAATGCTTTGCAAACAATGCCGAACGTTTAATCGAACAGTTTTCGCCTTTTTTAACGTTAATTTCTTTCTTTGTTTCTGTTTTTAGCGATGCGCTAGATTGTCCGCTATTAACGGAAATATAAGGTGCAATTACCAACGAAACGATAGACATCAATTTAATTAAGATATTCATTGATGGGCCAGAAGTATCTTTAAATGGATCTCCTACGGTATCACCTGTAACAGAAGCTTTGTGCGGTTCTGATTTTTTGTAGTGCATTTCACCGTGAATTTCTACACCTTTTTCGAATGATTTTTTGGCATTGTCCCAAGCACCGCCAGCGTTTGATTGGAAAATACCCATCAACACACCCGATACGGTAACGCCTGCCAACAATCCGCCTAACATTTCAGCAGAACTAGCATTTTCAAATACATCTTTGAAGCCAAAACCAACTAATATTGGAGTAAGCAGAGCAATTGCGCCCGGAAGCAACATTTCTCTGATAGAGGCTTGTGTAGAGATAGCCACACATTTTTCGTACTCTGGTTTGGCTTTGTATTCCATAATGCCCGGAATTTCCCTAAACTGGCGGCGAACTTCTTGTACCATATCCATTGCCGCCTTACCAACTGCTTGTATACACAGGGCAGAAAATACAAAAGGAATCATCCCCCCTACAAAAAGTGCTGCCAAAACAGGAGCTTTGTAAATATTAATAGCATCAATACCTGCAACGCCTACAAAAGCGGCAAATAAAGCCAACGAAGTTAATGCTGCCGAAGCAATGGCAAAACCTTTTCCGGTTGCTGCGGTCGTATTGCCTACTGCGTCTAAATTATCTGTACGTTCACGAACTTCGGGAGGTAATTGGCTCATTTCGGCAATACCGCCTGCGTTATCCGCAATTGGTCCAAAAGCATCAATTGCTAATTGCATTGCAGTAGTTGCCATCATACCTGCGGCGGCAATAGCCACACCATATAAACCAGCAAAAGAGTAGGAAGCCATAATACCACCAGCTAACACTAAAATAGGGATAACGGTTGATTTCATGCCTACCGAAAGACCACCAATAATATTGGTAGCATGCCCGGTTGACGATTGTTGAATAATGGAGTTAACAGGACCTTTGCCCATTGCCGTATAATATTCGGTAACGATACTCATAATAGTACCTACAACCAAACCTACTATAATGGCATAAAACACATTGATGTTTGAAAATTCGTAACCACGTAGGCTCAAGGTTTCTGGCAACATCCATTTTACTAAAAAAAACGAAATAATAGCAGTAATGATGATAGATGACCAGTTACCTAAGTTTAAAGCGTTTTGAACGTTTGATTTTTCATCTTTAATAGTTACAAACCAAGTACCTATAATAGAAGCTATAATTCCCAATCCACAAATTACCATCGGTAATAAAATTGGCGACATACCACCGAAATTGTCAGTAACAGAAATTTCTTGACCTAATACCATTGTAGCGAGAATAGTTGCTACATACGAGCCGAACAAATCGGCGCCCATACCTGCCACGTCGCCTACGTTATCACCTACGTTATCGGCAATAGTAGCAGGGTTACGTACATCATCTTCGGGAATACCAGCTTCAACCTTACCAACTAAATCGGCACCTACATCGGCAGCTTTGGTATAGATACCACCACCAACACGGGCAAATAGCGCAATAGATTCAGCACCTAATGAAAAGCCTGTTAAAACTTCAATAGCAGTTTTCATTTCATTGCTGTTGGCGTCAATTACATTAAAATATTTTAAAAAAACGATGAACAGACCGCCCAATCCCAACACAGCAAGACCTGCAACACCTAAACCCATTACAGTGCCTCCTGTAAAGCTCACTTTAAGTGCCTGTTTTAAACTTGTTCTAGCAGCTTGTGTAGTTCTAACATTTGCCTTAGTGGCCGATTTCATACCTATATATCCTGCTGTTGCAGAAAACACAGCACCAATGATAAATGAAATAGAAATAATCCAGCTAGAATGGATGGCCTTGCCATTAATTTCGCTTACCGTACCAGAGTAGGCCAATAAAGCGGCAGCTAAAATGGCAAATATGCCCAATATCTTCCACTCTGCTTTTAAAAAGGCCATAGCACCATCGGCAATGTATCCGGCAAGTTCTTTCATATTCGCATCGCCGGCATCTTGCTTGTTTACCCAAGCGCTCTTTACCGCCATTACCAAAATGCCCACCAAGCCAAGTAGCGGAATAACATAAATAAGATTGTTCTGTAAAAAATCCATAGTTTAAATTTGTATTTAGTTTAGTTGATAATCGAGCCACAAGGTAAATAAAAAAATATTTGCTTGTCAATATATTTTATGTTTTAGGTAAAAAATGTTCATAGTAATATAACATGCTTTTTCTATCTTCGCTTTTATAACCAAACTAAAAAACTAAAAAAATGGAAATTCAACAAGAAAAAGGCTCTTTGGAACGCTCTTCTAAACGGAAATTAGGCCTTTTTGATGGGGCTATGCTGGTAATGGGCTCAATGATTGGAAGCGGTATTTTTATTGTAAGTGCCGATATTATGAGAAATCTAGGTTCGGGTTACTGGATGATTGTGGTTTGGGTGATAACTGGAATAATGACAGTTGCCGCTGCAATTTCTTATGGAGAGCTTTCATCTATGTTCCCTAAAGCAGGGGGCCAGTACACCTACATTAGGGAGGTTTTTGGTAAAATGATGGGATTTCTTTATGGTTGGGGGTTGTTTACCGTAATACAGACCGGTACTATTGCCGCTGTTGCCGTTGCTTTTGGCAAATTTACGGCCTATCTGATACCGGCTTTAAATGATGCTGCCCCAATTTTTCAGAGTGGAGGGTATAAAATTACCTTGATACAGATTTTGGCTATTGGTGTTATTCTGTTGCTTACTTATATCAATACAAGAGGTGTTGAAGGCGGTAAATTGTTGCAGAATATTTTTACAGGCTCTAAAATTGTAGCTTTAATTGCCTTAATTGTTTTAGGTTTCCTTTTGGTGAAGAGTAACTTTTGGACCGAAAACATGAGTTTTGGATGGAATGCTTTCAATAATCTCAAAACAGATTCGAGCGGAAATTTCTTGAAATCGGGATGGGAATCTATTTCAGGAATGGCAGTAATGGGTGGAATTGCGGCCGCAATGGTAGGTTCTGTGTTTTCGAGTGTGGCTTGGGAAAACGTAACTTTTGTTTCTGGAGAAATAGAAAACCCGAAGAGAAATGTAGTGCGTTCTATGGTTTTGGGCACTACGGCAGTAATGATATTATATTTGCTAGTAAATTTTGTATACCTAAATACACTAAATAGAGATACCATTGCCTTTGCACCCAATGATAGGGTTGCGGTGGTAGCTTTCGAGCAAATTTTTGGTGCCGGAATAGGTACAATTCTAATAGCGGTGCTGGTAATGATTTCTACTTTTGGTTGTGTGAATGGGTTGGTGCTGGCAGGAGCAAGGGTTTTTCAAACCATGGCAAAAGATGGAATGTTCTTTAAAACTGCCATACAAAACAATAAAAACGGAGTGCCGGAAAAATCACTTTGGATGCAAGGGATCTGGGCTGCTGTTTTATGTTTAAGCGGGCAATATGGTAACCTTTTAGATATGATATCTTTTGTTATCGTGCTGTTTTATATGATTACTGTTTTAGGTGTGATCTATTTAAGGATAAAAAAACCTGATTTGGAAAGACCTTATAAAACATGGTTATATCCGGTTACACCAATTATTTACTTGCTGATTGGTGCTGCATTCTGTATTTTGCTTCTAATTTATAAACAACAATATACTTGGCCCGGGCTTCTGATTGTTTTACTTGGCCTACCTATTTATTTTTTAATCAATAGAAAAAAGGAAACTGCTGAAAGTTAGATTGTTGAATGGCTATGTTGCTATGTGGTACTTATACTTTCCATTTACATTACGCGTCTAACTCATCAACCAGTAACTATTGGCTATTAACCAATTTAGGAGCCTAGGGAATAAACAAATATTTTTGCTAAACTATTGTGTTTGAAAAAGAATTGTTCTATATTTGCACCTCGTTTAACAAAAGTAAAATAATAAATAACAATGTACGCAATAGTAAATATAGCAGGGCAACAATTTAAAGTTGCAAAAGACCAGCAAATCTTTGTACACCGTTTACAAGGAGATGAGGGCGCTAGTATTGAATTTGACAATGTATTGTTGGTTGATAATGGTGGTAAAATTTCTGTAGGTGCGCCTGCGGTAAAAGGAGCTAAGGTTTCAGCTAAAATCGTGTCTCATTTAAAAGGTGATAAAGTAATCGTTTTTAAAAAGAAACGTAGAAAAGGTTACAAAAAGAAAAATGGCCACCGCCAATCATTCACCAAAATCCAGATTGAGAATATCACTCTGTAATTAATTTGATTTGTTAATTTTAGATTGGTTAAATCCAATTCTTTAAAAATATAAGATAAAATGGCACATAAGAAGGGAGCCGGTAGTTCGAAGAACGGTCGCGAGTCGCACAGTAAACGTTTAGGTATTAAAATTTTTGGTGGTCAAGAGGCTATCGCTGGTAACATTATCGTTCGTCAGCGTGGTACAAAACACCACCCAGATAAAGGTGTAGGTATTGGTAAAGACCACACTTTGTTTGCTTTGGTACCTGGTATCGTGGTTTTCAAAAAGAAATATGATAACAAATCTTATGTATCGGTAGTTCCTAAGGTAGAAGATGCTGCTCCTGTTGCAAAAAAGGAAGCCGCTCCTAAAGCTGAAGCTAAAAAAACTGCTGCTCCTAAAAAAGCTGCAGCACCGAAAGCAGAGAGTGTTGAGAAAAAAGCACCAGCTAAAAAAGCTGCTAAAGCTGAAGAAGCTCCTGCTACTGAAACTGCTGAATAATATTTGTAGTTTAAAAGTATATCAAAAAGCCGAACAAATTTTGTTCGGCTTTTTTGTGCTTAAAAACGTGGTCTGTGGTTTACAGACGACCAATAAAAAAGGGTTGTTTCAAAGGTCGGTCGTCATTCCCGTGAAAACGGGAATCTTAATGCAAGAAACCTTTCGTCGAATTACGATTGCCAGTCAAGCTGGCAATGACGACCTAACAAAAGTTTTAAGGCATCCCCTAGTGGTATATTTCTAGTGTTGTAAGATTGCTTAGTCGCTCCTCCTCGCAATGACGGAAAAAATTAACTTTCCCTCTCCATTATTTGTTTTGCCAATTCTCTTAAATTGGTTTTTCTACTTTCATCTACTATTAAACTATCCAGTGCTTGATAGGTTTTAGTTAGGTATTGCTCCATTTTGGCATTGGCCAATTCTTTAATACCATAATTGTTATACAATAGGGTAACTGCTTTCACTTTGTCTGATGTATTTTGATGCTCGCCTAAAAGAATATCAGTTTCATTGGTTTGTATTAGCTCTTTTGCTTTAAGGTGCAGAAAAGTTTTTTTGTTGGAAATAATATCTCCACCTACTTGTTTGCCAAATTTTTCAGGGTCGCCGTAAACATCTAGAATATCGTCCTGTAATTGAAAAGCTACGCCCAAGTTTTCGCCAAATTGATAAAGTAATTCCGCATTTTGCTCATCTGCACCGCCAACAATAGCGCCCAATTTCATTGCTCCACCCAACAATACGGCAGTTTTTAGCCTAATCATCTCAATATATTCGGCAATGCTCACATCGTCCCGGGTTTCAAACTCCATATCCAACTGCTGGCCTTCGCAAACACCTTGGGCGGTTTGGTTAAAAGTATCTAGTACAGGTTTCAAAACGCTTACATCTACTCTAGAAAGATGTTTGTTTGATTCTACCATCATTACATCTCCACTTAAAATGGCATTGTTAACGCCCCATTTTTCGTGTACGGTTTGTTTGCCACGACGTAATGGAGCGTTGTCCATAATATCATCATGTACTAAGGTGAAATTATGAAAGGTTTCAATGGCTAATGCCACATCTAGAGCTTTTAAAACATCGTCAGTAAAAAGTTCGGTAGCCATAAGCACCATTACGGGCCTAATTCGCTTACCACCTAAACTCATAATGTATTTAATTGGCTCGTATAAATTAGCCGGTTGAGCAGGGTAGGTTAGTTTTGGTATAGCATCTTCTATAATTTGCTGTAATTCGGATGGTGTGTGCATTATTCAGGATTTATCATAGTGCCAAATGCCGATTTACTTTCCATCATTTTAACGAAAGCCTCTTCTAAAGCAGTTTGCTTTACAATAGGATTATCTTTCCAAAAGTCAGGATTGTAGGCAATGGATTCGACAATGGCCTTGTCTTCTACTTTTTTACTTAATTCGGTGAATTTTTGTGTGTTTAATTTTTTATCGAGGTGATATACTGTGAGCATAGAGTTGATAACCGGATTTAATGGTCTACCATTAGTATTTAAATTAAGATACAGCTTGGTCGATACACTTTCTACCACCGGTATTGGTGTATTTGCCCCATTAAATGTAGCAATAGTGGTGGCTGCGGGAGGCATTTTGGCGGTAGAACCGCTAATTTTTATGGGTAGGTTAAATATGCTGTTTTCTACGCGGTAAATTTTAAAATCTTCTACACCAACATAATAGATCGAATTGATGTAAAACTGTTTTTTGTTACCCTTAAACTTACAAGAGATTATGGCTATATCTTGGTCTTTCTGTTCGATATATTTATCAATGGAAATACTAAAATCCTTTAAATTTTTAAGTGTAATGAATTTGCCAGTTTTTTTGTCTTCAAACAGATAGCCTGCCAGCGAAAAAGTAAGATACGATTGGTTGCTCATGGAAAACACCACGCCATCGTTCCGTTCGGCAAATCGGGTTTGTTTGGCTGCCCATCCCTTAACTTTAGAAACATTAAATTCGAGGTCGTAGAACAGTTCATAAATTTGGCTAGGTTGGCTGTTTATGGTAGTTAACTGTCTGTAAAAAGCACTTCCGTAAAAGTTTTGTTTCGCAAAACCGGAGGCTTTTTCCAATGCCGCTTTTAAGAGTTTTTGCCCCCTGTAAGGGTCAACAACAACCGGTTTTAGATTAATGGCAGCAGGTTTTAGCATAACGATTAAATTATTGGATGCTTCGCTGATTTCTTGCTCAAAAACTAAATATCCCACATGACTAAATCTCAATTTAGCGGGAGTGTTGAGAGCGTTTAGATTTACATTCTTGAGTACAAATTCTCCCGCATCGTTACTTACCGTGGTGTTATTACTGCCAACAACGCCAATGGAAACAAATGCAATAGCTTCTCCCGTAGTTTCGTCTATAACCTTACCCTGTATAGTTTGGGCTTTGGAAATACCAGTGCCAAGAAGTAAAAAAAAGAGAAATAGATTGCGCATTAGGCTAATTCAAAAGGCAAAAATAAGAATAGATTGTTGAATTGCTATATTGTTTTATTGTTCTTTGGTTGATGGCTCATAGTTGATGGTTAGTGGCTTGGATATAAACTGGTTGTTTAACTTTGACAATTTCCTTTGCACCTTGTTATTAAAGTTTAAGTCTTTGGAATTGAAATACGTCATGCTGAATTTATTTTGCTTCGCAGCTACTTTGTGGTCAGCATCAGTTAAAAAGATTCCGAAATAAATTCGGAATGACGAATGAGCTAATCTTGTACCAATGAAAAATCTATCTGACGTTTTGATAAATCTACTTTTTTCACTTTAATTTTCACTTCATCACCAAGTTGGTATTTACGTTTCTTGCGCTGACCAATAATGCAGTAGTTTTTCTCGTCCAGTACATAAAAATCATCGCTAATATCACGCAGGCGTATCATTCCCTCACATTTGTTCTCCTCAATTTCTACATACATACCCCATTCGGTAACGCCAGAGATAATACCAAGATATACTGAGCCGATATTATCTTCCAAATATTCTGCTTGTTTGTATTTAATAGAAGCTCTTTCGGCATCGGCCGCACGTTTTTCCATTGCCGATGAATGCACACATGCCGCTTCGTATTCTTCAGCATTAGCCGATTTGCCCCCATCTAAATATTGGGCCAACAGGCGATGTACCATTACATCGGGATAGCGGCGAATAGGAGAGGTGAAGTGTGTATAATAATCGAAAGCCAAACCGTAATGACTGGTTTTTTTGGTGGTATAAATGGCTTTTGCCATTGAGCGGATAGCCAACGAGGTGAGGATATTCTGCTCTTTTTTTCCTTCCACGTCTTCCATCAAGAAATTTAATGATTTAGCAATTTCCTTATCTGATTTGGTGTTGATTTTATAGCCAAAACGAGAGGCAAAAGATGCGAAATTGTTCAGATTTTCTAAGTTGGGCGAATCGTGTGTACGGTAAACGAAAGTGTATTTTTGTTTGCCTTTGCCTTTTTTGGCAATAAACTCAGCTACCTTTTTATTGGCTAAAAGCATAAAATCCTCAATAAGTTTGTGGGCATCTTTTCTTTCTTTCACATAAACGCCAATCGGTTTGCCAAATTCATCGAGCTTAAACTTAATTTCGGTACTTTCGAAACTGATAGCGCCGTTTTTAAACTTGGCATCTCTTAAAACGTAGGCCAATTCGTTGAGTTTTAAGATTTCTTCAGTGTAATCACCTGCTTTATTTTCTATTACTTCTTGTGCTTCTTCGTAGGTAAAACGCTTGTTGGAATGGATAACCGTACGGCCAAACCACTGATTATGGATGTTTGCTTTGTCGTCCATTTCGAAAACGGCAGAAAAGCACAGTTTATCTTCATTGGGACGAAGTGAACACACGCCATTGCTCAATCTTTCCGGCAACATGGGTATTACCCTGTCTACCAAATAAACTGATGTGGCACGATGGTAGGCTTCTTTATCTAAACTGCTGTTGGGTGTTACGTAGTGCGAAACATCGGCAATGTGTACACCAATTTCGTAATGCCCGTTGTCTAATTTTTTAAAGGAAATGGCATCGTCAAAATCTTTTGCATCAATAGGGTCGATGGTAAAAGTTACTATATCTCTAAAATCTCTACGCCCTTTTAGGTCTTCACTGCTAATCTGCTCTGGAATTGCATTGGCTTCTTTTTCCACTTCTGAAGGAAAGCTCAAGGGAAAACCATATTCAGCTAAAATAGCATTCATTTCGGTATCGTTTTCGCCTTCGTGCCCCAAAATATGGATGATTTTTCCAATTGGATTTTTAGCTCCTTCGGGCCAATCTGTTAACGTTACCTGTACTTTTTGACCATTTTTTGCCCCATTTAAATCGCTCAATGGCACAAAAATATCATGGAGCATTTTTCTGTCATCAGGAATAATAAACGCAAAACGTTCTGAAACTTTTGCCACGCCAATAAATTCCGTTTTTGCTCTTTGCAGAATTTCTACAATTTCGCCCTCGTTCCGTCTACCGCCACTTTTTTTGGCGAAAACATATACTTTTACTTTATCGCCATGCAGGGCGTTGCGCAGTTTGCGTGGGGCTACGTAAATGTCCTTCTCAAATTCATCATCAGGTACTATAAAGGCCGACCCATCGGCAGTCATATCTACCGTTCCGGTTACGAAGGTTTTTAAATCCTTCAATTTAAATTTTCCTCTTTCGGGTCTTACAAATAAACCTTTTTCTGTTTGTTCTATCAGTACCTCTAAAATAGTATCGATAGCTGTTTTATCACTAAGGTTTAAACGGGCAGCTACCTGCTTGTGGTTAAGCGCTACATTTTTGTTTTTCTCGAAAATATCGCTTATCAGTTGAGTGAGAACGAGTTTAAACTGAGTATTCTTGTTTTTTGCCATAATCGTTTTGCAATTGTACCGAAGATAACAAATGTAGCTTTAGTAATGTGTTTTTTATGCGATTAATTGTAAAGGTTGTATGAAATTGTAATGCCAATGGCAATTCTAAATCTTGTTATCAAAAGTTTCCGGGGATGGCCGAAATCAATTTTTGGGCATAAGCCGTTTTGGGATTTTGATAAATCTCCTCTGGAAATCCTTGTTCCTCAATTTCTCCTTTGTTCATGATGAGCATTCTATCGGAAATATGCTTTACCACAGATAAATCATGAGAAATGAAGATATAAGTTAGCCCGAATTCTTCCTGTAAATCTCTTAGCAGGTTTAAAACTTGGGCTTGTACTGATACATCTAAGGCAGATACGGATTCATCACAAATGATGAATTTTGGTTTTAATGCCAAAGCCCGGGCAATTACAATGCGTTGGCGTTGCCCGCCAGAAAACTCATGAGGGTAACGGTTAAAATGTTCGGCACTTAAGTTAACTTTCTCCAATAGTTGTATCACATATTTTTTTCTCTCTGCATCGTTGGCAAATACGTTATGAACAACCAAAGGCTCTATAATAGATTGCCCAACGGTAATTTTTGGATTTAATGAAGAATAAGGGTCTTGGAAAATAATTTGAACATCTCTCCTTAAACGCCGAAGTTCTTTTTTATCAATATGCGTAATATCTTTGCCGTTAAAAATTAGTTTGCCCGAAGTTGGCTCTACCAATCGTAAAATAGTACGCCCCAAGGTGGTTTTCCCACAACCAGATTCGCCAACCAAGCCTAACGTTTCGCCGGGAAACACCTCGAACGAGACATGGTTTACGGCCTTTACAAAATCTTGTGTTTTACCGAACAAGCCTTTCTTTATAGGATACCAAGTACATAGGTTCTGCACTTTTAAAATTGGTTCTTGTTTGTATAGTTTTGCTCTTCTTTGGGTTATTTCTTCTGAGGTAAAAGCATTTTCTGCTAACAAATGTTGTAGGCCGATAGCTTTATCTTCATTTAAAAAATCAGCAACTGTCGGCAACTTTTTAAGCAAAAGTTTTGGTGATGGCTTACAAGCTAACAATCCTTTGGTATATGGATGTTGAGGATTTTCGAACAATTGCCGGGCTGTTCCCTGTTCTACAATGTTGCCTTTGTACATGACCAACAGTTCGTCGGCAATTTCGCTCATTAGCCCAAGGTCGTGCGAAATAAAAATCATGGCCATGTTACGCTCGTTTTTTAAGCGTAACAATAATTGTATGATGGTTTTCTGTACCGTTACATCCAATGCGGTGGTAGGCTCATCGGCAATTAATAATTCGGGATTACAGCTTAACGCCATCGCAATCATTACACGTTGTTTCTGTCCTCCTGAAAGTTGGTGTGGGTAGCTGTCGAAAATATTTTCCGGACGTGGTAATTGTACTTCTTTAAATAAATCGATAGTTTGTGTTTTGGCTGTTTGTTTATCCACCTGTTGGTGCAACATAATGGCTTCTCTTACCTGTTCGCCGCAAGTAAACACAGGATTTAACGAAGTCATTGGCTCTTGGAAAATCATGGAGATTTTGTTGCCCCGATATTTACGTATTTCCTTTTCGCTTAAATGGAGTAGATTAATGGTATCTAAATCTATTTCTCCATCTATTTTGGTGTTTTTGCTATCGTGCAAGCGCATAATAGAGAAAGAAGTAACTGATTTGCCCGAGCCCGATTCGCCAACAATGCCCAAGACTTTGCCTTTATCGAGGCTAAAACTCACATTGTTTACAGTTTCTAGCCAAACTTTGTCTTCTTGGTTATAGAATTTTACGGCAAGGTCTTTTACTTTAAGCATTACTTCACTAAAGTAATATTTTCTTGCGGAATTATGGGCAATCCTTTGTAGCGCAATAAAATTTGAGCAGTTGTGATTACATCATTTTGGCAGTAGGCAACAATTCGTGGTAAATCTTTGTGCTGATAATAAACATCTTTAACTTGGCTGCCATCTATATCATTTTTTGGAGTAGGTAGATTGAAAATTGCTGCCAGTAGGTTAAGAGAAGTATAGTGTTTATAATCTCCGAATTTCCAAAGTTCCAGTGTGTCTAAGTGATGGATTTCCCAAGGTTTTTTACCAGATAGTTGCAATTGGGCAGGAATTGGCAGCCCGTTAATCAACATTCTTCTGCATAAGTAAGGAAAATCGAATTCCTTGCCATTATGTGCACAAAGATGGAGGTTTTTAGGTTGCTTATTCAGTAAGCTGATGAACTGTTTGAGGATAAATTTCTCGTCGTCGTGGGCAAAAGAACGTACCCTTAAATTGATTTGTTTGCCTTCCAGATGATAAATACCAATACTAATGCAGATGATTTTGCCAAACTCGGCCCAAATGCCGGCCCGTTCGTAAAATTCGGCAGCGGTTTGTTCACTCTTACGTTGGTATAAGCTTTTTTGCTCCCAAAGTTCTTGCAGATGGAGTGGCAGTTCCTCAAATTTTTCGGTTTGCGGAACGGTTTCAATATCTATTACAAAAACGTTGTTTAGCTTGATGTTTTGGAGCATAGTGATGGCGATTGGTACACAGCTATGCCAAGTTAGGAAAAAAGAATGAAACAGCCCCTAAAGGAGAATTGTTAAATTGTTCTATTGTTGGTTAACCGCCAATTTCGAACTTCCAACCCTCTACTTCCAACCTTTTATCCCTTTAAATTATATAGTACGATATTTCATCCTAAATTTACCGTCCGTTATGCTTTTTTTCGTACCGTCGGCGTAGCTGATGGTACTCAGTTCAAAAGTACCTTCTACAATGTTGTCTTTGTGCGAAGTGATTTTTACATTTCCCATGCCGGTGCTGTAAATGGGGTTGCTAGAGCCATAAGCTACTACCTCGCCACCAGCCGACCATTTGTCCGACCCGAGGGTGTAATAAGCTCCAGGACCGTTTGTACTGGCTTCAAGTTGATAAGTTTTAACACCAATTTCTCCGAGCCTAAGAAATATCTCTCCTTCATCAACATTTTTAGTGTTTTTCTTTCCTCTTAACACCAAAGTTCCCGTATGGATATAGGCTTCCGTGCCAAATTGAGCGGCGTTTGTACATTCGCAACTGTACATATCGGCTTTAAATTCTACGCCATCAATTTTAGCGGTAAAATAGAAGTTGTCTGTTTTGGTATCTTCTTTTTTTTCATCGTCAGTGCTATTTTTTTCTTTTTTGCAAGAGGCAAGCAATACCATGCAAGCCATCATACCAAATAATAGTTTTTTCATCTATATAAAATTGTTTTTAGTTTTTTGATTCCTTAATTTTTGGTTAATCATAACCAATCATCTTAATCATAAAAATCACAGGTCAGGTATTAGTTGTTGGCTTTGATATAGACCATTAGATAATCGTTAAACTTATCCAATGCATTAAGTACAGCCTTTTTAAATTCGACAGGGTTGGCGGTAATGGTAAAAGTATTTTCCGCTGCGCCACGTCCGCTTTTAACAAGTCCTTTGCTAAAAATAGAAGCCACATCGCCCAAAACGGCACTTTTAAATTTTTTCATCGATTCGGGCATACCTTTGACTTTTGCAAGATTGGCTGCATAAGGTATATCCGATACGATGGCATAATCGTTTTGCAGCGAAGGATTGCAATAGCTCCAATTATTACCTGCAAATCGGGCGTAAGAACCGTCACCCCTCATTTTTCCTCCCTGTGTAATGCCTTCTATGCGTATAATGGGCTCTATATTGGTTTCAAATTCATCGGTGCGTCCCCAATAACCGCTTACGCCCTTTTTTATGGTCTGGTTAATATTGATGAAATCAACGGTAATGAAAACCATTCCCACGGGCATTTTTAGTTTGTTTCCCAACGATGAGTGAGGCCCTGCCATGATTGGGAATTCGAGATAAGGCTCGCCATTGGCCGTAAATATTTTAGATACACCCCAGTTTTTCTTTTCTATCTCACGGTTTCGGTCGGCACTGTTGTCAATTAGTTTTTGTAACTGCTCGGTGTTTTTATAAGCATCGCTTGCGGCTATACCGTTGGCTTTTAGCTTTTCTATTAGTTTTTGGTAATATTCATTGGTAATTTCCTGCATTAGGGCATCATCAATGCCTTCCAAAAATCCCCAAGTAATAACATTTCCTACACCTCTTTTTTCTTGTTCTTGCCGTGTGCCGAGCTTAAATTGCAGGTTTACACTGGTCAAGCACGCTTCGGTGGCGTTTTTAAAAGGTGCTTTGTATGTGCCTTTTGGAGCAAAAGCCTTTTTTACGGTTTTTTCGTCAACTTGTTGTGCAGTTGCATTTAGTGTGCAACAAGCTAATAGGATTAAGGTAAAAAGTCTAGTCTTCATAATATATGCTGTTTTTTGCTGTGATAAAGTTGCCTCTAACCATAAAATTTGGCAATACGATGAATTGCGTATGGGCTATATCTATCCCAAATCTCCTTTATTCCTATATTTGCAAATGACCAAACATCTAATCATCTGCTTGTTAAGTTTTTCTTCGTTGTTGGGCATGGCGCAAGAGTTACAGCAGCAGACGGACCGTATCTTGCAATCTTCTTTGTCCGAAAAGCATAAAATAGACAGTCTTTATGATTTAGGGCTTCGGTATTATTATAGGGATTATGGATGGGGCACTCGCATTGGCGATACTGTTCTAGCACGTGCTAATCGCAATAATTACGCATTGGGCAAAGGCAAAGCCCATATTCTGCTGGCATTGGTAACCGAGGGAAAGGGCGATTTACAGGCCGCCAATAAACATACCGAAGCGGCATTAGCCATTATTCCGGCACAGCCACAAAGTACAGAATTGGCTGTGGCATGGTTTAACAGGGGAAATTATCTTCGCCGAAAAAAGCGGGACAAAGAAGCAACAGATGCTATTTTTAAGAGTTTGCGCATAGCCGAAGCCATTGGCAATAAACGTATGCAGGCTTCTTGTTATAACTTTTTGGGCATTATGAACGTGGGCAGGGAGCAATACGATAAGGCTTTGGATTATTACCAAAAAACGTTGGATATTGCTTTGGCAATTGGCGATAAAGGGCGGGCACAACGCACTTATACCAATAAGGGCATTGTGTATATGCGGCAGGGAAAGTACCAAGAGTCTATACGCTCTCATGAGGAAGCGTTGCGCTTGATTATTGAGTTGAAAGATGAAAGAGATGAGGCCTTTGTGTACAACGATTTAGGTTCGGTCTACATGGAAAGCGGTTATGATATCCCCAAAGCTATCAGCTATCTGAAAAAATCTATCGAAATAAGGGAGCGATTGGATGAAAAGAGCGAAATTTCTTATACCTATAATTTTTTGGGACGTGCCTACAAAAAGGAAGGCAATGAGCAAGAAGCCATAAAATGGCTCAAAAAATCTCTTTCTGCGGCACAGGAGGTTGGCAATCCCAAACAACATTACGAAGCACTTGACGAGCTTTCTTTTGCATACGCCTACTTTCATAAGTACGATTCGGCTTACCATTATTTACGTAAGCACAATGTTTTTTGCGATTCGGTGCGTAAGGTAGAACAGGCCGAAGCCATTGCCGAACTCTCCGTTCAATATGAAGCGGAAAAAAAGGAGCAGAAAATAGACTTGCTTACCCAAAAAAATGAAATCCAACAATTGGACATCCGACAGCGCAACCTCTATTTAATTATTGCGGGTCTGTTTGTAATTGGAGCGATTGCTACAATTTGGCTATTATATCGCAACAAAAAAATTAAGGAAGAACAACTGACAAAAGAGGCCGAAATGCAGGCCGAACTATTACGTTTGGAAGCCCAAAACACCTTGCAGAACGACCGTGTACGCATTTCGAGAGATTTGCACGATAACATTGGCTCGTACCTAACTTATATTAATACCACTATTGATAGTATAAAACAAGACGAGATTGCAAACACCAAATTTGATACACTGAAAGACCTTACTTCGGAAACCATAGGCGAATTACGAAGAACGGTTTGGCTCATCAACAAACCTACCGTAATGCTAGAAGAATGGGTGATAAAATTAAAAGAATACTTTAAAGGTATTTCGCTTTTGGCAGTTGATGTCCAGTTGGATAACCCTTTGCAGCAACTTACTTCGCTAAAAGCCACTACGCTTTTTAGGGTGGTGCAAGAAGCCGTTACCAATGCCGTAAAATATGCCGAAGCAGATAAAATAACCATTTCGATAAAACAGCACCAGCAAAAATTGGAATTGGCAATAATTGACAACGGAAAAGGGTTTGAGCTAAATGAGATTACCAATGGCTTTGGCCTGGAAAACATGCAACAACGTATGCAGGAATTAAATGGAGATATAGAAATTTTAAGTAGCACAGGCAAGGGAACCACTATTAATTTGGTTATTAGTTGAATTAGTCATTGGTTTTGGCTTCAATTATCTATCCCGACTAGTGGGGAAACTCAGCTTGACAAATCGTAATTCGTCAATCTAAAATCGTAAATGCCTGTACGCAATACATCGTATTTGTTGCTATGCAAAATCGTACTAACTTGCTTTAAAATAAAATTGATGAAGACCATCAGAATAATTTTGGCCGAGGATAATAAATTGGCACTAAAATCTATTTTAGAGAAATTAGAGCGTTACCGCGATGTTGAAATATTAGCCGTAGCTAAAAACGGGGTGGAGGCTTGTAAATTGATGGCAACGGAAAAGGCAGATGTAATATTGATGGATATAGAAATGCCTATTATGGATGGGATAGAGGCCACCCGGAAAATTGGGGAAACCAATGCCGATTGTAAAATTATTATGCTTACCACTTTTGACGATGACGATAAAATATTTAACTCGATACTTGCAGGGGCAATAGGGTATTTGCTTAAAAACGAAAGTGCAGAAATAATTTATAACGCCATTATCACCAGCATTAATGGTGGAGCAGCCATGTCACCGATTATTGCACTAAAAACTTTGCAGTTTATAAAAACAGATGGGCAGCCGCAAAAAGCGCAAAATATCGAATGTATATTGTCTAACAGAGAAATAGAAATCCTTATCGGGTTGAAAGACGGATTAGGTTATAAGCAGATAGGTTACAAATTAAGCATTAGCGAAGGCACGGTTAGAAAACACATTGAGCATATTTACAGAAAATTGCAGGTAAACAATAAAATTAGTGCAGTAAATAGTGCTTTAGCCAATAATTGGCTATAAGTCGGAAGTCGGAAGTCGGATGACCGATGTCCGAAGTTGGCAGCCAAATCCTTAAAGGGCGAACTAAGGCAATATACGCCAAAGCTCTCAACTATCAACTATTGACCATCAACTAAAGAACAAATTAACATTTCGCGGTTTGGACAGGTAAATCTAAAATCGTAAATCGTATTTCGTAAATCTAGGTGTAGCCCAAAATCTTCAATACCTGTTTACTGTTCTGCTCTTCGCCAAACACCTCAAAATTAAAAGTCTCATCTCTATTGCGGCGGATAATTACGTGTTTAGGACTAGGCAACAAACAGTGATGGATGCCACCATAACCACTCAACACCTCTTGGTAAGCGCCTGTATTAAAAAAGCCTAAATATTGAACCTTACGGGTACGGGGCATAAATACACTGTTCATGTGTGCCTCTTGGTTGTAATAATCCTGTCCATCGCAAGTAATACCGCCTAAGTTTACACGTTCATATTCTGCGTCCCAATTGTTAATGGGCAATAAAATATACTTTTGGTTCAAGGCCCAAACATCGGGCAAATTGGTTATAAACGAACCATCCAACATCAGCCATTTTTCACGGTCATTCTGTTGTTTCCGTCCCAAAACCTTGTACAAAATCCCCGAGGCTTCGGCAACGGTGTATTTACCAAATTCGGTAATAATATCCGGTTCAATAACCTCGTGCTCTGCACAAATTTCTTTGATACGTTTTACAATTTCGTTCACCATGTACTCGTAATCGAAATCAAAAACCAAGCTATCCTTAAATGGCATACCACCACCAATATCAAGCGTATCTAAATCCGGATTTATTTTTTTGAACTTGCAGTAAAGCGTTACATATTTTTCCAGTTCGTTCCAGTAGTAAGGCGTATCAGAAATACCGGAGTTGATAAAGAAATGCAACAGTTTTACCCTAAAATTAGGATTGGCGGAAACCTTGTTGTTGTAGAAATCAATCACATCTTCCATACGAACGCCCAAACGAGACGTATAGAACTGCGAATCTGGCTGTTCCTCTGCCGCAATACGGATCCCCAAATTACAGGGGGTATCCATCTCAATTTCGTCATCGTAAAGGTTAAATTCTTCCTTATTGTCTAAAACAGGGATAATATTCTTAAAACCATCATGCAACATATCAATAATATATTGCTTGTATTGATAAGTCTTAAACCCATTGCAGATTACCGTAATATCTTTCGACACCACACCCTTTTTCTCCAACGCATCAATCATGGGCATATCAAAAGCCGACGAAGTTTCCAAGTGGATGTCGTTTTTCAGCGCTTCCTCAACAATGTGCCTAAAATGCGAACTTTTTGTACAGTAGCAGTATTTATAATTACCACGATAGTTGTTCTTTATAATGGCAGTCTGAAACAACAATTTTGCCTGTTGAATTTTCTTGCTCACCATTGGTAAATAAGTAAAACGCAAGGGAGTGCCATACGTTTCTATCATTTCCATCAGATTTAAATCATGGAAATATAATTCATCGTCTATAATAGTGAAGCCTTCTTGCGGAAAACCAACACTTAGGTCGAGAAATTCGGAGTAACTCTGCATTGTTAAAAAATTTTTGCAAAAATGTAATTTTAATTCGAGAAATAGCCCGCTCGGCAAATATTTTTACAAAGAACGAATGTGAACGGTTTTAGTTTTATTTTTTGAAAAGCAAGGACAGTAGTTCTTGGGTTATAATATTCCCGCTTTACGTTACAAGTCCTCATTTCGCTAGCTCCACTGCGGGCTTTTCACTGCAATCGGGTTTAGAGAACAAAATATACTACAAAAAAACTTTGTCAATCTTATAGGCATGTAGCATATTAATATTGACAAAGTTTAGTTTTAACCGTAAATACCCATTGTCAGTTGTAAACGTTGCTGTATGGCATTAACGAGTGATGACGGCTCTAAAACCTTTATATTTTCGCCATAGGATAAAATCTCCTTTTCAAAATCGAACGTGTGGTGTACAAAAAGTTCTACAATTAAACCATCTTCATCATCGTTCACTATGCGTTGGCTATGGTGCAAGGGCAACGATTTTACGTATTTCCCCTGAAAAGCATTAAACCATAGCACTGTTTTGATTGGCCTACTATTATCATCTGGGGCAATAATGCCAAAACTATCCTTAAAATAACTATCAGAGCGTTGTTTAGGCTGTGCAAATGTCTTTTTAGTTATCTCTATATCTTGTATGCGGTCGAGGGCAAAAGTACGCATTTTGTCTTTTTCTACGTCTTTGCCTATTACATACCAACGCCCTTTAAATTCCTTTAAAAAATAGGGGTGAATTTTGCGCAATTGCTGTGTACTGCTCCAATAACTATGGTAGTTGATATGGAGTTGCAATCTGTTTTTAATGGCGTGCAGTATGCCAAGCAAATATTCCGTTCCAGTAGCGTATTGTTCAAACACCATACTATCGGAGTAGCCCACACCTGCCTTTAGGGCATTAACGGTATTATAGGCATCTATCAATCGGGTGTTAAAAACCTCGTCTTCGCTGTTTTCTATGTAGTATTGGTTATTGCTTTTGTTGCAAACAATGTAAATGCCGTAAGTTGCCGAAATATCCAAAATATCACGCTGGATGGTGCGTGGGCTAACTGTTAGGTTATATCCTCTAAGTTCCGACTGTATGGCTAAATAATCGTTAATTTCTTTAAACGTTGACGGCTTTTGTCTTAGTTTGTTGATAATGGCATTTTGCCTTAAATTGATTTCTACTTTGGACATGGCTTTTTGTTTTCATTAAAACAAAGATGCAAACGGGTTGCGACAAAATGTGTCGTAGTTGATAAATTCTTAAATTAAGTATTACTACTGATTATATTGCTTTAATTCTATTAATGAAGCCTTAATTGATTATTTGTAATATGGTTTACAAATCTTAGCTATTTCAATTAATAACTGATTAGTAATGCCGAGGCTCACTTGCCGTGTATGAATTAAAATCTTATTTTCCCCATTCTTACATTTTCCATTATGGATATTGTAATAATTTCCTTTTGACAATACTATTGTCTCTTTGTTCCATTCTACATCAAAGATGTTTTCAATATCAAAATTAAATTCCTTTGTTGGGTAATGTCCACAAGCCATTATTATAATTGGAAAATTTTGAAAAAACTCCCTTTTGAATAGTTCTTTTCGCTGATTTATACTGTTTATTCTCGCAGTTTTTAATTCTTCAGTAATAGCACCGCTACTATATGGTAAATGTATTTGGCTTAATTCTGTAATAAAACCATAATCCAAAAAGTCATATTGCTTTTCGTTATCTGTTCTTCCAATAATTCTATTAACAATTTTTTGGTAATTTTCCCAAGTACGATTAGGCTTTTTTTCAAAGCATTTTTCAATGTCTTTTAAATATTTCTCCAAAGGATATGATTCATAACGATTTCTCCAAAATTTCAGATTATCTTCATTTTTTGCATTTGATTTGCTTAATGAGGGAGTTTTGTCTTCTTCAATTCCATGACCTATTTCTTTTCCAATCAAAAGAATTTTTGCATTGGGATTCCCTTCCCCTAAATACAACTCGTTGTTTTCGCAATACTGTAAAATATTATGAAAATCAGAATTAAAATTTTTATTTCCCATATTTTATTCATTTTTAAAATAATTATTTCGTACCCCCACATATAACAAGTTGTGTACGAACCAATGTGTTTAGTCCTTTTCCAAAACTACAAAAACGATTTATGTTGGTTTGAATAACCAAATAAAAATTATTCTACCCTATAAATTCATTGTAAGCACCATTAATGATGTCCCTAAAGTTTTCTCTCCAAGGAAGATTTAGGTTGGTTTCATATACATTATCGCCGGTTTTTGAGGTAGCAATCTGTTTTCTTGTTAGTAATATTTTAGCTTTGTTTTTCCGGATGTAATCGAAATCCTCTTCTTTTGCTTGCCTTGGCGTTTTTTTAAATTCATTCATTGCCTAATTTGCTTAACACTTATTACATATTAAAACCCTGCTTTTGCAAGTTTAAATCCTAACTGGGCCACTCTGTCCTTATGCTTAAACTCTTGTTCTTCATGGTTATAGATAGCTGTTAATGTCATTGGTTGGGTAATTGCCTCTTTAAAGCCGAGTTTGTTAGATAGTTGCTGTGCCTTATAGGTTTCCAACTCCTTAAACTCGTATTTGGCTATCAGCCTGCCTCTGCGCAAAAGGGCTTCATCTATTTTAGAAAGGTCGGTATTGAAAGAACAGATAATTTGAATGTTCAAACAATCCGATAGCAAACCATCGGAAACATTCAACAATGCAGAAACAGGCGAACTTTCATTGGTTTCCCTATCAATCAATATATTTTCGGCATCTTCAATTACAAAAACTGAATTTGGATTAGCTATGAGAACAGAAAGTAAGTTAGGGCTTGTGATTACACTTGCCATATTAGGGGGCAAAAAGATGATATCTTTTTTTAGCGAAGTAATTAAATAACGGATATACGAGGTTTTACCCGTACCCGGCTTGCCATGCAGCAAAACAAGCCCTTTGTCATTCTTTTTCGAAAGACGTTTAAATATAGTTTTGTGAATTTCCTCAAAATCATCATTATAATTATCGGCAATGCGTAACTTGGGCTTGGTTATTTCTAAATCCTCACATTTTAAACCATCGGAGGAGTTAACTAATAATGAAATAGACGGCCTTCGCTTTGTTCTGTTCCTCTTGGTAAATTTCATCACCTCATTTATTACCGTTTGCACTTTTGAATATTCGGTTTTTGAGAAAAGAAATTTTGCTGTTGAATAAGAGAAATCGAAGCTAACTATTAAATCATCAAATAAAACATAAACAATGTGAAAGTTTGGTGATAACCTAAAAAGTTCCAATTCAACGAAATAATGTTTTTTTATTTCGGAATGATATTTCTCGAGAAACCATTGATTAGCTTTTTCACAGTCAATACGCTCTTTGGCTATTAAATTTGGAATAGCATTAAAGTGTACTATAAATAAATTAGATTCATTTAAACACCCTTGTCTTTCAGCAAAAACTTCCGATAAGCTTGCTTTAGCAGATGTTTTTTCAAGTTCAAAGGGTTTGCTATTGTTTAGCAGAAATTCAACTGTTTTCATAATGGTTATATTTTTAATTCTACGCCAAAAGTAGAAGCCCATTACGCCAAAACGTGTCGTCATTTAAAATAAAAAAGGGCAGGAGTAAACTCTTGCCCTTTTGGTTTCATGCTGTTTGTGTTTAATTTATGGTTATACCGCTCAAAATCTTAACTGTTTGAGGTTCAGTGCAAATTTCGGCTTTAATATTTGGAACATTAACCAGTACTTTTTTAATAGGTTCTATGGTGGTAAGAGGAAGTGTAGCTACCTGCATAGGCATCGAACCATCATATAATAAAAACGCTTTATCAGTCGAAATTCCTTTTTTCTTTTTCAGTTTTTCAAGGTCTTTTTCGTACTGTTCACGCAGTTTTTTGTATTCGGGAGAGTTTTTCAATTCTTCCATCTCCTTCATTTTGTTTTTCCACTCTGGCGAACTGAATTTTTCAGTCATTTCTTTGCTTCTTTTCTTTATATCTTCTATTTTTTCTTTCCACTCTGGAGAGTTAAATTTTTCGCTCAATTCTTTGGAATTAAATTCAATTTTGCTCATTTTCTCTTTCCATTCTGGCGAGTTGAACATATTCTCTATTCCTTTAGCGTTAAATTCTAGCTTGGCCATTTTATCTTTCCACTCGGGCGAATTAAACTTTTTCTCCAATTCTTTGCTGTTGAACTCAATTTTCGCCATTTTGTCTTTCCACTCTGGGGAGTTAAACATTTTCTCCATTTCCTTGGCATTCAATTCAATTTTAAAGATTTTGTCTTTCCATTCCTTAGAATCAAATACTTTAGCCATTTCATCAGTATTTAACTGAAGTTTAGATAATTTTTCTTGCCATTCTGGTGAGTTGATGGTTTTTTCTAAATCTGCTAATTTCAATTTCAAGCTATCTGGCATATCGTCTATCGAATTGTAAACCGTTTTTTTACCGTCCTTGCTCTTAATGATAATTTCTCTTTTGATTTTTTTCTTAACGTTCTCAACGCTCTTAACGGTATCAGTATCTGCTTTTAAGCAAACCAATTGATTATTGGCAAAAGCGGAATTAATTATCGTTTTTACGGTGGTGATTTTTTTCGGTTTTGGTGTAGCAGTATTTTCTTTTTTGGTTGGGTTTATCCAGGCCAATGAAACTACGGTAGCCAATGTTAGGCAAAGCGCTAATATCTTTTGCTTAGCGTTCATGTAAGTCGTTTTCATATCGGTAATTCTTTTAATACGTTGATACAAATGTTGGTTTTTGCCCGTAGCAGCTAGGCTTAGGGCAGGTTGTGTTTTGTCTTTAATGAGTTCTAATTTTAACAGGGCATGTGCGTATGTAATTGGTGCAGCAGTAAATTTTACTACCAAATCATCGCAGGCGTGCTCTCTTTCAATATGGATAAATCTAGAAGTAAGCCATACAAATGGATTAAAGAACAGTAATGTTTCAATCCCTGTCTTTATCAGATTTAATACATAATCATTTCTGCGGATGTGTGAAAGTTCATGGATAAGGATTGCTTCCACTTGTTTCATATCTAACTGTGCTACCAATGCAACGGGGAAAAGAACCACTGGTTTTAGAAATCCTATGGCCAAAGGCACATTCACCTTTTCAGATAAATAGAACTTCACTTTTTTAGATATACCAAGTTTTAACAACGTGTTTTCAGCAACAGTTAACCATTCCGCAGGTATGGCAGCAATTTGCGATTGTTTCAGTTGTTTTAATTTAATATAGCTGGAGATTAATATCACCAATTGAAAACCTATACCTAAAGTATATAAAGCCACAATGAATGGAAAATAGCTTTCCGTTTTAAAACTCCAACTGTTGGTAAAGCTATAAAATTGCTGTAAAGCCACACCGTTTAAATCTAGAACGGTATTATTTGCAGCAGATTTTGCAGGTAAATTGAACAAAGAGGCAAACGTAAGGCAAAAGCTAATAAAAATGAGAAATAATGCGCCCATTGATAGGTTGTGCTTTAACCGGGCACTTATTTTCGATTTTACGGACAATGCAATAAACAATACCGCAAAAATAAGAGCACCTTGCCACAACGAATGTAAAATACTCCATCCAATGGCTTTAATAAGGTTGTTGATAATGGCTTCCATGATTATTTGTTTTCAAGTTTGTCTAGATATTCTTTAATTAAATCTATCTCCTCCTTGCTTGCACTTTCGTTGCCTAAAGCCTGCATCACTAATCTCGCCGCCGACCCATTAAAAACATTGTCAATCATTTTTTTGACTAAATGTTGCTGGGTGGTTTCTTTATTCGCCAAAGCCTTATAAATATGTGTCTTCGAACTGGTATCTCTATCTACTAAACCTTTCTCGTGCATAATCTGCATTAGTTTAAGGGTAGTGGTATAGCCCGAATCTTTTTTATCTAACGCTTCATGGACTTCTCTAACTGTACAATTGCCCTTTTCCCAAAGCACTTGTAAAATCTCCATTTCGCCTTCTGTAGGTTTGATATTTGTATTGCTCATCTGTGTACGAATTTTTTCGTAATCAAATATACGAACATTTTCGTATAAACAAATGTTTTAACAAAAATTTAACAGTTAGCCGGATAATAATTAACTAAAGTATTTTAAATTTCCGTAGAATAACTGATAGCTGTTTTGTATGAATTAGCTATCTTGCAACAATTTACCACATGACAGCAAGGCTATTATGAACAAACAGAACACAGCTTTAGCATTTACTACATTGCTAATATTATTTTTATCCTTCGGGTGTTTTCGGAGGGTAGAGCCAATAATATATACTGAATACACTCCAATATTGGTAGACAAATCGGCTTTAAAAAATTCAGTAAAACTTCAAGCGGCTACCAACATTGCGGAAACGGCAAAAATTTACTACAAAGACCAATATATATTTATTAGCGAGTATTTTAAGGGTGTACATATCATAGACAATGCCGACCCTAGTAATCCCATTAATAAAGCATTCATTTCGGTTTTGGGCTGTGTTGATATGGCCATTAAAAATGATGTTTTATATATAGACAATGCAATTGATCTTGTTGCAATTGATTTGAACGAAATTAAAAACGGAAATTTGAAAATCCTTAAACGAATAGAAAATATTTTTCCCGAAGTAGCACCGCCAGATGCAGGTGCAATTCCAGATAAGTTTAATGAGAAAAATAGGCCAGAGGGTACTATTATTGTTGGATGGAAAAAATAGGAGATAGCAATATGAAAATGAAATTAACTTTATTTATACTTGCTGTTCTGCTACTTTTCTCTTGTAGCAAAAGCAATGATGCATCGCCACTTAGTAACGGCAGTGGTAAGGCGGGCTCGTTGGCACGTTTTGCCATAGTAGGTGATAAACTTTATACCGTAACTACCCAAAACCTCAAAATATTTAATATTCTGGATGAGAAAAATCCAGATTATCAGGGCGAAATACCAGTGGGAATAGACATTGAAACTATCTTTCCTTTGGATAATACTTTGTTTATGGGCAGCGAAGGCGGCATGTATATGTACGATGTTGCCGATCCCTTGAATCCTAAAAGGTTAAGCATGTATCAGCACATACGTAGTTGCGACCCTGTGGTAGCTAACGATAAACATGCTTTTGTTACTTTAAGCACTATGGCTACGCGTTGTTCGAGAGGGTTAAACCAACTCGAAATTATTGATATAGCCGATAAAAGAAATCCCAAGCTATTGAGAACTTTTGTAATGAACAAACCACTAGGCATGGCATTAAGTGACAATAATCTATTTGTATGTGATGATGTTGTAAAATGGTACGATATTACCAATAGCCCGGAACTTACAACAAAAGCTACAATTAACATAAAAGCTCGGGATGCTATTATTGATAACAACATTTTGATGTTGATAGGGGAGAAGGGTTTGAGCCAATATAATATAAGCGGCAGCCAACCAACGTTTTTAAGTCAGATAACTATTGGTGAATGATAAAAATGACGCGCTTTATATATTTCATACTTTTAACGTTCTCGGTACTCTCAATCTTTTGCTTTCCACAGGTTGTTTTAGCTCAAGAAATGCAATCTCAATCTGCAAGTTCGGTCTCAGATAGAGCGATAGGCATTACATTTCATCCTTTTTATCTCTTTAATAATGCAATTAAGATAGATGCAGAGTTGCAAACTAAAAAGCCTTTAGCATTTGTAACCGGAGCTGAATTTTACACTGGTCGGATTAGTAATCTATATAAACAGACCAATAATTTTGGAGAACCAATAGAAGATAAAATCGCAGGTTTTGGCATTAATGCAGCTATTAAATACAAATTCTCACAAACAGAAAGATTTAACTCGTACTATTTTTCGCCGGGTATTACTTATAGGCATTTAACGGTTAAGTTAAACGGGCCAATGTATTATAGTTATACAGAAAATGGTATGGAGTTTATTTCTTATGGTCCTTCGCAAAAAAATATTAATATTAATCCTGTACTATTATATGGTATGTTTGGTAGGTATTTGGAGATAGATAATGTTGTACTGGATATGTATTTTGGCTTGGGACGAAAACTATTGAAACAAAATAAGGAGCTGCAAACATCAAGACAGTATCATGAAGCTATGTATGGTTACAATTATTCGGGCACAACTTTTCTAATAGGAGTAAAACTAGGGTATCAGATTGTCAGATAACTAATTCCTCTTTTTCAGCCCATCATACTTGCTAGTATTTGGTGCATCTATTTCAACCAATAGGTTATAGGCTTTCATTTTATCTTGGGGGTCGGCTAATGATAGCACATTCGTAATCTCATCGGCCTTTGCTGCAAAATAAACATTCGGAAAAATAGAACCTAATTTCTGTTTGTCGAACTGCTTTAAGCTAGATAAAGACGAAAGAATGCTTTTAGTGCCGTTATTTGTATTCTCTTGCAATTTATCTAAACCATTTAAGTGGTATTCATAGATAAAAGTTCTTAATCCTTTAAAAGAATTATTCAATAAATTTTCATTTAGCCAATATCTGTTTCTTAAACCATCAACAGGTCGCCAGCCTTTCCCACCGGCAGTTTGCGCCAAATTGATAAGGTTCTGGGCTTTTTGATAATAAGTTGTACCGCCAAGTTTCGAGAAACTATCTTTATCTAAACCAATAATGGTATAGGCATAAAAACCAAGTAAAGAGCTTAAATTGTTAATGAAATTCTGGTCAGAAAAATCTAAAGACTGTCCCTCGTTAAATGTAAAGCTAAAATCCTTATCGCTCATATTTAACAGGGTGGTAGAGTAGGAGCTACCAAAAACAGGTCTGCTCGATTGGATTTGGGCTTCGGCCGTATAACTTGCATTGCCGTCCCAAGCTGTAATATTAATTACCAAATTGCAATCAATCTTTTCTTGCGGCAAATAGGTTTCATTAGTCCATTTATTGTTGTTCATGAAATCCCTGATGGTATTTTGCAGTACATCCAAATTTCTTCTATTGGCATTATTTACTGTTGGAGCTAAAATCTGCACACGGGTATTCAGTTCTTGGGCGTTTCCTGCAAAACTAGCAAAGGCCAATAACAATAATCCAATAGTTTTCTTCATCAGGTTTTTTTCGATTTATAGATATTAACTAATATTGATGAGCTTTAGTATTTCTGTACAAATATCTTTGGCAACTTCCGTCTTTGATTTTGTCTCAAAAGCCGTTTTTTCAAAGGCCTTGTTAAATATAGTGATTTTATTGGTCTCGGTTTTAAAACCAGCACCTTTGTCATTTAAGGAATTAAGCACTATCAAATCCAAATTTTTCTTTTGGAGCTTTTCTTTGGCATAGTTTTCCTCATCGGTAGTTTCTAACGCAAAACCTATTAACAATTGTCCATCAGTCTTTTGTTTGCCTAAAGTTGCCAAAATATCGGTAGTCTTTTTAAGCTCAATATTAAAATGGTCTTCTTTTTTCTTGATTTTTTGCTGTGCTACATTTACAGGAGTATAATCTGCTACGGCGGCACTCATTACCGTTATTTCACTTTCTTTAAAATGGCTTAGGCAAGCCTCTAGCATGACTGCGGCACTCACTACGTCAATCCGCTTAATGCCGCTATTCGCCTTTAATGAAGTAGGGCCGGCAATTAAGGTAACGTTAGCGCCAAGTCGGTACATTTCTTCGGCAATGGCAAAACCCATCTTTCCCGAAGAATGATTGCCAATAAAGCGCACAGGGTCTATTGCTTCATAAGTTGGCCCCGCAGTTACCAATACTTTCTTTCCCAAAAGTGGCAGTCCCTTTTTAATTTCTGCGTTAAGAAATGCTACAATTTCTTCCGGCTCAGCCATACGCCCCTCGCCATATAAACCGCTTGCCAGTTCACCATTGCCGGGAGCAATCATTACATTGCCAAAGTGCTGTAACTTCGAAATATTATCTTGAGTACTTTCGTGTTTCCACATGTCTAAATCCATTGCTGGAGCAAATAAAACTGGACATTTTGCAGACAGATAAGCGGCAGTCAATAAATTATCGCATAGACCATTGGCCATTTTGCCCAAAGTATTGGCACTTGCAGGAGCAATCAATAGATAATCGGCCCACAAGCCAAGTTCAACATGGTTGCTCCATACACCAGTTTCTTCCTCAAAATATTGCGTATAAACAGGGTTTTTAGAAAGTGTTGCTAATGTTAGCGGAGTAATAAAATTACTTGCATCAGCAGTGAGAATAACCTTAACGTTTGCGCCGGCTTTAACCAATAGTCTAACCAATAAAGCAGATTTATAGGCCGCAATACTACCGCAAACCCCAAGAAGAATGTTTTTGTTGTTTAGCATCTAGCAACAAATATAGATAGAAATCTAAAGGCTTAAAAGCATTTAAGCCACAGGCGCACAAATTATCTGAAATCTGTACATCTGTGGCTATATCTAAAGCAAATACGAAGGGGCTTTTTATGCGCTCTTACTTTTGCTCTTTGCTAGGGTTTCTGTAATAAACCTTGTCGTTCAGAAACTCGTCCATTGCAATTAGAGTAGGCTTAGGCAAACGCTCATAGTGTTTACTAATTTCAATTTGCTCTCTATTTTCGAAAACTTCTTCTAAGTTATCATTAGACGAAGCAAACTCGGCCAACTTGCTATGAAGCTCCTCTTTCATGTTGTTCGAAATTTGGTTAGCTCTCTTGGCAATAATCACTAATGACTCGTAAATGTTATCAGTAGACCTATCCAAATCATGAACATTTCTAGTAACCGTAGTATTCGGGATAGCTGGTTTTGGAGTACTCATTTTATTTTTGTGTTTTATTATCTAAATTATTGTTAGTAGTATCTTTTTGTTTTTTGTCGCTCTCTTTAACGCTCTTACCACTCTCTTCCAGAGCTTTGTATTTGGCTATCATTGCAGCCTCTTCAGCTAATATTTTCTTGGCGTTTGCAATGCCGGCTTCACTATCATCTTTCAATTGTTTGGCCTCTTTCGCATACTTGCTGTTGGGATAAGCCTCTATAAACTCATTGTAATATTCAATAGCTTCATTAAAACGGTCTTCCTGTCTAGCCGGAAAACTGTTTTTGGCGTACATGTATTGAGATTTCACAATCAGTAAGTTCATTTCTTCGGCGTATTTAATATCGGGGAATTCAACCTGTGCATTTTTCAACGCCACCACTGCCGATTTATAGTTGCTAACATCATAACCGCCTAAATCGTAATATAACTTAGCATTGTCATAAGCCTTAGTTTCCAGTTTATCCCTCAAATTAGCAATATATTGTGCCGCTTGTGTAGCTCTATCACTTTTCGGATAAAGGTTAATAAACAACTGTAAAGCGTCTATTGCCTTATAAGTATTCTCTTGGTCTAACGACGATTTCGGAGAATCCAAATAATAACAATAAGCACCCATATACCTACATTCCTCGGCATTCTTACTAGCCGGATAAGTATCCGCAAACTCCTTAAACTTATAACGGGCCGTAGTATAATCCTTTAAACGATAAAGCGTATAAGCATAATAATAGTTTAAATCTTCCGCTTCGGCAGTTCCTCTATATTTCTGTACCAAACCCTCAAATAAAATCAAGGCTTTGTTGTAATCCTTTTTATTATATAGTCTAATTCCCTCTTGGTACTTTTTGGCAACATCATTGCTCAATCGCAGTTTTTCGAACTTACTTTTACACGCCCCTAAGCCCAAAATAGCAATGGCAATACAAGAAATAATTAGGTGTTTAATTTTAAACATTTTGCAAAGATAAGGTAATAATACGACAACGTCAATTAAATAATAAGAGCTAAGCTAGCTAAACCCACAACAGCTTTAAAATACTTAACAAATTTTAACAAAGACAGGCAGGATATTTTTTATTAGAAAAGCAAGTGCAATGCTACTATTACAATGTAGCCCCGCTGTCCATTGCAAGTCCGCACTCGTTCCTCGCTTGCGGGCTTTCCATTTCCATCGGGTTTAAATAACTAAAGACGCAAGTTATATGACACATCAGCCACTGGGTGCTAAAGCCCTAACGACCGTCCTAGATCTAATTTTTACACTGCCGTGGTCAGGCAATAAAAACGCTATGTTGTTTCCCGGTTTAGTGCGGGTTTTGTGTGTGGCTTGGAAGAGAGATAACTTGTGTCCGCTAAATAAAGCACAAGTTGACCCTTGTTCTTTTCTAGGAGCTAAGGAGGGCAATTAGTCTGTGTAGTTTAATTGTATATCAAAGCTAGGTTAAAGGTAGGTCTAAAGTAGGGATAGAGTACCTTTAGTGTACTATGTTATGCGTGCATAACAATTACCTCGTCATAATCATATAAATATACACATGTATCAATTGTGGTGGGGTTAGGGATTTGTATTTTCGAGAACCATCTAGGGCATTCCTAGCTTTTCTGGTAATTTCTTTCAATTTTTCTCATTGTAGTCCAGTGTTTTGCGCAATTTCGTGTAAAAAATAGCATCAAAGGCTTTGGCCGGGCCGAAAATATTCCTACCTTTGCGCTCCGCTTCGGAGGAAGAAGGGACGAGAGATAAGGAGAGTTGAAATAGGAGAATGGGCAGGAAGAAAAAAGTTTCATAAAACTTTTGGGGGTTAGAAAAAGTTTCCTACCTTTGCAGCCCGGTTCGGAAGGAGCGGGAGAGCGTTGGGAAGATTGAAGAGATAGGATAGGGAAAGGGAGTTTGAGGGGAAAGGAAGGAAGAAATAAAAAAAAATAATTTTTTTCTTGCGGATTAGAAAAAGTTTCCTACCTTTGCAGTCCCGAACGAAAAGGGAGCTAACAAGCGGAGCTTGAAAGCGGACAAAAAAGATTGAAACGACGAGGGCTAAACTG